>Ga0207903_1000001_pt1 | contig 1036228 bp, 968 predicted proteins | sample MalvirmetaMSP131_FD_184234 | JGI IMG/M metagenome (GOLD analysis project Ga0207903, IMG submission 184234) | Marine viral communities from the Deep Pacific Ocean - MSP-131 (SPAdes) | ecosystem: Environmental > Aquatic > Marine > Oceanic | place: Atlantic Ocean | collected 2011-06-25
TGGCAGCACCGCCAGCCAAAAGCTGGTCCAGCAGCTCATTGGGGATCGCAGGTTCTTTGCGTCGGGACATAGTGGGACTCCTTCTTACCCATTATGCCCGCCCACACACGGAATTCCTGACAGTCCCTATCACCACCGGCAAACGGCAGGACAATCTGCATACGACCGCCATTAGAGCGTCGATCCTGTTCGAGCCGACCGACTGGATATCAAACACGCTCGTGGTCGATTACACGCGGCTTGATACCAATGCGCAGGCCTATTTCCCCGTCCGGGTGCTGCGTCCCGATCTCCAGCCGCTTGCCGATGCGCAGCGCGCCCTTGGCCGGCGGGTCGTGGAAACCACAGTCGATCCTTTCGACGACGAGACCTTCTGGGGTCTGTCGAACACGACGACGTTCGATTTCGGCAATGTCTCGCTGAAGAACATTTTCGGATACCGCTATACCAAGGTAGACAATCTCCAGAACGCCGTCGGTCTGCCCACAGCCCCATTGCCCAATCTCGGGCCGGGTCTGGCAGCCCTTGGGGTCCTGGAAGGTCAGCCTGCCACCCTGATCACCACCCGCAACAAGAGTGTTTCGGAGCAGTTCACCAACGAAATCCAGCTTAGCGGGACGCTGTTGCAGGATGATTTGTCATGGCTTGTCGGAGCCTTCTATCTCAAGGCGCAGCCCGCCGGTGTGAACTACCTGGTCCTGGATCTGTTTCGGCCTACCCCTCCCAGCCCAACTACCGACGCGATCGTCAACGGGTTTCTTGGCGGGGTCTACCCGGTCGGCTCGCTCTCCGACACGCTGTATGGCGACGAGAGCAAGGCGCTGTTTGTCAATCTGGGCTATTCGCTCGATAATCTGGTGCCGGCACTGCAGGGCGTTACGCTCAATGCAGGCTTCCGCTATACTTGGGACGAGCCTTCGATTTGCAGCAATGGTCGCGCCTCGATCTCGCTCGCCACGGGAGAGACGATCGTTCCTCCCTATAGCGGGCTGGCAGAATGCCGGGCCGATACCGGCAGTGCCTTCGGGCTGGCCAGCTTTGACGGCTCTGCCAAATCCAAGGCCGCGACATATACGCTGGGCATCGATTACGAGGTCACTGACGAGATATTCGTATACGCAACCACCCGTCGCGGTTATCGGGCTGGCGGTTTGAACGCGCCGAATCTGGCTCCGGTGCTGAGCGAGTTTCAGACTTTCGCCCCGCAGATCGTGACCGATTACGAAGTGGGCGTGCGCACGCAATGGGACAGCGGTTCGTGGAGCGGGCGGTTCAACATCACTGGCTTTATCAGCCATTTCGATGATCTTCAGCTCACCGCCACGGGCATTACGGCGAGTTCCGGGCTGCCCGGCGTCGATTCAACCAACGCCCCTGCCGGATCGGCACTGATGATCAATGCCGGCACCGCCACCTCGAAGGGTGTCGAGCTCGAAGGCATGATTTCGCCGATGCAGGGCCTGCAGTTCAGTTTTGCCGGGGCTTATCTGGAACAGAAATTCGACAGCCTGGTAGCGCCGGACATTCTTCTGCCGTTTTTCAGCTCCCCGGGGGGTTTCACCGGCGCGCCGAAATGGAGCTACTCGCTGGCAGCGGACTATGGCTTCGATGCTGGCGATCTGGGTTATGTCTCGCTCCATGGCGACCTGTATTATATCGACGATTACCTGCAGGGACCGGTGCCTTTGCCAGCCTATCACCTGATCAGCCTGAACGCCCGGATCAGCGAAATTGGCGGCACGCCATTCAGCCTCACCGCCTATGTCGATAATGTTACGGATCACGAATATGTCCAGAACATCATCCTCAGCAACAGCAGCTTCGGGGTCAATTCTGGCAGCTACGCCCCGCCGCGCACATACGGCCTGCGCCTTCGATATGATTTCTGAACGGTGGAACATTCGCTCGCCCAATCACCCGTCGGCGGCGTAGAATTGCGCCGCCACGGCCGTATCGAGATATTCCCGGCCTTCCACGATGCGGCCATCTTCATCGGTGACGATGATATAGACGTAGCTATTGGCATAGACACCTTCGGCAAAGGTAAAGCTGCCTTGCGCCTCAATTGCGACGCGATCCGCTTCGGCAGTGGTGCGGGCAATGTCCATCCTGCGCTCGGTAGATCGGCTGATCGTGCCCTGCAGCCCGGCCAACAGAGAGGCGCGATCGAGTTCGCCCCAGCCTTGGACCCACCATGTCGCGGTCGGGCCGAGCAGTGCATCGAGGGTCGGCAGGTCGCCCCGCACGATTGCATCGAGAAAAGCGAGCGCGATCCGGGCGGGCGAGCGATCCTGAGTCTTGGTCATGATACCGATATCAAGCAGCAGAGTCGCCGCTTTGTCCATCCTGCCCATTGCGATGCCCCGCTGACGAAATGGCTTGGCGAGATGGGGCGCGCACAATGACGGAACAAGGCGCCTGGCATCATCAGCGCACCTGCCCGCTTTGCGAGGGAATGTGCGGCATCGACGTCAGTGGCGAGGGTGACCGGGTCACGGCGATCCGCCCCTACAAACCGAACGTCTGGAGCCGCGGTCATATTTGTCCGAAGGGCACCACGCTGGGCGAATTGCACCACGACCCGGACCGCCTGCGAACGCCGATGATCCGCGAGGGAGCGAAATGGCGCGAGGCGGGGTGGGAAGAAGCTTTTGCCCATGCCGAAAAGCTGGCCCGCGGGGTCCGTGAACGACACGGACAGTCCGCCTTTGCCAGCTTCGGAGGCAATATGTCGGGCAAGGGTTTTGCCAGTGCCCGGTACATGATGCTGCTCTACGAACTGGCGAATTTTGCGCAGAGCTATTCGTCATCCAGCGTCGACCAACTGCCCAAGAATGTCAGTTCCTTCCTGCTTTACGGCAATATGTGGAAGATACCGGTCCCCGATATTGACCGCACCGACCTGTTCGTCGTTCTGGGTGCGAACCCGGCGGAATCGAAGGGCAGCATATTCTCGCACCGGGACGTGATGGGTTCGATCCGGGCGTTGCGTAAGCGGGGTGGCAAAGTCGTCGTTGTCGATCCGGTGCGCACGCGCACGGCAGCCGCCGCCGACGAATGGCTGCCGCTGCGGCCCGGCAGCGATGCGGCTTTCCTGCTTGCCATCGTGCATGTTCTGTTCGCAGAGGATCGCGTCCGGCTGGGCGGGCTGGAGGGGTTGGTCGCTGGCGTCGACAAGCTTGCTGAAGCCACGGCAACATTTTCACCAGAACGCGTCGCGGACTTCTGCGGCCTTCAGGCGCAGGACATCCGCCGACTGGCGCGACAGATTGCCGATGCCCGCGCCGCCGCCATTTATGGCCGCATCGGCACCTGCACCCAGTCCTTCGGCACGCTCGCTTCGTGGTTGGTGGATGTGGTCGCGATCCTCACGGGAAATCTCGATGCTCCCGGTGGATCGATGTGGAGCACGCAGGTCGCCCCGCATCTCGATCTCGCGCCGCCCTACGCCAGCTCCGGCGCGGTGACCGGCAGCCCATCACGCGTGCGCGGCGTCCCCGCCATTCTGGGCCAACATCCGGCCTCGTGCCTGGCTGAGGAGATCGACACGCCCGGCGATGGCCAGGTCCGCGGGTTGATGACGCTGGCGGCGAATCCTGTGCTCTCGGTTCCCGGCTCGGCCCGCCTCGATGCGGCGCTGGAGCAGCTCGAATGCATGATCAGCATCGACATCTATATCAATGAGACAACACGGCACGCCCATGTGATTTTCCCCAGCCCGTCGCTTCTGGAGCAGCCGCACTGGGATGTCTGGGCCTGGCCATGGGCGCTTACGAGCGGTGGCCACTATTCGCCTGCCTTGTTCGAGCCTGAAAGCCGACCGCCTGAATGGCAGGTCATGGCGCGGGTGGGCGCGATCATGGGCGGCGTTGAGAACCCCGATCTTGATGCGCTCGACGACAGGTTTTTCGCGCGCATGTGCGATCAGGCCGGGATCGACCGCGAAGTCGCCTTTGCCGCTCTGCCCGAGCACGGGCCGGAACGCATTCTCGACCTGTGCATCCGCTCTGGCCCCTTTGGTGACGCGTTCGGAGCCAAGCCGAAAGGCCTGCGTCTGGATGATTTCAAGGCGGCGCCCGACGGGATATTGCTCGGTCCGGCAGTTCCGCTTGGCGCTTCGGCAATTACAACGCCTAGCGGGCACATTGAACTGGCGCATCCGCATTTCCTGGCCGACCTGCCGCGTCTGGAGGCGGCCATTGACGTGCCGGCCGATGGGATGGTGCTGGTCAGTCGGCGGCAATTACGCTCGCTCAATTCGTGGATGCACAACCTCGACACCTTGGTGAAGGGCAAGCCGCGTTGCACCTTGCAGATACACAGCGACGATGCCCTCCGGATGCAAATTGCCACCGGCGACACGTGCGAGGTGGTGAGCGAGGCCGGCGTGGTGACCGCTCCGGCCGAGGTAACCGAGGATATCATGCCCGGGGTCGTCAGCCTGCCGCACGGCTGGGGCCATGACCGCGAAGAGGCGCGCCTGAGCACAGCCAGGCTGCACGCGGGCACCAATATCAACACGCTGAGCCCTGCCGAGATGATCGATGTGGCGTCGGGCAATGCCGTGCTCAACGGTATCGCGGTGGTGGTTCGGCGCGTCGCATAGGAGCGCCGACGCCTGATATCGAGGTGGGCTGGGCTATCGCGGCGGGATCGGCTGCAGGTTCTGCCCAACATAGCCATAGGACGGGCCACATTCGTGCAGCAGGAAATCTTGCCGCATGAGCCAGCGATGGAACAGCCGGATCAGCCGGGAATCCTCTTCGGGCCCGGCGGCAGCGACGAAGGCGTCCAGTTCAGCCATCGCCTCCTCCTGTGTCGCAGGACGCCGCCCCAACAGCTCCGCCATGTCGTCCAGGTCCGATGCGATCACATCTGCACCGAACGTCGCCCAACGTTGCATGTAACGCCCCAGTGCCGCTGCGGAATCACGCTGATAGGTGGCTGCCTTGTCGCCTGCGGGCAGGCCTTCAAGCTGCTCGACCAGCTTGCGCCCGGCCTCCGCATAGCCAATCGGAGCCGCCTTTGGTGGCTGCGGGTCCTCGAGTTCGATCCCGTCATGCTCGGCAATGGCCCGAAGCGAAAAACGCGTCGGCGCGACGGCGAATTGCATATAGGCGACATAATCCTGTTCAGGCGCGGACCGATAGGCCAGCGGCCATAGAAGAAAGCCGTTGACCCCGCAGAATCCGGCGGTGTGATATTCGATCAGCGACTTGGTGATGCGATCGCCCGTCAGCGTCTCGTAATGGTCGATCAGCGCCGAAATGTCTCCCAGCGGTTCGGCTGTGTCGCGGATGCGCAGACCGGCAAGCTCTGCCGCAGGGTCGCCGAAGCAAGACACTTCAAAATCGATCAGCCCGGTCACCCGGTCGCCATCGAACATGAACTGGCCCGCATCGTAATTGATGAAAGCGGCGCGGTTACGGTCGCGCGGCACATTACGGCGCAACCAGCCGGCGATGAACCGCATTAACGGGAAGGGACGCCCGATCGTCTGGAAAAAGATTTCCATGGCCGGCTCGTACAGCCCGAGGGCGATTTCTTCCGGCGTTGAGGGGGCGGGCAATCCAAGCTCTGCAAACGCTTCGAGCGGCAGCTGGTGGAGCCGGGCGACCAGCCCGATATATTCCTCGCGCACGGCGCGGCGCACCTGATCGTCGGGGATCGTCGCAGTGTTTATCGTCCCGGGGATACGATCGAGCACGAGGCACTGCGGTTCCGGTATGATTCCAAGCAACCTGGGAGCGGGAATGCCATTCGCCGAAAGTGCGCGGTGGATTGCCCCTTCCTGGATCATGTCCACGGGCGAGACATAGCTGTCGCCACGCGGCCCGCGAATATACAGCGGCACCGCCTCGCCATCGCGCACGATCTCGGCGTCCCAACCTGGCCGCCAGCGGGGATGACGATCGAACCGGGTTACGGTGCCGAGATTCTCAGTCAGCCAGTCAAAGACCTGCCGGTCGAAGGGGTCGAGCGCGCGCGGATCGATTGCTCCTGCGTCGGCTTCACCCCTCAGGTGCGTTTGCGTCATGATCCTCTCCATTTGACTGGTTTGCTACCACGAGGATGTGAGCCAATGCCATATTGGCGCGTTTCGGCGATAGCATCTGCGATTGAGCGACATGCGCGGGGCTTTTGGTCCTGGCCAGCGGCACCCAGTATCGCGCGACCTCTCGCACCCGGAAAATCATGTCTTCAGCACCTTCTCCGACTGCCTCTTCGGCTCAGCTACCACGCCGGATACTCGCCGCGCTATCGGCGCCGAGCATTGCTCTGTCAGCGCTCAGCCTGCCGCTCGTCGTATATCTGCCGACATATTATTCGGGCAGCCTGGGTCTGGACCTCGGCCTCGTGGGCACGGTGTTCATGATCGTGCGTGTGCTCGACATCGCCTTCGATCCGCTGATCGGTGCAGGCATGGATCGAACGCGAACGCGGTTTGGTCGCTATCGACCGTGGCTGCTCGTCGGGGCTCCGATGATCATGGCGGGCATGCTCATGCTGTTCACGGCGGAGGCGGGAGTCGGTCCGCTCTTCCTCTCGTTCTGGCTTATCGTCGCCTATGCGGGCTGGTCCGCTTTTGGCTTGGCGCAACTCGCACTGGCTGCCGACGCATCCCCCGATTATCACGAGCGTTCTCGGATATATGCCTGGTGGCAGTTCGCATTCATGCTCGGCATGGTCGCAACCATGCTGATCCCCAAGCTGCTCGCACTTGTCGGGCGACCGGAACAACAGCTTGCCATGACGATGATGGCCTGGTTCGTCGTTATCATCACGCCGCTGGTCGCAGCCTTTACCTTCACCAACATCCGCGAACGAAAGGTGCCCGTTGCGCAGCATGCCTCGCGCTTGCGCGATTACCTGAAGCTTGCGGTGCGCAAGGATGTGCGGATCGTCCTGGCGGGCGAATTGCTGCTTGGCCTGGCTGCGGGCACGACGACGACGCTGGCGCTGTTCTTTTTCGTGCTGGCCAAGGGGATCGCGCCGGAGGATGTGGGCCTCATCCTTATCGGGCAGTTTCTCGTCGCGCTGTGCGTGATGCCCTTATGGACCCGGATCGCCAGACATCTCGACAAGCATCGTGCGCTGTCCCTTGCCGCTGTCGGATCGGGCGCGGTGCAGATTCCGCTCTACCTCATGCCCGTCGGCAATTTGCCGATGGCAATAGCGGTCTTCGCGCTGGTTGGGCTGTTCTACGGCGCGATCGCCATGCTGCCCCGAGCCATGGTGGCAGATTGCGCGGATGTGCATCGCTTCGATACCGGGCAGGACAGTACCGGGCTGATGTTCGCGCTGCTGATCGGAACATGGAAGATCGGGCAGGCTCTGGCCGTCGGCCTGCTGTTCTCGCTGCTCGACTGGATTGGCTTCCGGCCGATGCTGGATGCGGTCAACTCGCCTGATGCACTGCTTCGGCTGCAGTGGCTGTATTGTTTCTTGCCGCTGGCGCTTTCGCTGGCGGCGGCGGCGCTGATGCTTCGCTATCCGTTGACCAGCCGACGCCATGCGGAGATCCGCGCCGCCTTCGCCGGATCGGAATAACCGCGCCCGTGATCCCGGGCTGAAAGGGCGGGCCAGATCGGTCGGCCAGATCGGTCTGCTAGATCGGCTGGGTCAAATTGGCTCTGATCGCTGTCTTCATATCCGGGGTCACGCCCAGCCGGGTTTCGATGAAGCTGTCCACGGACCCGTATTCCTGCTCGATCGCGGTAAATGCGCTTTCCAGATAGGCCGGATCGGAAGCGACCAGCGGTGCCACCGTTTCCCAGGGCAGTTCCATCAGAAAGGCGTAGCTCGGATTGCTCTGTGCACCCTCTTCCATTTGCGCCCTGTAGTCGACGATCTTGTCGGTCAGCGCATAATCCGCGATTACAGTCTCGCGCGGAACGCCCAGTACCGTGAGGAGCAGCGCCGAAGCTATGCCGGTGCGGTCTTTCCCGGCAGTGCAGTTGAACGCCAGCGGGGTTTGCCCCTCGGCCAGGAACCGGAACATCTGCGCGAAGCTTTCGGCATATGTTTCGGGCATCGACTTGTACGACGCGATCAGCACCGCGCGCGACGTTTCAGGTCCGGAATCGGGGCCGGTCAGGGCCGTGTGAAAATTGCTCATGCCTTCGGCAAGATCGCGGGTCCAATAGGTCACCGCGTCGTTCCCTGCGACAAAGGGATTGGGCTCGCTTTCGCGTTCCTCGTTGGTGCGGAAGTCGCAGACCGTGCGGATACCGCGCCGTGTCAGTTCGGCCTGATCCGCCTCGGTCAGGCCAGCAGGCGAACCGGAGCGATAGACCGTTTCCCACTTCGTGATCCGGCCACCATCGGTCATGTACCCGCCAAGGTCGCGGAAATTTACCCCGCCTTCGAGCGGCAGCACCCGGCGCTCGTCCGCGATCGCCAGTTCGTTTGCCGCCACCGGCGACAGTGTCGTTTCGGCCTGTGGCGCGCTGGCCTGCTCGCATCCGGTCAGGAGGAGCAGGGCGGCAAGAGGCAGAGCAAAACGACGCATGAGATTGCTCCTTCGAGACGATCGGGAGAGCGTCACCGGCTTTTGAGGAAAATGGGGTTTGAGTAGAACCACAGGTCAGTCCACGGGTCCTCACCATCGACATCGGGCAGCGGTTCGGCCTCCTGCGTGTTCGTGCCCCTGACGCGGATATATTCGTCAGCGCCAAGGTTGCTGATCGTGTGGCGGATGACCGAATAATCGCCCTCACGCGTCCATTGCGCGGCCGTAAAGCGTGCCTCCACATGCGTCGTCGAATTGGTGTCCGAAGCCCGGTCGGCAGAGGGGCCGGTCACGGAGCCGCGAATAAGGTCCACCCGCGCAACGCCGGGATTGTCGCCATTGGCATTGGCCACCTCGGGATCGAGGAACGCAATCGTCACGACCACCTCGGTGCCTGCTGGGACAGTCAGCGCATCGCCGATACTCGCGCTTTCGCTACCAGCCATTGCGCTGAAATCCAGTTCGGAAATCAGGTCGCCCGTGGTGACGAAGATCCGCCCGGCGCGCAGCGCGGCAAGGATGCTGTCATGGCTGGGCGCGGCATGGACATAGGTCTTGCTGTATTCCCCGGGCCAGAAATCGAAGCCGCCCTCGGTCCAGTGGACATGCGAATCCGAATTGGCGGTGATCCACCAGTGCCGACCCTCGCCAAGCATGGAATCCCAGAATCCGCCTAGACGCGCGGTCATCTGGTCGAACCCGCCCATTGTCGGATAGGCGGCGTAGGCGCCGCGTGGGCGGGCATCGCCGAAGTAATTGGAATAGACTGACGGTCCGGGCCCTGCCTGCACCTGCGCGGTAGCCTGATGGCCGGGCGCGCCTTCCATGCCGATTGCGACTTCGGGGGCGGTGTCGTTCCAATTGCGCAATTCGGCCGGGGTGGTCAGGCCATATTCGCCAAGTTCCTTCGCCGACCGGGAGGGGTGATGCGCGAACAATACGGGCTTGGGTTGCTGGGCATCCAGCGCCTGCAGTGCCGCCAGCATGCGGTCCTCGGTGTTGCGGGCGTCATCGCGTGGCCATGCCTCGCGGGAGCTGTAGCCATGCTCGATCTCGCGCAGCCGCTCCGCCTCGCCATCGCCGGCTGGGACGATAATGCTGGAATGGTCCGCGCCCGGCGTATCGAACTCCATGCCAAAGAACTGGACCACTTCGGGCACGGCCACCCGCGATTCCAGCAATTCGGGATAGGCATGATCGTGGTTGACCTTGCTGTGATTGGGACCGCCGTGATCGGTCGCCACCATCCACGCCAGACCGAAACGTCGCGCCATGACGGCATTCATCGGGATCGGGTAGATCGCGTCACCGCCCAGCAAGGGCGTGGGCGGCTGCGTGCTTTCGTCCCAGCCGACGCTGTAGCGGCTGTGGATATGGTGGTCGCCAGCAAGCCAGCGCGCGACGTCGGTCTGTTCGGCGCCCTCTTCGCTCTTTTCGGCGACGACGCTGACTGCGCCTGCGTGACCATTCTCATGGGCCATTGCCGGCCCGGCGCAGGCATGGGCTGCCAGGCCGAGCAGGAAGAGATTTCGCCTCAAGGTCATCGTGCAGCCTCGGTGGGCACCAAGAGGAGTTCGTCCAGTTGCCAAAGCAGAAAATCCTCGCCTTGTGCGGAGTACTCAAAGCCTGCCTGCATCGGGCTGACCGCGATATGGGTGCGATAGACTACGCTTTCGTCATTCGTCTGTGCAGCGGTGGGCGCGTCGGCGTTGATCCCGAAGGAGATGCCGGGAAGCGGCGGGAGCTGGTGCCCGCCGGCCTCGGCCATGGCGCGCATCGTCGGCGTGGCGCTTTCGGCCATGTTGGCGGTAAAGCTCAACCGGTAGGCGTTGTAGGTGCCGATCCGCGACACGCGGAAGCCAGCGTTGGCGGGTTCATCGGGAAAGTTGACGTTCAGCGCCATGCCTTCGGGCAGCAGCGGGCCGCCATCGGCACTGCCTTCCAGCGCATCGACAAGCTCTACAGACCGATCGGCAATTTGCCGTGAGACCGTGTTATCGAGCGTTTCGCCGGCGCTGTTAGCGCCTCCCGAAAGGGCAATGGCGGGAATATCGCGCAAGGCGGCGAATTGTGCGTTGCTGACCGTTCCCGAAGAGATAACGATCGCGCCGACATTCTGGCCTTCATTTGGGCCGGAAAGCACCAGGTCGGGCGCAGCGCCCCAGCGCGCCTTGCCCACCACGTCCAGACCATAGAGCAGCGCCATGATGGGTGTGCCATCGACATAGAAGAAGTCGCCGTCTGGCAGACCAGCGTTGGTCATTGGTCCGGCCCCCGGATCGCCGGGCTGCGCGGCGTCGTTGAGGCAGGCCTCGGCCAGCGGCGGCAAAGGGTGACCGATCTTGATGGCCGCGCCCATGCCGCTCTGGTTGGTGCAGGGGACCGAGACGATCACATCGTGGCCGTTCGCTTTCAGCGCATTGTAAAGCGCCACCACATTGCTGGTCAGGCCATCATCGTTGGAGATCACAATGTGGCTCTGCGCCAGCGCCGTGGCCGGAATGCAGGCTGTTGCGAGTATTGAGCAGACGAGGGAATTAAAAGCGCGCACTGGGTCGTTACTCGCGTGAAAGGGGGCGGCCAGCCATACTGACCGCCCCGTGTTGCATTCAGAAGTCGAAGCGCAGACCGAACAGATAGCGCGAACCGATCTGCTCCACTTCGCTGGGCAGGTCGCGGCTGCCCGAATAGGCGATGTAATATTCGTCCGTGAGGTTGGCGAGATCGGCAAAGACGGTGAAGTTGTCGGTGATCGCATAGCGTAGCGATACATCGAGGTTCTCATAGCCTTGCCGCGATTCACCCGCACCGATGCCGCCCAGAGTGTCTTCCCAGTCCGAACGCCACTGATAACTCACCCGCGCCGAAACGCCCCATTTCTCGAAGAACAGCGAGGCGTTGGCGATCGTGTCGGAAAGACCCTGGAAGGCCAGGCCGGACTGGGCCGGAAGGTTTGCCGTCGCAGGCGCATCGTAACTGCCGCCAAGGAAGGTCACGTTCCCCTGAAAGCCGAAGCCGTCGAGCGGCGAGGGCAGGAAGGTAAACTGGTGCTGGGCGTTTAGCTCGACCCCGTAAAGCTTGCCATTGTCACCATTGAAGGTGCCCGACAGGATGTAGCCTGTCCGGTCGATCCCGCCGAAATCATAGGTGTCGTCGTTAACGAACCGGGCACCCTGGTAAAATACGTTGTCGACCCAGCGATAGAAGCCGGTAACCGACAGGATGCCGTTGCTTGGCAGGTAATATTCGACGCTGGCATCCACGCCCCAGGTATATTCAGGATCTAGATTCGGGTTGCCGCCGCCTATCGTACCGGGCGAAGCGGTATCATTGATTGCTGCGCCGACACGGATCGCACCATAGGCCGGGCGGGAGATGCCGCGCTGCCCGGCAAGGCGGACGATAACGTCGTCCGTAACCTGGTACCGCAGGTTCAGGTTCGGGAAGAAATCGGTGTAGCTCTGACTTACCTTCAGCGGGGTAAATACGCCCTGGTTGTTGAGCGTGCCGCGATTGTCCATCTTGTAGCGTTCGACCCGCACGCCGCCGACGATCGTCAACGGATAGAGGTCGACCTCGGCCGAGGCATAGCCTGCGAGAATGTGCTCGCTTTGCGCATAGACGTCGGAAACCGGAATACTGGCAGAAGGATCGAACAGGCCACCATCAATCAGCAGTGCGAGCAGGGAATCGATGTCCTCGCGCATGGTAACGTTGTCGACATAGTTCAGCGTGAAGCCGAGCGGGAACTGGGTGTCCCAAGGTGTCGACGTGACATATGAATTCACGTCGAATGGCTGACCCACCATTCCGCCGAGTGCCCCCAGGAAAGCAAGGTTGGCGAAGGAGAAATCATTACCGTCGATCTGCCGGTCGACGTAATAGACACCGCCGCTGATCGTCAGGTCGCTGCCAAACTCCTGGCTTGCATCCAGCTTCACCGTAAAGGCATCGACGTCGGTCGCCTGCCGCGCGTCGATCATGTAGGTTCCGCCAACGCTCAGATTCTCCTGCGGGTTGGCGGTCAGCAGGCCGCCGCGCGACAAATTGCCCAGGCCATCGTCGAGCGTCTGATAGAGGGTGACGATCGGGAAGCGCGGGTCGCTGGCGTCATAGGTGATGGAAGGTGAATCGGTCCCGCCGGTGCTCGACTGGACCAGCGGCAGATGGGTGGTGTTCTCGGTCTTGGTATAATTCATGCGGAACGCCGCCGCAAAGCCGCTATCCTGTTCGTAATCCGCCCCGAAAGTCCCGATTGTGTTCTTGTTGCGGTATTCGCCGTAATTGAAGCTGCCGCGCAGGGGCACGCCGACCAGATCGCCCGCTGCAAAACCGCGCGTGCCACCCGCAGCCCTGTCGAGCCGTAACTCGTATTGGTTGCGCTGTTCGTCATCGTTGAATTCGGTGAAAATGCCCTTCACCCACAGTCGCAGGTCGTCAGTAGGAGCGACTTCCAAACCGCCGAACAGCGAATTGCTCCAGCGTTCGATCTCATACTGGCGGATGTCGAACTCGGTCGGGCCGAGCGCATCGTAGCTGCCAACCTCGCGGTTGTCGGTGAGCTGTTCGCGGCGATAATGCGAACCGCCCAGCATCACGCCGATCACATCGTTCGACCAGCTTGCCCGCAGGCTCGCCTGGCGCTGTTCGCCGCCGCCCTGGTCCATAAACCCGTATCCGACATCGCCCGAAATGTGGAAGTCCTTGCGGTCCATCGGCGAATAGGTCTGGAGGTCGATCGTGGCGACGATGGCGTCAGCTTGCTGGTCGGCGGTCAGCGACTTGTTGACCGTGATCTGGCTGAGGGCGACGGCGGGCACGGCGTCAAAGCGGAAGGCGCGGCTGTCGCCGCCCTCATCCACGCCGGTCAGCGGAATTCCGTCAATGCTCACCGAGGTCCAGCGATTTGGCGCACCGCGCACCTGAATATAGCGCTCCTGCCCCTGGTCGCGTTGCACCGCGACGGCGGGAAGGCGTGAGAGGGCCGCGGCCGAGTTCTGGTCCGGAAAGCGGCCCACCGAGTCAGCGGCGGCGATGTCGGTCAGGTTCACGGCCACGCGCTTGGCGGCGAGCGAGGCCTCCTGCGACTGGATGATCGATCCGGTTACGAGGATAAAGTCGCCGTCCGGTGCAGCGTTCTCGGGCGCCTCGGTCTCCTCTTCGCCGGATGCCACATCCTGTGCCTGGGCGATCTGAGACGAGAGGAGTGTGCAGGCGGCAGAGCCTGCCAGCAACGCGAAACGGCGGCCGAAGTGTGATTTCATGACGATTCCCTCAATATGATTCGAGGGGCGCCTAGAACGGCTGTATGTCCGTTTTGTTGCAGTGCAAAACTTGCACCCACCGGTCATGGACATGGCCCTTCGGTGCGGGGTAAGGAAAAGCCTGGGTAACGAAGCGGGCACTTATTTCAGACATGAATCAGTCAGATTATCGACGCAAATCTGTTATATCCAAGACTGGCGTGCGCCTTATATCGGCTTTGACAGGTTTGTGGGAAGGGCAGGATTACGACGGTTTATCAGCTCGCAGAATTGCTGATAATGCCGGTGTTCCGGTTAGCTCGATCAATTATCACTTTGGTAGTTTTGAACAACTGTATGTTGAAGGTCAGCGGCACTGCCTGGCTCTTGCGGATGCATGGATGGAAAGGAGGATCGTCGACCTCGAAAGCGTTGAATTCTCTCAATTGCCCCCGGCGCAGCAGGGCGCGCTGGTTGCGGCCCTCATCGATGACTGGGCGGAAACGCAGCGCGTGCTCGCGCTTGTCTGGCGCGAGGTGCAGCACCAGGCCAGGTCAGGGGCGCTGCAGGCCGAAATCGCCATGGATTGGGGGGAGTCCTGGCGGCGTTTTTGGGGGGCGATCTGCGGCGAAGGTATCCTTGCACAGCACTCCGACGCGGTGGCCGCCTTCGCGGCTGGTGCGGCAAGCCAGCATCTTATGCGATGGAGACGCGTTCTGGATCGCGCGCTTCTGGAGGAGACGGCGAGCGCGTTCTTTCATTTCCTTGCAGGCTCTCTGGAGCCTGCCGATACCATCATGCTCGCTTGTCGACGCCGCGCGCAGCGAGAGTTCAGGGCCTCATGTCCGACGGGCGAGGTGTTCGATAAAATCGATCTGGCTGCCGCCTCCATGGCAAACGAACACGGTCTTGCCGGGCTGACATTTCGCGGGGTCGCCGAAAGGGCGAAAGTGACCCTTGGAATGGTTACCTGGCATTTCGGCGACAAGGAGAACCTGCAATCCCAGGCGTTGCGGGTGGTGGTCGAACACCTGACCTGTCAGGGGCAGAACGGATTGGCAAAGCAGCTTCCAGATGAACCCGAAGCCGCTGCGCACGCGTTACTTCGCACCAGGTTCGGTGGAAGCGATGAATCGATCGCATCGCTCGATCGATTGGCCTTGTGGCTCAGCCGCCAGCCCGCAGGGGGCGTGCATCAGGGCGTGATCAGATCTCTTGAGAATTCTGTCGAGAAGGACGTCCTTGCCAGATTGCTCGCCATGCAGACGAGGCCTGCCGCTTCGCTCGTCGAGGCATTTACGTCTGTTCTCGATGGGGCATGGAGCCTGTCCGCAGGTCTGGGCGCGGCAGAAGGACTTGCCGTCGGCCGCAAGGCGCTGGCGCCCTTTATTGCGATTCCGGCGCCGCGTTAGAATTTGCCGTGGCGAAGCGGCGGGCGCCGCCGGTTGCGGGAACAATCCGCCCGTCCATGCATCAAACCAATATATGATGGCGCGTCAGATGCTGCCGTCGCTGACACTGGCTACGGCTGAACCGGATCGGAGCATCCGCCATTCTCTGACAGGAGGATAAAATGGTCGATACGATCGACAAACATGACATCCAGAGCCCGAGCGCGCGCGACGTGGAAAACGCGCAACGCACGACAACGCGTGACGAGGGCCACAACCTCATAGCTTCCGACAGGGTCGAGGGGACTGCTGTGTTTCGGCCCGATGGCGAAAGGATCGGCCGTATCCATCACTTCATGGTCGGCAAGCGCAATGGCCGGGTCGAATATGCCGTGCTGAGTTTCGGCGGCTTTCTGGGGATGGGCAAGGAATTGCGGCCCGTGCCCTGGGACGCGCTCGACTACGATACCGAAATGGGCGGCTACATCGTCTCCGCGGAAGAAGACACTTTGCGCAACAGTCCCATAATCGAAGACGGACGAGAGCCTCTTTGGGATCGGGCCTATGGAACGCAGGTATTCGGCTATTGGGGAATGCCCTATTGACCTTCGTCGCGGCCTATTGGTGGCGGGTAAAGTCGGGCAAGGAGGAGCAGTTCCGCCAGGCCTGGCGGCGTGGAACGGAGCTTATCCGACAGCGCTATGGCTCGCTCGGCTCCCGCCTCCATCACGATGAAGAAGGGCGTTTCATCGGCGTGGCCGAATGGCCCGACAAGCAGACCTGGCAGCGCGCCTTCGACGCCAGGATGGTCTATGACGATCCGGAGACGAGGGCCTCCTTCGTCGATGCTCTGGAAGATTGGGCCGACGAGCCGCTGCTGCTGATGGAAGTTACCGATGATCTGCTGGGCTAGACCGCCTGCCCCGCTGCCCAGCCGCTGGCCCATGCCCACTGGAAATTATAGCCACCCAGCCATCCGGTCACATCTACCGCCTCGCCGATCGCGAAGAGACCGGGGATACGCTTTGCCTCCATGGTCTTTGACGACAGTTCGGCGGTGCTGATGCCGCCGACGGTCACTTCCGCCTTGGCGAATCCTTCAGTGCCGGTGGGCCGGAACGTCCAGCTGGCCAGCCGGACCTCGGCGGCGCGCAGGTCGCTATCAGCGGTGTTGGCGAGCGGCTGATCGAGCGCCAGCCGGTCGGTCAGCGCATCGGCCAGACGCTGCGGGAGCGCGGCGCGAAGGGTGCTGCGCAGCGTGGCGCGGGGGGTGTCCTGCTTGGCGGCGAGCAGCCAGCCGCTGGCCTCACTGGGCAGGAAATCCACCTCCACCGGCGAGCCACGGTGCCAGTAGGAAGAGATTTGCAGGATCGCTGGACCCGACAGCCCGCGATGGGTGAACAGCGCCGCTTCGCGGAACTCGGCTTGGCCACAGCGCGCCTCGACCGGGGTCGCTACGCCGGACAATTCGCGGAATAACACGTCCTCGCCGCCCAGCGTCAGCGGCACCAGAGCCGGCCGCGGTTCAACAACTTTCAGCCCGAATTGCCGCGCCAGTTCATAGGCAAATTCCGTCGCCCCCATTTTGGGAATGGAGGCCCCCCCGGTGGCAATCACTAGCGCGCTGGCAGAGGCGATCTGCCGGTCAGTGGTGATTGTGAAGCTCTCCTCCGCATGCGCGACCCGGCCGATTTCCTCGCCGCAGGCGATGGTCACGCCCGCCGTGGTGCATTCGTCCACCAGCAGGTCGACGATCTGCCGCGCCGAACCGTCGCAGAACAATTGGCCGAGCGTCTTTTCATGCCATGCGATGGCATGGCTATTGACCAGCGCGATGAAGTCTTGCGGTGTGTAGCGGCTGAGCGCCGATTTGGCGAAATGCGGGTTGGCCGAAATGAACCGGTCGGGCGAAGTGTGGATATTGGTGAAATTGCATCGCCCACCGCCTGATATGAGGATCTTCTTGCCGGGTTTTTCGGCGCGGTCGATCACCAGTACGCGCCGCCCCCGGCTGCCCGCCTGCGCCGCGCACATCAGGCCGGCAGCGCCAGCGCCAAGCACAATCACATCATAGCGGGATTCGGGCACGCGAGGCCTTCCGGCGGCAAGGAAAGGGGTTGGTCCGCAGCCTGTTGGACCAGTGCATAGCGAATGGCGAGGCTGAAAAAATGGTGCCGGCTGGAGGATTCGAACCCCCGGCCTGATGATTACAAATCAACTGCTCTACCAACTGAGCTAAGCCGGCACTCTAATTCCGCCCTACCGCTGCGCTGCTTTATGGCGACGTAATTCCGCCGCTACTTGAGGACAGGAGGGCTGCGCCCTTTGGCTCAAGCTGCGGCGAAGGTCCAGCCCCCGCGTGCAGCCAGGCGCACACACGCCATTCAGTCCCGACCGGCGCGAAGGCGATCCCAATGTTCCAGCCGCTCCCTGATCCTGCGCTCGAAACCGCGTTCAACCGGCGCGTAATAGGTCTGCGGCACCATCTCTTCGGGCCAGTAATTGTCGCCCGAAAACCCCTCATCGGCATCATGGTCGTAGGAATAGCCTTCGCCATAGCCGATATCCTTCATCAGCTTTGTCGGCGCGTTGAGGATGTTGGCGGGCGGCATCAGGCTGCCTGTCTCTCTCGCGCTTGTCCATGCGGACTTCTGCGCCTTGTAGGTGGCATTCGATTTGGGCGCGGTAGCGAGATAGAGGCAGGCCTGCGCCAGCGCCAGCTCGCCCTCCGGGCTGCCGAGGAACCGATAAGCTTCCATCGCGGCAATGCATTGCGGAAGAGCCTGCGGATCGGCGAGGCCAATGTCTTCGGATGCCATGCGGATAAGGCGGCGGGCCAGAAACAGTGGCTCCTCCCCGGCGACCAGCATGCGCGCGAGGTAATAGAGCGCGGCCTGCGGATCGGAACCGCGCACCGCCTTATGCAGGGCGGAGATCAGGTTGTAATGCCCCTCGCGGTCCTTGTCGTAGACGGCGACGCGGCGCTGCAGGAATTCGCCCAGCTCGGCGGGTCCCAGCGCGTCCGCGATGTTCGCCGCGTAAAGCGTTTCGGCCTGGTTGAGCAGGAAACGCCCGTCGCCATCGGCGCTGGCGATCAGTGCAGCGCGCGCCGGCTCGGTCAGAGGCAGCGGGCCTTCCAACCCCTCGGCACGGGAAAGCAATTGCCCCAGCGCCGCCGCATCGAGCCGGTGCAGGATCAGCACCTGCGCGCGGCTGAGCAGGGCAGCATTGAGCTCGAAGCTCGGATTTTCGGTGGTCGCGCCGACCAGAGTTACTGTCCCGCGCTCGACATAGGGCAGGAAGCCGTCCTGCTGGGCGCGGTTGAAGCGGTGGATCTCGTCCACGAACAGCAGCGTCTTTTGCCCGGCCCTTTGCGCGGTCTCGGCAGCGGCGAAGGCCTTGCGCAGGTCCGCCACGCCAGAAAACACTGCGCTGATAGCCTCGTATCGCATGCCGACCGCAGCGGCGAGCAGGCGGGCGATACTGGTCTTGCCGGTTCCCGGCGGCCCCCACAGCACCATGCTCGACAGCCTGCCTGCCGCAACCATGCGCCCGATCGCCCCCTCTGGTCCGGTGAGGTGCTCCTGCCCGATAACTTCGTCCAGAGCGCGCGGACGCAGGCGGTCGGCAAGTGGTGCATCGGCGCCTGTCTCGTCCTCGGGCTCGGGCGGCGGCGGATCGTCAGCGAAAAGATCGGCCATGGCTAGGTAGCGTGCCGTTTCGCGGCGATAAGGCGCAGATAGGTGTCGGCGACGGCCTGGTTGATCGCATCCCAGCTATAAGAGCGGCTTGCGAGCTCTCCTGCGGTGCCGTGGGCGGCGCGCAAGGCTGGGTCGCGCGCATAGTCCGTCAGCGCTTCGGCATAGGCGCCGATGTCGCGCGGCTCGATCAGCCGCCCGGTCTTGCCATCGGCGACCAGGCTGGAACTGCCGGTGGCGCGTGCTGCGATCACCGGCACGCCGCAGGCCATGGCCTCCAGCGTGACATTGCCGAAAGTCTCGGTGACCGATGGGTTCAGGAGCACGTCCATGCTCGCAACCGCGCGGCCAAGGTCGGTGCCGCCCTGGAAACCGGCAAACACCGCGCCGGGAAGCTGCGCCTCGAAAGCGTCACGCGCCGGGCCGTCGCCGATCACCAGCACGCGGTGCGGCACCTCGCGGCGATGCAATTCGGCGATCGCCTGCCCAAATATATCGAGCCCCTTTTCCAGCACCAGCCGCCCGAGAAAGCCCACCGCCATCTCATCGTCACCAAGGCCAAGGCCACGCCGCCAGTCCAGGTCGCGGCGAGCGGGTGAGAACACTTCACGGTCCACGCCGCGCGCCCAGATGCCGATGTCATTGTGCATACGCTGCTGGCGCAACATGTCGGCCATGCTGGCAGAGGGCGTCACCAGCGCGTCACAGCGCCGGTAGAGGCGGCGCAAAAGCGCTTCAATCACCGGTTCCAAGAAACCGAGATGGTAATATCGAGGGTAGGTTTCGAACCGGGTGTGCACGCTGGCAAGGACTGGCAGGCCAATCTTTCGCGCCCATTTCACCGCTGACTGAGCGCCGAAATCGGGAGAGGAGATGTGCACGACATTGGGTGCAAAGGCCGCAAGGTCGCGGCGCACCGCGTCCGACAGGCCCGTTGCGACCCGATATTCTGCGCGGCCCGGAATGGCGAAGGAGGGAAGCGAGACCAGCTCGCCCTGGGGCGTGAATGCGGGTTCGTCCACCGTGGGCGAATAGACGTGCACCTGCGCGCCCTGGCGCAGCAGATACTCGACCAGCCGGTTAAGCGCCCTGTTCGCGCCATCGGTGACCATGTTGTAATTGCCGCTAAACAGCGCAACGCGCAGGTCGGCAGGTTCGGGAACCGCTGTCATGGCCAGCCTGTTAGGCGAGCCTTGCGCGAATGGCGAGAGGGGGCGACCCGCAAGCCGCCCCTGTCGTCACGCTGCCTTGGCGCGCTTGGCTCGCTTGCGTTCATGCGGATCGAGGTGGGCCTTGCGCAGGCGGATCGATTCCGGCGTAACCTCGACCATCTCGTCATCGTCGATATAGGCGATGGCCTGCTCGAGGCTCATCTTGCGGGGCGGGGTGAGGCGGATCGCGTCATCCTTGCCCGACGAGCGGATGTTGGTCAGCTGCTTGGCCTTCATCGGATTGACTTCGAGGTCGTCGGGCTTGGCGTTCTCGCCGATGATCATGCCTTCATACAGCTTGGTGCCCGCACCGATGAACAGCTCGCCGCGATCTTCCAGCATGTTGAGCGCATAGGCGTTGGAATCGCCCGATTCCATCGAGATCAATACGCCGTTCTGGCGGCCTTCGATGCGGCCCTTGTAGGGGCCGTATTTCTCGAACAGGCGGTTCATGATCCCGGTCCCGCGCGTGTCGGACAGGAATTCGCCGTGATAGCCGATCAGTCCGCGTGACGGGGCGGAGAAGGTGATGCGCGTCTTGCCACCGCCGCTGGGGCGCATGTCGGTCATCTCGGCCTTGCGGCCAGCCATCTTCTCGACAACCGTGCCCGAGTGCTCTTCATCCACGTCGATGACGACGGTCTCGTACGGTTCAAGGCGCTTGCCGTCCTCGTCCTCGCGGAACAGGACGCGCGGGCGGCTGATGCCCAGTTCGAAGCCTTCGCGGCGCATCGTCTCGATCAGCACGCCCAGCTGCAATTCGCCGCGCCCGGCAACCTCGAAACTGTCCTTGTCCTCGCTCTCGGTCACGCGGATGGCGACATTGGATTCCGCCTCGCGTTCCAGCCTGTCGCGGATCATGCGGCTGGTGACCTTGCTGCCTTCGCGGCCCGCCAGTGGGCTGTCATTGACCGCAAAGCGCATTGACAGCGTAGGCGGATCGATAGGCTGCGCCTGCAACGGTTCGGTCACCGTGGGTACGGCGATGGTGTTGGAAACGGTGGTGGTGGTGAGGCCAGCAATCGAAACGATGTCGCCTGCCCTGACCTCGTCCACCGGCACGCGATCGAGGCCGCGATAGGCCAGCAACTTGGATGCCCGGCCCGTCTCGACGATCTTGCCGGTCGCATCGAGCGAGTGGATCGCTTCATTGGTCTTGAGCGATCCGCTATAGACCAGGCCGGTCAGGATGCGGCCCAGGAAGTTGTCGCGGTCGAGCAGGGTGACGAGGAATTTGAATTCCCCGTCCGGGTTTGCCGATGGGGCTGGGACGTGGCTGACGATCTTTTCGAACAATGGCTCCAGCGTGCCTTCGCGCAAGCTCGGATCTTCATTGGCATAGCCGTTGCGGCCCGAAGCATACAGGACAGGGAAGTCCAATTGTTCGTCATTAGCCTCGAGCGTGACGAACAGGTCGAACACCTCGTCCAGCACTTCCTGGATGCGCTCGTCAGGCCGGTCGACCTTGTTGACAACCACGATCGGCTTGAGCCCCAGCGACAGGGCCTTGCCGGTCACGAACTTGGTCTGCGGCATCGCTCCTTCGGAGCTGTCGACCAGCAGGATGACCCCATCGACCATGCTCAGGATGCGCTCCACCTCGGCGCCGAAATCGGCGTGACCAGGTGTATCGACAATGTTGATGTGATAGTCGTTCCACTCGACCGAAGTCGGCTTCGCAAGGATGGTTATCCCGCGTTCCTTTTCCAGATCATTGGAATCCATCGCCCGTTCTTCCACGCGCTGGTTGTCGCGGAAGGTGCCGGACTGGCGGAACAACTGGTCCACCAGCGTGGTCTTGCCGTGGTCGACGTGGGCGATGATCGCCACATTGCGTAGCTGCGCGGACATGAGTGGTCCCTGGGTTAAATCGTTCGAGAATAGCGGAGGCTTTTCGCAAGTGCGAAATCGGGGCGGCTCCTACAGAAGCCTGGCCTCGCCCGCAAGTCGTAATCTTGCATGTAGTCGGCGGTCTTGCCCGGAACTGGGGGGTACGGCCCAGCGGGTGGTGTTGCGCGGATGCCACAAGCACGGTTGCATTTGAAACCATCTTTGCATGTAAGATTGTTCTCCGGGTTGGACAAGAATAAATCATGATCGACCAATAGAAAGGTCGCCCTGACCCTCGACATCTTCCTTCAGGAGGATCGAAGCGTGGGCCGGAGGAGAGGAGAGAACCCATGTCCAAGACTGTTTCGGGCGCAGCCCGGTTCGCCCGCGCGTCCCTGTGCGGCGCAGCTACTGCTGCGCTGGCAATTCCTATCGTCGCCCAAGCGCAGGCCGACCCTTCGCAAGGCGCCCCTTCGCAAGGTGCGGGCCAAGACGATGCCATGTCGGGCAACGCCATCATCGTCACCGCGACCAAGCGTGAGCAGACGCTGCAGGAAACCCCGGTGGCGGTCAGCGTGACCAGCGCCGAGACGCTTGAACGCGAACAGATCCGCGACCTGAAAGACCTGCAGGCAGTGGTTCCTTCGCTGCGGGTGACCCAGCTGCAAAGCAGCACTGCGACCAATTTCATCATTCGCGGCTTCGGCAACGGTTCCAACAATGCCGGGATCGAACCCTCGGTTGGCGTGTTCATAGACGGGGTCTATCGCTCGCGCACGGCGTCGCAGGTCGGTGATCTGCCGGATGTGCAGCGGATCGAAGTGCTGCGCGGGCCGCAATCGACGCTGTTCGGCAAGAACGCCTCGGCGGGCGTGATTTCGATCGTCACCAACGAACCGTCCTTCCGTCTGAAGGGCGGCGCAGAACTCTCCTATGGCAATTTCGATGCGCTGGTCGCCAAGGGGCACATTTCCGGGCCGGTATCCGATAGCATCGCACTCGGTCTGGCGGCTGGCTATAATCGTCGCGATGGCTTTGCCGAGGATGTAACGGCGGGCGGGGAAACTAATAGCCGCGACCGGTGGTTTGTGCGCGGCCAGGCGCTCTATGACAATGGCGATAACCTCAAGGTCCGCGTGATCGCCGATTACGACAAGATCGACGAGAAATGCTGCGCCGTCGTCAATGTTCAGTCATCCGATTTCACGGCAGCGTTGCAGAGCCCAGAGGTCGGTGGGCAGACAAACGACCCCGCCGACCCGTTCGCCGATCTGGTCTACAACAATTTCCCCGCTTCGAACAAAGTCGAGAATTCCGGGATTTCCGGCCAGATTGACTATGATCTGGGCGAAATTGCGCTAACCTCAATCACCGCCTACCGCCAGACGCGCGGCGAGTTCATACAGGATGTCGACTTCACCTCGGCCGACTTGCTGCGCCGCGATAATACGCAGCGTTTCAACACCTTCACGCAGGAGTTTCGCGCCACTGGCCAGTTCGGCCCGGTGACGGCGCTGGCGGGCGTCTACTATTTCGACGAGACGGTCGAGGAGGACCAGACCGTCTACAACGGTGCCAGCTTCCGCCCCTTCGCCGATGTCCTGTTGCAGCAGCAGCTTGGCCAGCCATTGACCGCTGCCGAACAGATCATCGGCACGCTCTATTTCAATCCGGCGCAATATTCCGGGCAGTTCTTCGCCGCCGGTCCCGCCGAGGACGGCACTTTCCGCCTGGAGAACGACGCGCTGTCGTTCTTCGCGCAATTCGACGTCGAATTGACCGACAAGCTCACGCTGACGCTGGGCGGCAATTACACGATGGACCACAAGACCGGCTCGACCGCTTACACCTCCTTTGACGCCTTCTCAGGCGTCGACCTGTTCGATGCGGGCGAGCGGCTTGCCTATGTGGCACAGGCCGTCGGCACGGCACTGGGACAGACCGATCCCGCCGACTTCACGCAGATCGGCACCTATGCGGCAACCAATCAGGCGCAATTCGGCCAGTTCCTGGTGGATGCGGCGACTTTTGCCGCCAACAACGAACTCCCGGTGAGCGACAACCCCTTGCTGATCGGGCAGGGCCTGCAGAACTTCCCGCCCTTCATCAACATCCCGAACGTGGTCGAGAACGGCAAGACTAACGACGAGAACTTCAGCTACACTGTCCGTCTGGCCTATGACATCAACCCGGACCTGAACGTCTATGCGAGCTATGCGACCGGCTTCAAGGCGAGCTCCTTCGCGCTCAGCCGCGACAGCCGTCCGCTGGCAGGCGACATTCCGGCGCTTGTCGGCGCAGGCCTGGGCGTCAACAATTTGACCGCGGGCAGCCGCTTTGCTGGCCCCGAGGAATCGACGGTGATCGAGGTCGGGCTTAAGGGCGACTGGGGCCGCTATTCGGCCAATCTCACCGGCTTCCGGCAGGATATCGACGGATTCCAGTCGAATATCTTCACCGGCACCGGCTTCATTCTCAGCAATGCGGGGAAGCAGCGCACCTGGGGCGTGGAGTTCGAGGGTGTCGCCAATCCGGTCGATCCGCTGACGCTGAACCTTGCGGTGACCTGGCTCGACCCGTCCTATGTCAGCTTCCCGCTCTCCTCGATCGGCGATCTGTCAGGCCGGACGCCTGCGGGTATTCCGGAATGGAATGTAGTCGTGGGTGCGCAGTGGAGCCAGCCGCTGGCCAATGGCGACCAGGTGATCGCCCGCACGACGTTCAATTACGAATCCGAGGTCGAGATCGTCGATGGCCTGCCCGGCTTCCTCGATCCGGCGCTGCCCGATGGCGGGCAGGCCCAGGCGCTGGCGGCATCGGGGCAGTTCATGCGGGAGGTCAACGAACTGTCGGCCTCGCTCACCTATGTCCTGACCGACCAGAATGTCGAGCTGAGCGTGTGGGGCAGAAACCTGACCAACGACCGCTATTTCAACTCGCTGTTCGACTCGCCCGCGCAGCCATTGTCGATCTCGGCCTACCTCAACCAGCCGCGCACTTATGGCGCTTCGGCGCGGATCAAGTTCTGATGCGCTCAGCATAGCACCAGGTCAAAGGGGGCAGTGCGGCCCCCTTTTTCTTGCCATCCGCCCGCAAAAGTGTTGCCATGCCCACTCTCGGGCTTTGGAAGAGGGGGAATTCCCATGGACTGGATGCTGCTGCCGCTGAAGCGCTACGCCGATTTTTCGGGCCGTTCGCGCCGCAAGGAATACTGGATGTTCGTGCTGGGTCTGGTCATCGCCTTCGTCGCGCTGGCGCTGGTGGAGGGCGTGCTGGGCCTTGGCGGTTCGGTGGCCGGTGTCTATGGCCCGCTTACGCTGATCCTTGGGATCGCGATCATCGTGCCCAGCATCGCAGTGCAGGTGCGCCGTTTCCATGATCAGGACAAGAGTGGCTGGTTCGTTCTGCTCGGCCTCATCCCCTTTGTTGGCGGGCTGATCGTACTGGTGTTCATGGTTCTTGAAGGCACGAACGGGCCCAACCGCTTCGGAGCTGACCCCAAGGGCGTCTCAGGCCCGGAGGTCTTTGAATAACGACCCTTTAACGGGGGTCTGGCAGAGGGGAGCGGCAATCTGGCGAGCAAGGGGGCTTGGCGAAGATGGAATGGATGCTGCTGCCGTTCAGGCGCTATGTCGACTTTTCGGGCCGATCGCGGCGCATGGAGTTCTGGATGTTCCAGCTGCTCAATATGATCATCTATACAATCATGATGGTGATCATCTTTGGCGGACTGCCGTGGCAGCAGCTGATGGACGGGAACGGCGCCGATTTCGGGCCAAATCCAACGCCTGGCGAAGTCTTCGGCATATTCGGGCCGCTATTCTGGGTGGGCTTCGCTTTCATGATGCTCTGGGGTCTGGCAGTGTTCATCCCCAGCATCGCTGTCGCTGTCCGCCGGCTGCATGATCGCGACATGTCCGGCTGGTGGTATGGCGGCCTGCTGATCGCCGGTTTCATTCCGATCGTGAACATGCTCGCCATCTTTGGATGGATTGCATTTCTGGTGATCATGTTCTTACCCGGCACGCCCGGCCCCAATCGCTTTGGACCGGACCCCAAGGACCCGGCGCAGGCCAACGTTTTCGCCTGACGGCGTCGGCCCTGGGCCAGGAAGCTAGAGATTGCGCAGCGCGCTTGCTGGGCGGGCGCGCAGCAGCGGCAAGGATGCACCAACGGCAAAGCCAAGCACCAGCACCAGCCCGCCGCCCAGCACGGCAAGGATACGCGGCCAGTCCGGCATCCACTCGAATTCGAACAGCTGAACAATCACCAGCCAGCCCAGCACGGTGCCCAGCGCCAGCGCGACGACTGACAGCAATGCGGCCAGCGCCACGAATTCGGCCAGTTGCAGACCCAGCAGCTGCCCGCGGCTGGCGCCCAGCACACGCAGGATAACCGTGTCGTAAAGTCGCGAGGCGCGCGCCGCCGCAATGGCGCCCAGCAGCACGGCAATTCCAGCCAGTACGGCCACCGAGGCGGCGGCAAGCACTGCCAGCGCCACCTGGTCGAGTATAGAGCGTGCCTCCCTCAGCAGTGGACCGACCTCGATTACCGAACTGGAGGGGAAGGCCCCGACCAGCGCGCGCAGCAGGCCGGGTGCACTTGCGCCCTCGGGCAGGCTGATCGTCGCGGCAACATTATGCGGCGCGTCAGCTAGTGCATTGGGCGAGAAGACGAGCACGTAATTGAAGCCCATGCTTTCCCAGTCGATACGGCGCAGGCTGGCGACGCGTGCGGTCCGCTCGGTTCCGAGCAAGCCGATGGTGATGTAGTCACCCACCGTGATGTCCGCTGCGTTGGCCAGTTCCTCGTCGATCGAGACCAGCGGTTCGCCCCGATACAATTCCGGCCACCATTCGCCCTCTACCAGCACATTGCCGCTGGGCAGTCCCCGCGCATAGGTGAGGCCGCGTTCGCCGCGCAGGCCCCAGGCACCATCGGGAAGTTCCTCCAGATCGGAGACGCGGGTCATGGCATCCTTTGGCCCGTAGGCGAGAACATTGCCGCGCATGGTCGGCACTGTCTCGACCCTGGATCCGGCAGCCTCCTCGCCCACCAGGCCGAGAAATTCGCTTACCCCGTCACGCGGTATGTCGAGCACGAAGTAATCGGGTGCGCGGTCGGGGACGGAGCGGCGGATATTGTTTTCCAGGCTCGTCTGCACCGCGGCCAGCAGGACGAAGGCAGCAAGGCCGAAGCCAAGCGCCGTGACCAGCGCACCCGTCGCGGCGCCGGGACGATGCAAATTGCCGAGCGCCAGGCGAAGCACCGGGCTGGCAGGGCGCGGAACTTTCGCCGAGAAATGGCGGATGGCGAGGCCGAGCAGGGCCAGCAGGCCCAGCATCCCCGCCGCCCCGAGCAGGAACAGCGCCGAGAGGCCCGGATTGCGCGAGCCGACAAGGGCGAGGATCACGATCCCTGCTACGCCCAGTCCCACAGGAAGCACCGAACCACGCCAGTCCCGCGCCAGCGGCGATACGCGGCTGCGCATCAGGGCCATGGCCGGGTAATTGCGCGCCCGTGCCAGCGGCGGGGCGGCGAAGATCAATGCCACGAGCAGGCCGAAGGCGGCAGCGCGAAGCAGCGCCAGCGGATCAAGGACGAAGCCTGTTTCGACGGGCAGGAGCGAACCGAGCGCGCTAGCCAATATCGGCGTCACCAGCAGGCCCGCGATCAGGCCCAATGCCGAGCCAGCTAGCGCCGCCGCACCGACTTGCAGAGCGTAGATGCGGCTTATGCCGGTGCTCGTCGCCCCGAGAATCTTGAGCGTGGCAATGGAATTGCGCCGCGCCTCCAGATAGGAACTCACGCCACCGCCGATCCCGATCCCGGCTATGACCAGCGCGGCCAGCCCCACCAGCGTCAGGAACTCGCCCATGCGCGACACGAATCGATCCGCGCCGGGTGACGCGCGGTCAGACGTGCGGATGTCGAACCCGGCCTCGGGATAGGTGTCCTCTATGGCCTCCTCGACCTCTTCGGGATCGTCATTGCCGGTAAAGGCGACCCGGGTCTTGGATTGGTACATCGCGCCCGGCAGCGTGAGCCCGGCACTTTCCGGGAATTCGTAGGGAACGATGATCGTCTGACCGAGCTGGAAGCCTTCGGAAAGGCGGTCCGGCTCGTCCGCGATGATACCGCCGACAATGATGTCCTGCCGCCCGATCGTGAAAGTGTCGCCCACCGAAAGGTCCAGCCGCTCTGCCGCGCCCGGTGCGATCCATGCCGTGCCTGCGGGCGGCGCGCCTGCAACCTCGCCCGAGGCCAGCGTAAATTCGCCATAAAGGGGCCAGTTGTCCGCGACCGCCTTCAGTTCAATGGGCGATGTCGTTTCGCCGGTGCTGGCCATGGCCTGCATCCTGAGCCCGGGCGAGAGCGTGCCGTATTGCTCAAGGAAAGCGCTCTCCTGTGCATCAATCGGTCGCTGCCACAGCTCCACCTCCAGATCGCCGCCAAGGATGACCTGACCCTGATTGTCGAGCTCGCCGCGAATGGCCGAAGTCAGTGTGCCGATTGCGGCCAGCGCGCCGACGCCGAGGAACAGGCAGACCAGCAACAGGCGCAGGCCGCGAAAGCGGCCATTGAGGTCACGCCGGGCGATGCGCCAGGCCATGACCCAGGAAAGAGCGCCCGAATCCTTGCTCATGGGGCGGCGCTATCACCCGCGATTTGCCCGTCGGCCAGCCGCACCACCCGGTCGCAGCGCGTGGCCAGCGCCTCGTCATGGGTGATCATGACCAGCGTCGCGCCGGTCTCCCCGCGCCGGTCAAACAGCAGGTCGATGATCGCCTCGCCGGTCGAGGCGTCGAGATTGCCAGTCGGCTCGTCCGCGAACAGCAGGGGCGGGCGCGGGGCAAGAGCGCGGGCAATGGCGACGCGCTGTTGCTCGCCGCCCGAAAGCTGCGCCGGATAATGCGTCAGGCGATGGCCGAGGCCCACTGCCTCAAGCTCCGCTGCGGCGCGCGGCCACGCGTCTTTTTCGCCCGCCAGTTCGAGCGGGGTGGCGACGTTCTCCTGCGCGGTCATGGTCGGCAGCAGGTGGAAAGCCTGCAGCACGATGCCGATGCGTCCGCGCCGGGCCATTGCCAGCGCATCTTCGCCCATCGTTTCGAAATTGGCGCCGGCGACATTGAGCGAGCCGCCCGTTGCCCGTTCCAGCCCGGAGAGCACCGCCATCAGCGAACTCTTTCCTGAGCCTGAGGGCCCGAGCAGCGCCAGCGTTTCGCCTTCGGCTACGGTAAGGTCGATGCCGCGCAGGATTTCGACCGTGGCACGGCCTTCGCCAAGCGTCAGGCGCAGGTCTTTCGCTGCGATTACCGGTTCGGACATGATTGGGGGTGAGCCTGTTGGGGGTGAGCCTGTTGGGGGGTTGCCACTGCGTTGCGATGGCATAGCTATTAGGTCCACGCAAGGCAGCGAGGTGGCCCTGAGACATGCGTATCAACTTTATTACACTTTTTGCCGGTCTGGCGTCGATTTTTGCTCTGACAGGGTGCGACAATGCGATCCCTGTTGCACCCAACGGTACAGAGGCTGTGCAGAGCGGAACAGAGGCGGCGGCGGTTGAGGGGCCGGAACGCGTGATCCTTGCTTTCGGGGACAGCTTGTTTGCCGGGTACAATCTGCAAGAGGACGAGGGCTATCCCGAACAATTGCAGGCTGCTCTGCGCGCGCGCGGCATCAATGCGCGTGTGATCGACGGCGCCGTGTCGGGCGACACCACTGCGGCCGGTGCGCAGCGCATCGGCTTCCTGCTCGACCAACAGGCGCAAGCGCCCGATCTCGCCCTGGTGGAACTGGGCGGCAACGACATGCTGCGCGCGCTGTCGCCGGACCAGACCCGCGCCAACCTTGTCGCCATTCTCGACGAATTGGCTTCGCGCGATATCCCGGTCCTGCTGATGGGGATGCGTGCGCCGCCCAATCTGGGGCCGGATTTTCAGGAGGAGTTCGACGCCATCTACCCGGCGCTGGCCGAGCGATATGACGCGGATCTGGTGCCGTTCTTTCTGGAGCCGGTTTACGATCAGCAATCGCTGATGTTGTCAGACCGCATCCATCCAAACGCCGAGGGTGTGGCAGTGCTGGTCGAGCATACGCTGGACGAGGTCATCGCGGCGCTGCCCCCGGTGACATAGCGGCTCGCTGGCCAGCCGCGCCCTATTCGCGCCGTTTCGCCTGCCCATCGGCGATGCGCCAGGTGGCGGCATTGCTCTCTATCGTGGCGAAAGGTGCGGCCTCCGTGCCGGTCATCCACACTTGTGCACCGCCGCCTTCCAGCCGCTCGAACAGAGCGGACCGTCGCAGGGGATCGAGATGGGCGGCGACCTCGTCAAGAAGGAGCAGGCCGGGGCGCCCCTTTGCTGCCAGTTCGGCATGGGCGAGGGTGATGGCCAGCAGCATCGCCTTCTGCTCGCCGGTCGAACATTGCGCGGCGGGCGCGGACTTGGCGGCCATGATGACCTGCAATTCGTCGCGATGCGGGCCAGTGAGGCTGCGTTGGGCAGCGCGGTCACGGGCGCGCCCGGCCTCCAGCGCATCGGCCAGCGCATCGGCGTTTTCAGGGCCGCCGGGCAGATATTCGAGCGCGGGGCGGGCGAAAGGGCGGTCGGGCAGGTCGTCGAGGGCGGTGCGCAACTGTTCGACCAGGGCACGGCGTCCATTGGCCAGCGCGGCGCCCGCTTCGGCCATCTGCCGCTCTATCGAGACCATCCACGAGGCATCGGGCATGTTCGGATCGGAGAGCAGGCGGTTGCGTTCGCGCAGCGCCTCCTCATAGCGCGCAGCGCGGCGCGCGTGGGCCGGGTCCAGCGCGAGGGCGAGGCGGTCCATGTAGCGACGCCGGGCCGAGGCGCTGTCGGTGAACAGGCCGTCCATCGCCGGGGTCAGCCAGCTGACGGCCAGCCATTCGCCCAGCGCGACGGCGCTCGCCTGCGCCCCGTTGACCTGCACCAGCCGCCGGCCTGGCCGTGCCGGATCGGTGCCGGTGCCCAGCATCACCGGCTCCTGCTCGCCTGCCATTAGTCCCGCGCTCACCGCAAAGCCTGCGCCCTGCGTCCGCTCCGCCATCTCCGCCAGCGCAGCGCGCCGCAATCCGCGCCCCGGAGCCAGCAGCGACAGCGCTTCGAGCACATTGGTCTTGCCCGCGCCATTTTCGCCCACGAGCAGGTTGAGTGCAGCGGTGCCGTCGAGCCGGGTCTCGCAATGGTTGCGGAAGCGGGAAAGATTGATGCGATCGAGCGTCATTGGTGAGGGAATGGATTAGGCGAGGCTTGCCCCGCATGCGAGCGCGAAAACTTCAATGCCAAAAGTTGGTGTAAAATCCCATTTATCTGGAAGGTAACATGTGCAAGCATATCGACCGCCTCGTTCAAACCCGCAGAAATGCGTCAATCCGCAATTTGGCACGGCTCATGCATTGCATTGGGCAAGGGTCGCGGCAGTCGCGGCCTGAACAATCAAATGGGGAAATGAAAATGCAAATGAACGAATTCTTCCAGCGCGCAGCGGCCGGGATCGTGGCCCTGGCCTTCACCGCAATCATGATCGGCAGCTATGTCGCCATGCCCGCCACGCAGAGCATCACTGGAACACTGGCATGAGTGAACGCAAACCTGTCAGTGTCAGCGGATCTGGTGGCGGGTTCCGGCTCGACAAGGACAACGGCAAGCTTGCCGGGGTCTGCGCCGGGCTGGCCCGCTGGATGAATGTCGATCCGCTGATCGTGCGGCTGGTGTTTGCGATCGGCACGCTGGTCGGCTTCGGCAGCTTCCTGCTTATCTATTTGGTGATCTGGCTGCTGGCGCGTTGAACCGCCGGCGGCCAGTCGCCTCAATCCGGGTCAGGCTTCGTGGCGGCGAAGGGCGAGAAGCTGGTGCCGGTATCGAAAACCTCCACGCCCTCGCGGCGCTTGAGGAAGCCCACGACCTGATAGGTTACGGGCGTCAGCAATGCCTCCCACAAGGTCTTGATGAGCCATTGCGAAATCACGACCTGCCACAATTGCTCGATCGGCCAGCCTGCCAGGCCATAGAAGGCCAGCGGGTAGAAGATCAGGCTGTCGAGCCCCTGTCCGACCACGGTCGAGCCGATCGTGCGGCTCCACAAGGCCTTGCCGCCGGTCCAGATTTTCATCTTTGCCAGCACGAAGGAATTGGCGAACTCGCCTGCCCAGAACGCTACCATTGATGCCATGACGATGCGCCAGCTATTGCCGAACACGAATTCGTAGCTTTCCTGTCCCGGCCAGCCCGCAGCAGGCGGCAGGGCGACCACCACCCAGGCCATGAACGCCATGAAGGCGAGCGCCGCAAAACCCGTCCAGATCACCCGGCGTGCATGGGCATAGCCATAGACCTCGGTCAGCACGTCGCCGATGATGTAGCTTACCGGGAAGAACAGCACGCCCGCGCCAAAGCTCCATTCAGTTCCGCCGGGCAGGGTGATGAAGCTGGGCTTGGACGCGCCGATGATGTTGGAGAGCAACAGGATGGTGACGAAGGCGGCCATCACCAGATCGAAATAGCGGAAGGCGTGGACCCCGCCTTCGCGCCCGTCGATCCGGATTGTTTCGCTGGGGGAAGGCTGTGTCATCGACGAAGTGCGTAGCGCGATTTGCGCGGGGCGCAAAGATCGCTATTGGCCGCAACCACGCGCCCGTAGTTCAACTGGATAGAGCACGAGCCTTCTAAGCTTGGAGTTGCAGGTTCGAGTCCTGCCGGGCGCGCCAAAGGTTGACACTGTGGCAGGCGGGGAGGCGCGACCAGTTCTCCCCGCACCCCGGCCTTGGCTCCTCCGTTTATCCCCTTGACCCACGTTGGCCGAGCCGAAGGAATTGTCGGCAATTCTTACACCCGCACAGGCGCTCAGGATTGTATTAACCATCGTCTCGCGCAGGATTCTGCCCTTCGTGAAAACTGGCACGGTGCATGCATTGTCTGTTGCGTATCCGAAGGTTCTTCGAACGAGGCGGGGCCGTCCCCTGGTAACTGGGCCCCGCCTCCCCGAAGACCCGGTTCCCTCAAATTCAAACTTTAGCGACGGCCTGTCCATGGCTGGTCGGTGTGATCGACCGCGAGCGCGCCCGCCCAAGGCTTGCACAATGCCTGCGCCTCTTCGGCAGAACCGGTCAGCCAGCTTGCCCAGTCATCTGCCGCAAGGATCACCGGCATCCGGTCGTGCAATGCGGTCACCGGACCTGCCGCCTGGGTCATCACCATGGTAAAGGCGTCGTCCCATTCGGCGCTGGGGCGCCAGAAGCCTCCGATTGCGAAAAGATCCGCGCCGGGCATGGAGAACCAGCTGCGTGTCTTGCCCCCTTTCGGTCCATGCGCCTCGGCAAATCCGCTGACCGGCACCAGGCAGCGCCGGTTGCGGAAACTCGCCGACCAGAACGGGCTTGCAAGCTTGTCGGAGCGGGCATTGTTGACCGGTTTGGGTTTGAGTTGTTGGCCCTTGGCACCCTTGCGCGACAGCGGGAAGCCCCATGTCATTGATCGCAGCGCGTTATCGGCCAGCACCAGGCCGGGATAGCCGGGATAGATTTCCTCGGGCGTGTTCGAGGGGACGATGGTCAGGTCTTGCGTAAAGGCGTCGAAAAATCGCGCGACCTCGTCCTGGCTCTTCGACATGCGGTACAGATTGCACATTCTTTTCAGTCTCAGGCGTCGGCGCTCGCATCCGCTCGCCTGGCTGTCCTCGCTTACTGACGGCTGACGCCGTCATCGCTGCGGGCGGCCTTCGGCCTTTGGCTGCCGCGACCCGGATGTGGGCAATTGTTCGATCGGAGGTGTATTATCGGTGCGCGCCCAGCGGACCACAAGGGCAAACGCGCGCCCGGAACGGCCCCGGAGCGTAGCAGAGGAAATAGTCGGGAGGAGCACGCCCGGATGGGCGTGCGTGACGATCAAGAAGCCTTGCTGACCTGCTTTTCGTCCATGAGCTGCTGCAGCTCACCCGCCTCGTACATTTCCATCATGATGTCGCTGCCGCCGACGAACTCGCCCTTCACATAGAGTTGCGGGATGGTCGGCCACTCCGAAAAGGATTTTATCCCCTGGCGGATTTCCATGTCCTGCAGCACATCGACACTTTCAAAGGCGACCTGGCAATGATCGAGAATCGCCACGGCACGACTGGAAAAACCGCACTGCGGGAACAGCGGCGTGCCCTTCATGAACAGCACGACGTCGCTGTCGTTCACGATCTTGGAGATGCGTTCATTGGATTGCGACATGGGTAAACTCTCGAGCCTTATTCTTGTCTAACCGGTCAGGTGGGGGTGGCGGTGACCAGTTGCAAGGCGTGCAGTTCGCCACCCATGCGCCCGCCCAGTGCCGCGTAGACCAGCTTGTGCTGCGCGACACGGCTCTTGCCTGCAAAGGCGGCGGAGGTGACGCGCGCCGTGTAATGGTCGCCATCGTCGATGAGCGCCTCGATCTCGACCTCGGCATCGGGCAGCGCAGCCTTGATCAGGGCCTCGATCTCGGATGCAGGCATTGCCATTGCGTGACGTGCCTTACTGGCCGCTCATCAGCTGGCGGCGCGCCTCGACATTGTATTCGTCAAGCTTGGTGCGCACTGCGGCCTCGTCGACATCGCAGCCCGCCTGCGTCAGATCGCCCAGCAGCTTGCGGATCACGTCCTCGTCGCCCGCTTCCTCGAAATCGGCCTGCACGACCGCCTTCTTGTAAGCCTCAGTCTCTTCCGGGGTGAGGCTCATCAGCCCCGCGGCCCATTCACCCAGCAGCCGGTTGCGGCGCGCAGCGATGCGGAATGCGGTGTTTTCGTCCATGGCGAACTTGGCTTCTTCGCCGCGCTCACGATCCTTGAAATCGGTCATTGCAAAATGCCCCTTGTTCCTGTGTCAGACTGTGCCCGAGCCGGGCTCAGGCGGCAAGCCCGGTTCCGCGCGCCACCCATGGTCGGTTGGCGGCTAGTTGTGCCTCGTATTTCCTGATGACCGCATCGCTGGACATCGTCAGGCCGACTTCGTCCAGCCCCCCCAGCAGGCAGGACTTGCGGAACGGGTCGATCTCGAAAGTGAAACGGTCCTGGAACGGCGTGGTGACGGTCTGGCTTTCCAGGTCGATGGCGATGGTCTCGGTCTTTGCCACCTCGACCAGCCGGTCCACCTGATCGGACGGCAGGACGACGGTGAGGATGCCGTTCTTGAAGGCGTTGCTGGAAAAGATGTCGGAGAAGCTTGGCGCGATAACGGCCTTCACGCCCATGTCCATCAGTGCCCATGCGGCGTGCTCGCGGCTCGACCCACAGCCGAAATTATCGCCAGCCACAAGGATGGGTGCGCCTGCATAGCGCGGGTCGTCGAAGACGTTTCCGTCCTGCTTGCGCAGCACCTCGAACGCGCCCTGACCCAGACCTTCGCGGGTGATGGTCTTGAGCCAATGCGCGGGAATGATAATGTCGGTGTCGATATTCTTCTTGCCGAACGGATAGGCGCGGCCCTCAACTTCGCGCACCGCCTCCATCAGTCGGTCTCCGGGTTTTCGTCACCGGGGATCGGCGGAAGTTGCGTCGGCTCATTCTTGGCCTTGCGCTTGGTGACGTAGAGCAGCGCTGCAGCAAGCGCGGCTGAGCCGATGGCACCGGCAACTGCAACCTTGCCCTTGGAAATATTATTGGTCATGCATCCTCAATGGGCGTGAGGGCAAAGGGTTGCAAGATTTTGCAGCGACCTAATTCAGGAATTTGCGCAATTCGTTCCATTCCTGCTGCTTGTGTTTAAGTTTCATGGCCGCATAGGCCGGGCTGGAGGATGGCAGGGCGATCAATTCCAGCCCGTGCCCCTGTAGTTGCGCCGCGCCTGTGTTCCACGCCTTCTGGCCGTTGAAGCCGACCGCACGCAGATCGGGGCAGGCGGATACGAGGCCTGTCAGCGGCGAGTGCTCGGCATCGCGTATGGCGGTGTCGAGGCTGCCTTCCCGGCGCGCCGAGGCGATCGTATCCCACAGGCCGATTCCGCTATCGAGCAGCGCCAGCAGTCGCGCCTCGTAATTGAGCGAAACCAGATCAGTCCCGATCACATTTCCGACCAGGTGCCAGAAGCGGTTTTGCGGATGGGCGTAATATTGCCGCAGTGCCAGTGAGCGTTCGCCCGGCAGGCTGCCGAGGATGACCAGCCGCGTATCGGCGCGCAGGACAGCTCCGAAGCAGGCCTTACGCAGGCTCATCCACCCGGTCGCGCGCAAGGTCCCGCACATCGGCAAGGTGGCCGGCGACGGCTGCCGCAGCGGCCATAGCAGGGCTCATCAGATGGGTGCGTGAGCCGGGCCCCTGCCGTCCGACGAAATTGCGGTTCGAGGTCGCCGCGCAGCGTTCTCCGGCAGGCACCTTGTCCGGGTTCATCCCCAGGCACGCCGAGCAGCCCGGTTCGCGCCATTCCAGCCCCGCCTCGATGAAGATGCGGTCGAGCCCCTCGGCCTCGGCCTGTTCCTTGACGAGGCCAGAGCCAGGAACGACGATTCCCCAGCGGATGTTCGGGTGGACCTTGCGATCGCGCAGCACCTCGGCGGCGGCACGCAGATCCTCGATGCGGCTATTGGTGCAGCTGCCGATAAAGACGTTCTGGACCGCGACATCGGTAAGGCGCTGTCCGGGTTCGAGACCCATGTAATCGAGGCTGGCGCGCGCGGCCTGCTGTTTGGCGGGATCGGCGAAACTTTCAGGGGTCGGGACGATGCCGGTAATCGGCAGCACGTCTTCCGGGCTGGTCCCCCAGGTGACGCTCGGCTCGATCTCGGCGGCGTCGATCACCACGGAACTGTCGAACTCTGCGCCTTCGTCGGTGCGCAGCGAGCGCCAATAGGCGACCGCCTTTTCCCACTCCTCACCCTGCGGCGCGAAGGGGCGGCCTTGCAGATAGGCAAAGGTCGTCTCGTCTGGCGCGATCAGGCCGGCCCGCGCACCACCCTCGATGCTCATATTGCAAACGGTCAGCCGCGCCTCGACGCTCATGCGTTCGAACACGTTGCCGCGATATTCGATCACATAGCCGGTGCCGCCCGCCGCGCCGATGCGCCCGATCACATGCAGGATCACATCCTTGGGCGTGACGCCGGGGCCAAGCTCGCCATCGACGCGCACTTCCATGCTTTTCGAGCGCTTGAGCAGCAATGTCTGCGTGGCGAGCACGTGCTCGACCTCGCTGGTGCCGATGCCGAAGGCCAGCGCACCGACGCCGCCATGCGCGGCGGTGTGCGAATCGCCGCACACAATCGTGGTGCCGGGCAGTGAAAAGCCCTGTTCGGGGCCGACCACGTGGACAATGCCTTGCTCGCGCGCGGTTGCGTCGAAATAGCGGATGCCGAATTCGGCGACATTCGTTTCCAGCGCGGCGAGCTGCTGCGCGCTTTCGCGGTCAGCGATGGGCAGGCGAGCGCCGCTGGCATCGCGCCGCGCAGTGGTGGGCAGATTGTGGTCGGGGACCGCCAGCGTCAGATCGGGCCGGCGCACCTTGCGGCCGGCGATCCGAAGCGCCTCGAAAGCCTGCGGGCTGGTGACTTCGTGGACGAGGTGGCGGTCGATGAAGATCAGACAGGTGCCATCGTCGCGGCGTTCGACGACGTGCTCGTCCCAGATCTTCTCATATAAAGTGCGTGGTTTGCTTGCCATGATGGCTGGCAGCTAGGCTCGCTGTGCGTTTCTTGCAAGATGGAGAGGCAAGTCGCACCGCGCCGCGGCTGGCGACATGGCCCCATTGCGACTATATCGGCGCCATGGGTAATTTAGCTCTCCCTCTGCTGATCGTGCTTGCCAGCATCGCGGCGATGGAATGGGTCGCTTGGGCGAGCCACAAATACATCATGCATGGCATTGGCTGGGGCTGGCACCGCGACCATCACGAGCCACATGACAAGGTGCTGGAGAAGAACGATTTGTTCGCACTGGTCGGCGCGGCGATGAGCATTTCGATGTTTGCTCTCGGCAGTTCGCTGGTGATGGGACCAATACTTCCATGGGCTGCATGGTGGCCCGCGACCTGGATTGGCCTGGGCATCCTGGGTTACGGGATCATCTACACTCTGGTGCATGACGGCCTGGTGCATCAGCGCTATTTCCGCTGGGTGCCCAGGAGCGGCTACGCCAAGCGGCTGGTGCAGGCGCACAAGCTGCATCATGCGACCAGCAGCAAGGAAGGCGGGGTGAGCTTCGGCTTCGTCCTTGCGCGCGATCCGGCGAAGCTGAAGGCAGAACTGCGCCGCCAGCGCGAGTCGGGCATTGCGACTTTGCGCGAGAGCGAGTGGGTTTGAACCTGGCCTATTCGGCCCGGGTCCAGATCCAGCTTCCGGTGATCGAGACGATTCCCAAGACCACCAGCCCCCACGGCCACCCCGCAGTCAGTGTGGTGATCAGCACGCCTGCCCCCATTGCAGCCATGGCGGACAGCTTCGCGCGGCGTGAAATGGCGCGGCGCTCTCGCCATTCCTGCAACGGCGGACCCCAGCGGGGGTGATCGAGCATGCGCTTTTCCCATGCCGGATTGCCGCGTGCGAAGCAAAAGGCGGCCAGCAGCAGGAAGGGAACGGTAGGCAGGATCGGCAGGAAGGCACCCACAGCGCCAAGGCCGGTGAAGAACAAGCCGGCCCCGGTCCACAATGGGCGCCGCATCTCTCGTCAGCCGCCTGCGATGCGGGCCGCGTGCGCCTTCACCAGCGCGATCATGTTGGGGACGCCTTGCGTGCGATTGGAACTCAGCTGGTTTTTCAGGTCAAACGGTTCCAGCGCCGCAGTGATGTCCATCTCCGCAACCTCGCCAGCCGGACGGTCCTGAACGGCAGAGATCACCAGCGCGACGATCCCCTTGGTGATCGCGGCATTGCTGTCGGCAAGGAAATGCAATTTGCCATCGCCCTCGGTCGGATAGACCCACACCTGTGCCGAGCAGCCGCGCACCAGCGTGGCGTCGGTCTTGAGCGCGGCGGGCATCTCGTCCAGCTCGCGGCCCAGCTCGATCAGCAGGCGATAGCGTTCGTCGCCTTCGAGAAATTCGTATTCTTCGGCAATATCGTCGAGTGTTCGCATGGTGCCCGCATCTAGTGGGTGCGGCTCACAAATCCACCCCGTTGGCGATGGCTTCCAGCTTGCGGATGCGTTCTTTCAGGTCGGCCAGCTCGATCCGCGCCGCGCCTTGGGTTGCGCCGCCCTCGATTTCGGCTGGCGCGCGGCGGGTCTCCAGTTCGCGGCTCTTAAGGGCCAGATAGCTGAGCCAGCCGTGCAGGACAGTGGCGGCGAGAATGGCGAGGCCCAGCAGCGCAGAGGCGGCAATCAGCATTTGTTCGGTCACGTATTGTCCTCCTTGCCTGAGGGGGGTGTTGGTGCGGGCGCGCGCTCAGTCGTCGCGCAAATTCTCTATGTCTTCGGCGAGGCGTTTCGCCCCGCGATCTGCGGTGGCGATGCGTTCGAGCACCTTCACCCGCTCACGCAATTGCTCGATTTCAGCCTCCAACTCACGTTCGCGCGCCGACCCTTCGAAGACGTCGCCAAGGTTGCCCTGCCGGTTCTGGTGGCGGTTGCGGAACGCGCCCGCGATAACCACGATGGCGACAATCAGGACGATGGCGCTGATCAGATTCACTGACGGTATTCCTCCTTTTGGGCGTCGAGGGGCACGACGCCCTCGATCCGGCGCTGGTCGCGCAGCGCATCGATCTGGGTGGCGACGTCATACCCCTTGTCGGTGACGATGCGTTCCAGCACCCGCACCCTGTCTTCCAGCGCCTGCACCTGCGCCGCATATTGCGCAGCCTTTTCGGCGGTGCTTGCGGCGGTGGTGCTAAGCTGCATCTCAGCCAGCTTGCGTTGGTGTTTCGTCCAGATCGCCACGATCGGAATCGAAAGCGCGATGATCGGGATCAGTAGGGCAAGAGTGCCTTCCATGGTCGTGTCTCCGATGGTTTGGTGATCAGCGCAGCCGCTCGATCTCGGCGGAGAGACGCGGATTGCTGGTGACGTAATAGGTCTCCACCTCGGCCAGGCGGCGGTCCACATCTTTCATGCGGGCGCGGATTTCGCGCGCGGTTCGCTGGGGGCTTTGGCGCACGCCCTGCCAATACCGCTGTTCCTCGCGGTCGGTGTACAGATGCTGCGGCTTGCGCTCGATGAAGATGCCCGCCAGGAAATAGAGCGGAATGACAAAGCCTGTGACCGGGATCATCAGCAGCGTCGCCAAGCGCACCCATAGCACATCGATGCCTGTATAGTCGGCGATTCCGGCGCACACGCCCATCAGCTTGGCATTTTGCTTGTCGCGGTAAAGTTTGGTGCGAGGGCTGTTCACCTTGCGGCTCCTTTCTTTTCGGCAATCATCCTTTCGAGCTCCTGCAGCGGCACATTGTCCACCTCGCGATCATGCAGGATGCGCGGCTTGAAATCGGAATTGTCGGATGCGACCAGCCGTTCGACCGTATCCATCCTCTCGTCGAGACGTTTCGCGAGCTGGTACAGCTCTTCGAGCAGCACTTCGTCATCACTGGTGATGGAGGCGGCAGTCTTCCACCTCGTAATGTAGTGCAGGACCACCCATGGCAGGCCGACCACGATGCCGATCGTTACGATTACCCAATCCATTGCTCAGCCCTCCTTTGTTTCGCTGGCACCCTTGCCAAGCGCGCGTTTCAGTTCTTCCAGTTCCTCGTCGACCTTGTCCGAGCCTTCCAGTGCGGCAAATTCGTCGGCCAGGCTTTTCTTCCCGCTATTCATGTCCAGCGCATCGGCGCGCCCTTCGGCATAATCGACCCGGCGCTCGAGCTGGTCGAAGCGGCTCAGCGCCTCGTCGACCCGCTCATTGGTCATCAGGCTGCGTAGCTTGACGCGGTTCTCCGCGCTTTCCAGTCGCGCGGCGATCTGCGTCTGGCGGCTACGAGCTTCACGCAGCCGGTTCTGAAGCTTGGCGATGTCGGCCTCGTATGCACGCAGCGCATCGTCAAGAACGGTGATCTCGGCCTTGAGCTGGTCGGCCATGTCGCCGGCCTTACGCCTTTCGACCAGTGCCGCACGGGCCAAATCCTCGCGGTCTTTCGACAGGGCAAGCTGCGCCTTCTCGCCCCAGTCAGCCTGCAACCGGTCGAGCTTGACCGTGTGGCGGTGCATTTCCTTCTGGTCGGCAATGGTGCGCGCGGCACTGGCGCGAACCTCCACCAGCGTTTCCTCCATTTCCAGGATGATCATGCGGATCATCTTGGCAGGGTCATCGGCCTGATCGAGCAATTCGCTGAAATTGGCCGCGATGATGTCGCGGGTACGGGAAAAGATACCCATCCAGGGGCCTCCACTCATCAATGCATTTGCAGTCGGCACCGGATTGGTGCGCAATTTTTCGAGCTCACGGTCGAGGCGCGAACGGGCCTTTGTGGCCTTCTGCGTGTCCTCTGGCGAGCCGTTTTCAGGGGTGTCGTTCGCGTTCATGCCAGCCTTGCGGGCAGGCTGACGATCAGCACACCATGCGACAGGGATGGCTGCGAGAGCAGGCCGGGCATCGTGGTCGGCTGCAGCGTCGCGGCATAGATGTTAAAGGCGATCATGGCACCCACGCTTGCCGTCGCTGCAAGGCCGAGCCTGCTGGCAAGAAAGTTACGATCGAACATCATGAATTTCCCTATCTCGTTGTCATCCAAGACATTGCAAGCGGCGTGCCAAACTTCCGAAATACCTGATTTTAGACGCTTTTGCTGAAGGTGCGTGCGATTGGTGTAGTGGATATTGCCAAGTTATGGCGAATTTTGCTATTATCTGGGCGTGGAGCGCGACAATCAGTTCATCGGCCAGTCCGGCGCCTTCCTCGATGCGGTGGAGCGTGCCAGCCGTGCGGCCCCGATGGCGCGCCCGGTGCTCGTTGTTGGCGAGCGCGGCACCGGCAAGGAACTGATCGCCGAACGACTGCACCGCCTGTCCAATCGCTGGGAAGGGCCGCTGGTGGTGATGAATTGCGCCGCGCTGCCCGAGACCCTGATAGAGGCGGAGCTGTTCGGCCACGAGGCCGGGGCCTTTACCGGCGCGACAAAATCGCGCGAAGGGCGGTTTGAGGAGGCGGACGGGGGCACCTTGTTCCTCGACGAACTGGGCACGCTGTCGATGGCTGCGCAGGAGCGGCTGCTACGCGCGGTGGAATATGGCGAGGTCACGCGAATCGGGTCCTCGCGCCCGTTGCGGGTCGATGTGCGCATTGTCGGTGCGACAAATGAGGATCTGCCGCGAATGGCGCGCGAGGGCGGTTTCCGCGCCGATTTGCTCGACCGGCTCAGTTTCGAGGTTATCACCCTGCCGCCGCTAAGGGTGCGCGAGGGCGACATCCCGGTCCTCGCCGACTATTTCGGGCGCCGCATGGCGGCGGAAATCGGCTGGGAGGCATGGCCCGGATTTGCGGCCCATGTCGCCGAGGCGCTGGAGGCGCATTCCTGGCCGGGCAACGTGCGCGAGCTTCGCAATGTGGTGGAGCGCGCGGTCTATCGCTGGGACGACTGGTCCGTGCCGGTGTCGGACGTGCAATTCGATCCGTTCGACAGCCCGTGGCAGCCCATGTCAGCACCCGCCTCGGCATCGACCGCGCCCGCGCGCAAGCCCGATGCTGCGCCGCGCGCTCCAGACCTGTCGGGCGTGGACGATCTGCGCGCCGCCGTGGATGCGCATGAACGCGCGATTGTCGAGCACGCGCTTGGGCGACATCGCTGGAATCAGCGCCAGACCGCCCAGGCGCTGGGTCTGACCTATGACCAATTGCGCCATTGCCTGAAGAAGCACGGCCTTACCGACAGGCCGCAATAACCGGGCCTTTACCCTTTGCGGCTAGCGCATTTCCAGCATTTCGAGGGGTAGTGGCGTGAACGTTATCAAGGGCGTAATCGGACTGGTCGGCACGGTGGTGGTCGCTGGATGGGTAGCCTTTGCGGTCTCCGCACCGCGCAACGCGGACGCCCATATGAACCAGGAGATGGCGGCGCTGGACGGCAAGAGCATCAACCAGACCATTGTGGAGGCGAAGACCGAAGCCGACGCCATGCAGTGTGAGACCTATCGCGATCTTGCCCGTGAGCAGTGGGATCGCAGTGTTGCCAACGGCACTATCGAGCGGGACCAGTCTAAGATCGACGAGATTGATCGGCAGGTCGATCGCTTCTGCAATTAGACGGTCGAGTAGACGGTCGAGATTTGCCTGTCCGCAAGCAATAATATCGCCATTGCTTTTCCTGATTGTGGGGCCTAGATAGCAGCCATCCCGACATTGTCGTGACAAGGTTGGTGCTGGCGCCCGCGGGGGCCGGCCCCGAACCTCTTGCGGCATTGTCCTTTGCACCGGAGACCCATGGCCGATATCGCGCGCCTGACACGACTGATCGAACCCGAGGCCATTGCGCTCGGCTTCGAACTCGTGCGCGTGAAACTGACCGGATCCGGAGACCAACGCGCCTTGCAGATCATGGCCGAAGACCCGGCGACCGGGCAATTGCTGGTCGGCCAGTGCGCGGAACTTTCGCGCGGCATTTCTGCGGCGATCGATGCTGCCGAAGAGGGCGGGGAAGAGCTGATAGAGGGCGCCTACAACCTCGAAGTCTCCAGCCCCGGCATCGACCGCCCGCTCACGCGTGAAAAGGATTATGCCAATTGGGCCGGGCACGAGGTGAATATTTCGCTGGTCGAAGCGCTCAATGTATCCGGGGTTGACCTCAAGAAGCTGCGCGGCACGCTGATCGGAATCGACAATGGCGTGGTCGGCGTTGAAGACAAGCGCGAGGGGCGCATTGAAATTCCCTTCGCCCAGATCCATGCGGCGCGGCTGGTCCTGACCGACAAGCTCATCGCCGCGACCCAGCCGCTCGACACCAGCGGCATCGACGAAATCCTAGAGTTCAACGAAGAAGAGAAGGCTGACGACTGATGGCCAGTCCCATTTCCGCCAACAAGGCAGAACTGCTCGCGATCGCCAATGCGGTTGCCTCCGAAAAGATGATCGACAAGTCGATCGTCATAGAGGCGATGGAAGAGGCAATCCAGAAGAGCGCGCGCAACCGCTACGGTGCGGAGAACGACATTCGCGCCAAGCTTGACCCGCTGACCGGCGATCTGCGCCTGTGGCGCGTCGTCGAAGTGGTCGAGGAGGTCGAGGATTATTTCAAGCAGGTCGATCTGGTCGCTGCGCAGAAGCTCGACAAGGATGCCAAGCTGGGCGACTTCATCGTCGATCCGCTGCCGCCGGTCGACCTTGGCCGCATCGACGCGCAGAGCGCCAAGCAGGTGATCTTCCAGAAGGTCCGCGATGCCGAGCGCGAGCGCCAGTTCGAAGAGTTCAAGGACCGCGCCAATGAAGTGATCACCGGCGTGATCAAATCGGTTGAATTTGGCCACGTCATCGTCAACCTGGGCCGCGCCGAGGGTGTCATACGCCGTGACCAGCAAATCCCGCGCGAGGCCGCCCGCGTAGGTGAGCGTGTGCGCGCCCTGATCATGAAGGTGGAGCGCAACAATCGCGGTCCGCAGATCTTCCTGAGCCGTGCGCATCCCGATTTCATGCGCAAGCTGTTCGCGCAGGAAGTGCCCGAAATCTATGACGGCATCATCGAGATCAAGGCTGCCGCCCGCGACCCGGGCAGCCGTGCGAAGATCGGCGTCATCAGCCACGATTCCAGCATCGATCCGGTCGGCGCCTGCGTCGGCATGAAGGGCAGCCGCGTTCAGGCGGTGGTGCAGGAATTGCAGGGTGAGAAGATCGACATCATCCCCTGGTCGGAAGATACCGCAACCTTCGTCGTCAACGCGCTTCAGCCTGCTACCGTGGCCCGCGTCGTTCTTGACGAGGAAGAGGGCCGCATCGAGGTGGTGGTGCCCGAAGATCAGCTGTCGCTCGCCATCGGGCGGCGCGGCCAGAACGTGCGCCTCGCCAGCCAGCTCACCGGTCACCAGATCGACATCATGACCGAGGACGAGGCGAGCGAGAAGCGCAGCAAGGAATTTGCCGAACGCTCCAAGATGTTCGAGGAAGAGTTGGACGTGGACGAGACGCTCTCGCAGCTGCTCGTTGCCGAAGGCTTCGCCGAGCTGGAAGAAGTCGCCTATGTCGAGCTGGCCGAACTTGCCAGCATCGAAGGCTTCGACGACGAACTGGCCGAAGAGCTTCAGAATCGCGCCATCGAAGCGATCGAGCGGCAGACTGCCGCCTATCGTGCCGCCCGCACCGAGCTGGGTGTTGAGGACGATCTCGCCGAAATGCCGCATCTGACCGAGGAAATGCTGGTCGTGCTGGGCAAGGCCGGGATCAAGACGCTCGATGATCTTGCCGACCTCGCCACGGACGAGTTGATCGCCAAGAAGCGTGAAGCACCGCGCCGCCGCCAGCAGCCGGAGGGTGCGATGCCCGGTCCGGCGCCGCGTCGTCCGCAGCGTGCCGAGGACAAGGGCGGCGTGCTGGGCACGTTCGGCCTTAGCGAAGAACAGGGCAATGAGATCATCATGGCTGCGCGCGCGCACTGGTTCGAAGATGAGCCAGAGGCATCGCCTGCATCCGTAACTGAGGAGGCCGCCGATGCGGAATCCTCGCAATGAGTCTCTAGGTTCCGGCATCGTCGAAGCCGACGCCCCGCTGGACGGCGGGAGCGAGCGGCGCTGTGTGCTCACCGGGCAGACTGGTGGGCGCGACGCGCTTGTGCGGCTGGCCATCTCGCCACCGGACGGGGAGGGGCGCTGTGTCGTCCTGCCCGATGCGATGGCGCGTGCACCCGGACGCGGTGCCTGGATCGGCGTTTCGCACGATGAACTGGCGGAGGCGCTGGCTGGTGGCAGGCTGAAGGCCGCGCTGTCGCGCTCCTTTCGTGAAGGGCGGCTGGAGATTCCCGAAAACCTGCCTGATCTGGTCGCCGCGGCGTTGCGCAAGGCGCTGACCGAAAGACTGGGTCTCGAATTGCGCTCCGGACGTCTTATCTTGGGGTCTGAACGTATCGCCGGCGAGGCGCGCAGCGGTGCCGTCGCGGCGCTCTACCACGCCTCGGATGCGAGCGATGACGGGGCGCGCAAGCTGGATCAGGCCTGGCGTGTGGGCATGGACCGCGAGGGTAGTGGCATGGCTGGTAAACGGCTGCCACTGGACCGCGAGGCTCTGTCTGTGGCATTGGGCCGCGAGAATGTCGTCCACCTGGCGCTGGCCGATGCCCGGTCGGCTGAGCGGGTCGCAGTGCCACTCGGGCGTCTGCAGACATTTATCGGCACTGGTAACGGCACTGGAAATACGGATCGGGCAGCCGACCCCTGAGCCACGGATACCAAGGGTATCGTGCCGGTAGTTGAATGAATTTGAAGGATTATTGAGGTCTCATGAGCGATAACGACACCACACCGACGCGCACCCTCAAGCCATTGGGGCTGAAGCGCTCGGTCGACGCTGGCGAGGTCAAGCAGACCTTCAGCCACGGTCGCACCAACAAGGTTGCGGTCGAGGTCAAGCGTCGCCGCAAGCTCGTGAAGCCCGGCGAGGCCCAGGTCGAAGAGGCTGCACCGCCTCCTCCTCCGCCGCCTCCCCCTCCTCCCCCGGCTCCGGTGGCCAAGAAGGCGCCTGCCAAAAAGGCCCCTGCAGGCGAGACCCCGCAGGAACGCGTCGCGCGCATGCAGCGTGAAGCCGAGGAAGAGCGGTTGCGCATGGGCGAAGAAAATCGCCGCCGCGAGGAGGAAGAAAAGGCCAAATCTCTCGAGGCAGAGAAGCGCCGGGCCGAAGACAATCGCCAGGCCGAGGAAGAAGAGGCCAGTCGCCGCGCCGAAGAAGAGGCTGCCGCCAAGGCCGCCAGCGAAACCACGGAACAGGCAGGCGATGTCGCCGAAGACGCCACACCAGCAGAACCGGCCACCGCTGCGACCAGCGCCGAGGCCGCGCCCGCGCCGCGCAAGTTCACCCCGGTTGAGCGCCCCGAACCCAAGCGCGCCGAAAAGCGCCAGGAAAAGCCCAAGCGCGGTGCCTCGCCGGAAGAACGCGGCGACAAGCGCCGTGCAGGCAAGCTCACGGTCACGCGGGCGCTGAACGAGGATGAGGGGCGCCGTGCGCGCAGCCTTGCCGCGCTCAAGCGGGCGCGTGAGAAGGAACGTCGTGCGCATGGCGGCGGTTCATCGCAGCCGCGCGAAAAGCAGGTGCGCGACGTCGTTGTGCCCGAGGCGATCACCGTTCAGGAACTCGCCAACCGGATGGCCGAGAAGGGCGCCGACCTGGTCAAGTCGCTGTTCAACATGGGCATGATGGTGACTGTCAACCAGACGATCGACGCCGACACGGCCGAACTGCTGGTCGAGGAATTCGGCCACAATATCGAGCGCGTTTCGGAAAGCGATGTCGATGTCGATACCTCGACCGACACCGATCCCGAAGAGACGCTGGAGCCGCGTCCGCCAGTGGTCACGATCATGGGCCATGTCGATCATGGCAAGACCAGCCTGCTCGACGCTCTGCGCGGCACCGACGTGGTGAAGGGCGAGGCTGGCGGCATCACCCAGCATATCGGCGCGTATCAGATCACGACGAAGAAGAAGGACAAGATCACCTTCCTCGATACGCCGGGCCACGCCGCCTTTACCGAGATGCGCGCACGCGGTGCGAACGTCACCGATATCGTGGTGCTGGTGGTTGCGGGCGATGACGGGATCATGCCGCAGACGATCGAGGCCATCAATCACACCAAGGCCGCTGGCGTGCCGATGATCGTTGCGATCACCAAGTCCGACCGTCCCGAATACAACCCCAAGAAGATCCGCGAGCGCCTGCTCGAACACGAGGTGATCGTGGAAGAGATGTCTGGCGATGTGCAGGATGTCGAGGTGTCGGCCAAGACTGGCGCCGGTCTCGACGATGTGATCGACAAGATCCTGCTGCAGGCAGAACTGCTCGAATTGAAGGCGCGGCCTGACCGCGATGCCGAGGCCACCGTGGTGGAGGCGCAGCTGGACAAGGGCCGTGGCCCTGTCGCCACCGTGCTGGTCACGCGTGGTACGCTGAAGCGCGGCGATACTTTCGTGGTCGGAACCCAGAGCGGGCGTGTGCGCGCGTTGATCGACGACAAGGGCAAGCAGATCAAGGAGGCTGGCCCTTCCATGCCGGTCGAGGTGCTTGGCCTGGGCGGCGTACCGTCTGCCGGGGACATGTTGAGCGTGGTCGAGAACGAGCAGCGTGCTCGTGAGGCGGCCCAGTATCGTCAGGAAAAGGCCACCGAAAAGCGCACGGCGCTGGCCCCGACCAGCTTTGACACCATGTTCAACAAGAGCGACGTGGTGGAATTCCCCGTTGTGGTGAAGGCCGACGTTCAGGGCAGCGTGGAGGCTATCGTCACCGCGCTCCACAATCTGTCGAACGACCTCATCAAGGTGCGCGTCCTGCATGCAGGCGTGGGCGCCATTACCGAAAGCGACGTAACCTTGGCGGCGGCTTCGAAGGCGCCGATCCTCGGCTTCAACGTGCGGCCCAATGCCAAGGCGCGTGATCTGGTGAAGCGCGACGGCGTGGAGATGAAGTATTTCGACGTCATCTATCACCTGACCGAGGAAATCGCGAAGGAGATGGCAGGCGAGCTTGGTCCCGAGCGGATCGAACACGTCGTTGGCCGCGCCTCGGTCAAGGAAGTGTTCAAGTCCGGCAAGAAGGACAAGGCAGCAGGCCTGCTGGTCGAGGAAGGCGTCATCCGCAAGGGTCTGTTCGCGCGTCTCACCCGCGAGGATGTTATCGTTTCGGCGACCACCATCGCCTCGCTGCGGCGCTTCAAGGACGACGTTGACGAGGTCCGCACGGGCCTGGAATGCGGCGTGGTGCTGGAAGACACGAACGACATCAAGCCGGGCGACCAGCTTGAAGTGTTCGAGGTCGAGGAACGCGAACGGGTGTTGTAGTCAATGGCCGAGACCGGCAGCCGATGCTCCTTTCGTTTGGCACAATTGCCTGAAAGAAGGCTCGGCTGGCTGCCGACCGGTATTGTCGTTCCCGCAATAGTCACGCCCTGATCTGATGGCCCGCAAGTCCACCTCGGAAGATCCCTCGATCCGCCTGCTCAAGGTGGGCGAGCGCGTGCGCCATATCCTCAGCGAACTGCTGGCGCGCGGTGAGGCGCATGACGAGGTGCTCTCTGCCATCACGGTCAGCGTGACCGAAGTGCGCATGTCGCCTGATCTCAGGCAGGCGAAGGTCTATATCAAGCCGCTGCTGGGCCAGGATGAGGGCAAAGTGCTCAAGGCTCTGCAGGTCAATACTGCCTTCTTCCAGCGCGAAGTGGCCAAGCGGCTGGGCCTGAAATTTGCGCCCAAACTGCGCTTCCTCGCCGATGAAAGCTTCGACGAGGCAGGCCGCATCGATCAGTTGCTGGGCGATCCCAAGGTTCGCAGGGATCTGGACGCGCCTGGCGACCCTGCAGACCCCGAAGACCTCTAGAACACGCCCATTTCCAGCCCTGCAGCCAGCGTCGCGCCGATCTCTCGCGCTTTGGCCAGTTCGGCTTCTCCGATGGTCTTGGGGCTGAGGATTTCCGCCTTCGTCTGCGCATGGACATTGACGATGATCGTGTCTGCCACGCGCTTCAGCCGCCAGCCCGTGGCGATGCGTTCGAGCTGCGCCTTGGCATTGTGACCGTCCGACCCGGCGCAGATCATCGCTGCATAGGGACGCCCCTCGATCCGGCCGAGCACGTCGTAATAGGTGCGGTCGAAAAATGCCTTCATCACGCCTGCAATCGCAGCGAGATTTTCGGGGCAGGCGAAGATCGTGCCATCGGCGGCGAGCAGGTCTTCGGTCTGGGCCTCCTCGGCGGGCAGGAAGCGGATTTCAATGTCTGCGGCCTCGCGCGCGCCGTCGCGTGCAGCCTGCGCCAACTGCCTGCTGCCGCCGGTGAAGCTGTAGCAGATGATCGCCAAAGTCTTCTTGCTGGTCTTGTCCGCCATCCCCGGATGCTAACAGCCCATTTCGCCCCGGTCTTTACCCGGCTGCTGCAAATCCCCATTTGCGCAGTATGTCCGAAACCCTTTTCCTGGCGTTGGTGCTGATCCCCGGTCTTGTCATCGCCATCGTGTTCCACGAGGTCGCGCATGGCTATGTCGCGCTGCTGCTGGGCGATCCGACCGCGAAGGAGCAGCGGCGTCTCAGCCTCAACCCGCTGCGCCATGTCGACCCCGTTGGCACGCTACTGGTGCCGGGTGCGCTGGCTCTGGCAGGGGCGCCGGTATTCGGCTGGGCCAAGCCGGTGCCGGTGATGAAGAACCGGCTCGACAATCCGCGTTTCGGGATGATGGCGGTGGCCGCTGCAGGGCCGGGCACGAATTTCCTGCTGGCGCTTGTCGGCGCGGTGGCGCTGGGCCTGCTGGCCCCTATCCTCGATGCGTCCCAGCCGACGCTGCTGGCCCAGGGCCTGTTCTATTTCATCCTGATCAATCTGTTCCTGGCGATTTTCAACCTGCTGCCGATCCCGCCCTTCGACGGATCTCACATTGTCGAGGGGCTGCTGCCACCGGCATGGGCGCGCCAATATGATCGGCTGCGGCCTTTTGGCATGTTGCTGTTCTTCGGGCTGGTCGCACTGACCTGGTTCGCACCCGAATGGGGCGTGCTGCAAAACACGATCCTGCCGCCGGTGCAGTGGGCGCTGGAGCATTATATCTCGATTGCCGATGCGATCGCCGGAAATGGCTGAGTTGCGCCCTCAGCCCCACGGATGGCTGATCCTTGATAAACCGGTGGGGCTGGGCTCCACGCAGGCGGTGGGCGCGGTGAAGCGCAATCTGCGCGAGGCGGGATACGGCAAGATCAAGGTCGGCCATGGCGGCACGCTCGATCCCTTGGCCGAGGGCGTGCTGCCGATCGCACTGGGCGAGGCGACGAAGCTTTCCGGCCGCATGCTCGATGCCGACAAGATCTATGAATTTACGGTCCAGTTCGGCGAAGAGACCGAGACGCTCGATACCGAAGGGGCGGTCGTGGCGCGTAGCGATCACTTTCCGCCGCGCGCGGCGATTCCGGCGATCCTCGAACATTTCACCGGTCCGATCGAGCAGGTGCCGCCTAAATATTCGGCACTGAAGGTCGATGGCAGGCGCGCCTACGACCTTGCCCGCGCGGGCGAGGCGGTGGAGCTTGAGACTCGCAATGTCACGATCCACTCGCTTGAAATGGCGGGCGGGGTGCCGTCCCAGTCACTCGACTCCGCCTTCGCCACCAGCGCCGGGCGGCCTGATCCCTACGATCCGCAGGCGCCGCTCGAACTGGCCGACAGCGTCACCCTGGTCGCGCGCGTGTCCAAGGGCACCTATATCCGCAGCCTGGCGCGCGATATCGCCCATGCCCTGGGAACCGTGGGACACGTTACCTATCTCAGGCGCACGAAGGCTGGCCCGTTCGACGATGGCCAGGCGATTTCGCTGGACTTGCTGAACGAAATCGGTAAGGGCGCGGCGCTTGAAGATCATCTCCTGCCGCTGGAGGCAGGGCTGGACGGCATCCCGGCCCTGAACCTCGACCCGGAAAGTGCGCAGGCGGCCCGACAGGGCCGGATCATCTCCGGATTGCCCCATGCCAACGGGCTCTATTTTGCGAAACTGGCCGATGTGCCAGTGGCGCTGATCGAGATTTCCGATGGCAGCGCCAAGGTGGTGCGGGGCTTCAACATGACGCAATGATGCTGCGAAAGGTTTGGAAGAATGTCGGTAACTGCCGAAAAGAAACAGGAAATCATCCAGGACAACGCCCAGGGAAAGGGCGATACCGGTTCGCCGGAAGTGCAGGTCGCCATCCTGACCCAGCGCATCCGTAACCTGACCGATCACTTCAAGGCGCATCACAAGGACAACCACTCGCGTCGTGGTCTGCTCATGATGGTGAACAAGCGCCGCAGCCTGCTGGCCTATCTCAAGGCCAAGGATGTTGAGCGCTACAATGCGCTGATCCAGAAGCTGGGTCTTCGTAAGTAAGAGTTTCAAGGGGGCGGTTCCAAAGGGGCCGCCCTTTGACTATCGGGGGCACGGCGACACGAGTCCGGCGCCCGTGAATGACAGGTATCCTTCGCAAATCGGTGGAGGGGCCTTCAGGGGTACACAAAAGGCCCCTAACCGGACCGGGACGGAACCCCCGGCATTGCAGGCCCCGCACAGCAATCAGGCAGTGCGGGTCAGAAGGAAATCACATGTTCGACACGAAAACTGTATCGCTGGAGTGGGGCGGAAAGACCCTCACTCTGGAAACGGGCCGCATTGCCCGCCAGGCCGATGGCGCGGTGCTCGCGACCTATGGCGAGACGGTGGTGCTGTGCGCCGTAACCGCCGCCAAATCGGTCAAGGAAGGGCAGGATTTCTTCCCGCTCACCGTCCATTACCAGGAGAAGTTCTCCTCTGCCGGTCGCATTCCGGGCGGCTTCTTCAAGCGCGAGCGCGGTGCGACCGAGAAGGAAACGCTGACCAGCCGCCTGATCGACCGTCCGATCCGCCCGCTCTTCCCAGAAGGTTTCTACAACGAAATCAACGTAATCTGTCAGGTCATGTCCTATGATGGCGAGACCGAGGCCGACGTTGTCGCAATGATCGCCGCCTCTGCCGCGCTGACCATTTCGGGCGTGCCCTTCATGGGCCCGATCGCCGCCTGCCGCGTGGGTTTCCGCAACGGCGAATACGAACTCAACCCCAGCATTGCCAATGCGCTCGACGAGGAAGGTCGCCTCGACCTGATCGTCGCTGCCACCAACGATGCGGTGATGATGGTCGAATCCGAAGCCAAGGAACTGACTGAGGAAGAAATGCTGGGTGCCGTCATGTTCGCGCATGACGAAACCCGCAAGGTCATAGGCGCGATCATCGAGCTGGCTGAGCAGTCCGCCAAGGCGCCGTGGGAAATCAACACCGCCGATGACAAGGCGGAAATGAAGTCCGCGATTCTGGCCATGATCGGCGACGATATTGCCGCTGCCTACAAGCAGACCGACAAATCGCTGCGTTCGGACGCGCTCAACGCCGCGCGCGACAAGGTCAAGGCGCATTACTCTTCCGAAGAGTTTGACGGCCAGACCCGCATGACCGCGATCAAGCTGGTCAAGAAGATCGAAGCGGACATCGTTCGCACGGCCATCCTCAAGGACGGCCAGCGCATTGACGGGCGCAAGCTCGACCAGGTCCGCGCGATCGAATCCAGTGTCGGCTTCCTGCCGCGCACCCACGGTTCGGCGCTGTTCACGCGCGGTGAAACGCAGGCGATCTGTACCACCACGCTGGGCACCAAGGATGCTGAGCAGATGATCGACGGCCTTGACGGCCTGACCTATTCGAATTTCATGCTGCACTATAACTTCCCGCCCTATTCGGTCGGTGAAGTGGGGCGCTTCGGGGCGCCGGGTCGTCGCGAGATCGGTCATGGCAAGCTGGCATGGCGTGCGCTGCACCCCGTGCTGCCGAGCCGCGAGGATTTCCCCTATACGATCCGTATCCTGTCCGACATCACCGAAAGCAACGGCTCGTCCTCGATGGCGACGATCTGCGGCGGCTGTCTGTCGATGATGGATGCCGGCGTTCCCATAGAGCGTCCGGTGTCGGGCATAGCGATGGGCCTGATCCTGGAGGGCGACGACTTCGCCGTCCTGTCCGACATCCTGGGTGATGAAGATCACCTTGGCGACATGGACTTCAAGGTGGCGGGTACCGAAGCGGGCATCACCACCATGCAGATGGACATCAAGGTGGCCGGCATCACGCAGGAAATCATGGGCAAGGCGCTGGAGCAGGCAAAGGCCGGCCGCGCGCACATCCTTGGTGAAATGCAAAAGGCGCTGGGCTCTGCCCGCACCGAGCTGTCCGCCCATGCTCCGCGTATCGAGACCATGCAGATCGACAAGTCGAAGATCCGCGACGTTATCGGCACGGGCGGCAAGGTGATCCGTGAGATCGTTGCCGAGACCGGCGCCAAGGTCGACATCGACGATGAAGGCCTGATCAAGATCTCGTCTTCGGACATTGCCCAGATCGAAGCCGCACGTAAGTGGATCGAAGGCATCACCGAGGAAGCCGAAGTCGGTAAGATCTACGAAGGCAAGGTCGTCAACATCGTCGACTTTGGTGCCTTCGTGAACTTCATGGGTGGCAAGGACGGTCTCGTCCATGTCTCGGAAATGAAGAACGAGCGGGTGGAAAAGCCCACCGACGTCGTTGCCGAAGGCCAGGAAGTGAAGGTCAAGGTTCTCGAGATCGACCAGCGCGGCAAGGTCCGCCTGTCGATGCGCGTGGTCGATCAGGAAACGGGCGAAGAGCTGGAAGATACCCGTCCTCCGCGTGAGCCGCGCAGTGGCGGCGGCGATCGTGGTGGTCGTGGCGGCGATCGTCGCGGTGGCCGTGGTGGCGGCCGTGACCGTGATCGCGGACCGCGCGGTGGCGGCCGGGATCGTGGTGGCGAAGGCGGGGGCGAAAGTTCCGGCGGCGCCGATCACATCCCTGCGTTTCTGAAAGACGACTGATAACTCAACGTAACTTGAGATTGATCATCTCAGGATAAAAAACGGGGCCGTGGCGTGGTTTAGCGCTGCGGCCCCTTTGCTTGGGAGGACGCCAAGAATGATACCGCGAGAATTGCTGGCCACGGCGCAGGTCCCCGGCGGCGAAGAGCTGCGGCTCCTTTCGCATGGCCGTGATTTCATCATCATGCTGGGCCGTGACGAGCTGATGAGCAGCCGCATGCAGTTTTCAGAGGAACAGCTGGCCGCACTGACGCTGGATCGGCTGGCCAAGCCCGATGCGCGGCTGCTGATCGGCGGTTATGGCATGGGCTTCACCCTGCGCGCCGCGCTCGCGCAACTCAACGCTTCCGGGCAGGCCGTGGTGGCCGAGATCGCCCCTGAGATTATCGATTGGGCGCGCGGGCCGATGGCCGGAATGACCGGAAGCTGCCTTGCCGATCCTCGGCTGAAGCTGGAAATCTGCGATGTTGCGGCTGTGATCGATGATGCGGCGGACGGCACCACGCCGCGCTATGACGCGATCCTGCTCGATGTCGACAATGGCCCCGACGCCATCGTGCGGCCCGACAACCAGCGGCTTTATGCGTTCAACGGCCTGCGTTCGGCCAAGGCCGCGCTCAATCCCGGAGGCATTCTGGCGATCTGGTCCGCTGCGCCCGATCCGCGCTTTGCCCGGCGCTTGGAAAAGTCCGGCTTCGCGGTCGAGGAACGCTTCGTGAAGGCGCGCCCCAACAACAAGGGCCCGCGCCACACGATCTGGTTTGCGCGGGTCAACTGAAGGCGCGCACGAGCTGCTGCAGCGAAGTTTAGGCTGCTTCAGCGAAGTTTAGGCGGCTTCAGCGAAGCTCAGGCTGCTTGTGCGGTGGTGTGCGGGCGCCTGGCATGGGCGCCAAACGCACGCTCCTAACGCACCCTGGGACCGCCAAAGGGCAGCGGTGGCGGTGGACGGCGCGCACCGCGCGGAAGCTGTGCCTGATAGGCCCGCCCGCAATGTGCCACGCAATAGGGAAAGCCGGGGTTCACTTTCTCTCCGCAGAAGTGGAAGTCAGCCTCTCCCGGATGGCCCATCGGCCAGCGGCAGACGCGCTCTGACAGGTCCAGCAGGCTGGTCTTGTCGGCAATATCCGGGCTGGGCTTTGCGGGTACGAGCCGACGCGGCGGGGCCGGGGGGATCGGGGGCTGCTGGTCGCCTGGCCCCTGCCTCAGGAAGCCGCCGGGGCCGACCGAAACGATGCGGGGCATGTCGGAGTGCCGGTTGGGCATGGGCTGGCTGCCCGGCGGTGGAGATGCCTTTTCGGTGGTCGCTGCAGCGGTAGGCGCTTCGGGCTCGGCCTCTCGAACAGGCGCGCTGCGCGGTTTGACCTTGGCGGGCTTGGCCGCCGCCGCGGTCTTGACCTTCGTCGGCTTGTCGTCGTTTGCCTTTACGGGCGAGGGGCGCGATTTCAGGCCCAGCCGATGGGCCTTGCCGATGACCGCATTGCGCGAAACGCCGCCGAGTTCATCGGCGATCTGGCTCGCCGTCGCGCCGCCCTCCCACATCTTGGTCAGTGTGGCGATGCGTTCGTCAGTCCAGCTCATTCAACAATCCTGTATATCCTCGCATCGGCAGGTCGAAATCGGCTCCGATCGAGCCCCTGTCCCTTGCCAGAGCGAGCGGTCGCCGATAGGCGCCACTGCATGGTCGATCAAGTCCCGCCTGCGCCTCCCACCGTAACCGTCGAAACCGCCGGAAACGGCGCAACCCGCACGGCCAATGTCCGTGCCTTCGCGCCCAAGGGTGAACCGCAGATAACCGGTATCAACCGGATCGGTCTTTGGAGTCTCTATATTAAGGAGATCCGTCGTTTTCTCAAGGTCCAGACGCAGACGATCTGGGCTCCTGCGGTCACAACCTTGCTGTTTCTGGTCATTTTCACCGTGGCACTGGGCCGATCGGGCCGTGAAGTGCTGGGTGTGCCCTTCGCAACATTCGTCGCGCCCGGCCTGATCATGATGGGCATGATGCAAAACGCCTTTGCCAATTCCAGCTTTTCGCTGCTTGCCGGCAAGCTGCAGGGCACGATCATCGACTTCCTGATGCCGCCCCTGAGCGAAGCCGAATTGATGACCGGTATTGTCGCTGCGGCCATGACGCGCGCGGTCATGGTCGGCCTGGCGGTGGCGCTGGCCATGTGGCTCTATCCGGGCGTCACGACAAATATGGCGCATCCATGGGCGATCGTCTGGTTTGGATTGATGGGGTCCATGTTCCTGGCGCTACTGGGCCTGTTGACCAGCATATGGGCGGAAAAGTTCGACCATGCGGCGGCGGTAACGAACTTTGTGGTGGCACCGCTCTCGCTGCTGTCCGGCACATTCTATGTCATCAGCAATCTGGCGCCCGCGTTTCAGGCGATCAGCCGCGCCAACCCGTTCTTCTACATGATTTCGGGGTTCCGCTACGGCTTTCTCGGCACGAGCGACATCGGTAACGACAATGCCCATGTGCTCGTGGCGGCGGCGGGGGTCGGGGTCCTCAACCTCGTGACCGGCTTTGTCACCTATCGCATTCTCAAGAGCGGCTGGAAGGTCAGGAGCTAGGCCGATCAGGGCCGCCGACCGCACGCGCATGGCGTGTTCGCGCGCTGCCGGTGCTCAGTGCGTAAGCAGGCGGCGCAGCTTGTAGCGGCCCCGCTTGTAATCGTCGAACAGCTGCGAGACGCCCGGATGGTCGATCGGGCCACCATCCTCGTCGGTCAGCAGGTTCTGCTGGCTGACATAGGCGACGTAGGAGGAATCCTCGTTTTCGGCCAGCAAGTGGTAGAAAGGCTGGTCGCGGTTCGGGCGCACGTCCTCGGGAATGGATTCGTACCATTCTTCGCTGTTCGCATAGACCGGGTCGATGTCGAACACGACGCCGCGAAAGTCGAAAAGGCGGTGTCGCACGACCTGACCGATGGCGAAACGGGCCGTGGAATGGCGCGGCGCCTCCACATTGCGTCCGGCCTGGGCAGAGAAGAATTGCGACCTTTCCATGATTATGTCGAATATAAGCGGCTATTTGCCGCGCACAAGCGGTCATTTCCTGCGATCCACTACCATGTTTCACGAAGGTAGCGTGGGGCCTTGGCAAGGCCAGCGACTTGGGCTAACCGGCGCGCTCCCAGACGTCCGGGGCGCACCCTTGGGTTGCGCTCGCGCCAATTTCTAGCGGAGAGGTGCCGGAGTGGTCGAACGGGGCGGTCTCGAAAACCGTTGAGCCCTTATGGGGTTCCCAGGGTTCGAATCCCTGCCTCTCCGCCATCCTTTCTGCGCTTCTTGAAGAACTCGCCAAAGCGCAAAGGTAAGGCCGATTCAATCGCACGAGTGGATTGAATGCGTACACTTCGGCAATGCGGGTTTTGGCTACCTGGATCGCCTTGAGTTCGGACGAATTGGATCTATTGTCGGTCCTCTTTATGGCGCGATGCTTCTTGGTCGCAGCGCTGCGGAGCGAGACGTATTTGTCGGGATTATCCCGATTGCGCTGATTGCCGGAGTTGCAGCGGTTGGCCTGTCAATCAGAACAACCTCGAAGCGGCCCTGAGCGATGCTGAAACCGACGCTTTGGGCTTCACCGGATAAGATCTTGTTTGCGTCAGGTGGGCCTGCCAACAGGATGTCTGGCCGCAGGTGGGTACGACCTCCCGGATGTCGTGACCGTTTTCCCGCGCAAGCCATGGAGCAATACCAATGACCCAGTCGCCCCTTCGCGTTGCGATCGATGGCGATGTCGCCCTGTTGACGCTCGACCGTCCCGAGGCCGGCAACGCTATCAACCTGCCGCTGGCGCGGGCACTCGTGGAAGCTGCGATCCGGTGCGAGAGCGACGCGGCGATCCGCTGCGTAGTAATTACCGGGCAGGGCAGGCTGTTTTGTGGCGGCGGTGACGTAAGTGAGTTCGCCGCGGCAGGCGACGATGTCTCCGCGTATATTCGTGATCTCGCCAGCACGCTCCACAGGGCCGTGGTCCGGCTCATGCGTATGGAAAAGCCACTCGTGACCCTCGTCAACGGCCCTGCGGCCGGCGCTGGCATGAGCCTGGCATTGGCGGGCGATATTGTCCTCGCGACCCAGTCCGCGCGCTTTTCCGCCGCCTATGGAGCTATCGGCCTGACTCCGGACGGGGGATGACCTGGCTGTTGCCACGTCTTGTAGGGATGCGGATGGCACAGGAGATCCTGATTAACGGCCGTACGGTCAGAGCGCAGGAAGCGCTGGATCTCGGCATGGTTACACAGCTTGTCGAGGACGTTGGTTTGCTGCAGGCCGGTCTCATGCAGGCGCGCAAGCTGGCCGCCGGGCCTGTTGCTGCCATTGGCGGGGTCAGGAAACTTCTGCTGGAATCTTACGGCGACACTTTCGAAAGTCAGCTGGAGCGCGAGCTGGAACAGATTTGCGCGGCAGGGGGCGGCGCAGAGGGGCGTGAGGGCGTGGATGCCTTCATCGCCAAGCGCACGCCGGACTTCAAAGGATGCAAGTAGCCATGAGACGGGCAATCTTAGTCAGGTTAGCCAGTCCTTGCTAACTCGACATGGTCCCGCGCTTCAGGATCGAATTGGCCGCCTCGGCATTCGGTGCCCAAGACCTGGCCAGGCAGGGCACGCAGACGCTTGATGAGATTGCCGAGCAGGTGCCCAATCTGACCCTGGAAGTATCGCGCGGCTGAGCCGGGGCGGTGCCCGTCGTCAGAACCTTTGGCACGGATAGGGGCTTAGATTAGCGGAGCATCGGCCTCGGCTTGCTGGTTGATATTACGCAGCTGGCCCTCTGTTATGCCAAGTGACACGGCGAACTCAGGCCCTGCGATGCCCACACAATGCGCTTTCTTCGCTGTGTGATTGACTTTCCGTCCGATATTGCGAGCTTCGTGCACAGAATCATGCCCGATTCGGGAATGGAATAGCGAAAACCAATTCGGCTTCGGCCAGATCATAAGCATCCGCGTCAACCGCGCCAAGGGCCGGATCTGAGCGAAGAGATGCGCGATCGGATGAGCGATGTCCCGAAGGCGCCGCAAGGGCCCGCAACGGGCCTGCGCCAAAGAAATTACGCCTCGCAAGACACGCGCCCATCAATGCCTGACTGAAGGATCTCCCTGCAAATGCGCCCAATGACATTCGGCCTGGCCCTCGTCTTTGCGACCGTTCCGGTTTCGCTGGCGCAAGGGTCGGCGACTGCCCAGACAGAAACGTCAGAGTTTGGCGATGGGGAAATCCTCTGGGATACTTACGGTGTTCCGCACATCTATGCCGAGACTGAAGAGGGGGCTTTTTACGGCTTCGGCTATGCTCAGGCGCGCAACCATGGCGACATCCTGCTGCGGATGTATGGCGAATCGCGGGGTAAGGGCGCCGAATATTGGGGGCCTGAAAATATCGACCAGGATCGCTGGCTGATTGCCAATGGCGTGCCTGAACTCGCCGCCGAATGGTACCGGGCGCAGACCCCGCAGATGCGCCAGAACCTCGACGCGTTCGCTGCAGGGATCAACACCTATGCCGCTGAGCATCCCGATGCGCTCGATCCGGAGGCTCGGCGCGCTCTCCCGATCAGCGGCACCGACGTGATCGGCCACGCCCTGCGGCTGATGAACTATCGCTATATCGCCTCGGACAGAAGGGTTCTTGTCGCGCCCGAGACGAATGAGGCGGGTGGCTCCAACGCCTGGGCGATCGGCCCGTCTCGCTCGGCCAGCGGCAATGCGATGCTGTTGGCCAACCCGCATCTGCCCTGGGCCCCGAGCATGCTGACTTACATGGAGGCCCATCTCAACGCGCCGGGCCTGAGCGTCTATGGTGCAACGCAGGTCGGACTGCCGGTGCTGCGCTTTGGCTTCAACAACAATTTGGGTTTCACGAACACGGTCAATACCATGCTCGGCTTCACCAGCTACAAGCTGACGCTGGCAGACGGCGGTTACCAATTCGATGGCGAGGTCCTGCCCTTCAGCACAGCCGAGAAAAGCTTCAAGGTGCGGCAAGATGACGGCTCCTTCGAGACCGTCAGCTTCACGCAGCGTTATGCGGTGCAGGGGCCGGTTTTCGAGCTACCTGGCGGCAAGACCACGATCGCCCTGAAAGTTGCCGGTCTCAACCGGCCCGGCGTGCTTCAGCAATATCTGGACATGGGCAAGTCCAGCAATTGGGAAGAGTTCAGCACGGCGCTGCGCCAGATGCAGGTGGTGATGTTCAACATCGTTTACGCGGACCGCGACGGGCACATTCTCTATCTCGATAATGGCCTGTTGCCCAAGCGCGATGGCGGCGACCTGGACTATTGGTCCAAACCCGTGCCGGGCGACACATCGGAAACATTGTGGTCCGAACTGCACAGCTTCGACGACATGCCCAAGGTCCTCGATCCGGTGACCGGATTTGTCCAGAATGCCAATGATCCGCCCTGGCTCAGCACCTGGCCGCGTGTGCTCGATCCTGCCGACTATCCCGCCTATGTCGCGCCGGTTGGGCCGATGAGCCAACGCGCGCAGATGTCGGTGAAACTCCTCAGCCATGGGCCGAAAATCAGCTTCGATGACCTGATCGCCAGGAAGGTGACGACCCGCTCGCTGATGGCAGACCGCATGATCCCCGTGCTTATCGCGGCTGCCGAGGGGAACGAGGACCCCGACATCCTCGAAGCGGTCAAGCTGCTATCCGACTGGGACCATCATTTTGAGGCCGACCGGCGCGGCGCCCTGCTGTTTGAAACCTGGGCGGCGATCTTCGCGCCCAACAATTTTCAGGATGACAGCAATTATGCGGTGAAGTGGACATTGGACGATCCGCTGCAAACGCCGCGCGGGCTCCGGGACCCGGACGAGGCAGTGGCGATGCTGAAGCAGGCAGTCGCCAAGACCAAGGAGCTCTATGGAGCGATCGACAGGCCCTATGGTGACGTATCGCGCTATCACATTGGCGATGTCAGCGTTCCGGCAGCCGGCGGGTTTGGCAATGCCGGCACGTTCCATGTGATCACCTGGGGGGCGATGAAAAACGGGGAGCGCAATCCGCTCCACGGGGAGACCTGGGTTTCGATGGTGGAGTTCGGCACACCGCTGAAAGCCAAGGGCCTGATGAGCTATGGCAATGCAAGCCAGCCGGACTCGCCGCATCGCAACGACCAGCTGCAGCTGCTTGCGGACAAGGCCTATCGCACGCTGTGGATCGAACGTTCGGATGTCGAGGCGAACCTGAAAGAGGTCACCGCCTTTTAAGGTTGAGGGGCAGCATGATGCGAATAATCGCCACCAAATCTGCCGTCACCGCCCTGGCCGTGGTGTTGGCAGGCCATTGCACGGCAACGAGTGCCGACACAGAAGAGCCGCCGCTGGCCTTCGCCAGCGTCCAGCCTGACACGTTCGGGATCGCGGGTTCTCTGTCCAATGCCTGGGCGGATTTCGACAAGGACGGCGACCTCGACTTCGCGGTGTCCATAAATGGCGGCGGCATCCGGCTTTATCGCAATGATGGCGGCGCTTTCACGAATGTCGGTGCCGAGATGGGCTTGCCATTTGCAGACGGGCAGATTCGCGGGTTGAGCTGGGGCGATTTTGACGATGATGGCTGGCTCGACCTGTTTGCCGGATCTGCCAGTCCCGACGAACCCAGCGCTCTGTTTCGCAACGAGGCGGGCGAGGGGTTTTCCGATGTCGCGGCGGAAGTCGGGCTGACCGTGCCGGGCCGGTCTTCGCGTCAGAACAACTGGATCGACCTTGATGGCGACGGCGACCTGGATTTCTATGCCGCGGACAGGATTGGCAAGAACAAGCTTTATCGCAACGACCTCGGGGTCTTCACCCAGACCCATTCCGATACGCCGCCGACCATCTTTCGGGCCACTGTCGGGGCCTGCTGGCTGGACTATGACGAGGATGGCGATCTCGACCTGTTTCTCGCCAACCAGTCCGGAAACTCCGATGCGCTGTTTCGCAACGATGGTGGGGCTTTCACCGATGTCGCTCCGGCGCTGGGCATGGACAGGCCCGGCCGCGATCCGTCAGAGGGCAGTGTAGGCTGTGCAGTGGGTGACTACGACAATGACGGCCATCTCGACATCTTCGTGCCCAGCTATGGCCATAATGTCCTGTGGCAAAATTCGGGCGAAGGGGGCTTTAGCGAGCAGGCTGAACAAATGGGTGTCGGCGTCGAAAACCACGCTGTCGGTGCGTCGTGGGGCGACTATGACAATGACGGATGGATTGACCTGTTCGTGACCTCTTACGAAGGCCCGCGTGGTGAGCAGGTGCCCGTGAATGCGCTGTTCCACAACGAAGGTGGGGCGGGCTTCGTGAATGTGATCGACGAATATCCCCTGCTCAACAGCGGTGACCATGGCGTGGAATGGATCGACTTCGACGGCGACGGGGCGATCGACCTGCAAGTGCTGCGTGGTTACGGTCCGGTGGGCGGCCATTTCCTGTTCCGCAACGCGATGCCCAAGGCGTTGGCGCAGCATAGCCTTGGCGTATTGGTCGAAGGCAACATGCCGGGGACGGAAGTGCGGCTCTACCACAGCAACGGCAGTATTCTGGCGACGCGGCAGGTTTCGACTGGCGGCGGTTACAACGCTCAGAGCGTGGTGCCAGTCCATTTCGGCCTGGCAACGGATAGGCCGGTCACAGTGGCGGTGACCTGGATCACCGGTGAGGGCCGCAAGACGCTAAGTTACGAAGATATCGATCCCCGCGATTATAGCGGGGGCGTCTTCACGATTGCGCCACCCCATGGCGGAAGTTTCTGACCGAATTGGGGCGAGCCGGTCCTCCCGGCTTTTTCCGCAGGCCACTTCGCCAAACTGCCGTGCGCGCTGGATCCGCTCCAGTTCAGATGTCCGGAAAGCCCGCCTTTATCGAGGCGTTGCGATCGGTATGCTCCCGCATCTCCACGACCTTGCCATTGCGAACCTTCACAACCACGTGGAAGCGATTGATGTAATCGTGCTGCGGATAGATGGCGTCGGTGTCGATCAGCACCGCGGCGCGTTCTGCGAGGCGTTGAAACGCGGGGCATTCACTCGCGGGTCGTTCCATTCTCGAATGCCAGCGATCTGCCCGCCGCGGCATTGGAAGAGATGATGATAGACTTTGAGTACGGGTTCATCATCGATGATAGCTGCCGTCTCGTATTCGACTGCCACCCTGCCGCCTTCCGCGGCGATTCCGATGATTGACGAGTGTCTTTCGACTTCGGGCGAGAAGCGGCGCTGGTTTATCGCTGTGATCAGGTCCCGGCGCCGTTGAGGTTTGAAGTAAAATGGATCAGCGCAAGGCGGATGGGCGCAGAGCCATCTTGTCAGGTGTTTGAACGCGGCAACCGCACCCGGCCTTCAGCGGGCCCGCCGGGGAAGCGCTTCAAGGAGATCCTGCGCATATTCCTTCACCATCGCGCGGATGTCCGCATGATGCTCGGGTGACCATCGCTCGAGCAGGTCGATCAGCCGGGCCTCGTAACCGCGAGCGACGCGCCTGACCGTCGCGCGCCCCTTGGCGGTCGGAGCGATCGCAACGCCTTCGCGCGCGGCGAGACCTTTCTGCATCAATCGACCGCCAATCTCTCCGACTTCTCCGGACTTGAGCGAAAGGCGGGCGCTCAATTCATCCCATGATGCTGAGCGGTCCTGTCTGCACATTTGCGTCAGCAGCCAGATTTCATCGGGAGGCAGCGTCACACTGCCCAGCGAGGCCATGCGGCTGACCGCCTCCCACCGGCGTTCGGGTCGGCGCAGACCATCGAGAATATGGCGCAGTTCCTCGATCGAATTGCCATCGTGGGGCACTGCGAAGCTTTCGCCGATGGTTTCTGCCCGCGCATCCTTGAGCGGGATTTCCTTGAGGAACCAGCTCAACAGGAAGGCGAAGGCGCCGATGGCCGCTGCGGTAACGAACACCGGGTGGAGTGCCATGGTGAAGGCTTCGAGATAGGCCTGGTTCGACACACCGGCCGCGGCCGCGCCTGCGCCTGCGAGAGAACCGCTTTCGCCGCTGGCGATGCCTGGTGGCAGGGGGCGTGCCAGCTGGCTTGCCAGACCTCCAGCAAAGATCGCGCCGAACAGGGATACGCCGACCGAGCCGCCGATCGAGCGGAATAATGTCGTGCCCGATGTGGCAACCCCCAGATGCCGAAAATCGACCGAGTTCTGCACCGCCAGAACGAGCACCTGCATGACCATGCCAAGACCCATGCCCAGCACCAGCATGTAACCGGATGCCGCCCAGGTGCTGGTCTGCATGTCGAGTGTGGACAAGAGAAACAGTCCGAGCGTCATCACCGCGGTCCCGACAATGGGGAACACGCGGTAACGACCCACCCGGCTGATGATCTGACCGCTGATGATCGAGGTAATGAGCACGCCGCCCATCATTGGCGTCAATTGCAGGCCTGCCACCAACGGGCTTACGCCTTTCACGGTCTGCAGATAGACCGGCATGAAAGTGACCGACCCGAACATGGCCAGCCCAACGATGAACCCGACAAGGCAGGCCACCGTGAAGGTGCGGTCTTTGAACAGTTCGAGCGGCAGGATCGGCTCGTCCGTCCGGTGCTCGATGAAGAGAAACGCGATCAGCGTGGCAATCGAAAGCACAATCAACGCGACGATCTCTACCGAATCCCACGGCAGGCTATGACCGCCCAGGCTGGTAAACAGCACCAGAGATGTGAGCATGATCGCCAGTGTCACCGCCCCGGCAACATCAATCCGGGGCTTCTGCCGCGCAGGCGGTGCGGCAAAAACCCAACCGATCACGCCCAGTGCTATCAGGCCCAGTGGCAGGTTGATGTAGAAGATCCACCGCCAGCTCACATGCTCCACGATGAAGCCGCCGATCAGTGGGCCAAGCACGGTCGAGAGTCCGAAAACACCCCCGAAATAGCCTTGATACCGCCCGCGTTCTCGCGGCGCGACGATATCGCCGACCACGGCCATGCTGGTCACCATGAGCCCACCTCCGCCCAGACCCTGTATGGCCCTGAAGGCGATCAGCTGCCCCATGGAATTGGCCAGTCCACACAAAGCCGATCCAAGCAGAAAGAGAACGATGGCGCTCTGCAGAACGATCTTGCGACCGAACAGATCGCCGAGCTTGCCGTAGAGCGGCGTTACCACCGTCGTCGCCAGCATATAGGCGGTGACGATCCACGATATATGCGCAATTCCGCCGAATTCGCCTACGATTACCGGCAAGGCCGTCGAAACGATGGTCTGGTCCAGCGAGGCGAGCAACATGACCAGCATCAACGCGCCGAATATCAGTCGCAAGGATGGCGCATTTGAGGATTGTTCGTGCGGCGGTGACCCTGTTTCAGACAAACCTGCTCATCCCCAACTTGCCTGGCGGATTGAAATTGCCAGGCATAGCCAATCCGTTGTTGGCGCAATCATGCCAAGTGCTGCCGGACGCATTGGCGCAATCTTGTCTGGTCTGACAAGCGGATGCGGCCATGTGAACGGCTCGTGTAACCTTGTTTTCTGTCGCGCCTTTGGCACTACCTTTGTCGGCTTGCAAAGTTTACTTCCCGGCACCTCTCCCGGAAAATCTGCGGTCAAGAAGTTGATTTTGACTGCTCGCTTTGACTTTCACCGGGAAATCGCTTCGCGCAGGGCAGCAAGATCGAAGTCTGCGTAGGCAATCGAAGCCCCGGTGGCATGACTGTCAACGGTGCTGGAAGGGGGCGGTAGCAGGGAGGTCGGTTGAAGAACGAGGCTTCAATCGTGCCACGATTCTTGTTCCCAGTGCCGCATCAGCATGGCGATGTTCTCGTGAAGAACAGCGTTTCTTTCGGGAAACGCTCCGTAAAGGCTCCCGCCAGGCAGGGCGACGCTTCCGGTGATCATGGACATGAAGCTCGCAACCGCCATGTCCATGGGTGGTGCTTTGACCTTCGCTTGTTCCGCAAAGCGCAGAATTGCGTTTTCATAGATCTGATGGACCCGGCCTCCGGGGACGGATAGGTCCATCTTGGCCTCAAACGGATCGGGCGCTTCGGCCGAACGGTTCCACAACATCGTAAGGATGTTCATTCCGAAATGGGCCGACTGCTCGGTCGCAAAACGCAGGCCCGCTTCAGCAATTGCAAGCAACAGGTCCCGTGCATCACGATCGGTGTCCAGCAGCGCCTCCATCCGGTCGGCAAAGCCATCCAGAGCTTCGTCACGAATGGCCTGCATCAGTGCGGCCTTGTCCGGAAAATAGCGATAAACGACGCCGGGCGAATAATGCGCATGACGCGCAATCTGGCGCAGCGACACCGGCACCGCGCCCTCGTTACCTATCAATTCGCGGCCCGCATCGATGAGCGCCTGACGCACTTCGCGTTTGGCCTCTTCGGTTCTTGCGCGCGTCTGGGAGCGTGGCTTCGCCAATTTCGGCCGGGTCATGCCCCCGCCATTTCACCGATGAGGCGGCCATGCAACCCTTCAGGCTTGAATGAACGGTGTTCATGTAATATGAGATCGATGTTCACTTAAAAACGTCGGGATTGGATAAGATGGCAGAGTCGAAGGCTGAGGCAGTTCGAGAGTTCCTGAACGTGTTTCACGGGAAGGCGGCGCCGGAACCGATTGACCTGGCGCGGTTCATGCACCGCGATGCGCAATATTGGTCCCTTGTTCCCGCAGCGCCGAAGCTGAGAGGGGTTGAAGCAATCTCCGCCGGCGTAAAGCGGCAGTTTGAAACTTACCGGGATTGTCGCTGCGAGATCCATGCGATCGCAGAACAGGGTGACTTCGTGTTCACCGAAAGGACCGATCACGTGGTCCTGAACAGTGACGACCGCACGGTTTCTGCCCGCATCTGCGCCGTTTTCGAGTTCGGGGCTGATGGGAAGATCGCTGGCTGGCGCGAATATTGGGATTCGCACGAAGTGACCCGGCAAATGGGCGTGGATCAGGCAGACCTGGAAAGTGATCTGTCCGGCTGAAACGGCCTAGGTTGACGGCATAATCAAATACAAAACCAAGAAAATATCTGGAGAGGTTCTCATGAAAACGGCAATGCAGAAGTTCCTGTGCTCAACAGTCATGATCGGTTGGGCTGTCCCGGCAGTGGCGCAAGCAGATGTTGCTGCGACGCAGAGCGAGCAGCCGGTCGCGGATACCGAGGCTGGCGTGCAGACGATCTTCGTCACGGCACGGCGCACATCCGAATTGCTTCAGGAAACCCCGCTTGCGGTGACCGCGATCACCAACCGGAGCCTGGCAACAGCGCAAATCACCGAAGTCGCTTCCATCCAGCGTGCTGCGCCGAACCTTTCGATCGCATCAAGCCACTCCGGTGTCGCTCTCACGCTGCGTGGACAAGTACAGTCGAACAGCGATGGCAGCGTCGATCAATCGGTCGGTCTTTATGTCGATGGCATCTATGTCGGCCGACAGATGGGCGCGAATTTCGATCTGGTCGATATTGAGCGTGTCGAGGTTTTGCGCGGCCCCCAGGGCACCCTGTTCGGGCGCAATACAACGGGCGGCGCGGTAAGCATCACGACCAACAAGCCGGTCGACTACCTCGAAGGGTCGGTCAAGCTGGGCGTCGGCAACCATGCTTCGCGCGAAGCCTTGGCCATCTTGAATGTGCCGATCGTCGACGACACGCTTGCCGTCCGCATCGTGGCGCGGCACGCGCAGAATGACGGCTTCGGGCGCAATGTGTTTCTCGACCGCAAGGTTGGTGACGACAATACCGAATACCTTCGCGGCTCGCTCGCGCTAACTCCCGCAGCGGGTTGGACATTGACGCTGACCGGGGATTACTTCGACCGAAACAACAACGGCCCGCTGGAGCACTTGCTTGAATACAACCCGGCTGCATATGGCGATCAGGATGCGGTGGTGAATGCCGGATTCTATACGACATCGGCTGATCTGGAGAGCTACGCCCGCCTCAAATCGTGGAGCACGAGCGCTACGCTGGAAGTCCCGCTGGGCGACGTGACGCTAAAGTCGATCACCGGCTATCGCGGCTACGAAATCGACACGCTGGATGACTTCGATACCACGCCTCTGCCGGGTTTCACCAACAACACGCTTGGCAATATCAAGCAGTTTTCCCAGGAATTGCAGCTAACAGGATCCACCGGTCGTCTCGACTGGATCGTCGGAGGTTTCTACTTTCACGAATTTGGTCAGGAAGAATTCAAGGTATTCGGCGGCTTTGTCGATTACCTGGGCGAGATCGACCATAAATCTTCCGCCGTTTTTGCGCAGGTCAATTACGACCTGACCGAACGCCTTCGGATCACCGGCGGCCTGCGTTATACCGACGACAAGCGCGAATTGAGCGCGTTCAACACAATCGGCGGCGCCTGCGCGAGCAACCCGGCCCTGATCGTCGATCCGGTCACGTGCCGGGCGGATCGCAGCAAGGGCAACGCCTATCTTTCATACACGGCCAGTGCCGATTTCCAGGTTACGCCGACGGTGCTTCTGTATGCGCGGACCAGCATGGCGCGAAAATCGGGCGGCATCAACAAGACGACTGTGGATCTCGAAGGCTTCGATCCTGAAAAGATCACCGACTACGAAGTAGGCCTTAAGGCAGATATCCTCGATCGCCGGCTGCGCGTGAATGCCGCCGCATTCCTTGCCAATTATAGCAATATGCAGCGACCGATCACCTCGGACACCGAAGGCACGCCCGTCGCGCTGACGCAGTCTATCGGCCGGTCACGCATTCCGGGCGCTGAACTGGAGATAACTGCGGTGCCGATTATCGGGCTGGAACTCACCGGCGCTGTGGGAATTATCGATCCCGAATATATCGAGTTCGAGGACGCGACCGGGGACCGCACGGACGAACCGTTCACGCAAGTTGCCGAACTGACATGGAGCCTTGGCGGGACCTGGACCGTTCCGGCCGGCCCCGGCGACCTCGCCTTGCATGCCGATTACAGCTATCAGTCGCGCAAGTACTTTTTCCCGGTCGAAAGTGCGCGGCAGGCAGGGTATGGTCTCCTTAACGCGCGGGTCAGCTACACTTTGGAGAACCCCAATATAGAGATTGCAATATGGGGTCAGAACCTGGCGGAGAAGAAATACAGCTCCTACATCCTCGACTTCTATACCGCCGCGGGGGTCGTGGTGGCCTTTCCGGGGCCGGATCGAACATACGGCGCGTCGGCGACGTATTCGTTCTGAACGGGATTGTGGCCAGATGAAAGCAACAGACCCCGGGGCCGTCGATGCGATCACCAGCTGGATCACCGACAATGTCGGACCGGTGCAGGAGATCGTCAGGCAGGATCGGTGGCGTCCCGCATGGGATGCAATTGTCGATGGCCCGGACGGTCCGCTGCGGCTTTATGTCCGGGCGGATCGTGGAGCAGGGCTCGAAACGCGGCCGCTGTCGCACGAATATGCCGTCCTGAAGCTGCTTGAGCAGCAGGGCATTCCGGTGCCGCGGCTCTATGGCTGGTGTTGCGATCCGGAAGCCATCGTAATGGCTGGAGTGGAAGACGCGCCCTTCCACGGCGGCTCCCATGAGGATGCGGCGCTGCACGCCATTGTGCAGGATTACATGGGCATTCTGGCGGACATTCACCGCATACCGTTAGCCGAGGTAGCGGCGGCGGGGATTGCGATACCCGACGGGCCGCGCGATATCGCGCTGGCCTATTTCAACCTGGCGGACAAAGCCTATCAGGCAGGTAAGGCGGGACCGGAACCGCTGATAGAGTTTCTGCGCCAATGGGTGCTTGCCAACATTCCCGAAAATCGGACCGAGATGTGCTTGCTGGTTGCCGATGCGCCGCAGTTCTTCCACGATAACCGCACCGTCACCGCGATCTACGATCTCGAAATGGCGCATGTCGGCGACCCCATGATGGAGCTGGCCTCGGTTCGCGTGCGAGACATCAATGAACCGATCGGCGACATGCCACGCCTGCTCGAACGCTATCGGGCCGAGGGCGGGGCGCAGATCGACTGGGCGGCGCTCGACTTCCATACGCTGGTCTCGTTTCTGGCGGTCCCGATGATGACCCGGTCGACATTGCGCGACAAACACCCGCACCCGGCTTTCGTCGAGTATCTCTCGTGGGATCTCGCCTGTTCTCGCGCCGCGCTTGAAGTCCTTGCCGAGGTTAGCGGCGTTGCGCTGGACTCGGCGGAAGAGATCGGCGCTGTTTCAAACACGTTTCAAGACGGTTTCGAGGACATGGTGGCGCTCGGAGCAGAGTTACCGCCCCCGAACGGTTTGCTGCGGGAAACCCAGATCTTGTCTCTGGGCAGGTATCTTCGGCGGGTGAATGAAATCGGCGCCACGATCGAGGTTCAGGAACGTGCCGACGTGGAGGAGATCACCGGGCAGCGGTTTGGCAGCCTCGACGAAGCCGAGGATGCGTTGGAGCAATTTGTTCGCAGCCATGGCGTGGAACGGCAGGCAGAACTGCTATGCCTGTTTCATCGCCGCATGATGCGCCGCCTGCAATTGTTGCGCGGTTATCCGGCGCCCATCGTGAACCGGGGACTTGGCCAAACCCGATAGTAAAGCGCGTTGGTTCACAGCGCCATGTCCGCATCTGCCAGGCATGCAGGCGATCCGCGTCCGGTCGGTCGGCGAGCGCCCCAGAGATTCAATTGACCAGAGTCGGGCTCTGTTCGTTCTTGTCGAGCGCGTTGGCAACGATGTCACTCGCCGTCAGATAATATTCGCTCAGGAGCTCCACCGCCCGCTCGGCATCCCTTGAGATGACGGCGGTCATGAATTCGCCCTGAAAAGCGTGGATGCGCGGCTTGTCGCCAGCAAGCGGCAAGCACATCTGGCGGTAGCGGGTCGATTGCAGATAAAGCAGATCGTGCATCCGCAGCAGGTAGGGGTTGCGTCCGCCGTCGACCAACGCCTTGTGAAAAATGGCGTGGGCCTCGGCAAACCGGTCGTCGGCCTCGGGCGAACCGTCCAACTCGTCGAGCCGGCGTTCCATACGATGACAGGCAGCGATGAGGTTCGACTCCCACTCGACGTCGCCTGCGGCAATGGCATCTCGCAGACACAATATATCGATTGCCAGCCGGGCTTGTGTGAGATGGGCAAAATTCTCAATCTCAAGGTCGGCGGCGCGAAAGCCACGGTTCTGTTCGGCAGTGACCAGACCTTCGGCAACAAGCCGTGAAAGCGCCTCGCGCACCGAACCGGGGCTGACCGATAGTTCCTTGCAGATTAGCGAGACAGGAATGCGCTCGCCAGGGCGCACGCGGCAGGCCTGCAGGTCCTTGCAAAGGTAGTCATAGGCAATGGCGGTTTGATTCGATTCGATTTTCATGCCGGTCTCGATAGATGCTGAGCCTACTTTCTCAAAATTAACTTCAATCTGATTGAAAAAGTTCAATTGGTCCATTGAAAACATATGGGGCAAAAGAATTTGATTTGACAGATTGCATGCGAGACGGCAGGCCCTTACCGTAAATTTGTGAAAGCATCTGACCACGAACAAACTTCGGGTCAGCAAAAAATGAGGGAGATAGATGATGACAAAAGGGCGCGCAGCGCAAGCTGTATCCGCATTTCTGGCCGTATCAGCGCTGGTCTCGCCCGCGCTGGCGACTTCGGCGCTGGCACAGGCGAATGAGCAGGCTCGGCCGGCTCAGCAGGACGTCATCCTGGTTACCGCGCGCAAGGTTTCGGAAGACCTGCAGGACGTTCCCCTCGCCGTTACTGCTGTAAGTGGCCTGGACATGGAGCGGGCTGCCGTGGCCGAGATTTCCGATGTCACCCGCTCGGTGCCCAACGTCTATTTCACCCAATCGCCGTCAAACCCCACGTCGCTGACCCTGGCGATCCGCGGTCAACAGCAGAACGACATCCTGCTGACGGTCGATCCTTCGGTCGGCATCTATATTGATGGGCTCTACTATCCGCGCACCCATGGCCTGCGTTCGGCGCTGGTGGATGTCGCCAGGGTGGAGGTTCTGCGCGGGCCGCAGGGCACGCTCTACGGTCGCAACACGACGGGCGGCGCGCTGAGTATTATCAGCAATGATCCCACCGATGAGATCGGCGGCTCTGTCGAGGCCAGCTACGGCAATTTCAACGCCTGGCAAGTCGCTGGCATTCTCAACATGCCGATTTCGGATTCAGCCGGCATTCGGCTGGTCGCTCAGCATCGTGAACACGATGGCTACGGCGAGAACTTTGCCGGCGAAGATCTGGCGGACGAGGACTCCACCTATCTGCGCGGCAAGATCGTTTGGGATGTCACCGACACGGTAACCGCATCGTTCACCGGCTCTTACAACCACATGCGCACCGCTGGCCCGGTTACGAAGCTGTCCGGTCTTGCTGCGCCCGCTGCTCCGGGTGGCGCGCCGGGCGGCGTTGCCACCTTGCAGGTTGCCGCAGAACTTGGTCTGCTGCCCTTCACGCCAGAGAATCTCGCCGAAGCGGCGGAAGCGTTCGCTTCCTTCATCGGTGGCGATCCCTATGTCAGTGGCAATCTTGGAGACACGTCGTCACGTATCGAGGCTTACAGCCTTGGGCTGACGCTCGATGCCGAGCTGTCCGATTCGCTGATGTTGCGCTCGATCACTGGCTATCAGCACATGGTGCGCGAGAATTCCAGCGATGCGGACGGCACGCCCTTCGACATCCTTTATGCCACCCGGCTTACGCCCTTTGACGAATATATCAGCCAGGAGCTGCAACTGCTGGGCGACCACGACCGTTTCAACTGGGTGGCCGGCGTTTATTACGGCAGCGAAAGGGGGCGCGAACTTTCGCCCTCCATGGCCTTGCCGTTCCTGAGCGCGACCAATCCGTCGATAACCGATGCGGATGTGAAGAACGTTTCCTACGCCGTCTTTGCGCAGGGCACATATGAACTGACCGAAAGTCTGCGCCTGACTTTGGGGGGACGCTATTCCTGGGATGATCGTGAATTGAACAGCCGCAATTCCGCGGCCGGCCTGTGCGGCGTTCCCGCCCCGGGTGTCGATGTTGCGGTATCAGGCTCGGCGGATACGCAATGCCCGCGCTTGTTTGAGGCAAACTTTTCCGATCCGTCATGGCTCGCCTCGCTTGACTACAGTGTGACCGAAGATGTGCTGGTCTACGCCAAATTTGCGCGCGGCTATCGTTCGGGTGGTCTCAACATCCGTGGTCGAAATACCGCCGCGCTGTTTACGCCATTCGATGCTGAAACGGTGACCGAATATGAAGTGGGTCTGAAATCAGAGCTGGCCAACGGAATGGTGCGGATCAACCTGGCAGCCTTTTATGATGACTATAACGACATTCAGCGTTCCTCATCCGTAGCCACCGGAGCCGGGCCGCAGACTTTTGTGAACAATGCTGCAGAGGGCACTATCAAGGGCCTTGAACTGGAGATGCAGGTTCGGCCGACGAACAACTTCACATTGCAGGCATCAGGCGGGCTGACCGATGCGTCCTACGATGAATTCATCACTGCTACGGGCGATCGAACGGCAGAAGGATTTGGAATTCCCAAGTGGACCGGCGCGCTTGGCGCGACCTATATCCACCCGCTGGATATTGGCGACCTGACTTTTCATGCCGACACCACCTATCGCTCAAGCGTAGAGCTTGTCCCGAGCGCCATCAGCCTCGATCAGCTCACGCAGGAAGGTTATGCGCTGGTCAACGCCAGGATCGCCCTGAATATGGAAGATCTCGGCCTGGAAGTAGCGATCTTCGGTCGCAATCTCACCGACAAGGTCTTTTACGAAGGGGCCAGCCATCTGGAGGGCATTCTTGGTTACAACTACCTGATTACCGGCTCGCCGCGCACCTACGGGATCAGTCTGAAGAAGCGCTTCGGGGCGTTTTGATGACAGCAGGGAAGATTGCCGACGAGGCGCTGGATCAGCTGTTCCGCGAGGCACGTAGTTTCAACACCTGGTCTGAGAAGGCTGTGCAGCCGGCGGATTTTCAACGCATCTTTGAAACCGCAATCTGGGGGCCGACAACTTCCAACAGCAATCCGGCCCGGTTTGTTTTCGTTCACACGGCAAAGGGAAAGGAGCGGCTCAGGCCGCTCCTTTCACCCGGCAATGTCGACAAGACGATGAGCGCGCCGTGCACGGTCATTGTCGCCTGGGACGAACATTTCTACCGTTTGATGCCGCAGCTGTTTCCCTCGCGCGACATGTCTGGTGTGTTCGAGGGCAAGCCTGACCTGATCGGGGAAACCGGTTTCCGTAGCTCGACCCTGCAAGGCGCCTATTTCATGCTCGCGGCCCGCGCCCTGGGCTTTGACTGCGGTCCGATGTCGGGCTTTGACCGGGCCGGGGTCGATGCCGAATTCCTCGTCGAACAAGGCTGGAAGTCCAATTTCCTCTGCAACCTGGGCATCGGAACGGCCGAAGGTCTGTTTCCGCGCAATCCGCGACCGCGCTACGATCAGGCGTGCATCGAAATCTAGACCTGGACCACAAGGCAAACGGGCAATGTTTGCCCGCCGCTTCCGCGGCAACCGGAGAAAGAACCATGAGTCAGGCGCGTTTCTCCAAGTCGGATCGCTGGGTTATCCTGCTCTTTGGTCTGACCTACATGTTCAACTACATCGACCGCACCATCGTTTCGGTGCTGGCAGAGGCCATTCGCAGCGATTTGCGATTGGGCGATCTGGAACTTGGCCTGCTGGGCGGATTGGCATTCTCGATATTCTATGCGGTCATGGGTGTGCCGATAGCGCGGCTGGCTGAGCGCCGCAGCAGAGTGAAGATCATCGCGGCCGTCACCGCATTATGGTCGGTGATGACCATGCTTTCCGGTGCGGTCGGCAATTTCTGGCATTTGTTGTTATGCCGCATGGGCGTGGGCGTGGGGGAGGCTGGCTTCACTCCGGCTCTGGTCTCTTTTATCTCCGATCGCTTCTCGGCCAGCCGCGCGGCGGCGGCATTTTCGCTGATCGCGCTGGGAACCATGGCAGGCGGCGCGACCGCAGCGATTGTTGGCGGCTGGATCGCGGCCAATTACGGTTGGCGAATAGCCTTCGTGGCGGTCGGTTTGCCTGGGATGCTGCTTGCGGTGCTGATTTGGCTTACCATACCGGAACCTGAACGGACCGGTTTGGCAGCTGAACAGACCCCTCCGCCCTTCAGTGTCGTGGTGCGAAAGCTTCTGCGCTCACCTGCATTCCTGCTGCTAACCGGCGGCTCCGCCTCGATCAATGTTGTGGCGTTCGGATTGACGTTGTTTCTGATCCCGCTGCTGGTGCGGGTCCATGGCTTCGATCTGGCGCAGGCCGGTTTTGCTTTTGCTGTCTGCTTCAGTCTAGGATCGGCGCTGGGCACGCTTGCCGGCGGCTTTAGCGCGGCCTATCTTGGTGAGCGCGATGCCCGCTGGTTCGCCTGGGCGCCGACGGCATTGTTGTGCGTTGGCTTGCCCGCCTATCTCGCGGCGATCTACCAGGAAGACTGGCGGATGTTGTTGGCGCTGATGTTCGTCGCATCGTTCACTCTGGTGGCTTACCTGCCGACGATCATGACGACGACCCAGCGTCTGGTGGAATCGCGCATGCGGGCATCGACTGCAGCATTACATACGTTTGGCGTTATCGCACTGGGGCTGGGCACCGGCGTTACCCTGCTCGGCTATCTCAGCGATCGCTTTGCCGGTCAGCATTACGGGCCCAATTACGACAGCTGCCTAAAGGTCGCCTCCGACGCCCAGAGCGCCGCGTGCAAGGCCGCCTCGGCCGCCGGACTGCAAGAAGCCATGTTTGCCCTTGGCATCTTTCTGCTGCTGTCGATCGTCCTTTTTGCGCTGTCTTCGCGGACGCTTGTAAGTGAGCTGAAGGACCGATGATTTCTACCCTCTTGCGGCCTTGTTTCGGGCGCACGTCCCGTTGACCGGAAATGAGGAGACAGTGGTCTCATGGCGTGGATGATTGCAGCACTTTCCAACGAGGTTTTCTCACAGAAATTCTCAAGATCCGCAGGCTAAGGAAAAAGGGCAGGACCCGATGACACCCACCGAGCACTCCATACCCGCTGAAATGTTTCGGCCGATCGATCTGGCGAGCGAGGAAGTGCGCCAGAATTTTCGGGCCTATCTCTCTGAATGGGCCAGGCACCCACCGTTCTACGTTGAACAGAATGGTGCACCACAGGCGGTGATCGCGCGCTTTGACGATATGCAAACCGTGCTGACCGACCGCAAACGCTTCTCGTCCGTCCCGCCGCAACTGGCGGGCGGGCAGATGAAGAAGTTCATGCCCAACAAGTTCATGAACGTCACGCCGCCGACACAGATTGAGGGCGAGGCGCATGCGCGCTTCCGCAGGCTGGTCAATCCGGCTTTCACTGCGGCCTCGTTATCGCGCTACGTGGCAATGATTGACACCGTGATTGAGGGGATAATCGATCGCGCGGTCGCCGACGGCCCCGATTTCGATGTGATGACGGATTTTGCCGGCTGGCTGATGCCGCTGGTAATGCTCGAAGGCATGTTCGGTTTTACACCTGAGGAGCGCGCCAGCTTCGTTCGCATGAACCAATGCCTGCGGCTGACATCCAAGCTGTCGCCCGACGATCCGTTCCCGCAGGAATATGTCGATGCCTTCGCGGCGGCAGAAGCGGCGATCGAGGGCATCGTCGCCCGGCGCCGCGCCGCGCCAGGTGACGACATCATCAGCAAACTGGTGCTGGCCAACGAGGATGGCGATACGCTTTCTGATCGCGAGCTGTTCGAAATGATCTTCGTATTCGGAGCTGGGGCGATCGAAAGCACGGCCGCAACCACTGGCGGCGCGCTATTGTCGCTGGCGCAGCACCCCGATCAATTTGCCGAGGTCAAAGAGAATCCAGCCCTGATCCCGGCAGCTCTCAACGAGTGCATGCGCTATCACGGGCCGGGTTTCCTGCTCTTCACCCGCTATGCCATGGTCGATACCGAGCTGGACGGCACGCCCTTTCCGGCAGGCATGCCGATCTATGTCTGCAATCAGGCCGCATCCTACGATCCGGTGCAGTTTCCCGATCCGCTCACCTTCAACATCCACCGTAATCCCGAACGGGTTCCGGTGTTTGGCGGCGGCGTGCATTTCTGCCTCGGCAACCGGTTGGCGGTCATGGTGATGAACCGGGCTCTAAACCGGCTCTTTGCGCGCTTCCCCGATATCGATCTGGCCGACCCTAACTTCCGCCCCGTCTATGATGGTGCGCTTTCTGAGACACAGTTGGTTTCCCTTCCGATGCGTGCCTACCAAAAGACAGGCGATGATTCGGCGTCGTGAAAAATAGGGAATTTGGCATAAGACAATTCACATGGGGGAGAGAACCAATGACCCGTAAGTGCATGTTCAGGGCGGCATTGCTCGCATCGACTTTGGCGACTTCAACAACAGTAGCCGCGCAGGATCTGGGCGATGCTGAAGATCAGTCCGGCGAAGCCACTGCGGATGCAGCGGGCATTATGGGCCAATCGATCGTCGTCACCGCGCGCCGGCGCGAGGAAGACCTGCAGGATGTGCCGGTCGCGGTTACCGCTTTCAGTGCAGAGGCGCTGGAACGCAGCACGGTTCAGTCCGTGCAGGACCTCACGCCGATCACTCCGGGCCTGCGTTTCGGAGTCGAGGGCGGCAAGACCAGTGCATCGGTTTCACTGCGCGGCATCGGGCAGACTCCGGTCGGCGGCGGCACTCCGGGCGTTGTGCAGTATTTTGCCGACGTTCCGTTGCCTTCCGAAGGCTCCAACATTCCCACTTACGATATCGGCAACATCCAGGTCCTGAAGGGGCCGCAGGGGACGCTGTTCGGACGTAACACGCTGGGCGGTGCGATCCTCATCAATCCGCAGGCGCCGACCGACAATTTCGAGGGCTACGTCGAAGGCACTTTCGGCCGCTTCGACTATTTCGAAGTGGAAGGGGCGATCAACATACCGCTGGGCGACATCGGGGCGTTCCGCGCGGCTGGGCAGATCAGGCGCCAGGACGGGCGCACACGCAGCCTGGATGGTGGGCCAGATCTCGACAATATCGAGCAGGACAGTTTCCGCCTGTCCTTGCGGCTGGAGCCGACCAACGGCCTGACCAATACGACGATCTTCGACTGGTACAATTCGGAAGACCGGGCTGCCGGCATCTATCTGCTTGAACACAATGTCGGCGCGGTGCCCGGCCTCTCGGCGATCATTGATCCCCAGATCGCCGCCGCGCTGGTCGAACAGCAGGATAATTTCTATGCGGCATATGGCGGCGAGAGCGGAGGCGGGGCTGCCACGAGCCTTGCCTGGGGCATAACCAACCGCACCGAGCTGGAGCTGGGTGACTTCACTTTCCGTAACATTTTTGGCTATCGCAAGAGCCGCCAGAACCAGCTGATCAACTCCGGTGCCGTTCCCACGCTGGACTTGTTCGGGACACCGTTCACCCTGTTCAGCGCGGCCGGTCTCAATGATCGCCGTTACGTCACCAATGAATTTCAGGTGCTGGGTGATATTGGCGCTATCGAATTTATTGTCGGCGGCTTCTACAGCCATGACCAGTCCGACGGTCCTTCGGGCAGCGGGTTCAAGGCATTTGCTGCTGTCGCGACGCCCCGTCCGGCAGTGACCGTGCATTACGAGAATACCAGCTATGCTGTCTTCGGACAGGTAGGGATCGATCTGACCGACCGCCTCAGCCTTGACCTTGGGGCGCGTTACAGCTGGGACGAAGTGAACTCCTGCGGCGGCAGCGTTCCGGGCGGCTATGTCGGTTATGACGAATGTATCGGCATCGCCAATCTTGAGCTGACGACTGACGGCGTCGGTGTGGTCGGCACCAAGAGCCAGGAGCCCAGCTGGACCATCGCCCTTAACTATCAGCTTGCCGATGATGTGCTGATATATGCGACGTCGCGGCGCGGTTATCGCGCAGCCAGTGTTAACACGCCGCTTTTTGAAAGCGCGTTCACCACTGGCGGCATCGCGCCGGGCTGTGGTTTCACCACCCCGCCTGCCACCGGCCAGTGCCCGGATTTGCGGCCTTTCCAGCAGACCGGCGAAGAAAAGCTGACCGATTACGAGATCGGCCTAAAGACCTCGTTCCGGTCCGGTGGCGTGAGCGGCACCTTCAATCTGGCGGCGTTCTACAACGACTATAAGGGCGCGTTGCAGTTCCTGAATGTCCTTGGCACCGGCCTGCCCCAACAGGGTGCGCCCGATACGCCCAACCGGACGGCGGTGGCGACCAATGCTGCTGATCTGGAGATTTACGGCCTGGAACTGGATGCCTCCATCCGTCCTGTCAGCGCGTTGACGCTGTTCGCCAATGCTGCGCTGACCCACTCTGAAGTGAAGAGCATCAGCCTGCCGCCATTGGCCGGTTTCTCGTTCTCGGCCGCTAGCGTCACCCTGCCGACCCCCGAATTTGCAGGTACGGTGGGGGTCAGCTGGATCTTGCCAGTGCAGCCCTTGGACGGCGACCTGATGTTTAACGCGGATGTCTATATGACCGACGATTTTGGCGGCCAGACCGGCGTTAACCTGCCGGGCTACACGCTCGCCAATGCCCGCCTGGACTGGAAGGACATCGGCCAGAGCGGGCTCGACCTGGGCTTCTATGTCAGGAACGTGTTTGCCGAGCGTTATTTCAGCTCTCCGGTGATCCTTGGCCTGCCAATCCCGGTGGCCACGGTCTATGTCGGCGAACCGCGAACCTGGGGGGTTAGCGCCCGCTACAGTTTTTGAGCAGTCTCTCCTGCAACACCGGACTGGGACATTGGTCTGGTTGCCTCACCAGCAAGGGGATCGCTGTTGGGTTCGCCCTGTGTGATAAGGAAGAACCCGACACATGACTGACCTGCTCGAACTTGCCCTGCTCGGTCTTGGCACCGGCGCCATCTATGCGATGGCCGCGCAGGGCATCGTGCTGATCTATCGCGGATCGGGCGTCATCAACTTCGCTCACGGCGCGATGGCGCTGCTGGGGGCCGCAGTGTTTGTCGAACTGCGCGACGACCTGGGCTTGCCCACTGTTGTGGCGATGGTCGCCGGAATTGCGGTCACCGCGCTGATCGGGCTGCTGGTTGATATCGGGATCATGCGACGCATCCGCCAGGCGTCGCCGCTGGCCCGGCTTGTCGCCACGCTCGGCGTGCTGGGCGTGGTCGAGGGGATCGTGATCATCCGCTACGGCTCGAGCCTGCGCTTCGTGGATCAATATCTTCCCGCCGGGGCGCTCGACCTGCCCGGCGGGATATCGATCGGCCTCGACCGCTTGGCGCTGTGCGGAATTGCCGCGCTGGTCACGCTCGGCCTGTGGGCCCTTTACCAGCGTAGCGATTTCGGGCGACAGACCAGCGCCGTGGCCGAGGATATCACCGCCGCCGCCGCATTGGGCATTTCGGCAGAGCGGGTTTCAGCGATAAACTGGATGCTGGGCGGCGGCATGGCCGGACTTGCCGGGATTCTTCTGATCCCCCTGACCGGGCTGATGCCGACCGTACTGGTGCTGATGATAATTCCGATGTTGGCGGCGGCGTTGATTGGCGGATTTTCATCCTTTCCCCGGACGCTGGCAGGGGGCCTTGCCATCGGCGTGGCGCAATCGCTGATCGCCGGTTCCGCGCTGGGATCGGGGATGGCCACCACGCTGCCGTTCCTCGTGATCATCGCCGTAATGGTGGTGCAGGGTCGGTCGCTGCCGATGCGCGGCTTTGCCACCGACCGTCTGCCCGCTGTCAGCATGCCTCGGGCGCCGGGGTGGCTGGCGCTGGCGGGCTTCGGCGCGGCAGTGGTGCTGATCATGCTGGGGTCCGAGGACATCGTGAACGGCATTACTGGCTCGCTCATCGCGGGGTGCGTGTTGTTGTCGATCATGCTGCTGACCGGTCTCGCAGGCCAGGTTTCGCTCGGGCAATATGCCTTTGCCGGGCTGGGCGCGTTTGTATCCGCGCGACTGGCCGCCACCATGGGTTTAAGCTTCCCCGTCGCTTTCATCGCCGGGATCGCCGCCTCTGTGCCGTTGAGCCTGCTGTTTGCCCTGCCTGCGCTTCGCACACGCGGTATCAATCTTGCGGTGGTGACGTTGGGCCTGGGTGTGGCGCTGGACGCCTTGGTGTTCAAGAACAAGGATCTGACCGGAGGGTTCGAGGGCACGCGGGTCGATCCGCCGGAACTGTTCGGCCTCGAACTCGATTCGATCCTCTACCCCGAACGCTATGCATTGGTGGCGCTGGTTGTCTTCGCGCTGTTGGCACTTGTCGTCGTCAACATACGTCGCGGCGCGACCGGCAGGCGCATGCTGGCGGTGCGTGCCAACGAACGGGCAGCGGCAGCTCTCGGCATCGGTGTGACCGGGGTTAAATTGTATGCTTTCGCCGTCGCGGCAGGGATTGCGGCGGCGGGCGGGGCGCTCAAGGCCTTCCGCTACCCCAATGTGCGCTTCGACGTCGGTTATACGATGTTCGATTCGATCCCGGCCGTGCTGATGGCCTTTCTCGGCGGCATAGGGTTTGTGCTGGGCGCGGTGATTGGCGGGTTGATCGCTATTGGCGGCCTTGTGAACGACCTGCTGTCGAGTTTCGTCGACATGGGGGAGTGGCAGGGGCTCGTGATCGGTGGATCGGCGATTATTATGGTGATCGTGCATCCGGACGGCATCGCACCTGCACTCAGCGGGCTGACTCGCCGGTTTCGCCGCCAAGGCAAGACAGTGACAACGCCCTCCGCCGCCCACAAGGCACCTCTCGATACTGCGGTTGTGCCCGTACCGCCGCAGAGGCTGGTGCTAGAGGAGGTGACTGTGCGTTTCGGTGGCCTCACGGCACTGGACGCGGTTTCTTTCGACGTATCGCCGGGTGAGGTGCTCGGCCTCATCGGGCCGAATGGCGCAGGCAAGACGTCGCTGATTGACGCGGTGACCGGCTTTGTCACACCGCAGGGCGGGCGTGTGATGCTGGGCGAGCGCGATATCGGTGCCAGCAGCGCCGCGCGGCGTGCAAGGCTGGGGATCGGGCGCTCGTTCCAGAATCTCGAACTGTTCGAGGATCTGAGCGTCGCCGACAATGTGCGGGTCGCCTGTGATCCCGCCGGGGGCGCCTCCTACGCGCTTGATCCCTTCATGCCGCGCAATGCGCCCTTGCCGCGCGCGGCACAACGCGCGCTGGACCTGTTCGGCCTTTCGCAGTCGCTTGACGCGATGCCTGGCGAACTCAGTTATGGCGAACGTCGGCTGCTTGCCATCGCGCGAACCATTGCCGGTGAGCCGTCGGTGCTGCTCCTTGACGAGCCTGCGGCGGGCCTTGCCCGTGAGGAGCGCGCCCAGCTGACCACGCTGATCCGGCGCCTGGCGGAAGAATGGGGCATGGCGGTGCTGCTGGTGGAGCATGACATGAATCTGGTGATGCAGACCTGCGACAGGCTGGTGGTGCTCGACTTCGGTCGCCGTATCGCCATGGGCACGCCGCAGGAGGTCAGCAACCAGCCCGAAGTGATCGACGCCTACCTCGGCAGCAATGCTCCCCGTGCGCAGGAGACGGTATGACCGAGATGCTGATCGAATCGCATGGCGCCGATGTCGGCTATGGCGGGCGCGCTGTGCTGAGCGGCCTCGATCTGCAGGTGCGGGCCGGCGAGATCGTCACGCTTTTCGGCCCCAATGGTGCGGGGAAGACCACCACATTGCTGAGCCTGGCAGGGGCCATACCGCTGGTTGCTGGCGAGGTGGTGCTGTTCGGGCGGCCCACGACCGCGCCGATGCACCGGCGGGTCCGGCAGGGCATGTCCTTTATCACAGATCGCCGGTCGTTGATCTTCCAGCTGAGCGTGCGTGACAATCTGCTGCTGCGGGGCGGTTCGATTGACGATGCGCTGGCGTATTTTCCGGAACTGGGCGATCATCTGGGCAAGCTTGCGGGCCTGTTGTCGGGCGGTCAGCAGCAAATGCTGGCGGTTGCCCGCAGCCTGGCCTCGCGTCCGCGGCTGTTGCTGGCAGACGAACTCTCGCTTGGCCTGGCGCCGCTGATTGTCGAACGGCTGCTTGCAGCGGTTCGCGCCGCTGCCGATGAAGGGCTGGGCGTGCTGCTTGTCGAGCAGCATGTCCGTCAGGCACTGGAAATCGCCGATCGCGGTTATGTCCTGGGTGGTGGAGGCGTGACATTGACTGGCGATGCGGCAACCTTGCGACGGCAGATTGCCGAACTCGAATCCGCATATCTGGGTGGAAACACCGCAGTTGGCACTACGACTGAGCAGGAGATCCGTTGATGAATTTTTCCCGCAAACTTGGCGTGGCGATGGCCGGCCTCGCATTGGCGCTGAGCGGATGCGGTGATGCCAGTGACGCGCCATTGGATGAGAATGCCATCAAGCTGATGTTTATCGGCCAGATCACCGATACCGCCAACACGACCCCGCGGCCCGAAGCGCTGGCGGGGGTGCGTGCCGCGATTGCGCGGCTCAACGCCGAAGGCGGGATCAATGGCCAGCCGGTGGTGCTGCTGACTTGCGACGACAAGGCCGATGCCAATGAAGCCGCCAAATGCGCGCGCCAGGCAGTGCGCGAGAATGTCGCCGCCACCGTCGGCAACAATTCCAATTTCGGCGAAGCGATCCTCGCCATTCTGGAGCGCGGGAATGTCGCCAGCATCGGCCATCTGCCGATCACCCAGGCCGATTTTTCGAGCCCGGCAGCCTTCCCTCTGCAGGCCGGTTCGGTGGGCATGATCGCAGGTGCCGCGCGCCTGCTTTCCGACCTTGGTGCGAAACGGATAAACCTGGCGGCAGTCGACAGCCCGGCGGGCTCGCTCAATGAGCGATTTGCGACAGCTGGCGTGAAGGGCACCGATACCGCGATCGGCAATCTAACGCTCGTGCCGCTCGATGCGCCCGATTATGCAGTCTATGTGGCGCAGGTGACCAGTGGCGGCGATGCAATCCTGATCGGGATGAATTTCGACCAGGCGGCCCGCTTTCTGCGCGAACTGCACCAGTCCGGTGCCCAGCAAGCCGTGGCGATGAACGAAGGCGCGTTGCCGCCCGACATGATCGAGCAGCTGGGGCCAGCAGCCGAGGGCCGGTATCTCAGCGCCCCGCTGCGCCCCATTGCCACTGGCGGCGAATCCAATACGCAATTTCTTGCCGATATGGCCGAGTATGAGGATGGTGTGCGCCTCAATGTCTTTTCGCAGGGAGGCTGGCTGGCTGTCGAAACCTTCGCGCGCGCGATGGCAGAGCATCAGGTGACCGATTTCTCATCGGCAAATGTGCTGGGTGTGATGCAAAATCTGGATGGGCTCGACACTGGCGACATGATCCCGCCGCTGACCACCACGCAGGATCTCCCGGCCCCTTACCAGCGCCTGTTCATCAACCAGGTGATGTTCGCCCAGGTGCGCAATGGCACGCTGGAACTGCTGGACGAGGATTGGCACGACACATTGATCCGCTGATCGGCGTTTCCGGCGATCTTGCGCGGCTACCCGCCTGCCCATGGGCAGGTGTGGGGAACTCGCGTGCGTCCGCAGTCTGATGGGGATTTCAGGAGGCAGGCAGGTGGACGATCATACAGTTCAGGAACCGACAGGCAGCATGCCTGGTCGCGCTGGCCTGATCGCCTTGCTGCTGTGCACGCTTTTCCCAATGTTGGGTTTGTTCGCAATCGGCGTGGCCTTGCCAGTGGTGGCGCAAACCTTTGCGGACCACCCAAGAGCCGATTTGCTGGCCCAGTTAATTGGCGGGGCGGCGGGCCTGGCCTTTGCCATCAGTTCGCCAGTCATGGGGATTCTGGCCGATCGTTTCGGCTTTCGACAGATCTACGTTGCATCGCTGATCGGCTTTGCCCTGTTGGGAGCACTTCCGGCGTTGCTCGACAATCTGCCGCTGATTGTGATCACGCGCTTCTTTTTTGGCATTACGGTGGCTGGCGCGTTGACAGCTGGGATGGCCGGGCTGGGCACGCTGCCGCCAGAAATGCGTGCGAAGATGTTCGGTCGCAATGCCGTTCTCACAAGTCTGGGCGCGGTCATTACGTTTCCGCTGGTCGGTGCCCTGGCGGCTCAGAGCTGGCGCTATCCGTTCCTTCTCTATCTGATCGCGTTGCTGATGGTGCCACTGGCACTCACTCTCGATCCGCAGATGCGACCGGCGCCCATTCCGAAGTCCGAAGTGGCGGTTGCTGGGAAGGGCATGGGGATCGACCTTGGCGTATCGCCGGGCCTGCTGATGATTGCGGCGTTCATCGGTCTCACCATGTATGTCGGGCCGGTCTTCGCGCCCTTTTATGTAATCGAGATCGGCGTTACCGATCCGCGCCTGGCCGCCCTGCCGATGAGCGCAATGTCGATTGCATCGTTGCTGACGGCCAGCATTTACGGCCGCCTGCACAAGAGGTTTGGGACCACCCAGATTTTCGGAGCGATAATGGCACTGGTCGGCTGCGGCCTCGTCGGCGCGGGCTTTGCTACCAACTTACCGCTGTTCATCGCGGCAATGGTCATGGTGGGCAGTGGGCTGGCGATGTTTACACCCAATCTGGGAACCTACATTACTTCCCACTCAGCTAACCCGGCGCGGGGCATCGGCTGGGCCATGTCGGCGATCTTTGCCGTTCAGGTCGCCTTCCCCTTCATTGTCGAGGCGATCAAGGGTGCTTTCGGGCCTGCTTCCGTGTTGCTTTCACTGGGGAGCATAGCATTGATCCTGGCCATCGCCTTTGCTGTGAAGGGTTGGCGCCGGGACCGAAGCCCGGCTTAACCTGTCGCGATCTCGCGTGAGCATGGCTAGTAGTGCGATGTGATGGTGAGGCAATGGTGAGGCGATGGTGAGGCAGGAATGGACGGCGCTATTGCGGCCTTCCGGCCATGAAACCATCGGACGCGACGTGCGTTGAACGTGCGAGCCTGCAAAAAGGCAGGGCAATCATGGAACAGGAGCAGGACATGTCCCACGTCGCCAAGGTCATCGAAGTCGTCGGCACTTCCGAAGTCAGCGTCGAGGATGCCATTCACGGCGCCATCGCGCGAACCGCAGAGACGGTGCACAATCTGCAGTGGTTTCACGTCACGGAATTGCGCGGCGCCATCGTGGATCAAAAGGTCGACCGCTATCAGGTCATCCTCAAGATAGGTTTTGGCCTGAATGACGACTGACGGGTTGATGACCCAGGCATGGTTCGGGCGGCCCGCTTTTCTGGTCTGAAAACGCCGGGCTAGCTACTCAACGTCCCAGAGGACATGCAGGGCATCCGGACCCCGCATGTTCAGGCCTCGGATCTCGGGCTTCGGGTAAGCCGGGTCAAAGCGCATGTTGGGCAGGTCGAGGATTTCCTCCAGCGCCACTTCCATTTCCGTAAGCGCCATGTGCATGCCCATGCACATATGCGGGCCGAAACCAAAGCTCAGCAGCGGTCGCATCGGACGCTTCAGCCACAGTCGATCGGGATCTTCATAGACCTCGGGATCGCGGTTGGCCGAAGCAATCGAGCACAGCACGGCCGTGCCTTCGGGAATTTTCATTCCGCCGATTTCCATGTCACGCGCGGCGATACGCGCCACCGCGCCCGCCGTCGGATCGCGGCGCATGGTTTCCATGACGGCCTTGGGCACCAGCGAGCGGTCCTGGCGCACGTCTTCCATGACGTCGGGATATTCCAGCAGTTGCACCATCATGTTGGCGAAGCTGCGCGTGGTTGTCTCGCCTGCTGCCAGCAACAACATGCGGATGAAATTGGTGATGTCCTCGTCGGTGAACTTCTCGCCCTCGTGCTCGGCCTGCATCATGTAGCCGAGGATATCGTTGCGCATTTCGCCGCGCTCACGATAGGCCTGGACGATCGGGAACAGGCTTTCGTACATCGATTGTCCCGCCACCATCGATTGCGGGATGGTAACCTTGGCGAGTTCCGGATCGGTCTGCGGTGCGGCGACGACCTGAATTGCCCAGCTGGCCAGATTGCCCAGCAGATCCTCGTCATGCGGGAAGCCGAAATAGGCATACATGGCGCGGATGGGGAAGGGCAGGGCAAATTCGCGGAGCAGGTCTGCCTTGCCTTTCGGGCGCAGTGGATTGACGAATTCATTCACCACCACCGGACGGATCAGCGTATCCATCAGCTTACGGATCTGGCCGCGCATGAATGGCTTCTGGAGAGTCTTGCGATACTCGTCGTGCTGCTCGCCATCCATGGCAGTAAGCAGGAGGTTGTCGACCGCCGCGCCAAAGCCATCGCCGACGATATGGCTGAGCCAGTCGTCGGGGTTCATCAGGACCGAATGGATGTCGTTGTAGCGATACAAGGTGACGACCGGACGGCCTGTCATCATATAGTCGGCCATGCTGGGAACGCTGTTCTCTTGCAGCAGGTCCCCGTGCATCACCGGGCACTGGGCACGCTTCTCCTCGAACATGGGATAGGGATTGGCAGGTGCAGCCCCGGAATACCCATGCGTCACGAGTGAATAATCCTTGACCATCTGATCAAGCATGGCGTCGTATTTGCTGGTCATTTCGCTTCCAAACCCGCTCCCGCTCAGGGGGCACAACTTCCAATTAATTCCACGAACCTACTCCCTTGCGGCACCGGATGTCCAAGGGTCGGGTTTGACCCTAGTAAAGCCACAGCATGGACCTGGTTCCACCTATCGCGGGAAAGGTAAAGGGGCGGATCAGCCGGCGGTGATGCCAGTGTCGGCTTTGTAGCACGCGCCATGCACGGCTCGGGCCCGATCCGACGCCAGAAACATCAAAGGTTCCACAATATCTTCTGGCTGAGAGGGAGGACGCAGTCCGATGTAGCGTGCCATAAGCGTCTGGTCGGCATCTGCCGGAAATTCGAGGCCATGCACCATTTCCGTCAGCATGCCGCCCGGTGCCAGCGCGTTGATCCGGACCGGTTGATGCATAAACTCCATCGCCAGCGATTTCGTCAGGCTTAGCAAGGCTGACTTGGTCGCCGCATATGGGGCGGTATAGGCCTGTCCCAGGAAGGCCGCGGTCGAAACCACGTTGACGACATTGCCCTGGCTTTGAACAAGGTGGGGCATCGCCGCCTGCATCACGAAGAAGGCGCCGGATACATTGGCGGCAAACAGCTTGTTCCAGTCTTCCGGCGTTACATCTGCGAGCGCATGGAAGCGCAGGATACCCGCAATATTGCACACCACGTCGAGCCGCCCGAAAGTATCGACTGCCATGGCAACGGCGCGGGCGCAAACAGCCGGATCGCCAAGATCCCCTGCGTGGATGGCGCTCTCGCCGCCGGTTTCAGCGATCCGCCGGGCGGTCTCCTCAAGGCCTTCGGCATTGAGATCGACAAGGCACAGCCTCGCACCCTCTTCGGCAAAACGGATGCTGGCTGCCCGGCCAAGCCCGGATGCAGCGCCGGTAACAAGGACAACCTTGCCGGCAAATTCGCCAGCGCTTGTCATGCCTTCCAGACCAGCGGCAGGGTGACCGGCTGGATCATGCCCAGATGATATTCGACCTGGTGGCCAGGCTTGATGCTGAATTGCGGTATGCGGCCAAGAAATTCTTCGAGGGCTATCCGCATCTCTCGCTTGGCCAGATGCATGCCAACGCAGGTGTGTGGCCCGAAGCCGAAGGAAACGTGACGAGAGCGACGGCTGAAATCTACCTTGCCGGGATTCTCGAATTCCGCGGGATCGCGCCCTGCGAGCGTCGTGCTCACCATCACCTTGTCGCCAGGCATCATCTTGACGCCGTGGAACTCGGTTTCTTTCGTGCAGGTGCGGAAGGTGGTCACCGCGGCATAGGCGCGCATAAGCTCGTCAATTGCGTGGGGTATTTCCCCAGGGTTCAGGCGCAGAAATTCCTGATCCTCGTGATTGCGCGCGAGATGCGTGAAGTGCAGGCCCATATTGGTCGAAACCGTATCGAGACCGCCGATGAACAGGTTGAAAGCGAAGCCGACCAGCTCATCATCGTTGAGCTTTCTGCCTTCGACATCGACGGCGAGAGTATAGCTGATGATATCATCGCGCGGCGCCCTGCGCCGATCTTCGATCTGCTCGCGCAGGAAACCGACCACATTTCGCGTGGCTTCGGCGATCTTGCCCATGTCGGCGACATGCAGCAGATCATATTCCCACTCCAGAAACTTCCTGGTGTGTTCAAGCGGGAAATCCATCAGTTCGAGGAAAACCTTGATCGGGAATTCAAAAGCGAATTCAGCCATGAACTCGCATTCCCCGCGCGAGCGGAAGGCTTCGATATACTCCACCGCATATTGGCGGATCTTGTCGTCCAGGGCGGAAACTGCGCTGGGCGTGAACAAGGGATTCGCCATCTTGCGATACTTGGCGTGATGGGGCGGATCGATCTCCACCGGGGTGTTGATCCAGGTTTCGCCGACCAGTTTGGCGTAGGGGGAGAAATCCTTGCTCGAGAAGGTATCCGTATCGAAATAAACTTCGCGCAAATGATCCATGCGGCGCACCACCCATGCCGGAGTTCCACCCGGATAGGCATGAGGAGCGTAAAAGATCTCAGGATCTTCAGCGTGGACTTTCGGAGCCCAGTCAAGATGCGGCTCTTCTTTGGTTGTCATGCCGAAGATATAGGGGAAATGCTTGACCAGGCTGGCGGGGACGTGGTCCGGTATGGTGGGTTCGGGCATTTCGATCTGCATAACTGGCTCCCATTTACGGTTCCCCGATGCTGAAGTGTGATCGGGGCCGGTCTGATATTTGCTTTCAAGTTGCAGAATATCGCCCGCATCCGAAACAGACAAGAAGGATCACTTTTATGGGGTTAGTCACCTTCTGATGACCATGAAAAATGAAATGCCCAAAGTCAGGCCGGCTGACTGGCCCGAAGACCGGGAAGTCAGTCCGCAAGAATACGAGGCACTGCGCCGTGCCCTGACCTTGATTTCGGGTAAATGGAAGCTTGAGATTCTCTGGTTGCTCTACCATCGCACCCACCGTTTCGGTGAGCTGCAAAAGACAATTGGCGGCGTCTCGCAGCATGTGCTGACAAAGCAATTGCGCGAGCTGGAGGCAGACGGATTGATCACGCGCAAGGTCCATGCCGAGGTTCCTCCGCGCGTCGAATACACGATGACCGAAGCGACTCGAGAGCTGGAGCCGACCATACAATCGCTGATGGCATGGTGGGAAAACCATGGCCGAAACACCAGGGGACAGTCATGAGCACGACCAATCTTGATCTGGTGCTATCCGAAGCACGGACTTTCAACGGTTTTACAGACAAGCCCGTGACCGAAGAAACGGTGCGAAGATTGTATGATAGTCTGAAATGGGGCCCGACGGCGGCTAACTCCTGTCCGGCGCGGTTCGTATTTGTGAGGTCGGACGAAGCCAGGGAACGTCTGTTGGGATGCGTGAACGAAGGAAATGTCGCCAAGGTCCGTTCCGCCCCCGTCACCGCGATTGTCGCTGCCGACACGCGTTTCTACGAGGAAATGCCAAAGCTCTTTCCATCGCGCGACTTTTCATCTGTCTTTGCTGGCAAGTCCGATGTGGTTGCCGACCTGTTGGCACGAAACGTTCCGCTGCAGGGTGCCTATATGATCATCGCGGCACGCGGTCTCGGGCTGGATTGCGGTCCGATGTCGGGCTTCGATGCAAAAGCGATCGACCGTGAGTTCTTTTCTGATGGCCGTTGGCAGGCGAATTTCATCTGCACGATGGGATATGGCGACCCGAAAAGCCTGTTCCCTCGCAACCCGCGTCTGGCGTTCGAAGATGCCTGCCGCATTGTCTGAACAGGCCAGACGGCCAGCCTGCCCTTTGACAGGTAAGTGAGATACTGCCGGGGTGTTATCTTCCCGCCAAGGAGATGATGGATGGGATTGGCGGAAAACAAGCAGGTGGTGCGGAGCTATTTTGCGGCGATCAATCGCGGCGATGAGGAAGCCATACTGGCGCTTACAACGGATGATTTCCTTTTCCAGACCATGGCGCGGGCGCCCGAATGGCTGTTGCCCAAATGGCGGCGGGAAGATTTTGCCAAAGTGCCGGCAACCATGTCTGCAATGATGAAATCGCCAATCCAGCTGTCGATTGTTGGGATGATAGCCGAAGGCGACAAGGTGGCGGTGGAGGCCGAAACCGACAGTGAAATGCTCAACGGGAAGCGATACAACAACCGCTATCACTTCGTTTTCGAGTTGCACGACGGGAAGATGCGCGAACTGCGCGAATACAGCTGCAGCCATCTGGCTCAGACCTGTTTCGGGGCGATCGAGCCGAGCGATCCGGACAAGTCCGCAATGGCACAATGAGCGCAAATTGCGCGACCGACCAACTGGGGGAAATCCGCAAATGACTGGCTTCGATCCTTCCAAACGCGATCCGCTCGATGATTTTGAAAAGCGCGAAGTAACCCTGCTTGGCAAGACCAAGCGGGTCTATGTCGCAGGCGAAGGACCGGCGGTGATCGTCATGTCCGAAATGCCGGGAATCAGTCCCTATGTGGCGCGCTTTGCCCGCTGGGTTCGTGACGCCGGGCTGACAGTTTACATGCCATCTCTGTTTGGCCGCGACGGGGTGATGCCCGGTCTGCCCGGTACTATGGCCACGCTTGCACGCACCTGTATCAGCCGGGAATTCCGCGCTTTTTCGGCAAATGCATCGAGCCCGGTGACCCAGTGGCTTCGCGCATTGGCGGCGCAGGCTCACGAGGAATGCGGTGGCCATGGTGTCGGCGCGATCGGCATGTGCTTCACCGGCAATTTCGCGTTGAACATGACGCTCGAGAAGTCGGTGATCGCCCCGGTCTTGTCTCAGCCTTCGATGCCGATGAATGATCCGGCAGGCCTCGCCATCGCCCCTGACGAGCTGGCGCGTGTCAAACAACGGATGGAGGACGACGATCTAACGGTCAGGGCTTATCGCTTTGAAGGCGATACGTTCTGTCCAGCGGCGAAGTTTGCCGCCTATGAGAAGGCCTTGGGTGATCGGTTCGTAGGCACCGTTCTGCCCGATAGCGCGGCCAATCCAGCGTCGCCGCTGAAGACACCGCACAGCGTGGTGACGCTGCATTTGATCGACGAAGCGGGACAGCCCACGGTTCAGGCGCGCGACGAAATACTGGGTTTCTTCCGCGCGCGCCTGATCGACGGTGTCCGGGGGCGTTAGAAGGAGCCCGGAGGTGCGATCGGATCGCCGCCTGCCATGGCACGGCCCTGGATTTCGTATCCGATGGTGGGGATGTTCTGGATGTGGCGCAGCGCCATCGAGATATCGCGCCAGTAACGGTTGATCGGCTTTTCGAGAGAGAAGCCTGAGGAACCGGCCTGGAACATGAGCGATTCACTCGCTGCATGGATCGACTCGACAATCTGGCCGCCAGCCGCACGGTGGCGAACCTTCTCCTCCATTGAAAATTCCTCGCCCATGCCGACGCGGTCGAGCTTTGCGGTGAGGTTGAAGAGAATTGTCTTGGCCGTATCAACCAATGCTGCGGATTCGCCCAGATCGCGCATGTAAGCGCCCGATCCCGTTCGCGGACCGATGACAGTCGTCAGGACTGGCTTGCCGGACTCGGCCGTGACGATCTCGAGCATTGCTTCGACAGCGCCGACCAATTGCGCAAGGCCCGTCGTCCGCACAACCGGTACGGCCGGCATCAAGTCGGAAGGGGCACCAAAATGCTTCTTGGTCGGATCGATCTGGCCCGTGCGTTCATTCATCAATGCCATCTGGCCATCGGGAATGAACACCTCTCTGGCAATGGCGGTATCGGACCCGGTCCCCTGCATTCCGCTGACGAACCAGGTGTCCTTGATTTCGAATTCGCTCATCGGAATGTAGCACATGTTAATTCCGGGAACGACCGGACCATCATAGTCTTCGAGGACCACACCTTGCTGCGTCCAGGTGGATTGGCGCGATCCCGACATGTAGGGCCACGCGCCGTTGATGATCCAGCCACCGTCGACTTTTCGGGCCTTGCCCGGCGGGTTGTAGGCGCCGCAAACAGTCTCAGGGCCATTGGCGAACACGGCGTCCTGCACGCTGTCGGGTGCCAGGCTGGTGATCCACGAAGTGCCGTTGATGATCTGGATTACCCAGCTGATCGCGGGATCACCCTTTGCGATTTCCATCTGCACCCGGCAAAAGTCGGTGGGCGACAGGCCGAAGCCGCCAAGGCGCTGCGGCAGAAGCAGGCGGAGAAAGCCTTCTTCCTTGAGCATCTTATCGACAGCTTCAGTGGGATTGCGGCGCTTTTCGCCTGCTGGCGCTTGTTCCGAAAGGAAGGGGCGCAATTCCTTTGCTCGTGAGACAAATTTGTCAGCGACTGACTTTTCTGCCCAATCGCTCACGTGTTCAGCAGGTGCTTTTGCCAGAGTAGCCATTTTATGCATCCTTTCGATTTATCAGGCTGATTGGTGGGCGATGCCGAGCAACCATTTTTCCAGATTATTCGCGCTTTCATTCCAGAGCGCGGAGAGGTTCTCGTCTGCAGGCACCAGAAGCGTGCTCAACTGCAGCCGTACGAGTATCTCAACGAGGGCCTCGGCATTGATTTTCTCGCCAAGTGTTTCTTCGATATATTCAAATGTCGGTTCGAGCGCCGAATAGACTGCCACTTTATAGCGATCGAACCTGCTGCGAAAGAAGGAGAGGTGGAAGCGCGGTTCGACCTCGAACACCCGGTCGGGCGAGTTCTCGTTCGTGTAACGGGCATAAAAGTGCATCACGCGGCGAAAGCGATCGATAGGATCATCGATGCCTTCGGCCGCTTCACGAACACCGGTCTCGAATCCGGCGCAGACAAATTCAGAGACTGCCGCGAGGACATCGTCCTTGTTCGAGAAATAGCGATACATCGTCCCGCGCGAGACGCCGCTGGCCTCTATGATATCGCTCATCGAAAGGCGCCTGACCCCTCTTTCCGCGATCGCGTCGAGCGCACCGGACAGGATCTTGATGACGCTGGGGGAGGATATGAAGTCCTCGGTAATCTGTTGAGCAGGTGTCAGTTCAGGCTGGAACCTCATGTTCCCCCCTTCTCGAGCTCTTCGAGATTGTGCGGAATGCTGACATAGCCGGGCAGGTTCTGCCCGCCATCGACATTGATCATCTCGCCCGTGATGAAGGCAGACATTTCCGAAGCCAGGAACACGACAACGGGGCCGATGTCCTTTTCCGGATCGCCGGCGCGCTTCAGCGGGTTGTTGGCCGTCGCGGCTTCGAGGAAGCCCGGCACCTCATCAACGAGCCGCGCGAAGACCTGGCCCAGGCCGGTCGGTGCGATCGCGTTCACGCGAATGTTGAAGCGACCCCATTCGACCGCGGCGCTGCGGGTCAGGCCGAGGATGCCCATCTTGTTGATGTTGTAATCGCTGTGCAGCCAGGCACCGGTATCGGCGTCGATCGAATAGAAATTGATCACCGAGCCGCCGCCGCGCTTCTTCATGTGCGGGAGAGCGGCGCGCATTGCCCACCAGGTTCCCCAGACACCCATCTTGAGCGTGGCATCGAGCATCTCATCGGTCTTGTGTTCGAGCAGCACATTGTCCGACAGGGTGGAGGCATTGGTGACCAGCGTGTCGAGGCCGCCAAATTCGTCGACGGCGCGCTGGATCATGGCCTCGACCTGTTCCTTCACGCCCATATCAGCGGACATGCCGACGGCCTGTGTGCCGAATTCCTCGCGGATTTCCTTTGCGACCCGTTCGGTCGCTGCGCCATCGCGCCCGGTGATCAGCAACGACGCACCTTCGCCTGCCATGCGGCGCGAGATTCCATAACCCAGGCCCTTTGCCCCGCCGGTTACGATCGCCACTTTGCCTTCCAGCAATCCACTCATGCTGCTTCCCCCACCAATCTATCCATATCCATGCGTTCTTCGCATTTTCCCCGCGTCAGGACGTAGCCGCGGATCCGGTTATCCTTGTCGACGAAAAGGTGTTTGTCGCCCGCATGGTCGCTTTCCACCTCGCGCCATTCGCCATGGGTCGCACTGGCCGGCGGCAACAGGTTGATGGGAAACACGGTTGTCTTGACCTGCACCGAAAGGGGCGGAAACTTGATCGCGGTTGGGGTGCCCAGCGCGCTTGGCGCAATCCCGCGCGCAGCCGCCATGATCGGCGTCACATAGGCAGCCAGGCCGTTTGGATATTCGGCACAGTCTCCGATGGCATAGATCGCAGGATCGCTGGTCTGGCCAAACTCGTTGACCTTGATACCGCGGCCGATTTCCAATCCTGCCTCACGTGCCAGTTCCACATTGGGGCGCAGGCCTACGGCTGACAGGACGATATCCGCCTCGATCTGCGTGCCGTTGTCGAGTGTCGCCACATATCCGCGTTCGCTATGGCGATAGTCGATGGCGTCGACCTTGCGGCCAAGATGCCATTCGACCCCACTGTCCTGCAACTTTGTGCGAACTTTTGCCCCTACCGTCGGCGGCACGATCTGGGCGAGGGGTTCGTCAAGCATATCGACCACGACCGGCTTATAGCCATTCGTCACCAGATCATTGGCGAATTCGGTTCCCACGAGCCCTGCGCCCATGATCAGAACGCGCGCGCCTTCGGGCAATTCGTTGCGGAACCGATCGTAATGGTCGAGCTGGTTGACCGAAATGGCGCGATGCGCGGCATCGCCGCCGATCTGCGGACGAACTGGCTCGGCACCGGTCGCCAGCACCAACGCGTCATAATGGATCGGGCCACCTGTGGTCAGAAGTGCACTTCCAGCCCGATCGATAGCTTCGGCCTCACGGCCGATCCGCGCGTCGAGCTTGAGGTTGGCCACCATCTTTTCCGCCGGGGTCGTGACCAGCGTTGCGCTGGTCTTGCCCTTGGCCAGCGCGGTGGATAGCGCGGGCTTGGAATAGAAGTGCCCATCTTCCAGCGTAACCAGCACCAGCCGGGCTTCGGGAGAAAGCCTGCGCAGTTCGCGCAGGACTCCAAAGCCGGCAAGGCCGCTACCAACGACGACAATTGTGGGAGACGTGGACGAACTCATTTCCGATTACAGGAATACCGCGAAGTTGGACATTCCCAGAACGGCCTGATCGACAATGATCTCGCGCCGGGCCAGCTTGTATTCTCCGTCGACCTCGCGCCAGACATCGCGGCGCTCGGCCGTGGCGTGTTCGTTATCCGGATTGTCGCCACGGCTACGTTCGAGGAAGAGGTAACTGACCACTTCATATTCGCCGGGGGCATCACATTCAGCCACACGCACATTCGTCACGAAACGGCGGCAACGCGACGGCGGATCTTCCGCCCATGCGCTTTTCTGCAGGCGACCCGAACGCATCAGCAGAGATTCGTAATTCTCATCGAAATGGAACATCGTGCGCATCACGTCACGATCCCGATTGGGGCCGGTGCGCGTCAGGCGGATCGGCGCCTGGTAGATGATGTCCTGCGCGATCATCGCAAGCCAGTCATCAATCCTGCGCTCGTCAAGAGCAGCAGCTTCGTCATAGAGGGTTTCAAGAATACGATTGTAAATTTCCGAACCCAGTGGAACGCGCTTCTGCGACACGAGTCCGCGAAGGATCGTGGTCGAATCGGGAGCGGCAGTTGATTTGGTCTTCCAGGTCATATCGTTATCTCCCCCGCTCACACCGCGTCCATAAGGTCGTAATAGGCGAGCCACCAATTCCACTGCGTGTCGTCCTTGGTGAAGCCGGGATAGAGCAGTCCTTCACCAACCCAGCCCTCGGGCCGTTCATGGCCGTGCAGCGCCTGATATTTCAGCGTCATATCCTTGCTAACGCCGCCGCGCGCATTGCGCATGATGACCGGCCATACGTCGGCATCGTCCTGTTCGATCACGCCGGAGGTGCCGGTGTTCCAGATCGAATTCTGAAGCATGTCGCGCTTCATCTGGTCCGGCGCATCCTTCTCGGCAAAGATGTAGTTGGTGAACTCGACCCGACCGGGGCCCTTCGGCATATAAGTATGCAGAGTCAGTGCCCCTGAGGCCCCGCCATCCGTACGCGGTGCAAAGATGAAGGCAATCAGCACATTGGGGAACAAGCCGCCCACCTGGGGAGGAATGGTCGCCAGCTGGGTTACCTGATCTTCGCTGAGATTGCGGAACAGTTCGGGGATCATTTCCTTGGTGATGCCTGGCGGCGTCAGAAGCTCGAGCCGTTCCCGCGTCGACTTGCCCTCGAACGGGACGTCGGCGAACATCTTGAAGGTCTTCTCGGCTTCAAGGCAGCGCAGCGAGTGGCCTTCCTTGCACGAGACATCGACGCCATACATGCCGGGCGCCTGATCGTAGATCGATTCCGCAGTGCCACCCATGACACCGCCTTCCATCAGCGATCGGTGCAGCGTCAGCGTATGGAATCCATCCGAACCCGATTGCTCGCCCGGCACTTTCCAGTTGCACGGCAAGACAAACCGTTGCGGCGGGCCGAGCAGCTCCAGGCCGTTGTCGGTGCGGCAGAACAGCTGGTCCATGTAATATTTGCTGTCGCCCAAGAACTCCTCAAAGGACGGGCCATCGACGTTCCACGTTGCGAAGATCAGCCCACCATAGGAATGAACGCGGGCCTTCTTCAGGCCAAGCGTCTTCTTGTCGACATCGTTGCCGTGCATCTTCTCACGCTCCACCGGCGCACCAATGAAGTCGCCGTTGGGGCGAAACGCCCAGCCATGATAGATGCACTGGTGAACGCGCTTATTGCCCGCTTCGCCAAGGCAAACGCGCATGCCGCGGTGAGGGCAGACATTGAGGGAAACATGGACTTCCCCGTCCTGCCCGCGCGCGACGATGACATTGTCTTCTGCCATGTCGCGGACAATGAAATCACCCGCCTCCGGAATTTCACTCTCGTGACCGAGAAGGAGCCAGGTCTTGGCGAAAATCTTGTCCATTTCGAGCTTGTAAAGCTCTTCATCGGTCATGACGCGGAGCGAAACCTCGTTGGAATCGCGCATGATCAGATCATCAAGCGAGGTCCCGTCACGCAATACGAGCTTGGATTTCTGGAGCATAGCAGCATTCTCTCCGTAGTGGGTATTTTCTACTTGATTCGCAGTATACACATTGGATAGTAAGTGTTCAATATGTAAATCATTGGTTCCGAAGATGGAGCTACGGAGAGAACGATGTCTGAGAAGGTTAAGCTGAAGGTCGTAATCAACAAGCCGGCATGTTGCGGCTACGGCGTTTGCGCGGAAATCTGCCCCGAAGTCTACAAGCTGGACGAGCATGGAATCGTCTATGTGGACGATGAGATCGTGCCCGAAGGCCTCGAAGATGCAGCGCGCGAAGGCGCCGATGCCTGCCCACAATCCGCATTGGCGGTGGTCGAGGCCTGAAGGGGGCTGAGAGGGGCCTGATCGGGGCCAACAGGCCTTCACCACCAGGACATTTGAACTTGCCTGATCGTTTGCGTCGGGTTCTATTGAACGCTCAGGCAAGATGATCGGCTAGCGGGCTGGCGATTAACGCAATTCACCTGTGAAGCGATCGGGCGCATTCCTGCCGCATGGAAGGCCAAAATTTTCCAGCAGTCCTGAAACTGCCGGAAGTCCACGGGAGATTTGAAGTATGCGCGCTGCGCTCGATCCGCTTTTCGCACCGTTCACATGCAAGACGCTGGAACTGGCCAACAGGTTCGTGATGTCCCCCATGACGCGCCAGTTCAGCCCCGGCGGAATTCCCGGCGAGAACGTTGCCGAATATTATGCGCGTCGAGCCGCGGGCAATGTCGGGCTGGTCGTGACCGAAGGTGTTGGCGTCGATCACCCTTCGGCGATCGGCCAGGGAAGCATGAAGGAAAAGGATATTCCCGTCCTGCATGGTCAGGCCGCCCTGGAGGGCTGGCGCCATGTAGTGGACAGGGTGCACGCTGCCGGGGGCAAGATCATGCCCCAGCTATGGCACATGGGCGTGCTGCGGCAGGACGGAACGCCGCCTCATCCTGAAGTCGCGTCGCTCGGGCCGGGAAATATGGACGAGCAGGACATTGCCGATGTCATCGCCGCATTTGCGCGCAGCGCGGCCAACGCCAAGTCTGTTGGTTTCGATGGCATCGCAATACATGGCGGACACGGCTATCTGCTGGACAGTTTCCTGTGGTCGCAGACCAATACGCGCGACGACGATTGGGGCGGGGATGCCATGCGGCGCACGCGGTTCCCCGCCAGAGTCGTCGAAGCGATCCGCGAAGCTGTCGGGCCGGACATGCCGATCTTCTTTCGCATATCGCAGTGGAAGCTGCAGGATTACGATGCGCAGCTGGCAGATAGTCCCGAAGGCCTTGGTGCAATCTGCCGGGCGCTGGTTGATGCCGGTGTGGACGTCTTCGATGTCAGCACGCGGGTTTTTTCCCGCCCCGCATTCGACGGCTCAGACATGGGCCTTGCAGGCTGGATACGCGAATTGTCGGGCCGTCCGACGATGGCCGTGGGTGGTATCGGATTCGACAAGGAGCTGGCGGCCAGCTTTGCTGAACCTACTGCGGCAATCGACAATCTGGCCGAAGTGGTTCGCCGCTTCCATGCAGGTGAGTTCGATCTGGTGGCGATCGGCCGGGCTTTGCTGATGGACCCGGAATGGGTGGTGAAGGCAAAAGAGGGTTTGCCCTTCAAGCCGTTCGACATCACCGCCTATTCGCGCCTGGAGTGAAATGGCGCCTCAGAAGGTTTCCGAGGTGGCATATATATGCACGCGCGCAGTGTTGGAATTGCCCGTCTGGTCGCACATGAAGCGTATGGCGCGGGCGACATCTTCGGGCTGCATGGCCGGAATAAATTCATCCCAACCGGCTTCTCCCTTGGACTTCATATCCTCGAAAATCTCGGTCGAGGTCGTACCCGGTGCGACAAGGCCTACGCGCACGCCCGATCCGGCCAATTCAATCCGCAGCACTTCGGAGAAGCGTTCGAGCGCCGCCTTGAGCCCGCAATAGATTCCGGTGCCCGCGCCGGTGATTCCCGCGCCGATGCTTGAAACATTGATGATCTGCCCGCTGCCGTTTGCCTTCATGGCGCGCGCGAACAGGATGCTAGAGCGCACGACCGCAGAATAGTTTACCGCGATCATTGCCTCCAGCTGTCCGAGGTCGAAGTCCGCGAAATGGCTGGTGCGCAGGATCCCGGCATTGTTGATCAGAATATCGACCTTGCCGAACACGCCCGTCGCATGGTCGAGCATTCTGTTCGCGGCGTCAGGCTCCGACAGATCCAGCGCCAGCACGTGTGCATCGTTGCCGATCTCTTGCGCCAGCGCGTCGAGCCTATCTTGGCGCCGTGCCACCAGCAGCAGCTTCGCGCCGTCCTCGGCCAGCATCCGCGCCGTTGCCGCCCCGATCCCGGCCGATGCGCCAGTCACGACGACAGTCTTTCCAGCAAGTGTCATATCTTTGGTTCCAGTCACTTAATGATTACCGCATTGAAGGTTCGACGCGCGATCTTCCAGCCCTGGCCTGTGCGCACCAGGAAGTCGTCATAGGTGCCGATGCCGCGATGGACCGGCCCCTCTTCGTCCCTCTGGCGCAATAGCGCATCGACGTAGCAAGATGCGGTGGCGCCCCCCTGGGCACTGGCCAGACGGATATTGCTGATCCGGTGCAGGGTCGGACCGAGGCTCGAATGCGCGTCCCGCATATAGGCGGTCAGACCGAGAGCGCTGTCCCAGCTCCCGAAACTCCCGTAGTCGGCCTGGCAGTCGGGGGTGAAGCAGCTTCGGAACAGGTCCCAGTCCCGGTGATCTATACCGGTTGCATAGGCGATGAGGACGGCGCCGATGGATCGCTCATCCTGTGCGCTCAACCCGCTATCAACCGTGCCATATGCGTTCATGTTTTCAGCCTCTCTCTACGTGCCGCAGCCAAGGTTGCGTCAGACAACCCGGCGGTCCCAGAATGCGGTCTTGGGCGGCTCGGTCAGCATGGCCTCCATCTGGTCCAGCATGCCGCTCTCGGTGCGAAAGGCGACATAGGCTTCGTATGCAGCGCGCGTTTCCCATTCTTCGATGAAGATTACGCGGTTGGGTTCTTCGGCATTGCACCTGATGCTGATGCCCACAAAACCGGGAAAGACCTTCGTCTCTTCGAGTGTCTCGGGCACCTGTTGGCAGAAGCCCTCGACGACCTCGGGCTTGAGGGCCAGTTCCAAAGTCACGATTATCGTATCGCTCACAACATCCTCTCCTTTTCTTTTTTTACCGCCCGATCGGATAGAACACCGATTTCTCGTGCTGGTATTCGCGCAGCCAGCCAGGGCCATATTCCCGCCCAATGCCGGATCGTTTGTAGCCGCCGATCGGGGCGTCGCTCATGGTGCCGGTCCCGCCATTGAGCGAGACACTGCCGGCCCTGATCTGCAGGGCCATCTCATAGCCCGTTGCTGCATCGGCAGTTTCAATGGCACCGTTGAGGCCATAGCGGGATTCATTGGCGATGCGGATCGCTTCTTCGTCCGTAGAAAAGCCGATGATGCAGCCGACCGGGCCGAAGATCTCTTCCTGCGCGATCGCCATGTCGTTGGTGACGTCGTCAAAAATCGTCACTTCGGTGAAAAAGCCCTTGTCGAGGCCAGCGGGCCGCCCACCGCCGCAAATCAGGCGTGCTCCGCCGGAATTGCCCAGCTCGATGAAATTCTCGACTTTCCGGCGTTGGCTTTCGCGGATCAACGGACCCATGCGGGTCGAAGGATCGGAAGGATCGCCGATGGTGATCTGCTGGGCCACCGCTGCGGCCGTGGCGGCAAAGGCGGGCCGCAGACTTTCATGCACCAGGAAGCGGGTGGGGATGGCGCAACCCTGTCCGGCATTGATGGTAATCAGGGTCGCGGCCATCGCCGCAGCGCGCTGGACATCGGCATCTGCACGTACAATCATCGCTGACTTGCCGCCGAGTTCCAGATGGACTTTCTTAAGCGTGGGTGCGGCTTGCGCCATGATCGAGGCGCCGACCCCTTCCGATCCGGTGAAAGTCACCATGTCCACCCGTTCGTCGGTGCATAACAGCTGGCCTTCCTCGATGCCGCCGGTGACGATGTTGAGCACGCCGGGAGGCAAGCCGATCTCGTCGGCGATCTGACCGAAAAGCAGCGCCGAAAAGGGCGTGAAGGGAGACGGCTTGAGCACCATGGTGCAACCCGCCAGCAGCGCCGGACCGATCTTGGCGAGATTGAGCAGGAAGGGAAAATTGTATCCGGTAATGGCCGATACAACGCCGAACGGTTCACGCACCACGGTGGTGCCCCCGATCGAGCGCGGGCCTTCGGGCGCGAAGGGGTTGGGCGTGATGTCGATCGGCAATCGCTCGGGCTGATCGCGCCGCGCATGGCCGATTGCCGCTTCGAGCAGGCGCAGGGGATTGTCGACCTGCATGAGATGGGTGATCCCGGCGGCACAGCCGACTTCGGCCACGATCAGCTGGGCAATCTGCGCATGCTTTGCGCGCAGTGCCTGTGCCATCTTTTCGACCATGTCGGCGCGCTCGCCCATCGACATCCTGGGCCACGGGCCGTGATCGAAAGCCTGCCGTGCCGAGGCGATTGCCGCCTCTACCTGCTGCACCGACGCAACGGGCGCATGGGCAATGGTTTCCTCGGTCGCCGGATTGAGGACGGGCTCGGTCCCGGCTTGCGGGGCGTGCCAGGCGCCATCGTAATAGACCTGCGCGATGTCGGTGAAGGGTATGGTCATAGTGTCCGTTCCTTGCCGAGGATCATATCTGCGGCGTTCATGGCGATAGCCATTGCCGGTGCATTGGTGTTGCCAGAGACCAGCGTGGGCATGATCGAGGTGTCGCAGACGCGCAGGCCGGTAACGCCGCGCACGCGCAATTGCGGATCGAGCACGCTGTCAGCCTCCGCCCCCATCGCGGCAGTGCCGGCGATATGGAAGGATGTGCCGCCAAGCTGGAGCAAGTTGGCGAGAATGTCCTCGTCCGATTGGATCGGCGCTGCCACGCCCACCTCCTCGACGACCCAGGGCGCCAGCGCCTTTTGATGGCCGAAGCTGCGGATCCATTTGAACAATGCGACCGCCTTGTCGCGGTCGACCTGCTCGGCGAAGTGGTTGGCGTCAATCTGCGGCGCGGCGGCGGGATCGTTCGCGCGGATATGCGTCGATCCGCGGCTTTCGGGCCGAGTGAAATAGCCGAGCAGCCGCATGCCTGGAAAATCGTCGAGCACCACTTTGCCGCTGGCATCCTGCTTCATCGTCACCAGCATCGAGCCGACCTGCGCATCGGGTCGTTCCAGCCCCGGCTCGGTCTTTACGAAGCCGCCGACCTCGTGGGCTGCATCGGTCATCGGACCGCGGCGGAAAAACAGGTAACGTAATACCGACCCGACCAGCGAAAGCCCGCGAAGTTTCTGGTTCGAACTGTGACCGCGGATGCGCCAGTCGACGGCGACATAGCGATGTTCGCGCAGGTTCTCGCCAACCAGCGGACTGTGCGCAATCACCTCGATGCCCATCGCTTGCAGGCGCGTTGCATCGCCAATGCCCGACAGTTCGAGCAGTTTGGGCGTTTCCACTGCGCCCGCCGAAAGGACGATCGCTCCCCCGCAGGAAAACTGTTTGCCGCCGACGACGACCCCTGCGGCCCGGTTGCCGTCAAAGAAGACCCTTTCGACCGATGCGCCTGTGACGATATGCAGATTTGGCCGATTGCGGACCGGGTCAAGAAAGGCGCGCGCCGCGGAAAAGCGCTGTCCCTTCCAGGTGGTGGTAGTCTGGTAGCCCATGCCCTGATCGGCGACCACATCGACGGCGTTGACGTCTTCGACGGTCGGCACGCCCATCTGCTCGCCTGCCCGAAGCATGGCAGCCGCCACCGGATTGCCGCGTTCTGCCACCGATATGTGCAGCGGCCCGCCGACGCCGCGCCATTGGCCTTCGCCCAGAGTATGATCTTCCAGCGCAACAAAGTGGGGTCCCATGCGGCTCCAGCCCCAGCCGGTGCAGCCGGCGTGCTCCCAATCGTCGTAATCTTGCGGGGCGCCGCGAACGTAGACCATTCCATTGACGGAACTGGAGCCGCCGACCGTGCGCCCTTTAAGCCACATCTCCTCCGGCTGGTTCCCGGCCGGCGTGACGGAATATGCGAAGACATGCGGATTGGCGGGATCGAGCAATTTGCCCACACCGCGCGGCATACGGATAAGCGGGCTCTTGTTGTCTGGTCCGCTCTCTATCAGCAGAACCGTGTTCGCGGGATCCTCGCTCAGGCGATTGGCGAGCACGCAGCCCGACGAACCTGCGCCGACGACGATATAGTCGAAAGTCGTATCTGCGATTGGCATGTCAGTGCCGCGCTTCCGCCGTGTCAAAGGCCGCCGTGTGTCCCAAGCAGTTCTTCCCCCAAGCGATCTGTTGCGGGAAGTGTTGCTGCTCGCCGAACCAGCTTCTCCTACCCGGTGACAGGTTGCCTGATTTTCTGCGGTTCTAGCTTCGATTTCAGTCGATGGGTCGCAGGAGAGGAATTCGGGAATGGGTGATCCGACGCCGGTTCGGTTGATAAAGGAATCCGGTCTCGACGAGGAGATGTCCGCTGGCGTCCTTCCCGGGCTTACAATTGCGATGGAATCGCTTGCAGCGGAGACAGGCCTCTCGGAGACGGGCCGTGCGCGTGCCCTGGCGCAATTCCGCGACAATCTCGCGCGACTCGCTGCCATTGCTGCGGATCGCAAGGCGCACCCGGAAATCGCCGATGTCGCTATCGAGAGTCCGGTGTTCATCCTCGGACTGCCGCGCTGCGGAACCTCGATCCTGCATGCTCTGATCGGCGCGGACCCGCAGATCCGCACGCCTCTGCAATGGGAAGTCGCCGCGCCTTCGCCGCCGCCTGAGGCTGCAAGCTTTGATATCGATCCACGTGCCGATGCCTTCGACGCCTATGTGGAAGAGAACTTTACCGGCGCCTGGGCCGATGTGCTGAAGGCCCACCCGATCGGCGCGCGCATCCCGCAGGAATGCGGCATGATTCTGGAGACCGCCTTCCAGGGTATCAATCCGACGATGCTGTTCCGCCTTCCCCCCTATTACGATTGGTACCGCAAGGCGGACACGCGTTTTGGATACCGCGTGCACAAGATGTGGTTGCAGCACCTTGCATGGAAGAACCCGCGCGAGCGCTGGGTGCTCAAGGTGCAGGAACACGCGCATCATCTGCCTGAACTGTTTGCCGTCTATCCAGACGCGGTGCTGGTCCAACCGCACCGCGATCCGGTTACGGTGATGGCGTCGATCTCGCGCCTGATCGAGGTGATCCGCTGTGTCGCGTTCGAGCGAATCGACCGCGATGAACTGGGACAGGAATTGCTGCACCTTTGGCATGACGGACAAGCCGCCGCACTCGGCTGGCGAAAGGCCAACCCGCAAGTCAAAGTGCTCGATCTCGCCTTTCGCGACCTGATCGCCGACCCTGTCGGGGCGGTGCGGAAGGTCTATGATCACGCTGGCATCGCCTTTTCACAGGCGAGCGAGGAGGCGGTTGCGCGCTGGTGGCGCGAGCATCCCGCCGACAAGCACGGCCAGCACCGATACGAACTGGCCGATTACGGCCTCACCCGCAATCAGGTGGAGGCGGTCTATTCCGACTACATCGCCGCCTACCGGGATTATCTGTGAGCCGCTGGCCGGAATATCTCACGCAGCTGTCTTCGGCAGCCGACATCTTCGCGATGCTGCCCGGCGGCTGCGATGCGCAGGAAGCGGCAGAAGTCGAACAAATGCTGTTCATGGCGCTGGCTTCGGGCTGGCTTACGACCTTCGCCGATCGCGACCGGCCCGATTTCGTCCCTGCGGTAGGCACGCATTTCAATCTCGTCGGGACCAATCCCGATTTCATTTACGGAACCGCTTCGATCGGCGGCGAGGGCAGTTACCTGATCACAGGCGATCGCGGTGAAAGCCTGTTCCTGCAGATGGACATCACCGCGGGCGGCCTTGGCGTGATGGATGCGCTCGGACCATCGCTGGGCACGATTGATTTCGACAGCCTCAAGCTGGACGAGGCAGGACACTTCTCACTGTTGTTGAGCGCCGAGCGGCCCGCAAATCTGGAGGGCGACTGGCACCGGCTCGATCCATCAGCGCGATCGCTCTCGATCCGGCAGGCGAGCTACGATTGGGGTCGCGAGCGCGAGGCTCGCATCGCCATCGAGCGGACCGACATCGCCCATACGCCCCGCCGCTGGACCGAAGCGGAAATAGCCGAACGGCTCACCGCCCTTTGTGCTTATCCCAAGCGCCTCGCGGGCATGGCGCTGGGTTTCATCGCCGCGCAGAAGCAGAAGGGACTGTGGAACGCCTTCGAACATGACGACTGGGCCGGACGCGGGGGCGTGGAAGGCCAGCATTACTATCAGGGCCTATTCCGGATCGAGCCGGGCCATGCGCTCCTACTCGAGACCGAATTGCCTCAGCAGGTTCGCTATTGGAACGTGCAGCTTAACGACATGCACTGGAACACTATCGACTGGATGAACCACCAGTCGAGTCTCAATGGTGGTCAGGCCAGCATCGATGACGACGGGAAGTTTCGCGCAATCATCGCGCTGGAAGATCCCGGCATCGCCAATTGGCTGGACCCTGCCGGAAGAACCGAAGGTTCGGTCATGTTGCGCTGGACCGGAGCGAGCAGTGGCCCGGAACCTTCACTTTCGCTTGTCCCGGTGGGGGATGTATTGTCGCGTCTACCTTCCGAAACTGCGCGGGTTTCGCGCGAGGAACGACAGCAGAAAATGCGCGCACGCCGAAGATCAGTGCAAATGCGCCGCCGCTGGTAGACGTTCCTCCTGTCAGGCGGTCCCCAGCTTTTCCGCGCCGCCTGTCATCACATCGTCGCCCATGCGTGCCCGTGCGCGTTCTTCTGCGGCGAGCCCCTCTGAGGTCGGGTTCTGCACCTCGTCCTTGGTCAGCTTGGCCGTCAAACGATCCCAATGCGTCACAAGCAGGCCATCCTGTGCGATCAGCGCGCTGCCGGCGAGTTCGGGCGCGCCTTGCCAGCCCTTCCAGCTGTCCGGCGAATTGACCTTGTAGATGCCGACGTAGCTATAGCGGGGCGTGGTCGGGATCATCTGACCATGGGTGCGGAACACGAGGAAGGCTGCACTGTGCACCCCGGGCCGTCTCGACGCAGCGGGCAGGTAGCTGTCCGCATACCAATCGCGCAATTGCCGATCTTTGCCCGGCTCGGCGTTGAACTGCTCGAACACCACCCCGCCAACGTGGTTCTGCTCTGGATCGTTGTTGCGAAAGGCGAGCGGGTAATAGTGGTAATCTTCCAGGACGCTGTCGTCGATGGCGGTGGTCACCATCATGCGGCTGGTGAGGGCGTTCTCCCAATGCTCGCGCGAGAAGCGTTCCGGGTCGAAGACATCGTAGAGCGCGAAATACTGCCAGTCATATTCCGGCGGTACCGCCATCGGCTGGTGGGCGCTGCGGCTGAAACGTTGCGCGGTGATCGAGCCGCGAAAGCGCAGAGCATCGCGGATGTGGATGTTGGTGTACCAGTCGTCCAGGTCTGTTTCGCGGCCTGGATGTGCCTTGGTCAGCACTACCAGCACGGCCTCGATCACGGCTGGCCTCCGCCAACGGGAGTGAAGGGCATGTGCGGCGCGCCCATTGTTTCACGATAGGAAATCGGCTGCTTGCCATCCAGATCCTTGACGCCATATCGCTCGGCCAGTTCGGCCCCGATAAGCGACTGCCCGCTGAGCGACATCAGCTCCGGGTCTGCATAAAGGGCATCGAGCACGCGCGCGGCAAATTCCGGCGTCTCCCAATTGGGCAGGCTTTCGCGCAGTTCGGGGGGCATCATTTCGGGGGGCATTGCGCGCACGGCGTCGGTAAGGATGAAGCCGGGCCAATAGGAAACCGCCGCCACATTATAGGGCGCAAGGTCCACCGCCATGTCGGCCATCATCTTGTCCGTGCCAGCCTTGGTCGCGCCATAGGCCGCACCATGGAAGTACGAGACCGACCCATAGAAGGAGATGCTGGCGATCAGGCCCTTGCGCGCTTTCGTCATCATCGGCGCGGCATGCCACGCGGCGACATAGTTTGAGCGCAGGCCCACATCGATCATGTCGACCAGGTGGAGCGGCTTTTCCCAGAACGGTTCGGGCGCGATGAGGTCCATCCCGTGAACCGCCGCAGCATTGTTCACGAGGATGTCGATACCGCCAGCTTCGTCCCGGATCCGCGCGAAGGCTTTGGCGACCGAACCATCGTCCGAATGATCGCAAACGATGGCAATCGGCCTGCCGCCGCGTTCAGCGATCTCGCCGGAGACCCCTGACAGGCCCTCTTCGTCGCGGCCTGTCACCACCACCGTGGCGCCCTTGGCCCCGAATTCCCTGGCGATTCCGCGCCCCAAACCCCTGGTGGCGCCCGTTACGACTGCGACAATGCTCATCTATTGTCTCCCTTTTTGCTCCCGCCCTTCGGCAATGCGTAGGCGATCACTTCGTTGCTGTATCCCGACAGAATTCCGCCATGACCACCAGCGGCTATGACGACGAATTGACGCCCCGATGGCTCTGACCAATAGGTCATCGGGGTGGCATTGCCGCCTGCTGGCAGCCGACCATGCCACAGCTCCTCGCCAGTGCGGATGTCATAGGCGCGGATCATGTGTTCCTGCGTTGCGCCGATAAAAGCCAGCCCGGATCCGGTAACCACCGCCCCGCCGATATTGGGCACGCCCATCGGGATCGGCAGCCCGGTGGCCATCATCAGCGGGCCGCTGTCGCGCGCCGTGCCGAAAGGCTCTTGCCACAGCAAGTCGCCCGAATTGAGGTCGACCGCACTTACCAGCCCATAGGGGGGTTGGGTGCATGGCGCGACCAATGGCGACAGGAAAGGCGCAACCGATACGGCATAGGGCGTTCCGGCTTGTGCCACGGGGCCAGCGACATTTTCATAGCTGGGCACATCGACAGGCTCCAGGCCCATGGCGTCCGCCTCATCGCGCGGGATCAGTCGGTTGTAATTGATCACATGGGACGAATTAACGAAGGCGATGCCGCTTGCCGGGTCGATTGCGATGCTGCCCCAATTGTTGCCGCCCAGGGAACCCGGCCAGATGACCGATGAGCGGCCGGTTTCAAGCGGGGTCATAAGACCGTCAAACCGGGCCTGGCGGAACTTCAGGCGGCACCAGGCCTGGTCCAGCAATGCCATTCCCCACATGCTCTTCTCGCTCGGGCGTGGGCCTTCAAAGCTGGGCAGGTCGACCGAGAAAGGCTGCGTGGGCGAAGCGCGACCGCGCTCGGCATCAGTGGTGGCGACCGCACGTTCCTCGACCCGCGCGATGGGTTCGCCGGTGCGCCGGTCGAGCATGAACAACTCGCCTCGCTTGGTTGGCTGCAACAGGGCGGGGCGGCCATCGGCAAGATCCAGAAGGACGGGCTGCGAGGGAACGTCATAATCCCAGATATCGTGATGCGCGGTCTGGAAATGCCAGCGCGGGCGCCCGGTTTCCGCGTCGAGTGCGACGACGCTGCTCGAATATTTCTCCATTTCGGGCGTGCGGTGCAGGCCGGTATAATCGGGCGTGGCATTGCCAAGCGGGGCATAGACCAGACCAAGCTCCGGATCCGCGCTCATGACACTCCAGCTGTTGGGCGTGCCAGGCGTGTAGGTTTCGCCCGGTGCGGGTTCGCCAACGCGCTCCGGGGCGCCCATGTCCCAGGCCCAGGCCAGTTCGCCGGTCACAGCATCGAAAGCCCGGATCACGCCGGATGGCTCGCCAACCATCTGTCCATCGGTGACCCAGCCACCAATCACGAGCTTTCCGGAAACGACAGTTGGCGGTGAGGTGACGTGGTAATAGCCCGGTGGCGCGTCGCTCATGCCGCGCAGCAGGTTGACCTCGCCCGCTTCCCCAAATCCGCCACAAGGCTCGCCTGTTTGCGAATCCAGTGCAATCAACCGGCTGTCGATTGTCGCGGTATAGATGCGCGTAGAGCAGCTCTCCCCTGCTGGTGCTTCCGGAACTGCATAATAGCTGACGCCGCGGCAGGTCTGGCCGAAAATCCCGGTCGTGTCGGCCTTGGCCTCAAAACGCCACAGCTGCTCGCCGCTTTCGGGATCGAGGGCGATGACATCATTATAGCCGGTGCAGAAATACAGCCGGTCGTCGATCTTGAGAGGTGTGGTTTGAAACGGAGCGGGCTGACCATTGGGCTCGCGCCCTGTAGAATACCGCCAGACTTCTTCCAGCGCGCCGACATTTGCGCGAGTGATCTGGTCCAACGGGGAGAAGCGCCGACCGGCCGGATTGTTGCCGTAATGGTGCCATTCGCCGTCGCGGGCCGATGTCGGAGCGGCGGCCAGCGCGGAAAGATCCTTTCCGCCTGCGGTGCGATCGTTCCAGAAGGTCCAGGACAAGCCGCCAACCAGGGCCACAAGCGCCAGCGCCAGAAGGCTACCGCTCAGGCGCGTGACTGGATTGGCACCCAGTGACCGCCTGACCCAGGGCAGCAGCAGCCAAATTCCAATGCCGGTCAACAATCCCAGCCGACCGAAGAGGGGCCAGAATGTCAGGCCGGATTCCCACAGCGACCAAGCTAGCGAGATCACCCATATCGCGCCAAAAACCAACAGCGCGCGCGCCGATTGGCGCCACAGCAACCAGGCCACAGCAATAAAGGCGACGCCGCAGGCCAGATAATAGGGCGACCCACCTTCCAGCAATAATTGGCCGCCTAGCCACACCAGCCCCAAGCCCATCAACAAGAGCAGGACTGCCAGCAAACGATTTAGCCAATTCATGCGGAATTGATCCTCTTTAAGTGCATTTCAGGCAGAGCGTGCGTCTGGTTGCCCGAACGCGATGCGACCGACCATTGCCAGCTCGGTGTTAGCGGAAGGAAACCTCACATGACATCGCGCACCAGCCGTGCGGTTTCCAGATCATTGAATGCAGTGACCAGCCGGATGTGGTTCATGACGTTGATTTCCCAGCCGTAATTCACCACCGGTGTCGTCAGCCAACCGACATAGACGTTCCACACCATCGAACGGCGATACTCGTCCCAGACAGAATCGAACGACGGGACGGCGGCGGCGCCAGCCGACGCCAACAGGTCAAGGTAGTGGCGCAGCAGATCCTGTTCGTGCTCGCGCCGCTCGGCGATAGTGAGCGCCGTAGAGATGATGTAGCTGACGTCGTGCATCGGGTGCCCGCGACCCATGAGCTGCCAGTCGAGCAGTCCGCAGCTGCCGTCGGGCAGAAAATAGGTGTTGCCCAGATGCGTGTCGCCGTGGACCAGACATTGGTCGAGCCCCATCTGGTGGCGGTGCATCGCCTTGGTCCCGGCGCGCAGTTCATCGCCGGTCCAGCCGATCATTCCGACAAGCTCGGTCTTGAACTTCTGGGTGTCGATCTCGTGCTGGATATAGGGCGCCGACGCGTCGTTGAGCAGCGTCGGCACGTCGCCTTCCAGTGCATTGCTCAGCCAGGCCAGCGATCCGGAAAACTCCGGCGAATTCCAGTGACTGGCGTGCAGCTTCGCCAGGCTGCCGAGCAGCGCGCGAACGCGTTCCACCGGCACGTCCTCCAGCACGTTGGGAAAATGCGCGCCGCGCTCTGTCAGGTTTTCAAGCAGAAGCGCAAAATGGCGCGAACCGGCATCGTAGTCCCCGCCCAGGGAAAGCGGTGCCTCGATCGATAGACCGTCGCGCAGGCGACCATAAAAGGCCACTTCATTGGCGTAGAAGGGGGCCATGATGTCGTCGTCGGTCCGCGCGATCTTGAGCATCAGCCGCGTGGGCAGGCCGGACCCTGTCCCTGGCGCATACGTAACCTCAAACAGCACGCGAGCCGCGGTGGAGACCATCTGCTCTCCGTAAGTGTGCGATTCCTCGATCTTAACCGAGGTGACGCGCGGATCCCTGCCGGACATCTCCAGCAGCCGGTTAAGGTAATCGGCGGTGACCCCCGCTCCATCGACGGGGTGGGCAAGCACGCCGCTCATCACGCTGTCACTTTGAGGATGTGGTCCGGAAGGTTGTGGTTGTAGCACTTCTTTTCATAGAGGCTGGAAATGCGCCAGCCATCATCCGTCCGCCGGAATTGGTGGATATACCAAAGGCCGAAAAAGATCGTCTGCGGTTCGCCATCGTCGCCCGGGACGACCATGGGATTGTAGCAGACCGTCCGCGTTTCGCAGGTGTCCCCATCGAACTTGTACTGCGTCGTCGATACTGCATGCTGGAACATGGGGATCTGTCCGAGGCTGGCTTCCAGGAAAGCCTTGATCTCCGTCAGAGAACCCTTGACGTTGACCATCTCGCTGTAGTCGATCACCGCATCATCGGTGAAGAACTGATCGAGTGCGTCAAAATCCTTGTTGTCCACGGCATAGCAATATCCGACCAGCAGGTCCTGAATTTCGAACCTGTCCGACATCTCTTCGATCGAAAGCACGGCAGTCTCCCTTCTGTCCGTTTGCATGTCTTGAATGCGCTTTCGATCGCCAGTCTGGCCCTTCCCATTGGTAGGTTGCAGCCATTGAGCGGCGCCCTTTCGGCGACCCGGAGTTCACGAGCGAAGCAAGCTCAGGCCTGCTCGGGAGTGCGATGGAAATAGCGCACCGCCAGCTGACCCTTGCTGATGTTATAGGTCTCGATACTGGGCAGCGTGATCGTGCCATCGTTGCCATGGACGTGGTTGAGTATGAAGGCCGCAGCTTCGTCCCCATTGACGAGCAGTTCAGCGATTTCGACGGTGCAGGTGCCGCCATATTCGTCCAGCATCTGCTGGACAGCCGCCTCGCCTTCGATGGGATCGCTCCCCACATATTCGACGGTGAACCCCTTCGGGCCAAGCGTGCGGAAAGCCTGCATCATGCCTTCGTGATCGCCTTCGTTCCAGCACGAGTAGATCGAACGAATTGTCTCTTCCATTTTTCCTCTCCTTGTTCACATTCAAGCCGGGATTTTTAGCCCGCGCTAAGTGGCGCATCAGCCTTTTACATTGCCGCCGATAGGTCGTCGCCTGTCATTGCGAAATGAAAGTCGCCCAGCAAGGCCAACGTTCGTGATTGCGACTGTTCACAGGCTATATCCGCCATCGACGATGATTGTTTGACCGGTGATGTATGCGGCATGTTCGGAGGCAAGGAAGCGCACCGTTTCGGCCACTTCCGCGCCGCTGCCGAAGCGCCGCAGAGCGATGGCCTTCTTCTGCTGTTCCCAGATTTCGGGGCTGTAGAGCGTCTTGAGGAAGTGTGCGCCCAGACCCGCATCGATGATGCCCGGCGCGACCATATTGGCACGGATGCCAAACTTGCCTTCCTCCTTGGCGATCGCTCGGCCCAGCGCTTCCATTCCGGCCTTGGGGACCGAGGACAGCGCATCGCCCGGAGGGAAGGTGTAGTTCGCCACCGTCACGAGGATGACGAAATTTCCCCGCTTCTGCGCGCGAAAAACCGGCAGCACTGCGGCAATGATACGGGTGAGGCCAAGAAGTTCGGTCTCGATCACCTCGCGCCACTGGCTTTCCGAGATCTTGCTGACGAAAGGCTGCTCGATCGCTACGCCCGAGGCAAAGACGCATGCGTCGATCCCGCCGAAATGTTTGACCGTTTCGTCGATGGCGGCACCGACCGAGGCGGAATTCGCGAGGTCGCACGGCACCGGCCACCCTTCGCAACCGGCCGGCAATCCTTCGGCAAGTTCGTCCGCCGAGGCGCTGCTCGAACGATACGCAAGGGCGATCCCGTCAAAATCCTGCGCCAGCGCATGTGCGCATTCACGACCGAGCCCGCCGGTCGCGCCAACGACAAGGGCCGTCTTCCCGCTCACGCGGTCAACCCTTCGGGATAGCGCGACAAATATTCGAGCAATTGGTCTGCAAAATCGTCGTTTCTGTCAGCGGTGAACATGTGACCGACACCCTTGGCAGTCACCACTTCGAGCTGAGGGGTGAGTTCCTGAAACCGCGCAACGTTCCGGTCGCCAACCAGATGGCTCAGTTCTGCCCTGACCATCACGACCGGGGAGGTAACCCTGGCAGCCGCCGCCACCATGGCCTCGTTCTCGGTGACCGGGTGCAGGAATTCCTCTTTGCCGGTGGCGGGGTCCCAATGCCAGTGCCATCGTCCCTTTTCGTCCTGCCGCATCGATCGAGCAAGGCGCGATGCGTCGGCGATGCGCGGCTGGTCCAGATGGAGAGCAAGCGCGTCCGCTGCTTCATCGAGGCTGTCATAACCATTTGCCCCGTCGGCAAAAAAGGTCCGGAATCCGTCGATCCCTGTATCCGGCATGTCGGGAGCAACATCCGCCAGCATGATGAGCCGGATTTTCTCGGGGTGGCGCGAGCCCGCTATCAGAGAGGCCTGTCCGCCGCGCGAGGCCCCTACCAGGGTGACGCGACCTGCAAACTGACCGATCAGGCTTTCGAGGTCACGGGCAAAGGCCTCGACATGGTAGTCGCCATCTTTTGCCCAGTCGCTCTCGCCGTGGCCGCGCAGATCGAAGGCGATGCCGTAATAGCCCGCTTCGCCGAGTTTTCGGGCGGAGCCTCGCCACGCATTGCGGCTTTGGCCTCCACCGTGGAAAAAGAGCACCGGCGGAGCTTCCGGATCGCCATAGGCTTCCCCGACAAGCTCCAGACCGTCGCCCTGATATCTGACTTTTGTCCCGCGCAAATCAGGCTGTGACGGGAACGGTTTCAGCGTGGCTTGGATGCTCGCCCGGTCCCTTATAGGCGAACTTGCCAGGGGCGTGATGCCATTTGCCATCGTCGTGGCTTTCATAGGGCGAAGCCACTTCGATCAGGCAGCCATGCGTGCTCTTCGGGCCGACCCAGCTCCACTTCTGCCAGGTCATGTCGGGATCGTTGAAAGTCTGGCCGTCGCCGGGGAGGTGCAGACCTTCGGCCTTCAGCTTTTCCATAGCGGCCGGCACGTCGTCGGTGCTGAAGCACATATGGTGGACATGTTCGCCCACCTTGTCGAGCCGCTTCCCGAGCGGAGTGCCCGGACCCGGCTGGATGAACTGGATCTCGGTAGAATATTCGTTGACGAACGTGGCCCATTTCATGCCCGCATCGTCGCCGCTGGAAAATTCGTCATACTTGACGATCGGTTTTTCCAGCGACTGGGGATCGAGCACGCGCAGGATCTTGGTCCAGTCCTCGATCGCCTGATCGAGATCGCGAACCACCATGCAAACATGGGCAAAGGGACCGCTGGGCATTATACTTCTCCTTGAATTAAATCAGAATCGTGGCGGTGCCGGCATTGACCGTGCCGCGTCCGTCCACATCGAGCTTAAGATCGCAGGAAACGCGGTCGCCTTCAACACCTGTGACCTCGCCAGAGGCAACCACGCGGTCGCCTTCATAGACATTGTCGAGAAAGCGGGAATCCATTGTTTCGATGCGGCACCCGGGAAAGGCGCTCATCAGCATGTTCATCATATAGGCGACGTTGATCGGGCCCTGATTGATGCGCTTGTCCCCAAGCCCTTTCGCCTTCACCACTTCGACATCGAGATGGATCGGGTTGGGATCGGCAAGAAATCCGGACCAGTCGCGCATGGCATCGGGGCTGACGGCGTCGATCACGAAGGGTTGCAGGGCGTCGCCGACCTTGATGTCCATCTTATCGCTCATGCTGCAAGCTCCTTGCGAGGCAAGACCCACACATTGTCCGTTTCGAGCACGGCATCACCACCTGTCGCAGGGTGCAGACGCAGGCGGTAGGTGAGGACATCCATGACCCCCAGCTTGCGGCTCTTCTTGCGGATGAGGCTGAGGATTTCGCCCGTTACCTTGTAATCCTGCCCAACCATCAGCTGGCCGGAGAAACGCACGCCGGACGATCCCATCATCGGGCCATCCTCCACGTCGAATTCGCAGGTTTCGCAAACGCCCGCAACGGTCTTCCCCATCGCGACCTGGGTGGCGATGTAATAATAGATCGGATGCGCGCTGCCGTCGGCCGCAGGCTCGACACCAGTGGACCGGCAAAGCGCCGCATTTTCGTCCGCGCTGATCGTGAAGATCGCGGTCCCGTCAAGCGATGTTCCGGCGACATCGGGGGCAGGGGGGAAGTCTTCCATCTGTTCAATCCCTCAGAACGAACGCGGCAGGCCGAGGTTTTCGGCGATCGAATTGCGAACCATCTCGTTGGAGATCGGGGTCATTCGCAAAATGCGATGATCGCGCCAGTAACGCTGCATGTCGGTTTCAGCCGAATAGCCCATGCCGCCCATGATCTGGATACCAAGGTCCGCCGCCTTTACGGCGTTTTCCGTGGCGACCATCTTCAGCATATTTGCCTCGTTGCCACAGGGCATGCCGTTCGATTGCATCCATGCAACATTGTATAGCAGGAGCTCGGTCACCTTCTGCGAAGTCGCAATGTCGGCAACATAATGCTGAAGGATCTGGAAGCGTCCGATCACGCCACCGAACGCCTTGCGCTGCATCATGTACTCAAGCGCGTCTTCCAGAACGCCATCGATTGCGCCCAGGCACTGCGCGCCAACCATGATCCGTTCATTATTGAGGCTCGGGAGCATTGCGTACCAGGCCTTGCCCGGCTCGCCCAGCACGTCCTCGTCAGGCACGAACACGTCCTCGTAATGCACTTCGCAGCTGCCCATGGCGCGCATGCCGAGCTTGGGCAGCAGGCTGGATGTAATGCCGGGCGACTTTGCGTCAACGAACAGGGCGATGAGGCCGTGATGCTTCTTTTCGGCATTGCGGTCGGAACGGGCAAGGACCAGCAGCCGGTCGGCCACTTTCGCACCGGTCGTCCACATCTTCGCGCCATTAAGCTTCCAGCCGCCATCGACCTTGTCGGCAAAGGTCTTCATTGCCCCGAGCACGTCGGTGCCGCCGTCAGGCTCGGTCATCGATAGTGACACGCGCAAATTGCCGGCCGCCATCTCTGGCAGCCAGCGTTGCTTTTGCTCTTCACTTCCCGCGATCGCCACCGAGTGTGCGCCGCCGAATGAGGTGAGGCCCCAGACCCACAGCAAGCCACCGGCCGTCCTGGCCATCTCGCGGGCGAAGATCATCTGCATGACCACGTCGCCGCCAAGGCCGCCATACTCTTCCGGGATGCCGATCCCGAAAAAGCCCTGCTCCTTGAGCTTGTCCCAGATTTCAAAAGGATAGTTTTGCTCATCCGCTTCAAGCTTGCGCATGAGATCCTTGGGCAGTTCAGCATCGACCCAACGTCGCACGACGTCGCGGAACGCGATTTGTTCTTCGGTGAGATTGAAATCCATGCTTGCCTCTTGCTTTCGGGCGTCGTCCCAACAACCTATCGAAAGGTGGGGTTAGATCGACAGCCCACCTTCGACCGGGATGACCGAGCCGGTTACGTAAGACCCTGCCTGAGAGGCCAGATAAATGGCTGCTCCGGCCATGTCTTCCGTCATGCCGGTCCTGCCGCGTGGAACCGTGGATTCAATCATCTGGCGCATCGCATCGTCCTTGATGACGGTCATGTCGCTTTCAAAGAAGCCCGGCGCGATTGCATTGACCGTGATGTTGTCCGAAGCAAGATTCTTGGCCAGCGATTTGGTCAGCCAGTGGATCGCACTCTTGGATGCCTGGTAAGCATAGACTTCGCGCGGGCCAATCTTGAGCGCGCCTACCGAACCGATGTTGATCACGTTTGCCGGTCGCTTTGCGGTGGCCCCTTTGCGCAGCAGCGGCAACAGCTTTTGCAGCAGGAAAAACGGGCTCTTCAGATTGAGGTCGAGGACATTGTCCCATTCTGCTTCCGAAAATGCATCGATCGGCGCATCGGACAAGGTTCCGGCATTGTTGACGAGCAGATGCAGGGCATCTTCCCGATCGGAGATTTCTGCAACCAATGCGCCAATGCCTTCGATCGACGATATGTCGGCAGATATGCCAATGACGTCGCCCGCAATGCTTTCAGCAGCGGCAGCAACCTTGTCGGCGTTGCGCGCGCAGATATAGACCCGGGCGCCCGCCGCTGCGAGCCCTTCCGCAATCATGTGACCGATGCCGGCGCTGCCGCCCGTAACCAGGGCAACACGGCCTTCGACCGAAAACAGGCTGGAAGTATCAATCATTCGACGATCTCCAGGATCAGTTCCGTCATGCCTTCGGGATCGCCCACGTTGAAGGCGTGGTCGCCGGGATGATTGTGCACCGGCCAGCCCAGTTCCTTGGCCCGGCCGTGCATCATCCCCATGATCGTGTGTTCTGCAGCAATGTAATCCACCGGATGCGTTATCGATTCCGCGCCCACGGGAATGACGCAACTGGTTGCCCGCATGGGCTGATCGGTAAGGTGATCGAGCAACCATTGCTCCCGATCACGATCCATCATGTGGTGATGCTCCTTGGCCATCGCGCGCTGCTGTTCGTGGACGCCGGAACCCACCGGCCCTTCGCCGGCGTCCAGCATGGCATCCAGTCCTGCGACCTCTTCCTCGCTGCCAAACCCCATCATCGAGGCGATGCGCTCTCCAGCCTGGGGGACGATAGCGTCGAGATAGATCACACGCCGAATCTGATCGCCAGCCTGGGCCACGACACCCGGCGCTATTGTACCGGCATAGGAATGGGCCACGAGGATCACGTCGGCGAGATCCTCATACTTCAGGACATTGACGATGTCGGTCACATGCACGCTATTGCCGATATCGCGGCCGATCAGGTGCTCACGCTCGCCAAAGCCCGTGAAGGTGGGCGTGTAAACCGTATGCCCCTTGGCTTCGAGCGCCTCGCGCATGAATTTCCATGTCCAGCCGCCCATGCCGCCGCCATGCATCAAAAGAAATGTAGCCATGTTTCAGCTCCGGACCGGTTCGGTGTTGTCGACAAAGCCTTCGGGAACACCGGGGCCCCACAGGTAGAAACTGTCCTCCGGCGCATGGTTGGGTTCGGCAGGCCAGTCGCAATCAGCGGGAATGAAGTCGATATCCGCCGAATATTCCGCGTGGCTGCCCCAGGGATCGGTTGCGTAATAGAAGTAGTTTGCGCCCAGCACGTGGCGGCCCACGCCCCAACCCTTGGTATAACCCGCACGCATCATCTGCGCCGAGCCAAGGCCGACTTCCTGTACCGAGCCGACATCCCAGCTTGAATGATGCAGGCCGCAATGGCTGGAACCGACCAACGCCAGCAGGTGGTGATCGCTACCGTGCGCGCCGTGCAGGAAGGCGACGACCGGGCCGCTGCCGTCCGACAGCCTCAGGCCGAGCACCTTCTCGTACCATTCGGTCGCCGCAGTCACGTCGGAGGTATAGATCGCAAAGTGCGACAGACCGCGCGGCCGGGTCAATGGCGCTGCGGAGTTGAACACGGCAGAGGTTTCGCCTTCGCCACAGCTCAGCGCCTCGAACCGGGTTTTGGCGCTGGGGCTGACCTTGTCGGCAACGCGGACATTGAGCGGCAGACCGTCAAACCCGGCGAACCAGATCCCGGCACTGTCGGCCCCCTTGGGTGGCGCGATGCGTTCCACACCGCAGGCGTCCAGATGGGCGGAAAAAGCGGCCTCGTCCTCAGCAAAAATGCCGAAGCAGATATAATGCAGTTTCTTCGCATCGCCTTCAAACAGGCGCGCCCAGCAATGGCTTCCACCTACGGTATAGAGGCCCAGGCCCCATTCCTCGTCGTGCACGTCCAAACCGAACGCGTCATAGAATTTCCGCGCCTCTGCAAGATCGGGCACTTCGAGGCCGAAGTGATCGATTGAGTGCACGGCAAGAACATCGGGACGTTTCATCGGGCTTTCCTCTGCATCTTTTCCCTGATCGCTTATTCGGCGACAATCGGATTGCTCAGCAGGCCGATTTGCTCGATCTCTACTTCGCAAATATCGCCCGCTTTCATCCACACTTGCGGATCGCGGACAACGCCAACGCCGCCCGGTGTACCCATAACCAGCACATCGCCCGCTTCGAGCGTCATGAAGGTGGACAGCAAATGGATGGTATTGGCGACATTGAAAATCAGGTTTTCAGTATTGGAAGACTGCATGACCTCGCCGTTCACCCGGCATTCGATCTTGAGGCCAGCGGCGCCCGCGGGCACTTCATCGGGCGTGACAAGCCACGGGCCAAAAGCACCGGAATCATCGAAATTCTTGCCCGCAGTCCATTGCGGTGTGCGGAGCTGATAGTCGCGGATCGAGGCATCGTTGAACACCGAATATCCTGCCACATGATCCAGCGCGTCTTCCTCGGCGATGTTCTTGCCGCCCTTGGACAGGACGACGACCAGCTCGGCTTCCCAGTCAAGCTGTTCGGACACCTTGGGCAGGATAATCGGAGCGCCGTGGCCGATGAGGCTGGAGGCGAACCGCCCGAACAGAACGGGGAAATCCGGAATGCCCAGCCCCGCTTCTTCTGCATGGTCGCGGTAGTTGAGTCCCAGGCAGATGATCTTGGGCGGGTTTGCCACCGGCGGCAGGAAGGTCAGCGAAGATTCTTCCACCGCCTCGCCAGCCTCTGCGGCAGCGCCTGCAGCCGCAAGATTGCCCGTGGCGATTTGCGTGTCCAGATCGGCCAGTTGCCCATCCCAGACAACTCTTGCCTGTCCGTCGACCAACGCCGCGAGGCCGATTTTTCCATCTTTGCTTACCCGTGCTAGGCGCATTCGTATTCTCCAATCGAATTGGTTATTTGCTGGCCTTCTGGCCGGTTCCGCCACCGGTGGCGGGCATCAAATTACTGCTCATCCCGCCATCGACGAGGATGTCGACACCGGAGATGTGGCCGGCCTGCGGTCCAAGCAAGAAGATAATTGCATTCGCCACGTCTTCAGCCATTCCCAGCTTGCCGAGCGGTATCATCGATTCCCGCTGTGCACGGCGTGCTGGATCCTCATAGCCGGCCTGGGTCATTGGCGTGTAGGTTGGTCCAGGCGAAACCGTGTTGCAGCGGATTCCGTCGGGTCCCCATTCAAGCGCGCACTGACGCATCAGCATAAGCAGCGCGGCCTTGCTCGACGAATAGAACCCAAGTCCGGGTGTAGGCTGCGTTGCTGACATCGAAGCCGTGGCGACAAACGCCCCCCGCGAGCGCGCCAGATGGGGATGGGCGGCCTGGCCCAGCAACCAGGTGGCGCGGGTGTTGATCGAAAAGACCAGGTCGAACTGGTCGGTCGATTGTTCGATCAAAGGGGCGCTTGAGATTATGCCCGCATTGCTCACCACGCCGTCGATACCTGCCATATGGTCGATGGCGGCGGCAACGATGTCCTTTCCGCAATCGGCGGAGGAAAGGTCGCCGACATGGGGGCGGGCCGACGGACCGATGGCTTCGGCGACAGCATTCAGGCCGTCGGCGTCCCGATCGGTCAGCAGCATCTGGTGCGGCTCATCCTGAGACGCCAACAATTCCGCCACCGCCTTGCCGATGCCGCTGGCCGCACCTGTAATCACGAAGCGCATCAGAAATACCTCACTCTGTAATGCCGAGTTCGGCCATCAGTTGCTGGCGCAGCTTGAACTTCTGAATCTTGGACGCAGACATCGGCCATTCCTCGACATAGCGGATATGGCGCGGCACCTTGAAAGAAGCGATCTTGTCCTTGGTATAGGCGATCAGCTCTTCTTCGCTGGCGTGCGCGCCGTTCGCCAGCTTGACGAAAGCAGCAGGCACCTCGGCAAGACGCTGATCGGGTATGCCGATCACCTGGGAAAGCTCGACCGCGTGATGCGTATCGAGAATGGCCTCGACTTCGGCGGTGGCGACATTCTCGCCCCCGACTTTCAGCATATCCTTGAACCGTCCGTGAAATTGCATGTGGCCATTGCTGTCTACAGAGCCGATGTCGCCGCTGTGATACCAGCCATCCGCGTCGATTGCCTCGGCAGTCTTGACCGGATCGCGGTAATAGGCGTCGAGCATGTTGTAGCCCTTGAACAGCACTTCGCCGCGCTCTCCAACTGGTACGTCTTCGCCGGTTTCAGTATCCACGATCCGCACGGAGATGCCCTTGAGCGGATAACCCAGGGTCTTGAACCCAAGTTCCGGGTCCATGTCATAACCGCCCGTGGCAACGATCCCGCTGGCCTCCGACATACCGAAGGTGCCCACCTGAAGCGCATCAGGCATCTTCTTGCGATAGGCATCGCCAATGGCCTTGGGCATCTGGCTGAAGCAGGAGTTCATCAGGCGAACGCTGCTCATGTCGGTCTTGTCCCAGTCAGGATGGGCGATCATGGCCTGATGGAAGGTGACGAATGGCAGGAACAGCATCGTCGCGCGTTCCGCCTCGATCTGACGGAGCCCTTCGCCCGCATCGAAATGTGGCTGGCCGATGAAAGTGCCGCCGACCTCCATCGCGCCCAGCATCCCCAGCATGGCGGCGATGTGGAACAATGGCATGGGCGACCACACGCGCTCATCATCCTTGAAGGCCCAGCGATTGCGCGCGAGATTGCTTGTTTCGCGCGAGATGGCCTCGTTTGAAAGCAGGCAGCCCTTGGGATTTGCGGATGTTCCTGAAGTGTAGAGGATCATGCAGGTATCACGCAGCCGCACTGACAGCCGGGCTTCGTGCACAAGATTCTCGTCGATATTCTCGGCGGCAGCGTCGAACGCCTGCTTGTCGATAAAGCCGGTCGCCTGCTTGCCGCCGTTCAGGATCAGGCGACGCAGCAGCGGAGCCTGCGAGACCTTCAGCGCCATGGGATCCTTGCAGTCGCCGATCTCGGGAAAGGCCTCGGTCAGACGCGTAGCGAAGTCGACGAAATCGTCGGCCTCGCTATTGGTAACGACAGCCGCCAGGTCCGCATTTTCCACGACATAGGCGATCTCTGGCGATCGATAACGGGCATTCATCAGCACCGAAACGCCGCCAATCATGGAGACGGCAAACAGGGTTTCGACAAAATCGACCCCCGAAGGCAACAGAATGCCAACGTGGTCGCCCTGCTTGATTCCAAGCCCGATCAGGCCGCGCGCCCGGTGCAGTACCGATTGAACCACATCGTCATAGCTGCGACGTCCTGAAGGGAAGACCAGCGCTTCCTTGTCAGGATGCGCATCCCAGGATTTGAGCAGCATGTCGGCGAGCGGACTCACATTGATCCGGATGCGGGATGCATCCTCGCCATTACCAGACATGCATGCCTCCTCCATCACCAGTCTTGCCTTGCGCATCCTCCTTCAGACCCGGGGTGAACCCCTTGCCCTCTCCAAGGATAGGTATATTCGTGATTGCCAGTTCAGCCGCAGCCGGCCACGCCGCCATCGACGGGTAGCGCGATCCCGGTAATGTAGGCTCCGGCCCGCGAGGCCAGGAACACGACCGAGCCAGCAATTTCGTCCGGTCTTCCCAGCCGTGCCATCGGGATCTGCGACAGGACCGCCGGGTCCACTTCGTCGTCATCGCGCAAATGCGCCGTCATCTTCGTCGGGAAGAAGCCGGGCACCAGGGCGTTCACATTGATATTGCGATCCGCCAGGTCTCCCGCCAGATCGCGGCTCAACATATGTATTGCCGCCTTGCTGGACGAATAGGAATAGGCGCTGAGGCGGGCAGGCTTGAGTCCGGCGACGGAGCCGATGTTGATTACCCTGGATGGATCATCCTTCGAGCCGCCAGCTTCGAGCGCACCGAGCAATTCGCGGATCAGCGTGAACGGGGCCTGCAGATTGACCATCATTACGCCCGGCCATGCCTTATCCGGATAATCGTCCACTCGCCCGCCCCAGGTCTTCCCGGCATTGTTGACGAGGATATGCAGTTTGTCCCCACATGCGGCCTGCAGACGTGCGGCGAGATCCACTGCGGCTTCCGGGCTGGAAAGGTCGCAGGGCAGGGGGACACAGGTTCCCAGCGACGACATCTCCTCCGCTGCCGCCGTGCAAATGTCGTCCTTTCTCGACGTGATTGCGACGGTGGCACCGGCCTTCAGCAGGCCCTCGGCAATCATCCGCCCAAGGCCCTGAGCGCCGCCTGTCACGAGCGCCACCTTTCCGGTCAGGTCGAACAGATCCGTCATACGGTGATCGCCACCTTGCCGAACTTGTGGTCCTTTTCGAGATACAGGAGCGCCTTGTCGGCTTCTGCGAGCGGGAAGGTCTTTTCGATTACCGGACGAATCCCGTGCTTGCCGATGAATTCCAGCATGTTGCGGAAATCCTCTGGGTCGCCGACCTGGCTGCCCACGATGCTGGCGCTCTTGAGGAAGACGCCGGTTGCAGTGATCTCGAATTTGTCGCCTGCGGTGGAACCATAGATGACAATGCGCGCGCCGGGCTTGATCGCGCGGATGTAATTGGCGTAGCTCGGCCCCGGTGCGCCGTCGAGGACGACGTCGATGCCTCCGGTCATCGGGCCTACCTTCTTGCGCCATTCGGGATCGGTGTAGAGCAGGCCGTCAATCGCGCCCATGCTCTTGGCCCGTTCGATCACTGCCTCGCTTTCGCCGGTCACATAGACCTTGCAACCCAGTGCCACGGCATAGGCCAGACCGAAGGTGGCAACCCCGCCACCGACGCCGCTGATCAACACGGTGTCGGTCGCCTGCAACTGTCCCTTGAACATCAGCGCGCGCCATGCTGTCAGGCCGGTCAGGATAGAACACGCTGCTTCCTCCCAGCTCATGCCGGCAGGCTTGGGCGCCAGGTTTTCCGACGGGACACACACATATTCTGCGATGGTTCCCGGATGCGGCATTCCAAGCAGACCGAATTCGGCCTGCGGCGCGTGGCGGTTGGGACCCCAGTCGCGACCTGGATAGAGCACGACCTCATCGCCAATTTCGACACCCTCGACCCCATCGCCGATCATGTCGACCACGCCGGCGCCGTCGCAGCCCATCGTGCAGGGGGTGACCATGCCCGGGTAAAGCCCGCGTGAAATCCACATCTCCCGGTGGTTCATCGATGCCGCCTTGATGGCGACGCGAACCTCTCCAGCAGCCGGTTCGGGGGTCTCCACGTCAGTTACGCGAACCGCTTCGGGACCGTCTGTGGATTCAAGCAGCAGAGCTTTCATGTGTCGAATATCCTTTTTCTGATCAGTAAGAACGGGGAAGGCCGAGAGATCGGGCAATGCCGTTCCTGACCATCTCGTTGATTATAGGGCCGATCCGCCAGAGGCGGCTGTCGCGCCAGCATCTTGGCTTCGTGCCCCACATTCTCCTTTCGAGCCAGTAACATCTGCATGAGCAGATCGCCGCCCTGGGCACCATAGTTTTCGTTGATGCGAACGCCATGCCGCCCTCCCCATGCCGATCTGTGAGCACTGTCAGCGCTCTTATGGCCGCTAGATGTCGCCCCGCGTGCTCGCCACAACCTATCCGTCGATAGGAAAACGGGCTTGCCACACGCGACCAGTTAGACGATACGAGAGGGAATGTCGGTACGGAAGTCCGGCCGAGGAGAGGGAAGAGGTTTGCGGGAATGGGCGTAGTCCAGACGACCATCGTGCCGCCGCGTTCGGCGCACAGCTATGTGAAGCGTGCCAGGGTAGAAGCCCTGGTAGATGATATCGGCAAGTATCGCGCCGTCACCGTCATTGCGCCTGCCGGATTCGGCAAGACCACGGCCATGCTGAGAATGGCCGACCTGCTGGCCGAAAAAGGGCGTTCGGTACTCTGGATCGCGGCGCGCGCGGGTATCGATAGTCTGGAGACCTTTCTCGAAGCCTTGTCGCAGGCGTGCACCGCGGCGGGTCTGGGGATTGCTTCGACCGACCCGCGATCCTGGTTTGTCGAACTGGGCAAGCTTTCAGGGGCTGCGCCAATCCTGTTCATCGACGATGGCCAGCTGCTGCCAAAGCCGGTGCATGAGTTCATCGAACAGCTGATTTTCAGTTCGCGCGATGGGCTGACAACCGTCATCGCGTCACGCGGGGAAAGCGAAGTCCATCTCGCAAGGCTGCGCTCGCTCGGCTACCTGCTCGAAATCAGGATGCAGGATCTTTGCTTTAATGCTGAGGAGGCAACGAGCCTGTTGCGGCAGGAAATCGGGTCCAAACCCACAGCCTCTCAGATTCAGCAGATGATACTGGATACGCAGGGCTGGGCCGCCGGCCTTATCCTGGCATCCCAGACCTGGCACAAGGACAGCCTGCTAGAGGACATGCCGGAACGGGCAGCCACCCGGCTAAAGCACGAATATTCAAGCTATTTCCACGAGGAAGTGATCGACGGCCTGCCGCAGGAATTGCGCGATTTCGTCATCGACACCTCTATCCTCGAAGAATTGTCCCCATCGGCCTGTGCGGCAGTTATCGGCCAGAGCGAGGCGCGCAAATACCTCGATCAGGCTTTCGAGCGCGGCCTCTTCCTGATTGAACTTGACCGCGAACAGGGGGAATACCGGCACTACAAGCTGTTCAGGGAGATGGTTTGCGGACGGCTCACAAAGATGGCGCCGGAGCGCGCAGCGCAGCTGCACCGGCGTGCGAGCCGTTATTTTGCTCAGGCAGGCAATTACCAGCTGGCTCTGGAGCATGCGGAGCAGAGCCTGGACCATGAATTTCTGGCATCCCAGATGGAAAGTCTTGCCGAAAAGATGATCTACGCCGGCCTGCTGCAACGGCTCGACGAGCTGGCCAGTCAGCTACCCTGGAACGTATTGCAGGATAAGCCTTCGGTCCTGCTGGCAATGTCATGGCGGCGCAGCAGGCGGCTGGCATTCATTTCAGCCGAACGTCTGATCGAAGCGGCCGAAAAGGCGATCCAGACGCAGCTGGAAACTGGCGAACTGGATGAGCACGCGCAGCGCCAGCTCGATTTTCACGTCCGCCACCGCAAGGTGATGCTGGAAGCCGCGCGCGACAACATGCTGGCCGTCGAGGAAGCCTGTGGCCCACTGCTCGCCGATCTGGGTGACGATCATCCTTATTTGAGCTGCACATTGCTCGCCCAGTTGCTTTCAGCGCGCCGCGAGCTTTATCACTTTCACGACATGTTGCGCCTCGAAGGGGAGCTGCGCAAAGCGCTGGCGCGCCCCGGCTCGGCATTGGCGTCCATTGCCCTGAAGGCCTCGGTCGCTCCGACACTTGTGGCACAGGCCAAGACAGAGATGGCCAAGCAATTCCTCCACGAAGCTCAGGAAATAGCGCGGCAGCGCGAAAGCGAAGTGCCGGGCCTTGGCGCATTGCCTGCATTGCCGCTGGCCGAAATCCTGTACGAATGCGACGAGCTGGAAGAGGCTGCCCGTCTGGTCAACCAGTACATGCCCTCCATCCGCCAATGGGGATTTGTCGATCAGGTGGCGGCGGGATATCTCGTGCGTGCGCGGCTGGCGGCGGCGGACGGTGATCTCGCTTCGGCCCTGTCGGGTCTGGAAGAAGCGCACCTGGTGGCTATCGAATGCGGTCTTGATCGGTTGCGGGCGATGGTCGTCGCGGAACAGGTGCGTATCCTGATCAAGAACAGCCAGCTCGAGCAAGCGGAAAAGCTGTTCAATTCCTGCGACCTGGTGGGTGAGGGCGAGCCTGTGCCCACGCTCAATCCCTCGCGCCTTAACGAATGGCTGGCGATTGCCTGGATTCGTATCGAAATGCATCGATTCCGTCTCGTGCGGTCGCGCAAGGTTGCCAAGCGCTGGCTTGAGTTCGTGCGTCGGCGCGGGGCAATCCGCTCCACCCTGACATTCGAGCTGCTGCTTGCGGAGATCGCGGTGCTCGCCGGCAACCGTTCGGAGGCCCGCCGTTCGGTTCGCTCGGCTGTCGAGCTGGCCGAACCCGGAAAATGGCTGCGCCCGTTCTTTGACGAAGGCGAAGCTATCGGTTCGCTTATCATCGAGGCTTACGGAAGCGGTCCGATCCTGGACAGCCCGGTCGACAGGTTCGCAGCGGGACTCGTGCGATCGCTCAAGGGCAATCCTCAGATCAAGGACGAGGAAGACCGGGAATTCGGGCCCAGCGGTGGGCTGTCGCCCCGCGAGATAGAGATCCTGACGCAGGTCAGCGGCGGGTTGCGCAACCGGGAGATCGGCGATCGGCTCGGCCTGACCGAAGGCACCGTCAAATGGTACATGCAGCAGATTTACGACAAGCTGGGCGTTCGCCGCCGCCCACAGGCGGTGCTTCGGGCAAGACAGGTGGGAATATTGGCCTGAGACCCTATCTAAGGTGAGATTGCGCTGAATCCCGCCGACCCTAGCCAAAAGGGCGGCGGACAGGTTTCCAGAGTGGGAGAATAATGTGGCGAAGGGTAAGGTAATCATCAGTTGTGCGGTGACGGGCGCAATCCATACGCCGAGCATGTCGCCGTTTCTTCCGGTGACGGCCGATGAGATCGCCGATGCGGCAATTGGTGCAGCAGGAGCTGGCGCGGCGATCATTCACCTGCATGCGCGCAATCCGCAGGATGGTCGACCGGACCAGAATCCCGATCTTTACGAACCCTTCCTCAAGGTGATCAAGCAACGCAGCGATGCGGTACTCAATATCACCACGGGCGGTCACCCGTCGATGGCCCTCGAAGAGCGGTTGAGACCTGCCACGCGCTTTGCTCCGGAAGTCGCCAGCCTGAACATGGGTTCGATGGGCTTTGGCCTGTTCCCGATGCTGAACCGCTACAAGGACTGGAAGCACGAGTGGGAGCCGGCGACCCTCGAGGCTTCGCGCGATCTGGTGTTCAAGAATACCTACAAGGATATCGAAGGGCTGCTGGCATTGCTGACGCCGCTTGGCACGCGTTTCGAATTCGAGTGCTATGACACCAGCCATCTCTACAATTTGGCACACTTCCTCGACCGTGGCCTGGTGAAAGCGCCGCTGTTCGTCCAGACATGCTTTGGCATTCTCGGCGGCATCGGCAGCCACCCGGAAGACATTTCGCACATGAAGCGCACGGCTGACCGGCTGTTCGGTGACCAGTACGAATGGTCCGTGCTCGGGGCCGGGGCGCGGCAGATGAGCATTGTTGCCATGGCAGCTTCCATGGGCGGCAATGTGCGGGTGGGGCTTGAGGATTCGCTCTGGGCCGGGCCGGGCCGACTTGCAGAGACGAATGCCGAACAGGTGGCGAACGCAAAATCCATCATTGAAAGCATGGGGCTGTCCGCCGCGACACCGGATGAAGCACGCCAGATCCTGGATCTCAAGGGTGCCGATCGGACAAGTATTTGATCAACCGGATGATCGCCGTCCGGCAGCCGGAAGTGCGCAACAGCGCCCTGGCGATTAGCGACCGCTTCGGGGGCAGGACGTCAGCCGTATTCCGCGCAGGGGAGGAACAGAAAAAATGAAACTCGGCATCTGCTCGATGTGGGGCCCGTCCCTCGATTTGTTCCGTAGCGAAGTGAAGCTGGCGTCGGACCTGGGCTACGATTTGGTGACAATCGGGGATTCGCCGTCGGGCTGGCACGAAATGGTCACCACCATGACGATTGCCGCGCTCGAAGCGCCAAACGCGCAGATAGGTTCGCTCGTCACCTCACCCTTCATGCGGCACCCGCTCGTGGCTGCGAACGCCTTTGCCACCCTGGACGAGCTGACGGGTGGGCGCGCGGTCATGGGCTTTGCCACGGGGGGCAGCACTGTATTGGCCATCGGTCGCCCGCCAGCGAACCAGGCAGAAGTGCGTGCGGAGTTTGCTGCGCTCAAGACGCTGTTCTCGGGCGAGCCGATCGAGTGGGAAGGCAGCCCGGTCAAATCACTGCGCTTTGCGCGCAATGTCCCGATCTATTATTCGGCTTTTGGCCCCAAGGCCCTCGCGCTGGCGGCTGAGATGGCTGACGGGGTGATCCTGTTCGCTGGCGACCAGGACCTCGACTCGCTTGAGGCGAGGATCGCCGCGCTCCGCGATGCCGCCGGCAAGGCGGGGCGCGATCCCGATGCAATTGATGTCTGGGTGACGAGTTACATCTCGGTTCGTCCACAACGGCAGCAGGCGATCGACGATCTCAAGGCCTTTATCTCGGTCAACGCCATGGCCTTGCGCACTCCGCAGGCGCTGGCGGCTGTGCCGGCGAATGTTCGGCCACTTATCGAAGCCTTTCAGACGCGCTATGATTCCTCTGAACACGTTGTGGTCGGTGGTAAGAATGTCCAGTTGATGGACGAGATGGGGCTGACCGAATTTCTGCAGGATTTCGACACCATTGCCGGGCCTGAAGATCACGTGGCCGAGGTCATGGCCAGAATGGAAAAGATGGGTGTTTCCACGCTGATTGCCGCGCTGCCCGGGCATGCTGACCCACTGCCGACGATCCGCGGCCTGGCTGCTGCTAGAGAGAGAATGTAACGCGACATGGCTGAATGGTGGAACAGGACCGAGGCGCGTGACTGGCTGGACAGGCTCGAGTGCTTCTCGCTGGAAGAGCTGTCAGCCGAGGCCGAGGTGAAGACCCTGGCGGCGCATGGCACGCTGGTCACCTATTCGCGCAAGGTGTTCATACCGCTGACGAAATTGTGCCGCGATGTCTGTCATTACTGCACCTTCGCCCATCGTCCTTCGCAACTGGACGCGCCCTTCCTCGAACCCGAAGAAGTGTTGGAGATCGCCCGCGCGGGTGAAGCGCGTGGCTGCCGCGAAGCGCTGTTCACTCTCGGCGATCGACCCGAAGCCCGTTATGCGGTGGCGCGCCGGTGGCTCGAAGATCGCGGCTTTGCGAGCACGCTCGATTACCTTGCGCATGTTAGCGCGCTGGTGCTGGAAGAGACGAGCCTGCTGCCGCACCTCAATCCTGGCATCATGCTGGCTTCTGACTACGAGAAGTTGCGCCCTGTTTCGGCATCCATGGGACTGATGCTGGAAAGCACGTCCGATCGCCTGTGCGCAAAGGGAATGCCGCATTTCGGATCGCCCGACAAAGTGCCGGACGTGCGCCTGGAAGCCCTTCGCCTTGCAGGCGAAGCGAAGGTGCCGTTCACGACCGGCCTCCTGATCGGCATCGGCGAGACGCGGCTGGAACGCGTGGAAGCGCTGCTCGCCATCCGCGATCTGCATGCGCGCTACGGCCATATCCAGGAAGTGATCATCCAGAACTTCCGCGCCAAGCCCGAAACCCTTATGGCCGCTGTGCCCGATCTCGGTCTGGATGAGCATTTGTGGACCATCGCTGCCGCGCGGCTGATCCTGCAGGCCGATATGGTGGTGCAGGCACCGCCCAATTTACAGCCCGGAGAGCTGGGCAAACTTGTTCGCGCCGGTGTCAATGATTGGGGCGGGGTTTCCCCGGTGACGCGCGATCACGTTAATCCCGAAGCGCCCTGGCCTCACCTCGAGCAGCTGGAAACGCAAACCGAAGATGCCGGGCGCCACCTGCGCCAGCGGCTTGCCATTGGTCCGGCATTTGCGCGTGATCCCGATCAATGGGCGGACGAGGCTCTGCGGCCTCGTATTCGCAGGGCCACCGATGCGCGTGGCCTGCCGCGTGACAGTGACTGGCACCCGGGTACCGGAGCGAAGATCCCCGACGGCCCGTTCGCCATCGGAACCGGCAGCGACATGGATATCCGTGTCGCCCTGGGCCGGGTCGAACACAGCGAGGAGCTGAACGCTTTCCAGATCGCCAGACTGTTCACTGCCGAGGGCCGCGATTTCGACCGAATATGCAACATTGCAGATGAACTGCGCGCCGACCGGGTGGGTGAGACCATTACCCATGTCGTAAACCGCAATATCAACTACACCAATATCTGCCTTTACCGCTGCGGTTTCTGCGCGTTTTCCAAGGGCAGCACCAGAAGCGAGCGCGGGCCAGCCTACAATATCGATCATGCCGAAATCGCCCGCCGGACGATCGAGGCGCATGAACGCGGTGCAAGTGAGGTCTGCCTTCAGGGCGGCATTCACCCGAGCTATGACGGCGACACTTATCGCGGGATTGTGCGCGCGGTAAAGGATGCCGTGCCGGACATGCATGTTCATGCCTTCTCGCCGCTGGAAGTCCATCACGGCGCCAGCACACTGGGGCTCGGCTATGAGGAATATCTCGCCTCTCTGAAGGAATGCGGGCTGGCAACTCTGCCCGGTACCGCGGCGGAAATCCTTTCTGACGATGTGCGCGACATCATCTGTCCCGACAAGGTGTCGACACAGGAATGGCTCGCGGTGATGCGGGCGGCGCACAATGTGGGTCTCAAGACCACGGCAACGATCATGTTCGGTCATGTGGATTCCTATTCGCATTGGGCCGATCACCTGCTCCGCGTGCGCGCCTTGCAGCTGGAAACCGGCGGCTTCACCGAATTTGTGCCCCTGCCGTTCGTCCATATGGAAGCGCCGAACTGGCGGCGCGGACACACCCGCTCGGGCCCGACATGGCGCGAAACCGTGCTGATGCATGCGATCGCCCGGATCGTGCTGGATGGGGCGATTTCCAACATCCAGGTGAGCTGGGTGAAACTGGGGCCCGAAGGTGCAGCGCGAATCCTTCAGGCTGGTGCCAACGATCTTGGCGGAACCTTGATGGACGAATCCATTACGCGCGCGGCGGGCGGGGTGAACGGGCAGGAATTCGGTGTTGCACAGATGCGCAGCCTCGCCCAGGAGATTGGCCGAAGGCTGCAGGAGCGCACGACGCTCTACTATTCTCGCGCGGCCGACGCCGTCGCAGTTTCTTGACCATACAGGGAGTTTTCATGAGCCAGACAATCGCCGTCATCGGTGGCACGGGCCACCTGGGCAGCGCGCTTGCCTGGCGCCTCGCCAAGGCGGGGCGTGAGGTGATCATTGGATCGCGATCGGCGGAATCGGCCAGCGCAAAGGCGGCAGAGCTGGGTCACGGATTGAAGGGGATGGCCAACGCCGACGCCGCCAAGGCCGGCGAGATCGTCCTCGTTACCGTCCCCTTTGCCGCGCAAGAAGCGACCCTGGCCGAAATCAAACCGTATGTGGCTGGCAAGATCGTTGTCGATACCACGGTCCCGCTCGTACCGCCCAAGGTCATGCGTGTGCAATTGCCGGCAGAAGGTTCGGCGGCAGCGCGCGCGAGCAACCTGCTGGGCGAGGGGGTGCGGCTGGTTGCAGGCTTTCACAATGTCGCCGCGCACCGACTTGCTCAGGATGGCAATGTCGATTGCGACATCCTGGTTTTTGGCGATGAGAAGGCTGCCCGTGCGCAAGTGGTCGCGCTGGCCGATGCGATCGGGCTGCGCGGCATTCACGCCGGACCGCTGGTAAACGCCGCGGCAGCCGAAGCGATGACTTCGCTGCTCATCTTCATCAACAAGAACTATCAGGTCGATGGAGCCGGAATTCGCATTACGGGCGAGCTGATCCCGTCCGACTGACCATGTTCTGCGTCCACCCCGTTGGCGGATTGCCGGAGATTTCCGCAGGCACTGACCTGCCCACCATGCTGGCCGATTGCCTTGCCGCGGGTGAACCGGGTCTGGCGCCTGGCGATATTCTGGTCGTGACGCAGAAGATTGTCTCCAAGGCGGAGGGGCGGTTTGTCGAACTTGCCGGCGTCGATGTGAGCGATGAAGCGCGAGAGCTTTCTGCGCGCACCGGCAAGGAGCCTGCGCTTGTCGAGCTTGTCCTGCGCGAATCCAGCGCCGTCGTGCGCGCCGCGCCCAATGTCCTGATCACGCGCCACCGGTTGGGCCATGTGATGGCGAATGCCGGGATCGATGCCTCGAACCTGGGCGCCAAGGGCGAAGGGCGCGTGCTTCTGCTTCCGGAAGACCCCGATGCCAGTGCCTTGCGGATTGCCGAGGCTTGCCATCACCGCACTGGAACAAGGCCGGGCGTGATTATTTCGGACAGTTTCGGGCGGCCGTGGCGCATCGGGACCACGAATGTGGCGATCGGTGTGGCCGGGCCGCCGTCAGTGATCGACGCGCGTGGTGAACCGGATCGCGATGGGCGTATCATGCAGGTGACCCAGATCGCCTTTGCCGATGCGGTGGCCGCGGCAGCAGGCCTTGCCATGGGCGAAGGGCCGGAAGGACTGCCGGCCTGCGTGGTGCGCGGGCTCGCGTGGCAGGAAAGCAGCCAGACCAGTCGCGACCTGCTTCGCCCGGCCGAAGAGGATTTGTTCCGGTGAAGGAGCGTGTCGTTGTCCTTACAGGAGGCGTGGGCGGGGCCAAGCTGGTCGAAGGCCTGCAACAGGTCGTGCCCGGCCCCCAGCTGACCGCCATCGTCAATACCGGCGATGATTTCGAACACTTCGGTCTGCCGGTGTCGCCCGATATCGATACCTTGCTTTACACGCTGGCTGACCTTGCCAACAAGAAGCTGGGCTGGGGCCGTGAGGGTGAGACCTGGTCCTTCATGGCGGCAGTCAAGAGCCTTGGCGGCGAAGACTGGTTCAACCTGGGTGATGGCGATTTGGCTCTGCATGTCCTGCGCCGGGTGGCACGCGATGCAGGGCAACCGCTATCGGCAATCACTGCGCGCTTTGCCCGGCAGTGGGGCCTCGATCTGACCGTTTTGCCGATGAGCGACGATCCGGTTTCGACATGGCTGGAAACGGATTGCGGGACGCTGCCCTTCCAACGCTATTTTGTGGAGCGACGTTGCGAACCGTGCGTGAGTGACATTCGCTTTGAAGGCGCTGGCCGTGCGGCTCCGGCTCCTGGCGTCGTGGCGGCGATAGAGGCCGCCGACATGATCTTGCTTGCTCCTTCCAATCCCTGGCTGAGCGTCGATCCGCTGCTGGCGATTCCCGGACTGCGGGCAGCGCTTGCGGCCAGGCGGGCACCTCTGGTTGGGGTCTCGCCGCTGGTGGGCGGCACGGCTGTAAAGGGCCCTACGGCCAAGCTTATGCGTGAGCTGGGGTTGGCGGTCACCAACCAGGCGATTGCCGATCATTATGGCAACCTGCTGGATGCCATGATCATCCATGAAGGCGATCCCGCGCCCCGCGCCTTGCCGGTTGGGGTGACGAACACGCTGATGACATCTGCGGGGGACAGGCGCCGCGTCGCGCTCGCCGCGATGGAACTGGCCCGGCAGTGCCAGCGCTGATGGCGTGGACCGCGCTTATCCCGTTTCGAAACGCTTCCACCGGCAAGTCGCGGCTGGAGGCGGTTCTCGATCCGGCTGTGCGGGAAAGACTGGCGCTGAGTATGGCGCATCATGTGATCGATGTCCTGGCGCGTTGTCCATCGATCGACCGGATTGTGGTGCTGTCGAACAGACCAATGGATCACCCTGCAAACGTCTGGGCGAAGGATGAGGGGCGCGGACTCAATCCGGAGATTGCGGCTTTCCGGGCTGCATTCGGAACGGCGCCCCTGCTGGTGATTCATGCGGACCTCCCGCTGCTGGAGGGGGCTGACGTGGAATCGCTGATCCATGCGGCATCCGGTCACGGAATTGCCCTGGCCACGGACAGGGCGGGCGAGGGCACCAACGCGCTGGCGATTGACGATGGCAGGCCGTTCGACTTCCGCTTCGGCGTGGGCAGTCGCGCGCTTCATTGCGCTGCCGATCCCGAAATGCCGGTCCTTGAGCGCACGGGCCTGTCGGCGGATCTGGATACGCCGAGGGATCTGGAGTTTCTGAAGGCACAGGGCCTTCGGTTCTGATTGCCTCTTTCCTCTGCCCTTTCCTCTGGTAGGTCGTGATTGCTTTGCGTTTCGATATTGCGGTGTTGGGCAGTTTTAGGAGAGGTGCTGATGAAACTGGATATCGGAATTCCCAAGAGCATGAAGGTTGCAGCGATGGTGCAGCCCTGGGAAGACCCGTTGAGCGGGGCGGATGTGGGGGAATTGATGGCTCTGGCGGACCGTCTGGGCTTTCACCGCTGCATGCTGGGCGAGCATTTCATCATCCCCAAGGAGCATATCGGGCTATCGGGAGACTGGTATTTCCACACTGCGGTGGCGCTCGGTTTCTTCGGCGGGCAGACGAAGAACCTGCGCCTCACGTCCTCGATTTCGATCCTGCCGCTGCAAAACCCGGTCGTGCAGGCCAAGGCCTGGTCGACGCTTGACTGGCTGACCGGCGGGCGGGCCGAACCGATCTTCGGGGTCGGCTGGCTGAAGGAGGAGTTCGACATTCTGGGCGTGCCGTTCAACAAGCGCGGGGCGATGGCGGACGAATATATCGCGGCCATGATCGAACTGTGGACCAAGGACGATCCGGAGTTCGAGGGCGAGTTCGTCAGCTTCAAGGATTGCGGGTTTGCGCCCAAGCCGGTGCAGCAGCCGCACATGCCGATCTGGTTTGGCGGAGATGCTCCGGCGGTGCAGCGCCGGGTGGCGAAGTTCGGCGATGGCTGGTCGCCTTTCCGCACCTCGCCCGAGACCTTTCCCGACTGCATGGACTACATCAAGTCGCAGCCTGAATATGATGGCCGGCCGCTGGAGATGTTCTTTGCCCTGGAGATGCTCAATGTCGGCGCGCATCACGAAATCCTCGATGATCCGCGCGCGCCGGGCACCGCCGACAAGCAGAAGATCCTCGACCAGATCGGCTGGCTGAAAGAGTTGGGGGTTACCGAAACCATCGTCCCGCTGCCGCCCGGTCTCGCCGATACCCAGGCATGGATCGACCGGCAGCACTGGGTCGCCGAAGAAATCATGCCCGCCATCTGAGCGGTCCTTGCCGGGCCGTTGCAGGGCGGCATGCGGCGCTGATCGATGGGGGGCCTGTCGGGACAGGTACGGTGATCTCGTTCAACGCTGGCGGCGCGCGACCAATATCTGCGTGATGTCGCCCAGTTAGACGATTTCCCCCTTCATCAGTCCGGTGGCACGATTGAAGGGTTGTGACTGCATCGACTGGCACGTGCTTCGATATGGCATGCCGACCTCACTATCCCTGCATCTGGGCAAACATGTCCATCATGTCGGCATAATGGGGCAGGTGATGGCAGATCCCGCCATCGACCGAAATGATCTGTCCGGTGGTAAAGGACGACAGGTCCGACGCCAGCCACAGCACGGCCCCGGCAATGTCGTCGGCGACGCTTTCGCGCGGCAGCAGAACGTGGCGCTGGATCATGTTGAGCTGCTGTTCAGTCATCTGCGCGCGGGCAACCGGGCTCAGCACCAGACCTGGCAGCACGGCATTGCAGCGGATATTGGCGCGGCCGAAATGCACGGCGGTATTTCGGGTCAGCGCGTTCACCGCCGCTTTCGACGCAGCATAGGCAGGGTTGAGCAGGTCGCCGGACAGCGAGGTACCTGAACTGGTGTTGATGATGGAGCCGCCACCCGCGGCAATCATGTGCGGCACGACATGCTTGGTCACCAGCATGGTGCCGCGCGTGTTGATGTCGAACGCTGCGTCCCACACCGCCTGGTCCATTTCCACCAGCGAGGCGTCCTTCATCATCTGTTCGGCACCGGTATTGGCGGCATTGTTGTGCAGAACATCGATCTTGCCGAAGGTGTCGACCGCCCCGGCGACCATTGCGGCAACGCTTTCTTCGTCGCCAAGATCGACCGGGAGGGCGATGGCGCTATGGCCCGCCTCGGTGATCTCCCCGGCAACGCGTTCGGCGCCCTGGAAATTGATGTCGGCAACGACAACGGATGCACCCTGCGCAGCAAGCATCTTGGTACAAGCCTCGCCGATATTGGCACCCGAACCGGTGACAATCGCGACTTTCCCTTCGACCATACCCATCGCTATTCTCCCAACAGTCCCCAGGTTCCGTAATCTTCGGCCGCGGAGAAGAAGCGTTCGTTCATCGGCACGCCATTCTGGCCCCATGCGTCCAGATTGGCGACCCAGGCCTGCAATCCGTACATCACGAACAGGCGGCTCTGCTCCCAGGCTTCCTCGAAGCTGGGGACACCCTCAGCGCCGGTGGCGATCAGATATTCGCGATATTGCTTGACCATGTCCTTGTGGTGCTTGCGCCGCTCCTCGATGCTGAGCGCGCCGATCACGAAGTAGGTCAGGTCGCGCCAGGGCCGGCCGCGCCGCACCAATTGCCAGTCGAGCCAAAGCCGCTCGCCGTCGGGTAGGATGTAGGTGTTGCCCTGATGGCAATCGCCCAGCACGATACAATAGGGGGCGTCATAGGCGCGCTCGATCTCGCCCAGCCGATCGAATGCGCGCTCGACCTTGCGCGGATCGTCAAGGTAATGCTGCGGTGCCACCGCGCGGAAAGCCGGATCTTCCAGATTGGCGGCGATCCACTGCCACATGATCCGCACCTGGTCGCTGTCGACCGGAGTATCCATCTGGGTCTGCAACCAGGGCGCGTTCGCCGGGCTGATCTTGTCGCTGCCCCACAGGCTGGCATGCAACTTTGCCAGGCCCTCGAGATTGTCCATGATCATCTGGACGCCATTTTCGTCGGTGCTGTGCCCGAACTTGCCTCCGCGCTGCACGAGATCTTCGAGCACAACAAAGCCATGAGCGCTCCCGTCGTCGTCCCAATCGGCGTAATAGCAGGTCGCGGTCGGCACCTTCATCTCGCCAATCATGAAGTGGTAAAAGCGCGCCTCGAGAGCGTGAATGTCGACATTGTCGAACGCGCCGGACCAATTGGCTTTCATGCATACATTTTCGGGCAGTCCGGCAGCCTTGCCGGCATCGTTCCAGTCGACCTTCACACGCCACTTCGTTGTGTGGCTGTTCAGCAACTCCACGGTTTCCATGCCATTGGCCGCCACGCCGGGATATTTGTAGCTCATCATCCGGCCAAGCCACTCGGCATCCACATCATCCATCGAAGTCGGCAGCTTTTCCGTGCGAGCCGGATAAGGGCGCGGCACGCAGTTCGGATCGACGACTGCAGTCTTGTATTGGGGTGGGGCATGCGGATCCATGTTCAGCTCCTTCAGGTCGTGTCGTTCCAGCCGGAGGATTGTCCACGCATGCTAAGCCCTGGCCATTGTGGCCTGTGTGGGCATCGCAGGCAGTCCTCCGCCGTCTCCCTTACGTTTCGAAACGCAATAGAAGGCGGGCTGAGCCAATGCACAACCTGTCCAAGGGCAGGGGCATGGCCTCGGCGTCAGCGCCGCCGCCGGTTCAGGGGCCCTTGAACGAAGCTGGTTTGCACGCCGCGCAGCGACGCACGCCTAAGGAAATTGAGTGAAGATGGGGAACCTGGCGCGAAAGCTCCGGGGTGACCGCAAGTATTTTGACATTGGTAAAGTGATGCCGAGATGCCGCCGCCGGGCAGCGCGCGGATAAAGGTCGCCCAATGGTCCGGCACCTAGAGGACAAGACTGCGCCTGCGGGGGCATGCTCCAATTGTAACCTATGGACTCGTTCAGCAATCCTTGTGAAAAGCAGCCAACAAGACGCAAGCATCTTGCTGGGAACGGGAGAAGGATGGGGACATGAATGACCAGCAAATTGCGGAAGCTGCCATCGACCGATCGGCTGCTTGCGCCACACAGGGGATTGCTCGGGCCGAGCGCTACGCGCGAACGGCGGAACAGTCGGGCGATCCCGTTGCCGTAGCCCATTCGCTTCTTCCCCTGTTGCGCAACCATGCCGATGCCTGCGAGCGCGAAGGCCGGGTCCAGGACCCGGTGATGGAGGCGCTCTATGACAGGGGCCTTTTTCATATCACTGCGCCGCGCCGGGCTGGTGGTCAGGGCGCAACGATCTGGACGCATATCCGCACGGTAGCCGAACTGGCGAAGGCCTGCCCGGGAACGGCGTGGGCCTATGGCCTGCTATCGGGCATTACCGGCACGGTGATGGCCATGCCGGACGACAAACGCGCGCTGTTGTTTCGGCGTGGCGACGAACTGTTCTGTTCCGCCAGCGCGCGCACGGGCATCGCTACCAAGGTCGAGGGTGGCTACCGCGTGACAGGCAAGTGGGGTTATGGATCGGGGGGGCTGCACTCCGCCTGGGCGCTCAATGGCGTGGTATTCCATGATGGCGATGGCAATGTCGTCGACCAGGGTATGGTGCTGCTGGATCAGGAATCCGACGAGGTCGGAATCGAGTTTAGCTGGAAGGTTGCGGGGCTGGCGGGATCCGGCAGCAACACGATTGTGGCGACCGATCACTTTGTGCCCGAAGCGCTGGCCATTCGTGACAGCCAGGCTCCCGACATCGGGGCACTCTATGGCGTTCCGGGGATCGAACCGCGCGATTTCTGGCCGTGGGAGCCTCTTTTCCCCTTGGGGGTTCTGGGGCCGATGCCTGGCGCAGCCGAAGGTATGCTCGAACTGGTCCGCCAGTCGATGGACAAACGATCCGTGGTTGGCTGGACCTATCCCACGCAATCAGAATCGCAATTGCTGGTCGCCAGAATGGGCGAGGCGGCAATGCTGATCGATTCCGCCTGGATGCATATCAAGCGCGCCTGCGATGTGCTCGATGTGATTGCGCCCGAACGCCAGCCGACCGACTTCGAGAAAGCCCGAGCACAGGCTGATTGCGGCTATGCGATGCGCCAGTTGCGCGATGCCGGAAACATGCTGATGGATATTGCCGGACCAGGCGCGCTGGCGCTCGCCAATCCGCTGCAACGGTTATGGCGCGATCTCAATATGGGCACGCGGCACAACGCCCTGAACTCAGGGCTTTCGCTGGAGCTCTACGGTCGGGCTGTGCTGGGCCAGCCGTCAAGCCTGCGCCTGTTGCCAAATGTTGCACCAGGACCGGATGAGTCGTTCCGCTGACCGTTCAAACCAAAGGAAAAGTTATGCCCGTACCGTCTCCAAAGGCCATTGCCGACTTCCTTCGTTATCAGGCGCAATTGTTCAGCGATGGCAAGCTCGATGAATTCATGGCCGCGTTCAAGGAGTTTGCGCCCGGCGGCTTTGCCGTTGAAGATCCCGCCGGATCGGAAGCGCGCAAGGGGTGGCATGTTCTCGAGGAGCTTTGCCATCAATATGTCGGCTGGAAAATCTATGTCGAAGACGTGAAGGTCAGCCATAACGAGGCGGCCATCTATGTCCGCAACGAGGGCGAATTCGACGGCCAGGCTGTGAAGGTCTACAGTATCGAACATTATGTTTTCGGCGAAGATGGCTCGATGCTGGCGCGCTACTTCCATCCGATGGCCGAGGACTGAGTGCTGATTGCGATGGCGCCCTGGCAGCGATTGGCTGTTAGTTTCACCGAACACTGTGCGTGTGCCCTGCCTGGTAAAGGTTGAGTGAAGCAAAGTTCACAGGAACGCCCCATGTCTTTCGACACACTCAATTTTCGTGATCTTGGCGGCATGCCCGCGAATGCGGGTTACATTCGTTCGGGCAGGCTTTTGCGTAGCGAAGGCCCTGCCAATTTCTCGCCAGAACAGTTTGCAGCCCTGCGAGAACTGGGGATCCGCAATATTGTGGATCTGCGCACGATGAGCGAGACCGAGCAGGAGCCGCATCTGTGGCAGGGGGATGCCTGCCAGTGGAACCGGATGGAGGTGAAAGTCGATTTGCGCTTCCATGGCAATGACGGTCGTCACCGGTTGCTGGAGGGCGGCGATGCACAGACCGCCATGGAAGTTATGGTCGAAACCTACAGCCAGCTTCCTGACGCGCTGGCGCCGCATTGGCGTGCGATTGGAGCCTGCCTGCGCGAAGACGGATGCCCGTTATTGATCAACTGCACGGCCGGGAAGGACCGAACCGGGGTCGCCGTGGCATTGATTCTGGAAATGGCTGGCGTGCCGCGCGAAACGATCATGGAGGACTATCTTCAATCGCGTGTTTTTGGCGACAGCATTCGCCGAAGCGGTAAACTGGAAGAGGTGTTGACCGCCAGCTTCGGCTTCATGCCGCCGGCGCCGCAGATCGACGCGCTGATCGGCGCGCACAGCGACTATCTCAACGCCGCGTGGGAAGCGATTGACCGGCGATGGGCGGGTGTCTCGTCATATCTTGCAGAAGCGGGACTTGCCGAGGCGCAGCAACAAGGCATCCGCGACGTGCTGGTTGTCGGGACGTCCGACATCGCAGATACGTCAGGCTAACCGGTAAGCGACACTGAACATCAGAGAAAGGGCTGAAATATGAGCACCGAGGCTTGGGAAAAAGGTCTGGATGTATTCAACAAGGTATACGGACCTGGTTCATCAAAAATGGTTGAAGGCCGCGAAGATCAGCGGTTCAATCGGGAGATCGTGGAGAACCAGTTTGGCAATTTGTGGGGGGACGAGGCACTGTCTATCCGCGAGAAGCGGCTGATGGTTCTAGGGGCGACCACCATGCTCGGGCGCCAGGACCTCATCGAGATCCAGATGACCGGCGCCCTTATCAACGAGGAGTTTACCGAGGAACAGCTCGCGCTCATCCCGCACTTCATGTTGTTCTATGCCGGTGCCGGTAACACCACGGCCTTGCTGCGTGGAATGGAGGCAGCGCAGGCGCGCGTAGCCGAAATGAAGAAATCCGGCTGAACGCGTTAAAGAACGCCCCCCTGCCACGTCTTGCTAAAGCGGTTAGCTGTAATTGGCGGGCACTAGCGGTCTCTGAGGGTATCTAACCGAATTGGTTCGCACTATGCCCGCGATGGCGCGAGGACCGGCGTCAAGCCGGTCCTCGTCCCGCGGCGCATGGTCTCAGCCCGTCTGACGGCCACGGTTGTCGACCCGTGCAGACGGTGAATTCAGACCGCGCGAAGACGGGGCCACGGTCGGTGCCAGGCGCCCTGGACTGTCACCCATACGAGCAAGTGGTCAGGCAAGGCCCACCGACTGGTCATTAACGGCGGCGCTGCGCCTGATCGACATTGCTGCAAGGATGAGATGCAACCCACCCCAGATCACGAACACCATGGCAACGCCAATTCCCCAAGCGACGCCTCTTGTCCCGCCAACCGCTTCGCTGACCGCGCCGATGATATAGGCACCGGCCCCCACGCCGATCAGGTTCGCCCCGAGCTGAACCATCGAGACTGCCAGTCCGCGAAGGCGGGGCCCCGCCTGGTGGACAATCACTGCATATATTGGGCCGTTGTAGGAAGCGCTGAAGAATCCGCAGGTCATCATTGCCACCATGACCAGCGAGAAGTCGCCGAAGATAACGGTGCCAAAACCGGATAGCGCGGTGATGAATGGAATGGTCGCGCCAAGAAATGCGGTTCGAGACGGTTCAAATCCGCCTCGGCGGCGATTGAGCGTGTCGGCAACCCAGCCGAACGCAAATCCGCCAAGCGAACCCAACCCGCCATAGGCTATAGCGATGGTGATGCCCGCCTCGGAAATCGGCATGTCGTGCACCCGGATCAGAAATGTCGCGAGCCAGGTGCTCATCCCGTAAATGCCGGTTGCGATCAGCACGATGGCGAGAATGCAGTGGAGCAGACCCGGTCGCGCAAGCAGTTGTCCGATCCGTTGGAGCAGCTTGCCTTCGGCCATTGCCTGGGCCGCAGGGCTGGCTTCCGTATCGTCGAGGCCGCCTCGAACCGGCTCGCGCACGCCCAGCAGCAACACCGGTGCCAGCAAGAGGCCGGGCACGCCGGCAGCTACGAATGCCCAGCGCCAGCCGTAGGACTCCACGATCGCTCCGCCAACGACAAAGGCGATGGCAAGTCCGATGCCTGAACTCAGATACCAGATGCCGATTGCCGTGGCCCGACGGTTCTTGTCGAAATAATCGCTGAGGATCGACATGCCTGTGGGCGAACCCGCGGCTTCTGCGACCCCGACCATCGCGCGCCCGGCAAACAGCGTCCAGAAGCCTGTGGCCAGCCCGCATAATGCTGTGGCACCGCTCCAGACTGTAAGTGCCGCAGCCATGATGTTGCGTCGGTTAAATCGATCCACCGCAACGCCGAAAGGGATGGCGGCCATGGCAAAGAACAGGCCGTAGGCAATGCCCGCCAACACACCCAGTTGGCCGTCGGTCAATTCAAAATCGCGGCCCAGCGGTTCCAGCACCAGCCCGATAATGGCCCGGTCGATACCGTGGCAGGTCTGCACCAGTGTGAGGATGCCAAGCACCACCCAGCTATAGCGTCGATTAGCTTCGCCGCTCTTTGCTGAACCGAGATTACTGCTGATATTTTTCAAGCTCAGATTCCCTCTCCGTGCGCGATAAGCATCTCCTTTCGCGCCTCATTCCGGTTTCTAATTCTTGCGAAATTCCTCAAGATATTTCTGCATGCGCACTATCGCAAATGGCGCATGGTCTTCGGCTGAATCCTCGCGCTTGTCATTGCCATATTCGCGGATGGAAATCACCGCATGTTTGAGCGCGGCCAGCGCCATGTAATAGGCGAAGTCCGGCATGGCATAGCCATAAATCTTCTCAAAGCCCCGCCTGGCGTCTTCCCTTTGTGGAATACCGGGCAATGGCGCAACGCCGAAGCCTTCGGAAAAGACCTCGTCAATATACAGCCATCCGGCAATATCCACTTCTGCCGGGCCAAGCGTTGCCACCTCGAAGTCGAACAGAGCTGACACTTCGCCACTCTCGGCGAACATCGTATTGCCCATCCGTGCATCGTTCCACACCAGTCCAGACCGTGTGACGGCCGGGGCCAGTTCCATAAGCTCCTGGATGCCGGTCTCGATGGCGGAGAATGTCCGCCCATCTGCCGCCCATTCATACCAGGGGATGATGAAACTGCGCATGTAGAAACGCGCATCGGGCGGGCTGGTGAGGCCGGCGTTGAGCGAGGTGAACGCACCCCAGTCTATCCGGTGCAAGCGCTCCATCGCCGCAACACCGTTCCACCAGACCCTGGCGCGATCCTCCACCGGCAGATCGGCAACCCAGCCTTCTGCATGATAGCTGGGAAAGTCCGACGGGACGCGGCCGTGAACACGTTCCATGATGTAAAACGGCGCACCCAAGGTCGCCGGATCGCTCTGGGCAAAGAGGGGTGCGGGGACCAGCACGTCCTGCGCCTGACTGGCGACCATCATCACCTGATACTGGTGAAATATATCGGCCAGCAAGGGGCAGGAAACATCGCGCTGTATGCGGGCGACAAGCCCACGCTGCCGGCTTTCGCCGCGCTCGTCCCAATGGGCGTTGAACAGGATCGTACGGCTTGAATATCCCTGGGCTGGCTCGAACGCGTCGACCAGTTCCAGGTTTTGCGCTTCGGGCATCTTGCTCGCCAGCCAATCGCGCAGGTCAGCGATTGTATGCTGCAATTCCGTGCTCATGCCAGCTTCACCTCGCCCTCGGAATTTACCTCGCCATTCAGTCCGGCCGCCTCGGTCCGTTGGCGGACAACGGTAAGAATGTCGTCAAACCATTGGTCGCCCGGCGAAAGAATGCGCGGCCTGCCGCTTTCCCCCAGAAAGACGGGCACCAGTTTGACCGCAGAGATGCCGCCAGCAGAGAATGTAACGCTTGCGGCGAGGCCGCGTGCGGTTTCGCCGAGCATCGGCGACGAAATGCCCGTCGGCGTCTCTGCCCGGCTCCAAGGCGAGATCATTGCGAACTTGCCCAGATTGTAGAACACCGCCTTACCCTTGTAGGTTTCAAAGCCCTTGATCGGTAGCGGTCCCTGGCTGACGATCAGATCGACCCCGGCATCGATGAATGCGCGCGCGGCTTCGCGTTGATAGTCGCCGATGGCGGATTCATGTTCCAGAATGCCCCAGTGGCAGCTCATCACGATGATATCGGTCTTCTCCTTGAGTGCCTCGATACTCTCGATCATGGCGCCCAGGTCCTCGCGGTTGACCAGGCTGCGGACGTCAGGCTCGATACCCCAATCCTGCCAGCTGTTGTTTTCGGCATAGGTGTGGCGGCGCAGCGGCACGATGCCCGGGGTGCGCTTGCCGGCATGGGCGCCAGGCAGAAAGCCGGATGTGCAGGCGAGGAAGCCGATCCTCTGGCCGGCGCGTTCCACGATCACCGGTTCGCGCGCGGCAATGATGTTCTCGCCGCCACCGACCGGCTGGATTCCCGATTCCTGCAATAATGAGATGGTGCGTGCAAAGGCGCGATATCCGCCATGCATGGTGTGGTTGTTGGCCACCGACATGACATCGAAACCGGCCTTGCCGAACATCGCCACGCAATCGGGGTGGCCGGGCACGAACAGGTCGCCGCCTTCGAAATCATCATTGATATGCGCCTCGACCGGATGGGTGTCGCCCGCTTCTTCGGCATAAGGCCATTCGCAATTGCCGAAAGTGATGTCCGCCGCGCGCAACCGCCCAGCCACGTCATCGAACAGATCTTCTGGTGGTTCGCGGGTCATCAATTGCAGGTCGCCTACCGCAAGCAGCGTGCCGCTCTGGTTTTCAGGCATGTGTTTCTCCCTTTCGTGCCCTCGATTGCAGGACAATAGCGTCTGGTGCGCCGTTCCCGCCTAGACAAGGATAGGTCCGCTCAATTGCAGAATGCCGGAGGTTGTTCCTGAACAGACATGGAGAGAGCTGATGGGCTGGGATGAGGTATTCGATGTGGTCTGCGTGGGGTCCGGCCTTGGCGGGATGTCTGCGGCGCTGGCGGCGGCCGAGCGCGGAACCAGTGTGCTGGTGGCGGAAAAGTTTGAACTGCTTGGCGGCATATCGGCGCTGTCCTCAGGCCAGCTATGGCTTGGCCCCAACCACCTGCAAACGGACACAATGGTCGATAGCGACGATGATGCCGAGGCCTATCTGAGCCATATCGGCCAGGGGTTCTCCACGAGCGATCGCCGCGAAACCTTCATCAAGCGCGCGCCCGAGGCTCTGGAATATTTCACCGACGTTATCGGTATCGAGTTGATGGTCGTTCCCGGCCTGCCCGATTATTACTATCCTGCCGTCGAAGGGTCGAAGCCGGAAGGCCGCTATATCGAGGTCAAGCCATTCAAGGCGGATCGTCTGGGCGAACTGGCGGACAAGGTGCTCACCTCGCCCTATGGCGATGGCTACAGTTACACGACATCAAGTGAACTGATTGCCATGAAGGCTGGCGGGGACAACATCTTCGACTGCCTGCAACGCCATCTTGCCGAAGGCGAACGCTGCGCCGGGGCGGGGCTGGCCGCCGCGCAGGTGCTGGCAGCGACGGAGCGCGGCGTCGAACTGCGCGCCGAAAACGAAGTAATCGACCTGGTGCTCGACGACGATGGCGGCGTGGCCGGAGTGGTTCTGCGTGATGCATCGGGCGAAACGCGCCGCGTACGCGCGCGGCTGGGCGTCGTCCTTGCAACCGGAGGCTATGACTGGAACGAAAGCTATGTCCGCGCTTTCGACGCATTGCCGGAAGCAGGCAGCATGTCCCCGCCAAGCGTGACCGGCGATCACATCCGCATGTCGGCGAAAGCCGGTGCCATCGCCATGCCCGCCCGCGCGCCTTCGCAAAGTCCGATCTTCATCGGCTACAAGGTTCCTGCCGAAACCATTTATGGCAAGACATCCTATCGCATGTGGCTGCCCGGCGTGCCGGGGACCATTGCGGTCAACCGCACTGGCAAACGCTTTGCCAATGATGGCTTCTATCCCGATGTTGCGACTAAGGTCGCGCGGTTTGACGGACAGGAACAGGGGCAGCCCAACTGGCCGTCGTGGATCATTTTCGATCAGGCTGTGCTCGATACTTATGGCTTCCTGCCCAGCTGGCCCGGCCAGCCCTTGTCCGAAGGCATGGCCCAAAGCGCAGACACGCTGGCAGAGTTGGCGGAAAAGGTCGGCATCGATGCGGCAGGACTGGAAGCCGAAGTCGCGCGCTTCAACGGTTTTTGCGAGACCGGCGTTGACGAGGATTTCGACCGCGGCAGTGTTCCGTGGGGCCGCATCATGACCGGCGACCCACGCCTCACCAATCCCAATCTGGGGCCGATCGGCACCGGGCCCTTCTATGCCGTGAAGCTCGAACGGGTGACGATGGGAGTGCCGACCGCCGGCCTTCCGATCGACACCGATGGCAGGGTTCTGAATGCCAGCGACGAACCCATTCCGGGCCTTTATGCTGCCGGAAACTCCGCCGCCTGGCTCGATATTGGCGGGGGCTATAACAGTGGCATCGCCAATATGCGGGGCATGCTCTACGGTTATCTTGCCGCGCTGCACATGACCGGCCAGCACGCCGCACCACAACCTGCATGACGGGCGGACGATCCGCCTTGACTGCGCTCAGACGGAATAGAGCGCGCACAGGTCCAGATCTTCGGCCGCGCGTGAAAACCGATCGAGCACGGGTTCGGACGGTTCGTTGGGGTTAAGATTGGTGATCCACGCGATCAGGCCCCACACGATCCAGCGGCGATAGTCGATCCAGGCCTGTTCCCGGTCCAGCGACACACCATGCTTGCGTAGTTGTGCCAGGTAGAAATCAAGCAGGTCACCCTCTTGCGCGCGCCGGTCAGCGACATCAAGTGCGCCGATCACGAAATAGGTATAATCGCGCCAGCACCGCCCGCGTCTTGGCAATTGCCAGTCGAACCACAGGCGATAGCCGTCTGACAGGCGATAGGAATTGCCCGGATGCGCGTCGCCGTGGATCAGGCAATGCGGGCCGGGATCGGCGCGTTCGACCGCGCACATTTGCTGGAAACAGGCATAAAGCCGGTCAGGGTCTTCATGCAGCCATTGCGGCAGGATCGAGATCCAGTGTTCGTCCAGCTTGCGCTGTGAGATCACGTCGAGCAGCAGCATCCAGTAATCGTCGACCGGGGTCTCTGTGGCGACGGAGGTTGGCAGCCAGTGCATCCGTTCCAGTTCCGGCTTACCCCACGAACTGCCGTGCAATGCCGCCAGTCCGACGATCGCCTTGCGCACATCCTCCACCGGCATGGCCGAGGCTGTGGGGCTGAACGTGCCGCCCAGAGGCGCCAGGTCTTCCAGCGCGATGATGCCCTGAATGCCAGCTGGATCGTTATCGTCGTCCCAATCAGCCATGAAGCATCGTGGCGAAGGAACGCTGAGAAATTCCGGCAGATCGCCATAGAAACGGGCTTCGGTGACGCAAACCTGGCTGCTGCGCGGGTCACCGGTCCAATTGCCCTTCAGGCACATCTGATCGGGCAGGCCCGCATCCTTGCCCACCTGGTTTAGCGCCAGCCTCACCCGCAGCTTCGTTGTATGACCAGGAATGTGCTGCAATAGCTCCATCGTCTCCACCGCCACACCGGGATAACGGGGCGCGAGAAACCGCGTCAGCCAGGCGGCATCGATCGCCGCGAGATCAAGCGGCAGGCGTTCGGTCCGGGTCATCACCCCACGCGGTGAAAGTGCAGGCTTCTTCACGCGTCTGGTCCCCTCAACCGCTCAGGCGATTAAGATAGCCGGCATATCGGTCCTGCCGCTGTTTCTCACGCGCGGCGGCATCCAACTCCGGCGTTTCGGCGGGCAGATGTTCGCGCAAGCTATCGAACGGCACGATTTCGCTCGTCACGCTGTCTTGCAACCTGGCATCGGGGCCGAGTGTCTGCCAACGCAACAATATGGTGCCCATTGAATGCCCGCCGCTGTCGAGCCAATTGGGCACGCCCGGATCCCTTGCCGAGATCACCCAGCGATAACGCCCATCCGCATCCTTCACGGCCTGCTCGTGATTGAGGCTGCTGGTGCGCGTGCGGTATTCGTATGAGATCATCCACATGTCGACCAGCTGCATGCCGATATAGCGCGCGCCCAATGTATCTGCGGTGATAAGCAGCACCTCATTGTCGCCCAGCCGGTAATAGCCGCCCGTCGCGCATTGCGTTACCAGCCCGCCGCGTCCGGCCGAGGGCACCGGAGAGGGAAGGACATTCACCGGGTCCACTTCAAACATGCCATGCTGGATCTTGTCGAAGAACCACTGGGCGATGATCGTGCCCAGCTCCAGCGCGCGCGCTGCCGCTTTATCCGGATCGAAGTTATCGACCGGCGGAGCATCCACCCGCTCTATGTGAAGCGCGCTCGGCAATTCCACCGCCCAGTTCGCCAGCGTGTCGCGCACCATCAAAGTGCGTGCTTCGGCGATGCATAGATGGTTGCGTCGCCCATCGGTGGGCGTGGCGTCCAGTGCGATTTCAAAGCTGCCATCCTCGGCGATGTCGATCATCTCGGGCTGGATGAAGGCAGAAACATCGGCGATGAACTTCTCGCCGATCTGGGCGCGCATCGCGCAAATGCCCATTTCAATCGGCTCGCGTCCGGGGGTGAAGCGACCCGTGATCCGGTAGCGTGCATTCTCGTCGATGGCCGCCAGGCGATAGACATTGTCCGTATTGTCCTGACCGAACCTGTGGCCTGGCATGGCATGGTCCATCCACTCACGATCGGGCGCGATCGACCACACCAGGCGCGGATCGAGCGGGTTCTCGTTGGCCGCGGTCAGGCATGCATGCATGCAATGTTCTTCCACGCTGGCGCGTATCAGCGCGTCCTGATCGATCAGCTTGGCATTGCGATCGGCCTTGAACTGCGCGGTAAGCCGTTGGCGCAGCTGGTGGATTTCCGGGCGCTGGAACAGCGCCATGGCCCGCTCTTCCACCAACTTCTGTGCGGCGGTTGCGAGAATGGGGTGGTTATCGGTCTGTTTGGGCATCCTCATTCCCTCCATGCCTGTTTCGGCATTTGTTTGCGGGCTCATCAAATGTCGAAGCGGTCGCAATATTCGGCGAAGGTCCGGCGCAGCGTGTCCTTTTCCAATCCGAACTTTTCCAGCGAGTAGGAGAATTTCCCAAAGCGGTCCGCGCGATGGGCCGGGTCGGTCATTCTCGCGCGGATCGCATCGGCGAAGCGATCGGAGAAGGGGATGTCATGCGCGTCGTATATCGCGGCGATACAGTCCGCCGGGTTGCTGACGAAGTCGCGGAAGCGGATATGATGGAGCCGCGGGTCGTCGATCGCCGGATCGGCAAGGATTGCGTCCACGCCCATTTTCAGCTGCGCCACCATTGCTTCGGGGGTCACGTCGTAAAGGTCGCCATTGAACGGGGCATATTGATGTTCGAGCAATTGCAGCAGTGAGGCGATATATTCCTCTGGCGGTCGGTGGAGCCAGAAACCGACCATGTCAGGAAATTCCTGCATCAGCGGGCCGGGCAGATATTGGTGCAGAATGCCCTTGCCGACCCAGCGCCGGGTCGGGCGCCTGAATTGCAGCTGACACAGCATGTGGCGATAAAAGCGAAAGGCGCGTGCCGGGTCACGCGGGGGGATGGTCTGCGGCAGGCTGGGAACCTTGAGGTACCACAGCGGATAAACCAGATCGAAATCCAGCGAATACACATATTCGTCTTCCGCTTCGGTCGCGCCGCGCTGATCGAAATAGGGGTGCGCGGCGAGGATGCCGGGCGACTTTTCGAGGATGTATTCCACATATTCGCCCTGTTCTGCCAAGGCTGCGGCATCTGCGGCCGGATCGCTACCCGGTGGCGGCGAGGGATGCTGCACATCCCAATAGCGCGGTGTGCGGTGCCCTTCGTCGAGATCGAGAATCATCTGTGTGAAGGTGGTGCCGGCCCGTGCGCTGCCCAGCACGAAGAACGGCTGAACGATCTGTGCGTCGAGGATTTCAGGGTGTTGGGCCCAGTCACGCGCGACTTGCAGCCTCTTGACCAGCGTGTCCTGCACTTGCTGCGCTGCGACCGCGAATTGGTCTTCGGGGATTGCAGCAAAGCCATTGAACAGGTCAACGACATAGGAAAACCGTTCGCGCAGATCATCGTCGAGATAATCAGCAAGCCCGCTTTGCGCGCAGGCTCCGGCCATCAGCGACTGAGCGTCAAGAAATCGCTTGGACATTTTCGGCGTTCTCTCCCTTTTTTGTCCATGCCGAGGCTGGACCAAAGGCGGTCCGCGTGCGGCTGGACTTTTGTTTTCCCCTTGATACCGGCCCGAATTGAAAACGCGGAACAGTAATTTGACTCCCGGTCAGCCAGAGTGATCCTTGCCACCAACAGTGCAGGCACGAGCCCGAACTGATCACATACCTGCCGGTAGGCGATCTCGTGCAAGGGGTGCTGGAATATGCGGCGATTGCCATGTAGCCTGCCCGAAACGGCGCGGATAAAAGCCACTTGTCAGCGGCTGCGTCACGCCCGGAATTGAGGCGGGTCAAGCGAGAGGGGAAATATGACCGCTGCCGAGACCTTGCCGCCCGATGCAGCGTCCGATGTCTCCGTCGCCCGGCTGGAGGATCTGGAGCCCGGCAATTTCTTTCCGCTTTGGCTGGGGAGCGAGACGCTGCGGCAAAATGCGCTCGATGGGCTGGTCGCCAGCTGGGGGGCGCGGCGTCCGTTCTACATCCGCCAGAACGGCATCCTGTCACTGATGTGCGGCCGCGCGCGCGACATTCGGGAGGTCTATCTCGATCCTGAGCGTTTCTCCGTCGTCCCGCCCAGGCGGCCCGGTTACGAGATGTTCGACATGTTCGGCGGCCTCGAATCGGTGCTGCAGATGGATGGCGAGCGGCACGGCCGGGTGCGGCGATTGATGAATCCCTCCTTCACCCCCGCAAGCCTCAGGAGCATGGCAGCGGATATCGACCGGATCGTCGACGAGAAGCTCGACCGGATCGAGGCGGGCGGCCCGCAATTCGACGCTGTCGGCGATTTTGCAGCCGATCTGGTGCAGCGGATCATGCTCGAAGGATCGTTCCGGCTGAAGCGCGAACATTGCGACGCCTTTTCGACCATGCTCGCCGAAATGGGCAAGTTGCCGTCCTACACTGCGGGCCAGCCCATACCGCAAAGCTTTTACGATGCCGGAGCCGCCGTGCGCGAGGTGATCGACGACATCATCCGCCTGCGCCGCGATGATCCGGGCGATGACCTGATCAGCCGCCTGATCGCCGCACGCGAGGAAGGCGACAAGCTGAGCGATGCCGAGCTGTTCGGCCAGATCAATTCCATCGCCACCGCCGGGATCGGCACCACGGCCAATACGCTGGCTGGCGCAATGATGCTGCTCGCCCGCAATCGTGACGCGCTAGAGGCGGTCAGACAGGACCCGGCTCAACTGGACGGCGCGATTGGCGAGTGTTTGCGCTGGCACGGCCCTGGCATCGTCGCGTTCGTGCGCTTTTGCACCCGCGATACCGATATTGGCGGCACCCGTATTCCAGCTGACATGCCGGTCTATGTTTCGGCTCAGGCCGCCGGGTTCGACCCTGAGGAAGTGCCCGATCCGTTCCGCTTTGACATTGCCCGCGACAATCGCCGCACTCTGGCCTTCGGGACAGGGCCGCATCATTGCATCGGTCAGCGACTGGCGCGGCAGATCCTGCGCAGCGCGCTCGGCCGGTTCATCGCCCGTTTTCCCGATTACCGGCTCGTTGATGTGGAATTTCGTCCGCATTATCACGGCCTGACGGGAGAGCTCTCCCCCACCAGCATTCCAATGACAACATGCCAATAGGCAGGTCATAAGCTGCATCAACAACGACAAGTTTGGGCAGGCCAAAGTTTTGAGAGGAACCGGAGAATGGCAATCAAAGGCAGCGAGCTGAAGCAAGACTTCGCAGCAGTCAGCGAATTGTTCGGCAGCAGCGAGATCGAGGACCCGCATTCGCTTTACCGCGAATACCGGCGCACGAAGCCGATCATGGAAGGCGACATTCTGGCGGCTTTCGGCGTCCCCTCGCAGGCCGATTACGCCAATAAGGGGCGGCAGGTCTTCACCCTGTTCCGCCATGCAGACGTCCTGCGGGTTTTGCGCGATGGCAAGACGTTCAGCAGCACCTTGCTGCAGGAGGGGCTTGGCCAGTTCCTGGGCGGATTCCTGCTGACCGGCATGGAAGATGACGTGCACAAGACCACCAAGGCTCTGCTGGCACCGGCGTTCTCGCCCAAGGCAATCCGCCACTGGAAAGAGGCGCTCAAGCCGGTCGCCGCCGAAGCCGTGTCTGCAATCGCCTCGCGCGGGCGAGCGGAATTGATGGACGAGCTGTTGCTGCCGCTGCCGGTGCGGATGATCTACGAGATCATCGGCTACCCCAGGGACGAGGAGCGGGTGCAGGAATTCGCCGCGCGCGCCATGCGTATCCTCGTGGGTCCGCAGCGCGACCCGGAAAAGGCGCGGCTCACGATGGCCAGCGCCTTCGCAGCGGCGCAGGAACTGTATGACGATACGATCGAGATCGTGCGCCAGCGCCGCGCGGCAGGAAGCGAAGGCAACGACCTGATCGGCTATTTGTTACGCGCCGAGGATCGTGGCAACCGGCTCAGCGACGAGCATATCACCGAGCTGATACGCCAGTTCCTGCCTGCCGCCGCAGAGACCACCACCCGTTCGTTCGGATCGATGCTGGTGGCCCTGCTCAATCGGCCAGCACTGCTGGAACGGGTGCGGGCAGACCGGTCGTTGATGCGCAAGGTGGTCGATGAGGGCATGCGTTGGGAAACCGCGTCGCAATTCCTTGCCCGGCAGGCGGTGGTCGATGTCGAGTTCCACGGGGTGACGGTGCCCGCTGGGGCGGCGCTGTCACTGTGCTCGGGCTCGGCTAATCGCGACGAGGCTGTGTTCGAGGATCCGGACGAATTCGACATTGACCGGCCCGCCAAGACCAATGTCGGATTTGGCGCCGGCCCGCATCTGTGCCTCGGCATGATGATTGCGAAGTCGGAAATGGAGGCCATGCTCGATTGCCTGCTCGACCTGCCTAATCTGCGCCTGGACCCTGCGGCCCCGCCGCCGCGCATCCTTGGCGCGCAATTGCGCGGACCGCGCGAACTTCATGTCGTGTGGGATGCAGCCTGATGGAAGACTATTCCGGAAAGATCGTTCTGGTCACAGCCGCCGGCGCCGGGATCGGCGCGGCCACGGCAGAGGGTTTCGCCAGGCGCGGCGCCAGGGTGATGTTGTCCGACATCAACGCCGAGACGGGCGCGGCCATGGCCGAGAAGCTGCGCGGCGAGGGCCATGACGTGGCCTTTCAGCAGGCAGATGCCACCAAGGAGCAAGATGTCGAGGCGCTGGTGGCACGAACGGTGCGCGACTTTGGCGGCCTGCATGTTGCGGCCAATGTCGTGGGCGATGGGCACCGCGATGCCGCAGGGCCCGACTTCCATACGCAGAGCCTCGAAGGCTGGGAATACACGCAGGCGGTCAGCTTGCGCAGCGTGTTCCTGTCGATGAAGCATGAAATCGCGCATATGATCGCGCATGGCGGCGGCGCGATCTGCAACGTCACCTCGCTGGCGGCGCATCTTTATGTGGGCGCGGCGGGCGCGGCCTATGCATCGTCCAAGGCGGGGGTTACGCAGCTGACCAGATTCGCGGCGGTCTCCTACGCCGATCGCGGCGTGCGGGTGAACTGCATCGCGCCCGGCGTCGTGCCGACCGATGGGTACAACAAGGCCGGCAAGGAGCTGGGGCAGATGGTGATCGACATGCTCTTGCCAAACCAGCCGATCAATCGCTTGATCGAACCGTCTGAACAGGCCGATGCGATCGCCTGGCTGTGCAGCGAACACGCTTCGATGGTCACCGGACATATGCTTCCGGTCGATGGCGGGTGGACCGCGAAATGAGCATTCCGGCCGAACAGGTCGCCGATCGCCCGCTGCGGATAATCCACTGGGCCACCGGGCATACCGGCAAGATGGTGGTGCGCGCGGCGGCGGAACGTCCCGCCTACGAGGTTGTCGGCGGCTTCACCTATAGCGAGGGCAAGGCCGGTCAAGACATCGGCGAGGTTGCGGGGGTCGCGCCGCTTGGCGTCGCATTGACCAACGACCGGCAGGCGATCTGCGATATTGATGCCGATTGCGTGCTGTTCCTTGCCGGGGCGGAGAACGACGTACCCGGCAGCGTCGCCGACATCTGCACGCTGCTGGCATCGGGCAAGAACGTGATCACCACGGCGGCAAACTTCATCTATCCCAAATCGCTCGGCCCAGAAATTGAAAGCGCCATTGCCAGGGCCTGTGCAAGCGGCGGAGCGACCTTTCACGGGCTCGGCATCATGCCGGGTTTTCTGGCCGAATCCGTGCCGCTGTATCTGATGCGGCTGTCGCGGCGGATTGACCGGATGATTGCTTCCGAGACGCTGATGTATGACAAATACCCCAGCAGCTTTCAGATGTTCGACCTGATGGGCTTCGGCCTCGCGCCCGACGATCCGACTCCCGCATTCGCCAATACCGAACTGGTTGGCGAGACCTGGCGCCATTCGGGCATGCTGGTAGCTGATGTGCTCGGCCTGCCGATCGACCGGATCGAATGCTTCCGCAATATCGATGTCACACCGCGCGACCTGCATGTTGCGGCAGGCACGATCAAGGCGGGCACGGTGGGTGCGATGAATTTCGGCGTCCGCGTGATTTCCGAGGGGCGCGAGCGCATCGTGCTGCAGCACTTTACGCGCATGGCGCCCGACCTGGCGCCCGACTGGCCCAAGGGCCACGGTTGGCTGATCGACATGGAGGGCGAGCCGACCATCAATACCAGGATCGAGATCGGTTCGCACAGTGTGATGCCGACCGACGATGCCTGCATGGCGACCGCGATGCACGCGGTCCACGCGGTTCCCTATGTCGTTGCAGCGCCGGCTGGCATCATGCCGCTCACCGATGCTCCGCCAGTCGCTGGCAGTGATGCCTTTGCGATTGCGTCGCGCCCGTGAGACAATCAGTCTCGTGATGGCCTGCCAAAAGGTGGGTTTGTTTCGGCGGGCGGCGTCGCAATCATGATTTCGACCGATTGACCGTAAGGATCAGAGGAGGGGGGCAAGCATGCAACATACGACTATGCGGATTTGCACGATCATGGGGGGGGTCGCCGGAACGCTGTTGTTCATCGGAATCTGGCCCGTAGCGGGTCTGTTCCCGCCCTTCGCGCCCGACACGCCGACCGCCGAGATTGCCGCCTATTTCGCAGAAAACGCGACCGGTATCTTCATCGGCTCGATCCTGCTGCAGCTCGCTTCGGCGCTGTTCTTCCTGTTTGGCGCTGCCATTGCGGTACTGCTCAAGAAGATTGAGGGGCCGTCCTCGCCATGGACCTACGCCTTCATGATGATCCTGGCCTATGGTTTCGTGACGCTGTATTTCGCCGGGCTGTTCTTCATGGCCGCCTCGTTCCGGCCCAATTATCCGCCAGAGCTGACCAACCTGTTGACCGATCTGGGATTTTTCCTGTTCGTGGGCGCGGCGATCCCGGCCTTTGTGCAAAATGTCATTACTGGCGCAGCGATTCTCAGCGATAAACGCGCCGATCCTGTCATGCCGCGCTGGGTCGGCTACATGAACATCTGGACCGGCGTTCTGCTGTTGCCCGGATGTGTGATCTGCCTGTTCAAGGTTGGCCCGTTCGCCTGGAACGGCCTACTGGCTTTCTGGATGCCCGCAGTAGTGTTCGGCATCTGGTTCAATATCATGATCTGGGCCATGATGCGGGCCATCAAGCGGGACGCATTGGGACAGGCATGACCACAAGCGACGACCGGCCCAAACAGAGTGCGGGCCAGCGCCATCTCCCCGGCGAAGAGGGGGTCTGGGTGTTCATCGGAGGCGATCTGGTTGTCTTTGCGGTGTTCTTCCTGACCTTCGCCATAGCTCGCATGAACAATTTGGAATTGTTTGAGACCTCCCAGGCCACGCTCGACCGTGGCCTGGGGTTGCTCAACACCTTGTTGCTCCTGACCAGCTCGTGGTTTGTCGCCCGCGCTGTCACAATGGTGCGCAAAGGGGCGCCAGGCGGCCGGCTTTTTGTGTTCGGTGCGATCGCGCTTGGTTTCGGTTTCGTGGTCGTCAAGGCGTTCGAGTATGGCGGCAAGATTTCTGCCGGCATCACCCTCAATACCAACGAATTTTTCATCTACTACTTCATGTTCACCGCAATTCATCTGCTGCATGTGCTGATCGGGCTGGGGGTGCTGATCTTTACGGCCAGCCGCTTCCAAAGCGACGGCAGGATGAAAGGCGGAACCGCGCTGATTGAGGGAAGCGGGGCGTTCTGGCACCTGGTCGATCTGCTGTGGATCGTTCTGTTTGCCCTGTTCTACCTGATTTAAGGGAAAGGTGCCGCGATGCGATTAGCAATCGACCGGATTACATTGGTCTGGCTGTTATTGGTGGCCGCGACACTGGTATCGTTTGAATCCACCATTCTGGGCGGCGAGACGATTGCCCGCGCGCTGGTGATCGTCATCGCTTTTGCCAAGGTGCTGGCCGTCGGTCGCGAATTCATGGAACTGCGCCATGCGCCACTGGTGTTGCTGTGGCTGTTTCAGGCTTGGGTCGCGATAGTATGCGTCGTGCTGCTCGTATTGCTCTGGTGAGCAGCGCAAACGATCATGTTTCCCGCCCGCGGAACATGTCCGAACCACTGCTCAAATCAGACATGTCCGCGACCGGGCGGTACTCAAATGCACTTATGCGGGCGTTTCCAGCTGTTCGGTGCCGGAAAAATCCTCGCCGACGCCCATTTTCTTCGTCAGGTCGGCCATGTCGAGATATTCGCGCCACTTGAGGATCCGCCCGTCATCGTCCAGCTCGTAGATCGCCACCATCTGATGAGGGCACCACTTGCCCATGATATAGGCGGTATCCGAACGCTCCTGCATCACCATCGTATCGCTCGAGAGGATGTTCACCTCGTTGCACTTGTTTTGCGTGGCGATCTTGCTTTGGTGTTCGATTTCCTTGCGCAGCGCGTCCTTGCCCTTGATGACAGGGCCGCCCGGAACCCATAGCTGCCATTCGGCATCGTCTGCCATCATCGAGAGTATCTTCTCGATATCCGGTTTCGTTTCCGCCGTCCCGTCGCCCCAGGCATCGTGGAACTCGCGGATGAAATCTTCCTGTTTCTTACCCATCTTTTGCTTCTCCTTGTTCAGGCGCCGCCCTTCATCTTGCGGGTCACGCTGATGAAGGGGACGGTGCAGCTCTGACCGCCATCGACCGGATAGAGCTGACCGTTGACGTAGCGCGATTCGTCGGAGGCCAGGAACAGCGCCATCGCGGCGATGTCTTCAGGTTCCCCGATGAAGGGCGTGTTGAGTACATCCATAAAAGCCGCGTCCATTTCTGGCGTCGACCATTTGATCTTCGAGGGCGTCTGCGTCGGGCCGGGAAGGATCGCATTGCTGCGAATGCCCTGCTTGCCGTAAGTCGCCGCGATGGCTTGCACGAACCAGTTCAACGTCGCCTTGGACGAGCCATAACTGTAGGCCGTGATGTCGCCGCCCATCGAACTGCCGGAGGATGTCGAAATAATCGAGCCGCCCCCCTGTTCGAGCATGTGCGGGATGACCAGCTGGCTCGCGATTACGGCGCCGAGCACGTTGACCCGCATATTGGCCTGGAAGATTTCCGGATCGAATGTGAGGAAGTCGGTATCGCGCATCGCCATTTCGACGTTCACGAACAAGGCATTGTTAAACAGGACGTCTATTCGTCCGAACCGTTCTATCGTGCCATCGATCATTGCGGCCAGTTGATCGGCCTCGCCGACATCGACGGTCATCGGAACGGCCTGTCCGCCCGCTGCGGTAATCTCGTCGGCGACGGCCTTTGCCGTTTCGGCAACGATATCAGCAACGATGACAATGGCCCCTTCGTGCGCGAACATCTTTGCGCTGGCACGACCGATCCCGCTGCCTGCGCCTGTAATGATCGCCACCTTGTTTGCCAGGCGCTCCATAAAATCTCCCGAAGTCTTCAGCGCCTCGATGCAGCGTCAGCGGCCTTGTGAGACCTACCCTTTGGCCGGTCTGGCAAAGGGGACTATCATTTAAATCCGATGTGTCGGTTGAGCGGGAATGCCCGAAATGGACGAATTGGTGACATCTGCACCCGAACGCATTCGGGCGAATATGGGAGAGCGACATGGAACTTGGGATAGAAGGCAAGGTGGCGCTGGTTACGGGCGGGTCCCACGGGATCGGCCGCGCAATAGCCGAAGAGCTGGGCAGGAACGGATGCCAAACCGTGGTGGTGGCGCGCGGCCAGCAGCAGATAGACGAAACGGTGGAAGCCATCCAGAAGGCGGGCGGCCAGGCCGCGGGTGTGTCTGCCGATCTGACCCAGCTGGATGCCTATCCCGCCATGGTCGAAGGGGCGAGGGCGGCATTCGGTGCTCCGGACATTGCCGTGTTCTCGCCCGTCGCGCCGCCGCCAGGCCGCTTTACCGATTACGGCGATGCCGATCTTGAGGAGTCTTTTCACAATATAGTCCTGAGCTTTGCCAATTTCGTTCGCGCTGTCACGCCAGCCATGAAGGAGCGGCGCTGGGGACGGATTGTCACGGTGGGTTCGGGACATGGCCGCCTGCCGGCCCGCGCCGCCACTCTGGGTTTCGACTATGCGCTGGCCAATACGCTGCGGCCCGCTGGCCTTGGCCTCAGCCGCAGCGTAGCGGATGAACTCGCGCCCTTCGGCATTACCGTCAACACGGTTCCGCCCGGTTTCATCGACACCGGAGAAAATTACGAGGCGTTCTTTCGCCAGTGTGCGCAGGACGTGGGCCTGACCTACGAGCAATTCATCGACGGACTGATCGATCGTATCCCGATGAAGCGCTTTGGCAACCCGGACGAGGTGGCAAGCCTGTGCGCCTTTCTGTGCTCGGCGCGCGCAAGCTACATCACCGGGCAATACTGGCTTGTCGATGGCGGACGCATGGAGATCTATTATTAGAAGGCGCTTGCGCCCGGTCGTCCGCCTATTTGAGAAACCGTTTCACGCGCTTCGCCGCGATCCGCCCCGGCACGCCGGAAATGCCGCCGCCGGGATGCGCTCCGGCACCGCCGATATACAGGCCGGGCACCGGCGGCTTGGGTCCACCGAAGCCTGTTGCGGGACGATTGAGGCCAGACCGCAACGAACCAAAGTCAATGTGGGTCACGCAACCATTGGTCGCTTTCAGTCGCTTCTCGCGGTCGCGTGGCGTTTCCACAAAGCGCCCAACTTCGGTATCGAAACCGTCGTAATATTCGGACATCTGCCGGATCAGCCGGTTCATGACTTCGTCCTTGAGCGCGGTGCTCCATCCCTCGCGCGTATCGATGGCCATCGCCGGGGCATAGACATACGCCAGCGAGCCGCCTGGCGGTGCCTGCGTGGGATCGGTATTCGACAACGGCGTTACAGAGACCGCGATCCTTTCCGGAACATCGCCGCGTCTTGCCGCAGCGAAGCTTTCGCGCACTTCCTCGGGCGTGCCGATATAGCCCACCGCCTTGTTGAGGTCCGCACCATCGTGCCGCAGGTCCTGATGGCGCTTGAGCGACAGCGGGCCTGACATGGCGATATTGGCCAGGAATGGCGCAGCATTAGAGCGACCGGCAGGTGCATGGGCGATCCGCTGCATCAGCCGACGATCGACCTTTCCAGAGGTTGTCATGGCATAGGCGGTGCGCGGATCGCAGGTGGCGATCACGGCCTTGGCTTTCAGCACGCTGCCGTCTTCCAGGCGCACGCCGCGCGCTGCCCCGTCATCGACAAGGATTTCCGCCACGGGCGCGTTGAGCCGAATTTCGACTCCCAGGCTCTGAACGCTGCGTGCCAGCGCATCGGAGAAAGACTGCAAGCTGCCGATCGGCTTGCCCGTCCCGAGCCGGTGAAGCGCGGCAAGGATCATATAGGCCGCGCCATTGCCGTCTTCGTCGATCGGGCCGGCACCGGCGGCTGTATTCGTCAGGAGCGCGATGTTTGCCGGATGCCGGAACCATTCGCAGGCGATCTGATCGGACGTGCCTGCCGCCATGATCTGCAATTCGTTCTTGAGCCGCACATTGCGCACGGCCTTGCCGATCATCCTGGTCAGATTGCCGATATCCGGGCGGCCCGGCTCTGACTGCATTAACGGAAAACCGATATCCATCAACGCATTGAGAAGTTCCAGGAACTTGGCGTAGCTCTTGCCGTCTTCAGGGTCCAGGCGCGCCATGTCGTCGGCGGTGCGTTCCGGGTCCCGGAACAGGCAAACGCTGCTGCCGTCCGGATGCAGATAGGCATAGGTGGGGTCCGGATCGACCCATTCCAGACCGTGCCTGACCAGCTCGAAATCCTCGATCAGGCCGGTCCCGCGGACAAACAGCAATTCCACCGCGCAGGGCGTGACCAGATGTTGAGGCGCTTCGGGGATCATGTGGCCAGAGCTGGTCATGCCGCCGACCTTGCCGAGCTGCTCGACCACAATCACCCGTTTGCCTGCGCGGGCCAGATAGCCTGCGGCAGCCATGCCGTTATGTCCGGCACCCACGACCACCACATCTATCTGATCGTCCATCATCAGTTCCTTATTCCCCGAACCGGTAGCGCAAATCTACGCCATAGGTGCGCGGCGCGCCATAGAAACCACTGAGGATTCCAAGTGCCCGCGAACCGACATTGGACGAAGCCAGATACTCCTTGTCGAATATGTTGCGCACGAAAACACCGATATCCAGACCACTGCCGCCAAAATCGTTCAGATCAAGCCGCGCATTGACCAGGTCGTAGGCGGGGAGCACCGCATCTGACGATTGCACCGAACTTGAATGGTAATAGTCGGCGCTGAATACGGCATCGGCGATGCTATCGGGCACCGGCAGCGTCCAGCGCATTCCGGCTGATACCGTTGTCTTGGGAACGAGATTGAACGGAACTTCGGCCGAAGCGAGATACGGGACCAGGAAGCCCGGCACCGTGAGCGAGCGGGACTTGAGGTCGAGGAACGACGCGGCGGCGTTAAAGGAAAGACCTGCCATAGGCGAAACGCCAACGGAAAGATCGACACCGGCCACGCGCGTCTTGCCCGCATTGACCAGCAATGTCCCGCCACTGGGGTCGTTATTCGGGTCGCAATCGCCGTCGGGCGACGAGCCGGCAGGATTTGTCCCGCCAGGTCCCGTTCCGCAAAGGGCATTGGTGTTCAGGCCCGATATCGGCACCTGCACGTTGTTGTACCAGCCGATAAACGGCGATGCGTTGAACTGCATCTTCACATCGCCCGCGCGGAAATCAGAGCGGATGCCCGCTTCGATATCCGTCACCTTTTCCGGTGCGAAAGACTGGAGAGGTGCCAACAGGCCGCCCAGGGTCGGCGTATTGATGCCGCCCGCGCGGTAGCCACGCCGCGTGACGGCATAGACAAACAGGTTCGGATTGATCTGCCAATCGAGGCCGATGGTCCAAGTCGGTGCCTTTGACGTCGTCTGGTTTACGCTGCTGTCCAGGATATTCGCCGCGCCATCGCGGCAATCCTGCGGCGTAGCGACGGGGTCCGGAGAAACGCCCCCGCCCACGCAGGCCTCGATGTCGTCCCAGGTGTAGCGAAGGCCAGCATTGAAGCGCAGACCGTCCACAACGCCGTCCAGCGCATAATTGATGTTGGCGAAGAGCGCCTTGCTCTCCTCCTCGTAGAAACTGTAGTTAAACCGCGCGTCAGTGAAGCCGGGCAGGATGAAGACCGGGATATATGTGCCCGACGGACCCTTCGGCTCGCTCTTGAGGTAAAACCCACCAATCAGCCAGTCGAGCTTATCGTCAATCAGGCGTCCTTTGAGCTGCAGCTCGTTGGAAATCTGCTCGACGTCCGATGTCTGCCGTCCGCCTACGACTGTGACTGGAAGGCCAGCCGGGATCGCGCCAGTACCGTCCGAGATAAGGGTCGGCAGACCGTCAACGCTGGAGTAATAGTCGACTTCGGTTTTCCGATAGCCGAAAATATTGACCAGCTCGAACCCTGGGCTCAGAGCGATTTCCGTGCGGTTGGTGATTCCGATCCGCTCGGCGTGCTCGAATGCATCCACGTCCGATTCTATCACCCGCGGGCCACGTGCCTGCTGCAGGGCGAGCTGGTTGAGCGCGCCGCTCAGAGTGCCTGTTGCCGAAAGCGCGCTAGGCCCGGTGAACACATCGTATAATACCGAGGCGCCGCCGGTCGAATTGTTCTTGTAGTATTCGAAGATGGTGGTGTTGCTGATGGCATCGCTTGGTTCGATGAGCAGCGAGGCGCGCACGGAGCGCGTGTTCAGATCGTTGGCGTCGTCGCCCACGCCAATATTGCGCGTCCATCCGTCACGCTCTTGGAACTGGCCGGAAATACGCAAGGCGACCGCGTCGGCCACCAGCGGCAGGTTCACTGCACCCTCCAGGGTGTGTGCGTCGTAATTGCCGTATGAAGCAGAGACATAGCCGCTCAGATCGTAAGATGGCGCAGTTGGGTAGTACAGGATCGCGCCGCCAGTGGTGTTGCGTCCGAACAGTGTGCCTTGCGGCCCTTTGAGGACCTGCACCGATGCGAGATCGTAAGTCGGGATGCTCGATCCCAGGGTCGGCTGGGGAACCTCGGCGAAATAGCTGATCGCACCAGGGGCACTGTTTCCGGCCAGAGCCTTCGACTGCCCGCGAATGGAGAAGTTGGAATTGAGCCGTCCGCCCGATCCGGCCAGGAAGATACCGGGTGTCTTGACCAGCAGATCCTGAGTGTCGCTGATCGAGGATTGGCGCAAGGTTTCGGCACTGAACGCGGTTACGGAGACCGGTACGGACTGAATGTCTTCCGCGGTCCGGCGAGCGGTAACAACGATTGTGTCGTTGTTACTGGCAGCGCTGTCTGCCTGAGCCTGATCAGAGGTGGTGTCTTGCGCCATGGCCCCATACGGAGCCGCGACAAGAGCGATGAGCGAAGATGATACCGCGCAAATTGTGCGCGCCTTTGAGCCAAACGGCATCCTGTTGATCCTCCCATTTTTATGCTTTTTTGTATTCGTATAATCTACTGCGGAGGTGTGTTTCGCAATCCTTTCTTTGGGTAGGGCAACGGCTCCGGACCCTATTCCGGTGCCCTATTCCGGTGCCCTATTCTGGCGCCCTACTCTGGCGATGCGTAAAATCCGGCAAGTTTGTTGCTGACATCCACGACGCGGTCGCGGCGCGTATTTGCCGACATGAGGGATTCGTCGCCGGGCTCTTCGTCGAAGTTCAGGACCGGTCCGGCCCCCAGTGCCTCGATCGCTGCCACCGCCAGCCGCGCCGGCGGCACGGCGCCGGTCGCCTCGATGGGAATACCCTTGCGCGCCAGCACGCTTCGCAAGGTCGGCGTGTCGGTGATCCCGAACAGCAAGGTCAGCACGTCCACATTGTCCGGGCGCAATTCTGCCCATAGCGATTCCGCGAGGTTGAGCGCGAAACCCTTGGTCGCGGTGTATATGGCACCGCGCGCACCACCGCCGAAGGCCGCCTCTGACCCGACCACGATCATGCCGCCGCTCCGCTTCGCCCGCAGCCTGCGACCAAACAGGAAAAGCGCTTCGGTGAGAAAATTGATGTTGCGCGATAGCAGTGACTGCCATTGCGTATAGGGTGGGTCGAGGAACATCTCGCCCCCGGCATCGGAACCGGCATTGAAGACAATCAGGCCCAGATCCAAGCCTGCGGTGCTTTCATCAAGCCGACGCGCAGCCTCGGGCTCTGAGAGGTCCAGCGACAGTGGTCGCACCTTGATGCCGTGGCGCGCCTCAAGCTCAGCGGCGAGCGCATCGAGCGGCCCCTGCCTGCGGGCGACAAGGACAAGATTTACACCGCGAGCTGCAATTTCCTCTGCGAAAGCGGCGCCAAGGCCGTCCGACCCCCCCGAAATCACTGCCCATTCGCCGTAGGTCCTGGAAAAGCTGGTGTCGTCGATCGCCACGATGAAAGTCCTTTCTTGACGGTCTGCCGAGGCTGGGCGGGGCAGGCGTCGAACGGGCCTTTCTTAGGATAGGCCCCCCTCTAATCGCGGGTTCTACCCTTCGTATCCGCGCTTGCCGTGGCGAGCGTGCATAGCGAGCATTCTCATCGCGGGAGACGGAAATTGGCTAAAATCACCATCCACCATCTCGCCAGGTCGCGGTCGGACCGCGCCGTCTGGCTAATGGAAGAGCTTGGCGCGCCCTACGAGCTGAAACTGTATAAGCGGCTCGAGACGATGTCTGCCGAGGCGGCCTACAAGGCCTTGCATCCGCTGGGTTCATCGCCGGTCATCGGCGTCGACGAAGACGTCCTCGCCGAAAGCGGGGCCGTGATCGAATATCTCGCAACCACGCAGGGGGACGGTGCGCTTGCCCGTCGTCCTGCCGATGAGGACTATCTGGACTACCTGTTCTGGTTCCATTTCGCCGAATCCTCGATGATGCCCGAACTGGTGCGTGAAATTATGGCCGAATATGGCGGGATCGATTTCGACCACCCCTCACGCCAATATGCGCGCGAACGTGCGGCGCACTATCTGCGCCACGCCGACAGCCACCTTTCCCGGGTGCCATGGTTTGCAGGCGAACGCTTTTCGGCTGCGGACATCATGATGACGTTTCCCTTCACGACCACGCGGCATTTCACGCCCGTCGACATGTCCGATTATCCGCATATTTCGGCCTATGTCGAAAAGGTGGAACAACGTCCCGCCTATCGTCGCTGCCGCGAAAAGACCGGCGAGGATTAACGGCGCAACCCGCTGACCATCGCGCGGGTCAGCGGGTTTGCGGCAGGCGCACGTCCAATGCGGCCTCGCCGATGGAAGTGGGACCGAACACCTGCAATCGCCGACCTTCGATGCGGGCGAGAAGGGTGATCAGTTTTGCATCCTCTTCAGGCCCTGCCTCCAGCACATGCTGTTCGAGGGCGGCTTCGGCGCTCGGCCAGTCGGTGAAATTCGCGTCCAAAGCGGCGTTGACATCGGCGATATCGCGGGCGACGACCTCGCCACGCAGGGCATCCGCGCGCGCCACCCATTCTACCAGTTCAAGTGCTGCGGCCTTTTGCGAGCCCGCGAAATCGTCCGCCGACGCGATCGAGGAAACGGTATCGGCCAGTTTGGCGATCAGGGCGGCGTTGTCGCCCTTGCGCTCCTGCAGGGGGGGTAATTCGGGCAGGGCAACGCCGGAAAGGCGAGACAAGGCCAACAGGATCGACCTGCGCAAGGCGAGATCGAATTGCAGATAGACAGCATGCGGATCGTTCGGTTCTGGTTTGGCTACCGTGCCGGTAAACTGCATCGTCCCCAGCAGAGAAAATTGCAGCACATGGAACAGCACGGCGTCGTGATCGACCGGTTCGCCCGCCGCTTCCTCGTAATAGCGCACCAGTTCGGGCAGAGGCGCGCCGAGCGGTTCGATCGTGTTACGCATGCCCATGGTGGCCAGGTCCACCATCGGGTCACCGATCATGCTGAACTCGAAGTCATAGAGCTTGGTCATCTTGCCGTCCTTGACCAGGAACTGGCCGGAATCGAACTGGATAAAGCTCGCATTGTTGCGATGACTTGGCACGTTGCGCCGGATCCACCGGATCAGGAATTCGAGCAGCGGCTCCGGGCGGGACTTGGTCTGACGGTATTGCGGCATGTAGGCTTCTAGCCCGACCAGCGCGATGTTCTCTGCGCCTTCGGGTCGATGGAAGCCGATCCCCACAAAAGGCTCGAGCGGCAGTTTGTGCATGGCTGCAACGGCATGCATGTATTCGCGCCCAACCTGGCTTTTCGTCTCGTCAGACAGGTCAGAGAGGTCGCGCGTTCCCTCGATCGATTCCATGATGATGCAGGGGGGGGCTGCTACATAGCCGTACACTTCGGGAACCGGAACGCCATGCCTATGCAGGATTTCGATGATGTCCGCCTCGCGCTTGAGGTCCGGGAAGATCGCCACGTTTCCGCCCCGGTCGCCGCGAAGGTGTATCTGGCGGACCGCCCCGTCGACCTCGACATCGATGAACCACGCCGGGCGCCAGCGAACCTGACGTTCGGACGACTGAACCTTGCCGCCGGTAAGACGCTCAACTTCTGCGTGAATGCGTGCCAGCGCTGCATCGTCGTAAACCGGCTCTGCGTTCTGATCGGTCATGGCATTTCCTCCCTCTTCCCGCTGAGGTGCTGCATTGGGCGAAGGCCTTCGGCAACCTGCCCAAGGGAAGGTGATGGCTTGCCGAGGCTGACGGAATGGGGCACCCAAACGCGCAGCAAGCGTAAAATTTGAAAGGTCTCAGCATGAAAGTAGCATGGATCGGGCTTGGCCAGATGGGTCTTCCGACTGCCGCGACCATCGCCGCCGCCGGCCATGAAGTGCGCGGTTTCGATGTGAACCCGCCCGAGCCGGAAAAGGCGGGCGCAATCCAGCTTGTCGGCAGTGTGGCCGAGGCCGCGGCCGATTGCGACCTGTTGTGCATAGCGGTGTTTTCCGACGATCAGGTCGAAGATGTGCTGAACGGACCCGAAGGCGTCATCGACCAGCTCAAACCGGGTGCGGTCGTGGCAGTGTTTACAACCGGCGCCATCGAATCCATTCAGAAGATTGCCGCCGCTGCGCCTGAGGGAGTGAGTGTCCTCGACACCTGCTTCAGTCGCAAGCAGAGCGAACAGGCTTCGGGCAAGCTCACCCTGCTGATCGGCGGCGATGCCGACGCGATCAAACGCGCTGCCCCCGCTTTGGACACATTTGCTCTCCGCATCTTTCATGTCGGCGCCAGCGGAGCAGGCCGGGCAATCAAGCTCGTAAACAATGTCCTGTTTGCGGCGAATGTGCAGGTCGCTGCGGACGCCATGAAGCTGGCCGAAGGCCTTGGCCTGGACCGGTCAGCGACAGCCGAGGCGCTGGTGCAATGCAGCGGGGCCAGCGATGTTCTGAACACGTTCGCCATGGTCGATCCGACTGTGATGTTGGAACAGATCCACCGCTATATGATCAAGGATGTTGTAGCCGCTCTTGCCGCGGGCGATGCGGCGGGTGTGGCACTGGGCCCGCTACCGGCTGCGACAAGCGCCTATCACAGCTGACCTGCCGCCGCGTGTGCGGGCAAGGCAGTAGTCGCCATACTGGTGCGGCCAATATTTCCGATCTGATCACAAAAAAGGGGGACGCCAATGGCGCCCCCCGTTCTTTTTGTGCAATCCGATGTGGACTGCTTTTGCGTCCCTGTCAGAACCGAAATGCAACCGTTGCGCCATAGGTGCTCGGCGCCGCCTGGAAGCGGATGGCAGTACCGAACGTGCCGTAACCGTTGAAGAGCGCGTTGTAGTACTTTTCACCGGTAACATTCCGACCCCAGACCGCCAGTTCGAGGCCCGAAGGAAGCACCGCAGCGGCTCGCAGGTTCATCACGCCATAACCCGGCAGGCCGCTGAACGAGTTCTGCGTGTCGATGAAGGCAATCGCAGCTGCCTGCTCGGCGGCGTCATTGATGCCATCGTTCAGGGCAGGAGCGGTCAGGTCCGCTGTGGCGTAGTCCTGCACGACCGAAGTCGTATAGGCATAGTCGGCGTGCAGCGAGAGTTCGGCAAAGTCCGTATCGAAGGTCTGCGTGGCGCCGATATTCCACGTCCATTCCGGCGCGCGCGGCACGAATTCATCGCTACGGTCCACCGGCCCGCCAAGGCCATCCGCGATAAACGAACCATCGGCGTACTTGGAGTTGAGGTAGGAAACTGCGCCTACGATTTCCATGCCTTCCCAGGGGATGAGCGTGGTTTCAAACTCAGCACCGTAGGAACGCACGTCACCGGCGTTCTGAACGAACTGCGTCAGATTGACGCCGACAAGCGCATTGACGATGTTCTGCGCGCCGTTGCGCCACAGATAGAAGGCCGCGAGATTGGTGCGCAGCCGATCGTCAAGAAAATCACCCTTGAAGCCGACTTCGACATCCTTGACCTTTTCCGGGTCGAAAGCGTCGAACCCAGGGGGCACCGGGCGTGAGTTCAGACCGCCAGCCAGCGCCGCGCCGCCGAAGCGTGCGTAGACCAGCTTGTCGGGGTCGATCTGGTAATCAACACTGATCAGCCATGCCGGATATTGGAAGGTGGAGGAAACCGGATCCATACAATCCGGGCCGGGAGGCACCAGATTGGCATTGGGTCCGACCGAGCAAAGACCTTCGGGAGGCAGGACGACCGGCACCCCGCCGCTCAGGAACAGGTCGTCAAAGCCGGGCTGCCCGCCGATAAAGCCCATCCGGTTGATGGAGCGTTTGTCCCAGGTGTAGCGGACGCCGCCGGTTACCGTCAGTTCGTCGGTGATGTCGAAGTTCGCCTGCGCGAAGAGCGCTTTGGATTCCGATACGAACGTCGCCCTGTTGGTGTTGGCCGGGGCGAAGTCGAAACCGAAATCCGTGGCGGCGAAGACGCGCGAAGCCGACTGCTCATTGCCTTCTTCCCTGAAGTAGAATCCGCCGACAATCCATTGCAGTCGCCCGTCGATATTGATGCCCGACACCTGCAGCTCCTGGCTGAACTGCTGCTGTTCGTAGTCGGACGAATAGGAACCGATCGGCGCCGGTGTACCGTCAAGATCCAGCGAGTCGCCGGTATCTGATTCACGATATGCCGTGATCGACTTGACCTTTACCGCATCAAGATCGAGTTCGATGGTGCCGCGAACGCCAAACGCTTTGTTATAGTTCGTCTGGTCATCGATATTCGGGTTGCCGGTATTGGTATCGGCAAAGGTAGTATAGAAATCGTCGTTGGTTTGCAGATAGTCGGACAAGGTGAACTGGGCCGAGTATAGCGCCAGCGCCGGTCCTGTAGGATTGATCCCGACGAGGGCAGTGTTGTTGTAGGTATCGACGATGTCGATATAATCACCCGAAACCGACACTTCGACCGGCAGGGACGCGGGGCGCCAGGCAATTGTTCCGCGCAGCGACAGATCACCGTCTACCGCAGCGGCATCGCGTTCCCGAAGGGGATTGCGCCCAAAGCCCTGATTGCGTTCGCCATAGCGGCCCGCAACCCGCACTGCGAGTTCATCACCAGCGATCGGCACGTTAACAGCGCCTTCGATGGAGTATGTTTCGTAGTCGCCGACTTGGCCCTGGATATGGCCTTCAAACACACCGCTGGGGGCCACGGTCGTCATGTTGAGCGCGCCGCCAGTGGTATTGCGTCCGAACAGCGTTCCCTGGGTGCCGCGAAGAACCTCGACCGACGCCAGGTCCAGAAGCCCGTTATTGCTGGCGATGGGGCGGGCGAGATAGACCCCGTCGACATAGATGCCGACAGCCGGATCCGAGAAGGAGTTCGGGCTGTTCTGCGCATTGCCGCGAATGGCCAGATAGATCAGCGAGGCATTACCCGTGCCGCCCGACTGGACCGAGAGGCCCGGCGAAACGCGGCCGATATCGGAGACTTCGACGACCTGTCGCTCGGTGAGCGCGGCGGGATCGAGCGCGGTAACGGCCAGCGGCACCTGCTGCAGGTTTTCCGAAGTGCGGCGAGCCGTCACAACGATTGCCCGGACACCCCCGGTGCTTTCGGTCTGGGCTTCAGCAGTAGTTTCCTGCGCCGATTGCGCTGCAGCACTTGCAGGCAATGCGAGCGCGGCGCCAGCCAATAGAATATGCTTGGAATTACCAATCATCAGTCATCTCCTCCAGTCTATTTTGTTTTTTAACGGACACACTTTTTGATGCCCGAATTTTTCGTCATTCTTATATCACTAACAATTTCAGGTCTTTATCCTCGTTTAAAGACCAAATTCAAGGTTCTATTCCCCCCTTGGAAAAATCTTGGGAAGCCATTAAGTATATCAAAAAATAATCGATATTTTGGTCTTCTTCACCTGATGAAGTCAGGGTTAGTGCCCTCTGACCCTTAATTGGCTTATCGCCTCTTTGCTTGATCATCGCTCTCGCCGCAACAAAGACATCTCTGTTTTGGCGGGCTTTGTGTTTGTATCGCACTAGTGTGGTTTTCATGTTACACTGAAAACGTGCGGCATCCTGGAGGTTTCACGCGGCGCTCGCTTGACGGGCTGACGCTTCCTGCCGACCGGCAGGTTTCATTGCGCCGTGCCGAGCACCAAGTGAAAACTGCGGCAAGCAGTTGGAGTCTCGAAAGGGGCGGTGCAGGCCACGACAATGCCCTTCAGCAAGTTGAGCACGCTGGAGGCTGTTTTATTGGATCGCTCGTGGAAGTTGGTAGGCCACAAGGTTGACCAGCAGGCGGATTTTGCGATTGCTGACTTTAATTGGAGCTTAGAATGGGCACCGACACTCTTCCTTCTCACGTTCCTGCAGACAAGGCCGTGCGCCTGCCCTTCTTCGCGCGCGAAGTGATCGGGGAATGTCCGCAGGAAACGTTGATTCCCGAAATGCACCGCACTCTGGGGCCTGTCACCTACGTTACCAACATCTTCCCTGGCGATAAGCCGGGCTGGCTGCTGACCGGCTACGAAGATACGATGGAAATGCTGCGCGATCCGGACAATTTCACGAAGAACGGAATGGGCCAGTGGTCGCAGAGCATCGGGCAAGACTGGTTGGCTCTTCCCACCGAAGTCGACCCGCCGATGCACACGTTTTATCGCAAGGCGCTCAATCCGAATTTTTCGCCGCAAAAGATGGCTGCACTCAAGGGCGATCTGCGCCGCCGCGCGACCGATCTGATCGATCAGTTCAAGGATCGGGGCCGTTGCGACTTCATCAATGAATTTTCCGAGCGGTTCCCGATCTATATCGTGCTCGACCTGCTGGGGCTCCCGCAGGAACGGGTGAGCGAGTTCCTCACCTGGGAAAAGTCGATGTTGCACACCAACGATTGGGAAGAGCGTTGCGCAGCAACGCAGAAGACGGTCGATTATCTGAAGTCCGAAATTGCGGAGCGCCGCGCCAATCCCAAGGACGACTACATTACCTCAATCTTTGATTTCGAGGCCGAAGAGGGGCGAAAATGGAGCGATGAGGAGGCGCTCGGCCATTGCTTCAATCTGTTTATCGGCGGGCTGGACACTGTAACCACGATGTTGGGCAGTATCTTCAATCACCTCGCGCGCTATCCCGAACAACAAGCGGAACTGCGTGAAAACCCCAATCGCATCGTACTCGCGGTCGAAGAGTTCCTGCGGGTCTATGGCCCTGTCACCGCGTTCCGGATCGCTACACGCGAAATCGAGATTCACGGGCAGACGATCATGCCGGGTGACTATGTTTCCGTGAGCACTGCGGTGGCCAATCAGGACCCCAAGATGCACGATGCTCCTTCTGAAGTGCGCTTCGATCGCAAGGCGGCGCATATTGCGCTGGGCGGTGGCATCCACAAATGCCTTGGCATGCATCTGGCACGGCTGGAACTGCAGACGGCGCTGGAGGAATTCCTGAAGGCCATCCCGCAATTCCGCTTCGCCGATGGCTTCAAGGAAGGGTATTTCGTGGGCAACATCACCTTTGTCCCCAAGCTCGAGCTGCAATGGGATTGAATGCCGCATGCGCCGGATCGGCGGAACCTTCCTGCTGACCGGCCGTGACGGGTGCGGCACATTCGGCCCGGCGGCGGCCTGCCTCGCACCAAGCCTCTGATCGCGAAGGATGCGATGGCGCCGCCCTGATGAAGGTCGCGGCAAGGAGCCTAAACCTGCGCGGATTTTTTGACGCGTTTCGTGCATGAATGTCGGCAGGTCGTGATTGTTTTGCGTGCCGATTTTGCGGTGTTTGACAGTACGTCCTCGATTTCGATCCTGCCGCTGCAAACCCCGGTCCCGCCGATACCCTGGCATGGATCGACCGGCAGCACTGGGTCGCCTAAGACACCATGTCCGCCATCTGAACAGCAAATGGCTGCGGGGCAATGAACCCGGAAGCGCGTCACGCCATCGTGCCATGCCGGTTCGGCCGGCCACTGCGGCAGCCGCCTCCACCTGCTGCCGGGACCTTGCTGTTCTGAGACCTTGAGGATGCGGAATGGCTACCTGTCCAAGGAAAGGCGCGTGCCAAGCCGCCCGAAGGGATGAACGGCTGAACACGGGAGATCGAGATGACCTTGCAGGACACGAACAAGGGTATTGTGCGCCGTTTCCTAGGAGCGGTCGAAGCCGGGGACATCGAGACTGTCGAGGCCTTGCAGGCACCTGAATGCACATGGTGGATCATCGGTTCGGGCGAGATATCGCGTGAAGCCTACACCGAAGCGGTCAAGGGCATGTTGCTGACAGCATCCCCGCGCAAGGTTGAGATCACTGGCATGGTCGCGGAAGGTGATACCGTGGCCGCAGAAGTGCGGTCCGCAATGCATTTCGGCGACCGGGTGTATGCCAATGAGTATCACGACCTGTTCGTGATTGCGGATGGCCTGATCGTCCACGGACGTGAGTATTTTGACACCAGTAAAGTCGCGGCCTTCTTTGGCCCGCAAGGAGAGGCAACATGAATCCAGAAGAAACCGTGAAGGCATTTCTTGCCCTGTTTCACACGCGCAAGCTCGATGTCGCAGCCGTTCGCGCGCTGTTGGCTGACGATGCCCGTTATCAGCCGATTGTCCCCATTGCCCCTGTAAGGGAGGGCGCGGATGCAATCTGCGAGGAACTCGAACGCCAGTATGAATTGTATGACGAATGCGCCTGCGATATCCTCGCCATCTCGGCGACCGGATCTACCGTTTTCACTGAACGCGTTGATAGCTGTCGTCAGTTGAAGGACGGGCGCAAGACCACCACCAATGTCGTTGGGGTGTTCGATGTCGATGCATCCGGCAAGATCGTCTGGTGGCGGGAATATTGGGACGGGCTCGATTGCGCGGGCCAGCTAGGTATCGATGACAAGGCCATGCGCTCGCTGATGGGCGCTTGAGGGGAAACTTGATGCAATACGACGTGGTAGTGATGGGCTCCGGCGGTGCGGGCCTCACGGCAGCACTGGTCGCCGCGAAGGCAGGGTGCAAGGTCGCCGTGCTGGAAAAGGCACCGCATTTCGGCGGCACGACTGCGATTTCCGGCGGCGGCGTCTGGATACCCGAAAGCCCGCAGGCGGTGGCGGCAGGCGTCGATGACAGCAAGCAGAAGGCCCTAGATTATGCTCTCGCCGTGGTCGGTAACCGGGCCGAACGCGAATTGATCGAAGCCTATATCGAAACCGGGCCGGATATGGTCGCGTGGCTCGAAGCCAACAGCTCGGTGCATTTCCTTCTCTCGCCGCCGTCGAGCGACTGGTATCCGGAGGTCGAAGGCGCGATGCACGAAGGCCGCCTGCTCGCCCCGGCCGAATATGACGGCAAGGAACTCGGGCCCTTCTTCGACAGCCTTTCAGAGCCGCGCAAGGAATTCAACGCCCCCGGCGGGATGATGATCGACCTGTTCGACCTGCCCTATATCGCCCAGCTGCCACGCCCGGGCGCGCTGTGGCACATGGCCAAGATTGCCATCCGTTTCGCCCGCGACAAGAAGAAGCTTGGGCGCGGTTCGCGCCTGACCATGGGCACTGCACTGATGGGCAGGCTCTACCGGTCCGTGCTCGATGCCGGGGTGGACCTGTACAACAGCGCGCCTGTGGAACGCCTGCAGATCGAGGACGGCAGGGTTACAGGTGTGGTGGCGACAATTGCGGGTAACGAAACACCAATCGCCGCCTCCCGGGGTGTGATCCTGGCGGCCGGCGGCTTTTCCGCGAACGAGCAGATGCGCAAGGAATATATTCCCTACGCCGAACAGCACGTTTCGATCCTGCCCTACAGCAACACCGGCGATGGCATCAACGCGGCCACCGCGTCGGGCGCTGCGATGGGGAACGACAATCACGCCAATGCGGTCTGGGCTGTCGTCTCCAAACGCACCCGCGCCGACGGTTATGTTGAGCGATATGCGCACCTTATCGACATGTCGAAGCCTGGCTGCATTGCCGTCGGCCAGGATGGCAAGCGCTTCGCCAACGAGGCGAGTGTGCATTTCGTGGAAGATATGCACGCGACCGGCAATGTTCCGGCGTGGATCATTTCCAATGCCAGGAACGTCAAGAAATACGGCCTTGGCCTGTCCCTGCCGGGCGGCGGGAATACCAAGGAACTGGTCGCTTCGGGCTATATGAGGACGGGCGAGACCCTGGCTGAACTGGCCGCGCAAATCGGTGTCGATGCTGCTGCGCTCGAAGCTACGGCGGCCAAGGTCAATGCCGATGCCGCCACCGGCAAGGACAGCGCTTTTGGCAAGGGCGACACGCTGATCGATCAGGAGATTGGCGACCCCAAGCATGCGCCCAATCCCTGCTTCGGGCCGGTGGGTAATGGGCCGTTCTATGCCGTGCAGATTTTCCCCGGCGACGGTTCGACCACTGTCGGGGTGCGGATCGATGCGCAATGCCGGGTCAAGGATGAGGACGGTCAGCCGATCCCCGGCCTGTGGGCCGCCGGGTTGGATGCCAATTCGATCTGGCACGGCAAGTCGCCTGCGCATGGGTGCAATGTCGGCCCGGCGCTTGTGACGGGTTATATCGCCGGGAACTCAGCTTCCGGTAACGCCTAGGTGACCGCTCAGCCTGACATCGAAGACTATCGACATCGGGTTACGGAGACCGTCCGGTTTTCGGAAACCGACCGGCTGGGACATGTGAACAATACCGTTTTCGGCATCTACCTTGAGGTCGGGCGGACACGCTATTTCATCGACAGCGGTTTCTATGCGCAGGATCGCGTGGCGCTGGTGATCGTGAAAACGGAAATACAGTTCGCGGGCATGATCTACTGGCCGGGCGAGGTCGAGATCGGCACGCGCGCCAGCGGATTCGGGCGAACGTCTTTCACGATGGACCAGATCATCTTGCAGGAGGATCGCGTGGTAGGAATGTCCAACAGCACGATGGTGTTGATCGATTCCGGATCGCAAAAACCCACACCGCTTACCGAAGACATCCGTTCGATGCTGGAAAAACTGGGGTGACCGTGAAGACTGCAGTTGTCACAGGCGCAAGCTCGGGAATTGGCCTTGTTGTTGCGCGGGAACTGGCACGCGAGGGCTGGCGGGTTATCGCGCAAGGCCGCAATCCCGAACGCAGCGAAGCCGCACTGGCGCAGATCCGGGCTGCGGCTCCCGATGTGCAGGTCGACATGATCCTGGCCGACCTTTCGGTCATGGACGATGTGAACCAATTTGCATCCAAGGTCGCTGCGCTAACTGGCCGGATCGACCTGCTGGTGAACAATGCGGGTTCTTCCCCGGCTGAACGGGTTGAAACGGCGGATGGACTTGAACAGACCTTCGCCGCCAACCATCTGGCCGTGTTCCTGCTGACCCACAAGCTGCTCCCGCTGCTCAAGGCGGCTGCCCCGGATGCGCAGGTGATCACGACTGCTTCGGTTGCCCACAAGTTCATCAAGGACATGAAGTGGGACGATCTGCAGCAGACGCGCAAATTCAGCGCGGGTGATGCCTATACCCAGTCCAAGCTGGCAAATATCCTGTTCACCCGAGAAATGGCGAAACGGGTCAGAGACCAGGGGATTCGTGTCAATTGCATGCATCCCGGCCTGGTGCAGACCAATTTTGACAGCCACGGAAGCCTGGTGGTCAAGCTGATGTATATCCTCGGCAAACCCTTTTCGCTCACGCCGGAGAAGGGCGCAGATACGATCCTGTGGCTGGCACGGGGCGGGGCGCCCGATGCGACCGGCGAGTATTTCGTCAAACGCGTAAAAGGTGAACTGACCCCGGCAGCGCAAAGTGACGAGGGCGCGGCACGGCTGTGGGCAATCAGCGAGGACCTGGTCGCAAAGGCTGGCCAGCCAGTGAGCTGAATCGGGAGCGGCAAACCGCTGACCTGCTCGTTTCCGACGCCGCGCTCATAGGCAAAGAGCCCGCCTTATTGTTCGCGGCGTTTTGCCTCGGCAACCATGGCGAACAGGCCTTCATTGTATTTGGTCAGCTGTTCCATCGTCAGATTGCGATAGGGCGTCATGGGGCACAATGAGTCGACGACGCCCCAGAAGGGTTCGATCTGCTCCAGCACTTCGTCTACGGGGCCGCATTTCACGAATGCCTGCACCATGTCGTCGCTGACCTTGTCGATAACGCTTGCCACGTCACCGCTTTCGCCGGCGGCCAGCTGGCAGTCGCGCGCAAGGTCGCCAAAGCCGATGGAATCGAAGAAGCTTTCATACTCCTTGTACCCGGCATAGCCTGCCACGGTCGCGCGGCTGTCGTTGATCGCCTGTTGCTTGTCGTCATTGATGGCGACCCACGGCCACGCATTGATCTCGATATCTTCGCGCTTGCGCCCGAGGCGGGCGAGTTCGGAATCGATGAAGCCCTTCTTCTGCACGGTATAATCGACCGTCCACAGCGCATGTACGATCAGCCCGTCACCGATTTCCAGGGCCATGCTGGTGAGCTTGTCCTTCAGAGCGGCGATCCAGATCGGGATGTTCTCGCGCACCGGCGGCGCGGTCATCATCTTTTCGGTCCATTCCAGGTCGTAATATTCGCCGTGAAGCGGCTCCATATCCTTGTGACCGTTCGCATTCACATAGCGCACGATCTTCACCACTTCGCGCAGGTGGGTCAGCAGCTTGCGGTGGGGTTCGCCGTAAATGCCTTCCAGCGCGCTGTGCAGCGAGGTGCCGAGGCCGAGCACAAAGCGGCCCTGGCTGATCGTGTCGCACTCGATCGCGCAATAGGCGGTTTCGACCGGGCTGCGGGTGCCGGCAACCGCGATACCGGTGGAGATTTTCAGCGTTTCGGTCATGGCCCCAACGGCGGCCATGGGCACGAACGGCGCGCCATAGATCTGCAGCGAGAAGACCCCTTCGAAGCCCACCTGCTCCATCTGCTTGGCCATGCCGCCCATGACCGGCGCCGGCAGGACAGGCATGACACCCCACCATTTGCGTTCGCCACCGGTGGCGTTGGTCAGTTTGGTCATGCTTTTTCGTATCCTATCATGTCACTGCAATCGGCACTGACATTATCGCGATAGGCAAAGTCGCCGCGCGCCTGTCTTTCGGCGAGTGCCGTCATCAGGACACGATATTTCTGCCCTGCCTCGTCCAGCGGCGAATGCAGGTCCTTGCGCTTTTCGGGCCGCATGTAGCGCGGGCTCTGCGGCGAGGTCATCGAGCTGTCCTGACGCGAGACCTTGTAGCTGGCTTTCGGCATCATGTAGCGGAAAGGGTTGGACTTTTTGACGTTGGACGTGTTCATCGCATAGTCCAGCCGGGTGCGGTCGCGGGTTTCGGGCACGCAGGGGTGGAACAGCTGAACATTGTCGCCCGGGCTGAACCGGCCATAGGCAATCGCGGCATGGCTGCGCAGGTAGATACGGATGACCTGACGAACCTGCTGCACATCGTCGCGCACGCCGCCAAACATCTTCATGATCGGCGCAACCGACTTGTTCACACAGGTGCGAACCATGGTGATCGATTCGCTGTCGTGGAACACCTCGACCGTTTCCTTGTCCATCTTTTCATCGCCCACGACATCGGCGTGGATGAAATCGGCATGGGTCAGGTCAATCAGGTTTTCCAGGCTCAGCGGGGCACAGCAATCGAACCTGACCGTGCCGAGCATGTGCAGCGGCAAACCGCCGTCTTCGGGCAGGTAGGGAATGCTGGGAATGTGTTCGGGCGCGGCATTGTCCGGATTGCCCAGCCAGCCCCAGACATAGCCGTATTTCTCGATAACCGGATAGCGGCCGCTGGCATCGGTGTACTCGCTCTTGGTCGAAGCCAGCTTGTCGTTGGGATGCGTCTCGGCCGCGACGACGCTGCCATTCGCCTCGCGCCACAGGAAGAAAGGCTGCGAATAGACCGCGCGCCGGACCGGCTTCTTGTCCACCGCAAAGCTGTGTGCGAGCGGGAACCAGGCGTCCTTCAACATGATCTCGTGCGGCAACCAGGCATTGACCTTGGCGGCGAAATGACTCGGGTCGGAAGCGATGGGATCGTCGAATGTCGCGGGAACCGGAGTGTCTTGAACGTCGAGCATGATCTGTCCCTTGTCCGTTGTTGGGCCGCGCTCAGGCGGCGGCTTCCTGCTGGGTCCGGTGCTGGGCGATCTCTTCGCGCAGATCCGAAGCATGGATGGAGGCCGACGGCTTCAGCACGCGCAAGGCGGCCCCGTCGACATGGTCGAATATTTTGAAGGGCGTGCCCACGCTCATCGCCTTGGCCATGAGGCCCGGCAGTTCGGGGGAGAGCACGGCGCGCCAGCGGACCTGTGTTACCCCGCGCGCCGCGGGCACCGGAGCCACCGCGGCGTGGAATAGCAGGTTGAACTCATCGTCCAGCAGCGTCAGCTCGGCCTCGCCCGTAACCGGATGGGTGACGATGCGCAGGCTGATCGGAAAATCGGAAGTGAACGGCGAAGGCCAGTGCGGCGAGGCCCATTGGCACGATCGTTCGAGCATAAGCAGTCCGTCGCGCTCGCGCAGTTCGGTTTGCAAATAGGGGGTGAAACGCACGCCCCTGATGGCGAGGAGCAGCGACGGATCGTCGAACAGCGCGTCGATCCATTGCTCATGATCGAGAGAAACGATCGATGTTCCGGACAGTGGCAGCACGAAGTCCTCGGGCGGTGGTGGCGCCGCCTTGGCATCGAGGCAGATGCGCACGAAGCCCCCGCTTTCATGTACGCCAAAGGCCCTGGCCTTATAGACGGGGGGGTATTTACGGTCGCTCTTCAAATTGGGAATATCAACGAGCTGGCCGCTGCTTCCGTCGAATGTCCAGCCATGATAGCCGCACTGAATCGCCCCGCTTTCGAGGATGCAGCCGAGCGAGAGTGGCGCGCGGCGATGTGGGCATCGATCCTCCAGCGCGTGGGCCGAACCCGCCTTGTCTCGCCACAGCACGACGGGCTGATCGCCCAGATCGACGTTCATTGGCTTGTCGGCGTGGATTTCTTCGGAGCGGGCCACCGCCCACCATATAGCTTCAGTCATCGTCGAATCGTATCTCCCACACCGCCATTATGCCGATTAAATTGACGTTTGACAATTTAAATGTCAGGAGGTGGCCTATGAGCGTCGCAGCACAGACTCGCTTGCAGGAAAGCAGGAATGTGCCGTCGCGCGCGGTGGCACGCGAAAGGGGCAGGGGGCGGCCACGCAACGGTGCCCGGGATTGCCTCGACGAGGCTTCGCTGCTGCGCACCGCCTTCACCATGTTTGCTACCCACGGATACGGTGCGGCAACCATGCGGGCGATGGCGCGCGAGCTTGGCGTCAGCCACAACCTCCTGAACGTGAGGTTCGGCAAGAAGTCACAATTGTGGAAGGCGGCGGTCGACTGGCGCCTGGCAGAGGCGGCGCGTGACGTGGAACTGGCCTTCGATCCCGCACATTCGCCCGAAGAGCAATTGCGCGACCTTGTCCGGCGGTTTTGCCGGTGGGCTGTCGTCAATTCGGATATTGTGGCGATCAGCCAGCAGGAGGGACGCGAGCACAGCTGGCGCCTGGATTTCCTGACCGCGCAATTCGCCCTGCCGTTCCAGCTTCGCCTGCGCGACCTGCTGGACGAAGTCGCATCGCGCACGCCTTTGCGACCTATCGGCTCCGATGCGCTGCTGGCGCTGCTGGTCCACGGTGTGGGGTCGTTCTTTGCGCTTGGCCCCATGCATGATCGCCTGCTGCCGGACGCACTGGGTGGGCGTTCGGGCGGGTCAACGGCTATGGATCGCGCCGATGCAATGGCGGACTTCCTGCTGGGCGGGCTCTTCGCCGCGTAGTCGCGGTGTGCCCCGCCAGGTCGTGCGCGTCAGGTTGTGCGCGCCAGGTCGTGCGCGTCAGGTTTTTGTCGGGAAGAACGCGTCGGCAATGCGCTGGCGGTAAATCGCCGACTTGTCTTCGTCCAATCCGAATTGCGGGACGACCGGCGTGATGGAATCGGCGAATTGCGCGCGTTCGAGAATTTGCGCCTTCACCTCCTCGGCGGAACCCAGGATCGTGATGGCGCTTACCATCTCGTCGGGGCAGGCCTGTGCCATCGCGGCATAGTCCTGCCGCGCAAAGGCCTCCTGAATTGCCACGGCCTCCTTGCCAAATCCGATACCCTCGAAATAGCGGAGATATTGCGGCGACTGGGTGTAGAAGGCCACGTTCGCCCGGGCATCGGCAATGGCCTCGTCGCGATCCTCGGTGATGAGGGTGAAAATCATCAGATTGAGGTCGAAAACGGAACGGTCGCGGCCGCCCTTGTCCAGGCCTGCCTGCAGATGAGGGGCGACCTTCTCGTGGATCCATTGCGTGGTCCACAGCGGATGGCCCAGCAGCCCATCCGCGATCTCACCGGCCTGTTCGCAGGCTTTCTCGAACACGGCTGGCAGGTAGACGGGCACCGATGGTCGCCGTGCCGGGCCGGTCAGGCGAAAGTGCGACAGGTCGAGCGTCGCATACTCGCCTTCCAGCGTCTGCAATTCGCCGGTGTGGCCCTTGGCGATCACGGCGCGCACCTGCTCCACGACTTCGCGCATGTGCGAAAGCGGTTTCCCGTATGCCATGCCGAAGCTGCCTTCGATCTGGCTCTGCGCGCTAGAGCCGAGGCCGAGCACCGCCCGCCCGTCGCTGATGTGATCGAGGTCGATCACGCTGCACGCGGTCTCCAGCGGACTGCGGGTGAAGGCGAGCGCGATCCCGCTGCCCAGTTTGATTCGACTGGTCACTGCCGCCGCGGCGGCGAGGGTAATAAACGGCAGGCCGAAAATCTGCGGGACCCACACCCCCTCGATACCGGCTGCCTCCCATTCCTTTACCAGGGGTACAAGTTCGTCCGCCGGGAGAACCGGCAGCTGCGTCCAGACTTTCTTGCCTGCGAACATCAGGAAAATCCCTTCGCTGTGTCGAAATAATCGCGCCAGGAGACAATCTTGGCGCCGTCCATCTCAAAAACGCCCATCAGGGTGATGGAAATGATCTGCTTGCCGTCCTTGTCATAGAAATTGTCGGTTCGCTCGGTCAGCACCACATTTCCGTTCGCGGCTATGTGGTGCACGATGACCTCACCGCTCTCGACCGGGGCCTGCTGCGCAAATGCATCCATGAAGGCCTTGGCTTCGGCAAATCCGGTGGTCTTCGATATCCCGACATTTTCCCACACCGTTGCGTCGGTAAACCGCCTTTCCATCGACGCCAGCATGTCGCCAAGAGTGGGCTTCCATTCGTCGAAAAAGGCGAGAACCTCGGCCTGGGCGTCGGACATGGTCAGTCCTCCTCGGCGATGGTGACCGTCACCCCGTCCAGCGCATCGGTCATCTCGACCTGACACGACAGGCGTGAGGTTTCAGTGCGATGGTCCGAGCTGTCGAGCAGGTCGCTCTCGTCCTCGGTCATTTCCGGGAGCTTGTCGGCATAGGACGGGTCCACGTGGACATGGCATGTCGCGCATGAACAGCACCCACCGCACAGGGCAAGCAGTTCGTCGAAACCGTCGTCGCGGATGATCTCCATCAGCGACAAACCGGTCTCGGCCTCTACTTCCTTGCTGTTGCCGGAACGGTCGATCACATTGATTTTCGGCATTGTTTACTCCGTAGAACGTTTATCTGACTTCGACTTCGACCGGGAAGCGATCGAAGTAAAACTGAAAATGCTGGCGGATGTCCTCAGCGGTAATACCGAAATCACCCTCCAGGTCGAACTTCACCTTTCCCTTCACCGCCGGATCGTGGTCCAGGTGATATTGGTGCAGGGTCTTGAGCGTCTCTTCGTCCAGCGTGATGCCGGCCTTGTCGTAGATTTCCCTCAGGATCGGATCGGGGTTCTTGATCCATTCGTGGAAATAGACGTCGATCGTCTGCTCTTCGGGAAGGCAATCACGATCCCTCACGCAGCGCGACAGCAGGGTCTTGTATCGATCGATCCAATAGGCCTTGGGTTCTTCCGGATCGCTTTTCGTTCGCAGAATGCGAGAGGCATAGAGCCACATCGACAATGTCGACCGGATCGAGCCGACCGGGTCACGATGCGTGATGACGAAAGTCGCATCCGGGAAGGTTTTGTACAGCACCGGCAATTGTTCCATGTGCTGCGGGCATTTTATGACCCAGCGATTTGGCCCCTTGAGGAAGGTGAGGATCTGCAGGCCCTTTTTCAGATAGGCGTAGGTGCCGCTCTGGTCGTGGCTGAGATAATAGTCCCGCCATCTCGGAACATGCGCCATCCACTCGATCAGGTAGGAAGAGAAATCGAGCGCCTGCAGTTCGATATCCTCGCTGATATGGTCGGGCGAGAATTCGTGCATATAGCTCATCATGGGCAGGATCGCTTCCTGCTGTTCCCAGCCTGCCTGCGCTCTCGTCCAGCGAGGGTTGGGATCGCTGACACTCGGTTCATCCTGCGGGGTTGGAACCGGCGCAATGGCCTCCCACCAGGGAAGCGAGCGCAACCTTTGGTCAGCGGACAGCAGGCCCAGCAAATGCGTGGTGCCAGAACGCGGCGGTCCGGCGACGATGATCGGCCAGTCGATCTGGATGTCGAGGATCTCCGGATGCCTTTTGCAGATGTCCTCCACCCGCAGGCGGTCGGCGGCATAGCGCACGAACATCATCCACAGACCGGCGCGCCCGACGGGCGAGAGGAATTCGTCCTCCTCCACGCATTCACACCACAGGTCGAGCCGCTCGACGAAGTCCATCGCCCCGAAATCGTCGAGCCCTGTCTGCGCCTTGGCGGCACCCAGAATGGCTGCGGAAGAGAAGTCGAAGTTTGCCTGTGCGGCAGCGGCAAGCGCCCCCTTCTGCGCTTCGGTCAGCACGGGGGAGCGCATGTCCTTGATCTCGAACACCTGGCCCTTCGAGGCTTTCGTCATCCCCTTGCTCTCCCATGCAGCGACATGCGCTCGTGCGCCTGTGCTCACTTATACTTGTGGTGCCCCGTAAAAGCGGTGCGGGCGAATCTTTGCCCTACCGAAAGATATGCGGCGCGCACCCTCGGAGCCGTTAGATCGAGTGCGGAGAGGATGATGCGGGAAGCATGGCGGAAAATCTGTTCGATCTGACCGGGAAGGTCGCGCTGGTAACGGGTGCGAACTCTGGCCTGGGCTTTGGCTTTGCCGAAGGCCTGGCGCGCGCCGGAAGCGACCTGGTTATCTGGGGCAGACGCAAGGACGCGAACGCGCAGGCAGCGGCAAAGCTGCGCGCACTGGGCGTCAGGGTTCATTCTGCCGAAGTGGATGTAACCGACGAAGCGCAGATCATTGCCGGGGTGGCCGATGCCGTCGCCGAAATGGGGCGCATCGACACGGTTGTGGCCAATGCGGGTATCGCCAATCCCAAGCCGTTCATTGAATTGGATGCCGACACTTACAACACGCTGATGAATGTCAACCAGCACGGCGTGGTGTTTACCTTGCGCGAGGTTGCCAGGCATATGGTCAGCCGCGCCGAGGCAGGCGATCCGGGCGGGTCGATGATCCTGTGCGGCAGTGGCTCGATTTTTCAGGGCGTGCCCACGCTGGCGCATTATGGCGCGGCAAAAGGTGCCCTCGCAGCGCTGGCCAAGTCACTGGCTGCGGAACTTGGTCCCCATGGCATTCGCTGCAACGTGATCGCGCCGGGCTTCATCATCACCGAAATGACCATGGCCGATCCGGAGGTTGGCAAGATGATCGCCGATGCCGTTGCCGCCAAGGCTCCGATCGGGCGAGCTGGAATGCCCGACGATCTGTGGGGTGCCGTGGTCTATCTGGCCAGCGATCTTTCCTGCTATCACACCGGCGATACCCTGGTGGTTGATGGCGGAAAGATGTTCAACAACTAGGAGCGCAGTCCATGTTTTCCCGTCCGCAGGCGCGGCACAGCCAGAACGCCTATGTGACCAACGATCTTGATCGCGCGCTGGCCATCTGGCGAGATCAGTACGGGGTTCCCGAATTCTATGTGTTTGAAAACAATGCCCCTGGGCTGGTCTCTTCGCCGGAATATCGCATGAAGATTGCGCTCGCAAATGTCGGCGGGCTCGAGGTCGAACTGATCGAGCCCTTGCCTGGCCAGGCCCCCATGCATGCCGAAGTGCTGCCCGAAGACGGCAGCTTTGCCATGTGTTTCCATCATGCAGCACTGCGGATCGATGGGGCACTGTCCGATTACGAAGACTATATGGCGTCCCTCGACCCTGCGATGCATCCGGTCATATGGCGCGGCGAGCTCGGCGACGTCATGCGCTACGCTTATACGGATGAGCGCGCGACGCTGGGGCACTACCTCGAACATGTCTGGTTCGACCCCGCCATGTACGCGCAGCTGGCTGCGGCCATCCCGACCTATCCGGCGGGGCGTTGATGATGAGCATTTCACTTCTCAACTTCCGGGACCTGGGCGGGATGCAGGCGGATGGCGGCGCGGTGCGCCATGGCGCGCTTTTCCGAGGCGAAGGACCGGCAAATTTGGTTGCCGAACACCATGCCGAGCTGAAGGCGCTCGGAATTGGTTACATCTTCGATCTACGCTCCGTCAGGGAGCGGGAAGCGCATCCGCATGACTGGCAGGACGAGGACTGCAAGTGGCTGGGACTGGAAGTGAATGCAGACCTGCGCGTTTTCGGCAATGACGGACGCGAGCGGTTGAGCCTGGGCGGGGAGGCCCAGCTGGCGATCGACATTATGTGCGAAACCTACCGGGAAATTCCCGATGCCCTTGCCCCGCACTGGGAAACCGTTGGCGAGTGCCTTCTGGAAGGCAGGCCGGCCATCGTGAACTGCACGGCCGGGAAGGACCGCACGGGGGTTGCGGTTGCAGTTCTGCTGGAAATGCTTGGCGTGTCGCGCGAAGCGATCCTGGAGGATTACAACCGTTCGCATATATTTGGCGAGAATCTGCGCCGCAGCGGCGCGCTGGAGAGCGGTTTTCGCTCCAGCTTCGGTTTCATGCCGAGCCCCGAGCAGGTCGATGCGCTGATCGGGGTCCGCGCGGACTATCTCGAAGCAGCCTGGCAGCAGATTGAATCCAGCCACAAGACCGTGGGCCGGTACCTGGCGGATGCAGGTCTGGCTGAAGACAAGCAAATCGAGCTGCGACGACGTCTCGTGACCGAAGCCGCATCTGGCTCGAAACAGGGAGAGATTTGATGAAAACTGGCGGCGTGATTGGACTGGGCGGCATCGGTGGCGGGGTTGCGCAATGCCTGCAACGTTCCGGCCAGCTATCCGCAATCTTTGACGTCCGGCCCGAAGCGGCCGATCGCATTCCGGGTGCGCCGCCGATATCGGCATCGCCCAAGGACCTGGCCGCCGCTGCTGATTGTGTGCTGATCGCGGTGCTCAATGGCGCGCAGACGATCGACGTCTTGTCGGGGCCCGACGGTGTCCTCGCGGCCGACAGGCCGGGCCAGACTGTCATCCTGCTCTCGACGATTTCGATGGCGGATCTGGGAACCTCGCAGAAGCTGTGCGCCGAAAAGGGCGTCAAGCTGATCGATTGCGGCGTGACCAACGGACCCAAGTCGGGCGAGAATGGGCTGATCTGCCTCGCCGGCGGAAGCGATGCCGAACTTGCTGCGGCCAAGCCGGTGTTTGACGGTTTTGCAGGCCAGGTCATTCACATGGGCGGCCCCGGCACGGGCATGGCCGCCAAGATCGCGCGCAACACCACCTATTTCGGCTGCATTCGCGCCGGATACGAAGGGGCCGTCATCGCGCGCAATTACGGTGTCGACCTTGGGCAATTGCGGATGGCACTTTCAGGTGACCCGGATGCCGGTGGCGGTCTGGAGGGGGCGCTCGGCATGGCCGTTCGGCCCGACCCCGAGGGGAACGAGCAGGAAACCGGTATTCGCAATTATTTCAAGGGGCTGATGATCAAGGACCTGGAGGTTGCCATCGAAGAGGCCGCCAGGTTTGGCGTTCGTCTGCCGATGATTGAACTGATCCGCGACAATGCCGATTCCACTGCGGGGCTGGAATATCCCAAGGGTCAGCCGCTCGATTGAGCAAAGACGCATGACAGATCAAGGAAATGCTATGAGTGATAATGCCTGGGAAAATGGACTGAAGGTTTTCGATGCCGTTTACGGCGAGGGCTTTTCGGCAATGATGAAGGGGCGGGAGAATGACCGCTTCAATCGAGAGATCATCGAGAACCAGTTCGGCAAATTATGGGGCGACGACGCGCTCTCGATCCGCGAAAAACGCCTGATGGTGCTTGGTGCCACGACCATGCTCGGGCGGCAGGACCTAATCGAGATCCAGATGATGGGCGCGCTGACGAACAATGAGTTCACCGACGAGGAACTGGCGCTGATTCCGCATTTCCTGCTGTTCTATGCCGGCGCCGGGAATTGCACCGCGCTGATCCGCGGGATCGAAGCGGCCAAGGCCCGCTTTGCCGAAAAGAAGAAAGGCTGAAGAAATGCGCGACCTACCCCGCCTTCCGATCGACGCGGCGACATTTGCCGAACGCTATGGTCCCTGGGCCGTCATTGCCGGAGCCTCCGAGGGGACCGGCGAATGTTATGCGCGCCAGCTCGCGGCCATGGGGATCAACCTTGTGCTTGTGTCCCGCAGGCAAGCGGCGCTGGAGGCGCTCGGCTCCGATCTGGCGGCCGAGTTCGGGATCGAATTTCGGGCCGTCGCACAGGATCTGACGGAAGCAGGTGCGGGGCTGAAAATTGTCGAGGCCACCGCCGATCTCGACGTCGGTCTGTATATATCCAACGCCGGCGCTGATGGATTTTCAGCCTTTTTCGAGGATAGCACGGACGCCGCGCACAGACTTGTGCGGATGAATATAACCACGCTGATCGATGCGGCCAACGGCTTCGGCAAGCGTTTGCTTGAGCGGGGCAAGGGCGGCATCATCGTGATGGCATCGGGTGCGGGGCTGGGCGGCCAGCCGAACCTGGCGATGTATTCTGCGACCAAGGCGTTCGAGATCAATCTCGCCGAAAGCCTGTGGGCCGAATATCACGAACGCGGCATCGACGTTCTTGCAGTTGCCGCGCCGATCATGCGCACGCCCACTTTGCTGCGGATGGTTCCGGAGGGCTTCGACACCTCCGATACTTACGATCCTGCCGATGTGACGCACAACGCACTCGCCGGATTGCTTGCCGGGGAACCAATCCAGATCATACCCGACGGTCCGGGGTCGGAGAAACAGCCGCAGGTCGAGGCTGACCGCAAGGCCCGGCTGATCGGCTTCGTGGAATTCAACAAGACATTTACGGGAGCATAGTGGGATGAAGAGGCTGGAAGGAAAAGTGGCCATCGTGACTGGTGGCGGCGGAGGAATTGGTGCCGCCGTTTCGCGCCGGATCGTACACGAAGGCGGTAAAGTCGCAATCGCGGACCTGTTCCTGGACAGCGCAAAGGCGGCGGCCGAGCCGCTGGGCGATGCCGCACTGCCCCTACAATTCGACGCGGAAGATCCTGCATCCATTGAAGCAATGGTAGAGGCCACGGTCGATCATTTCGGCGGGCTGGATATTCTGCACAACAATGCCGCGATGACCGATCCGGCCAAGCATCCGCTCGATACGACTCCGGTCGATATCCCGATCGAGATCTGGGATGAGATCATCGACGTCAACCTGCGCGGGTATCTGCTGGGATGCAAATACGCGATCCCGCACATGATCGCGCGGGGCGGCGGTTCGATCGTCCATACCGCATCGAACAGTGGCATTGCAGGGGATATTACCCGCGTGGCCTATGGTGCGTCGAAGGGCGCGATCATCACGCTGTCGAAATACGTAGCCACGCAATATGGCAAGAAGAACATTCGCAGCAATTCGATCTCCCCCGGCGTTGTGCTGACTGCAGCGCTGGAGGCCACGGTGCCGGGCCTGAAGGAGGTTATCCAGCGGCATATCCTCACGCCCGAATTTGGCACGCCCGATGACATCGCCGCACTGGTCGCTTTCCTCGCCTCGGACGAGAGCCGGTACATCACCGGAGAGAACATCTCCATTTCGGGTGGCGGGCTGTCGCATCAGCCGCATTATGCCGACCTGCTGGAGATGATGGAGCAGCACTTGTCATGAGTGAGGCGTTGACAGTAGCCGGACTTGAAGCGGAGGCACGCGCGGCGACGGGGCTTTCCGACTTCGGTCCGGACACGGGCTGGCGCGAGGGCTTCGAGAAGCTTGTCGCGGCGGTCGAGGCGATGGGTCCGAATGACCAGTTGCGGCATCTGGCGACCCACAATATCGTCGGCCAGCTGTCGACGCGCCTGCGTTTCGTCGAGGATGACCGCAACCATCCCGACATCGCGCAGCAGGACGTGGGCGATCCGCTGATTGTGATCGGCCTTCCGCGAACCGGAACGACCATCACCTATGACCTTCTTTGCCTCGATCCGGAGGCCCGGGCGCCGCGCGAATGGGAATGGTATATTCCCTGGCCGCCGACTGAGGCAGAGACTTTCGACACCGATCCGCGCATCGCGCAGGTCACGGCCATGTATGACAACTGGATCGAACACGCGCCGCAATTGCTCGACATCCAACGGTTTGACTGCACCCAGCCGGGCGAATGCAATCACGGCATGCAGTATCACTTCGCCAGCACCAATTTCCCCGCAGAACTGGGCGTGCCCGATTATGCCGACTGGTTGCGAGCCAGTGATGCGCCCGGGCAATATGTGTCGCACAAGCGGCTGTTGCAGAACTTCCAGTGGAAGGGGCCACGCGGACGCTGGACGCTGAAATCGCCGCAGCACCTTTTCGATCTTCCGGCCCTGATCGAAGCCTATCCCGGTGCCATGCTGGTGTGGACACACCGCGATCCCGCTCTGACCTTCTCTTCGTTGTCGAGCTTCATTGCCGGGTTTCTCGCCGCTTTCGGGGGCGACAAGGACAAGGCTGCGATCGGCCGGGACGTGGTCGAAACCTGGATCGCGGCGATGAACCGCGCCCTGGCCGCGCGTGCCGATCCGGCCATCGACCAGCGCATAATCGACCTGGCGCACAAGGACGTGGTGGCCGATCCAAAGGCGGCCATCCGGCGCATCTACGACAAGTTCGGTCTGAAATTCTCCGACGAGCACGGGCACCGGATCGACCGTTTTCTGGCCGACAATCCCGCTGCAAAGCGCATGGGCAAGCACAAGCACTCGCCCGAACAATACGGCATCGACAATGCCGAGGTGCGCGACCGCATGGCGGATTATTACGATCGCTTCGGTCATCTTTTGGGGAGGCCCGCATGAGTGTATTAGACCGTTTCCGTCTCGACGGGAGGAACGTTATCCTGACGGGTGTCGGCCCCGGCGTGGGAGAGCACGTCGCCAAGGCTTATGCCGAGCTTGGCGCAAATGTCGTCATCTCGGCGCGCTCTCAGGACCGGCTCGACAGGATCGCGGCGCAGATCAACGCTGCCGGCGGTGGCCGCGCACTGGCGGTGGCCGCCGATGCGGGATCCCGCGCGGACCTGGCAAATCTGGTGGCCAAGGCGCGTGACGCCTTCGGGCCGATCCATATCATCTTCAACAATGCTGCAGCTGGCGTTGTCTATGCGCATGATGGCGGGCTTTGGGCCAATACCGACGAGGTCTGGAAGACCGCGATGGACGTCAATGTGCTGGCGACCTGGCGGTTGGCGGAAATGACCGCCGACGAGATGGAGGCGCATGGCAAGGGCGTGATCATCTCGGTGCAGAGCTGCGGTGGTTTCACCCCTATCCCGCCGGCGGTGGCTTACGGGGTGAGCAAGGCGGCGCTGGCCTTCCTCACCCGCTCGCTTGCCAAGGCGCTGGCGCCGCATACGCGCGTGAACGCGCTGTGTGTCGGGTCGATGAGCCCCGACGGGCAAGAGGCCGAGATTCACAAGGGGCTGGGCCTGGCGGAGCGCAACGCCATTAAGCGTTTCGGCGCTGCGGATGAGGCGGTCGGCGCGGCGATCCTGCTGGCCAGCGAGGCGTCGAGCTACACCACGGGCAGCACCGTTTTCGTCGAAGGCGGCAGGGTGGGGACTATCGCGTGACCAATCCGCTCCACACCGCCGACCAGGAAGCTGCCGAGAAACTGGCGCTGCGCCTGATCGAGCGGGCAGACATTCGCGCCGCGCGTGAAAAGGCGCGACATGGCATGCTTGCCGATCCCGCGGCGGCGACGCTCGACGGCAATCTGCGGCTCGACAATGCGCTTGATCAATGGGTGCTGGCACTGGCCATGCGTGAGGCGAACGGCGACACTGCCGATCCGCGCGTGACCTGGAACGTGTCCAACCCGCCGCGCAACTGGTTCGGCCATGTCTATCATGGCGCTGCGGTGGCCATCGACAATCCCGATAATTTCAACCGTGAGATCCCGATCGACGGTGCCGGCCACTACCGCATCGATTTGCGCTTTTCCGCCAATCCTCCGCAATTCAGCGTGGTGATCGAGATGGAGCCGGACCATCACGCGGGGCTGGGCCATAATATCGGTGCGCTGACATTGCAGGACCTGCTTCCGCATTGCGATGGGGATGGCAGGGTTTCGGTGACGGTGGGGCCGGAAGAAGGCGGGGCGCTGCATCTTCAGTCTCAGCCTGGCCGCATTCAGATCTACACCCGCGACAGCCAGTATGACTGGAACCAGCTGCCCGCGCAGGTCTCTGTCGAGCGGCTCGATCCCCCCGCCGACTGGAAGCCGCGCAGCGAGGAAGAGATTGCTGCTGCCATTATCGCGGACATGCCTGCCTGGGTGCGCTTCTGGCGCGGGTTCAAGGACGATTTTCTCGGATTTCCGGAGCCCAACAGACTGGTTGGTCCCAATGGGCGGGATGGCAATTGGGGCTATCTGGCGGGCGGACGCTTTGCGCTCGCCGATGATGAGGCGGTTGTGGTCACGCTCGATCCGGTGGGCAGTTATTACACCGGCTTCCAGATCACCGATCCGTGGTCAATCGCACCCGATCCCATGCTGCGCCTCGCCAGCCTCAACAAGGGACAGGTGGTGCCCAATGCCGATGGCACGGTGACCTATGTGGTCGCGCTTGCCGATCCCGGCGTTGCCAACTGGATTGATACTTGCGGTCTGCATGAAGGCTGGATGTTGACCCGCTGGCAGGGCGTGCCCGCCGATGCCGACAAGGGCAGCATGATCCGTGATGTGCGGCGAACCAGGATCGACGCGATCGGAGCCGACATTCCCGCGATCGACCTGGCTGGTCGCCATGCTCAGATCGCGGCCCGAGCGAAGGCTTTTTCCCGGCGCACCAGCAAGGAAGGATGGGACAATGCAGCCTGAGGGATCGATTGTCGAACTGTGTCATGTCGTCGAGGATATCGACGCGGCGCTGGAACACTGGACGCGTGACCTTGGCGCCGGCCCGTTCTTCGTCTTCGACGTGCCGGTTCTGCCCGGGCAATTGTATTACGGCGAACCGACCGAGGTTTCCATGCGCGTGGGATTTGGTTTTTCCGGTGGCGTTCTGATCGAACTGCTGCAGCAGACCAATGATGGCGCGTCACCCTTCCGGGATTTCCTGAAAGCGCGCGGGGAAGGGCTTCACCACATCATGCCGCGCGCCGAATTCGATGCGGCGCATGCGCGTTTGTCGCAAGCGGGCTTCGATATCGCCTTCAGCGGCGTGATGCCGGCGGGGGAGCGGTTTTGCCTGTTCGATACCTTCGCCTCTTACGGCTATTACACAGAGCTGATGGAGCTGTCCGAAGCCATGCAGGGCAGCCTCGGGCTGATGGAAAAGGCGCATGCCACCTGGGACGGCGCGACAGATCCCGTGCGCGGTATGGACCGGCTGGCTGAGTTGGCGGGATAGCGCCGCGCGGTCAGAGTTTGCCGCTTCCCATTTGCGCGAACAATTTCTGGAAATCGGCATAGCTTGGCTGGTGCGCGGTAACGCCGCCATCGATCGGGATCGCGGCGCCGGTAATGAACGCGCTTTCGTCGCTGGCGAGAAAGGCGACGAGGTTGGCGATATCCTCGGGCGCACCGAGCCGCGGCGTGAGATGGTGCGAGAGGAGGATGTCCTTCACCACAGGCGGCGTCGATTCCATCGCCAGCGGGGTCAGCACAAAGCCGATCACCATGCAGTTGGACCGTATGCCCTGCTTGCCATATTGCGTCGCTATCATGCGGTTGAGCTGGATCAGCGCGGCCTTTGACGATCCATAGGCGGTCAACGTGGATTCGCCCTGGACACCAAAGCCAGAGGCGCTGTGAATGATCGAACCGCGGCCACTCTCGACCATGTGCGGGAGAACATACTTGCTCATCAGCATCGCGCCGCGAACATTGACAGCCATGGCCAGGTCCCAGGCGGCAACATCGAGGTTCACGACATCGAGGTCGGCTTGCCTCTGCGCATCGTTCTGGATGGCGGCATTATTGTGCAGAATGTCGATCCGGCCGAGATCCGCGACCACCTGTTCGGCGAGCGCGCGCACGGAATCTTCGTTGGTCAGGTCGAGCGGCAGGGCAATTGCACCGGCAATGTCCTGCGCCGCGGCTGCGGCGGCATCGGCATTGATATCGGCGAGCACCACTTTCGCGCCTTCCGCTGCCAGCCGCTTGGCTGACTGGGTGCCAATTCCACCTGCGGCACCTGTTACGATCGCGATTTTGTCCTGAAGCCGTCCGCTCATGAGTCCTCCTCTTCTGGCGTCATAGATGGCTTTGACGTAAAAATCACAACCTGCCGTAGGGCAGGTTCGACAAAATTTGCGCGCCCGCACCTGCTCTTCAACGGGATGTGGAGGCTTTCGTGGAATCGACAATTGTACCGATGCCGGTGATGTCGGCCCCGGAACCGGCGGGAACGATTTTTCTGGTCGGCACCTGTGTCATACTGGCGGCAATTCTGGTCTGGTGGGCTCTGGGTCATGAGAGGCGCAGGCACGGCTGGGTTCTGCCGCTCGCCTTTGCCGGGACGGCGCTCTCTGCCGTGATGATCGAGCCGATTTACGACAATACGCTACTCTATTGGTATCCTGCCGAAAATCCGCTGGCTTTCTTTCGCGGATATGAGCGGACCATCCCCTGGTATGTTCCCCTCGGCTATGCCTGGTTCTTTGGCGGATCGGCTTATCTGGTCTGGCGCGTGATCGATGCCGGCGCACCGGCGGCGCGCGTCTGGCAGCTGTTCTTCGCCACTGCGGCGGTAGACTGGCTGGCTGTGTCGATATGCGAGTGGCTGGATCTGAGCGCCTTTTACGGCAACCAGCCATTCCACTTTTTCGGTTCGCCCATATGGTTTTCCTTTTGCGATGCCACCGGCGGTTTCGTGCTGGGCGCGGCGCTGGCCAAGCTTATGCCCTATCTGAACGGAGCAAGGCGGCTGTGGCTGCTGATTTTGCCGAGCTTCACCTATGCCGCCACGCTGGGGTCGACGACAGCACCGGTTTCGCTGGCGCTCAACTCGGCCTGGTCGACCACAATGACCTGGGTGGCGGGCGGGGCCACAATGGCAATGTGCCTGATCGTCATTCATGTGATCGCGCAGATGTCGCAGCTGCGGCAAGAGCGATCGCTTTGATGCGTTTTTCTGGGCGCGACTGGTGGTTCATCGGCCTGTTCGGGACGATCTACGCCTTCAATTTCATCGACCGGATGATCATTGCCGTCGTTGGCGAGCCGATCAGGCAGGAATTCGGGCTTAGCGACTTTCAGCTTGGGATCATGGGCGGCGCGGCCTTCGCGCTGTTTTACGGTGGCATCGGCATTCCGCTCGCGCGTTTGGCAGAGCGGATCAACCGTATCGGCATCGTGGCAACAGCGACAACGATCTGGTCCGTCATGACGATCCTTTCGGGTACGGCAACGGGGTATATCTATTTGCTGCTTGCACGCATGGGCGTGGGGGTTGGCGAGGCTGGCTTCACTCCGCCGCTGGTGTCACTGATTGCAGATCGATTTCCACCCGAACGGCGCGCATCGGTGTTTTCGATGATCGCCGTGGGCGTTTCCATTGGCGGTGCGATCGGGGTTCTCGGCGGAGGCTGGATTGCGCAGACTTATGGATGGCGCTGGGCCTTCGTGGCCGCAGGCGTGCCAGGCATTGCGCTGGCGCTGCTGCTGTGGCTGACGATCAGTGAGCCGGTGCGGCTCAATGCCGGTCAAAAGGCGCCTGGTTTTGGTGCCGTGCTGCGCCATGTGGGCAAGTCGAACGCTTTCGTCTCCTTCACTTTTGGCAGCGGTTTGGTGGCGCTGGTCGGATTTGGCCTTAATCTGTTCCTGATACCGCTATTGGTGCGTCGTTTTGGTTTCGGCATTGCCGATGCAGCCCTTACCTTTGCCTTCACTTTCAGCATCGCCACGGCGCTTGGCGGTGTAGTCGGCGGGTTGATTGCCGATCGCTTCGCCGCCAGCAATCACCGGCGCTACGGATATCTGCCAATGCTGGCGACGATGTTGGCGATGCCGCTGTTCATGGCGGCGATCTATCAGGACGATTGGCGCGTCATGGTGGTGCTGCTGTTTGGTTCGACCTTCTGCCTCTATGCCTTCTTGCCCACGATCATGACTGTGACGCAGCGGCTGGTGGAACCTCGCATGCGTGCCACGGCCGCTGCCATCCATGCTTTCGGCCAGCAAGCATTGGGTCTGGGCATCGGGTCGGCCTTTCTGGGCTATATGAGCGATGTGCTGGCGACCGCCCGCTATGGCGAGCTTTATATGCAGGAATGTCTTGGCGGCGGAGCAGCTGCATCTGCTTTGTGCGCCGAGGCGGCGGGCACCGGGCTACAACAGGCGCTGCTCCTGCTTGGGCTGTTCTTGCTGGCCGCGATCGGCTGCTACTGGTGGGCAGGCCGTTGCATCGCAGCGGAGATCGAGGAGGGCGAGGCAAGTGGCCGCGCCCCAGCCGCACCCGAGGGCCACTGACCGCGGCCAGACTGGCGTTTCCGCCCGGCTCAGCTGGTCCGGTCTATCCAGGCGTTCAGGTCCGCCCAATGTCTCTCGCGCGAACCGGCGAAATTCTGGCAATGCGCGGCGTCCTCCAGCATTTGCAACTCGCTCGATGCCGCTGAGGTGAAATAGCCCGGTTCACGTTCGGGGTCGGGGCTGGTGTCGATCACGCTCTGCACCACCAGTACAGGCACCTCGATCGCTGCGGAATCCTCATGCATCTCGCCGGGCGTCAGGGCAGCAATACCCATTGTTGCAGGCGTGGTGGATGCATGCGCCTCGTCCGCTTCCACCAGCGAGAGTGGAACATCCGGCCAGTAAAACAGCTTGCGCATCACTTCGCGAGGTGTCGCCAGATAGCCGCTGGGCACCAGGTTGGCCTGAAGTTTCTCGACATCGGTATCGCCCAGCACCATCGGTTCGTTGGCCCAGCCAAGGACCGCGACGCGATCAAAAACCGGATAGGCGGCGGCCTGCGAGATGATCATCATGCCGCCCATCGAATGGCCGATGCCGGTGATGCTGACACGCCGCCCGATCCCTTTGACGACATGCGCCAGAGCCGCCGCATGAGCGCTGGTGATGATGGCGCGGCTCAACTTGCTTTCGGGCTCCGGCTTCGTGCTTTCGCCCATGCCGAGCATGTCGATCGTCAGGACGGCTTTTCCGCGATCGGTGAACCAGCGAGCGAAGCTGTAGCTGTCGTCGGCGAAGGGCGGGTCCCAGTAAAGGCGCGAATAGCCGCCACCGTGTATGGCGAAGACGAGGTGTCCGCCGTCCTCTTCCCAATTGTCGGGCTGGTGCAATGTGGCCGCGATCTCTACCTTCTCGCCAATATCCACGACATCGGTAACGTCCACCATCATGTCTGTTGATTTCATCGTCCGTCGCTCCTTGCTGAAGTCTATGGCTTGGGCAGGCGCTTTGAGCGTTCACCTGCCGGGAGAAAGGTTAATCCGGCAAATGCTGGGCGAAAACGGACCGGGATTGGAAGAGGAGCAATTCGACATGAGCAATGACGGCCTGGCGTGGGAAAAGCTGATCGATGAATTGCGACCCTTGGGGGATGCCATGCGGGCGCGCGTGCCAGCGCGGCTGCGCGACGATCCGCAGGTCATGGCGGAAAGCATGCGCCTGCTGCTTTCGGGCCTTGCGCGGGCAAGTTCCGATGCGATTGTGGGCGACCGGCGCCATCCCATGTTCGTGCCCGAACTGAATATTTCGCAGAACATCTTTCAGCCCAATGCCGACACGATCTACAAATCGGCGCTGATCGAGAAGGGCGGCAGCTACCTGCTTCGCGGTGACCGCGGCACGGTGCGGATGATTATCCTGGCCCAGATGGGGCCGGACACCCTGCGCACGGGCCAGCATACGCCGTTGCTTGGTCAGATTGATTTTGACGATCTGACGGTCGAACAGGATGGCTCTTTCGAACTGATCATCTCGCCTGAACGCCCTGACGGTTATCAGGGGGACTGGTTTGCGCTCGATCCGCTATGCGAAAAGCTGATGGTGCGGATCGTGTCGTGCGACTGGGGCGTCGAGCGCGAACCGCGCTTTGGAATAGCACGCCTTGATGTTGACGAGGCGAAGGGGCGGCCAACGGTGGCGCAGCTGCATGCCGCCTTCGATGAAATGGCCTTCATTACCAAGGTTTGTGCCCTGGCGTTCCCCACCCATGTGGAGGAATTGCGCGACGAGGGTTATCTCAACAAGTTGAAGATCTTCGATGTGTCGCAGATGTCCGGGTTGCAGGGGCAATTCTATTACGAAGGCGCCTACGAACTGGCTGACGACGAGGCCCTGATCAGCGAGGTCAGGGTGCCTGCCTCCTATCGCTACTGGTCGATCATCCTGACCAATGATTTGTACGAGACGACGGACTGGTACAACAACCAGGCGAGCCTGAATGACATGCAGGGGGTGGTCGATCCAGACGGCGTGTTCCGCACAGTGATCTCGGCACAGGACCCTGGCGTGCATAACTGGCTCGACACTTCCGGCTATTCGGGTGGCGCGATCCAGGGGCGCTGGTTCGAGGCGAGCGAGAAGCCGATGCCTACCTTAAGAAAGGTCAAGACGGCGGACGTGTTGACACATCTGCCCGAATCGACAAAGCGCGTGAGTCAGCAAGAGCGGAGCGAGGCGCTGCGCAATCGCAGACTGGCCGCCCAGATGCGTATTATTTGGTAATTTCAGCGAAGATTTACACGGAGAGTAATGATGGCTTCCGCCCCGGTCAGAGAAATCCCGGCTCATGTCCCGGCCGACAAAGTGGTGACGCTCGACTTCTTCAGGCGCGAAAATGTCGATGTCTGCCCGCAGGAGGTCATGCTGCCGGAAATCCAGCGCACGCTGCCACCGCTTACATGGTGCACCAACATCTTCCCGGGTGACCAGGGCGGTTGGTTGCTCACCAAGGTGGAGGACATGCACAAAGTTCTGCGTGACGCGGACAATTACACCAAGAAGGGAATGGGCAAATTCGCCCAGTCGATCGGAGAGAATTGGCTGGTCATTCCGACCGAAACCGATCCCCCCGAACATGGCGAATATCGCCAGGCGCTGAACCCGTTCTTCGCACCGCAGAAGATCGCCAAGATGCGCGATGACCTGCACGATCGCGCAATCCGGCTGATCGAAACGTTCAAGGACAAGGGGCATTGCGAATTCGTCGACGAATTTTCCGCGAAGTTCCCGATCTTCATCGTTCTGGATCTGCTGGCTCTACCGCAGGATCGGATGCCTGAGTTCCTGGAGTGGGAGAAGAACATCTTTCACACCAACGATTACGAACTGCGCACCAGCGCGATCCGCAAGGTGGTGGATTATCTCAACGAGGTGATCGCAGATCGTCGGGCCAATCCTGGCGATGATTACATCAGTGGGATTTTCGATTACGAGATCGACGGGCGCAAGTGGAATGACGAGGAAGTTTTCGGCCACTGTTTCAACCTGTTTATCGGTGGCCTGGACACTGTTACCTCGCTGCTGGGCAATATTTTCACCTTCCTGGCGAAGAACCCTGACAAGCAACAGGAATTGCGCGACGATCCCAAGAAGATTGTGCTGGCGGTGGAGGAATTCCTGCGCGCTTTCGCCCCGGTCAGCGTGTTTCGCATCGCCGCCAGGGAAATCGAGATCCACGGGCAGAAGATCCTGCCTGGTGATTATGTCGGAATTTCCACCGCGATCGCTGGCTATGATCCCGACTATTACGACAATCCCGAGGAAGTGCGTTTCGACCGCAAGGCGCCGCATATCTCGCTCGGATTCGGCATCCACAAATGCCTGGGCATGCACCTGGCCCGCATGGAGTTGCAGACCGCGCTCGAACACTGGCTGAAGCTGATCCCGCCGTTCCGCGTCGCCGATGGTTTCGACATCAAGTACCACGCCGGCAACATTACCCATGTGCCCAAGCTGGAACTTGCCTGGGATGTGTGACCGCCGTTCCGCGCCAAGGCGGCTACCCGGTTAGCAGCCTTTGGGCACGGAGCTTGCGCACCTGGACTGGGCGCTCAGGAATTGCTCGCGCAGTCGGCCTGAATTCCGGCGGCGCGGCAGGTCAATCGAGCGGTCTACGGATGCTAAACGGTCGCATTTTCCAGCGCTTGTGTATCGGGCCAGAGGTTGAAACCATCGGGTTCCATGATCGCCTGAAGCTCGTCCCGGATAAGCTCCGGCGTGAGGTCTGGTCGAACGATGCCAGGGGTTTCGCCCAATATGTATCGCGTTACCCGGCCACCGGCGACCGCGAGACACTCGCCTGAAATCGCGCAATCGGTATGGGCCAGATAGGCGGCAACCGGTGCAACCGCCTCGGGCGGCATGATCGTCTTGTAATGCTGTGCCTGCTCTTCGGTCAGGTCTATGCGCTCCCCAAACATCATGCGGGTCGCCGCAGCGGGCGCGATGCAATTGACCTTGATGCCCACCGTGCGACCTTCGACCGCCAAAGCCCGCGTCAGGCCGAGCACTCCACCCTTTGCGGTGATATAGGAAGAATGGGCGGGCATGCCGAAAATGCTCGGCGACATCGTGTTGACGGCCCGGCCACCGGTTTTTGACAAGTACGGCCAGGCATCGCGCAGAACGAGCGCGCTGCCGAGCACATGCACAGCGTGGTGACGATTGAATGTTTCTGCATCCAGTCCCTCGATCGTGTGGGTCTTGAAAATCCCGGCATTGTTGATCACCACGTCAATCCGGCCAAAACTGTCGATCGCAGCTGACACAATCGCCGACGCGCCCTGCTCGGTCGCGACCGAAGCGGTGACCGCCGCGGCCTTGCCTCCCGCTGCCTCGATCTCGGCAACAACGCTTGCGGCCGGGCCGGATGATGATCCCGATCCATCGGGATTGACGCCCGCATCATTGACAATGACATTTGCCCCTCGTGAGGCGAGGAACAGGGCATGTGCTCGCCCGATCCCTTGCCCGGCGCCTGTCACAATCGCTGTCTTCCCGTCGAAGCGCATTTCACTCATTTCCAGTTCCTCTCCACGTTTATACCGGCGCAGTTACGCCCCACGACGGGCGCGCTGGCCTATTGCGGGTGCATGTCGACATGGAAGCGTGACAGGCGAAGCGAGGCGATCTTCCATTCGCCGTCCACGCGCCGATAATCCTCATGATACTGGCCGTAGCCGGTTATCGACGCCACGCCGTCCAGCGGCGATTTGCCCGGCTGCCATACAACCCGATCCTGCATCGCCCAGATCACATGCGCATTGTCGGTATCGGTCATCTCGATTTCGGGAGAATGAACCTGATGGCTGCTGGCCGCTTCATCGACGGCGAAGCGCACCTGAGCGACGATGGCATCCAGCCCGGTGACCGGTTCCAGGCCGGTGTCTTCTCGCACATCCATCTTCGCGTCCGTCGTGAACAGACTGCGAAATCCGTCCCAGTCTTTGGTGTCAAGGAAGCGACAATAGCGCGCCTTCACCTCCCTGATCGCCTCTTTTGCGATGAGACCGGCCAGTGATTCAGATGTGGAATCCATGATTACCTCCCAAAGCCTGGAAATTGACAGGAGGTCCCGCCGCACTGGCCTTCCTTTGGAAAGGTTGCCTTCCGGCTTGCGATGTAGAAGCTTGCCGAAACCTCGAGTGGAGAATGATAATGACGCAAGCAGGTGCAAAGGCCCTGTTCGAAAAGTTCGGAACCTATGTCCTGCCAGGGCGCGTGGATGATCCGCGGCGCGGCATCGACGAAGCGCTGGAAGCTGAACGGATCGGGCTCGGTGCGGTCTGGATTTCCGAACGCTTCGCTTTGAAAGAACCTGCCGTTCTGGCCGGGGCGGTGGCCGAAGCGACCGACAAGATCCGGATCAACGCGACCTTTTACGCCACGATGCGCCACCCGCTGGTGACCGCCAGCATAGCCAATATGATGCAGGCGATGAGCGGCGACCGTTTCAGCATCATGTTCGCGCGGGCCGTCCCGGCCTATATGAAAATGATGGGCGCCCCGGCGATCACAATGGAACGGCTTGCCGATTACATTTCCATCTATCGCCGCCTGTGGGACGGGGAATCGGTTTCCTACGATGGTATTCTGGGGAACTTTCCCAAGCTCAAGCTCACCGACTATCACGACGGCCCGCGCCCGCCCGTCATCTTTACCGCAATTGGTCCCAAGAGCCTGGCCTTCGCCGGCGAGCATTGTGACGGCGTGTTGCTGCACCCCTTCGTCTCACCAACAGGCGTTGCCAACAGTGCCAAGATCGTGCGCGATGCAGCCGAAAAAGCCGGACGCGATCCCATGTCCGTGCGGATCTACCACAACATCATCGTCGCTCCCGACCTGCCCAAGGACGAGGAAGACGCCGTGGTGCGCGGGCGCGCCATCACCTATTTCGAACTGCCCGGCTTCGGCGACCTGATCGTGGAAATCAACGAATGGGACAAATCGGTGCTCGACAAGGTGCGGGCTCATCCCAAGATCGCCGCTCTCGATGGCAAGCCTGCGGACCAGGCCTATACCAGGCAGGAACTCGTCGATGTCGGGCAATTGCTGCCGCAGCAATGGATCGATGAGGGTGCGGCTGTCGGCACCGCTTCGCGCTGCGCCGATCAACTGATGCACTATCTCGATGCGGGCGCGGACGAGATCCTCCTGCACGGGGCGGCGCCCAAGGACATGGGCCCGCTCACCGTCGAGCTCAAGCGCGCTCTGGCGGCGGGAGGCCACGCATGACCCTGACGCCCCAGCAAATACGCGACCGGTTGGGCGACTGGCTGGAAAGCAACGTCGAAGGCTGGCACAATGTGCGGATCCAGCCGCTCGAAGTCTCCCTGGGGTCGGGTTTTTCGGCGCAGATCTTTTTCGTCGATGTCGAATATGACGATGCGGCGGGCCACCAGTCGCGGACGCTGGTGGTACGGCGCCAGCCGCAGGATCACGAGGTCGTTTTCGGATCGAGCCTGAAACTGCAGGGACAGATGATGGCCGCACTCGATGCGCTGGGCACGGTCAAGGTGCCCGACTGGATCGGGATGGAACTGGATCCCGGCGTGCTCGATATGCCCTTCCTGGTCATGGGGCGCGTGGAAGGCCACGCTGCGACGCAGAACCCGAATTACAACACCAGCGGCTGGCTGGTCGAGATGACTCCGGAACAGCGCGGCCAGGCCTTTCGCAACGCGACCGAGGCCTATGCCGTCATGGCCGATATTGACTGGCAGAAAGACGGCTTCGCATTCATGGCGCGGCCCGATTGGGGCAAGCCGGGGCTGGACCAGTATCTGGGCTATATCGAGGCCTGGTATCAGGGTTGCCGCAAGGGCCGGGTGATGCCCATCGTCGACAAGGCGATGGAGTATATCCGGACCGAGCAGCCGGGCAATACGCCGACCAATGTCCTGTGGGGTGATTCCACGCCCTCAAACGTGATGTTCGCCGAAGACGGTTCCGTCAACGCGCTGATAGATTGGGAACTGGCTGCGCTCGGCCCGGCCGAACTCGATCTGGCCTGGTGGCTTTATTTCGATGACCTTTTCGGTCGCCGCTTCGGGGTCGAGCGTCTCGAGGGCTTGCCTGACCGGGACGGGACCGTGGCGATCTGGGAAGCGGCTGTTGGGCGCAAGGCCGAGCACCTGGACTATTACGATATTGTGGTCGCATTGCGCATGGCTCTGGTCGTTGTGGGTGCTTTTGACCGCCAGGTGGCGATCGGCAACATTCCGCCCGAGAACAAGTCGCTCAACGACAATTTCATGACGCTTTATCTTGCAGAGCGGCTGGGCTTGGAATTGCCCGAGCTTGGACCGGACTTTTACGCGTTCATGAGCAACATGACGCCCGTCGATAAAAAAGAAGACGTTTAGCGGCAAACCGCAAACGAACTGCAAGACCGGGAGAGAAGAGAATGACCACGAAGCTGAGCGCCGCCCAATCGCGTGACCCCGCAATGGAGGAAGCCGCCATTGCCCGCTGGCTGGAAACGGATCTGGGCTGCAGCGATGTATCGATACGGCGCATGCATCGCTGGCGCCCGATATACGTGGCGGAAGCAGAGCGCGGCGGGGAGAAAGTGCAATTCTTCCTCAAGGGACAGCGGACCTGGCCGACGCATCCCTATCCGCTGAAATACGAATGTGACGTGCAACGCGTGCTGTGGGAAAACGGCATCCGCGTGCCGGAGATCGTGGCATGGATACCCGAACCCGCCACCATCGTGATGGAGTGGGTCGAAGGGGGCCGCGATGCCGGCCTGATCCAGCAAGCAATCGAGAGCGGTTCGCAAATGACCCCGGATCGCTGGGAGGCGAGCCTGAAATACATGGACCGCCTTGCGGAGATGCACGCAATCCCGGTGGACAGATTCGCCGCGGCAGGGGCCCAACTTCCAGAAGACAACGCCGCCTTGATGCTGGCCAATTTTGAACGGTTCGACGCCATGGCAAGGGAGGCGGACATCTCCGATCCCTTTATCGATTTCATGGCGCTATGGCTGCGCCGCAATTGCCCGCAGAACCGCGCCGGTACCGCCTTCCTTACAGGTGATTGCGGGCAGTTCCTGTCCGACGGGCCGGAGATCACCTGCCTGATGGACTTCGAGATTGGTCATGTGGGCGATCCGATGCGCGATCTTGCTTGCTACCGCGGAAGGCACCCGATCGAGAATATGGGCGACCTGCCGACGCTGTTCGAGCGCTATGCAAAGGCATCGGGAACACCCATCGACTGGACGGCGATGGCGTTTCACACCGTCTCCTTCCTGGCTGAGGCATATTATGGGCCGTTTATCGGTTTGCATGACGAGGGGCCGGGCGGCGATTGGGTCGAGAGCTTCGTGCAGGTGGCGATCATCGGGCGGCGCGCGCTGGAAGCTTTGGCGGAACTCGAAGGGATCACGCTCGACAGCCTGAGCCTGCCCGAACCCGAGCAGACCCCGCTGGAAGACCTCGCATTTGCACGCCTGAGCGCAGAGATTGCGCGCCTTCCCGAACATCCGCAGATGCAAGCCTGGCAGCGCAAGGTGCTGGGCACTCTGCCCGAAACCCTGGCGCATATTGGCCATTACCGCCGCTGGCGGGAGGATTGCTACCTTGCCGATGTGGCGCAACTGACCGGCACGCCGGGCGTCCAGATTGCCGATGCCGATGCGCATTTGCAGGCCTTTATCGCCCGGGCCGGGCCGGATAGCGATGCTGCGCTTGTTCGCCTGCTGCATCGCAAGCTTCTACGCGATTGCCTGATTATCGCCGGACCGGATGCGCCTGCCGACCATATCGCCCTGGCGCAGATCGAGCCCGTTCTGCATTTGGCTGAAGAGCCTCTCGCCGAACATTAGGTCCTGCCGCGCCGTCCGCTTGGACGTTTAGCCAGACCGATCCCGCTTCCCCGAGCTAGGCGCTTCGGGGAACGCAGTGGCTCGTCCATAGGCGAGGCTCGGGCGCGCATATTGGCGGCCATGAAAAATCCTTCGCCCGTCGCGCCGGTTTGATCTCGGTCAATGTCCTCCCTCCCAGCACGACATAGACACTTTGAACATAGAGTGTCGAAAGTGTTCATTCGCGCCAGGCGGGATTGGGAGATCACAGGAAATGGCAACGCAACTGAAAACCGCACCTTCGCTGCAGATCGACGGTTACAATGTCGAGGCTGAAAGGGAGATGGTCGCGCGCGCCCGCGAATTGCAGCCGTTTCTCCTCGAACATGCGACTTACGGCGACGAGCACGGCGTGCTGCATCCCGCCGTCTTCGATGCCCTGACCGATGCCGGTTTCTGGGCAATGGCTGCGCCCCGCCGCTGGGGTGGACTTGGCACCAGCGCGCGGGCGATGTCGCTGGTCGGCTATGAACTTGCCAAAGCCGATCCATCGGTCGGCTGGGTTTACACCGTGCTTCATGGCACGACCTGGGTTGCCAGCCTGGGCCCCGACGCCTTGCAAGAGGCGATCTTCGGCGCCGATGAACAACACCCGGTTATCTGCGGAATTGCCAATCCGCCGGGCACGATGGACAAGGTCGAAGGCGGTTACATCATCAATGGACGTTGGCCTTACGCCTCGGGATCGGCCCATGCTGGCTGGGCGCAACTGGGCGTCGCCGGTGAAGATGAGGACGGCAATCCGATCGGCGGCTTCGCCTATCTGCGGCGCGAGCAATATACGATCGACAAAACCTGGCACATGCTGGGCATGAAGGGCACCGGCTCCAACACGATCGTTGCCAAGGATGCCTTCATCCCCGAAGCGCAGTTCTACAATGTCGCCAAGCTCGGCATTGGCGGACATGAGGAGGGCAAACGCCATGTGGGCGAGCCTTCGGACTACTGGCCTTTCATGCCCTTCCTACGCGCGACGGCCCATGCGGTTGTCGCAGGTGCCGCTACCGGGATCATGGAACGGGTGATGGAGGCATCGCACAAGCGGCCCATCGTTTACACGTCCTACAAACGTCAGTCCGAGGCGGTGCTGATGCAGGGTGAACTGGGCGAAGCGGCGGCGAGAATATCCGCTGCCGAGGCGCTGACCCTGAAAAATTGCGACCTGATCGATGATGCAGGTCTGCGGCGCGAGCTCCTCAGTTCGCAGCAACGCGCGCTCAGCAAGGGTGAAGGTTCGTTGGCGGTATCGCTTTTGAACGAGGCGATAGAACAATTGATGTTCCTCGCCGGTTCAAGCGCCTTTGCAGATTCGAACCCGATCCAGCGCAATTATCGGGATGCGTCCTTCGCCATGCGTCACGTCGCAAACCTGCCATATGTCGGATACGAAATTCTCGGCAAGTCCTTGCTCGGCATCGAACCGAACATCTCGCTTCCCGACTTCATCTGATCCGCCGTCACAATCAACATAATACCAGAGAGGAGTTTGGCCATGAAAATGGAAGTCCGCGATGCCTATCTGAAGCAGGCCATGTCGCAGTTCATCGATATCGAGAACCGCGAGGTTTCGGTTGCCGCCCTGCACGACGAGCAGCTTTATGAGCTGGAGCTGGAGAATATCTTCGCCAAGGCTTGGCTGATGATCGGCCACGACAGCGAGATTCCCAAAACCGGTGACTATGTCGTGCGGCTGATGGGCGAAGACCAGGTGATCGTGGCCCGCGCCGCCGATGGGCAGGTGCACGTCTCGCTCAATGTCTGTCCGCACCGCGCGATGCATGTCTGTCTGGCCGATTCCGGCAATGCCCGTGTGCACAAATGCATCTATCACGGCTGGGCCTTCCGTCCCGATGGCAGCTTCATCGGTGCGCCGGTCGAGCGCGAGCAGATGCATGGCAATATCAAGACCAAGGAGCAACTCGGCCTGAAAAAGGCGCGCGTGAAGGTTTATGGCGGCTTGATTTTCGCCACCTGGAATCATGACGGCCCTGACCTCGAAGAATGGCTGGGCGACATGAAGTTCTATTACGACATGCTGTTTGACCGCACCGACAAGGGTCTGGAAGTGTTGGGCCCGCCCCAGCGTCTGACGATCGATGCCAACTGGAAAACGGCAGGCGAACAATCGGCCTGCGACGGCTTTCACACGCTGACGCTGCATGGCTCGGTGATCGATATCGGCGCGATGGGCGGCGAGACCGAGACCGAGCATGAAAGCGCCCCGGCCATGTATGGGATCAACCTGTCGGGCAACGGTCACTCATTGCGCTGCATTCCGGCCGATACGAGCTGGTCGCTTGCCCATGGCAAGGGAGACCTCACACCGGATGAGCGGCTCGAGGCCTTCCCTCCTCCGGGAATTACGCCCGAACTGTTGCCCGAACTCCGAAAGAACATGTCGGCGGAACAATTGCACGTCCTCGCCAAGGCGCCGCCCGTGGTTGGCGGGATGTTCCCGAACATGAACATCCTTTTCATCTACAGCCCGCTGCGCGACGGCACGCTTGGCTCGGCGCTGGTCCTTCACACCATCATGCCCAAGGGGCCGCATCAATTTGAATGGACCACCTACTATTTTGCGGAGCGCGGAACGCCGGACCATGTGAAGGAAATGATGCGCGCTGCCGCGACCCACGGGACCGGAACGTCGGGCATCATCGAACAGGATGACAGCGACACCTGGCCGCATATGACCGAGTCCGCCAAGGGCGTGATCGGTCGTACCGAAACACTCAAATACCAGGCCATCCTGGGTGAGAATCGTCCCGCGGACTGGCCGGACAAGGCCAAGGTCTACGAAGGCTTCGGCAAGGATGATGCGCAGTGGGAGTGGTGGCTGGCTTATCACAAGCTGATGACGGCATCGGCCTGACGCTTTCGACACCAAACAAATATCGAGAGGAAAATTCTCATGTCCCTGACTGTCGCCACACAGAATCTGACGCGTGAAGATGCGCGCCGCGAAGAAGTGCCCTATGGCTCGCCTGTCTACAACAGCATCATGGGCTTCCTTATCAGGGAGGCGCGGCTGCTCGACCATCGCAACTTCGAGGAATGGGGTGCGCTGCTCGCCGAGGACCTTGTCTACAAGGCCCCCGTCCGTATCACGCGCCGCGTGAAGGACTTCGACAACGAGTTCGGCACGATCGGCCATTTCGATGATGATTACAATTCGATGATGGTGCGCCTTACGCGCCTGATAACGACCAGCAATGCCTGGTCGGAAGATCCGGCGTCGCGCACCCGGCGCTTCATCTCCAACGTCGCTGTCTGGGAAACCGAGACACCCGATGAGTATGAAGTGCTCAATTACCTTTTTCTCACCCGCAACCGGGCCGAGGCAAAGGATTACAAGCAATTGAGTGCCGAACGTTATGATCGCCTGCGCATGACGAAGGACGGGTTTCAGCTGGCGCGCCGGTCCATTCTTGTCGATCAGGTCGTTCTGGGAATGCCGAACTTCGCAATCTTCCTGTGAACGCGTGATGTCCAGGCGAAGTCCCGGCAATGTCCGGGAAGGGGGCGGGGGAGCAAGAGGCCGAGCGCTCACAATCGTTTTCGAACGATAGCTCCCCCCTGTTCCCATGACCTGCACGTCATGGCGCGTTGAAACGAAGCTTCCCATGCCACGGCCAGGATCTCATTTGTCCGGCTGCCCAGAGCAAACGTGTCGGCCCGACGGGAACGACGCCTTCGACCCGCAAATCCGCCACAAGAAACTGGCCCCCCCGCGACCAATGCGATAACCGCATTGCAAGAGGCAAAGGTTTGCGCCGCTTGCCACGCGATCATGTGGCAGGCGCGGTCCTTGCGAAGGGCGGAGAAACATCAGGATGGCGAATACGCCGCGCGAGATCGTGGATGAGGGAAAGCTGGGCGGTTGGCAGATCGCCGCGCTCGGGATGACGGTACTGCTCAATGCGCTGGACGGCTTCGATGTCATGTCGATCAGCTTTGCGGCGCCCGGCATTGCCGATGAATGGCAAGTTCCGCAGGACGTGCTAGGCTGGGTGCTGTCGATGGAGCTTATCGGCATGGCCGCCGGGTCAATCCTGCTAGGCGGCATGGCAGACCGGTTCGGTCGGCGTCCCACAATACTGGGCTGCCTTACGGTTATGGGCATCGGCATGCTGATGGTGCCTACCGCAACAGGTGTGGCCCAATTGTCCGTGTGGCGCCTTCTCACCGGACTTGGGATTGGCGGCATGCTTGCGGCCCTGAACGCTACCGTCGCGGAATTTTCCAATGCCCGCTATCGCAGCCTTGTTCTGCCGCTGATGGTGACCGGTTATCCCCTTGGGGCCTTCCTCGGCGGAATCATGGCCGCAAATGTGCTTGAAGCGGGCGATTGGCGCGGTGTCTTCTACCTTGGCGCGGGACTGACGATCGTCGCCATACCCCTGGCATTCTGGCTGGTCCCTGAAACCCCGGACTGGCTGGCCGACCGTCGACCTGCCAATGCCCTTCAAAAGATAAACAGAACCCTCAGGCGCTTCGGCCTGCCCGAGGCGGAGGCGCTTCCCGAAACGATTCGGCAGCAGCAAAAGGCCTCACTTGCCGACATTTTCAAGCCGCCACTCCTGTCACGAACATTATTGCTGACGCTGGCCTACCTTACCCATGTGACTGCCTATTATTACTTCGTGAAATGGATTCCCAAGCTGGTCGTGGACATGGGCTTTGACGCCAGTGCGGGAGGTGACGTGCTGACCAAGGCCATGCTTGGCGGAGCGATCGGAGGCGGTCTGCTGGGATTTGTAGCGCTCAAAATCGGCATCAAGTGGGCGACAATAATCGCCCTTGCGGGGGCCTTCGTGATGCTCAACGTCTTCGGACGGACACCTGAAGACATCGCCTTGCTGGGATGGATCGCCGGGATCACCGCGTTCTTCTCCAATGCCGCAGCGGTAGGATTCTATGCTTTGCTGGCCATGGCCTTTCCGCCGCATGTGCGTGCAACCGGTACCGGATTCGGGATTGGGTTTGGCAGGGCAGGGGCGGCGATGGGCCCGGCTCTGGCTGGTATTCTGTTCGCCCGCGGGCTTGATGTTGCAGCGGTCTCGATGATCATCTCCATCGGCTCTGCTTTATCCATCGGCGCCATTCTGCTCGTGCGGATCGCAGGCAATAGCGGCCCCAAGGCTGCCTGATGGGCATTTTCACGCATAATTGTGTTGGCACGAACGATATCGAGCGTGCGGGCCGGTTCTACGATGCCTGTCTCGCGCCGCTGGACATTCGGCGGCTGGGTGACTTCCTCGATCAGGGGCTGGCCTATGGCAACAGGGCGGCGGAATTCCTTGTTCTGCGTCCGGTCGACGGAAAACCTGCAAAGCCCGGGAACGGCGTGACGATCGGTTTCAAGGCTGCAAACCGAGCGGCCGTATCAGCCTTTCATGCTGCGGGATTGGCAGCGGGCGGCAGCGATGCTGGGGCACCTGGTCCCAGAGGTGCCGTCCCGCATGCGTTTGGCGGATATCTGCTCGATCCGGACGGCAACAAGATTTGCGCCTATTGCTTCAAGCCTCCGCAAGACTGACTTTGGCAAAGCCATTGTCGACCACGCATTCCTGCGTCCCATTGCGGTAGGCGCGAAAAAACAGCGTATCGCCATCCTGCCAGATGTGGGTGTGGATGCTGTCTCCCGGATAGACAGGCGCGGTGAAGCGGACGTTCATTTCCTTCAGCGCCGGGGCCACGCTGCCACAGGCGGCATGGACAAGGGCACGGCCAACAATTCCCATTGTCCCCAGACCGTGCAGGATCGGGCGATCGAAGCCGACGGAAGCCGCGGTCGCCGGATCAATATGCAGCGGATTCCTGTCGCCCGACAAACGATAGACGGCGGCCTGCGCCGGGGTGGTGGGCAGGACGATGGCGAAGTCAGGATCGCGATCGGGAATCTGGGTTCGCGGCTCTGCCGGCAGGCTGCGCTCTCCGCCAAAACCCCCGGCACCCTGAACAAACCAGATTTCGGAAGTCTCGGCGACAAGCACGCCGCTGAGCGTGCGCACTTCCTTCCTGGCCCGGATCAGCGCTGGCTTTCCTGGCCCCTTGTCGGCCAGGTCGGTCACTGTCGTCTTCCCGACGACAATCCCATCCGCTTCCAGCGGGGTGTGAATTTTCAGCCGCTGCTCACCATGCAGGATGGAAAGGTAGTCCAGTCCACTGGCCGGATCCATCGCCCAGAAGCCGGGCGTGCCCAGCACCAATGCCATTGTCGGCAGGACCTGCAGGTTACGCTCGAACACCAGGTTCGTTTCGTCAATCTCGCGGCTCAGTCCAGCACCGACGCCAAGCGCGTAAATGATCACGTCTCGCGGGTCGTACTCGTCGTGCGTTTCCGGAACCTGATAGGACAACAGTTTTTCAGTATCGAGCGGAGCATTCATTAAAGCAGGGCCTTTTTCAATGCGGCGAGGCTTTCACGGCGCGAGCGCAGCGTCATTTGCGCATCCGTCGCCATCTGAAAGCCGTGGAAGCAGCGGAGATAGACGATCATTTCAACCGGAACGCCCGCGCGCAGAAGTCTTCCACAATATTCGACACATTCGTCGACAAACGGGTCGAGCGCCCGACAAGGTCGAGCAATTCCGGATCGACGAGATGGCGCGTGGAAATTGGTATGTCCTTTAGGAGCATTTTTGGATCGGCGATGTTGAGGGTCGGCGTGCCAGGTGCTCCTTCCGGGCGATAGGGGTAACTGCATTGCAGAGCCCCACCTGTGACCTTGCGGCAATAGCCGGGAATCTGTCACAAGAGCTTGTGCGAGAGGAAGGGAACGCTTTGCCTGGCGTAAGCATGAATTTGTCCCGCTGCAAGGCGCCTTGGGGCGCAATGGCGCTGCCGGCACGGGGAGTGGCCTGTTGACGCGCGGGCGCCCAATGCACTCCTCTGCCATCACGTTGGATCGAATCCTCGATGCAGCGCGCAACGCCTTTTCCAGAGATGGTTTCGATAGGGCCCGGCTGGATGAAATCGGCAAGGCGGCGGGCGTTTCCAAGCAACTTGTCTATCACTATTTCAAGACCAAGGACGAGCTGTACGGCGTGGTGCTGGATCGCATCGCCGTGGAAGTTCTCGAAATGCTCGATGGCCCGCAATACGAGCAGATGGCGCCCGCAGCTGCGATAGAGGCGCTTATCGACCGGATCATGCAAAACTTCGTCGAACGGCCCTACCTGGTCGGCATCACGGTGGACCAGTCGTTGCACAAGGGCGAACATGTCTCCCGCAGATCGCAATATCTGCCCTCGGTGCGGAAGTTTGTCGAAACCCGGATTGTGCCGATACTCGAACGCGGTTTGGCGAGCGGAGAGTTCCGCACAAGCGTGGACCCATACCTGTTCTACTGGTCGGTCTTTACCCTGGCCACCGGGGTGTTCTTCCATGACTGGTCGATGTCCGAAACCAGCCGGATCGATCTTGATGAGCAGGCGAGACTGGATGCCTGGCGCAAGCATGTAACCGCACTCGTGCTTGGCGGCCTGGGAGCAGGCGCTTTACCCGAATAAAAAGTCCCTTCTTCACCCCAGTTCCCTTCGGCCTAGGATCGCGCACAGGAGCAGGACACGAGAGAGGACAGGTCAATTATGGCTTCGTATCTGGTGGGCGTCGTCAGGAAACACGACCACGAAAAATACGGCGAGTATGCGCAGGCCGGCTTTCGGTTGATCGATGGTCTGGAGGTTGAAGTCGCTTTTGCGGAAGAACCCGAGGTTCTCGAAGGAACCTTTCCCGGCACCACCATCATCATCATGAAATTCGCCGACGATGAGGGGGCCCGCAAATGGTATTTCTCGGAAGGGTATCAGGAGGTGATCCCCATCCGCCAGGCGGCTGCCGAGACGGCTTTCAACATAACATTCAAGGCGTGAAGCCTGACAGGATCGGAGAGGATCATGACGACTTTCAAGCAGCTTTTTACCCCCTTCAGGATTGGCAATCTGGACATTCCCAATCGCGTCTTCATGTCGCCCCACGGCATGGTGGGACTGGGCATCGGAACCGATGCACAGGTCGGCTATTTCGAGGCACGTGCCAAGGGTGGTTGCGGCTTTATGGTGATCGCCAGCTGTCAGGTCGTGCCGGCGCCATTGGTGCCGCCCGGCTGGTTCATCGAGGCCTATAACCGCGAGCATATTCCGGCGATCAGGCGGATCGTGGATGCCGCCCACAAGCATGGCAGCAAAATCGCCGTGCAAGGCGTCTGGATGCAGGCCGATCCCACAACGGGGCAAGGGTCCGGTGCAGCGCCGCATACGGTGCTGAGCGACACCCAGCCGCGTTCCATGACGGTCGCGGAAATCAAGGCCCTTGCCGAAGCGCATATCCTTGCGGCCCAACATGCCGAAGAGGCGGGGGCGGACGGGTTTGAATTTCCCATTGGCGGCGGTGCCGGAATGCAAAGCTTCACCTCGCCGCTCTATAATAAGCGTACCGACGAATATGGCGGAAGCCTGGAAAACCGGATGCGCGTGGTGATGGAAATCATCGACGGCATCCGTGAACGGTGCAAGCCCGATTTCGTGATCGGGCTTGCGGTGAATGCCGATGACGCCACGCTGGGCGGCGAAGGGCTCAGCGAAGGGCTGGCGATCTGCAAGCACCTGTCGGACAGCGGCCAGGTGGACTGGCTGCGGATCACCGCGCGCGGACAGAAGCCGCAGATGACGTATTATCACTATCCTTCCTCCTATCTCGGTGAGCAGGGCACGCATGTCTATGCCGCCGCCAAGGTGAAGGAGGTCGTCGACATTCCCGTTGTCAGCGGCGGACGCATTCTCGATGCCAGTTATGCCGACCAACTGATCGAGGAGGGCAAACTCGACATGGTTTTCGTGGCGCGCTCGGTCATTGCGGATGCCGACTGGCCCAACAAGTCGCGTGACGGTCAGAAGGATGAGATCCGCGCCTGTATCGGCGACCTGGAGGGATGCTTCCTGCGCTCATGCATCGGCCATCCGGTCGGCTGCACCGTGAACCCGGAAATCGGCAGCGAATATCTGCCGGAGCCGGCATTCACCAAAGAGCCGAAGCGGGTCGTGATCGCAGGAGGCGGACCGGCCGGTATGCAGGCCGCCTATGATGCGGCGCGTCGCGGGCACGAGGTAACACTGCTTGAGAAATCCGGTTCGCTTGGCGGGCATGTGACCATGCAGGCGAAGCTTCCCGGGCTCGAAGATCGCAGCGACATTATCCGATGGCTGGCGCTGCAGATCGGCAAGCTGGGTGTCGATGTCCGGCTCAACACAGAGGTCACCGCAGACCTGGCGAGGCAATTGGGGGCAGATGCCGTTATCGTTGCCACCGGCGCTCGCTATACTTCGAGCGGGGTCAGCAAGAACCAGCTGGAAGGGGTCGCGGGCGCTGAACTGGGCCATGTGCTAACGCCCGAGGATGTGCTGCTGGATCATGCCCGAACCGGCAATCGCGTCGTTGTTTACGACAATACGGCCTATGAGGTCGGGCCGGGCATCGCCGAATTGCTCGCCGATCAGGGCAAGGAGGTGTTCCTCGTCACCATCGACAGTGGCATCGCCATGTCCGTAACCGAACTGGGCTTGAACAAGGTGCTGGCCAAGCGCGTATTGCCCAAGGTCTCCTTCCATCCGCTGACGCGGATTGACCGGATCGATCCGGCCAATGTCAGGCTGGTGCACACGGCCACGGGCGAGGAAACCCTGCTCGAGAACATCGACAATACGATCATGGTGACATCCAAGCCGCCTGAGGAGGCGCTATACCATGCATTGCAGGGCAGCGACCTGGAGGTGCAGATCATTGGCGATGCGCGTGAGGCACGCTGGAGCGTATTTGCGACGGACGAGGCGATCAAGGACGGGCGCAGGGCTGCAATGGCGCTGTAGATCGCTCACCCCTTTCCCCTGTAGGCCTTTCCCCTGTATCCGGCCATCCGGGGTGCAGAACTTCGGGGTCGAGGTGGCATACGAAAAAGGCCGGGCATCACTGCCCGGCCTTCTCTTTAATCGATCGCTATGTGCTCAGAAGCTGTAGCGAGCTTCCACACCCCAGGTCCGCGGCGGGCCGATATAGAGCGAGTTGAACGGCTGGTTCGGCAGCAGGATCGACACGCCTGTCTGATAAGTCGTGTCGAATACGTTCTTCACATACACGCTCAGGTCGAGACCCGTGCCCGAGATCTCTTTCCAGTCGATCCGCGCATTGGCCAGTTCGTAACCTTCCAGCTGAAAACCCTGCTGGCCTCCAAAATCGTCGGTCACATAAAGATCGCCATTGGCGACCAGTTCGCCGTCCAGCGGCTGGAACGGCAGCGTCCAGGAAACACTCGCCGTGCCCGAATACTTCGGCGTGAGTCTGTTGACACTGTCTTCCGTGAATGACCCGAAGCCCGGCAGCACGCTGGTATCGACAGGCAGCAATTGGGCGACTTCGGTTTCCGTATACGCGCCATTCAGCGAAATGGTCAGGGCGCGCGTCGGCGATATGCTGAAGTCGACCTCGATGCCGTAGATATTGAGGTTGGCGGCGTTGGCGATGAAGGCCGCCGGCGAGCGGTCCGGGGCGAAGTTCAGCGCCGGAATGCTGCTGTTCGAGATGAACTGAATCGCATTGTCATACCAGGAATAGAAGGCGGCAACGTTCAGTCGACCCTGCGCATTCCCCCAGTAGAAGTTGAACTTCTCGCCAATCTCAATGTCGGTCACGCGTTCCTGGTCCACGGTCTGAAAACCGCGCAGGTCGGCACATTGGAAACCGCCACAGGCCGTAGGATCGCCAGTCACCTGCGGCGATTCATAGATCGGGTAGTTAAGAATGCTCGGGCGATATCCACGCCGGCTCGTCACGTAGACCAACAGGTCGGGATTGACCTGATAGTCGAGCCCGATGGTCCACGCCAACGCCGAATCTTTGATTTCGCCAACGCTCTTGGCATCGACGTTTGACGTCGGGAGAGCATTGGACGCATCGACGTCGGCAAGGCAACCGTCGTAATCGAGGGGGCCGTTCGGGACAGCGGGAAGATAGCAGAACGTCTGCTTGTCCCAGCCGTAGCGCGCACCCAGTGTGAGGGAGAGCGCATCGGTCAGATCGACGCTCGCCTGACCGAATACCGAAATGTTGCGGTTTTCGACATGCTCGGTGGTGTAGCTATTGAGACCGAACGGAGAGAATTGCGTGAATGCGCTGCCGGATTCACCGGATGGTCCGTCCTTGCTGTAGTAAAGGCCAAGGAGGGCGTTGAGGCCATCGGACTCCCAGTTCAACTGGGTTTCAATGTCCAGATAGTCACGACGATATTGCTGCGCCGCATAATAGACGATCAGCGGCTGGGTGATCAGGTCGTCGGGCGACGGGCGAGGATCGAGATCGATACCGCCATTGTCCAGCAGGGGAAGGCCGGACGTATTGATCAGCTGTTCGTTGGTCGTATCCCTGTATCCGAAAATGTTCCGGAACGTCAGATTGTCGCTCAACTCGTATTCAAACGTGTTCACCACGCCGATCGTTTCACGGTAGGCACGGCCACCGTTGATGCCGCCATCGAATGCACCGCGCGGGTTCGCTTCAGAGACTCCCTGTGCCGTCACACCGTTGGCAAGAAACTGGTTGAAACCTGCCGCGCCGCCAAAGAGCGGTGTGAAGTTCGCCACGGCGGAGGGGCTGAACCCCAGGATGCCGAAGCCCGGCCCTTGTCCGAATGCATACAGGGAAGACGCAAGCTCATCCGCCTCGAAATATTCGAAGACCGTCGAGTTGGTCAGCCGGTCCCCCGGTGTAAGCTTCAGCGTGACGCGAGCGGAGTTCTGATCGACGTCGTCGAAGCCGGGATAATCGGCCCGCACACCGTCCACATTGGCGAAACCCGGATAGGCCGTCGCATCGCCAAGCAGGTTATCGATCGCGGGCGTGCGTGCGTCCTGCCGTCGAACCTGGCCGGCAACGCGAAGCGCCACGGTATCTTCAACCAGCGGGAGGTTCAGTGCGCCTTCGATCGCAACGTAGTCGTAGCTGCCGTAAGTGCCCTTGATGTAACCCTCGAACCAGTCCACCGCCGGAGCTGTATTGAGCAGGATGGCGCCGCCCAGCGTGGTCTTGCCGAAGAGTGTGCCCTGCGGACCTTTCAGGACCTGGATGCCAGCGAGGTCATAGGTGGGAACGCTCGATCCGAGGCTCGGAATCGCGACACTGTTCACATAGGTCACGACGCCGGGCGTGGCCAGACCGACAGGCAGCTGACCCAGGCCGCGCAGGCTGACATTGATGGTGTTCTTGCCGCCTTCGGAATTGAAGTTCAGCCCTGGCGCCACCAGCCGGACGTCCGCCAGTTCCTGAACCGTGCTGCGCTCCAGCCCCTCGGCCGTGAGCGCGACCACCGAAACAGGGACTTCCTGCAGGTTTTCGTCGGTGCGACGGGCGTTGACGATAATCACGCTCTCGTCGCGCGGAGTTTCTTCGATTCCTTCCCCTTGCTGCTGTGCGAGCGCAGGAGATGAAACCAAAGCCAGCAATGCCGCAGACCCGGCAAGTCCAGCCTTGAATCGAAGCAAATCCATATTGTAATTCCTTCCCAATTGAAAAACTTAGCGCCAGAAAATTTCGTTGCGTCGGAAACCGTCCGCTTTGCGCGGGCCCCCCATATCGATTGACCGATTAAGTTTTCCTATCGAGCGGTAGGGTGTGAGGAAGGGTTTCGCCTTAAAGCTCTGACCTGTAGTAATAAAGTCACATGGCGATCCATGTTGGCGGACATAAACACGATGTGCGACGACATATTCGCGCGAAACAGCATGAGGACGATAAATGGCACACGGGCCGCTTGCCGGGATCAGAATAGTGGAGATGGACGCGATCGGGCCAGTGCCACTTTGCGGTATGATCCTGTCTGGACTGGGCGCCGAGATCGTTCGCGTGACGCGACCGGGCGGCCATTCGGCCTGGGGGGATATTGGCGATGCGGTCGTCCTGCGCGGCCGCACACAGGTCGGCCTCGATCTCAAGTCGGAGGAAGGCAAGGCGGCGCTGCTGGACCTGGTTGCCAGTGCTGACGGCCTGATCGAAGGTGCACGGCCTGGTGTGATGGAACGCCTTGGTCTCGGGCCGGCCGATTGTCTGGCTCGCAATCCGCGGCTGGTGTACGGGCGGATGACGGGCTGGGGTCAGCACGGCAGCCTCAGCAAGGCGGCAGGCCACGACATCAACTACATTGCCATGACCGGCGCCTTGCATGCGATCGGCAAGAAGGGCGAACCGCCGACGGTACCCCTCAATCTGGTGGGCGACTATGGTGGCGGCACGATGTTCCTGGCGCTGGGAATGGTGTCGGCCATTCTCTCCGCACGGCTAACCGGTCAGGGTCAGGTGGTCGATGCGGCGATGGTGGACGGGGTGGCCAACCTGCTGGGACTTTATCATGCATTCGTTGCCAATGGGCTGTGGCAGGACGAGGCTCAGTCCAACCTGTTTGACGGCGCGGCCCCTTTCTATCGCTGCTATCTTTGCAGTTGTGGCGGATCGGTCGCGGTCGGTGCACTGGAGCCACAATTTTTCGCTGCCCTGCTCGATGGCCTGGGCGTTGTCGCCGATCGCTGGCAGCAGAACGACCGGGACCAGTGGCCAGCCATGCAGGAGACGTTCGAGCAGATTTTTGCTGCGCAAACCCGGGATCACTGGGAAGCGCATTTCGCAGGAACCGATGCCTGTGTGTCTCCGGTGCTCTCGATCACGGAATCGATCGTGCACCCCGTCAATGTCGAGCGTGAGGTGTTTGTCGAACATAACGGCGTAATGCAGGCGGCGCCCGCGCCGCGCTTCTCGCGCACGCCCGGCAAGGTCGTCGAAAGCAGGAATGCGTCCATGCCCGAAATCCTCGCGGACGGGCCTACAGACGGATAATCCGCTTGCCGATATTCTCTCCGCGATAAAGGCCGGCCAGCGCGTCGGGGCAGGCCTCTAATCCATCGAGCACTTCCTCGAAGTAGCGCAGCTTTCCCTCGCGCACCCATTGCGCCAGCCGGGCGACGCTGGCGTCCCAGCGGTCCATGTGATCGAACACGACAAAGCCTTGCATGCGTGCCCGTTTCACCAGCAAATGGCGCTCCACGCGCGGGCCGGTAGGCCAGGGGTCCCAGCGGTCGATTGCCGCCGTGCCGCAATTTACCACGCGGGCGCCCAGGGCAAGTAGGGGGAGGACTGCATCGCTGACCGGGCCCGACGTATTGTCGAAATAGACATCGACGCCGTCGGGGCATGCCTGGGCAAGCGCTTCGTCCAGGTTTCCGGCCTTGTAATCTATCGCAGCGTCGTAGCCGAAGTGGTCCAGACAATTGGCAACCTTTTGCGGACCACCCGTTATGCCCACCGCGCGGCAGCCGAGCATGCGGCCGATCTGTCCCACGGCCGAGCCGACGGAGCCAGCAGCGGTCGATACCACCAATGTATCACCTTCCTTCGGCTCTCCGACCAACGTCAAAGCCAGCAGCGCGGTGACGCCGTTGATCCCCAGCACCCCCAGGGCCAGTGACGGGGAAAGATCGCTTTCGTTGACCCTGCGCACGATGGCTTGCGAGCCGACCGTGGCGATCTGTTGCCATCCGAACCAGCCCAGAACGACATCATCCTTGCGAAAAGCGTCACAGCGGCTTTCGATTACCGTGCCGACCGCCAGTGAGCGCATCACGCCCCCGATCGGCACCGGATCGGAATAATTGCCGGCATCGGCGATCCAGCCGCGCATGGCGGGATCGACGGACAGGAACTGATTGGTGATGCGCACTTCGCCGTCGCGCAGCGGTTCGGTCGGAATCTCTTCGATGGAAAAATCCGTGGCCTGCGCAATGCCGACCGGCCGCGATTTCAGGATCACTCGACGGTTCATCATGGCCTTGCTCCTCGACATCCTTGCCCGAAAGACCATATTTGGATTGTGGTCATCCTATCGCAGGGTAGGTGATGAGCCATGCTGCCGCCAAGATGGCGGATGTCAAAAGGGCGGACACCGGTTCGTCCAGGTACGACTTCGGGAGAACCGCTCCAATGCGTGAAGTATTTATCTATGATCATGTCCGCACACCGCGCGGGCGCGGCAGACCGGACGGCGCCTTGCATGAGGTGACCGCGATCGAACTGGTCACGCAGTTGCTGGAAGAGGTCCGGGATCGCAACGGACTCGATACCGCGCTGCTCGATGATGTGGTTATCGGTTGTGCGCAGCCCGTGGGCGAACAGGGCGGTGTTCTTGCGCGCGGCGCAGTGGTCAATGCCAAATACGCTCACTCTGTCGGGGCCCAGCAACTGCACCGTTTTTGTGCCTCGGGGCTTGAGGCGGTCAACAATGTTGCCGCGCAGATCGGCACCGGGATGGCAAGCGCAGGCATCGGTGGCGGCGTGGAAAGCATGAGCCGCGTCCTTATGGGATATGACAGCGGCGCATGGGTCGCCGACCCGGCGGTGGCACTGGAAAACTATTACGCGCCTCAGGGCATTGGCGCCGACATTATCGCCACGCTGGAAGGCTACACCCGTGAGGATGTGGATAGCTACGCTGTCGAAAGCCAGCGACGCGCAGCGGCTTCATGGGATGCAGGCGCATTCGACCGGTCGATCGTCCCGGTGAAGGATGTCATGGGCGAAGTGTTGCTCGACAATGACGAATACCGCAGGCCCGGCACGACGCTGGAATCGCTTGGCGGATTGCGGGCAGCCTTTCCGGGCTTTGCCGACATGGGCTTCTCACGCGTGGTGAAGGAGGTCTATCCGCAGATCGAGGAGCTCACCCACGTCCATACCGGCGGCAATTCCAGCGGGATCGTCGATGGCTCGGGAATCGTGATGCTTGGCGATGCCGATTTCGGCAAGGCCGCCGGTCTCAAGCCGCGTGCCAGGATCAAGGGCTGGGCCTCGATCGGGTCTGATCCCACCATCATGCTGACCGCGCCAGTGGCGGTCGCGCAAAAGGCGCTCAGGAACGTGGGTATGTCGAAGGACGATATCGACCTTTACGAACTCAACGAAGCCTTTGCGAGCGTCGTGCTGCGGTTCATGGACCATCTGGACGTGGATCATGCGAAGACGAACGTTGCTGGCGGTGCGATCGCATTGGGCCACCCGCTCGGTGCGACCGGCGCCATGATCCTGGGTACCGTGCTGGACGAGCTGGAGCGCCGGGACCTCAACACTGCAATGACTTTGCTGTGCGCCGGCAATGGCCTGGGCACGGCCACCATTATCGAGCGGGTTTGACCCGATGAGCAAGGACGCGAAGATAACCGACATGCGACATATCAAGCTGGACAAGGGCGCCGACGGAGTCGCCATTCTCACTCTCGACAATGCCGATGAAAGCATGAATGTCGTTTCCGAGGCATGGCTCGACGAAATGAACGCGGCAATCGCCGACCTGCGCGAAGATGACAGCGTCACCGGGGTCATTATCGTCTCCGCCAAGAAGGCTTTCATGGCCGGGGCTGATCTGAAGCTCATGGTCGAGGGTTACGAGACCATGTCGCCCAAGGATGCCTATGCGTTCAGCCAGAAGGCGACGGGGATGCATCGCGCGCTGGAGACAATGGGCAAGCCGGTCGCCTGCACCATGAACGGTCTTGCGCTTGGCGGCGGCTTTGAACTGGCGCTGGCCTGTCATTATCGCGTGCTTGTTGACGATCCGCGGGCGGTTGTCGGCCTTCCGGAGGTCAATCTGGGTCTGCTGCCGGGATCGGGTGGAACGCAGCGTTTGCCCCGGCTGGTGGGGCGCAAGAATGGCCTCGACCTGCTGCTCTCGGGTCGCTCGGTCGCGCCTGCCCAGGCTCTGGAACTTGGCATGGTCGATGAACTCGCCCCGGCTGACCAATTGGTGGACAAAGCCCGCCAGTGGCTCGCCACCAACCCGCCCGCCGAACGGGTCTGGGACGTGAAGGGCTACACCCTTCCGGAAAAGCGCGGGATGATCGTACCTGAAATCGCGATGGATTATTCGATCAGCATCGCCAAGGTCGTCGGCAAGCACGGCTATAATTATCCCGCTCCCGAAGCCATCCTGTCGTGCGTTTTTGAAGGCCTGCAATTGCCGATGGACAAGGCGCTGTCGGTCGAAAGCAAATATTTCGCCAAACTGCTGACCGATCCGGTTGCGCGAAACATCATCCGCACGACGTTTATTTCCAAGCAGGCCGCCGAAAAGGGCGCGCGCCGTCCTGCGGGCGTGCCCAGGTCGCAGGTCAAGAAGCTCGGCGTCATTGGCGCCGGGATGATGGGCGCCGGCATCGCCCTGGTCTCTGCCAAGGCGGGGATCGAGGTGGTGCTGATCGACCGTGACAGCGATACTGCCGCAAAGGGGAAGGCATACAGCGAGAAAGTGTTCGGTAAAGCTGTCGAACGTGGGAAGATGGCCGCGGACAAGGCCGAGGCTGCGCTTGCGCTGATCACGCCGACCGATGATTTTGCCATGCTCGATGGCTGCGACCTGGTGGTCGAGGCCGTTTTCGAGGACATGGGGATCAAGGCCGAGACCACTAAGAAGGCCGAGGCTGTGGTGCCCGAAAGCGCCGTCTTCGCCACCAACACCTCGACCCTGCCGATCTCCGAACTGGCCAAGGCGTCGGCGCGCCCGAACCAGTTTATCGGTCTGCACTTCTTCTCGCCCGTCGATCGCATGGGACTGGTCGAGGTAATCATGGGCGAACAGACGTCGGACGAGACGCTGGCCAAATCGCTCGATTTCATTGCCCAGATCCGCAAGACGCCGATCGTGGTCAACGATGCGCAGGGCTTTTACACCAGCCGGGTATTCCGCATGTTCATCTTTGAGGGTGCGGCAATGCTGGAAGACGGTGTCGAACCCGCCCGTATCGAGAATGCCGCCAAGGCCGCCGGTTTCCCGGTCGGGCCGCTGGCACTGCTCGACGAAGTGACGATCGATCTGCCGGTGAAAATCCTCAAGGATGCCGAAGGCAAGAACGAAAACCTCTACACCATCGAACGCGGCGGCAAGGTGCTCGACCGCATGCTGGAACTGGGCAGGGGCAGCCGCAAGGCAGGTGGTGGTTTCTACGAATATTCGGAGGGTGGTGGAAAACACCTCTGGAAAGGTCTGGGTGAGGAATTCCCGACCACTGCAGAGCAACCCGAACAGGAAGAGCTGAAGAAACGCTACCTTTACGCGCAGGCGAACGAGACTGCGCGCTGCCTGGAGGAAGGTGTGCTGGAAACCGCTGAAGATGCCGATCTGGGCGCTGTCCTGGGCTGGGGTTTTCCGGTCTGGACCGGTGGAACTCTCAGCTACATCGATACGATCGGGATCGAGGAGTTCGTTAGCGAAGCCAACAGGCTGGCGGAAAGCTACGGCACGCGTTTCGCGCCATCGGCGTGGCTGCGTGAACGTGCAGCGGCCAACACGCCTTTCTATCCCCCGGTAACATCAGGCTAATTGGTCATGCAGCGTACGATTTTTGAACCCGAGCACGAACAGTTCCGCGACAGCGTCCGCAAGTTCATGCAGGCCGAAGTCGGGCCTAACGCCGAGCGTTGGCGCGAAGCAGGTATGGTTGACCGCGAAGTCTATCTGAAGGCGGGCGAGCAGGGGCTGCTATGCGTGTTTGCCGACGAGAAGTATGGCGGCGCCGGTATTGACGATTTGCGTTTCGACCAGATTATCGTCGAAGAGAATATGCGACACGGCGATATCGGGTTCTACATCAATCTCCATAACGACCTCGTCGCGCCCTATGTTCACAAGCTCTGCAATGAAGAACAGAAGGACCGGTTCATGCCGGGCATCGTCTCGGGCGAGACGATCCTGGCGGTCGCCATGAGTGAACCTTCGACCGGCAGCGACCTTGCCGGCATGAAGACCCGCGCGGTCGAGAATGGCGATCACTGGGTGCTGAACGGCGCCAAGACCTATATCTCGAACGGCATCCTCGGCGACCTGATCGTGGTCGCCGCACGCACCGACCCTGATCGCCCGCACGGGATCAGCCTGTTCCTCGTCGAACGGGGGATGGAGGGGTTTGAACGCGGTCGCAAGCTCGAGAAGATGGGACTGAAGTCGCAGGACACGGCGGAACTTTTCTTCAACGATGTGAAGGTGCCGCAGGAAAACCTGATCGGCGAGGCCGGGCACGGCTTCAAGTATCTCGCCCAGATGTTGGCTCAGGAGCGTCTGATCGCGGCGATCGGTTTCATGGCCACTGCCCAGACGGCATTCGACCTGACGCTTGAATATGTGAAAGAACGGCGTGCCTTCGGTAAACCGATTGGCGCGTTTCAGAACACCCGCTTCAAAATGGCCAAGATGCGCGCGGAACTCGACATGGCGCAGACCTATGTCGACCAGTGCGTGATGCTGCTGAACGACAAGGCGCTGACCGCCGAGGATGCATCCGCCGCCAAATTGCTGACCAGCGAGCTGGAAGGCCGCGTGATGGACGAATGCGTGCAATTGCATGGCGGCGCCGGCTACATGGAGGAATACCGCATCAGCCGCATGTATACCGATGCGCGTATCAGCCGAATCTTTGCCGGCACGAGCGAGATCATGCTCGAGATTATCGGTCGCGGCCTCGGGCTGGACGAGCGCAAGATGAACTGACGGAGCCCAGGCGCTGGGCCAATCGCAGGGTCCGAAGCAGGCCCCTGGCGGCCGCCGCCCCTGGTTTGCTGGTCGGTCTCAGGCGGTAAAGGAATGCCCGGATGCCGTGCTATGAGTTTCAGGGGATCAGGCCGGTGGTCGATCCCGCCAGCTTTGTCCATCCCACTGCTTCGCTGATCGGCGACGTGATCATCGGTCCTGGCTGCTTCATCGGTCCGGGCGCAAGCCTGCGCGGCGATTTCGGGCGGATCATGGTGGAAGGCGATGCCAGCATTCAGGACTGCGCCACGATCCACGTTTCGACTGAGCGGGACACGGTGATCCGTCGGGGTGCCACGATTGCTCATGGCGGCGTCATTCACGGCTGCGAGATTGGCGAGAACTGCCTTGTCGGCATCAATTCGGTTGTGCTGGATAATGCGATTCTGGGCTCTGAATGTCTGGTTGGGGCCATTACGCTCGTTCCGCACGGTATGGATGCACCTCGCCGAAGCCTGCTGCTTGGCGTTCCAGCGCGAATTGTCCGCAAATTGTCGGCGGAGGAGATCACGTGGCGAAATGACGGCGAAGGCGATTATCAACGGCTGACGCGGGAGGCCCTTTCAAGCTTTCGGGAAACCGAGCCACTGGGACAGGTCGAACCTGGGCGCAAGCGCACGAATATGGCCGCCCGGCCAGTGACTTTGTCAGGTCGGTCGCCCGACTAGGGTGTGATCGCTAGCCGGCTCCGTCAGCCGACAGGGGCTGGTCGCTCTGCAGGGCGTTCATCACTTCGAGATGCCGGGCAGAGCCGTCGCCGCCCTTCCGCCCCAGTACGTCGACAAGCCGCGACAGAAGCGAACGCAACTGGTCGAGCTCATCGGCGGACAAGGCAGATTGGGCATCTGCTTCCGTCGCCTTGGCCTGCGCGAAAAGGCCGATCATGGTCTCACGCCCTGATCTGGTCAGCGAGATCTTGCCATCCTGGCCCACCTCGATGTGACCGTTGGCTTCCAGCCTGCTTCGGTCTTCGGGGGTCCATGTCCATCCGGATGCGCCGAGCAGGACATTCACGTCAGCAATTGTGGCGGGCCCGCCCTGCATCAGAACCGACAGTGCGTAGTGATCGACTTGCGACAGGCCCAGCCGGTTGGCCTGCGCCCGCACACCCTCTGTCAGCATGAAATAGGCACGCGCGATGAGAAAGTTGAGGTCGCGCGGATTCTCGCTGCCACCACTGGTGCCGGGGGCGGTCTTGCGCGCATATTTCCCGCGGTGGAAGAGCAGCGGTTCCTTCTCGGACTGTTCGAGATTGAGGACCTCTCCGACGAAGATAATGTGGTCGCCGCCATCGTAGCGATAGGCTGTCCGGCATTCAAAGCGCGCCGCGCAGTCGCGCAGCAACGGGACGCCATCGCTGCCCGTGATAAAATCCACCCCCTCGAACTTGTCGATGCCAGGAGTCGCGAACCGGTTTGAGAGCGGTTCCTGATCTGCGCCCAGGATATGGACAGCGAAAGCGTCGGTATTCATGAAGGCCTCGATATTCGAGGACGTCTTGGCCAGACTCCACAGCACAAGCGGCGGGTCGAGCGAGACAGAATTGAAACTGTTGGCAGTCAGGCCGATCTTGCGCCCGTCATGGCTGGTCGTGACAATGGTCACGCCGGTGGCGAAATTTCCCAGGGCGTTTCTCAGAGATTTCGCGTCGATCACTGCTATCCTCTCATGGTCCACGGGCGTGGCGGCGCCCCGTTTGTGGCAAATGGCGGAATAGGAAGATTCGCGTCGCTTGGCCATCCGGATTTCTCCTCCGGTATGGGGCAGCAGGGTCTTGGCGCAATGTGATGCCACATCTTCGCCAGCCGCAATCGGGCCGGTCTTACCAGTTGCATTCCCAGAACAGAGCCGAAAAGCCGGGCAATCGATCCTGCGATGGGCCGCCCACGCCGGCAATCAGCACCGTGTCATCTGAGGTGTCGGAGAACGGAACATCCTCAGGGCCCAGATTGAAAAGACAACGAATCCGTTGCGCCTCGTAGACGCGGTCGAGAACGAGCAGATTGCCCTCGGCCTGACAGTTTTCGATCGCGCCCAGGCGCAGGGCCGGATACCTTTTGCGCAGGCCGAACATGGCCCTTGCATAGTTCAGCGTGGATGCCGGATCGTTTTCCTGCAGGGAGACGGCTCGCCGGGCATTTTCCGGCCCCAGCGGCAGCCAAGGTTCAGCACCCGAAAAGCCGCCATTCTCGCTTTCGTCCCAGGGCATCGGTGTGCGCGCGCCATCGCGTGACAATGTCCGTGGCCAGTTGTTGATCGCCTCTGGATCCTTGAGCAAGTGGAAGGGGAGGATGTCCTGCTCCAGCCCCAGTTCTTCCCCCTGATAGACGATTACGGTTCCGCGCAAGGCCACCAGCAGGGCGTTCTTCACACGCGCAAAGGCATCGCGGTGTTCCGGCGCACTCCAGCGCGAAACTGCGCGCGGCGCATCATGGTTCTCGAACGCCCAGCTTGGCCATCCCATGCCCGGTTCGTCCGGCCAGTGCGACATGACCTCCGCCACCAGTTGCGGGGTAAGTTCGGGCGAGTAGAGGAAGTCGAAGCCATAGGCGCTGTTCATCCGGGATGTGCCCTTGATGAAGCGCTTGATGGCAACATTGCCGTCATCGGCGCAAACTTCGGCGAGGGTGAAAATCCCGTCATACTGATCGGTGAGTTTGCGAAGTTTTTCCAGAAAGCGCGGCGTTTCGCGGTGGTACTGGCTATAAGTGTGGTGTTGATAGTCGAAGGGACGCACCATGTTCTTGTCGAACAGGGCCGCGGGCGGGTTATCGCGCAATTTCGGATCGTGCATGGCGAAGTTGAGTGCATCCATCCGGAACCCGTCTACTCCGCGATCGAGCCAGAACCGCGCGACACCCAGCAGCGCCTCCTGCACTTCGTCATTGTGCAGGTTGAGCTGAGGCTGACAGACCAGGAAGTTGTGCATGTAGTATTGCATGCGGGTCGGGTCCCACTTCCAGGCCGGACCGCCGAACATTGACTGCCAGTTATTGGGCGGCGTGCCATCGGGCTTGGCATCGGCCCAGACATACCAGTCGGCCTTGGGATTGGTCCGGCTCGAACGGCTCTCTTCGAACCATTCATGCTGGTCGGACGTATGTGAATAGACCTGATCGGCCAGCACCTTGAGGTCGAGCGCGTGCGCCTTTTCGAGCAGAAGATCGAAGTCCTCCAAAGTGCCGAACAAGGGATCGACATCGCAATAGTCGGACACGTCATAGCCGAAGTCCTTCATCGGAGATCGGTAAATGGGGGAAAGCCAGATCGCTTCGACATTGAGCGAGGCGATATATTCGAGGCGGTTCGTGATCCCCTTGAGGTCGCCGACCCCGTTGCCAGAGCTGTCCTGGAAACTGCGCGGATAAATCTGGTAGATCGTGGTGCCCCGCCACCAGGGAAAGCTGTCTGCACCGGGCGTGCGGGTCAGGCCAGGCAGGGCAAAGCCCTGTTCGCCCGGATCGATCAGCGTGGCCGGGCCGACGTCGGTATGTGGCTTCATAGACTTCCTCGGTTCGTTCAAGCGCATGATCGCCGCCATTTGCTGACGTTCGACCTAACCTTTCACCGGCGTCGCAATCCCTTCCAAACGCACGATAACACGGTCTGGGCACGATGCGTAGCTTGCCATTCTGCTGTCATTGCTATAAATAAGCTGACAACTGCTTCGAGGATGTTTGAAACAAAAAGGCAAAGAAACTCTCTTTAAAAAAGTGCAATAAAGATCACTTAAAGAGAAGTGTTTTATTTCATGTCTTGTATTGTTATTTATCATTATTTCAAACACGAAGAGATTGCCGAGTTTTGAGATTATCTATATTCAATAACGATTTATATTTTTCTTGCATTTCTTGCATGATGACCGATCACTTTGTTGATTTCATGTCTTTTCATTGCGGGTGTGTGACGGGGCAGTGCAAGCCCTGCCTGTTTGAGGCGGTGCCATGAGCCGGGAAGCATTTCCTTCACGAGAACTGGACGCGTCCGCATATGGCCTTGTTCTGGCCACCGATCTGGACGGAACTTTCCTTGGTGGTAGCGAGGACGAGAGGCTCGAACTCTATCGCAAGCTGGAAGAGCGCGACGACGTCCTGCTGATCTTCGTCACCGGCCGCGATGTCGACTTCATCCGCGAGCTTGTCGCCCAACCGCACATGCCGGTGCCGCGCTATATCGTCGGCGATGTCGGCACCTCGGTCTATGACGTGGCTGCCGATTTCGTGCCGGTCCATGCGCTGGAAGCCGATGTGAAAGCGCGCTGGAACGACGCGAACGAGGCGGTCATGGCCATGCTGGATGGTGAGCCGGGCCTGGAACTGCAGGTCAAGGCCAACCCGTTCCGCCACCGCGTCAGCTATTTCTACAAACCGGAAGAATTGCGGCCCGAAACCATTCGCAAGATCGAGGATGCGGGGTTCGATTGTCTGACTTCGGACAACCTTTATCTCGACGTTCTGCCCAAGGGGGTGGCCAAGGGGCCGACCCTGCGCCGCATGGTCGATGCTTTCGCGCTGCCGCAGGAAAAGGTGCTGGCGGCGGGCGACACGATGAACGATCTTTCGATGCTCGATTGCGGACTGAAGGCCGTCGCGGTCGGCAATTCGGAGGAGCGGCTTTTCAACGCGCTTCCGCAAGCGCCGCATATTTACCGCAGTCGCGGCCATGGCTGTGCGGGCATCCTCGAAGCCATTTATCATTTTGATTTAACGGGGGCCTGAGCCCATGCAGAAATCGTCACTGGTCATCGTCTATCACCGCCAGCCTTATGAAGAGGTCGAGGAGAACGGCGAAACCGTCTTTCGCGCGAACAAGAGCCCCAATGGCATCGTCCCGACCCTCAAGGCGTTCTTCAAGCGGCTTGAGCCGGGCCGGGGCGCCTGGGTCGCGTGGAAAGAGCACGAGCCGGGTGATCCCGAGTTCGAGCGGGTGATCCATGTCGACGACAGCGATGACGATGAGGATGGCGGCTTCGTTGTCCGCCGCCTGCCGCTGACCAAGCAACAATCATCCAGTTTCTATCACGTCACCTCGAAAGAAGCGTTCTGGCCGGTGCTGCACAGCTTTCCGTGGCTGTTCAGTTACGACAATGTCGACTGGCGCACCTTTCACGAGGTCAATCGCCTGTTTGCCGAAGCCGCCGCTGAACAGGCGGATGAGGGCGCGCTGGTCTGGATCCACGATTACAATCTGTGGCTGGTGCCGCATTACCTGCGCCAGCTGCGCCCCGACGTGAAGATCGCCTTTTACCATCACACCCCGTTCCCCTCGCAGGACGTGTTCAACATATTGCCATGGCGCTCGGAAATCCTCGGCAGCCTGCTCGATTGCGATCTCGTGGGCTTCCACATTCCGCGCTACGCCAAGAATTTCACCGATGTCGCGCGCGGATTGACTGGCGCGACGATCAGCGAAATCGCCGATACGCCGGTGCATATGAACGTTCCGGGCCAGGCGCTGTCCGAACCGCAGATGCCGGTCACGCTCACCCTCGGAGATCGCAAGATCGCCATCGACGCTTCGCCGGTGGGCGCAGATGTACGACTGATCGACGATATTCTGGACAAGCAGGATACGGTCGATCTGGAGGATCGCATTCTGGGCAGGCTAGACGGGCGCAGGCTGATCGTAACCGTGGGCCGCACCGACTACACCAAGGGTACGATCGAGGCATTGAAGGGTTTTGAACGCCTGATCGACCGTCGGCCCGACCTGCGCGGCACGATTAAGATGCTGTGTGTTTCGGTGCGCGCGGCCAGCGGTATGGCGATCTATGACGAGACGCAGAAGGAAATCGAACAGCTCGTGGGCCGGGTGAACGGCCTGTATTCCAACCTCGGCTGGACGCCTATCGTCCTCTATTCCAACGCGATCCCGTTCGACCGGCTGATGAGCTATTATCGCGCCGCCGACATCTGCATCACCACGCCGCTGCGCGACGGGCTCAACCTTGTTGCCAAGGAATACGTCGCCGCCAAGAACGGGGCGCCGGGCAAGCTTATCCTTTCCGAATTCGCAGGTTGCGCTGTCGAACTGCCCGAAGCAATCTATACCAACCCCTACGGCCACCGCGATCTCGACCGCGCCATCGACGAGGCCTTGGCGATGGAGGACGGCGTCGCGGCGGGCCGGATGCAGCGAATGCGCGCCGATGTCGAGGCTTACGATATCGGTCACTGGATCGACAGCCTCTACGCCTCATTCGCGCGGGTGGGCTTCGTGGCCCAGAAGGGCGACGGGTCAGAGGCGCAGGCCGCCGCCTGATGCAGGCGCCTCTGCGCCTTCTACTTGCTGCACTCGCGCTGCTGGCCGCAATCGGCCCGGCGCAGGCCGAGCGCGCGGGTGAGGGCGTGACCGTCTCCATCGCATGCGGCGCCTTGGGGATCGAACTGGAACTGTGCCGCGAAGCTGCTCAGGAATGGGCCGCGGATACAGGCAATTCGGTCGAGATCGTTAACACGCCCAATTCCAGCAGCGATCGCTTTTCGCTCTATTTGCAGTTGCTCTCGTCCCGCTCGCCAGAGATCGACGTGCTGCAGATCGATGTCGTGTGGGCCGCCATGCTTGCCCCGCATCTTGCGGATGTCGAGGCCGACCTGGGCGCGCGTGTGGACACCATGTTCCCTGCCTTGGCCCGCAATAACCGCATCGGCGGACGGTTGGTCGCGGTGCCGTGGTACGTGGATGCGGGCGTTCTCTATTACCGCCAGGATTTGCTGGGCAAATACGGCTTTTCTCCGCCTGAAACCTGGGACGAACTGACCCGCATTTCTGCCGCGATCCAGCAGGCCGAGCGTGACGCCGGCCGAGGGCGGATGTGGGGCTATGTGTTTCAGGGCAAGGCCTATGAGGGGTTGACGTGCAACGTGCTCGAATGGGTCTCCTCCAACGGTGGCGGAACCTTCCTCGACCAGGGGCGCAATTTTACCGCGGACAATTCGCAGGCACGGCTGGCGCTGAAGCGCGCGGAAAGCTGGATCGGCACGATTGCCCCGCGCGGCGTGCTCAATTACGACGAGGAGGCTTCGCGCGGCGTGTTCCAGACCGGCAATGCGGTCTTCATGCGCAACTGGCCCTATGCCTGGGCGCTGGCCCAGGGCGAGGGCAGCCCCGTCCGGGGCAAGGTGGGCGTCATCGCCCTGCCGCATGGACCAGGCGGCCAGAGCGCGGCCACACTGGGCGGTTGGCATCTGGCGGTCTCGCGCTATTCGCGGCACCGCGCTGAGGCGATCGACCTGGTGCGGTATCTGACAAGTGCCGAGGAACAGCGTCGCCGCGCCATCAAGGGCGCCTATAACCCCTCCTATCCGGCACTCTACCAAGACCCCGAGATCATTGCTGCCAATCCGTTCTTCGCCACGCTCTATCCGGCGTTCGAGAATGCCGTCGCCCGCCCGGCCCGGCAGGCGGGTGCGCGCTACAACCAGGTCTCCGACGCAATCTGGCGTGCGACACATTCGGTCCTGAAAGGGGAGCGCGAGGCAGGGGCGGCGATGGACCGGCTGGACGACGAGATCGCGCGCATTGCCTATCGCGCGCGCTGGAACGAGGTCGCGGCGAAACGATGACGCGGATTTCGGCCACAGAAAAGGCGCGCGCGCGGTCGGCCTGGCTGTTCATCCTGCCCATGCTGATTGTGCTGGCGCTGGTTGCCGCATGGCCGCTGGCGCGCACCATGTGGTTTTCGCTCACCAATGCGACGCTTGTCGATCCGACCACCTACGACTTCATCGGTTTGGACAATTTCGTCGCCTTTGCCGACGGGCGCTGGTTCGGAATCTTCACCGACCCGCAATGGTTGAATGCCCTTGCGAACACGCTGGTCTTCGCCACAATCTCCGTGTCGTTCGAGCTGGTGTTCGGTGTCATCATCGCGCTGATCGTCAATGCCTCTCTGCCGGGACGCGGGCTTATGCGCGCGGCCATGCTGGTGCCCTGGGCGATCCCCACGGTAGTATCGGCAAAGATCTGGCAATGGATGCTCAACGACCAGTTCGGCGTCGTCAATTCCATGCTCGAAGGTGCAGGCCTGATCTCGGGACCGGTGGCATGGCTGGGTGGCTCCGAACTGGCAATGGTCTCGATCATCATGGTCGATGTGTGGAAGACGACGCCCTTTGTGGCGCTGCTGGTGCTGGCCGCTCTGCAGACGCTGCCCAAGGAGATCTACGAGGCCGCCAAGGTGGATGGCATTCACCCGGTGCGGGTGTTCTTCCGCGTCACGCTGCCGTTGATCAAACCCGCACTTGTGGTGGCGGTGATCTTCCGCCTGCTCGATGCGATGCGCATGTTCGACCTTGTCTATGTGATGACCGGTTCGAGCGAGGAGACGATGACTCTGTCGGTCTTTGCGCGCCAGGCGCTCGTGTCTTTCCAGGACGTCGGTTACGGCTCTGCGGCGTCGACGGGGCTGTTCCTCATTATCGCCCTGCTGACTGTGATCTACATCATGGCGTTAAAGCCCTTGGGCGAGGAGCGCAGGTCATGACCGGCAGAGCGGTGGTGAAGAATGGCCTGATGGCACTATTGTGGCTGGTGGTCGCCGCCTTCCTGCTGTTCCCGTTCTATTACGCAGTGGTCAGCTCCCTGCGCGAAGGGACGGCGCTGTTCGATCCGTCGCTCTGGCCATCCGACCCGACGCTGGCGAATTACCGCGCGGTGATGACCGAACAGCCTTTTGCGAGGAACATTCTGAACTCGCTTATCGTTGCCGTCTCGGTGGTGGTGCTGTCGCTGGGGCTGGCGGTCTTTGCCTCCTATGCCTTTGGCCGGGCCCGCTTCGCCGGGCGGCGCCTGCTGCTCTACACCATTCTGGGTGTGTCCATGTTCCCGCAGGTTGCGGTGCTGTCGGGCCTGTTCGAGATCGTGCGCCTGTTCGGGCTCTACAACTCCCTGCTGAGCCTGATCTTCAGCTACATGATCTTCACGCTGCCCTTCACGGTCTGGGTGCTGACCAGCTTCATGCGCGACCTGCCGGTGGAGATCGAGGAAGCGGCGATCATGGATGGCGCGTCGAGCTGGACCATCGTGACGCGCGTCTTCCTGCCACTGCTGGCCCCGGCGCTGGTAACCACCGGCCTGCTGGCCTTCATCGCGGCCTGGAACGAATTTCTGTTCGCGCTCAGTTTCACGCTGACCAACGATCAGCGCACCGTGCCGGTGGCTATCGCGCTGCTGACCGGCGCAAGCCAGTACGAATTGCCCTGGGGCAATATCATGGCGGCTTCGGTCATTGTCACCCTGCCGCTGATCGCGCTGGTGCTGGTGTTTCAGCGCAAGCTGGTCGCGGGGCTGACCGCCGGAGCTGTCAAGGGATAGGAAATGGCCGCGGTAAGACTCGAAAACATCGGCAAAAGTTTCGGCAAGACGAAGGTCGTCGAGGGCATCGATCTGGACGTCGAAAGCGGCGAGTTTATCGTTCTGGTCGGCTCCTCAGGCTCGGGCAAATCGACGCTCCTGCGGATGATCGCCGGGCTGGAGGCGCCGAGCGAAGGGCGCATCCATATCGGCGGGCGCGACGTGACCGATCTGGAACCGGCCAAGCGCAACCTGTCCATGGTGTTCCAGTCCTACGCGCTTTATCCGCATATGACCGTGCGCCAGAATATCGGCTTCGGCCTGAAGCTGGCCAAGGCCGACAAGGCTGAGGCGGAGGCGGCCATAACCCGCGTGGCCGACATGCTGGAGATCGTCGACCTGCTCGACCGCAAACCCGCGCAATTGTCTGGCGGGCAGCGCCAGCGCGTCGCCATCGCCCGTGCCATCGTCCGCGAACCCCAGGTCTTCCTGTTCGATGAGCCGCTATCCAACCTCGATGCTGGCTTGCGCGCCCGCACCCGCATGGAAATCAAGGGCCTGCACCGCTCCTTGGCCACGACGATGATTTATGTGACCCACGATCAGGTTGAGGCGATGAGCCTGGCTGACCGGATGGTGATCCTGCATGATGGCCGGATCGCGCAGGCCGGACCGCCCGCTGAAATCTACCAGCGCCCGGCGACGATTTATGTTGCCGGTTTCCTTGGCTCACCGCCCATGAACTTCCTCGAACCCGGCGCATTGCCGGGCGATTTCGGGCAGGCGCAGACCATCGGTATCCGGCCCGAGGATATCGAGATCGCTGCGGGCGGGCTGGATGGCGAGGTCACGATGGTGGAGGAACTGGGCGAGGCCCGTATCGTCCATGTCAAGTTGGCAGGAGGCACCGACGTCGCCGTGCGCGACGGTAATTCGCGCCAGGCAAATGCCGGGACCGCGATATCGCTCCACCTGCCGCGTGAGAAGCTCCATCTGTTCGACGTCACGGGCCATAGAATCGCGGATTGAGTGCAGTGAGCGATAGTGCAGCTGTCATCGCTCCCGCCGCTTGTCCTGAAGGTGGCGCTCGACTACTGGTCGGGCAACTTTGTGAGATAAAGATAGATGAACAGCTTTGCCCAATTAGCCGCGCCTGTGCGCACCGACTGGACCCGCGAAGAGATCGCCGGCCTCTTTGCGTTGCCCTTTACCGAGCTGGTCTTCCGCGCCGCCCAGGTTCACCGCACGCACCATGCGGCCGACGAGGTGCAGCTGTGCACGCTGCTGTCGATCAAGACCGGCGGCTGTCAGGAAGATTGCGGCTATTGCTCGCAGAGTGTTCACGCCGATAGCGGTGTCGAAGCGACCAAGCTGATGGACGTGCAGCAGGTTCTGCAGAGCGCCGCGCAGGCCAAGGACGCCGGTTCGCAGCGGTTCTGCATGGGGGCTGCCTGGCGCAATCCCAAGGACCGCGACATGGGCAAGATCGTCCAGATCGTGAAGGGCGTGCGCGAGATGGGGCTGGAAACCTGCATGACGCTGGGCATGCTGACGCGCGAACAGGCCGACCAGCTGGCGGAGGCCGGGCTCGATTATTACAATCACAACATCGACACCGGCCCCGAATATTACGAGCGGGTGATCTCGACCCGGACTATGGATGACCGTCTGAACACGCTCGGCCATGTGCGCGAGGCGGGGATCAATGTATGCTCTGGCGGGATCGTGGGCATGGGCGAAACGCGCGAGGACCGGGTTGGCTTTGTCCACACGCTGGCCACGCTGGAGCGGCATCCCGAAAGCGTGCCGGTAAATGCGCTGGTGCCCGTCAAGGGCACGGTGCTGGGCGACATGCTGGCCGATACGCCACTGGCCAAGATCGACGATATCGAATTCGTCCGCACCGTGGCGGTGGCACGCATCTGCATGCCGCTGAGCATGGTGCGCCTGTCAGCCGGGCGCGAGAGCATGTCCGGGGCGACGCAGGCCCTGGCCTTCCTTGCGGGCGCCAACTCGATCTTCACCGGCGACAAGCTGCTGACCGCGCCCAATGCGGGCGACGACAGCGATGCTGCATTGTTTGAACGGCTCGGCCTGAAGGCGATGGCTGGTGAAGAGCCGATGCGCGTTGGTCGATGCCAGACGGAAAGCGTGCCAGCGGAATAGCGGCGGGCATGGATGGGCGTTTCGAACAGGCCCTGGAGGAACGCAAGGCTAAGGGCCTGTTGCGCACTCTGCGGGGCATAGAGCCTGCGCGGCCGGGTTTCGTGATGCGCGCCGGGCGCGAACTGCTCGACCTGTCCAGCAACGATTATCTCGGCCTGGCCCATCACCCGGCATTGGCGCAGCGTGCCAGCGAATGGGCCGGCGCGATGGGGACGGGCGCGCGCGCCTCGCGGCTGGTGAGCGGCACGCTGGAGGCGCACCTGGCCGTCGAACGCAAGATTGCCGCTTTCAAGGGCAGCGAGACGGCGCTGCTGATGGCGAGCGGCTGGCAGGCCAATGCGACGATTTTCCCTGCACTCGCGGCTCTGTTTCCCAAGTCTCAGGTTTTTGCCGACCGGCTCGTCCACGCCAGCATTCATCACGGCATTGCCGCCGCCAGGGCGCGGCAGGTGAGATTTCGTCATAATGACTATGACCATCTCGCTGAATTACTTGGCAAACGAGAAGTGAGCGATGACCCGCCGCTGATCGTGACAGAGAGTGTGTTCAGCATGGACGGAGACCGCGCCGACCTTGCCCGGCTGGTGCAGATCGCGCGCGAACATGGCGCTTTCCTGATCGTGGATGAGGCGCATGCGACTGGCGCGCTGGGGCCGGGCGGGGCAGGATTGTCGGCAGCTCTCTCTGACAAGCCCGATCTTGTCATGGGCACATTCAGCAAGGCGATGGGCGGTTTCGGTGCCTATGTCGCCGGATCGCGTGCGCTGATCGACTATCTGGTCAATACGGCCAGTGGTCTCATCTATTCGACCGCCTTGCCGCCACCCGTTCTCGGCGCGATCGACGCCGCCCTCGATATTGTGCCGGGCATGGATGCGGAGCGCAGCCATCTGGCTAGTCTTGCCGATCAATTACGCTCAGGCCTGCAAAATCTGGGCTTCGACACCGGCACGTCGGATACGCAAATCGTGCCGCTGCTGGTCGGCGAGGAAAAGCAAACGCTGGCGCTGGCAAAGTCGCTCGAGGAGAAGGGCGTGCTCGGGATCGCGATCCGGCCGCCGACCGTGCCTGCCGGTTCCAGCCGCATTCGCTTCGCCCTGTCGTCCGCACACAATGTCGGGGACGTGGACTGCGTCCTTGAGGCCATTGGAGCGGCTGCTTGATCGGCTGGTATTTGCATGGCTGGGGGTATGGGCCGGCAATATGGGACCAGCTGGCCGCACTGCTGCCCGATCTGGAGCCACGCTTCGCCAATCTTGGCTATGGCGGCAACGCCAACGATGGCCCTCCAGACGAACCGGCCATATGGATCACCCATTCCTTCGGCACCATGCACGCGCTGGCGAAGATGGCGGCGCCCGATATGCCCCTGAATTGCCGGGCGCTGGTCGCGATCAACGGTTTCGACCGCTTTGCCGCCAGTCCCGGCTTCGAGGGCGTGCCGCCTCGCGTGCTGGACCGCATGATTGCGCGCTTTGCCAGCGATCCGGCAGGTGTGGTCTCGGACTTCTGCCGCAAATGTGGCAAGGACACGGATGTGGAACTGCTCGACGACAGGACATTGAAACGCGATCTCGTCGCATTGCGCGACATGGATTGCCGTGAACAGGCCGCCGCTCTGTCGATCCCGGTGCTCAGCCTGCAGGGCGCAGCGGACCCGGTCCTGCCGCCTGCAATGCGCGCTGCGGTCCTGACCGGAGCGCACCATGTAACGCACGCCTCGGCTGGCCACTTGCTGCCGCTCGAACAACCGGCGTGGTGCGCTCATCAGATTGCCGAGTTTCGCGCAGAGTTCGGGCTGTGAGCGTCGCCGACCAGGCGCGTGTGGCCGCCGCCTTCGACCGCGCCGAGCACTATGCCGGCCATGCAGGCGTGCAGCGCGTTATTGCCGGGCAACTTGCTGCGCAGATCGCTGGGCTCGACCTTCCGGCTGAGGCGCGCGTCCTCGAGATCGGCTGTGGCACCGGCTTCCTGACCAGTGAATTGCTCGGTCGCGGAGTAGGCCGGGAATGGCTCATCACCGACAAGGCGCCTGCAATGGTAGAGCGTTGCCGCGTCGCCGTGGGTGAGGCACCGGGCCGCGAATTTGCGGTGCTCGACGGGGAATACGGGCTGGGCAAGCTCAACCACCGCTACGACCTCATTTGCGCCAGTATGGCGATGCAATGGTTCGACGATCTCGACAGCGCAATTGCGCGGCTCGTCGACCGGCTTGAGCCCGGCGGGCACCTGGTGTTCAACACGCTGGCCGGCGCCACTTTCGCCGAATGGCGCGAGGCGCACGAGAGCTGCGAGCTTGAGGCGGGCGTGGTTGCCTTCCCCCCTGCCGCCGCGCTGTTGGACCGGTTGCGGCAATTCTCGCCCGGTGCGGTCGCGGTCAACCGCCATGTCGAACGTCACGAGGACGCGTGGCAATTTCTCGAACGACTCAAACGGATCGGCGCCTCTACGCCAAGGCCCGGCCATGTGCCGCTCTCCACAACAGAGTTGAAGCGCGTCATGGCCGCTTTCGATAGTGCTGGAGCTTGCGCGACATACGAGGTGGTGACCTGCCAAATCGCGGGTTAGAAGTCCTCATGGGTAAGCGCGGATACATCGTCACCGGGACCGACACCGATGTTGGCAAGACGGTCTTCGCCGCCGGTCTCACCGCCGCGCTGAAGGCCGATTACTGGAAGCCGGTGCAATCGGGGATCGAGGGCGGCACCGATAGCGAGCGTGTCGCCCGGCTGGCGCCCGGCGTTGCTATCCATACTGAGGCCTATTGCCTCGCCACCCCATGCTCCCCGCATGAAGCGGCGCGGAAAGACGGGGTTGAAATCGCGCTCGAAAGGCTCGGTCTGCCGCATACCGACAATATGCTGGTGGTAGAGGGCGCGGGCGGGGTGCTCGTCCCCCATGCGCCCGGCCTTCTGGCGGCGGATATATTCGCGCAATGGGGTTTGCCCGCGCTTCTGGTGGCGCGCACCACACTGGGCACGATCAGCCATACGCTGATGTCGATCGAGGCTTTGCGCGCGCGCGGCGTGGCGGTCGCTGGCGTCGCCTTCATCGGTGAGGCGGAGCCCGTCGCAGAAGGCGCAATCGTGCAGATCGGGCAGGTGGAGCACCTGGGCCGCCTGCCCATCCTCGAACCGCTCGATTCCGATACGTTGGCCCGCGCCTTTGCCGCAGCGATCCGGTTGGACCTGCTGGCATGAGCGAAAAGTCGCCTATCTGGCACCCCTTCACCCAGCATGGGCTGGAGCAGAAAATCCCGCTGGTCGAACGGGCCAGCGGCGCCATTCTCGAAACCGATGACGGGCGTCGGATCATCGATGCGATTTCCAGTTGGTGGGTGATCACCCATGGCCACAATCATCCGCGGATCGTCAGAGCCATTGCCGATCAGGCCGAGAGGTTGGACCAGCTGATCTTTGCAGGGTTCACCCACGAACCGGCAGAGGCGCTGGCACGCAGCCTGCGTGAACTTATGCCGGACGAGCTGGAATATGTGTTCTTTTCAGATTCCGGCTCAACCGCGGTCGAAGTCGCGCTGAAGATGGCGCTGGGATACTGGCTGCATCGCGGCGAGGATCGTCACCGCATCGTGGTGATGGAGCATAGCTATCACGGCGATACGATCGGGGCGATGTCGGTCGGAGAACGCGGCGTCTACAACCGGGCTTACCAGCCGCTGCTGTTCGATGTCGAAACGGTCCCCTTTCCCGCCGCCGGAAGGGAGCAGGATACGCTCGATGCGCTGGAGCGCGCATGTCGGAGGGCCGACATTGCGGCGTTCATCGTCGAGCCGCTGGTGCTGGGCGCGGGCGGGATGCTGGTCTATTCGCCCGAGATCCTGCGCCAGATGCGCGAAATCTGCGCGCGCCATTCGGTGCTGTTTATCGCCGACGAGGTGATGACCGGCTGGGGCCGTACCGGAACCCTGCTGGCCTGCGAGCAAGCCGATGTCGTGCCGGACATATTGTGTCTGGCCAAGGGGTTGACGGGCGGCTCCATGCCCCTGGCCGTCACCATGGCCAGTGCCCCGATCTACGACGCGCATTATTCGACCGACCGCGCGCAGATGTTCTACCATTCCTCCAGTTTCACGGCGAACCCGATCGCATGCGCCGCGGCCAATGCAAACATTGCCATCTGGCGGGACGAACCGGTTCTGGAGCGGGTGGCGCAGCTGGCGCAGCGCGAAGCGGCGGCAATTGGGCCGCTGGCCTCCGCGCATGGGCTGACGAACTTGCGCCAGTGCGGCAGCATCATCGCCTTTGACATACCGGTTGAGGATGCAGGCTATCTTTCGGACCTTGCGCCGCGCCTCCTGGCGCAATTCATGGAGCAGGACGTGCTGCTGCGCCCGCTTGGCAATACGATCTATCTGATGCCGCCCTATAGCCTGACCGAAGCGGATCTTGGGCGGGTCGGCGTTGCGATCGACAAGGCGCTCGACAGTCTGAAAACGTAGGGCGCGTCGCCCGGATGGTCAGCCGGGGTTCTTCGCCTCGCCATGTCCCTGTGGGCCGGGGCCTTCGTCCACGGTCTCGCCGAAAATCCGCTGGCGGAATGTCCTGCGGATCAGCCACGGTTCAAGGATCCGGCCGACAATGTAGAGAATTGCGAAGATCCCGGCGAGAACAAAGGCAGGGATGGGGTTGTGTTTGCCGTCGTCCTCTTCTTCTTTGGCCTCTTCCCGTGCCTTCTTCTCTTCCAGCGTCTCGGGTTCCGGTGCGCCGAGGAACGCGTCGATCGGGTTTAGCTGAGGGTCTTCCTTGTCCTCGTCAGCCTTTTCTTCTGAGACCTCCGTCTCATCGTCAGCAGGCGTGTCCCATGCGTTCACAGCAATTGCGAGCTGGCCGAACCCCAGGAACAGCAGCGGTGCGAGGAAGACCAGCAACAGCGCCGGGCTCTTGAGGTCATAGTCGAGCCTCGATCCGCCGGCGTCCTGCGCGACCCGAAGGGTTCCGCTGGTGAAGGTTGCCAGCTTGTCCTGCGCGGCGGGATTGTCCTTCTTGTAGGCCAGCGTGTTGCCATCGACCTGGTAGGACGTGCCATTGGCTTTGAGCAGCGGGTCGAGCTTCTCGAATACCTCGGAAGGGCCTTGCGGTCCGTCCAGCGGCAGCGATCCCTTCACACGCCATATCTTCTCGATGAAGGGAAGGTTCACGCTGGTTTTCTCCGGTAGGGTTCGGCGAATGCGCAGAGCTTCGGGTTGCGCCCGGTGCCGCGAGAGATGCGGTCAGGGCGGTGAAGCCTCTCTGCGGCCAGTTGGACTGGCGGGTTATTCGGCAGGCACGCCGGACGGACGATGGAGGCGCTTCTGGACCCACGTTTTGGCTGTCCGGTAACCCTCGCGGAACGGGTAGACCATCGTCTCGCCTATCGGCATGCGGCGTCCGCCTTCCATGCCGAGCAGCTCGGCCTCGCCATCGACACAGGTGCCGAACATGCGGTCAATGATGATCCAGGTTCCGGAATAATTGCTGCGCGTTGCCTCGTAATCCTGCGAGTGATGGACGCTGTGATGTTCGGTCGTGTTGAACAGGAAGCGCCACCAGCCCGGAGTGTTGAAGCGCACATTGATGTGCTGATAGACGCTGACCGCGATGCCCAGTGTTCCGGCCAGCAGGGCCGCACGCGGGAGGAAGTCAAAGAAGCCACCAATGCCCAGGCCGATCAGGAACAGTTCGACCGGGTTGCCGACCGCGCCCTTATTGATGTTGAGCTGCGTGATATAGTGATGGGGCGCGTGGGTCAGCCACAGCGGATACCAGTTATGCATGCCGCGATGCATCCAGTATTGGCCGAAATCGAAGATGAAAGAGATCATCACTGCCTGCAGCAGCAGCGGCAGGCCCGTGAACCAGCTGAACTTGTCCCAGTCAAACGCGCCCTGAACCAGGCCGATGATCGCCCCGTCGCCGAAATAGACGTCGACCATCCGCAGCACAGTATAGCCAAGCCCGACATAGAAGAGGTCAGTGACCGCTTCCTTCCAGGTCAGCTGCCAGCTCTTGTGGCGCGGGTTCACCCATTCAAGGCCCAGCAGCAGCAGGCGGAAACTGATCCCGATGGTGATGGCGGTGGAGGCCGTGGCGAGCGAATTTGGCGCGTAGTACCAGAAGGCGATGAGCGCGAAGAGCGTTACCGGTTGAAACCAGGTGAAGAAGGCCACCTTCAATGGCCCGCCTTCGACACGGGGAAGGTTCTCCCAGCCCACGGTGACGGGCGCATCGGCACCGATGATCCTGTTTCCTACGCGTGTTCCGGCCATGTGCGTTACCTTGTCCTCAAAAGTGCGTCGTAAAGAGCGTTCCGGTTCGCCGTCTTCCAAGTCCCGGACCTTCCCTGCCAGCATAAGATGTGCCGACAGCCTGCGTCCAATCGAGCCGATGAGCGGCCCAACCTGTTCAAAGAATCTCTCCTGGCGAACGCTGTTTTTGCTGTATCGCGACAGGCTATCAATATTAACGAACTCGTCAAGAGTAATAACAAAGCAATTTTGCCGGAATGTTGCGCGATTGCACCAAGCTTCCTGTCAACCGCGCGCGATATAAGCGCGCCAGCCGCCAAGTGACGTGATGTCCTCGGCTCCGGAGGTGGCGCGCGGCTCGGCAACGAATCCCTTGACGCTGCTGCCATCCGCAAGCGTTACCGTGCCGATGGCCAGCGGTGCCGGGACTTCGGCGACGAAGCTGCCGAATGCAGCTACGTCCATCTGGTAGACCTCCAGTGCGATCGCGGCGCCATCCTCGGCATAAACCAGTGCCGGCTTGGCAGGGGCGGTGTCGGCCATGGCGTAAAGGCGATAGGTGGGGGCTGTTTCAAAGGCGCCGACGAATGTCGCATCGCGCGATGTTAGCTGCCAGTGCAGCGGCATGTCCTTCAGATGCGCGCCAACAACGGCGAGTTTCACGGTTTCCATCTTTCCCTCCAGGTCGAGCGGCGGTGGTGCGGGCAGGTCCGCATTGGCCAAATAGGCGTCAGCTGCGATCATCAGCCCAAGGTCGGTGTCGGCCGGCCCGATCAGGGTGATGCCGAAACCGGTTCCGTTCGCGCGCATGCCGGCAGGAACCGCAATTGCGGCCATGTCGAGCAGGTTCACGAAATTGGTGTAGGCACCCAGATTGCTGTTGAGTGCGATCGGCGCAGCGAGCAGTTCGGCCACGCGATAGGTGGTGCCGGTAGTGGGGAAGGCGAGCATGTCGACATCTTCCCACATCAGGTCGGCATGGCGCTTGATCGCGGCGAGCCGGTAGATCCCCTTGAACAGATCGACCGCGCCGATATCCGCGCCCGGAGCAACCACGGCACGGACCGTTTCGTCGATGGCATCGGGATTGCTGGCGAGCAGCCCCTCCAGTGCCGCGGTGCGTTCCGCCACCCAGGGGCCGCCATACAGCAGGCTTGCCGCCTCGTTGAGCGGGTCGATGTCGAGTTCGACGATCTCGACCCCTGCCCCGGCGCCGAGCGTTTCGAGCGCCCTGTCATAGAGATATTCGGATTGGGCGTCCCCGAACCATTTGCGCTGGTCGCGGCGCGGCACGCCAATGCGCCTTGCGCTGACCGGTCGGTCGGCGCGGGGTTTGGAATAGGGGTCCGCGACATCGAATCCCGCGAGCACATCGTCGACCAGCCGCGCGTCGGCGACCTTGTCGGTAAAGACGGTGATACAGTCGATCGAGCGGCACGCGGGGACCAGGCCGCTCGTGCTCCAACGGCCTTTGCTGGGCTTAAGTCCGACAAGGTGGTTGAAGGCTGCGGGGACCCGGCCCGATCCAGCTGTATCGGTGCCGAGCGCGAAGGCCACAAGGCCAGCGGCGGCTGCGACGGCAGAGCCCGAACTCGACCCGCCACTGACATAGGCCAGGTTGGAGGCGTTGCGCGGGATGCCATAGGGACTGCGCGTGCCGACAAGGCCGGTGGCGAACTGGTCGAGATTGGTCTTGCCGACGCAGATTGCCCCCGCGGCAAGTAGCTTGTCCGCAACGGTTGCGCAGGCTTCAGGTGTGTAGGCGAAGGCGGGACAGGCCGCCGTCGTTTCGAACCCGGCGACATCGATATTGTCCTTCGCCGCGAAGGGCACGCCTGCCAGCGGCAGTTGCTCCCCGGCGGCAATCCTGGCGTCCACGGCGCGTGCAGCGGCCCGAAGATCCTCTGGAGAGGCGCGGCTGATCCAGACTTGCGGCTGGATCGCATCATAAGCGGCAAGGCGCGCGATTGTGTCCTCTGCCACGGCCAGCGCGGTCGTGGCGCCGCCATTCACGGCATCGGCAATGGCCGAGGCACTGAGCCGGTCCGCAGAAGTCATGCCAAGGCGGGTCATGTATGCCGCCTCAGCGCCAGCAGCGGCGCACCCGGTTCGATCGCCTGGCGTTCCTTCATGTAGAGCGCGGCAATCGTTCCGTCATGCGGACTTTCGAGCGGGCATTCCATCTTCATCGCCTCAATCACTGCAATGACGTCCCCTGTGCGGACCTCATCGCCTTCGGACACTTTCAGCTTCCAGACGCTGCCGCCAAAGGGCGCCTCGATCAGTTCGGAGCCCTCGGGTGCCTCGATTGCGGGCGCAGCAGCGGCGCCATCGCCAGCTTCGTCAGCCAGTTCGGACAGTCGATCGAACTCACCGCTGCGTTCCCATTCGGCGCGCTCTTCGTCGAAGGCGGATTGTCGCCGGGCCTCAAAGGCGCTGATGCTGGCGGCATTTTCGGCCAGGAAGGACCGGTAATCGGCCAGACGAAACTCTGATTCCTCGACTTCGATCGAGCGGCGACCATGGGGGAAGTCGCGCCGCCATTCGGCCAGCTCCTCGGCGCTGACGGAAAAGAACCGGATCTGGTCGAAGAAGCGCAGCAGCCAGGGCTTTCCGTCCACGAAGGCATCGGTTTGGCGATAGGTGTTCCACACCTGAATGGTGCGGCCGAACAACTGGTAGCCGCCCGGTCCCTCCATCCCGTAAATGCACATATAGGCGCCGCCGATGCCGACCACATTGGGCGGGGTCCAGGTGCGTGCCGGGTTGTATTTGGTGGTGACGAGCCGGTGCCGGGGATCGACAGGTGTCGCCACCGGTGCGCCCAGATAGACATCGCCCAGTCCCATCACCAGGTAGCTGGCATCGAAGATCACGTCCTCCACCGCATCGGCATCGGCAAGGCCGTTAATGCGGCGGATAAATTCGATATTGTCCGGGCACCACGGTGCGTCGTCGCGCACGGCAGCCATGTATTTCTCGATTGTCTCGATGGTCGCCGGGTCGCGCCAGCTCAGCGGCAGGTGGACGATGCGCGATGGGATGGTGAAATCCTCAAGATCGCCGAGTTGCTCTTCGGCCTCGATCAGGGCCGCCAGCGCGCCCTTCTGGTCGAGCACGTCGTCATCGAAATGGAGCTGTAACGAGCGGATGCCGGGCACGATGTCGATGACGCCGGGCAGGGCCTTGCGTTCGAGAACCGTCATCAGTGCGTGGACGCGGATACGCAGTTCGATGTCGAGGACAATGGGGCCATATTCGACCAGGATATTGCGGTCGCCCTGCTGCCGGTAAACGGTCCGGGGGCGCGGCCCCTCTTCAGGAATTGTTGCAAGGATCGGCGACAGACTGCTGATTTCACGTGCAGAAGGCGCCTCATTCACGGCCTGCAACGGGGCGTTGCTTGCCGTCCTGGCGTCATCATGCGTGACGGGCACAAAACAGAGTTTGTCCCCCGGAGAAAGCTGTCCGATCTTCCACCGGTCCGCTGCGATAACCACGAAGGGGCAGACGAACCCGCCGAGCGAGGGGCCGTCCGGTCCCAGGATGATCGGCATATCGCCGGTGAAGTCGACCGCCCCGATGGCATAGGGATTGTCGTGGATGTTCGACGGGTGGAGACCTGCTTCTCCGCCGTCCTTGCGCGCCCATTCGGGCTTGGGCCCGACCAGTCGAACGCCAGTGCGGTTGGAGTTGTAATGGACCTGCCAGTCGGCACCGAGGATCGCGGCGATGTCATCATCGGTGAAGAAGTCGGGTGCGCCATGGGGGCCATAGAGTACGCGCAACGTCCAGCGATTGCCGAAGGCCTCCGGCGCGGGGGTCGAGATCGCGTCTTTGACCGGATTATCGGCAAGGTGCAGCGTATCGCCCGCCAGCAGGCGCCGGGCCGCGTGGCCGCCGAACTGGCCCAGTTCGAAGGTCGCCCGGCTGCCAAGATATTCGGGAATATCCAGACCGCCCGCGAACAGGATATAGCCACGCATCCCGCCGCCTGAGACGCGGCCGAGCGTCAGTGTCTGGCCAGAAACGACGTCGACCGGAACGCCCCGCTCGACCGGCACATCGTCCAGCTTTGCGCCGAAATCGGCACCGGCCAGGCAGATGCGCGCCGGCGCGTTGAACACCAGCGACGGGCCAGTGAAGGTAACCTCCAGCCCCGCCGTGCCCTCAGGATTGCCGAGCCGCATATTGCCGATGCGGAAGGAACGGTCGTCCATTGGCCCCGATGGCGGGACGCCGACCGACCATAGCCCCTCACGCCCCGGCCAGTCCTGCACCGTTGTGGCGGTGCCGCCCGAAACCACGCGAATGCTGCGCGGATCGTAGCTGATCGTATCGAGCAGGCGGGTCGTGACCTGCCCGGCGGTGAAGCTTGTGTTGCGAACGACGTCACGCAGCCAGCGCAGATTGGTCTCGATCCCGTCCACCCGGCTATCGTCCAGCGCGGTCTGCATCGCCGCGATCGCAGCTTCGCGCGTGTCGCCATGGGTGATCAGCTTGGCGATCATCGGATCGTACCACGCGCTGACCGTGCTGCCCGGGGCGCACCATGTTTCGGCACGGAGGCTGTCGGGAAAAAACAGCGCAGTCAGCGTGCCGGTGGTCGGGCGGTAATCGAGCGCCGGATCCTCGGCATAGAGGCGCACCTGCACCGAATGGCCCTGCGGCACTGGCGGCTGGCGGTCGAGGAAGGCATAATCGCCTGCCCCGCCACGGATCATCCATTCGACCAGGTCAATGCCCATCACCTCCTCGGTGACGCCGTGTTCGACCTGCAGCCGGGTGTTCATCTCGAGGAAGAAAAATTCCTGCCGCTCGGCGTCGAACAGGAACTCGACCGTCCCGGCGGAGCGGTACTGCGCCGCCTCGCCCAACCGCACCGCGGAAGCAATCAGGGCGGCGCGCTTGTCGTCGGACAGGCAGGGCGCGGGGGCTTCCTCCACCACCTTCTGGTTGCGGCGCTGGAGCGAGCAGTCGCGCTCCCCCAGTGGCATGACGCGGCCCTGTCCATCACCGAAGATCTGCACTTCGATATGCCGGGCGCGCGAGATGTAGCGTTCGAGGAACACGCCCGCATCGCCGAAATTGCCCGCGCCGAGCCGCGCGACCGTGGCGAAACCTTCGCGCACATCGGCCTCGTTCTCGCAGATGCGCATCCCGATGCCGCCGCCGCCGGCCGTGGCCTTCAGGATGACGGGATAGCCGATCGCATTGGCGGCCTCGGCAGCGCTGTCCTCGTCGGTGAGCAGGTCGGTCCCGGGCGCCAGCGGGACGCCGTATTCGGCGGCGAGCGCGCGGGCACTGTGCTTGAGGCCGAAGGTGCGGATATTGTCGGGCGTCGGGCCGATAAAGGTGATTCCGGCGGCGTCGCAGGCCTCGGCGAAATCGGCATTCTCGGCCAGGAAGCCATAGCCGGGATGGATGAAGCCGGCGCCCGTCTGCTTCGCTGCGGCGAGGATCGCCGGGACGTTCAGATAGCTCTCGGCTGCGGGGGCGGGGCCGATGCACACGGCCTCGTCCGCCTGGCTGACATGCAGCGATCCGGCGTCGGCCTGGGAATAGACCGCCACAGAGCGCATTCCCATGCGCCGAAGCGTCCGGATAATCCGGGTGGCGATGGCCCCCCGGTTCGCGACCAGAACCGTGCCCGCATTCATGCCGTGACGATCATCCGCACCGGGGTCGGGTTGAAGGCGTTGCACGGATTGTTGATCTGCGGGCAGTTGGAGACGACCACAATCACATCCATCTCGGCGCGAAGGTCCACGGTCAGGCCGGGCGCGGAGATGCCATCGACAATGCCAAGCGCGCCGTCTTCTTCAACCGGAACGTTCATGAAGAAGTTGATATTGGGGACCATGTCGCGCTTACCCCGTCCCTCGGTCAGGTTGGCCTCCAGGAAATTCTCGACGCAGGCATGTTGAGACTTGGTGTGATGGCCGTAGCGCAACGTATTGGATTCACATGAACACGCGCCGCCAATCGTGTCGTGATATTCGACTGCCGTGCCGGTAATCGTCATCATCGGACGCCCTTCGGTAGAACGCAGCACCGACCCGTCGCGCAGAAACAGATTGCCTTGCGCTGTGACGGTGTCCTGCGCGCTATAGCGCTCGGCATCGTCCTGGGCGGAATAAAGCAAGAAATCGACCGCCTGGTTGCCCTCCAGATCGACGATGCGCAGCGTCTGGCCCTTGTCGATATGGTGCAGCCAGGGCGCACGTGCAGGCACCACCTCGTCATGGACGATGGCGCCCGAAAGGCCGGACAAGTGCGGGTCGTCAGTCATCGCAGGCGTGTCGCTCCTGTTAGCGGCGGAAATAGTCTTCGACATTCTCGAAGGCACGCAGGCCTTCGGGTGTCGCATTGCGGATGGGGTCGCTTTCGGAGGTCGCCGCGCCGCGCCATGCAGTGGCGCGCAAGGGGGTGACGTTCCAGCTCTCGCGCGGGTCGAGGACATGCGGGCAATTGGCGATGACGACGATCACGTCCATCTCGGCACGCAGCACGATCTGGCGGCCCGGATCGTAGGGGCCGACCAGCGGGGTGATGGTGCCGTCTTCCTCGATCCTTGTGCCCTTGAAGAGGTTGACGCAAGGGTGGACGTCGCGCCTTTGCAGACCGTGCTTGGCAGTTCCCAGGATCAGCCGGTCGCGGCCATTTGGAAAGGCGCCGCTATTGCGGCCCTCGCCATATTTCGCCGCATTGGTCGCAGCGTTGGAGGTGCCGGAGAAGGCATCGTGCGTGCCGGCCTCGTCCTCGACGATGCTCATCAGCACGCGGCCCATGTCGGACAGCAGCAACTTTCCCGCGCCCAGATAGGCGTTCCACTGCACCTTCACCGTATCGGCAACGTTGAGCCGCTCTGTCGGCATTTCGGCATTGAAGATATTGAGAGAGGCGCAGGCATCGCCTGCCAGATCGATCAGGCGCAGGCGCGATCCGCGTGCCAGCTTGCGGCTGGCATAGCCGCCAGGCGCAATGGTCTCTTCCCACAGCAGGTCGTCCGCCGCCATGCCCGCGGGCAGGTCGTCGGCCACCGGGGGAAGGATCGGCATGGCCTCCACCACCGTGCCCGCCATGGCGCGGGCATGATCGCGTGCGGCCTTGGGGTCGGCGAGCATGCCGCTCATGCGGCAACGCCCTTGCGCGGTCGGTCCTTGCCCGCAGCCTCGGTTTCCCTGTCACTTTCACTGCCCTGTTCATGGAGCGGCGGAAGCAGGGCGGTGGTCGTGACGAGCTGCAGCTGGTGCACGCCGCGAATGCCGCGCAACGCGTCGCACAGGGCCGAGAGGCGGACGGCGGGACCCTGGACGAGCAGCACTTCCATGGACTGGTCGTCCTCGAGGAAGACGTGCTGGGAGGAGATGACCTCCTTCAGATAATCCTGCTGCGTTGTCGCCAATTGCTGGCGGATGCTGCCGCGATCGCCGCGATAGACCAGCGTGATTGTGCCCGCGAGCAGCTCCTCGGGCCGGGTCAGCGCTTCATGCTCGGTCAGCGCGTGGCGGATCAGCTCGGCGATCAACTGCGAGCGCGATGGCAGACCGCGTTCCTCGACCATCACGTCAAGCTGGCGGAACAGGTCGGCGGGAAGGCTCATGGAGAGGCGGGCGAGACTGGTGGGTTCGGTAGCCATGGTGCATTCACTCTCAATTATTATTTGTCGTGTCAATCGTAATACTACCGTCACCTTCGGCGGTCGCTACGGCTTCTTCGACAATGGGCGCGTCATCGGGCGGCAGGCCGTCCGGATCGGCCTTCTTCGTCAGCGGCAGATCGTAAATGACCCGCGCCCCGAAGCGATGCGGCGCATGCGGATCGTTCCGCCACTTGTCGAGCGTCAACACCCGCGTGCCCAACTTGAAGGCCTCATCAATGTCGTGGGTGACCATGATCACCGTCAGCGAATAATCGCGCCAAAGCCGGGTGATGAGCTTGTGCATGTCCACCCTGATGCCGGGATCGAGAGCGCCGAACGGTTCGTCCAGCAACAGGATACGCGGCCGCTTGATCAGCGCCTGTGCAATGGCAAGGCGTTGCTGCATGCCGCCGGACATCTGCGCGGGATAGAGGTTCAGCGCATCGCCCAGGCCGACCGCTGCCAGCATCTCTTCCGCCTCGGCCATGGCGGCCCGCTTTCTTGAACCGAACAGACGGGCACTGAGCGGGGCCTGAGCGCATTCCAGGCCAAACATCGTGTTGCCCAGGACAGTCAGATGGGAAAACACCGAATAGCGCTGAAAAACCACGCCGCGATCAGGTTCGCATTGCGGCTTGAGGGGCACTCCGTCGAGCTCGATAACCCCGCGCGTCGGCGCCTCCTGGCCGAGCACGACGCGCAGCAGGCTGCTCTTGCCCGCACCCGATGGACCGATAACCGACACGAAGGCGCCTTCCTCGATTTCGAGGTTGATGCGTTCGAGCACGACCTTGTCGCCATATTCGACCCATATGTCGCGCAAGGACAGGATGGTGCTCACCGATCGGCTCCATGCGCCCAGGCGAACAGGCGGCGGCTTGCCCAGGTGAGGATGAAATCGATGGTGAAGGCGAGCAGCGCGATCCACGCCACATAGGGCAGGATCACGTCCATCGCGAGATAGCGGCGTACCAGGAAGATGCGATAGCCAAGGCCGATGTCCGACGCGATCGCCTCGGCAGAGATCAGGAATACCCAGGCCGGGCCGAGCGCAAGGCGCATCGCCTGGATCAGGCGGGGCATGGCCTGGGGCAGGGCAACGCGAATGATAAGTTGCCAGGTACTGGCGCCCAGGGTCTGCGCCTTCACGATCGTTTCACGCGGCAGTGCCCCGATATGCGCGGCCAGGTCGCGGATCATCACCGGGGCGATGCCGATCACGATCAGCGCCACCTTGGCCGTCTCGCCAAGGCCGAAGGCGATGAACAGGATCGGCAACAATGCAATCGGGGGAATTACCGCCATGCCGGTCACCAGCATGCCAAAGGTTGCCCGGACGGGCGGCAGAATACCCAGCATAAGGCCAACCAGCAGCGCGGACAGTGTCGAGATGGCAAGCCCGAGACCGAGGCGCCGGAGGCTTGCGAGCGTGTCGGCCCAGAACAGATAACGACCGGAAAGCTGATCGCGCTCGAATATCAGCCCCTGCATTGCCTGCGCCATGGCGCTGGGCAAAGGCAGGATCTTGTCGGCCGGATTGATCGCATGACGCTCAGCCGAGAAAACCAGATATACGAAGACCAGCAACAGGATCGGAATGAGACCCAGCAGCAGGCCGTTGGTCCGCCCGATGCGGCGGTTCACCCAGCGCATCGCGTCCCGATCCTGTGCATGCCGACCGATCCATCCAGTCCGTTACAATGCCCCATCGGCAGCCATCTGCATGTAGGTTTCATCGAAGCGCAAGGTGATGTTGTCGATATCGCCCAGCGTCTTGCCGCCCGGGAACGACATGCCGATCACGTCGGCAGAGCTCGCCCCCTGTCCGAACAGGCCCTGCGCAAAGCTGAAATCGCGCACGCGCGACATGGTTTCGATCAGGGCCGGGTCGGAGGTTGCCGCGACCGCCGAAGCAGGGTCGGAGTAGAGGAAGGTGGTGGCAAGCTGGCCCTCGAAGACTTCGGGGGTCGTGCCGGCAAGCTGCGCCATGGCGGCGCGCGCTGCGGCGCCTTCTTCGTCATCGCGCGCCATCAGCGCGGTGGTCTCGTACCAGATGCCCGCAAGCGCCTTGCCCAGATTGGGATTGGCCGCGAGCACCTTGGTGTCGACCACCAGCAGGTCGAGGATTTCGCCCGGAATATCGGCCGAGGAGAACACGAGGCTGGCGCCGGGCGCTTCCTTCATTGTGGTAAGCTGCGGGTTCCAGGCGACCGCCGCAGTTACATCCGCGGAGGTGAAGGCACCGGCAATGTCGGCATCCGATGTGTTGACGGTCTGGACGTCGGTCATGACCAGGCCGACCGATTCCAGCGCGCGGGCGAGCAGGTAATGCGACACCGAAAGCTCGACCAGATAGACCTGCCGTCCTTTGATCGCTGACAGGCTGGCGGCATCTTTCAGCAGCACGCCGTCATTGCCATTTGAATAATCGCCCACGATGATGGCGCTGGTATCCTTGCCGCCTGCAGCGGGGATCGTGAGTGCGTCCATATTGGCGACGGTGACGCCATCCAGCTGTCCGGCGGTGTATTGGTTGACCGATTCAACGTAGTCATTGACCTGGACGATGTTGATCGTGAGGCCGTATTTATCGGCCCACTTCTGCACGATCCCGGCCTGCTCGGCATAGGGCCATGGCATCCAGCCTGCATAGATCGACCAGCCGATGTTGAATTCGGTGCGAGGCTCGGCAGATTCTTCCGCCGATGGCGAGCACGACGCTACGATGAAAGCGCATGCCAGCAATATTGCTGTGCCCGCGCGTCGGATCCCGTTGAACATGATTCGTCCCCTTTCGCATGTGCAGCATCGCTGCAAAAAGGTGCATTGTCCATCGCCAAGTTATTACCATTGTCATCTTTGGTAATATCCATATGATGAAATGCGACACGCTGCCCCATCGATCCGGAAAAAGCGCGTCGGATAGCCTGGGAGGGCTTGCATCGAAGGCACAAGCTCGCCGCGCCATTTGCGGCCATGCCTGGAGTATTCAATGCCGCAGACGCCTCCGCAAACTTCCAGTTCGGCCCCCAGTTCGGCCCCCAGTTCGGCCCCTAGTCCGACTGCCGGCGCCACTCCGCAATCCGCTGCGGCGCGCCCCTATCCCAACGGCAATGTCGATATGGGCTACAATCCCCCTGGTGTCCGCAACACCGACAGCGCGCTGCCGCTGCATCCAGGAGAGCCGGTGGTGCACGATTACGCCGCCGAGGATGCCGCGCCGGGCAATATTGCGTTCCGCTGGATCCATGGCTCCGAAGTGGCGGCCAAGAACAGTGATCCGCGCGTTCAGGTGGTGCAGTATAACGAGGACACGTTTCTCATGCGCCAGAACGTCGGTGTCGATTGGCAGGCGCCGTTCACCTATCTGCTGTTTGGCAATGCGGGCGCGTTGTTGATTGATAGCGGCGCCACCGCCAACGCCAGCCATTACCCGCTGCGCGACAAGGTCGATGCGATCATCGCGCGCTGGTCGCAGGCGCGCGGGCGCAGCAAGGTTCCGCTTACCGTGGCGCTCACATCGGGTGAAGACACTGCGCAGAATGCTGGGCTGGTGCAGTTCGCCGGGCGGCCCGACACGACGATCGTGCCCAAGCCGCTTGCCGCGATGAAGGGTTTTTACGGGCTGGCAGGCAGTTGGCCATCGGGCACTGGCGCCATCGACCTTGGCGACCGGGTGATCGAAGTCATTCCGACGCCCGGAACGCACAGGGACGGGGTCAGCTTCTACGATCCCTATTGCGACATCCTGTTCACCGGCGACCTGCTGTTTCCGGGCCGTATCAACATCAGCAATGACGCGGACTTTGTGACCTCGCTCGAACGGCTGCAGGACTTTGCCGCTGCAAATCCGGTGCGGTGGATCCTCGGCGGTCACATCGATTCGATGTTCGTACCGGGCAAGACCCACCGCCGTTTCATGACCTTCAAGCCGTATGAGCGGGTGCTCGAAATGGGTCCGGAAGCGATCGACGACGCGCTTGCCACCGCCCGCGAGATCAGGGGCAGGAAGCTGATGATGATCCGGTCGGATTTCTCATTGCTCAACGGGGTCAGCCCCGATGCGCGAACGCGGGACTGGCCCGAGGGCGTGCCCAATATCAGCGTACCTTTTCACTTCTGACTTCAGCGAGGCCGACCATGGATCGTCGCACTTTTCTTTCCTACAATGCCGCCGCGCTTGCCGCGCCCGCCGTGCTGACCACGTTCAGCCAGACCGCCATGGCCGCAACCACCGGTGAACCAGTGGACTTCAAGAGCAATCTGCCGGCTCCGGGCGGGTTTCCCGACCGGTGGATCTGTGGGTCAGAATCGGCAATGGACAACAATGATCCCCCGGTTCAGGTCCATTGGTACAATGCCCACACCGCGATCTTGCGGCAGAACAAGGCCTACAGTTACGAGGCGCCGTTTGCACCGCTCTATTTCGGCAATGACCGCGTGCTGTTGCTGGATGAAGGGTTCACCCAGCATCGCAACGACTGGGACCTGCGCGGCGTGGTCGACCAGTGCATCGACGAATGGTGCGCGCGCAATGGCCGCGACCCCGCCAGCATGGAATTGCTGGTCGCCTTCAGTCATTTGCATGGTGACCATTACATGGCGGTCAACCAGTTCGCCGACCGTCCAAACACCCGCTATATGGGCCAGACCCACGAGGAGATGGTGGGCTTTTGGGGCATGACCAATTTCCCTGAAGAGCGGGTGACGCTGGACCTTGGCGGGCGCGACATCCTGATCTGGGGGTCGCCCGGCCACGTGGTTTCGGAATTTGCCTATTACGACACCTATTCCCAGATCCTCTATACCGGCGACATGTTCTATCGCGGGCGGTGCTACATCAGTTTCTGGGAGCCATGGTTCGACTCCATGACGCGGCTGATCGACTTCGTCGATACGCATCCGGTAACACATGTGATGGGTTGCCACGTCGAGATCAGCAAGGATGGCGAGGACTATCCTTACGGCGTGACCTGGCAGCCGAATGAGGCACCGGTGCAGATGAGCGTCGACCAATTGCGCGAAGCCTATGCGGTTGCGCAGACGATCACCGAACCTGGCATCTATTTCACCGGTACGGTGTTCCTGTGCAATCAGACGCGCGGCACCACCACGATTGACGTCAATCCATACCTTTATTCGTAAACCCGTCGCCAAATCCGCAGGAGCTTTTCCATGACAAGACTGATCGCCCTGACGCTGTCATCCGCGCTGATCTGCGCCACAGCCGCGTGCACATCTGCTGAAACTTCGGACGATGCGACAATTGAAGGGGGCCCGGTGCAGGTGACCTATCTGGAGAACGTAATTGACGTGCCGGGCTTCGCCGACTTCCTGCTGGTCGATGGCGACACGGTCTGGACCACCAATGACGGCCGGATCGAGCAATGGTCGAAAGAGGAAAGGCTCGCGGCGGTGGAAATGCCGCGTCCGTGCGGAACGATGGCCATGGCTTCCGGATCGCTGTGGGTCGCCAATTGCGATGGCGGCGAGGTCTACCGGATCGATCCGGAAACGGCCGAAGTGCTGGCGAAGATCCCGGCCGGCATGGGGCCGAGCGGGGAACTGAACGTCGTCGCGGGGGCAGGCTCGATCTGGGCACCGGACCAGACCGCGGGCACAATTTCGCGCATCAATCCGGCGACCAACGCCGTGGTGGCCACGGTGGATGTAACGCCCAAGACCTCCTATCTGGCATTCGGCGAGGGCGCATTGTGGGCGGTCAGCGGGGAAGGCGGAACGCTCCAGCGGATCGACCCGGAGACCGCCGAAGTAACCCACACCATTGCGTTGGGCACCATGCCTGGCTTCCTGACCGCAGGCGAAGGCGCGATCTGGGTGCAGGAACAGGGCGATGGCACGCTGGCCAAGGTCGATCCGGAGACGATCGAAGTCGTCGGCCGGGTAAAGGTTGGCGACAATCTGAAATGGGGCGACATCGATACCGGTGACGGCAAGGTGTGGCTGCGCACGACCGACGACCAGACCTTCGTGGTGATCGATGCCGCGACCTCGCAGATCGTCAGCCGTGTGGGAAAGGCCGAGGGAAGCGGCGCACTTCGCTATACGCCAGAGGGCATCTGGACGAGCGCGCATGACGTGCGTTCACTTACCTGGTGGACCCCTGTCGAGGAGGGCGGCGAGGAGTAATCGGGCCCGCAAGGGGGCGCTGTTTTGCGCTCGAATCGGGGGCCATTCTTGCAAGTGTTGCGCTTTGGTGACTCGGATGTGCGAACAGCGTTGATCCCGCGGGTCAGCATCGGCCCATAACCTGTTGAATAACAGCATATTTTGGTGATCGCGGCGCGTCTGCATTTATAGCTGCATCTGTTCCAATAATACTCTTGACCGGTTCCGTAATATCTATACCGTGTGTCCAATCGCTGCTGAGAACGGCGAAGAAAAGCGCAATTGGGTAGAGGATCTGCAGCATTTAGCCGGATTTCCGGTTTGATTTTGGAGATTTTCTATGAGCCGAGATCCGCACAGTCATGCTCCCACCGGGGACGCGCAGGCTGTTGCCGATTCCCGTCCTCAGCCGGAGCCTTATTCCGGCACAATTTCATCGCGTCACGCGAATGACGGCCCGCTCAAGCGAACCCTCGTCAACCTCATTCCTCCCGCAACCCTGGTCACGGTCGTCCTGTTCTGGATGCTTGCACCCCGCTCGATAACCGAGAGCGAATGGACGCTGGTGGCGATGACGGCCGCGATCACCTTCTTCGTGCTCGGACTCGAATTCGTGGTTGAGCGGCACGAGGGCTGGCGGCTGACACGCAAGGAGTTCGCCACCGACCTTTTCTACCAAATCCTCTTTTCCACCGCGATCGCCTGGGCCGTGGCGACATTTGCCGACGGCCCGCTCATCTCTCTCAAGCAGAGTCTGGGCATCGCCACACCGTGGATGATGGAAGCGCCACTGCTGTTGCAGGCGCTGCTGGTCCTGGCCCTGATCGAGTTCGGCCAGTACTGGATGCACCGCCTGATGCATGACTGGTACCCGGCCTGGCTGACCCATGCGCCGCACCATCACGTTACCCAGCTCAACGCGATGAAGGGGGCGGTCGGCAACCCGATCGAACTGTTCCTGATTTCCCTGAGTGTCGTCGCGCTGTTCGATTTCGATCTGGTTGCGATCTTCTGCGGGCTGAACATGCTCACGGTTATCTCGACTTACGCGCATGCCAATGTCCGTTCCGATCCGCCGCTGATCTACTCTTATGTGTTCACCACGATCCGCCATCACAGCCTGCACCACACGGCGCTGAGCTACGAGGACACGCGCTGCAATTACGGCAATTCGATGATCCTGTTTGACCGCATCTTCGGCACCTATCGTGAAGGTGAATCCGAGATCGTGGGGCAGGACGAGCGCAAGCGGCTGTCGATCTACGAGCAGTTCATGTTCCCGTTCCAGCCGCTGATCGACCGGTTCAGGTCTGCGCGCAAGAATTCGGTCTCGACGAACAGTTGAGACGGGCAGCGGCAGGAGCGCGGGCAGAAAGTTTTTTGTGAAACCGGTGCGCCGGGGTTCAGGGGTCAACAAGAATACACATGAGGGACGTAACAGAATGAAAAACAGCGTTAAATTAAAGCTGGGTCTGCTTTCGGCGACTGCTTTCACCGGTATGGTCGCCGCCGCGCCTGCCTCTGCACAAGATGCTGTCGTCGAAGACGCGCCCCCGGGCGATGCGATCATGGTCACGGCGACCCGTCGTTCGACGACGATCATGGACACGCCGATCAACATTACCGCCCTTTCCGGCGACGAACTTGCGCGCGATCGCGTTGACGACATTCGCGACATTGCCGACTTCACCCCCGGCATGACGGTCGGCGATACCGGCGCGGGTTCGACCGGCACGATCGTTCTGCGCGGCCTGAGCGCCGATGATGTCGGCGATGGCGGCGCCATCTACGACGATGCCCTGGGGCTCTATCTCGGCGAAGTCCCCATCTATTACGACTTCAAGTTCCTCGACATCGACCGCGTCGAGGTTCTGCTCGGGCCGCAAGGCACGCTTTATGGCCTCGGCACCCTGGCCGGCGCCATCCGCAACATCCCCAATCGTCCGAACACCGACGTGATCGAGGGCGAGGTCCATGGCCGGGCCTACGGGAAGGAGCACAATGGCGGCGATGTCGGCTACCAGCTCGATGCGGTGCTCAACATTCCGATCCTGCGCGATCATGTCGCCTTCCGCACCGCGACCGGATATTATTTCGATCCGGGCTTCATCGACTATCCGCTGCTGGTGCAGGAGCCGGGTATCTCCCTGCCGCAGCCCGACGGGGTTATCGCGCCGGGCGATCCGCTGCCGACCTCGATTTCGCAGGCGGGCTATGACGCCAACCTCTACAAGCGCGAGGACCTCAACTTCGAGCGGACCTTCACGACCCGCAATCAGCTCCTGTTGCAGACCAGCGAGGATCTGAAGCTGATCCTCACCTATGCATACCAGCAGACCGAGACGGGCGGCGCCAGCTCGAACAGCTTTGGCGTCTTCGGCACCGGCAAATACGAAAATGCCAGCCGGTTTGTCGAACCGGTCGACCGCCATGCCCACCTGGTGAGCGCCGAGGTGAACGCCAACATCGCCGACATCGTCGATCTGGTTGCCACCGGTGCCTATACGGAAAGCTATTTCAGCGACGCCGGCGACGTGACCGACCTGCTGCTCGACCTCGACTATGGCTACGAGCTCTATCCAGCCTTTGCGGGCAATTTCGCTTCGGAAAGACTGCGCAAGCAGAAGAATATAGAGGTTCGTTTCGTCTCGCGTCACGGCGGACCGTTCAGCTGGGTGCTCGGCGGCTTTTACAACGAGAACAAATATCAGAGCGACTATGCCGAGCGCACGCCCAACCACCCCTGGGGTGACCCGGTCGGCAACCCGGAATATCTGGAATATGTGAGCTACATCACCTCGAAGGTCGAAGAGAAGGCGATCTTCGGCGAGGGCACGTTCCAGATCATTCCGCAGTGGCAGGTTACTGCCGGTGCGCGCTATTTCGACTATACGTCCGAGATTGCCGGTGCTGCCGCCCTGCCGCTTCTGGGCGATCCGCTCAGCCCGTACGACCTGCCGGTAAATGGCGGCTCGGGCGGACAGGATGGCTGGGTGTGGAAGTTCAACACCTCGTTCGAGTTCAGCCCGGACTTCATGGTCTATGCCACTTACTCGAAGGGTTATCGTATCGGCGGACCGAACCGCGTTGCGCCATGCCCCGCCGGAACGCCGACCGACGCCAGCCAGTACACCGGCCCACAGCTCATCTGTGCGCTGCCGAACGAAATCCAGTACGGGCCGGACGAGACCAAGAATATCGAGATCGGCACCCGCCTGCAGCTTCTCGACCGCAGGCTGACCCTCAGCGCCAACATCTACCATATCAGCTGGGATGGCATTCAGGTTGCCGCGGCCACCACCTACGGCGTGACCGGGATCACGATCAACGGCGGCAAGGCCCGTTCGCAAGGCTTCGAAACCTCGTTCCAGGTCAAGCCGATCCCCGAACTGACGATCAGGGGTAGCTATTCCTACACCGATGCCCAGCTGACCGAGGACGTTCCCGGGATCATCACCGTCAACTCGCCCGCCGGCCAGTATCCCAGTGCGCCGCTCAAGATCGATGCGCTTGACGGGGATCGCCTGCCGGGTTCGGCCAAGCATTCAGGTGCGCTCGGCGCGACCTATGTCACGCCGATCTTCGAGGGTGACCTGGTGGCGAACTGGACTGCCACCTATCGCGGCAATGTTGTCTCGCGGCTGGGTTATGATCGCGCCTTCGGCACGCTCATTCCGAGCTATACGGTCCACCGTGCCTCGATCGGCTACGAGACCGACACCTACACCTTGTCGCTGTTTGCCAATAACATCTTCGACAAATATGCGGTGGTCTCGGTCGCCAATGATTTGTCGCAGACAGGCCTGAACGATGGCATCCTGCTGCGTTACTACCGTCAGGCGGTGCTCAATCCGCGCACTATCGGCGTGGAAGCCAGCGTGAAGTTCTGATCGTCTGAACTTAGTTGCAAGACAGAGCGGGGCGCTTGCCGGAAATGGCAGGCGCCCCGTTTTGTTTGTCAGTGTGCCAGCCGGGTCTAGCCGAAAGTGATGCCCTGCGCCTCGAACCATGCGCGCACCGGCTCCAGCGCCTCTGCATGCGCGCGCCATTTGCCAATGCCATCGGCATTGATAGGCCGCCGAACCTGCGCGGCACTGGGCGTCGCCACGGCGGCGCGATTTTCGTGGAAGTTAAGGCAGGCCTCGTCCCAGTCCAGCTGGCAATGGTCTATCAGCCGCCTTGTCTGGCCCTCCTGATCCGCAACCAAACCCTCGTAGGAGAGTTGCAGCACGCGCCCCGGAAACAGCTGTTCCCACATCTCCATCAGCCGGTCGAAGCGCGCATAATAGCGGGCAATGTCCATGAGGTCGTAGGAATAGGCGTAATAGGCCGACTGGCTGGCAAACAGGTTCTTGTAATTGCTCCAGACGGTGTCCATCGGATTGCGGCGCAGGCACACGATCCGGGCATCGGGCAGGGCGCACGCGATATGGCCTACATAAAGGAAGTTGGCCGGCAGCTTGTCGGTGAAGCGCGGCGTGCCCGCAGGTCGGTGATGGCTGGCCAGGGCAAGATAGGCTTCTCCCAGCTTCGCCGGATCGGTCGCAGCGCTTGCCCTGACCGTGTCAGGATCGATGACGTTGCGCGATGTCGTGCCGGCCAGGCGCTTCACCGCCAGCGGCATCGATTGAAGCTCTCCTGCCGATCCGACATCGCGGTGCGAAGAGATGATGCGGTCGACCAGCGTGGTGCCGGTGCGTGGCATTCCGACAATGAAGATCGGTGCATTGCCGGACTTGCCCGTGGAGGAGGCGAGGGTGTTGTCCTGGTCTGCGAACAGCCCCTCGATCGCGTCGAAAATCGCCGCGTCCTGCACGAAATCATATTCAAGGCTGCTCTTGTGTTCGGCATTGGCGATGGCGAGGTGCTCGAAGGCCCCGGTGTCGCCGATGTCCTCCAGCTCCTTGGCCAGCGCATAGCGAATGCGCAGTGAGTCTCCGGGGGCGTCGTCGCGGGCGGCGGCGGCGAGGGCGGCCTTGAGCCTCGGCACGTGATTGGCACTGGGTGTCTGGCGCGCAAGGATGGCGAGCGCATAATGGGCCCGCGCATTGCCCGGATCGGCGGCAAGGATGGCCTCATATTGCTCGCGCGCTGCCTCGACCGCGCCGGTAAAGCCGCTCGCTGCTCCCAGATTGTAGCGGAATTCGAGATTGTCGGGCGCGGCGGCGACGGCGGCCCGAAACGGACCGAGCGCGCCCTCATGGTCGCCCATGCGGGTCAGGACGCAGCCGATCGTGTCCAAAGTGCGCGGATCTTCGGGGATTAGCGCCAGTGCCTTGCGCGCCATGTCGGCGGCTTCGCCATTGCGGTGCAGGAGGCTCAGGATGCGTGCCAGTTGGGCAAGGTGTTCGGCCACTGGCCCGCGCGCTACCGCAGCCTGCATCAGCGGCACGGCATTGGCGATCTGCCCCGCTTCGGCAGCGACAAGGCCCATGAGGAAATATCCCTCGGGCCGGTCCTTGTGTCCCAGCACCAGCGATCTTGCGGCAGCCGAAGCTCCTGCCAGGTCACCGCGCACCAATGCCGCCCTTGCCTGTTCTTCGAGGGTCACAGGTGGCTGAATTCGGCAAATATCATGTGACCGAGCATATGGCCCGGCCGGGTCGCAGGCAAACCCAAATCGGCTCTTTGGAATCTGCCCGGTGGTCGCTCTATTTGCAGACGCTGGCCCGGCACGCATGTTCGCGCACCAGGCCAGGTGTCGCTTCAGCTTGCAGAGGCGAGCTTAACCGGCTTGTCTTTCGCCGCCATGCGCGTTTCGATCTGGTCGCGAATGTTTGCCAGCACCTGGGTGCGGCATTCCCGTGCCTTTTCGTTTGCGGCAAGGTGGACGGTGTCCAGCCCATCGCCACAAACCGCGCGGGCGGCAGCATCCATGCGGATGGCGAGCCGGTTCTGTCCTTCGACAGTCGCCAGATCGAGTCCGTCGAGGCGCAATGTGGTTGAATTCTGTACAAAGGGATCGTCGGTGGAATTGGCGAGGGCCGGTGTCGCCAGTGCGAGCGTGGCCAGGGCCAAAAGGCCTGCTTTCAACATCATCTTCTCCTGCATTTCTATTGGAACCGCTCTCCGGCGGTTGCGCTCCACATATGCCTGTGCCCCTTGGCTTGCAAGGCGCAGCGGAAGGAAAAGAGGGAGGTGTTAGGGCGCCCTGACCTCGAGTGAGGCGATCTGGGTCACATCGCCCAACAGGCCGATCGGCAATTCGGCGGTCAGCAGCGTCCTTTGTTGCGTCCGCGGATGCCGCAGCGAAACTTCGATCGTGCTGGCATTGGGGGACGACAACTGGCGGATCGTTTCGACCGGCAATTGCACCCGCCAACCGCGTTCGCCTTCGGCAGTCACGTCATGACCATTCAGGCTGACGGAGAGCGAGGGATCGGCGCGATAGCCTGAAATCTGCAGGCAGTCCTGCGGTCCGCAGTGGACCAGTTTCGTCCGAACTTCGGGCTGCGCCAGCACAGGCGTGGCGCCAACCACCAGCGCAATCGCGCCGCAAAGCGCCGCGATGCTGCCTGTGCGCATGAGGCGCAGGCAGGTACCTCGAGGCAAAGCCAGGATTTTGGTGGATTTAGCCGCCGATTTTGTAAAGCCAACCGGAGCATGCTGCACGGAAGAGTCTCCTCGCGATGCGCCAATCGCTGGCGCAAGGCTTGCTGACACTCTCCCATATCAACAAACTAAAAAGTGGTTGATCACGAAACTATACATGCGATGCGCCCCGTCAAGCGCAATTTCGCGGAGCGGTCCTTTGCCACGACCCCGCTGCACCAAAGCGCCAGGACTGGTGGTCCGAGGGGCGGTTGGGGCGGCGCCTCAGACGTCGGCTATCCGCGCGACCTTCTCGCCTGACGCATGTTCGTCCCGATCTCCGCTCAATCCCGCTGCCGGGGCATCGAGCGTGCTGCCAATCTTCATGAGATAGGCAAGCATCCGTTCGCGTTCGTCCGAATCCAGCATGCCGAATGTCTGTTCGATCATGGCAAGGCGCAGCGGCTCTGTGCGCTGGATCGCCCGCTCTCCGGCCGGGGTCAGGATTATGTGCTTTGCCCGCCGATCCTCGGGGTCGGGCCGTCGCTCCACCAGGCCTTCGCGCTCCAGCCCGTCGATCGCTTCGGTGATCGTGCGCGGCGCAAGATTGAAGAACTCGGCAATTTCCGCGGCGCGCTTGAGATCGGTTTTCTGCAGGCACATCATCAGGCGCGTTCGCGCCAGCGACGCCCCTTGTTCGGCCATGCGCCGATCAAGCTGCCTCACCATCCGGTGATAAAGCAGAAAGAATTCCATGTAGAGGTTTTCGAAGTCGGCCATGTTTAATGAGAAACCTCAATATATGGTCTTGCATTATTGTGCAAGCGCGAGCATTCGTTGGCTCACGACTCGTCTCTTCAACAGCAAAGATTTCTGGAATTGACCGAATCTGACCCTTTTGAGCGAGAGCCCGCCGCCGCAGCTGACAACACTGCAGAGCTGGAATCCACCCCGCAGGAAGGCACCGCGCAGGAAGGCACCGCGCAGGAAGGCACCGCGCAGGAAGGCACCGCGCAGGATCCCCCGCAGCCGCGGCGCAATGGCGCCAGAGTTCGGCGCATTCTGACGGTCGTGGGCATAATCGTTGTTATCCTGGCGCTGATTCTGCTGGTTAGATTCTGGACTGTGGGCCGCTTCCTTGAGAGCACTGACGATGCCTATATCCAGGCGGATTCGGTCATCGTCTCGCCGCGCGTCAGCGGCTATGTCGAAGAAATCTACGTTGCGGAGAACCAGATCGTTGCCGCCGGCGATCCGCTGTTCCGTATCGATCCGGCCGATTACGAGGCACAGGTCGCCAGTTCGCAGGCGCAGATCGACGCCGCCAGGGCGAACGCCGCCGGGCTGCGCGCGCAGATCGTCGAGCAGCAGGCGATGGTCGCCCAGGCGCAGGCCAATCTAGCTTCGGCAAACGAGGATCTTCGCTTTGCCCGCCAGGAAGAGCAGCGCTACGAGCCGCTGGCGGAATCGGGAGCAGTCTCGCGCCAGACATTCGATCAGAAGAGGAATGCCCGCCAGCGAGCGCAGGCCGCCCAGGCATCTGCACGGGCACAGCTTGCCAGCGTAAGTCAGAGGATCGGCACTTTGCAGGCCCAAATCGGCCAGGCAGAGGCGCAGGCCATGGGCGGTGAAGCGCAGCGCATGACCGCAAACAACAATCTTGGAGACACGCTGGTCAGCGCTGCCATTGACGGTCGTATTGGCAACAAGACGCTGCAGGTCGGCCAGCTTGCCCAGTCCGGCACCCGCGCCATGACGGTCGTTCCGGTCGATAAAATCTACGTCACCGCCAACTTCAAGGAGACGCAGCTCGCAGATCTGCGACCGGGCCAGCCGGTTACGATCGAGGTCGATGCCCTGGGCGGTAGGGAAATCGAGGGCCGTGTGGTGAGTTTCTCGCCAGGAACAGGGGCGCAATTTTCCCTGATCCCGCCTGAAAACGCCACTGGCAACTTCACCAAGATCGTCCAGCGTGTTCCGGTCCGCATAGAGTTCGAAGTGCCCGAAGAACTGCGCGGCATTCTGGTGCCCGGCCTGTCCGTCGTCGCCACGGTCGATACGCGTAGCCGGGGTTCCAGGGAAGCGGACTGATGGCTTCTGCCGTGCCCGGAGATTTGGCCAGCGCAGCGTCGGCAGGGGGGGCAGGGGCAACGCCGCCGGTCCGACGTAATGCCGACATTAGCGACTGGCTGGCGGTCGCTGCGGGCACGCTTGGCGCCTTGATGGCAATGCTCGACGTTTCGATCGTCAATGCCGCGCTGCCCACGATCCAGGGGGAAATCGGCGCGACCGGCACCGAGGCAACCTGGGTCGCAACCTCCTTCCTTGTCGCCGAGATCGTCGTCATGCCGTTGAGCGCATGGCTGACGAAATTGCTCGGACTGCGCCGCTTCCTGCTGATCGCCGCGACCCTCTTTATCGCATTTTCGTTCCTTTGCGGAATTGCCACGAACCTGACGACGATGATCATCGGTCGCATTGGTCAGGGCGCTGCCGGCGGCGTGATGATCCCGACCGCCATGACCATCATCGCCACCCGCCTGCCGCGTCACCAGCAGCCCATCGGCACTGCGGCTTTTGGCGTCACCGCGATCATGGGCCCGGTTGCCGGGCCGGCTCTGGGCGGTTGGCTGACCGAGGCCTATAGCTGGCACTATGCCTTCCTGATCAACATACCGATCTGCGGATTGCTGATCGCACTGCTGCTCGCTGGCCTTCCGAAGACGCGCGCGCGTCTCGAATTGTTTGCCGATGCCGACTGGCTCGGCCTGATCGGCATGACAGTGTTTCTCGCAACGCTCGTTATCGTGCTGGAAGAGGGCAACCGCGAACAATGGTTCCAGTCCTCCGAAATCGTATGGTTGTCGATTGCCTCTGCCACCGGACTGACGATGCTGATCGCCGGTCAGATCTGGTCCCGGGACCCGGTTATCCGCCTCAGGCTGCTTTATGACCGGCAGTTTTCCGGCGTCATATTGATGGGCATTGTGATCGGTATGGTCATTTACGGCACGGCCTTCGTGATCCCGCAATTCCTGTCCGCTATCGCCGGGTACAATTCCCTTCAGGCGGGCTTGATCGTCTCGCTTTCGGGCCTGCCTGCACTTGCCATCATAATGGTATCGCCAATTCTCATGCGTCTCTTCGACATCAAGGTGGCGGTTGGGTTTGGAATGTTGTGTCTGGTCATGAGTGCCTGGCTCGATACCACGATGACCACCCAATCGGTCGGCGGCGACTTCGTCGAATCGCAATTGCTGCGCGGGGTAGGCACGGTCCTGGCCCTGGTGTTCCTGAACCAGGCGGCGATTTCCTCGGTCTCAGTAAAATATGCTGGCGATGCAGCGGGCCTGTTCAATACCGCTCGCAATCTGGGCGGCTCGCTGGCCTTGGCAGCGATCGCCACCGTGCAGGATCAGCGTGTCTGGTTCCACACCCGTCGGCTGGAGGAAACGCTGTCGGCAAACTCCGTCGCCGTGCAGGAGCGGGTGGCGGACTTGGCGGCGACCTTTGGCAGCACCGAGGCCGCCCTGCGCGCCCTGTCCGGTACGATTGCCCGCGAGGCGTTGGTGATGACCTATAACGACATGTTTTTCCTGCTTACGATTGCGACAATCATCGTGACTCCCTTGGTCATGGTGCTGCGCCCGCTTCCCCGCGAGATTTCTTCGGGACCGATGCATTGATCAGAACCTATCGTCTTCTCGCCTGCGTTTCCGGACTGCTCGCCATGTCGGCCTGCACTCTTGGCCCCGATTATGGCGGGCCGCCTGACCTTGCCTCGGCGGGCGAGGGCAGCAGCTTTGTGCGCGCCGAAGATTCCTATTCTGATGATGAGCCGAAGTTGGCAAAGTGGTGGGAAGTGCTGGAAGACCCGGTGCTCGACCGGCTCGAAGAGCAAGCCCTTGCCGGCAATCCCGATATCACCATTGCGCAAGCGCGCATCGACGAAGCCTCCGCCGCGCTGGGCGAGATCCGGGCGAAGGCCTATCCCGAAGTGTCTGCGAGCGCGATTGCCGCGCATCTTCGCGTGCCCGGTGTTGACCTTGGCGGAGGGAGCGGGGGTGATGACGCGGGCGACGGGGCGTCCGGCGGTTCCGACAGCGCGAATTCCACGAATTTTTTCAACCTTGGCCTGCAGGCAAGTTGGGAGATCGACCTGTTCGGAGGACACCGGCGGCAGGTCGAGTCCGCACGTGCCGATCTTTCCGCTGCGAAGGCCACCCTCGCCGATGCCCAGGTTGGCCTCACCTCGGCGGTCGCGCAGGCCTATGTCAACCTGCGTGCTCGCGGCGAGGTGCTGGCCATCGCCGAGGAGTTGGTTTCGCACCGCGAGGACATGCTGACCCTTCAGCGCCAGCTCTTCGATCAGGGCGTGGCAGCGCAAGGCGAGGTTGAGGCGTCAGAACAGCGACTCCAGTCCGCAACTCGCGCACGCCAGCAATTGCGCAGCGAAGTCGAGATCTTGCTCAATGCACTTGCGGTCCTTACCGGCGCTGCGCCCGGGGCCGTTGACGATATCGCGACAGACAAGGCACCGGTGCCGCTGCCTCCGGCCAACATCGCCATTGGCGATCCGGCGAACCTGCTCGCACGTCGCCCCGATATCCGTGCCGCCGAACGCCGGATGGCTTCCGCCACGGCGCGCATCGGCGCGATCAGGGCCGCGGGCATGCCGCGCCTCAGCTTTCTTGGTATTCTCGGTATCGGTGGAACGGATATTTCCGACCTGACTGCCCTCGATGATTTCGTGGCGATCGGCGCACCTCAATTGCAATGGAGTTTTCTCGATTTTGGTCGAAACAGCTCGCAGATTGCGCAGGCAGAGGCACGCAGCGCCGGTGAAGAGGCCGCTTATCGCAAGGCGGTGCTGCAGGCCCTGCAGGAGGTGGAAGATTCGCTGACACGCTTTCGTTACCGGCGCGCGGACGTCGCCGCTCTTGCTCGCATCGAGAGCAGCGTTGTCCGGCAAGCTGAACACATGCGTGACCGTTACCGGCAGGGAGCGGCTTCGCGGCTGGAAATGCTCGAGGTCGAGATAGGTGTGGCGCAAGCAAAGGCAGACCTGGCCCAGGGTCGCGCCGGGCTGACGCTCGACTTTATCGCAATCGAGGACGCGCTCGGCCTGGGTTGGCAGGCTGGGGCCTGAACCTGAACCTGAACCCCGTCTAGATAACGGTAATCAGCTGGAATGATATCACGCGAGGCCGCGTATAGCCGACCGCGCCGCTGGATGACACGTTCCAGCCATAGGAGTTGGTGATGTTCTCGATCTTGCTGCGAAAGATCATCTCCGCGCCCTTGAAGTCGAAGCGGTAGCGCATGCCGAAATCGATGGTGGTCTCCGCACCGACATAGAAAGTGTTGGTGGCGTTGACCGGACGCGAGCCCCTGTATTCGAACGCCGCATCGGCGGAGAGCGGGGATTCCCCGCTGGCAAAGCGCCAGTCCAGATTGGCGATCGCGCGCACGCCGTTCTGGCCAACCGGGCTCGCACCGAGTGCACCGCTGTCGATGATCTCGCCCTCGATCGTGGGGTCGCTGATCAGCGCACCGCCCAACAGCGTCACGCCCGGAATGGGCCGCGCGACCGCAGATAATTCGAGGCCCTGATTCACAATTGTGCCGAGCAGGCGATAGCGCAGGTCCGGGTCGAGATTGTAATAGGGTTTTGAAATGCGGAACAGGCCCGCGAGCAGGGTGATCGCATCGCTCGGCGCATAGCGCAGCACGACCTCTTCCTGCTTGGTGTCGATCGCGGCTGGAGACTCCGACCGGTTGATCGCGCGATCAGGGGCAACGTCGGCTTCTTCCATCCCGCGCGTGAGCGAGCCGTAGAGGGTCAGGGCGCTGTTGAGGTCGATCGACAGCGCCGCATTCCACGCGATGGGAGAGGAGGCGGTCGAGATGTCGAGCGTCGCTGGATTGGCGTAGTCGACGTCCTTCGTATAATCGATTTTCGAGGCGCCAGCGTCGACCCGCAGCCAATCGGTCAGGATGCCGGAATAGGCAAGGCCGGCAAAGATTTGCCGTACGTCGTCGCGGTCCTTTTCGCCCAGGACATAGATCGGTTCCGCGCGCCGATCGGGCGCGAGAATGGTGCTCGGACCCAGCGATATACGGGTCGCGCCGCCGAACAGGCGCGATCGGTCGCGCCCGCGCAGGCTGGCTGAAAGCTGGTGCTGCGTGCTGCCGATTTCGAACGGGCGTACGAGCCGCAACTCGCCCGACCACGAACGGTCCCGGAGACCACCATAGGCAATGATCGTGCGTTCCGCGACGCTGCCATCGGCGGCCACGCCGCTCATCAGGTCGGCAAATTTCGAGGTCTCGGTCTTGTACTGGTAAAACAGCCCGCTCTCCAGTCGGAAGTCCCCCAGGGGCGCGCGCAGGATGCCTCCGACGAGCGTGATATCGTCTTCGTTGTCGGCCCAGGGCTGGCTCAGATCGACCTGACGCTTGAGCTTGGGCGGAAGGACTTCATCAGCCAGGAAATAGTTGGGACCAGCCTCGTCATCTCGGGTGTAACCGCGCATGTAGAAACCGCTGAACTGCACACCGCCGCTCGATTCCAGCTCGGCGAGCGCTACCCAGCTAGACTGCTTGTCCGTACCGCCATCAGGGCGCTTGCGATGGCGATAGCCCCATCCGGCAAACAGGCCGACGCCCGGCTGCACGTCGGGCAGGCGAAGTTCAAGATTGATGCTCTCATGGCCGTCAGGCCGGGTGTCCCCGTCAATTTTCAGCGAGGTATCGTCGCCGACCGTGCGCACCGCATAATCGACCAGACCGGTGGGGGCGGGGAAGGAAAAGCCCATCGCGCTGAGCCCGACCCTGATCGTGCTGCTGGCGTTGAGCCTGGGAGAGAGGCGATGGATCTGATCGAAATAGAGTGAATCGAGCCTGACATTGCCTGCATCGACAGGGTTGAAGCCGCGCACCGAGCGCGAATTGTAAAGCCCGGTGGATTCCCTGCCGACCTGCTTGCCAAAAGCATCCGAACTTTCGGCCACGGCGTTTTCGGTGACTTGGTTTTCTTCGTGATCGGTGGGCGCTTCCTCAGGCGCAATGAGCGCCTGAAGCTCCTCTTCCGATGCGGCGGTTCCGCTCGCGCCGGATGTCGCGGGTTTGACTTCGGCTGAGGTGCTATCGTTATGGGCAAGAGCGGTGGGGGCATACAGGGCCGCCATGATCGCCACTGGTGCAATTGATGACCGCAGATGCCAGGATTTGCGCAGTGATCTTGCTGCCGATGGCGGTTCCTGGTCTCTCAGGCCCGATTGTCGTCCACTCCGCACTTTTTTCACTCCTGCGAGATTCGTGAATTCATGGTCCGGACCTTGCCGTAGCTGGCAGAACACGCGGCACAGACGTGCAGCGCGCTATGGCGAGTTTCATCTCGCAAGGGGAAATAATGTGCACGACCTGGTGGCGGGCGCCCTGAACCGAAAGGCGCCCGCCATGAGGGAATTGGGCGTGTCAGCCACCTGTTGGCGGATAGGCGACACCAAGCTGTTCAAGATATGAATCATACTTCGAGGGATCGTAATAATATTGCTGCAGGGTGGGCCGCAGCCGGTCCATGATTTCCTGGTTGAGGTGGATGCCGGGCATGTCCTCATCGGTCAGGACCGGATCATAGGTGCGGCCTTCCGCGAACTGCACCTCGTCGCGGTACTCGTTCGCTTCTTCGAGCAATTCCGGGTCCATCAGGATATCAAGCGTGGTCAGAGCCACCGCCTTGGCCCCTGCAACCGCGCCCTTGTGCGCAATCGGGGTGGCCATGGCGATCGCGGCCGTCTGGTGGTGGCCGGTCATGCTTGGGATGTTCGAGGGAAAGCGGATGGTGATCGTCGGCAGCGCCCACATGATGTCGCCGATGTCGTCCGAACCGCCACCCAGCGAGAACTCGCTCGGCTCGCGCAACTCGTTCACCTCGGTGGCAAGTGGCCGGACTTCGCGGCCCAGTGAGGTCTGCACCGACTCGACGAACGCCATGTCGGCATCGGACCATTCGGGCATGCCGACGGCTTCGATGTTCTTCTGCGCGGCCTCGGCCAGTGGCTTGTTCGCCCATTGCGGCGCGGCATAGCCGAGCAGGCGCCGAGAAACGGTCGTATCGGTCGCCATCGCCGCTGCCTCGGCGATGCGGTTGCCCGTTTCGTACAGGTTGCGGATGGAATCGAATTCCCGCTCGCGGAAGTAATACCAGACCGAGGCGACGTCGGGGACGATGTTCGGCTGGCCGCCGCCATTGGTGATGACATAGTGCGAACGCTGCGTGGGGTAGAGATGCTCGCGCCGCATGTTCCAGGCGACGTTCATCAGTTCCACGCCGTCGAGCGCGCTCTTGCCGTTCCACGGGCCGCCTGCTCCATGGGCGGAGCTGCCGTGGAAGGTGTACTCGACGGAGACCATGCCATTGCCGCGGCTCTGACCGTAACTGGTTCCGAAGCCGTTGCTGACATGGGTGAAGATGGTGGCATCGAAGCCTTCGAACATGCCTTCGCGCACGAAGAATGCCTTGGTGGCGAGCAGTTCCTCGGCAATTCCCGGCCAGATCATCAGCGTGCCGGGAATGTCTTCCTTTTCCATGATGTCCTTCACCGCCAAAGCGGCGGCGACCATGACGCCCATGCCCGAATTGTGACCTTCGCCATGGCCGGGTGCGGCCTCAACCAGCGGCGTGAGTTCACCGACACCGGGCTTCTGGCTCAGGCCAAGCAGGCCGTCGACGTCGCTGCCCAGCGCGACCTTCGGGCCGCCGGTGCCGTGGGTCCAGGTCGCGGTCCAGGCGCTGGGAATGCCGGCAGCGCCCAGTTCGATGGTGAAGCCGTTCTCGGCAAGGATGCCGGTAACGTATTCCTGCGTCTTGAATTCCTGAAAGCCGGGTTCGGCGAAGCTGAAGATGGAATCGACCATCTCCTGCACCAGCTTGGCGCGGGCATCGACGCCCGCGATGGCCTCGGCCTTCAATTCCTCGGGCGCCTCCGCAGAGACAGGTGAAGCTGCGAAGGCAGCAAGCGCCACCGCAGATGCAAGGGTGACTTGGCGAAATTTGATCATGAGGGTCCTCGTCCACATCACCGACGTCGCTGAATATTGGGGGGCCAGCGCGGCGATTTGAAATCTGTTTTCGTGAGCAGGTAAAAAGGTCTGGCAGGGGCACCGCTCACGGCAATGCCCCTGCCAGTGTCAGAGATTAATATTCGAAGCTGATACCGAGGCGGAAGGTCCGGCCCAGCGTGTTGTAGAGTTCACGAGCAGTCTGCGGATAGGCGGGCACGTTATTGCCGCCCGTGCTGCCTGCACCGAAGATATACGGATCGCGATCGAGCAGGTTCTTCACGGCGAAGATCGCCTTGGCCTCAACGCCGCCGACATCGAACCGGTAAGTGAAGTTCGTGTCCAGGTAGATCGTACCTTCCAGCTTGTTGTTGTTGACCGTCCGCGCTTCCGGGCTGGAAAGCGGGCAGCCCGAGGCGCATTCAACGTAATTGTTGCTGATCACACCAGCGCCGAAACCACGGGCAACGAAAACCGCCGAGAGTGCATCGATCGAATAACCAGCCGAGAAGCGGTACTGGAAATCTGGAAGACCGCGTGACCCGGCAGCGTCAGTCGGGAAGCTGACGCCCGTGTCGGTGACGTTTTCGATGTAGTAGGTGGCCACCGCACGCAGTGAGAGGTCACCCGGTCCGACAGGGGTACGGTAATTGGCTTCAACGTCGATGCCGCTTGCCTGCTGGCTGGCGAAGTTGAACTTCGGCAGGAAGATCGTCTCGATGTCCGTATCCCGTGGAGTGGCATAGCGGATGTCTGGCGTGTCGGCATAGACGATGTTGAGGCACTGCTCAGCCACGTTCTGTTCGAAGCAGAACAGCACGGTGTTTTCCGCACTCAGAGCGCTGATCGCATCGGTCAGGTCGATGTTCCAGTAATCGACTGCGAAGGAGAAGCCGGGTGCGAATTCCGGCGTGAAGATCGCACCGAAGCCGTAGGTCAGCGCCTTTTCCGGAGCGATCAACGGGTTGCCGGTCTGGGCCTGGACGAACTGGTCGGACGTGTCTGTCCCACCAGTCAGCGACGGACGGCTGATGGCGTTGGTACGCGCCGTGCCCGAGGAGAACTGATCGTCCAAGTTGCCGGCGCGAATGTCCCGCGAAACCGTACCGCGCAGCTTGATGCTCGGATTGACCTCCCATGTGACACCCGCCTTCCAGGTGTTGACCGATCCCGAGCTGGAATAGTCCGTCCAGCGGAACGCACCGTTGAAGTCGGCCCCGTCAAACAGCGGAATCAGCGTTTCGATATAGGCTTCCTTCACATTGTAGGAGCCATTGTCGTTCTTGTAGTTACCGTACAGCCAGCCCCCGCTATATTGCGGGATGCTCCGGTCGTACTGACCCGGATCGAGGATGCTTTCGACCTCCTCGCGGCGATATTCACCGCCGATGCCCAGCGCGATTGGGCCGGCCCACAGATCGAGGATGTCGTCAGCGATAATGTTGAACGCCGCCACGCTCTGCGTAATGATCTGGTTGCGGTTCGGGGCTTCCGCGTAGAGGAAATCCTTCGCCTCTTGCGTGACCCCACCGATCCCGATCAAATTGAGCGGAACGCAGTCGGCGAAGAGGGTCGTGTCGCGGCAGACGATATTGCCACCGACCTCGACCGCATCAAGCGCCGCCCGGAAGCGATTCCAGTTGAAGGTATTGTTGAGCAGCTGGTCGAGATCGGCGCGCCCATATTGGTAGGACACGTCCCAGGTGAGGCCGCCAAGCAGGCCGAGGTCGCCCTCGGCGCCGACCAGGTAACGTTCGACCGTACGCGTGTTGGTGGCGCCGGCCGCAGGAAGTCCGGCGGTGCCAGTGCCGATCGAGAATGATGTGACCTCCGCCCCGGGGTTGGCTGCGTTGTAGGCGGTGACCTGATCGACGAATGCCGTCGGCAGGAACGGATTGTCCAATTGGGCCGTGAATGATGACGGCGTCTGCTGGTAATAGCTTTCGTTCTCGTAACGATTCCACGAAACCTGCGCGAACAATTCGATACTCGGCGTGACTTCAAAGCCGATGCGACCGAATGCGCCGATACGCTCTTCGTTAGGTGACAGTGAGTTCGAGCCGAAGTGCGAGTCTTCGAGGTCGTAATCGCCACCAATCATCCAGCGACCGGTGGTTGCGCCATAGGCAAACTGGTTGATGCTGGCCTGACCCATTCCATCAAAATTGCCGAAATAGGTACCCATGAACGGGCCGCTGGTGATCAGGCCGCCCGGCGCCAGGATGCTTTCGCCAATTCCCGGGCCCCAATAACGCTCCGGCTCACCATTGCCCGGGACATAAGCGGGGTTGTTCACGAGGAAGGTGCGGCTGTTGTTCCAGTCACGATTGAGCGTGTCGACGCCTGTCTGTTTGAACCATTCAAACGAACCGATGATGTGCAGGCGATCATCGAGCAGGCTGGTGCCTGCGGTCAGGTCGATCTTGTGGTTGGGGGTGTCACCATAGGTGGTGATGCCATACTGGTAGCCGCCCTTTACGCCTTCGTAATCGCGGTCGAGGATGAAGTTGACGACGCCCGAGACAGCGTCCGAACCGTAGGCGGCAGAGGCACCGCCGGTCACCACGTCGACGCGTTCGATCAGCGATTGCGGGAAGGTGTTGATGTCGACCAGGCCGGCCGTGGAGGAGGGAACCGAGCGGCGCCCGTCGAGCAGGACCAGCGTGCGGTTGGAACCCATTTCGCGCAGGTCCAGCGCGCTGATGCCCGAGTTCGAACTGGACAGCGAACCCGAGTTGGTCTGTGCGTCCTGGCTGCCGGCGACGGCGGGCAGGGTGTTGACGAAGTCGGTGATGCTGGCCGGCGCCTCGGCATCGATTTCAGCCTTGGTAATAACGCTGACAGGTGTCGGTGCATCATTACCGTCGCGCACGATGCGTGAACCGGTGACGACGATACGTTCGTCGGCGTCCTGAGCGAAAGCGATCTGCGGCATGGCCGTAAGAGCGACCGCGATGGCGGAGCCGGTCAGAAGGCCGCGACGCAAGATGGTGGATTTTAGCTGGCTGCGACCGTTATCAATTTTGTCAATCTGCATGGATCAACCCCCTCATGTGCAAGGTGTCTGTCGATCCTCCCCATTAATTCCGGGCTTTCCCTGTTGGCCGAGGTTTGTTTTTGGCTTCCCCAGTCCACTGCCCGCCGGAATTTATAGGCCAAAGCCTGCGACCGGATGCAAAAAAGATGATGCTGTTTTGAACCTTCGTTCACGGATTTGAACAACGAAAACCAAATATGCGGCGAAATTCAAACTGAGATCGGTGGTCCTGTGCGCGAAAATCTAACGCACACGGCTTGAATCGAGAATCGCCGGGGCGATTCGTCGGCTCGCCACTTCGTGAAGCAGGAATGAACTGCGAATCTTGGCGACATAGGGCAGTTTGGACAGTTCGCTGCGATAGACGCTGTCGAAATGCTCGAACGAGCGGACGGTTACGAGCATCATGAAATCGTTCTCGCCCGAGATGAAGCTGCAGAAGGACATGGAGGGGCAGGCGAGGACCGCATCCTCGAATTCCACCAGCTTGCTTTCTTCCTGCGAACTCAATTCGATAAGGACCAGTGCCTGGATCGCATAGCCGAGCTTCTTGTGGTCGAGGATGGCGCCATAGCCTGATATGATCCCGTCATCCTCGAGGATCTTGCGCCGCCGCGCCACGGCGGTGCTGGACAAGTTTACCTTCTCGCCAAGTGTCACGTCGGCGCTGCGACCATTCTCGACCAGGGCGCGCAGGATGCGCAGGTCGGTGCGGTCAATGTTCTCAAGTTCGTTTTTCAACGCAAAACCCTCACGATTGGCAGTTTGGAAGTATGAAATTCTGCGTGATATTGCATAAACCGTGCTAGATGCAATCATTGCGAAGATTTCCGCCAAACAAATTTCTGATATTGGGATGTCCGGGACTTGACCACCAGGAGACAGGTGCTGACCAACGCACTTCCGGCCCTCGCCATTGTGGCCGGAACGCGCGTCTCTGCCGCTGTTAGCGGCGTTGTCGTCGGCCAGGATACGAGCGGGATGTCTCGTGCGCGATTTGACCAGTATGTCGCGTTCTACAACGCTGGAAATCCGGATTTCGCCAGATTCTACGCGGACGATATCGTGATGGAATCCTCGCCGTCGATTATTGGAAAGGAGGCGATCGTTGAATTTGTGCAAGGGCTGCGCAGCTATCTGACGGAGACCATCCGCGTAGAGAATTACGCCGCCGGGACCGACACTGTGACGGTGCAGGTCCTTACCGAAATGAGATTCAGACGGCCAACGCCCGTTACCGCTCTTGGCGGACTTTTCGGGCGGTCAGTGCGGCCCGGACAGGTGCTCAGGCAGCGCGGCTTGGTGATTTACGGGCTGAACCGGGGGCGCTTCAGCTACATTCGCAGTGGCCGGACCATTGGCATTCACGCCTGGACCTAGTCCCGGTTCGTTTCGCCTCCCGACCCTTGGCCGTACAGTATTGTCCAGTCCATGCGCGCGCGTTAACTCTTTTGGGAGGCCCACCCAATTGCCCTGTCTAAGTGACAATAGGCAAGTTATTAGTCACTAGTTTGGGCAATTCGTGGACATTTCCGGATGGCGTTGATGGGCTTGCGCATGCATTGCGGAAACTGCCGTGCGGCTAGCAGAGGCACGGCCCATGCAAATCCCGGTGCCGCGACGGGATGAGCCGTCCGGCCTTCCTCCTTAACGGGCGCTTCCTGACGCGGCCGATGTCCGGGGTGGACCGTGCCGCGCTGCACCTGGTGCGCGCAGTCCTGCGGGTCAGGGCCGAGGGGCTGTGCGAGGCCTTTGTGCTCGATGTCGCAGTGCCTGCAGGCGCGCCCGAAGATGCCCAGATCCGCGAACGGCTCTCGCTTCCGGACGACAGCACCATCCACCGTTCGCGTCATTCGGGCTATGTCTGGGAGCAGACCGAACTGGCCGGCACGCGGCCTGAAATGACGCTGCTGAGCCTGTGCAGTTCCGGCCCGGTCTCGCGCGAGAACCAGCTTGTGCTGATCCACGACGCACAGGTCTTCGACGAGCCGGAAAGCTACTCTCTTGCCTTCCGCAAGACCTGTCACGCGATGCTGCCCAGCCTGGCCCGGCGCTCTCGCCATGTGGCGACCGTATCCAGATATTCACGCGGGCGCCTCCATGCCAACCGGATCGGCGCGAGCCGTGCGGTCGAGATCGTCCGCAATGGTATGGACCACCTTCGCACCGTGCCCGGCGACCCCGATGTGCTTAAGGCGCATGGGCTGGGGAAGGGCGAATATTTCTTCGCCATCGATTCCCGCGAGGACCACAAGAATATTGCCATGTTGCTTCAGGCCCATGCAGCGCGGCGTATCGGGCGCATGCCTCTGGTGCTGGCAGGTTCGGGCGCAGGGCGCGCGGGGTTGAGAGGGGCGCGCCTGCCAACGCCGGAGATCGTCAGGCTGGGCAGGGTTTCCGACCAGGCGCTGGTGACGCTCTACCGTCATGCGCGCGCTTTTCTGCTGCCATCGCGCAGCGAAGGCTTCGGCCTGACGGCTGGCGAGGCGATGACACTGGCCTGTCCGGTCATTGCCGCGTCGTGCGGTGCCTTGCCCGAAATCTATGCAGGGGCGGCGATGTTCGTCGACCCCCTCGATGTGGCAGGTTGGGCGGCTGCGATGGACGAGCTTGAGGTCGACGATCTCGCGCGGGAGACCTGGGCGAACAAGGGACGCGACAGATCAGCGATGTTCCCGTGGCATGCCGGAGCCGAGAGCTTGCTCAACATCCTTGGCGTACATACCTTCGATGCGAAATTTCCGCCGCTGGGGGCAAGGAAAACGCGGCGCAGTGAGCAGTCCACGCCGACGCTACGTCCCTGAGGTGTCGCCGGTGCGCGGCCCTCTGCCCACTTACTCAGCCGGTCGGGCTCCGGGATTTTCACCGAGCAGCGCATATTCCGGCTCTTGAACGAGGGCTGGCATGCTCTCCAAATCGTCCACAGCGTGCGCGCGCGGGCTCAGTCGCAGGGCAATTGCGCCGCCCGCGAGCAGGCTGAATATCCAGTCCGGATAGGCTTGGGGTGAAGCGATGGTCATCGGCAAGAGCCCGAGAAACGCCGCCGAGGCGAAGGCGCCGCCGACCGAAATGTTATCATCGTCCCAGGGCCCCCATGTCGAGCGTCTGAGTGGCTGCAGGACCTGCAAGAGATAGACGAAGAACGCCACGGTCCCGAACACGCCCACCGACCCCAGCATGGCGGTGAGGATGCTGGACGACCGGAAACTGCCCGGCCCGGCGCCAATCCCCCAAGTTTCCAGCAGCAGGTTCACGCCCTGCATTGCCCAGAACCAGCGCTGCTCGCCCGAATCGCTGGCGCTTTTGTCGACCGTCATCGTGCGGACCATCTCCCAGATCAGTTCCGGAAGGCCGGGATTGATGGCGAGCACAATGGCCGTGCCAAGGCCCATCGCGGCGATCGCCATCAGGACGCGCACCATTTTCAACTGATCGGCGACATAGGGCAGGAGCAGCGTGCGCAGAATGAAGAACATGAGATAGGCAGCGAGCCCGAAATAGGCAGTCGAGGAGGTGCTGAAGAACAGGATCAGCGCCATGACGAAGGCCAGCCATCCGGTCGCACTGGGCCGGATCGAACGATACCAAAGCTCGACATGGAGCACGAAGAACGAAAAAGCGAAGCTGGTATAGGTCGAGGTTTCCGGGAAGATCCCCCTGATCCGCACGAAGCCGCCCGCTTCCGCATCCATGTATTCGTAATTGCCGTTGCGGAACAGTTCGAGCACTTCGTCCAGCGGCGTGCCGCGCACGGCTACTGCAATCAGCCCCAGCGCCACATGGGCCCAGCTGACGAAGATCGCGGCCGAAATCAGCGTGTCCTTGCCGTGTTCCCGGCGACACAGGATGAAGCCGCCGATTGCCACCAGCAGAGAACCGATCATGTAGACCATCGCGGTAATGTTCTGCGGGGTCGGTTCCAGCGGCACCGTGTCGAACATGCTGCGCATGTTCTGCCCGCTCATGGGGAAGACGCGGATCGTGTGGTAGAACAGGCGAGGGCCGATATAGGCCATGGCAACGCCGTAAAAGGTGAACAGCACGAACCACTTGTTTGCGGAAATGGCGTCGGGGACGAGGCCGAGATAGCCACCGCGCGGGACGACGATGCGCAGGATCACGAAGCCCAGCGCAAAATAGACCGGCGGGATGGTCGATCCGCCCAGGGCCGGAAGCGCAATCGCCGCCGAGCCACTGAACAGTCCCGACACAATCAGGAAGATGAAGGCCGTGCGCAGCCGCCCCCACAAGACGATGGCAAGGCCGATGACCAACTGGATTATGCCGATGAAGGTAAGTTCCACGCGACCGCCCCTATACGCCCGTCAGCGCGCGCATTTTCCGGTCGAAGATCTCCGGCGCGAAGTTCTGCGCCTGGGCGATGGCGGCGGCCGGGTCGAAATGCGGCAGGAATGCCTCGCACCCGTCGACCGCCTCATTCAGCGATTCTGGCGTCTGTTCGTTGAAAAACAGCCCGGTCTCCTGCGGCAGGACGGTGTCTAGCGCGCCTCCTCGACCAAAGGCGATAACCGGACGACCCGAGGCCATCGCTTCCACCGGGGTAATGCCAAAGTCCTCCTCAGCGGTCATCAGCAATGCGCGGGATTCGGCAAAGGCGCGGCGCAAAGCGGTGAAGTCCAGCCGGTCCACGATGGTGATGTTGTCGCGGGCGCGGGCGCGCAATTCCTTGGCCATGCCGCCCGTGCCCACCATCAGCAGCTTGCGTCCGCTGGCATTGAAGGCATCCACGGCAAGGTCGGGCCGTTTGTAGGGAACGAATTGGCCGACCCACAGATAGGTGTCGCCCGGCTCGTCCGCCGGACCATAGAGATCGACCTCCACCGGCGGATGAATGACCTCGGACTCGCGTCGCCAGACCTTGCGGATGCGCTGGCCGATATAATGCGAATTGGCCACAAACTTGTCCACCCGGGCAGAGGAATTGACGTCCCACTGCCTTAGGCGAGGATACATCAGCGGCATGGCCAGGCGCGGAAGCAGGCCGGCTGCGGCGCGATACTGGTGATATTGATCCCACAGATAGCGCATGGGCGAATGGCAGTAGCAGACATGCAGTGCATCGGGCCGGGTGATGACGCCCTTGGCCGGGCCGGCCTCACTGCTCACCACGAGATCGTAGGGCGTCAGGTCCAGTTCCTCTAGCGCCGATGGCATGAGGGGCAGATAATATTGATACAGCTTTTTCGAGAAGGGCAGCCGGTCGATATAGCTGGTCTGCACTTTCGCCGCATTGATCCGGCGCGACATCTTCGAGGCGTCATAGACGTGGGTGAAGATATCGGCATCGGGATAGAGGCCAAGCATGCGTTCGAGCACGCGTTCGCCGCCGCGCATCGAGACCAGCCAGTAATGCACCAGAGCGGTGCGCGGCATCGAGAATGGCCTCAGGCGGGGAATGACCGCCGGCGCTTCCAGCGGGCGTGTTGCGGTCAATCGAAATACTCGCTGTAGCGATTGTAGTAGAACATCGCATCGGAGCGGTCGAGGAAGGCGCGCTTGCGCATATCGACCTGGTTGAGCGCGACACCGACCAGATTGCAACGTGCGGCAGGCAGGCGGGCAATCGCGGCCTTGACTGCATAGGACGAAGTCTTGCGCCATTGCGCCGCCAGCACCACAGAATCGGCCTGCGCACAGACCCGGCGGGCCGAGGCGACCGGCAGGATCGGCGGCAGGTCGAGCACGATCCGGTCGAAACGGGTACGCAAATCATTGATGAAATCGGCAAAGGCGGGGCCGGTCAGCAGACTTTCTTCAGTCGAATCGTTTCCTGGAATGGGAACGACGCAGAAGGCATCGGTGCCGAGCTGGTCGCCGGGATCGAAGGGCACTTCGCCGCGCAGGATCTCCAACAGGCCGGATTGGTCGTCGCCGCAATTCAACAGCCGGGTAATGCCACGGCGGCGGATGTCGCAATCGATCAGCACCGTGCGTTCGCCCTCATGCGCGAAGACATGGGCCAGGCAGCACGACATCACCGTCTTGCCCTCGCCGGGCATGGCCGAAGTGATGGCGATGACCTGCGCGTTTGAGGCGCTGCTCTGGTCGATCGAGGCGGCCAGCGCGCGGAAGCTTTCGGTGAACAGCGACATCGGATCCTCGCGGATCGCCGTCACTGCCTGCGTCTGGTCGTTGTCGATGGATTTGAGCAACGGGATCGAGGCCAGGAAGTTTTGCCCAAGTTCGCGGCGCACCTGTTCGCCGGTGGTGATGCCCTGGAACAGGGCCTCTGCGATATAGGCCATCACGACACCCAGGCCGAGGCCGATCACAACGGCCAGCACCAGGTTGAGAGCCAGGTTGGGGGAACTCGGATCGACGGGGATTTCCGCAGTTGTCAGGATGCGCGCATTGGGTTGCTCGCTGCCCTCGGCCGCCAGCAATTCGTTATAGCGGTTGAGATAGCTCTCGTAGATCGTCTGCGAGGCCTCGGCCGCGCGTTCGAGCCCGATAAGGCCGACCATCGAGGCATTGTTTTCCGACAGCTTGGAATTGGCGCCCGACAGGCTGTTGTTGAGCGAGGCGAGCCGCTGGTTGGCGACATCGCGCTCGGCGCGCAGGTTGGAAATGACACGGCCGATTTCGGACTGGATCTGGCTGCGCACTTCGCGCAACTCGTTCCTTGCCCGGACCAGCTGCGGGTGATTGTCGCCATAACGCGAGGACAGATTGGCAACCTGGCCGGCCAGTGTGGATTCCTGCGCGCGCAGGTTGGAGACCACTGCCGATCCCAGCGCCTCGCCGGTGTCGTCGCCGGACGATCCGGATTGTAGCTGGGCCTGAGCCGTGCGCAGGCGCGCCTCCGCCTCGGCGGCTTCGGCGCGAGCGGTCACGACCTGCTGGTTGTAGCTCGAAATCTCCTGCTCGGTCATCGTCGCGCCGGTCGTGCTGAGCAGGTTGTTGTTGATGCGATAGGTCTGCAGTTCGCGCGTGTCCTGCTGCGCCTGGTCGCGCAATTGCGACAGCCGGCCTTCTACCAGGCGACGGCTTTCGCGGTTCTGTTCGCGATCTGCCGACACTTCCCAATTGGCGAACTGATCGGCGTATTCGTTGGCGCCCGCGGCAGCGGCCTCGGGCGACTGGGCATGAAACTGGATCGCCAGGGCATAGCTCGCACCGCTGCGTTCAACCTGAACATTGCTTTGCAGGTAGTCGAGCACGTCACGCCGTGCGTCATCTGGCAGGTCGTCGGTCCAGCCCAGCGCATCGGCAACCCGGATCGCCATATCACGCGAGCGAATGACCTCGACCTGCGTATCGACGAATTCGCCGGTCAGGCCGGGTTGCGCGGCGGCGGGATTGACCAGATCGTCAAGCGAACCCGCCGGCTGGGTGAGCATGACCGAGGCCTGGGCGCGGTAGGTCTTGGGCATGAGCAGCGAGATCGCCAGCGCAGCCAGCACCGCGATCGCAACCCCAGAGACGATCCAGATCAGCCGACGACGGAAGAATCCGAGGCTTTCGGAGATGTCCAGCCGGTCGGCTGGGGCGGGCAACCGGTTGTCCCTGTGCGCCAGTTCGCCAGGACGCTGATTGGCTGGAATTATCGATCGCGCATCGTTCATCTGCTTGCTCCGAACTCGCGTCCGTCTCCCTTGGGGGCAAACCCGGCTGGCCCCATACTATATGACGAAGCTGAAGCCCGCACCAATTGCGATTCCATCGTGTTTGGCGGTGAGCAGGTCGCTGTCGCGTTTACGCCAGCCCAGCATCGCGCGCACCACGACATTCTCGATGAAGCGGTAGCTGACGCCTCCGCCGACGAAATAGAAACGGTCCGCGCGATCGGTCCCGCTGTAGTCTTCGTGCGTGAAGGTTGCCGCCACATCGAAGAGGATCCTGTCGGTTGCGGCGGCCTTTGCGGTGAGCGCAAAGTTGCTGCGAATGATAGCGGGTGCGTCGTTCAGCGGGCTTGCGACCACCTGGCGGCCGCCCTCCAGGGTCACGAGATATTGCGGACGTGGAGTCCAGTCGACCGAAACCAGATAGTCTACGCCATTCACTGAATCGAGCGTGGGATCCTCGAATTCCTGGTGGACATAGCCCGCCGCAACCTCGACATCGATGAGCGAGCTGACCTCGTACTGCACGCCGACAAGCGCACTGTAACCCCAGGAATCGCGTGGCGTACCGGTATCGACCAGGTATTTGACGTCGTTCAGGCCCACTCTGACCAGCGCTTTGGTCCCGGTCCCGATCTCGTATCGCGTCGTGACCGCGCCATCCAGCGTGCGGGCGTTGCGGAAATTGAGCGATTCCGGAACGCCGTTCTCGAAAGCATTGGAATAATCGGTGCGCCGGACATTGGCATCGGCAAGAATTTCGAGCTGCCCACCCGTCCTCGAGCCCTCGAATCCTGCCCGGACCTCAGTGAACGCAATCGGTGAGTCCGTGGCGAAGGTATCGCCCGTCGTGCCGCGTTGCTCGATACGCCGCGCCAGGCCGACATTGGTTCCCAGCGCTATGCGCGATCCCAGGTCGAGCCGGGTCGTGCCGTAAAACTGGTACTGCTCGCTGTTTTCGGCGGTGGTATCGGCATAGCGGCGAATCTGGGCGTCCGCATGGAATTGCATCGCGTGGCGCGGCAGGTCGGTGACCAGCGTGAAGTCGGGCTGGAATACGGCTAGAAAGTCGTCAATCTCGCCGTTCGGCAGATTGTAGACATTGCTGTCATACTGGCCCGTCACGTTGAGTTTCGGCTTCAGGATGAGGATCGGCGAAACTCGCAAACCGTTACCATCGGGGGCGGCGAAGATGTCCGTGGGGAGCAGCACTTCGTCGCCCAGCGCCTGCGCGGCGACCTGCTGTGGAGCCAGCAGTGCCACAGCCATGATTGCGCCGACGGGAAGGCATCGCGTGGAAAAACGCAGCCGGCGAGAGCGTGCGGGCGCATCAGAATCAGCGCTCATGCGCGGTTCAAAGGCGGTTTGGCGCATCGGGTGAAACATCACGGGCAATTCCCCATTAGATTAGAGCAGTCGCGTGCTGCCTTAATACTGGATCGACGATCCGAAAAACTTTATGACAGGATTTTTCATGTATGCGCATGAGTCCCGATGAGACCTGAACATTACCTGCCGGCGCTGGTGCGCCAGAATGCCGAGGTTGCGAACCCGAAAGGCTTTGCGCGTGGCCTGGTGGTTGCCGTCCCGTTGTGTCTGGTCTTGTGGACGGTCATCTTCCTGGCATTGTGATAGGCCAAACTCTTTTGCGCAAGGTGTTGCCGTAAACCTCGTCAGCATAACGGATTTAACAGGCGCCCCGCTGCAGCAACACGGCGGGGATCGTGGCAAACATGATTCTCAGGTCCATGGCGAGGCTGCGGTTGCGGTAGTAGAAATGGTCGGTCGCCACGCGGCGACGATAGGACGTGCCGCTGCGCCCGGTCACCTGCCAGAGCCCGGTCAGCCCCGGACGAACCCCGAAATAGCTGGAAGCAAAGCGTCCGTAATGGGCCAGTTCCTCGGAAACGATCGGGCGCGGGCCGACCATGGCCATGTCGCCGCGAAGCACGTTGAAGAGCTGCGGAAGCTCGTCCAGGCTGGTGCTGCGAAGAAAGCGGCCCAGCGAGGTAATGCGCGGATCGACCGGCAGCTTGCGCGTTTCGAGCCATTCTCGCCGCAGGTCGGGGCGGTCGCGCAGGATCTCGGTGAGCAGCTGGTCGGCATTGTGCCGCATCGAACGGAACTTGTAGCAACCGAAGGGTCTGCCACCGGCGCCAACGCGCTGGTGGACGAACAGGGCATCGCCGCGGCTGGTCAGGCGCACGGCCAGGGCGATCAGTGCCAGCACCGGCAGAAGCACCACGATCAGGGTGGCCGACAGGACGATGTCCAGAACGCGACTGGCATCAGGTTGCACCTTCGCTGCCTGACGCCGGTGCCCCTGCGCAATGGAGGCGACGGCGGGCAGGATCAGCCGGGCATCGGCTTCGCTGGACGCAGCACGGGCGATCGCAAAGCCGTCTAGGCCTGACGAATCCTCGTGATAGTCTCCATGGCCATCCACCAATTGGTAATCTGTTCGGTCCATTGCCTCGCCAATTCGAGTTCACGCCAAATCGCGTCCACATATGCGCCAGAGGCCCGTTTCCGAGCCGGTGACGAAAGCCACATTTTCCCTTTTCCGGTCCCGGCACAACCGGGCATCGGGTGTAAGCGGGACCTATCCGAATTGATTAGGGTTATCTGGTCGTTAACCGTGTTCCTCACCCTGACAGGTGATAGGCTGAAGGGCGCTAAGTTCGGGTATTAACCATCGGAAAGTCTTGCTATTCCATAAGCAAGCACCGATCATCGGGCGCAGCAGGAGGAAAGTATGACAAGGACCGGTTTCGCAGACGGCATGTCCAAATGGGCCATGCGGCATGGGTTGCTCGTTTTCGCTCTGGCGCTGGCATCGTGCGCGGGGCCGAACCTGGCGGTGATGAGCGTCACGCAGGCCAATGGTCAGCTGGCGCAGGGGTATCAGATCGGGGCCGGTGACAAGCTTCGCGTGACCGTTTTCGACGAACCCGACCTCACCGGAGAGTTCAGCGTCGGCGAAGAGGGGCATCTGGCCCTTCCGCTGATCGACGCGTTCGACGCTTCGGGCATGGGCCCTGCGCAAGTGGGCGAAGCGATTGCGCAACGCTATCTGGTGGGCGGCTATGTCTTAAGCCCGCGCGTCTCGGTCGAGGTGCTCGAATATCGTCCCTATTTCATTCTGGGCGAGGTCAACACGCCGGGTGAATATGAATATGGCGATCGGCTGACACTCGATCAGGCGGTGGCAAAGGCGGCTGGATACACCCCGCGCGCAGATCGCAGTTCGGTCATCCTTCTGCGTCAGGACTGGGACACGGCGCGGCGCATACAGCTTGACGGGACCCCCCTCGAAATAGCCCCCGGCGACACGATCACGGTCCGCGAGGCGTTCTTCTGAGCGGGTTTTGCTGGTCCTTGTAAAAAGAATGTGCAAAAACAGGACACATCCTGAATCTGCGATTGATTCCCCTTCGCAGGTGCAGCACATAAGGGTCACAGAACGAGTCGCCAAAACCAAAAAGAAAGAGAGGCCACCGCTTTTGAATAATGTGCTTTAGGGGGTATTGAACAATGTTGCCGCCAGTCTGCCTGATTAGTAGCAACGACATCTCGCGTGAGGGACTTGGAAACCTGCTGAAAAGCGAAGGTTTTGAGGTCTGCGGAGCTCTCGAGGACGTGTCGCAGATAGATCCGCGTGATTTCGATGTCGCGACGCTCTTCCTCTTGGACAGCCCACCGGTTGAAGCACAAGTCGAAGCGGTTTCGTCTATCACCCAGCTCATGGACAACGCTTCGGTGGTTGTCCTCGCTTCCAGTTTCGATCTGACCGCGATGATCGACTGCTTCCGCAGTGGTGCACGCGGCTATATCATCAAGGCGCACAGGGTGCAGCCGCTCATGGCTGCGCTCAAGCTTGCCGCGATCGGCGAGCGGGTGTTGCCGCCTGACCTGGTCGATGTTCTCGATCAGCGCATGGCGCCCAAGCTCCCGTCTTCGGATTCGGTTGCCGGACTCAAGGCTGCGAACTTGTCACCGCGCGAAGTCGATGTGCTTGCCTGCCTGATCGAAGGCTATCCTAACAAGGTCATCGCCCGCGAACTCGAAGTTTGCGAGGCGACGGTGAAGGTCCATGTGAAGGCCATCCTTCGCAAACTCAATGTGAAGAACCGCACGCAGGCCGCCATCTGGGCCAATTCTCGTGGCATCAGCCATAATTACGGGCCGAGCGCGCATATCGGCTGAACGCTGCTGCGTTATGGCGAAAGTTACGCCGGGCGGGGCCTATAGGTCCTGCCCGGTTTTTGCTTGTGCGGCCTGCGCCGCCTTTGCAGGTCATAAGCGAGCAAAATCATCGGTTTACCGCAGGCCCGCGAGGATGGCCGGATGGGCTGGTCAGACTAGGCGGGCGCCTCGAACGGCCCCGAAAGCGCAACTATCTCAGCTGCCCAGTCCCGCCCTTAGCAGGCGGCTCAGCTCGGCCTGATCGGTCGGCAAGCATTGGCTCACGTCCGGTCGGGAAATCCGGTTGCAGTCCCACAGTGCAATCTCGCGCCTCGATGCCGCATCGCGGATGAACAGAAAGTCGGGCCGCTCAACCTCCTGCCGGCCGCGATTGCGCGAAACCTGGTAGCCGCCCTGATAGCCCACGATCTGACAGGAGGCGCGGCTGCTGCATCGGCCGAGCGCGTCGACGGCCCAGCGCCCGGAGGACGCGGCCGATGAGAGTTGAACGGTTTGTCGTCCTGGTATCTCGGCCGCAGGGGCGGTTTGTTTGGGGACGGCTGCGGCGAGTTCCGCCGTTTCGTCCGCAGGCGTGCCCGCGACCGCCGATGCGGGGACCGGTTTGCCCGAATCGGCATAAAGTGCCGTGGGCAGAACTTCCAATCCGCTGCGCGACGAACTTGACAGGCGAATCCCCTTACTGCCGTCCCAGCGATAGAATATATGCGATCCCACCTTGGCGACCTGGCGCAGATGCGGGCTCCACCATGGCTGAACATAGTCGGCGTGATAGTGGGTTGCCTCGCGGACGGCGTGATCGACATCGCCCGCAAGGGCGCGCTGGCTCATGGCAAGGGCGCGCGACCATTGCGCCCCAGGTGGCTTGCGCCGCGTCATCGAGCCGTCGCAGGTGAAAGTGAACTGGCAGCCAGTGGTCCGCTCCGACCCCTGGAAGACGACGCCACAGATCGAATTCGGGAAAGATGGGTGGCGCACGCGGTTCAGGATCACCTGCATCACCGAGCGCTGGCCCGACGGATCGTCGCCGGCCTCATACCACGCGGCGGTGGCCAGACACTGCGCCGCAGTCAGCCGCTGTTCGCCGTCGCGGGAGAAAACGAATGGTGCCGCCCCGCCGAAATCGCCCTGCAATTCCGGCCCGGAGCCCCCATCAATTTCCTCGGCGAGGCTCGTATACTGGAGCGAAATATCGCTGGGTCCCGCACCAGCGGCACGCATCGCCTCCAGCCGTGCGGCCGCGGGGACCGGGTCGGGCATGGCCGAGGGCTCGGCATTGCCGATCAGCAAAGCGCCGATTGTGGCGGTTGCAACCAGGCCGAGGGCGCCAAAGGCGACAGGTCGCATTTTCCGACGCAGGATGCGGGCTCGATCGGAATTGAGGGCATGCGCCCAGTTGCGCCCACTGTCCCAGTCTCGCCCACTGTCCCAGTCTCGCCCACTATCCGAGTCTCGCCCACCGTCCCAGGCGTCGTCGACAAATCCGCCCGTGCCGGTTTCCCGATCATCGTCGGGAATGATTTCCTGCCCGGAAGACGCGGGGGTTACAGTCGAGTTCATGCAGCGTTAAATGCGCGCGTTCGCCTCGGAAGGCTATTGTGCTTTGGGGTTAGTGGGTCGCCCTTCGCCGACTTGCCCACAATCGAGACATCGAGGGGGCAATCCCTTTCGCCTCCTCGCCGATGCGAAACCTGGTCGCCCTAGCGCGAGCCGACGATGAGCTTGCGGGAAGCGCGGTTGAGCAGCGCCTTGTCGCTTGGCACCTCGCCAATAACCTGCGGCGATCCGTCCGCTGAACGCCTGACCATGACAAGCGCGAATTCCTCGCCATCCCTGTCGATTGCTTCGAAGCCGCGTGCGGGCATGCGCCGCAGCCGTTTCACGATCTGTGGCGCCAGGACATGGCCTGCGCCTTCGCCGCTTTCGTGCCCCTGGCGTGCTTCGCGTTCCTTCTGGACCACGGCACGAACGCCGCCATCTATGGTTTTCAGATATTCGCCGAGTTGATCATCGGGAAGCTTCTGCCGGTGCGCATAGCCGAGCACCGCTGCATATTCGCTGAGCCGTGTGCGGTCGTAATGCGGGCCGAAGACCAGCTTGACCACCGGGGTCATCGGCGCTCGCTCCTGCATAGTCAGGCCCGCTTCGGCGAGAATTTCGGCAAAACGTTCAGGAACCGCGAACAGGCGATGCATCAATTCGTAGGCGGCCCCGAGCGCGTCGTAGAGGGCAAAGTGAGACCGTTGTTCCTGGAAGGCAGCGAGCTGCGCCAGGTCACGTGCCTGAGCCAGCATGCGGTCGGCGGCAGCCTCCGCCCGCAGGCTTTCGTCGGGGCTCGAGGAGTCGGGGCTCGAGGAGTCGGGGCTTGACGCATCCTGGCTTGAGGCGCCGGGATTCTCAGGTTCGATGGGCGCGGCGGCTTCCGGTTCGGGCTCGTGCGCTGGTTGCGCCTGAATCTCGGGCGCGGCGCTCGGCTCCTCAGGGGGCTCTGGTTGCGACGGCGTCGAGGTTAGTTTCAGTCCGGGAGGGGGGCGGTGCCGGAACCCCATCGCTGGCCGCGGGCGGTTGCTCGTGGCAACCATGAAGAAGGGCTTGCTGCGGTCCTTGGGCGCGGGACGGGGTTCAGCCTGCTGGTCGGCTTCCTCGTCGAGCAGCAATTCCTCGTCGACGGGGAACGCGTCGAGCGAGAGGATGCCCGCCGCCATGGCCTCACTATCGAAGATGGCGACGACGCAGGTGCAGCGCCTGCCGTCTTCGGACAGGGGTAGGGCAAGGCCGCGAACCGGTTCTTCCATGCCGGGGCGGAAATTGTCCCAGTGCTCGAAGTCGAGCGGCAGGCCGCTCTCGATGGCCTGTTCGCCGAGACAATCGATGAAGCGCAGGAAGGCGCCCTTCTCGTTGCGGCGCGGATCGTCGAGGTGGCGCAGCCCGCTTCCCATGTGAACGATCTGCAGCTGATCTTCGCCCATGCGGGTGAGCACCGTGCTGTGTTCGTTGCGAAGGTCGATCCCCACCGGTTGCAACAGGCCCTCGGTCGGGATCGCGCCACCACGCGAGAGCCGGCTCCAGCGTTCGAGCAATTCGCTCCTCAGTTCGGCGAAGGAAGCGCCGAAATTCGGTTCGGGCGGGTAGAGATCGCCAAGGTCGAGCGTTTCTGCGTCCGCACGAGTCTGGCCGCTTTCCATCGCGCGTTCGTCGCGCTTCTGATTGTCCATCGGACCGTCCCCGCAGCCTGATCCGGCACCGGTCCCTGCAGGAAACGAAGATACCGGACACGATAATCGGACGCAAAACGCGCCAAATCTAACGATCTGAGCCTGACGATCGCGGCCTGTGAATGCAAGCTAGACTTTAGCTCTACCCCTGATGGTATCATCATCTCCCTATCATAGCACGCGCGCGCCATCGCCTTCCGCGATAGATCAGGTGCCAGATAAAGATGCCGCCCCCCCCTCAAGGTGCAGAGTGAAAAATGATCCAGGTCGCGCAACATAAAAACCAGGGCACAAAGATCGGTCCGCACATGAATGGTCAGCAATGGCCAGGCAATGCTGCGCGCATGTCCCACCGGCCGGCCACGGTGCCATTGCGGGGATATGCGCAAAATCTGTTGAAGACCGGTCCTGCCACGATGGACTTCGGGCGCTTCAGCAAGCTTTATGCACGGCGAAATAGCCAGTTCTCGTCTGCCAGCATGGCACCCCCGGAACGGGCTGGATTGTGCGCCGGGGCCATAGCGCCCTCTCGCTACTCCGGCTTGCTCCGCGAGGTCGACTTTGCGGGGAGCGCTGGTTCTGAAGTTCTTCGGGCCGATGCGGAGCGGTTGTTAACTAAAAAGAAGAGAACAGATGCGAGTTTCGGTGCAGGTCGCGGCGCGTAACGCCCGTTTGGCGGCAAACAGCGTGATCGGATTGGTGATTGCGGGCAGGCGATGCCCGGCGATTGCAACGATGGTCACGTCGTCAGGCGGATGGTCGCAAAGGTTGAAGGACGGCATAAATGGCATTGAGCGCCCAGCTCGTTTCCCTGCCCGAAAACACCGACGAGCGCAGTCGGCTGCGCTTCCGCATGAGCTTCGTTACCAGCGCGAGGGCCAGTGACATGGATATGGATGGCGTAGGCGCCCTCGTACATGACCTGTCGACTACCGGTTGCCGGATTGAAACCGATGCCAGCCTGGAAGTCGGCGATACCATCATCGTCGATCTGCCCCAGGATCCCGAGCGCGCGGCACTGGTCCGCTGGAAGGACCATTCCATGCTCGGCTGCGAATTCGTCGAACCGCTGGGGCAGGAGCAGATGGTGCGCATCCTGCTCTCCGCGCCGGTCAGCCATTCCAACCCTATGGACGAATCGCTGGTTCACCAGATTTCGCTCGGCGTGCAACCCGATTACGACACGCTTGCGGGCATTTACCGCGCGCTCGTCGACGAGTGCCGACGCAAGGGCGACAATCTGCTCGGTGTGCGCGTGACCGAGGATGGCGAGGTCTTCGCCATGATTGCCAAGCTGCACTGACGTAACTTCATCGCGTTCGCGCATTTGCCTCTCATCATTGCTGCGATAGAACGGCGCAAACAGCGCACCCTTCGCGCGCGATGGAGAGAACGATGTCGGCCCCACCACAATTGACCAGCCCTGCAACCAACCTCGCCACCATGCAGGCGCAGATCGCCGATGACCCGCACGCCTTCTGGCTCGATCAGGCGAAGCGGCTCGACTGGTCGCGCTTTCCTGCGCGCTCCAACGATAGCAGTTTCGACAGGGATAACTTCGGCATCTCATGGTTCGCCGATGGCGAACTCAACCTCTCGGTAAACTGCCTCGACCGGCACCTGGCCGCCCGCGGCGACCAGACCGCGATCCTGTTCGAGGGCGACGAGCCGGGCGAGGGGCGCACGCTTACCTATCGCCAGCTTCACGAAGAGGTGTGCCGCTTCGCCAATGTGCTGAAGGAACGCGGCGTCCGGAAGGGGGACCGGGTCACGATCTACATGCCGATGATCCCTGAGGCCGGCGTGGCGATGCTTGCCTGCGCCCGCATTGGCGCGGTGCATTCGGTGGTGTTCGGCGGCTTTTCCCCCGATAGCCTGGCTGGCCGTATCCTCGATTGCGAGAGCAACGTGCTGGTCACTGCCGATGGGGGGCGACGCGGGGGCAAGAAGGTTCCGCTCAAGGCCAATGCCGACAAGGCGCTGGAGCAATGCCCGGATGTCCACTCGGTTATCCTCGTGCGGCGCACCGGTGACGATGTCCCCGTAGTGGAAGGGCGCGACATCTGGTGGCACGATGCGCGCGAGGGCGTAGCTGCCGATTGCCCGCCCGAGCCGATGAATGCCGAGGATCCGCTGTTCATCCTCTACACCTCCGGATCGACCGGCAAGCCCAAGGGCGTGCTGCACACGACGGGCGGCTATTCGCTATGGGCGACGATGACCTTTGACCTGCTGTTCGGGGCCGGGCCGGAAGACCTGTTCTGGTGCACCGCCGATGTCGGCTGGATTACCGGTCACACCTATGTGACTTACGGCCCGCTCGCCAATGGGGCGACCACGGTGTTCTTCGACGGTGTGCCGAACTACCCCGATCCGGGCCGGTTCTGGGAGACTTGCGAGCGGTTGGGCGTCACCATCTTCTACACCGCGCCCACCGCGATCCGCGCGCTGATGCGCGAGGGTGAGCAATGGGTCGACAAATATGACCTCTCGAAATTGCGGCTGCTCGGCTCGGTGGGCGAACCGATCAATCCGGAGGCGTGGAGCTGGTATCACCGCGTGGTGGGTAGGGGCCGCTGCGAGATCCTGGACACCTGGTGGCAGACCGAGACGGGCGGGGCGATGATCTCGCCGGTCGCTGGCGCCGTGCCCACCAAGCCGGGTTCGGCGACCAAGCCGCTGCCCGGCGTCTATCCCGCATTGGTCGATGGCGAGGGGCATGTGCTGGAGGGCGCGACCGAGGGTAATCTGGTCATCACGCAGAGCTGGCCCGGCCAGATGCGCAGCGTCTATGGCGATCATGATCGCTTCTTCCAGACCTATTTCGCGACTTTTCCGGGCCGTTATTTCACTGGCGACGGGTGTCGCCGTGACGAAGATGGCTATTACTGGATTACCGGGCGCGTCGACGATGTGATCAACGTCTCTGGCCACCGCATGGGCACGGCCGAGGTCGAAAGCGCGCTGGTCGCGCATCCAAAGGTGGCTGAGGCGGCGGTGGTCGGCATGCCGCACGACATCAAGGGGCAGGGTATCTATGCCTTCGTCACGCTGAATGCGGGCGAGCAAGGCGACGAGGCGCTGCGGGCTGACCTGCGGCAATTCGTGCGCGGCGAAATCGGCCCGATTGCGACGCCCGACGCGCTGCAATTCGCGCCCGGCCTGCCCAAGACGCGGTCGGGCAAGATCATGCGCCGGATCCTGCGCAAGATCGCCGAAGGGCAGCCCGATCAGGTCGGTGACACCTCCACGCTGGCCGACCCTTCGGTGGTGGAGGACCTGGTCGCCAATAGTCTGGTTTAGGGCGAGATTGCGCCCCACTTTAAATCAGACCAATTCACTCCAATATAGGCGCCAAGCGCGTCGGCCCCCTCTGTTTCCGCCGACGCAATATGCCGAAAGGATGTGATGATGATCGAGTTGCGGAGGTTCGCCGCGCTGGGCGGCGCCGACCATGGCTGGCTGAATACCAGGCACCATTTCTCCTTTGCCGACTATCACGACCCGCAGCGCATGCACTGGGGCGCCCTGCGCGTCTGGAACGACGATGTCATCGCGCCGAAATCCGGCTTCCCGCCGCACCCGCACCGCGACATGGAGATCATCACCTATGTCACCTCCGGGGCGATCACCCACAAGGACAGCCTCGGCAATACGGGGCGTACCGAAGCGGGCGACGTGCAGGTGATGAGCGCGGGCACCGGCATCACCCATGCCGAATACAATATGGAGGAGGAGGAAACGCGCCTGTTCCAGCTGTGGATACTGCCCGATCACGACAAGATCGGCAGCGCGCCGCGCTGGGACGCCAAGCCCTTCCCCAGGGGCGATCGCGCCGGGCGCTGGGTGGTGCTGGCGAGCGGGCGCGATGAAGGCGAATGCGAGGAAGCGCTGGCCATCCATGCCGATGCGCGGGTGCTGGGCGCGACCGTGAAAGCGGGCGAGGCGATCACTTATCCGCTGGCTGGCCGCAAGGGCTATCTCGTACCCGCAACCGGCAGGATCGAGGTCGAAGGGCCGGATGGGGGCCTACAGGTGGCCAGCGCGCGCGATGGTGTGGCGGTCTCGGAACTCCGCTCGCTCAAAGTCAAGGCGCTGGAGGACAGCGAACTGGTTCTGGTCGATTCGGCCTGAATATTGGCAAGGGTGGCGGGTCCTGAGCGGGGCTCCGCCTTCCTTTTCGTGTGCTCCTATTCGTGTCTAAGCGCCTCGATCGGGTCGAGCTGGCTGGCCCGATGCGCCGGGTAATAGCCGAACGCAATTCCCATTATCGCGCTGAACACGAAGCTGACGACATTGACGAAAGGGTCGAAGACGAACGGCATGTCGAGCAGGTTGGAAAGGCCGATCGACAGGCCCAGCGCCAGCAATATCCCGACCACGCCGCCAAGGCAGCACAGCACCACCGCTTCGGTAAGGAATTGCATTCTCACCTCCCGGCCCAGCGCGCCAATGGCGAGTCGGATGCCGATCTCGCGCGTGCGCTCCGTTACTGAAACCAGCATTATGTTCATGATGCCGATGCCGCCCACGAGCAGGCTGATTGCCGCAATGGCACCGACCACGGCGGTCATCGTGCCCGTGACCGTAGAGATCGTCTCGTTGATCTCGGCGGTGTCGATTATGTTGAAATCGTCGCTCTCGCCCGCTTGCAGCACGCGCCGCTCGCGCAGGAGGGCGCGCAGTTGTTCAACGATCCAGTCGGAGGAATAGGCGGGATCGTACTGGATCACGACAAACTGGAGATCCGAATTGCCGGTGAAACGGCGTTGCACGGTCTTCAGCGGCATGAGGACCACGTCATTGGCATCGTTGCTGCCACCCGCGCCCGCAGCAGAGCTGCGTTCATCGGTGACACCCACGACCGTGCAGGCGACATTGCCCACGCGCATGGTCTGGCCGATCGGGCTTTCGCCCACGATGAAAATCTCGTCCACGATGGTCGGGCCCAGCACGCAGACGGATCTGCCGGCCTCTTCCTCTTCGGCATTGAAGCCGCGGCCTTCGGCAATGTCGATGGCTTGCGCCTCGAAGAAAGGCATGTTGGCGCCCTGCACCGAAGTCGGCCAGTCCTGCCCGTTGAAAAAGGCGGTTGCGACAGCGTTGGCCGAACCGGCGGCGCCCTCTACACCCGCGATCTGCCGGGTAATCAGATCGACGTCCTCTTGCCGGAAGGGGCGCTGCACGCCCTGGTCGTCGGCAATCGGAAAGACGATCAGCACGTCGGAACCCAGATCGGAAATGTCCTCCTGAACGCTGGCGGTAAGGCCATTGCCAAGCGTCACCATGGTGATGACGGCGGCGACGCCGATGATGATGCCGAGCGTGGTCAGGAAACTGCGCAGGATATGGCGCTGGATTTCTTGCAGGGACAGGGCCAGCGTGGCACCGAACATGCGCAACATCAGGCCGGTGCTCCAGATGTCACGACGTGTTCGTTTTGCAGGACGCTTTCGACCATTCCGTCACGGAAATGCACGATCGTGTTGGCAAAGGCAGCCATCTCCTCTTCATGCGTGACCATCAGCACGGTGATGCCATCGTTGTTGAGCTGCTGCAGCAATTCCATGATCTCGATCGAGCGTTCAGTGTCGAGATTGCCGGTCGGTTCGTCCGCGAGCAGGACGTCGGGGTCGGATACCAGTGCGCGGGCGATAGCGACGCGCTGCTGCTGGCCGCCCGAAAGCTCTGCTGGCGTATGGTCGGCCCAGGGCAGCAGGCCGACCAGATCGAGCGCCTTCTGCGCCATTACCTTGCGCGCCGACTTGCTTTCGCCGCGATAGAGTAATGGCAGCTCCACATTTTCCAGCGCGCTGGTGCGGGCGAGCAGGTTGAAGCCCTGGAAGACGAAGCCAAGATAGCGGCGTCGCAGCAAGGAGCGCTGGTCGCGTGTCAGATCCTGCACCTCGACCCCGCGAAAACGGAAAGTGCCTGATGTCGGAATGTCGAGGCATCCCAGGATGTTCATGGCCGTCGACTTGCCCGAGCCCGATGGCCCCATGATGGCGACGAAATCGCCGCGCTCGATGACAAGGTCGATTCCCTTCAGCGCCTGGAAAGCGGCATCTCCTTCGCCGAAGGTCTTGGTGATTCCCTTCAGTTCGATAAGCGGCGGCGAGTCTGGCTTGCTGGGGGTCACTGCGCGTCAGCCCGGTCACCCGTTACCACATTCATACCGGCCTGCAGTTCGTCCGAGGTGACGGCGGTACGAAGGCCGTTGCTGCGGCCCGTTGTGACCTCGATCGCTCGCAATTCGTCATCGTCCCCGACCACATAGACGGTCTGGCGGCTGCCGACACCAATCGTCGCTTCGGCCTGTTCGGGCCCGAAATTCCGGTTCGGCCCGAACATGGCGCCGCTGTCCTCCCCCTGATCGGGCGAATAGCGTAGCGCCGAATTGGGGACGAGCAAGGCGGTGCCCGTGCTTTCGGTAGCGATGCTGGCGGTCCCGGTCATGCCCGGCCGCAGCCGCCCGTCGGCATTGTCGACTGTCAGGCGCGCCTCGTAGCTTACCACTTCGCTGGCCGCCGTCGTTTCGCTGGTTTCGGCAATGTTGCCCGCGGCAAGATCGACGCGCGCGACTTTTGCGGGGAAGCGCTCGCCAGGATAGGCGTCGACGGTGAAGGTGGCCTCCTGCCCGTATTCGACCTGGCCGACATCCGCCTCGTCGAGATCGACGCGCAGCTGCATCACTGCAAGGCTTTCGGCCAGCACGAACAGGGTCGGCGTGTTGAAGCTGGCCACCACGGTCTGGCCCGGCTCCACCTGCCGCGCCAGCACCACGCCTGTCACCGGCGCGCGGATCACCGCCCGGTCACGATTGGTGACGAAGCTGTCGAGTGCCGCCTGTGCCGCGGTGACGTTGGCGCGCGCAGAGGCCAGCGCCGCCTCGCTCCTGCGGACGGCACCTTCGGCCTGTTCCATCTCGGCTTTGGCGGGAACCTTACCGCCCGAGAGCCGGTGCACCTCGCGCAGCCGCTCCAGCTGCGCCCTGTCGACGTCGAGCGTCGCATCGGCCTGCGTCACTGCGGCGCGCGTGGCGTTGAGGTTGGCCTGCCCTTGCGTGATCTGATCGTCGATCGTGTCGGTATTGATGCGCGCCAGCACCTGCCCGCGGGTGACGGAATCGTTCACATCGACCAGCACTTCGTCGATCCGCCCCGAAACCTCCGAGCCCACTTCGACCTGATTGGTCGGTCGCAGATTGCCGGTCGCGGTGACACTGATATCGAGCGAGCCCTGCTCAACCTCGTGGGTGATGTATTGCGCGCCATTATCGCCGCGTCCCCACAACAGGAAGGCAAGCAGCGCCAGCGCGGCGATCGCAATGCCGATCAGCACTTTGCGCTGTTGCCAGATCGGCTTTCGCGTTTCGCTTTCGAGGTAGGTCTGGAGATCGCTCTCGCTGGTGGCGTCCTGGCTCATGGTCGGGGTCCATCGGTAAGAGGTGTGTCGGTCGTTTGCTGGCTCCAGCCGCCGCCCAGTGCCTGGGTCAACCGGACGAAGGCGACGGCGCTGTCGGACTTGGCAGCAACATGGGCATTGCGAGCCGAAAGCAGCTGGCTCTCGATATTGAGCAGGGTCTGGAAATCGGTGAGACCGGCCTGATACTGGCTGCGCGCGAGCAAAGCGGAATTGCTTGCTGCGTCCACCGTCTCTTCATTCAGCGTCACCCGCTCGTTCGCGGCACGCTGCTCGACGGCGGCGCTTTCCACCTCTTCGAGTGCGGTCAGGATTGCCCGCTCCCACGCGGCCTGTGCGCCGCGGACGGCGGCCTCGGCGAAATCGACTTGCGCCCGGCTGCGCCCGCCATCGAAGAGCAGCTGGCTGACGCTGGCAAAGATATTGCCGGTAATGATGTCGAACAAATCATCGACCCCGACCGAAGAGGTATCGACCGATCCGGCGAGGCGGACCAGCGGCAGTAATTGCGCCCGGGCGACGCCGACCTGCGCAGCGGCGGATATCAGCCCGGCCTCTGCGGCGCGCACGTCGGGGCGGCGCGCCAGCACTGCGGGCGGTGCCTCATACCCTGCAAGCTGCTCGGGCGCGGGAACGCCAGCGGGATCGATCAGTGCGGCCAGCACCCGGCCCGGAGGTTCGCCGATCAGGGTAGAGATTGCGTTGGAAGTGGCGGCGAGGCTGCTTTCAAGCGCCGGGATGGTCGCGGCGGTTTGCGCGCGCTGGGTCCGGGCCTGTTCGACATCGAGGCTGGAGACGAGCCCCGCCTGATTGCGCCAGCGTGCAATCTGCAGGTTCTCGTCCTGATAGCCGAGCGTTTCGTGGGCAATGATGAGCTGTTCCGCGATCGAGCGCGCGGCAATCACCTGCACTGCCACTTGCCCGGCGATCAGGCGCTGCAGATCGGCAAGCGAGTATCCGGCGGCAGCCATGTCGGCGCGCGATGCCGCGACGTCCGAGGAGATCTGCCCGAACAGGTCGATCTCCCACGAAGCGTCGGCGCCCAGCGACACGAGAATGTCATCGCTCGCGCCATTGCCGAAATTGCGCCCGGCGCTGCCGCCTGCAGAGAGGCTGGGGAAATAACCTGCGCGCGCGCCCCGCAATTGCGCGCGGGCCTGGTCGACCCGGGCCACGCTCTGGGCGATGTCGCGGTTTTCGGCGATGGCCTGTTCGACCAGTTCACTTAACAGCGGATCGCCCAATCGTTGCCAGTATCGGGCGATGTCCAGCTCGACCGGCGCAACCTCGCTCTCGGCCCAGTCCTGGGGGATGGCGATTTCGGCTTGCGGGTCTGCTGCAAGCAGGCCGGGCAAGGCACAAGAGGCGAGCAGCGGACTTATAAGAACTGGCAGCGCGGCGTGCGCCCGACCGCCGGTGACAGGAAAATGCCAACGACAAGATGCAAGTGCTCGCAGCATGACATTCACTCGCTGAAACCCCTACTAGCTTGTCGTCTTTATATCTGTCTCGCCTGCACTATTGCCACCAACAGCGTCCGCAACCACTTTCTCCACCGCGTTACATTATTTTACAAACGTGGCGTATTGTAACGACAATCTCTCCCGCGCCTGAAGGCCGGAGACAAGGCGCTCTCAAGGTAAAGCGCCCTCAAGGTAAAGCACCCTCAAGGCAAGGCGCTCTCAAAGTCTGCCGAAGCGCGCCTCGTAAGCGGCCATGTCGCCAGCCGCCAGCAGACGCGCCTGAGCGCGCCAGTCATCGCGCCGGATGCGGCCCTGAAAGCGCCCGAGCTGCGCGTCGACGCGTTCGACCTCGGCATCGTCCCAGGCAGCGACCTGCGCGAAGCTGGTCACGCCCAGGGATTGAAGCAGGGCGGCGAGTTTGGGCCCCACGCCCTTGATTCGGGTCAGGTCGTCCGATCCTGTTGAAGCAGTCATCCTTGCCTCAGCCTGCTCGACCTCCCGCTCCGCTCCCGCGGCGGCGGCAATGCCAGCGCCAGCCAGCATCTCGGCGGCAGGGGTTGGCGTGACCGGATCGCGCATGGTGGCAGGCGGTGCGTCCATCAGCGCCTGATTGCGCTTGGCGGGGCCGTCGTCCTGGGCGCTCTGTTCGCGGGTGATCGTGGTCCGCCGCTGTCTACCGAACAGCCACCAGGCGACCAGCACGCCGATCAACAGCGCCACGACCAGCAATATCCAGTTTGCCTGCAGCAATTCGGCCATCGCTCTTACCCTCTTGTCGCCTCAGCCTCTATTCGCGGCCCCAGATTGCCCAGCCGATCGTAAGCCCGATCCCGTAGGCAAGCAGCATCAACACCAACAGTTCGAGCCAGATCGGCATTTTCGGCTCCCTAGCCTTGGGTTCGGTACGCGCGCAACCGTTCGCAGTCGGTTAGGCGCATCAATATGGTCCCGGCGTATCGACGGGGGTGGGGAAAAGCTGCTCGGTAGCGACCACGTCGAACTCGATACGTCGATTGGCCGGGTCTGACGGGTCGAGGCCTTCCGCAGGCTGTTTCGAGCCGAGCCCGCGCACTCTGAGCCCGTCCGCCGGGATGCCGCGCTGGACCAGCGCGTCGCGCACGGACACGGCACGCTCGCGCGAAAGCTCCAGATTGCCCGCCTTGTTGCCGGAACTGTCGGTGTGGCCGGTAATCGCGATGATGCTGCCCAGACAGGGGCGCAGGGCCTCGGCCACCTCGTCGATCAGCGTCTGGCTGGCGGCATCGATACGCGTGGCGCTTTCCTCGAAGCGGATGGTGCGGGCGCGCAACAGCGCCTCGACGTCCTCCTGGCAATGGAGCGGGCTCTGGGCATAGGTGCTGCTGGCGGCCAGCGCATTGCCGTCGGCCCAGCGGATGCCGCCCACGCCGGGCACCGCAGCGACCACCTTGGCGACGCGGTCGCGTGTCTGTTCGTTCAGCGCCTCGCCACCGGACAATGTCGGATGGCGGCTCGGCCAGCCCTGTTGCGAACGGAAAGTGGCGACTACGCCGTTGGCCCCCTTGGTGCTGGCCAGGGCGACCTGCGTGCGCGCCGCGAGCCGATCGGCCAGCGGATTGTCATTGGCCTGCGCCGTCATGATGGCGAGCATCGTCACCAGCACACCCCCGACGATGATGGCGATGCGCGGTGTCAGGAAGCGGGCGATCACGGCAATTTGTCTCCATTTGAAGAGGCAGAATTCGAAGAGGTAGGGGGATCCTGCGGCTCCGGCTCTACCGCCAGCTTTCGTTTGAACAATACGCGGTCCTCCGGCCCGAAGCCGCGCGTCCAGATGACCCAGCCATAGACGCCCAGGATCAGCGGCAGGCCGACCGTCAGCTCCAGCCATTCGGGCATCAGGACGACGAGTTGACCGACCAGCACCGCGGCCCCTGTTGCCCAAACCAGCGCCCAGCGCCAGTTGTTCACCGTCTCGCCAAGGATGCGCGATAGCATCCACGCCTTGGTCAGCGAGGCGATGCCCAGCGACACCATCAGTGCGCCCGCAGCCAGTGCAGCGCGGTAATAATCCGACAGGCCCAGCCGTTCGGCGGCCATCAGCACGGCCACGGTCAGCATCGCCTGCAAGCCGATCGTGGCGAGTGAGACCCACAAATTCCTGACCCGCGCGACATAGATCAGCGCAGCCTCCGACACGACGGCGGTGGCGGCGATCACCTCGGCAGCGAGCAGCAGGCCCAGCGCGCCCGTCCCGCCGACAAAGTTCGGGCCGACCAGTCCCATGATCGCCTCGCCCGGAATGCCCAGTGCCAGCGCCACCCCGGCCTGCGCGGCGGTGATCCAGAACCCGACCTGGCAAACCTGCTTGGCGATGGCGCTGTAATCGCGCTCTTTCAGCTTGCGGGTGATCACGGGGCCAAGGATCGGCTCGAAACTGGTCTTGAGCTTTTGCGGCAGCGAGGCGACCTGCTGGGCGACGTAATAGACGCCCACGGCGGCAGGCGTGACGGCGAACAGGCCCAGGATCAGGATGTCGATGCGGCGCGTGCCCCATTCGACCGTGTCGGCGACCGCCAGCGGGAAAGCGCGCCTGGTCATGCGCCACACCCGTTGAGGCTGGAAACGCCACCCCTGCGGGCGGCCATGGGCGCGCCAGAAGGGCACCATCGCGGTCAGCAGTCCCGCATAGATCGACGCGAGATAGGCGAGCGACAGGCCCGAAGCAGGCTCGACGAGATAGATGGCGCCGGCAAGGATGGAGATTGTCCACGGTTCGACCACGGCGCGGGCGCGCACAGTTGTGGCGATGTCAAAGCGATAGGCCTGCGCCGCCAGTGCGATTTCGGTCAGCGCATAGGCCGGGATGGCGAGAACGATCAGCCGGTCAAGGGCGGTGTACTGGCCGCTGGGAAACAGCGGCGCGGGAAAGACATACAGGATCGCCGCAGCGCACAGCGAGAGCAACAGCGCCACCGCCATCGAGTCGGCGACCAGATTGGCCGGGTTCTCATCGCTTTCGGACAGTCGCTGGGCGAGACCGCGCTTCTCGCCGATCGAGCAGACCAGCGCCACCAGCTCCACCACCACCAGCGCCGAGGCAAAGCGTCCCAGCGCGTCGGCCCCGTAAAGCCGGCCGCCGATGAACAGGAAGGGCAGGCGCGCAGCCAGGCGCAGCAGGAAGCCCATGAAATTGGTGCGCCCGCCCTTGGCGAGCGCAGCAAGATCCCCGCCGGGCGCTTCCGCTGAATTGCCGGGCGGTGTGGATGTCAAAGGTCGGGTTCCTCGCTGGTAAGCGGGCGCGACAACAATTCAGCAGCCATCTGCTGTGCAGTTGCCCCTTCGAGCAAATGGTTCACTGCAAGCGTGATCGGCATGTCGACGCCGTGTTGTTTTGCAAGGTCGCGTAGCACCGGCGCGGTATGCGCACCTTCGGCCACGGTGCGGCGGTCGGCCATGAGCTTTCCTGCGTTCTGCCCTTCGCCCAGCGCCTTGCCCAACGAGAAATTGCGGCTCGATGTCGAGGAACAGGTGAGCACCAGGTCGCCCAGTCCGCACAGGCCGTTCAGCGTCTCTGGCCTGCCGCCCAGCGCCGCGCCGAAGCGCAGCATCTCGGCAAATCCGCGCGTGATCAGCGAATTGCGCGCGTTCTGGCCCAGCTTCAGCCCCTCAACCACGCCGCAAGCGATGGCGAGCACGTTCTTGACCGCGCCGCCGACCTCGGCACCGATGAGATCATCGGCATAATAGGGCCGGAATTCCGTCCGCGCGATGGCGGCAACAAGCCGATCCCATTGGGCCTCGCCGCCGCCACAAGCGAGCGTCACCGCCGTGGGCAGTCCTGCAGCAACCTCATGCGCGAAGGTCGGGCCGGAGAGGACGGCAATATCGCTGTCCGGTGCGGCTTCGTGCGCCACTTCATGCATCATCCGCCCCGTACTGGCCTCGATACCCTTGGAGCACAGGACCAGATCGTGGGGAAAGCTGTCCAGCGCCGCCAGCGTCGATCCCATATGCTGCGCCGGGGTGACGACGAGGGCGATGTCGCAGGTCGATATGTCGGAAAGACTGGCGGTGGCGGTGATGGTTTCGGCCAGACGTGCGCCGGGCAGGAAGGGTTCGTTCACGCGGGTTTCGTTGATCGCCTCTGCCAGCCCGTCCTCGCGCGCCCACAGCAGCACCTGACTGCCGTCGCTGGCGAGCATCTGCGCCAGTGCAGTGCCCCATGCGCCAGCGCCGATTACACCAATGTTGGGGCTGCTTTTCAAACTCATGCTTTTACTCCAGCGCCGCGTGCAGGTTCGGCCGCGGGATCGAGCGGCCAGCGTGGCCGCGCTGCGATTTCCAGCGCATCGGGAGCGAAGCCCGCGGCAATACGCTCGCACCCGGCCCATGCGATCATGGCGGCATTATCGGTACATAGCGCCAGAGGCGGCGCGGTGAAGGCGAGGCCACGCGAAGTGGCAAGCCCCTCTATGGCAGAACGGATGGCGACATTTGCCGCCACACCCCCAGCCAGGACGAGTGCGTTTACGTCATCCATGGCATCGAGCGCAATTGCCGTGCGGTCGAGCAGGCAGTCTATCGCCGCCTGCTGGAAACTCGCGGCGATGTCGGCGTGGGCATGGTTCCCGCTGTCGTGTGCGCGCAGCACCGCACTCTTGAGCCCGGCGAAGGAGAAATGCGGCTCTCCGCTGCCCACCAGCGGGCGGGGCAGGGGTACGGCCCGCGCATTGCCCTGGCGCGCCAGTTTCTCCACTGCCGGTCCGCCCGGATAGCCAAGCCCGAGGATTTTGGCGGTCTTGTCGAAGGCCTCGCCCAGCGCATCGTCGATCGTGGTGGCGAAACGGCGATAGCGGCCCACTCCCTCGACCCGCAGGATCTGGCAATGTCCGCCCGACACCAGCAGCAGCGCATAGGGGAATGCCAGGCCGGGATCGGCAAGGCGCGGGCTGAGCGCATGGCCTTCCAGATGGTTGATAGCGAAAAGCGGTGTGTCACTGGCCATTGCCAGTGCCTTGGCAGTGACGAGGCCGACCATGACCCCGCCGATCAGGCCGGGTCCCGCCGTGGCGGCGATGGCATCGCAATCGGCCAAGGTCTTTCCGCTCTCGCTCAAGACCTTCCCGATCAAAGGGGCCAGCTTTTCGGCATGGGCGCGCGCGGCGATCTCCGGAACGACCCCGCCATAGGGGGCGTGGGCCTCCTCCTGCCCGGCAATCGCCTGGGCGAGAATGACCCGCTCTCCCGTTACCAGCGCGGCGGCGGTCTCGTCGCACGAGCTTTCTATGCCCAGCACCAGTGTCATGGCGGCGCTTCCACTGGACGCAAATGGCCATTAGGGCAAGCGGCCCATGTCCGATAATCCCTCCTCCGTCCTCCCGCTCCGTCTCGGCACGCGCAGTTCGCCGCTCGCAATCGTGCAGGCTGAACAGGTTTGCGCGCGCCTGTGCACGGCGCATGGCTGGGGCGAGGATGCGGTCGAACTGGTTCCCGTCGTGGCGAGCGGGGACAAGGTGCAGGACCGCCCGCTGGCCGAGATCGGCGGCAAGGCGCTGTGGACTAAGGAATTGGACGAATGGCTGGCGGAAGGTCGCATCCATGCCTCGGTCCATTCGCTCAAGGATGTCGAGACGCTGCGGCCGGAGGTCTTCGCATTCGGTGCCATCCTTGCCCGCGCAGACCGGCGCGACCGGCTGATCGGGGCCAGTTCCCTGCGCGAATTGCCATTGGGCGCGGTTCTGGGAACCAGCGCACCCCGGCGCGCGGCGCAGGCGCTGCATGTGCGGCCTGATCTGAAAGTGGTGTCGTTGCGTGGCAATGTCGCCACCCGGCTGACCAGGCTGGAGGCGGGAGAGGTCGATGCGACATTCCTCGCCGCCGCCGGTCTCGAGCGGCTGGGGTGGCACGATATTGGGCGTGCGCTCGACTCTGCCGAATTCCTGCCCGCGCCTTCGCAGGGCGCGATCGCGGTGGAGTGCCGTGCTGCGGATGATATTGTGTGTGAGTTAATCGCTGCCATCGATCACGCGCCCACGCGTGCCGAAGTGCTGGCAGAAAGGGCGCTGCTCGAAGCGCTCGGCGGCACTTGCCACAGTCCGGTCGCGGTCCTGTGCGAGCATCAGGATGGCGAATTGCGGATGCGCGCGGCTCTGTTCAGTCCCGATGGCAGGGACAAGGTCGAAGGAGAGGCCCGTTTTGCTGCCGACGACATCCGGGCACCTGCCGAACTGGCGCTCCATCTGCTTGAACAGGCAAGCGACGCGATTCGCGCCACCTTTGCCGGAGCCGTTGCGGGCCGCGCATGAACCCGATCATTGTCATCCGCCCCGAACCGGGTTGCAGCGCCACGCTCGAGGGCCTGCGCGCCGCCGGGCACGAGGCGCATGGCTTTCCCCTGCAAGAGGCCGGCCCCGTCGCATGGACGCCGCCCGACCCGGCAGATTTTGACGCAATCCTGTCGGGCAGTGCCAATGCCTTTCGGCACGGCGGTGAAGGATTACATCTTTTTCGCCACCTGCCTGTCCATGCCGTGGGAAGGGCGACGGCGCAGGCCGCGCAGGCGGCAGGCTTCGCTGTCGAACGTGTGGGCGAGGGCGGCTTGCAGGCCCTTCTCGTTAATCGTGATGGCGGTGCAATCCGCTATTTGCGGCTGGCGGGCCGGGATCATGTCGCTCTCGACATCCCTCAGGGTATCGCGATAACGACTTGTATAATTTACGAAATGAATGATCGGCCCATGCCCGAAGCGATGGTGAACCTGCTGGCCGGTCCTGCCATTGTCCTGCTTCATTCGGCAGCGTCCGCGCAGCACTTTTCTGCCGAGTGCGGAAGGCTCGGCGTTCATCGCGGCGCAATCGTCATAGGCGCATTGGGACCACGCATTTCCAAAGCGGCGGGGGGAGGCTGGCGTTCTGTCCACAATGCCGGTCGGCCGACCGATGCTGCGCTACTGGCCATTATCGGTGACATGTGTCATTAGCCCGACGAACCGAGCAGGCATAAGAATGCCACCGGGTCGCAAAGGACAAGAATGGACGAAAGTTACACCTTTCCGGACACGACAAAACGGGCGCGCAGCTTCTCCCCCCGTTCCCTGATCCTCGCCCTTGTCGCTGCCTTTATCATCGGCGGCGGGGCAATCCTGCTGCTGATCAATGGCGACAACAGTCCCTTTGGCGAAGGCGCGGTGTTCCGCCTGCGCAGCGATCCTGTCGCCCAAAGTGCTGCCACAATCGCGGCGGCAGGTGCCGGCATTGCGGCACCGACTGAGCCCGCGACCGCTGAGGAAACCCGCCAGGCGGTGGAGCGCGTCGAGCAGGTCGTCGTCCAGCAGGGAGGCCTCGACCAGCGCGTTGCAGCGATGGAGCAGCGCCTGACCCGGCTCGACCTGCAGGCGCAGGCCGCCGCTGGCAATGCCGCGCGCGCCGAGGATTTGCTGATCCTGTTCGCGGCCCGTCGCGCGATCGAGCGCGGGACAGAGCTTGGCTATCTTTCCGACCAGTTGCGTATGCGTTTCGGTGAGACGCGGCCCAACATGGTGCAGGCCATCGTCGATTCATCGCGCGATCCGGTCACGCTCGACCAGTTGATGGCCCGGCTCGAAGGCCTCGACCCGGCCCTGCGCGAAATGCCAGCAGATGAGGGCTTCTTCACGCGGCTTGGCCATGAATTGTCGCAGCTGTTCATCATACGCACCGAGGATACGCCCTCGCCAGTGACAGAACAGCGGCTGGAACGCGCCAAGCGCTACCTCGAAAGCGGACGGATCGAGGCCGCCGTGGGCGAGGTAGAGGCGCTGCCAAATGCCGCCGCCGCCAATGACTGGCTGGCCGATGCGCGCCGCTTCGCGCTGGTTCAGCGCGCGCTGGAGACGCTGGAAACGGCGGCGGTGCTGGAGCCGCGTGCCGTGCCCGATGCGACAGGCCGTTCGGTCATGCAGGTGAGCCCGGCGGCCAGCGCGCCAGCGAACTGATTGCGGCGAATTACCCTTTGAGAAGCGCAGGAAGGTCGCCGCTCATGCCGCGCGCCTCGTCCATGAAGAAGCTCTTGAGCGCCGGGGTGCGCTGCACCGCCGCCATGCCCAGCCGCCGGATCGCGCTGGGCAGCCTTCCGGGAATGCCGAACAGCCGGGTCAGACCGTCTGTGGCCAGTGCCACCATGAAACTGTCGAGACCGCGCCAGTTCTCGTAACGATGCAGCAATTGCGCATCGGCAAGGTCGAGGCCGATACGCCGCCCCTCGACCAGCACTTCGACCAGTGCACCCACGTCGCGCAGGCCCAGATTAAGGCCCTGCCCGGCAATGGGGTGGATGCCATGCGCCGCGTCGCCCACCAATGCCAGTCGGTGGGCAGTGATCTTCGTGGTGTGGTGGAAGCCGAGTGGGAAGGACGCGCGCGGACCGTCGGTGGCCACGTTGCCGAAGATGAAATGCATGCGCTTTTCCACCTCGGCGGTGAAGGCGCGTTCGGACAGGGCCAGAACACCGGCTGCGTCCTTCTCGTCCACGGTCCACACCAGCGCGCTGCGGTGGCGCCCCTGTTCGTCATCGAGCAGTGGCAGCAGCGCGAAAGGGCCTGCCGGGTAGAAGATCTCCCACGCCACGTTCCCATGCGGCTTTTCATGGGTCAGCCCGGTAATGATCGCGCGGTGGCGATAATCCCATTTGGCGATGGCGATGCCGGCTTCCTCGCGTGTAGGCGACATGCGCCCCTCGGCGGCGATCATCAGCGCAGCCTCCAGCGTGGTGCCATCGGCCAGATCGACCCAGACGCCATGGTCGCCGCGATGGCGGGCGGTAATCACCGCGTTGGAGTGCAGGGTTACGAGCGGCTCACGCTCTACCGCCTCGAACAGGGCAAGGCGCAGGCGCCGGTTGGCGAACATGCGGCCCAGAGAGCCTTCGTGCGGTTCGGGCGCGAAATCGATCCGGCCAGGCTTCATGCCGTCGGTCACCGCAATGTTGGCGATGGGGCAGGCAAAGGGTTCGAGCGCATTGGCAATGCCGATATTCTTGAACAGGTTCCAGCTGGCGGTGGAAATGGCCGAGGCGCGCCCGTCAAAGCCCTCCGCGGTCAGCTCGGCCGGGTCGGCGCGGTCGACCACGTGGCTGGCCATGCCCTTCTTCGCTGCCGCCAGTGCCAGCGTCATGCCGACAAGCCCGCCACCAAGGATCAGGAGTTCGTGCCTGGGATTGTTCTTGTCCGCCATCGCTACCGCTCCTAGATCGCTGGCCCATATGCAGGCAAGTCTTTCGGCCCTTTTGCGCGCGCTTGCGCTTGCCCTGGTGCTGCTGGGTGCCGCTCCGTCCCTTTCGGTTGGCGCACAAACGCTGCTTCCTTCGCAGGGTGGTGCCAACCACATTGCCGCCACTATCGTTGCCGAGGAACCGGCGGTGCCCGGAGAAACGCTCGACGTGGCGCTGGTCTTCCGTCCGGCGGCAGGTTGGCACGGTTACTGGTCGAACCCCGGAGATGCGGGATACGGAATGGTGCTCGACTGGCATCTGCCCGAGGGGTGGGAGGCCGGGGCGCCGCAATATCCGGTTCCGCAAAAGCTCGTGATCGGCGGGCTGATGAACCATGTTTACGAAGGCGAATATGCGGTCCTCGTGCCGATCAGGGTTCCCGAAAAGGCGGCAGTAACGAACATCTCCCCGATCACGGTGGATGCCGAATGGCTGGCCTGCACCGACGAGATCTGCGTGCCCGAAAGCGCAACGCTGACCTTGCGGATGCCGGAAGTGGAAATCCCGGAAATGCGCAGGAAATTCGATGCTTATCGTGCACATTTGCCGCCGCTTCTTGACGCGAAGGGCGCGTTCGAGATTACGGGCGAGGTGCTTCGCCTTGCTACCCCCTTGCCTGCCAGCGTAACGGTCAGCGACCCGCATGTCTTCGTCGCGAACAGGCAGCTGGTGGACTATGCCGCGCCGCAGGTGTTTCGCCGCGCGGGCGACATGCTGGTGGCTGAAATTCCGCTCGCTCGCACCCCGACAACGCCCGAAGATGTCGAGGGGATCATCGCCATTGACGGTTCGCGCGACGGCTTGCGGTTTGCGGCATTGCCGGGCGCAGTGCCCAAGGGCGGCACGCGGCTGTCGGGCGCGGCGGGGTCGGCCTCTCTGGTGTTGTTGGCGGGCGGAGCATTGCTCGGCGGATTGCTGCTCAACCTCATGCCCTGCGTCTTCCCGATCCTGAGCCTGAAGGCGTTGACGCTTGCACGGGCTGGCGAGAGCGGGGGACAGGCCCGGCGCGAGGGGCTGGCCTATAGTGCAGGCACGATTCTCGCTTGTCTGGCACTGGGCGCGGCGATGCTGGCGTTACGGGCGGCGGGCGAGCAGATCGGCTGGGCGTTCCAGTTGCAGCAACCCGGCGTGGTGGTGGCGCTGCTGGTGCTGGCCGTGGCGATCACCGCCAACCTTGCCGGTCTTTATCAGCTGCCTTCGGTTTCGATAACCCGCGCCGGAGGGAAGTCTTCTGCCTTTGCCACTGGACTGCTGGCCGCTTTCGTCGCCACGCCGTGCACCGGACCGTTCATGGCCGCGGCGCTCGGCGCGGCGCTGATATTGCCACCCGCGCAGGCACTGGTGCTGTTCGCGGCGCTGGGGCTGGGCCTTGCGGTGCCCTTCCTGTTGCTCGGCTTCTTGCCCGCGCTGCGCGGACGCCTGCCTGAGCCGGGCGCATGGATGGAGCGTTTCCGCAAGATCATGGCGATCCCGATGGGCCTGACCGCGCTGGCATTGGTATGGCTGGCGGCGCGGCTGGGCGGGCAGGGCTTTGCATTGGTGGCGTTGATTCTTGCTTTCGGGCTGGTCGTGGCACTGCTCATTACCGGCAGATTGCAGCAACGCGCCAAGATGGCCTGGCCTGCCTTCGCCCTTGTGTTCGCACCCTTCGCCCTCTTTGCTGCCTTCGCCCTGCCATCGGTGATTGACACGAGCGAGGCAGCGGAAAATGAAAGCCTGCTTGCCCCCCGCAATTTCACCGAAGCCGCGCTGAATGAGGCACGCGCTTCAGGTCAGCCCGTCTTCCTGTGGTTTACTGCCGATTGGTGCCTGACCTGCAAGGTCAATGAGAGCGTCTCGATCGAGCGTGAGGCCACGCGCGAAGCTTTTGAGAATGCAGGCGTGATCGCGATGCGCGGCGACTGGACGCGGCGCGATGCCGAGATTGCCCGCTTCCTGGAAGCGCAAGGTGCAGCGGGCGTGCCGCTCTATCTATGGTATCCGGCAGGCGGCGGCGTGCCGGAGAAATTGCCGCAAGTCCTGTCACCCGATGCGCTTATCGAGAGGGCGTCCCGGCCGTAGGCGCTTCGCCTTCCGCTTCATCCTCCAGCGCCTCGGCCAGTTCGCCGCCCGCGCGGCACCATTCGAGGAATTCGCCCGGAACCGGGCTGCCCGCGATCTCCAGCATGCCTCCGCCCGGCAGTGTCGCGGTAAGGTCGCGCCGCCCGCCGAACACGTCGAGCATGGGGTCGGTCGAGGGCAGCACCTCTTCCCAGCGCCACTCACCGTCTTCCAGCGTGGCATCGACGGGGAAGCGGCTGCGCATCCCGTTGCCGATTACCGGGAACAACGCCTTTTGCCCCGGCTTGGCTGGCGCGTGGCGAATGATCGCCAATTGCGGCGGATCGGCGCCAAGATGGCACGCCAATGTAAGCAGCGTAGCACTCCCGGGCTGACCGAAGGTGATCGCCTGTCCATCCTCACTGACCTGCCACAAGGCCCCGGTCGTGTCGGGCGAGGGGAGCGCCATCGTCGCGTCGCCCGCAAGCGGCCCCAGCGTGACGCGCTGCGATTCGGCAGCCAGCGCGGCAGGTTCGTCCTGCTGTCCGCAGGCGGCGAGTGACAGCGCCAGAGCCAATGTGATTGAAGCCCGAAACATGGTGCCTGATGGTTGCTGCGTGGCGAGCGATCAAGCCCGTTTGCGAGCGTCATCAACAGGGTAGCGGGGGCGGCAGGCGCTCTACCGCCCTATCTTCCTCTGTGTCCGGCCATAGCGCATTTTGCGCGTCCCCGGCTTGCCTTCGTTTGAGCGGCCAACCAGCGGCGCCTTCTTGTCGGGGTCGGGAATGCCAAGTTCGTCCGCTTCCAGCCGCCGGATTTCGTCCCTGAGCCGTCCGGCTTCCTCGAACTCCAGATCGGCAGCGGCGTTGCGCATCCGCTTTTCCAGGTCCTCGATATAGGCGCGCAGATTGTGGCCGACGAGGCTGTTCACCTCCGGGTCGCCCGTATCGACCACGACTCCGTCCTTGCTCGCCGTATGCGCGACGATGTCCTGAATGCCGCGCTTGATCGTGGTCGGCGTGATGCCGTGTTCCTCGTTATAGGCGCGTTGCTTCTCGCGCCGTCGCTCGGTCTCGGCCATCGCCCGTTCCATGCTGCCGGTAATGCGGTCGGCATAGAGGATCACCTTGCCATCAACATTGCGCGCAGCGCGGCCAATCGTCTGGATCAGCGAAGTCTCGCTCCGCAAAAAACCTTCCTTGTCGGCATCGAGAATGGCGACCAGCCCGCATTCGGGAATGTCGAGCCCTTCCCGCAGCAAATTGATGCCGATCAGCACGTCATAGACGCCCAGCCGCAGGTCGCGGATCAGCTCGATACGCTCCAGCGTCTCGACGTCGGAATGCATGTAACGCACGCGCACGCCCTGTTCGTGCATGAACTCCGTCAGGTCCTCGGCCATGCGTTTGGTCAGCGTGGTGACGAGCGTGCGATAGCCCTTCTGCGCCACCGCTTTGCACTCGGCAATGCAGTCCTGAACCTGGTCCTCGACCGGGCGGATTTCCACCGGAGGGTCGATCAGGCCGGTTGGGCGGATCACCTGCTCGGCAAACACGCCGCCGGTCTGCTCCATCTCCCAGCTTCCGGGCGTGGCGGACACGGCCACGGTCTGCGGGCGCATCGCGTCCCATTCGTTGAAGCGCAAAGGGCGGTTGTCGATGCAGGATGGCAGGCGGAAGCCATATTCGGCCAGAGTGATCTTGCGACGGTGGTCGCCGCGCGCCATCGCGCCCACTTGCGGCACGGTCTGGTGACTCTCGTCCACAAACAGCAGCGCATTTTCGGGCAGATATTCGAACAGGGTCGGCGGCGGCTCGCCGGGAAGCCGCCCGGTCAGGAAGCGTGAATAATTCTCGATCCCGTTGCAGCTGCCGGTCGCCGCGATCATTTCCAGGTCGAAATTGGTCCGCTGTTCGAGCCTTTGGGCCTCCAGCAACCGGCCTTCCGCGTTCAACTCCTTCAAGCGTTCGGCCAGTTCGAACTTTATCGCCTCGGCGGCCTGCTTCATCGTCGGGCCGGGGGTGACGTAGTGGCTGTTCGCATAGACGCGGACCGTCTCCAGCGTGGCGCCCTTGGTGCCGGTCAGCGGGTCGAACTCGGCAATCTCCTCGATCTCGTCGCCGAAGAAGCTGATACGCCAGGCCATGTCTTCATAATGGCTGGGGAAGATCTCCAGATTGTCGCCGCGCACCCGGAAACAGCCGCGCGCAAAGGCGGTGTCGTTGCGCTTGTATTGCAGGGCGACAAGCTTGCGGATCAATTCGCGCTGGTCGATGCTGGTGCCCACCTTGATGTCGAAGATCATCGCCGAATAGGTTTCGACCGAGCCGATGCCGTAGAGGCACGAGACCGAGGCGACGATCAGCACGTCGTCGCGTTCGAGCAGCGCGCGCGTGGCCGAGTGGCGCATCCGGTCGATGGCCTCGTTCACGCTCGACTCCTTCTCGATATAGGTGTCGGAGCGCGGGACATAGGCTTCGGGCTGGTAGTAATCGTAATAGCTGACGAAATACTCGACCGCATTATTGGGGAAGAAGCTCTTGAATTCCCCGTATAATTGGGCGGCAAGGATCTTGTTTGGGGCAAGCACCAGGGCAGGGCGCTGCAGGGCCTCGATCATCTTGGCCATGGTGAAGGTCTTGCCGCTGCCGGTCACGCCCAGCAGTACCTGCGTCTGCTCGCCTTGCTTCGCCGCTTCGACCAGTTCGGCGATGGCGGCGGGCTGATCGCCAGCGGGTTCGTAGTCGGAGACGATCTCGAACTTCTTGCCCGGCATCGACTTTTCGGGCCGTGCAGGCTTGTGCGGCTTGAAGCTCTCCGAAGTGTCGGGCTCTTCAAGTCCGCGTCTGATTACGAGTTCGGCCATGGCGCCAGATATGGATGTGCGGGCGCGGTTTCGCAATTGCCGGCTGGCGCGGGTAATCGCGTTTTAGGAAAGCGATGGCAGGATTGTGGAAGGGAGGAGCAACCGCATGATCCGTACTTGCAAGGTTTCAGCGCCAGTGGCGTTTTCTTTCGTACTGGCCGCCTGTGCTGGCGATAATCCAGAAAACGTGCCCGTATACGGGCAGTGGCAGAACGTGCGGATGCTCGACAGCGTCTCGCTCGACGGGAGGGCTCTGCCGCCCGAAAACTTCAAGCAGATGTTTGATGAGCTCGACGTTACCGAGACCCTATGTGGTGAGCCGATGTTCATCGACCGCGATTGGCAGCAGCGCGACATCAACCGCAAGGTGCGCGGTTCCTGCCGCCTTACGTCCTACGAGGTGACGCCGAGCCGCGTGACGGGTGAAGGAACCTGCACCGGCGTGGCGCCAGAGGCGAATTTCAACCCCGATTTTCGCCTCGACATTGCCCAGTCGCCACAAAGCTATCGCATTGTCCTGACTATCGAAGGCTATGCCGACGTGCCCGACATGCAGGGGCGCCATCTGCTCAAGGCCATCGCCGTGCAGGAGGGTACCCGCTCCGCCGAGTGCTGAATGCCAGCCCCTCTCTTGGCCGGGGCGGTCCGCTTCTGATATGCAGCCCCGTCACCTTGAATGGGGAAATCCGATATGCGCGTGAATGTAATTGCTCCGGCCGTCATGGCCCTGTCCACCTCGCTGGCGCTAGCGGCCTGCGGCGATTCAGGCGGCGCCGATGCCGATGGCGACGGGAAGATCACCCAGGCCGAAGTGATCGCCGAAATGGCCGACGGTTCGCCGGTCGCCATGCGTCCGGGCGAGTGGGAACAGACCTTCGAATTCACCAGCGCGGAGATTCCCGGCCTGCCGGCAGAGGCGCAGGAAATGATGAAGGAGCGGATGGGCAGCAGCTTCACCAGCAAAGCTTGCCTGACCGAAAAGGATGTCGCAAAGCCCGACGCGGATTTTTTCAGCGGGCAGACCGACAACAATTGCACATATGACAAGTTCGACCGCTCCGGGAACGCGATCGAGATGCAGCTGACCTGCGATACGGGCGGCGGCATCGCCACCATGGTTATGAACGGAGAGTTCGGCGAGGACGAATACACGATGGCAATGGACAACACCGTGTCTGGCACGCCGATGGGCGACATGACCATGAAGGGCACAATGACCGCGCGCCGCATTGGCGACTGTCCCTAGGTTGCTGGTAGTCCTGTCCCCGCCGCTCCACCTGACGGTTGCGGGATACGTATGCGCATTCGCGCGTTCATCGTGCGATAAGACAGTTTTGTTACAATGCCGCGTAATTCTGGACTTGTGACCCGATCTGTTTGCACGAGTGGACGATGACACAATTCGCTTTCAGGACCGAGAGCTACGCGCACGGCATTAGCGTCGGGGCAAAGGCCCTGCACGACGCCTTGAAGCGCCGCCTGCCGTTGCTGCGCCGCAGCGCACCCGCACATGCGCACAAGCCGTCGGTCAGATTGTTCCTCGCCGAGCTGACCTCGGTGGCAGAGCCGGTCCTGCGTCGGCTGCGTCCGCCGCTGAAGCTCGCAAAGGCCGCCCATCCGCGCGTGGTCATCATCCTGCCCGGCTTTGCCACCCATCCCAAGCGCATGGCTTACATGGCGCATGCTCTGGAAAGGGCTGGCCACACGGTCAAGCGGTGGGGGCTGGGTTACAATTTTGGGCCAAGCGAAGAGAATTTCGGCGTGCTTGGTGCGCGTTTGTGCGAAGTCAGCGCGCGCTATGACGAGAAGGTCGTGCTGGTCGGCTGGAGCCTGGGCGGCATTTTCGCGCGGGAGATTGCCAAGCACCACCCGGAATGCGTGGCCAAGGTGATCACTATGGGATCGCCGTTCAGTCACTCCCCGTATTCCAACAATATGTGGCGCACTTACGAACTGGTGACCGGCCATCCGGTTGATCACCCGCCGATCGAGACCGAGATTGCCGCCAAGCCGCCGGTCGAGACGGTGGCACTGTGGAGCCCGCGCGACGGCATCATCTCGGCGCGCAGCGCATGCGGCTGTGCCGGGGAACGCGACCGGGCGGTGGCGCTGCGATGCTCCCATATGGGCTTTTCCAACTCTTCCGAGGCCATTGAGGCAGTGGCGCGGGAACTCGACAGCGTCTAATACGCTTTCTTTGCAACAGTAACGCTTGGCCGGGCGATCTATTCGTGCCATGTTGCGCTGCAGCACAGGGGTAGTATGGGCGCGGACAAGCAGCCAAATTTCGATGAGATGCATGCGCCTGATGGGACGGTGCGCTCTGCCTATTCCGGTTACCAGCAGTGGCTTTCCGAACAGGACAGCGCCTGGATGCACCGCAAGGGTTTCGAGGCCGAGAGCTTCTTTCGCCGCACCGGCATCACCTTCAACGTCTATGGCGAGGATGACGCCGAAGAACGTCTGATCCCGTTCGATCTGGTGCCGCGTATTGTCACAGGCGGAGAGTGGCGGCGGCTCTCGCGCGGGATCGAACAGCGGGTGCGCGCGCTGAATGCGTTGATCCACGACCTCTATCATCGGCAGGAGATCATCCGGTCGGGCCGTCTGCCCGAAAGATTGTTCCGCGACAACAAGGCGTGGCTTCCGCAGATGGTCGGCTTCACGCCGCCGGGCGGTGTCTACACCCATATCGTTGGCGTCGATCTGGTTCGCACCGGGCCGGACGAATTCCTGGTGCTTGAGGACAATGCCCGCACGCCGTCGGGCGTCAGCTACATGCTCGAGAATCGCGAAACGATGATGGCGATGTTCCCTGAGCTGTTCAGCCGGATGAACGTGCGGCCTGTCTCGGATTATCCGCGCTGGCTCGCCAACAGCCTGGCGGCCTGTGCACCTGAAGGCGTTCGAGGCAAGCCGACGCTTGGCGTGCTGACGCCGGGCATCTTCAATTCCGCCTATTTCGAACATGCCTTCCTCGCCGACCAGATGGGTGCCGAACTGGTCGAGGGCAGCGATCTGCGCGTGATCGACGGCAAGGTGCAGATGCGTACCACGATGGGTTATCGGCCAATCGATGTGCTCTATCGCCGGGTGGACGACGAATATCTCGATCCGCTCAGCTTTAACCCGAACAGCGTGCTGGGTGTGCCGGGCATCATGGATGTCTACCGCGCCGGGAACATCACCATCGCCAATGCGCCGGGCACGGGCGTTGCCGATGACAAGGCGATTTACTCCTTCATGCCCGAGATCGTCGAGTTTTATACCGGCGAGAAGCCGTTGCTGAACAATGTCGAGACCTGGCGCTGCGCCGACCCCGACAGCCTGAAATATGTGCTCGAAAATCTCGAGGAACTGGTGGTCAAGGAAGTCCACGGCTCGGGTGGATATGGCATGCTGATCGGCCCGACTGCGTCGAAGAAGGACATCGCCAAGTTTCGGGCCAAGCTGGAAGCCACGCCGGAAAACTACATCGCCCAGCCGACCCTCGCGCTTTCGACCTGCCCGATCTTCACCCGCAAGGGGCTGGCACCGCGCCATGTCGACCTACGCCCCTTCGTGCTGTGTTCGCCCAAAGGGGTGGAAATCACGCCGGGCGGCCTGACGCGCGTGGCGCTCAAGAAGGGGTCGCTCGTGGTCAATTCGAGCCAGGGTGGCGGCACCAAGGACAGCTGGGTGCTGGACGACTGATGGTGGAGCCGATCGCATGTTAGGGCGCGTCGCCAACGGCATCTTCTGGATGTACCGCTATCTCGAGCGGGCAGAGAACACGGCGCGTCTGCTTGCAGCAGGCCACCGCATGACGCTGACACGCGGCGGCGACGCGGTAAGCGCGGAATGGCGTTCGGTGCTGACGACGCTCGGCCTTCTGCATGCTTACGATCAGCAGAACGATGGCTATGCCGGGGCGCAGGTCTGCGACTTCGTGCTGCGGGCCAAGGGCAATGACCAGAATGTGCTGGAGATGTTCGAGCGTGCCCGGACCAGTGCGCGTGTTTGCCGCTCGGCCTTGACGACCGAGGTCTGGGAAGCGGTCAACGAAGGCTGGATGACCCTGCGCGACCTTCTCGCCCGGCCGGTACGCGATGCCAATCTCAACACCGCGCTTTCAGCCATCCGGCGCGAGAGCACGCTGGCGCGTGGCGCCACGCACGGCACGATGCTGCGCAACGAGACCTATTCCTTTGCGCGCGCAGGCACCTTCCTCGAACGTGCTGACAGCACGGCGCGTATCCTCGACGTGAAATATTACCTGCTGCTGCCTTCGATCTCCTATGTCGGGACGCCGCTGGATTCCGGGCAATGGGACAATGTCCTGCGCTCCCTTTCGGGCGAGCGCGCCTATCGCTGGCTCAATGCCGGAAGCATGGACGCGCGCTCGATCGCCGATTTTCTCATCCTCGATACCCGGTTCCCGCGCAGCCTGGTTTTCTGCTACGCTGCGATCCGCGAGAACCTGACTGCGCTTGCCCAGCTGCACGGGCAAGAAGGGAAGGCACACGAAAACCTGCGCGACGCCGACGTAAGGCTGGCTGGACGTACAATCGACGACATATTCGACCAGGGACTGCACGAATTCCTGCTCGAGTTCATCAACCGCAACCAGGCCATTTCCGGCGCCATCGCCGAAGATTACCGCTTCAACGCCTGACCATAACTCCGGGAATACGACACCACTCAACCATGCGCCTCTCGATTCGCCACGCCACCCGATACCGCTTCTCCGACCCGGTTGCCTACGGTATCCAGCGGCTGCGCCTGACGCCCAAGGAGACGCAGGGGCAGAAGATCCTCGACTGGAAGATGGAATATGAGGGCGCGCATGAAGAGCTGACCTATGACGACCAGAACTTCAACCACGTCACCCTGATCTCGGTCGAGGAGGGCGTACGAGAAGTGGTCGTGTCGTGCAGTGGCCACGTCCATACAGAAGATCATGCCGGTGTTATCGGTCATCATGCCGGGCACCTGCCGATCTGGGCCTTTCTGGGCCACACCGAACTGACCAAGCCGGGGCCAAAGATCCGCAGTCTGATCGGTAAGGTCGAACGTGATCCGGAAGGAATGGTGGCGACGCTCCACAACCTTTCGGCCGTGATCCGCGAAGCGGTGGATTACGGCGTGGGCGATACCGATGTAGGCACCAGCGCCGAAGAAGCGGTGACGGAAGGCATGGGGGTGTGCCAGGACCATGCGCATATCTTCATCGCGGCGGCCAGGACTCTCGAAATTCCGGCACGCTATGTCTCTGGTTATCTGATGATGGACGACCGGATCGATCAGGAGGCGACTCACGCCTGGGCCGAAGCCTATGTGCAGGGTCTGGGCTGGGTCGGGTTCGACATTTCCAACCAGATCAGTCCCGATCCGCGCTATGTCCGGGTGGCCACGGGCCGCGATTACCGTGATGCGGCACCGCTGACGGGGATAAGTTTCGGTGCAGTGACCGAGGACCTCACCGTCGAACTTGCGGTTGAGCAGCAAAGCGTAACACAATAGCGCGCCACCACGTGGTGATGGGCCCGCTGAAGACGGGCGATGAACGGAGATCAAGGCGGCTATGACCTATTGTGTCGGAATGGTGCTCGATCGGGGCCTGGTCCTGATGAGCGATACGCGGACCAATTCGGGTGTCGACAACATCTCGGTGTTTCGCAAGATGCACCACTGGTCGGTGCCGGGCGAGCGGGTCATTGCGCTGATGACCGCAGGCAATCTGGCGACCACGCAGGCGGTGATCAGCCGGCTTGAGGAACGCTCCAAGCACCCTGATGACAGGGTCAATTCGTTGCTCGAACTGCCGACCATGTTTCAGGTCGCGGTGGAGGCGGGCAAGCTCTTGCGTGAAACGGTTACCGACACCCAGCATTCCAATGGCGCATCGGGACGGGGACGTTTCACCGCCTCGATGATCCTGGCTGGACAGATCAAGGGGATGGAGCCGCGCCTGTTCCTGATCTACCCCGAAGGTAATTTCATCGAAGCCAGCTTTGACACGCCTTTCTTCCAGATCGGTGAGACCAAGTATGGCCGCCCCATCCTCATTCGCGGTTACGACCGGACGATGAGCTTCGAGGACGCGGTAAAATTGCTGATGGTCAGTTTCGATTCGACGCTCAAGGCCAATCTTTCGGTTGGCCTGCCGCTCGACATGATGGTGATCGAGCATGACGGCTTTGAAGCCCTGCACGAAAGGCGGATCGAGCATGGCGATCCCTATTTCGAATCGATCTCGTCAAGCTGGGGTGATGAGTTGCGCACGGCCTTTCAATCGCTGCCCGACTACAGTTTCGGCGCGGAGCCGACAAAGGCCAGGGGGCGCACAACCAAGTAAAACCCCTTAGGTATCTCCAACCTAAGGAATTATCCGCAGCGGAGCTTTGCGGATATTCGCGCCGTATCGGATGGCTGGTTTTCGCGGAATTCTGCGGTTTTCCTCGTCGTAATCCCCTAATTTACCTCCGCAACGGTGGCTTCTGCGCATGCATGCTGGCCCCCTTCACTGCACCAGTTGCAGTCATGACCGAACGTCTCATCCTTCACATCGTCGGTGGCGACAGCCGCTCCCGTGCCGAGCAATCGCGCTTCGTCCTTTCGCTCGGACACCATGCCGAGGTCTATTCTGATCTGGCAGAGATCATCGACCAACTGCCGCGAGAAGGGGTGATCGTGGCTTGCGACGACGTGGCCGAACGCGGAGTGGATAGACTGCTCAACCAGCTTGGCGAAGCGGGTATCTGGTTGCCGGTGGTCGTTGCCGCGATGAACCCCGATGTCGACGATGTGGTGCGTGCGATCCGCGCCGGCGCGTTGGACTTCCTGCGCCTGCCGCTCGATGCACGGGAGCTCACGCGGGTTACGCAGCAGCTGCTTTCCGATGCTGGACGCCATACCGAAGCGCGGCGTCGCCTGATAGAGGCGCGTCAACGCATCTCGGGCCTGAGTCGCCGGGAGCGTGAAGTGCTCGACTGGTTGAGCCAGGGGTTATCGAACAAGGCCATCGCGCGGGCGCTGGAGATCAGTCCGCGCACGGTCGAGATTCACCGTGCCAACATGATGGACAAGCTCGGCGCCAGCCATGCCGCCGAAGCGGTGCGGCTGCGGCTGGAGGCGGATTACGACGAACCCCTGATCGGTGACCGGGCGGTGGGCACCTCCGGTTTCTGACAATTTGATTGGGGGGTTGTCTGGCAGTAACCGGGGCCGAACGCCTAACGGCAGAAGCTTTTCTGGCCGATCACCCCTTCCAGGTGGAAGTGGTCCTCGTGGTCTTCATTGTAGTCCGGGCTAAGCACGATGTCGAAGCGGCGGCAGGCGCTCTGGCGCACGGTTCGGAGGAACTCCCGCTCCTCGGGGCTTCCGCCCGACCAGTCCTGCTTCACCGAAATGCGCCGACCGTCCGCCAAGACAAAAGCTGCGACATCGATCGCTTCTGCCTGCGAATGGGCCGACCTTCGGCCCGATCCCGCAATGTTGCGGCAGGAATAGCTGCCAAAGGTCTCGATCGAACGCAGCGGGGAGCCGAGCATCACCCGCGCGGCGCGGTCGACGCCGAATCGCGCCCAGGCGGCAAAGGCATTGCTGACCGGGCAGGCTACCGGCCCCAGATTGGTAGCGATGGCGCTGGACTGGTCGGTGGCGATTGCATTGAGCTGAACCGTGCCCAGCATGGAGCAGCCCGCACCGGTATAGCGGTCGGGCAGCGGGGTGAACGCGTTGCCCGCCGCGCCGAGTGCAGCAAAGCATTGTCTTGTATCAGGATTCTGTGAAATGGTGCTCGCTTGCGGTCCCGGCCTTGGCGGCTCTGCACGCTCAGGCGACGAGGAACAGGCCGCGAGGGCAAGCGTAAGTCCTACGATCAGCGCGATGCGTTTCATATGGTCGGCATTCTAGTCGAATTGGACTGCGGTTTCGACCTCCGCCGCCAATCCATCCGCCGCAATTTGTGCACGCACGGCTTGACTACCCGAACCATAAGTCTAGTGGCCGCTGCGGGCCACGCGGTCCCAACGCCGCGCGTGCTCTCTGTAAGGAGAGTCTTAAATGACTGACGTAACGTTCCCGGCGCGCAAGCCTGCACGCCCGTATTTCTCTTCCGGTCCCTGCGCGAAGCCGCCGGGCTGGTCCCCTGAAGAACTCGCCACCCAGTCGCTTGGGCGTTCGCATCGCTCGAAGATCGGCAAGGCGCGCCTGCAATATTGCATCGACCTGATGCGCGAATTGCTGGGCGTGCCCGACACGCATCGCATCGGCATTGTGCCCGGCTCTGATACCGGCGCGGTCGAAATGGCGATGTGGACCATGTTGGGCGCCAAGCAGGTGACCACGCTGGCCTGGGAGAGCTTTGGCGAGGGTTGGGTCACCGACGCGCTCAAGCAGCTCAAGCTCGAACCCAACGTGCTGCGCGCCGATTACGGCGAATTGCCGGATCTGAGCGCGGTCGACTGGTCGAACGATGTCATCTTCACCTGGAACGGCACCACTTCGGGCGTGCGCGTACCCAATGGCGACTGGATCGCGGACGACCGCGAAGGCCTCGCCATTGCCGATGCCACCAGCGCCGTGTTCGCGCAGGACATCCCCTGGGCCAAGGTCGATGTGCTGACCTTCAGTTGGCAGAAAGTGCTGGGCGGGGAGGGTGCACATGGCGTCCTCATCCTCGGGCCCCGCGCCGTCGAACGGCTGGAAAGCTACACCCCCGCCTGGCCGCTGCCCAAGGTCTTCCGCCTTATGAGCAAGGGCAAGCTGGCCGAAGGCGTGTTCCGGGGCGAGACCATCAACACGCCGAGCATGCTCGCTGTCGAGGACGCGATCTTTGCGCTCGAATGGGGCAAGTCGGTTGGTGGATTAGAAGGCATGAAGGCGCGCGCCAATGCCAATGCCGCCGCGCTCGATGCGCTCGTGCAGGAACGCAGTTGGCTCGGCCATCTCGCCGTCGATGCAGCCACGCGCTCGAACACCAGCGTGTGCCTGACCCTTGAAGGTGCCGATGCCGATTTTATCAAGGCCTTCGCCAAGTTGCTGGAAGAGCAGGATGCGGCCTATGATATTGCCAGCTACCGCGACGCGCCTGCGGGCCTGCGCATCTGGTGCGGTGCGACGGTCGAAACAGCCGATATCGTGGCGCTCGGCCCATGGCTGGACTGGGCCTATGCCCAGATGACCGCAACCGCCTGACCATCTCCGTCACCCTGAACTCGTTTCAGGGTCCATTTCTCCGCATCGGGCCGGCACGACGATGGCTCGATAGATGCTGGTTACGAAGTAGGCCAGAGGCCAAGCAAGTTCAGCATGACGATTGAAGAGACAAAACAATGACCAAGCCTAAAGTCCTCATTTCCGACAAGATGGATTCCAACGCCGCGCGGATATTTGAAGAGCGTGGCTGCGATGTCGACGTGAAGCCCGGCATGTCCAAGGACGAACTGATCGCCTGCATCGGCGAATATGACGGCCTGGCGATCCGCTCGGCCACCAAGGTGACGCAGGACGTTCTCGATGCCGCGACCAATCTCAAGGTCATCGGCCGCGCCGGGATCGGCGTCGACAACGTCGATATTCCCGTCGCCTCATCCAAGGGCGTGGTGGTGATGAATACGCCGTTCGGCAATTCGATTACCACGGCGGAACACGCCATCGCCATGCTGATGGCGCTCGCCCGGCAAATCCCCGAGGCCAATGCGCGCACGCAGGTGGGCGAATGGCCCAAGAGCGATTTCATGGGCGTCGAGGTGACCGGCAAGACGCTGGGCCTGGTTGGCGCAGGTAATATTGGCGGTATCGTGGCCTCGCGCGCGCTGGGCCTGAAGATGAAGGTCGTCGCCTACGATCCATTCCTGACCGAGGAACGCGCAATCGAGATGGGCATAGAGAAGGTGGACCTGCTCACGCTCGAAAAGCGTGCAGACTTCATCACCTTGCACACGCCGCTGACCGATGAAACGCGCAACATCCTCTCGCGCGAACGGCTCGAACGCACGAAAAAGGGCGTGCGGATCATCAATTGCGCGCGCGGCGGGCTGATTGACGAACTGGCTCTGAAGGACCTGCTCGAAAGCGGCCATGTTGCAGGTGCCGCGCTCGACGTGTTCGAGACCGAACCGCCGGCCAAGGATCACCCGTTGTTCGGCACCAAGAACTTCATCTGCACGCCGCATCTGGGTGCATCGACCACCGAGGCGCAGGTCAATGTCGCGCTTCAGGTGGCCGAGCAGATGGCCGACTTTCTCGTCAATGGCGGCGTTACCAACGCGCTCAACGTGCCTTCGCTCAGTGCGGAGGAAGCACCCAAGCTGCGGCCTTATATGGCGCTGGCGGAGAAGCTGGGCAGCATGGTCGGCCAGCTGGCGCATGGAAACCTGTCCAAGATAAGTATCGAGCGCTCAGGCGCGGCGGCCGAACTCAACGGCAAGCCGATCGAGGCGGCGGTCCTGGCCGGGCTGATGAAGAACTATTCGCAGAGCGTGAACATGGTCAACGCGCCCTACCTTGCCAAGGAGCGCGGCATGGATGTGCGGTCGATCCGGCACGAGCGTGAGGGCGTTTATCACACCTTGTTGCGCGTGACGGTGGGCACCAGCCAGGGCGATCGCTCGGTGGCCGGCACGTTGTTCGGCAATGAAAACCCCCGCCTGGTGGAGATTTTCGGCATCGGTATCGAGGCCGAGCTGGAAGGCGACATGCTCTACATCGTCAACGAGGACGTGCCTGGCTTCATCGGCCGCGTGGGTACGCTGTTGGGCGAACACGGCATCAATATCGGTACATTCCACCTCGGGCGCAGGGCCAGCGGCGGCGAAGCCGTGCTGCTGCTCTCGGTCGACCAGAAGTTGCCCGCCGATGTGATTGACCTCGCCTGCAAGCTGGACGGCGTGAAGGTGGTAAAGTCGCTGTCGTTCTAGCCCCGGTATTTCTGGGGTCTGTCTTTCTGGCCAAGGTGGCGCTAGGGGCGGCAACCTGATGAGTGACAAACCATCCGATCTGCTGCCCGAGGGGCTCGAAGACCGGTTGCCGCAAAGCGCGGCGGCCGCAGCGCGCATTGAAAGCGCGGTCATGGGCGTGCTCGCTTCGCACGGCTATGATCGCGTACGCCCGCCGCTGATCGAGTTCGAGGGCAGCATGGCGAGGCGCATGGACGGGCTGAAGACCCGCAACATGTTCCGCTTCACCGATCCGCGGTCCCTGCGCACGTTGGCGCTGCGCGGCGACATCACTGCGCAGGTCGGGCGCATTGCTGCGACCGGGCTGGCTCACGCACCGCGCCCGTTGCGGCTTGCCTATGCCGGGATGGTGGCGCGCATGGTCGGCGACCAGCTCGACCCGCGCCGCGAATCGCTGCAATTGGGCGCCGAACTTGTCGGGAATGACAGTGTTGCGGCTGCTGCTGAGGTCATCGAAGTGGCGATCGCCGCGCTGGAAGCGGCAGGTGCCACGGGCATTTCGGTTGATTTCACTCTGCCCGATCTGGTCGAGACGCTGGCCGACAGTGCGTTCCCGCTGGATGCCGAGCAGCGCGTGGCCGTCCGCCGCGAGCTGGATGCCAAGGATGCAGGCGCGCTTCGCGATGCGGGCGGAGAGGCGTATATGCCGCTGCTCTATGCGGCGGGCCCCTTTGCCGAGGCGGTGGAGCGTTTGGAGGCAGTCGATGCGGGTGGCGCGCTCGCCAGCCGGATCGGCGCGCTGGAGGAAATCGCCGGGCGGGTCGGGGAGCGTGCAAGGCTCACGCTAGACCCCACAGAGCGGCACGGTTTTGAATATCAGAGCTGGTTCGGCTTCACGCTTTATGCCGAAGGATTGCGCAGCGCGCTCGGCCGGGGCGGCACCTATTCGATCGGCGGCACGGGCGAAGCTGCAACCGGCTTTTCATTGTTTCCCGAACATCTGGTCGAGGCGGTCAAGGCCGAGGAGACGCCGGGCCGCAAGCTGTTCCTGCCCGTGGGGCATGACCGTTTGCGCGCGGCGCAATTGCGCGAGCAGGGCTGGCGCACAGTCGCCGCGCTCTCACCGCAGGACGATGGCGCAGCGCTGGGGTGCTCGCATATCCTCGACGGAGCTGAACCAGGGCCGCTGGGTTAGCAAAGAACTCAGGCAAGACGGGCGCGCAGCCATTCGCGCGCGACTTCGGTCGGAATATAGCCTGCCCTGCCGAAATGGCGGCTGAGGCGCACGTGCCCGATAATCCCCTTCTCGTCGAATTCGCGTAGCCGCGCCGGATGCCGTGCCCTGTGCAATTCGCGCGCCAGCAGCCGCGACTGCGTCTCTCCGCGCTTGGCCTTGGCAGCGAGGATCAGGAAGGGGGGTGGCGCAGCCTTGTTTTGGCGCACATGCGCAATGGGAGAAACCGCAGGCAGTGCAGTCCTGGCAAACGCCGGATCGACCAACCGACGGGAAAGGAAACGCGATTGCGTACTCGGCCTGCTGGGGTCGAAGGCGGCGCCGTCGATAGCGATGACCCCTGCCAGCATGCCGGGTGCCAGGCCATGTGCGCCCAGCAGGTTGGGGTCCGTTGCCACCAGGGCCGCCAGATGCGCGCCAGAGGAATGGCCTGCCAGGACGACGCGCTGCCTGTCCACGCCCAGCGTATCGGCCTCGGCGAGCAGTTTTGCCAGACCAGCGGCTGCGTCGCGCGCCATATCGGTCACGCCAATCTCAGGCACGAGACGAAAATTCAGCGTGGCGAAATGCCAGCCTTCACCGTGGGCAAAGGGCACCTTCACGTCGCGCCGACGCCGTGCCTTGTCGCCAAATTGCCAGGCACCGCCATGCAGGAAAGCGATGAGCGGCTTCGCTCCTTCGCCCGCGCGATGGAAATCCAGCGCCTGCAAATGATGGTCGCCGTAAGCCATGGTCGTATCAGGACGGCGATAGCGTCGTCCGACCCGGTGCTCGGCCTGTGCGCCATACCCCAGCGCCACGTTCATCAGCGTTTGCAAACGTGGCATTGCGAGAGACTATGGTCCTGTCAGGAAAAGATTCGCTCCAGGAACCTATCGACGATGGCGGTCGCCGGATAGTCTGCTTCGCCCAGATCACGGTTGATTTGCATGTGAGCGCGAAGGCCGCGTCCGGAAATGCCATGCAGTTCCGCGCTTGTGCCGGCATCCTGCAGGGCCTTTGCCAGTGCCTTGCTCTGAACCTCGGCGTCGTCGCGCTGGACATGCAGGATGAGGAATGCCGGTGCATTGGGTGCCGCGGCATGGAGGGTGGGTGAAAGAGCGCGCAGGCGCTCCGGGTCGTCACCAAAGGCCTGATCGTAAGTGCGGCGCATCAGGCGCCCGCTGTTCTCGATCTGGTAGGCGACATCATAGGCCGCGCCGTCCAGCGGGACCACTCCGGCTAGGGCGTCCAGGCCAAGCCCGGCGCCGTGCAGCCATTGGGGGTCGGTGCCTACCAGCGCCACCAGATGCGCCCCGGCGCTATGGCCGACGAGCGCGATTCGGCCTGCATCGAAGCCGAGCCGCCCGGCCTGCCTGTGCAGCAGGGCGACAGCAGCGGCGACGTCGCTTGCTTCATCCTCGACACTGTTATCCGGCACCAGCCGGTAATTGACCGAGGCGACCGCATAGCCGAGCGATTGCCAGTGTTCGAGCTTGGCCGAGCCGCGCATCATTTGCTTGTCGCCGCGCTTCCACCCGCCGCCATGCACGAAGACGACCAGCGGGGCGTCGCGCGTTGCGCCTGCCCAGTAGTCGACCATTTGCAGGCGATCATTGCCATAGGAGAGGGCCGTGGGGGCGGCCTCGCGGGGGCTTATCGCCTGCGCGGGGGCCTGCGGGGCAAGTGCCAGCGGCACGGCGGCGGCAAGGGCCATGGCAAAGGCCCGGGCAAGGGCGAGCGAGTGGAGCATGTATAATTCCTTCAGCGATGCGACCCGCCAAAATCGCCGGTAAGGATCGTTCACCCGGCCTTTCGCTTCACTGAACACCGCGCGAGAGGCTGGACGCGGGCGCTTCTCGCTCCTAACGCACGCGCTGTTTTCCTATCCGCCAATCTGCAGGACATTCGCATGGCCAACGTTACCGTGATCGGCGCCCAGTGGGGCGATGAGGGCAAGGGCAAGATTGTCGATTGGTTGGCGGATCGAGCCGATGTGGTGGTGCGCTTTCAGGGCGGCCACAATGCCGGGCACACCCTGGTCGTTGGCGACACGACCTACAAGCTCTCGCTGCTGCCCTCGGGCATTGTCACCGGCACGTTGTCCCTGATCGGCAATGGCGTGGTGCTCGATCCCTGGGCCTTGCGCGACGAGATAAAGAGGCTGCAGGGTCAGGGCGTTACCATTACGCCTGACAATTTCGGCATCGCCGACAATTGCCCGCTGATCCTGCCGCTCCACCGCGACCTCGATGGCTTGCGCGAAGCAGCGGCGGGCACGGGAAAGATCGGCACGACCGGGCGCGGCATAGGTCCCGCTTACGAGGACAAGGTCGGACGCCGCGCGATCCGCGTGTGCGATCTTGCGCATCTTGACGAACTGGACCCGATGCTGGACCGGCTGTGTGCGCATCACAACGCGCTGCGGGCGGGTTTCGGCGAGGGGCCAGTGGACCGCGCTGCGTTGCTGGCTGAGCTGACCGCGATTGCGTCGTTCGTGCTGCAATTCGCCCAGCCGGTATGGAGCCGACTGCGCGAGGCCCGGCGAGACGGCAAACGCATCCTGTTCGAGGGCGCGCAGGGCGTTCTGCTCGACGTTGATCACGGCACCTATCCCTTCGTGACCAGCTCCAATACCGTCAGCGGCACTGTGGCCAGCGGCTCGGGACTCGGGCCGGGCGCGGCGGGTTTTGTGCTCGGCATCGTCAAAGCCTACACCACCCGCGTGGGCAGCGGCCCGTTCCCGACCGAGCTGGAGGACGAGATTGGCCAGAAACTGGGCGAGAGGGGGCATGAATTCGGCACGGTCACCGCGCGCAAGCGGCGCTGCGGCTGGTTCGACGCCGTGCTGGTGCGCCAGAGCTGCGCGATAAGCGGGGTTACCGGTATCGCGTTGACCAAGCTCGACGTGCTCGACGGGTTTGAAACCCTCAAGATCTGCACCGGCTACCGGCTCGACGGAAAAGTGATCGATTACCTGCCCTCCAGTTCGGTCGAGCAGGCGCGGCTCGAACCGGTATACGAGGAAATGGACGGCTGGCAGGAAACCACCGCCGGGGCGCGCAGCTGGGCCGAACTTCCGGCACAGGCGATCAAGTATATCCGCCGCATCGAAGAGCTGATCGAATGTCCGGCGGCAAGCGTTTCGACCAGCCCGGAACGCGACGATACGATCCTGGTGCGCAACCCCTTCGCCGAATTGTAGGCCACGGCCCGACTGGCGAACTTCGCGGGGCTGGCGGATCAGCCGTGGCCTTGACTTGATCTGTATTTGTTCCCATTCTGTTTCGGCTCCTTCTGGAGGAGCGAATCAGGGGTAGTACGTACTATGGCCACCGTCGATTTTGTCTATGAAATGGCCGCCGACAGCGCGGGCCTGCCGCTAGCTATCTCGATTTTCGCTGACCGGGCACGGGTCCGGGACGAAATGTTGGAGGACGCTAAAGCGGCAGGCTTCGGGGCGCGCGAAGTCGGGGACCTGCAATGCATTCTCGATGGCAGACCATGCGCGCTGGGCGAGATCGTGGTGATCGATTGCCCGGTGCTCGATGCCGCCGATCTCGTGGCACTGGCGCGGCTCGATTCGCGCGCGGCGCGCTCGGGTGCGCGGCTGGTGGTCTCGACCTCGGTGGACGCACTGGACGACGTGTTCGGCTGCTGCTGGCAGAGCAATCCGCAAATCCTCGTCAATCCGACGCGGGCAGAACGGGTGGTTGCCCTCGGTCGAATGCTTGTGGACACTCACGGAGGTCGCCTGCGCGAAATGTCGGAAACTGACCGTATGGCCCTGATGCGTCTGACCGAACAGGTGGGTGAGATCGCCCAGCGACTCGACCGGATCGGCACGGGTCTGCCTGAAACCAGTCCAAGTGCCTTCGATTTCGAGGATGAGGCGCGGGAAAATGCGCGTATCCCCACGCAGGCGGAGGCGCATGTTCGCCATTCGCGCCCGTCCTTGCCTGATCCGCGGCTGGTGCGCCGGATCATCGAGAACCGGCAGAAGCGCGCGCGATTCTTCGACGGGGAACTGTTCGCCGATCCGGCCTGGGATATGCTGCTGGATCTCACCGCCGCACGTGCAGAGCATGTGCGGGTGTCGGTCACGTCGCTATGCATTGCTTCGGGTGTGCCGCCGACCACCGCGCTCAGGTGGATCGGCCAGATGGTCGAATCCGGCCTGTTCGTGCGGGTCGAGGATGAGAGCGACCGACGCCGCGCCTTCATTGCGCTCAGCGATCGTGCTGCCGACGCCATGGCGCGCTATTTTGCGGCGCTGGGGCGCGATGCGGCGGGTCTTGTCTGAAAGTTGTGTGACCGTTCAGGCGCGCAGCAGGCATTGAGGCTTTTCGTGGAGCGCGCGATGAGCTAGGGGCGCCGGCGTTGTGCTGCCTGGCCAAGGTTCAGTCGGTGGACGCAGCGGGCGGTTAGCTCAGTTGGTAGAGCATCTCGTTTACACCGAGAGGGTCGGGGGTTCGAGCCCCTCACCGCCCACCAGCGTTTCGTATTTGAAGATGTTGCGGTGACATCTTCGCCCGAACGCTCCGGCACGCAGCCGCGCCGCTATGCTATTTTTGCTCTTCGGCCAGCCCTTCCTCGATCGCCGCGCGTGCATCTTCGCTCGCCCAGTCATAGCCGCCCATGACGCGCCACACTTCCTTGCCATTCGCATCGTAGAGCACGGTCAGCGGCAATACCGCGCCGCCGCCATAGCTGGCAGCGAGCGCGTTATCCGGGTCCAGCCATTGCGGCAGATTGGCGAGGTCGCGCGCCTTGAAAAAGGGCACGACCGCCTCGGCGCCCTGTAAATCCTCGCTCACCGTGATGACATGCAGTTTGCCCTGCATGTCACCCGCCAGTTCATTGAGCAGCGGCATCTCGACCACGCAGGGTGCGCACCATGTTGCCCAGAGGTTCAGCAGCACCGGCCCGTCCAGCTCGGAAAGTTGCAGTTGGATGCCTGCCGGATCGGTCAGCGTGACTTCGGGTATCGGATCGCCCGCCAGGTGCCGGTTGGGCGCGCCGGTCAGCGAAGCGGTGGACGCCGCTTCGCCATCATCGCTGCCCGACGATCGGCCTGCTGCTTGCGTGGCCTCCGGCTCCCCGGTATCGCAGCCTGCCAACATGCCTGCCGCCAATCCGGCAGCTGCGAGAAAGCGAAGCGATACTTTGAACACGAACAAGGCCTCCAGCACGATGTGGGGTGGGCGCTTCGCGGAAGGGCCTTCCGCGATCATGCGCGAGATCAACGCGTCGATCCCCTTCGACAAGAATCTCTGGCAACAGGATATAGAGGCGAGCCGCGCCCATGTCGCCATGCTTGGCGCTTGCGGTATCGTCACGGCACAGGATGCCGAGACTATCCTCGATGGGCTCGAGAAGGTCGCGGCAGAATATGAGCGTGACGGCGTGCCCGAGGACTGGGACCTCGAAGATATCCACATGACCACCGAATCGCGGTTGGCTGATGTGATCGGGCCGGTGGCCGGGCGCCTGCACACCGCGCGCAGCCGCAATGATCAGGTGGCGACCGATTTTCGCCTGTGGGTGCGCGACACGCTTGACCATACCGACGCGGCGCTGGCGCAATTGCAGCGCGCTCTGGTTGAGCGGGCGGGTGAGCATGCCGACACGATCATGCCGGGCTTCACCCATTTGCAGACCGCGCAGCCGGTGACGCTGGGCCATCATCTCATGGCCTATTTCGAGATGCTCCGGCGCGACCGTTCGCGACTGATGGATGCTCGCGCGCGGCTCAACCAATGCCCGCTGGGCAGTGCGGCACTGGCGGGAACCGGCTTTCCCATCGACCGCGAGATGACCGCGCAGGCGCTGGGCTTCGATGCGCCGACTGCCAACAGTCTCGATGCCGTGTCGGACCGCGATTTTGCCATGGATTACCTTTCGTCGGCGGCGCAATGTTCACTGCATCTGTCGCGGCTGGCGGAAGAATTCGTGATCTGGGCAAGCCAGCCCTTCGGCTTTGTGCGGCTGCCTGATACGCTGTCGACGGGTTCATCCATCATGCCGCAGAAGAAGAACCCCGACGCGGCAGAGCTGGTGCGTGGCCATGCCGGGCGGATCGTGGGGTGCGCGACCGCGCTGATGGTGACGATGAAGGGCCTGCCGCTCGCCTATTCCAAGGACATGCAGGACGACAAGCCGCCAGTGTTCGAGGCGGCGGGGCTGCTCGACCTCTCCATCGCAGCGATGACCGGCATGATCGCCGATTGCACATTCGATATTGCCCGGATGCGGCAGGCGGCGGAACTGGGCTATGCCACCGCCACTGACCTGGCCGACTGGCTGGTGCGCGAGGCGGGCATTCCCTTCCGCGAGGCACATCACATTACCGGCGCGGCGGTGAAACTGGCCGAGAAGGAGGGCGTGGCGCTCGACAAATTGCCGCTGGCCGACCTCAAGGCCATCGATGCGCGGATAGACGAGCGGGTGTTTGCTGCGCTCTCGGTCGATGCCTCGGTCGCCTCGCGCAGCTCGTTGGGCGGGACCGCGCCCGAACAGGTGCGCCGCCAGGTGGCGCTGGCCCGCGAATATTTGGAGCAGAGGGCATGAGTCGCGCCGTAGCCGCAAGCCTGATGCTGGCCGCGCTTTGTGCATGCGGCAAGGTCGATGATCTCAAGCCAGCGGCCGGGGCCAGCCTGCCGCCTGTGCCCTATGGCGCCTCCGAGCCCCCGACGGCGCAGGAATTGCTCGCTCTGCCGCCGCTTGCCGCGCCTGAGCGCAGCGTCGAATTGCGGGCCGAATCCGAAGAGCGTGAGGACGATCCTTTCGACCTCCCGCCGGAAGGCTAGCGGCTGGACTTATTTGCACGCGTGGACAAATCGCTTCGACTCGTCCACCCGGCCTGACGATGGACCATTTCATACTCAGGAACGGCGAGCTTTTCGCCGAGGATGTGCCCCTTTCTCGCATTGCCGAGGAGGTCGGAACGCCCGTCTATGTCTATTCGCGCGCCACGTTCGAGCGCCATGCTCGCGTGTTCCGCGATGCGCTGTCGATCCTGCCCAAGCCCCCGCATCTCGCCTTTGCGGTGAAGGCCAATCCGAACCTGGCGGTGCTGCGCCTGCTGCAGCGTGAAGGCTATGGCGCGGATGTGGTTTCCGGTGGCGAGATGGCGCGCGCATTGGCGGCAGGAATGCCGGCTGAGGACATCGTGTTTTCTGGCGTGGGCAAGACTGCGGCGGAACTGGCCGCGGGCCTCGATGCCGGGATCGGCCAGTTCAATATCGAGAGCGAGGAAGAGGGCGTAGAGCTTGCCCAGATCGCCGCAGAGCGGGGCCAGCGGGCGATTTGCGCGCTGCGCGTTAATCCGGACATCGACGCTGGCACGCATGAGAAGATCTCGACCGGCAAGCGCGACAACAAGTTCGGCGTTCCGATTGACCAGGCCGCGGCCATGTATGCGCGCCTGTCCGCCGCACCGGGGCTGAACATGCGCGGGCTGGCCGTGCATATCGGCAGCCAGCTCGATAATCTTGCCCCGCTGGAGGCCGCTTTCGAAAGACTTGGCGCATTGATCGCTGACATTCGATCCGAAGGCGGCGTCGTCACCCATGCCGATCTCGGCGGCGGACTGGGCGTCCCCTACAAAGCGGGCGAAGTCATGCCGAGCCCGGTGGAATATGCCGCCCTGGTGGCGCGCGTGACGAAGGACTGGGACGTAACCCTTATGTTTGAGCCAGGGCGCGTGATCGCGGGCAATGCGGGCGTGCTGCTGACCCGCGTGATCCGGGTGAAACGCAACGCCAATCGCGACCCTTTCGTGATCGTCGATGCGGCGATGAACGACCTGGCGCGGCCTGCGCTCTATGGTTCGTGGCACGATTTCGACGCGGTGCAGCCCACCGGCGCACGCATGACCGCGAACATTGTCGGGCCAATCTGCGAGACCGGCGACACCTTCGCCATGGGCCGCGAGATGGAGGCGGTGGGGTCGGGCGATCTGGCCATCTTCCGCACCGCCGGGGCCTATGGAGCGACCATGGCCTCATCCTATAACAGCCGCGGCTTCGTGGCCGAGGTGATGGTCGACGGCGATCGCTATGCCGTGGTGGCAGAGAGGATCGCGCCTGCCGCCATCGCCGATGCCGAGCATGTCCCCGAATGGCTGAACTAGGCAGCCTGCCGCTGTTTCATCGCATTGCCGGGCAACCGGTGATCGTGCTCGGGCAGGGTGCCATGGCCGAGCCCAAGCGCCGTCTGGTCGAGCGGGCCGGGGGCGAGGTTATCGCCGATTTGCAGGACGGTATCGACCGGGGCGCGCGGCTCGCCTTTGTCGCGCATGACGATGCCGCCATGTGCGAGGGCGATGCGATCCGGCTGCGCTGTGCGGGGCTGCTGGTCAATGTGGTCGACCGCCCGGACCTTTGCGACTTCACCACGCCGAGCATCCTCGACCGCAACCCGGTGCTGATCGCAGTGGGCACGGGCGGAGCCTCGGCGGGTCTCGCCAAGCAATTGCGGCTGCGGCTGGAGGCGCTGCTGCCAGCCGATCTTGGCGCGCTGGCGGAAAAGCTGGGCGCGATGCGCGGGGCCATCAAGGCGTGTTTTCCCGACATGGTCACGCGGCGGCGCGCACTCGACGATGCGCTGGGCGCAGGCGGTTCGCTCGATCCCTTGCGCGAGGGCGGTGAGGGGCGCATCGAAAGCTGGCTGGGAGGTGCCCAGGCAGGCGCGACGAGTGAAACCATCACGATAACGCTCACCAGCGATGACCCCGAGGATCTGACATTGAGGCAAGCGCGGCTGCTCGGCTCGGCAGATGTGATCTGTCACGATTCGCAGGTGCCAGAGGCCATTCTTGCCCGTGCTCGCGCTGATGCTTTGCGCCGTCCGCTCGATACCGCAATGCCAGCGACCGGGCTGACCGTAATCCTGCGCAGCACCTAGAGGATTCCGCCCGCGAGGCGGTCGATTGCGCCTTGCAGAATCACCGCGGCCGCATGGCTGTCGATCCGCTCTGCGCGTTTGCCCCGGCTCATATCGGCTGCGATCATGTCGCGCTCGGCGCTCTGGGTGGACCAGCGTTCGTCCCACAGCAGGATCGGCAGGCCGACGATCGCAAGGTTCTTTGCCAAGGCCCGCGCGGCCTGTGCCCTGGGCCCCGAAGTGCCGTCCATGTTGAGCGGCAGGCCGATGACGATACCCGCCACGCCGCGCGCCGTGCACAATTCCTCCAGCGCTGCCTTGTCGCGCGCGAACTTGCCCCGTGGCAGCGTCTTGCCGGGGCTGGCAAAGCTCCATCCGGCATCGCAAAAGGCCGTGCCGATAGTCTTGGTGCCCGGATCGAGCCCCATCAGCACACCGCCATCGGGAAGGGCATCGGCGAAGGCGCGTGCCTCCTCGGTTACGATTGCGCCAGCGACCATCCGGCAAACCTGTTGGCGACATCGACCTGCAAATTCTTCCAGAACAGCGGGATGTCGTAGACGTGGTAATTGTTGCCCGGCAGCACGTATTCGCCCAGCTCGGGCGGGTCGCCGATCAGCAGCAGGCCATTTTCGGCGCAGCGCGCGGGCACGGCGCCAGCCACCAACTCGCCATCGGAAAGGTCAACGTCAGGGACCAGCGTGCCGAGATTGCGGGTGCGGTCGGCGCTGCCGCCGATCATGCCGGTCAGCGGGTTGGAGCACAGGATCGGACTGTCGCCGCGCGACTGGCCGTCGAGCCCCGGCGTGGACTGATAGCGGCGCAGCAGCTGGCCCGGATTGGCCGGCTCGGCAAAGCTGGCATAGCTGACGATGCAGCCGGACTGCGCGGGGTTCGCGCAGGCGGACAGGGGAAGGGCCGACAAGTCGCGGGTGATCGAAATCGGCCAGCCGATCGCATAGACCGTAACGATCCGCTTGCTCAGCTCCGCTCCGCGCTCCTGCACCAGACGGGTGATGTGTTGGGCGCCCTGACTATGTCCGGCCAGCACGATGGGGGTGGAGGGGGCTACCGACGACAGAAAATAGTCGAAGGCCTGCACCACGTCGGCATAGGCGGCGTCGATGGCCTGCGCGGCCGCGGGCGCATCAGTGAGATAGGCGCCGAAGGTCGCCTGGCGATAACGCGGAACCCAGATTTCGCTCGCTCGGTTGAACACGCTGGCCATTCCGCGAACCATCAAACGTGCTCGCGTCTGCGATTCCTCGTCGCCCAGCGGCGCGTTCCATGCATTGCGCTGATAGAAGCTGCTCGGATGGACGAAAAACACCGCGACCGGGAGGGTTTCGGGTTGGTCGCCTGCCAGCTCGCCTGCCAGTTCGACTGCCGGTTCGGATGCTGCCTTGCTTTGCGTGCTGCTGCGCTCGACAAAGAGCGAATCACCTTCTTCGCTATCTTCGCGCACTGCGGGTTGCCAGCGTGCCGGATCTTTCGATTCGCCCATGCCCGGGCGGCTGAACCACATGTCCGGGTCTTCATAGGCATTGCCTGCCAGCGGGTCCTGCGCGGTAAAGTCGGTTTCCGGGACCAGCGCAATCTCGGTCAGCTCATCGCTGTAGAGGCGCAGCGCGAACAGGGTGGCCAGCACCAGCACCGTCAGGATCGCAATGGCATAAAGGAAGCTACGCACGACCAGTCTCCGGGCCAATATCCGGGCCAGTCTCCGGGCCAGTCTCCGGGCCAGACTCCGTGGCGCTCTCTGGTTCAGTGCCGCGCGCTACGCTGTCTTCCTCGTCATTGCGCTTCGAACGCCTTTCGAGCGCAACTTTGAGCATGGCAAGAAGCGGATCGGCGAGGAACAGGCCCAGTATACCGAACAATATGCCCATGATCAGCTGCATCCCCAGAACCAGTGCCGGAGCGAGATCGACGGTCTTGCGAGCGATCATCGGGATGACGATATAGCCGTCGATGTTCTGCACCGCGAAATAGATAATGATCGTGTAGATCCCCATCTCCACGCCACCCGAAAAGCCAACCAGCACCATCAGCACGCCCGAAACGACCGCGCCGATATTGGGGACGAAGGCCAGCAGGCCGGTCAGGATCGCCAGCAGCGCCGCCATCGGGATCTCGTCGCCCGTTACCAGGCCGTATCCCAGCAGCATCACATAGGTGAATACGCCTTCGAACAGCATGCCGACCAGCCGCCCGAACATCAGCCGCCGCAGCGTATAGGCCATGGCGCTGACCGTCTCGTAGAATTCGTCGCGCCGCGCCTCGGGCATTATCCAGGCAACGCCGCGTTCGTACAGGTCGGGCTCCATGGCGACATAGATGCCGATGATGATGATCAGCAGCAGCGTAGTGAGGCCGCCCAGTGCGCCGCCGATGGCGCGGGTGATCGTTCCGGCGCTGTCGGCGACCCGTCCGATCAGCGATTCGACTTCGCCGGAATTGACGGCGAAGCCCTGCGCGGAGAGCCAGTCGATCGCCCGGTTGACCTGTTCTTGCAGGATGGCCGGGAACTCCGCCGCCTGTTGCGAGATTTGCGAGCCGGCAAAATAGCTCAGCCAGGTGAGGAACAGGACCGCGCCAAGCAGCACGAGCCCGATGCGCCATGCCCGGCCGATCGGCAGAACCCGGCCCAGCAAGCGCGATCCACCGTCGATCATCGCAGCAAAGACCATCGCTCCGAAGATCACCAGCAGCGAGCTGGAAATATAGACTGCCAGCGCCACCAGACCGATGACGACGGCCCAGATAAAGGCCCGGCGTGCTTCGAAGCGCAGTTCCGGGTTCATGATGCGTGCCGGGCTGGCGCCCATATGCGCGGGGCTGTGCTCCTGCTTTGGGGCTCTCGGCATTACTCGGGTCCGCCTGTCACCGGCCATCGGTCCGTTCCTCCCTCAGTTCAGGTCGCAGGCTGGTCCAGGCGCGTGCCCCCCGCAAGGCGCCCCACCAGGTGAGCGGGTTCAGCGTCGCCTGCCCGTCGAGCGAGAAGGTGATGAATTCCGCGCGCCCGCCGACATTTTCCAGCGGCACCGGGCCGTTTAGCCCACTGCGCCAGGCCGGGGCCCGGCTGTCTGCCGAATGGTCGCGATTGTCTCCCATCAGGAAGATGTGGCCGTCGGGGATGGTGATTTCCGGATAATTGTCGAGGTTCTGCATTTCGTGGTCGATGATCAGGTAACTCGCGCCATTGGGGAGGGTTTCCCGATAGGTCGGCGGTTCATAGACCTCCGTGCCGTCCTCCAGCCGCACCCTGTACGGCGCGAACTCGGCCATGCAGGGCGTGCCCTGGCAGTCATTGTCATTGGCGACGGGCAGCTGGACGGGCGGCTCCACATCCTGGGGCACCGGCTCGCCATTGAGGATGATCTGCCCGTTCACCAGCGCGATTGTGTCGCCGGGAAGGGCGATGACCCGCTTGATCAGATCGTCATTGCGATCTGGGGGCACGACGATCACGATGTCGCCATATTCCGGCGTAGTGGGCGCCAGCCGCCAGTCGTCGCGCGGCAGAACGTGGAAGCTGGCCGAGACCCAGCTCCAGCCATAGGGCCATTTGCTCACCACCAGCCGGTCACCCACCATCAGCGTGGGGATCATCGAGCCGGAGGGGATGTAGAACGGCTTGGCGATTAAGGTGTGAAAGGCCAGCACGGCCAGCAGCATCAGCGCCAGGCCGCGGATTTCAGCCAGCCAGTCGATCTTCTCGGACGATTTGCCCGTGATCTTGCGCCCTGTGCGACTCATAAAGGATGTGCCTCAAGGATGACGAAGGCCTGTGCCCAGGGGTGGTCGTCGGTCAGGGTCAGGTGGATGGCGATGCGATGGCCGACAGGCGTCAGTTCAACGAGCCGCGCCGCTGCCCCCCCTGCCAGATCGAGCGTCGGCGCGCCGGAGGGCGCATTCACGACACCGATATCCTTCATATAGACTCCGCGCTTGAAGCCGGTGCCTACGGCTTTGCTGAAGGCCTCCTTCGCCGCGAATCTCTTGGCATAGGTGCCCGCAATCGTGTGCGGCCTGCGTGCGGCCTTGGCGCGCTCGTTCTCGGTGAAGACGCGCGCCTCGAACCGCTCGCCATAGCGCGCCAGCGATGCGGCGATGCGCTCGATATTGCACAGGTCGGAGCCCATTCCGATGATCATCTTACATCATCCATCAGTTCGCGCATCCTGAGCACCGCATTCTCCAGCCCGACGAAGATCGCCTCGCCAACTAGGTAGTGGCCGATATTGAGTTCGGCCAGTTGCGGGATAGCCGCAATGGGCTGGACGTTCTCGTAAGTGAGGCCGTGGCCCGCATGCGGCTCAATCCCGTTCTTGGCCGCCAGCGCGGCCATGTCGGCGATACGCTTCAGTTCGGCGGCGATCCTTTCGCCGTCGCCGTCCTCATGCGCATGGGCATATTCGCCGGTGTGAAATTCGACCACTGGCGCGCCCAGACGGAGCGCGGCATCCAGCTGCCGCTCGCTTGCTTCGATAAACAGGCTGACGCGAATCCCGGCATCGGCCAGCCGCGACACGATGGGGGCGAGCTGGTTGTGCTGTCCGGCGGCGTCGAGCCCGCCTTCTGTCGTGCGCTCCTCGCGCTTTTCCGGAACAATGCAGGCGGCGTGCGGGCGGTGGGCCAGCGCGATCTCCAGCATTTCGGGCGTCGCTGCCATTTCCAGGTTTAGGGGAAGGTCGGTCGCCTGCTGGATGCGCCGAAGGTCCTCGTCGCGGATATGTCTGCGGTCCTCGCGCAAATGGGCGGTAATGCCGTCACCCCCGCACCCGGCGACGATCTGCGCGGCGCGCACCGGGTCTGGATGCTCGCCGCCGCGCGCGTTGCGGATCGTGGCGACGTGATCGATATTCACGCCCAGCCTGAGATTGGCCATACTGAGTTTTGCCATACTGAGATTTGAATGCTGCACGCCCCTGCCTTACGCCTTTGCGGCGCGGCTGCCAGGTTTGGTGACGGGGATCGCGGCAAGCTCTTCGGGCACTTCATCCTTGGCATAAGTGGGGAAACGAATCTCCACCAGCGGGACGTAGGGCACACCAAGGTCAACTTCGCCGCCCGAACGGTCGACCAGCGACGCCTCGGCCACGACCTCGGCACCATGGCTGCGCACCGCGTCCATCGCCTCACGGCTGGAAAGGCCGGTGGTAACAACGTCCTCTACCATCAAAACCCGATCACCCTTTTCGAGTGTGAATCCCCGGCGCAGCTCGAAGCTGCCCGTGGGACGCTCGACAAAAATGGCGGGCTTTTCCAGCGCCCGGCCCATTTCGTGGCCGATTATCAGCCCGCCCATGGCCGGCGAGACCACCACGTCGATCTGCTGGCGAATCTCGCGCGGTAGTTCTTGCGCCAGCGCGCGGGCCAACCGGTCGGCACGGTCAGGGTCCATCAACACGCGGGCGCATTGCAGATAGTGCGCAGAATGACGCCCGGATGAGAGCACGAAATGCCCTTCGAGCAACGCCCCGGCGGCGCGGAATTCGGCGAGAACCTCGTCCTCGGTCATGGATGCCTGCCCCTACCTTTTGCGGCGCGCTTCGCTGCCGTGCACCATTGGGAAGCCCAAGGCCTGTTGGCTCTGGTTGAAAATCTCCCTAGAAGCGCTTGAGGCATGGGGCAAGCGGGCGTATAGGCCCCCCGATTGGGGTCTGGCACCCATTCTGAACTGGGCCGGAATCGGGTCTGACACGGCGTGCCTGTCGCGCTGCAACAAGAACGGAAAGCATTGTAAAGATGACTCTCGGCGATCTCGCCTCAGGCAAATTGCGCTCCTTGTTTCTTCTCCTGGCCGCTGGCCTGCTTGTCGCATTGCCGCATGGCGCGATGGCGCAGGACGGTGCGGGGGCTGCCGCGATCGAAGCGGTCGAGGTGACTGTTGACGATCCCGGTGCCGTTGCCGTCGATGGCGAAGAAGCGGCTCCCGAAGCGCCCGCTTTCGATCATTTCGGCCCTGACATGATCAAGGGTCAGCCGACCGACGGCGCCTATGGCTTTCAGGAACAATATACGCCCAACGGCGATTATGCGCTGTGGATGCACGATGCGATCCTGATGCCGATCATCGTGGTGATCTCGCTGTTCGTGCTGATCCTGCTGGGGATCGTGGTCGCCAAATACAACAAGCGTTCCAACCCCGTGCCTTCGAAGACCAGTCACAACACGCTGATCGAAGTGATCTGGACGGTCGTGCCGGTGATTATCCTGTTGGTCATCGCCGTGCCCTCGATCACGCTCCTGGCCCGCCAATATGAAAGCCCGCCGGAAGACGCCCTGACGATCAAGGCCAATGGCTACCAGTGGTACTGGGGTTATGAATATGTCGACAATGGCGGGTTCGAACTGATCTCGAACATGCTCGACGAGGAGGCGGCGCTGGCCGCTGGCGAGCCGCACCAGCTGGCGGTCGACAACCGAATGGTCGTACCCGTGGGCGAAACGATCCGCATCCAGACCTTCGGGGCGGACGTGATCCACTCGTTCGGCATTCCTTCGCTGTGGTTCAAGATCGACGCAGTGCCGGGCCGCATCAATGAGGGTACGCTCCTCATCGAGGAGCCGGGCATCTATTACGGCCAGTGCATGGAGCTTTGCGGCGCCCGCCACGGTTTCATGCCGATCGCGATCGAAGCGCGTTCGCGCCCCGATTTCGAGCGCTGGCTGGCCAGTGCGGGCGGCAAGACCCGCACGCAGCTTGCTGCCGAGGCGGCTGCCGAAGCCGAAGCCGCCGCCGCGCAGTCCGCGACGGAAGAAGCAGCCGCGGACGAAGCAGGTGAGGCTCCGGCTGAAGATGCCGGCGCCGACGCCGAAACCACCGCCTGATCATCTAGAATTAAGAGCAAACAGGGTCCAACCGACATGGCCACAACCGCAGACACCTTCCAGGCACACGGCGACGATCACGCGCATCACGACGCAGATCATAAGCCGGCCTTCTTCGCCCGCTGGTTCATGTCGACGAACCACAAGGACATCGGCACGCTCTACCTGATCTTTGCGATCATGGCGGGCATTATCGGCGGCGGCATTTCCGGCCTGATGCGCTGGGAACTGGCCGAACCGGGCCTGCAGATCATGGGCCATGTGGTCGAATTCCTCGGCGGCGCCGGCACCTTCGACGAGCAGGGCCACATGTGGAACGTGCTGATTACCGCGCACGGCCTCATCATGGTGTTCTTCATGGTCATGCCGGCCATGATCGGCGGTTTCGGCAATTGGTTCGTGCCGCTGATGATCGGGGCGCCGGACATGGCCTTCCCGCGCATGAACAACATCTCGTTCTGGCTGACCGTGGCCGGGTTCCTGTCGCTGATGTTCTCGGCCTTCGTGCCGGGCGGTGTGGGTAATGGCGCTGGCACGGGCTGGACGGTCTATGCGCCGCTTTCGACCACGGGTTCGGTCGGGCCGGCGGTCGACTTTGCCATCTTCTCGCTGCACCTTGCGGGCGCAGGCTCGATCCTGGGCGCGACCAATTTCATCACCACCATCTTCAACATGCGCGCGCCGGGCATGACCTTGCACAAGATGCCGCTGTTCGTGTGGTCGGTGCTGGTCACCGCCTTCCTGCTGCTGCTGGCGCTGCCGGTTCTGGCCGCGGCCATCACCATGCTGCTGACAGACCGCAATTTCGGCACCACCTTCTACGATCCGGCGGGCGGCGGCGATCCGATCCTCTACCAGCACCTGTTCTGGTTCTTCGGTCACCCGGAAGTCTACATCATGATCTTGCCGGGCTTCGGCATGATCAGCCAGATCGTGGCGACCTTCAGCCGCAAGCCGGTGTTCGGTTACCTGGGCATGGCCTATGCCATGGTCGCCATCGGCGTGGTCGGCTTCATCGTGTGGGCGCACCACATGTATACGGTCGGCCTCGACGTGAACACGAAGATGTACTTCACCGCTGCGACGATGGTGATTGCGGTGCCGACCGGCATCAAGATCTTCAGCTGGATTGCGACGATGTGGGGCGGCTCGATCGAGTTCAAGAGTCCGATGGTCTGGGCACTGGGCTTCATCTTCCTGTTCACCGTGGGCGGTGTGACCGGCGTTGTGCTCGCCAATGGCGGTATCGACGACAACCTTCACGACACCTATTACGTGGTGGCGCATTTCCACTACGTGCTGTCGCTGGGTGCAGTGACCTCGATGTTCGCGGGCTGGTATTACTGGTTCCCGAAAATGAGCGGCCGGATGCACTCCGAATTCCTCGCCCATGTCCATTTCTGGATCTTCTTCATCGGCGTGAACCTGATCTTCTTCCCGATGCACTTCCTCGGGCTGCAGGGCATGGCGCGCCGCTATCCGGACTACACCGCCGCTTTCGAGCAGTGGAACTACGTCGCCAGCATAGGCTATGTGATCACGCTGGTTTCGGTCGCGGTGTTCTTCATCAACATCGTCTACGCCTTCGTGGCGGGCAAGAAGGCTGCTGGCAATTACTGGGGCGAGGGCGCGACGACGCTGGAGTGGTCGCTGTCCAGCCCGCCACCGTTCCACCAGTTCGAAACGCTGCCGGTGATCGAAGATCATCACTCGGCTGATGACCACATCAGCGAAAAGCCGGCAACGGCCTGACGTTGAAAGCAGCACCCCACCCGGCATCGGGCGGGGCGCGATTGGAACTATGACACCGACTGCCGCCACCTTGCCGCAGACGCTCCCAGCCGAATGGCGCGACTTCCTCGCGCTGACCAAGCCGCGCGTCATGAGCCTGGTGGTGTTTACCGGGCTTTGCGGCCTGCTGGCTGCGCCCGGGTCTATCCACCCGCTGCTGGGGTTCGTGGCGGTGCTGGCAATCGCTCTGGGCGCTGGCGGTGCGGCGGCGTTAAACCAGTGGTGGGAAGGCGATATCGATGCCGGGATGAAGCGGACCGCCTCGCGGCCCATTCCTGCCGGGCGGATGCGCCGCGAGGATGCGCGCGACTTCGGGATCTTGCTGTCGGGCATCTCCGTGGGATTGATGGGGCTGGCTGGCAATTGGCTGGCGGCGGCGCTGCTGGCCGGTTCGATTTTCTATTATGCGGTGATCTACACGATCTGGCTCAAGCCGCGCACACCGCAGAACATCGTCATCGGTGGCGGCGCGGGCGCCTTTCCGCCGCTGATCGGCTGGGTCGCCGTAACCGGCGACATTACCGCTATGCCGCTGCTGCTGTTCGCGATCATCTTCATCTGGACGCCACCGCATTTCTGGGCGCTGGCGCTGTTCGTGAAGTCCGATTACGCCAATGTCGGCATCCCGATGCTGCCGGTCGTCGCGGGTGAGAAGACCACCCGCCGGCACATCCTCGCCTATTCGGCATTGCTTGCACTGGTATCGGTCGTGCCCTGGTTCATCGGCGGTGTCGGGGCGATTTATCTGGCGTCGGCCGTGGTGCTTTCGGCGCTGTTCGTGGCACTTTCGGTTCCCGTCGGTCTGCGCACTTCCGGGCAAGACGATACGATGAAGCCGGAAAAGCGGCTGTTCGCCTTTTCGGTGCTCTATCTGTTCGCGCTGTTCGGCGCGCTGGTTGCCGACAGGATGGTGCTGGCATGACGCCCGAAGAAGAAACCGAATTCAACCGCCGCCGCAAAGCGCGCAATATCGCGATTGCGCTGATCCTGTTCGGATTTGTGGCGCTGTTTTACGCCATCACCATCGTCAGGATGGGCGATTGATGGCGGTCTCGGCGTATCCTTCGCTCGAGGCGCGCAATCGGCGCACGATGCTCATGGCCTTCCTCGCCGCCGCCGGCATGCTGGGGCTGGGTTTCGCCGCCGTGCCGCTATACCAGCTGTTCTGCCAGGTGACGGGCTTTGGCGGGACCGCCCAGCGCGCGACCGAGGCCGACGCTTCGCTGGCAGAGCGCATGGCCGCCAGCGCCGGGGGCAGGGAATTCTCGATCCGCTTTGACGCCAATACTGCGCGCGACATGCCCTGGAGCTTCAGCCCCGAGCACGTTACCGACAATGTCGCGGTGGGTGAGCGGGACATGGCGATCTATCTGGCGCGCAACGATTCAGACCAACCGATCACCGGCACCGCCACCTTCAATGTGGAGCCGGAACAGGCGGGCGCCTATTTCAACAAAATCCAGTGCTTCTGTTTCACCGAGCAGACGCTTCAACCGGGGCAGGAAGTGCGCATGCCCGTGCTTTTCTACGTCGATCCGGCGGCGCTGGACGACCCCAATATGAAGGGCGTGGAGCAGATCACGCTGAGCTATACATTTCACCTTTCAAAAAACTCAGGGGCAAAAAACTCCGGGGCAAAAGACTCAGGGGCAAAGGACGCCGGATAGGTCTGGACCGTGCGCATGGTGCGCATTAAGGGCCTAAGCCAAGGTTATCGGCGCAAGACATCGATCAGGACGACAGAAGAATGGCTGGAACGAAGAACCACGATTATCACATCCTGCCGCCCGACATCTGGCCCTTCGTCGGGGCGATGTCCGGGCTGACGTTCTTCAGCGGTCTGGTCGCCTATATGCACCAGGATTTCTTCGGCACGGCCTGGCACGTAATCATGGGGCTTGGCGCCGCGGGCCTGATCGCGACCTTTTTCGGCTGGTTCTCCAAGATCGTGAATGAAGCGCAAGCCGGCGATCACACGCCCGTCGTGCAGCTTCACATGCGCTATGGCATGATCCTGTTCATCGCCTCGGAGGTGATGTTCTTCGTCGGCTGGTTCTGGAGCTGGTTCGACTTTGCACTGTTCCCGTCCTCCATGGCAGAGGTTGTCGGCGGAGTATGGCCGCCTGAATCGATCGAGGAAGTCATCAATCCGTTCGACCTGCCGCTGCTCAACACGCTGATCCTGCTGTGTTCGGGCACCACGGTCACCTGGGCGCATCACAGCCTGATCCATGGCGACCGCGACGGGCTCAAGAAGGGGCTCTGGGCGACGATCCTGCTTGGCATCCTGTTTTCCAGCATTCAGGCCTATGAATATGCGGCAGCGCCCTTCGGCTTTGGCGGAAACACCTATTCCAGCGCCTTCTATATGGCGACCGGCTTCCACGGCTTCCACGTCATTGTCGGCACGATCTTCCTGATCGTGTGCCTGCGCCGCGCCTATCTGGGCCACTTCACGCCCAAGCAGCATTTTGGGTTCGAGGCGGCGGCCTGGTATTGGCACTTCGTCGACGTGGTGTGGCTGTTCCTGTACATTGTCGTCTATGTCTGGGGCGGCTGGGGCGCTGAGTATCACTAATAGTGATGGGGGAGGGGCGCCGATGCGTTCGCCGTCTTTCTCCCATGCGGCCCTGCTGGGTCTGTGCCCGCGCTGCGGCGGCAAGACCCTGTTTGCCGGTCTGTTGGCCTTTGCGCCCAGATGCCGCTTGTGCGGTCTCGACTTTGCCCGCTTCAATGTTGGAGACGGTCCCGCCGCCTTCCTGACGCTGATCGTCGGCGCCTTCGTGGTGATGCTGGCGATCTTTGTCCAGCTTTCGGCCGAGCCGCCCTGGTGGGTACATGTCCTGCTGTGGACGCCCCTGACGATCGCGCTGGTGATCGGCGGCCTCAGGCTTGCCAAGGCAGCATTGCTGGCCCGTGAGTTCGTTTCGCGCGCTGAAGAACACAGGAACGACAATTCATGATCTTCGGGATTCGCCGCTGGCCGATCCTGCCGACGCTGATCGTGTTCGCCGCCGTCGCGACGATGGTCGGGCTGGGCGTCTGGCAATTGCAGCGCGCGCAGTGGAAAGCGGACCTGAAGGCGCAATATGCGTCGGTGTTGGACAGCAGCGCGCAAGTCAGCTGGCCGCGCGATCCGGCCGATTTCGAAGCCGCGCTCTATCGCCGATCGAGCGTGGTGTGCGACCGGGTCTTGCGAATCGACGGCCTTGCCGGACGTTCCGCCGAAGGTCGCGCGGGCCTCGCCCAGGTGGCGGCCTGCATGCTTGACGGCGGCGGCGAGGGTGCGGTCGCGTTGGGCTGGTCGGGCACGCCCGATCTGCCGCAATGGAATGGCGGCGAGGTTTCGGGCATTATCGGGCCAGCAGGCAATGGCATTCGGCTGATTGCCGACCCGCCGGTGGCGGGTCTCGAACCGCTGGCCAAGCCCGATCCTGCCGATCTTCCGGACAACCACCTCGCCTATGCCGGCCAGTGGTTCTTCTTCGCGCTGACGGCACTGGCGATCTACGTGCTGGCCTTGCGCCGCCGCACAAGCTAACCGCGCCCGCACGATGACCGACGCTATGAAATACCTCTCCACCCGCGGTGACGCGAAGCGGCTCGATTTCGAGGGTGTGACCCTGGCCGGGCTCGCCCCCGATGGCGGGCTTTACATTCCCGAAAGCTGGCCGCGTTTCAGCGAGGCCGAAATCGCCGGTATGGCGGGCCTTTCCTATGTCGAACTGGCGATAAAGGTCATGGCGCCCTTCGTCGCCGGGTCGCTCACTGAGGACGAGCTGCGCGATCTGTGCACGCGCGCCTATGGCCGCTTCAGCCACGAGGCGGTGACGCCGCTGGTCCAGCTCGACCAGCAGCAATGGCTGCTTGAACTGTTCCATGGCCCCACGCTCGCCTTCAAGGATGTGGCGCTGCAATTGTTGGGCCGGCTGTTCGAGCACTTCCTGGCCAAGAGCGAAGATCACCTGACCATTGTCGGTGCGACCAGCGGCGATACCGGCAGCGCGGCGATCGACGCGGTGGCGGGGCGTGAGCGGGTCGATATCTTCATGCTCCATCCGGCGGGCCGCGTCTCCGACGTGCAGCGTCGCCAGATGACGACGGTGAAGGCGCCCAACGTCCACAATATCGCCATCGAGGGCAGTTTCGACGACGCGCAGGCGATGGTGAAGCGCATGTTTGTCGATCCGGCGATGACCGGCAGCTACCGGATCAGCGCGGTCAATTCGATCAATTGGGCGCGGTTGATGGCACAGGTGGTCTATTACTTCGCCGCCGCACTGCAACTGGGCGCGCCGCAGCGCAAAGTCGCCTTCGCCGTGCCGACGGGTAATTTCGGCGATGTATTCGCCGGCTATGTCGCGGCGCAAATGGGCCTGCCGATAGAGCGGCTGATCGTCGCCACCAACGTCAACGACATTCTCCATCGCGCACTGACCAGCGGCGACTATTCCGCCGGGACGGTGACGCCCACGGCGGCACCGAGCATGGATATCCAGGTCTCGTCCAATTTCGAACGGCTGCTGTTTGACGTCGGAGGACGCGACGGTAACGCGCTGGCCGCGCAGATGCGTGGCTTCGAAACGGCGAAGGCGATGCAACTCACCAATGCCCAGCGGCAGGGCGCGGCGGCTTTGTTTACCTCGGCACGCGCCGATGCGGGCGAGATGACCCGAGCGATGAGCTGGGCTGCGGAAAAGTGCGGGGAAATCATCGACCCGCATACCGCGATCGGCCTGCATGCCGCACGCCATGCCGGAATTGACCCGGCCATTCCCGTGGTCACGCTGGCGACCGCGCATCCGGCCAAGTTCCGCGATGCGGTCGAGCGCGCCACCGGCAAGCGCCCTTCGCTTCCCGCGCGGGTCGGCGATCTGTTCCAGCGCGAGGAAGCCTGTACCGAGCTGCCCGGCGACTATGACGCGATTGCCGCCTTCGTCGCGGAGCACGCCACGAAGAGCGCCTGATGGCCGCGCTTGCTTCGCAACCGCTGGTGATGGTGGGCGAGGGCTGGGACGGTTTCGCGCTGCTCGACAGCGGGCACGGGCGCAAGCTCGAACGCTACGGCCCCTACCGCTTCATCCGGCCCGAACCGCAGGCCATGTGGTCGCCGCGCCTGCCCGAAAGCGCGTGGGACGCAGATGGCGAATTCGTGCCCGGTTCGGACGAGGATGGCGGCGGGCGCTGGCACTTTGCGCGCGAGGTTCCGCAGGAGGGCTGGCCACTCGCATGGCGCGATGTGCGCTTCACCGCACAATGCACGCCCTTCCGGCATCTGGGCTTCTTCCCCGACATGGCGCCGGTTTGGGAGTGGATGCGGGGGATGTTGGCGGAACAAACGGACGCCCAAACTCTGAACCTCTTCGGCTATACGGGCGTGGGAACGCTGGCGCTGAGCGAATGCGGCCCTGTCACCCATGTCGATGCGAGCAAGAAATCCGTTGCGCAGGCGCAGGAAAATGCGGCCCTGTCCGGCATGGCCGAGCGCTCGGTGCGCTGGCTGGTGGACGATGCGGCCAAGTTTACCGCACGCGAAGTACGGCGTGAGCGGCGTTACGACGGCATTATCCTCGACCCACCCAAATTCGGTCGCGGGCCGAAGAACGAGACATGGCGGCTCGAGGAAGGGTTACCCGGCCTTGTGGCCGATTGCCGCCGATTGCTCGATTCTGACAGCCGTTTTCTGTTCCTGACCGCCTATGCGGTGCGGATGAGCTCGCTGGCTTTGGGTGGTCTGCTGGCAGAGGCCTTCGCCGACATGCCCGGCACCATCGAGCACGGCGAACTGGCGCTGCACGAGGATGGCGAGGGAGGGCGGCTGCTCCCCACCGCCATCTTCGCGCGCTGGAAAAACGGCTGAACTGAAATCGAGGCCTCAGGTGGCCTGCAATGCCGCCAGAAACTCGCGGATTCGCGCGGCGTTGTAACCCAGATCAGACAGGCCCACCCGGCTGACGGAGCGCATGTCCACTCTGGTGCTGCCGTCCGCGATCGGTGTCACCTCGACAATCACATCGTCGCGGAAGCGGATATAACCGGCAAAGGCCGTCGCCTCCATTTGCCCTGCCTCCGCGTCGACATAGGCTATTTCCCAGCCGCGTTGATCGGCAAGCGCGCGGGCGTCAGCGAGCACCTCATCCGGGCTTTTGTCGATCACCACCGGCCCGATGTCCGGATAACCCTCGCGGTGGGCGGCACGCCATTCCTCGATATTGTTGAACGGGATGAGGTTGTCCTCGCGCAAGCTGAGCGTTGTAAACTGCGGCGGATCGTCCACATCGGTGGTGATATCGTGCAGCCGCGGGGACGTCTGCGCGGGGGCGATGACGGCATAATACATGACCCCCAGCATGCCGAGTGCCAGCGCGATAGAGAGGTAAGCGGGCCATTTGGGGCCGTTCTTCCGCACAAAGCCTATGATGAGCGCGACCAGGCCGATGACCCCGCAGGCCTGTATCACGGCCTGCGAACCCATGAACCAGCCGAAGCCGACGATTTTTTCGATCAAGTCGTAGCGTGCCAGCGTCAATGCGATCAGCCCGATGGCGATAGTCGCGACGATTCCGACCAATGCGATTACGCCGATCCGCCATGCCCAGCTTTTCTTGACCATGCTTACACTCCCGAGACCCGTTGCTGCCCGAGATTGGGCCTGTCGGGACCTGCTTGCAAGTGTTCTTGCCAGCAAGGAAGCGCGCTGCCATGCCACACTCAGCATGGCCGACAGCCTCTTTCTCGAACTCACCGACTTCGTGCACGATGTCTATACCGGCATCTATTCCGAAGAGACGGGCAAGCCGCAAAAGCTGGCCTTTACAGTTCGTGCGCGGCTGAAGATTTCGAGCCATTACGATCCCGACACGCCCTTGTCGGAGAGCAAGAACTACATGGATCTGAAATTCGCCTGCTCGGATGCGCTGGGCGACACCCATTTCAAATTGATCGAATCGGTCGCAGATCATGTCTGCGAGACCTTGTTCCTGCAGGACGAACGGGTTGAGGAGGTCAGCGTCAAGATCGTCAAGCTGGCCCTGTCCGAAGCGGGCGAAAGAATCGGTATAACCCTTACGCGTGAGCGGCGGTGATGGTGTCGCCTGGCTTCGTTAATGCCAGGGGCCTGGCCGATTCTCCACTCGATGCCGCGAGCCAGTTTCATGCCCGGATTGTGCCCCCGCTGCGTGAGGCGATGAAGCGAAACGCGGTCCTTGTCGTGTGTTTTGACCCTGCTGACCACTCTCACCGGGCGTGGAGGCTGGCTGCCATTCAGGACCTTGCGCGTGAGGCGGCGCCATCGTGCCGTATCAATGCGGTCGTGGGCGAATTGAACGGCGCGTCGGCCGATGTGCTCGCGTTTCTCGGGCGGTCGCCCGGCGTGACTGGCCAGATTCTTGAGGTGGATGCAATTTCGGGCGAAAAGGCTTAGGCTTGCGGCAATGACCTCTTCGACCGGCCCCCTTGTCGATGCTCTGCAGCGTCATATCACCTATCTGCGGCTCTCGGTCACCGATCGCTGCGATCTGCGGTGCAGCTATTGCATGCCCGAGATGATGCAGTTCCTGCCCAAGAAAGAGGTGCTCAGCCTCGAGGAATTGCACCGGCTGGCGCTGGCCTTCATTGATCGGGGGATCACCAAGATCCGCCTGACCGGTGGCGAACCGCTGGTGCGCCGCGACATGATTGAGCTGGTGCGGGCACTTGGCCGCAAGCTGGGGCCAAAAGGTCACGGGGGGCTGGAAGAGCTCACCCTCACCACCAACGGCACGCAACTTGCTCGTTTTGCCGGTGATTTGGCGGCGGCGGGCATGGAGCGGGTCAATATCTCCCTCGACACGCTCGATAGCGGTTTGTTCCAGCAACTTTCGCGCCGTGACCGGCTTGCCGAAGTGCTCGAAGGGATAGCCGCAGCGAAGGAGGCCGGCCTCAAGGTCAAGCTCAACACCGTGGCGCTCAAAGGCCTGAACGAGCAGGAGATTCCCGATCTTGTCGCATGGGCGCATGGGCAGGGTCACGACATCACTTTGATCGAGGCGATGCCGCTGGGAGAGGTGGATGACCAGCGTGTCGAGCATTATCTGCCGCTGCCGATTATCCGCGACCGGCTGGAGGAGATGTGGACGCTCGAGCCGCTCGACTTCACGACCGGCGGGCCTTCGCGCTATGTCCGCGTGGTTGAAACGGGTGGCCGGCTTGGCTTCATCACGCCGCTGACGGGCAATTTCTGCGCCTCTTGCAACCGCGTCCGCGTGACCGCGACAGGCCAGCTCTATGCCTGCCTTGGCGGGGCGGAGAAGGTTGATCTGCGCGCGGCTCTGCGTTCCGAAGATCCCGATGCCCGTCTGGCCGAGGGGCTGGCAGAGGCCATGCGGATCAAGCCCGAGAAGCACCATTTCCGCATCGCCCAGGGCGTTGGTCCGGCGCAGCCGCGGCACATGTCGGTGACAGGCGGCTAGCCATGGCGGTACGCCTGGTGTTCCTCGGCAAACTGGCAGACCTTGCGGGAACGGATGAGCGCGAGATTGCCGCGCCGCTCGACTGGGACGGCCTGCTTGCCGCCCTGGATGGGGCGCTGGCCGAGGCGGTGGCGGGCGAGCGTATGCGCATCGCGGTCAATGGCGCCTTGCTGGCGGACAAGACCACGCTCGCAGCCGCGGATGGCGACGAGGTGGCGCTGCTGCCCCCCGTCAGCGGAGGCTGATATGGCGGTGGATGTCCGCCTTCTCGACCAGCCATTCAATCCCACCAGCATGGTAGGCACCTTTACCAGTTCACATCCAGGGCTGGGCGGCGTGTGCACATTTGTGGGCGAAGTGCGGGGCGAAGTGGGTGTGGAGGCGCTCGAACTGACGCATTACGGCCCGATGACGCTTCCGGGCATGCGCAGGCTGGCGGATGATGCCGTGGCTCGCTTTGGACTGATGGGGCTGCTGATGGTTCATCGCACCGGCGAAATGCGTCCCGGAGAGCCGATTGTGCTGGTTTCGGCCTGCGCCGCGCATCGGCGCGGGGCGATCGACGCGGTGGATTTCTGCATGGATCACCTGAAGTCCGACGCCTGGTTCTGGAAACGTGAGAAGCGTGACGGAGCCTGGCGCTGGATCGAGCCGCGCGAGGACGATCACCGTGATCTTGCGCGCTGGAAACAGGGCTGATTCCTAAAATCGACCCTGATTGACTCAGGTCAAGGCGCGCTGGGCCATCGGCGGGCAACTTCATCGCAACAAGGATGGAGGTCTCAGATGGTCGAAAAACTTACCCGGGAACGGATTGCGGAACGCGCCACGATCCATGCGGCGCCGACTGCCGAATTCAGTCAGCCCCGGGTTGATCGAACATTCGAACTGCCGCGCGCGCTCTATGGGTGGACTGTGGCATGTTTTCTCGGGTTTCTCGCCATTACGGGCGTTGGCTTTTCCAGCCCCGGCCTGATCCTTCCAATGGCGCTTTTCGTCGTTGCCATCGTCGCAGGCTTCGGTGTCCCGACGATCTGGACCAGGCTCTCGCCGGAAACAGACAGCCAGGCGCTGGGTATGGCACAGTTCAGCAAACAAGGAATCCACACGCTGACGGGGCATACTACTGCCACTCAGGCTACCGTACAGGTCCTGATTCTCCCGGTCCTGATCATCGTGTGGGGGGTGGCGGTCGTGACTATCGCCGCCATAGTCAGCTGAGGCCCGCTGCGACCCGGCCTCAGTCCTGACGTCCAAGGCGCGCGGGGTCGAGAACCACGATTCCGCGCGCCCCTTTTCTTTCGATGGCACCGCCGCGCTCCAGCCGCGTGATCGACCGGCTGACCGTTTCGATTGTCAGCCCCAGCATGTTAGCGATCTCCCCGCGCGTCAGCGGTAGCTCAAAGCTTTCGGCGGGATGGCAGGGCGAGGTGCTGGCCGCCTGAGCCATCGCCAAGATCAATGTGCCGACGCGTTCGGTGGCCGAGATGCGCGCATCCATCGCCAGCAATTCACGGCTCCGGTGCAAATCCTCTTCAGAGCGGCGCAGCAAGGCCCGGGTCAGCTGCGGGTAAGTCGAAAGGGCGTTCGACATGTCGGACTTGGCAAATACGCAAAGCTCGCTGTTGGTTAGCGCGACCACGTCGAAGGTCGAGAACGGCGCGAACAGTTCGCCGATGAACCCTGCCGGATGGACGAGCGCGAGAATGCGCTCATTGCCGTCTTCGTCATGGCTGGTGACCTTGAGCGCGCCGCTGACCAATGTGGCACATGCTGCATTCTCGTCCCCTGCGGCAAACAGCATGTCCCCGCGAGAAAGCTTGCGGGTGCGGCCCGCGCGCGCCAGATCGCCGCGCTCCCCTTCGGACAGGACCGAGCAGGCAGCGCGTTCCCTGACGGGGCAGTGGGCACAGGCAATCGTCACCCTCTTGCCCTCATCTTGCCACCTGGGCGAGAAGCCCTGCGATCCGGGTATCCTGCGCGTGGACCTGCGCTTCTACAACTTGTCGCGCGCCCTCTATCTGCAATGTTTCACCGCCCTGCGTCACCGCATCGACATAGAGGCGGTCGAGGTCGGCAAGCGCGACCATGGCCACGCCGCGGCGCGACTCGAGCCCCGCGATCGCGACCTGCGCCACCGCCCAGTTCTCGCTCCCCACCGGGCTGCCGCTGGCGCGTTCGACGATAGGGGTGGCCTCGCGGGCAGAGGCCAGGAAGGCTTCATGAGCGCTCGTGGCCGTGGTGGTCAGCGCGCCCAGCGATTCCAGTGTTGCGGGCGTGGGCGCAGAGGGCACAAAAGCAATGGCGCGCGGCGCCTCGAACGCGCCGGTCACGCGCTCGTTCTCGCGCAGGGCAAGGCTCGGATAGTCGCCGGGCGCACTTGCGCAGCCGCCCGCTAGTGCGAGCGTCGCAACCGCTGCCATGATCCTGCCCATGTTTGCCACCCGGTTACCTTTAGCTTCCTCCCGCCCAGCTTTCCAGATAAGGATTTCTCATGGCGTCTGCGGCCCATTGGCCGGTTGACAGCCAATCGGGCTTGGCCTAACGGCTGCCGCGACTTGCAGGTGCCTTTGCGGGCGCCTTTTTTGTCATTGCTGCGGGGGTAAGCCTCCAATGCGAAGACACCTAGAAGAACGGAATCAGGAACCATGTTCGCTGTAGTGCGCACGGGCGGCAAGCAATATCGCGTCGCCGAAGGAGACAAGATCGCGGTCGAGAAGCTGGCAGGCGATGCCGGCGAAACGATCACGCTGGGTGACGTCCTGCTTGCAGGCGAAGGTGCCGAACTGGCCGATGCCAGCAAGGTGACCGTGTCGGCGGAAATCATTGCCCAGGCGAAGAGCGAGAAGGTCTTTGTCTTCAAGAAGCGCCGTCGGCACAATTACCGCCGCCGCGCCGGGCACCGCCAGCAGATGACTTTGCTGCGGATCGTCGGTGTGGGCGAAGGTGCCGCCAAGAAGGCAGCACCCAAGAAGGACACTTCGGAAGTCAAGGCCGCGCCCAAGGCGACCAAGGCCGCCCCGGTAAAGGACGCCGCGCCCGCTGCGGCTGCCGAACTGGATACGACGAACCTTTCGCTGATTTCGGGTATTGGCCCGACGATCGAGAAGAAGCTTCACGCTGCCGGTATCAAGGACTGGAGCGACATCGCCGCATGGGACGAAGCCACTGCGGAAAAGATGAACGAGGAGCTCAAGCTGGGCAATCGCCCGGCGAAGGACGAATGGGTGGAGCAGGCCAAGGAACTGCTCGCTGGCAAGCCGCCACGCGCCAAGGTCGACCAGGCCGAGGCCGCGCAGGCCAAGAAGTAAGGATCGCGAACCATGGCACATAAAAAAGCAGGCGGTAGCTCGCGTAACGGTCGTGATTCGGCCGGTCGTCGCCTCGGCGTGAAGAAGTTCGGCGGTCAGGAAGTGATCGGCGGCAATATCATCGTGCGCCAGCGCGGCACCAAGTTCTATCCCGGCACCAATGTCGGCATGGGCAAGGACCATACGCTGTTCGCGACGTCGACAGGCCGCGTGCGCTTCCACGAGGGCAAGCTCGGACGCAAGTTCGTATCGGTCGACGCAATGGCGGAAGCTGCCGAATAATCGGATGACTCGATAAAAGGGGCCATCCACCGGGATGGCCCTGCCGGACCTCTAGCGATCCGGCACCTGGAAGGAGATGGGCCAGACCCGTCTCCTTTTTTGTTGTCTCCTTCCCGCGCGTTGTTGCCCAATTCGATGTGGGGCGCTGCGCCATCAGCGAAGGAGGACGAGCAATGTTCATCCGTACGCCAAACCTGTTCCTGAGGCCGGTTTTCGCCGAAGACTGGCGCGCGCTCTATTGTGGCATTGCCGACCGGCGGGTGGTCTCGATGCTGGCCAGCGCGCCTTGGCCCTACCGGCCCGAACATGCGCGCGATTTCTGCCGCCGCCCCCTGCCAAGGGGGGCGATGCGCTTTGCCATCACACTCCCGCAGGTGCAGAACTGCCCCCTGGCCGGCATGATCGGCCTCGATGCACCTGGGGGCAAGAGCGCGGGGCATGAACTCGGCTATTGGGTTGCGCGCCAGTGGCAGGGCCGCGGAATCGCCTCAGAGGCAGTTGCAGGGGTGCTGGAAATCGCCCGCGCCATCGGCATTGAGCGCGTGGAGGCAGGCCACTTCGTCGACAATCCGGCCTCCGGCCGCGTGCTTCGCCGCGCCGGATTTGCCGAAACCGGCGAGGTCCGACCCACGCCCAGCGCCGGGCGCGGCGGCAAAAGTGTGCTGGCGCGGCGCTATGCGATCGCGCTGGGTGTGCAGCAGGTCAGCACTCCGGGCCTCGCAGCCGCGTAGCGACTATTCGGCGGGCTCGGTTACGGGTCCGCCGAACTTCGCCTCGCCAGCCACATTGGCAAGCGCCCTGTCATACTGGGCGATCAGCTTGCTGTCGTCGTGGTCCCACGGGTGGAATCCCGGCCGGAACCAGGCCAGCCATGCTGGCGCGATGCGGCGTAATATACCTGGATTTACAAATAGATATTTCACCAGTTTCAGGCTCGCCCTGTAGCTGCCAATGCCGTCCTGCTGCATAAGTGAAACCGCATCGACAGATCGATTCCACAGGAACTTGCGCGTCACCTTCAGCATGACAAGCGCGCGCACCAGGTATCGCCTGCGCGGTTTCCAGCTGCGCGTGGCGTGCAGGAATGTGTCGAAGGCGACTGCCTTGTGCTCGATTTCCTCGACCGCATGCCATAGCCACAAATCTGGATCGCCAATGCCCGAATCGGCCACCGAAGCCGGATTGCTCAGAAATTCGGCAGCAAACATGGCGGTGAAATGTTCGAGCGCCGTGGTGATCGCGAGTTGGACGACCGGCGGATTGTCCTGCGATTCGGAGACCAGGGAGGCGATGCGTCGGTCGATTTCGCCCAGGTCATAGCCGCCTTCCTCGGCCGCACGGTTGAAATGCACATGTTCGCGCGTGTGGTTGATTTCCTGCCGGATGAAGTCGCGGATCTGGTGGGCCAGCCGTTCGGGGGCGCTGTCACGATGCACTTTGACCGCCGCGATAAACATGGCCTCGCCGCGCGGAAAACCTGCAGATAGCGAGGTGAACCATGCGGCGGCGACCTTATCGCGCTGAGTATTGCGTGAGGAGTCGTGTCCGAAGCGCAGATTGCGCACCGTCAGTGGGCGGGCGGGCTCCCGGCGTCTCGTCGGTTCGCCTGATGACCGGTTGACGTCCTTCTTGAGGCTGGATGGTGACATGGGTAAGTCCTTGTCCTGAAAAGGGACAGTGCGTGGGGGCAACAATGACAATAACTTACACTAATGTCAATTAAGCGACGCCTCAGCCCCGATGAGAGCCGCGCTCTCGCGCTCGAAGCGGCGCGGGAACTGCTCATCGATACCGGACCGCAAAGCGTGACCTTGAAGGCCGTGGCGGCGCGAATCGGGCGCACCCATGCGAATCTGCTCCATCACTTCGGATCGGCGGCGGGCTTGCAGAAATCGCTGGCGGTCTATCTGGCTGAAACGGTCTGCGCCTCTATCGCCAAGGCGGTGGAGGCCAGCCGTGCCGGCATCGGCAGGCCCCGCGACGTGGTCGACATGACGTTCGACGCATTCGGGCGTGAAGGGGGCGGGGCGCTGGCGAGCTGGATGCTGCTGTCGGGAAATGCGGATGCGCTCGATTCGATTCTGGAAGCCATTCACGCGCTGGTCGACGAACTGCATCCTGACGAACACCATCAGGCACAGGGCCGCACGATGCACGAGGCGACGCTCACGCTCGTCCTGCTGGCGCTCGGTGATGCGCTGATGGGGGCGGGCCTGTCCCGGTCGCTTGGCGTCGGGCGTGGGATTGCGCGCGACCGGGCAGAGGCGATGCTGATGGCTTCGCTGGAAGCTGCAGGGCGGCCCTACTGAACCTTTGCTGCAGCCACTCTAGGCCGGAGGCGCGAGATCGAGCCAATCGGGCAACAGGCCGGGTGCAATACCCTCCACCCGCAGATGATCTACCGCCAGACCCAGAACAGGATAGGCGGCCTTGCGACGTTTCTCGTCCGACAGGTCGAGCGGAACCACGACCAGCCTTCGGTTCACCTTGCTGCGCCAGTTCATCCGCGCCGTGTTCTCCTGCCCGATGTAACAGCCCTTGGAGAAGGACACGCCATGCAATTCGGCGGCATTGGTCTCGAGCCAGAGCAGATCGCCCAGTTCGGTGCGCCCTTCGGGAACGCCCAGCGACAGCCGGTGCGCGAGCCAGGCATCGTCGGCGGACGAATCACTTTCTTGCACGGGTGCGATCCAGCGCTGGCCGAGCGCGCCAAGCCGCGGGTCCGCTGCGCCGCCATCGCCTTGGAAAGCCTGCCAGTGGATTCCGAGCGTGTCGTCGCGGGCGATCTCGATCTTGCGCCGGAATCGGTAGAGCGAGAGGCGCTTTACCAGCTCGTCCGCCACATCAGCCTCACAATCGAGCAGCATGGAACCCTCGGCCCCCGGCCATACGATGAAATCGAACAGCGCCTTGCCCTGCGCGCTCAGCAGGCCCGCATAGACGGGCAGGTTGCCGGTAACGTCATTGGTGACGAGGCCCTGCAGAAAGGCTGTGACGTCTTCGGACGGGTCGGTCGGGGAAAGCCGCACAAGGGTGCGCGAGAACAAGCGGGTAGCGGTCATGGGTGACAGATAGTGCGGCGCGCGCCATAGGCAAACCATGACCGACACTTTGACGATCCGACACCCCGACGACTGGCATGTTCATTTGCGTGATGGCGACATGCTGGCCGGTATCACCGAATATACGGCGCGCCAGTTTGCCCGCGCCATCGTCATGCCAAATCTCTCCCCGCCGGTGACGACGGTCGCGGCAGCTGCGGCCTATCGTGAACGGATTCTCGCTACCCTGCCTGATGGCGTGGATTTCACCCCGCTGATGACCTGCTACCTCACCGATCAGACCGACCCGGATGAGCTGCGCGAGGGCTTTGCCAGTGGCGTCTTCACCGCTGCCAAGCTCTATCCGGCGGGCGCGACGACCAATTCGGCGAGCGGTGTCACGGATGTCGCCAATATCATGGGTGCGCTCGAGGTCATGGCCGAGATCGGCATGGTGCTGTGCGTCCATGGCGAGGTGACCTCTGCCGATATCGACATATTCGACCGAGAAGCGGTGTTCATTGAGCGCGTGCTTGTGCCCCTGCATCGGCGACTGCCCGAACTGAAGATCGTTTTCGAGCATCTCACCAGCAGCCAGGGCGTCGCCTTCGTCGAGGGGACGGGGCCGAATGTGGCCGCCACGGTCACGCCGCAGCACCTGCACATCAATCGCAATGCCATGCTGGTGGGTGGCATCCGCCCGCATGCCTATTGCCTGCCGGTCGCCAAGCGCGAGGAGCACCGTCTGGCATTGCGCCGCGCGGCTACCTCAGGCTCGGCCAAGTTCTTCCTGGGCACCGACAGCGCGCCCCATGCGCGCGAGGCGAAGGAATCGGCCTGCGGTTGCGCGGGTATCTTCAACGCGCCCTTCGCGCTCGAAAGCTACCTTGCCGTGTTCGAGGAGGAGGGCGCGCTGGACGCCTTTGAGGCGTTTGCCTCGCTCAACGGTCCGGCGTTCTACGGTCTGCCGGTGAACGATGGCACGGTGACGTTCGAAAAGGCGCCTGTGATTGTCCCTGAAAACATGGACATTGCCGGGACCCGGGTGGTGCCCTTCCATGCGGGCGAGGAACTTGGATGGCGTTTGCTCGTTTGATTTGAAGTCGATCGAGCACGGCTGGTGGCAGCTGGCGCATTTCTGAAGGGCGGGTTGCAGACGGTTCATAATCGTCGCGCTATTGCCTTCACATTGAATACAAACGCTATTCGGCACGGTCCTCCCCTGTTGGGCCGCTGTCGGAGCGCGGCCTCCGGGTCGTGTTCAGGGGGTCGCGCCAAGGCGTCCGTCGGGCTTCGGTCAGGCGGGCGCCTTGATATCTGGTGCTGGGAAATTTTGCGCTTACTTTGCGCTTACTTTGCGCTTATTCTGCGCAAAAACCTACGCCCACACTTGCGCGCGGCTGCTCGACCTCGCTGCTGGCCACCGGATAGGCGCAGAAGTCAGGCGCATAGCCGCCTGCAGGGCGATGGTTTCCTGACAGGCCCAGCCCACCAAAGGGCATCGAGTCCGATCCACCGAACGTGGTGCGGTTCCAGTTGACGATACCGGCGCGGATATTGGCCCAGAAGCGGTTATAATCGGCAGGTGTTCCGCCGATCAGCGAGGCTGAAAGGCCGTAACGCGTAGTGTTGGCTTCGGCGATCGCTTCGTCGAAATCGCTGACCCTGATCACCTGCAGAAGGGGTCCGAACAGTTCGATATCGGGGCGCTCGGCCATGGCGGTGACGTCGATTATGCCCGGTGTGACGAAAGGCAGGCCGTCATGTGGCTGGCGCATATGCGTGATAGCCTTACCGCCATTGGAAAGCAGAAACAGGAAGCTTTCGGTCAGTGCGTCGGCGTTTGCATTGTCGATAACCGGGCCGATGTAGGGCTGTGGCTCGTCGAACGGCGCACCCATGACCATGCGCTCTGTCAGTTTCTTGATCTCGGCGATCGCCGCGTCGTAGAGGCTGTCCTTCACGATCAGTCGCCGCGCCGCCGTGCAACGTTGACCGGCGGTAGCGAAGGCGGACTGCACGATCAGCACCGCCGCATCAGGAATCTTCGGCGTGTCCCAAAGCACGATAGGATTGTTGCCGCCCATTTCGAGCGCCACGATCTTGCCCGGATTACCCGCCAGCGCGCGGTTGATCGACACGCCGGTATTAGTCGAGCCGGTAAACAGCACCCCGTCGACATCTGCATGCGCAACCAACGCCTTGCCCTGCGTCGGGCCGCCGATCAGCATTTGCATCACATCACCGGGGATCCCGGCACGATGAAGGCAGCCGACAATAAACTCGGCGCTGGCAGGGGTTTTCTCAGACGGCTTGAAGATCACCGCATTGCCGGCGAGCAGCGCGGGTATGATCTGGCTGCACGGCGTGCTGGCAGGGAAGTTGAACGGCCCGATGACTGCCATGACACCATGCGGCTTGTGCCGGAGCGCAGAGGCGCCTTTGAGATCGCCGCCATCCATACGTCGCTGGCCGGCGCGCTGCGCATGGGCGGTGACCGCCACTTCGACCATGCCCAACACCTGTTCGACCTCGTTTCGCGATTCCCACAAGGGTTTGCCGGTTTCGCGCGCAATCAGTTCGGCAAGATTGCTCTGTTCCGATAATATCTCGTTTGCGAACCTGCGCAGAAGTTCGACCCTGCGGGCATGTGGCTGGGCGGCCCATGTCGGCCAGGCCTTGCGTGCCCGTTCGCAGACGTCGTCGACATCGCCGACCTCGCCCCGCCACAGCACGATGCCAGTCGCAGGTTCGACGGAGACGATCTGCGTCTCAACTTCCGGATCTGCTGCTGCTGATGGCAATGCTGTTCGTCCCCCTCTCGACCTTGTCGCCAATCCCTAGCTGTTAGGATATGGCTTGACCATCGCCCTGTCCGGCCGGGCTGGGGGCTTTCCCCAGCGCCTGCCCCATTTGCCGGATTGCGGCGATCTTGTGCTCGAACATTGTCCAGTCGTCGTGCTCGTCGATGAGCGCCCAAATCGCCTCGACCTCGTCGATCAACATGGACTGCGGCTTGGCCTCATCCCAATAGGTATGACTACCGGGAAGCGGTTCGTGACCGGCAAGTGCCTCCAACCTGCCGCGACCACCGCGATGGCGGTGGAAGAATACGTCGGGACTGAGCCTTTCCTCGCGCATCCGCCGTTCGGCCGCCGCGATCAGCGCACCATCTTCTTCCTCGCCCCGGCTGGCGACGCCCAGGCGCCAACAGAAGCGGCGCCGCAGATTGGCCATGTAGAGATCCGGGTAACGTTTGAGCGCGGCAATCAACGGCTCCGCCTCCGCCAGCGGGCGCAAGGCAATGGCAAGCTGGCCAAGGTTCCAGTTGATCGCTTCGGGCTGCCTGCCGAACGCGTAAAGGCCGGTCTGGTCGAAATAGGCGGCGGTGAAGCTCGGCTCCCACCCAGGTGCGAAACGCCATGGGCCATAATCGAAGCTCTCGCCGGTGATGTTCATGTTGTCAGTGTTGAGCACGCCATGGACAAAGCCGGCGACCATGTAGCTGGCGGCGAGGTCTGCCAGCCGCTCGACCGCCTGGTGCAGCAGGCGCACAGCGGGCTCGTCCGCGCCCGGTGCGCCTTCGGGCGGCGGCGGGCCGGGAAAATGGGTGAGGCAGTAGTCGACCAATTCGGCAAGATGGTCGTGTTCCTCCAGCGCCAGCAGTCGCTGGAAGCTGCCGATGCGGATATGCGAATGGCTGAGCCGCACCATCACCGCCGAGCGTGTGGGCGAGGGCTCGTCATTGCGCTCCAGTTGCTCGCCGGTTTCGATGACCGAGAACGTCTTGGACGTATAGACGCCCAAGGCTTCGAGCATTTCGGTCGCCAGCACTTCGCGCACCGCGCCCTTCAGCGTCAGCCGACCATCGCCAAAGCGGCTGTAGGGCGTCTGCCCGCTACCCTTGGTGCCGAGGTCGAGGAGGCGGCCCCCGTGCTCTTTGGCATCATCGCGCATCTGCGCAAACAGGAAGCCGCGCCCGTCGCCGATCTCCGGGTTGTAATTGCGGAACTGGTGGCCGTGATAACGCAGCGCGAGCGGCTGGGGCAAATTGTCCGGCAAGGCTTCAAAGCGTCCGAAATGGTCAACCCACGCCGCTTCGGAAAGCGTGCCCAGACCCACCGCCTGATCCCAGCGACGATTGCGAAAACGCAATTGCGCGCGTGGGAATTGCGCTGCCTCGACCGGGTCTGCCAGCCAGTCGGCGATCTTGAGGATCTGTGGATCGGGGCGCCAGGGCGCCGCTTGCGGTTCACCGCGCATCTGCCATTAGTGGCGCGCGATTCCCTGCGGCGCAAGTGTGGGGACCCAATCAGCGGCAGGTGCAGATGGCTTCGGACAGGGCGGAAGACGATTTCGAGGTGGGTAGCTGGGAAAGCGCCGACGGCCTGACCCTGCGCTATCGCGACTATGCTGCGCGCAGCGATGTCACGTCCGATCGCCCGACGATCCTGTGCATACCCGGCCTGACCCGCAATGCCCGCGATTTCGAGCCGGTGGTCGAGCGTTTCGCCGGCGAATGGCGGGTCATCTGCCCGGACCTGCGCGGTCGCGGCGCCAGCGATTATGCCAAGGACACCGCCACCTACACGCCCATCCAGTATGTCGAGGATATCGGCCTGCTGGTCGATCATCTCGCGCTGCCGCGCGTCGTCGCTGTGGGCACGTCGCTGGGCGGCATCATCACGGTGCTGCTCGCCATGCAGCGTCCCGGCCTGCTGGCTGGCGCAGTGCTCAACGATATCGGGCCGAAGCTCGAGGCCGTCGGTCTTGAACGCATCCGCGATTATGTCGGTCAGGGCCGCAGCTACCCCACATGGATGCATGCCGCGCGCTCGCTGGCCGAGCAATCGGGCACAGCCTATCCCGATTACGCGATTTCCGACTGGCTGCGGTTTGCCAAGCGGGTGATGTGCGTGGGCCAGAGCGGGCGCATCGTCCTGGACTATGACATGAAGGTGGCCGAGCCTTTTCAGGAACCCGGAAGCCAGGAATCGCTGGATTTGTGGCCTGCCTTCCACGCGCTTGCCGGTTGCCCCTCGCTGACGATCCGCGGCGAGCTTTCGGACATTCTCTCGGCATCGACGCTGGCCGAACTGGACCGGCAATTGCCCGATATGGAGGTGGTCACGATCGCGCGGACCGGCCATGCGCCGACGCTGGAGGAACCCGTCGCGCAGGACGCCATGGCAAGGCTGCTGGCAAGGGTCGGATGAGCAGGCAATCTGGAAAGAAAGTGCTGCATCTGTTCGGGGCGTTCGATCCCGACATTGAAAGCGCGCGCGCGGCATCTGCGATCAACGCGCTGGGTCGGCATGTGCGTAACGCCATCGTTTCGCAGGACCGGGAGGCGCGCGGTGCGGCGCATTTGCTGGGCACTGGCATCGCGGTGAGCTGGCCGAAATTCCCCTCGCTCGAAGGCAGGCCGTGGCCGGGCCGGTTGAAGGGCCTGGCAGCGGCGATGAGCGGACATGACCTCATCTGCACCTATGGTTGGGGCGCGGTTGACGCGGCGCTGGCGCATACGCTGTTCGCCGATGTCTTCAAACTGGCCCCGCTGGTGCACCATGAATTTGCGCCCGACCCGGCGGAACTGGCAAAGGGCGGCTCCTTCGGGAGGCGCTCCTACCGCCGGATTGCCTTTGGGCGAAGCGCAGCGATCATCGTCGGTTCGCCACAGGCAGAGCGGCTGGCGCTCGATATCTGGCAGCAACCGCGCACAAGGGTGCAGTTGATACCCGAGGGCGTCGACACCCGCGCCTTCGCCGAAATGCCGCCGCGCGACGTGCTGCCCAGCTTTATCAAGCGCAAGGGCGAGGGGTGGATCGGCACTCTCGCGGACGGCATTGACCGCGACGGGCTGGCAGTCCTGGTCGGCGCCCTGCGGGCGCTCGCCGACGAATGGCAGGTCGTGGTGCTGGGTGAGATTGACGCCAGCCTGCGCGAAGATGCGTTGACCCTGGCAGAAGAGCAGCAGGTCGATCACCGCCTGCACTTCACTGGCAAAGTCAACGTGGCTGGAGTCATGGGTCTGTTTGATATGCTGGCCTTGTCGCGCCTGCAGGAAAACGCGGCCAGGGCCGTCGCCGGGGCGATGTCGGCCAGCGTTCCGCTGGTCATGCCGCGCGGCGGCGAAACAGGGGCGATGCCATCGAGCGACAATGGCCAGTTCCTGTTCGGAACGAGCGACGAGGACGTCGGCGAGGCGATGCTCGACCGGATACTCGTCCTTTGTGGCGACCCCACGTCTCGCAAACGGGCTGGCAAGGCCAATCGGGCCAGGGCGCGCGAACATTACGACGCGCAGAAGCTGATGGCGCGCCAGCTGGCGCTCTATCGTTCGCTGATGGGGACAAAGGGCGCAGTGGAGGCTGAAGCAAAGACTTAATCCGCCATTCACCCGCGCCGGGCCAGCCTCGCTCTACGGTCGGTGTGCAACTCACCATCAGGGAATTGCAAAGGCCGGTCTATCCGCTAAACAGCGCGGCCAACCCATAATTGGCCTGTGCCCCGGCAATTCTTCAGCAAAGTGGCTTTTCCTATTTCTACGCAACCTCCCACCACCACCGACAAGGCCGCCCGCCGACAGGACGCCGAGCAGAGCGTGCTCATGCGCGAGGTCGACGATGCCGTTCGTCAGGATGATTTCGGCAATGCCATGCGTCGCTACGGGCTGGTGATCGGCCTGTTTGTGGTGCTGGGCCTTGGTGGCTTTGGTGGCTATCTTTACTGGCAGCATCAGCAGGAGGCCGAGCGCGAGCGTTACTCCGAACAGCTGGTCCAGGCTTTCGACGAGCTGGAGGCGGGCAATTTCGACACTGCTGATGCTGAACTGGCGCCGATTGCCGCCAATGGCGGACCGGGCGCGGCCGCCGCTGCGCGCCTGGCGCAGGCGGGCATTGCGCTTAATGCGGGCCGCGACGATGACGCTGTGGCGCTTTATGACCTTGTGGCCGCCGACGAGGAGGCACCGCCTGCAATGCGCGACCTTGCCGCGATCCGGTCGGTGGCGGTGCAGTTCGACACTCTTGAACCGCAGGTCGTGATTGACCGGCTTGGGCCGCTGGCCACGGCGGAGAATCCGTGGTTCGGCAGCGCCGGTGAACTGGTGGCGATGGCCTATCTCGAACAGGGCCGCGATGAACAGGCGGGGCCGCTGCTGGTGGAAATTGCCGGGAACGAGAGCGTGCCCGAAACCCTGCGCGCGCGCACGCGCCAGCTGGCAGGATTCCTCGGCTATGACGCGATCGAGGATGTTGAAGAGATGATGGCCGAAATCGCCCAAGGCGGTGGTCGGGCGGCTTCGGCGCCGCCGCAACAATAATGGACAGGATGATGACGAAGGCGGACCGGATGATACAGGCGTGCAAGCTTGCGACGATTGGTGCCGGGGCGCTCTCGCTCGCGGCATGCGGGGTGTTTGGCGGCGAGGACACGCGCTCTACGCCCACCGTGGGCAATCGCACGCCGATCCTTTCGCGCGTTGCGACCGAAATTGTGCCGGACCCGTCGCTGGCCTCTGTGCCGGTCACCTTGCCGGTCCCGGTCGCCACTGCCGACTGGCCGCAGGCGGGCGGCAATGCTGCCAAGGCACCGGGCCACGTAACCCTTTCCGCAAGCCCGAGCCGGGTCTGGACCGCGCAGGTGGACGGCGCCACCAAGACACGCCGCCTCGCCGCCGCTCCGGTGATCGGCGCCGGATCGCTCTTCGTCGTAGATTCGAGCGGCGTGGTGCATGCTTTCGATGCGGCTACCGGGACGAAACGATGGTCGCACCGGATCGAGGTTTCGGGCGATTTGCGCGATTCCACATTCGGCGGTGGTGCCAGCTTTGCCGATGGCAAGGTTTACGCCACCAGCGGCACGGGCGACGTCGTCGCGCTTGAGGCGGCGACAGGTAACCGGTTGTGGCGCAAGAAGCCCGCCGGGCCATTGCGCGGATCGCCGACCGTGGCGTTCAACTCGGTCTATGTGATGACCCAGGATAACCAGATTCATGCGCTCTCGGCCGAAACCGGTGAGCCGGTCTGGCAGGACGCGGCCGGTTCGGGCCAGTCGGGCGTGTTCGGGGTTGCCGCCCCGGCAGCGGCGCAGGGCAGCGTTATCGCCGGCTATTCGAGCGGTGAGCTGGTTGCCTATCGCTACGAAAACGGTCGCAATCTGTGGTCCGATGCACTGGCGCGCACATCGATCTCGACCCAGGTGGGCTCGCTCACCGATGTGGATGCCGACCCGATTATCGAAAGCGGGCGCGTCTATGCGCTGGGGCAGGGCGGGCGCATGGCCGCTTACCAGCTCACCACAGGGCAGCGTATCTGGGACCTGACGATTGCAGGCATCTCCACCCCCGCCATCGCCGGGAGCTGGCTGTTCACACTGACCGACGATGCCAAGCTGCTGGCCATTGCCAAGGATACGGGCCGCATCCGCTGGGTCACGCAGCTGGAGGCTTGGCGCGACGTCAAGGACCGCGAGGGGCCGATTTTCTGGACGGGCCCGGTGCTTGCTTCGGGCCGGTTGTGGGTAGCCAGTTCGCGCGGCGTTGTGCGTTCGGTCGATGCTACGACGGGCGTGGCCGCCTATTTCACCGAGCTGAATGACGGGGTCTCGGTGCCGCCGGTGGTTGCGGGCGGGACGCTCTACATCCTCGACGATGGCGGGCGGATCACCGCCTGGCGCTAGGGTCCTGACTCAGGCATTGCCGACCACATAGCAGGCCGCTGCAAGCAGGAGGCCGGCAAAGCGGTTGGACCTAAAGCGTGCCAGCGCATTGCCCCCGTCTGCGGGATCGAGCGTAAAGGCCTGCCACAAGAGATGCGCGCCTGCCGGGACCAGCGCCAGCAGCGCCAGCCAGTCTTCGCGCAGCAGCAGGAACGCAAGACCCCAGAAGGTCAGCGCCAGGCAGTAGAAGGCGATGACGCCAGCCTGCACATTCTCGCCCAGCCGCAGCGCGCTCGATTTGATGCCCGCGATCGCATCGTCCTCGCGGTCCTGCAGCGCGTAGATCGTGTCGTAACCCATGCACCAGAACAGCGCGCCTGCATAAAGCGCGGCCATCACCTCCAGATGGTCGGAGCGTAGCGCCACCCAGCCGACCGGCACGCCCCAGGTAAAAACCAGCCCCAGCCATGCCTGCGGCCACCAGGTGATGCGCTTCATGAATGGGTAGGCTGCCACCAGCGCCAGACTGCCAAGCGCCACCAACTGCGCTGGCATACGCAATTGCAACAGCACCACCAGCCCGACGAGACACAGGGCAATCAGCCAGATCCACGCTGCGCGCTTGCTCACCCTGCCGCTGGCGACCGGGCGGCTGGCGGTGCGCTCCACCTGCCGGTCGAGATCGGCATCGACAATGTCGTTATAGACGCAGCCCGCGCCGCGCATGACGATGGCGCCGAGCAGCAGCCATGCAATCAGCGCGACCTGCCAGCCACCGCCCGCCAGCCCCACACCCCAGGCGCAGGGCCAGAACAGCAGCCACCATCCGATCGGCCTGTCGAAGCGCGCCAGCAGCGCGTAATCGCGCAGCGCGCCGGGCAGCAGGCCGACGAGGCGGGTGGCGATGCTCTTTCTCTCGCTGTCGGGTGTGAGTTCGGCTTGCGTCATCGCTTGCGCTCTAGCGGCGGCGCTGGCTAGGTCCAAGCCATGTCCGGCAACCACCAGCCTAAAACGCCCGCATGGCCACCGCGAAGCGCCCCGCGCCTGTTCGTGCACGAACGCATAGCGACGGGCGTGCCTGTCCGGATCGAGGGCAATCAGGCGCATTACCTCGCCAAGGTCATGCGCGTGGCCGAGGGCGACGCAGTGATCCTGTGCGACGATGCGACCGGCGAATGGGCGACAAGGGTGGTCTCGGCAGGCAAGCGCGACGTCGTTCTGGAGCCGGTGGAGCAATTGCGCGGCCGTGAGGAGGTGCCCGATTTCTGGCTGTGTCCGGCGCTGCTGAAGAAAGACCGATTCGATCTGGTGCTGGAAAAGGCGACCGAACTTGGTGCGGCGCGGATCAGGCCCGTGCTCGCCAGCCGCTGCGTTGCCGACCGCCTCAACCCGGATCGCGCGCTGGCCGCCGTGACCGAGGCGGCAGAGCAATGCGCGCGCACGGCCTTGCCCGCGCTCGATCCGCCGGTGAAGCTGGATGCGCTGCTGGCCGACTGGCCGCCCGACCGGGTGCTGTTCTTCGCCGATGAGCATGGCGGGGATGCGCCTGCAGCAGCCTTCGCCGCAAATCCTGGCCCGGCAGCGCTGCTGGTAGGGCCGGAGGGCGGCTTCACCGATCAGGAGCGTGAGGCGATCCGTGCGCATCCCCAAGTGCACGCCATTGGCCTTGGCCCGAGAATCCTGCGCGGGGAAACCGCCGCGATCGCCGCCATGGCGGTGTGGATGGCCGCAGCCGGTGACTGGCCACAATCTCGTTAATTTTCGCGCTGGCGCTTGTTCGTTTCAGCGACTAACGCCCGCTCCCATGAGCACGCGCAAGGCTTCGACAGAAGATGAAATTCGCATCACCTCGCGCGATGAGTTGGTTGCGCCGATGGCCAAGGGTGAAAAGCCGCGCGAAAACTGGCGCATCGGCACCGAGCACGAGAAGCTCGTCTACAAGACCTCCGATCACCGCGCCCCCAGCTATGACGAACCCTGCGGCATCCGCGACATCTTGCTCGCCATGCGGCAATTCGGCTGGGAGCCGGTCGAGGAGGGCGGGCAGATCATCGCCATGTCTGGCGAAGATGGCGCGATCAGCCTCGAACCGGCCGGGCAGCTCGAACTGTCGGGCGCGCCGCTGGAAAACCTGCATCAGACCTGCGCGGAGACCGGGCGCCATCTGGAGCAGGTCAAGAAAGTCGGCGGCGAATGCGGCGTTGGCTTCCTTGGCCTTGGCATGTGGCCCGACAAGACCCGCGCCGAGCTGCCGGTGATGCCCAAGCAGCGATACGAGATCATGATGCGGCACATGCCGCGCGTCGGCAATCTGGGTCTCGACATGATGTTGCGGACCTGCACGATCCAGGTCAATCTCGACTATGCCAGCGAAGCGGACATGGCCAAGAAGTTCCGCACCTCGCTGGCCTTGCAGCCGCTGGCGACGGCGCTGTTCGCCAATTCGCCCTTTACCGAAGGCAAGCCCAACGGGTTCTTGTCCTTCCGCGGGCATATATGGTCGGACACCGATCCGGCCCGCACCGGGATGCTGCCCTTCGTGTTCGAGGATGGCTTCGGTTACGAGCGCTATGTAGACTACATGCTCGACGTGCCGATGTATTTCGTCTTCCGCGACGGCAGGTATATTGACGCGGCTGGACAGAGCTTCCGCGACTTCCTGAAGGGCGAACTGCCTGCGCTGCCGGGCGAATTGCCGACGCCCAGCGACTGGCAGGATCACCTTTCCACCGCCTTTCCCGAAGTGCGCCTGAAAAGCTTCCTCGAGATGCGCGGTGCCGACGGGGGGCCATGGAACCGCATTTGCGCGTTGCCGGCGTTGTGGGTCGGCCTGCTCTATGACCAGACGGCGCTTGATGCCGCGTGGGATCTGGTGAAGCACTGGAATTTGGAAGAACGCGAGGCGCTGCGCGAAGGCGCGCCCAAGTCAGGGCTCGATACGCCGGTTCCAGGGGGCGGAACATTGCATGACATCGCCCGCGAAGCGCTGGCCATTGCCCATTCCGGGCTGGTGGCGCGCAATCGTCCCAACGCTTCGGGCGATAGTGAGGCGGGCTTCCTCGAACCGCTGCATGAGATTGTCTCCAGTGGCGTTGTTCCTGCGCAACGCCTGCTTGACAAGTTCCATGGTGAATGGGGCGAGGACATCACCCGCGTCTATGAAGAGAGCTTCTGAGCCGGCCGACACCTGCCGATCGCGCTTTGCGACATTTCCCACAATGATCCGGCATGGCGTTTGCGATTGCGTCAACCTCAAGCTAAGTTGAGATAGACTCCTCGTTGCGGTATGCGCGCGAGAGTGTTCTGGAAGTTGTCCAATGTCGGAAGAATGTTACATCACGATCGGACAATTGGCGCGCCGCACCGGCGTGGCCGTTTCGGCGATCCGTTTCTATGAGGAGAAGGGGCTGCTGTGCCCGGTGCGGACCGGCGGCAATCAGCGGCGTTTCCTGCGTTCCGACATCCGCCGGGTCAGCTTCATCGTGATCGCGCAGCGGCTGGGGCTGGCGCTTGGCGAGATCGAGGAACAGTTGGCCACGCTGCCCGAGGGACGCAGCCCGACCGTTCGTGACTGGCAGCAGATCAGTCGGCAGATGCGGTTCCAGATTGACCAGCGCGTGCTGTTGCTGACCCGCGCGCGCAACCAGCTCGACCAGTGTATCGGCTGCGGCTGCATGAGCCTGCCGAAATGCCAGATCTACAACAAGGACGATCGCATGGGTCTGAAGGGCTCGGGCCCGCGGGCGATCCTGGATTAGGCGCAATTAAGGCGCCGGTGCGCTCTTACTCTGCCGCCAGTGCCTCGGCCTCGCCAAGATCGACGCTGACGAGGCGGCTGATCCCCTTTTCCACCATGGTCACACCGAACAGCCGGTGCATCCGGCTCATGGTGACGGCGTTGTGCGTCACGATCAGATAGCGGGTCCGCGTTTCGCCCACCATCCAGTCGAGCAGGTCGCAGAAGCGGTCGATATTGGCATCGTCCAATGGCGCATCGACCTCGTCGAGAACGCAGATCGGCGCGGGATTGGTCAGGAACAGTGCAAAGATCAGCGCGGTCGCGGTCAGTGCCTGTTCGCCGCCCGACAATAGCGAGAGCGATTGCAGGCGCTTGCCCGGCGGCTGGGCATAGATTTCCAGGCCGGCCTCCAGCGGATCGTCCGAATCGACCAGTGCCAGATGTGCCTGTCCGCCCTCGAACAGGCGGGTGAACAAGACACGGAAATGGCCGTCCACCTCCTCGAAAGCGGCGCGAAGTCGTTCGCGGCCCTCGCGGTTGAGATTGCCGATCGAGCCGCGCAGTCGGTTGACCGCCTCGGTCAGTTCGGCCTGTTCGGCGACGCTGGTCCCTTGCGTCTGCTCCAGCGCCTCCAGCTCGTCGGCGGCGACGAGGTTGACCGGGCCGATCCGTTCGCGCGAGGCGACCAACCGGTCCATCTCCTCGCTTTCGAGCGCCGAGGCTTTCACCGCTTCGGCGTCGAAATCGAACTTGCCCGCCAGCATTACGGGCGAACACTGGAAGCGCTCGCCGGAAATGCGCGCCATCTCCTCGCGCCGCGACTCTTCGTTTTCGGCCTTGGCGGCAAGACCGGCACGCGCCTCACGCGCCGTCGCCAGCGCCTCGTTGGCCTGCCCGAGCGCGGCCTGCGCCTGCTGTTCGACCTGCGTGGCTTGCGCCAGCGCAGCTTCGGCCTGGGCCAGTTCCGCCGCCAGCCGCTCACGCAATGCCTCGCCGCCCTCGATCTCGCGCATCAGCGAAGCGGGCTTGGCCGCAAAGATCGCGCGCTCTGCCTCTATCTCCTCGAGCCGCGCAGCCATGCCTGACAGGCGCCCGGCGGCCTCGCTGGCACGCGATTTCCAGCTCGCCATGTCGGCACGCTGGGCGCTGGCGCGCTCGCGCGCGACGGCAAGCGCCTGGTCATGCGCGGCAAGTGCGGCACTGGCCGATTGCAGGCCTTCGCGCATTGCCTCGTTCTGGCGCCTTGCGGCATCGAGCGCATCGCGTCCCGCAGCCGGATCGGGCAGCGAATCGCGCTTGTTGCGGGCTTTGGCGAGTTCGCTGGCAGCCTCTTGTGCTTCTCCGGCCAGAGCCCGCCCGGCTTCGGCGAGTTCGGCGAGCCGCGCGACCAGCCTTTCGCTGAGGGCTTCGGCCTGGTCGAGCCCGCGCAGCGCCTGCCGCTCGGTCTCTGCCGCCTGTTGCGCTTCGCGTTCGCGCGCGACGAGCGCCTGTTGCAGCGCGGACAATTCACCGCTGGCGCTGTCATGCGCGCTTTGTGCGCTCTCCACCGCGGCGCGTAGCGCGGGGAGCCTGGCCTCCAGCGCGTCATGGCGGTTGTCGGCTTCGAGTTGCGCCGCCTCCGCTGCGCCTTCGCCGCGCGCGACGAAGCCGTCCCACCGCCGCAGAAAGCCGTCTGTCGTGACCAGCCAGTGGCCGGGTTCGAGATCGCGCCCGTCATCCGCCTCGGCTACGTGAACGAGCGCGAGGCGGGCGCGCAATTGTTCGGGGCATTTGCGCAAATGGCCGGCGAGGCTGTCGGGAACCGATTCGGGCGCAATTCTGCCGGTCCAGTATCGCCCCTCCGCGCCTGCATGCGGTGTGCCCAGCGGCGCCTTGCCATCGCGGCCCAGCACGGCGGCGAGCGCGCGCTCATAGCCCGGCTCGGCGGCGACTCCGTCTATGGCGGTGGCCTTGCCCTCGCGGTTCTGCGCGCGTTTGGCGCGGGCATCGCGGTCGCGGGCCAGCGCGTTGAATTCGCGCTCTATTCCAGAAAGTTCAGCGCGGCGGGCGGACAATTGTTCGGAGGCATCGTCGCGTGCTGCGGCAAGATCGGCCTTGCGCGCCTGCATGTCGGTGAGCTGCTGTTGCAGCGCCGCGCACGCGCTGGCGGCGTCTTCGGCGGATCTGCGCGCATTTGCCAGAGCGGCTTCGGCATGTTCCTGCGCGCCCAGTTCTTCGCGTTGACGGCCAAGCCGCTGGCGTTCCGCCTCCACGCGGTCGATCCGCGATTGTGCCTGCGCCAGTTCCGCCTCGGCCACGCGCCATTCGGCCTCGACTCCGGCATTTTCTGCCGTCGCCCGCGCCAGCGCGAGTTCGGCGGCTCGTCCGGCACGTTCAGTATCTTCGAGCTTGCGAGCCAGTTCGGGGCGGCGCGCCTCATCCGCTTCGAGCGAGGCGGCCCCTTCTGCCAGCGCCTTTTCGAGCGAGGCGAGCGCCCCGGCTGCATCGCGGGTGAGGCGGTCGGCGGCGCCGCGATCCTCTTCCAGCCGTTCGCGCTGGCGGTCAAGATCGGCCAGCCGCTGTTCAGCGGCTTCGAGCTGGCTGGCGAGCGAGGCCATGCGGTGACCATGGGCGGAGGCATCGTCGCGCCGATCGGCAAGCTCGTCGCGCATTTCTGCCAGCTTACCCGCCGCCTCGTGCTGCGCCGTCTGGGCAAGGGTCGCGGCCTCCTGCGCGCCAGCAACGCGCGCCTCGGCCCCCTGCGCCGCCCCGCGCGCCTGTTCGGCCCCGGCAGCGGCGTCGCGCCAGCGGGCAAGCACCAGCCGCGCCTCGGCAATGGCAATTTCGTCGGTCAGGGCCTTGTAGCGCTCCGCCTGTCTGGCCTGCCGCCTAAGTGAAGATATCTGCGAATCGAGACCCGCCATCAGATCTTCGAGGCGGGCGAGGTTGGTCTCTGTCTGCCTGAGCTTGCTTTCGGCATCGCGGCGGCGGACGTGCAGGCCGGCTATGCCCGCAGCCTCTTCCAGCATCTGGCGCCGTTCGGCGGGCCTGGCCGCGATGACCTGCGCGATCTTGCCCTGGCTGACCAGCGCCGGGCTATGCGCACCCGTGGCGGCATCGGCGAAGACCAGTGACACGTCCTTGGCGCGCACGTCGCTGCCATTGACGCGGTAGGCGCTGCCCGCACCGCGCTCGATCCGCCGGGTGACCGAGAGATCCTCGCCGGCAGAATCCTGCGCGTCCAGCTGGACCTCGGCGAAGTCACGCGGCGGGCGGCTGGCGGTGCCAGCGAAAATCACGTCCTCCATTCCGCCCGAACGCATCGACTTGGGCGAGTTTTCGCCCATCACCCAGCGGATCGCCTCAAGCAGGTTGGACTTGCCGCAGCCGTTTGGCCCGACAATGCCGGTCAGGCCCGGTTCCACGCGCAGTTCAGCAGGCTCGACGAAGCTCTTGAAACCGGCAAGCCTGAGCCTTCTGATCTGCATCGCGTTCCCCGTCGCCCTTCCAGCCGGTCCCGAAATCGCGCCCTAGCGCGCCCCGGCCTCTTGCAGCATCGGTTCGATCGTCGCCCAGGTGTTCCCGTCGAGCTTGCGGTCGTTGAGGAAAAAGGTGGGCGTGCCGCTGATTTCAAATTCGTCGGACTGGGTTTGCGACCGTTCGATGATCGTGTCGGCGAGGGAGGGATCGGCCAGGCAGGCAAGCGACTGGTCTTCGCTGATGCCGCGCGCGGCGAACCAGTCGAGCAAGCCCGACTCGCGGGCGATCTGCTGGAAGCGACTGCTATCCTCGGACATCATCGCGGTGTTGAGCGCTTCTCCGTTGGCCTGCGCGGTCGTGATGATGGTGTTGAGATTGGCCCAGCCCTGCGTTGCCAGCGGCATGAATGTGGTCGCATCACCGCAGCGCGCGAGCATGGCGAAGGTCAGGTCGATACCGTCATGGATCTGGTTGCGGAGTTCAAAGGAGACGACGCCGGTTTCAACATAGTCTTCCAGTGCTTCATGCGCTTCGCCCGAGAAATCGGCGCAATGAATGCAGGTGTGGCTGGCATATTCGACCAGTTTGAGCGGCGCGTCGGGATTGCCGATCATCACACCGCCCATATCGGTATCGACGGCTATGTCGGCCCAGCTGAGTCCTTCGGGCGCAGGGATGGCGGCTATCGGCTCACCAGACAGCGAACCTTCCTCGACATCGCTTTCCGAACAGGCGGCCAGGGCCAGCGCCAGCGGGGCGGCAAAAAGGAATGAGGCGGTAATACGGCGCAAGTTCATGTGTGATTTCCCGGATATTGCGACGGACAAGGCTAGCCCAACGACGATTGGCGGCAAACGGCAATAACCGCAAGCAGCGGGCTTTTGCACAGATCAGCCCCGGGTAATTCTTCCCAGGGCAAGCTTGTTGTTGAGTTCCCTTTCAAGGGTCCGCCAGTCATGGACATGGTCGAGCAGAGTGTCGTTAATGAGGAAGCTGGGTGTGCCTTGCACCTGATAGGCTTCAGTCTGGGCCTTGCTGGCATCCTCGATTTGCGCGGCGCGCGCGGCATCGGCAAGGCAGCGGTCGGTTTCGCTGCGCGAGAAACCCTGTCTTTCCATGATGTCGTAGAACTGCATGTCGGCCGCGACCGCCCGCATCCGCGACGGCATCGGGCCATTGTCCCAGCGTTGCTTTTGCGCAGGGGACGCTCGCAGGAATCTCGGCAGCCATGATGCTTGCGCGAAAAATATCGCCCGGTGATTGTCGAAGAATTTCTCCTTCGGCCCGCACTGGGCAAGCAAAGTAGCGGCAGTATCGACCGAATTACGGATCAGCGGGCGAACTTCCAGCCGGACCTTTCCCAGTCCGATATACCCCAGCCGCATGGGCGCGTCGGACGCCTTTTCAAACGCGCCGCAGGCCGAACAGGTGTAACTGATGAAGGCGGTAAGGGCGATCTGCGCATCGGGATTGCCGACCGCTTTGCCAAGCTCGGTGTCTTCATAAACGAAGTTCCAGGCCTGCGCCGCCACCGGGGATGGCAAGAGCATGGCCGCGATCGCCAGCATCAGTGCGGGTAAGATAGGCCCCTTTTGCGTCACGTCGTGGATCTCATGCGCCTATTGGTTTTCGTCACCGCCCATTGAACGGGCCAGCGATTCCAGCACCGCCCGCAGCTCCGGGTCGCCGATGTCGCGCAGGCTGTCGCCCAGCTCCATCGGGATTGGCCTGAGGCCCGGCGGCGCAGTCCGCCGCTCTCCAGCATCGCGCGGCTTGACCGCGCCTTGCCGCATCTTGATCCGTGCCACCGCCTTGTAACCGAAAAAGCGGTTCACCCGCTCGATGATCTCGGGGATGACGTGCTGGATAAGCGGTGCATGGGCTGGCAGCACGACCAGTTCCAGAATGCCGTCGGTGCGTTCGCCTGGCGGGAAGCGAATGCATTCGGGGCTGCAGGTGCGGGCATGGGTTTCGCCGACGATTTCGGGCCAGCGGGTAACGACCGAGCTTTGCACGAAGCCATAGCGGCGGAAGGCGGCGCGCCCGATCTGCGGCACGATATCGGCGATCTGCCGCGCCGGACCGCCGCGAGGCCGTTCATAGGCGCGCGGCTTCTTGACGGGCTTTTTGGGCTGGTTGTCGCGTTCGCGTGGCATCAGGCGAAGTCCTATGCCATGGGCCGGGGATGAGCGATAGGGCCGCGGCGCAGCTTCTCGACTGGTATGACCGTAATGCCCGCGAACTGCCGTGGCGCGTGCCGCCGGGCAGTGGCGAGCGGCCCGATCCCTATCGGGTCTGGCTGTCAGAGATCATGCTCCAGCAGACGACGGTGGCGGCGGTGCGGCCCTATTTCCAGGCCTTCACGAATCGTTGGCCAAGCGTGGAGGCTCTGGCCGCCGCGCCAGATGACGAGGTGATGGCCGCATGGGCCGGGCTGGGCTATTATTCGCGGGCCCGAAATCTCGTGAAATGTGCCAGGCAAGTCGCCGATCTTGGAGGGTTTCCCGATAGCGAGGACGAATTGCGGCAGCTGCCCGGCGTGGGCGATTACACCGCCGCCGCCATCGCTGCCATCGCCTTCGGCAAGCGAGCGGTGGTCGTCGATGCCAATGTCGAGCGGGTGGTGGCGCGGCTGTTCGCGGTGCACGATCCGCTGCCCGGCGCGCGATCCCAGATCCGCGCCTTTGCCGGGGCAATAACGCCAGCAGAGCGGGCGGGTGACTTCGCCCAAGGCATGATGGATCTGGGCGCGCAGATCTGCACCCCGCGCGATGCCAGGTGTTTGCTTTGCCCCCTGTCTTCCGAATGTCGTGGGCGGCAGGAGGGCGATCCGGTCCTGCTCCCCCGGCGTGATCCGAAAAAGGCCCGCACGCAAAGACGCGGCACGGCCTTCTGGATCGAGCGCGACGGTCCCACCGGGCGGCAAGTCTGGCTGGTGACGCGCCCCGCCAAGGGAATGCTCGGCGGAATGCGGGCACTGCCCGATGACGGCTGGAATGCGCGGACCGATGGGGCGGGCGACGCCCCGCTGCCCGGCGCCTGGCGCGCAGGCGGGCTGGTGCGCCATGTCTTCACCCATTGCGAGCTGGAGCTGGGCGTGGCGATCTATGCGGGCGAGCGATTCGATTCGCTGGAAGGCGGGGAGTGGTGGCCGCTCGACCAGCTCGACAATGCGGGACTGCCCAGCCTGTATGCGCGCGCGGCCATGGCGGCCCTGGCGCAAACAACGTGAGGTCAGGCGCTCGTCAGATGAAGCCGCCGCCCAGCATCAGCCTCACAACCGCAACCGCAAAGACGATAAGGCAGAAATTGCGCCCGCCATTGCTGCGCGATAATGCGCCCAGGCCGATGCCGACAACGACCACGGGTAAGGCAAACCAGTTGCCCCAGCCCAGCAGCGGGATTTGCGACGGAATGACGATCACGAGAGAGATGAGACCGAAGAGAACAGAGACAAGGTTCAGCATGTGTCTTATATAAGCAATACAGCCATGCTTGGCAAGATTGCGGCGTTCAAAGGCCAATACCGTTAAGCCTGCTGCAAAGCGCCGGCGTCCAGCTATGCCGGCCAGCCATGTCGGCCAGCAAAAGGGCGAGACCATGAACTACGCATTCCCCTCCGCCACTCTTTACTCCGCCGCGTTGTCACGACGGGCCATGCTGCGCTCCGGCCTGGGGCTGGGGGCCGGCGCCGCGCTTGCGAGCCTGCCATTCCCGCTGCTGGCGCAATCTGGCGCAGGCTGGCCCAATGTCGATGCGATGCTGAGCAATTACGTGGGCGGCGGAAAGGTCGCCAACATGGTCGCCGCATTGGGTCGCGGTGCGCGCGAGGCGCAATTCCTGGCGCAGGGTAGGCGGGGATTCAGCCTGCCCGAGCGCGCCGGGGCGGATTCGCTCTATCGCATCTATTCGATGACCAAGCCGATTACCGGCATGGCCGCCATGATCTGCATTGACGAGGGGCTGTTCGGGCTGGACCAGCCGCTTGCCGAAATCCTGCCGGGTTTTGCCAATTTGCAGGTGCAGAAACGCTATGACGGGGCAATCACGCCCGACAATCTGGAGCCCGCCGCGCGCCCGATCACCATTCGCCAGCTGCTCACGCACACGGCTGGGCTGGGGTATTCGCTGGTGCAGAACGGGCCGATCGCGCAGGCCTACATCCGATATGGCATCGTGCCGGGGCAGGTGACGCGCCTGCCGCTGCCTGCTGCCTTTGCCGGAACGCCCGCCTCCAGCCTCGCCAAGTTTGCCGACAACCTTGCGCGTATGCCGCTGGTCTTCCAGCCGGGAACGCGCTGGTCCTATTCGGTCGGGCTCGACCTCATGGGCCGGGTGATCGAGGTGGTGAGCGGCATGGCCTTCGACGCGTTCCTGAAACAGCGCATCTTTGATCCCGTCGGCATGGACAGCACCTGGTTCCAGGTGCCCGCAGGCGAAGCGGACCGGCTTACTGCAAACTATTTCAGTCTGCTGGGCGCGCTCGTCCCGATCGACATGCCCGACAGCTCGATCTACCTCGACAAGCCCGCTTTTCCCTTTGGCGGGGCCGGGCTGGTATCCTCAGCACGCGATTATGACCGCTTCCTGCAGATGGTGCTGGGCTATGGCCAGATCGACGGGCGACGGGTGATGAGCGAGGCAGCAGTGCGGCTGGGCACGTCGAACCTTTTGCCCACTACCCTGCATCCGAACGATCCGGTGGCGGCGCAATATGGCTTTGGCGCAGGTGGCCGCGTGGGCACACGGGGCGCGGAGATCGGTTCCTATGGTTGGGGCGGGGCTGCCGGCACTCTCGGCTTCGTGCATTTCGGAACGGGAACGCGCGCGACCCTGATGACGCAATACATGCCGTCGGATATCTATGCCCTCGAACAGCAATTCCCGGCGGCCGTGCTGGCCGATCTCGATCGCCAGGGCGACGCATAGGGATGAACTACGGGGGCCAGATGTTGAGCGAGATCGCGTTTTCTGACAACAGGTTGGACCGCGCCGACCATATGCGGACCGATCCCGAGCGGCTGACCGCGATGGAGCGCGGCGGCACGGCGCTGGTTCTCGCGCTCGATGGGCTGTCGCCCGTGCTGGATGCGCAGGACCGCCTCGTCTGGAACGCGCCGTGCACGGACTTTGGGCAGCGCGAGCGGGTGTTTCTTGGCCTGCGCGACGGCGTGCCGCTGTTCGTGCTTGTGCCCGAGGGCGGAGACGACCGCCCGGCCTATCTGCAGCGACCCGACTGGGCGGCAATATCGCGGCTGTCTGCCGACGAACTGGCGCTCTATGGCGGGGCGCGCAGCCTCGCCGACTGGCATGCGCGGCACCGCTTCTGCGCCCGTTGCGGCGCGCCCAGCGTGCTGACCAAGGGCGGCTGGCAGCGCAATTGCCCGTCCTGCAAGGCGCAGCACTTTCCCCGCACCGATCCGGTGGCGATCATGCTGGTCGAGCATGAAGGGGCGCTGCTGCTGGGGCGCGGCGCGCAATTTCCGCCGCGTTCCTTCTCGGCTCTGGCAGGATTCATCGAACCGGGCGAGACGATCGAACAGGCGGTTGCCCGCGAAGTATTCGAAGAGGTGGGGGTGCGTACCCATTCGGTCAGCTACGTCGCCAGCCAGCCCTGGCCGTTCCCGTCGCAATTGATGATCGGCTGCCATGCTTTTGCCCGTGACCGCGCGCTCATCATTGACCGCACCGAGATCGAGGATGCACGCTGGTTCACCCGCGAGGAGGTGGCAGAGGCCGTCGAAGAAGGGGGCGATACATCCAGCTTCCGGGCGCCGCCTTCGACGGCCATCGCCAATACGTTGCTGTGCTGGTGGCTGGAGAAAGAAGGCCAGGGCGCAGCCTGAAAACAGGGCGATATGTCGGCGACAGGCCGAGCCTCAGATCAGGCCGAGCCTCAGATCAGGCCGAGCCTCAGATCAGCCCGAGCCTTTGCAGTTTTCCAGCCAGTTTTCCGGGAATGATGTCACCGACATCTTCTCCCTCCGCAAGGTCGCGTGGCGGTTCTCCCTTGAGGTAGCGCCAGCCCTGATGCGCGCGCTTGGGACGCGGCAGGACGGCAATGAGCCTTGGCTCGAGTTCGATGAACCAGCGGCCGTTATCCTGTTGCGAAAAGCCGGTAATGGGGGAGCGGGCGACGATATTGTGTTCGTGAATCCAGAATAACGAACCGCCAATGCATTCTTCCCACCTGGTGGGCCGGTAACGCGTGTTCACATCCACGCGCGCCCGGTTGGCATACCAGTTCTCGATATCGGCATAGGAACTCGCCCCGAAAGCGATCTTGGTCAGGTGCAGCGGCATTGTCAGACAGAGATAGGGCACCGCGCCCCCGGCTCAAGCCTAACCAACTAGCCCGGTCGCCACGGCGAGGCCGAGAAAGGCGAAGAAACCCATCGAATCGGTGATCATCGTCACAAACACGCTGGAAGCCACCGCCGGATCCTGGTCGAGGCGCTCGAAAATCACCGGCACGGCCACGCCCGCCAGGCTGGCGGTGACGATGTTGATGATCATCGCCGTGGCAATCACCACACCCAACAGCGGCTCGAATACGGTTGCCACGCCCGCGCCGATCACCGCCGCGACGGTCACACCGTTAAGCAGGGCGACGCGGAATTCGCGCCACAGCATTGCGCGCGTGTTCGAACGGGTCAGCTGGTTCATGGCGATGGCGCGCACGGTCACGGCCATGGTCTGCGTGCCCGCATTGCCGCCGAGCGAGGGCACGATGGGCATGAGGATCGCCAGCGCCACCAGTTGGCCGATAGCGTTGTCGAAACTGGCGATGATGAAACTTGCCACCAGCGCCGTGCCCAGGTTCGCAACCAGCCAGCGCACCCGCGAGGCATAGGCGTCGCGGATCGGTTCGTTGATGTCGCCTTCGCCCGCACCGCTCATCAGCAGGGCGTCTTCGCCGGCCTCTTCGGAAATGATATGGACGATGTCATCGACGGTCAGCTGGCCCACGAGCCGCCCGCCATCATCGACGACAGCAGCGGAAATCAGCGCGTATTTCTGGAACCTTAGCGCGACCTCTTCCTGGTCCATATCGGTCGGGATAAGCGTCTGGTCACGGGCCATCACGTCAGCCAGTGGAATATGGCGGGGCGTGCGCAGGATCCACGAAAGCTGGCAGGTGCCGACCGGGCGGTGCCGGGGATCAACCACGAAGACTTCAAAGAATTCGGTCGGCAGAACGTCGCTGTCGCGCAGATAGTCGATCAGGTCGCCGACATTCATGTGCTCGGGCACCGCGATCAGTTCGCGCTGCATCAGGCGTCCGGCGGTTTCTTCCGGATAGGCGAGCGCGCTCTCGATTGCGGCGCGGTTCTCGGGCCCCAGTTCGGCAAGGATGGCTGCGCGATCGCCGGCATCCAGATCCTCGATCATCTGAACGGCGTCGTCGGTTTCGAGCTGTTCGGCGATTTCGGCGACGGCCTCTGGCCGCAGCGCTTCAATCATCGAATCGCGCACGTAATCGTTGAGTTCGGCGATAACCTCGCTCGACATCAGGTCGGTGATGGCGGCGGCAAGGTCGCGGCGCTCGCCGGGCTGCAGCAGTTCGAGAAGGTCGGCGATATCGGCGGGGTGGAGCGGTTCGACCAGTTCGTAGGCGCGGGCCTCGTCCATGGCCTCCACCGCTTCGCGCACATCACGCACGAATTCGGGCTTCAACCGGTTGTCCTCGTCGAAATGCTCGCCCGGGCCGCGCGCCTCGGCATCCCCGGCTTCGGGCTTGGTTTCGGGCAGGGCGTCGATTTCGGCCATCGGCGTCGGGTCTTATGGAGACGGGCCGCAAAAGCAAGCAGGCGGGTGACAATGACGCAAACGCGCTCTACTGCGCGGCCCGGAATTCACTTTGCGATGTCCAGTTGGAGAGACACATGGCCGACCCGAAACTGACCTTCACCCTCGACACCGGAGACGGGACGGACAAGGAGGTGGTGATAAAGCTGCGCCCTGACCTGGCGCCTTCCCATGTCGCGCGGATCACCGAACTGGTGGGCGAAGGCTTTTATGATGGCGTGGTGTTTCACCGGGTGATCCCCGGCTTCATGGCGCAGGGCGGCGATCCGACCGGCACTGGCATGAGCGGTTCGGACAAGCCCGACTTGAAACAGGAGTTCAGCGACGCGCCGCATGTGCGCGGCGTGTGCTCGATGGCGCGCACGCAGAACCCGGACAGCGCCAATTCGCAATTCTTCATCTGCTTTGACGATGCGCGCTTCCTTGATCGTCAGTACACGGTCTGGGGCGAGGTCGAGAGCGGCATGGAGCATGTCGACGCGCTGCCCAAGGGTGAACCGCCACGCGAACCTGGCAAGATCGCCAAGGCGACCATCAGCTAAGCATCGTTTCAGTTATACTGAAACATCTGCGGTTCGGGCCCGCTCCCGCCCCCTCTCCCAGCCTCCCGACAGGATAAACGCCGGGAGGTCGGCAGGGTGAGGGGGGCGGTTGCCGCTTCCACGCAAGTGAGAAAAATCTAGAGGTTCGCTTCGACGACCCAGTCGTGGAACTGTCGCACCGGTCGGCTTTCAAGGTCGCCGGGGCGACACAGGAACCAGTAGCTGTAGGGGCTTTCAACCTCGAAATCGAACAGCCGGGCAAGGCGCGGGTCCTTGTTCCGGGCGATATGGTCATCATGCATAATGGCGATGCCAAGGCCCTGCGCGGCGGCCTCGAGGATCAGCTGCCCCGAATCGTAATGATCGATTGCCGATGGCTGCCAGTCGCCGATCCCCAGTGCCTGCTTCCATGCATCGAAGCTCATCGGCATGTCGGTATGAACGAGGAAGGTCTGCTCGATCAGGATTGCGGGGTCGGGCGTGTGCCCGACCTTCTCGGCAACATTGCGATTGGTGATCGCATGGATCCGATTATGGTCAAGCCGGACGCTGTGCAGCCCTGCATCAGGTGAATGGGCAAGGGCGATCGCGGCATCGAGCGTATCGCCCACACGGCCCACCAATTGCGGACCGGTGTCGATATCGAGGTGAAGGCGCGGATGGCGCTCGCGCAGCTCGGTCAATCGCGGGAACAGGCGCTGGGTGCCGAACAGCGGCATCACGCCCAGGCGCAGGCGCTGCAATTGCACATTTTCCGATTGCGCCTCCACCGCGAGCGCAAGGGCGTCGAGATGCTGAGACACCGATTCGTAGAACAGCCGACCTTCTTCGGTCAGCTTCATGCTCTGGCCAGCGCGCGAGAACAGCTTGCGTCCGGTGAAGTCTTCGAGGTTGCTGATGCGCCGCGACAGCGCCGAAGGGCTCAGATTGAGCTCTTTCGCGGCGGCACGCGCGGAGCCCAGGCGGACCACGCCGACAAAGGCTTCCAAAGCGCGCAAGGGGGGGAGCTGGCGCATCGAGGATAATGTCCACTTTTTTGCAAGTATGTCGAGCGCGATTTTATTGCGTTGCAACAAGATTGGCGCAGATTCACCCGTTTTCAACGGCTTCCGGATTATCGGCGGCAGGGGCGTGGAGCCGCAATCGGGTGACATGCGTCTCGTCGCCTGCCAGCACCTCGATTCGCCAGCCCACCGGATGGCCGACGACGGTGCCCGGTGGCGGAACGCGCTGGGCAAGCACGAAAGTGAGGCCTCCCATCGTGTCGACCGATTCCTCGACCTCGGCGATGCGCGGGTCGCCGACCCGGTCGGCAACAAAGTCCAGTTCGGCGCGCGCGTCGATGTCCCAGACGCCATCGGCCACCTGGACAATCGGATCGACCGGGATCTCGTCATGTTCGTCCTCGATCTCGCCGACAATCTCCTCGACCAGATCCTCGATCGTGATGAGCCCGTCAGTGCCGGAAAACTCGTCGACCACGATCGCCAGGTGGGTGCGCCGCGCGCGCATGTCGGCCAGCACGTCGAGCGCGCCGCGCGATTGCGGCACGTAGAGCGGCTGGCGCATCAGCACCGTCCAGTCGGCAGGCGGAGCACCGCCGGTGGCAAGGAAGGGAAAGATGTCCTTGATATGCATCATGCCGATCACGTCATCGAGCTGCTCGCGATAGACCGGAATGCGCGAATGGCCGTGTTCGGCAAACAGCGCCACCAGCTCTGCCCAGCTCGCATGGGCGGGAATGGCGATGATCTCGCCGCGCGGCACGGCCACATCGTCGGCATCACGCTCGCCGAAATGCAGCAGATTGCGCAGCATCGTGAGCTCGAGCTGCGACATGTCGCCGGAAGAGGGCGCTTCGCTCTCACCGGCCTGTTCGTCCTCGTGCTCGTCGATAGCCTCCTCGATCTGCGCACGCAGAGAGGGTCCTTCGTTCTCTTCGAAAAGCGAGCGGATGGCATTCCACAATCCGCCGCTACTGTCCGCGTCTCCCTGCTGGGTTTCGCCGTTCCTGGAATCGTCGGGCATGGCCCGTTACTTTCTCCTATGCATTGTCGCCGTCCCCATATGGGTTGGCCAGTCCGATAAGCGCAAGCGCCTTTATCTCCAAATCTTCCATTACCTGCGCCGCTTCGTCGGATACATCGTGGTCGTGACCGGCAAGATGGAGCAGGCCGTGGACGATCAGATGGGCGGCGTGGTCCGCCAGTTTCAGGCCCTTTTCCGCCGCTTCGCGTGCGCAGGTGCCGTGGGCGAGGGCAATATCGCCGAACATTTGGGGCGGGCCGCCACCATCGAGCGCCAGCAGTTCGGCGCGCTCCAGCATCGGGAAGGAGAGGACATTGGTCGGCTTGTCCTTGCCGCGCCAGTCGCGGTTGAGTGTCTGGATATCCTCGTCCGAGGCGAACAGCAGGCTGGTGACGAGGCGCGCATTGTCCAGTTCAGGTGCAATCTGCGCCAGCGCCTCGGCGCATCTGTGCGCCAGCGCTTCCCAGTCCACGCGGTCGTCCCATGGGCCCTCAATGGCGATTTCGAGCTGCATCGCGAAGGCCCATAGCGTGGATTTTGCAGACCGGGAAAGTCAGGAAATCAGGTTGGGTGGGGATGGCGGGAAACGAGGGGCGGAATTGGCTGCGTTAATAGCTGGAGTTGGGTGGAAAGCGGTCGTCAGTCGCTCAGCCCATGGGCATCAATTGCAGCATGCATGATGCTCAACTCCATCACGACAAAAGCGGCTGAAAACCATAGCCATCCAGCCTGAATCCCAGTCCAATGCTGCAACAAGTAGGCGGGCAAGATTCCCAAAACTAAAAGCGCTCGTATCCACAATAGTGGTAACGTGCCGGTCCGTATTCCAAACAACCCCCACTCGGGGTCCGAGAACGTTTTCTGTTTGCCCGGCCAAACATCGTCGCCTTGCATCGCCAAATTAGCGAGATCCACGCCCCTTCGATAGAACCGGCTGAAGAGCATCCGAAGGAATAAAAGTGTGGCCAATCCTACAACGAACAGTGTGCTCGGAATTATAAATGGCTGGATCTGCTGAAAGGTAAATCCGAACAACGCTAATATACCCGCCAGACCTGCGGTCCACAAGCTGAACACCCTGAGTTTGCGGTCCATCACAAGCCTGATCCTAGCGAAGCACGTTATGTCCGCAATTGGGTCGTTAGCGGTCACTCGTCCCGCTCAGGCGTCCTTGCCCTCATAGGCTTCGACGATCCGTCCCACGATCGGGTGGCGCACCACGTCGGCGACGGTGAATCGGGTGATCCCGATCCCGTCGACACCCTCCAGCCGCCCGACCGCATCAGCAAGGCCAGACTGGCCCACGCCGCCCGGAATATCGACCTGCTTCGGATCGCCGCACACCACCATGCGGCTGTTCTGGCCGAAGCGGGTCAGAAACATCTTCATCTGCTCGCGCGTGGTGTTCTGCGCCTCGTCCAGAATCACGAAGGCATCGGCCAGAGTACGCCCGCGCATGAAGGCGATGGGCGCAATCTCGATCTCGCCGCTGGCGATCCGGCGTTCCACCTGTTCGGGCGGCATGCAGTCGAACAACGCGTCGTAAAGCGGGCGCAGATAGGGATCGACCTTTTCCTTCATGTCGCCGGGCAGGAAGCCGAGCTTCTCGCCAGCCTCCACGGCCGGGCGCGACAGGATCAGCCGCTGCACGCTGCCACTGATAAGCTGCGCCACGGCCTGTGCGACGGCCAGATAGGTCTTGCCGGTGCCTGCCGGTCCGAGCGCGAAGATCACGTCATTGCTGGTGAGCTGGCGCATATATTCGGCCTGCATGGCGCTGCGCGGCGCGATGGTCTTGCGCCTTGTGCGGATCATGATTGGCGGCCCCTTGGCCTCGCCGGTGATGATGCCGTCCAGCGTTGGCTCGTTCGACATGACGATCAGCGCCTCGATCGCGCCGCTATCGACCTCCTCGCCTGTTAGCAGTTTCTCATGCAGCTTGAGTAGGACATCGCGGGCGCGGGCCACCTCGTCCGCCGATCCCTCGATCACGACCTTGTTGCCGCGCGCGGCGATGAATACGCCCAGTCGATTCTCGATCAGGACGAGATTGGCGTCAAATTCGCCAAACAGGGCGTGAAGCATCGCCTCTTCGCTGAAAGTGACCTCGATCCGGGCGCGTTGCGGCGGCAGGGAACTGCCGTTTCCGGCGGTTGAGGCGGACCCCGGGCGAATCGGGGTGGCGGTGCGTTGCGGTTTCCTGCCCATGCGCTCCTTTCGGCGCTGAAGTCAGACTGATACGCCCAACGATAGACCGGCTGCGCCAACTGGCAAGATGGGGTTGCAAGCATGCCGGTGGATAGTCACGATACAGTCACCTTTGGGATACGGCGATGCGTGGTCAAATCGCGGTGAATGTGGCGGCTCAGTGTCTGCCGACAATCCGCCGGAGCCGCTGGAACCGCTGCCGGAACAAGCCCTAGATACTTGCGGGTTCGAGCAGGGTTCCGGCCATGGAGTTTGGCCCGCCCTGCGCCATCGTCACACGCACCATGTCGCCAATCTTGGCATCGCCTTCAAAGAACACCGATTGCAGCCACGGTGACTTGCCGATCCACTGGCCCGGCTTCCTTCCGTGCCGTTCGACCAGCACTTCGCACGATATGCCCGCGCTCGCCTGGTTGAAGGCCAGCTGGTGGCGGTTGATCGCGGTCTGCAAGCGCTGGAGCCGCTCGTCCATCACCTCGGGCGGCACCTGCCCGCCCATCGTCGAGGCGGGCGTACCGGGGCGGGGCGAGTATTTGAAGCTGTAGGCCTGCGCATAGCCGACCGCATCGACCAGCTGCAGGGTCGCTTCGAAATCCGCTTCGCTCTCGCCAGGAAATCCGACGATGAAATCGCCGCTCAGCGCGATGTCGGGCCGGGCGGCGCGGAACCGTTCGAGCAGATGCAGATAGCTTTCGGCGGTGTGGCTGCGGTTCATGGCCTTCAGCACTGTGTCGGAGCCGCTCTGTACCGGCAGGTGCAGATAGGGCATCAGTTTGTCGACTTCGCCATGCGCGTCGATCAGCCCGTCTGTAACGTCGTTGGGGTGGCTGGTCGTATAGCGGATGCGCCTGAGATCGGGCAGGTCCGCCAGTGCGCGGATAAGGCCATCGAGTCCGGTCGGTCGGCCCTTCCTATCCTCGCCCGTCCAGGCGTTGACGTTTTGCCCCAGCAGCGTGATCTCGCGGGCACCGGCCTCCACCAGTTTCTCCGCTTCGCGCAGCAAATCGCTGAACGGACGCGATATTTCGGCACCGCGCGTATAGGGAACAACGCAATAGGTGCAGAACTTGTCGCACCCTTCCTGTACGGTGAGGAAGGCGCTCGGCCCGCTCTTCCGGCGCTTGGGAAGTGCAGCAAACTTCGCATCGGCGGGCATGTCGGTGTCGGTCGCGCGCTCACCGCCGGCAGCCCTGGCGATCATCTCTGGCAGGCGGTGATAGGCCTGCGGGCCGACCACCATGCTCACCGCCGGTGCGCGGGCCATGATCTCCTCGCCCTCGGCCTGCGCCACGCAGCCGGCGACCGCGATCATTGGCGGTCGCTCGCCCCCGGCCTTCACCAGCCGCCCGATGTCCGAATAGACCTTTTCCGCGGCCTTCTCGCGGATATGGCACGTGTTGAGCACGACCATATCGGCGTCCTCGCCATCTGTGGCAGGGGCGATGCCCTGCTCACCGAGCAGTTCGCCCATGCGCTCGCCGTCATAGACGTTCATCTGGCAGCCGTAGCTCTTGACCCTGTAGGTCTTCGGGAGGTCGCGTCTTTGCATGGGTCGCGGCGCATAGAACAAAGCGCGGCAAAGGAAAAGCGCCGGGCGTGGCTTGCCTCAGTCCCCGGAACTGGCTGGCCCATCCGGTGGCTGATACCGGATTGCCGCCACCGTATGGGCAAAATCGCGCAATGGGGCACCGCCGCGTGCCTCGATCAGTCGTGCTTCGATCGCGTGCCGCGCGGTCTTTGCGATGGCCTTGCGCCCGCGATGCTCGGCAGGGCTGAACGGGTCGAGGAAGTGCAGATCGAGCTGGAAAGAACCGCGCCGCGCCAGCACGCGCAGCACATTGTGCACCCCGCTTTCATCGCCGATCCAGCCGATCCATTCCGCCACTTCGCGGTAATCGACCACGACCGGTTGCACCATCACTCCGGGCGGTGGCGGCTCAAGCACCGAGAGCATCGAGCTCTTGAACGGCAGCAAGGAGTGTCCATCCGTGGTGGTGCCTTCGGGAAAGACCGTGATCGACCAATTGTCGAGCATGGCCTCGCGCAATTGGTTGATCTGCTCGGCCACACCCATGCGGTTCTCGCGCTGGACGAAGACGGTGCGGTTCAGGCGTGCGAGCCAGCCCACCAACGGGGCGCGGGCCACCTCTGCCTTGCTGACGAAGGCGGTGCCGCTGGCGCCCGCCATTGCCGGTATATCCATCCAGGAGACGTGATTGGCGACAAACACCACTTCGCGGCGCAAAGGCGTTCCGACGCGGCGCACCCGCGCCCCGGCGATCCGCGCGGTCGCGGCCAGGAACCACTTGGGGAAGGGGGATCCATAGGCGAAGACGCGGAAGAGATAGTGGAGCGGCACAAAGAGGATCAGCAGCAGCACCAGCGCCAATCCCCGAGCGGTGACACGCAACCAGCCAAGGCCGGATAATGGCGATCGACGGCCACGTGCGATATCGAGCCGATGTGCCGAAAGCTCGCTATGCCGCATCGCCCCTCAACCCGTCGGTGCAGCACCAGGCAAGGGCCGCCTCACTCCCCGCGATCGGTGCGAACGCCGTAAAGTTCCATGCGGTGATCGACCAGGCGATAGCCAAGCTTTTCGGCGATCTGCCTTTGCAGGGCCTCCAGCTCGGGATCGACAAATTCAACCACCTTTCCGGTTTCGACATCGATCAAATGGTCGTGATGCGCCTCTGGCGCCGCCTCGTAGCGGGCGCGCCCGTCGCCGAAATCGTGGCGGTCGAGAATGCCGGCTTCTTCGAACAGGCGGACGGTGCGATAGACCGTGGCGATCGAGATCTTCGGGTCGATCGCCGACGCGCGCGCGTGGAGCGCCTCCACGTCCGGATGGTCCTCGCTTTCGGACAATACCCTCGCGATGACTCGACGCTGGTCGGTGATGCGCAGTCCGCGCTCAGCACACAATGCCTCAAGGTCAATACGTTGCTGCAATCGATGCCCCGGTTTCAGTTTGGTGACACAACGCCACTATGTGAGCGACGGAGTGCGATTACAACTGCCGCGATGGGGCCGCTCACACAACCTTTTTGCGGCGACCGCGACGTTGGCCCGGCTTGCGGCCAAGGCCGATCTTCTTGGCCAGTTCACGGCGCTTCTCGGCATAATCGGGTGCGACCATCGGATAATCGGAGGGCAGGTTCCAGCGCTCGCGGTATTCGTCCGGCGTCATTCCGTGATCGGTCATCAGATGCCTCTTGAGCATCTTCATCTTCTTGCCATCTTCTAGGCAGACGATGTGGTCGTTCTTGATCGAGGCGCGCACCGAAACCGCTGGCTCGGGCGGTGTTTCGACCTCGGCGGTCTTACCCAGGCCGGCAAGCGCGCCATAAACATTTTCGATAAGCGCAGGCAGCGCATCGACATCGACGTTGTTGTTCGCGACATGCGCGGTGACGATATCCGACGTGAGAGTGATAAGCATTTCGGTAACGTCGGCGGATTCGATGTCCATATTTCTGACCTCAAGGATTGCGACACAAAGGGTTTTTGCAGCCTTGTCTTGGCTGATGTTGGGGTGCGATTGCATGATGGAAGGCATTTTACAAGTGTGACTTGGCCGAAACCACCAATACTTCTGGATCGCAATTAATCTCTTGGGGAAGAGATCTGCTTTGCAAAGGTCAATGCATCAATCGGCCCCAGAGTTCCGCGCCGGTAATAGTCTCGGCGTAGTCCCACCTGCTCATATCCATTGCGCCGGTAGAAATGCCCGGCATCATTATTTTTGCGCATCTCTAGAAACATGCGGGTAACCCCGCGCTCAATTGCGGCCTGTTCGAGCCTATCGAGCAGGGCCTGGCCGATCCCGCGACCGCGCCATTGCGGCAGGACGGCGATCAAGAGCAATTCTTCTTCGTCGGAAACGAAGCGCGACAGCGCGAAGCCGACCGCAGCGGCCGGATCGCGCGGTTCGTCACCGTGTGCATCGGCAAGCAGGCAACGGGTGGAGGGGAAGGAAAGTGCGTCGCCAATCTGCCGCCGCGTCCACGCTTCTCCGTAAGCAGGGTCGAAGCCGGCGTGCATCACGCCCATGATGGCATCGAGCATACCGGTGTCGGGATCGTGACGGGGCTGCGTGCTCATGGCTGAGTGCTCATGGCTGCGTGCTCATACTGGCGCACCATCTCTGACCCCGGGCAGTCTGGCGTCCGGAGCGCGGCCGTAGATCGGCGCAAGGTCGGTGGTGAGCAAAGCTGTCGGCACAAGCCGAGATTTGCGCGCATCGGGCAAGATGTCGAGAACTTCGTGCGTCTCGCCGGTCAGCTGCGCAAGCTCGCCCGCGCGGTTCCCGGCCAGCACCTTGTAGCTGGCGAGGCTGGCTGCCTCTTGCGGCCGGCGCGAAGCCGCAGCTCCCTCGGGCATCCCGGCCTCGTCGAAATCCTGCACGAACCACTCGCCATGTCCGCCCGCCATGCACACGGTGAGCATGTTGCGATGCCGTTCCTGCGCCATTGCCGCTACCAGCGCCAATGTCGGATAGCCGAGCACCGGGGCCCCCCAGGCCAGCCCCAGCGCCCGGGCCGATGCCAGCCCGATCCTCACACCGGTGAAGCTGCCCGGTCCTAGCGAGACGAGGATCTGATCGGCGCGGCCTTTACCCGGCAGCCCGGCGATCAGCGGAACCAGTCGCTCGGCATGGCCGCGCCCGAGGATTTGATGAACATGGGCGCGACACTCCTCGCCCTCGAACAGCGCCACCGAACAGGCCTCTGTCGCGCAGTCGATCGCAAGGGTGAGCATGGCCAGCTAAGCGCTCAGATCAGCCGGTTGAACGCATCAAAATCGGGTCGCGGAAGGCGTGGGAACAGCTTTTCCGGATCGCCATATCCGACCGAGCAGATGAAATTGCTTTTCCAATTCGGATCATCGGCGAAGAAGTCGGCATCTACCGCCGCATTGTCGAACCCGGACATGGGGCCACAATCAAGGCCCAGCGCGCGGGCAGCGAGAATGAAATAGCCGCCCTGCAGGGTGGCATTGCGAAAGGCGCTGGTCTCGCGCAGTCCCGGCTTATCGGCAAACATGTCACGCCCGCCAAGGCCCGGGGCGAGCCAGTCAAGCTGCTCGTGGAATTCGACATCCATGGCCAGGATCGCGCAAACCGGGGCGTTGCTGACCTTTTCCTTGTTGCCTTCCGATGCGTGACCGGCGAGCCGTTCCTTCGCTTCGGGCGATTTGCACCACACGATCCGCGCCGGAAGCTGGTTCAACGAGGTCGGGCCCATCTTCAGAAGTTCCCAGATCGCCTGAATCTGTTCGTCGGTCACCTCGCGTCCGTCGAACCATTGATAGGTCCGCGCTTCACGGAAAAGCTGATCGAGGGCGGGATCGGCTAGGGGACTGGCCAAGACTGTTTCTCCTCCGGTCAGGAATTGCCGGGCGCCGAAGCGCAGGCGATCAGGCGGCGCGCACTTCGCTCACCTCGGGCACATAGTGCTTGAGCAGCCCCTCGATCCCGTGCTTCAGCGTGGCCGTGGAGCTGGGGCAGCCGTTGCAGGCGCCCTGCATTTCCAGATAGACAATGCCCTGGCGGAAACCGCGATAGCGGATGTCGCCGCCATCGCCTGCTACGGCCGGACGGATGCGGGTTTCAAGCAATTCATGGATCTGCGCGACGATGTCGGCGTCAGCGGGATCGTCGCCGACATCGCCTGGCTGGGCTCCGCCTTCGGGCGGGACTGCGATGCCGCTCGCATCGCCTCCTGCGAACAGGGGGGCGCCGCTGACAAAGTGGTCGAGCAGGACCGAGACGACCTGAGGCTTGAGCACGCTCCAGTCAGCTCCGGGCGCGGCGGTGACGGAGACGAAAACGCCGCCGAAGAAAACGCCCGTCACCTCGCCTGTATCGAACAGTGCCTGCGCCAAGGGCGAGGCCTCTGCCTGTTCGGGATCGGCAAAGTCGCGGGTTCCGGACGGCATGACCTGCTGGCCGGGCAGGAATTTGAGCGTCGCGGGATTGGGCGTTGTTTCGGTTTCGATGAACATGTCTGCTAATTAGGAAGGCGAGGGGGCTGCGGCAAGGGCGAGAAGCCACCCCCTCCTTGCCCTTTATGCGTGAACCATTCACACAAGCTTCATAGCTTGAAGGCCTAGTTGCACCCCATGACATTACTCCAGCGCCTTACCGGCGTGCTCCCGCTCGCTTTCTTCGCTGTCCTCAGTCCGCTTCCCGCTTCGGCGCAGGCACCCGCGCGCGAGGTTGCACCTGCCGCTGCGCCGGCGTCGCAGACTTCGCCGCAGACGATCTGCGAGCGACCGCTGTCCTTGCCTGTCGAGGCACCGAAATATTCGCGGCCCGACGATCCGTGGATCTATCGCGGCACGGATATCCCGGTGGACGGGGAATGGCTGATGGGCGAGATGCCCAACGGATTGCGCTATGCGGTGCGCAAGAACGGGGTGCCGCCCTGCCAGGTTTCGATGCGCGTGCGGATCGATGCTGGCGCGCTCTACGAGGAACCCGACGAGCTGGGCTATGCCCACCTGATCGAGCACATGGTGTTTCGCCAGTCGCGCGATTTTGGCGATTCAGAAGCGATCCCCTATTTCCAGCGCCTGGGTGCGCGGCTTGGCTTCGATACCAATGCGTTGACCACGCATACGCAAACCGTTTTCAAGCTCGATCTGCCCAATGCGCAGGAGCCTGTGCTGGCCGATTCCATAAAGCGCTTTGCCGGGATGATCCGCGAGCCAGCCCTGTCGGCCGCCAATCTGGCCGCTGACGTGCCCATCGTTCTTGCCGAGCGGCGCGAGCGCGCCGGGCCCGGAGAGCGCATCGCCAGCGCCATGCGCGAGACATTGTTCGCCGGACAGCCTTATGCCGAGCGCATACCCATCGGCACGGTCGAAACCTTGCAGGGTGCAACCGCGCAGTCTGTACAGGCGTTCCACCGGCGCTGGTATCGGCCCGAAAATGCCGTGGTTGTTCTGGTTGGCGAGGCCGATCCCGAAGTGCTCGCGGCCTATGTTGAGCGCTATTTCGGCGATTGGGAGGTTCCGGGAGAGCTCGCCCCGCAGCCCGATTTCGGCACACCCATGCCCCCCGCAGGTACCGCCGCCAACGATAATGTAGACGACGTGCCGGTGGGCGAGGTGCGGGTGATCGTCGAACCCGGCCAGCCGCGCAGCGTCACTTACGCGATCCTGCGTCCCTGGATCGAGGTGCTCGACAACCTTGAATACAACCGCGGCATATTGATTGATTCCATTGCCGAGCACGTCATCAACCGGCGTTTGGAGGAGCGGGCACGTGCGGGCGGCAGCTTCCTTTATGCCTCGGTCGGGCGCGACAAGGTCAGCCGCTCTGCCGACGTGACTTTCGTGACGGTCGCGCCGCTCGGCGACGATTGGGAAACCGCACTAGCCGAAGTGCGCGGCGTCATTGCCGACGCGCTCGCCGAAGCGCCCAGCCAGGAAGAGATCGACCGCGAAGTGGCCGAATACGACATCGGCTTTGTCGACATGGTCGGGCAGTCTGAAATTCAAGCGGGGGCGGCGCTTGCCGATACCGTGGTCGGGGCGCTCGACATCCGCGAATCGATTGCCGCGCCGGAAACCTTCCTGTCGGTGTTTCGCGGCATGAACGACCGCTTCACGCCCGAAGCCATCCTCGAACATACCCGTTCGATTTTCGATGGCGAGGTCGTGCGCGCGGTCATGCTGGCGCCTGAAACCGAGCCGGGGAGCGATGACGAAGCGAAATTGCGCGCGGCGCTGATGGCGCCCGTCACAGCTGACAATGGCGCCCGCGATGATGGCGTTGTTCTGGGCTTTGAGGATCTGCCGCCGATTGGCACGCCTGCTCTGCCCTCCAGGAGCGGGCTGCTCGGTTTCGACACGGTTGAGGCCATGGAATTCCCCAATGGGGTGCGCGCCATGATCTACGACCGGGAGAACGAGCCGGGCCGGGTCACCGTGCGGGTGCGTTTTGGCGGCGGCTGGCGCTCCTTTGAGGAGGACGAGGCCGTCCATGCGATGCTCGGGCGCATGGCGCTTGTCAGCCAGGGCTTCGGCGACGTCGACCAGAGCAGGCTGGACCGGCTGGCTTCGGGTCGCAAGCTGACCTTCAACTTCTCGATCGATGAAGGGGATTTTACTTTCGAGGGCATTACCCGTGCCCAGGATCTGGCGGACCAGCTCTATCTGTTTGCCGCCAAGCTGGCCGATCCGCGTTTCGATGCTGCTCCGGTCGAGCGGGCCAAGGCCAGTGCTTTGCAGGCCTATGCGTCCTATGGGCGCGATCCCAACAGCGTGCTGGCGCGCGATCTCGATTTCCTGTTGCGCGGCTCGGACCCGCGCTTCGAGACGCCCACGCCCGAAGAGATCCGCGCTGCGGACCCTGAACAATTCGGCCGCGTGTGGGCGCGCCTGCTGGCGCAGGGGCCGATTGAGGTGGCGGTGTTCGGCGATATCGACCGCGATGCGACGATTGCTGCCCTCGCGCGCAGCTTCGGGGCGCTGGCCCCGCGCGCACCGTTGACACCGCAGATTGCCGGGCGCGCTTTCGGATTCCCCGACGGCTCCGACACACCCGTTATTCTCACCCATTCCGGCGATAGCGACCAGGCCGCAGCGGTGATCGCCTGGCCGACCGGTGCCGGGTCGGACCGCCTGCCAGAGGCGCGCAAGCTCGAGCTACTGGCGCAGATCTTCGGCAACCGCCTGCTCGACGGTATGCGCGAACGCGCGGGTGCGAGCTATTCGCCCTCCGCCGGTTCGTCTTGGCCGCTGGACCTTGCGCAAGGCGGCAATCTGTTGGCCATGGTTCAGCTGCGCCCCCAGGACGTTCCGACCTTCTTCGACGAGGCTGACCGGATCGCGGCCGACCTTGCTGCCAACGGGCCGACCGAGGACGAGATGGCACGCGTCCTTGAACCAATCCGTCAATATCTGGGCCGCGCGCAGACCGGGCACACCTTCTGGCTCAACGAGCTTGAAGGTGCGACATTCGACGCAAATCGCATCGCCCATATCGATGGCTGGTATTTCGACTATGCCAATGCAAATCCCGCAGAAATGCAGGCGCTGGCGCAGAAATATCTGGCAGGCGAACATGGTGCCTTCAAGCTTGCGGTCATGCCTGCCGACCCCGCCGGAGATCGCAGCGTCGAATCGGGCCGCTAGTGCCTGCTCAGCCGATTGCACATGAAACCTTTGTCAGCGGCGCATGGCGTCACTAGATAGGCCGTATCCCGGCAGGACTGGACGCTTGCATGGCTACCGTGCCAGGCAATCCGCCGCTCCGCCAAATTCGAACGATTAGAAAGCGTAGTTAGAGTGGCACAGGACTGGAACCCCGCAAGCTGGAGGCAGGATCGCTTCATCGCCAAGCACCTGCCGGAATATCAGGATCAGGTTGCCCTGGCCGAGGCGGAAAAGACGCTGTCGGGCTTCCCGCCGCTGGTGTTTGCCGGCGAAGCGCGCGAGCTGAAAGCGCAATTGGCCCGTGCCGCTGCGGGGGAGGCCTTCCTTCTGCAGGGCGGCGATTGCGCCGAAAGCTTTGCCGAATTCGGCCCCGACAATATCCGCGACACCTTGCGCGTGCTGTTGCAGATGGCCGCCGTCCTGACCTTTGCCAGCAAAATGCCGGTGGTGAAGCTGGGCCGCATGGCCGGCCAGTTCGCCAAGCCACGAAGCTCGCCGACAGAGACGCAGGGCGATGTCACGCTGCCCAGCTACCTTGGCGATAATGTCAACGGGATCGAATTCTCGCCCGAAACGCGCGTCAACGATCCGCAGCGCATGGTGCGCGCATACAGCCAGGCAGCGGCGACGCTGAACCTGCTGCGCGCCTTCACCAATGGCGGCTATGCCAATCTGCGCCAGGTCCATCGCTGGACGCTCGATTTCATGGGCCGCAGCGCCTGGGCCGAGCAGTTTCAGTCGGTGGCCGACCGCATTGGCGAGGCGATCGATTTCATGGAAGCGTGCGGGGTCGACATCGAAGACCAGCCGCAGCTCAAATCCGCCAGTTTCTTCACCAGCCATGAGGCGTTGCTGCTCCCCTATGAGGAGGCGATGACGCGGCAGGATTCGCTGACCGGCGAGTGGTATGACACCTCGGCCCACTTCCTGTGGATCGGCGACCGTACCCGCTTCGATGACAGCGCCCACGTAGAATTCATGCGCGGGATCAAGAATCCGATTGGCATGAAGTGCGGCCCCTCGCTGGAACCTGATGCGCTCCTGCGGATGCTCGACGTGCTCAATCCGGCGCGCGAACCCGGACGCATCACCCTGATCAGCCGCTTCGGCCATGAAAAGGTCGAGGCGGGCCTGTCGCCGCTTATCCGCGCCGTGGCGCGCGAAGGGCACCCGGTGGTGTGGAGCTGCGACCCGATGCATGGCAACGTGATCAAGAGCGAAAGCGGCTTCAAGACCCGGCCCTTCGACCGCATCCTGGCCGAAGTGCGCGGCTTCTTCGCCGTCCACCGGGCCGAGGGCAGCCATGCGGGCGGCATCCATATCGAGATGACCGGGCAGGACGTGACCGAGTGCACGGGCGGCGCCGTGGCGATTACCGATGCGGCTTTGGGCGATCGCTATCACACGCATTGTGACCCGCGTCTCAATGCAGCGCAATCGCTCGAGCTGGCTTTCCTGATTGCCGAGATGCTCAATCTCGAGATGGAGGAGCGGCGACGCGACGCAGCCTAGGGGCATTACCTAGGCGGGTGATCGAACCGCCTAACCATCACGCGCCTATTCCCTGCAGGCTTGTTGCCACGGGGACCAGGATTGAAGCGTTCGGCTGATTTACGGACAATTGTCGTCGGCGCGCTCGTTTGGGCGGCGTTGGCCAGCGCCTCGCTTGGTGTCGGCACCGGACTTGGCGGACAGGTTCCCATCTGGCTTCCTGCGGGCGTTTCGGTCGCCATTTTCGGCCTTACCGCTAAGCGGCATTGGCCCTTCGCCTGCGTGGTGCTCGGCCTGACAGGCATCACCACCTTTGTCGCCAGCGGGGTGCCATGGCCCTTCGCGGTGCTTCTCGCTCTCGCCAGTCTGGCGGAAGGCATGATCTGCGCGGAACTCGGCGTTCGGGCGCTGGGGGGAAGGGTGCAGACACCCGAAGGGGCGCGCCAGGTTGTCGGGCTGTTCGGCGCGGGACTTGTCGGCGCAACGGCTTTTGCAATCATCATGCTGCCAATTCCGCTAGCCTTGCCGCTGGGAAGTGGCGGCGTCGAGGCGATGGCGATCAGGCTGTTCGCTCATCTGCTGGGCATCGTCACCTCGAGCTGGTTGGTTCTGCAAGTGCGGCAACGCATTGTGCAGGCCGGGCCGTCGCCTGGTCCCTTCGTGACGATGGAGCTGGCCTGGACGCTGGCCTCTGTCGCGGCGCTGGCGATCGTGCTGTTCCAGACCTCGAGCTTCGTATTCGTGCCGGCACTCCTTGCCGTCCTGATCCTGGTTACGGTGCGTTTTGCGGCACCTGCTCCGGCTCTCAATGTGCTGGCCGTTGCCTGCATTGCCACGCTCACCAGCCTTGGCGGGCGCAGCATGCTCCCTAATCTCGAGCCCGACCCGGCAGGGGCTCTGCTGCTGGTTCAGACCTGGCTGACGCTGACGCTCATCACGTCGACCCCCATCGCCGCCATGCTTGCCACGCGCGAAGGCATGGCCGAACGGCTGGCGAACCAGAACGCCGAGCTTGAACAGAACGTCACAGTCTTTGGGCTCGCCGAGGAACTCGCCGGAATTGGTCGCTGGCAGGTCGATATGGTCAGTGGGCGACAGACCTTCTCGGCGGTCATGATCGAACTGCTGGGCCTTGCCCCGGGAGCGGTTGGAGAGCGCGGCGATATCCGCGACCTGTTGCTCGTCGGGGGAGAAACGATCTTCGACGAGCTGGACCGGCATTGCCGCGAGCCAGAACCCTATACGTTCAATTGCCGGGTCAAGCCGATGGACGGGCCAGAGCGGATATTGCGGATTTCGGCGCGCAACGATTTCGGCACCGGGGGCGCGCGCCAGGCGGTGTTCGCCGTCGCCAAGGACGTGACCGGTCAGGTGCGCCGCGAGGAAGCGCTGGACCTGGCCCGCGGCCGCGCGGTTCGTCTTGCGGCAGAAGCGCAGAAGCTCGCCAATACAGATGTCCTGACCGAACTTCCAAACCGGCGCTGTTCGCTCGCTCTGCTCGAGCGCCTGGTGGCGCAGGCGCAACACGACAGTGGCAGTCTGTCGGTGCTGCTGTTCGACATCGATCACTTCAAGAAGGTCAATGATACGTTCGGGCACAAGGCGGGCGACGACGTGCTGCTGCGCGTTGCCAACCTCGCCCGGCGAGAAATGCGCGGGGGCGATCTGGTCGGCAGGATCGGTGGCGAGGAATTCGTCTGCCTGATGCCCGGCCTGGGCGCGAATGACGCGCGGGCACTGGCCGAGCGGTTGCGCGAAGCCATCGCCGCAGAAAGCGCAGGCGAAGGATTGCCACGGGTAACCGTATCGGTTGGAATTGCCTGCCTGCGGCCCGGTGACAGCATGGGCTCGCTGCTCGCCCGGGCTGACGAGGCGCTCTATGGGGCCAAGGAAGGCGGGCGCAATATGGTGCGCCGGGTCGCCTGAGGGTTTTGGCCGCGCATCGCGGAACGCCACGCCACGAACGGGGTTGAAGGGAACGAACCGAGGGACCACATCGCCACCGGTTACTTGCAGCCTGCGAGGAGCGCGCATTGCCCGAAGCCCAACGTCGACTGCAAAAGCTGGCTGATCGATCGCTTGCCGAACGCTATGTTGCCACCCGCACGATAATGCAGGCAGTGGCCGCGCCCCTGTCGGAGGCCGACGCCACGATCCAGTCGATGGACGATGCCTCGCCTGCAAAATGGCACCTGGCGCATACCACCTGGTTCTGGGAAACCTTCCTGCTGCGCGACCACCTGCCCGATTATCGCCTGTTCGACGATGACTGGCCGTTTCTGTTCAATTCCTATTACGAGGCCGAGGGCGCACGGATCGCGCGTGGGCGCCGCGGAATGCTGTCGCGGCCGACGCTCTCACAAGTGCTCGCATGGCGCGCGCATGTCGACGCGGCGATGGCGCCGCTGCTCGGTGGCCCGGCGCTCGAAAATCCGGACCTGGCCGATCTCGTCGCGCTTGGCATTGCGCACGAGCAACAGCATGTTGAACTGCTGCTCACCGACATCAAGCATGCGCTGTTCCAGAACCCTCTCGGTCCGCCTCTGTGGGATAACGAGCCTGGCTATGGCTCGGCGCAGCCCGATCGGGGCTGGTTCGACCATCCTGGCGGCATTGCCCGGATCGGAGCGCAGGATAAGGGTTTCGCCTTTGACAATGAAGGGCCGGTGCATCGGGTCCTGCTGGAACCCTTCTCCCTGGCGAGGTCGCTGGTTAGTAATCGCGACTGGGAGGCCTTCATCGACGATGGCGGCTATTCGACGCCCTCTCTATGGTTGTCCGACGGCTGGGCCTGGGTGCGGGAAAACGGCATCTGCGCGCCGCTCTATTGGCAATCCTGTGAAACAGGGGGCGAGGTAGGCGGCGAGCACTTCACCCATCAGGGCTGGCACACCCGCGATCCGGAGGCACCTGTCGCCCATATTTCCTATTTCGAGGCCGATGCCTTTGCGACCTGGGCCGGGCACAGACTGCCGACCGAGTTCGAGTGGGAGACCGTCGCACGGGCCGAACAGGCCGATCCCGGCGCTGGCAACCAGCTCGACCATCCGCGCCACTGGCGCGCGCCGCCGCTCCCTTCGGGTGGCCCGGATCTGTTTGGCGATTGCTGGCAGTTCACCCGCTCGGCTTATCTGCCCTATCCCCGCTTCCGTCCGGCCGCGGGCGCGGTGGGCGAATATAACGGCAAGTTCATGTCGGGCCAGTTTGTGCTCAAGGGCGCAAGCTGCGCGACCATGCGTGGCCATTCGCGCCCCGGCTATCGCAATTTCTTCTACCCGCACCAGCGCTGGCAGTTCACCGGTCTGCGGCTGGCAAAGGACTTATGATCATGGCCGCAAGTGAAGCGCTGCAACTTGTCGACCGGGACGAGCAAGGGGTCGACCGCGCCTTTCGCGCTGACGTGCTTGACGGGCTGTCACAGGCGCAAAAGGCAATCCCCGCGCGCTGGCTCTATGACGAGACGGGCTCCCGGCTGTTCGAGGAGATCACCCGGCTCCCCGAATATTATCCGACCCGCGCCGAGACGGGCATACTGGAGGACCGCGCGGACGAAATTGCCGAGCTGGCGGGGCCAGGCCGCGCGGTCGTGGAGTTCGGCTCCGGCTCCTCGCTCAAGACTCCGCTGCTGCTCCGCGCCATTTCGCCCGCGGCCTATGTCCCGCTGGATATTGCCGGCGACTTCTTGCGGGCGTCTTCGGCCGAATTGTCGGCGAAGTTTCCCGGACTGCCGGTCCTGCCCGTTGAGGCCGATTTCAACCGGCGTGTCCAATTGCCCGGAGCGGTCGCGCAGATGCCCAAGCTCGGCTTTTTCCCCGGATCGACCATCGGCAATATGGTGGCGCGCACGGCTGTCGATCTGCTGCGCTCGATGCGTGCCACGCTTGGCGAAGGGTCGATGCTGCTGATCGGCATGGACCTGATCAAGAAGCGCAAAGTGCTGCTGGAGGCCTATGACGATGCGCAAGGGGTGACGGGGCGCTTCAACCGCAACATCGCCGTGCGGATCAACCGCGAGCTCAATGGCACTATTCCTGTCGAGAGCCTGCGCCATCGTGCTGAGTGGAACGACACATATGCCCGCGTCGAGATGCATCTTGTCGCCACGACCGACCTGCAATTCACGGTGTCGGGGAAGGCCTTCTCCATGCGCAAGGGGGAGACCATCCATACCGAGAACAGCCACAAGTTCGGCCGTCGCAGCCAGAACATGCTGTTGCTGGCGGGGGGATGGACGCCAGAGGCGCGCTGGCTGGACGAGAAAGGGCGCTTCTCGCTCATAATGGCACGCGCGACGATCCCGCGCGGCGCACCCTGACGGGCAGGGGAACACGCCGCTTGTCGCCAAATCGCGTCCCGCCAACTATATAGCGCATATGGACTTTGAACCGCTTTGGGCACCGATCTGGGACCAGCTAGCGCATTCGATCCGCGAACTGCCGCGTTCGGGCCTGCTGATCGCGGCCATTTGCGCAATGGTGCTGGGGCTTGTCGGGACCATGGTGATCGCCCGCAGCCCCGTGCTCGGCAAGGCCATGCGCATGGCCAGCACGCTGGGCCTGATGGGGGTATTGCTGCTCATTGTGCTGCAATTGTCGCGGCTCGATCCGCGCTTTTCGCTCGCCGTCCCCGAGCTGGGTCTGCCCGAACAGGTGGTGGAGGGCGGCGAGACGCGGGTGCCAATGGCCCGCGACGGCCATTTCTGGCTGACCGCCAGCGTCAACGGCCACCGCGCAAACTTCCTGGTCGATACCGGGGCGACCCTGACCGCAGTCTCTTCGCAGACGGCGGAGTCGGCCCGGCTGGAGGCGCGTGATGGTGGCCTGCCGATCCGGTTGCAGACCGCCAACGGGGCGGTGGCGGCGCAGCTGACCTCGATCGACGAACTGCGCTTCGGAAATGTCTCTGCCACCGGGCTCGATGCAATCATTGCGCCGGGCCTGGGCCAAACGAATGTCATCGGGATGAATCTGCTTTCGCGCCTGGTATCATGGCGGGTGGAAGGCGACACGCTGATCCTGGTCCCGCATAATCCGCAGGCGCCGCTCGAACCTGCCGTCTGACCCGTTGCCGACACGCAACAGGATTGAAATGAATTGAAAAGATTAATCAAAAATCAAGCAGTTTGTTGCATTGCGACATGAATGTGATAGCATCTGCGTTGCAAAAAGGGAGTTCAGGAATGGTCCGCAAATTTATCGTTTCCGCTGCTGCGGCGTCCTTGGTTACAGTTTCGATGGGCGCAAGTGCTGCCGAGGCTGATCGTGTATCGTCGAGCGTTGCCGGCGCCGAATCGCTCGCTGGCGAGAACGACGCGCCATTCTATTTGATGGGTCTGCTGCTCGCCATCGCTGCGCTGGTGATCATTACCAGCAATGATGGCGACGACGAGCCTGCCAGCCCGTAGGACGCTATTCGTCCGGAACGGATGTGATTAATTAAAGGCCGGGCACGTACGTATCGCGTGTCCGGCTTTTTCATGCCTGTCGGCCAGTGGGTGCGTCGCGTCTGGGCAGGTGCTACCTGAAGGTGCGGACCAATCTGAACGCTTCAAGTTCGAGCTCGTGGCTGAACTTTCTTCGTTGGATTGATGCCCTCCACCTGGCGAACACCTATCCAGATGTCCCCTGAACCGGCAGCGGGCCAGGCGGACTATCTTCCTTGCGTTTCCACGCTTTGCCAAAAATCCGCCACCACTGCTCAGGCGACTGATGGGTCCTGACCCTGGATATTTACGCCCCGCAGCCGCAGTGAATTGGTGACGACCGAAATCGACGAGGCGCTCATGGCCAGGGCAGCGAACATCGGGCTGATCAGGATTCCAAACACCGGATACAGTACGCCGGCGGCGATCGGCACGCCCAAAGCGTTGTAGCCGAGCGCGAAGAACAGGTTCTGGCGGATGTTGCGCATTGCGGCCTGCGCCAGCCGCCGTGCACGCACGATCCCGTCCAGATTTCCCTTCACCAGCGTGATTCCGGCGCTCTCGATGGCAACGTCGGCCCCGCTGCCCATTGCGATGCCGACATCGGCTTGCGCGAGGGCAGGGGCATCGTTCACGCCGTCCCCGGCCATGGCGACTTTGGCGCCCTGCTGCTGGAGTTCCGCGATGATGCGCGCCTTGTCTTCGGGCAGGACGTCGGCACGAATTTCATCGATCCCAAGCCTTGCCGCGACGGCCCTGGCAGTACGCTCATTGTCGCCGGTGGCCATGATGATGCGCAGGCCGAGCGCGTGCAGTTCCTTCAGCGCGGCAGGCGTGGTTTCCTTGACCGGGTCGGCCACCCTGACCATCCCGGCAAGCTTGCCGTCGACCAGCACAAACATGACTGTCTCGCCCTCGTCGCGGCGGGCATCGGCTTTCTCTGCCAGATCGGCGACGTCCGGGCCCAGCTCGGACATCAGCTTCGCATTGCCGAGCGCCACCTGACGCCCATCGACGCTACCCTTTACGCCTTTGCCGGTCAGCGCCTCGAAATCCCCGGTCTTGCCAAGCTGAAGGCCCTTCGCCTCGGCGCCTTTCACGATTGCTTCGGCGAGCGGGTGTTCCGATCCACGTTCGAGCGTCGCGGCAAGGCGCAGCACCTCGTTCGCGTCGCCGTCACTTTCGGCTTCAACCGCGACCAGCCTGGGCTTGCCTTCGGTCAGCGTGCCGGTCTTGTCGACGATCAGCGTGTCGATGGTCTCGAACCGTTCGAGCGCCTCGGCATTGCGGATCAGCAAGCCGGCCTGCGCACCGCGCCCGGTCGCGGTCATCACCGACATGGGTGTCGCCAGTCCCAGGGCGCAGGGGCAGGCGATGATCAGCACAGAAACGGCTGCGATCAGCGCATAGGACAGCGCCGGGGCAGGGCCGAACAAGGCCCAGCCGATAAAGGCGAGCACAGCCACCGCAATCACCGCCGGAACGAACCATGCGGCAACTTTGTCGGCATATTTCTGGATCGGCGCGCGCGAACGCTGGGCCTTGCCGACAAGTTCGACGATCTGGCTCAGCATGGTGTCAGCGCCAACGCGCTTGGCCTCAATCATCAGGCTTCCATTGCCGTTGATGGTCGCCCCGGTGACGCTGTCGCCGACCGACTTTTCGACCGGGACGGCTTCGCCCGTGATCATGCTCTCGTCGACGGAGGAATGGCCTTCGATCACCTCGCCATCGACCGGCAGTTTCTCGCCGGGGCGCACCCGCAGCCGGTCGCCGACCTGCACGTCGTCTAGCGGGATTTCGTGTTCGGAGCCGTCGTCTCGAATGATTCTCGCCGTTTTTGCCGCCAGATCCAGCAACGCCCGGATGGCCTTGCCGGTGCCTTCGCGGGCGCGCAGCTCCATCACTTGTCCGAGCAGCACCAGGACAACGATCACCGCCGCCGCCTCGAAATAGACGGGCACGCTTCCGTGCATGTCGCGAAAGCCGGTCGGGAAGATTTCCGGCGCAAGAACAGCAACCACGCTGAACAGCCATGACGCGGTGACGCCCATCGCGATGAGCGAGAACATGTTGAGGTTCCAGCTGCGGAACGAGCGCCAGCCGCGCACGAGGAAGGGCCAGCCGCACCACAGCACCACCGGCGTGCCAAGCAGGAGCTCGGCCCACTGCGCCGCGAATTCCCCGATGGCGCTTCTGATCCAGCCGAGGCCGACCATCGGCCCCATCGACAGCACCAGCAGCGGTACCGAAAGAACCGCGCCGATCAAGAAGCGCCGGGTGAAGTCCACCAGTTCCGGGTCGGGTCCGGTATCCTCGGCTGAGAAGGTCTCCGGCTCCAGTGCCATGCCGCAGATCGGGCAGCTGCCCGGTCCGACCTGCCGAATCTGCGGATGCATCGGGCAGGTGTAGATCGTGCCAGCCGGCATATCTTCGGGCGGCTGGCGATGCGCGCCGGAAAGGTAATGCCCGGGGTCTTTCGCGAATTTCTCACGGCAATGGTTTGAGCAGAAATAATGTGCGTCGCCGGCATGGGTCGCGACATGTTCTGCGCCCTCGATGGTGACCTTCATGCCGCAGACGGGATCGATCGCGACCCCGTCGCGCGGATGGGCGTGTCCGTCATGGCTGCAATGTTCGTGGTCGTGGGCCATCAGAACCAGGTCCTTAGGCCGATGAGCAGCGAGAGGCGGTCAGGACTCTCTCCGGCTGCGCGGGCATAGTCGGCCGTCTTGCCCAGCTTCGCCTCGTACCCGATGCCGACATAGGGCGAGAATTCGCGGAGGATATCATAGCGCAAACGCAGCCCGGTCTCGATCGCGGTAATCCCCGACCCGACGCCGATTGACGGCATATCCTGTGCCGAAAGCGAGACCTCTGCGCGCGGCTGGATGATCAGGCGCTGTGTAATCCGCTGGTCGTACTCTGCCTCGATTCGCGCCGTGACGTCGCCCGTGTCTGACAGGAACGCCGCCGCATCGACCTCGAACATATAGGGCGCAAGGCCCTGCACGCCGAGCACCGCATGGGCGCGCGATTGCGGCTCGATATCGTAGCGCGCACCCGCCTGGAGATCGAACCAAGGGCCGATGGCGTGGCTCCACAGCGCCTGGAACTCGGCCTTTTCGACCGTACCGCCGAACGCGCCTTCGCCCTCGCTCTTGACCCATAATTTGTCGATATCGCCGCCATACCAGCCCTGAATGTCCCAGAGGTAGAGCTCTTCGCCTTCGCCGATCCTCGCTTCCAGCCGCTCGACCATCAATGTTCCAACGGTGCCACCACCAGCTTCGCGGGCGAGTTGCGTCCGCGAGAGCGCCATGGCTCTGGCGCCGAAAATGGCGTCCGCCGCATGGGCGGGGCCTTCCAGCGCACGGGGCGGCGGGCCAGCGACTGGAGGAGCCTCGGCATCGGATGGCATGGCGCCGTGGTCCATCATCGAATGATCCATCTGGCCGTGCTCGGCATGATCGCCCGGCTCTGGCATGGCCTCATCGGCTGGCGCGGTCTGGGCGGGCATTGCATGGCCCATATGCGCCGAATGATCCTGCGCGGTTGCAGGGAACGCATACATTGCGGCGGTCATTACCAGCAGCGCGCGCATCATGCCTCTCCTGCGGGGAAAGGGCGCACGGTGACGACCTGCATCATGCCTGCATGCATGTGATAGAGCAGATGGCAGTGAAACGCCCAGTCGCCCGGCTCGTCGGCGGTGAGGTCGAAGGTTGCGGTGCTGCCCGGCTGGACGATCAGCGTGTGCTTTCTCGGCTGGTGAGCGGGATCCGCACCATTGACCAGTTCGAAGAAGTGGCCGTGCAGGTGGATCGGGTGCGCCATCATCGTGTCGTTCACGAGGGTTACGCGCACCCGTTCGTCAAAGCCGAAGCGGATCGGATGTTCGGTGACGGCATTCAGTTTCTTGCCGTCAAACGACCACATGTATCGTTCCATGTTGCCTGTCAGGTGGATTTGCAGGCTGCGTTCGGGCGGACGCACCGGATTGGGCGCGGCGGCCTTGAGATCGGTGTAGCGCAGGACGCGGTGATCGACCGTGTCGAGACCGAGGCCGGGAAAGTCCATCCGGTCGACCGGCATGGGCGCGACCATTTCGACCCCTGCACCCTGCGCATCCCCGGGCAGTTTCGTCATGTCGCGCATGTTATGGTCCATGCCCGTCTCGCCATGGCCTGCATGGTCCATCTGCATGTTGCCCATGCCCATGTCCGCCATCGTGAGCGTAACGGGTTCGCGGAGCGGCGGGACGAGTGCCCTTTCGCCGGGCCGCGAGGTGAGGGTGACGGCGCCCATCCCTGAACGATCCATCGCTTCTGTTACCAGCGTATGCGCGCCTTCGCCCGGCTGGATGATCACGTCGTAGGTTTCCGCAACGCCGATCTGAAGTTCGTCGACGGTCACGTCGGCTACGTCCTGCCCGTCGGCCTGGATCACGGTCAGCGGCGTGCCGGGGATGCGCAGGTTGAAGAATGTCATGGCCGATCCGTTGATGACCCGCAGGCGCACGCGCTCGCCCGGTTCGAATGCCAGCTCCAGATCGTCCACCGGTGCATGGCCGTTGATCAGGTAGGTATAGGTTGATCCGGTCACGTCGAGAATGTCGCGTGGGTCCATCCGCATCCGGCCCCAGCGCAGCCGCTCGGCCATGGACATGTCGCCATCGGTCGCCGTCTGGCGCGAATCGTTGAAATAGCCCTCCGAAACCTTGAGCTTGCGCATGATTTCATGCGGATGCCTCGGCGTGAACTCGCTCAGCAGCAGCACATATTCGCGGTCGTAGTGCCTGGTATGATCGTGGGTGGCAGGGTCGATGATCAGCGGCCCGTAATGGCCGACCTGTTCCTGCAGGCCCGAATGGCTGTGCCACCAATAAGTGCCCGCCTGCCGCACGGGGAATGCGGCGGTGAAGGTCTCTCCCGGTTTGATGCCGGGGAAGCTGACGCCGGGCACCCCGTCGAACTGGAACGGCAGCAGCAGCCCGTGCCAGTGGATCGAGCTGTCCTCGTCCAATGCGTTGGTAACGTGGAGCCGCACGTCCTGTCCCTCGCGCAGCCGGATCATCGGGCCGGGCACGGTGCCATTGACTGTCACCGCATGGCCAGAACGCCCGCCAACCATGAAGTGGCTCCGGCCGATGTTTAAATGGATATCTTCGCCGTCTAGCGTGCCGAAGCCATTGCGGGCCATCGGCGTGGCCGCCCCTTTCGCCCAGGCGGGCATGGGCAGGGCGGCAGCGGCGGCCAGGGCTGCGCTGCTGGAAATGAGGCCGCGACGCGAGAGGGCCCAACTGTTGGTCATTGCTTGAAATCTCCTGACCCTCAGGATATATACCCCCATAGGGTATATCAAGAGGCTTCGACTTGACCTGCAATGACAACGCAAAAGCCAAGGTGAACCGTCTCAACCGGATTGCCGGGCAGGTGCGCGGGATCGGCCAGATGGTCGAGGACGGACGTTACTGCATCGACATCCTGACCCAGATCCAGGCGGTCAGGTCCGCGCTCGCCAAGGTTGAGAGCGAGGTGCTGAAAGACCATGCGGCCACCTGCGTCGCGGAGGCCATTGCTACCGGCGATGAGGCAGAACAACGGGCGAAATTCAGTGAACTGGTCGAATTGATGGAGCGGCAGCGGCGTTGACTGTTCGGTGCCGGCCCGCCCAGTGCTTCATCGTATTTAGGGCAGGTTCGGCTCCCAGCCGCCATCGTTCAGCGACCCTTGGAAAGTGGGGACGGGCCTTGCAAGTGCCTCTTCGCGGGTGGCGGCGACGCCATTGGCCTCGATGTCCTCCAGCAGCCATTTCATCTCGGCGATTTCCTTGCGCTGGGCGCGGATGATGCTGTTGGCGAGTTCGCGGACGCGCGCATCCTCGATTCCCGCCCGCTCGCTGGTGAGGACGGCGATGGAATGATGCGGGATCATGGCCGACATGTAATCACTGTCATCGATGGTGGCCTGACTGCGCACGAGGAATAGCGACAGCGCGAAGGTGACCGCCGCCACGCCGATGATGAGCCAGTTCTTCGCGGTATTCTTGTACATCCCCCACATGAACAGGAGCATCACCACAGCCATCGCGGCGCCCATGACGAACATCATCCAGAAACGCGTCTCGCTCCAGAAGACATGGTTGAGCGCGTAAGTGTTCAGATACATGAGGCCCAGCATGACGACGCTCGACGTTCCGACCATCGCCATGAAGCGGGTGTAATTGCCCTCCTTCGCTGAGCCGTTGAGCCTCGTTTCCTGCATATTCGCACCTTTCGCCTTTTGCTTTCTAGATGCACGAAACTGCACGAAGGTTCCGGGCCGCAGAGCAAGCCATGGCGAAGAACGGGGGCCGGCACCGGGCGTCACCGGGGACCGGTAATCGCCATTTACCAGAGGCAATTTTGGCGGGTTTGCTGGCTGGGGCGGCAGGATTCGAACCTGCGAATGGCGGCATCAAAAGCCGCTGCCTTACCACTTGGCGACGCCCCAGCATCCCGGCGCCGCGCTGCGGTACCGTGAGGGAAGGCGCCCATATACCGGTCGCGCCCCGGCTTGCAAGGCGCTGGCGCCGCGCGTCTGGTTCAGGTGTCCAGTCGCTTGCGCACCGGGGCGAACAGGGTGCGATCCTCGACCCTGTCGAAATCGGCGGCGCTATGGCGTTCGGGCATGGCGCCCGAATTGACCATCAGCCCGCGAATGACCGCAGGACGCGCATCGATGGCGGTGATCCACCGTCCGACATTTGCGTATTCGTGCAGGGAAAGGAAGCGGTCGGCGCCGTCATAGACTCCATGCCAGACCGCGGAAAGCCAAGGATAGACGGCGATATCGGCGATTGAGTAGTCCGGCCCGGCCAGGAACGCGTTTTCGGCCAGTTGCCGGTCGGCCACATCGAATATGCGCTTTGTTTCCATCGCATAGCGGTCGATCGGGTATTTGAGCTTCTCAGGGGCGTAGCGGTAGAAATGCCCAAAACCTCCGCCGATGAAAGGCGCGGTGCCCATCTGCCACATCAGCCAGCTCAGAACTTCGGCCCGCGCGGGGTTTTCACGCGGTAGAAGGAAGTCGAATGTCTCGGCAAGGTGCAGCAGGATCGCGCCGCTCTCGAACACGCGGACAGGCTCGGGCCCAGACCTGTCGAGCAGTGCCGGGATCTTGGAATTGGGATTGATCTCTACAAAACCGGACCAGAATTGCTGCCCTTCTCCGATATTGATTTTCCACGCATCGTATTCCGCGCCCGAATGGCCGGCTTCGAGCAGCTCCTCCAGCATGATGGTGACCTTCTGCCCGTTTGGGGTGGCGAGGGAATAGAGCCGCAGCGCGTGTTCCCCCACCGGCAGGTCGCGCTCTTCGCGCGCGCCGGCTTCCGGTCGGTTAATTGACGCGAAGGCGCCTCCGTTATCGTCGTCGGAGGACCAGACTTGGGGTGGAATATAGTTTGAGGACATCGCGTTGGACCCTTTTGTCACGCTGCTGGTGAAGAACGGAAAGTGGGAAGTTCCAAGTTGGCCAACAAGCAAGATTGCCTTGGCCGTGGCCCAGCCGATCTTTGCCGCGCAGCGCGCGCCCCGCGTCGATCGCCGCAGACACAAAAATGTCACCCAATGTAATCGAGGAGTCACAAACAAGCTGTCTTGCGACCCTCAGATGCTGCGCGGGGATTTGCCGCGCCAGATTACGGGTCTAGAGAATACATGCGTTTCGCCTTTGCCACGCTGACTTTTGCCGCATTCTTCGGAATTGCGGGCGCTGCGCATGCGGGTGATCTTGGCGGCGTTGTGCACGATGGCGAGGGCAATCCCGCTGCCGACCTGCAACTCTCAATCGAGGCGCTGGACCGCGAAACCGCCAGCGGGCCGGATGGCAGCTACCGCTTTGCCGACCTGCCGGCGGGCGAACACGAGATTGCGCTGACGCTGGAATCGGGCCGCGTGCAATATGTCATCGTGGACGTGGCAGAGACGGGCGAGGTGACGCGCAACATCTTCCAGTTCACCCCGCTGGCGCTGTCGGGCATCAAGGCCGCCGTCCCGCAGGAGCCGGTTCTCGAGGGTGAGGCGCTCGAAGCGGTTCTCGAACTGGCCAAGAGCATGACGCAATCCGCGCCGCAGTCCTGGCGCTGGCGCGACCTCGATAGCTGAGAGAAGAGCGGCGAGGCGCGCTCTCGGTCAGTCCGATCCCGCTCAACCCAGATGCGTAACCCAGCCATGCCGGTCCGGGGCCGTGCCGCGTTGGATGGCGACCAGTCTTTCGCGCAATTTGCTGGTGAGCTGGCCTGGGCCGCCGCTGCCGATGGTGAAATCGACCTCGCGGCCTTCGACACGGCCAACCGCAGTGACCACGGCGGCGGTGCCGCAGGCAAAGGTCTCGACCAGTTTGCCGCTGCTCGCATCCTCTTGCCACTGGTTGATGCTGTAGGGTTCTTCGCGCACAACGAGGCCCTCCTCACGGGCGAGGGCAATCAGGCAATCGCGCGTGATGCCCGGCAGGATCGTACCGGAAAGCGGCGGCGTAACCAGCGAGCCATCGTCGAAAACGAAGAACAGGTTCATGCCGCCCAGTTCCTCGACCCATTTGTGCTCGGCAGCGTCGAGGAACACGACCTGGTCGTGGCCTCGCTCGAACGCCTCCTTGGTGGGGACGAGGCTGGCCGCGTAGTTGCCGCCGCATTTCGCCTCTCCGGTGCCGCCTGGCGATGCGCGCGTATAGTCGGAAACCCAGACGCTGACCGCCGGGGCGCCCGATTTGAAGTAATTGCCCGCCGGGCTGATGATCACCAGGAATTTGTATTTCTTTGCCGGGCGCACACCCAGGAAATGCTCGTTGGCGAACATGAAGGGACGGATATAGAGCGAACCTCCCTCCACCGGGGGGAACCAGTCGGCATCGGCCTCGACCGCGAGGCGCACGGCCTCGATGAAGGTTTCCTCGGGCAGTTCGGGCATGGCGAGGCGCCGCGCCGACGCGTTGAAGCGCGCGGCATTCGCCTCGGGCCGGAACAGCGCCATTGAGCCGTCGGCCTGGGCGTAGGCCTTCAGCCCTTCGAAAATCTCCTGCGCATAATGCAGGACGCTGGCGGCAGGATCGAGCGCGATGGGCACGCGCGGGCCGAGCGTGGCATTGTGCCACGCCCCAATGCCATCAGGGCCCTCGTCCCAGTCGATCGACACCATGTGATCGGTAAAGACTGTGCCGAAGCCGGGGTTGGCAATCGCGGCTTCGCGCGCCTCGTCGCTGGTGGGCGCGGGGTGGGGCAGGCTGGTGAAGGTCAAAGCGGGCGCGCTGGCCATGATTGCGGGATACTCCTTGGACCGCGCGCGATTAGGCGGCGCAGGCGGGTGAGGCAAGAGGGAGCGGTGCGGCGGAGGGTTGGGGGTCTGCCGGGGAAGGCAAACAAATGCTGGCAATGGTCGCTGGCCAGGCGATTGGTTCAATAGGCTACTCTTGAAGTGGCCCAGATTGGTTGAAGTCGGTGGCGGTTTTGCGTAGGTTGTCTTTAGTTTGTCGGCTTTGCCAATCTGATTCAGATCAGCCCAGAGCTCAACTGCATCCTACAGACACTTAATTGCTGCAGGAGAATCAAATGGAAAAGATAACTGACGCTTCACCGCGTGTCGTGTTGGTGAGCTGTGTCGTACTGACCTGCTCATTGAATACTTTGCCATCAGTCGCAAGTGCACAGACGTTAGAGGATTATTCCGAAGCCGTCGATAAAGCTACGCAAGGAGACATTTCGGGAGTATTCGAGGAATTGGCACCTGACTTGAGCGATGCTCCCTTCACTTCACCGGTCCCACGCGAACGTCCCGTCGAGCCACGGCCACCGAACCGTTATTTACCCGACGGTGTCCGGTCAGAACCTGTCAAGAGGATCCCCCCAGAGCCATCGCAGAGGCGTACAACTGCCGAAGCCAATAATCGAGGCGTTTCACAGGGTATCAATCGAGCCAGCAGAACAGAAAACCGTTCCACTGGTTCCGGGCAAATTCGTGAGACACGGACGTACCAAGGCTCGGGGCAGGAAATGACAGTGGGCGTTGCAACTCGCACTGGGAAGACTCGTCTCGTAAGCGAGGCCAAGAATGGCACCGCAGTCGAAGGAGGGGCCGGCGAAGCTGGAAATGCAATTGAGCAGGCCGCTCGAGATGTCGAGGGAGCGTTATCAGCGCCAGCATCAGGACGGTAATGCGCCGCCAATGACGGGCATACGATGGGCCGTCGACAGTTTAAGGAACCGGACCGCACTAGTCTTCAGCTCGGTCCTTTGAAGGGTAAGGTGGCATGGCACTTCATCGCGAAAATCCGCTTGGGCTGGCTCTTTCCGCCATTGGGCTGGCATTGGCGGCGGGAGCAAGTCTCATGGCACCGCAGGTCGAAGCACGGCCAGGCTGCAGGGCTATACAGTTTGAGCGGGGAGAGAGTTCCGCCACGATCTCCGACGCCATTCGTGGGCAAGGCCGGTTTGAAGATCCTGATACGCATTGCTACTCAATCACGGTGGCGCGGGGGCAGCGGATGAAAGTCCGGCTTACTGACAACCCACGTGACAATGTTGCCGTGACGATACCGACAGTCGGTGACATGCAGACAAACTTTGACTTCGAAACCAAAGCCACGCGCTACACATTGGAAGTCAACCAAATGTTCCCGGGTCCGGGAAGCGAACGCTATACGCTGTTCGTACAAGTTACGGGCAAAGAAAGCTGACCGGCGGGTGCTGTCCGCATGATTGTAACACGTTTCCGATCGGCAAATTGCTGACCTGCCAGGTGTACCTGATCCGCCACAAGGCTGGCCTATTTCCTGAACCCCCAGAAATGAGAAGGGCCGCTTGGCATGTAGCCAAACGACCCTTCGCATGGTCAGCGGTCTGGAAGACCGCTCACGAAGCCTTACTCGGCGAAAGTTAGATTACCGAATATGCTCCGCGCGGGTCGTTTCCGACCTCCCTGCTGAACCATGAGACATCGGATCACCTCCTTTCGCGCTTTGTAAAAGCCAACACCCCAGCCAAGCTATCGGGTGGAGCGAAGACCGCGAGTACCGCTGGCCTTGGCCCCTTTTTGAATCGTCCCGACCACGAAGACAAGACTTGTATTTTTCTTTTTCACAGTCACAATTAGTGCTTCGCACTATGTGGGTGTGAGGCGGATCTTTGCGTGATTTTCACGTGATTTCTGGGTCCGGCTTTTCGGCCCTGTGAGACGTGCGCGACTTGCATCCTCACCCCAGCGCCCTAACCACGCCGCGATGAGCGCCAAACGCCGCATCGACCAATTGCTCGTTGAGCTCGGCCATGCCGAAAGCCGTGCCCGCGCCTCTGCGCTGGTGATGGCCGGCGTCGTGTTTCTGGGCGAGCGGCGGGTGGACAAGCCCGGGCAGCAGGTCGCCGAAGATGCCGAGATTGTCGTCAGGGGCCGCGATCATCCCTGGGTCGGGCGCGGCGGGGTGAAGCTGGATCATGCGATAAGGCATTTCGGACTCGATCCGACGGGCGCCACGGCCATGGATATCGGCTCCTCCACCGGCGGGTTTACGCAGGTGATGCTGGCGCACGGCGCGGCGCATGTCTTTGCGGTCGACGTTGGGACCAACCAGCTCGACTGGAAGCTGCGGCAGGACGACCGGATTACCGTCCTCGAACAGACCAATGCCCGCAATCTCACGCCCTTGCAGATCGACCGGGCATGCGACTGGGTGGTTTGCGACGCGTCCTTCATTTCGCTGCGCAAAGTGTTGGAAATGCCGCTGATTCTGGCTGAGACGAAATGCACGCTGGTGGCGCTGATCAAACCGCAATTCGAAGTGGCCAAAGGCGAGGTCGGCAAGGGCGGAATCGTGCGCGATGAAGCTCTGCACGAGCGAGTGTGCGGGGAGGTGCGCGAATGGCTGGAGGGGGCGGGCTGGAATATCCTCGGCCTGACGCAAAGCCCGATCACCGGCAGCGAGGGCAATGTTGAATTCCTGATCGCCGCGCGCCGTGGCTCTGACCGCAATCCCGAGCGGGGCCCTCGTGACAATTCCTGAATGGCTCAAATGGCCCTAACGTGGTTGACTCCTCGACGATGGATGCGACGAGCAGTCCACCTGATTGTTGCGCCAAGCTATGGCGCTCGTCAGTATCGCACCAGCGATTCGCAGTCAGAGTGGATTGAACTTACAAAGATCGCCGCCGGGTCGCGGTCTACGATGCCTAACCAGGAGTATCGATGAACGGTCTTGCAAGTCCCGCGCAATTGCGCGCCAGCCTGCTACGCTGGTCCCTGTTCATAGTCCCGGCCGTCGTCCTGCTTGGCTATCTCTCGAGCGTGATCTCGGGAAGCGGCGCGCAAGATCCGTGGTTCGCCGAGCTGGCCAAGCCTGAAACCTATCCGCCCGCCGTGACTTTCGGGATCGTTTGGACAGTGCTCTACGTGTTGATGGGCGTCGCCTTTGCCGTGGTCTGTTCGGCCTGGGGCGCCAGGGCGCGCACCGGTGCAATCGTGGCCTTCGTCGTCCAGCTGGCGATCAATCTTGCATGGTCGCCGGTCTTTTTCGGCCAGCATATGATCTTCGAGGCACTGGTGGTGATCCTTGCCCTCGATGCGGCGCTGATTGCCACTGTCTACCTGTTCTGGCGGGTGCGCCCTCTGGCGGGCGCGCTCCTGCTGCCCTATCTGGCATGGGTGCTGTTCGCCACTCTGCTGAACTGGCAGTTCTGGCAGCTCAATCCGGATGCCGGGCCTGACAAGGGCGAGGAATCGCAGCGCATCGCACTTTGATCATTTGCTCCGGCCCGGCAGGATGTCAGGTGCCGGATGAAAAGAGGATACCCGACATGCAGAGCGAAAACCCGATCTTCGCCGATTTTGCCAAAATGGCCAATGCTGCCGCCGGAACGCTGGCCGGCATGAGCCGCGAGGCGCGTGACAATGCCCGCGAGAAGATGAAGGAGGCCATGGGCGGCCTCGATTTCGTCAGCCGCGAGGAATTCGACGCGGTCAAGGACATGGCCGGGCTCGCGCGCGAAAAGTGCGATTTGCTGGAGGCACGGCTGGCGGCGCTGGAAGCCAAGCTCGACAAGTAGCGATTGCACGGGGCAAAGGTCCGCCCCATGCAGATCCGCGCCCCCGCCATCCTCGTTGCCGCGCGCCAACATGGCGAAACCGCCGTGGTGGCCCGTCTGCTGACTGAAGGGCATGGCCTGGTCGCAGGCTATGTTGCCGGTGGACGCGGGCGGCACCTGCGCCCCGTGGTGATCCCCGGCAATCGGGTCGAGATGCAGCTTTCGGCGCGTTCCGAAACGCAATTGCCGTTCATGAAGCTCGAACTTGTCGCCAGTTGCGGGCCGTGGCTGGGTGAACCGCTGCAAGCTGCTGCCATCGGCTGGGTGGTTGCGCTCACCGCCAGTGTGCTGCCCGAACGCCAGCCTTACCCGCATCTCTATTCCGCGCTGGGCGGGCTGCTGGATGCGATCTGCTCCGCGCCGACTGCGCGCAGATGGGCTGGCGCGATGGTCGGCTACGAGATGCTGCTGCTGCGCGAGATGGGTTACGGCGGAGAGGGGGCGGGATGGGCCGCGCGCCCCAATGGCGAGCTGGCACAGGTGCTCGAAGCCATGGACGCGCTGGCAGACCCGCTCGACAACTACCTGCTTGCCGAGCGGCGCACCGATGTTATGGCCGCGCGCCATCGACTGAGACAATTGCTGGGACGGATAGAAACGTGAAGATAGCTTGCCTGCCGGGGGACGGTATCGGCCCAGAAATCATGGCCGAAGCGCGGCGCGTGCTCGAAGCGCTGGACCTGCCGGGCCTGACGTTGTTCGAGGGCGATGTGGGCGGCAGCGCCTATAAGAAGCACGGCCACCCCCTTCCGCCTGAAACGCTGGACATGACCAAGGCCGCCGATGCCGTGCTGTTCGGCGCGGTCGGTGATCCCGATTGCGACAATCTGGAGCGGCACCTGCGCCCCGAACAGGCGATTCTGGGCCTGCGCAGCGAGTTGGGTCTGTTCGCCAATCTGCGTCCGGCCACCATGTTTCCCGGGCTGGAGGGATTGTCGGGCCTGCGTCCGGAGATCGCCGGCCAGATCGACCTGCTGATCGTGCGAGAGTTGAATGGCGATGTTTATTTCGGCGAAAAGGGCTCGCGCGTTCTCGAAGACGGGCGGCGGCAGGGCTACGACATCATGTCCTATGCCGAGGACGAGGTGCGCCGCATCGCCCATGCCGGCTTTCGTGCGGCCCAAGGCCGGGCAAAGGAAGGGCGCAAGGGCAAGCTGTGCAGCGTCGACAAGGCAAATGTCCTTGAAACCAGCCAGTTATGGCGCGACGTTGTGATCGAGACTCATGCCGAATACCCGGACGTGGAACTCACCCATATGTATGTCGACAATGCCGCGATGCAGCTGGTCAGGGCACCGGGACAGTTTGACGTCATCGTGACCGGCAATCTGTTCGGCGACATCCTGTCCGATCAGGCGAGCATGTGCGTCGGTTCGATCGGGCTGCTTGCCAGCGCTTCGCTCGGTGAGCGGCAGACGGATTACGGCACGTTCGGCCTGTACGAGCCGATCCACGGCTCTGCGCCCGATATTGCCGGCACCGGCAAGGCCAATCCGATGGCGATGATCCTGTCGCTGGCCATGTTGCTGCGGCACTCGTTGGGGCTGGAGGATCAGGCCGTGCGGATCGAGGCGGCGGTGTCGAAGGCGCTGGAAGATGGCGTGCGTGGCGGCGACCTTGGCGGCAGTGCCCGGACGACCGAAGTCGGCGACGCGGTGCTAGCGCGCCTCTAGGTATCGAACCCTGTACAGACCCGATTCCCGTTCCCGCTAACGCTGTGTTAGCATTAACCATGTAGCGCTCGCGCATATGGGGATTACCGGGATGCAGTTCGAGCAGGATATGCAGGGGGCCGTCTCTGCCGCCACGGCGGTGGAAGATGCGGTTGCGCCGCTCGAACTGGCCATTGTCCTGCCCACGCTCAACGAGAAGGACAATATCGCGCCTATGGTGGCCCGGCTTGAGGCGGCGCTTGGACCTTCAGGCTGGGAGGCGGTCTTCGTCGACGATAATTCTCGCGACGGCACCGCCGAGGAAGCGCGCCGTATCGGTCGCACCGACAGCCGGATCCGCGTGATCCAGCGCATCGGCCGCCGGGGCCTTGCCAGTGCCGCGATCGAGGGCATGTGCGCGACCGCCGCGCCCTTCGTCGCGGTGATGGACGCCGACCACCAGCACGACCCGGCGCTGCTGGTGGAAATGCTCGCGGCGGTCAGATCGGGCGACTACGACCTCGCCTATGCCAGCCGCTTTGCCGAGGGCGGCAATGCCGACGGGCTGACCAGCAAGGGGCGCGAGAACGGCAGCCGCATCGCCAATGCGCTGGCGCGCAGACTGACCGGCACCGAATTGTCCGATGCGATGAGCGGTTATTTCCTGCTCCGCACCGACCAGCTTCGCCAACAGGCCGACGCGCTGTCGGGCATCGGTTTCAAGATCATGCTCGACATTCTCGCCACCGCGCGTCCGGCGCTTCGCGTAAAGGAATTCCCGTTGAAATTCGAAAAACGCCTTTCGGGCGAGAGCAAGCTGGACCACGGCGTCGTGCTCGACTTCCTTGCCGGCCTTTACGAGCGCTATTTCGGGCGCATCATCCCCACGCGCTTCGCGCTGTTCGCGACCGTGGGCGGGATCGGCGTGGTCGTGCACATGATGGTGCTGGCGAGCCTCTATCGCACCGGGCTGACCGGCTTCCCCTTCGCGCAGGCGACGGCGACGATGGTGGCGATGAGCTTCAACTTCTGGCTGAACAATCTGCTCACCTATCGCGATCAGAAACTGTCGGGAGCGGAGGGGCTGTTCTGGGGCTGGCTGAAGTTCTGCGCGACCTGCTCGGTCGGGGCCTTCGCCAATGTCGCGGCGGCATCGCTGTTGCAGGCGAACGGCTTTGCCTGGTGGGCCTCGGCACTGGTCGGGATCGTGCTTGCCTCGGTGTGGAACTACGCGCTGTCGAGCAAGTTCGTGTGGGGCCGGTTCAGGTGAAGATTGGCAAGGCACTGAACAGGCTCGGCTCAGTTGTTGTCATCGTTCTGGCGGTAGCAAGTCTGGTGTTCCTGACGTGGCTCGCAAAGCCTGCTGACGAGACGACGAAGGAACCGAGCGTCCAGTTCAGGCAATATGCCCAGCGGGACAGAACATGGGTCGCGGAGTGCCTGACTGCCGTTGAACGCGATGCGATCTTCTCAGACCTGAGCTACGTGCACAGCAGGCTTGGCTCGTTTGACGCACTTGCAACCTATGTGGGCGAAGACGGGAGACGATTGGTTCTTGAGCCTTCGGGCACCAAAACGCTGGTAACCTTTTTCTCGCCTGAGACCCTGTCCGAGGGGGAACGCGACGCACTGGCACGATGCGTCCGCTAGCCTGCTACTAATACCCTACACGCCCCGGTATCGGCACCGGTCCACCATTGGCCTCGCGCACTTCGCGCCAGATACGCTGGCCGACCTTGTCCGCCTCCGCGATCAGCGCCGCCTCGTCCATCGTGGTGACCTTGCCTTCGCGCATCACGAACTTGCCGTCGATCATCGAACTTTCGATGTCGGAGGGCTGGCCGTTATGGATCCAGGCCGAGATCACGCGGCCCGCCGGGACCAGATGCGCCTTTTGCGTGTCGAGCACGAGGATATCGGCCTTCTTGCCCACGTCGAGCGCGCCGATGCTGTCCTCCTGCCGGAACGCCTTCGCGCCGCCCAGCGTCGTATCGTCGAGAATATCCTCGGGCTGCGGAAAGAGGCCGGGGCGCTCGTCCATGTCGCCGCGGCGGATGCGCTCGGTCAGCAGCGCGGTGCGCAGCACGCCGAACATATCGTTGGTGTTGTTGTCGGTCCCGCAGGCGATCACGGCCCCGGCTTCGCGCAATTCGGTGATCGGCGGGGCGACCCCGCGATTGGCGGCCATGCCCGCCTGGTGCGAGACGATGGTGTGGCTGTCGCCCAGCAGCTTGATATCGGCCTCGCTGACATAGCGGCAATGCGCGGCGAACAGGTGCGGCCCGAGGAAGCCGTGCCGCGCGAGGTAAGCGGGCGGGCTCATGCCGTGATAACGCTGCATGAAGTCCAGCTCCGGCTGGCTCTGCGAGAGGTGGATCGTATAGCCAAGGTCGTGCTTGTCGGCAAAGTCGCGCACGTCGCGCAGCAATGCGGGCGAGGCCATTTCGGCCAAAGCGGCGGCGGGGAAAACGCTGATGCGCCCGTCCTGCGCACCGTGCCAGCGGCTGTAGAGGTCGGCGATGCGCTGCATCCCTTCCTCGCGCAACTGGTTCGAGAAGACCGGCGGTTCGGACTTGGCCAGCCCCTCGGGCGACATCGGGCCGGGAACATTGGGCGCATCGCGGACCGATTCGGCAAACATGCAGCGCAATCCGGAGGCGGCCAGCGTATCGGCATAGGGGGCGATGCCGCTGGTGTTCTCGCAAATGCTGGTCGTGCCGGTCCTGATAGCCTCCAGCGCGGCGATGGCGACCATCAGCGCCTTTTCTTCCGCCGACAGCAGCTCGCGCGGCCAGGTCTTGAGATTGGAGGAATTGGGGAAGCCGTAATCCTCGTTGAAACCGCGCGCGACGGTCGCGGCCATGTGGGCATGGCAATTGATGAGGCCGGGCAGGAGTGCCTTGCCGCGCCCGTCATAGACTTGTGCATTGGGAAAAGCGGCGAGCACGGCCTCGCTGCTATCGATGGCGGCGATGGTCTGCCCGACCACGGCCAGAGCAACGTCATGGCGCATGATGCCGCCGGTAAAGACGCTGGTATTGGTGAACACTGTCGGGCGCGCCCCGCCGGCCTGTGCCCGTAGCGCGGCAGGGGTCAGCGCCAATGCGGCAGTGGCGCCCGCCGCACCGAGCAGGTGACGGCGGCTGAGCGGCAGTGCGCCGGTGTTGTAAGGTCGAACTTGCTGGCTATCGGACATGATGAGGCCCCCCCGGCTCAAGACTGTCGGTTCGGTGCCAAGGATGCCTGATGCGGCCGCGCCGTCAAAGCTCTTGGCGGGTCCGGGCCAAGCTTTCCGAGATTTGGCTAATGCAGTGCGAAACCTTGCGGGAATGCGGAAGCGAAGGCCGCGTCGCAGCGGCGTAACGCGAGATTTCGCTACCCCTAGCGCCAGCCTTCCAGCCATGCCCAGCGCAGGAAATCCTGCTCATCACCAAGCGGTGCGGCGGTCAGGATCGGGTAGAAATAGGCGAACAGCCCCAAGGTCGCGGCCATAACCGCGATCACCACCGTCCGCTCGCCGCGCTGCCACAGCCGTTCCATAAACAGCGCCAGCGCCATCAGCGCGAAGCAGTGCGAGAGCGTATAGTGATAATAGAATTGGACCGGCTTGGGGGCGAGCACCCAGCTCGCCAGCGATATTACGAACAGCACCACCACCGCGCCGGCAGCCCAGTCGCGCCGTGTCCATCCAGCGCGCGCGGCCCATGCAATCGCGCCCAGCGCCAGCAGCGAAGTCAGCGGATGGCCGAGCAACACCACGCCGCGCTGCGCGCCGTCGGTCACTTCATACAGGAACCAGATCGCCCGCAAATTCAGCGCCCATTGCCACCACTGGCTCTGATAGGGGTGCGTCTCCTTCACCTGGATTTGCAGGTCGAGCATCTGGCGGTGAAGTTCGACGATCCCTCCCGGATTGCCGGGCACATCGGCGTAGAACAGGAACGGCCAGAAGGTGATTGCATAGGTGGCGAGCGGAACCACACCGAGCCACACAGCCGCCTCCAGATATGTGATCCCCGGCACCGGGGCGCCGCGCCGCGCAGTCAGAAAACCAAGGCCAGCGCTGCGCAGCCGCAGCACGAGGAATGCCAGCCCCGGCAGCAATGCAATCGGCACCGCGTTCCACTTGCACGCCATCGCCAGCCCCAGCGCCACGCCCGCCATCGCTAGTCTGGGGCGCCCACGCTCCGGCGCGCGGATCGCGCTCGCGCACATCCACAAGGCCACCATCACGAACGCGACCATGAAGATGTCGAGCATGGCGATGCGCGAGAGCACGAGCAGCGGGAAGCCGGTGGCGAGCAGCAGCCCGCTCACGATGCTGGCGAAGCGGCTCTCCCGCGCATGCCAGACCGCGCGCATGATGGCGAACAGCCCCAGTGTGCCGAACAGCAGCGGCATGATCCGCCAGCCCAGCGGATTATCGCCGAACACCAGCACACCCAGCGCGAGCAGCTGCTTGGCCAGCGGCGGGTGTTCGATATTTGTCGCCGTGCCCAGCGCAAGCAGTTCGCGCACGGCCGGAAGGTAATGTACTTCGTCGAAATTGGGCGCCGAGGGGATCGTCAGCCGTATCGCGCACAGGATCAGGAATGAGCCTGACAGCAACACATGGGCGAAGAGAGGATCGCGCGGATGCGGCGGCGGCACGCTCATACGCCGCAGCGATAACAGGCCGGCCGCTCATGGCAATCGAACATGCCTTGCCCGGAACCGGAAAGATTGTCCGCCATTAGTGAGCAATGGCCGAAACGCTTTACCTCTTTTATCATCAGGGCGGTGACGCTGCCGAGGATGGTCTTGCCTTTCCAGGTGATGCGAAGCGGCTGGCGACCGGGCTTTGGCTTTGCCGAAGCGAGGCATCACGCTCGCGGCTGTATCATCGGCTCAAGGCGCAATTGCCTGCCGATACGGCGCTGCTTGTTGCCCCGCTGAATGATCGACGGGACGATTGGCCCAAGTTCAAGGCCATGGATGCCGGTGCGCTGGCCTGGTTGCGCGGCAAATAGGGCGGTCTTCCGGGTGGCAATGGAGCAGGCCGCGATGCCTCCGTCTTGCTCAAGCACGGCCTCGCGCCTAAAGCCCGCGCCACCATGAAAAAGACCACCGGCACCGACCGCTCCGTTACGCGCAACTGGCGCCCCGCAACCCGCGCGGTGCGCGCCGGTACCTGGCGCTCCGAACATGGCGAGACCAGCGAGGCGCTGTTCCTCACCTCTGGCTATGCCTATGACGACGCCGCCACGGTGGCAGCGCGTTTTGCGGGCGAGGCGGAGGGCATGACCTATTCGCGCCTCCAGAACCCCACGGTGGCGATGTGCGAGGAGCGGATCGCCGCGCTTGAGGGGGCCGAGGCCTGCCGCATGCAGGCAACCGGCATGGCGGCGATGACCACCGCTTTGCTGTGCCAGCTTTCGGCGGGCGACCACATGATCGGCGCGCGCGCCGCCTTCGGCTCGTGCCGCTGGATCGTCGATAATCTGCTGCCGCGGTTCGGGATCGAGACCAGCGTGGTTGACGGGCGCGACATCTCCGCGTGGAAGGCCGCGATCCGGCCCAATACCAAGGTCTTCTTCTTCGAGACCCCGGCCAACCCGACGATGGACATTGTCGATCTGGAGGCCATCTGCGCGCTGGCAAAGGCGCATGGGATCAGCACGGTTGTCGACAATGCCTTTGCCACTGCCGCGTTGCAGCGGCCGATGGAATTCGGCGCCGACGTGGTCGCCTATTCGGCTACCAAGATGATGGATGGGCAGGGCCGGGTGCTCGCCGGTGCGGTGTGCGGCAGCCAAGAATGGATCGACGAGGTGCTGCTCCCCTTCCAGCGCAATACCGGCCCCAATTGCTCGCCCTTCAACGCCTGGGTGGTGCTCAAGGGGCTGGAGACGCTCGACCTGCGCGCCCGGCGCCAGAGCGAGAATGCGCTTGCTGTCGCCCGTGCGATCGAAAGCCGCGTTCCGATCATGCTGCATCCGGGCCTGCCCAGCCATCCGCAGCATAATCTCGCCGCGAAGCAGATGGAGGATTTCGGCCCGATATTCTCCTTCGTTCTCGACAGCAGGGCGCAGGCCCATGCCGTGCTCGATGCGCTGGAGCTGGTCGATATTTCCAACAATATCGGCGATGCGAAGTCGCTGATGTGCCACCCCGCCAGCAGCACCCATGCCAATATGGGCGAGGAAGCGCGCGAGGAAATGGGGGTTCTGGAAGGCATGTTGCGCATCAATATTGGCCTGGAAGACCCACTCGATGTGATCGAGGATCTGGACCAGGCGATGAAAAAGGCTGGTTTGTAGCGCCTGACCCCCTTGTGGCTGCGGGGGGATCGTATACGTTTGGCACCACGATGACTCAGGCCGCGATGAACTCGCTCTTTCAGCACGTCGCCATCACCGCGCAGGTGACGGTGCGGGTCTCTGTCAACTTCATGCCCGAGCAATCGCGTATGGAATCGGGCCGCTGGTTCTGGGTCTATCATATCCGCATCGAGAACGGCCGGGACGAGACCATCCAGCTGCAAACGCGCCATTGGCGGATCACTGACGGCCGCGGCATGGTCAATGTGATCGACGGGCAGGGCGTGGTCGGAGAGATGCCGGTGCTCGTCCCCGGACAGGCGCATGATTATGTATCGGGCTGCGAGCTGACGACGCGCCATGGCTCGATGGAAGGGTTCTACAGTTTTACCTGTGCGGACGGGTCGCCACTGGAAGTCGCGATCCCCTATTTCCCGCTCTCTGCACCCGCCGTCGCGGAATAGAGCCACTTACGTGGATCAGCCAACGGGGCCATTCATCTGAGGCCGAAGGTCCCTGCGCCCCTGCGATCGCGCAGGCGCGGTATCGTGGCTGAGACTTTCTCGACAAGGCTGCGCTTCTGCAGGCGCTCGCGTGTTCGATTGCGCGCGGCCGGGTAGATTTCGGAAAACAATGTTTCGAAGGTCTGATCCCAGTCGTAGCGAGCCTCGACCAGTTTGCGCGCGGCGCGGCCCATTGCAGCGCGCTCGCCATTCCAGACCTTGAGAATATTGTCCGCCATTGCCTGTGCATCGTCGCACGGGCCGAGCAGGCCGAGGCCGGGGCGCACGCGTTCGGGCATCGCCCCCATCGCCACGCCCACGACCGGCAGGCCGCTCGCTTGCGCCTCAATCACCGAAATGCCGAAGGTCTCGTCGGCCATGCCCGAAACATAGATGTCGCACGAGGCAAAGGCGCGGGCCAGCGCATCGCGATCGTCGAAATAACCGGGGAAAACGACGTCCAGCCCCTGCGACCGCTCCTGCAATGCATCAAGCTCCCGCCCCTCACCGATGACAACGAGGCTGGCGCCCAGTTCCTTCGGCAGGAGGCGCACCGCCTCGATCACCGTGCTCACACGCTTTTCCGCGTCGAGGCGCCCGGCGTAGATCAGGAACGGGCCGCTATTGCGCAGACCCATTTCGGCGCGGAATGCCGGATCGCCCTTGTCCGGCCCGAACCGCTCCTTGTTGACGCCAAGTTCGAGCATACCGACATCCTTGATCCCGCGGTTTGTCAGCACCGAGCGGGTTGATTCGCTGAGCGCATAGACACCGTCGAACTGACGATAGGTCTTGCCCGCATAGAGCAGCGCCGCGCCCTTCAGCACGCGCGCCTGCCGCCGCCCCAGCATGGCGGTGGCCACGCGCTCGATCTGCGCGGTGGGAAAATCGGTGTGATAGCCCGCGACCAGCGTCGTTTCCGGCACATGGCGGCGATACCGGATCGCGGTCCACGGTAACAGCCACGGACACTGGCTCTCGATCAGATCGGGCCGGTATTGTTCGAGCAGCTGCCGCACTGCGCCCGTTCGGGTGATGAAGCGGTACTTCTTGTTGCCGCGCAAAATTTCGCTGCCCACTTCGATAAAAGTGTGGCGACCATTGCACGTCACCTTGTCGCGCGGGCCGGGCACGATCTGCACCAGATTGTGCGGTGTGTTTGCCTCGATCCAGTTGCGCTTCTCGCGCAGATAGGTGGTGATTCCGCCGCCACCGCTGGGCGCGTAGCTCTGCGTCAGGTCGCAGATCGTCAGGGGCCTTTGCGGCTCGATCATGGGCTTTGCGACTTTCCTTGCAGGCGTTTTCTGTTTCTTGTGACGGGCGCCAATAGCCGAGCAATGGCCCCGCGCCAAGTCGTGCCCTGTCAAGCGCCAAGTTGCGAGCCTTGCCGCAAGGCTCGCCGCACAATAGAGGCGACAGGCAATGAAACGCACGCACCTGCCTTTGAATGCCCTGCGCGTATTCGACGCGGCGGCGCGGCACCTCAGCTTTACCCGCGCGGCGGACGAGCTGGCGGTGACGCCCGCCGCAGTCGGCCAGCAGATCCGCGCGCTGGAGGATGTGCTGGGCGTGGTGCTGTTCCGCCGCACGTCGAAGGGGCTGGAACTCACCGACGAGGCCGAGAGCGGGCTCGATCCCTTGCGCGAGGGCTTCCTGCGGTTTGAGGAGAGCGTTGAGGCCATGCAGGCCGGGCAGGCCAGCTCGCGTTATGCCATCGCCGTGCCGCGCGAATTCCATGCCCGCTGGCTGGCGCCGCGCCTGACATCGTTCAGGGCTGAAAACCCGGAAGCGCGTTTTACTCTCATTGCAGAAGAGAGCGCCGACTTCACCGAGGCCAATCTGGATCTGGCGATCCGCCTGACTGAAGGACCGGGCGACCTTGAGGGCATGCAGCTCGCGCCTGGCGAGCGGGTGATGGTGGCCGCCCCCGGAATAGCCAGTGACGCAGGCTGGATCAGCTGGCCCGGCTTCCCTCTGCCTGAGGATTCCGAAGTGGTTCTGCAGGTTTCCAATGCCGAACAGGCGCTCAGCTCCGCGCTTGCCGGGCTAGGCCGGGCAATGATGCCTGTGCCGCTGGTTTCGGCCCTAATAGAGCAGGGCGCATTGGAAGCTATCGGCGCCCCGCAGGAATGCCGCCGCGCCTATTGGCTGGTCGCTCCGCTGCCGCAATGGCGGCAGAAGAAGGTCAGGGCGCTGGTGGCGAAATTGATGGAAAAATAGTCGATCCCCAGCTGCGCTTTACAGGCCCGGGACGAAAACAATCGTGGCGCTTCGTTGGCGCGATCCGGTCGTCAGTCTCAGCGAGTTCGGTGCACGAGTTCAGAGAAGCCGTCATCGGGCACTCCCAAACACCTGGCCGAAGCGAGAGCGCCGGTCTCATTGCGGTTAACTGGGGGATAGGGCCCGCCAACCGTCCGCCGCTGCTTGCCACCACGCCGCCCAGCACTTAGAAATCCGCCTGCCGGGCATCTGGTGCCATGTGAACTTATGGGGACACGGAAACGCATGCTGGCAAGAATCAGGACCGCGCTTTACCGGTCCCGCCGGCGCTTCACGCGCAAATGGCTGAGGTCGGTGTGGGGCATGGATATCGGCCACGGCGTAACAATTTCGCGCAAGGCCGATCTGGATTACACCAACCCGCGCGGTGTCCACATCGGCGATTTCACTATTGTGACCCCGCGCGCGCAAATATTCTCGCACGACTTTGTCAACGCACGCCACGTCGATACGTATATAGGCTCAAACTGCTTCATCGGCGCGGGCGCGATTATTCTGCCGGGCGTGGTCATCGGCGACAATTGCATCATTGCCGCTGGCTCAGTCGTGACGACCGACGTTCCCCCTCGCACACTCGTCGCGGGCAACCCGGCCCAGGTGGTTCGTACTGAGCTGACGACTTACCGCTACGGCATGCTGGTCAACCCCGACGGGTCCTGACGCGACCTTGTCATTTTCCCTCGCTGGCAACAGGGAAAATCCCGCCGAGGGCTGCTATGGTGTTGACCCGCCACCTCAGTCCCGTTAAGGGCCGCCGCCTACCGGACAGGGCTCAGAATTCTACCTGATCTCGCGCCGGACAGATTTGAGCTGAACATTGGCGGCCCCGACCCAACAGGATCATACCTTAGGGGCGACCGTCAAAGTAACCCGGCGCCATTGCGTTTCGGGTGGAGCGTTTCAGGCTCGCGCGATTGATCGGCAGGCTCGGCAGAGCGGCCAGATTGCATCGCACGATCCCGATACATTCCATCCGCTGCCAACAGCGCCATTTGGCTGGGCCGCAAGCCGTGCTTGGTTTGTGGACTGGTCGGAACCTCATCAGGGAAAGTGGGAACCGGTTTCCCGCCCGGATGAGGTGACCTGCGGGGGCAATACCGCCCGCGCAGAAGAAGAATAGAAGAAGGTATTCGATGCCGACAATCAACCAGCTTGTCCGCAAGCCGCGCAAGCCCGTAAAGGCCAAGAGCAAGGTCCCGGCGATGGAGCAGAACCCGCAGAAGCGCGGCGTCTGCACACGCGTCTACACGACCACCCCGAAGAAACCGAACTCGGCCCTTCGCAAGGTCGCCAAGGTGCGCCTGACCAACCAGCGCGAAGTCATCGCCTATATTCCGGGCGAGGGCCACAATCTGCAGGAGCACTCGGTGGTGCTGATCCGCGGCGGCAAGGTGCGCGACCTTCCGGGCGTTCGCTACCATGTGCTGCGCGGGGTGCTCGACACGCAGGGCGTGAAGGATCGGCGCCAGAGCCGCTCCAAATACGGGGCCAAGCGGCCTAAGTGATCTGTCCGGGGGACAGGTTATCCTGAAACGATCGTCATGAACGATTGGGTTCAGGATTCATGTCTTCACCGGGTCTTGAGTTCGCAAGTTTTTTGAAAGGTCCGCCTCACGCCGCGTAATGGACCCTGAAACAAGTTCAGGGTGACGGTGAGGGAAGGGCTGACAGGAGAATATCCGATGTCACGTCGTCGTCGTCCCGAAAAGCGGGAAATCCTGCCTGATCCCAAGTTCGGGGATGAGGTGCTGTCCAAGTTCATGAACAATCTGATGCTCGACGGTAAGAAGGCCGTTGCAGAAGGCATCGTCTACTCCGCGCTCGAAACGGTCGAATCGAAGGCGAAGGCTGATCCGGTGCAGATGTTCCATGAGGCGCTGAACAACATCAAGCCCGCCGTCGAAGTGCGTTCGCGCCGCGTCGGTGGTGCCACCTACCAGGTGCCGGTCGAGGTTCGCCCCGAGCGTGCGCAGGCACTCGCGATCCGCTGGCTGATCGCCGCGGCGCGCGGTCGCCCCGAGACCACGATGTCGGCGCGCCTCTCGGCAGAGCTGATGGATGCGGCGAACAATCGCGGCAATGCGGTCAAGAAGCGCGAAGATGCGCACCGCATGGCCGACGCCAACCGCGCCTTCTCGCATTATCGGTGGTAATATTGGGCTGACTTGGCGACCGGGCCGGGGAAAGCGCCCCGTCCGGTCTTCAAGTGGTCACACTTCTTACTATATGGGGCGCGTCCCTTCCGGCCCACCCCGCAACACCTCGAGGAATTTTCCATGGCCCGCGAATATCCGCTGGAGCGCTATCGCAATATCGGCATCATGGCGCATATCGACGCCGGCAAGACGACGACGACCGAGCGCATCCTGTATTACACCGGCAAGTCCTACAAGATCGGCGAAGTCCATGACGGCGCCGCGACGATGGACTGGATGGAGCAGGAACAGGAACGCGGCATCACCATCACCTCGGCGGCGACCACTACGTTCTGGGCCGCCGAAGATGGCCAGGGTCCCAAGCACCGCATCAACATCATCGATACGCCGGGCCACGTCGACTTCACCATTGAAGTCGAGCGTTCGCTGCGCGTGCTCGATGGCGCGGTCGCGGTGTTCGACGGCGTTGCCGGCGTGGAGCCGCAGTCCGAGACGGTGTGGCGACAGGCGGACAAGTACAAAGTTCCGCGGATGTGCTTCATCAACAAGCTGGATCGCACCGGCGCGGACTTCTATTATTGCGTGCAGAGCATCATCGATCGCCTCGGTGCGACGCCGCTGGTGCTGTACTTGCCGATTGGCGCGGAAAGCGACCTCAAGGGTGTCGTCGATCTGGTGAACAACCGCGGTATCGTCTGGAAGGACGAGAATCTGGGCGCCGAGTTTGAATATATCGACATTCCCGCCGACCTCGCTGACAAGGCCGCCGAATATCGTGAGCGGATGATCGAGACTGCCGTCGAGCAGGACGACGAGGTCATGGAAACCTATCTCGAAGGCGAGATTCCCGACGCCGCCACGCTCAAGCGCCTGATCCGCAAGGGCACCATGGAGCAGGCTTTTGTGCCGGTTCTGTGTGGCTCGGCGTTCAAGAACAAGGGCGTGCAGCCGCTGCTCGACGCAGTGGTCGACTACATGCCTTCGCCGATCGACGTTCCCGCCATCAAGGGCATTCTGCCCGATAGCGATGTAGAGGCCGAGCGCCCCTCCAGCGACGACGCGCCGTTCTCGGCGCTGGCCTTCAAGATCATGAACGATCCCTTTGTTGGCTCGCTCACCTTCACCCGCATCTATTCGGGCAAGCTCGCCAAGGGCACCGTGCTCAATTCGGTGAAGGACAAGAAGGAAAAGATCGGCCGCATGCTGCTGATGCATTCCAACAATCGCGAAGACATCGAAGAAGCCTATGCGGGCGACATCGTGGCGCTGGCGGGCATGAAGGACACCACCACTGGTGATACTTTGTGCGATTCCGCGAACCCGATCATCCTGGAGCGGATGGAATTCCCCGATCCGGTCATCGAGCTTTCGGTGGAACCCAAGACCAAGGCCGACCAGGAAAAGATGGGCGTTGCGCTCAACCGACTGGCTGCCGAGGATCCGTCCTTCCGCGTCTCGACCGATCATGAATCCGGCCAGACGATCATCAAGGGCATGGGCGAACTGCACCTCGACATTCTGGTCGACCGCATGAAGCGTGAGTTCAAGGTGGAGGCCAATGTCGGCGCTCCGCAGGTGGCTTATCGCGAATCGCTCGCCCGTCCGATTGACGTGGACTACACCCACAAGAAGCAGTCGGGCGGCTCGGGCCAGTTCGGCCGCGCCAAGGTTAGCGTTTCGCCGGGCGAACGCGGTCAGGGCATTATCTTCGAGGATTCGGTCAAGGGCGGTAATATTCCCAAGGAATATATTCCTGCGCTTGAAAAGGGTATGCGCGAGCAGGCCGAAAGCGGATACCTTATCGGCTTCCCGATCATCGACTTCACGATCACGCTGACCGACGGTGCCTACCATGACGTTGACTCCAGCGCGATTGCGTTTGAGATCTGCGGACGCGGCGCTATGCGCGAAGTGGCGGAGCGGGCTGGCATCAAGCTGCTCGAGCCGGTCATGAAGGTCGAGGTCGTTACGCCCGAGGAATATCTGGGCGACGTCATCGGCGACCTCAACTCGCGGCGCGGACAGATCCAGGGCACCGACACGCGCGGAAATGCGCAGGCGGTGGAGGCCCATGTGCCGCTCGCCAACATGTTCGGTTACGTCAACGAACTGCGTTCGTTTACTCAGGGCCGCGCCCAGTACACGATGCAGTTCAGCCACTATGACGAGGTTCCGGCCAACGTGGCAGCCGAGGTCAAGGAGAAGCTCGCCTAAGGCGCTTGCGCTAACACGGGCAAGGGTCTAGGGGCGGGCGCCTGATTCAGAGCCAGGACGGGCACCATCCCGTCCGATCTCCCGCAAAATCAATTTCGAACGCAAAAGGTTACAGGAACATGGCGAAGGAAAAATTCGAGCGGAACAAGCCGCACTGCAACATCGGCACCATCGGTCACGTCGACCATGGCAAGACCACGCTGACCGCTGCAATCACCAAGGTGCAGGGTTCGGCCGTCGATTTTGCGAATATCGACAAGGCTCCGGAAGAGCGCGAGCGCGGCATCACCATCTCGACCGCCCACGTCGAGTATGAGACCGACGCGCGTCACTACGCCCACGTCGATTGCCCGGGTCACGCCGACTATGTGAAGAACATGATCACCGGTGCTGCCCAGATGGACGGCGCAATTCTGGTTGTGAACGCAGCTGACGGCCCGATGCCGCAGACCCGCGAGCACATCCTGCTGGCCCGTCAGGTCGGCGTGCCCGCGCTGGTGGTGTACATGAACAAGGTCGACCAGGTCGACGACGAGGAAATCCTCGAACTGGTTGAGCTGGAAGTGCGCGAGCTGCTTTCGAGCTACGATTTCGACGGCGACAATATTCCGATCATCAAGGGTTCGGCTCTGGCCGCGCTCGAAGGTCGTGATGACGAGATCGGCAAGAACTCGATTATCGCGCTGATGGAAGCTGTGGACGAGCATATTCCGCAGCCCGAGCGTCCGATCGACAAGCCCTTCCTGATGCCGATCGAGGACGTCTTCTCGATCTCCGGTCGTGGTACGGTTGTCACCGGCCGTGTCGAAAGCGGCATCGTGAATGTTGGCGACGAAGTTGAGATCGTCGGCATCAAGGACACCCAGAAGACCACCGTGACGGGCGTGGAAATGTTCCGCAAGCTGCTCGATCGCGGCGAGGCAGGCGACAATATCGGCGCCCTGATCCGCGGCGTCGGTCGTGAGGACGTGGAGCGTGGCCAGGTGCTGTGCAAGCCCGGTTCGGTCAGCCCGCACACCGAGTTTTCTGCCGAGGTCTACGTGCTGTCGAAAGACGAGGGTGGCCGTCACACGCCGTTCTTCGCCAATTACCGCCCGCAGTTCTACTTCCGCACTACGGACGTCACCGGCGAGGTCATCCTCCCCGAGGGCACCGAGATGGTCATGCCTGGCGACAACGTCACGATCGGCGTCAAGCTGATCGCGCCGATCGCAATGGATGAGGGACTGCGCTTCGCAATCCGCGAAGGTGGCCGCACCGTCGGTTCTGGGGTTGTCAGCAAGATTACGAAGTAATATAGGCGCGCAGCGGCGGGGGATTCGTCCCCCGCCACTGCAATTCATGAGGGCCGCCCCTCGCCGAGAAATTCGGTCGGGTGGGGCGGTTCTTTATTTTTTTGGAAAGTCGGTCTTCGGGCTGGCCTTCTTGGCTCTTTCGCATCGGTGTAGGTAATGGAAGCTCAGAATATCCGTATTCGTCTCAAGGCGTTCGATCATCGCGTCCTCGACCAGGCAACTGGCGAGATCGCGGACACGGCGCGCCGGACGGGTGCTCTCATTCGCGGCCCCATTCCCCTGCCGACGCGTATCGAGAAATTCACCGTGAACCGCGGCCCGCACATCGACAAGAAGTCGCGGGAGCAGTTCGAGGTGCGCACTTACAAGCGGCTGCTCGATATCGTGCAGCCCAACGCCCAGACGGTTGACGCGCTGATGAAGCTCGACCTGGCCGCTGGCGTGAATGTCGAGATCAAGCTGGCTTGATCCGACAGGTCCGGTAACGGACCGACGACATAGAGATACCGCCGGACTGTTCCGGGCCGCGTCTCCCGTCTCGCCTTTCCCTTGCGGTCAGGCACTCAGCCCGGACGGGGCGATGCACGAAATTTGGGCTGAACACGCCTTCCGGGATGGTCCCGGCAGGCCTCTGTTTTAGGAGTTTTGGTCATGCGCACTGGCGTGATCGCGAAGAAAGTCGGGATGACCCGCCTGTTTCAGGAAGATGGTCGGCATGTGCCGGTCACCGTTCTGGCGCTTGAAGGCTGTCAGGTCACCGCACATCGCACAGCCGATCGCGACGGCTATTACTCGGTCCAGGTCGGGGCGGGTGAAGCCAAGCACAAGAACGTCAACAAGCCGCAGCGCGAAGCTTTCGCCAAGGCTGAAGTCGGACTGAAGATGAAGGTCGCCGAATTCCGCGTGGATGGCGAAGACGGCCTTCTTCCGGTCGGCTCGCACATTTCCGCCGAGCATTTCATTGCCGGCCAGAAAGTCGACGTCACCGGACATACGCAGGGCAAGGGCTTTGCCGGCGCGATGAAGCGCTGGGGCTTCGGTGGCCTGCGCGCCACCCACGGCGTTTCCGTCTCTCACCGTTCGCACGGTTCGACTGGCCAGCGCCAGGATCCGGGCAAGGTGTTCAAGAACAAGAAGATGGCCGGCCATATGGGCGACCGTCAGCGCACCCAGCAGAACCTGGAAATCGTGCGCACCGACGCCGACCGTGGCCTGCTCTTCGTGCGTGGTTCGGTTCCCGGCTCCAAGAATGGCTGGCTGCTGATCCGCGACGCGGTGAAGTTGCCGATCCCTCAGGAGGCTCCGTTCCCCGGCGCCATTCTCGAGAAGAAGAGCTCCGCTCCCGAGCATGACGAAGCGCCCGCCGGTATGGTCGAGGCCGCTGCCGAGCATGAAGTGAAACCCGAAGTCGATGCCGAGCATCAGGCGCAGCTCCTCAAGGAGCAGCATGCCGGTGCCGGTGACGACGTCACCCCCGCCAGCGGCGAAGAGACCAACACCGACGGCGCCGCCGACGGTGAGAGCAAGGAGTCCTGATCGTGAAGGTCAAGGTCCAGAATATCGACGGCAAGGCTGCTGGCGATCTCGAGCTCAACGATGCCGTGTTCGGTGTCGAGCCGCGCGCCGACATCCTGCACCGCGTCGTGACGTGGCAGCTCGAAAACCGCCGCGGCACTGCCCGCCCGACTCGTGAGCGTTCCGACGTTGCCCGTACCGGCAAGAAATGGGGCAAGCAGAAGGGTTCGGGCGGCGCTCGCCACGGCGATCGCGGCGCCCCGATCTTCATCGGCGGCGGCAAGGCCCATGGCGCGCGCAAGCGTGATTTCGAGCCTTCGCTGAACAAGAAAATTCGTGCACTCGGCCTGAAGATGGCCCTCTCGAGCAAGGCCAAGGATGGCCTGGTCGTGGTCGACAGTATCGACCTTGCCGACGCCAAGACCAAGGCGCTCAGGGGCCAGATCGACAAGAATGGCTGGGCCGGCAAGATCCTCGTGATCGACGGTGAGGCCGTGGCCGACAGCTTCGCCAAGGCTGCGGGCAACCTTCCGGGCATCAACGTGCTCCCGGCGGTAGGCGCCAACGTCTACGACATCCTCAACCACGACACGCTCGTCCTGACCAAGGACGCGGTCGCCAAGCTGGAGGCGCGCTTCGCCCTCTCGGGAGGGACCAATTGATGGCTAAGAAGAGCGAAATTGATGCCCGTCACTACGACGTGATCCTGGCTCCGCACATTACCGAGAAGTCGACCCTGTTGTCCGAGAACAATGCGGTTGTCTTCAAGGTGTCGAACGATGCCACCAAGCCGCAGATCAAGGCGGCGATCGAGGCACTTTTCGACGTCAAGGTCGAAGGTGTGAACACCATTGTCCAGAAGGGCAAGACCAAGCGCTGGAAGGGCAAGCCCTACAAGCGCGTCGACTCCAAGAAGGCGATTGTCAGGCTGGCCGAAGGTCAGTCGATCGACATCACCGAGGGTGTGAGCTGATCCGATGGCATTGAAAAACTACAATCCGACAAGCCCTGCCCGTCGTGGCCTGGTCCTGGTCGACAAATCGGCGCTCCACAAGGGCAGTCCGGTCAAGTCGCTGACCGAGGGCAAGCATCGCACTGGCGGCCGCAACAACAAGGGCCATGTCACCTCGCGCGGCAAGGGCGGCGGTCACAAGCAGAAGTACCGCATCGTCGACTTCAAGCGTCGCAAGTGGGACGTCGAAGGCACGGTGGAGCGGATCGAATACGATCCCAACCGCACCGCCTTCATCGCGCTCATCAAGTATGACGATGGCGAACTCGCCTATATCATCGCGCCGAACCGTCTGGCTCCGGGTGAGAAGGTAATCGCTGGCGAGAAGACCGACACCAAGCCGGGCAATGCCATGCCATTGGGCAACATGCCGGTCGGCACGATCTGCCACAATGTCGAGATGAAGCCGGGCAAGGGCGGCCAGATCGCCCGTTCGGCAGGCACCTATGTCCAGCTCGTCGGCCGTGACCGCGGCATGGTCATCGTGCGCCTGAATTCGGGCGAGCAGCGTTACCTTCCTTCTGCCTGCATGGGCACGGTTGGTGCGGTGTCGAACCCCGACAACCAGAACCAGAACTTCGGCAAGGCCGGGCGCAAGCGCTGGATGGGCGTCAAGCCGCTCACCCGCGGCGTTGCCAAGAACCCCGTCGATCACCCGCATGGCGGCGGCGAGGGCAAGACCAGCGGTGGCCGTCACCCTGTGACGCCTACCGGCAAGCCGACCAAGGGTGCTCGTACCCGCAAGAACAAGCAGACGGACAAGATGATTATCCGTTCGCGTCACGCGAAGAAGAAGAGGTAAGCAACGATGGCACGTTCCGTCTGGAAAGGTCCGTTCGTCGATCTGCACCTTCTCAAGAAGGCGCAGGAGGCTCAGGAGGCCAGCAACACCAAGCCGATCAAGACCTGGTCGCGCCGTTCCACGGTGCTGCCCGATTTCGTGGGTCTGACCTTCAGCGTCTATAACGGACAGAAGTTCATCCCCGTCTCGGTCAACGAGGAAATGGTCGGTCACAAGCTCGGCGAGTTTGCGCCCACACGCAGCTTCCCGGGTCACGCTGCCGACAAGAAGGGCAAGCGCTGATGGGCAAGGAAAAATCTCCCCGCCGGGTGGCAGAGAACGAGGCGCTGGCCGTCGGCACGACGATCCGCGGCTCGGCGCAGAAGCTCAACCTGGTCGCCGCGCTGATCCGCGGCAAGAAGGCCGAAGAGGCGTTGAACATCCTTTCCTTCTCGAAGCGCGCCATGGCGCGTGACGCGAAGAAGGTGCTCGCCTCGGCCATCGCCAATGCCGAGAACAATCACGACCTCGACGTCGACGCGCTTGTCGTTGCCGAGGCCAGTGTCGGCAAGTCGATCACCATGAAGCGTTTCGCCACGCGCGGCCGCGGCAAGTCGACGCGCATCCTCAAGCCGTTCAGTCGGCTGCGGATCGTCGTGCGCGAGCAAGAGGAGGCCTGATATGGGTCACAAGAGCAATCCGATCGGCCTGCGCCTGCAGATCAACCGCACCTGGGACTCGCGCTGGTATGCCGAGGGCAGCGACTATAGTCAGCTGCTCAAGGAAGACATCGAGATCCGCAAGTTCATCATGAAGAGCCTGCCGCAGGCAGCGATCTCGAAGGTGGTGATAGAGCGTCCGGCCAAGCTGTGCCGCATCTCGATCTACGCGGCACGCCCGGGCGTTATCATCGGCAAGAAGGGCGCCGATATCGAGAAGCTTCGTTCGAAGCTGGCGACCATGACCTCCAGCGAGGTGAAGCTGAACATCGTCGAGATCCGCAAGCCGGAAGTCGATGCCAAGCTCGTCGCGCAAGGCATTGCCGATCAGCTGATCCGCCGCGTGGCATTCCGCCGGGCGATGAAGCGGGCCATGCAGTCGGCCATGCGTCTGGGTGCCGAGGGCATCAAGGTGATGTGTGGCGGGCGCCTTGGCGGTGCCGAGATCGCGCGTGTCGAGCAGTATCGCGAAGGTCGCGTGCCGCTTCATACGCTGCGCGCCAATGTCGACTATGCCGAGGCCGAGGCGCTGACCGCCTATGGCATCATCGGTATCAAGGTTTGGGTGTTCAAGGGCGAGATCCTTGGTCACGACCCGATGGCGCAGGACCGCTTGATGATGGAGGCTCAGACCTCCGGCGTCCGGCCGGCTCGCTGAGATTAGGGTAAAGCAATGCTGCAACCGAAGAAAACCAAGTTCCGCAAGGCCTTCAAGGGCCGTATCCATGGCAATGCCAAGGGCGGCTCGGCGCTGAATTTCGGCTCCTATGGCCTCAAGGCCCTGGAGCCGGAACGTATCACCTCGCGCCAGATCGAGGCCGCCCGCCGGGCGATCACGCGTCACATCAAGCGCCAGGGGCGTTTGTGGATCCGTATCTTCCCCGATGTGCCGGTGTCGAAGAAGCCCGCCGAAGTCCGTCAGGGCAAGGGCAAGGGCGCGATCGAGTTCTGGGCTGCGCGGGTGAAGCCGGGCCGCATCCTGTTCGAGCTCGACGGCGTTTCCGGTCCGCTGGCCGCGCAGGCGTTCGAGCGTGCGGCTATGAAACTGCCGATCAAGACCAAGGTCGTTGCCCGCCTGGGTGACACCTCTCACCTGGGAGGCGAATGATGGCCAGCAACACCAAGATCGAGGATCTGCGGACCAAATCCGACGACCAGCTCTCGCAGCAGATCGTCGACCTCAAGCGCGAGGCGTTCAACCTGCGTTTTCAGGCGGCGACCAACCAGCTTGAGGGCAAGGGTCCGGCACGCATCCGCGAGGTTCGTCGCGAGATCGCCCAGATCAAGACGCTTCAGGGTGAGCGCGCCAAGAGCGCTCAGTCCGAAGCTGCCAAGGCTTAAGGAACACACTATGCCCAAGCGTATCCTGATCGGGACCGTCACCTCCGACAAGACCGACAAGACCGTGACCGTGAAGGTCGAGCGCAAGGTGCGTCACCCGCTCTACGGGAAGATCATCCGCCGCTCCAAGAACTATCACGCCCATGACGAGGCGAACGAATACCAAGTCGGCGACCAGGTCCGCATCGAAGAGACGCGGCCGATCTCCAAGACCAAGAGCTGGCGCGTGCTCGATCGCATGGTGGCGAGCAAGGGCCGTGCGGTCGAGGCCGATCTGGACGTGGCCGAGGCGACGCCCGGAAACGCACCGGCTTAAGAATTTTCGAGTTCCCGCAATATTGCGGGGGAAGACGTTACAGGAACTGCCGGACGAGTATCGGCAAGCCAGATGAGAAGGAACCGGATCGATGATCCAGATGCAGTCCAATCTCGACGTCGCGGACAATAGCGGCGCCAAGCGCGTCCAGTGCATCAAGGTGCTGGGTGGCTCGAAGCGTCGTACTGCGTCCGTCGGCGACGTGATCGTGGTCTCGGTGAAGGAAGCCCAGCCGCGCGCTCGCGTGAAGAAGGGCGACGTTCACCGTGCTGTGATCGTGCGTACACGCAAAGAGGTTCGCCGGGCCGATGGCACCGTGATCCGCTTCGATTCGAACGCCGCGGTCCTCGTGAACAAGTCCGAGGAACCGATCGGCACCCGTATCTTCGGCCCTGTCGTGCGCGAACTGCGTGGACGCGGGTTCATGAAGATCATCAGCCTCGCGCCGGAGGTGTTGTGATGTCTGCTGCAAGAATCAAGAAGGGCGACGAAGTCGTCGTCCTGTCGGGCAAGGACAAGGGCCGCAAGGGCACCGTCAGCAAGGTCATGCCGAAAGAGGGCAAGATCGTGGTGGACGGGATCAATGTGATGACCCGTCACCGCAAGCCGAGCCAGGCTAATCCGCAGGGCGGCATTGACCGCTCGCCCGCTCCGCTGGCGATCTGCAAGGTCGCCGTGGCCGATCCCAAGGATGGCTCGCCCACCCGCGTCCGCTTCGAAGAGCGCGACGGCAAGAAGGTGCGCGTCGCCGTCAAGTCCGGGGAGACGATTGATGGCTGAGTCCTACACGCCGCGCCTCAAGAAGGATTACAATGACCGCATCGTCAAGGCGATGACGGAAAAGTTCGGCTACACCAACCCGATGCAGGTTCCCAAGCTGTCCAAGATCACGCTCAACATGGGTGTGGGCGAGGCCAGCCAGGACAAGAAGAAGGTCCAGACGGCGGCCGAGGAAATGGAGCTGATTGCGGGCCAGAAGCCGGTGATCACCAAGGCCAAGAAATCGATCGCCCAGTTCAAGCTGCGCGACGGCATGCCGATCGGTTGCAAGGTCAATTTGCGCCGTGACCGCATGTTCGAATTTCTCGATCGCCTGGTGACCATCGCAATGCCCCGCATTCGCGATTTCCGTGGTCTCAACCCGAAGAGCTTCGATGGCAATGGCAATTACGCCATGGGCATCAAGGAGCAGATCGTGTTCCCCGAGATCAGCTACGACAAGATCGAGAAGGTGCGTGGCATGGATATCATCGTCACCACCACCGCAAAGACCGACGAGGAAGCGCGCGAATTGCTGCGCCTGTTCGGTTTCCCGTTCCCCGCCGAAGCCGGCGAAGAGAAAGAGGCGGCCTGAGGGCCGCGTCAGGAGAGCTTAAGTCCATGGCGAAACTGAGTTCCATCAACAAGAACGAGCGACGCAAGAAGCTCGTCAAGCAATATGCTGACAAGTACGCGAAGCTGAAGGCGATCGCGGACGACAAGTCGCTCGATGATGGCGAGCGTCTGATCGCGCGCCTGAAGATGGCGGAACTGCCGCGCAATGCGAACCCGACGCGGGTGCGCAACCGTTGCAACACGACCGGCCGCCCACGCGGCTATTACCGCAAGTTCGGCCTGTGCCGCATTGAACTTCGGGACCTGGCCAACAAGGGCCTGATCCCGGGTGTGACCAAGTCGAGCTGGTGAGGATCTAGAACATGTCTATGACCGATCCCCTGGGTGATATGCTCACCCGCATCCGCAACGGCCAGCAGGCGAAGAAGGATTCCGTCCTTTCGCCCGCATCCAAGCTGCGCGCCAACGTGCTCGAGGTTCTCCAGCGCGAAGGCTATATCCGCGGCTATTCGGAAGAGGCCACTGGCGCACACAAGGCGCTGCGGATCGAGTTGAAATATTTCGAGGGCGAGCCTGCTATCAAGCATGTCGCCCGCGTATCGAAGCCGGGTCGCCGCATCTATTCGGGCTCGAAAGAGCTGGCGGTGGTGCGTAACGGCCTTGGCATCAGCATCGTTTCGACGCCCAAGGGCGTGCTCTCCGACGCCGAGGCACGCACCGAAAACGTGGGCGGCGAAGTGCTGGCGGAGGTGTTCTGATGAGCCGCATCGGGAAAAAGCCGGTGGAGATCCCCAGCGGGGTCACCGCCCAGATCCAGGAAGGCATGCTGAGCGTCAAGGGTCCCAAGGGATCGCTGGCGATCGGTCTGTCCGAACTCGTCGACTACAAGCTGGAAGACAGCGCCATTGCGGTGCGGCCGGCCAACACCACGAAGGCGGCGCGCAGCCACTGGGGCATGCAGCGCACGCTGGTGGCCAATCTGGTTGAAGGTGTGACCCAGGGTTTCACCAAGGTGCTGGAAATCACCGGTGTCGGTTATCGTGCGCAGGCGCAGGGCAAGAAGCTCAAGCTTCAGCTCGGCTATTCGCATGATGTCGATCTCGACGTGCCCGAGGGCCTCGAGGTCAAGACGCCCGATCAGACCACGGTCGAGATTTCGGGCATCGACAAGCAGAAGGTGGGGCAGTTCGCTGCCGAGGTCCGCAGCTGGCGCAAGCCCGAACCGTACAAGGGCAAGGGCGTGAAGTATCGCGGCGAGTATATCTTCCGCAAGGAAGGGAAGAAGAAGTAGGATGGCCAAGCTTTCCCTGTTTGAACGCCGTCGCCGCCGCGTGCGCACGGCATTGCGCAAGCGCTCCGGCGCCAAGCCGCGTCTCTCGGTGCACCGCACCGGGCGGCACATCTATGCGCAGATCATCGACGATGCCGACGGGCGCACGCTCGCCGCAGCCTCGACCCTTGGCGAAACTGCCTCGGGCGCGAATGTCGATGCAGCCGCCAAGGTGGGCAAGGATATCGCCGAGGCGGCCAAGAAGGCGGGCGTCTCCACTGTCGTGTTCGATCGCGGCGGTTTCCTCTATCACGGTCGCGTCAAGGCGCTGGCCGATGCCGCCCGCGAAGGCGGGCTGGAGTTCTGATGATGGCTGACGAGAACAAAACCGAGAACAAGACCGAAACTGCCGAGGTCACGCCCAATGTGACGCAGACCAGCGAAGCAGCGGACAACCAGTCTGCGGCTTCCGGCGCGCCTTCGCAGCCGCGGGCCCAGAATCAGGGCCGTGGCGGTCGTGGTGGCGGCGGCGGCGGTCGTGATGGCGGTCGCGGTCGTGGCCGTGGCGGCCGGGACGATCGTCGTGGTGGCCGTGGCGGCGACGACGACGGTGGCGAGGAGCTGATCGAGAAGCTCGTCCATATCAACCGCGTTGCCAAGGTGGTGAAGGGCGGCAAGCGCTTCGGCTTCGCCGCGCTGGTCGTGGTGGGTGACGGCAAGGGCCGCGTGGGCTTCGGCCATGGCAAGGCCCGCGAAGTTCCCGAGGCGATCAACAAGGCGACGGCCGCTGCCAAGAAGGCGATGATCCGCGTGCCGCTGAAGGAAGGCCGCACGCTGCATCATGATGGCATGGGTCACTTCGGCGCTGGCAGGGTCAATGTCCGTTCGGCCCCTCCGGGTACGGGCATCATCGCCGGCGGCCCGATGCGTGCCGTTTTCGAAAGTCTGGGCGTTGCCGATGTTGTGACCAAGTCGATCGGCACCTCCAACCCCTACAACATGATCCGCGCCACGTTCGATGCGCTGGTTCACCAGACTTCGCCGAAGTCGGTGGCGCAGCGTCGCGGCAAGAAGGTCGCTGACCTGCTGGGTCGTGGTGGCGCGTCGGAGGTCGAGGCGGAAGCCGAAGCCGCCGCGATTGCGGAGTAAGTTAGATGGCTGACAAGAAGACCATCAAGATCAAGCAGATCGGTTCGCCGATCCGTCGCCCCAGGGTGCAGCGCCAGATCCTCATCGGCCTTGGCCTCAACAAGATGCACAAGGTCGTCGAGCTTCAGGACACCCCCGAAGTGCGCGGCGCCATCGCCAAGCTTCCGCACATGGTGGAAGTGGTCGAGTAGGCTGGCATCACCAATTGACGGTCGCGGCCCGCTTCGTTAGCGGGCTGCTTCCATTTTTAGCGCGAACAAAGCGAAAGCGAGTGCAGACATGAAACTGAACGAAATCCGCGACAATGACGGCGCCCGCCACCGCAAGATGCGGGTTGGCCGGGGCATCGGTTCGGGCAAGGGCAAGACCGCCGGACGTGGCCAGAAGGGCCAGAAGAGCCGCGAAGGTGTCTCCATCAAGGGCTTCGAGGGCGGGCAGATGCCGCTCCACATGCGCCTGCCGAAGCGCGGCTTCAACAATCCGTTCGGCAAGGACTTTGCCGAGGTGAATCTCGGCATGGTGCAAAAGCTCGTCGATGCCGGCAAGCTCGACGCCAAGGCGGTCATCGACCACGCGGCGCTCAAGGCTGCCGGCGTGGCGCGTGGCGGCAAGGACGGCGTCCGGCTGCTGGGCAAGGGCGAACTGACCGCGAAGATCAGCTTCAAGGTCGCCGGTGCATCCAAGGGTGCGGTCGCGGCGGTCGAGAAGGCCGGTGGCGCGGTCGAGGTGATCGATCTGGGTCCGCCCGAGCACGAAAAGAAGGCGGCGCGGCGCGAAGCCAACAAGGCTGCCAAGGCCTGACGACAATTCGGTGCGCTTGCGGGTTCGACATTGGGCCGCAAGCTCCCTATCTAACCTTCCTGTGCCGGGAGGGTCCGGTGTCCGACCAGGTTTTAAAGGCAGTTCATGGCATCACGCGCCGACAATCTCGCTAGCTCGCTCAGCTTTTCCAATTTCAGCCAGGCGACCGAGTTGCGCCAGCGGATCTGGTTCACGATCGGTGCGCTGATCGTATTCCGCTTCCTCAGCTTCGTGCCGCTTCCCGGTGTGAACCCGCTGATCCTTGAGACGCTGTATGACCAGACGCGTGGCGGGATCCTCGATCTGTTCAACACGTTTTCGGGCGGCTCGCTCGAACGGATGAGCCTGATTGCGCTGGGGGTGATGCCATACATCACCGCCTCGATCGTGATCCAGCTGGCGGCTTCTCTGCATCCCTCGCTGATGGCGTTGAAGAAAGAGGGCGAGGCTGGGCGCAAGAAGCTCAACCAATATACCCGTTACGGCACGGTCTTCCTGTGCGCGGTGCAGGGCTGGTTCCTCGCCACGGGGCTCGAGGCCTATGCCGATTCCAGCGGCCTGGCGGCGGTGGTGGATCCGGGCATCATGTTCCGCGTTGTGGCGGTCATCAACCTGGTGGGCGGCACCATGTTCTTGCTGTGGCTGGGTGAACAGATCACCAGCCGCGGCATCGGCAACGGCGTCTCGCTCATCATTATGGCCGGCATCGTCGCCCAGTTCCCCAGCTTCACAGCAAACCTGTTCGAGGGCGGTCGCACCGGCTCGATCAGTGCGGTCGTGATCGGCGGCTTCTTCGTGATGGTCGTCGGCCTGATCCTGCTGATCAGCTTCGTCGAGCGTGCCCAGCGGCGCCTGCTGATCCAGTATCCCAAGCGCGCCGCGCAGCGCGGTGGCATGCAGGCGGATCGCTCGCACCTGCCGTTGAAGCTCAACACGGCGGGCGTCATTCCGCCGATCTTCGCCAGCTCGCTGCTGTTACTGCCGCTGACGATCAGCCAGTTCGCGGGCAATTCGGTGTCGACCGATTCCGCCGCCTACACGGTGATCCAGACGCTCAACCAATATCTGCAGCACGGCCAGCCTTTGTATATGGGCCTCTATGCTGCGGGCATTATCTTCTTCTGTTTCTTCTACACGGCGGTTGTCTTCAATCCGGAGGACACGGCGGAGAATTTGAAGAAGCAGGGCGGCTTCATCCCCGGCATCCGACCGGGCAAGCGCACGGCTGACTATCTCGATTATGTGCTCACCCGCATCACCGTCGTCGGCGCAATTTACCTGACCTTTGTCTGCGTGCTTCCCGAATGGGGCATTGCGCAGACGGGCATACCGCTGTTCCTGGGCGGCACCAGCCTGCTCATTGTCGTCAACGTCACGGTCGATACGATCAGTCAGATCCAGTCGCATCTGCTGGCGCATCAATATGGCGATCTGATCAAGAAGGCGAAGCTGAAAGGCCGCACGCGCTGAGGCGGGCATTGGCCCGGCCCATGGCTTGCGCTAGCCATTGTATTCACTGATTCTGGGGAGTTGGGGCGTTGAATATCATCCTGTTGGGCCCTCCCGGTGCGGGCAAGGGCACGCAGAGCGCGCTTTTGGTCGAGCATCATGGCATGCGCCAGCTCTCGACCGGCGACATGTTGCGCGCCGCCGTTAAGGCAGGCACGCCGATCGGATTGCAGGCGAAAGCGGTTATGGAGCGTGGCGAGCTTGTTTCGGACGAGATTGTCTCGGCGCTGATAGACGCGGAACTGACCGCCATGGGCAAGGATGTGGGGGCCATCTTTGATGGCTATCCGCGCACCTCTGCGCAGGCCGAATCGCTCGACGGAATCCTTGCCGACCATGATCGCCAGCTTGACCATGTGATCGAGCTTGGGGTCGACGAGGAGGCGCTGGTCGATCGTATCACTGGCCGGTTCACCTGCGCCAATTGCGGCGAGGGGTATCACGATACTTTCAAGCTGCCCGCGAAACAGGGCGTGTGCGACAAATGCGGTTCGACCGAATTCAAGCGCCGCGCGGACGACAACGAGGAAACGGTGCGCACGCGCATGGCCGAATATCGCGCCAAGACCGCGCCGATCCTGCCGTTCTACGAAGCGCGCGGGATCGTTGCCCGGCTCGACGGCATGGCCGATATCGACGAAGTGACGACAGCGATCGAGAAGGTCCTGGCGGGCTGAGTCATTCGCCCTGTCGACCAGGTCGATTGTCTTTCTGCGCGCTGCATTGTCCCGGCAATGTGTGCATTTCCTTCCACGCGATTTTGACCTGCGCTGCGCTTGGCGGTATAGGGATCATCACAGGGTCGCCCAAAGGGACGTGAGGAGTGCCTCGCGGCTCCTTTGTGCGCTTGACGAGAGGGCCGAATCGCCCTACTTGCGCCCTTCATTCGTGTAATCGAAGGATCCCGGCAGGTGTCTGCGTCGCAGTTTCACCTCTCCGGCGATTTTGCTTTGCAGGCTAGCCTGCGGCAAATTTTCTTTGGATTTCATGAGAGTATTCAGCGATGAGATAGGGTTCGGCCTCGGCCAATGCCCTGTGGAGCATGGAGATAGAATGGCTCGTATTGCCGGGGTAAATATCCCCACCAACAAGCGCGTTATCATCGCGCTGACATATATTCACGGAATCGGCCCGACCAGCGCGCGCAAGATCGCCGAAAAGCTCGGGATCGACGAGGCGCGTCGCGTGCAGGACCTGACCGATGCCGAAGTGCTGCAGATCCGCGAAACGATCGACGCCGAATATTCGGTCGAGGGTGATCTTCGCCGCGAGACTGCGATGAACATCAAGCGTTTGATGGACCTGGCCTGCTATCGCGGTCTGCGCCATCGCAAGGGCCTCCCCGTTCGCGGCCAGCGCACCCACACCAATGCCCGCACCCGCAAGGGCAAGGCCAAGCCGATCGCCGGGAAGAAGAAGTAGTCGGGATACCCCGCCACTTTTTCCAGACACGAACACAGGATAACAAACCATGGCACGTGAACCCGGCCGTATCCGGCGCCGAGAGCGCAAGAACATCACCAGCGGCGTCGCCCATGTGAACGCCAGCTTCAACAACACGATGATCACCATCACCGATGCCCAGGGCAATGCGATCAGCTGGTCGTCCGCTGGCATGATGGGCTTCAAGGGCAGCCGCAAGTCGACGCCCTATGCCGCCCAGGTTGCCGCCGACGATGCGGGCAAGAAGGCTGCCGAGCATGGCGTCCGCACGCTGGAAGTCGAGATCAAGGGTCCGGGCTCGGGCCGCGAAAGCGCGCTTCGTGCCCTGCAGGCGGTGGGTTTCACCATCACCTCGATCCGTGACGTTACGCCGATCCCGCATAACGGCGTCAGGCCGTCCAAGCGTCGTCGCGTCTGATCGAATGAAATCGCGCAGGGGCTTCCAAGCCTCTGCAGACAAGTCAATCGCATCGGCCGCGGCGTCCCAGACGCTCCGCGGCTCCTTGTATTTCGGACAAATAGTCCGAATTAACCGCCCGAACCAACCAGGGGAAGTCCATGTCCGTCAATCTGAAGAACTGGCAGGAACTCAAGAAGCCCAACAGCCTCGAAGTGAAGGACGGCGCCGACAAGAAGCGCAAGGCGACCTTCGTCGCCGAACCGCTTGAACGCGGCTACGGCCTGACGCTGGGCAACGCGCTGCGCCGCGTTCTGCTTGCCAGCCTTCAAGGTGCCGCGATCACTTCGATCAAGATCGAGAACGTGCTGCACGAATTCAGCTCGCTTGCCGGCGTTCGTGAGGATGTTACCGACATCGTCCTGAACGTGAAGCAGATCGCGCTGAAGATGGAAGGCGAGGGGCCCAAGCGCCTGCAACTTTCCGCCACCGGCCCGGCCGAAGTCAAGGCGGGCGACATTGCGGTGTCCGGCGACATTTCGGTGCTGAACCCCGATCTCGTCATCTGCCACCTCGACGAGGGCGCAACGCTCAACATGGAGCTCACCGCCGACACCGGGAAGGGTTACTCTCCCGCAGTGTCGAACCGTCCGGTCGATGCTCCGATCGGCCTCATCCCGATCGACTCGCTCTATTCGCCGGTCAAGCAGGTCAGCTACAAGGTCGACAATGCCCGCGTCGGGCAGGAACTCGACTATGACAAGCTGTCGCTGACGATCGAGACCGATGGCACCGTCACGCCTGAGGACGCGGTGGCCTATGCCGCACGCATCCTGCAGGACCAGCTGACACTGTTCGTCCACTTCGAGGACGGCGTGCCGCAGCCGCAGAGCGCGATGATCGGCCATGCCGCTCAGCCTGAGGAATCGGACACCAACCAGCTCAACCGTTACCTGCTCAAGAAGGTGGACGAACTGGAACTGTCCGTGCGTTCGGCAAATTGCCTCAAGAACGACAATATCATCTATATCGGCGACCTGGTCCAGAAGACCGAGGCCGAGATGCTGCGGACGCCCAACTTCGGCCGCAAGTCTTTGAACGAGATCAAGGAAGTGCTCTCCAGCATGGGCCTGCGCCTGGGCATGGACATCCCCGGATGGCCGCCCGAGAATATCGAGGAAATGGCCAAGAAGCTGGAGCAGGAACTGCTCGGCTGACTGGACTTACAGGCTTTCGGGAGGGGGCCTGATTGGCATAGCCACATACGTGGCAGCCAATCGCACAAGGTGGAGGTGGCGACCTTAATTGCCACCAGGACCGGGGTACCTCAGACGGCCCCCTTACGAACGAAGTGCCGATCCAGGCAGGAACAGCGGGAACCGGGTTGGCCTTTGGCCTGCTTCGCACCCCCGCCCGGAAGGGTCGGCCAAAGGAGTAAAATACAATGCGTCATGGTATTCACGGCCGCAAGCTGAGCCGCAAGACGGGCCATCGCAAGGCGATGTTCCGCAATATGGCGGCAGCGCTCATCAAGCATGAGCAGATCACCACCACCGTCGCCAAGGCCAAGGAGCTTCGGCCCTATGTCGAAAAGCTGATCACGCTGGCCAAGCGTGGCGGGCTTTCGAACCGGCGCCTTGCGATGAGCCGTCTGGGTGACGAAACCCAGCTCAAGAAGCTGTTCGACGTTCTTGGTGAACGTTATGCTGACCGTGAAGGCGGCTATACGCGCGTAATCAAGGCGGGTATCCGCGCCAGTGACGCGGTTCCGATCGCCATCATTGAGCTGGTGGACCGCGATGTTGAGGCCAAGGGCAAGGATTCCGGCCCGGTCCTGACCGAAGACGAATATGAGGACGCAGCGGCCTGATCTTCCCGATCGGACCATTCGCTGGCGCGATTGGCGTGTTCATAATTTGGGTAGGTTTTCTGAACGTCATCTAACCGGTGAGTTCAGGCTGACATCACGCCCCATGTCCTAGACCTCTTCTCTCAGGTGGCATTCTGGCCATCTGACGAGAAGGAGTTGGACCATGACAACCATTACCAAAGCTCTGGCCAAGGGTACGATCGGCGCTGTCGCGGCTGGCGCGATGGCGATGGCCTCTGCCAGCCCTGCATTTGCCCGTGACCGCGACAATGGAATAGACGGCAAGGATATTCTTGTTGGTGCGCTCGTGCTGGGCGGTATTGCCGCCGTGGCTGCCGCCGCATCATCGGGCAATGACCGCTACGACCGGCGCTATAACGACCGGCGCTATAACGACCGACGGTATGACGACCGGCGCTATCGCGGCCATGACGACCGCTATCGGGGTGACCGTAGCCGTTATGGTGTGAGCCAGGGCGAAGCGGTCCAGATGTGCGTCCGCGCCGCCGAACGGACCGCGCAGCGCTATGGCGGCACCCGCGCCGAAGTCTACGACATCCGCGATGTTGATCGTGAGCGTCGCGGCTACGAAGTCAAGGGCCGGATCGCGGTGCGCGAGGGCCGTGGTTATGGATATAACAGCCGCTACAACAGCCGGTCTTATGGACGTGGCTGGGACGAGGGCAAGTTTACCTGCGATGTCCGCCGCGGGCGGGTTGTCGATATCGACTTCAGCGGCATTCGTGGCCTTTAGGCCCCTTTGAAGCACCCTGTGCAACGGTTGAGGCGGTTCAGGCCTGTGCAAGCCTGGGCCGCCTAGCCTTGCGATCTATCGAGACGAATCCGCGCGTGACAGCTGCGCCAGACCTCAGGAAGCCGCGCCATGGTGCTGAATATTCGTAATATATCCGCCGCTGCCAGCCTGCTGGCGGCTGTCTCCATGGCCGCTATTCCTGCTGCCGCAGCCGAATTGCCGCGCGGTGCTGCCCAGTCCGGTGCGCAGGATGTCGCAGCCGCAGCGATTGGCGATAGCGGGCTCAATTACGACCGCCGCTGGCGTGGCTATCGTCACCGTCGCGGTCCCGACGCGGGCGATATCATTGCAGGCGTGCTGGTGCTGGGCGGGATCGCCGCCATCGCCTCCGCTGCTTCGAAGAACGCGCGTGAGCGGCAATATCGCGACCGTTATCCGAACCGCGCCGATTACGACCGCGATTACCCACGCTATGATGAACGTCGCAACGACGATCGCCGCGGTATCCAGGGCGCGGTGGACATTTGCGCCGATGCGATCGAGCGCGGGCGCGACCGCGTCGACACGGTCGACGAGGCGGTGCGCGACGGCGGTGGCTGGCGGGTTCGCGGGGAGTTGTCCTCGGGCGATGCCTTTTCATGCCGGATCGACAATGACGGGCGGCTGCGCAATCTTTCTATCCGCGATGACTTCGTCGCCCGTTATGACGAGCGCAATGAAAACGACCACGACGGCCGCTATGTCGCGTCACGCGATCTTTCGTCCGATGCCTATGCCGTCGGCGAGCGCGGTCGGCAGTGGAGCGACGACGCCTATGCGCGCGCACGCTCCGGTCAGGGCGATGACGAGGATGTTCGCTACGAGTACCGCGAAGCAGCGCCTGTGGTGGACGAGCCCGCACCGGCCTATCCGGGCGGTCCCTTGCCGGGCGAGGAAGCGGCCAGCGAGATCGGGCCCGAGGGCGATGGCCGCTACGACATGGCGGGCGTCTGATCCGCGTCGTGTCTAGTCGCGGCTGATTGGGGCCTTGCGCCGCCGGAACATCAACACGCATCCCAGCACCGAACCCAATATGCCCAGACCTGCGAAGATGATCAGGATCGGGTGATTGAAATCCTGCCGCGTCTGCAGGTCCATGATGTGCAGGCCCCACATGAAATCGTAGATCCGCCACCAGCGCGTGCGCAGCGCGAGCAGCTCGCCCGTCTGGCGGTGGATATAGACATTGGTGCCATCGGCGAAATGCGCCTGCCAGGCGGGCATCTTCGCGCGGAAATCGGTTGGCGGGTCAGTCGGGTCGGTCAGCGCCACGCTTTCGAGCGCGGCATCGCCAGTGAAGCTGGCCTTGGCAATGGCGCGCACCGCCTCTTCGTCGGGTGGTGCGACCAGTTTTCCGTCATCGGGCGAATAGCGGGCACGCTGGCCGTCTTCGCGGACGACCACCCAGCCGGGCCCGTCGGGGAAGTTGAGCAGGGTGACGCTGCGGGCCGTGCCTTCGAGGTGCAGCGTGGCTGTCTCGCCGGCGGGGATGACCGGCGCTTCGGCGCGCAGATGCTCGCCGCGCACAGTCTCGATCGGGCGGACCACCATCATGAAGCCGCTGACGGTCCACATGAGGAACGGGACGCCGACCAGCCAGCCGAGCCAGATATGCCATCTGGCGAAACGACGCATGGTCGACTGGCGGCGCATCAGCCTCGCGTCCTAGTCCGTCGCAAACAATTGCGAGCGGTCGGCGAAGGCCTTCATCTCGATGGCGTTGCCGCTGGGGTCGTGAAAGAACATCGTCGCCTGTTCGCCGGGCCGTCCGGCGAAGCGTATATGCGGTTCGATCACGAATGCGGTATCCGCTGCGCTGAGGTGGTCGGCCAGATCTCGCCATTCTTCCATGGACAGAACGAGGCCGAAATGCGGCACCGGCACATCGTGCCCGTCGACCGGATTGCTGCCCTTGTGGCCGCTGGCGACAATGTCTGGTGCGAGATGGGCGACGATCTGGTGGCCGTGGAAGTCGAAATCGACCCAGTCATCGCTGCTGCGCCCTTCCGGGCAGCCCATCAATCCGCCCCAGAATTCGCGCGCCGCCTCCAATGAATGGACCGGAAAGGCGAGATGGAACGGACTGAGGCCGGGCACTAGGTGTGGATTGCCTTGCCGCGCACCGCCATCGCCGCCTCCTTGATGGCTTCCGAATGTGTCGGATGGGCGTGGCAGGTATAGGCGATGTCCTCGCTGGTGGCGCCGAATTCCATCGCCAGCGCCGCCTCGGCGATCATCGTACCGGCAACGCTGGCGATGCACCACACGCCCAGTACGCGGTCCGTTTCGGCATCGGCGATGATCTTCACCGAACCGTCGGGCTCATGATTGGTCTTGGCGCGGCTGTTCGCCATCATCGGGAACTTGCCAGTCTTGACTTCGTGGCCCGCCGCTTTGGCGGCGGCTTCGGTCATGCCGACACCGGCAATCTCGGGCCAGGTGTAGACCACCGAGGGGATCACGTCGTGATTGACGATGCCGACCTGTCCGGCGATCCATTCGGCGACGGCAATGCCCTCGTCCTCGGCCTTGTGAGCCAGCATCGGGCCGGGGACGCAATCGCCGATGGCCCGCACGCCTGCGACCTTGGTACGAAATTCGTGGTCGACCTCGATCTGGCCGCGCTGGTTGGTTTCCAGCCCGATTGCCTCGAGGCCCAGGCCATCAATGTTGGGACGCCGCCCGATGGAAACGAGCACGCAATCGGCCTCCAGCGTCTCGGTCTCGCCGCCCTTGGCAGGCTCGAGCGTCAGGGTCGCCTTCTTGCCCCCCTTGCCATTGCTCACGGAGCAGCCGGTGACCTTGGTGCCGAGCTTGAACTTGATGCCCTGCTTCTTGAACATGCGGGCGGCTTCCCTGCGGATGTCGTCATCCATGCCGGGCAGGATCTGATCGAGGAATTCGACGCAGGTGACTTCGGCGCCAAGCCTGCGCCACACGCTGCCCAGCTCCAGCCCGATCACGCCGCCGCCGATGACGACCATGGTCTTGGGCACCGCAGCGAGTTCGAGCGCGCCGGTCGAATCGACCACGATACCCTTGGCGTTGTCCACCTCGACACCGGGGAGGGGCGTAACGCTGGAGCCGGTGGCGATCACCACCTCTTTCGCGGTCACATGCTCCTCGCCAATTTTCACCGTGTGTGCATCGACGAAAGTGGCATGGCCCTTCTTCCAAACGACCTTGTTCTTCTTGAACAGGAATTCGATGCCGCCGGTCAGCTGCTTGACCGCGTCGAGCCGCTGGCCGTGCATCGCATCAAGGTTCAGCTTCGGCGTGACATCGACGCCCATCTTGGCCATCGCACCATTGGCGGCCGCATCGAAATATTCGCTGGCATGGAGCATCGCCTTGGAGGGGATGCAGCCGACATTGAGGCAGGTGCCGCCCAGGGTCTCGCGGCTTTCGGCGCAAGCGACCCTGAGGCCCAGCTGCGCGGCGCGGATCGCGGCGACATAGCCGCCCGGGCCGGCACCGATGACAAGGACGTCGTAGTCGTATTCAGCCATTATGAATCCCTCAAAGGTCGATCAGCATCCGCATCGGATCTTCGATCGCTTCCTTCATGATCTTGAGCGCGGTCACCGCCTCGCGTCCGTCGATGATGCGGTGGTCATAGCTGAGCGCGATATACATCATCGGCCGGATCGCCACTTCGCCGTTTACCGCGACGGGGCGATCCTCGATCCGGTGGAGGCCGAGCACGGCGGATTGCGGCGGGTTGATGATCGGGGTCGACATCAGCGATCCGAACACACCGCCATTGGAAATGGTGAAGGTGCCGCCCTTCATGTCGTCCATGGTCAGCGTGCCGTCCTTCGCCTTCTTGCCGAATTCGGCGATGGCCAGTTCGACCTCGGCAAAGCTCATGCTCTCGACATTGCGGACCACCGGCACGACCAGGCCATTGGGCGCGCTGACCGCAACCGACAGATCGACGAAATCGTGATAGAGGATTTCCTCGCCCTCGACCTGGGCATTAACAGAGGGCACGTCCTTCAGCGCCAGGCAGGCAGCCTTGGCGAAGAACGACATGAAGCCCAGCTTGATGCCGTGCTTCTTGGCGAACAGATCCTTGTAGGCCTCGCGCGCCTCGATCACCGCGGTCATGTCGACATCGTTGAAGGTGGTGAGCAGCGCGGCATTGTCCTGCGCGCTCTTCAGCCGCTTCGCGATGGTCTGGCGCAGGCGCGTCATCTTGACCCGTTCGACACGGCGCTCGCCACTTGCGGAAGCGGGGGCAGAGGCGGGCGCGGGGGCCGGGGCGCTGACGGCAGGGGCAGCGATGCCGTCTTTCTTCGCCCCATCCTTTTTCGATTGAGCGGCGGCCAGCACGTCTTCCTTGGTCAGGCGACCATCCTTGCCGCTGCCCTTGATCGCGGTCGGGTCGAGACCAGCCTCGAGCACGGCGCGGCGCACGGCGGGCGACATGACGACTTCGCCGCTGTCAGCGGGCGCCGTGGCGGTTCCGGTCTGCTCGGTCTGTGCACTGGAGGAACCGGGCTCGCCCTTGGGCCGCGTCTCTTCAGGACCGGCCTGGGCGGTTCCGCCTTCCTCGACCAGCGCGATGACCGCGCCGACCTCGACTGTGTCGCCAACCGCGACCGAGTGCTCGCTCAGCACACCGGTTACGGGCGAGGGCACCTCGATCGCGACCTTGTCGGTTTCGAGACTGGCGATGGGTTCGTCCGCGGCGACGGCCTCGCCCGGTTGCCTCAACCATTCACCCACGGTGGCCTCGGCGACCGATTCACCCAGCGTGGGAACCTTGACTTCAATCGACATGCGCGTGGCTTCCTCAGGCAGTCTATTTCTTGCGGTTCGGTGTGGCGAGGCGCGCCTTGGCGCCGCCATCGGAAAGGCCCAGCGCGATGGAGACCAGCGCCTCCTGCTGGACCTGGTGGCGGCTGGCAAAGCCCGTGGCTGGCGAGGCAGCAACCTCGCGCCCGGCATAGCTGGGGCGCATGCCCTCATGCCCGGCGGCAGTCAGCGCTTCCTCGATCCGGCTTTCGACGAAGAACCAGGCGCCGTTATTCTTCGGCTCTTCCTGGCACCACACCACCTCTTCGAGGTTGGTCATGCGCTTCAGGCGCACGGCCAGCGGTTCGCCGGGGAAGGGATAGAGCTGCTCGAGGCGCACGATCGAGACATCGTCGACACCTTGCTCGTCACGTTTGCCCATCAGATCGTAGGCGACCTTGCCCGAACACAGGACCAGGCGGCGCACCTTGCTGTCCGCGACCTCGTTCTCGTCCGAAAGTATCCGCATGAAGTGCGATTCGCCGGTGAACAATGCAGGCTCGCTGCGGGCCATCGGGTGACGAAGCAGGCTCTTGGGCGTCATGATGATCAGCGGCTTGCGGAACGGGCGCAGCATCTGTCGGCGCAATACATGGAAGTAATTGGCCGGGCTGGTGATGTTGCAGACCTGGATATTGTCGTTCGCACACAGCTGCAGGAAACGTTCGAGCCGGGCAGAGGAATGCTCCGGCCCCTGGCCTTCGAAACCGTGCGGCAACAGCAAGACCAGGCCGTTGGCGCGCAGCCACTTGACCTCGCCTGCCGCGATGAACTGGTCGATAATGACCTGCGCACCATTGGCGAAGTCGCCGAACTGCGCCTCCCACATCACCAGCGTCTTGGGGTCGGCGACCGCGAAACCATATTCAAAGCCGAGGACACCGAATTCGCTGAGGACGGAATCGTAGACCTCGAACTTGCCGTGCGGCAGCGTGGTGAGCGGGATGTATTTGCGCTCGTCCTTCTGGTCGACCCAGATGGCGTGGCGCTGGCTGAACGTGCCACGGCCCGAATCCTGCCCGGACAGGCGCACGCCGTAGCCTTCGGTTACGAGGCTGCCGAAAGCGAGTGCCTCTGCCGTTGCCCAGTCGAGCGTGTCCTCTCCGGCGAACATCTTCACCTTGGCGTCGATCACCCGCTGCAGGGTCTTGTGGATGGTAAGGTCGTCGGGAACCGTGGTGAGCGTGCGCCCGAGGCTGTCAAACAGCTTCCTCTCGATCGCCGTTGCCACGTTGCGGCGCGCGGTTTCCGGGTCGGCGGGTTTATGCAGCCCCGACCAGCGACCGGCGAACCAGTCCGCCTCGTTGGGCTTGTAGCTCTTGCCCGCCTCGAATTCGACGTCGAGCTCGGCGATGAAGTCTTCGCGCATGGCAGGCGCGGTGCCTGCCTCGATCACGTTCTCTTCCTTGAGTCGCTCGGAATAGATTTCGCTGACGCGCGGATGCTTGCGGATCTGCGCATACATCAGCGGCTGGGTGAAACTCGGTTCGTCACCTTCATTGTGGCCGAAGCGGCGATAGCACCACATGTCGATCACGATGTCGCGTTTGAACCGCTGGCGATATTCGATGGCCAGCTTGCAGGCGAAGGTCACCGCTTCGGGATTGTCGCCGTTCACATGCAGGATCGGCGCCTGCACGCCCTTGGCCACGTCCGAAGGGTAGGGGGACGAACGCGCGAATTGCGGGCTGGTGGTAAAGCCGATCTGGTTGTTGACGACGAAGTGGATGCAGCCGCCCGTTGAATAGCCGCGCACGCCGGACAGGCCCAGGCATTCCCACACCACGCCCTGGCCCGCAAAGGCCGCGTCGCCGTGCAGCAGCACGGGCAGCACTTTCTCGTGCTTGGAAAGATCGTCCTGGATGGCCTGCTGGGCGCGGGTCTTGCCGAGCACGACCGGGTCCACCGCCTCCAGATGGCTGGGGTTGGGGACCAGCGACATATGCACCTTGATGCCGTCGAATTCGCGGTCGGTGCTGGTGCCAAGGTGATATTTGACGTCGCCCGAGCCGCCGACATCGTCGGGATTGGCACTGCCGCCGGAAAATTCGTGGAAGATAACCCTGTATGGCTTGGCCATGACATTGGCGAGCACGTTCAACCGGCCGCGATGCGACATGCCGTAGATGATCTCGCGCACGCCCATCTGACCGCCATGCTTGATGACAGCCTCGAGCGCTGGGATCATGCTTTCGCCGCCGTCCAGGCCAAAGCGCTTGGTGCCGACATATTTCTTGGCGAGATACTTTTCGTATTCCTCGCCGCGGATCACCGCCTTCAGGATGGCGCGCTTGCCCTCCGGCGTGAACTGGATGACCTTGTCCGGCCCCTCAAAGCGGTCCTGCAAAAAGCGCCGCTCCTCGATGTCGGAGATGTGCATGTATTCGAGGCCGACCTCGCCGCAGTAATTCGCGCGCAGGATGTCGACGAGCTTGCGCGGGGTGGTCCATTCCAGCCCCAGATTGCCGCCGATATAAACTTCACGGTCCAGGGCGTCGCCGGTAAAGCCGTGCCATTCGGGCGTCAGATCCTCGGGCAGTTCGCGTTGCGACAGCCCCAGCGGGTCCAGATCGGCGGCGAGGTGGCCACGCACGCGATAGGTGCGAATCAGCAGCATGGCGCGGATCGAATCGGCCGCGGCCTGCTCGATGGAGGCGGTGTCCGTGGCCTTTCCGGCCTTGGCCACCGCTTCCTTGACCGCCAGCTTCATCGCTGTCGGGTCGAGCGCATCGGTAAGGTCGCCATGGTCGCCGGTCGGCCAGCGCGGATTGGCCCAGCTCGGGCCCTCCTGCTGTTCCTGATCGCTCAGTTCGGGAAGGAAATACTGCGCTTCATTGCCCATGTTCGGCACCTCGAAAGAGAGGGGTGGCCCCGAAGGGGGCCCGGCGTCAGGCGAGTTCCTTCAGCAGCGCGTCAAGCGTGGTGCCGAGTTCGCTGGGCGAGGGGGAGACGCGAATGCCCGCATCTTCCATCGCGGCGATCTTGTCATCCGCGCCGCCCTGTCCGCCAGAGACGATGGCACCGGCGTGGCCCATGCGCCGTCCCGGAGGCGCGGTGCGCCCGGCGATGAAGCCGACCATCGGTTTGGAACGGCCCTTGGCAGCTTCGGCCTTGATGAAGGCGGCAGCCTCTTCCTCGGCCGATCCGCCGATCTCGCCGATCATGATGATCGACTTGGTGTCGTCATCGTCGAGGAACAGGTCGAGCACGTCGATGAAATTGGTGCCGTTGACGGGATCGCCGCCAATGCCGACCGCGGTGGTCTGACCCAGGCCGACCATGGTGGTCTGGTGCACAGCCTCATAGGTGAGCGTGCCCGAGCGCGAAACCACGCCGACGCTGCCTTTCTTGAAGATGGAGCCGGGCATGATGCCGATCTTGCACTCGCCGGGCGTCAGCACGCCGGGGCAATTGGGGCCGATCAGGCGCGAGCCGCTGCCCATCAGCGCACGCTTGACGCGCACCATGTCGAGCACCGGAATACCCTCGGTGATGGCGACGATCAGCTCGATCCCCGCATCGATGGCCTCAAGGATCGAGTCCGCGGCGAACGGCGGCGGAACATAGATCACGCTGGCCGTTGCGCCGGTTTCCCTGGCAGCTTCGGACACGGTGTTGAAGACCGGCAGGCCGATATGGGTGGTGCCGCCCTTGCCGGGGGTGACGCCCGCGACCATCTGCGTGCCATAGGCGAGCGCCTGCTCGGTATGGAAGGTTCCGGTGTCGCCGGTCATCCCCTGGGTGATGACCTTGGTGTTCTTGTCGATAAGGATGGACATGGTTCGTCTCTCCTGAAGGGGAAATGGGTGGTGTTTGCCGGAAGGTCAGGCGAGCGAGCTGTCAAGCCCCTTGCAGGCTTCGAGCAGTTCCTCGACCGCGTCGGTCGAGACCTTGAGGTTCTTGGCTTCTTCGTCCGACAATTCGATTTCGACTACGTCCTCGATGCCGTCCTTGCCGATCACTGCGGGGACGCCGACGTAAAGGCCGTCAACGCCATATTTGCCATCGACGTAAGCGGCGCAGGGGATGATGCGCTTCTGGTCGCCCAGATAGGCTTCGGCCATGCTGATCGCGCTGGTGGCGGGGGCGTAATAGGCGCTGCCGGTCTTCAAGAGGCCGACGATCTCGCCGCCACCGGACCGGGTGCGCTGAACGATCTCGTCGAGCCTGGCCGCGTCCACGCCCTTGATCTTGGCGAGGTCGCCTACGGGAATGCCGCTGATGGTGGAGTAGGACAGGACCGGCACCATCGTGTCGCCGTGGCCGCCGAGCACGAAGGCGTTCACGTCCTTCACCGACACGCCGAATTCCCAGGCGAGGAAGGTCGCAAAGCGTGCGGAATCGAGCACGCCTGCCATGCCGACCACCTTGTTGTGCGGCAGACCGGAAAATTCGCGCAGCGCCCAGACCATGGCGTCTAGCGGGTTGGTGATGCAGATCACGAAGGCGTCGGGGGCGTGGTTCTTGATCCCTTCGCCGACCGCCTTCATCACCTTGAGGTTGATGCCGAGCAGATCGTCGCGGCTCATGCCCGGCTTGCGCGGCACGCCGGCGGTGACGATGACAACGTCCGCGCCGGCAATGTCGGCATAATCATTGGTGCCGGTGATGGAGGCGTCGAAACCCTCTACCGGGCCGCACTGCGAGAGGTCGAGCGCCTTGCCCTGCGGCATGCCCTCGGCGATGTCGAACAGGACGATGTCGCCCATTTCCTTCTTCGCTGCCAGGTGGGCAAGCGTACCGCCGATCATTCCGGCGCCGATGAGCGCAATCTTCTTGCGGGCCATGGTCCTGTCGCATTCCTCTTCAAGCTGGGCGGCGCGAATGGATGTGAGCAGACGGGAAAGATGCCATATCCGCGCCGCTCCGGACAAGGCCCCCTCTTGAACAGAGTCCGGCCCTAGGCCCCGCGCGCGGGCATTGCAACTGCGAAATGGAACAAAATACAGAGGTTTAATGCTATCAGTTCGCAATAGCGATTATGGCGAACCTATGCAGTCCCGGTGCGCAGGCCTGTCGCCTCGCGGTCCTCGTCCAGCAGTTTGGCCGCCATGTGGTCGGGCACGGCGCGGCTGAAGTAATATCCCTGTCCCAGCGTGCAACCCGCCTTGCGCACGATCCCGACCTGCTCCGCCGTCTCAAGGCCTTCGGCGCAGATATCCATGCCCAATGTGCTGCCCATTTCGGCAACGGCCCGGATGATGGCATCGCTCTTGGGCCCGGTCTGCGGCCCGGAAACGAAGCTGCGATCGACCTTGATCGTATGGAAGGGGAACTGGCTCACATATTTGAGCGAAGATGTCCCGGTCCCGAAATCGTCGAGCGCAAAGCGGACGCCTGCCCCGGCCAGTTCCTCCATGAAATGGGTGGTATTATCATCCTCTTCGACGAACAGGCTCTCGGTAACTTCGAGTTCGAGCCGCACCGGATCGAGGCCAGCTTTGTGCAGTGCTGCCAGCACACCCAGCGCGGCCCCCGGCGCGCGTATCTGTGCGGGCGAGAGGTTGACCGCCAGCCCGATATGTTCAGGCCAGGTCGCACATGCCCGCGCCGCAGTCTGGGTGATCCAGTTGCCCAGCGTGATGATCAGCCCCGATTTCTCGGCCACCGGAATGAACTGGTCGGGCCGCATCTCGCCCTTTTCGGGGTGGAACCAGCGCACCAGCGCCTCGAAGGCGCGGATCCGGCCGGTGGAAAGGTCGATGATCGGCTGGAAATAGACCGACAATTCGTCCTTCTGGATGGCTGCGCGCAGTTCTGCCTCCAGCTCTTTGCGCCAGGAAACGGCGCGGCTCATCTCGGTGGTAAAAAAGCGCACCTCGCCGCGCCCGGCCAGCCGCGCATTGAAGATGGCAAGATCGGCCTGTCGCAGCAGGGTGTCGATATCGACGCCCGGCTCGCCGGGGCGAGTCTGACCAGACAGCGCCACACCGATACACGCGCCGATCTCCACGCGCTCGCCGTTGAGCCGCAAGGCGCGCGCGCCAAGGGCGATGACATCCGTCGCCAGAGCTTCGGCTTCACCGGGGTTGCCGACTGCGCAGGCGAGCAGGAAATCGTCCCCGCCATAGCGGGCCAGCACGGCGCCTTCGGGGGCCAGGTCTCCCAGGCGGCGGGCAAATTCGCCCAGCAGCCGGTCACCGGCTTCGTGGCCGTAGGTGTCATTCACGTCGCGGAAACGGTGGAGGTCGATCCACAGCACGGCCAGCCTGCAGTCGGGCCGCAGGGTGCGCGCGAGCTTTCCGGCCGCATCGGCAAAACCTGTCCGGTTGCGCAGGCCGGTGACCGGGTCGGTGCCGGCCTGCAGGCGGATCTCGTGCGACAATTGCGATTGTCGCTCGCCCGCGACGATCTGCTCTGTCAGGCGCGCATTGAGGTCGCGTGCGACCGAGATCATCACCAGGGTCGTCAGGGGCAACAGCGCGGCGAGGACGTGCAGTTCCCACGACGTGCTGAGCAGACTGGCAACGAAGGTCGGCGCCACGCACAGCACCACCTGCGAATTCACCAGCCAGGGATTGCCTGCATGGCGCATGGCGATCCCCGAGCCGAAGCCAAAGGCATATCCCACGGCAAGCACGGAGGCATAGCCCGGGCCGGTAAGGATCAGCGTCAATCCCCCGAACAGACCGATCAGTGCGGCCTGGGCAACGGCCATGGCCATAAAGGCAGCGCGGATACGCGGACGCGCCGCGCCGGTATCTGCGTAGGATAGCGTCAGTCCCAACACGAACTTGGTCAGCGCCGAGAGGGCCAGCAGGCCCGCTGCGACGAACAGGAGCGGCTCGGCGCTGCTCGCAGCGGCGACGAGGGCGATGATCACCGCCGCAGCCGATCCGACCGCGTTTGTTAACGGCTGGACATGCAGCGATTCAGCCAAGCGGGCGGGGATGGTCGCATTGTCAATGTCATTCACGTCACTTGGGATGTCTTGCCTGGCCACATTCGCTCCTCGATCGAGGTGCAATAATGGGCCCTTCATTGTCACTGCGTGGTTAATGGCCCCCTTACTGCGTGACTACCTATGGCGCTTTTACGACGAGGTAAGTTTGGGGATTGCCCGGAACGGCGCGGTGAACTAGTGGCGCAAGCACTGTCACGGAATGTCCGGGGAGCCGGACCGCAAGAGGGAACTGGGTGCAAATCCCGGGCTGCCCCCGCAACTGTGACCGGGGAGGACCGCTCCCATTATGCCACTGCCTGCGACGCCAGTCGAAGGGTGGGAAGGCGAGGGCGGTCCGGTGATCCGGCGAGTCAGGAAACCTGTTCCGTGATAGTCGTTCGGCCAGTGGGCGGGGTGCACCACCAGCCAGCGGAAGCGCGGAAAATGCGATTCGGGCAATGACGCCCGGCGCGCATTGCGCCTCCTGCCATGAGCGGCATGTTCGCAAATGGTTGGAGGAATTATGCCTAAAATCCTGTTTTCAAGTGCTATTCTTGCCTTCGTTTCGTGTCCCGCCTTGGCGGAGTCTGGCGAAAGTGCCACCATCGTCGTCACCGCGACCGGCACATGGATACCTATTGCCGAGACGGGCAAATCGATCACGATCATCGATCGCGAGGAGATCGAGAGCGTGCAGGGCGCGGACATCACCCGCGTTCTGGAGCGGGTGCCGGGCATCTCCTTCAACCGCAATGGCGGCATCGGTGCCACCTCGGCTGTTCGCATCCGTGGGTCCGACAATGACCAGGTGCTGACGCTGATCGACGGGGTGCGCGTGGCCGACCCATCGTCCATCGGCAATGGCTACGACCTGACCAATCTGCTTGCCGGCAATATTGAGCGGATCGAGGTGCTTCGCGGTTCGAACAGCACGATCTGGGGCAGTTCGGCTGTGGGCGGCGTCATCCTTGTCACCACCGCCCGGGACGAGACGGGCGCATATGCCTCGGCAGAATATGGCAGCCGCGACAGCCTCTATCTGAACGGACGCGCCAGCTATGCCGAGGACCAGTTCGGCCTCACCGCCTATGGCAGCTGGTTCGAGACTGAAGGATTCTCTGCGCTGGCATCGGGCACCGAGAAAGACGGGTTCGAACAGGCGGCAGGTGGGGCCAATGCATGGCTCGCCATTGCTGACGGCCTGACCGTGCGCGCCGGTGGCCGCTATTCGGATTCGACCGTCGAGATCGACAATTTCGGCGATACCGAGGACACGCAGGATACCGAGCAATATTCCGGGCATGCCTCGCTCGACTATGACAGCGACGCATTCGACCTGGTCGGGACGTTTTCCTTCGCCGACACCCACCGTGTCAGCACGAGTTCGTTCGGGCCCTTCATCGGGGACGGCAACCTCAACCGTGCCGATCTGCGGGCCGCGTTCACTTTTGCCCAGCCGCTCACTCTGCATATGGGCGGCTATTACGAATGGACCAATTACACCACGAATTACGGCGGGGACGCCGAGATGGAGCGGCGCGGCGGCTATGCGCAATTGTCCTTCGCGCAAGGGCCATTCGCGCTGGCGGGCGGGGTGCGCCTGGATGACGGCACGCTGTTCGGCTCGGAAGTCAGCTTCGGCGCCGATGCCAGCTATGCGATCAATGACGAGATGCGGCTCCATGCCAGCTATGGCGAGGGCTATCGTGCGCCCAGCCTGTATCAGCTCTATGATGCATTCTCGGGCAATCCCGATCTTCAGCCCGAGGACAGCCGGAATTTCGATTTCGGCCTCGAAGTGGGAACGCGCGACGGGATGTTCCTGTTCGACGTGACTTTATTCCAGCGCGATATCGAAAATCAGATCGAATTCGATAACTTTAGCTTCGTCTATTTCAACACCGAGAGCGTTCGCGCCCGCGGGGTGGAGATGGAGGCGACATTGCGCCCGACAGACCGGCTGGAAATGCTGGCAGCCTATACGATCCTCGATACCCAGCTTCGAAGCGGGCCAAATGACGGCAACGAGCAGGGGCGCCGCCCCGGCACCGCGCTGACATTGAGCATGGACTGGGAGACACCGCTGGCAGGGTTCACGATTGGCGGCGATCTGCGCGCGGCCAGCGACAGCTTCGACACGAACAACAATTTCGTTCGTCTCGATGGATATGAAGTGGTGACCCTGCGCGCCTCCCTGCCCTTGGGCGAGCGGCTGGAGATCTTCGGGCGGGTGGAAAACCTGCTGGATGAAGATTACCAGACGGCCTTTGGCTACAACACGGCCGGTCGCAGTGTCTTCGGCGGGTTGCGGGCGTCCTTGTGAGAGCGCGGGCAGCCATTTTGCCGGTCTTGCTGGCCGGATGCGCTGCCCCGCACACACCTGCGGCTGGCGATGGTCCACCGACAATCGTCAGCCTCAACCCCTGCGCCGATGCGATATTGGCGCAGGTCGCCGCGCCTGGGCAATTGCTGGCCATCTCGCATTACAGCCACGACCCGGCCAGTTCCTCGATGCCGCAGGACGAGGCGATCCGATTCGCCGCGACTTCGGGCACGGTGGAGGAGGTGCTGGCGCTCGACCCGGACATCGTCGTGGGCGACATCTTCCTTTCGCCGCGAATGCGTGCCGCGTTCCAGCGGCAGGGGATGCAAGTGGTGACCCTGCCGATCGCGCAGGACGTGGACCAGAGCCTGACGCAGGTTCGCGAACTGGCCGCAGCAATAGGCCAGCCTGCGCGGGGCGAGGCGCTGGCGGGGGAAATCGACGCTGCCATGACGTCATCGTTCCAACATGGCTCTGAAATCCCGACGCTCTTGTGGCAGGCGGGCGGCATCGTGCCGGGCGAGGGGACGCTGGCGATGCAATTGCTGAACCATGCAGGTTTTGCGAGCCAGTCGGCCGCGCGCGGGCTGGGGCAGGGCGCATACCTGCCGCTGGAGGAGGTGCTGGCCGATCCGCCCGCGCTTGTCATCGCTGCTGGCGAAGAGCGGATGCTCACCCATCCGGTCCTGCGCGAAATGGCAGGCACGCAATATCGCCGCCTCGATCCCACGCTGCTCTATTGCGGCGGGCCGACGATCCCGCGCCTGCTTGCACGGCTGGGCGAAATCAGGAGCAGCCTGCGATGAGCCGCGCGACATTGATTTTCGGCGCATTGCTGCTGCTGGCACTGCCGCTCTCGCTGCTGGCGGGGCGGGTGTGGCTCGATCCGGCGACGACGCCCAATGCGGCGGTGATCCTTGCCGAATTGCGGCTGCCGCGCGCGCTGCTGGGCGCGCTGGTCGGGGCCGGGCTCGGGGCTTCGGGCGCGGCGATGCAGGGTTATCTGCGCAATCCGCTTGCCGATCCGGGCCTGTTCGGAATCGCTCCCGCGGCGGCGCTGGGCGCGGTGCTGAGCCTGCGCCTCGGCCTGACCGATATCTGGACCCTGCCGCTGTTCGCGCTGGCAGGCGCATCGGGCGCGATGGCTCTGCTGGCTCTGATCGCGGGACGCAGTGCGGGGATCGCGCTGTTCACGCTGGCGGGCATGATGATTGCCAGCCTCGCCGGCGCGCTGACCTCGCTGGCGATCAGCCTGGCGCCCAATGCCTTTGCCATGAGCGTCATTGTCACCTGGCTGATGGGGGCGCTGACGGACCGCAGCTGGACCGACGTGCTGGTTGCCGCGCCGCTCACTCTGGCCGGGTTGGGTGTACTGTTCGCCGCCGGGCGCGGGCTGGATGCGATGACCCTTGGCGAGACGGCGGCGCGATCGCTCGGCACCCAGACGGGCCGCCTGCGCTGGCTGTTGATCGCGGGCGTCGGGCTGACCGTGGGCGGCGGCGTGGCGGTGGCCGGGATAATCGGCTTTGTCGGGCTGATGGTTCCCCATCTGGTGCGTCCGCTGACCGATCGCAGGCCGTCCAGCCTGATCGTGCCGAGCGCACTTGCGGGCGCGGTGCTGGTGGTCTTTGCCGATGCGATCTGCCGGACCCTGCCGCTGGTGACGGAACTGAGGCTCGGCATTGCGCTCAGCCTGATCGGTGCGCCGTTCTTCCTGTGGCTGCTGCTGCGGATGAGAAGGGGCTCGCTATGATCGAGCGCGCCAAGACGCTTACCGCCGACAATCTGACGGTGTTGCGGGGTGGCAGGCCGGTGGTCGAGCAGCTTTCCGCTACGCTCGAACCGGGCACCATCACCGCGATCTGCGGGCCAAATGGCGCGGGCAAGTCGAGCCTGCTGCTGGCGCTGGCCGGATTGATCGAGCCGGTCGCGGGACAGGTCACGCTGGAGGCACACGCGGTCCACGCAATGCCGCCGCGCGAGCGTGCGCGGCGTATCGGTTATCTCCCGCAAGAAGGTGAGGTTGCATGGGATGTCGCGGTCGAGAGTTTGGTGCGTCTGGGGCGCCTGCCGCACCGGGACGAGGGGCGCGAGGCTGTCGAAGCGGCGCTGACGGGCCTCGACTTGCAGGACCTGCGCCATCGGCCCGTATCGCAGCTATCGGGCGGAGAGAAAGCGCGCGCCCTGCTGGCCCGCGTGCTGGCGGGCGAACCGGAGTGGATCCTCGCTGACGAGCCGCTGGCCGCGCTCGATCTCGCGCACCAGCAACGCCTGCTGGCGCAATTGCGCAGCGCCGCGGATGCGGGCGCTGGCGTGGCGCTGGTGCTCCACGATCTGTCGCTGGCGATGAACCATGCGGACCAGGTTCTGGTCCTGCGCGAAGGGCAACTGGCGGCCAGCGGCGTCCCGGAACAGGCGCTCTCGCTGCAAATGCTGGCCAATGTCTGGGGCGTGAAGGCGTTCTGGCTGGGTGAGCCGGGCGCGAGGGCGCTGGTTGTTCAGTCCGCTTAGGCGGCTTCTGCCACAATCACCTGGTCGCGCCCCCCGTGCTTGGCCTCGTAAAGCGCGCGGTCGGCGCGGATCGCGGCCTCGTCAATGCTCTCCTCGGGCCGGACCCGCACCAGTCCGAAGCTGGCCGAGGTGACCAGGCCTGTCACGTCCATGTCGGCAGCGATGCTGGCAATGTCGTGGCGCAGGGCTTCTGCACATTGAAGTGCCAATGCGGTCTCCATGCCGTCCAGAAGCACCAGGAATTCCTCTCCGCCTGTCCGGACCGCGCTTGTGAGCTGCCGGGGAAAAAGGTCACGAAGGGCGCGAATCCGGTCAGCGACCGCGATCAATACCCGGTCGCCGGTGGCGTGGCCGAAATTGTCGTTCACCCGCTTGAAATGGTCGAGATCGAAGGTGAGCAGGTGCCGCTTCTGTCCCGCGGCCGGTCCTTCGCGGGTATCGTCTATCTGCTCGAAAAAGGCACGGCGATTGAGCAGGCCGGTCAGCGGGTCACGCTTGGAAAGGAATTCGGCGTGGTGCAGCGCCTCTGTCAGCTCGATACCCAGCCGGCGGTTCTCCACCAGCGCCCCGGCCATGGCGCGAGCCTCGCGCGCCGACCCAAGGCTGTACGCAGTCATGCCCATGCTGATGCACCCGGCGGCCAGCAGCGCCGCCAGCGGAACCGGGCCGGGTTGCAGCCCTATGCCGACCAGCAGCGTTATCAGGAATGCCGCGGTGTAGCTCAGCAGGAAGCGGGGCAACGGTCCGAGGAATCCACCCACCAGCGATGCGCCGACCACCACCACGCCCAATATGGTGTTGGCGAAAGGATTATCGCCCAACAATGGGAAGAGCGGCCAGAGCAGCAGCGCCCAGGTAACGCCGGACAGGCTGATCGAGAATTGAGCCGCCCGCAAATTCGCCGAGAAGTCTTGCCCTTTGCGCAGCTTCGCTCGCAGCAGCTGGCAGCCGACCCTTGTCGAAGTTATCGCCAGCAGACGCGCCAGCAGCGGCAGCGCCATGATCGCCGGATCGGGGAGGAAATTGGCGGCGATGCAGCAACCGAGCCACCCGATGAGATTGGCTGCAAGGGTGTGCTTCTCTCGCTCGGTAACCATGCGGACAGTTTCGCGCTCGATTTCGCACTTCCACTGCCGATCGCCGACGGCGCCGTCATGCCGCTCGTCCATAGGGTACGCGGAATCGATTGTGCCTGTCTGCGCCATGTCCGTTACAATAGGCGCTCGCGGTTAAGGCGTTACTCCCCCACTAAGTTTATAAATTGTCATGCTGATTGGATGAATGCGACAGCGCCCTCGCAGTCCGCGCTGCGATTCTGATTGTGTGCAAGCTGATGCCGTTGCAAGCTGGCGCTTGCGTGCCCAAATGGTCGACAAGCCACGCCACACCCTTGACGCTCCAGAACATTTACGGAACATCTGCGCCCTATGGCACTTACCCAAATCTCCCGTCAGCATAGGTGCTGCGTATGCTGACCCACATCAAGGTGCGCGGTGCGCGCGAACATAACCTCAAGGGCGTTGATATCGATCTGCCGCGCGATGCGCTGATCGTGATCACGGGCCTGTCCGGGTCGGGCAAGTCGAGCCTGGCCTTCGACACGATCTATGCCGAGGGTCAGCGCCGCTATGTCGAGAGCCTGAGCGCCTATGCGCGGCAATTCCTCGAGATGATGCAGAAGCCCGATGTCGAGCATATTGACGGCCTTTCGCCCGCCATCAGCATCGAACAGAAGACCACATCGCGCAATCCGCGCTCGACCGTGGCCACCGTCACCGAGATCTACGATTATATGCGCCTGCTGTGGGCACGGGTGGGGGTCCCCTACAGCCCTGCGACCGGCAAGCCGATCAGCGCGCAGACGGTCAGCCAGATGGTCGACCGCGTGATGGAACTGCCGGAAGGGACGCGGGCCTATTTGCTGGCCCCCGTGGTGCGCGGTCGCAAGGGTGAATATCGGCGCGAACTGGCCGAGTGGCGGAAAGCGGGCTTCACCCGCGTGCGGATCGATGGCGAGATCTATGCGATTGAAGAGGCGCCCGCGCTCGACAAGAAGTACAAGCACGATATCGAGGTTGTGGTCGACCGGCTGGCGGTGAAATCAGGCCTGGAAACGCGGCTGGCCGACAGTTTCGAAACCGCGCTCAAACTGGCCGAGGGGCTGGCTTATATCGATCTGGCCGATGGCGTGGTGCCGGGGCGTGAGGAGGAAGGGTCTTCGGGCGGTGCCCAGGGCAACAAGATGAAGGGTGCAGGCCTGCCACCCAATCGCATCGTCTTTTCCGAGAAATTCGCCTGCCCGGTCTCCGGCTTCACCATCGAGGAGATCGAGCCGCGGCTGTTCAGCTTCAACGCGCCGCAGGGCGCCTGCGCCACCTGCGACGGGCTGGGGGAAAAGCAGCTGTTCGACCCGCAGCTGGTCGTTCCGAACGAGGATCTGACGCTGAAGAAGGGCGCGGTCGTCCCCTGGGCCAAGTCCAACCCGCCATCGCCCTATTACATGCAGGTGCTGTCCAGCCTTGCCGCGGCCTATGATTTCGACCTCGAAACGCCGTGGAACCGGCTGACCGAGGACCAGCGCGACGTGATCCTGCACGGCACGAAGGGGCGCAAGGTCGCGCTCACCTTCAAGGACGTGCGCAAGACCTACACGGTCGAAAAGCCGTTCGAGGGGGTGATTGGCAACCTCAACCGCCGCCTGCTCCAGACCGAGAGCAACTGGATGCGCGAGGAGCTGAGCAAGTTCCAGACTGCGCAGCCGTGCGAGACCTGCCACGGCAAGCGTCTCAACGAAAAGGCGCTGAGCGTAAAGATCCCGAGCGCCGCCGGACCGACCGACATCGCAACCCCCACGCGCATGTCCGTTTCCGATGCGAAGGCATGGTTCCTCTCGCTCGACGAGCATCTCACCGAGCAGCAGAGCCAGATCGCCCGCGCCATACTGAAGGAAATCAACGAGCGGCTGGGCTTCCTCGACAATGTCGGGCTCGACTACCTCAACCTCGACCGTACCAGCGGCACGCTGTCAGGCGGGGAGAGCCAGCGCATCCGCCTCGCCAGCCAGATCGGCAGCGGGCTGAGCGGCGTGCTTTACGTGCTGGACGAGCCGAGCATTGGCCTGCACCAGCGCGACAATGACCGGTTGCTCGAAACGCTGAAACGCCTGCGCGATCTCGGCAATACGGTGATCGTGGTCGAGCATGACGAGGACGCGATCCGCGCCGCCGACCACGTGGTCGATCTTGGCCCCGGCGCGGGCGTGCATGGCGGCGAGGTGGTGGCCGAAGGCACGCTGAAGCAGGTGCTCAAGGCCAAGAACTCGCTCACCGCCGATTACCTGACCGGGCGCCGCAAGATCGAGGTGCCGGCCAGGCGCCGCAAGGGTAACGGCAAGAAGGTGACCGTCCACGGCGCGCGCGCGAACAACCTTCGCAACGTCACCGCCGCCATCCCGCTCGGCACCTTCACCTGCATCACCGGCGTGTCCGGCTCGGGCAAGTCGAGCTTCACCGTGGACACGCTCCACGCCGCCGCCGCCCGCGCGCTCAACAATGCCCGCGTCATCGCCGGGCCGCACGACAAGGTTACGGGCCTGCAATATTGCGACAAGGTGATCGAGATCGACCAGTCGCCCATCGGCCGCACGCCGCGCAGCAACCCGGCCACCTATACCGGCGCCTTCACCCAGATCCGCGACTGGTTCGCGGGCCTGCCCGAGGCCAAGGCGCGCGGGTACAGACCGGGGCGCTTCAGCTTCAACGTCAAGGGCGGGCGGTGCGAGGCGTGCCAGGGCGACGGCCTGATCAAGATCGAGATGCACTTCCTGCCCGACGTCTACGTCACCTGCGAGGAGTGCCACGGGCGCCGCTACAACCGGGAAACGCTGGAGGTAAAGTTCAAGGGGCTGAGCATCGCCGACGTGCTCGACATGACGATCGAGGATGCGGAAGGCTTCTTCAAGGCGGTGCCGCCGATCCGCGACAAGATGCACATGCTGAACGAGGTGGGGCTGGGCTACGTCAAGGTCGGCCAGCAGGCAACCACGCTGTCAGGCGGGGAGGCGCAGCGGGTGAAGCTGGCGAAGGAGCTGTCGCGCCGCTCCACCGGGCAGACGTTGTATATATTGGACGAGCCGACGACGGGCCTGCATTTCGAGGATGTGAGGAAGCTGCTGGAGGTGCTGCAACGGCTGGTCGAGCAGGGCAATACCGTGGTGGTGATCGAGCACAATCTGGACGTGATCAAGACGGCGGACTGGATATTGGACCTTGGGCCGGGTGGCGGCGTGAGGGGCGGGGAGATCGTGGCCGAGGGGACGCCGGAGGATGTGGCGAAAGTTGAGGCGAGTTACACCGGCGGGTATCTGAAGGGGATGATGGATTGCCAATCGTCACCCGGACTTGATCCGGCGCGCGGAATTCGAGGCCCAACCAGCCGCGCTCACTGAGGGGCAGTATTGGATGCGATACGAGGGTAAATTGTGCTGGTGAAAGGCCAACGTAAGGAAGCGGTAGAGCAGGTTCCCACCCGCTCTAATCACTCCTTTCTGATCGATTTTGCCGGGTAAACAGCTTGTCGAGGCCCATACGAGCCCCAGTCGTTAGCCGGAGAAAGTACCTACGTTTATCGGTATCGTCTGTCTCCCTTCGGAGTAGACCAGCATTGCAGAGATTACGAACATACCGCAGTCCGGTAGTTGGAGGGACACACGCTGCGATGCAAGCGTCAGAAACAGTCACTGGTCGGCCTGTCATGCTCGAAATGTAAAGGTCGAGTAGTATATCCCAAGCCGGTTCCCCAAAGAGCTGAGCATCAAAAATCTCGCTACGAATGCGTCTATTCGAGTATTCGATGCGCGCGACTTCAAGAGGGTCTAAAGGCGACATTCGATAGGACCGATTGGACGCGCTCGATTGCGGCTCCATATTCTTCCTGATCAAGGCTAGCTCGCGAGCTATCTCATCAAACTGAGCCTCGCCTAGTGCTTCGACGGTTGATCGAGACATCAGTTCAACACCTGAGTTTCACAGTCTGTGCGCCAATCACCGTATTGCCCCATTATCTTAGCTCGTCGGCGATGACATAATGTACCGCAAAAAAGGACGGCAAGCGCGATGAGAAAGGGTAGGTTGCTCATTGCCCAATACGCTTGCTTCACCCCGGTCGGCGTAATCCCCGCAGCGGCATGACCGAACAGCATCACCAAGACGCTGCCAGCAAGGAGGCAGGGCCATATTCGGTTCGCCGAGATTGCCAGCGCCAGCATCAGGCCAAACAGTGTAGCATCGCACACCACATCGAATCTGTTAACCGTCGTGAAGTCTGCGCGGGAGACCGCAATTTCGATTAAGGCGCCGAGGATGATCCATGCAGCCATGCAAATCGCGGCAACCTTTTCAGGTGCGCCTCCATCTGCAAAAGAGTAAAGGAAGATGGCGATTGCAATCAAATGAACTGAAAGTTCTATTCCCATCCTCCGCTACTCCAGGATGACTAGGCGCTCTTCGTTTCTGATTCAGAAAAGCCCGTTGGACAACGTTCAAACCCAGCCATCCGGGTCTGCAATTCCTTGAGCTTGCCATGAACTCTGGCAAGGTCGTTACTCGCTTCAAGCAACGAGCCTTGAGTGCGGGAAAGTCGAAGTAAAGCTTCCTGACCTTCGAACGGCTCGGAGTCGGTCTCCATGCGTGCATCGAGCAAAGTCGCCATTAGCGTTGAACTACGCAAAAGTGCTTCGTCCAGTGCCTGTTCGGTCCCTTGGACCTCTCGTGCAATTCGCATACGCGCTACGTCTATTGTCATTGGCATTGCCCCAACACTCCTATTTGCGGCGATGGGCCGCAGGTTTTCACAGAAGCTAAATCAGGGCCCAATCACCGCCGACAACGCGGAAAAAACTGACAGCCCCACCAGTCCGGCTATGACGATGACGAATGCACATGCGATCACAAGCGCAACTCGCCCTAGCGTCGCTATCGGGCCGTGAAATAGCTTCGGGCCAACGAGATGCACCGAGTTGTCACCTTTGCCGTCATCGAGATCGCTCGACTTCGGAGTGATAACGTACTCGCTGGTATCGGCATCAGCCTTGGCGCCGAACTGCGTCAAAATCCTAGGTTCGGCGATATAAGCCTCTTCATATACGGCTTGTTCATATACCCAACAAAGCTGCTGATACACTGCCGCTGCCTGGTTCCGACTTGCTGCACCCAACTTGTCTTTGGCGATGGAAATCCGTTGATCGACGGTGTGAGGTGAAATTCCTAGCTCGCGTGCAATTTCCTTTGATGTCATGTGCTTGGCAAGCAAATCCATCGCTTCGCGCTGCTTCTTTGTAAGCTGCTTCAGCGGGTTACCCACCTGCGATTCAGGTGCTGCCTCTTCGGCTCGAGTCGGCTCGCTTTTCAAGCCCATTCAATTTCCCAATTCTATTGATTTTGGTTCTTTTGCGATGTGGCTCGGATGATAGGACCATTTTGGAGATAATGCGAGCAGCAGAAAAGTGGTTTCCAACACCCCCACCTTTGTGCCTCCCTTCGCGGTTCGCTGAACGACCCAGGAAAACGCCATGAACGCCCTCGTCACTATCGCCGCCGAGCCTAGCGCGCGGACTCCTATATCGCCCCCTCCGGGCGCAGAACCGGTTCCCACTTCTGCTGAGGCCGCAAAGCACACAATCTTCTCCCCGCGCCATCAGGCCGCGTTCCTCGAAAACCTCGCCAGTTTCGGCAATGTCCGGCTCGCCTGTCGGGCGGCGCGAGTCAGCCCGCAGACCGCCTACCGCACGCGGCGGCGCTCGCCCGCGCTGGCTCACGCCTGGGACGCGGCGCTGCTCGCTGCACGGCATGTGGCGGAGGAGGTGCTGGCCGACCGCGCCCTCAACGGGGTGGAGGAAGCCATCTTCTATCACGGCGAGGAGATCGCGACCCGCCGCCGCTACGATTCCCGCCTGCTGCTCGCCCATCTGGCGCGGCTCGATGCGCTGGCGGACCGCGCCGACATCGCCGCCGCGCTCCCGCTGCTCGACGACCAGATCGAGACCCTCAGGCGCGGCGAAAGCTTGCCCGAAGCGGCTCCGGAAATTCCCCCTCAGGACCGTGTTCCATGTGTTCCATCCTGTATGGAACCGCCCTCAGGTAGCGAAGCGGTAGGGCAGACAGGAACGCCCTCAAGCAGCGCAGCGGTAGGGCAGACAGGAACGCCCTCAAGCAGCGCAGCGGTAGGGCGACAAGAAAGGCCCTCAAGCAGCGAAGCGGTAGGGCGGGCCTGCAATGAATGCGGCGGGCAATGCGACACGCCGGGGGCACAGCTTAACCCTGCGGATTGCATGTGGCTGGGCAATCGGCTCGACCGGATGGACGCGGCGCGGCCCCACGGCGCACCGCTTCCGTATCAGCTCGGCGGCGATCCGGGCGCGAGCGAGGCGCTGCAACTCGCCGCATTCGAGGCGGGGGAGGAGGAATGGTGGATGCTCACCGATGATGCGGTGCGCGGTGCGTGAGGGACAACCGGGGCAGGCGGGGCCGGTCAGGCCACCGGGATCAGCCGCCCAGCAGTTCCAGCTCAACCTTGGCGTGGCCCGGTCCGATCATGCCGAGTTCCCGGGCGGCGGCGCGCGACAGGTCGATCACGCGGCTGCCGACATAGGGGCCGCGATCGTTGATCTCGACCACGACGGACTGGCCGTTGCGCGGATTGGTCACCCGCACGCGGCTGCCGAAGGGCAGGGTCTTGTGCGCGGCGGTCATCGCATTCATGTCGAAGGGCGCGCCGCTGGCGGTTTTGCGGCCATGGAAGCGCTTGCCGTAATAGCTCGCCGTGCCGGTGCCGAGCGAGGTGCCACTGGCAGGCTCGATCGCGGTAATGTCGACCGCGCCGGGCTGAACTTCCACCTGGGTGGTGGCTTCGGGCAGGGCGGCGAAGGCGGCGTGGAAGGAGGGCGTTGCACCCGCAGTGTGGGAGGCTGCCGAGCTGCCGAAATCAGCGTGCGAAACGGCCATCGGCTCCTCGGCATGGCCGGTTGCGCCGGCAAGTCCGCCGATCGCCAGGCCGATCACTACCATGCGCCGGAGCGCCATCGCTCTCTGTCTGTAGGACATGGGGCCACAGATAGAGAGGAAGCTTTTGCGAAACTATCCATGTTCCGGCACCTGAACGCGATTCATGCTCGACTTATCGCGTAAAGTGTCAATCCGCAGGCGATGCTGGTGCGAATCGCGGATTTCTGCGGGTTTGGGGCAGGGGTGTCCACACAAATGCATGAAAAACAGGGGTTTTTTGTCTGGGTTTTGTGGCCCGTAAATGCGAAATGGGGCCGACATTGCTGCCGACCCCACTCTCACCGGCGTGTGGATTACGAGATGAGTCGCAATACTTTACGCCTGACGTTTTCGCTTCTGACCGAAGGCCGAAACCTTCGATCTTCAGCTATGTCGTCCGGCGCTCGCGCCGGTGCCGGATAACGTGCCTGGCAGGTCCATATCGCAAGGATCGGCCCATACCGTGGCAGCGCTTTTCCGAGACCCGACCTGTTCTGCCACCTCAAACGGTTCCGGTTTTCCACGAGGGTTTACCGTTCCCATCGGCAACAGGACCTTGGCCTGGCCTTTCCGAGCAATATCCGTTCCGCGTTATCAACGGTCCGCTGGCGGTATCCCGTGAAGGCGTCCCGTCTGCTTTCCTACTTCGCGCAACAGGTCATTGTCGCGTCGCTCAGGTTCCTGGTTCGAGAGGTCCGGATCGGCAGGCGATCCTTCCCTTCGATCCGGTGTCCCTGATCGATGAATAAAGGATGCGCCTCATGCCCGAGTCGGGCAAGTCCAACTCTGTCGACTTATCCACTTTCGGCCCATTTGCCAGTGGACACGGGTGGATAAGTCAACGGCTCGCCGATTCCGTTGAAACTTTCTCGCGGGCGCAGTGGAAATGTCGCAATGCACCAATATCAAAGGCGCCCTCAGGGACCGAATGTTGCGAGATGTGCCCACCTCAGCCGCGGTCGGGCCCGGAGTCTCTTTGCGCGAGCAGCCGCAGGCGCAGGGCGTTGAGTTTGATGAATCCCGCCGCGTCCTTCTGATCGTAGGCGCCGGCATCGTCCTCGAAAGTGACATGAGCCTCGGAATACAGGCTGTTGGCGCTCTTGCGGCCGACCAGGCTCGCCATGCCCTTGTAGAGCTTGAGCCGCACCGTGCCCGAGACCTTCTCCTGGCTCTGGTCGATGGCGGCCTGCAGCATCTCGCGCTCGGGCGCGAACCAGAAGCCGTTATAAATCATCTCTGCATAGCGCGGCATCAGCTCGTCCTTGAGGTGAGCAGCACCGCGATCGAGGGTGATCTGCTCGATCCCGCGATGGGCGCAGGCGTAGATCGTGCCGCCCGGCGTTTCGTACATGCCGCGGCTCTTCATGCCGACAAAGCGGTTTTCCACCAAATCGAGCCTGCCGATGCCGTGCTTGCGGCCCAGCTCATTGAGCGCTTCGAAGAAAGTGGCCGGGCTCATCGCCTTGCCATCGATCGAAACGCCGTCACCCTTCTCGAAACCGATCTCGACATATTCGGGCGCGTCGGGAGCGTCCTCCGGGTTCACGGTCCGCGAGAAGACGTAATCGGGCACCTCCTCCCAGGGATCCTCGAGCACCTTGCCCTCCGAAGAGGTGTGCAACAGGTTGGCGTCCGTCGAGAACGGGCTTTCGCCGCGCTTGTCCTTGGGCACGGAGATCTGGTGCTTTTCGGCAAAGTCGATCAGCGCAGTGCGGCTGGTCAAATCCCATTCGCGCCAGGGGGCGATAACCTTGATGTTGGGGTCGAGCGCATAGGCGCTGAGTTCAAACCGCACCTGGTCGTTGCCCTTGCCGGTGGCACCGTGGGCGATGGCATCGGCACCGGTCTCATGCGCGATTTCGACCAGGCGTTTGGAGATCAGCGGCCGCGCGATCGAGGTGCCGAGCAGATAATCGCCTTCATAACGGGCATTGGCGCGGAACATCGGGAAGACGAAGTCGCGCACGAATTCCTCTCGCACGTCTTCGATGTAGATGTGTTCATCGGGAAGGCCCATTGCCTTTGCCTTGGCGCGGGCGGGTTCGATTTCCTCTCCCTGGCCAAGGTCGGCGGTGAAGGTCACGACCTCGCAATTATAGGTGACTTGCAGCCACTTGAGGATCACGCTGGTGTCGAGGCCACCCGAATAGGCCAATACGACCTTCCTGGGTGCAACCTGCTTAGTGTCGGACATGTACCGCTCCGCTTGATGAAGTGGCGGGCGGGTAACAGCAGCGGGGCCGGGCCGCAACGCTCAAACAAGGGGAGCGGCGACGCCCACTTAGTCGATCTCGGGAACACCAAGCCGGGGATTGAGGCGGGTGACATAGTTCAGCCACGCCTTGGGCTTCTTGAGATAGTCTTCGGGCACGTCGACCTCGAGCCCCACCATCCGCGCCATCGCGGCGACGAAATGGATGCAATTGTTCTCGTCGAGATCGTAGAACTTGCCCGGATAATTGCGCCAGCGCTCAACCTCGGCGCGCATTTCGCGATATTTGTCGTCGGACACGGTGATGGTGAAGTGCCGGTTGGTGCGGGCGATCTGCTTTGCGGTCTCCACCATGATCTCGTGCTCGGCAGGCTTGGAGGTCATGGCCGCGGTCGTGCTCTTGGCGGAAAAGCCGAAATTCTCTTCGACCCGCTCGCCAGTATCGAGCCTGCCCTCGAACACTACGAAAGTGTGTGGGTAGCGGCCGAAAAACACCGAGCCGTTGAAGCTGTGGAAGCTGACATCGACCTGGGCCGCCGCAGGGAAGGCCAGCGTCACACTTGCCAGGGCCAGTAAAAGCGCAGCAAGAATGCGCGAAGTTAGCCGCGATGGGTTCATGCTGTCCGGCCCTCCTCGACGGTTGCAGGCGATTCCATGTCTCTGAGCAAGCGCGGAAAATAGACAGCCAATCCGCCCGCGCGCAACAGATAGCTGGTGGTCATAGCGATCCAGACGCCCAGATTGCCCGCCGGGCGCAGCGCCAGGTCGAGGGCGATATAGGTGAGGGCGGCAGCGATGCCGGCATTGCGCAGCGCCCTGCCGCTGCTGGCGCCGATGAAAATGCCGTCGAGCATCCAGCTGGGCATGCCGATCAGCGGGATCGCCGCGGCAAAGGGGAGGAAGGCGCGGGCCGTCTGGCGTACTTGCGGATCGCTGGTGAGCAGGTCGATCACCGGCCCGCCAGCCAGCAGGAAGGCAAGCGCGAGCAATACGCCAGTGCCGAGCGAGAATTCGGCGGTAAGGCGGATGGCGCGCAGAAACCGGCCCCGGTCGCGCTGGCCAAACGCGCCGCCCACGCGCTCCTCCGCGGTGAAGGCGAAGCCGTCGAGGATGAAGGCGGAGACGCTGACGAATTGCAGCAGGACATGGTTGGCCGCCAGTGTCGTGGCGCCCAGACGCGCGCCAGCATTGGCGAACCAGGTCATCAGCGCCAGCAGCGCGATGGTGCGGATCATGATGTCGCGGTTGACCGCGAACAGGCGGGTGAGCCTGGCGCGGTCGGTCAGCAGCGGGCGCGGTGTGCGGGCGATCATGGCAAGGATATTCGCGCGCGCCACACGCCCCACGATCAACAGGCCGAGCGCCAGTGCGGCGATCTCGGCGCAGGCGGTGCCCAGGCCCACCCCGAAGGCGCCGAAACCAAGCCCCCAGACGAACCAGATGTCGAGCGCGATATTGGCCAGATTCATGACGATTTGCAGCGCCAGCGCCTCACGCGTGCGGCCAAGGCCAAGCAGCCAGCCATTAATGGCATAGACCGCGAGCGCGGCCGGTGCGCCGATAAAGCGGCCGAGCATATAGCCCGACGCCTCGCCATCGACCGCGCCGCTTCCCGCGAGAATCGCCAGCGCCGCCTCTCGGATCGGCCAGCTCAGCGCAAGGAGCAGCAGGCCAAGGCCGATGCCCAGCGCCAGCGCGCGCAGCAGCAGCGCCTCGACCTCGGCCCGATCGCCCGAGCTATGCGCCTGCGCGGTCAGTCCGGTCATTCCCATGCGCAGGAACCCGAAGGTCCAGAACACCAGCATGACAATCGTCGAGCCGAGCGCCACGCCCGCCAGTGCCGTGGCGTCGCCCGTCTGCCCGATGATCGCGGTATCGACGATCCCGACCAGCGGCACCGATGCCTGCCCGAGCATGATCGGCCAGGCCTGCGCGAAGATGCTGCGCCTGGTCAGGGGCCGGTTAGCGGGCCGTGTGTGAGAGGGCGGGGCGGTCATGCGCCGCCTCTATTCAGGCTGATGCGCCTTGGCTACTCCGCAGCCTGACGCAGTGCCGGGTCGAGATGCCATTGCGGCGCCTCTTCGCTTTCACGCAGACGCGTGGCCTCGATTTCCATGTAGTCGCGGGTCATCGGCAATGCCGCACGATCCTTCACGAACTGGATTTGCCAATTGACCATCGTGCCATGGCGGAAACTCTGCTCGGCCCCGGCGAGATAGAATTGCCACATGCGGAAGAACTGCTCGTCATACATCTCGACGATTTCGTCCTCGTGCATGCAGGTGCGCTTGTACCATTCGGCCAGCGTATGGCTGTAGTGGAAGCGCATCGCCTCCACGTCCATGACCTGCCAGCCGGCCTTCTCGCTTTCGACCACGAGTTCGGACAGCGCCGGGATATAGCCGCCCGGGAAGATGTATTTGCGCGTCCAGGCGTCGGTATAGCCCGGAGGGCCGACGCGCCCGCACGTATGCAGGAACGAGACGCCGTCATTGGCCAGCAAATCGTAGGTCTTCTTGAAATATTGCGGGAAATGGGGGGTGCCTACATGCTCGATCATGCCGATCGAGGTGATGCGGTCGAACTCGCCGGTGACTTCGCGGTAGTCGAGCAGTTCGAACTTCACCTTGTCCTCGACCCCGGCGGCCCTGGCGCGCTCGCGGCAAAAGGCGATCTGGTCTTCGGCCAGTGCAATGCCGAGCACTTCGCAATCGAAATGGCGATTGAGGTAGAGCGCCAGCCCGCCCCAGCCGCAGCCAATGTCGAGCACCTTCAACGGTCGGCCGACGTCACTGGAATGCTGCATGTAAAGCTTGGCGGCGATCAGCGCCTTCTTGTCCAGCTGGGCCTTCTCCAGGCTCGTCGTCTCCGGATCGCCGCGCCAATAGGCCATTGTGTATTGCCGGTCCTCGTCGAGGAACATCTCGTAGAGGCGGCGGGTCAGGTTGTAGGTGTGCCTGGCGTTGCGGCGCGCCTTGCCGGGCAGGTTGATGCTGTCGGCCTTGGCGACGGCCTTCTGTATCAGGCGCGCCATGGGGCCTTGCGGCTGAAGGACGCGCTCGCCCTCGGTCTTGGCCTGGCTGGTGAAGAACAGGACCAGGTCGCGCACGTCGTGCGGCGGCTCGATGACCATCCAGCCGCGCATATAGGCCTCGCCCGCGCCCAGCTGGGGGTAGCGAGCAATGTGCTTTGCCGCCTTGGGGTGGGTGAAACGTACGTGCAGCGGTGGCTCGTCTCCAGCACCATAGGAATAGAGCTTCCCGTCGTGATCGGTTACGTCCATCCGGCCGTTACGGATCAGCTTTCGCAGCAATTTGTCGAGCAGCCACATCGGCAGCAAATCCCTCTTGGGTGTCTAATGGACCAGTTCGGGCAGAGTTTGGAACTGGGTTTGCGGGCTGTCAATCACGGCGCTGGCCGTTAGATCCCGGCATACCATTGATAGCCTGAGCGGTCTTCCCAATAACCGCCCTTGCCCTCGCCAATATCCTCGAGGCTGGCGACGATTTCGATCGCGGTCAAATATTTGGCGTGCTTGTAGCCAAGCTGGCGTTCCAGCCGCAGGCGAAGCGGCGCGCCGTTGCGCTCGGGCAGCGGTTCGCCATTGAGCATATGGGCGACGATGGTCTGCGGGTGCATGGCATCGTCCATGTCGCAGCTTTCGTAATAATCCGCGCCATTGAGATTATCGGCGCAGCGGAACACCAGATAGCGCGCGCCGTCCTGAATGCCCGCCAGTTCGAGAATTGCTGAGAGTTGCGGTCCGGTCCATTCGCCGATCGCGCTCCACCCTTCAACGCAATCGTGGCGGGTGATCTGGCTGCGCTGGGGCAGGGCGCGAATATCGTCCATCGAGAGCGACAGTTCCTGCCCGACCAACCCGGCGACGGTCAGCCGCCAGTCGGTGAAGCCGCGGGCCATGCTGGCGCGATAGGCGGGCTTGTCCACGCTTCGGGAACCATTGCCGCGAAAGAAGGGCGAGATCTCGTCTTTGGCATATTCGGGCGCCATCGCGATCCGCCCGACGCCCAGCGCACGGTGAAGCCCGCGATGCCAGCCTTGCGCACCCTCAACCGCGGCGCCGAACCAATTGCTGCCAGCGACCTTGTCGCATCCCGTCAGGAACGCGGCACCCACCAGTCCGATAAATCCGCGGCGCTTCATTGTGCCTCATCCGCTTTGATGCGGCCCCCGGTGATCATGTCCCTGATCTGCCCGACCGGCCCGGAAAGCAGCACCAGCAGGATATGTACGATGAAGAAAGCGAACAGCGCCCAGGCGAAGATGAAATGGATCGAGCGCGCGCTTTGCCGCCCGCCAAACATCTCTGACAGGAATGGCCATGCCGCCTCCATGCCCGGACTCATCGCCATGCCGGTGAAGATCATTCCGGGCAGCGCCACAAACAGGACCAGGGAATAGGCCGCCTTCTGAAGGAAATTGTACTTGGCGCCGCCGTGGTCGAAATCGAGCCGCAGATGCGCCCTTATATCGGCGAGCACGCTGGCAGGCTTCCACTCGGCGCGCGAGGTGGCGATGTCGCGGCGGAAATGGCCTGTCAGCAGGGCCGCGATCATGAAGGCCAGCAGGCCAAAGGCGAAAATCGGCGCGAACAATATGTGCCAGTCGCGCGCCCCGGCGAGACTGTAATAACCCGGTATCGTCGCCCAGCCTGGAAAGCGGATCACCGATAACCACGCCTCTTCGGGCGCAAAGCCCCAGTCGCCCCAGTAAAGATAGCGGTGCGCGTTGGAGATGTTGAGGCCCGACATGAACAGGATGACCAAGCTGATCGCATTGACCCAGTGCCACAGCCTTGTGGCCAGCCCATGCCGCTGGCCTGGCCTCTGGCGTTTCCCTGGTCTGGCATCGGGTCCGGTCATACCGAACTCCTTTCGCGCGCCAGATAGATCACGTCACGGTCCTGGTCGAGCAGGTGCTGGCCCGAATCGACGAACAGCGCTGAGCCGCTGACGAGCGGCCCTTCGGCCAGGAACACGGCCGCATCGGCGACTTCGGATGCGTCGGTGCGCCGCTTCAGGAGGTTCAGCCGGTGCGAGACCTCGGCCTCGTCATTCGACTGGTCGTGGCTGGCCAGGATCGCACCGGGGGCGAGGCGATAGACGCGGTCTTGCGGGGCATTGGTCATCGACAGCATCAGCGCACCACCATCCACGGCCCATTTGCTCAACGAATAGCTGAAGAAGTCGGGGTTGGGATTGGCGAGCTTCTGGTCGGTCAACTGGATCACGCGCCGCCCGCATTTCGACCGGGCGCTGGCGAGATAGGCCTGTGCCATCCGCATCGGCGTCGTCGCGTTTATGCTGAAAGCGCGCGCCGCGATTGCCGGGTCGAGTCGGTCTGCGCTGTCCGCCTCGAAGGTAGAGGCATTGGCGACAAGACAGCGCCAGTCGGTCAGGCGCGCGGCGATCGCTTCAACCATCGCCACCGCAGCGCCTACATCGGCGAGGTCGCATTGCACGGTTTCGGCAGAGGGCAGGGCAGTGGCAAGCGCCTGTGCTTCATCGGGGGAGGAATGGTAATGCACGATCACGTGCCAGCCAGCATCGGCGAACCGGCGGCAGATTTGCGCACCGATGCGCTGTGCCCCGCCAGTCACCAGGACTGCCGGCATGCTCATCGGCATAAGACGGTTTCAGAGGCCATGAAGGGCAGGATAATGGGGTGGTGGGCGTTCGCAAGCGCGTTGTTTCCAGCGCGACCATGCATCCGTTGCAATCCCGCGAAGCTGGCGCAAATCAGACCCGTATTGCCCGATCTGGCTCCCATCTGGCCGCCATCCGGATAACTATTAAGGTTAAGCGCCTTGGCGATAAGCCGTGTCGGGTAGTATTCTCAATCCATCGCACATCATTGAAAGCGAGTCGGACCATGGCCAGAGCAATCGAGGCGTATAGGGACGAGAGGGGCCTGGTGCACGATACCCCTCGGGCGGCAATCGTCGCAGATATCGCGGCGGCGCTCGGACGGGTGGGTGACGAAGGGGGGCTGACAAGCGGTGTCGCCAGCCTCATCCTCGAGAAGCGTCCGCTAATTGAACGGGCTTTCGCGGATTTTGATCGGCTCATCACTGACGAGCCATTGATGCTGAAGGCGTATGATGATGAGAACATCCATCTCATCGCGCGCCCGAACGCAGCGAACGAAAAGCACCGCGGAAACTGAAGAACTTCGCCAGGGGAATGGCGCCATCAAGTGGATGGCGGTCAATCCTCCGGCAGGTTCGTTGCCAGTTCTTCCAGCCACAGATCGGCCACCGCGTCGCTGGGCGCGCGCCAGTCGCCGCGCGGTGACAAGGCGCCGCCCGAACTGACCTTTGGCCCGTTGGGGATCGCACTGCGCTTGAACTGGCTGAAGGCGAAGAAGCGCCGAAGGAAATTTTCCAGCCATTTGCGGATGATCGCCAGATCGTACTGGTTCCTGGACTCTTCGGGAAAGCCGGCCGGCCAGCGCCCCGCCGAGGCATCGCCCCAGGCGTGGAGCGCCAGGAATGCGACATGGCTTGGACGGTGGCCCCAGCGCGCAATGTGGTGGAGGAAGAAGTCGTTGAGTTCGTAAGGGCCGACCATCGCCTCTGTGCTCTGCACGGCGCCGTCTTCGCCCGCAGGCACGAGTTCCGGGGTGATTTCGGTCGCCAGCACTTCGGTGAGCGCGGAATCCACGTGCTCGTCAAATTGGCCGGTCTGCACTGTCCAGCGGATCAGATACTGGATCAGCGTCTTGGGCACGCCTGAATTGACCGCATAATGGCTCATCTGGTCGCCCACGCCATAGGTACACCAGCCCAGCGCCAGTTCCGACAGATCGCCCGTGCCGATCACGAAGCCTTTGTGCTGCCCTGCAAGGCGGAATAGATAATCGGTCCGCATCCCCGCCTGCACGTTCTCGAACACCGTGTCGTAGAGGTTCTCGCCCTCGGCATAGGGATGGCCGATATCTGCGAGCATCTTTGCGGCCGCCGGCCGGATGTCGATTTCTTCGGCGCTCACGCCGAAGGCACGCATCAGGGCCCATGCGTTAGACTTCGTGCCATCGGAGGTGGCAAAGCCGGGCAGGGTATAGGCGCGGATATCGGTGCGGGGGCGGCCGAGCAGGTCCATAGCCTTGGCCGCCACGACCAGCGCATGGGTAGAATCGAGCCCGCCCGAAATGCCGATGACCAGCGATTGCGCGCGGGTCGACTCGATCCGCCGCATCAGCGCATCGACCTGGATGTTGAACGCCTCGTAGCAATCCTCGTCCAGCTTTTCCGGCCTGTCGGGGACGAAGGGGAAACGGCGCACCGGGCGTTCCAGCCCCAGATCGCCAGCCTGCCACTCATGCACGAATGTGACGGTGCGGAAGCTTTCCTCTGGCAGTCCGGCGGCCTCGCAGGCATCGCCCCAGGTCTGCATCCGCGCCCGCTCGCCCAGAATGAGCGCGGTATCGATGTCGGCGATGCACAGTTCCGGGTGCAGGTCGAACCGCGAGGAGGAGGCCAGTTCGCTCCCCAGCTCGTAGATCATGCCCTGGCCGTCCCAGGCCAGATCGGTCGTGCTCTCCCCATGGCCGCTGGCCGAATAGGCATAGGCGCAGGCGAGCCGGGTCGAGCTGGCATGGCACAGGATCTTGCGCTCGTCGGCACGGCCCACAGTGACCGGCGAGGCGGAGAGGTTGAGCAGGATCGTCGCGCCGGCCATCGCCGCCTTCGCGCCCGGAGGGTCCGGGGCCCAGAAATCCTCGCAGATCTCGATCCCGAAGGCGAAGCCGGGCAGGTTTTCGGCGGCAAAGACGAGGTCGACGCCGAAGGGGATCTCCTCGCCTGCGACGCCGATCCACATGTCGCGGCAATTGCGCCCGTGGCTGAACCAGCGCTTTTCGTGGAATTCGCGGTAATTGGGCAGGAAGCTCTTGGGCACTGCGCCCAGCACCTTCCCGCGCGCGATCACCACCGCGCAATTATAGATACGGCCATTGCGCCTGAGCGGTGCACCGACCACCAGCACCGGGGTCAGACCCTTGCTGGCTTCGACAATCTCGCCCAGCCGCGTCTCGACCGCATCGAGCAAAGCGGCCTGCATCAGCAGATCGTCGATCGCGTAGGAGGAAAGACTCAGCTCCGGGTAGAGCAGCAGGTCGACATGGCGCTCATGCGCGATGCGGGCCTGCGCGATAATCCCGGCGGCATTGCCTGCCACATCGGCGGGGCGGACATGCGGGGTGCAGGCGGCCACGCGCACGAAGCCGTGCGTGTGCAGGTCGTAAAAGGCGTGGGCTGTTGGTGCCATGGTTCCCGCCCATAGCGAGTTTTTGCCGAAATTGGGTAAATTCGTCGGCGCGCCGATGTTGGGTGCCTTACAGCCGGCGTCAGAAGCGCAACGCCGCCCTCTCGCGCGGAGAGAGCGGCGTTCCGCAAGGTCACAGTCAGACCTGGTTTACCGGCAGCGCAGCTCGCCGCGGTCGATTTCCCGGCCCAGCAGCGCACCCACGGCGGCACCCAGGATGGTGCCGGTGGTCCTGTCGCGGCCGCCGTCGATGGCACGGCCCAGAAAGGCACCGCCCGCTGCACCGATGATCAGGCCGGTCGTGCCATTGTCGCGCTTGCAGTAATAACGCCCGTCATTGCCGCGCCAGTAATTGTCGCCGCGGCGGATGCGGCGCGGCTCGTAATAGCGACCCCGGTCGTCATAAGCGCGTCGGCGATCACGGCGGTCGTAACGATCACCGGCATAGCGATAGTGGTCGTTATAGCCACGATGCTTGTCGCGATAGCCATGGGCGGGTGCCCAACTCGGCGGGCCACCTTGCGCTAGCGCGGGGGCTGCGGGGATCGCCAGCGAGGTGGCGACGGCGAAGGCCAGAAGATACTTTTTCATGGCGAGAACCTTTCCGACTCGGTTGTCATTGCCTCAATAACGAGGATCATCATTCATCTTTCCCCAACGGGAGATGAACGAGAGGCCCAAGGGCGGAATTAGCGATGAGCCGTTGCCGCAAGTAGCCAAGATGTGAGATAGAGGGACGCTTGCGGCCATCAGGGGCGGTCTTTCGGGATGGTTGATCAGCAGGCAGCAGCATTGCCAGTCACCTCGGCAAAGCGGTTGGGCGAGCTCGACATGCTGCGCGGCTTCGCGCTGCTCGGCGTGCTGATCGCCAATTTCGTGTGGTTCTCTTTCGGAAACAATAGCGCGACCGAAGCGCAGACAGCCGGTTTCCTTGCGGATTCCGCCAATGTCGCGGCGATCAGTTTCACCGAAATCTTCGTGGCGGACAAGGCCAACACCCTGTTCGCCTTCCTGTTCGGCGTGGGCTTCTGGGTCCAGATGGAGCGCCTGGAGGCAAGCGGTGCGGCGTTTCGCAAGATCTACCTGCGGCGCCTGTTCGTGTTGCTCGTTTTCGGCCTCATCAACCTCTATCTGATTTGGCCCTGGGATATCCTCAACGTCTACGCGATCACCGGCCTCGCGCTGTTCGCGTTGCGAAGGCTGCCTGCCAGAGTCATGCTGGGTGTGGGCCTGTTGATCGCGCTGCTCGGCAGACCCGTGGGCAAGGGGTTGAGCGATCTCTCCGGACTGGCAGGGCCTGCACACGAAGCGGCTTTCAGCACTGAGGCGATATTGGCGCGGCAGGATGCCTGGGTAAATGGCACCTATGCCGACTGGATTCAGGCGAGCGCGCACCTCGTCTTCTATGACTGGGTGGCGAACGGACTGGTGGTGGCATGGATACTCTATGCGCTGGGCCGCTTCCTGGTCGGGGCCTGGGTCGCACGGCAGGGCTGGTTGCAGCGGGCGAGTGATTTGCTGCCGGTTATGCGCAAGCTGTTCTACATCTCCATGCCGCTGGGCCTGGTGCTCGAGATTTGTTCCTTCCTGACCGGACAGTCCCAGATCGTCGCCGCGCCCGGCTGGCTGCACCAGGCGATCCATATGATCGGCGTGCCAGTGCTCGATATCGGCTACGCCACCGGGTTGATCCTGCTGTTCCATTCCGCGCGCTGGAACGGACTGGCGCGGCTGTTTGCCCCGGTTGGTCGCATGGCGCTGACCAATTACGTGGTGCAGGGCGTTTTTATCGGCCTGGTGCTTTACGGCTTTCACGGCGGGCTGGGGCTGGCCGGACAGATCGAACCCAAGGTGGTGCTGCCGCTTTGTCTGGTGTTCTACGCCCTGCAGATGGTGGTCAGCCATTGGTGGCTGAGGCGCTATCGCTTTGGGCCGCTGGAATGGTTGTGGCGGGCGCTGACCTATGGCGAGCCACCCGCAATGCGGCAGGCACTGGTTTAAGGTCCTGGCCCTAGCTTTCGGCTTGCGCGGCAGCGGCTTCGCGGTCGGCTTGCGCCCGGCTCTTCTTCTCCGCCGAGGTCCGCAACTGCCCGCAGGCTGCATCGATATCGCGCCCGCGCGGCGTGCGAACCGGGGCGCTGATCCCGGCCTCGAACACGATGCTGGAAAAGGCGCGGATCCGATCCGGGCTGGAGCAGCCATAGGGGGCGCCCGGCCACGGATTGAACGGGATGAGGTTGACCTTGGCGGGCAGCCTGTAGTGGCGCAGCAGCCGCACCAGTTCGCGCGCATCCGCATCGCTGTCGTTGATCCCGTCGAGCATCACATATTCAAAGGTGATGCGCCGGGCATTGCTGGCGCCCGGATAATCGGCACAGGCCTGCAGCAATTCCTCGATGCCGTATTTGCGGTTGATCGGCACGATTTCGTCGCGCACCGGCTTGGTCACGGCATGAAGCGAAACCGCCAGATTGACGCCGATCTCCTCGCCGCAGCGGGCCATCATCGGCACCACGCCGCTGGTGGACAAGGTGATGCGGCGCTTTGACAGGGCCAGCCCGTCGCCATGCATGACGATGGCGAGCGCGTCCCTCACATTGTCGAAATTATACAGCGGTTCGCCCATGCCCATCATCACGATATTGGTGAGCAGGCGCCCGTCGGCGGTATATTCGGCCGCGTCTTCGACTTCGGCCACATCCATCCGGCCCTTGGGCCATTCGCCCAGCGCGTCGCGCGCCAGCATGACCTGGCCGACGATCTCGCCGGGGGTGAGGTTTCTCACCAGCCGCATCGTGCCAGTATGACAGAAGGTGCAATTGAGCGTGCAGCCGACCTGGCTTGAAACGCACAGCGTCCCGCGATCGGCGTCGGGGATGAAGACCATCTCGAAATCGTGGCCGTCGGAAGTGCGCAGCAACCATTTGCGGGTGCCGTCGGAGGAATGCTGCGCCTCCACCACTTCGGGCCGGCCGATGACGAAGCGTTCCTCCAGCCACGGGCGCATGGTCTTGGCGATGTCGGTCATCGCCTCGAACGCGGTGGCGCCGCGATGATAAAGCCAGTGGAACACCTGCTTGGCCCGCAGCTTTGCCTGGCGGGCGTCGAGGCCTGCTTCGGCGAACAGGTCGGCGATCTGCTGGCGGGTCAAACCGAGCAGATCAACGCGCCCGTCCTCGCGCGGCGTGATTGCACGCGCGACGGTAACCGGATCGACGTGACCCGGAATGGGCATGAGCGAGGTGTCGGACATCGCTGGCCCTATAATAGGTGTGCCGCGCTTTGGGAAGCTGGCGGCAAGGTGCTCCGGTAATGCGCCGGATTGCGCAAACCCGCGAGCCGGCACGGTCAATTGTTTCGACCTGTCGCCGATCCGTGTCAGGCACATTTGGCCCCATTTGTGATACGTTTCGGTTCCCGTCGCCTGCCGCCCATCATGCACATTTCGTCGCGGCCCTATGTTGCTAAGATACAACGGTTTTCTTGTTGTACGAGGTTCATGAAACAAATGTGCCTGTGCAGCCATTCTCGCAGTCCCGGCCCGGATCAAACCGCGCCGAATTTGAAGAATGGAGTTATCAATGAAAAAGGGTTTTGCACTCATCCTCGCCAGTGTCTCGGTCCCTGTCATGGGCACCGCAGCGCTTGCACAGGACAACCCGACATTTACCGGCCCGCGCGTAGAGGCGCTGGTCGGCTATGACATTACCCGCCCGGGCAGCAGCGAAGACATCGACAATGCCGATGACCTCGACCAGTCGATCGAGGACGTTACTTATGGCGTGGGCGTGGGCTATGACTTCGCCATGGGTTCGATGGTTTTGGGCGTCGAGGGTGAATATATGGAGTCCGAGGCCAAGACCGACTTCGATACCACCGGCTTCACCGATTACGGCGTCGGCAATATCGAGGCGGGCCGTGACCTTTATGCCGGTGTGCGCGCCGGTTTCCTGGTGACCCCCAGCACGCTTGTCTATGCCAAGGGAGGCTACACCAATGCGCGGTTCAACCTGCTGGCGACCGACAACACCACGGACACCGAAACCGACCTCGACCTGGACGGTTGGCGCGTCGGCGCGGGGCTTGAACATGCCCTCGGCGAGAACCTCTATGTAAAGGGCGAATATCGCTACTCGAACTACAAGGAGGGCGAGGTCGAGGCACCCAGCGGGATGGAGAGCGACCGTTTCAACGTCGATCTCGATCGTCATCAGATCCTGATGGGCGTGGGCTACCGCTTCTAAAGCCACGCGAAAACGGCAAAATCAGGGCCGGGGGAGCGATCCTCCGGCCTTTTTCGTGCCTGTATTACCGGCGCCCCGAACAGCCCAGTGTCGCAGCATCCAGCGCGGTGGGCGCGCCGTCGAGGCTGTAGCGGTCGAAGAAGCGCCTGCCCTTGGCATCCAATGCAGTGACGGTCATGTTCCCGCCCGATCGCATCGCAGCGACGATGGCCGCGTCCATCTGTGCATCCCTGGCCCAGGCATCAGCGCCGCCGCCTTGCAGCGAGAAGCTCTTGCCCCTGATCGACAGCACGATCCACGTTCCTTCCGCCAGTTTGCGGGTCATGCGCACATGAAGCTGCCCCCGGACCTGGCGCTTTGGCCATGTCCCGACGCTGGCATAGCCGTCCTGCTCTCGCGACTGGCCCGGCCGCGCCTGGGCGGCGGTAATGGCGTAGCAGCGCGGCGTTTCGGGATCGCGGAAGGAAGCCCACTGGCCGTAAACGCCCAGCGCATCGCGCGCCGCGAGCGTCGAAGGCAGGGCCAGCAGGGCCGCCAGGGCAAGGAAGGGCAAGGCGCGCGCAGTCACGCGCCCGCGACTAGCGCAGGAAATCGGAAATGTCGCGGTTGCCGCGCCAGCTCGCCTCTTCGGGGTAGAGCTTTTCGTAGACCATGGCGTTTTCCAGCACCCGCTGGACGTAGTTCTTGGTCTCGTAAAAGCCGATTTCCTCAATCCAGCGCAGCCAGTCGACCCGTCCGGTACGCGGATCGCCGTTCTGGCGCAGCCATTTGTTAACATTGCCGGGGCCGGCATTGTAGGCGGCGATCGCCAGCGGCAGCGATCCGTTATAGCGCGCCATCAGCCGTTCGATATGGTTGGAGCCGAGCCGCACATTATACTGCGGATCGCTTATCAACGAGGCCGACATATAGGCGACGCCGGCCTTGCCTGCTTCCTCGCGCGCAGTGCCGGGCATTAGCTGCATCAGTCCGGTCGCACCGGCATGGCTGATGGCGTTTTCGGCAAACTGGCTTTCCTGCCGGGTAATGGCATGGACCATCGTCCAATGGGCACCCGGCGGGGTCACGAGGGTGGGGTGCCCGATCCGGGTGAAACCGTCATGGCCATGCGCCATCGCCGCATCGGAAAGGATCACCGCCAGGTCGCGGCGCCCGATCTCGCGCGCCAGGTCGGCGACCAGCACGTGCTCGGCAGGAGTCTGGGCCTGGTCGGCAATCGCGCGATAGAAGCGGATGCCGGTGCGCCACGGAGCGTCGCGGGCAACCTCTGCCACCGCGCTTGTCAGCGGTGCGGCGTTGAAGGCGGCGCGCTCCGCAGCAGTGGGTTCTGCCGCAGGAGAGATGGCGAAAGTCGGCAGGTCACGGCCCAGCGCCTCGAGCGCCAGCATGCCGTAAAACTTGTCTGGGTAGGCTGCCGCCATTTCGTAATAGCGCTTCGAGGCAGCGGCATCGCCAGCCTGCGCGGCGGCCTTGCCCGCCCAGAAGAACCCTTTGGAGCGGGTCGGCGGGGTCTGCGCAGCAGCGCCGTAGCGATAGAAAAGCGGTGCGGCAGAGGCTGCATCGCCAAGATCCCACAGCGCCTTGGTGCCGCCCAGCCACATTAACGAGGTATAGTCGTCGCGCAGCCTGTAGGGCTCTTGCGAGACATCGGCGCCCGGCTCGAACGCGTCGTCGACGCTGGCGGCGATGCGCTGGGCATTGCGGGCATTGCTGTTGCGCGCCACGGCGAGCATTTCCGTGATCCAGGCGGTCTGGTCAAAGGGCACTCTGCCAAGGGCCGGGCGGTTGGTAAGCATGGTCGCTGCCGCGCTGCTGCGTCCTTCCTGGCGCAATTCGCGGCTGCGATTGTAGAGATAGCCGGGATCGCTGAGCGCTGCCGGGTCGGTGGTCGCCCCGTCGCCGCCCTGCAAAATGGCAAGGCGCGTGGCGAACAGGCCCTGGCGTGCGGGCGAGGTGCGGGAAAGCTGGCGTGCGGCGGCATCGCGCTCCCGCTGCCACAACAGCGCATCCATGCGCGCGTCTTCGTCGGCAGGCGAGAAGCTGCTATCATACATAGTCGAGAGCGACGCCTCTGCGGTCGTGCTCATCTCCCCGCCGCGCCATGCCTCTCTCGCAAGTTCGCTCGCAGCGGCGCGGTCCTTGCCCATAAGCGCCAGCGCATAATGGGCGCGGGCATAATTGGTGGTTGGCGGGAAATTCTGAAAATAAGCGAGCAATTGCTCGGCCGGGACGAATTCCTCGCGCAGGCGCGCCTCGGCATAGCCGCGCAGGCGCGCTTCGTCAGGAAAGCCCGGATTACGCAGCAGGAAGCTGGAATAGGTGGAAAAGGGCAGGGTTGAGGACGCACTCAGCCGCTCCCACTCGCGGATCTGGGTGGCCATCCGGCCTGGCCCTTGTGCCACGAGATTGGCGCGCGCCTCGTCCCATTCGCGGGCATTTTGCGCGGCAGCAGGCAGCGGTGTCGCTAGCGTCACCGCGACCATAGCGGACAGGGCGATTGGCAGGGCAGAGTGAACCATGCTGGACATTATGCCGAAGCTCTCCTTATCAGGCGCTGAATAACTGGCCGGATTTGGTCAACAAAAGCAAAATACCTTTGCTGTCATTTTCTCTTCTGGGGGATCAATGCATGTTTTCGGGCTCGATACCGGCTCTGGCGACACCTTTTCGCGACGGGGCGTTTGACGAGGCCGCGTTCCGCCGCTTCGTCGACTGGCAGATCGAAGGCGGGTCCAGCGCGCTCGTGCCATGCGGCACGACAGGCGAATCGGCCACGCTCGACAATGACGAACATCACCGTGTCATCGCCGCCTGTGCCCAGCAGGCCGCGGGCCGCGTTCCGGTGATCGCGGGCGCCGGGTCGAACGATACGCAGACCGCGCTCTGGCACATCAAGGAGGCGCAGGCCGCCGGGGCCGACGCTCTGCTGCTGGTCGCTCCCTATTACAACCGGCCCAGCCAGGCGGGCCTGCTGGCGCATTTCAGCTACCTTGCCGAACGGGCGGACCTTCCCATCGTGCTCTATAATGTGCCGGGCCGCACGGTGACCGACATCCTGCCTGAGACCGTGATCGAACTGCATCGACGATTCCCGGACAAGATCGTGGCCCTGAAGGATGCGAGCGGTGACATTACCCGTGTTGTAACTCATCGCATGGGCGCTGGCGCGGGCTTCTGCCAGCTTTCGGGTGACGATCCGCTGGCACTTGCAGGCTATGTTCTCGGCCAGACCGGTTGCATATCGGTGACGGCCAATGTCGCGCCTGCGATGTGTGCCCGATTCCATGCGGCGGCAGGTTCGGGTGATTATGCAACAGCGCGCGAATTGAACGAGCGGCTTGATCCTCTCCACCGGGCGATGTTCGCCGATGCCAGCCCGTCCCCGTGCAAATACGCTCTTTCTCGCCTGCATGACTGGTTTGCGCCCGAAACACGCTTGCCGATCGCCCCTTGCAGCGAAGCAGCGAAAGATGCCGTGGACGCGGCGATGAAAGTCGCAGGAGTTACCAATTGATCCGTCCAGTTCTTTTACTCGCCTCTACCCTTACTCTTGCATCCTGTGCGACCAAGGCGCCTGAGCCGCCCACGGTCGACGCCTTGGCGCGCGATTATCTCGCCGTGCAGCTTGCCATTGGCGAAAAGGATCCGGGCTATGTCGATGCCTATTACGGTCCGCAGGACCTGAAGGCACAAGCCGAAGCCGAGGCCGGAAAGACGACGCTGCCCATGCTGCAGGCACGGGTGGTCGCGCTCGACGCGACGCTGGCGGCCCTCGACACCGCACCGGGTTCCGTCGATGCCGAGCGCGTGCACTATCTTCGCGCTATCCTGGCCGCCGCCAAGGTGCGGCTGCGGATGTTGCGCGGCGAGGCTATCCCTTTCCAGGACGAGGCCGAGGGCCTGTTCGGCGTTCGCCCCGAATTGATCGACCTTGCCACGCTCGACCCGGTGGTGGAGCGGATCGACGCGCTGGTTCCGGGCGAAGGGCCGCTGCATGAACGGATCAACGCCTGGGGCGATCATTTCGTGATTCCCGATGACCGGATGCGTGAGGTGATCGATGCTGCGGTTGCGGAGTGCCGTGCCCGCACCCTGCCGCATATTACCATGCCCGAGGGCGAACGTTTCGATCTCAGCCTCGTGACGGACAAGCCGTGGGGCGGGTTCAATTACTATCAGGGCGATTATCACTCGGTCATCGAGATCAATACCGACCTGCCCACGCGGCTGGGCCGGGCGGTGGATGTCGGTTGCCACGAAGCCTATCCCGGCCACCACGTCTATTCGACGCTGATCGAGCGCGACCGGGTGCGCGGCATGGGGCAGATCGAGTTCACCCTGCTGCCGCTTTATTCACCGCGCGCCATTATCTCCGAAGGCTCTGCGGAATATGGCGTGAAAATGGCCTTTCCGGGTGACGAACAGATGATTTTCGAGCGCGACGTCCTGGCGCCGCTCGCCGGGATCGATGCCAGCGAGATTGCCGATTACTATGCCTTGCGAAAGACGACCAGTGACCTGGGCCCGGCCTATTACACGATCGCGGCGGGCTATCTCGACAAGACCATGAACCGCGAGGAGGTGATAGAGGCGATGATGAAGTATCAGCTCACCAGCCGCGAGCGGGCCGAGCAGGCGCTTAAATTCCTCGACACCTATCGCAGCTATGTCATCAATTACGATCTGGGGTCTGAACTGGTCGGCGACTATATCGACAGGGCGGGCGATGGTTCGACCGAAGAGAGCAGGGCGGCGCGGTGGGAATTGTTCACCGCAATCCTGAGTAATCCGACGCTGCCTGCGGACCTTGCAGTTGCGGCAGACTAGCCGAGCTTAATTCGGCGGATTGTGCTCCAGCACGAAGGCCATCGCGGCGCCCAGCATCTGTTTGCGCGTCTCGGCGCGCGATAGCCAGTGGTCTTCGCCTTCCAGCGCGATCATCGTGACCGGCTTGCCGGCATTGCTCAAGGCGCGCTCCATGCGGGTGCTCTGCGAGAAGGCGACGACCGTATCGTCCTTGCCATGGATGAGGAGGACAGGGGCGTCGGCATTGGCGGCATGGCGGCGTGGCGACACCTCATCATAGCCAGACGGATCGCCCATGCTTTCACGCAAGGAATTGCGCATCAGCCGGGTTCTGCCGGATTCTCGGTTCTCGGTATTGTAGTGGTCTGTCAGGTCGCTGACCGGCGCGACTGCGACCGCACAGCGATACAGGTCCTGTTGCAGCGTCACCCCGGCGAGCGCGGCATAGCCGCCATAGCTGGCGCCCATGATGCAGGCACGCGACGGATCGACGATGCCCTGTTCGGTCAGCGCTGCCAGCCCGTCGGATATGTCGGTCTGCATCTTGCGGCCCCACTGGCCGTAACCGGCCATGCGGAAGGAAGTGCCGCGATTGGTCGAGCCACGGAAATTGGGCTGGAACACGGCATAGCCGCGCGATGCGAAGGCCTGGGCCCACCAGTCGAACGTCGCCCTGTCCCGGGCATAGGGGCCACCATGCGGCAGCATCACAATCGGCAGGTTCTTGGCCTCGCGTCCAGGGGGCAGGGTCAGGATCCCGTCCATCTCCAGACCGTCTGAGGCCGAATATTCAAATGTTGAAATTGCCCCGACATGTTCGGGCAGGATCGGATCGCGATCGTAACCCAGCGCGCTGGCGGTGCGCGCAGCGATATCGATCTGGTACCAGGTGCCACTGTCCTGATTGCCGCTGGTACGGACGATAAATTTACCGAAATCCGGGGTCCAGTCGACGATCTGGACCTGCAGGTCGGGAAAAGCTGCGTAGACTTTCTGCAGCACGGCCTGCCTGGCTGGATCGAACAGCACCGGCCTGTCGCTATTGCCGTCGTAGTAGCCCAGCATCCGTCCGTTTTCCGGGTTGGTGTAGAAGCGCTCCACATCGACATCGGCGAAGACTTCCACCGCTTCGCCGCCTGACAGGGGCAGTTCAAAATACTGTGTTTTTTGCTCTAGATCGTTCTCGACCACATAGATCAGCGTCTCGCCAGTCTCTCCCAGCGCAACGAGCCACACATCGCCGGTGGCATCGCGGCCTGAGGCGATCGTGCTTGATGATGTATTGACGATCTTCCAGCTGCCCCTGCTTAGTTCGATGTCAAGGATGGCGGCCACCTCGCCCCGCTCGTCCAGCATCCATCGGCGAAAATAACCCTCGGGCGCCGCTCCATCGATCCTCTTGGCGTTGTTACGATTCAGATCGACCTGGAACAGCGAAGGACGACCATGCACGATGACATATTCGACGCGCGACCTGGTCGAGCGGCTCAGTTCGATTCCGCCAAAAAAGCCTAGCCACTTCCCGTCGACCTTGCGGTAGCCATATTGGCCCCAGACCGCATCGACGATCCGTTGAGTATCGCCAAACACGACCTTGATCTCGCCATTATCGACCGGCACTAGGATGGTCCGGTAGAATTCAGCACTGTCAGCGGTGAAACCTATGCCGAGCGGCGCGGTCACACTGGCCACCACGGTTACAGTCTCGTTGCCCGCCCAGCGGATATAGCGAACCTTGGAATCGCCGACGGCGGCGAACTTCAGCATCGCATTGTCTTCATCGATGACAAGCAGGCCGCGCGCGCCCTGCACCTTTCCCAGGACCGCGACCATTTTGCCATCGGGCGATATTGCCATGTCCTCGATGGCGGGCAGGTCGCCATAGGCATTGAGCGGGATGAGGTCCTGCGCCGCAGCTTGCAGCGGAGCGGCAAGCAGCACAATGACCATGGCAAGGCGGCGCAAGGCGGTCAGCAAGTTGAGGCTCCTTCCTGGGGTTCGGGCTCAATGACATTGGCAATCAATACCGCGCAAGCCAAGCCATCATTGGCAAGTTGTGCCTGCGGTCCTACATGCCTGCTCCACTATGGCACGTCCCAAACCCGAAACCTTCGACAAGCAGAAGATCGTCGCCGAAAACCGCAAGGCGCGTTTCGACTATTTCATCGAGGACAAGTTCGAGGCCGGGCTCGCTCTGTCGGGCACGGAGGTGAAGAGCCTGCGCGGCGGCGAGGGCAGCATTGCCGAAAGCTATGCCGAGGTCCGCGGTGGCGAAGTGTGGCTGGTGAACGCCAACATCCCCGAATACAGCCATGGCAATCGCCTGAACCACGAGCCCAAGCGCCCCCGCAAGCTGCTGCTGCACGAGCGCGAGGTGGAAAGGATGTTCGGCGCGGTGGAGCGCAAGGGGATGACGCTGGTGCCGCTGTCGATCTATTTCAACAGTCGGGGACGCGCCAAGGTCGAGCTGGCACTGGCCAAGGGCAAGCAGGCGCATGACAAACGCGCCACGATCAAGGATCGCGACTGGAAGCGCGACAAGGCCAGAATCCTGAGAGAAAAATCCTGACGCGCGACCGCGATTGAGCAGCTGGCCTGCAGCTGATCGTCGTCAGGCTGTGCCGCGCGCGCCACGGCCAAAGAATTTTTTGCGGACAAAGCCGTTCGTAACGGGAAATTTCAGACCTTCGTTCCCATATTCATGTCATGAACAACAAGTGCGTTAAGCCCCTGTTCGGCGAAGGGATGCCAGACGGGGCAACGCATCAAGATTGACTTGGGGAATGACTCGCATGGCGAGGCGCAATCAGGGTTGGCTGCAGCGGCAGATGCCGCGCCGCGAGGAGATGGAGCGGAGCCGCTGGCTCGCGCCCGTCGCGCATCGCATCGCCCGCTCCGAACTCTGGCGTTTCACCCGCCGCTCGGTCCCGCGCGGTGCTGCTCTGGGTCTTTTTGCCGCCTTTATCGTTCCCTTCGGCCAGGTGTTCCTGGCGGCTTTCCTCGCGATGCCGGTGCGCGCCAATTTGCCGATTGCGGCGCTGGTCACCCTTGTCACCAATCCGCTGACCATGCCCTTCTGGTTGTTCGCGGCGAACTGGGTCGGGCGTTTCGTCCTGAAGATCGACGCGGCGACCATCGGTGCAGCGAGTGAAAGCATCCATGCCGGCTTCTGGCAGAATTTCGGCTGGTTCCTTGAGACAGCCGGCGTCACGGCCTTCGGCTTCGTGGTCCTGTCGGTGCTGTGCGCGGCATCGGGCTATGTCGCTTTCAGCTTCGCCTGGCGCATGATCGTCGCTCGCAAGTGGACGCGCCGTCCGGGAAGCGCCAAGATGCTCGCCACCGCCGCCGAATAGGGTGGCCGGTCCGGGGGAGCATTTGGCCAGGTGAGCGGAGTACAAGCCACAGGACAGCAGGGGCGGCAGAACCGCGAGGGGCAAGGCCGACTCGTGGATACGCTCGCCGTGGCCGCAGCGGTTCTGGCGACCATCGCGCTGGTGCATTTCGCCACTGATAATCTTGTCGTGACTCTGGCTTTTGCCGGGGGGCTGACCGTGCTCGGCCTGATTGCCTTTGCCGCCGGACGCGCGCGGGGTGCGCCGCTGGACGCTAGCGGCGGCGGCGGCGACGCGCCTGACTGGTCGGTGACGGTAACCGCGATCGAGCAACCTGGCGTGGCGGTATGCATAACCGACCGGGCCAACCGGCTCGTCTGCGCCAACGCTACCTACGAATTATGGTTTGGCTCTGGTCATGCTCCGCCCCGCCTGCCGGTTGACGGAACGTCGCTCGACGCTCTGGTGAACATGGCGCGGATGGCCTGGCGCGACGGCAATTCCGGCGAGGGCATTGCGGTCGCCGACGAGGAACGCAGCTGGAGCGCGCGGGCGCAGCGCGCCGGGCGCGGCGACGATTACCTCGTGTGGCGGTTCGATCCGGTGCAGCGGCGCGACAAGCTGGCATTGCTGGGCGAGGAGCTGACCGAAGGGCTCGGGCGGATGCTCGGCGCGGCAGGGATTGCCGTGGCCATGGTCGGGCCGGACGGGGCGATCCGCAAGGTCAATCCGTCCTTTGCACGTCGCGCTGCCGGTGATGGCGGGGCGCGGCTGGCCGGGCAGGACTTCGTCTCGCTGCTGCGCGCTGACGAGCGGGACCGCATTTTCTTCGCCCGCGAAGGGGCCAAGGGCGTGCCGCAAATGCTCGTCCAGGTCCCGCTCGCCGATCCGGGCGCGGACGCGGAGCCCGGTGTGCAGGGCTCGCCCGACATGCTGGCAAAGGCGCCCGTCCTCATGTTCCTCCTCGATCGCGGTGTGGGGCTGGGGGGATGGAGCCCCGATACAGGCGGGCAGACGCCGCAATTGCAGGCGCTGCTCGAACAATTGCCGCTGGGTCTGGCCATGACTGACCGGGATGGTCACTTTCTGTTTGCGAACCCGGCCTTCCACCGGGCCGCCGGTGTCGAGCGTGGGCAATTGCCGCCATACCCTTCCGACCTCGTGATCCCGCGCGACAAGTCCGCCCTATCCGACGCCGTGCGCCGTTTCGGCCAGGGTGCCGCGAACAGTGGCGACATTGCCGTGCGCCTGAAGAACGAGCCAGAGGACCCGGTCTCGCTGCGGCTGGCGGGCGTGCGCGGGCTGGGCGAGGCTGCGGTGCTGCTCAGCCTTGCCGACACAACGGAAGAGACGCGTCTGAGGCGGCAGGTGGCGCAGGCGACCAAGATGCAGGCGGTTGGCCAGCTTGCGGGCGGTGTAGCGCACGATTTCAACAACGTGTTGACGGCCATTATCGGCTATTGTGACCTCATGCTGTTGCGCCATATTCCGGGTGACAGCGATTATGACGATATCCAGCAGATCAAGGCGAATTCCAATCGCGCCGCCAGCCTGACGCGGCAATTGCTCGCTTTTTCACGCCAGCAGACGCTGCAGCCACAAGTGCTGCAATTGCCCGACGTGCTGGCAGAAGTTTCACAGCTGCTGAAACGGCTTCTGGGTGCCAAGATCACGCTCGACATCCGCCACGATCGCAATCTGGGGGCGGTGCGTGCCGACCCGCGTCAGCTCGAACAGGTCATCATCAACCTTGCCGTGAATGCGCGCGATGCGATCCAGTCGGCGGGCGGGGGTGAGAGCGCCAGCGGCACGCTGACCTTCTCGACCCGCGCGGTGGAGGCCGCTGATATCCGTCGCATGGGCTCGGAAATCATTCCGCCCGGTGCCTATACGGTGCTGATCGCGGAGGACACCGGCGGCGGCTTCCCTCAAAACGTGATCGGCAAGATCTTCGAGCCGTTCTTCACCACGAAGGAGCAGGGCAAGGGAACGGGCCTGGGCCTTTCGACCGTTTACGGCATTATCAAGCAATCGGGCGGCTTCATCTTTGCCAGCAACGTCAAGGGGGCGAGCGGGACGATCAAGGGCGCGCGTTTCACCATCTATCTGCCCGTGCACCTCCTGCTCGAAGGCGAAGAGGCCGAGGATGCGGGCAAGCCTGCCGAGGAAGAGAGCCGCGAATGGTCAGGCGGCGGGCGCATCCTGCTGGTCGAGGACGAGGACATGGTTCGCGCCGTCGCCGAGAGGGCGCTGACGCGTCAGGGCTATCAGGTCACGACCGCGCGCGATGGTGACGAGGGGCTGGAGGCGATGAGCGGGGCAGGCGAATTTGATCTCGTGGTCAGCGACGTTGTCATGCCGAGTATGGACGGCCCGGCGATGGCGCGCGAATTGCGCAAGCGCGACCCGGACCTGCCGGTGCTGTTCATGTCGGGCTATGCCGAGGCGCAATTGCGCGACGAGATCAACATCGAGGCGATGCATTTCATCGCCAAGCCGTTCAGCGTCCAGCAGATCGCCGACAAGGTTCACCACGTGCTGACAACGGAAAAGCGGAAGAAATAGCTCTCCCGCCGGGATGGTTCACGCCCGATACAGTTAAGTGTTACATTATATCATCGAACTTACTGTGGGGGAGTTGCCTGATGAAACTGCGTTCGCTCGGCCAAACCGGATCGCGTCTTGCCGGAACATTGTGGGCCGGATCTTTGCTGACCTGCGTCGCTATGGCCACGCCGGTACTTGCCCAAAGCGGTGATTCTGCCGCTGACCCCAATGGCGCCACCCAGCAGGGCGACCTGTCGGTAACGATCTACAATAATGGCCAGGCGCTGGTGCAGGACGTGCGCCAGTTGAACATCGCACGCGGCACCAGCCGCATCGCCTTTCCCGACGTATCGGCCCGGATCCGCCCCGAGACGCTCAGTTTCAATGCCCCCGACACCACGATCGTCGAACAGAATTTCGACTTCGACCTGCTCACCCCGACCAAGCTGATGGAAAAGGCCATAGGCTCCACCGTCACCCTGATTCGCACCAACCCGGCCACTGGCGGCGAAACGCGTGAGCGGGCCGAAGTGCTCTCGACAACGGGCGGTGTGGTGGTTCGCATCGGCGACAGGATCGAGGTGCTGCGCGACGATGGCCTGCCCGTGAGGGTGATCTTCGACGAGGTGCCGCCCAATTTGCGTGCACGGCCCACGCTCTCGGTGACGCTGCAAAGTTCGCGCAGCGGCATGCGCCCCGCCTCGATCCGCTACCTCACGCCGGGCCTTGGCTGGTCGGCGGATTACGTCGCGCTCTATGACGAGGCCAAGGGCACGGTCGACATGCAGGGCTGGGTGACGCTGACGAACAATACCGGCACCACCTTCACCAATGCCGATACGTTGCTGGTGGCTGGCAATGTGAATGGGGGCGGCGGCTACCAGACGCGCGGCACTTATTCCTCTGCGCAGCGCAGCGACCTGATCCGCCCCGGCACCGAGACCGCCGACCGCGAGCGGCTGGGTGATTTCTATCTTTACCCGATCGACGGTCGCACCACGATCGCCAATGCGCAGACCAAGCAGGTGAGCTTCCTCGACGTGCAGGGAGTGCCTGCGCGCCGGATTTATTCGCGGCAGGTCAGCTGGCTCTCCAACGATTCCTCGCCCGTAAACGCCTCCACCGCGATCAGCTTCTCGTCCAGCCGCGACGGTGGCCTGGGCGATGCACTGCCTGCGGGCACGGTACGCTTCTATCAGCGTGATGCCGCCGCAAGCCCGCAATTCATCGGCGAAAACAGCATCGGCCACACGCCGATGGGCAGCGTGCTGTCGTTAAAGACAGGCGATGCCTTCGACATTTTCGTGCAGGCGGAGGTCGAGAACCGCAGCAAGATCACCGCTGCGGATTATGAGCGTTCGGCCCGTTACCGCGTGATCGAGAATGGCGAGGTCACGCGCGAAGTGCAGGTGGACCGCGCCGTCGATTATTACCGCACCACGATGCGCTACACCTTCACCAACGCCAAGGATGTGCCGGTCGAGGTCGAACTGACGCAGGGCGGGCTCGATCGCGGCTATTGGTGGTGGCGCGACTATCGTGTGACCAGCGAGGATGTGCAGGGCGAGCAGGTCAATAACGACACCCGCCGCTACCTCGTCACTGTGCCCGCCAATGGCACCCGGGTGGTGCGCGTCACCTATGAGGCACGGTTCTAGGGGCGCTGGCGATGCTCTCCATCACGCAATCGGTCCCCGTCAAACCGGCGTGCCTAGCCATTGTGATGGCATTGCTATGCGGAAGCGGCGCGGCGCTGGCTCAGACTCTGGCGCGCCCCGTGGTCGACGCCTCCTCTGCGGAAAGTCTCGCTGTTACTGTCTACCGTGACCCTGATCGTGGACCGGGGGACGAACTCAACCGGGAATGGCCGCGTGGCTTCGCGATGATCAGCGAGACGCGGCAGGTTACCCTTCCGCCGGGACGATCGACCATCCGCTTTACCGGCGTGGCCGAGGGTATGGTTGCGGTCAGCGCCATCGTGACCGGCCTGCCGGGCGGAACGATCGAGAAGAACCGCAATGCCGACCTGCTCTCACCCGCCGCGCTGGTGGACGGCACGCTCGGCAACCGTGTCCGGATTACCCGGACCGACCCGGCAACGGGTGCGCAGGAGAGCGAAAGCGCTATCATCCGAACCCGCGCCGATGGCGGCCTCGTGCTGCAGACGGGCGATGGCTATGAAGCGGTGCGCTGTTCCGGCCTGCCCGAACGGCTGACCTTCCTGGCCGTGCCCGATGGCCTTTCCGCGCAGCCAGTGTTCAGTGTTGATACCAGGAGCGAGAGCGGCGGCGCTTACACGGTGACGCTCAGCTATCTGGCCTGGGGGTTCGACTGGCAGGCGAACTACGTAGCCACCGTGAACGAAAATGACGGCGACGAAATGGCGTTGCGCCTCGTCAGCTGGCTGACCATCCTCAACGACAACGGCCAGAGCTTCGACAATGCCGAATTGCTCGCGGTGGCGGGCAGGTTGAGCGTCACCAGCGATTACGAGGAACTGGCCGACGCCCCGACTGCACGGCCGCTCAGGCTGACTTGTTTTCCGCTGGGCAGTACGGCTGCCGGGTCGCCCGAGGGTTCTGGCTCTGACGGCCGGGGCCGGGGGATCGTCGTGACGGCCCGGCGTCGATCTGACGCCAATGCGCAACTGGCAGCGGCACCGCTGGCCGAGATGGCGATGGCAGACGCGGTGATGGCGGGTGAAGAGGATCTGGGCGACCTCAAGCTTTACCGCATGCCGGTGCCGGTCGATGTGGCGGCGCAAAGCCTCAAGCAGGTGGCCTTTCTCGACAAGCCCGATGTGACCGGGCGTATGCTCTACACCGCCAATTGCGCGCCGGGCGAAGTGAACGACACGGCGATGGCGGCGGGCAGGCGCTTCGTCACGGTGAATGACAAGAAGCACGGCCTGGGCGCGGCGCTTCCCACGGGCAGCATCGCCTTTTTCGAACCTTCATCCTTCGGCGACATGCTGGTGGGCGAACAGACCTTGCGCGATTTTGCCGAGGGGCAGGATGTCGAGATCGAACTGGGGGCCAGTGCGCAGGTCTTTGCCCAATGCGTGGCCTTGGGGGAATGGGGCGACGACAAGGTCCGGAAGAACTGGCGCAGCATGCGCGCCACACTCACCAACGCCAACCCGCATGATGTGACCATCCGGATCTATCTCGGCCTGCCCGCTTACTGGGATGCCAGGGGCCTGCGCACCCGGGTCAAGGACGGTCAGCGAATCGCTGAGGTGACTATTCCTGCCAATGGAACGCGCCTGCTGACCTGGGGGATGCGTCGCACCGGCGAGGGGTGATGCAGGGGTAATCTGCGAAAAATTTCGTTCTACTCTTGTTCTCATGGAACAAAGGCGGTACACAGTGATCGTTGATGAAGGGGATTGTCCCCTAGGAAAGCGATGGAGGCCGTGTCATGGCAACAAGTCTGAAACTGGTTGATAGCAAGGAATCCAACGTGGACCGTGAAAAGGCGCTCGAAGCGGCGCTCGCACAGATCGATCGCGCCTTCGGCAAGGGTTCGGCGATGAAGCTGGGCCAGAAGGAAGCGATGAGTGTGGAATCGATCTCCACCGGTTCGCTTGGGCTCGATATTGCGCTGGGCGTCGGCGGCCTGCCCAAGGGCCGGGTGATCGAAATCTACGGGCCGGAAAGCTCGGGCAAGACCACGCTGGCACTGCATGTCATTGCAGAGGCGCAGAAGAATGGTGGCACCGCTGCCTTCGTCGATGCCGAACACGCGCTCGATCCGGTCTATGCCAAGAAGCTGGGCGTCGACATTGAAGAGCTGATCGTCTCGCAGCCCGATACTGGTGAGCAGGCGCTCGAAATCGTCGACACGCTGGTGCGCTCCAACGCGATAGACGTCCTCGTGATCGATTCGGTCGCCGCTCTGGTGCCGCGCGCAGAGATCGAGGGTGAGATGGGCGACAGCCATGTCGGTCTGCAGGCCCGTTTGATGAGCCAGTCGCTGCGCAAGCTCACCGGCTCGATCAACCGCTCGAAGTGCATGGTGATCTTCATCAACCAGCTGCGCATGAAGATCGGCGTTATGTACGGTAATCCGGAAACCACGACTGGCGGCAATGCGCTGAAATTCTATGCCTCGGTCCGGCTCGACATCCGCCGCACCGGTCAGATCAAGGATCGCGACGATATTGTTGGAAATTCGACCCGCGTGAAAGTGGTCAAGAACAAGGTCGCGCCGCCGTTCAAGCAGGTCGAATTCGACATCATGTATGGCGAGGGCATTTCAAAGATTGGCGAGATCCTCGACCTGGGCGTCAAGGCGGGACTGGTCGAAAAATCGGGTTCCTGGTTCAGTTATGACAGCATCCGCATTGGCCAGGGCCGCGAGAATGCCAAGCAGTATATGAAGGATAATCCTGAGATTTGCGACAAGTTGGAAGCTGCGATTCGCAGCCGGACCGACAAGGTCGCTGAGGAGATGATGACGGGCCCGGACGCGGATTCCGACGACTGATCCTCAAGAGGATCGCCTTGGCGCCGCCGCGCATCGACTGCCGGTGATGTCATTTCGACCCTGACGGAATGGAGCCGGCGTCCATCCCTCGATTCGGGGTGGGTGCCGGCTTCTGTCGTTTCGCGTAGCGGCCCTCTTCTTGCGGGCCCTTGTTTTTCATCGGGGCGGATGTTTGCCCCAATAGGAACATTGACGCTTCCGTCATCACTTGTGCCACAATAAGAGATGATGGCGCTCTGGGGGCAGCATTGAATGGTAGACGAAAATGAATGGCGGGGACGCACAGGCGAGTCCTGGGCTTCTGAGTGGCGGCGAACTGACCGCAGCTTTGCCATGCTGACCGAAGAATTGCTGCGGTGTACGCGCGGGCGGTCATATTCTCAGGTGCTGGATATTGGCTGTGGAGCCGGTGAGCTGTCGCTCGCCGTTGCGCGCGGCAGGCCGCAGTGCTCGGTCATGGGGGTGGATATTTCGCCGCAACTGATCGAAGCGGCCAAGGGCCGTGGCGAACGGTTGGAGAATGTGGACTTCGTCTGTGCGGATGCCGCAGAGTGGCAGGCGCCCGCGGATTTTGCGCCCGAATTTCTCATTTCGCGTCATGGCGTCATGTTCTTCAACGAACCTGAGCTGGCTTTCGGCCATCTCGCACGTTTGGCTGCACCTGGCGCGCAGCTGGTGTTTTCCTGTTTTCGCGCTGCGGCAGAGAATCCATTTTTCACCGAGGTCGCCCGGCTGCTCCCTGAGCCACCTGAGCTTGGCCTGCCAGGGCCGGGTCCTTTTGCCTTTGCAGATCATCACAAGGTGAAGACAATTCTGTCGTCCGGTGGTTGGGGCGATGCGACGTTCGCCCCGATCGAGGTCGCCATGATCGTTGGTGCGGGCGAGGATCCGGTTGAGGATGCAGTGTCTTATTTTACCTCGATTGGCCCTGCCGCGCGCATTGCGCGAGAACTGGGCCAGGGCGCGCGGGACCGGTTTTTCGACCGGTTGCGTCGAATGGCGCAGAACAATTGCCACGAAGGGGTTGTCTCGCTTCCGGCCGCTGTTTGGATCGTTACTGCCGGTAAGGCTTGACCTAGTCAGGCGGAGCCAGTTTTCCGCCGATTGCGTGATCGCTCTTGTCGCGTCCCATTCCACACCTTAATCGGCGGTGATCATGCCTTCCAACTTGCATTCTACCAACGACATCCGCCGGGCCTTCCTCGAGTTCTTCGCCGCCGAAGATCATCTGGTCGTGCCGTCCGCCCCGCTCGTTCCTTATAACGATCCCAGCCTGATGTTCGTGAATGCGGGCATGGTGCCGTTCAAGAACGTGTTTACCGGCGTGGAGACTCCCCCGGGTCCGCGCGCGACCAGCAGCCAGAAATGTGTTCGGGCAGGTGGTAAACACAATGATCTCGACAATGTCGGCTATACGGCACGGCACCTCACCCTGTTCGAGATGCTCGGCAATTTCAGTTTCGGGGATTATTTCAAGGAGCGCGCGATCGACCTTGCCTGGCGTTTGGTCACGCGTGAGCTGGGCCTGAACGCCGATCGCCTGTGCGTCACCGTCTATCACACCGATGACGAGGCGTTTGACCTGTGGCGCAAGATTGCGGGATTGCCCGAAGAACGGATCATCCGGATCGCCTCGAAAGACAATTTCTGGGCTATGGGTTCGGATGGCCCATGCGGGCCGTGTTCTGAGATATTCTGGGACCACGGCCCCGACGTTGCTGGCGGTCCTCCCGGCTCACCCGAAGAAGACGGCGACCGTTTCGTCGAAATCTGGAACCTCGTCTTCATGCAGCATATGCAGGAGGCGGACCAGATAACCAGCGATCTGCCGCGTCCGAGCATAGACACCGGCATGGGGCTGGAGCGCATTGCCGGGGTGCTGCAGGGCGTCACCAATGTCTTCGAAACCGACATGTTCCGCACGCTGATTGACGCGAGCGAGGATCTGACCGGTCAGCGTGCCGAAGGGGAGGGGCTTGCCAGCCACCGGGTTATCGCGGACCATCTGCGTTCGACCAGTTTCCTGATTGCCGACGGAGTGATGCCCTCCAACGAAGGGCGTGGTTATGTGCTGCGGCGGATTATGCGGCGCGCCATGCGCCATGCCCATTTGCTCGGCGCCCAAAAGCCTCTCATGCACCGCCTCGTGCCTACGCTGATCGGCGAGATGGGGCAGGCCTTCCCCGAGCTGCCGCGCGCGCAGGCGCTCATCACCGAGACGCTTGAACGTGAGGAAACGCGCTTCCGCCAGACGCTCGACAAGGGCTTGCGTCTTCTGGAGGATGAGCTGACCGAGATGGAGGAAGGGGCCCAACTGCCCGGCGAAACCGCCTTCAAGCTCTACGACACCTTTGGTTTTCCCTACGATCTGACCGAGGACGCGCTACGTTCGCGCGGCATCGGCGTCGAGCGTGAGGGTTTCGACGCGGCGATGGCGCGTCAGAAGGCTGCGGCGCGGGCTGCCTGGAAAGGCTCGGGCGCGGCAGCCGACAACGAAATCTGGTTCGATATTGCCGAACGCGAAGGCGCCAGCGAGTTCACTGGCTATTCCGCGACCAGCGGCGAGGGCCGGGTGGTGGCGCTGGTCGTCGGTGGCAAGGAGGTCGACCGGGCCGATTCGGGTCAGGAAGTGACCGTCATCACCAACCAGACGCCTTTCTATGCAGAAAGTGGCGGGCAGGCCGGTGATATTGGTGTGATCAGCGGCGATCGCAGGCTGGAAATCGCGGTTTCGGACACCAGCAAGCCGTTGGGGCGCCTGCATGCGCATCACGGGCGCATTGCCGAAGGGCTTATCCGATTGGGCGATACGGTTCACATGGCCATCGACGCTGACCGGCGCGACAGGATCCGCGCCAATCACTCGGCAACGCACCTGCTTCACGCGGCGCTGCGCAATGTGCTGGGGGAGCATGTGACGCAGAAGGGTTCGCTGGTGGCCGACGACCGGCTGCGGTTCGACTTCTCGCATCCTGCACCGCTCGCCCCGGCCGAGATCGCGGCGGTGGAGGAACAGGTGAACGCCGAAATTCGGCGCAATCACGAGACATTGACCCGGTTGATGAGTCCGGATGATGCGGTGGAGGCAGGCGCGCTGGCGCTGTTTGGTGAGAAATATGGTGAGGAGGTGCGCGTCCTGTCGATCGGCACGCCCAACCCGGCCAATGCAGGCCGCACCTTTTCGGTCGAGCTTTGTGGTGGCACGCATGTGAACGCGACCGGCGACATCGGCCTGTTCAGGATTGTCGCCGAAAGCGCGGTTTCCTCTGGCGTTCGGCGGATCGAGGCCCTGACCGGCGAGGCGGCGCGGCAATGGGTTGTGGGACGCGAAGAATCGCTCAAGACGGTCGCAGCAACCCTGCGAACCTCACCTGAGGATGTGCCCGAGCGGGTCGCGGCGCTGGTTGACGAGCGTCGCCAGCTCGAACGCGAATTGGCCGAGGCGAAGAAGGCGTTGGCGCTTGGTGGCGGTGGCGGCAGCTCAGCCCCGGCGCAGTCCGACGAGGATGTGGGCGGGATCAAATTTACCGGTCAGGTCGTCGAAGGTCTCGACCCCAAGGAGCTGCGCGGCTTGCTCGATGCGGGCAAGCAGAGGCTCGGTTCGGGTGTGGCGGCCATCGTTGCGGTCAATGACGGCAAGGCGGCCTGCGCAGTCGGCGTTACCGAAGACCTGGCGGACCGTATCAGCGCCGTCGATCTGGTTCGCGCCGGTGTCGAGGCGCTTGGCGGCAAGGGCGGCGGCGGCAGGCCCGACATGGCGCAGGGCGGCGGCCCTGACGGCGATAAGGGTGAGGCCGCGCTCGCTGCGATCCGCGACTTGCTGGCGCGCGAATTCGTCTGATTACCGGCGGGCGCTTAGCCGTCGGCTGAACTGGTCCTGAGTTTGGGCTTGTGGTCCAGCGCGGCCTCCTGCTGAATGCGTTCGCGGAACTCGTCGCGCTTCTCGTGGATCGAGGCAATGACAGGTCCCATCGCAACGCCCAGCTCGACCAGCACGGCTTCTGACAATTGCAGCGAACTTTCGAGCGTCTCGGGCACGGCTGTGGTGGCCCCGCTGCGGTAAAGTTCGGAAGCATGTTCGGGATCGCGCGCGCGAACGATGATCGGCAGGCGGGCATGCTCTGCGCGCAGCTTGCGCACCAGGCGGTTGGCAAAGACGTGTTCGTCCATCGTCAGGATCACCGCAGGCGCTTCGGCTATGCCGATACGGGCGAGTACGTCCCCGCGCGTGGCATTGCCGAAAATTGCTTTGTAGCCCTCGTGGCGCGCATTCTCGATGATATCGGCATCTGAATCGATCGCCACATAGGGTTGATTGTGGGCATCGAGCATCTGCGCAACCAGCTTGCCGACCCGCCCCATGCCAACGACGATGACCCGTGGCACATCGGCATCGTCACCGGCCTCGCCACCAAAGTCGTTCAGGTCCGGCGCAGGCTCGACCCGGCGGGCGATCAGCTTGCCCAGCCGCGCCAGCAGCGGCGTTACCGTCAGGCCGATGGCGGTGACGATCTGCCAGAACTGCGCCGTTCCGGGCTGGACCAGCAGGGCAGACGTGGCAGCAGCCAGCACGATCAGTGTCGTTTCCGAGGGGCTGGCCATGAGGATGCCCGTTTCGGTCGCGGTGGAACGGCGCGCGCCCATCAGGCGCAGCAGGATCCCGGTGACGATCGCCTTCAGCGACAGAACGCCGATAACTGCGAAGGCGATGGTCCAGATATTGTCCCAGATCATGGACAGGTCGATGCCCATGCCCACGGTGATGAGGAACACGCCCAGTGCCAGGCCCTTGAAGGGTTCCATGATCCCCTCAACCTCGGTGTGGTACTCGGTTTCCGCGATCAGCAGGCCAGCCAAGAGCGCACCCACGATGGGCGAAAGGCCAACGGCGGTGGTGGCAAGGCTGGAACCGATCACCACCAGCATGCTGGCCGAAAGGAACAGCTCCGGGCTCTTGGCGCGCGCTGCCAGGGCGAAAAGGCGCGGCAAGCCATAGCGGCCCAGCACCATCATGGCGATGACGACCAGGGCACCCTGCCACAGCGTGTCGACAAGTCCGGTCAGCCCGTCTTCGGCCGCATAGGGTGCCAATGCGCCCAGCAGGAAAATGATCGGCACGATCATGATGTCTTCGAACAGGAGCATCGACAGTGCCGCGCGACCCACTGGTGTCTTTGTGCCCGCTATCGGCAGGACCAGCGCCGTGGAGGAGAAGGCCAACGCCATGCCCAGCGCCAGCGCGCCGGTCCAATACTGCCCCAGCATCGCCAGAAAGGCAGCCAGAAGCGAGCCGATGATCGTGAGTTCGAGCGCGCCGAGGCCGAACACCAGGCGGCGTAGCTCCCACAATCGGTTGAACGACAATTCCAGGCCGATTGTGAACAGCAGGAGGATGATCCCGAACTCGGCGAAGGGCTCCAGCCGCTCCGGATCGGTGATCGTGACCCAGTACAGCCAGTCATACTGAAACACCATTCCACCCAGGCCGTAAGGCCCGACCAGCACGCCGATCAGGATGAAGCCGATGATCGGAGTGATGCGGAAACGCGTAAAGAGCGGGATTACGATGCCTGCCGCGCCAAGAATGACAAGCGCGTCGGACATTACCGGTGAGATGGTTTCGCCATGCATGGTGTTGGTCTATGTCAGAAATTCCATGAATGCTGCAACGCGCAATTCGCTTCCTGTCGTCATCGTGGGCGGTGGCCCTGCAGGGATGATGTGCGGCCTGTTGCTGGCCCGCGCCGGAGTTGCGGTGACCGTGCTGGAGAAACACGCTGATTTTCTTCGCGATTTTCGCGGGGACACGGTGCACCCTTCGACGCTGCAGCTGTTTCACGAGCTGGGCATGCTCGACCAGCTGCTGGCACTGCCGCACAGCCGAATCGAGGAAATCGGGCTTAGAATAGCCGGTCGCCATTTGCGCATCGCCAGTTTCCGGCACTTGCCCGTTGCGGCGCCCTGTATCGCCATGATGCCGCAATGGGATTTGCTCGACTTCATTGCCGACAAGGGAGCCGCCTATCCCGGCTTCGAGCTGAGAATGTCGACGGAGGCGGTCGGCGTCGAAACCGACGATGCCGGCCGCATTTCGGGTGTTACGCTTGCCAATGGCGAGGTGCTCGCATCCAGGCTGGTTATCGCTGCGGACGGGCGTCGCTCGGTCTTGCGCGAGGCGGCCGAATTGCCACTCGAAGTGTTGGGCGCCCCGATGGACGTGTTCTGGTTCCGGCTGGACAAGCCGCCGGGTATGGCGAGCGAAAGCTTCGGCGCGATCGAGGCCGGGCACTTTATCGTCTTCATCGACCGGCGCGATTATTTGCAATGCGCCTTTGTCTTTCGGAAAGGCGAGGCCGACACGGTCCGCGCGCGCGGACTGGAGCGATTTCGCAAATCGGTCAGTGATTTCGTGCCCGAACTTGCCAGTTCACTCGAATCGATCCGCGACTGGGACCAGGTCAAGCTGCTGTCGGTTTCCCTAGACCGGCTGACGCGCTGGCACAGACCCGGCCTGCTCGCCATTGGCGATGCGGCTCATGCGATGAGCCCGATTGGCGGCGTGGGTATAAATGTCGCGGTTCAGGACGCCGTGGCCGCGGCCAACGTGCTGGCCGGCCCGCTGGCAAAGGGGCAGGACCCGGATGCGCTTCTCGCACAGGTCCAGCGGCGCCGCTGGCGCGCGGTGACGCGAATGCAGGCGCTGCAGAAATTCGCGCAGGACCGCGTGATCGAGCCGATACTGGCGCGCAGCGACCCAATAGTAAGGCCGTTCCTCCCGGCGCGGTTACTGGACCGGATCGCCTTGCTGAGGCGTATTCCGGGTCGCATCATCGGGCTTGGTTTCGATAGGGTCACGATCGAAAGCCCTGACGCCGGCGGCAATTAGCCTCCGCCGGGGCCATGTTTGCGAGGAGGCGTGCCATCGGGGCCCGAACGCGTGGATGACACATCGTCCCAGTCGATCCGGTACAGATCGAAGCGGCGATCCGCCAAGTTGCGAACCGTTCCTTCGGCCCGGGCCCAGGTCAGGTCGCCAATGTTCACATCGCTGATCGTCAGCGTCTCTACATTCTCGGTCGCTTCGGCAGCGATGCCGTCGCGCGCAAAGGGGAAGTCACAGGGCGTCAGGATGCAGCTTTGCGCATACTGGATGTCCATGTTGGCAACGTTGGGCAGGTTCCCGACATTCCCGCTCATCACCACGAAGCACTGGTTCTCGATCGCCCGGGCCTGCGAGCAGTATCGCACCCGCATGTAGCCTTGCCGGCTATCGGTGCAGAACGGCACGAAGATGATCCGCGCACCCTCGTCGACCAGACGTCGTGCCAGTTCGGGGAATTCGCTGTCATAGCAGATAAGCACGCCCACCGGGCCGCAATCGGTCTGGATGACGTCGATGGAATCGCCGCCCTTGATGTTCCACCAATAGGCCTCGTTGGGGGTGGGGTGGATTTTTTCCTGTTCATGCACCGACCCGTCGCGCAGGCAGACATAGGCGATGTTGTGGATGTCGCCATCGTCGAGCCGCGTCGGGTGCGATCCGCCGATGATGTTGATGTTGAAGCTCAACGCCATTTCCGACAGCGCGTCGCGGATACGCGGCGTGTACTGGCTTAGCGCCTCGATCGCTTCCATCGGCGAGAGTTGGCGTTCCTCGAAACTGAGCAGGGCCAGCGTGAACAGTTCGGGAAAGACTATGAAGTCCGATTCGTAATCGCTTGCAACGTCAACGAAATAGCGGATCTGCCGCATGAATTCGTCAAAGTCCTTTACCGCGCGCGCCTGCAATTGGCAGGTGGCGATGCGGACGGCGTCGACATCGTGGGGAATGCGCCCCTTTCGCTTGTCGTCCTCGTCAGTGACGAAGGGATTGCGCCACACCATATGGGCGGCGAAACCGCGGCTCTTCTTGTCGACCGGAAGGTAGTTTTCCAGCACGCCGATCGGCTCGAATCCGTTGGCCAGCTGGAACCGCAGGACCGGGTCGTGCAATTTTCCGTGCTGAACCTGTTCCAGATAGTCGAGCGGACCGTCGACCTTCTTCCAGGCTTTCTGGAGGTTGGGCAGGCGACCGCCAAAGGCGATTCCCTTTACCTCCAGCCGCTCGGCCAGCTTGCGGCGCTCCTCGTAGAGGCGGCGTCCGATCCGTGTCCCGCGAACCTTGGGATCAACGCACATTTCATAACCGTAAAGCCAGTCGCCGGTCGCCTTGTGGCGGCTGCCATAGCCATTGCCGGTAATCTCGTCCCAGCTATGCGGGCTGAGGGCCTTCGCCCCGTCGATCCGCATGGTCGCGCAATAGCCGACCAATATTCCGTCGAGCAAAGCGACAAAGCAGCCTTCGCCGAAATTGTTGAGATGGCCGCGAATCTGCCCTTGCTTGTAGCTCGGCATAGAATCGTAGGCGCGGTTCACCAGATCGGCGATCGCGGAAATATCAGCGATGTCCGCCTGGCGAATTTCGAGCCGGGCCTTGGTCACGAGCGGAGTGCCCCCGTTCCGGCCGGAAGTTCCATTCGCCAAGGCGATCAGCCAAGGCCCTGCGCGGCCATTTCCTTTTCGAGGCCCTCGACGATGGCTTCAAAGAACTGTTCCGTGGTCATCCAGCTCTGGCCGGGGCCGATCAGCAGCGCCAGGTCCTTGGTCATCTTGCCGCTTTCGACGCAATCGATGCAGACCTTCTCCAGCGTTTCGGCGAAGGCGGTGACTTCGGGCGTGTTGTCGAAGCGGCCACGATAAATCAGGCCGCGCGTCCACGCGAAGATGCTGGCGATGGGGTTGGTGCTGGTCGCCTTGCCTTGCTGGTGCTGGCGATAGTGGCGGGTGACGGTGCCGTGGGCGGCCTCGGCCTCCACGGTCTTGCCGTCGGGCGTCATCAGGACCGATGTCATCAGACCGAGCGAGCCGAAGCCCTGCGCCACGATGTCCGACTGAACGTCGCCGTCATAGTTCTTGCAGGCCCAGACGAACTTGCCGTTCCACTTGAGCGCGCTGGCAACCATGTCGTCGATCAGGCGGTGTTCGTAGATGATCTTGGCGGCTTCGAACTTCTCCTTGAAGCCTTCGGTGTCGAACACCTCCTGGAACAGGTCCTTGAAGCGCCCGTCATACTTTTTCATGATCGTGTTCTTGGTCGACAGATAGACCGGCCAGCCACGATCGAGGCCGTAATTGAAGCTGGCGCGGGCGAAGTCGCGGATCGAATCGTCGAGATTGTACATCGTCATGGCCACGCCGGGGGCCTGGAACTCGTACACTTCGAGATCGATGTTCTTGCCGTCCGCACCTTCGAATACCATGCGCAGCTTGCCCGCACCGGGGATCAGCGTGTCGGTGGCGCGATACTGGTCGCCGAAAGCGTGGCGGCCGACCACGATAGGGTCGGTCCATCCCGGTACCAGACGCGGCACGTTGTCGATCACGATCGGCTCGCGGAAGATCGTGCCGCCAAGGATATTGCGGATCGTGCCATTGGGCGAGCGCCACATGCTCTTCAGGTCGAATTCCTCGACCCGCGCTTCGTCAGGGGTGATCGTGGCGCATTTCACGCCGACGCCGTATTTCTTGATTGCCTCTGCGGCGTCGATGGTGATCTGGTCGTCGGTCTCGTCGCGCTTTTCGACCGAGAGGTCGTAATATTTCAGTTCAACGTCGAGATAGGGCAGGATCAGGCGTTCACGGATCCATTGCCAGATGATCCTTGTCATCTCGTCGCCGTCGATCTCGACAATGGGGTTTACGACCTTGATCTTCGTCATGTTCGTTCCTGTGTCCTGCGAATGTCCGGAGAATATGCCGCGGGCTTTAGCAGCGCCAGCCGCTCACGCAAGAGAGGTAGGAGGATTAGGTCCGAGCGGCGCAGAAGTCGCTGCTTGCCTGCCGGTATTGTGCGATCAGTTCGGCGCATATCTCGTGGGCAGGCCGAACCTTGCCCGTTGCGCCCACGCCGTGGCCTGCAGACCAGACGGTCTTCCACGCCCGCGCTTCCTCGCTCAGCGACATCTCGCCGCCCTTGTCGGGAAGGGTTGCAGACGCGAGGCTGGGCGAAAGAAAGTTCGCGCCCACGCCGGTCACTTTGTCGGTGTAGGTGATGTCCTTGGCGCCGGCGCAGATCATCATCGCCTTCTGTTCACGGGATGCCATGCTTTCACTGGCGGCGATGAAGTGACTGCCGAAATAGGCGAGGTCCGCACCCATGAGCTGAGCCGCGGCGATGTGGCGCCCGTGGCTCATGCTGCCAGACAGGACAAGCGCCCCGTCCCAGAATTCGCGGATTTCGCTGGTGAGCGCAAAGGGGCTCAACGTGCCCGCGTGACCACCGGCTCCGGCAGCCACCGCGATGATGCCGTCCACACCGGCCTGGACAGCTTTTTCGGCGTGGCGGCGGTTGATCACGTCGTGGAAGACGATCCCGCCATAATCATGCACGGCCTCAACCAGATCGGGCACGGCGCCCAGCGAGGTAATGATGAGCGGTACCTTGTGCCTGACGCAGATTTCCAGGTCAGCTTGCAGGCGCGGGTTCGACTTGTGGACGATGAGATTCACGCCATAGGGCGCGGCACCTTTGCCGCTTCGCTCCGCAATCTCGGCGCACCACGCATCAAGGCCCGCTGTGCTGCGCTGGTTGAGTGCAGGGAACGTGCCCGCAAGGCCGGACCTGCAGCACTCGACCACGAGATCCGGTCCCGAAACCAGGAACATCGGCGCAACGATGGCCGGGGCGGCCAACCCCGCGGAAAAATCCTGCCAGCGCGTCAAAACGCCTCTGCGGGCAGGTCCATCATGCTCGCCTTGCCGCTGGTGATCGCCATGAACTGTGCGGCGACCGGCGGCAGCAAGCGGTCGAAGAAGAACCGCGCCGTAACCAGCTTGGCCTCGTAGAAGGCTTTCTCGCCGGTGCCCTCGGCAAGCTTTGCAGCCGCCAGCTTTGCTGCCTTGGCAAAGCAGAAGCCCATGGCGACGAAGCCCAGCAGTCGCAGATAGTCGGTCGCCGCGGCGGCGGCCTCTTCCGGGTCCTTCAGTCCCTTTCGGGCGATGTGGCCGGTGGACAATTGCAAGGCGCCAAAGGCCTGCTGTAGCCCGCCAACCATCTTGCCGATCGCCGGATCGGCGATGTTCGCCTCGATGAAGTTGGATACAGGGTGGAAGAAGCTGCGAAGGTTGCGGCCCATCCTGTCCGGCAGCTTGCGGCCGACAAGGTCGAGCGCCTGGATACCGTTGGTGCCTTCGTAGATCTGGGCAATGCGGGCATCGCGGGCGAGCTGCTCGACGCCGGTTTCCTGAATATAGCCGTGGCCGCCATGGACCTGCACCGCCAGTTGCGCGCTTTCATGGCCCAGATCGGTGAACAGCGCCTTCACCACCGGCGTCATCAGCGCGACGAAGTCGGCGGCGCGCTGGCGGGCCTCGGGCTCCTTGGCGGCATGTTCTGCGTCCAGTGCGCGGCTGACCCATGCGGAGAGCGCGCGGCAGCCTTCGTTATAGGCGCGCATCGTCATCAGCATCCGGCGCACGTCGGGATGGACAATGATCGGGTCGGCGGGACCGTCGGGGTTTTTCACGCCCGACAGCGACCGGCCCTGCAGCCGATCCTTCGCATACCAGACCGCCGACTGATAGGCGATCTCGCCCACGCCCAGGCCCTGTATGCCCACGGCAACACGTTCGGTGTTCATCATGGAGAACATCGCCTCGAGCCCCTTGTGGGGCTTGCCTACCAGCCAGCCTGTTGATTCCTCGAAGCTCATCTGACACGTCGCCGACGCCTTGAGGCCCATCTTGTGTTCCAGCGCGGTCGCCGCGACATTGTTGAAGTCGCCCAGCGAGCCGTCTTTGTTGGGCAGGAACTTGGGCACCAGGAAAAGGGAGATGCCTTTTACGCCTTCGGGCGCATCGGGCAGACGCGCCAGCACAAGGTGGATGATGTTTTCGGTCAGGTCATGGTCGCCCGCCGAAATGAAGATCTTGTTGCCGGTGACCAGGACGCTGCCGTCGTCCTGGGGCACCGCCTTGGTCCGCAGCATGCCCAGATCCGTGCCGCAATGCGGCTCGGTGAGACACATCGTGCCCGACCACTCGCCATTGGCCATGCGGGGCATGTAGAAGCTCTTCAGGTCCTCGCTGGCATAGCCGTCCAGTGCGACCATGCCGCCACTGGTGAGGCCGGGATAGAGGCCGAAGGAAAGGTTGGCCGAGCAGGTCATTTCCTCGACCATCTTGCCGATCGAATGGGGGGCGCCTTGCCCGCCATATTCCGTCTTGGCGCCTAAGCCGGCCCAGCCGCCTTCACAAAACGCCGTGTAGGCTTCGGGAAAGCCGTCAGGTGTGCGGACCAACCCGTTCTCGATCCGGCAGCCCTGCTGATCGCCCGGCCAGTTGAGCGGCAGCAGGACGTCCCGGCAAAGCTTGCCGGCTTCTTCGAGGATCGCGACGATCGTATCCGCGTCGAAATCGTCGAAACCTTCGAGATTGCCGAACCCGTCATCGGTGTGCAGCTCTTCAAGAACGAAGCGCATGTCACGGATCGGGGCTTCATAGACCTGCATTCTTTCTCTCCCGCCCGGCCGGTCGCCGGGTCTGGCTTGTTAATTGCGTAAGGGCTTGCCGGTATCGAGCATGTGCTCGATCCGGGCGATGGTTTGATCCTTGCGGACCAGCCTGGCGAAACTTTCACGTTCGAGGCGAAGCATATCGTCCTCGCTCACGGTCCTGGTGATATCGGTGTCGCCGCCGGTCAGAACAGTCGCGAGTTCACCCGCGACGACGGCGTCATATTCGGTTGCCGTGCCTTGCTTGACGAAGTCGTCCACCGCCAGTTTCAGCGCGGCGCGGCCTGTTTCGCCCGGAAGCGTGAATTCGGGCTTTTCGGGCGGGGCATAGCCATCGACCATGGAAAGCGCGCGCTGCTTGGCATCATGGAGCAGGCGATCGCGGTTCATGGTGATGCCGTCATCCGGGCGCAGGAATCCGAGTTCCTTGGCATTGGCAGCCGATTTGGCGGTGGTGGCGCGTGAGATGATCTCAAACGCTTTCGAGACAGCAGGCATCGGCCCTTCGGGCAAGGCCGGGTTGTTGCGCCACCGATCGAGCAATTCGCCGCAGCCGCCCCAGCCCGGAATGATGCCGACGCCGGTTTCGACCAGTCCGATATAGGTTTCCGCATGGGCCTGAATCGCATCGGCATGGAGCACGATCTCGCACCCGCCGCCAAGCGCCATGCCGGCAGGGGCGGCAATGACCGGGAAGGGCGCATATTTGAGCGCCTTGTAGGCATCCTGCCCACCCTTGATCAGCTTGTCGATCTCGCTCCATGCGGCGATATTGATTGCGAAAATCGCCAGGCCGAGATTGGCACCCGCGGAAAAGGCGCTGCCTTCATTGTAGATCACCAGCGCCTTGTACTTGTCGCTGACGATCGGGATTGCCTGACCGATCAATTTCATCACGTCATTGTCGAGCGCATTCATCTTGCCGGTGAATTCGAGGGCCGCGACGCCGTCGCCGACGTCCCACAGGGCTGCGGAACCGTTGCTGATGATCGGTTGTCCGGCCAACTTGATATCGGCGAGCAGTTCGATCCCGTCGGCACGCACTATGTCGTGATAGGTGCCATCGGTGCCCAGAAACTGCCGCTTGCCGTCTTCGACGCGGTAGAAGCTGCGGTCCCCGACGGTTTTGAGAAGTTCAGGCACCGGCAGGCCGTCAGCCTCGAGCCGGTCGCGCAGTTTCGCGGCCCCGATCCGGTCGATCATCTCGAACGGACCCATCTTCCAGTTATAGCCAAGCTTCATCGATTCATCGACACCGATAATGGTGGCCGTCGCCTCGGGAACGATGCTGGCGGAATAGGAAAGCGTCGGGCCAAGGATCGCCCAGGCATACTCGCCCACCGTGCCCTCGGCCTCGATCAGCGCGCCAAGGTCGCCCTTGGCCGCAGCGCCGCTGACCGGGGCGGGGCGGGCTGCGGGGCGGTATTCGCCGCTCTTGAGATCGATCGCCTCCTTCAGCTTCTTCCCGCCTTCGCGATTCATGCGATAGAAGCCGCCCTTGCCCTTGCGGCCGGTATAGCCATCGGAGATCATCTTCAGGATCAGCGCCTCGTCGCGGGCGATCGCGTGATAGGGGTCGTCCTTCGGCAACGTGCTGGTGAGGCTTTGCTGGAGATGCGGCAGAAGGTCGATGCCGATGAGGTCGACGAGCCCGAAAATGCCGGTATTGGGCACGCCCATCGGCTTTCCGGCAATGGCATCGGCGACGTCTACCGGAACGCCCATGTCGAACGCCGCGTTGACCGCAGCCTGGATCCAGAAAGTGCCGATACGATTGGCGATGAAGCCGGGCGAATCCTCGGCATCCACGGGCACCTTGCCCATCTTGCGATCAACGAATTCGGTGACCTTGGCAACGGTCTGGGGGTCGCTGTCCGGGCCGGCAACGATCTCGACCAGCCGCATGTAGCGCGGCGGATTGAAGAAGTGGGTAACGAGGAAGTCCCTGCAGAACGCGTCCGAGCGCCCCTCGGTCAGTTGCGCAAGCGGAATGGTCGAGGTGTTGGAGCTGACCGCCGTGCCCGGTTTGCGGACCGCTTCCAGCTTGGCATACAGGTCCCGCTTGATCGACAGCTTCTCGATGATGACCTCGACCACCCAGTCGCATTCTGCGACTTTGCCCAGATCATCGTCGATATTGCCCGTCTCGACCAGCTTCGCGGCGGACTTGGTCATGAAGGCGGCGGGCTCGGTCTTGAGCAATTGCTCGACAGCGCCGCGCGCCACCGAATCGCGGTCGTCCTGGTCGCGCACAATATCCAGCAGCAGGACGGGGACGCCCGCATTGGCGACCTGGGCGGCAATCCCTGCGCCCATCGTTCCAGCGCCGATGACGCAGACCTTGCCGATATTTGACCCGCTATTCGTGTCGCTCATTTACGCAGCCTCCAGAATGGTCGCAATTCCCTGACCGCCGCCAATACACTGTGTGGCGAGCGCATAACGCTTGCCCTCGCGCTTCAGCAGGCTGGCGGCCTTGCCCGTGATGCGCGCTCCGGTCGCGCCGAGCGGATGGCCGAGGGCGATCGCGCCGCCGTCCAGATTGACCTTCTGCTCGGGGATTCCGAGGTCGGCGATACAGGCAAGCGACTGGCTCGAAAAGGCCTCGTTTAGTTCAATAATGTCGATGTCGTCGATGGAGAGGCCCGCACGGGCAAGTGCCTTCCTCGTCGTCTCTACGGGGCCGATCCCCATGATCTCCGGCGCGCAGCCGGAAATGGCCATGCTCTTCACCTTGGCGAGCACGGCCAGCCCGTTCTTCGCGGCATATTCGCCACTGGTGACAAGCAGAGCGGCGGCGCCATCGGTAAGCGGCGAGGCGGTGCCAGCCGTGACAGTTCCTTGCGCATCGAAGGCTGGCTTCAGTCCTGCCAGCCCTTCTGGACTGGTATCGGGGCGGGGCGTACCGTCGTGTTCGACCACCTGGCCCGAGCGTAGCGTGATCGGCACGATTTCATCGGCGAACCGGCCTTGCTCGATCGCGGCGGCGGTCTTCTGCTGGCTGGCCAGCGCGAAGGCCTCCTGCGCGGCGCGGGCGATGTCGTATTTGCGTGCGACATTCTCGGCCGTTTCACCCATGGACATATAGGCGGCACTGCGACGCGCGAGTTCGGGATTGGGCATGGGGTTAAAGCCGGTCATGGGCACGCGACTCATCGATTCCACGCCCGCGCAGATGAAGGCCTCGCCCGCCCCCATTGCGATCTGGCCGGCAGCATAGTGGACCGCGCTCATGGACGAACCGCAGAACCGGTTCATCGTGATCCCGCCTACGCCAAGTGGCAGATCCGCCAGCAGCACGATCAGCCGGCCGATATTGAAGCCTTGCTCACCCTCGGGGAAGGCGCAGCCCATGACGACATCTTCTATGTCTTCTGGTGCGATTCCGCTGCGCTCGATCAGGCCACGGACCGTGTTTGCGGCCAGGTCGTCAGGGCGCACACCTGCCAGCGCGCCGCGCATGGCGGGATGAAAGGGGGAGCGGACATAGCCCGCGATCACGACGTCATGCATGTGTCTGGATCCTTTCCCTGCCCGGTGCCTTTGTGGCGTTGAGGCGCTCACGTCCCGGGGACGTCTTGAGAACGTTTTACGCTAGCGTATTCCCAATAAGTGTGCTATCTAACCTATACGTTAACTGGCGAATGTCAAGATCGCCTTGTGCGAGAAACGCACGGGACACGGGAAAGGATGCGAACAATGTTCGAGGCGGGCTGCGAACCCCATGCGGCAGACCTCTCGCGCATCATGGATGCTGACGGGAACCTCAGAGAACGCGTGCTCACAGAGCCATTCGAGCGGGCGGTGGCGCAATTTCCGGATCGCGTCGCAGTGGACTTTTTCGGGCGCGAGTGGACTTATGGAGAGCTTGGCGCCATCGTCGATCATGTCGCCCGCGGACTGCAGGAGGCGGGACTGGTTGCAGGCGACCGGTTTGGTCTTTGCCTTCCCAATACGCCCTATTCGGTGATCCTTTACGAGGCGGTGCTGCGTGTTGGGGGCATCGTGGTCAACCTCAACCCGCTCTATTCGCCGAGCGAGATCGATTTCCTGATCGAGGATTCGGGCGCTAAGATGATCGCCACGGTCGATCTGGAGGCTATTCATGGCAAGGTCGCGGATGCGGTCGCGGCGGGATCGGTGGAAAAGCTTGTTCTGTGCCCGATGGCCCAGGTGCTGCCGTTCTGGAAGTCAATCGGCCTGCGCATGTTCAAGCGCAAGGAACTGGCACGTCGGCGCGCCGGTGTGGACTATCTGGATTATCGAGAATTGGCGCGCATCACCGGCGCTCCGCACAAGGTTGCGATATCGCCCCGGGACGTGGCGGTGCTGCAATATACGGGCGGTACGACCGGGCAGCCCAAGGGTGCGATGCTTACCCATGCCAGCCTTGCCGCCAATAGTGCGCAGATGCTTCTGCACCTGGGCGAAGAACGCGACTGCCCCGAACGCACGCTGGGCGTGTTGCCGTTGTTCCATGTCTTCGGCCTGACCTGCGTGCTCAATTTCAGTATCGAGACCGCCGCCGAGATGGTGTTGTTGCCGCGCTTCGAGATGGACGAGGTGCTTGCCACCATCGCGCGCAAGCCGCCGACGCAATTCTTTGCCGTGCCCACGATCTACAATGCGATCGGGTCATTGCCGGGGGGCAGGGCGCCCGACCTCTCTACGGTGCGGGCCAGCATTTGCGGCGGTGCGCCGCTGCCGCTCGACGTTCGCCAGTCCTATGAAAAGGCGACCGGCTCGCAGGTTTCGGAAGGTTACGGCCTAACCGAGGCTTCGCCGATCATCACCTGCAACCCGCTGATGGGGCGCGGTCCGGTGAAGGCCAATTCCTGCGGTCCGGCCTTTCCGCACACGATCATCGAGCTGCGCGATCCGGAGAGCGGGGCGCTTGTCGAGGGAACCGGGCAGCGTGGTGAGATTTGCGCGCGCGGCCCGCAATTGATGAAGGGCTACTGGAACCGGCCTGATGCCGATGGGCGGGTCTTCGTCGACGGCGCGCTCAGGACTGGCGATATTGGCTATCTCGACGAGGCCGGATATCTCTTCATCGTCGACCGTATAAAGGACCTGATCCTGTGCAGCGGATACAATGTCTATCCGCGCGTCATTGAGGACGCCGCCTACGAACACCCCGCCGTGCGCGAGGCGGTGGCCATCGGTATACCTGACGATTATCGCGGCGAGGCGCCGAAGCTTTTCATCTCCGTGCATGACGGCACACATCTGGACGTGGCGGAGCTGGAGGCCTTTCTCAAGAAGCGCCTGAGCGCGATCGAGATGCCCGACGCCTACGAATTCCGCGACGAATTGCCCAAGACGCTGGTGGGCAAACTTTCCAAGAAGGACCTGGTCGAGGAGGAACGTGCAAAGCGTGAAGGCCACGCCGACCCTGACAAGGCCCAATATGGAGCAGCCACCTGATCATGACCGGGAGTGCCAACATGTCAGCGAGCGGAGCCGAGAGCGTCGCGGGAACAGGTCATGCCGATGGCGTCGATGGCGCGGCGGGGCTCAGGTCCATCGCCGAGGCATCAGAGGCACTTGGGGTCACGCAGCGGACCTTGCGCTTCTATGAGGACAAGGGCCTGATCAGCCCCCGTCGCATTGGCGGCAATCGCGTTTATTCGCACCGCGAAATGGGCCGGATGCGCCTGATCCAGCGGGGCAAGAAGCTGGGCTTCTCCATCCGCGAGATTGCCGAGTTCCTGTCGCTGTACGATACCGATTCTGATCCTGAGCAACAGGAGCAGACCCGGCGTCTGCTCGGCCATGTGCGTGAGCGGCTGGAGGAATTGCGCCACCAGCGCACTGCGCTGGAGGAGACGATCGGCGAACTCGAGCGGATCGAACTACAGGCGCAGGAGCATATCAAGGGGCGTTGAGCGCCAGATGCACGCTTTCCTGCACGAAGAGCAGCGAATGGTGGGCGTAGAGAGAGTTGAACTCCCGGCCCCTGCGATGTCAACACAGTGCTCTACCACTGAGCTATACGCCCACACCATTCGGCAGGCCGCGTCGCCGCGGCAGGCGCGCGCTCTAGCGCCGGGTCGTCAGGCTTTCAAGAACTTTGGCACCAACTGCGTCTGGCCGATGAAACCAGGTGCAGGCCCTTCGCACAATTGCCTAGAGCGTGGCGGTCGCCACCTCGTCGAACATGCGCTCGATCTCGCGGACCAGGTCCTTCAGGTGAAACGGCTTGGACAGCATCTTGGCATGCGGAGCCGCGCGATTGGCGCGCAGGCTGACGGCGGCGAACCCGGTGATGAACATCACCTTGGTTTCCGGGCTCAACTCGTTGCAGCGCTGCGCGAGCTCGATCCCGTCCATCTCGGGCATGACGATGTCGGACAGCAGCAGGTCGAAACGCTCGGTATTGATGAAGGGGATCGCTTCGGCGCCATTGGCGACTGAAACGACCGAATAGCCGGCATTCTCCAGCGCTCGCGCCAGATAGGTACGCATGGCTTCGTCGTCTTCCGCCAGCAGGATCCGCATGATGTTCTTGCCCCCTAAACTCGATCTGGAGCCTGACATATGCGAAGGGTGCGCAGGAATCCTGCCAGGAATTGTTGGTGACCTGCTTTGACACAGGACCTATAGGCTTTGTTCAACCGCATCATGAACGATCCCGACAACCGCCATCACCAGTCAGCACCGGACTCTTGCGGCTCGATTCCGGGACTTGCGGGCGAACCTGCCTTTGTTCTGGAGAGGGGCGCGAGTGCGGCGATCCCGCTATTGATCGCAGTTCCGCATGCCGGCCGATGCTATTCCCCTTCGCTTGTCGATGGCATGCGAATGCCCGAGGCGGCCAGCCTGCGACTCGAGGACCGGCATATCGACCATGTCGGCCAGGCGCTGGCCCGTTCCACCGGGGCGAGCCTGCTCGTGGCGCGCGCTCCGCGCGCGTTGATCGACCTCAACCGTTCGCTTGACGATATGGACTGGGACATGGTGGCCGACAGGTCGCCCGAAGAAGGGGCGTCTGGGACCGTTCAGGGGCGCCGTGCGCGCAGCGGCCTGGGTCTGGTTCCGCGCCGATTGCCGGGGATGGGCGAATTGTGGCGGGGCCGCATTGCCGGCGAGGACCTCGATGCGCGCCTGCGCGAGGTCCACCGCCCCTATCACACCGCGCTTGCGACCACGCTGGAATCCATCAGGGACCGCTGGGGCGTGGCTTTGCTGATCGATCTGCATTCGATGCCGCCCATCGGACCCAAGAGGGGGGCGATGCGTGCGCCGGATTTCGTGCTTGGGGACCGATTCGGGGCCTCATGCGACAATGCGCTCAGTTCGGCCGCGCTCGACACGTTCGCGGCTCTGGGCGAGGTCGCGTCGCATAACCGGCCCTATGCCGGTGGCTATGTTCTCGACCGCCATTCCTGCGTGCGGCGCAACATTCATGCGGTGCAGATTGAGGTGTGCAGGGCGACCTATCTAGACCGGCGGCTGCGTGAGCCAGGCAGCGGCATGGCGCATGTCGGCGCGGTTCTCGGCGCGATCGTGCGACGCCTTTCGGAAGAATTGCTGGGCAGGGCACGCCCGCTCAGCGAAGCGGCGGAATAGCCGGGCCTGACCTGGGGCCGCATGGAAGCCTGCGGAAAAGAAAAAAGCCACCTCGTACACAAGGCACGAGGTGGCCAAGGTTCAGGGAGGAAGTGCATTCACATGCACTTATCCAATCGGGCCATGAGGGGAGCGCCGATCAGACAATACTGAATGTGGCCCATCGACCGGAAAAATCAAGGTCGTATTTGTCGCAATATGTAGTCGGGCCGTCGCATAGCGACCGTCAGCCAGGCCTTTGCCCTGCCGATTTTACAGCGACTTGCCTCAATTTGCCGCGGGTGCAACCGGGGGATTTGCGGCCGGGGGATTTGCGGCCGGCAAAGTGGGACCCTTGCCCTGCGCTTCCTGCTTGCCGAAAATGTCGCGCATCAGGTCGAGCGAGAACAGATGGGCGTAGATGAGCGCGAGCAGGCCGCTTTCGGTCCACTTGCGCAACTGGTCCCCACGCACCTGCTTGAGCTTTTCCTGGTTCACCATCTTGAAGCCGCGATAGATATAGGGCTGGTCCGGATTGCCCGCTCGCTGGATCGCCACTTCGCCATCCATCAGCAGGTCGGCCTTGGTGATTTCCTGCATGAAGGCCTGGGTGCGGTTACCCGCATCCTCGAAACGTTCACAGAACTTGAGCAGATTGGTCGTGTGTTCGGTCGGCTTCTGCTCGTCGTCGAACAGCGCATTGCCGTCCCCGAACTCGCCGACAAGTCCTGACTGCGGGTCGAAGCACAGCGACAGATTGTCCGAATTCGGCTGCAGCTTGGCGAGCAGGAACGGATAGCGGCGGACATAGGCAGGGATATAGGGCGTGCCGATGGCGGTGCCATCATCCTCGAAAAAGACGTTCACGCCTTCATTCAGGCCCATCAGCGCCAGCGGCACCGAGTTCTCGCCACCGGCAAAGACGATGGGAAAATCGCGCTGGGCAGCAGCAAACTCTTCCACCGTGAGCGGAATGGCGTGCTGTTTGGCAACCCAGGGCGCCTTGTCGACCTGGCGCGATTTCCAGGCGGAATGTTCGCCGCTGTTGAGCGGCACAAGTGCCTTGTAGAATATGGGCAGTGTTGATTGCGGCGCGCTTGCCATGCGAACTCTCCGAGAAATGCTGATCCGTCTGGTGCGGTCCAAAACAGGCGCAGCACCGTGATGGAGCGCGGCCTTAAAGGGTGGTTCGAGATGGTGCAAGCGGCACGAGCTTGCCGGGATTGAGCAGGCCGAGCGGGTCGAGCGCCTGCTTCACCTGCCGCATCAGGCCAAGCTGGACCGGGTCGCCCAAACGGCCAAGCTCGTCGCGCTTGAGCTGGCCGATGCCGTGTTCGGCACTGATCGAACCGCGCCACGCCTTGACCAGATCGTGGACGAAGGCGCTGATCTCATTGCCTTCTGAGGTTTCCCATTCGCCCGGCTTTGCTCCTGCAGGCGCAAGGACGTGAAAGTGGACGTTTCCATCGCCAAGGTGCCCGAACGCGACGCCCCTGGTGCCGGGAAAGCGTAATTCGACCTGTGGCACGGCTGCGGCGACAAATTCGGCCATGTCGGCCACCGGTACAGAAATGTCGTGCTGCATTGCGGGGCCGAGCGCACGTTCGGCAGGGGCGATTTCGTCGCGCAGTGCCCAGAACGCTTCTGCCTGCGTTTCATTGGCAGCGATGGTCGCATCCTCCACCAGCCCGGCTTCGAACGCACTTTCGAGCACACCCTGCGCGAGGTCGGCCAGCCCCGCAGCCTGCGAGGAGTCGGCAGCCAGCTCTATCAGCGCGTGCCATTCATGCTGGCCGGAAAGCGGCGGGCGGGCAGCAGGTAAATGAGCGAGAACGGATTCGAGGCAGTGCCGGGGCATCACCTCAAAGCCCTCGAGTGCCTCACCAGCCTGGGTTTCGGCATGAAGCAGCAGTTTGCGTGCATCCCGGATGTCGGCCAGACCGGCCCAGAGGACCGCGCGCTGCACCAGAGCCGGCAGCAGACGCAATGTAGCGCCGGTGACGATGCCGAGCGTGCCTTCGGAGCCGATCAGCAATTGCTTGAGGTCGAAACCGCGATTGTCCTTTTTGAGCGGGACCAGCCCATTGAACACACTGCCATCGGCCAGCACGCCCTCAATGCCCAGCACCTGCGCGCGCATGGAACCATATCGCAGAACCTGTGTCCCGCCGGCATTGGTAGAGATCAGGCCCCCGATTGTCGCCGAGCCCTTGCCGCCCAGCGTCAGCGGGAATCGTAGCCCCTCCGCCTCGACCGCCTCATGCAGCGTCTGCAGGATCACCCCGGCATCGCAGGTCACCTGTCGTGCCTGTGGATCGAGCGCGCGGATGGTGTCCATCCGTCGCAAGGACAGCAGGATCGCCGTTCCGCTCTGGTCGGGTGTGGCGCCTCCGGACATCCCGCTATTGCCGCCCTGGGGAACGATCGGCACACGATATTGCGCACACAGTTTTACCAGCGCGCTGACTTCTGCGGTGCTGGCAGGAGAGGCCAGTGCCAGCGCCGCGCCGGTGAAGCGGCCCCGCCAGTCGGTCAGCCACGGCGTGACGAGATCGGCGTCGCGCGTCAGGCCCCGCGGTCCAAGCAGGGCCAATGCCTCCTCCAGAAATGCTTGCTGATCGGCCATGGTGCGTTCCATGCCGCAGCTTTGGCAGGCTTGCAAAGCGTGATCGGTCAATTAAGCCCTCATTCAAGCGTCGGGCCTAGAAGGCGAACCCGGTCGATTGCGCACGGGAGCGGAATGTCGGCCAAATGGTGAACATGAAACGCCTTATCCTTGCCTTTGCCGCTGCCATTTGCGTGACGCTGCTTTTCGGAGTCGTCAGCGCGCGTCTTGCCGCGCAGGATCAGGCGGGAAGGGAAGGGGTCGTCTCCGGTCGGTTCAGTCCTGCCATGCGCTTTGGCGACGGACCGGCACCTGCCATGCGCGAATTGCTCGACGCGGTGCGTGCGCCGCAGCAGAATCAGGTTCGCATCGAGCGCCGGGTCATCATCCGTATATCTCCCGCTCTTCCTGCGCAGCGCTTGCAGGCCATGCCCGAAGCCCCGCGTGAACGCAGCGTGCCGGTCTATCGGGAAGTGCCCTATGCCTCCGATTGCGTAACGATCCAGGCGATTGGCGGTTCAGCCCCGGCTGGCGACGACCGCCTGCTGCTGTTCTTGCGCGACCGCGACACGGTTTTAAGTGCCCGGCTCGAGGCATCCTGCCCGGCCAGCGCCTTCTATCAGGGTTTCTATGTGGAGCGCAGCGAAGACGGGCGCGTCTGCGTGGCACGGGACCGTTTGCTTTCGCGCGCCGGTGCCAGTTGCATGATCGAGGGCCTCGATCAGCTTGCCCACGGCGAGGAATGATGATGCTCGCGCCGCAAGCGCCAACCGCGCTTCGCTTGACTTTTCACGTGTAAAGCGCTTAGCGCGCGCTTCGTTGCGGCGGACCGTTCCGCCCTCGATATGCTTCGCCAATTGCGAAGCCTTTGATCCGGACATTGTGACTGCCTTATGAAGTTTGCCGATCTCGGCCTTTCTGACGAATTGCTGCAAGCCGTGGAAGCGGCGGGCTATACCGAACCGACGCCGATCCAGGCCGAGGCGATCCCGACCGTGCTGATGATGCGCGACCTTATCGGTATCGCCCAGACCGGCACCGGCAAGACCGCCAGTTTCGTTCTGCCGATGATCGACGTGCTTGCCAGCGGTCGCCGCCGCGCGCTGATGCCGCGTTCGTTGATTCTGGAACCGACACGTGAACTGGCCGCGCAGGTGGCAGAGAATTTCGAGAAATACGGCAAGAACCACGATCTCAAGATGGCGCTGCTCATTGGCGGTGTGCAGATGGGCGACCAGGTCAAGGCGCTGAACGAAGGCGTCGACGTGCTGATCGCCACGCCGGGCCGGTTGATGGACCTGTTCGAGCGCGGTAAAATCCTGCTGACCGGGTGCGATCTGCTGGTCATCGACGAAGCCGACCGCATGCTCGACATGGGTTTCATTCCCGATATCGAGTTCATCTGCTCCAAGCTTCCCGAAACGCGCCAGACATTGCTGTTCAGCGCCACAATGCCGCCGCCGATCGAGAAGCTGACCAAGCAATTTCTCAGCAATCCCAAGCGCATTGCGGTTTCGCGCGCGGCCTCGACCAATGAGAATATCACTGCCTTCAAGATACCGGTAAAGGCGCGCGAGAAACGCGACACGCTGCGCTGGCTGCTCAGGAACGATCTGGTTGAAACCGCCATCATCTTCTCCAATCGCAAGACCACGGTGCGTGAGCTGAACAAGGTCCTGCAGCGCGACGGCTTCCGCTCGGGCGAAATTCATGGCGACATCGACCAGGCCAGCCGCAATGCCGAATTGCAGCGGTTCAAGGATGGCGAAATCAATATCCTGGTCGCCAGTGACGTTGCGGCGCGCGGGCTGGATATCAAGGGCGTGTCCCACGTCTTCAATTACGATACGCCCTGGCATCCGGACGATTACGTCCACCGCATCGGCCGGACCGGGCGGGCGGGCGCCAAGGGCCGCGCCTTTACTTTCGTTGCCGAGGAAGACGGTGAGGCGATCGCCAATGTCGAGAAACTGACAGGGGCCAAGATCGCAGTGTTCGGCAAGAAAGACCTGCGGGTGGAACTGCCCAAGGCACCGGCGAAGGCCTCAGCAAAGGCCGAGGTGGAAGCCGAACCCGAGAGCAGGCCCAAATCGAAGCCCAAGGCCAAGAGCAAGGCCGAACCGGAAGGTGATTCGCGCGACGAGCGCGAGGAGCGCCACGAGGCTGCCGAGAAGCCGCGCAAGGCACGGCGTGAGCGTGACGAGGAGCGCAGCGAGCCTGCCAAGCGCCCGGAACGCAAGCAGGAGCGCGAAGAGAGAAGCGAGCAGCCTCCTCGTCGCCGCGGCGCAGAAGACGAACCTGTACCAGCGGGCGAGTGGAACGGTCCCATGCCAGACTTCCTGGGCGTCGGCTTCAGCTGATTTTGTGTAGCGTTTTTTGTGCGTTGTGATCTTAAAAAAGCTTATCTTTCCAGTGCTTTGAGGGGTGTTCCGGCCCGGCTGCCACACACTCTTCACGCGTCCGTCACGCACGCTTAACCGCGCCGTCACAATCGCGCGGAACCGTCACACGCTATTCCTAACCGATGCTCAGACATTCTGAGGGAGCATCAATTCGTGGACCAGACAAAGACCCAAAAGCAGACCTTGCCAGCCGCCTATTCCGACGGCGATCTCGACGCCAACAACAGCATTGGCCGCCATCTTAATACTATTGTCGCGGAGCGTCTTTCGCGCCGCGTCGCCATGATGGGTGGCCTGAAGGCCAGCGCGATGGCCTTCGTCGGCACATCGATGCTGACCGCCTGCTTCGATGACGACGACGATGATGATGACACGGGCGGCGGTTCCGGCGGCGGGTCTGCGGATATTTCGGGCACTTCCGGCCAGATGGTGGTCCTGGCAGCAGACGGTACGTGGACCCAGACCGGCGGTGACCCGGTTGAGCTCATGACGTCTGCAGCAGGCACGGCGTTCATCGCTCCGGCTGTTTCGGCCGATACCCAATACACATTCGAAAACGAATCCGGAGATGAAGTTGTCGTCACGGTCGGCACGGCAACGCTGAGCTTCGATGCGGTCGACAAGAACCTTGAGGACGTCGTTACCGTCCCGGCTGGCTATTCGATAACGGTTATGACGCGCCTGGGCGATCCCATCGCGGCCGGTGTTGCCGATTATGCGAACGATGGCACCGACACCGATTTCGCCAACCGCATCGGCGATCATGGCGACGCGCTCTATTATTTCGGACTGAGTGCCGCCGGAGATCGCGATGATACCAGCTCTACCCGTGGCCTGCTGGCGCAAAACCACGAGAATCTGAACGAGCAATACCTCCACCCCAATGGTCCAACCAACGCTGCGACCGGTCCGCGCCCCGAAGCCGAGGCGCTTAAGGAAATCGAGGCGCATGGTGTCAGTGTCACCGAATATGTCGATAATGGCGACCGCGAATGGGAATGGGTGCAGGGCAGCGCGCTCAACCGTCGCATTACCCCAAATACGCCGGTCAGCTTCCACGGCCCGGTGGCCGGGTCCGACCTGCTCAAGACCGTCTATGCACCATCGGGAACGACCGGTCGCGGCACGATCAACAATTGCGCCAATGGGGTCACCGGCTGGGCCACGCTGCTGACCTGTGAGGAGAACTGGGCGGGCTATTTCAGGCGCAGCGGTGATGATGCCCACCGCTCTGTTCGTGAACTGACCGGGCTGAACCGCTATGGCGTGAGCAGGGAGCCGGGAAATTATGCCTGGTCCACGGTAACCCCCGCTAACGGTGCTGACACGACTTTCCGCCGCTGGGACGCGCGTGCAGGCGCAAGCGGCACGGCCACGGACGACTTCCGCAACGAGCCCAATCAGTTCGGCTGGGTGCTGGAGATTGATCCCTATGATCCGACCAGCACGCCTCGCAAGCGCACGGCGCTCGGCCGCATGGGGCATGAAGGCGCCTGGCTGGGCAAGCTGACCGCCGGCCAGAAAGTCGCCGTCTATATGGGCGACGATGCGCGCCGCGAATATTTCTACAAATTTGTCTCCGATACCGCGTGGGACGAGGCCGACGCCACCAATGCGAACCGCCTTGCGATGGGTGACAAATATCTCGATGCAGGCACGCTCTATGTCGCCGTGTTCAATGCGGACGGCACCGGGACGTGGCAGCCGCTGGTTCATGGGCAGGTTCCCAACCGGCCTGCCACTGCGAGTGAACCGGAATATGTCTTCGCCGACCAGGCGGACATCCTGACCCATGCGCGGCTTGCCGCCGATGCGATGGAAGCGACGCCGATGGATCGCCCCGAATGGACGGCAGTCAACCCGGCAACCGGCGAGATCTATCTCACGCTAACCAACAACAATGACTCTAACCGCCCGGTCGATGGCACCGATGCGGCCAACCCGCGACACTATAACGACCCCAAGGATGGCTCCGACCGGTACGGCAATCCGAACGGCCATATCATCCGCGTTCGTGAAGGCGGGGACGATCCTTCGGCCACCAGCTTCATCTGGGACATCTATCTGTTCGGGGCGGACTCTGCGGATGCCGGGGCTGACGTGAATATCAGCGATCTCGATGCTGATAACGACTTCTCCAGCCCCGACGGAATCTGGTTCGCGCGCGAACAGAACCCTTCGGGTCAGGTCAGTCCGCTGGTCTGGATCCAGACCGATGACAGCGCCATGACAGATCGCTCCAACTGCATGATGCTGGCCGCGCTGCCCGGCTTCGTCGGGGACGGCGAAGAGGTGACGATCACCAACCAAGGCACCAGCGGCACGGCGCAGCAGACCACCTATGCCGGTACGCCGGCCACGGCGGCGACGCTCAAGCGCTTCCTTACCGGCCCCGTCGAATGCGAAATCACCGGGGTCGATTCGACGCCTGACGGACGTACATTGTTCGTGGGCGTCCAGCATCCGGGCGAACGCGGCGATGCCTCGGACATCACCAGCAACTGGCCGCAAAGCCAGGACGGCAATGCCTCGGGTCGTCCGCGCTCGGCGGTGGTTGCCATCACCCGCGACGATGGCGGCGTGGTCGGACTTTAAATACGGGCTTCAGGCAAGTGAGAGGAGGAGTGCCCGGTCTGCCATGTGGTGGGCCGGGCGCTTCGCTTGCGGGGCCAGTCAGGCGGGTTTGACGAAGCTGTCAATCACCCGCTTTGTGCTGCCGCTCTCGAAGGCGATCTCCAGCTTGTTACCTTCCTGCCCCAGCACTTCGCCATAGCCGAACTTCTCGTGGAAAACGCGTGCGCCGATCGCGATGTCGGTGCGCGGCCTGGCGGCAAAGCTGGCGGCGGAGCGGGTGCTTTCCTTTACCCGCTTCTGGCGTGTCTCGTAGCCGCTGGCGAGTGCGCGCTGCCAGCCGGGACCGCGCGACTGGCTGCGGTCGGGTCGGCTGGTGGAGACATGGGCGAAAGGGTCTTCGCTCTCGCTCCAGTTCGCCTGCCATAGCGACCTCCCGCCGGTCAGCGTGGTCTCGGCGGCGATGTGCTCGTCGGGCAGCTCCTCGATGAAGCGACTGGGAATCGAACTGGTCCACTGGCCGAAGATCCGGCGGTTCGATGCATGCAGGATCGTGCAGCGCCGCCGCGCGCGGGTGATCGCGACATAAGCGAGGCGGCGTTCCTCCTCCAGTGAGGCGAGCCCGCCCTCGTCAAGCGAGCGCTGTGACGGGAATACGCCTTCTTCCCAGCCGGGCAGGAAGACATGGTCGAATTCCAGCCCCTTGGCCGCATGCATGGTCATGATCGTGACCTTCTCGTCATCACTGGCGGCATCGTTATCCATCACCAGAGCCACATGTTCGAGGAAATCGGGCAGCGTCTCGTAATCTTCCATCGCCCGGGCGAGTTCCGACAGGTTCTCGCGCCGTCCGGCGGCCTCGGGCGTGCGCTCGGCGGCAAGCATCGCATCGTAGCCCGATTGTTCGAGCACAGTGCGCAGCAATTCGGACGGGCTGACCTCTTCGGCCAGTCCGCGCCAGGCGAGGAACTGGCGCATCAGCGCGCCGATCGTGCCCCGCGCGCGGGACGGCAGTTCGTCGCTGTCGGCCAGTTCGAGCGTCGCGGCGGCAAGCGGCAGGCCGGTGGCCCGCGCATGGCGATACATCGTTTCCAGCGCCTTGGCCCCGAGCCCGCGCTTGGGCTGGTTGTAGATGCGTTCAAAGGCGAGATCGTCGGCGGGCTGGGCGATGACGCGCAGGTAAGCGAGGGCATCGCGGACTTCGGCCCGCTCGTAGAAGCGAAAGCCGCCCACGATGCGGTAATTGAGGCCGATCTGGATGAAGCGGTCCTCGAATTCGCGGGTCTGGTACTGCGCGCGCACGAGGATTGCCACCTGGTCGAGCGGGGCGCCTTCGCGTTCCAGCCGCTCGATCTCTTCGCCAACGCGGCGCGCCTCTTCGGGGGCATCCCACACGCCGATGACGCGGACCTTTTCGCCCGGCGGAAGCTCGGTCCACAAGGTCTTGCCCAGCCGCTGGCTGTTTTCCGCGATCAGGCCGGACGCCGCCGCCAGGATTTGCGGAGTGGAGCGATAATTCTGTTCCAGCCGCACGACCTTGGCGCCGGGAAAGTCCTTCTCGAAACGCAGGATATTGGCGACCTCTGCCCCGCGCCATGAATAGATCGACTGGTCATCGTCGCCCACCACGCAGATATTGCGCCGCTCCTGCGCCAGTAGCCGCAGCCACAGATACTGGACGGCATTGGTGTCCTGATATTCGTCGACCATGATGTATTTGAAACGCGTTCGGTACTGTTCAAGCACGTCTCTGTGCCCGCGCAATATGTTGAGCATGTGCAGCAGCAAATCGCCGAAATCGCAGGCATTCAGCGCCTTCAGCCGCGCCTGGTAGGCTGCATAAAGTTGCTGCCCTTTCCCTTCCGCAAAGCTCTCCGCATCTGCCGCGGTCAGGTCGCCGGGATTGAGGCCGCGGTTCTTCCAGCGGTCGATCATTCCCGCCAACTGGCGCGGAGGAAAACGTTTGTCGTCGATATTTGCGGCCTGGATCAGCTGCTTCATCAGGCGCAACTGGTCGTCAGTATCGATGATGGTGAAGGCGGGGGTCAGGCCGACCAGTTCGGCATGGCGGCGCAGCATCTTGGCGCAGATCGAATGGAAGGTTCCCAGCCACGGCATCCCCTCGACCGTTTCGCCAAGCAGCCGGGCGACACGCTCCTTCATTTCGCGCGCAGCCCTGTTGGTGAAGGTGACGCACAGGATCTCGCTGGGCCAGGCGCGCCGTTCACGCACCAGGTGGGCGAGGCGATGCGTGAGCGCGGCGGTCTTTCCCGTTCCAGCGCCTGCCAGCATCAGCACTGGCCCTTCGGACTGCAAAACCGCCTCGCGCTGGGGGGCATTCAATCGCGTGAGCCATCCGGGCACTGGCGCTGCGGGGCTGTCGTTCGAAACGGCAAGGGCGGGCGGGGAGGGTGGCTGGCTCACCTGCGAACAGTTAGGGAACGGCGAACATTGACGCAAGGTGCGGGCCAGCCCGTGGTCGTGGAAGGAAGACAATCGCTGGCAGTTTTCGCTTCACAGGCATAACGTCAGCCAGGCGAAAGGATGCAGCATGAATGAGCCCGGTCCCCTGTTGATGCTCGGCGCGGCACTTTCCTTGATCGCCACGACAGCGAGCGCGCAAGATTCAGGAGCACCTGCGGAAGAAGGCGCCACTTCCGAATATCAGGTCGCTGAGCGGGACGAAGACGGCCAGGTGACCAAGGTGGTTTGGAATGGGCAGGTCTATGATGTCTGTGTAGAAGACGGGCAGGATTCGTGCATCAATCCGCGCGATGCAGGCCTCGATTTCGGTGCCCGCGAATTGGACTACTGGCCCGGAAAGCCCGCCAGCCAGATCGACGAACCGCTACCTGCAACGCCGCCACCCGCGCAGTCCGAAGGCGATAATGGCGAAGGTGTGGGCGCATTTGACGGCGCCTTTACGGATCTGAACGAACCCGCAGCAAGGTGATCCGCGCGGCCCCCACGCGCCGCTCGCTCTCCACCTCCAGAGGGCGCACGCCTGCATCTTCGCTTGCCGCTGTTTCCAGCGCCACCCAGCTCGACGGGCCGATCCAGCCGAGCCGAAGCAGCCGGTCGATCGCCACCGCGCCTGCGCCGCTGCCATAGGGCGGGTCAAGCAGCAGCAGATCATGCGGAGCCTTTGCCGGGCCGAGCGCCATGACCGACCCCGCTGAAACGCTGCATTGTGATTGTGCGCGCAGCGCCGCGATATTGGCGCGCAGCGCACGGATCGCAGCAGCGTCCTGCTCCACGAACAGGCAATGCGCCGCGCCGCGCGACAAGGCCTCCAGCCCCAGCGCGCCAGAGCCCGCAAACAAATCGGCCACCGACAGTCCCTCGAAGGTGCCGAGGCGGCTCGCCAACATGGAAAACAGCGTCTCGCGCGTGCGGTCGGCGGAGGGGCGGGTGGTGTCGCCAGCGGGCGCGCGCAATTGCCGCCGCCGCCAGTCTCCCGCGATGATCCTCATTTTCCGGGCCTTTTAACGGAGGAGCGCAGCCTTTCGACATCCTCCTTGCGGATTTCGGCGGCCGCGCCGCGCGGCAGGTCGGCCAGCGTGATCGGGCCGTAGCTGGTGCGGATGAGGCGCGAGACGTCGAGGCCCAGATATTCGAGCACTTTCCTGACTTCGCGGTTCTTGCCCTCGGTCAGTGTCAGCTCGATCCACTGATTGCGGCCCGTTCGGCGTTCCAGATTGGCGTCGATCCGGCCAAAGCGCACGCCCTCCACGGTCACGCCGTGGATCAACTCCTCCAGTTGCGCCTGGCTGACATCGCCAAAGGCGCGGGCGCGATAGGTGCGCTCAATAGCCGTGGCAGGCAGTTCGAGCGCGCGCTTGAACTCGCCATCATTGGTGAGCAGCAGCAGCCCCTCGGTATTGTAGTCCAGGCGACCCACCGGCATCAGCCGCGGAGAATCCTTGGGCAGGGCGTTGCGAAGCGCGTCGTAGATCGTTGGGCGGCCCCTGGGGTCATGCTCGGTCGTTAGCAGGCCAGAGGGTTTGTGGAACACGAACAGGCGCGTGCGCTCTGGCTTTGCGACCGCATTTCCGTCGACAGTGACGCCGCGCAGCGAAGTCAGCAGCGTTGCGGGTGTTTCGACCACTTTGCCGCTGATTGCCACCCGGCCATCGGCGATCATGCGCTCGACCTCGCGGCGACTGGCAACGCCCGCGCGGGCGAGCAGCTTGGCGATGCGGTCGCCCGCCGGACGGTCGGAGGATTTGCCGGGGGATTTATTGGTGTCGTTCATGCTGGGCGCGCTTAGCGACCGACCGGCCTTCTTCCAAGCGCCGTCGTTCTTTCAAGAGCCGTCGTTCTTTCAAGAGCCGGCGTTCGTAAATCACCCGCATGGCCGAACTTCACCGACGCTCTTTCGGGCCCTTTGTTGCCGCCCCTTCAGCTATCCCCCGTATATTGGCCCCACAATGCCGCCTGCCGTTTGAATATGCGGTAAGGCGCGGCAAGAGCGGCGACAGAGCCATTTTTATCGCAGTCGGAGAATCACATGGCGGCGGACAATGTGAAGGCGAAGCCGGGGTGGAAAGCGACGTTTCGCGCGCTTGGCCACAGGAAAACGCGCTTCATGGCGATCTTCGGCTTTGCGGCCGGGCTGCCCTATGCGCTGCTGCTGGGCACGCTATATGCATGGCTGACCGAGGCCGAAGTCGATCTGGAAACGATGGGCGTCTTCTCGCTGATCGGCCTTGCCTATGCCTTCAAGTTCCTGTGGTCGCCGCTGGTCGATCGCTTTGATATTCCGGTGGTCAAGCGGCTGGGGCGGCGCAAGCAATGGATCGTCACCGCGCAGGTGTTGCTTGGCGTGATCCTGGTGACCATGAGCCTGCTCGATCCGGTGAAATCGCTCGGTTGGTTTTCGCTGCTCGCCGGGATTGGCGCCTTTGCCAGCGCCACTCAGGACGTGGCGATCGACGCCTGGCGTGTGGATGTGGCGGACGAAGAGGCGACGATCGACATGCTCTCCGCTGTCTACCAGATGGGCTATCGCATCGCGGCGTTGGCGGGTGGCGCGCTGGCGCTGATCCTGGCCGACGACATCGGCTGGCCAAACGTTTTCGCGCTGATGGGCGGTTTGCTGCTGCTGGTCGGGTTCGCCGGACTGTTCGCGCCCGACAATGCGTCCGATGTGAATATCGGCGGCGAGGACGACAATCTGCTGGGCCTGCGCAAGGCGGGAGAACTGGAGCCGCGCATCCGCAATTGGGCGCTGCTGGCGGTGGCCGTATTGTGGGGCTGGGCGCTGCTGAGGGTTGGCGCCTTCATGGTCGAATCGCTCTCGTCCGATCCGGAAAACAGGCCTGATTCCACGGCCTTTATCGCCACTTACGGGCCATTGGTAATCATTGCCACCGTGGTCATTCCCGCGCTGATCGCAGGCTGGCTGGTGCGCCTGAAGCATAATGGAAGATATGTGCTGTCCGAAGATGCAGGCGTGCCGGGCGCCGCGGGCCAGCTGGGCGAACATCTCTATCGTGCGCTGGTATTGCCGCTGGTGGAATTTGTCGGGCGCATGGGCTGGGCGCTGGTGCTGATCCTGTCGCTGGTGCTGACGTATCGCATCACCGACAGCATCTGGGGCACGTTCGCCTATCCGTTCTATCTGGGCGAGCTGAACTATTCCTATGACGAGGTGGCGGTGGCTTCCAAGTTCTTCGGCGTGGGCGCGGTCATACTGGGGCTCGCCGTTGGTGGGTTTCTGCTGACCGTTCTTGGCCGAATGGCGACATTGACCCTGGGCGCCCTGCTCGCCGCGCTGACCAATCTGCTCTATGCCGATCTGGCGCTGGGCGGGGCGCGCATGCAGGTGGTGTCAGATCTGACCGGCTTCACCTGGATCGTTACCCAGTTTCCAGGTGGTACTGAGCGGCTGGCGCGGCTTATGATAACCATCGGTGGCGAGAATCTGGCAGTTGGTATCGCGGGCGCAGCTTTCGTCGCTTACCTCTCCTCGATCGTGTCCAAAGGTTACAGCGCGGTGCAATATGCGCTGCTCTCCTCGCTCACCATGCTGGTGGGCACGCTGGGGCGCGGCGCGCTGGGCCAGATGATCGAGGAGCGCGGCTATTACGCGGTCTTCATCTTCACCATGGCCATAGGTTTCGTGGCGGTGGCCCTTTGCGCGTTCGAATGGATCAGGGTGGCGCGGCTGGGACGGAGGTCAGGCATGCTCGCACCCGAGGCTGCGGTCGCAGCAGAATAGTTCCGCTATTCCGGCACCTCGTCATTGGCCTTGAGCGCCTGCCCGGCGAGGTAGAGCGAACCGGCGATCAGCACCGTGCCTTGTGCTTCGGTAAGCATTTGAAGCGCTGTTTCGGGTGATGCGGCGAGAGCAACCTTCGCGATACCTGCATCTTGCGCAATGGCGGCGAGGTCGGCAGGCGAATGGCAGTCGCTCCCGGTAATCGGCACCGCTGTAAGCGATGCCAGATGCGGTGCGAGTAGCCGCAGATAGGTGCGCGCATCCTTGCCCGCCAGCATGCCGATCACGGCGTGGACCGGTTGCTCCACACCCTCCAGATAGTGCGCCAAGGCTGCAGCAGCATCGGGATTGTGCCCACCGTCGAGCAGCACATGTGCATGCGGAACGAGCGCGGTCAGCGGGCCGGGCGCAAGCCATTGCAGCCGCGCGGGCCAGCGCGCGTCGGTTATCCCACGCGCCATGGCTTCCAGCGAGACATCGATCCTGTCCTGATGGCGCAGCATGGCCACGGCAAGTGCAGCATTGTCGGCCTGGTGGGCACCGGGTAATGCAGGAAGGGGCAGTTCGATGCTTCCCCGATAGTCGCGGTAAACAATTGAATTAGAGCTTGTATCGGAAAACCAGTCGCGCCCGCGAGCAAACAGGGCGGCGCCCGCAATATCAGCGCGGCGGGCAATTTCTTCCGCCATCGCCAGCCAATAATGCTGCACCACCAACGGTGCACCTTCGCGCGCAATGCCCGCTTTCTCGAAAGCGATTCTCACCATCGGATCGGCGGGCACGCCGTCCTCCGGCGCCAACAGGAATTGCTCGTGGTCTAGCCCCAGCGACGCGATCCCGCAGGCCGCAGGATTTTCCAGCACGTTGGTGGCATCGAACCTGCCGCCAAGTCCAACCTCTATGACGCAGGTATCGGCGGGTTGCCGCGCAAAGGCGAGGAAAGTGGCGGCGGTCGTTACCTCGAAGAAACTGGGGGCGAGGTCTGCGCCAATATCGAGAACCTCCTCCAGCAGCGCCGCCAGCAGCGCGTCATCGATCAGCTCGCCTGCAATCCTGATGCGCTCGTTATAGCGCACCAGATGCGGCTTTGCGGCGACATGGACGGTGAGGCCTTCCGCCTCCAGAATTGCCAGCAGAAAGGCGCAGGTCGAACCCTTGCCGTTGGTCCCGGCGACGTGGAAGGCAGGCGGAATGTGTCTTTGCGGATCGCCAAGCCGCGCCAACAATGCGCGGATCACCTCCAGCCCGATGCGCCCCTGCGGCAGGCTGAGCGCAGCCAGCCGGTCAAGCTGGGCCTGCACCGCCGGATTGTCGCTGGTGGCGAAGTCCTTCATCCGCGCCGTTCCGGCGACAGTTGGTCAGGCCGCCTTGGCGGGGCTGAGATAGCCGAGCAGTCGTGCCAGCGTGCCGCGCAGATCGTGACGGGGCACCACCATGTCGACCATGCCGTGCTTGTGCAGATACTCGGCGCGCTGAAATCCCTCGGGCAATTGTTCGCGAATGGTTTCCTGGATCACCCGCTGCCCGGCAAAGCCGATAAGCGCATCAGGCTCGGCAATGTGGACGTCCCCCAGCATCGCATAGCTGGCGGTAACGCCCCCGGTGGTCGGGTCGGTCAGGACAACGATATAGGGCAGGCCCGCCTCTTTCAGCCGCCGCGTCATCACCGTGGCGCGCGGCATCTGCATCAGGCTGAGAATGCCCTCCTGCATGCGCGCACCGCCAGCGGCAGTCACCACGATGAAGCCGGCCTTCTCGTCAATCGCGCGCTGCGCGGCATCGCAAAAGGCCTTGCCCACGGCCAGACCCATCGAACCGCCCATGAAGGTGAAATCCTGCACGCCAACGACAGCGCTTTGCCCCTCGATGCTGCCGATGGCGGCAGTGAAGGCGTCGGGCCGCGGATTGCTGGCACGGGCCTGCTTCAGCCGGTCGGAATAGCGCTTGGTATCCTTGAACTTCAGCGGATCGGTCGCGACGCTGGGTGCGGGCAGCACCTCGTATCCGGTGTCCATAAGCTGGTTGAGCCGCGCATCGGCGCCGATGCGCCCGTGATGTTGGCAAGCCGTGCACACATAGAGATTTTCCGCATACTCTTTGGCGAAGAGCATTTCCTGACAGCGCGGGCATTTGACCCACAGATTGTCGGGGGTTTCGCGCTTGCGCACGAAGGGCAAGCGTTCGCGAACTTTGGTAAGCCAGCTCATGCGCCAACTCCTTTTGCATGGCTTCTTTCCGCTGAATGCACCGCCTTGGCAAGGCTCGCGGTGAGATCGAGCAGGTGAGCAGGAGCCTTCGCGCCATGTTCGCCGACCAGTTCGACCAGCGCGCTGCCGACCACTACGCCGTCCGCCACGCGGGCGATAGCCTCAGCCTGTTCGGGGGTGCGCACGCCAAAGCCGACCGCGACGGGGATGTCGGTGTGCTGCCTGATACGGGCAACATTGGCCTCGATCGATTCGACTGCGGCGCTCTGTTTGCCGGTGATGCCCGCGACCGAGACATAATAGAGAAAACCGGACGAGCCATCGAGCACGCGTGGCAGGCGCGCCTCGTCCGTGGTGGGGGTGGCGAGGCGGATCGGGTCGATACCTCTGCCTCGCAGATATGGGCCGAGATCGGCATCCTCCTCTGGCGCGAGATCGACGCAGATTACCCCGTCCACGCCTGCAGCACGGCACTGGTCGGCAAACCAATCCGGCCCGCGCCGCACCATCGGATTGGCATAGCCCATCAGGATCAGCGGCACGTCCGGGTGGCGCGCGCGAAAACCGGTCGCGATCTGGAAAATGTCAGCGGTTGTCGTGCCGCGCCCGAGCGAGCGCAGGTTCGCGAGCTGGATCGCGGGGCCGTCAGCCATCGGATCGGTGAAGGGCATGCCCAGCTCGATCACATCCGCGCCGCCAGCAACCAGCGCGTCGAGATTGGCCGCGGTGTCGCCATCGCCCGCGGTGATGAAGCAGACCAGCGCGGGGTGGGGTTTGGCAAAGGCTGAGGAGAGGCGAGAACTCACATCTCCACTCCCAGCGCCTCGGCGACGGTGAAGATGTCCTTGTCGCCGCGCCCGCACAGATTGGCGCAGATGATCGCATCGCTGGGCATGGTCGGCGCGACCTTTACCAGTGCGGCGATGGCATGGCTGGGCTCGAGCGCGGGGATGATCCCCTCGGTACGGCACAGCAGTTGGAAGGCGTCCAGCGCCTCGGTATCGGTGACCGAGGTGTATTCGACCCGCCCGCTTTCCTTCAGCCAGGAATGTTCCGGCCCGATGCCCGGATAATCCAGCCCTGCGCTGATTGAGTGCGCCTCGGCAATCTGGCCGTCCTCGTCCTGGAGCAGATAGGTCTTGTTGCCGTGGAGGATGCCGGGAAAACCGCCCGCAAGGCTCGCCGCGTGCTGCTTGTCCAGCCCATGGCCTGCCGCCTCGACGCCGAGCATCTTGACCTCTGCGTCGTCCAGAAACGGGTGGAACAGGCCAATCGCGTTCGATCCGCCGCCAATCGCCGCGACCAGCAGATCGGGCAGGCGTCCGGTGCGCTTCAGCAATTGCTCGCGCGCTTCCCTGCCAATCACGCTCTGGAAGTCACGGACCAGCTCCGGGTAGGGATGCGGCCCTGCGGCGGTGCCGATGATGTAGAACGTGTCATGGACGTTGGCGACCCAGTCGCGCAGCGCCTCGTTCATGGCGTCCTTAAGCGTCGCCGCGCCGCTGGTGACGGGGACAACCTCGGCCCCCAGCAGCTTCATCCGAAACACATTGGGTTGCTGGCGCGATACGTCGGTTGCGCCCATGAAGATGGTGCAGGGCAGGCCGAAGCGCGCGCACACCGTGGCGGTGGCGACGCCGTGCTGGCCGGCGCCGGTTTCCGCGATAATGCGGGTCTTGCCCATGCGCATCGCCAGCAGGATTTGTCCCACGCAATTGTTGATCTTGTGCGCGCCGGTGTGGTTCAGTTCGTCGCGCTTGAACCAGATCTGCGCGCCCATTCCCTCCGGGGCGCCTTTGGCCAGTTCTTCGGTCAGGCGCGGCGCGAAATAGAGCGGGCTGGGCCGACCGACATAATGTTCGAGCAGGTCCTCGAACTCTTCGGTAAAAGCCGGGTCCTGCTTGGCCGCGCGGTAGTGTTTTTCCAGGTCGAGGATCAGCGGCATCAGCGTCTCGGCGACATAGCGTCCGCCGAATTCGCCGAAATGTCCGTTCGCATCCGGTTGTTGGCGAAAGCTGTTCGCTTTCACGGGGGGCTGGTTGCGGAAGGAGTTTGGTTTCTGTTCGGTCATGGGAAATCTAGCTTCGAGTTTCGCTTTGGGCCTCGCGTGCGGCTTCGCAGAAGGCGCGTATCTTGTCGACATCCTTCACGCCGGGCGAGCTTTCCACGCCCGACGACGTGTCGACCAGCGGCGCACCCGTCAACCGGATAGCCTCGGCCACGTTGTCAGGCGTCAGCCCGCCTGCAAGGCCCCACGCGCCCTTGTGATCGAACCCGGCCAGCAGCGACCAGTCGAGCGCGAGGCCCTGTCCGCCCGGCAGCTTGCCCGCAGGCGCATCGTAGAGGATGCGGTCGACCGCCCCGGCAAAGCGCTGCGCCCGCTCCAGCGTTCCCGCATCGCGTACGCCCACGGCCTTCCATATCTCGAAAGGGGTGTTGTTCTTCAGCGCCGCGCACCATTCGGGGGATTCGCGGCCATGGAACTGGACAATATCGGGCTGGACGGCGGCGACAGCGCGCGCGGTCGGTTCGGCCTCCTGATTGACCAGCAGCAGCACGGTCTTCATCGGGTCGGGCACGCGCTCGCTCAAGGAACGGGCAAGTTCCAGCGAGACATGGCGCGGGCTCGGCTCGTAATGGACGAAGCCGACATGGCTTGCACCTGAGGTAATCGCGGCGTCGAGCGCCTCGGGGGTGGAGATCCCGCAAATCTTGATGAGTTGTTCTGGCATTTCCGGTCGCTCGATTTACTTCAGAGCGTTCCCTCGATTTCTCGCGCGGCGGCGAGCGGATCGTCGGCGCGGCTGATCGGGCGACCGATCACGAGCACGCTCGCGCCATCGTCGCGCGCCTTGCGCGGGGTGACAACGCGTTTCTGGTCGCCAGTCGCCTTGCCGCCGGGCCGCAAGCCGGGGACCACCAGGAAGCTGTCCTTCCAATGTTCATGTACCGCTGCGACTTCCTGTCCAGAACACACGATCCCGTCGAGCCCGGCCGTCTGCGCATTGTCCGCCAGTCGCATCACATGATCGTGCGCCGTGCCTCCCACGCCCATGCGCGCAAGGTCGCGCTCATCCAGGCTGGTAAGCATGGTGACGCCCACCACTTTGCAGTTCTCGCCCGCAGCCGCCTTGGCGTCTTCCATCATCGCGCGCCCGCCGCTGGCATGGACGGTGACAATGGCAGGCTCCAGCACGTGCAGAGCCTGCATGGCGGCCGCCACGGTGTTGGGGATATCGTGCAGCTTTAGATCGAGGAAGATCGGCAGGCCCAGATGGGCGATCTCATGGACCCCGTGATGGCCGTGGGCACAGAAGAATTCCAGGCCAAGTTTCACCCCGCCAATATGGCCCTTCACCTTGGCGGCGAGCCCGGCTGCGGCGTCGAGCTGAGGCAGGTCGAGCGCGAGAAATATCGGATTGCTCATATCGTGGGCTTGTCTTCGTCCTCGATCCCCGTGGAAGCGAGCGCCTCGCTCTCGGTGCGGTCGGGGACATAGCCTGTGCGCTCTGCCGTCGGCGTTTCCGCAGCGGTACGTGCCGCGACCTCTAGCGAAGCAATGCGGCGCCGCAATTTCCACTTGCTGGCACGGTGGTAGAGCCACATGGGCACGAAACCGATGGCAAAGGAGAAGATCACGATGGCCGGGATCTTGGTGTCGACCAGCAGGCCTTCCCAGATCCGCACGGTAACCGTCGGCTCCCAATTGGCCCAGGCGAAGATCGCCAGTGCTACCAAAAGCAGCACCCAAATGATCGTGCGCAGGATTTGCATGTCTCTCCTCCCGTCTCGTCGTCTCGGGCGATGCTAGGGACTTAGCCGCGCCAAGGGAAGCTCTAGCAAGTTCGCCGTTAGCCCGCTGCTATGCCGCTTCCGCGCCAAATACCCGCGCGAAGATCGTGTCGACCCCCTTGAAATGATAGTCGAGGTCGAACAGCGCCTCCAACTCGGCGTCGGATAGCGCGGCGGTTACTTCGGCATCGTCCTTGAGCAGGTCGAGCAGCGACAGCTTTCCATCCGCTTCCCACACTTTCATCGCGTTGCGCTGCACCAGCCGGTAGGCATTGTCGCGGGTGATCCCCGCCTGCGTCAACGCCAGCAGCACGCGCTGCGAGTGGATCAGCCCGCCCATGCGATCCAGATTGGCCTGCATCCGCTCAGGATAGACAAGCAGCTTGTCGACCACGTTGGTGAGCCGTGCGAGTGCGAAATCCAGCGTGATCGTCGCGTCCGGGCCGATGAACCGCTCGACCGAGGAGTGCGAGATATCACGCTCGTGCCACAGCGCCACGTTTTCCAGAGCGGGCAGGGCATAGGCACGGATCATCCGGGCCTGTCCGGTCAGGTTCTCGGTCAGGATCGGATTGCGCTTGTGCGGCATGGCCGAGGAGCCCTTCTGGCCGGGGCTGAAATACTCCTCCGCCTCGAGCACCTCGGTGCGCTGCAAGTGGCGGATTTCGACCGCCAGTCGCTCGATCGAACCGGCGATCACAGCCAGCGTGGCGAAATACATTGCATGGCGGTCACGCGGGATAACCTGAGTGGAGACAGTCTCGGGCGCGAGGCCAAGCTGTTCGGCGACATATTCTTCCACCGCCGGGGCGATATTGGCGAAAGTGCCGACCGCGCCCGACACCGCGCAGGTGGCGATTTCCGCGCGCGCGGCGACCAGCCGTGACCGGCAGCGGGCGAATTCGGCATGGGCCTGCGCCAGCTTGAGGCCGAAGGTCGTCGGTTCGGCATGGATGCCGTGGCTGCGCCCGATTGTGGGCGTGTATTTGTGCTCCTTCGCGCGGCGTTCGAGAGCGGCCAGAAGGCCATCGAGGTCGTCGAGCAGGATGTCGCTGGCGCGCGCAAGCTGCACCGAAAGCGTGGTGTCGAGCACGTCCGAACTGGTCATGCCCTGATGCATGAAGCGCGCCTCGGGCCCGACCTGTTCGGCAACCCAGTCGAGGAAGGCGATCACGTCGTGCTTGAGCACCGCCTCTTTCGCGTCGATCGCGGCGACGTCGATGCCCGGGTCGGTCTTCCACCAGTCCCAGAGTGCCTTCGCGGCACTCTCGGGCACCACGCCTAGCGCGGCCAGCTTGTGCGTCGCATGGGCCTCGATTTCGAACCAGATGGCGTATTTGGCTTCCGGTTCCCAGATCGCGCTCATGGCGGGGCGGGCGTAGCGGGGGACCATTGGGGACGTTCTCCAGATCAATGTGGACGGAATTCAGGAATGGGCGGCTAGGGCGCGGTTGACAGCTTGGCAAGGGCCGCCTGGGCGTTTCAGGTCGCTTAGATCAATCCCCGCGTGCGCAGGCTGACATGCCCCTCGCGCCCGATCACAACGTGGTCATGCACTGCGATACCCAGCAGCCTGCCGGCCTCGGCGATACGATTGGTCATGTCGATATCGGCGCGGCTGGGTTCAGGATTGCCGCTGGGATGGTTGTGGACCAGGATCAGCGCCGCCGCGCCAAGGTCCAGCCCGCGGCGGATAACCTCGCGCGGGTGGATCGCGGCTTCGTCAATCGTGCCTTCACTTACGAGATGATCGAGCAACAGCCGGTTGCGGGTGTTGAGGTAAAGCACGCGCACACGCTCGTGATGGAGATGCGCCATGTCGATGGCCAAGTAATCGATCAGGGCCTGCCAGCTGCCCAGCACCGGCTGACCGGAAACCTCGCTTCGGGCCATGCGCCGCGCCGCGAGACCAGCGATCTTGAGCGCGCCCACACTCGCCTCGCTAATTCCCGTCACCTGCATCAGCGCGTCCGGTTCGGCATTGAGAACGCCGGAGAGCGTACCGAACCGCGCCAGAAGCGCCTTGGCCAGCGGCTTGGTATCGCCGCGCGCGCGGGCACCGAAAAGCAGATATTCGAGAACCTCGTAATCGGCGAGTGCCTCGGGGCCGCCATGCAGCAGCCGCTCGCGCAAGCGGGCGCGGTGTCCGGCGCCACCATGCGCCGGTATGTTCCCTTCGTCCCTGCCTGAAACAGCCAAGCCAACGTCCCCTCGCGCGCGCCGTCCGGCACTTGTGTCCATTGCCTTTCCCGCCGCGAACGCGCAAGTGGCGCAGGTCATGGCAGCGACAGCACTTTCGGATGGTCACGAGATGCCGCCGCGCCGCAGGCGCCGCGCATTGCGTCGTGCAGTGCTGGTCCTGCTCGTCCTGCTGCTGGGGTTGCTGGTAGCGGCATGGCTGGGCCGCAACCGCATCGCCGAGACCTTGATCACCGACCAACTTGGCAAGCTGGGTGTCGATGCCACCTACACGATCGATTCGATCGGTCCGCGCTACCAGGTGGTGAGCGATATCGTGGTTGGCGACCCGAACCAGCCAGACCTTACCATCGACCGGGCCATATTGCGCATTACGCCGCGCTTCGGCTTGCCGGCGATCGCCCGCGTCGCGCTGGACAATCCGCGGCTGTTTGGCCGTGTCGTGGACGGCCAACCCACATTCGGTGCGCTCGATCCGCTGATCTTCACCGATAGCGAAGAGCCATTCGAGTTTCCCGACATGGTTCTCGCCATTCGAGGCGGGCGCGGCTTGATAGAGGGCGATTTCGGGCCAGTGGGTTTCAGCCTTTCGGGCGAGGGTCATCTGCGGGGCGGCTTTGTCGGCGAGCTGGGCGCGGTTGCGCCGATGCTGGCCGTTTCGGACTGCATAGCCAGGGAGGCGAGCCTTTATGGCCGTATCCAGATCGACGCTGAGCGCCCGCGATTTGCCGGGCCATTGCGCTTCGATGCGCTGACCTGCCAGGATGCGGGTGTCGGGCTGGATGGCGCAGAGGTGGCGCTGGTCTTTCGCGCCGAGCGCAACCTTGCCGATTTTGAAGGCGAATCGTCGGTTAGCACTGGCGCGGCGCGCTGGGCAGATGGGTCGATAGGGGCGCTGAAAAGCGACGGTCAATTCACCTGGCGCGATGGCGCGCTCGTGCTTGGATACGACCTGCTGGCGCGTGATGTCGTTACCGGTCCGGCGCTTGCGGCCTCGGTCGTTTCACAGGGGACAATCCGGGCACGCGACGACTTCTCGCGGCTGGAACTCGATGGCAATCTGCAGGGAACAGGCGTGCAGCTTGGCGATACGCTTGACGCCGATCTCGCCGGGTTGGAGCGCGGTGTCGAGGGCACAATGCTGGCACCACTGGCCAGACAATTCCGCCGAGCGCTGTTTGTCGAATCCCGGGGCAGCGAGCTTTCGGCGGATTTTACCGCTCGCCGCGACAAGAAGCGGACCAGCATTGTCGTTCCCGAGGCGCGGCTCAGGGGAATGAGCGGGGGAATCCTGTTTGCCCTGACCCGCGGACAATATGCCAGCGGCAGTGCGGACCCGCCATTGCTTACGGGCAATTTTGTCACGGGCGGGCTGGGGATGCCGCGCATTTCCGGGCAGGCTCAGCGCGAGGCCGATGGCAGCCTGACCTACGACATCCGCATGGCAGCCTATGATGCTCAGGATTCCAGCCTTGCCATTCCGCGTCTTGTTTTGCGGCAATCCACCAACGGAGCCTTCGTCGCCAATGGCGAGGTGCTGCTGAGCGGAACCTTGCCGGTCGGTTCGGCGAAGGGGCTGCGACTTCCTGTGTCAGCTGGCTATGCGGATGGCGTGCTGACCATGTGGCGCGATTGCACACAGTTTCGTTTTGAGCGCCTGGCCCTGGCCGACCTTTCGCTCGATCAGCAGGCGCTCACGCTATGCCCGCCGGCTGGTTCAGCGATCCTTCGCTATGATGCAAGCGGGCTGGACATTGCCGCCGGGGCCGAATCGCTCGACCTGTCGGGCACGCTTGGCGAAACGCCGATAACCGTTGCCAGCGGTCCGATCGGCTTCGCCTGGCCCGGCACGATGAAGGCCGAACGGATCGACATAGCACTGGGCCCGCCAGAAACGGCCTCACGCTTCACAATCGCCAACCTTGCCGGGGAACTGGGCGAGGTGGTCGGCGGCCGTTTCGAGCGGGCCGATATCCGGCTGGCCGCCCTCCCGCATGACATGATCGATATGAGCGGTGACTGGACCTATTCGAATGGCCGCTTCGCCATTGGCGGTGGCGCTCTTACTATGGTCGATCGTGCGCAGGCGGCGCGGTTCAATCCGCTTGTGGTGCATGGCGCGACGCTCAGCCTGGAGGACAATATCATCCTCGCCGATGCTGTCCTGCGCGAGCCGAAGAGCGGGTTGGCGGTCACCAATGTCCATGTCCGCCACGATCTGGCAACCTCGGCGGGCCATGCCGACCTCGATGTCGGGGCGCTCACCTTCGGCCCGAATCTCCAGCCCGATGATCTGACCGACAATGCGCTGGGCGTCGTCGCCAATGTCGCCGGGACGGTTACGGGCGGCGGACGGATCGATTGGGACGAGGCGGGCGAGATCACCAGCACCGGCAGCTTTTCCTCCGAAAGCCTTGATTTCGCGGCGGCCTTCGGGGTGGTCGAAGGCGCATCGGGGACAGTCAATTTCACCGACCTTATCGGCCTCACGACCGAGCCGGACCAGCAGATTCGGATGAAAATGGTCAATCCGGGCATTGAAATCTACGACGGCGAGATCGGTTTCACGTTGGCCGACGGTGAGGTGCTTAGCTTCGATGACGGCACATGGCCCTTCCTTGGCGGCACGCTGACAATGCAGCCAGTCACACTGAATTTCGGCGCAGCGGAGGAGCGGCGCTATGTTTTTCAAATTGAAGGACTGGAGGCGTCGCGCTTCATTGAGCAGATGGATCTGGGCAATCTGGCCGCCTCCGGTACTTTCGACGGCACCGTCCCGGTCATTTTCGACGAGGAGGGCAATGGCAGGCTGGAGAACGGCCTGCTTAACTCCCGCCCGCCGGGTGGAAATCTCTCCTATGTCGGCCAGCTGACTTACGAGGATCTGTCCTATGCCGGCAATTTTGCCTTCCAGACGTTGCGCGACCTCAATTATGACGAGATGGAAGTGACCATGAACGGTCCACTGGCCGGCGAACTCGTCACCCAGGTGCGATTCGAGGGTGTCGGGCAGGGCGAAACCGCCAAGGCGAACATCGTCACCAAGCAGCTCGCGAAACTGCCGATCCAGTTACTCGTGAACATCCGGGCGCCCTTCTATCGTCTGATGACGAGTCTGCGCTCGCTTTACGATCCTTCCGCGGTGCGCGATCCGCGCGGGCTGGGACTGCTCACCGATGACGGGACGCGGCTCCGGCGCGAAGTCGATCTGACCACCATAGAGGCCGAGGATGCCGCGCGTGAAGCGGCCAAAGGCGATGGCGTCGACGCTTCCCCCGATGAACCCGATATTCAGCCCCCCGAAAGCGAGGCCATGCCATGAGCGTAGCAAGTTTGACCAATAGCACCTGCCCGGCGCATAGAGCGCGGATGACCGGGGCAGGAGCAAAGGGATTGGGGCGGATATTGATTCCGGCAATGGGGCCGGTGCTGGTCTTGGGCGCGATGTCGCTCGGCGGATGTGTGACGCTCGAAGCGCCGGACAAGCCGATCGTGATCGAACTCAACATCAATATCACCCAGGAAGTGATCTACCGCCTGGCCGAAGATGCAGGCAATGCGATCGAGGAAAACGCCGACATTTTCTGACGGCTGAATCGATCTTGTCGCTGAACGTAAAGGCCACCCCGTTTTGTGGAGAGCATGATGACGCATGAACTGTTTCGCCGGATCGGCCTGCTCGTCGCAGCCGCAAGCGTGCTGGCAACCGGGCTGATCGCCGCGCCTGCCTTCGCGCAGCGCGACCCGGCCTACCAGGCCGCGCGCTCTTCCGGGAAGGTGGGCGAGAAGATGGACGGCTATCTGGGCATTGTCGGGGCTTCCGATCCTGCCCTGCAAAAGCTGGTCGACGACATCAATATCCGCCGCCGGGCGGTCTATGCGGACCGTGCCGCGTCCGAGGGCGCGACACTGGAAGAATATGCCTTCACCGCCGGATGCCTTGCGATTGTGCGTACCGTGCCGGGCGAAATGTACCAGGCGCCCAACGGCAGCTGGCAGACGCGCGGCTCCGGCCCGCCGGCGCGCGACCCGCGTTGTCCGTAAGCCGGACGGGATTTTACGCCCTCAATCCCCGCACCTAAACCCCTGCGCATGTTGACTCGCCCATGACCCCCGCCTAAGGGGTCGGCGCCCTCGGCAGGCAGCTCGTTGCGCGCGCCGCTTACTCCCCCTAAGGGAGCAGGCATGAACGACGAAAAGCCAGCACGGGAATCCATCGGCGAGGATGCGCGGATCGACGCGCTCGAGGAGCGGCTTCAGGCCGCGCGCGAGCGGGAAGAGGAGCGCAACCGGCCAGTCGTGCAGGGAGCAGGCGAGAGCGAAAAGCTCGGTAATCGCGTGCTCAGCTACCTGCTCGGCGGGATTCTCGGAGGTGCGCTTATCGGTTGGGTCATCGACCAGTTTGCCGGTACGTCGCCCTGGGGTCTGTTGGTGATGCTGTTCCTCGGAATAGTTGTCGGCTTCAGGAACATCATCGGAATTTCGAACCGCCGCCCGTGAAGCGGGGCGCGGATTCAAGCAGTGTAGGGGCGCAGACAGACGTGGCAGGCGAAACAGCCAAGGTCGATCCGATGCACCAGTTCACGATCGAGCCGATGTTCGGCTCGGCGAACTGGGAGCTGGCGGGATACAACATTGCCTTTACCAATTCGGCACTGTGGATGCTCATCTCCGCCGTGGCGCTTTGGGTGTTCATGCTGGGCGGCATGAAGCGTGAGCTGGTACCTGGCCGCTGGCAGATGGCGGTCGAAGGCTTCACCAATTTCATTGACGACATGCTGGCCGCCAATGTGGGCAAGGAAGGGAAGAAATACGTTCCCTACATCTTCAGCCTGTTCATGTTTATCCTGTTCGCCAATCTTCTGGGCCTGATCCCGCTGCCGTTGGCGATTGCGGGCGTGCATGCCTTCACTTTCACCAGCCATTTCACCATCACCGGCGTCCTGGCGATCATGACCTTCGCCATCGTGCTGTTGGTGGGTTTCTGGAAGCACGGGTTCCACTTCTTCAGCCTGTTCGTGCCGCATGGCACGCCGCTGCCGATGGTCCCGATCATCTTCCCGATCGAACTGATCTCGTTCCTGTTTCGTCCCTTCAGCCTCGGCCTGCGACTGTTTGTGGCCATGATGGCCGGACACGTGCTACTCGAAGTGCTGGCCAGCTTCGTCATCGACAGCGCCAATGCCGGTGCGGGCTGGGGGCTGTTCATCGGCCTGCCGAGCATGATCTTGATGATCGGCATTTGCGCGCTGGAGATTCTGGTCGCTGGTATTCAGGCCTACGTCTTCGCGCTGCTCTCGTCGCTCTACATCAACGACGCCGAGAACCTTCACTAAGTTTACCCAACGTTCTTCACGGTCAACCAACGAATTTTTCAAAGGAGTTTTTCAAATGGACGCAGAAGCAGCAAAGCTCGTCGGTGCGGGCCTCGCGGCAATCGGTGCCGGCATGGCCGCCATCGGCGTGGGTAACGTTTTCGGCTCGTTCCTCGAGAGCGCGTTGCGCAATCCGGGTGCCGCCGACGGCCAGCAGGGCCGTCTGTTCATCGGCTTTGCCGCGGCCGAGCTGCTCGGCCTGCTGGCGTTCGTCGTGGCGATGATCCTGATCTTCGTCGCCTGATCATTATACCGATCCGCCCGGCTCTTCGCGCGTTGCGTGGGCCGGGCGATAATCTTTCCAGCAATTTTACGCCCGGAATCCGCCCATGCCCCAGATAGCCCAATTGGCCGAAGTATGGTCGAGCCAGATGTTCTGGTTGCTGGTGATATTCGGACTTGTGTTCTTCGTCGTCGGACGGGGCATGGTTCCCAAGGTGATGGACACCGTGGGTCTGCGCGACAAGCAAATCGCTGACGACCTTGCCGCTGCTCAGGCCGCGCGCGATGCCGCCGACGAGGCGGAAGAGGCCTGGCGGGCCAAGGAAAACGCCCATCGTTCCGAGGCGCAGGCCCTGGTGAACGAAGCCAAGGCCAGATCGCAAGGCGAGACAGAAAAGAAGATCGCGGCGGCGCAGGCAAAACTCGATGCGCAGGCCGAAGAGGCTGAGGCCCGCATCGAAGCGGCACGCGCCGAAGCGGCTGCGGAAATCGAAGCGATGGCCGGAGAGGCCGCGCAGGACATCGTGGCGCGGCTGGCTGGCATCAAGGTGAGTGCGGCAAGTGCCTCCTCCGCAGTGAAGAAGGCGATGGCCAATGGCTGAAGCAAGCAATTCCGAGCTTCCCGAGCTTTTCACGACCGATGATCCGGAAATGGAGCACGCGATGGAAGGCGGCGAGGTCGCGCATACTGCGGCTGAGGACGATGCGCATGCCGGTCCGGTGGCACTCGGGCTGAATCCCGGCGCCTGGGTTGGTGTCTCCATGCTGGTCTTCCTGCTCATCCTGTTCTGGAAGGGCGTTCACAAGCTGATCGGTGGCGGGCTCGACAAGCAGATCGCCGCGATCAAGGCCAACCTCGAGGAGGCGAAGCAGCTTCGCGCCGAGGCCGAAGCGCTGCGCGAGGAATATGCGGCCAAGATCGCCAATGCCGAGAAGGATGCGGCGGCCATGATCGATCATGCGCGCCACGAGGCCGATGGCATCGTCGAAAAGGCCAAGACCGACACCGCGGCGATGATTTCCCGGCGCGAGCGTATGGCTGCCGACAAGATCGGCGCTGCCGAGCGTCAGGCGATTGACGATTTGCGGGCCAGGGCCGCCTCTGCCGCGACGGCGGCTGCGGCGCAGCTGATTGCCGAGAAGCATGATGCCGCCGCTGACCACGTGCTTGCCGACAAGGTAATTTCCGAAATCTGATTTCTGCTGGCAGAACAGCCTGCCGGTCAAAAACTATCCTTCGCAGACCTTAGCGCGGCGAAGGTCTCGTGCGGCGCATTGCCGCCCCAGCGCGCTTGGATCGTCGGATCGTCGGCGCGCAGAAAGGGGTTGGTGGCAAGCTCCCGTTCCAGCGCGAAGGGGACGGTTGGCTCGCCCCTGGCGCGCCGCTGCTCGATTTCGTTCGCATATTCCGCCAGCGCGGCATTGTTCGGGTCGGCATGCAGCGCGAAACGCGCATTGGCTGCCGTATATTCATGCGCGCAATAGCATGTCGTATCTGTAGGCAGGCGCCTTAAGCGCGAGAGGCTGTCCCAGAATTGCGGGGGATCGCCCTCGAACATGCGGCCACAGCCCAGTGCGAACAGGGCATCGCCGACAAAGGCAATGGCGCTGTCAGGCAGGAAATAGGCAATGTGGCCCATTGTGTGCCCGCCGACATCTATGATCTGCGCGGTGTGGTCGCCCAGCTTGATAAGGTCGCCGTCGCGCACTGTGCGATCCACGGCCGCGATCTTTTCCGCATCCAGCAGCGGTGCAGTAACGAGGCACCCCGTGGCTTCCTTGATCGCTTCGTTCCCGCCTGCATGGTCCGGATGCCAGTGCGTGTTCCAGATCTGGGAGATGCGCCAACCCTTCGCCTCGGCCTGACGCAGATATTCGGCGGCATCGGGCGTGTCGATACAGGCCGTTTCGCCGCTGTCGGGATCATGCAGCAGAAAGCCGTAATTGTCGCTGAGGCAAGGGAACTGGCGGATTTCGAGCATGCGGCCCAATGTAGGGATGCTGCCTCAAGGAGAAAAGGCCCGCCTGCTCTGGGTGAGCTGACGGGCCTTTCTTGTCTGTCCTATCGCTTCGCTACTTGAGGACGGCGATATGGTTTCAGTTCTGCTCCGGACCACACATGGGCCGGACCGCAAGGCCGACTGGCCGCCCGCAGCTGTCCCGCAGCCCGTGAGGGGCGGAGGGAATAGCAGCGAGGACGCCCTCCCGGATGGGAGGGCGCAACGATTACTCGCCCTTCTTGAGCGCCTCGCCGAGAATGTCGCCCAGCGATGCACCCGAATCGGAGGAGCCGAACTGTGCCACGGCTTCTTTCTCTTCGGCGATCTGGCGAGCCTTGATCGAGAAGTTGGGCTTCTTCGACCGGTCGAAACCGGTGACCATGGCATCGATTTTCTGCCCGGTCTGGAAGCGGTCGGGACGCTGTTCGTCGCGGTCGCGGCCCAGGTCCGAACGCTTGATGAAGCCGGTTGCACCATCGTCGCCGACCTGCACTTCGAGACCGCCATCGCGGACTTCCAGCACAGTAACGGTCACGACTTCGCCACGGCGCAGGCCGCCGCCGCCAGCTGCACCCTCGGCCGAAGGTGCACCCTTTTCGAGCTGCTTCATACCGAGCGAGATACGCTCTTTCTCGATATCGACATCGAGCACGACTGCTTCGACATCTTCACCCTTGCGGTGCAGTGCCAGTGCGTCCTCGCCCGAAATGCCCCAGGCGATGTCCGACATGTGAACCATGCCGTCGACGTCGCCAGGCAGGCCGATAAACAGGCCAAACTCGGTCGCGTTCTTGACTTCGCCCGACACGGTCGAGCCGACCGGATGCGCCTCGGCAAATTCTTCCCACGGATTGCGCTGCGCCTGCTTGAGGCCGAGCGAAATGCGGCGCTTCTCGGCGTCGACTTCCAGCACCATGACTTCGACTTCTTGCGAGGTCGAAACGATCTTGCCGGGATGGACGTTCTTCTTGGTCCAGCTCATCTCGGAGACGTGGACGAGGCCCTCGATGCCCGCTTCCAGCTCCACAAAGGCGCCATATTCTGTGATGTTGGTGACTTCGCCCTTGACCGTGAGGCCGATCGGATATTTGGCACCGACGCCTTCCCACGGATCGCTTTCGAGCTGCTTCATGCCCAGCGAAATCCGCTGGGTGTCCGCATTGATCCTTACGATCTGTACGGTCACCGTCTGGCCGATCTCGATCACTTCGGTCGGGTGGTTGACGCGCTTGTAGCTCATGTCGGTGACATGCAGCAGGCCGTCAATGCCGCCCAGGTCCACGAAGGCGCCGTAATCGGTGATGTTCTTGACCACACCTTCGATCACCTGGCCCTCGGCCAGCTTGTCGATCAGCTCGCTGCGCTGTTCGGCGCGGGTTTCTTCCAGAACGGCGCGACGCGAGACGACGATATTGCCGCGACGGCGATCCATCTTGAGGATCTGGAAGGGCTGCGGCATGTCCATGAGCGGGCCGACGTCGCGCACCGGGCGGATATCGACCTGGCTGCCGGGCAGGAAGGCCACGGCGCCGTCCAGGTCGACGGTGAAGCCGCCCTTGACGCGGCCGAAGATGCGGCCTTCGACGCGCTTGCCTTCGCCAAATTCGTTTTCAAGCTTGTCCCAGGCGGCTTCGCGGCGGGCGCGGTCGCGGCTGAGCATCGCTTCGCCCTCGGAATTCTCGACGCGGTCGACGAAAACTTCGACCTCGGAGCCGACTTCGAGCCCATGCTCGCCGTCTACGCGGGCAAATTCCTTGAGGTTGACGCGGCCTTCGCTCTTGAGGCCCACGTCGATGGTCGCCATGCCGTTTTCAATTGCGGTGACGGTGCCCTTGACGACGCGGCCTTCGAAGCCGCCCTCGGCGCCGCCGAGCTGTTCGTCGAGGAGAGCCGCGAAATCGTCGCGGGTCGGGTTGGCAGTGCTAGCCATAGGTATCCAAAATCCTGTCTTCGTTTTGCTACCGGCCGCCGGTTTATCCGGGGTCTTTCACCGTCTCCGAGCACCATTGCTCGGCCAAACGGGGCAAGAGGGCCGTTTCTCCGCGAGGCCGGGTGCCTGCCGCGAAGGTTCCTTCAACCGATAAGAATATCGAGAACGGGCGCGCGCCTAGGCGAAATGCTTGCGAATGGCAAGGGAAACCGGGGCCACGGACAGCGCGAAACCCTACAGGATGGAACACATGGAACACGGTCCTGACACTGGAATCGTTCCGGCGTGGGGAACTGTAGAGGGAAGGGGGCGTGCGGGCCTCGCATGGCTTCGGGGTTGGCCCGGGCGCCGTGATGTAGGAAAGGTCAGGCGACCCAGCTTCCAACAGGGAAACCGGGCCTGCCTTCACCTTGTGCCGGAGAGGAGCGTCACAGGCTCTTCGTGCTGAAATACCAGTCAGTGTACTGGTAGCCCTCGTCCTTGCGTGTGCGGGCCGCCTCGGCAGTCTGCGGCGGCGGGACAATCACATCCTCGCCCGGCTGCCAGTTCTCCGGCGTCGCGACCTTGTTGGCATCGGTGGTCTGCATGGCCTTGAGCAGTCGGACGAATTCGGGAATCGAGCGTCCGTTCGACATCGGATAGTGGACCATGGCGCGCAGGATGCCGTCCGGATCGATGAAGAAGGTCGAGCGGACCGCTTGCGTATCCGAAGCGCCCGGGTGGATCATCCCATAGGCGCTAGCCACATTCATCGAGATGTCCTCGATGATCGGGAAGGGGATCTGCACGCCGAAATTCTGCTCGATGCTCTGCATCCAGGCGATGTGCGCGTAGTGGGAATCGATCGAAAGGCCCAGCAACTCGCAGTTCATTGCGGCGAATTCCCCGGCATGGCGGGCAAAGCCCATGAACTCGGTCGTGCAGACCGGAGTGAAGTCGGCCGGGTGGGAAAACAGGATCAGCCATTTACCGCGATAGTCGGCAAGCGACTTCATGCCCGACGTGGTCTTGGCGGTGAAATCGGGGGCCGGTTCGTTCAGGCGCGCGCCGTCGGGCGGAGCGTTGGTGGTCGCATTCTCGGTCATCATTGGTCTCCATCTTGAGGGGTCATGTTGAAGCCCGTCGGGGCTGCCATGGAGATAATGTATATTAGAGAACTCTAAAGTAATTTATCGTGGCCAATGTAAGTGGCTCGGTCGATCAGTGGGCGCCCTGTTGATCGATTATTCCTTCAAATTCTGCTCGACCGCCCGGATGGCAGCGGCCACGGCCTCTTCGCGGGTGAGGCTGGAGGTATCGAGCATGATTGCGTCTTGCGCGGCCACCAGTGGCGCATCCTTGCGATTGATGTCGCGCTCGTCACGGCTGCGAAGGTCGTCTTCGATCGTGGCGAGTGCGTGCTCCTCTCCGCGTTCGGCCATCTCCTTCCAGCGGCGCAAAGCGCGCGCCTCCACGCTGGCGGTGACGAACAGCTTCACATCGGCATCCGGCGCTATCACCGTGCCGATATCGCGCCCGTCGAGCACCGCGCCGCCCGGCTGCGTGGCAAAGGTGCGCTGGCGTTCGAACAATTGCTGGCGCACTGCCTGATGGACTGAGACCCGGCTGGCCCAGCCGCCGATCTCCTCGCTCCGCAACTCAGGATTTTCGAGGACGCTCGGCGGGAAGAAGGTGCCCGCCAGCGCATCGCCCAGATTGTCCGCGTCGCCACCTGATTTGCGCACTTGCCAGCCCACGGCGCGGTAGAGCAGACCGGTATCGAGATGCGGCAGGCCGTAATGTTCGGCGAGGGCCTTCGCGATTGTGCCCTTGCCCGAGGCGGTGGGGCCGTCGACGGCGATGATCATGCCGTCTTGTCCCGGCGCGTCCGCCACGCCTTAACCAGACCGTAAATCGCGATCGAGGCCCAGAAGAATTCCAGCACAAGGCTGGCGAGATTGATGGGGACCAGCAGCGAGATCGTCAGCAGCGCTGCGCCAAGCAGGTTGGTGCTGTGCTGTATGAAGGGGTTGGGGTGCTCCCTCGCGGTCTGGTAGCCATAGGCGGCAATGATACAGGCCATGCCCGCAAAGCCGATCAGCGTGTAGAGGTCGAGCTGCTCGGTCATGCCCCGGTCGCCTGTTCCAGCAGCGCATGAAAAGTCGGGAAGCTGGTGGCGATGGGGGCGGTATCGTCCACTTCGACGCCATCACGGCTGACAAGCCCCGCGATCGCCATGCTCATGGCGATACGATGATCGAGATGGGTCTTTACCCGCGCATTGGCAGTGCCGCGCAAGGCGCCGCCGCCCGTGCCGTGTATCACCAGGCCGTCCACATGCTCCTCGACGCGTGCGCCAGCGCCGGTCAGCGCCTCGGCCATGACGGTGAGGCGGTCCGATTCCTTGACCCGCAATTCGTCCAGGCCGCCGGTGGTGGTGGTGCCCTGCGCCAGCGCGGCGGCGACGAACAGCACCGGAAATTCATCGATCATGCTGGGCGCGAGGGCAGGGTCGATTTCAACCCCGGTCAGTGCGGAATGCCGCACGCGCAAATCCGCGACAGGCTCGCCGCCGACTTCGCGCGCGTCCAGTTCCTCGATCTGCCCGCCCATGTCGCGCAGCACCTGAAACAGGCCGGCGCGGGTAGGGTTGAGCCCGACATTCTCGATAATGAGGTCGCTGCCCGGCACCAGCAGCGCGGCGACCACGAAGAAGGCAGCGGAGGAGGGATCGCCGGGGACAACGATGTCCTGCGGCTTCAGGTCTGCCTCGCCCCGAAGAGTAATGACTCGATCTCCGCCGATCACTTCAACGGTCAAGTCTGCGCCAAAGCCGCGCAGCATGCGTTCCGAATGGTCGCGCGTCGGCACTGGCTCGATGACTGTGGTGGTCCCGGCGATGTTCAGCCCTGCCAGCAGCACCGCGCTCTTCACCTGCGCGCTGGCGACGGGCAGGCGATAGTGGATCGGGATGGCCGGGCACAGCCCGCGCAATGTCAGCGGCAGCGTCCCCCCTTCCGAAGCCTCGAACTCGGCGCCGATTTTTGAGAGCGGTTCGATCACCCGGCCCATGGGGCGTTTCGACAGGCTGGCATCGCCGGTAAAGGTCGCGCTGATCGCATGGCTGGCGACCAGGCCCATCAGCAGCCGCGTCGAAGTGCCCGAATTGCCCATGTCCAGTGGTGCGGCGGGTTGCAACAATCCGCCCACGCCCACGCCGTTCACGCGCCAGGTGGGGTTGCCATCGCCGTCCGTGTTGCGCTCGACGCTGGCGCCCATGGCCCGCATCGCGGCGGCGGTGGCCAGCACGTCTTCGCCTTCCAGCAGGCCGGAAATGCGCGTCTCGCCCACGGCCAGCGCTCCCAGCATGATCGCGCGGTGGCTAATCGACTTGTCGCCGGGCACGCGGATTCGTCCGGTCAGCGGAGCGCTGGAGGTGAAGCGGCGCGGTTGCGGGTGGGAGAGGGTATGGCTGGTCACGGCGGCGGGCTTTTGACAGCGGCATGGCCGTGTGGCAAGGCGCGCGCCTTCGATTCCCGGTTCGACATGCGACCTTGATTTTCTCCGGGAGTTCGTCAGTGGCGTCGCTCAACAGGATTTCGCGGATTTTCCGCTCCGCCCTCTTTGGGCGGGCAGCATCGAGGATACACAATGGTCAAGCCAGAATGGGGCACCAAGCGGAATTGCCCCAAATGCGGTGAGCGCTTTTACGACCTGGGTTCCGAAGACCCGGTCACCTGCATCGAATGCGGGAATGAATGGACGCCCGAACCGGTGCTCAAGTCCAAGCAGCCGATCCCCTTCGAGGAAGAGGAAAAGAAGAAGGACGAGAGCAAGGATTCCGACAGCGACCTGGCCGATGACGAGCTGGAAGATATCGACGAGGACGACGATTCTCCCGATAACGACGTCGACCTTGGCGGTGACGACGATCTCGGCGTTGCGACTGCTGACGATGACAAGGAAGACGAAACCTAGTCAAAGCCGCCCGTGTGCCCGGTCGATCAGGGTCGATCGACCCTGAACGACGGATCTTGATCGTCTGGCGGGCGTCATTATGTCTTGCGCAAGCGGCAGCCCCGCAATAAAGGGCTGCCTCCTCGCTGCCACGGTGATCCACTTGGGGCTGCGGGGGACGCACCTCCCAGGGTGCGGAACAGAAATGGAATTCCTTTTCGAAGGGTATGGGGCCTTAGCTCAGCTGGGAGAGCGCTACAATGGCATTGTAGAGGTCAGCGGTTCGATCCCGCTAGGCTCCACCATTCCACCGGTCTTGCCCCGTTACGGGCATGGAAGAACGGCAGAATGGCAATGGTTTGACATAGTCGGTCCTGATCGGGATCGCACGCTGGCCGACGAGTTCTCGTCCGCCGGCGTTTTTCGCGTCTCATCCTGCATCGTGCAGGCGGCGCATTGAGGAGTTGAGACGCGCATGTTCGATACGCTGTCTGATCGGCTGAACAATGTCTTCGACGCCCTGCGTGGGCGCGGGTCGCTCAGCGAGCAGGACGTGCGTGGCGCCATGCGCGAGGTGCGCGTTGCGCTGCTTGAGGCGGACGTGGCGCTGCCGGTTGCGCGCGACTTCATCAATCGCGTCACGGAAAAGGCCGTGGGCGCGCAGGTGCTCAAATCGGTCAAGCCAGGCCAGCAAGTGGTCAAGATCGTCAATGACGAGCTGGTGGCCATGCTCGGCGGGGACGATGCTGACGGCGAGGGCGTGCCGCTCAATCTCGACGTGCGGCCCCCGGCTGTCGTGATGATGGTCGGCCTGCAGGGTTCGGGCAAGACCACCAGCACCGCCAAGATCGCCAGGCTGCTCAAGGACAAGCAGGGCAAGAAGCCGCTGATGGCCTCGCTCGACGTTAATCGTCCGGCGGCGCAGGAACAGCTTGCCATTTTGGGCGAGCAGGCGGGCGTTGCCACATTGCCGATCGTTGCAGGCCAGCAGCCGGTGGATATTGCCCGGCGCGCGCTGGAAGCGGCGAAATTGCAGAATTCCGACGTGCTGCTGCTCGATACGGCGGGCCGTCTGCATGTCGACGAGGCCCTGATGGCCGAGATGAAGGCCGTTGCGGGCGTCGCCAACCCGGCCGAAGTGCTGCTGGTGGTCGACAGCCTGACCGGTCAGGACGCGGTAAACGTCGCGCAAAACTTCTCCAGCGAAGTGCCGCTTACCGGCGTGGTGCTCACCCGCATGGACGGCGATGCACGCGGCGGTGCGGCGCTTTCGATGCGTGCGGTGACCGGCAAGCCGATCAAGTTTGCCGGCACGGGCGAGAAGCTCGATGCGATCGAGCGCTTCCACCCGGCGCGCGTGGCCGACCGCATTCTGGGTATGGGCGATGTCGTCAGCCTCGTCGAAAAGGCCGCCGAGACGATCGACAAGGATGAGGCGGACAAGCTCGCCGAGCGGATGCTCAAGGGCAAGTTCGACATGAACGACCTTCGCATGCAGCTTTCGCAGATGCAGCGCATGGGTGGCCTTGGAATGCTGGCGGGCATGATGCCGGGCATGAAGAAGGCCAAGGCGGCGATGGCGCAGTCGGGCATGGACGACAAGGTGCTGGTGCATATGGACGCGATCATCGGTTCGATGACGCCCAAGGAGCGTGCCCGCCCCGAACTGTTGAATGCCAAGCGCAAGAAGCGTGTTGCGGCAGGCTCGGGAACCTCGGTGCAGGAGGTCAACAAGATCCTCAAGATGCACCAGGAAATGGGCCGGGCCATGAAGCAGATCAAGAAGATGGGCGGATTGAAGGGCCTTGGCGCCATGCTCGGCGGCGGCGGTGGCCTGCCCGGCGGCGGAATGGGTGGCGGCATGCCCGGTCTTCCCGGAGGAATGGGGGGCGGTGCCGGCGGATTGCCGCCCGACCTGCAGAACCTGCTCAACAAGAAGTAATTTCTATTAGATTTCTATGTGATTTGAATTGGAAAGGTAAGACATAATGGCAATTGCACTCAGGCTTTCGCGCGGCGGCGCCAAGCGTCGTCCCTATTACCGGATCGTGGCCGCGGACAGCCGTAGCCCGCGCGACGGCAAGTATCTGGAGCAGATCGGCACCTACAACCCGATGCTGGCCAAGGACGACCCGGCCCGCGTGAAGCTGGACGAGGATCGTGCGCGTTACTGGCTGGGTGTCGGCGCGCAGCCGTCGGACCGTGTTCTGCGCTTCCTCGATGCCGCAGGCGTCAAGGAGCGTGCCGGGCGCAACAACCCGAAGAAGGGTGAGCCGGGCGAAGCCGCCAAGGAACGCGCCGAGGAGAAGGCCGCCAAGGCTGCCGAGGCCGAGGAAGCTGCGAAGGCTGCTGCCGAAGCTCCCGCGGTGGAAGAAGTGGTCGAGGAGGCACCTGCTGCGGAAGCGCCTGCTGAGGAAACCGCGGCTGCGGAAGCTCCTGCCGAAGAAGCCCCCGCTGAAGAAGCAAAGACCGGGGACTGATTTCCTTGGGTTCTCCCAAGGCCTCTGGCGACAAGCCCGTCACGCTCGCGGCCGTAACCGGCGCACATGGCGTGGCGGGCGATGTCCGCCTCAAGCTGTTCGGGGAGGGCATTGCCTCTCTGAAGGCGCACAAGGCCTTCAATGACGGCGCGTTGACGCTCAAGAGCATGCGTGACGACAACAAGGGCGGGGCGATCGCGCGCTTCGCCGAAGCTGCTGACCGTAATGCCGCCGAACGACTGCGCGGCACGGTGCTTACCGTCCCGCGTTCGTCGCTCCCGCCGCTTGGACCGGGCGAATATTACTACGCCGATCTCATCGGCCTTGCCGCCGTGACGCCATCAGGCGAGGCGCTTGGCACGGTCGTTCTGGTCGAGAATTACGGTGCAGGCGACGTCATCGAGATCCAACGCCCCTCCGAAAGCGGCAAGCACGGCAAGAGCTTTCTTGTTCCCATGCGCCCCGAAGCGGTCCCCGAATGGGACGAATTGCGGCTCGTAATCCATCCCGATTATGTTGAGAGTTGAGCCCGGCGCCATGTTTGGTTAATCTCCCGTTCAAATAATAAGGACGGGACGAGATGGATAACATCGTTACGATGATGTCGGTGGGAGGTGGCCTGGCGGTCCTCGCGGCACTTGCCGGTGGATTGACGCTTGGCTTTGAACGCCTGCTGCCACGCTGGAGCCGCAAGAAACGCGTGTTCTGGGCCGCAGCTGTCGCGGTGCTTGCCCCCATGGCAGTCGTGTTTGGCGCTTATGTCCGCGACAATTCCGTTGTCGATACCGCACCTTTCATCATCGGTCTGTTCGTGCTGACGGCGATCACGTTGGTTCTCGGACTGATCGTCTGCCTGCCCGCTGCGTGGTTTGTTGACCGCCGGATGGGGGAGGTGCGGCCGATCCGCGCCAGGGTCGAGAACGATGCGGAGCATGGGCGCCCGATCGACGTTTAAGCCAGCGGTGGTTGCAGGCGGGGGCGGGCGCGCCTAACCGGGCGCCATGATCGTCGAACTGGTAATCTTTATCGCCGTGCTCTTGGTGCCTTTCGCCATCGGGTTCACACTTGCGCATTTTCGGCCCGGCAGCCGCAATCTGCGGAATGCTGCCTTCGCTTGCTTGCCGGTATGCCTGCCATTCTTTGGCTGGGCGCTCTGGGTTACATTGACACAGGATCTCACCTGTTCGCCCAAACCGTGTGAAGACATCGCACAGCTTTGGGTCATGGCCCTCTTTGTCATCGGCGTGCTCACCAGCGTCACCGGCTTTGGCGTTGGACTGCTCGGCGATACCTATGCCCGGAACCGGGCGCAAAAGATCGGCAAATGAGCTTCGCCGCCACTGTCCTGACGCTCTACCCGGAGATGTTTCCCGGCCCTTTGGGCATCAGCCTTGCCGGGCGCGCGCTCGAACAGGGCAAGTGGTCTTGCGAAACCGTACAGATCCGCGACTTTGCAACGGACAAGCACCGCACGGTTGACGACACGCCCGCGGGCGGCGGGGCGGGCATGGTGCTCAAAGCCGATGTGCTGGCTGCGGCGCTCGATTTTGTCGAGAATTCCCATGGCCAGGACACGCAGAATAAATGCATCCCTGTCCTGGCCCCTGTCCTGGCCATGACCCCACGCGGAAAGCCGATCACCCAGGCGCGTATCCGCGAACTTGCCGCAGGGCCGGGGGTGACGATCATCTGCGGTCGCTTCGAGGGGTTTGACGAACGGTTTTTCGATGCCCGTCCGCATGTCGAGCAAGTGAGCCTTGCCGACGTGGTCCTGTCGGGCGGAGAACCCGCCGCCCTGGCCATACTCGATGCTTGCATTCGCCTGCTTCCCGGCGTAATGGGCGCGCCTTCAAGCGGTACCGAGGAAAGCTTCGAGACGGGGCTGCTCGAATACCCGCAATATACCCGACCTCAGGAATGGGAAGGGCGCACGATCCCTGAAGTGCTGCGATCGGGGGATCATGCGAGGATCGCGGCGTGGCGAAAACGCCTTGCCGAAGATCACACACGGTTACGCAGGCCGGACCTTTGGGAGCGTTACAGTGACGCTCGGGACCGACCTGCCTCTGGCGCGCGGCGCGATGATTGAAGGAATACAGACGATGGGTCTGATCCAGGAGCTCGAGGCCGAGGCCATCGGAGCACTCAGCGAGGGGCGCGAAATCCCTCAGTTCCGCCCCGGCGACACATTGCGTGTCGGCGTGAAGGTGGTCGAAGGCACCCGCACCCGTGTGCAGAACTACGAAGGCGTGTGCATCGCCCGCAGCAATCGCGGCATGGGCAGCAATTTCACCGTTCGCAAGATCAGCTTCGGCGAAGGCGTGGAACGTGTGTTTCCGCTCTATTCGCCCAACATCGATTCGATCACCGTGGTGCGTCGCGGCGTCGTTCGCCGTGCGAAGCTCTATTATCTGCGCGGCCGTACCGGCAAGCGCGCGCGTATTGCCGAGCGGCGCGATAATATCGCCAAGTAAGGCGCTGTCTTATTTATCGGGGGCTCCCCCTCGCGACAAAAAGGGCGGCTCCCCATCTTCGGGAAGCCGCCCTTTTCGTATGTCGAGTATCGAGCGGACGAGGCGGCTGGGACCAGGGTTGCCCGTGTCGTCGCCTGCTTTCCCAAGAATGACGGCAGACAGTTAACACCGGGCTAACGGGCATGGTCAAGTTGCACTTACCAGACCCTGCCGGGCGGAATTGAGATTGCATGGGCGCGATGCCTCGCTAGGCAGCGTTCCGGCGAAAAACAGGAAATGACACGATGGGTTACAAGGTTGCAGTGGTCGGGGCGACGGGGAATGTCGGGCGCGAAATGCTCGCCATTCTGGCCGAGCGCGAATTCCCGATGGACGAGGTGGCTGCGGTCGCATCCTCGCGCAGTCACGGCACCGAAGTGGAGCTGGGCGACACCGGCAAGATGCTCAAGTGCAAGAACATCGAGCATTTCGATTTTTCCGGATGGGACATCGCCCTGTTCGCGGCTGGCAGCGGCCCGGCGAAGGAATATGCGCCCAAGGCTGCGGCAGCAGGCTGCGTGGTGATCGACAATTCCTCGCTTTACCGCATGGACCCGGACGTTCCGCTGATCGTGCCCGAGGTGAACCCGGACGCGATCGACGGCTACACCAAGCGCAATATCATCGCCAATCCGAACTGCTCGACCGCGCAGATGGTGGTGGCGCTCAAGCCGCTGCACGATGCGGCCAGGATCAAGCGCGTGATCGTCTCGACCTATCAGTCGGTTTCCGGCGCGGGCAAGCAGGGCATGGACGAACTGTTCGAACAGAGCCGCAACATCTTCGTCGGCGATCCGGCCGAGCCGAAGACGTTCACCAAGCAGATCGCTTTCAACGTCATCCCGCATATCGACGTGTTCATGGATGACGGATCCACCAAGGAAGAGTGGAAGATGGTGGTCGAGACCAAGAAGATCCTCGACCCCAGGATCAAGCTCAACGCCACCTGCGTGCGGGTGCCGGTATTCGTCGGCCATTCCGAAGCGATCAATATCGAGTTTGAGAACGAGCTGAGTGCCACGGACGCGATGGGCATCCTGCGCGAGGCGCCCGGCATCATGCTGGTCGACAAGCGCGAGGATGGTGGATACGTCACGCCCATAGAATGCGTCGGCGACGGCGCGACCTACATCAGCCGTGTGCGCGAGGATCCCACGGTCGAGAACGGCCTCACGCTGTGGTGCGTCTCGGACAATCTTCGCAAGGGCGCGGCACTCAACGCGGTGCAGATCGCCGAACTGCTGGGGCGGCGGCACCTGAAGAAAGGCTGACCCATGCGGCACACGAAGCTCCACGCGAAACGCCTTGTTGGCACGCTGTTGCTGGCATTGGCCAGCGCAGCCTGCTCGCAAGGAGAGGAGAGCGCGCCAGCGCAGCAGCAGGAGGTGGTGGACGTCGAGAAGCTCGAACATGTCGTCGACCTGCAGGCCACCGGGCTGGCCGTGCCTCCGCAGGGCGGTGAGGAGCAGCTGGACGTTCCCTTCGGTTCGCGCATGGAAGCGGCCGAGGCGACCCTGGCAGGCGTGCTGGGCGACAAACTGGCGAGCGCCACGAATGCCGAATGCCCGGCAGGACCGGTCGAGAGCAGCAGCTACGAGGGGCTGACGCTGAACTTCCAGGATGGCGGTTTTGTCGGCTGGATGGCCGAAGCGCCCTATTTGCCGCGCGAAAGCCGCGCGCAATTGCTGGCGAGCGACACAGTCACGCTGGTGGAAGGCAGCACGCTGGGCGAGGAATTCGTGATCGGCAACCCGGATGGCCTGTCGATCTCCGGCCTGTTCGACGCTGTGGGCGATGATGCGAAGGTCAGCCGTATGTGGGCGGGCGTGAATTGCATCTTCCGATAAGCGAGACAATTGCCGGTTTCGGCGGCACGAAGCTGGCTGTCCATCGGCTCGCTGCGGCGAATGGTGGTGGGCGGCCTGTCCTCATGCTCCACGGCCTGTTTTCCAGCGCGCAGATGAACTGGATCAAGTTCGGCCATGCCGCGCTGCTGGCGGGGCAGGGCTTTGAGGTGATCATGCCCGATCTGCGCGCGCACGGCGCCAGCGCCGCTCCGCACGATCTGGCGGATTATCCCCCCGACGTGCTGGTGAGGGACGTCTTTGCTTTGGTGGAGGCGCTGGGCCTCGAGGAATTCGACCTGGTCGGTTTCTCGCTCGGCGCACGCACTTCGGCCAGCGCGGTGATCGAGGGGTTGAGCCCGAGGCGGCTGGTGCTGGCGGGCATGGGTCTGGAAGGGCTGACCGGGTGGCACAGGCGCTCTGCCTTCTTCATCGATGCCATCGACCGCTATGACGAGATCAGGCACGGTGACCCGGCCTTTCTCGCCAAGCAGTTCATGAAGAGCATGGGGGTGGATCGGGTCGCGGCGCGCAGGCTGCTCGAATCGGTCAGGGACGTGAAGGTCGAGAGCCTGGGCCGGATATCCATGCCTACGCTGTTGCTGTGCGGCGAGGACGACAATGACAATGGTTCACCGCAAGCCCTTGTCGATGCGTTGCCCGATGCCCGGCTGGAACTCATACCGGGAACGCATATGAGCAGCGTCACTGAACGTGCAATGGGTGAAGAGATTGCGGCTTTTCTGTCAGCAGTCAGGGATTAAGGGGGTAAGGCCATGTCAGCGCGACTGGTCGAGATATTCCTTTCCGAAGAGCAGATCGGTCTGCTCGAAACGATCCTGTCCCGCCACACTCGGCGTTTCTGGCGCGAATCGGTTCCCGGCCGTCCCGAGAAATACAGCTGCATTGTCCAGCAACGCTACACCGAGCGCCTGCTGGTCGATCTGCAAAACAACTTCGCGGATGTACCCTCGTTCACGGCCTATGTCCTCGAACTGGAGGCGGTGGTGCCTCCGGTCATCGAATCCGCCGAAACTGAGCTGGATTTTCCCGATCGCCTGCGCCCGCCAACTGCGATCGAGCGTTTCTTTACCCGCGACCGGATCAGTACGGATGAGCTCTACGACGATATTGCTGAATCACTGAAGATCAGGCCGCATTATCTCGTCACGGCTCTGCTCTCCTCAGTCATTGCCGGCCTGGGCATGCGCAGCGGGCAGACAGCCGTGGTGATCGGGGCAATGATCATTGCGCCTTTGCTGGGTCCGACAATGGGTGTCGCGCTTGCCGCAACGGTGGGCGACGGGCGCATGGGCAAGGCGGCTGGTGTGGCCCTCTTGACAGGTGCTATCGTCGCCGTGCTTGCCGGTATGCTTGTAGGGTGGAGTGTGGAGATCGACCCGGCCATACCTGAACTGCGTAACCGAGCCATAGTGCAGCCAGCCGATATCGCCCTGGCGCTGGCCTGCGGGGCCGCCGGTGTTCTTGCGTTCAGCCGTGCCGCTTCGCTGACACTGGTCGGGGTGATGGTGGCGGTGGCACTGGTGCCGCCGTTATCTGCCACGGGTATCTATATCGCTGCAGGGTATACAGCGCTTGGACTGGATGCGCTATACCTGTTTGCCATCAACCTGGTTTGTGTAAACGTGGCCGGGATTGCCACATTCCTGATTCAGGGCCTTCCGCCGCGCAACTGGCGCATGACGAGCGGCATTCTGGCGGTCTGGGTACTGGCGCTGTTCCTGCTTGCCTCGTTGATGGCGGGTAAGCTGGTGTTCGGGATCGGGACTTTCTGAAGTACTGCTGAGCGCAGGCGGCGATTGGCTGTCGTGTAGTCGTCCGGAGCCCCACACCAAACAAAAGGGGCGCCATCCCGGCACGATAGCGCCCCTTTCTGTCTGGTATTAGCGAGAGATCAGCTGGCGCTGTCGTCCTCGTCAGTCTCTTCGGCAGCTTCGCCCTCTGCGGGCGCATCGCTGGGCAGTTCGCCAAGTTCGCGGTCGGGATCGAGTTCTTCGGTGAAGCCCTCGGCCTCGTTGCGTTCTTCGTCGTTCATCTGCGCGATCACGTCGACGCCCTGGCTCTGCAGCTCGGCCTCGTCGTCCGAACGGGCGACATTGGCCTTCACCGTCACCTCGACCTCGGGGTGGAGCGAGATAGTAACGTTGAACATGCCGATGGTCTTGATCGGCGCGCCCATGATGACCTGCTTCTTGTCGATATCGTGGCCCTTGTCGGACAAAGCGATGGCGACGTCGCGGACATTGACCGAACCGTAGAGCTGGCCCGAGTTCGAGGCGGCGCGGATCAGCACGATCTCTGCGCCCTCGACCTTGGCACCGTGCTTTTCGGCTTCGGTGCGTTTCTCGGCGTTCTCGGCCTCGAGACGGTCGCGATTGGCCTCGAACACCTGACGGTTCGCATCGTTGGCGCGCAGCGCCTTCTTCTGCGGCAGGAGGAAGTTGCGGGCATAGCCGTCACGTACGGTGACGACATCACCGATCATGCCGAGATTGGCCACGCGTTCCAGGAGGATGATTTCCATGACGAATGTCCTCCTTACTTAACGATGTAGGGGAGCAGGCCGAGATGGCGGGCGCGCTTGATCGCGCGGGCCAGCTCACGCTGCTTCTTGGCGGAAACCGCAGTGATGCGGCTTGGAACGATCTTGCCACGCTCGGACATGAAGCCCTGCAGCAGGCGGACGTCTTTGTAGTCGATCTGCGGCGCATCTTTTGCGGCGAAGGGGCACGACTTGCGACGACGGAAAAACGGACGGGCCATCAGTTACGATCCTCCCGGTCGGAGCGGCGCTTACGGTCGCGCTCGTTCTTGCGCATCATCGCCGAGGGGCCGTCCTCGTGCTCTTCCACCGCGATGGTGAGCCAGCGAATGATGTCTTCATTGATGCGGTTCTGACGCTCCAGCTCGGCGACGAGCGATCCCGGACCCTCAATATTGAGCATCACGAAATGCGCCTTGCGGTTGCGGTCGATCTTGTAGGCGAGGCTCTTGAGGCCCCAGGTCTCGGTCTTGACGACCTTGCCTTCGTTCGCCTCCACGATTTCCGTGGCGGCGGCGGCAAGCGCATCGACCTGAGCCTGGCTCAGATCCTGACGCGCGAGAAACACATGCTCGTAAAGAGCCATGTCACGCTTCCTTTCACTTCATGCCGATCGCTGACAGCTCCGCGGCGGTTCCGCGGGCGCCCCTCCGGCTTTCTTGAAATCCTGCGCAAACCGGACACCGTCTCACTGGAGAGGGCCGGGCGGCGAGGAAGGCGGGCACATAGCGCAAAGGGGGACGATTGCAAGCCTATCCGGGGCTGTTTCGATGGGATCGCAACAGTTGTGGGGCCAGCCCGCTCCCCCTTCCACGTGAATCAGGCGACGGCGCGGCGCATCCGGCGCAATTCGTCGACCCACAGGTCAACGCTCTCCCAGACATGGCCGTCGACCGCCTCGACCCGCCCGTCGGGGTGGATGATGTTCCAGCTGTCGTCCTCTGCAGCGCGCGGATCGACCACCAGCGGGGTGAGTCCGCGCTCGGCGCCGATCTGCCAGCCGATGATATTGGCCTTGATCAGCTCGATCTGGTTATCGTCGAAATAGGCATGGACGAGATAGGTGCCCGGAGCGGCCGGCAACATGCCCACGCCACCCGGGCGATACGACTTGACCATGCTATGCTCCCCTGATCTCGCTCGAAGCAGGGAGCCTAGCGACCAACTGGTTTCTAAAGGCTTGCCGTGGTGGCCCGTCAAAGGCCCTGAAGCAGTTTTTGTGCGAATGTCGTCAATGTGTCGTCGCGTGCGCCCATCACCACGATGCGGTCGCCGGGGAGGGCAAGTGCCCAGATGCGCGTCCGGCACTCATCGCGGGTCGGGTAATATTCGGCGCTGCCACCGGCTTCCTCGATCAGTCTGACGATGCGCTCGCTGCCTTCCGATCGATCGACAGTCCCGCCGAAATAGACCGGGTCGCACAGCAGCGTGTGATCTTCGGGGCCGAGTTCCCTGGCAAAGGTCTGGGCCAGTTCGTGGCCCATCTGGCGCAACGGGCCATAGCCATGGGGCTGAAAGAAGGCGATCACGCGGCCCGGCTGCGCCTTAAGCGTGCGCAAGGTGGCACGGCACTTCTCCGGATTGTGGCCGAAATCGTCAATCACGGTCATGCCGCTTTCGCTCTTGCCGATTATGTCGAAACGGCGCGCCAGCCCCGCAAAGCTTTCGATTGCGACCACCGCATCGCCAATATCGACGCCTGCCGCCACCGCCGCGCCGATGGCCGCGAGCGCATTGGAAAGATTGTGGCGGCCCGGCATCTTGAGCTGCAGCGGGTGGCCGACATCCTCGCGCCGGTCGACCAGCAGCGCGGCAATTCCGTCCGCTTCCTCGACAATGGTGCCGGGCTCGATGCCGATATCGGCCTTGGGATGAGTTATGCCGTAGGAGATAACCTGCTTTGCACGCGGGGCGAGCATGCGCGCTTCGTCATTGTCGAAATTGACTACCGCAGTGTTCGCCTTGGCGATGAAGCGGGTGAACAGGCCGCGCAATTCGTCGAGGCTCTTGTGGTCGAGGCTGACATTGAGCAGCACCGCCACGTCCGGATTATACAGCTCGATGGAGCCGTCACTCTCGTCGATCTCGCTCACGAAAGGCCTGCCGCTGCCCACTATGGCGCTGGCGAACGGCATTTCGGGCGAGGTGAAGTTCTTCATCACTGCGCCGTTCATGATCGTCGGGCGCATCCCTCGGCGCGCCAATATCCAGCCGAGCATGCCCGTTGTGGTCGATTTGCCGCTCGTGCCCGCGACCCCCAGCGATACAGAGGCGGCATTGAACAGGGCCGAAAGCAAGTCGGCACGGCTCATCCGCTCACAGCCCAGCATCGTGGCCTTGACGATCTCGGGCACGGTGTCTTCGATCGCGGCAGATGCGACCAGTACCTGGTCCTTTGAGGTCACGCCGCTGCCGTCCTGCGGGAACAGTTCGAATCCGCGCTCGGCCAGCCACTCGAATTTCTCCGGCGTGCGGCCCTGATCGTATGAACGGTCCGACCCGGCGACACGCGCGCCCATGCCCTTAAGGATATTGGCGAGCGGCAACATGCCCGACCCGCCAATGCCGCAGAAGAAATAGCTTTGCCTTGAAGGAGGCTGGCCCGTCGAATCGCTCATCCTTTCCATGCCTATTCGGGGTGTGGCGCTTTGTGAAGCGGATGGTAGAGGTGCAGGCATGACCACACGCATTGCTCTCGTCGCGCCCGGCAAGCCGATCCGGCGCGACCGTGCCGAGCGCGTCGCTGCGCTGGCGGCGGCGGAATATCCCGATGTAACGCTGCATTTCCACGAGCAATGCTTTGCCGAAACCGGGCATTTTGCAGGGGACGATGCCACGCGGCTTGGCGCGCTGCTCGAATGCGCGAATGATCCGGAGGTGGATGCGATCTGGTTTGCCATGGGCGGCTATGGCGCCAACCGCATCGCCGCAGATGCCATTGCCGGTATGGAGCAGGCGGCGCGCGGCAAAACGTATCTTGGCTATTCCGACAATGGCTACCTGTTGGCGGCGCTCTACCGCCACGGGATCGGTCGCCCGGTCCACGGCCCACTGGCAGGCGATATCCGTCGCGAAGGGGGCGAGGCTGCGGTGCGCCGCGTGCTCGACTTTCTGTCGGGCAAGGCCGCGCCGCCAGCGCCGTCCGAGGCCGACCAGCCGCAGGCCGCCTTCAATCTGATGACGTTGTCGATGCTGGTCGGTACCGAGCTGATGCCATATGTCACTGGCCACATAGTTAGCGTGGAAGAGGTGTCCGAGCATCTCTATGCCGTCGACCGGCTGTTCTTTCACGTTACCGAGCATCTCAAGGGCATTGCCGGGCTCAGGCTGGGGCGCATCTCCGACATACCCGAAAACGACCGGCCCTTCGGCTTCGAGGCCGAGGAGATCGCGCGATATTGGTGCGAGCGGGCCGGCATTCCGTATCTCGGCCGTGCCGATATCGGCCACGACGCCGACAATGCGATTATCCCGTTTGGATTGTGGTCCAAATCAGGGCAGGGGCTTGCCTGATTTGTCTCTCGCCCATAGGGCGCAGGCCAAGGAGAGACGGTCAGCATGATTGCATTTATCTTCCCCGGACAGGGTAGCCAGAAGGTCGGCATGGGCGTGGAGCTTGCCGAGGCCAGCGCCGCAGCGCGCCACACGTTCGAGGAGGTCGACGAGGCGCTGTCGCAAAAGCTGTTCGCCATTATGCGCGAAGGTCCGGAAGAAACGCTGACGCTCACCGCCAATGCCCAGCCTGCAATCATGGCGCATTCGCTGGCCATTTGCCGCGCGCTCGAAGAGGGCGGGGTGAAGCTGTCGGAGAAGGGCGCCTGTGTTGGCGGGCACTCGTTGGGCGAATATTCGGCTCTGGCGGCGGTTGGCGGCTTCACGCTCGCCGATACCGCCCGGCTGCTGCGCATTCGCGGCACGGCCATGCAGGAGGCGGTGCCGGTGGGCGTGGGCGCGATGTGTGCGCTGCTCGGCGCCGATCTGGAGAAAGCAGCTGCTTTGGCACAGGCCGCCGCGCAAGGTGACGTTTGCGATGTCGCCAATGATAACGATCCGGGCCAGGTGGTGCTTTCCGGCCATGCCACGGCAATCGAACGCGCCATCGAACTGGCCAAGGAATTTGGCTGCAAGCGCGCGATCAAACTGCCTGTGTCCGCACCCTTTCACTGCTCGCTGATGCAGCCCGCTGCCGCGCGTATGGCGCAGGCGCTCGCCGAATGCCCGCCCGCGCCAATGCGGCTGCCGCTCTATGCCAATGTCACCGCCGCCGAAGTCACCGACCCTGCCGAGGAGCAGCGCCTTCTGGTCGAGCAGGTGACGGGCCGGGTGCGCTGGCGCGAAAGCGTGTTGGCGATGGGCGATGCCGGGGTGACCAGGTTTATCGAGCTTGGCGGCAAGGTGGTCGGCCCCATGGTTCGCAAGATTCTGCCTGACGCCGAAGTGGTCAGCGTGGTGTCGATGGACGACATCGAGGCGCTGGCTAAGGAGATATGACCATGTTCAGCCTCAAGGGAATGAATGCGCTGGTCACCGGCGCGAGCGGCGGGATCGGCTCGGCCATCGCCCATGCACTGGCGGCTCAGGGTGCGCGCCTCGCCATCAGTGGCTCCAACTCGGAGAAGCTGCGCGTTTTTCGCCAGCAACTGATCGACGAACATCACGGCGACCATATCGAGATCACCTGCAATCTTTCCGATCCCGAGCAGGTCGAACACCTCGTTCCTTCGGCGCTGGGATCCTTCGGGACGCTCGACATCCTCGTCAACAATGCCGGGATCACGCGCGATAACCTCGCCATGCGCATGAAGGACGAGGAATGGGGCGACGTGATCCGGGTGAACCTTGAGGCGGCGTTCCGCCTGATGCGGGCAGCCTCACGTCCGATGATGAAGGCGCGTTTCGGGCGCATGATCAACATCACCAGCGTGGTGGGCGCCACGGGCAATCCGGGGCAGGCCAACTACACCGCCGCCAAGGCGGGCCTGGTCGGCATGTCCAAGAGCCTGGCGCAGGAGCTCGCCTCGCGCGGGATCACCGTCAATTGCATTGCGCCGGGCTTTATCCGTTCAGCCATGACCGAAGCGCTCGATGACAAGCAGAAGGAAGCGATCAATGCGCGCATCCCCATGGGCCGCATGGGCGAGGGCGGGGATATCGGCGCGGCGGCGGTATATCTCGCCAGCCGGGAAGCCTCCTACGTCACGGGGCAGGTGATGCATGTAAATGGCGGCATGGCGATGTTGGGCTAGGCGCGGCCGGTATCCAGCGCTGACGAGAGTCAAATGGCGCGCAAATCGCGGTTTATCCCCAATCTATCGGCCATTTTCGCATGCATCGCTTGCCGGGTCGGTCCCTCGCGCTAAGGGTAGGGCCGGATTAAGTGCAGTGCCCGGCGGCGGTTCGAAAAGGCCTTTCGAGCCTTCCGGGCGCGCGAAAATGGGGTTGATTTGCGATGAAGGCCACGATCGAGCGCGCCAATCTGTTGCGCTGTCTGTCCCATGTGCAGTCCGTGGTGGAACGGCGCAACACGATCCCGATCCTCTCCAACGTGCTGATCGAGGCTGACGAGGGTGGCAATGTAAAGATCATGGCCACTGACCTCGACCTGCAAGTTGTCGAGAACCTGCGCGCCAATTCTTGCGAGCAGGCCGGGGCCATCACCGTTTCCGCGCACCTGCTGTTCGATATCGCCCGCAAGCTGCCCGACGGCAGCGAGGTCAGCCTGGAAACCAGCGACAACCGCATGGTGGTAAAGGCCGGGCGCAGCCGCTTCCAGCTGCCGACGCTCCCGCGGGACGATTTCCCGGTGATCGTGGAGGGCGAACTGCCTTCCAGCTTCTCGCTGCCTGCCGCTCAGTTGGCCGAGATGATCGACCGCACGCGCTTTGCGATCTCGACCGAAGAAACGCGCTATTACCTCAATGGCATCTTCCTGCATGTCTCGGACGACGATGGCCCGGTGCTGAAGGCTGCCGCGACCGACGGCCATCGCCTCGCCCGCTACACATTGCCCATGCCTGCCGGTGCAGAGGGCATGCCCGATGTCATCATCCCGCGCAAAGCCGTGGCCGAGCTGCGCAAGCTGCTGGAAGAATCGCATGACCGCGATGTGCGCATCGACCTGTCGCCGTCAAAAATCCGCTTTGCAATCGGCGGCGAGGGCGGGGTGGTGCTCACCAGCAAGCTGATCGACGGCACTTTCCCCGATTACAGCCGGGTCATCCCGACCGGGAACGACAAGCTGCTGCGGATCGACCCCAAGACTTTTTTCGCCGGTGTCGACCGCGTGGCGACCATCGCCACCGAGAAGACCCGCGCGGTGAAAATGGGGCTGGAACCGGACAAGGTGACGCTTTCGGTCACCAGCCCGGACAATGGCAATGCGGCGGAAGAGCTGGCGGCTGAGTACAAGTCCGAAGCCATGGAAATCGGCTTCAACGCCAATTACCTCAAGGATATCCTCGCCCAGATCGACAGTGAAATTGTCGAGCTGCATCTGGCCGATCCAGGCGCGCCGACGCTGATCCGCAAGGACGAGAAGAGCCCATCGCTCTATGTCTTGATGCCGATGCGGGTGTAGGCGAAGCTAGGCCCCTTTCGGCTGCGGCTGCAGTAGATTGGCCTGTTCTGCAGCACCTGGTCGACAGGCCGAGTGCCAATGCTGACCAGTTGATCTGGTTTTTGTTCATCGCCGTGACAGAATAGCCGAGCCGGTCTGCCGGGCCGGTGAAGCGCCCGCGGGCCCGTTCCCTTTTTCACCGTTTGAGCGTTTCTTCCGCATGGGGATTTTCCGGGGGCCAGGAGAGTCGGAAATGCCGAATGAAACCAAATCCAAAGTAATGGTGGCCTCGATTGCCGGTCTGGCGCTGGCAAGTGCCGGGGCGGCCTGGGGTCAGGATGTTGCGCCGCTGCCGCAACCGGGAGAGCCCAAGCCGGGCCCGGAAATGCCGCCGCCAGAGGAGCCGCTGGCACCCGCACCCTTGCCCGAAGAGTTCCCGGCCGAACCCGATGAGCAGTTTCCGCCTGCCGAATCAGTTTCGCCCGAGGATCCAATGGCGCCGCCGCTGACTGACGAGGCCGAAATGGACCCGCTAGACCCGTCGCATATGCATGCCGACGAGGAGGCGGAGGCAGAAGAAAGCGAAGCGGATATGGCCCCGCCCGATGGGCAGGTCGCGCCGCAGCCGGACGAGATGCTCTAGCAAGGCTGGGGCATCAATCGCCCCGCGCGCGGATCATCGCCTCGATATCGGTGAACTTTTCGCGGGGCGAGTCCGAGCGCGCGGCGGCTTCCTCGGCGCCTTCGATCTTCTTCCAGTCGCGGAAGGTCACGATGTCGAGGCCGCGCTGCTGTGCAAATTTGTCGAAGCCTTCGCGGCCCGCCTTGCCGCCGGGGCCGAGCGTGCCCGAGGCAATGTCTTCGGCAATACGGTCAACCACGCCATAGCCATCCGGCCGGTTGGTCCCGATCGTGCCGGATGGGCCCCTTCGCGCCCAGCCAACGCAATAAAGGCCGGGCAAAATGCGCCCCTCGTCATTGGCGAAGCGACCGGCGCGTTCATCGAAAGGCACGCCGGGGATGGGTATGGTGCGATAGCCGATGCAGCTGACCACGAGGTCGGCAGGCAGACGTGCGGTCTTGCCCGTGCCGACCGCCCGGCCGCGTTCGAGCGCAGTACGCTCGATCTCGATTTCCTTGACCTTGTCTCCACCTTCCCTGGCACCGATGAGTGCCCTGGGTTGGGCGAAGAAGGCGAATTCGATCGCAATGGGCTTTTGCGCGCGGATGAATTCGGGCGTGGCGGCGAATTGCCGCAGCAAGGTTACCGATTTCCTGAGACCCGGTTCCAGCAGCGCGTCCTCGCCCTCTTCCGGAAGGTCGCCGGGCGCAACATGGGGTGATGCACGATCGAGCTTGCCAAGCTCGCCCAGTTCCTTGGGCGTCATCATGATCTGGTGTGGACCGCGCCGCCCGAGGATGATGATCCGTTCAAGCCCGGAGGTCTCGATCTTCTCCAGCGCATGGCCGACTATGTCGCTGCCCTCGAACTCGGCCCTGGTCTTGGAAAGAATGCGGGCAACGTCGAGCGCGACATTGCCCATGCCGATCACCACGGCGGTCTTGCCCGAAAGGTCGGGATTCAGCGAAGCGAATTGCGGGTGGCCATTATACCATCCGACGAAGGCGGCGCTGCCAAAGACATTCTCGAGCGATTCGCCCGGAATGCCCAGGTCACGGTCATGCGGCGCGCCGGTGGCGAGCACCACGCCGTCATAGAGCGCCTGCAGCTCGCTGATTTGCACATCGCGGCCCACGGCGACATTGCCGACAAAGCGGACATTTTCCGTCAGCGCCACCTTCTCATAGCGGCGCGACACCGCCTTGATCGATTGGTGATCGGGCGCGACACCGCTGCGGATGAGACCATAGGGGACCGGAAGAAGGTCGAAAATATCGATCCGGACATCCTCGCCGAAGGCCTTCTGCGCAGCCTCGGCGGTATAATAGCCCGCCGGGCCGGAGCCGATAATCGCAAGATGCCGCGCGGCCATTTGTCCTCCCCCACGAATTCCAGGTGGAATTGCATTGGTTAATCGCCCGCCCTGCTCCACATGCCAAGCCATTTACTGCACTATTCCGCAGAAATTCTTCCTTCGCAATTAACTCTTTTCCAAACGCAATTTGCGATACTAGCGCCATGAAGAGCGAGGATGTTTCCAACAGTCAGGCTGCCGCGCCACAGGATTGCGCGCCTTGTGCGTCCGCTGGCGGGGAATCGCGCGCCAATACCGATGCCCAAATTACCGCGACCAGCGACGATGCGATCACGCGGGGAGCAGATGGCGACCCTTACCCGGAGCAAGGCGGCGACCAGATGGGTTCATTGCCCGTTCGGGGGCGCAACAGGCAGCTTACCCTCGACCGACGCACGGGGCCGCGTCGAGAGCCCAACCCGGCCCGCGTGAAAGACTTCGCCGAACAGGTCATCGAGACCGATAATTTCCTGCCGACCAGCTGGAACTATCTCATTGCGGCAATGATCGCCTCGACCGCAGTCGCCATCTACTTGTCCGGAGGGCTGCCCCAGAATTCGACGCTGGTCATGTTGTGCGCCTCGCTTGTCCTGCTCGCAGTGTGCGGCACCTATTTCCGTGAGATTCCCCTTTCCGACAGGGTGGCACGGATGGTGGCCACCGGGCTCATAGTCGTGGCCCCCTGCTTCCTGTTCGGCCTTGGCATGATGCGTTGGTCGCTGATGGATGGTCTGCCATGGGATGCGGCGCTTGCGACGCTGTTATGCGTGGGGGGCATCGCTTCCACGCTGATGCGACGGCACCCGGCGACGATACTGGCTGCGCAATTATCCATCTGGTCGGCTGCGGTGGTGGCCAACGGTTCGTTTGCTGGCTTTTCGGCGCTGATCGTGGCCATCGGAGTTGCCGCCGTGATCGTGCGCGAGGAGGTCGAGCGCCAACGCGAGGAAAAACGCAAACGCCTCGCCCAGGAACAGGCCCAGGCGAGATCGCGCAAGATTCTGACGGAATATGAGGAAACGCGCCAGGGTTGGTTCTGGGAGACCGACCGCCGGGCACTGCTCACCTATGTCTCGGAACCCGTGGCGCAGGCACTCGGGGCCGAGCCGGGGGCGCTGATCGGAGAGCCTCTCATAAAGCTTTTCGCCGTCGATGCGGAGGGCGAGGAGGGCGTGCGGGCGCTAGACTTCCACCTGTCGATGCGCACAGCCTTTCACGAAGTCGCGTTGCGGGCGGCGATCGAGGGTGAGGAGCGCTGGTGGGCACTCAGCGGTCGCCCGGTACTGGGCGAAGACGACAGCTTCCTGGGTTTCCGCGGATCGGGCACCGATCTGACAGAGCGCAAGCGCAGTCAGGAACGCGCGGCGCGCCTGGCCCATTTCGATTCGCTTACCGATCTGGCCAACCGGTTCCAGATGACCCAGAAGCTCGAGGCCATTCTGGCCTCGCCGCAGGTGGAAAGGCGGGCCTGCGCCGTGCTGCTGCTCGACCTGGACAGATTCAAGCAGGTCAACGACACGATGGGCCATCCTGCGGGCGACGCGCTCCTGCAGCATGTGGCACGCCGGCTTGAAAGGGCCGTGGGCAAGTCTGGCCTGGTCGGCAGACTGGGCGGTGACGAATTCGAGGTGATCATCCCGCGGGCTGCCAGGCGCGAGGATATCGCCTGTTTGTCGGAAGAGATCATCAAGTCGCTGTCGCAACCCTATTCGATCGAAGGCCAGAATGTGAATATCGGCGTTTCGATCGGCATTGCTCTGGCGCCCCATGACGGGGTGGCGAGCGACAATCTGATTCGCAATGCCGACCTGGCGCTTTATGCGGCAAAGGATGCAGGCCGCGCACGCTATCACTTCTTCAGCGAGGATCTGCATGCCGAGGCCGAAGCGCGCGCAAGGCTGGAGATTGACCTGCGCGAGGCGATATCCTGTGGCGACCTGCAGCTGTTCTACCAGCCGGTTGTAAACCTATCGACCGAGAGCATTTCGAGCTTCGAGGCGCTGCTGCGATGGCACCACCAAGAAAAGGGCTGGATGCCGACGCACAAATTTATCGAAACTGCTGAGTATACCGGCCTTATTTCCGTCATCGGGGAATGGGCGCTTCGCACAGCTTGCGAGCAACTCGCCCAATGGCCAGAGCAAGTGCGCGTTTCGGTCAACGTGTCGCCGCTGCAATTCGCCAACCCCCAGCTTCCCTCCATCGTCACCAGCGCGATTACCAGTGCCGGAATCGACCCGGCGCGGCTGGAGCTTGAGATCACCGAAAGTGTCTATCTGAATGACGATGCCGGCACTGACGAGATGTTCGCCCGCCTGAAGGCGATCGGCGTCAGGTTGGCGCTTGACGACTTCGGGACCGGCTTCTCTTCGCTCGGCTATCTGAAAAAGGCACCCTTCGACCGCATCAAGATCGACCAGAGCTTCGTGCGCGGCGCCAGCGAAGAGGGAAATCGTAACCGCGCCATCATCGCCTCGATCGCCAACCTATCGCAGGCGCTGGGCATGGATACCACGGCGGAGGGTGTGGAGACGCTGGCCGAGCTAGACCTTGTCCGGTCGCTCGGATGTAGTCACGTTCAGGGTTTCATCTACGACAAGCCGATGGACGCCGCAGCGGCGACGGCGCGGCTCCAGTCCGGCCTCAATGCGCTGCCGGAAGGACCGCGCGAGCAGCGGGCGCCTCGCGAGTCCACGTTGCGCCCGGTGGTGCTGGAACATGATGGCCAGTCCTATTACGGTACCATGCGCAACATCTCGACCACGGGCGCGATGGTCGAGGGGTTATGGCACGTGCCGGTGGGCGCGCGGTTCCTCGTCCACCTTTCGCAAATGCACCGGGTCGAAGGCGTCACGCGTTGGTCCACGGGTAACCGGATGGGTCTGGCCTTTGAACAAGAGCTTGGCCATGATCGCGCCGGTCAAATCGAGGCGATCCAGGCGCCGGCGCCGGAACCCGGAGAACATTTCGCTGCGGATCGCGCGAACGGGGCTTCGAGGGGTGCTTGTTAGCGAAAAAGTAAGCCTGCCCTTTTACTTCTCGAAGATGAGCAGGTGCCGGTTCGTGATGGGTTTATTGCAAGGAGAAGGGCTTTCATGGGCATGCGCGGTCTCTTGCGCAAAGTTGGCGGCGGCATCGATATGTCGGCCGGTGTTGAACCCATGTCCGATGCCCAGAAACTTGCGCTTTTCCAGACGCTAGAAGAAAGCGAGGTTGCCTGGTTCTGGGCGACCGATGACCAGGGCCGACTGATCTACCTGTCTCCGGGCGCACTTGCGCGGTTTGGGAAGGATACGAACGTGCTGGGCATGCCGCTGGGCAGTCTGGTGGAAACCGCCGATGACACCGGCGAGTTCGGCGGTGAGCGGCCGCTCAGCTTCTTCATGGGGTCGCGCAGCAAGATCCAGGACCTGACGGTGCGCCTGAAGGGGCAGGATCGTGAGGTCTGGTGGGCGTTGACGGGCCGACCGATCAACGACCAGCGCGGCAATTTCGTGGGATTTCGCGGCAGCGCCAAGGACATCACCTCGCAATTCGTCCATCGCCGCGACGAATCGCGCATGGCGCAGTATGACGCACTTACCGGACTTGCCAACCGACACCGCATGACCAACAGGCTCGAAGCCATGCTGGACGCTTTCAGGGCGGCCAGACGCAGCTGTGCCCTGCTGATGCTCGACCTCGACAAGTTCAAGCAGGTCAATGACAGTCTTGGTCATCCTGCCGGCGACGAGCTTCTGCGCCAGGTCGCTCAGCGTTTGCAGAAGATCGTGCTCGCCCCGGCAGAGATCGGCCGGCTGGGCGGCGACGAATTCCAGATCATCATCCCTGATGTCGATGATCGTGGGCGTTTGGGCGACCTTGCTGGTCAGATCATCAAAATGCTCTCGCAGCCCTATTCGCTGAATGGCGACCGGGCGGCCATCGGAGCCTCTGTCGGCATCGCCATCGCTCCCTATGACGGGGTGAGCAGCGAGGAACTGGTCGAGAGCGCCGACCTGGCGCTGTACGCCGCAAAGGGCGGGGGCCGGGGGCAGTATCGCTTCTACGGTGTCGAGCTGGCCAGCGCGGCGGCGCGTCAGCGCGAGATCGGCGAGGAATTGCGCCACGCTGCCGACCGCGACCAGCTGTTGCTCCATTACCAGCCCATTGTCTGCGCGAAGGACAATCAGGTCGTGGCCTTCGAGGCGCTGCTGCGCTGGCACCACCCGGACCTGGGCATGATCCCGCCCGAAACCTTTCTGCCCATCGCCGAGGACCTGTCCATCATGGGCACACTGGGCGAGTGGGTCATCCGGCAGGCCTGCCATGATGCATCGGAATGGCCCGGCGAGATTCGCGTGGCGGTAAACATCTCGGGGCAGCAATTCGCCGCGAGCACTTTCCTCGATCTGGTCAAGGAAGCGCTTGAGGATTCGGGGATGCGCCCAGGTAGACTCGAGCTGGAGATTACCGAAAACGTGTTCATGGGCGACCAGGCGCTCGTCGATGCAACCTTCATGCGGCTGTTTCGCATGGGCGTGCGCCTGACGCTTGACGATTTCGGGACCGGCTACGGTTCGCTGGGTAATTTGCGCCGTGCGCCATTCGATCGCATCAAGATCGACCAGAGTTTCGTCCGCAATTCGGTCGAGCCCGATTCGGCCGATGCCGCGATCATTACCTCGATTGTCAGCCTGGCCGAGGCCCTTAGCATCGAGACCGTTGCTGAAGGCGTTGAGGCGATGGACGAACTCAAGATGGTGAACGCGCGCGGCGCCGACTTCGTCCAGGGCTTCATCTTTTCGCGCCCGATCACGCATGAGGAAGTGCTCGGGCGGCTCGATGCGGGCGAGTTCACCTATGAACCCGTCGGACCCGACAAGCAGCGTTCCGACAGGCGTACGCTGTTCCGTCGGATCGGCGTCATCCACGAGGATCATCGCTATGACGCGGTGCTGCGCAACCTCTCGCGCACCGGCGCGATGATTGAGGGGCTGCTTGACGTGCCGGTGGGCACTGACCTGGTTCTCGACCTTGGCGAAGGGCAGCTGGCGGTGGCCACAGTGCGCCGCTCGCAGGATGCGACTCAGGGTGTTGAATTCGAAACCCCGCTCATCAGCGATGGAGCGCAGGGCCTGTGCACGCGTTACCGCATCTCGCCCTATGCGCTCGCTTCGGCCGGGATGCCGCTCGAATCGTTGAGCGGGCAGACCAGGACCAGCGTGTTGCAAAGCGTGCCCAAGACGCCGCCGCGCTTCATGCAGGTCGATGTCCATTCGGTTGCCAACCGCGCTGCATAAAACTTGGGCCTGACGTTCGGTCCCGGCACTTGGGGCCTGAGGCTTATGCATTGTCCTGCTGACAGGGGCGCCGACGGGCGCTAGAGGCGCGGTCATGTCCACAGACCTGTCGCTGATCCGCAATTTCAGCATCATCGCCCATATCGACCATGGCAAGTCCACGCTTGCCGACCGCCTGATCCAGGAATGCGGCGGCCTGACCGCGCGCGAGATGAGCGAGCAGGTGCTCGACAACATGGATATCGAGCGCGAGCGCGGCATCACCATCAAGGCGCAGACCGTTCGCCTCAATTACACGGCCAGGGATGGCAAGACCTACGAGCTGAACCTCATGGACACGCCGGGCCATGTCGATTTCGCCTATGAGGTCAGCCGCAGTCTCGCCGCCTGCGAGGGCGCGCTGCTGGTGGTCGACGCGGCGCAGGGCGTGGAAGCGCAGACACTGGCAAACGTCTACCAGTCGATCGAGCACGACCACGAGATCGTGCCGGTCATCAACAAGATCGACCTGCCTGCGGCCGAGCCCGAGATGGTCCGCAAGGAGATTGAGGACGTCATCGGCATCGACGCGTCCGAGGCGGTGCTGACCAGCGCCAAGTCGGGCATCGGCATCGTGGAGGTGCTCGAAGCGGTGGTTGCCAAGATTCCGCCGCCAACGGGCGACCGCGACGCGCCACTCAAGGCCATGCTGGTCGACAGCTGGTATGACCCCTATCTGGGCGTCGTGATCCTGGTGCGGGTGATCGACGGCTGGCTGAAGAAGGGTGTCGATGTCCGCTTCATGCAGGGCGGGACGCAGCATCTGGTTGATCGGGTGGGCTGTTTCAGCCCCAAGCGCACCGATTTGCCGGAAATCGGGCCGGGCGAGATCGGCTTCATCACCGCACAGATCAAGGAGGTTGAGCAGGCGCGAGTCGGCGACACCATTACCACGGTGAAGGGCGGGGCAGACAAAGCGCTCGCCGGCTACAAGGAAGTGCAGCCGGTGGTGTTCTGCGGGCTGTTCCCGGTCGATGCCGCCGATTTCGAGAAACTGCGCGAAAGCATCAGCCGGTTGCGGCTTAACGATGCCAGTTTCAGCTTCGAGATGGAGAGTTCAGCGGCGCTGGGCTTTGGTTTCCGCTGTGGCTTCCTCGGTCTGCTGCATCTGGAAATCATCCAGGAACGCCTCACCCGGGAATATGATCTCGACCTGATTACCACGGCGCCTTCAGTGGTTTACCGCATCCAGCTTGGCCATACCAAGAACGAGGAAGCCAAGGTCATCGAGCTGCACAATCCGGCCGATTATCCTGACCCCAGCCGCATCGAGACGATCGAGGAACCGTGGATCAAGGCGACGATCTACACGCCCGACGAATATCTCGGGTCGATCCTGAAGCTGTGCCAGGACCGGCGCGGCATCCAGACCGACCTGACCTATGTCGGCGGGCGTGCGCAGGTCAGCTATGAATTGCCTCTCAACGAGGTTGTTTTCGATTTCTACGACCGGCTGAAGTCGATCAGCCGCGGTTATGCCAGTTTCGATTACGAACAGATCGGGCTGCGCGAAGGCGACCTGGTAAAGATGAACATCCTCGTCAACGGTGAGCCGGTCGATGCGCTCTCGCTGATCGTCCACCGCAGCGTGGCCGAGGAGCGCGGGCGTGGAATGTGCGAGCGCCTGAAGGATCTGATCCCGCGCCATTTGTTCAAGATCCCGATCCAGGCCGCGATCGGCGGCAAGGTAATCGCCCGCGAGACGATTGCCGCCATGCGCAAGGACGTGACCGCCAAATGTTACGGCGGCGACATTTCCCGCAAGAAGAAGCTGCTGGAGAAGCAGAAGAAGGGCAAGGCGCGGATGCGCGAATACGGCAATGTCAGCATCCCGCAGGAGGCCTTCATCGCCGCGCTCAGAATGGGCGATGAGTAGCGCGTCCACTGGGGGGCGCCCTCTTTCCTCAGCCTAATTGGCGCTGTTCGCTGCTTCGACCTTGCTTTCGACCACATCGAACTTGTCTTCGACCCGATTGCCGAGGCTGAGCATGGCGCCCGCTGCCGACACTGCAATCAGGGTTGCGATCAGTCCGTATTCGATCGCGGTGGCGCCGCGATCATCGGCCCTCAGCCTACTTGCGAATGTCATCGATGTCTCCGGCCTGCATAAGTTTTGTCAATGACTGCAGGGCTTTATGGATGCACGATGAAAACGTGGACAATGCCCTATTAGGCATTCCACCGGTCCTCCCCGTTCACGAACGAGCTTTACGCCATTGTTTTCCGGCGCTCTGCTTGCGGCTTCACTTGGCGTTCACCGCGCTGCTGGCTATAGGCCGCTATTATGACCCATTCGTGTTTCACGCGCGCCGCCGCCGGTGCGTCAATCGCTGCTCTTGCTCTTGCCCTCGGGGCCTGTTCTTCGCTTGGCGGGGGCGGAGGGCCGAAGGAAACGGCCTTCGTCGCGCGCGACGTGGAATCGCTCTATGCTGCGGCCAAGGAAAGGCTGGATCGGGGCGACCTGCGCACTGCCGCGGCTCTGTTCGACGAGGTTGAGCGCCAGCACCCCTATTCGCCCTGGGCACGCCGCGCCACGCTGATGAGCGCGTTCACCTATTACGCCCGCCGCGACTACACGCTGGCGATCCAGCGGGCGCAGAACTTCATCTCGATCCATCCGGGCAACAAGGATGCGCCCTACGCCTATTACCTGATCGCGCTCAGCTATTACGAGCAGATCAGCAATGTCGAGCGCGACCAGGCGGTGACCCGGCAGGCGCTGCAGGCGCTGACGGAGGTGCAAAGGCGCTATCCGCGTTCTGAATATGCCGCTGATGCCCGGCTCAAGGTCGACCTTGTCAACGATCACCTTGCCGGCAAGGAAATGGAGATCGGCCGCTTCTACGAGCGCACCGGCAAATGGCTGGCCGCACAATTGCGTTTCCAGAACGTGATTAAGTCCTACCAGACCACCAGCCACACGCCCGAGGCGCTTTATCGCCTTACCGAGACCAGCCTTGCGCTCGGCCTGCCCGAAGAGGCGACGCGCTATTCCGCCGTGCTCGGGGCGAATTATCCGGGCAGCGAATGGTATGAGAAGGCCTACGACCTGATGCGGGAAGAAGTTCCCAGCCTTGCCCTGGGGAACTAGCGGTCCATTTTCTCCGTGCGACGGGCAGCACTAATCTGGCCCCGCCAATGTGGGGCGGGCGGTCAGTGGATCCCGTTGCCGAAAATTACCCGTAGGCGCGAATCGGTTCGCTGGCGTGTGTATTGGCCTCGCTGTTGACCTTCTTGAGCGCCTCGAGCTCGTGAAGGTGCAGGGCCCTCTCGAGCTTCACGCCCGCCAGGCCGTCATGCGACCAGCGGATCGTGGCCGGCATTTCCCGGTCATCGTCGAGATAGAGGCACACGCTGTCGCCGACGTCGTAGCTTGCATCGCCGAGGCAAGAAATCCTTGCACCTTCGGAAGATAGCTCGATCATCAGTCCGTCGCGCGGCTTGGTTCGTCCAGCCTTCAACTTGACCGGAAGGCGTACGGCAAATCGCTTTGAGGCACGGATCGCAAAGACCGTCATGGCTGTTCCTTGTCAGGCCCGCTGGCCGATATTCTTCGATTGGCAAACATTCAGCCACGAAATGCTTAACATTTTCTGGCGACCCATTGCCTCGGTCCTGCGGGCGTTGCGATTTGGCCAGCCGCGCCGTAAGGAATCCGGGCCGTCATGCTGACCTCGCTCGCGATCCGAAACGTAGTCCTGATCGAGGCGCTCGATCTCGCCTTTGGGCCCGGCCTTGGCGTGCTGACCGGTGAGACGGGGGCTGGCAAGTCCATCCTTCTGGACGCTTTGGGCCTGATACTGGGCGACCGCGCCGACAACGCACTTGTGCGCTCCGGCGAAGAGGCGGCCAGCGTTACAGCGACCTTCGAGTTTTCCCGCCATCCCCACGCTCTCGCCACTGCCTTGGTTAACGCCGGAGTCGAGTTGGAGAGCGGCGAAGCGTTGATAATTCGCCGTCAGCTGAAGGCAGACGGGGGGTCTCGCGCCTTCATCAACGATCAGCCGGCCAGTGTTTCGCTGTTGCGGCGAATCGGCCCGGGACTGGTCGAACTGCACGGTCAGCACGACGACAGGGGCCTGGTGAACCCGCGCGGGCACCGCTCGCTGCTCGACAGATATGCAGGTGATGGCGTGGGCGATACCGCCACAGTCTGGGAGGATTGGCAGGAGGCAGAAGCCAGGCTGGAGGCAGCGCGCGGGGGCATTGCGCGCGCTCTGGCCGACCGCGATTTGCTGCTGGCCTATTTGTCCGAACTGACCGCAACCGAACCCGAAGAGGGTGAGGAGGAGCGCCTCGCGCTGGCCCGCGCCGATATGCAGAAGGGCGAAAAGCTTTCCGGCGACCTGGAGGAATTGCGCAGCCTGTGGGACGGTTCCGACTCGCCTTTGGCCCGCCTGCGCGGCGCGGCGCGGCGACTCGACCGCATCGCCGGAGAGGACGAGCGCTTGGCCGATGCACTGGAAAGCCTCGATCGTGCGGTAATAGAAGCGGGAGAGGCAGAGGAGAAGCTCGCCGCTGCTGCCGAGGCGCTGCAGTTCGACCCTGCCGAGCTGGACCGGATCGAGACGCGGCTGTTCGAATTGCGCGCGCTGGCCCGCAAACACGAATGCCGCGCAGACGAACTTCCTGCAAAAATGCGCGAGATGCGCGAACAGCTCGATGCCATCGAACATGGCGAGGCGGATATTACCGCGCTGGAACGGCGCGTGGTGGAGACGCGAGAGACCTATGTCGCGGCGGCGGAAGCTAGACATGATGCGCGGGTCGCGGCGGCTGTGCGGCTGGATTCGGCGGTGGCGGGTGAGCTGGCGCCGCTCAAGCTGGACGCCGCACGCTTCCTTACGCAGGTGACCGTGCTGCCCGAGGAGCAATGGGGTCCGAATGGTATGGACCGGGTGGAATTTCTCATCGCCACCAATCCGGGCGCCGATTTCGCGCCGCTTGCCAAGATTGCCAGCGGGGGCGAGCTGTCGCGCTTCATCCTGGCGCTGAAGGTCGCGCTGGCCGAACAGGGCGGGGCGGCGACGGTGATCTTCGACGAGATCGATCGCGGCGTGGGCGGGGCGGTGGCCTCGGCCATTGGCGAGCGGCTGGCGCGGCTGGCCAGCGGAAGCGATGGTGCGGGGCAATTGCTGGCGGTCACGCACAGCCCGCAGGTCGCGGCGCGTGGCGGCATGCACTATCTCATTGCGAAGAGTTCGGAGGGTGTGGTGACCCGCACCTCGGTCCATTTGCTCGACCCTGATGGGCGCAAGGAGGAGATCGCGCGGATGCTCTCTGGCGCGGAGGTCACCTCCGAAGCGCGCGCCCAGGCCGACCGACTGCTGGAAGGGGTATGAGATGAAACGCGTGATCGCCGCCGCAACGATGGCCCTCGTTCTTAGTGCCTGCACAAGTGCCGAAGAGAGCGGTTCGGACAGCCCGCCGCAGCTCCCACGGTTGGACACCGAGATCGAAAAGCCGCAAATGGCACTCGCTGACCATATGCTGGGCAGCTATTTTGCCAGCGACATACCGATGCGCCCGACCGTGTGCATCGCCACGTCTAATGGACGTGAGGAGGTGGCTCTTGAACAGGGATGGGAACGCGAACTGATGGCGCGTTATCCGGCGCTGGCGCCGTTCTCGCGCTGCGAACAGCGGGATGGGATCTGGCAGGATGCCAAAACGGGCCTGCCAGCGCTGATGCTTTCGCTGCACAGTTTCACCTGCGTTTCGGCTGCCAGTTGCAGCGGTGTAGGTGAATACAAGTTCGGACAGACCAGTTCCGGCATCAGCCAATACGGACTGGAATGGGGCGGGAAGCGCTGGATCTTTACGCGCGAAGACCAGCTGCCGGGCGCGGAGTAATGCAAGGCATCACCGAAGCCGAAGCCGCGAACGAGCTGATGCGGCTTGCGAAGGCGATCGCGAAGCACAACCGGCTCTACCATGCAGAAGATGCGCCGGAGATCCCCGACGCCGAATATGACGCGCTTGTGCGCCGCAATGCCGAACTGGAGGCGGCCTTCCCGCATCTGGTCCGCCCGGACTCTCCTTCGCAGGAGGTGGGGCACGACATCGCCGCCTCGCCGCTGTCCAAGATCCCGCATGAGGTTCGCATGATGAGCCTCGACAACGCCTTTTCCGACGAGGAGGTGGCGGAGTTCGTCGCGCGGGTGCGGCGCTTCCTGGCGCTGGGCGAAGATGACCCAATCGCCTTCACCTGCGAGGACAAGATTGACGGCCTTTCGTGCTCGTTACGCTACGAAAATGCTGCACTCGTGCTTGCAGCAACGCGCGGTGACGGATCGGTGGGCGAAAACGTCACCGCCAATGTCGCCCACATCGCCGATATTCCGCAAAAATTGGATGGTGAGGTGCCCGAAGTCTTCGAGATTCGTGGCGAAGTCTACATGTCGAAACAGGACTTTACCGCACTTAATGCGGCGCAGGAGGAGGCCGGCGGCAAGCTGTTCGCCAATCCGCGCAATGCTGCGGCCGGGTCACTGCGGCAGAAGGATGCAAGCGTCACCGCGAAGCGCCCCCTGCGCTTCCTCGCGCATGGCTGGGGCGCGGCCTCTGACGTGCCCGCTGAAACCCAGTTCGAGATGATGCAGCAGATCGCCGCCTGGGGCGTGCCGGTCAGCAATTTCCTTACCCGCTGCGACGGGCCGGAGGGCATGTTGCAGCATTATCGCAGCATTGCCGAGGCGCGCGGCGGGCTGGGCTATGAGATCGACGGCGTCGTCTACAAGGTCGACCGGCTCGACTGGCAGAAGCGACTGGGCTTCGTCGCCAAGGCACCGCGCTGGGCGATGGCGCACAAATTCCCGGCAGAGCGGGCCGAGACCACGCTGGAAAGCATCGACATTCAGGTTGGGCGCACGGGCAAGCTCACCCCGGTCGGGCGGCTGGCACCGGTGCTGGTGGGCGGCGTCACCGTCACCAATGTCACGCTGCACAATCGCGACGAGATCGCGCGGCTTGGCGTCAGGCCGGGCGACCGGGTGGTCATCCAGCGCGCGGGCGATGTGATCCCGCAAGTGGTCGAGAACCTGACGCGCGAGGATGAGCGCCCGGCCTTCGCCTTCCCTGACCATTGCCCCGAGTGCGGCAGCGAAGCCGTTGCCGAAGAAGGCGAGGTCGATGTGCGCTGCACGGGCGGGCTGATCTGTCCGGCCCAGCGCACCGAGCGGCTCAAGCATTTCGTCAGCCGTGCCGCGCTCGATATCGAGGGGCTGGGGGAAAAGGCCATCGACCAGTTCTTTGCCTTGGGCTGGCTGGAAAGTCCGGCCGATATCTTCCGGCTGAAGTTTCGGCGTGAAGATATCCTCGCGCTCGATGGTTGGCAGGACAAGTCTGTGGACAATCTGTTGGCAAGTATCGAGGCCAAGCGCGCGCCTGATGCCGCGCGGCTGCTGTTCGGGCTTGGCATCCGCCATGTGGGTGCGGTCACGGCGCGCGACCTGTTGAAGCACTTTGCCACACTGCCGAAGCTGCGCGAAACCGCGGGCAAGGCGCATTCAGGCGATGAGGAGGCGGCTGCCGAACTCACCAGCATCGACGGGGTCGGGCCGGTCGTGGTCGAGGCGCTGGGCGACTTCTTCCACGAAGAGCACAATCAGTCTGTCTGGGACGACCTGCTCTCCGAACTCGACCCGCCGCCCTATGTCGTCGAAACGCGTGACAGCCCGGTGGCTGGCAAGATCGTGGTCTTCACCGGCAAGCTGGAAACCATGAGCCGCGATGAGGCCAAGGCCCAGGCCGAACGGCTCGGTGCGCGGGCGGCAGGGTCGGTCAGTGCCAAGACCGATCTCGTCGTGGCGGGTCCGGGGGCCGGATCGAAGCTGAAAAAGGCCGCCGAACTCGGCATAGAAGTGATCGACGAGGCGAGCTGGGCGCAAATCGTCGAGGCCGCAGGCTAGGGCGCGGCGACCCACTTCATCACGCCGCCGGCAAACGGCGTCCACCGGCCCATCTTCATGCCCGCTATCGCCAGCGTATCGCCTACCCAGCTGTTGCAATTGTCGAGCATCGTATAGCTGCCGCGCGCCGCGTAATAGGTATCAGACCCGTAAGTGGCTTGCAGTTCCACGCGCGTTTGGCCCGGCGCCACTTCAGGCAACTTGGCTTCTATGGCGACGACCAGTCGGCGATATTGCTCCGGGTTCAGGCGAACCGGTCGCAGGTCTTCACCAAAGCGGGGGCGAACATAGTGGCTCACCCGTATGACCGAGGCGCCGCCCACCGTTGCGATCCTGAGGGCGGTCGCCGCCTTGAGGTCGCCCCAGGTCGGGACCGCGAGGAACACTTCGCGCTCGCCCCAGCCGATGGCGATATGGGTCGGCAGCTGGCCGTCCTTGCGCCGCCTCCCGGCGCTGGGAAAAGTCTCACGCCAGTCCTTTTCCGGCGAGACGACAGGCACGACGATACCGGTATGCGTGCCGTTGCTCTCCACCATGACCGTAATGCCGCTCTCCGCCTCGATCCAGCCCGCATTGCGCGGGATCATGCTGCCGATCCACCCGGCGAAGCCATAGAACGCGGCGATGGTCAGGATCGCGCCGAGAAGCCCGCCGAGCCAGCGCAAGGCCCGTATCAGGCGCGGTCGAAAGTGTTTCAGCCGCGAAAGCGCTGTCGCAGCCATAAGATGTTCCAGTCGCCGCGAACCAGCCGTGCCTGCAGGCGCATGCCGGCCTTGCGATAGGCCGCGCGCAGGGCTTTTTCCTGCGTGGTCAGCAGCCCTGCCAGCAGCACATTGCCGCGCGGTGCCAACGATGCGGCGAAATCGGGCGCAAGGTCGATCAGCGGCCCGGCGAGGATATTGGCGATGATCAGGTCATAGGGCGCGCGATCCGCCAGCAAGGGGTCGTCCATCCCCTCAGCCACGGTAAAGGCGAGGTCGCCACGCCCGGTGCCCAGCGGCACGCGATTGGCCAAAGCATTGCCGATCACCGCGTCCTCGCACACCGGGTCGATGTCGCTGGTGATGGTGTGGGCGCGTGGCCACAGCGTCATCGCAGCGAAGGCGAGCAGGCCGGTGCCGGTGCCGATATCGGCAATATTGCGGACCAGAACCCCGCGCGCCTTCATGGCTTCGAGCATCGCCAGGCAACCAGAGGTGGTCTCATGCTGACCGGTGCCGAACGCCTGCGCGGCAGGAACAACGAAATCGACCGAGCCGGGCGCGGTCGCGGCGGGATGATCGGGCGTGCGCACGCAAAAGCGCCCCTCGCGCACCGGGTCCACGCCCTTCTGGCTTTCGACGATCCAGTCGGTCTCGGGAAGTTCGTGGGCCCTCAGGCGCGGCAGCCTGCGGTCGAACAGCGCGCGCATTGCATCGCGAACGGCCTGGGTCGGACGCTCCTCGACATAGGCGTCGATCTGCCAATCGTCGGGCCGGTCGGACGCAACTTCGAATGCGGCGAGGACGATGGCTTCGTCCCATGTCTCGTTGGCCTCGCGTCGCGCCAATGCCTCCTCGACCTCGGCCTTCGTGCCGAGCGCGGTCAGTTTCCAGCTCATCGGGCCTCCTCAGCCAGCCGCGCGTCGAGGCGGGTGGCGATGCCCTCGGCATAGGCGGCGCACCCGCTGGCGTCGGTCAGGCCGTGCTCGCTTGTCATTCGTGTCCTCATGTCGCTGGCGGAAGGGTGCGGGGTGAGCAATATGTCGCAGGGGATCGCACCGACCGTTTCGATCGCGGTGCGGAATTGCGCGACATAATCGGGATGGTCGGAGAAGCGATAATCTTCGGCACTGACCGGCGACAGCGAATCGACATAGGCGATCACGCGGCAGTCGGTGCTTTCGCAACTCCACCATTGCCAGCTGAGCGCACCGGGCGTGTGGCCGGGGGTTTCGAGCGGGATCAGCGAGAGTTTGCCGAGCGAGACGAAATCGTAACTGGCCACTTCTCGCGATACGTTCACCGGCTCGAACGGATCGAGCGAGGTTTCCTGCGGGTCGCCCGGTTGCGGCTGCCCGCTCCGCATTGCGGCGGCGGCGGCGTGCGAGGCGATGGCCTCGGCACCGCTGGCGCGCTGGATATAGGCGAGGCCGCCCACATGGTCGTGATGTTCGTGGGTGTGGAGCAGGATCTTCACGTCCTTTATGGAAAAGCCCAGCGCTTCGATATTGGCTGCCACCAGCGGCCCGCCGCCCCTTGGCCCTCCGTCGATCAGAATGTGCCCGTCCTCGCCGGTGACGAGGATTGCCCCGATCCCGCACGTGCCGACATAATAGCTGTTGCCATGGATGCGAAAGGGCGGCCCGGGCTTGTCCCAAATGTCCCAGTCCTCGCAACTCTCGGCCCAGACCTGCGGGCCTGCGGGCGCGACCTCCACCGGCGGGCTCATCTGCGCGCCCGAACAGGCTGCCAGACCGGTGCAGGCGAGGGCGCCAGCCAGCCTAGCGGACATAGCTTGCTCCATTGGCGTCGATCACTGCGCCGGTCATGCTGGCCGGGGCATCGAGCGCGCAATAGGCGGCGATATTGGCAATCTCGTCGGGTGTGGCGACGCGGCCCAGCGGAATGTCGGCAAGCAATCCGGGGCCGCCGCGGCTTTCCAGGTAATTGTCCGCCCCATATTCGTCCTTGGGGGCCGTGTCGGTAAAGCCCGGCGCGATCGCGTAGCTGAGGATGTTGTCCCTGGCATAGGCGCGCGCGATGGTCTTGTGCATCGCCAGCATCGCGCCCTTGCTTGCCGCATAGTGCCAGTGATCGGGCGAATCGCCGCGATGACCGGCCCGGCTGGCCACGTGGACGATCCGGCCGCCGCGTCCGCGTTTCTGCCAGTGGCGGATGGCGAATCGGCTGAGCAAGGCGGCGGCGGTCAGGTTGATCCGGATGGTATCTTCCCATGCGTCGAGCCAGTTGATGTCCGAGCTTTCGATCGGATTGGCCTCGAACTGGCCGGCATTGTTGACCAGCACATCGACATTCCCGTCGCCGCGCGACAGCGCCTCTTCCCACAGCATTTGCGGGGCGGCAGGCTCGAGGAAGTCGGCCGCGACCATATGCCCGTCATGCGTGGCGGAGGAGTGGCCGACGACCCGCGCGCCGCGCTGGCGCAATTGCACCGCGATGGCTTCGCCTATCCCCCTGCTGGTGCCCGTAACGAGAATGCATGTCATCGCGTTCATGCCTCTAGCCTGCCGCGCGCCCTTGCGGAAGGGCGACCACAATCGAGGGCACGCTTGCCTCACGTGTTACATTCGTTAAGGGACAGTCGCGAAGTCACCGGCAACGGACACAGGAACGGATACAGGTCCATGGCGCAACGCCCGCTCTCACCTCACTTGCAGATCTGGAAATGGGGCCCGCACATGCTGGTCTCGATCCTCCACCGCGTTGCTGGCGATGGCATGGCGCTGGTCGGCCTGCCGGTCCTGCTGTGGTGGCTGGGCGCTTTGGCGAGCGGGCCGGAGGCCTATGCGACCTTCACCGCTGTGGCAGGGTCGCCGATCGGCATTCTGGTGCTGGTCGGCATCAGCTGGGCCTATTTCAGTCATCTCTCCTCGGGCCTGCGGCATTTCGTGCTCGACATGGGCGCAGGCTACGATCTCGACACCAATCGCCGCTACTCGGTCTTCACCGTGGTATCTGGCGTCGTGCTGACCGCCGCCTTCTGGGCGGCCATCCTTCTTATCTAGAGCTGGGCGGAAACATGGGTAACGGAACATCGATCGGCCGGGTGCGCGGCCTTGGCTCTTCACATCACGGTGCGCATCACTGGCTGATGCAGCGGGTCACGGCGGTGGGCAATCTCGTCCTCACCATCTATTTCGCGGTCTCGCTTCTGCTCCTGCCGAATTTTGCGTTTGAGACGGTCTCCGCCTGGCTTTCCGGGCCCGTGCCCGCCGTGGCGATGGCGCTGCTGGTGATCAGCGTATTCTGGCATGCACGGCTGGGTCTGCAGGTTCTGATCGAGGATTACGTGCACGAGACCGGCACCAAGGTTGCTGTTCTGCTGTTGCTCAACCTTGCCGCTTTTGCAGGCGCCGCCTTCGGACTGTTCTGCATCGCCCGCCTCGCTCTTGCTGGAGGTGCCGCCTGATGGCCCGCAATTCCACTTTCGAAATCAACGGCCAAGCCTATCCGATCGTCGATCACAATTACGATGTCGTGGTCGTGGGCGCCGGCGGATCGGGCCTTCGCGCGACGATGGGCGCCGCCGAGGCAGGCCTGAGGACCGCGAACATCTCCAAGGTCTTCCCGACGCGTTCGCACACTGTCGCGGCACAGGGCGGTATCGCCGCCTCGCTCGGCAACAACACCCCCGATTCCTGGCAATGGCACATGTTCGACACCGTTAAGGGTTCGGACTGGCTGGGCGACCAGGACGCCATCGAATATCTCGCGCGAGAGGCCCCGCAAGCGGTCTACGAGCTGGAGCATGCGGGTGTGCCTTTCAGCCGCAACGAGGACGGCACTATCTACCAGCGCCCGTTTGGCGGGCATATGCAGAACATGGGCGAAGGCCCGCCGGTCCAGCGCACTTGCGCCGCCGCCGACCGTACTGGCCATGCGATGCTGCATGCGCTGTATCAGCAGAGCCTGAAATACGACGCCGACTTCTTCATCGAATATTTCGCCATCGATCTGATCATGGCGGGCGAGGGTGAGAACCGCCGCTGCGTCGGCGTGATCGCCATGTGCCTGGACGATGGCACGATCCACCGTTTCCGCAGCCACGGCGTGGTGCTGGCGACGGGCGGCTACGGTCGTTGCTATTTCACCGCCACATCCGCGCATACCTGCACCGGCGATGGCGGTGGCATGGTGCTGCGCGCCGGCCTGCCGCTGCAGGACATGGAATTCGTGCAATTCCACCCGACCGGGATTTACGGCGCGGGCGTGCTGATCACCGAGGGCGCGCGCGGCGAGGGCGGCTACCTCACGAACAGTGAGGGCGAGCGCTTCATGGAACGCTATGCGCCTTCGGCAAAGGATCTGGCCAGCCGCGACGTCGTCTCACGCTCGATGGCACTGGAAATGCGCGAAGGGCGCGGCGTCGGCCCGGACGGTGCCTTCATCAATTTGCATCTCGACCATATCGATCCCAAGGTGCTGGCCGAGCGGCTGCCCGGTATTACCGAGAGCGGCAAGATTTTCGCCGGCGTCGACCTTACGCGCCAGCCGCTGCCCGTAACCCCTACCGTCCATTACAATATGGGCGGCATTCCGTGTAACTATCATGGTGAGGTCGTAACGCTTGGCCCCGATGGCAATCCGGATCATGTCGTGCCTGGCCTGTTTGCCGTGGGAGAAGCGGCCTGCGTGTCCGTCCATGGTGCCAACCGCCTGGGCTCCAACTCGCTGATCGACCTCGTGGTGTTTGGCCGCGCGACCGGCTTCCGCCTGAAGGAACTGATCGCGCCGGGCGCCAAGCACGATGACCTGCCCGCCGACAGCGCCGATCTCGCGCTCTCCCGGCTCGACCATTTCCGCCATGCCGATGGTGGTTCGACCACCGCCGAGGTTCGCCGTGAAATGCAGCAGACCATGCAGAAGCATGCTGCGGTGTTCCGCGACAGCGCCCTGCTGTCGGAAGGCAAGGAAATGCTGGTGGGCGTCAACAAGCGAATGCAGGACATCAAGGTCCACGACCGTTCGCTGATCTGGAACAGCGACCTCATCGAAACGCTCGAACTCGACAATTTGATGGCGCAGGCCGTGGTGACGATGAATTCGGCGGAAAACCGCAAGGAAAGCCGCGGCGCCCACGCGCATGAGGACTTCCCCGATCGCAACGATGCGGAGTGGATGAAGCACACCGTGGCCTGGTTCGAAGGCTGGGGCGGAAATGGCGGCGGCGTGAAGATCGATTACCGTCCGGTGCACGAATATACGCTCACCGACGATATCGAATATATCAAGCCGAAGAAGCGGGTTTATTGATGCGGCTGGTAGTGGGGTTCGCGGCGCTGACAACGGCGCTTTTTGCTTCCCCCGCTGCTGCCCAGCTTTCCGACCCAGAACAGGTCATGGTCTCCACCATCGAGGATGGCTTCGAGACTGACGTTGCGATGCTCGAAAAGCTGGTGAACCAGAATTCGGGCACGCATAACCATGCGGGCGTGAAGGCGGTCGCCGACATGCTAATCCCCGAATTCGAAGCGCTGGGCCTGACCACCGAGTGGATCGACCAGAGCGCGCAGGGGCGGGCCGGGCATCTTTTCGCCCGGCACGAGGGCATGTCCGGCACGACGAAGATGTTGCTGATCGCGCATCTCGATACGGTGTTCGAGCCTGATAGCGGCTTTCTGACCTTCACGCGCGAAGGCGACATGGCGATCGGCCCCGGCGTCGATGACGACAAGGGCGGTATCGTCGTGATCCTGGCAGCCCTGCGCGCGATGAAGGCGGCAGGCACGCTCGACGATGCCAATATCGTCGTGGCCATGACCGGGGACGAGGAAAGCGCCGGCAGCCCGCTGGAGGCAGCACGCGCGGACCTGCTGGCGGCGGGCGAATGGGCCGATGTCGCGCTCGGCTTCGAGGGATTGACGGTCGAGGCCGGGCGTGATTACGCGGTCGTGGCGCGCCGCTCCTCCAACAGCTGGGCGCTGACCACCAGTGGCAATACCGGCCATTCATCGAGGGTCTTCGGCGAAGAAGCTGGCTACGGCGCAATCTACGAGATGGCGCGCATCCTCGACGCCTTCCGGCGCGAGCTGCCCGAGGAAAACCTCACCTACAACGTCGGGCTGGCAGTCGGCGGCACGCCTGCCGTGCTGGCCGAGGACGGACTTTCGGGAACGGCCGTGGGCAAGACCAACATCATTGCGCCCACCGCTTCGGCGCGCGGTGACTTGCGCACGATTTCGCAGGAGCAGACCCAGCGGATTGCGGCGGCGATGCAGGCGATCGTCGATGACAATCTGCCCGGCACCGATGCCGAAATCACCTTCGCCTTCCGCTATCCGCCGATGGCGCCCACCGAAGGCAATCGTGCGCTGCTGGCGCGGCTCAATTCGATCAATGCCGATATAGGCCTGGAAGCAATGGAGGAGGTGCCTCCCTCGAAACGCGGCGCCGCGGATATCAGTTTCGTCGCGCCGCTGGTCGATGCATCGCTTGAGGGCTTCGGTCTGAACGGCGAAGGGGGTCACTCGCCGGGTGAGAATGTCGATCTGAGGAGTGTGACGCGGCAGGCGCAACGCGCTGCAATTCTGATGAGCCGGTTGGCGAACGAGACACCTGCGCGCAATTGACCTTATGCAGATGCGACGCTGAGCCTAGTCGGCCGATCCATCCTCCACCACCCGCGCATCGGTAATCACCACCGGCTCGGCGAGCATTTCGCCTATCATCCAGCCTTCGCCCTTTTCCAAATCGATCGGGGCGGCGTGGATTGCCTCGACCACATCCATGCCCCTGACTACATGGCCAAAAGCGGCAAAGCCGTGTTGGCGATAAGGGTCAGAATTGTCCGGATCGGCGTTCATCGTTGGCAGATCGCGCAGCAGGATTGAAAAGTCGCCATTTGCCGTTCCCGGTTCGCCCATCGCCATCGACAGTGCGCCCCGCATGTGCAGAACGCCGGTCTCGTTGGTCGGTTCATGCGCAATGGGCGCGAGGATTCGGTCCGGATGGTTCTGCGCACCGCCCTGGATCAGGCCGTTGGGCTGCTCTCCCCATTCGAGGCGCATGGCGCGATAGAAAACCGTGCCGTCAAAGCGGTCCTCCTCCACATAGCGCAGGAAGTTGCCGGCCGTGATCGGGGCGCGCTCAGTCTCCAGCGCAATGGTGATATCGCCCATCGTGGTTTCGAGCACGATTTGCACTGTCTCAGGTGCGCGAGGCGTCGCCTCCCGGGCCTCCTGCGCGAGGAGCGGAGCGCAAGCCAGTGCCAGCACGGCGGCACCCCATATGCGCGTGATAGCGATTCGGTCAGGCATGAGAGCTATGGTGCACCGGAGCGTGATGCTGGGCAACTCATGGCGCAGTTCACACAACATTCAGTTCGTCGCTGACAAGGCACGGTTCAACGACGGCAGTGAACATGAATATGAGGGACGAGTGAGATGGCAAAAGAGATCGGCAAGGAACGCAGCCCCGGTTTCAGGCTGTTCCTGGCGGGTGTCGTCGCAATCGTCCTGATCGTCCCGCTCATGATGACCTATGCCCTGGTCTATGACCGCGAGCAGCAATCGCGGACCGCGCAGGCATCGATCACCGAGGGTTGGGGCGGGGCGCAGACCATCACCGGCCCGGTCCTCGTCATCCCCTTCATGGAGAACGCCACCCGCACCGAGACCGTGGACGGCCAGACCCGCAACACCGTGACCCGCGTGCGGCGCGAGCTGTTCGTCTCGCCAGCCTATCAGACTATCGACACCGCCATCGACCCCGACCGCAAGGGATATGCGATTTACGAAAGTGTGGTCTACGAAACTGACGTTAACGGCACGGCCAGCTTCGCTCTGCCCGACGATCTTGCGCGGCACGGCGTCCGGCGCGATGCGCTGCTGTTCGGCCAGGCCGAAATGCGCTTTGGCATATCCGACCCGCGCGGGCTGAAGGACGATGCCAGCGTCACCGTTTCTGGCGAGCCTTCGCAATTGCAGCCCGGCAACGGGGCGATGGCAACAGGAGGCTCGGGCTTTTCAACCTTCATCGACTGGAATGGCCATGGCACGCTCGATGTCGAGTGGCGCTATGGCCTTCGCGGCAGCCGTTCGCTGTCGCTGGTCCCGCGTGGCGGCGAGACGGAGTGGCATGTCACCTCGCCCTGGCAGCATCCCAGCTTTACCGGCAGTTTTCTGCCCGACAGCCGCGAGATCGGCGAGGCCGGCTTCACCGCCAGCTATGATGGAATTACCAACCTTGCCCTTGGCCGGGCACTGGTTTCCACCGAGGAGAGTGGCGACGTCCAGCCAGCCAGTATCGCGCTGGTCGATCCGGTCGATCTGTACAGTCAGGTTGATCGCGCGGTGAAATACGGCTTCCTGTTCATCGGCTTTACCTTTGCCGCCTTCCTGATGTTCGATATCGTCGGTGGTGCGCGTGTGGCATCGGCGGAATATCTGCTGGCGGGCGCCGGGCTGGTGCTGTTCTTCGTGATGCTGCTGGCCTTTGCCGAGATCGTCGGCTTTGCCTTCGCCTATCTGATTGCCGCGGGCGCAATCATCGGCCTGCTCACGGCCTATAGCGCGGCGGTGCTGGGCACGTGGCGGCGCGCAGGGTTTATCGGGGCGATGCTGACCGGCCTTTATGCACTGCTCTATGTCCTGCTGAACCTGGAAACCTACTCGCTGCTGATCGGCTCATTGCTGCTCTTCGCGGCGCTGGCCGGGATCATGTATGCGACCCGCCGGGTTGACTGGACTTCGGTCGTCCGGGGCGAGGGCGAGGATGCTGGCACGCAGTGATCCTGCGCCTGCCGACCAGACACTGCCGCTCAGGGATTTGGTAGGGTTTGACTGCTATCCCTAACCCGACATTACCCAAGAGGAATTTGTTGATGTTCGGCCTGTTCAAAAACAAGCGCGCGCCGCAGGGTCCGGTGCATTTCGACCTTGGCGCCGAATTCGCGTGCCCGGCGCAGGACGTTTATGCGCTGATCGACTGGGCCAGCCCCCACAATACCAAGCGCCAGCTTGGCCATGAAGTCATGCCCGTCGTAGGCATCAAGGGCCGCTTCCGGATGATCCTCAACAGCTTGCCCGATCATATGTTCGAGCTACAGGAAATCGGTGCCGATCCCGGTCGCCATTACGCCTATGTTTGCGAGATCCTGCCGCCTTTCGGTGCTCTGGTGCGCACGAGCGAATCCTTCCAGATCGAACCGCTGGGTAATACATCGTGCAAGGTGACCGTGCGGACCGAGGCAACCTTTGAAGAGGGGATGACCTACAAGGATTTTCAGCAGGAGGTGATGGTCATGGCATCGGCCTGCCAGTCGGCGCTTGAAAAGCTGCGTATCCAGGCCGAACATGGCACCGATGCGCTGAGAGCGGTCGAGACCAAACTGGTTCTCTGATCCCGGCACGGGCCGCCTAACGGCGTCCCGCCCAGTAGTTCACCCGGCATTCAGACTACAATTGCAGACGTTTCATCTACGTATGTAGTCTACAGGGAAGCTGGAGGGGTGCTGGTAATGGATACATTGGCAGATTCCGCCAAGGCTCCGGAGCGCATAAGCGAGGCCGAACATGCGGTAATGGAGGTGCTCTGGCGCCGCAGCCCCCGGAATGCCGCCCAGGTTTGCGATCATCTTTGCGCCGCGCGCGACTGGTCCATTCCTACGGTCAAGACGCTGCTCGCTCGGCTGGTTGCCAAGGGCGCATTGGCGACCAGGCCCGATGGCCGCCGTTTCCTTTACACCCCACTGCTTGAACGCAGCGACTATGTCGGGACCGAGATCCGCCGCCTGGTCGACCGCCTGTTCGGCGGCCGCGCGGCCCCGCTCCTTGTCCATCTCGTCCAGTCCGAACCCTTGAGCCCGCAGGACATTGCAGAGATCGAGCGGCTGCTTGCGGAGCTCAAGAAATGAGTGGCGCGATGCTTGCGTTCCTCGGCGGCAAGATGGACTGCGCCGGCGCGCTTACCTGACTGAAGCGGACCTGATCGCCCGGCCGCGCCCTAGCGGCGCAGATCTGCGAAAGTGTCGCACTGGTCCTCGTCGGCGGTGCGGATGCCGCGCTGCAGCCATTCCATGCGCTGGGCGCTTGAACCATGGGTGAAACTCTCGGGATTGGCGGCCTGCCCGGCATTGCGCATGAGCGTGTCGTCGCCGATGGCGCTGGCGGCCTGCATGCCTTCTTCGAAATCGCCTGATTCCACCAGGTTGCGGTTCCGCCCCGCCCAGACGCCGGCATAGCAATCGGCCTGTAACTCCATCCGCACCTGCAACCCATTGGCATCGCCGGGATTGGCCTGTTGCGCGCTTCTCACCTGTTGGGCGAGGCCGGTCAGATACTGGACGTGGTGGCCATATTCGTGGGCCATGACATAGTACCGGGCGAAATCGCCAACTGCGCCCATCTGGTTCGCCATCTGGTCGTAGAAGCTGGTGTCGATGTAGATGCCCTGGTCGGCGGGGCAATAAAACGGGCCCATCGCGCTCGACGCGGCGCCACAGCCCGAGCGGGTGCCCCCTTGGTAGAAGACGAGCGTGGGCTGCTGGAACGGGATATCGGCATCGGCGAACAGCGGCTGCCAGGTTTCGTTGAGCGAACCCAGCGCGTTGCAGCTTTCAGTGGAATAGGAATTATCGTCGCAGATCTCGGCAGCGCTTTCGTTCGATGCGACCTGGCCTTGCGACTGCGGCGCGCTTTGCTGTGTGCCCTCGACCATGCCGATCATCTGCGCGGGATCGGCGCCGAACACGAACACGCCCAGCAATACGATCACGATGCCGCCACAACCCAGGCCACCGGCACGCATTCCGCCACCGCCACCGCCGCGACGGACATTGACCGAGCCGGGATTGAATGGATTGAGCCTCATGCAAGCAATTCCCTCTCTTTGCCGCCCGCTTTCGCCGGATCGACCTTGTGCAAAATTCAACCGAACCGCGCAAGGAATGTTCCGGATGGCGGGGATGTGCGACCGCCACCCCTAGCACCTGCAACACAGTGCGGTTACATGGGCCGCCACGACTCGCTCGGCGTCTCTCTCACTTTGGGGCGCGGCACAAGATATGGTGGCATATGGAAATCGAGACCGGCCTCACTTTTGACGACGTCCTGCTAAAGCCGGCGGCCAGCGAAATCCTGCCCAGTCAGGCGAATACGCGGACGCAGCTGACGCGCGGCATCGCGCTCAACATTCCGGTCATTTCCGCCGCGATGGACACCGTGACCGAGGCCGAGATGGCCATCGTTATGGCGCAGCTGGGTGGCATCGGTGTGCTCCACCGCAATTTGACAGTCGAAGGCCAGTGCGATGCCGTTCGGCGCGTGAAACGGTTCGAGAGCGGCATGGTCGTCAATCCGATCACCATTCACCCCGATGCGCCTTTGGGCGAGGCGCAGGCGCTGATGACGCAGCATTCGATCAGCGGCATTCCGGTGGTCGATGGCAATGGCCGACTCGCCGGAATCCTCACCAATCGCGACGTGCGCTTTGCCGACAACCCCGCCCAGCCGGTACGTGAACTGATGACCAGCGAGAACCTTGCGACGGTGGGCGAGGACATCACCCAGGAAGACGCGCGCCGCCTGCTGCATACCCGCCGGATAGAGAAGCTGCTGGTGGTCGATAACGACTATCACTGCGTCGGCCTGATCACCGTGAAGGATATCGAGAAGGCGGTCCTCAACCCCGACGCCACCAAGGATGTGGCGGGGCGCCTGCGTGTCGCCGCGGCGACCACGGTGGGCGACAAGGGTTTTGAACGGACAGAGGCACTGGTCGATGCCGGATGCGACGTCATCATCATCGACACTGCGCATGGCCACAATCACGAAGTGGCCAGGGCGGTGGAGCGGGCGAAGAGGCTTTCCAATTCCGTGCAGGTGGTGGCCGGCAATGTCGCCACTGCCGAGGCGACACGGGCCCTGATCGATGCAGGCGCAGATGCTATCAAGGTCGGCATCGGGCCGGGCTCGATCTGCACGACGCGGATCGTTGCGGGCGTGGGCGTTCCGCAGCTGACGGCGATCATGGATGCGGCAAGCGCGGCTGGCGATGTTCCGGTGATCGCGGATGGCGGCCTTCGCACCTCTGGCGATGCGGCCAAGGCACTGGCGGCAGGCGCCTCGACGGTCATGATCGGTAGCTTGCTGGCAGGCACGGAAGAGGCACCGGGCGATACCTTCCTCTACCAAGGGCGCGCCTATAAGGCCTATCGCGGCATGGGCAGCGTGGGGGCGATGGCGCGCGGCTCTGCCGACCGCTATTTTCAGCAGGACATCAAGGACCAGATGAAGCTCGTGCCCGAAGGGATCGAGGGGCAGGTGCCGTTCAAGGGCCCGGCGCGCGACGTCGTTCACCAATTGGTCGGCGGAATAAAGGCGGCGATGGGCTATACCGGCTCGGCCAGCATCGCCGATCTGCGCGAGCGGGGGCGGTTCATTCGCATCACCAATGCGGGCCTGTCGGAAAGCCATGTCCACGACGTGTCGATCACGCGAGAGGCACCGAACTATCCTACGCGCTGAGGTCCTTGGGCAAGTCATGACCAGGCCATGACGCCGTCGGCGCGGGTTCAGGCCGCGATCGAGATACTCGACCTGGTGGTAAAGGCCGCGCGCGGCAAGGGCGCGCCTGCCGACCGCATTCTGGCCGAGTGGTTTCGGGGGCACCGCTTTGCCGGGTCAAAGGACAAGCGGGCAATTCGCGAGCACGTTTACGCCGTAATCCGCGCCTGCGGACCGGTCCCGGCGAGCGGACGGGCGGCAATGCTGCGTCGGGCGGAAACTGACCCGGAGATCGCGGCTCTTTTCGATGGCTCGCAATATGGGCCGACGCCAGTTTCGCCGCGCGAAGAGCCGGCCGATGGCGGGATAGCGCCCGACTGGCTGGAGGACCGGCTGATTGCCGCGGACGTGACCGAGGAGATGGCGCAATCCTTGCTCGAAAGGGCGCCGCTGGACCTCAGGGTTAACAACCTCAAGGTAACTAGAGATATGGTTAATATCCCTGTGGATAAGCTGTTTACGGCTGCGCCGCAGGGCCTGCGTGTCCCATCCGGGTCGCAGGTGGAAAGCTGGGACGCCTATCTGGCGGGCGAGATCGAAATCCAGGATTCCGGCAGCCAGCTCGCTGCGCTGGCCGTGGTTGCGCAGCCGGGCGAGACAGTGATCGACTTATGCGCGGGCGCGGGCGGCAAGACGCTCGCGCTGGCTGCGGCGATGGAGAACAGCGGCACCTTGCTCGCCTGCGATACCGATCGCGGGCGGTTGTCGCGCCTGCCTGACCGTGCCGGGCGTGCGGGCGTGACGATCGCGCAGAGCCTGCTACTCGATCCCGGACACGAGGCGGAGGCACTGGCCGAATGGCACGGCAAGGCCGATGCGGTCCTGGTCGATGCCCCGTGCTCGGGCACCGGGACCTGGCGGCGCAATCCAGAGGCGCGCTGGCGGCTCGACCCGGCGGAGCTGGCGCGGCTCACCCAATTGCAGGCGCGGCTTTTTGCGCTGGCGGCCACGCTGGTCCGACCCGGCGGGCGGGTCTGTTACGTTACCTGTTCGCTACTCGATGAAGAGGGCGCGAAGCAGGTCGACGCCTTTCTTGGCGCGCATCCGGGCTGGCAGTCACGCGATCCCGGCTTGCCGCTTGGCGAGAAGCGCGGGGCAGGCCTGCGGCTCGACCCGTATCATCATGGGACCGATGGATTTTTCGTCGCACTCGTAACGAATGCATGTTAGCATCTTCGATGATGGCCGAAAGACGCCACCTTGAGAGGCTCGCCCTGAAGGAGTTCGCGATGCGCTACAGCCCCGTTGCACTTTCTCTGTCGCTGCTATTTGCAGTCAGTGCCAGCGGGATTTATGCGGGTGAAGAGCGTGGCGATCCGCGTGCAATTGCACTGGCGACGCAAGGGCGCGCAGAGCTCGAGTCTGGCGAAACGCAGGCGGCTATCGATGCGTTTGAGGCCGCGCTGGCTGTCGATCCGTCCTATTCTCCGCTCTATGTTGATCTGGCCGACGCGGCACGTGCCGAAGGGCTGCAGGGCAAGGCGATCCGCTTTTACCGTGAGGCGCAGGAGCGTGATCCGAAGAATATCGCTGCAATTTCGGGCGAGGGCGAGGCGCTGCTTGCACGTGGCGCGGTGGAGAAGGCGCGCGCCAATCTCGCCAGGCTGGAAGATCTGTGCGGCGGCGATTGCGCCGAGACGCGGCAACTCGCCGCTGCGATCGCCAACGGGCCGCGCATTCTGTCGGCAGAGGCGGGTTCGACCGAGCGGCCTGTTTCCCAAAACTGATCGGGCCTGAACGGTACCGAGAGGCACCTAACCTGCATTGGGGCGCTCCTGGCGGCGCTTTTACAGGTCCGGTTTGAACGCCGCGACGACCGTTTCGTAGATCTCGCGCTTGAACGGCACTATCAGATCGGGAAGCAGGTCTGCATCGACCCATTTCCATTCGCAGAATTCGGGGTGCTTGTGCGCCTCCAGGTCGATGTCGCTGTCAGAGCCGGAAAAGCGCACCAGATACCAGTTCTGCCGCTGTCCCTTGAATTTGCCCTTCCACAGCTTGCCCTGCAATTCGGGTGGCAGGTCGTAGAACAACTCCTGCTCGAGTCGTTTAATTATGGAAAGGTGCTGATTGCCGATACCGGTTTCCTCGCCCAGTTCGCGCAGCATCGCCTGGTCCAGATCCTCGCCATCGTCGACACCGCCCTGCGGCATCTGCCACCAGTCGCCTTCCTTGTTGTCGATCCTCTTGCCCACGAAAACGAGTCCGTCTTCGTTCACCAGCATGGTTCCAACACAGGGCCGGTAATCGGAGGGGCGATATTGCGATTTGTCAGGCGTGATCATGGCAAAAGCACTTAGGAGTGGTGATAAGCGAATTCCAGCGATTGTGGGTGCCGGTTCGGGGCGACACAGAAAAACTTGATTGTTTCGTGATGGTGGTGAACCTAGTTCGATCGCCTGAATGAAATGTCGCAGCAGGACGTGATGATAATGGCGACCGAATTGGCCGAGAGGATGACCGAGGCATCGAACCCAGAGGCGGTCGTCGTGCGATTTGCCGGCGATTCGGGCGATGGCATGCAGCTGACCGGCGGTCAGTTCACGCTGTCGACGGCGCTGGCGGGCAACGATCTGGCCACCTTTCCCGACTTCCCGGCAGAAATCCGCGCGCCGCAAGGCACGTTGTTCGGCGTTTCGGCGTTCCAGATAAATTTTGGCAGCCGCGAGATCAACACCGCGGGCGACGCGCCCGACGTGCTGGTGGCGATGAACCCGGCAGCGCTCAAGGTGAATATCGACGCGCTCAAGCCCGGCGGGCTGGTGATCGTGGATACGGGCGAGTTCACCAAGCGCAATCTCGACAAGGCGAAATACGAGCGCAGCCCGATCGATGACGGCAGCCTGGCCAGGTGGGACGTGCTGGCTTTCGACATCTCCGCACTGACGATCGAGGCGGTCAAGGACTTCGGCCTTGGCAACAAGGATGCACTGCGCTGCAAGAACATGTGGACGCTGGGCCTGGCGCTGTGGATGTTCGACCGCGACCGCCAGCCGCTGATCGACTGGCTCAACGGCAAATTCGCCAAGGCACCGGACATTGCCGCCGCCAATATCGCCGCGCTCAATGCCGGGCACGCCTATGGCGAAACGGCGGAGATTTCCGGCCCGCTCAAGCAGGTCCATGTCGCCCCGGTCGAGAGCGATCCGGGCCTTTACCGCACCATCACCGGGGCCGAAGCGGTCTCGCTCGGCCTGGTGGCCGGTGCACAGCTGGCCGAACTGCCAATGTTCTTCGGCGGCTATCCGATCACGCCTGCCAGTGCGATCCTGCACCATCTGGCGCGGCTGAAGGAATTTGGCGTCACCACTTTCCAGGCCGAGGACGAGATTGCTGCGATCTGTGCGGCCATCGGCGCCAGCTATGCAGGCCAGCTTGGCGTCACCTCGTCCTCCGGCCCCGGCATCGCGCTGAAGGGTGAGGCGATGGGCCTTGCCATCATGGTCGAACTGCCGCTGGTGATCGTCAATTCGCAGCGCGGCGGCCCGTCCACCGGCCTGCCGACCAAGACCGAACAAAGCGACCTTTACCAGGCTGTCTATGGCCGCAATGGCGATGCGCCGATGCCGGTGATTGCCGCCAGTTCGCCCTCTGACGCTTTCGATGTGGCGATCGAGGCGTGCCGCATTGCGACCCGGTACATGACCCCGGTCATGCTGCTGACCGACGGCTATATCGCCAATGCGGCCGAGCCGTGGAAAGTGCCCGACCCGGAAAGTTATGAGCCTTTCCCGGCGCATTTCCTCACCGAGAAGAACAGCGAAGACGAACTGCTGACCTACAAGCGCGATGCCAAGGGTGCGCGGCCGTGGATCAAGCCGGGCACGCCCGGGCTGATGCACCGCGTAGGCGGGATCGAGAAGGACGCGCTCACCGGCAATATCAGCTACGAGCCCGCCAACCACCAGATCATGACCGATGCCCGCGCCGCCAAGGTGGCGGGTGTGAAGGTGCCCGATCAACAGGTCGCTCTGGGTGAGAACACTGGCAAGCTGGCCGTGGTCGGCTGGGGCAGCACCTACGGCCCGATCCGCCGCGCGGTGGACAATGCGCGCCGCCGTGGCCTCTCGGTCAGCCATATCCATGTCCGCAACATCTGCCCGCTGCCCGCCAATCTGGGCGAACTTCTCGCCGGTTTCCAGCATGTGCTGATGCCCGAGATGAACAATGGCCAGTTCAAGACCCTGTTGCGCGACCAGCTGTTCATCGACGCGCAGAGCCTGACCAAGACCAGCGGCCAGCCCTTCCAGATCGCCGAGTTGGAGGAGGCGATAGATGCCTTCTTCGACGGCATTCCGGGCAATGAAGGCGGCGAAGTTGAGCCCAATGACCAGCAATTGCCGAGCACGAAAGCGGTGAATCCATGAACGACATGACCCCTGTCACGACGACGCTCAAGGACTGGGAAACCGACCAGGAGGTGCGCTGGTGCCCGGGTTGCGGGGACTATGCGATCCTGAAGGCCGTGCAGCGCACCCTGCCGCAGCTCGGCAGCGACCCGGCCAACACTGTCTTCGTGTCGGGTATCGGCTGCTCCAGCCGCTTCCCCTATTACATGGAGACCTACGGCTTTCACACGATCCACGGCCGCGCGCCCGCATTCGCCACGGGTATCAAGCTCGCCAACCCCGGTCTCGACGTCTGGATGGTGACGGGCGACGGTGACGGATTGTCGATTGGTGGCAACCATTTGCTGCACCTCCTGCGCCGCAATGTGAACCTGCAGGTGATGCTGTTCAACAATGAGATCTACGGTCTCACCAAAGGGCAGGCATCGCCCACCAGCCGCATCGGCACGAAGAGCCCTTCGACCCCGATCGGCTCGGTCGACCGGCCCGCCAACCCTTGCGCCTTCGCGCTGGGTGCGGGGGCGCGTTTCGTGGCGCGCGGTTTCGACGTGTCGAAGAAATTGCCCGAAGTGCTCAAGGCTGCCCATGCGCATCAGGGTGCGGCCTTCATCGAGATCTTCCAGAATTGCATCGTCTACAACAAGGACGTGTTTGAAGACTTCGCCGCGCCCAAGGGTGCCGAAGACCACCAGCTGTGGCTGGAGGACGGTGAGCCCATGCTGTTTGGTTCGGAGAAGTCAGGCGGGGTGAAGGGCATCACGCTCGACCGTGAAGCGCTCGAGCTGCGGGTTGTCGATGTTCCTGCAAAGGACGACGGAACGCCCGATTGGGAAGCGGTCGGCGTGCTCGTCCACAATGTTAAGAACCGCTCGATCGCGCATATGCTGATCGAACTGCCCTTCGGCACCTTTCCGATGGCGCTGGGCGTGCTCTATGACGATCCGCGCCCGACCTATGAAAGCGGCGTGATCGAGGAACGGGAGCGCGCCACGAAGGGCAAGGATGCCAGTCTCGCCAAGCTGCTCGCCAAGGGGCAGACCTGGACGGTCAGCGGCACGGCGCAGGATCCTGTGTAAGCCGGGATCCGGCGCTGATCGGCTGCAGTTACAGACCGTGTATGGATAACCTCACCCATTCACTCACCGGCGCGCTGATCGGGCAGGCCGGGCTGAAGCGGAAAACGGGGCTGGCCATGCCCGCGCTGATCATCGGCGCGAATTTGCCCGATGTGGATGCGGCCTGCTTATTCTGGCTCGAGGGTGTCGAGCATCTCGGCTTTCGCCGCGGAATTACGCATGGACCGCCTGCAATGGTGGTTTTGCCGCTGATTCTTGCCGGGCTGCTTTACGGCTTCGACCGCTGGCAGACGAAGCGCGGGACGCGGCCAGAGGGGCGATTACCGATCAGCTTCAAATGGCTGTTTCTGCTCAGTTTCATTGCCTGCCTGACGCATCCCGCGCTCGACTGGATGAACAGCTACGGCATCCGCCTGCTCGAACCTTTTTCGAGCCGGTGGTTCTATGGCGACGTATTGTTCATCATCGATATCTGGCTGTGGCTGGCGATGGGCTTTGCCACATGGCTGTCTCTGCGGCGGGAGAAGCGGGGCGGGGATTGGGAGCGCCCTGCGCGCGTCGCGATTGCCGGGACGCTGGCCTATATTGGCGTGAATGCGGCGATCACATCGTATCAGGAGGGCGTGAACGGGCGCTTGGCGGAACCCTATCCGCGCGACGCAATCGCAATGCCGGTACCGGCGCTCTTCTGGAATCGAGAAAGGCTGGCAAAACTGGATGATGGCATCTGGCTGTCCACCGAAGGGGAGGGCAAGCCCTTCGGCTACTTCTATCGCTATTCGGCAGGCACAATGTGCCGCATGCCGGACACCGATACGCTGCGCCAGACCAATGCCGATCTTGACGCCTTCCTGTTCTGGTCGCGTGCGCCCTTTGCCGAGCAGGCGGAGGATGGTTCAGTCATCTTCCGCGACGCGCGGTTCGCCGGGGGCCCGACACGCAGCACCTTCTTCGTCGCCTTGCCGGAGGTGCGGTGCGAACCGCTCAGTGATTGATCGGGTCGAGCTTGTGGCCCAGCTTGCTCTCCGCGGCAGCACGGGCAGGCTTGTAGAGCAGGGCTGCGGCGGTGAAGGCCCAGGCTGCGCCGCCCATCCACCCGGCCAGCGCATCGCTGGGGTAGTGGACGCCCAGCATCACGCGGCTCCACGCGATCATGGCTGACAGCACCATCGCCGAAGCGATCAGCGTATAGCGCACCGAATGCCGGTCGCTCATCGAGGCGAAGGCCAGTGCCATGCCGGTATAGACCATGGCCGAGGCGAAGGAGTGGCCGCTGGGGAAGGAATAGCCGCCGGCCTGGGTCAGATAGGGCACGAGGTCGGGCCGGTCGCGACCGACCAGCGCCTTCATCGAATTGTTGAGCAGCCAGCCAAGCATCACGGTGATCGCGAACAGGGTCGCCTCGCGGCGCAGCTTGAGGAACAGCAGGGCAACGCAGGCGGCAATGGTGACGAGCGTTGTCAGCAGCACGCCGCCAAGCGCGGTGACATCGCGGACCGCCTCTTCCAGCATTGTGCCGCCCATTGGATGGAAGTCCACGCCATTGCGGTAGAGCAGAAGCCCGGAGCGGTCGAAGGAACCGGTCTGGTCGTTCAGCACCGCCCCGATCATCACCGCCCATCCGGCCCACAACACACAAGCTGCGACGAGTGCCTTGACCCGATTGACCGAAAAGCCGCGCTTCGGAAGATGCAGGTCCTCGGCGGGGATGGGCGGTTCTTGCGGCTTGACCTTGTCGTGGTCCGGGCCATGTTCTCGCGCGCTCATCATGGCTGGAACTATGCGCCCGATCGTCTAATTCCCCAAGCATGACTTTGCCGCAAATCGTCTGGCTGCGCCGCGACCTGCGCCTTGTCGATCAGGCGGCCTTTTGCGCTGCGGCACAGCACGGGCCGGTGATCGCGGTCTATGTCCTCGACGATGATGCACCGGGCATACGAAAGATGGGCGGGGCCTCGCGCTGGTTCCTGCACCATACGCTGGAGGCGCTGCAGCGCGACCTTGCCCGGCACCATTCCCGGTTGATTCTTCGCTGCGGCGATGCGGTGGAAGAGCTATGTGCAGTCGCGCAAGAAGCTGGCGCACAAACCGTCCATGCGATCCGCCATTACGAGCCGTGGTGGAGGAAGGCGCAAGGGTCGCTGGCAAAGCGCCTCGACCTGGTGCTGCATGACGGAAACTACCTGCTTCCGCCGGGCAGCGTGACGACAGGTTCAGGCAGTCCCTACAAGATCTACACGCCATTCCGCCGCGCCACGACCGAGGCGATCCACGGCTTCGACATATTGCCGGAGCCATCGCTATCCAGCCCCGATAGCTGGCCCGACAGCGACACTCTCGCCGATATCGACCTGTTGCCAGGCGATCCCGACTGGGCAGGCGGGATGCGCAGATTCTGGGGCGGTTCTTATGGCACGGCGGCGGCGATGGCGCGCTTCGAAAGCTTTCTCGACGATGTTGCCGCCTATGACGAGGGCCGGAACCTTCCCTCGCAGGATGGCTCCTCGCGCATGAGCCCTTCCTTGCATTTCGGATCGGTCAGCCCGCGCATGCTGTGGGAGGCGATGAGCCGTTGCTCCAGCCGGGGCGCGCAGACTTTTCGCGGCGAGCTGATCTGGCGCGACTACGCCCAGAACGTGATCTGCCAATTTCCCGATTACCCATCGAAATCCTACCGTGACGGATATTCGTCTGCCTTCTGGCGCGATCCCGCTGGTGACCACATCATCGCCGAAGAGTTCGGGGCATGGACGAAGGGGCGCACCGGCTACCCCATTGTCGATGCGGGCATGCGTCAGCTGTGGCAGACCGGGTGGATGCACAACCGCGTGCGGATGATCGTTGCCAGCTTCCTCATCAAGCACCTGCTGATCGACTGGCGACATGGCGAGCGCTGGTTCTGGGATACGCTGGTCGATGCCGATTACGGCAATAACGGCACCAATTGGCAATGGGTGAGTGGAACGGGCGTCGATTCGAACATGTTCGTGCGTATCATGGCGCCGCTCACGCAGTCGGAGAAGTTCGACGCAGGCGACTATATCCGCACCTATGTGCCCGAACTGGCGGATTTGCCCGACGCGCATATCCACGATCCGCCAGACGATGTGCGGCCCGAGCGCTATCCGGCCAAGATCGTCGGACACAAGGAAGCCCGTGAACGGGCCTTGTCCGCCTATCGTGCGATCAAGAGCGAATGATCGGCCGCGTTTGATCGCTGGCCCTTGAACCCTGCCATACCTATGCGACATAGGGACCTATGGATGCGGGGCGTGCACGGGGAGATGCGCTGCTCGAAGGAGGGCAGCGGTTCGGCTTGAAGCCGGGCCTGTTTGCGCGGGTCTTTGCACCCGGGTTTCACAAGATCCTGGACCGCATAGATGCCGGGCTGGTCGCCGGTGCCATCCATGCCGAGCTTCCCGACGGATCACGCCGCACGCTGGGTGCCCGCGCACCGGGATTTGAAACGCATGTGAAGCTTTCCGACTGGCGCGCCTTGCTGCGGCTGGCGACAGGCGGCTCGGTCGGCTGGTATCAGGCCTGGGCGGAGGGCGAATGGTCGAGCACCGACATGGCCGCGCTGTTTGCGCTGTTCATGGCCAATGCGCGCGCGCTGGGCGACACGGGCCGGGCCAAGGGTCCGTGGCGGCTTGCCTCCTATCTCATGCACCGTTTCAACCGCAACACGCGGGCAGGCGCGGCGCGAAACATCCACGCCCATTACGACCTCGGCAACGATTTCTACCGTGCCTGGCTCGATCCGACGATGAGCTATTCGAGCGGCTACCGCTTTTCCTCGGAAGGGGCCTCGGACGGGCTGGAGGCGGCGCAGAGGCACAAATGGGATCGCCTTTCCCAGCGGCTCGGTACGCCCGCCACGTTGCTTGAGATCGGCTGCGGCTGGGGCGCACTTGCGGGCCACTTCAATGAGGCGGGGAGCCAGGTTACCGCGATCAGCCTTTCGGACGAGCAGCTCGATTGGGCGAGGGCGCGCCACACGGGCATCGACTTCCGCAAGCAGGATTACCGCGACGTCGCCGAGCAATTCGATGCCATCGTCAGCGTCGAGATGGTCGAGGCGCTGGGCCGCGAATACTGGCCCACCTTTATGGATTGCATCGCCCGCAATCTGAAACCGGGGGGCAAGGCGGCGATCCAGTTCATCGCCATGGATGACGCGATCTTCGACGACTATGCGCGCAATGCCGATTTCATCCAGGCCTATGTGTTCCCTGGCGGCCTGTTGATCCGCACCAGCGAGTTTCGCGCGCTTGCACAGGCGCGCGGGCTGGAATGGCAGGACCAGGAGGATTTCGGCGCGGATTACGCCGACACCTTGCGCGAATGGCGCGCCCGCTTCGACATTGCGGAGCGCGAGGGGCAATTGCCGAAAGGTTTCGACGCCAGGTTTTGCGACCTGTGGCGCTATTACCTGCAATATTGCGAGGGCGGCTTTCGCGGCGGCGGGATCACCGTCAGCCAAGTCACCCTGTTCAGGCGCTGACGCCTTACGCCCCGCCCGAAAAGGTCTTAGCCGCGATAGCGCGCGAGAATATTGTCGTGCACGATCGGCGAAAGCAGGCTGGAAAAGGCGCAGCCGCACATGCCGTTTTCCCACCACACGACCTCGGCCTGCAACGATTCCAGGCCCGGCAGTGTCAGCCAGCATACTGATCCGGCATGCATGCGGTTGACCGCCGTGGACGAAAAGCCCGACAGCGACAGATCGTTCACCACGGTCTGGAAGGCGCGCATGCCCGAAGCGCGCAATTGCGCGGGGATCATGATCTTTGTGCGGGGCGCGGAACGATCCTCCTGCGCGGCAATGTCATAGCGGCCCAGCGTGTTCTGCATCGTCATGGCAGCGGATCCCGTAAATGTGGCGACTTGCAAAGTGGCGACTCTTGCATCCCGGCACTCCGGTGATGCTTTGTGCACCATCACCTATCCTGCTTACCGTTTCCCTTCGTGGAAGGGTTAAGCGCGATTTTACGCTAATTCGCGGGGACGGACTGGCGCGCCCCGTTTTCAAACTCGCCGGTCACGAGTTCGACGATACGCATGGCGACTGTCTCTGGAGGTTTGACCGTCTGCGGGTCTTCACCCGGAAAGGCGCGGGCGCGCATGGCGGTGCGCGTGGCACCCGGATCGAGGATCGCGACGCGGGTGTTGGAAACCCGTTCGATTTCCTGCGCATAGGTGGCAAGCAGATTGTCAAAACCCGCCTTGCTCGAACCGTAGGCGCCCCAATAAGCGCGCGGATTCGCACCGACCGAACTGGTCACGCCAATCACCCGCCCGGCCTCGCTGCATTTCAGCAGCGGATCGAAGGCGGCGATCAGCGCCTGTGTGGCCAGCACGTTAAGAGTAAGCGCAGTGTTGAACTGCTTGGGCTCGATCTGCGCGACGGGTGTCAGCGTGGGCAGATTGGCGGCATTGATCACGAGGATGTCGAGCCGCTCCCAGCGTTCCGCAACCGCGGCGGCCAGGCGACCGATCGAATCGCTTTCGACAAGGTCGAGTGGGGCGATGGTGGCGGTGCCGCCGACTTCGTGGATCGCATCCTCCACGCCTTCCAGATCGCGCACATTGCGGCCCGTCAGCACCACATGCGCGCCCGCAGCGGCGAGTGCCTTTGCCGTGGCCGCACCGATGCCGCGGCTCGACCCGGTAACGAGCGCGACACGCCCGGCAAGCGGGCCAGTGGCATTGCTGTCGGTCATCAGGCGACCTTGCCGACCGGGAAGGTGAGCTGCGCCTCTTCCTTTTCGCGGGCCGAGAAATCGGTCAGCGCAGTCGGATAGTCGCCGGTGAAGCAGGCGTCGCAATATTGCGGGCAGGCATTGTCGCGGCCCTTAAGTCCCACAGCCCGATAGAGCCCGTCAATCGAGACGAAAGCGAGGCTGTCGGCCTGGATGAATTCGCGCATGGCGGCGATGTCCATGCGGCCTGCGAGCAGCTTGGAGCGTTCTGGCGTATCGACACCGTAATAGCAGCCATTGCCCGTGGGTGGGCTGGCAACACGGAAATGAACCTCACGCGCGCCGGCATCGCGCATCATCTGCACGATCTTGAGGCTGGTGGTGCCGCGCACGATCGAATCGTCGATCAGGACGATGCGCTTGCCTTCCACCAGGGCGCGGTTGGCGTTGTGCTTGCGCTTTACGCCTGCATTGCGGGCACCGTCTGAGGGCTGGATGAAAGTGCGCCCGACATAGTGCGAGCGGATGATGCCAAGCTCGAAGGGGATGCCCGATTGCTGCGAATAGCCGATGGCAGCAGGCACGCCGCTATCGGGCACGGGCACGACGAGATCCGCCTCGCACGGGGATTCCTTGGCCAGTTCGATGCCGATATTCTTGCGCGAGCCATAGACAGAGCGTTCGTTGAACACCGAATCGGGACGGCTGAAATAGACATGTTCGAAGATGCACGGGCGGGGCCGGTGCTCGCCGAACGGGCGGTGCGATCTTACATGGCCGTCCAGGTCCACCTCGACCAGTTCGCCCGGATCAATCTGGCGAATGAAGTCGGCGCCGACCACGTCGAACGCCACGGTCTCGCTGGCGAACATCACCGAATCGCCCAGCCGCCCCATAACCAGCGGGCGGATACCCAACGGGTCGCGGCAGGCGATCATGCCCTTGGGGGTCATCAGGACCAGCGAGAAGGCGCCCTCGACCAGCCTCAGCGCATCGACGATCTTGTCGAGAAGCGTGGGATAGCGGCTGGTGGCGACCAGGTGGATGATGACTTCGGTATCGGAGGTCGACTGGAAGATTGCGCCGTTCTGCACCAGCTCCTGGCGCAGTGCCATCGCGTTGGAAATATTGCCATTATGGGCGACGGCGAAACCGCCCGATGCCAGTTCCGCATAGAGTGGCTGCACGTTCCTGAGGCCGACGCCGCCCGTGGTGGAATAGCGCACATGGCCCGCTGCCATCGTACCGGGCAGTTCGGCAATCGATTCACCGGTGGAGAAATTGTCCGCGACATGGCCAAGGCCGCGACGGGTGAAGAATTCGGTCCCGTCGAAGCTGGTGATGCCCACCGCCTCCTGCCCGCGATGCTGGAGCGCATGGAGACCCAGCGCACATGCAGCGGCCGCATCGGTCGCGCCGATGACGCCGAAAATGCCGCATTCCTCGCGTAGCTTGTCACCATCGAGGTCGAAGGTTTCGGAAGAGGTCATCCGTAAGAAGGGCCATATTTTGCGACGAGAGGAGCCGCGCCCTCAATGGCCATGTTGCGGTTCGATTACAAGGGCAGAGCGAAGCGGGATGCGGGACAATCGCGCCAGCCCAGGCGGCCATGCCCGGCCTGACGATTTCACACTCCGTAGCTGGCAGGGGAGTGAGTTTCAGTTTGTGATCCAGAATATGCCATTCTGGGGACAGTCGATCGCGAATCACAAGCCTGATTGCCGCGAGTAACCACAATGAGGTAATTCATAGAGATTCAAGAGGAACTATGAATTTATTCTTCCGCGAAAAAATATTGACGGCTCGCGCGATCTCCGAATAAGGCTGCTACGCCTTACAGGTTGGGGATTCAGGACTCATATCCGTATGCTTGGCGGCTTTTTAGGTCGGCGGGTCCCCTTTTTTATCAAGGGATTATGCCATGGATCCGGTTTCGCAATCGAATGCTTATGTCGACGATATCTTTGTCGGCGAAGACGCGACCTTTGTCGATGTGACGATCCGGCTCGACGCGCCCAACCTGAACTCGGCAACGGTCGATTATTACTTCTCTTCCGGGACGGCGGGTACCAGCGATTACACTTCGGAAGATTCCTTCGTCACCTTCGCCGCCGGTGAGACGGAGCAGACAGTCCGCATCGTCCTCAAACCCGACACGTCTAACGAGGGTGACGAGGTTTTCTACGTCAACCTCAATGGTTCCAGCACCAATGTCACCATTGCCGATGACCGGGGACAGGTCTGGATTGTCGACAACGATAATTCGTCGGGCACGCCCAATGTATCGGTGTCGAGCATGGTTGTGGATGAGAAGCAGGGCACGGCCAGCTTCATCGTCACGTTGGACCGTCCGTCGGTCGGCACCGTCACGATGGATTATGCGACGCAGAATGGCGACGCGGTTGCAGGGTCGGATTATGTCGCCGAAGCGGGCACGCTGGTGTTCGGCGCAGGTGAAGTGGTCAAGACTGTTACGGTCGATCTGATCGACGATGTCACTGCAGAGGGCAATGAAGACTTCGCACTCGCCCTTTCCAATCTCTCCGGAGCGACCAGCATCGAGCCATACGGGACGGCGCTGATCTGGGAGAACGATGCTCCGGCGGTTTCGCAATCCAATGTCTTCGTCGATGACATCTATGTCGGTGAGGACAAGGACTATGTCGATGTGACGATCCGGCTCGACTCGCCCAATCTGAACTCGGCAACGGTTGATTATTATGTGAGCAATGGGACGGCGACTTCTGCCGATTACGACGGAGCGGATTCCTTCGTCACTTTCGCCGCCGGCGAAACGGTCAAGACCGTGCGGATCGTCCTCAATCCCGATTTTTCTATCGAAGGCGACGAGGTCTTTTACTTCAACCTCAATGGCTCCAGCGCCAATGTGTCCATTGCCGATGACCGGGCACAGGTCTGGATCGTCGACAACGATTCTTCGACGGGCACGCCCAATGTATCGGTGTCGAGCATGGTTGTGGATGAGAAGCAGGGCACGGCCAGCTTCATCGTCACGTTGGACCGTCCGTCGGTCGGCACCGTCACGATGGATTATGCGACGCAGAATGGCGACGCGGTTGCAGGGTCGGATTATGTCGCCGAAGCAGGCACGCTGGTGTTCGGCGCAGGTGAAGTGGTCAAGACTGTTACGGTCGATCTGATCGACGATGCGAACACGGAAACAAACCAAAGCTTCCAGCTGGCCCTTTCCAATCTCTCCGGGGCGACAAGCTCCGACCCAGTCGGGACGGCGCTGATCTGGGAGAACGATGCTCCACCGGCGGCGCAATCTAATGTGGTAATCGACGATGTCTTTGTCGGCGAAGATGAGAATTATGTCGATGTGACGATCCGTCTGGACGAGCCCAACCTCAATTCGGGAACGGTTGATTATTATGTGAGCAATGGGACGGCGACTTCTGCCGATTACGACGGAGCGGATTCCTTCGTCACCTTCGCCGCCGGCGAAACGGTCAAGACCGTGCGGATCGTCCTCAATCCCGATTTTTCTATCGAAGGCGACGAGGTCTTTTACTTCAACCTCAATGGTTCCAGCGCCAATATCCTGCGCCCCGATACGCAGGCCACGATCACCATCTTTGACGATGACGACGCGCAGACGCCCGCCACCGACGGCATCAATGTCATATCCGGAACCGGCAATGCCGATGTCATCGATGGGCTTGCCGGAGATGACATGATCTATGGCCTGGGCGGTAAGGATACGCTGGAAGGGGGTGCCGATGATGATGAGATCAACGGCGGCAAGGGAAGTGATACTGCGTCCTATGCGACAGCGGGTTCACGCGTATTCGTCGATCTCTCGATCGTCGGCCAGCAGGACACGGTTGGCGCTGGCCTTGATACGCTGGTCTCGATCGAGAATCTGACCGGTTCTGCGTACAATGACGTCCTGACTGGCGATGGTATTGCCAATGTTCTCACCGGCGGCGCTGGCAAGGACCAGCTTTACGGCGGATGGGGCAACGATGAGTTGTACGGCGATGTCGGCAATGATTCATTATACGGCGGCAAGGGCGATGATTACATGGTCGGCGGTACGGGTGACGATTTCTACAAGGTCACCGAGACTGGCGACGTGGTCGTCGAATATCTGAATCAGGGCATCGACCAGATCCGGACCTGGGTGAATTACACCTTGCCCAGCAATGTCGAAGACCTGAAGCTCTCTGGCAATGCCACCCAGGGTACAGGCAATGAGCTTGACAATATAATTCGGGCCAATTCGTTGGCTGCCACTCTGTTGGGATTGGCAGGCAATGATACGATCTACGGCAACATTGGCGACGACATGCTCAATGGCGGCGACGACAACGACCTCCTGCGCGGCCGCGCCGGCGCTGACACATTGGAAGGCGAGGCTGGTAACGACACGCTCATTGGCGGTGGCGGCAGCGACAATCTCGATGGCGGGGCGGGCGACGATGAGCTGCACGGCAGCCTCGGTAGTGACACGCTCCAGGGCGCTTGGGGCGATGATACGCTTTATGGCGATGCCGGTGATGACACGCTGCTGGGCGGGAGTCAGAATGACACGCTCGAAGGTGGTGGCGGTGATGATACGCTAGCCGGCAATGCGGGTAATGACGAACTGAACGGCGGCGGCGGCAATGACGACCTAGATGGCGGCGGCGACAATGACATCCTGAGAGGCGCGGGTGGCGTCGATGTGCTGGAGGGCGGCTTAGGCGACGATAAGCTGTTCGGCGGCCAGGACAATGACACATTGATTGGCGGTGCGGGCAAGGACCTGCTACGCGGTGACGATGGTGCTGATACGTTCAGCTTCGATGATGGTGACTTCGCTGGACTGACCGTCGGCACGGCCGACAGCATCCTCGATTTCACCTCTGGAGAAGGCGACGAGATCGATCTCAGCCTCGTCGATGCGATCGCAGGGGGCGGGGACAACGCCTTTTCCTTTATTGGCAATTCTGCGTTTTCCGGATCGGCAGGCGAGTTGCGCTGGGAGCACGATAGCGGCAACACCATGCTTTACATGGATATCAACGGCGACATGGCTGCAGATTACGCCATCCAGCTAGTCGGCACGCTCAATCTCACTGGCGCCGACTTCGTGCTATAACAAGTGACGGGACGAAATTCTAATTCCATAGTCTGGCGGGGTTCTAGTTCTGGTTGGCCAACGCTAGCTCTTAGATTTTGCTGAAGAATAGCGGACTATGATATGTCTGGAGCTATGGCGAGTGTATGTGGGCATTCTCTAACGAAAGTGGTCCATCTGGAGGTAGGAGATCGTGGCGAACCACTGCGCCTGGGCGTGGCTAGGCGTAAATCCCGTCGATTCTTAAGTTCGGTGAGGTTCGATGTCGTCCATTGGCCGGGGAACGGGCATCTCGATTACCTGTTTGCCTAAGCAATGGTCGAAATGTGGGCTTCAAGCATCCAATCGGCGTGGAATGGGCTCGTGATTGCAAGGTCTCCTGCCAGAGTGGCGAACGAAGAGGCCGAGCTATCATCCGCAAAGGCAAACTCGATCGCATCCAAATCGGTTTCGAGCACGACAAGCTTTTGACCGTCAGCCCAAACGATCGAGTGTCCGGCGGGTGTTGTAAATGCCCTGTCGAACGCGCCGATATTTGAAACACCCAAGCTACTGACGTCGATAACGTCTCCAGCTTCATAGTCGACAATCCGGTCAAATTCCGTCTCGGGAGTGAAAAGGAAAGTATCACTGCCTTCATCGCCGATCAGCCAGTCCTCACCCGCGAGGCCGCCCAGAGTATCATTTCCAGCTTCACCGATGATGCGGTTGGAATCCATGTCTCCGGAGATGACATCGTCACCACTGCTTCCATAGTATTCGTAGCTGCTGAACAGGAAGTCGAGTTCTGAGATGTCAGTGCCGAGGACGGCGATCTTGCTGTCACCGGCTCTTAGGACCGTGGTGCCGTCCTCGGTGGTGAAAGCAGCATGGAAGCCGGAGATTGACGAGATGCCGATGCCCCTGACATCCAGTCTGTCACCAAGCTCGAAATCCATGACTCTGTCGAAGCCAAACATGGGGCTGAAACGGAACGTATCTGCACCCTCATTGCCGAACAGCCTGTCAGATCCGGCGCCACCGTCAATCGTGTCGTCTCCGCCGGCACCACTGAGAATGTTAGCCGCGTCTGAGCCGATTATCACGTCCCAATCCGCATCGCTTCCGACGACGTTCTCTACATTGATGATGACATCGCCAATGGCCGCACGAGCGTTTAGGTCCGGGTTCGCCAGATTGACAACTACGCCGCGAGTCGAATGAAAGTATGAGACTAGATCGACACCGCTACCTCCGTCGATGAGGTCTGCGCCCAAGCCGCCGTCGAGCACGTCGTTCCCAGAATTGCCTCGCAATTCGTCGTTGTCCGAGCCGCCGGCAAGATAATCGTTACCTCTCGCTCCGAAAATGGATTCGGCCGCGTCCGTGCCAGTAAGGACGTCATCCGAAGGGCTGCCGAAACTGTGAGGCAGGAAGGGCTGGTCATAGAAATGCTCAACCTCGTCGAGCCAGAAGTTCAGAGTGTGGAATCGAGCCTCAGTGATCTCGACCCCCGCGGCGCCGAATTGCACATCGGATTGTACGCTCCAGAAGGCGTAAATAGGGTCGGGATCGTCAGGCTCGATCCTGTCAACTATGGCCCCGTCAATGGCTAGGTTGAGCAATGGCGGACCATTCTTATAACCCTGAACTGAAAGGGTTATCGTATATTCACCTGGCGAGAGCGGATCGCTGATTAGGCTTTTGGTAACCGGTGCCCCATTGTTGGGAGAGTCCGGCCCGATAACTACCCATTCGACCGAGCCGTCAGGCCTAAGGATTAACTTTTGCGCACCCTCCATGTTGAACAGCTCAAGCGTCGAGCCAAGCTCTACGAAACGCAGGTTGAAATTGAGCGTCATGCCCTTTGTGCCAACGGCGTATCGGGGGTCAAACGGCACAGTCACCTGCGTGCTTGCATCCTCTGGAAAGTCAACAATACGACTGGCATCGATCCGCTCGGAGAGCAGGATCTCCTTCATGCGGTCGCCAATTTCCTTCTCGACGTCATTATTCAAAAGGTTGCGATACTCCGCTTTCTCAGTCGGAAGGTAAGAGAGGTCGTATGCATTGTCGTCCTCCGCATCGTTTCGGCCTTTCCGCTTGAGCAACTTGTAGTCGCCATATCGCAGGGCTTGCCATGTGTCGCCGCGCGGATCATCGCTGGCAGAAGGCCCTCCTTCGATCTGCCAGACGATCGGATCGTGTGGCAATAATGTCGATGAGGTAAAGGCCTCTGCCTTGCTGCGCCCGCTGATGTCTGAATACAGGCCAGTGGGATCGGCCCCTAACAATTGCAGGAAGGTGGGCAGGAGGTCGGTAGTCGTCATCACCGTGGCATTTTCGCCACCGGGCGCAATGCCTTCCGGCCAATAGGCGATCATTGGTACGTTGATGCCACCTTCCCATAGCGTCGCTTTGCTGCCGCGAAGGTCGCTAGTTTCGTTCTGCACAGGCGCGAGGCCACCATTGTCACTTGTGACGATTATGAGCGTATCATCCAGCTGATTGGTTGAGCGCAGCGCGTCAACAATTCGACCGATCTGAAGGTCGATCGTATACATCATCGCCAGCAGCTTCCCGCGCTGGGTCGAGAGGTCGAACTGAGTTTCGCTATTGTCGAAGTTTCGTGGCTCGGCGATTGGAGCATGGGGGGTCAGCGGCCAGAAATTCAGGTAGAAACCCTGGTCGCTGGAGGATTGGTCGACGATAAAATCGATGACTTCGTTGGTGAACTGCTCATCAACGTAATCGACGTCAGCAACGTAGTCGCCTTCCTCTGTGTGGAAGATAGCCGGACCGTCCCAGTCCTTGTAATCCGGGTCGTCGGGTGACTTGTCGTAATAGGCAAAGGAATCGAAGCCGAGGGCGGCATGACCATATTCAGGCCGACTCTGCCCAACGTGCCACTTCCCGAAATGCCCAGTCACCAAGCCGAGGTCTTGCATAAGGTGGCCCATCTGGGCGATGTCATTGGGAAGCCCATTAACCGACGCTGACCCCTGAACGATCCTCTCTAGTTGCGGCCAAACGTGCGTTGAGCCGAACTGGAGTGGGGAATCGCCCGTAAGCACACTGATTCGAGTTGGCGTACAGACCGGCCCGGCACTGTAGAACTGTGTGAACGCTACGCCATTGGCCCCAAGGTAATCGATACTGGGGGTCTGGGCATCCGGGTCGCTCAACAGCTGATTGAAAAGACCGAAGTCGTAGAAGTCGGCATCATCGAGCATGATGTAGACTATGTTCTTTGGGCTTCTCGCCATTGGTGTGCTCCACTAGGCCCTGAATCACACGTCAGGATCAAGGACCATAGATAACCTACGAAATTCGCGTCCTTTTATCGAGTTTTTTTCTGGCGCGGCGCTTGGTCGACAACGCTGCATGACCACCTTTTCGAGCAAAACAACCATTAAAGATTTAAGCATGCTCGGGTATCTCGACCGCCGCTACCGCATGCTGCTGGTTGCGATCAATGAGCGCTGAACCTAGTGAACAATTACCCGAAAGGGCAATTCTCCCTCACTTCTCCTGCAGGCTTCGGGAGGTGGTCTTGAGGATCGGCTTGGTCAGATAGTTCCACAAGGTCGTCTTGCCGGTCAAGATCTCCGCTGTTACGGTCATGCCCGGCTGCAGTTCAATGACTTCATCTTCCAAGCGCGGCCGCATGGAGCCGGTGTCGACCTCCAGATTGACCCGGTAATAGGTTTGCGCTTTGCCATCATCGGCCTGCTCGGAAAGCGTGTCGGGACTGACATAAACCACCTTTCCCTCGCCCGATGCATAGACCGAGGAATCATAGGCGTCGAAATTAACCCGCGCTAGCTGGCCGGTACGCACGAAGGCGATATCGCGTGGTCGCACTCGCGCTTCGACGATGAGCCGTTCGCCGGTCGGCACGATCTGCATTACCTCGTCCGTCTCCCGGGCGCAGCACACCGCCGATCGTGGTGAAGCGGACATTCTTGACGATCCCGTCGGTCGGCGCGACGAGAGAGGCGGCTTCGAGCGAATCCTGCGCGCGTGCCAGTTGCTGGCGCGCAGCAACCAGCTCCTCTTCGGTCTGCGCAAATTCGGTCTGCAAGTCCTGGATATATTGCGAGCGGATTTTGCTTATCCGTCCCTGGGTCTCGACGATGGCGCGCTGCATACCGATGACTTCCGAACGCGCCACGTCGCCAGTCTCGACCAGAGGCTGATTGAGATCAAGTTCCTGCCGCTGAAGGTCGGCCATTGCGCCGAGCGAGGTCAGCTCTGAATTGAGGGCAGCGCGGCGGCGCCGGAAAAGTTGCCGTTGGTTCACCGTAAATTCTGGATAGCCGGACAGGCTGGCAGGAAAGACCAGCGACTTGTTGAACAGCTCCGCATCGATGCGCGCCATGTGGCTTTCGAGCGCGGCGACCTTGGCGCGCGTCTCCTCCAGCGCTGCGGTCAACTGCACTGTATCCAGCGCGATAAGCAACTGCCCCTTACGTACGGCGTCACCCTCGCGTACATTGATGGCGCTGATTGCTCCGCCTTCTTCGCTCTGGACGATCTGGACGCGGGCGTAAGGCACTACCTTGCCGGGCGCTCGCGAAACCTGGTCGAGCTCGGCCCAGCGTGACCAGCCAATGAAGCCTAACAGCGCCACCGCTATGCGCAGGATGATCCAGTGGGTGGGTTTGAGCATTGCCATCATGTCGCTTGCCCAACCTTGCCCGTGGCCTTCGTGGTGACGTAACCGGCCTGCCGCTCGCGGTCGGAATCGCTCATGTTTCGAGGATTGCCGCGCTGACGGGGTATAACCTCGGCGAGCACCTCCTTCGCAGAGCCGTCGCGCACTACCTTGCCACCGGCCATAACCACGATCCGCGTGAACCGCGAAAGCAGTTGAGCCTTGTGCGTGACCATCACGAAAATGCTCTCATCACCGAGAGACTGTTCGACCGCGGCAAGCGCGGCGGCCTCGGTATTCTGGTCCAGGGCGGCAGTCGGCTCGTCAAGCAGCCAGATCTTTGGTCTTGCATGCAATAGGCGGTTGATGCCCACCATGCTGCGTTGTCCACCGGATAGGCCGATCCCGCCTTCCTGGATCTGCAACGCCAGTCCGGCAGGCTGCGCGGCAATCATCGCGTCGAGCTTTGTCGCGCGCGCCACTTCCATGATCGTCTCGTCCGAAATCTCTCCGAGCCCCATGGTGATATTGTCGCGAAGGGTTCCGTTCACCAGCCGCGCATCCTGTGGCAAATAGCCAATGTGGCGGCGAGCAATGTCCTCGGCCACTTGTGGCAGGTCCAGCCCGCCCAGCAAAATCATGCCCTGACGCGGTGCGTAAAGGCCGGAGAGCAGCTTCAAGAGGGTCGACTTGCCCGAACCGATCCCGCCGATGATCGCCACCTTCTCGCCCGGCGAAATGCTCAACCTCTCAATCTCGAGCGCCGGTCGCTCACTGCCCAGATAGGCGAACATCGCATCCATGATCTTGAGTTCACCGTCGAGCTTATCGGGGCGCAATGCCCCTGCCGAGGCGCTGGGATCAAGCGGGAGTTTCAGGATACCGTCTAGCGCCTTGAGCGAGCTGCGCGCATAGCCCCATTGCACGATGAGGCTGGGAAGCTGCGCCACCAGCGGTCCATTGATCCTGCCCGCAATGATCGAGCAGGCGAGCAATGCGCCGGTGGTGATCTGTCCGGTCGCGGCCAGATAGGCACCCATTCCCATGATCGCCACATAAGAGAGCTGCTGGAGGGAGGAGAACATCGAGCCGGAAACCGCCATGGCGCGCTTCACCGGGTCTTCGTATTGGTGGATCTCACGGATCAACCGGTTCCAGCGGCCTATCATCAGCCAGCCGCCGCGCTGTGCCTTGACCGTTTCGGCGGCGTCGAGTGACTCGACCAGCATGCCATTTTTGCGATTTCCGCTAACCTGCGCACGGTCGGCGCCAGAGCGGATGATCCTCGTCAGCAATAGGGCCATGCCCACCGCGATCGGCAGGCTGACCATGGGAACGATCGCCACCGCCCCTCCGATCGCCGCGATCACCGCAATGAAGAAAAGCGCAAATGGCAGGTCGGCAAGCATAAAAAGCGAACTCGACGAAAGTACCTGTCGCACTTGCTCCTGGCCGCGCAATTGCGCAGCCATCGTGCCAATACCCGGCGGGCGCGAATCGAGCCGCACCGCCTGCGCGCGAGCGAAGAAGAACTCGCTGACCTCGGCATCGATTTCCTGCGCCTCGCGCTCGATCAGCAAGGCGCGCAACGACCGCAGCGACAAGTCGAGCAACAGCGCGAACAGCACGCCAACAGTAAGCACGATCAGCGTGTCGAAACTCGCCAGAGGGATCACCCGGTCGTAGATCTGCATCGAATAGAGCGAGGTCGCGAGGGTAAGGATATTGGCGGATACCGTTGCCAGTCCTGCAATGACCAGAGGCTGCTTGCGCCGCTTGATCGCGCGCCAGAATACCGAGATTGCCTTGCCGCCGTCCTGCGCCAGCGGATCGGGCAGATCGAGGACAAAGAAGCGTTGCTCCTCCGCATAGGGAAGTGTGGCGCGGTCCCGGGCGAGTGCCATTATGCCGTCACTTTCCCATTGCCGCACCACCGCCCAGCCGGCTTCGCAATCATAGACAATGAGAGGGAATTGGTCTGCACGTGGAGGTCCGGCGACCCTTCGAGGTGGTGACCAGCCAAGCACCGCCACCATGCCAGCCAGCGCATCTACGCCCTCGGCAAGCTCCGTACCCGCAAGCTCGTCCTTCCAGTTCGGCGAAAGCGGGGTGCTGGTCACACGTGCATATGTCTCGACCGCGCGAATTGCCTTGTCTGCATTGAAGCCTGCCAACTCTCAACTCCCTTCCGCGACCGCGCGGCCGGGTTGCCCGTTGCACGACAGGGCCATGATCCGCGCGCTGCCCGCAGCGACCGAGACGCGCGCCTCACTCTCGGATATGCGCGCATTCGACGCCTCACGCACGGCATTCATCACGTCGAGCCAACTGCGCCGTCCGGCGATGAACTGGCGCTGGTAAGAATCGATGATCAGCGAGGTGGTGTCGGCAGCGAGCACGCCCGCCTCGATCCGCTCACTGGAGGCACGCAACATGACGTATTCGCGACGCAATTGCTCGCGCAACCTCCGCTCGGCCTCGCCGAACTCGGCCATGGCCCGCTGGATGCGCGCGTCGGAGCTGCGAATGTCGCTGAAGCGCGACAGGCCATTGCCGGTCTGTGCGCGCAACACCACCGCCGCGCGAGCGCCAGTGATTTCGTTCTGGGACAATTGCAGCAGGACCTGCGGAAAGAGGTTTCCGCGCGCCGCCTCCGCTTTCGCTTCGGCGACATCCACCAGATCAGTCAGAGCGGCCAACGTCGGGCTGCAGGCCAGGGCCTCGGCCAGCGCGATGTCTTCCTGTGGAAGCATTTGCGCCAGGCTCGCGGGAGGCAGGACTGGATCGACCTCGACCCCGCCGGTCAGCTCGGCAAGCCTGACCTTCGCGCGCTCACCTTGCTCCTTCGCCTCTGCAAGGTCGAGTAAAAGCTGCGCCGTGCGTGAACGGCCAAGCATAAGGTCGGCCTGCGGAGAAACCTCCTGTTCGACCCTGCGCTCAATCGAGGCGAGCAGCCCCAGTTGCTTGGCAAGGCTCTCCTCGATCACCGCCGTGCGCTCGGCGGCAAGGACGTAGTCGTAATAGGCAGCGGTCACGTCCAGCACGATCTGCACCTGCGCCTCGATGACGCGGTCCAGTCCAGCCATGCTATTGGCCCGCGCGCGGTCGATCTCGGCGCCGATCCGGCCACCCGCCCAAATCGGCTGCTCGATCGTCGCATTGACCGCCAGGCCATCCCGGTCTGCAAGCGAGGAGCCGCGCGTTGCCGCGAGCGCATCGACAGATAGACTGGGGTAGCGCAGCCACTTCGCGCTGCTGAGCTTGGCTTCGAGCGCATCGCTCTCGGCCTCGGCGGCGCGCACGAGCGGATGTTTATCGGCAGCGATTGCTGCTGCCCGATCAAGCGGGTTGGGGATTACCGCCGGCGGCGGTCCCAGGCGATCAATATCTGCATCTTGTGCGGGCGGTCCAAAAAGCTCCTGAGCCTTCGCCCCACCGACCGGATACCAGACCGAATCCACAAGGAGCAGGCAGCAAACGGTCACACAAGTAGCCATTCGTCCAAGCATGGGCAGGTTCATCGTATTGCTGTCGAGGGAGGAGCCATCTCATGCTCTAACTGACCCAGAAGGCTTTCGCCACCCCCACCTTTGCCCTGACGCCGACCGCGCAGCGACATATAGAAGCCGCTTGGATGGATGCGAACCCACCGATCCAGCGAGTGCTGGTTGACGCCGGGTCGGTCCGAAGGGTCGTTCCGAAACTTCCGAACGCGTTAGCCCCTTTCGGTGAACCGGGTTACTGTATCGCGAACAGAAGGCAGGTCTACTTTAGAACTGACTGATACTAGTTCTGCTCATGCTACAATTTTGTAAGGACGGTAATTGAGCCGATGGCCATCGCAGGAGAGCTCGTTAAGCGCTGCTCGTAGCCTTGCCATATCTGGTTGAGAACCCTAAAGCCGATGCGCTGCAGCGGACGAAGCAACTATCCCTGAAAAGATGCTGCCCGTCCGGTCTGAGGGAACCGCTTTCTCGATGCTTAAACGGTTGAAATCGTGACCTTACACGCCCATGAATCTGTGCCCGCTCAGCCTCGGGCATTGCATCAGGATGGTTGGGCGGGGGGTAGCGCAGGTCTGGGCCGCAGAAGACTGCTCGAGCGGTTCACCTTCACGCTTCCGCTGCTCCTGACCCTGGTTCTTGCCGTTCAGTCGATTGCCGCAGCGTTCTTTGACCCGACTCCTTTCGACAACCCACGCATTGTCAATTCCATGATAGGCGCTCTGGCGGTCAATATCGCTGCGGTGCTGACCTATCGGGAATTTCGCAAGATACCGGGCACGAAGCGATTTGCCTTTGTCCTGACGTCCTACGGTCTGCCCGTCCTTGTGCTCGCCGGCGTGCTGCTTGTGTCGCGCGTGCTCTATTCCAATTACGTCCTCTGGACAGGGCTCGGCTTCGGCGCCTTTTTCATGCTTCTTATCAGTCTATTTCAGCGCCCTGGTGCTGGCCGTATCCTCTTCCTGGTGCCGGGTGGACGAACCAGGGAACTGGCCGATGAGCTCGTGCATGAATCGACGCAATTTCTTCAATCGCCTGACCAACTGGCAATTGCCGAGCATGGCGCCGTTGTCGCTGACCTTCACCAGGAACTCTCGCCAGAATGGGAAAGGGGCATTGCGAACGCGGTGATCCACGGGATTGCCGTTTACAACGTGAAGCAGGTCAGGGAATCGATCACGGGCAAAATCCAGATCGAAAGGCTGTCAGAAAATTCCTTCGGCGCGTTGGTGCCATCGCACAGCTATTTTATTATCAAGCGGCTCACCGACGTCGTGGGTAGCTTGTTGGCCCTTGCGGTTTTCGTCATTCCGATGGCGCTGATCGCGATTGCCATCAGGCTGACTTCACCGGGACCGGCCTTTTTCAGGCACCGCCGCGTCGGTTATCGTGGCCGGCAGTTCGAAGCCTACAAATTCCGGACCATGGTTTCCCGAGAAAATGACGATCACGATCTCGAGAGCCAGAAGACCGCAAATAACGATCCCCGGATCACGCCTGTTGGTTCATTCCTGCGCCGAACCCGCCTCGACGAGCTGCCCCAGCTGATTAATGTCCTGCTCGGTGAAATGAGTTTGATCGGCCCGCGACCGGAGGCGCTGGCACTGTCGAAATGGTATCAGGAGCATCTCGATTTCTACGAATATCGTCATGTCGTAAGGCCGGGCATAACGGGCTGGGCGCAGGTCAATCAGGGCCATGTGACCGAACTCGAGGACGTCTACGTGAAGCTCCAGTACGATTTTTATTACATCAAGAACATCTCGGCCTGGCTGGACCTGCTGATCGCGCTGCGGACGATTGCGGTAATGGTCCATTTTCGTGGAGCACGCTGATCCCTGGCGGTTGGGACATAGCCATGTATCACGGTGACCACGGCGCATCGGGTGCGCGCGACTGCCCGATGCGGCGCCAGCAAGTGGAGCGGGCAAACCGTCGGCTCTCGGCGTGCGCCGAACCATGCAGGAAAAGCAGATGAGCCCCAGTACCAGCAAGGCGGCAAGGACCGGCAGAACGGGCCGGTTCAGAAACCATGCCCGGAAGGTCGCCTGGCATCGCATGACGCCGGACAAGGCCTTCTGGCTTCTGGCCGCATTTGTGGTGCTGGTATTCTTGATGGGTGGCGGGTCTCGATACGATATTGACAGCGTGGGCCCGCTTCGGGCGCTGTCGGCCATTTTTCTGGCGATCGGCGTCTATTACCAGACGGACCAAAGTTTCAGGGCGGTGAGGATGCCGGTCGCCCTCATTCTGGTTCTGGGTCTGTGGATGGTGGTGCAGATGGTCCCCTTGCCGCCGTCCATCTGGACTTCACTTCACGGCCGGGAGACGATCGCGCAAGCAGGGGCGCTGATCGGCCTGCAGGATATCTGGCGTCCGATCACGTTCTCGCCTTTGAGGACGGCCAACTCGCTGGCATCGCTGGTGGTGCCACTGGCGGGGTTGATGCTGGTGGCTCTGCTGGACGAAAACGGTTGGCGACGCACGCGGATGATTATCATCGTGGCCGGGCTTGCGAGTGCCCTGCTAGGAATTGCACAGCTGACGCTGCGCGGTTCCCCGGGATTGTACTTGTATGAAATTACCAACAGTACGAATGCTGTCGGCCTGTTTTCCAATCGCAATCACAATGCCCTGTTCCTGAATATTGCGCTGCTGGTGTGGATCTTCCAAGATCACCGCCCTCAATCATTCTGGGCACCAGCCAGCCTATTGAAGGTGGCTGGTCAGCTGATCCTGCTGCTGGCGATCCTCATCAATGGTTCGCGCTTTGGGTTTGCTTTGCTGGCTGTCGTTGGATTGATCTTCGCCGTTCGTTCGGTTCTTGCTGCACGAGCAGACACGACAGGATCCCGAGCCGGAAGGGGCAGGAAGCGCCGCATTATCGCCGCCGTAATCGCGGCCATTGCCGCGACCGGCCTGATCGTGTTTTTCGCCGCACTCGATCAAATACCTGCGCTGAGCCGCTTGTTCGAACAGGACGTGGCCCAGGACCTTCGGGCCAGGAGTTTTCCGGAGGTCGTGCAAATGGCCATCGGGCACTTTCCTTTCGGCGTCGGTTTCGGCGCCTTCGAACTGGCATATCGGAATATCGAGCCGGATGCCCTGCTAGATCGGGCTTACCTGAACCAAGCCCATAACGACTGGCTTCAGATCGTGGTTACGGGAGGACTTCCGGGGGTATTGATCGTTTTCCTGGGGCTGTTCCTGGTGCTCAAGCGGGTCTGGACGATCTGGCGGTCGCGCCGGGATTCGACCGCGGACCTGAGCATGCCTGTACTGGGATTTCTCATGCTCTTCGTATTCGGCTTGCACAGTGTCGTGGACTATCCACTGCGCGTTCCATCGCTGATGGTTGTGGCAACAATAGCGCTGGGTATGCTTTTCAGCCCGCTCGGTAGTGTCCGAAAGGTTTGATGGTTGCGCTGCCGGAATCTCTGGCCCAAGAGGGCGTCCACACGATCAAGGTCTCACTTTCCCAAAGGTCGGAATATCCTCGTGAAAAGCGTTTTTCGAACTCCATTTGCCGCCCTGTTCGCAGTTGTTTTTCTGGCTGGCTGCGCGACCTCTGGCGGCCCAATCGGAGATGATCCGTCGATAGCGGTCGCCGATTTGACGGCACTGCCTGCGCCGGGCGTCAGCGGGTTTTCACAGGGGCGCGATACCGAGGTTGTGCGTTCTCTCGACGTTCTGTCGGTCGCGGTCTTCGGGGTGGATGAACTTTCGCGCGACAAGGTTCGAGTCGGCCTTAACGGTAGCTTCGAATATCCCCTGATCGGAACCGTCCAGGCGGATGGTCGCGAACTGACTGACATCGCCGACGAAATGGAAACACGGATGGCTGGCTCTATCGTTCGCAACCCGGACGTACAGGTCAGCTTCGTTGCAAGGGAGGGCCAGGTCTTCACAATCGGTGGCGAGATCGAGGCGCCGGGCCAATACCCGATTAATAGACCGGTCACCCTCATGGAAGCGGTGGCAATAGGCAGGGGGCGTACGGAATACGCCAGAATGCAAGAGATTCTGGTTTTCAGGAACGTCGCTGACCAGCGCTACATCGGGGTTTACGACCTCGGTGCGATCCAGCGTGGAAATTATCCCGATCCGCAAATCTATCCGGAAGATATCATCATGGTTGGGGAATCACCCATGCTCAGGAATCTCGCGCGTCTAGGGCAATTGGCGCCTTTGATCACCAACCCGCTGATCCTGATCAGCCGGGTGGCGAGGTGAACGCGATGAACGACTCCCCCCACGAGTTTCAGGGCAATGGGCAGTATAACGGCAACCAGCAGCTGTATTACCCTGAGGCGTCGGACGATATATTCAGCTTGCCCCAGATCGAAAAGTATTTCGATCTACTGCGTACCTACAAATACGTAATCGCCGGGGTATTGGCCTTTGCGTTGGCTATCGGACTGATCTTCACATTACTGGCGACGCCTCAGTTTCGCGCGACCGCGCGCATCGAAATCAGCCCAGCAGAGCAAAACGTCACCAATGTCGAGGGGCTGCAGAGCGAGGCCCTGATGACGGACCGGGCGTATCTGCCGACGCAATACGAACTGCTCGAATCCTATTCTCTGGCGGCCCGGGTCACGCGAGAACTTGATCTTGCCAATAACGAGGACTTTCGGGACAGTTTCGGGGTCGAGGCAGGAACGGCACGCGAGCTGGAGGCGAGCATCGTCGCGATCCTGTTCGACAACGTCGAAATTTCGCCGATCACCAATAGCCTGCTGGTTGATATAAGTTTCAAGAGCCCGTCCCGTCGTCTTTCGGCAACCGTCGCAAACGCCTGGTCCGATGCGTATATAGAGGAAAATCTGGCGCGTCGCTTCGGGGCGACCATCGAGGCACGCGATTTTCTCGAAGAACGCCTTGAGCAGACCCGGCAACGGCTGGAAACGGCCGAGCGGGAGCTGATTGCCTACGCTGCGGATCAGGGCTTGCTCAGCGTCAGCCCCGGCGCGAACGCGGCCAACGGTTCCGAGGCGGTCAACCAAACGCTTGTCGCGAGCGAACTTGCGGAATTCAGCAGGGCGCTTCAGTCGGCCTCAGAGGCAAGAATTGCAGCCGAGGCTGCGCTTGTTTCTCGATCCGGGTCTACTGCGGCTTCCGATCTGGACATGCGATCGGGTTCGATACCTTCTCTGCGCGTCCGGCGCGCCGAACTGCAGACCAAACTGGCGGAACTCCTGGCACGGTTTGGCGATGATTACCCACCTGTTCAGGCGGCCCGCGCCGAGCTGGCCGAGATCAACAACGTGATCAGTCAGGAAGAATCTGACGCGGTTGCCCGCCTCCGAGCGAATTACCGCGAAGCCGTATCGGTGGAGGAGCGGCTCAAGGCCCAGGTGGCCGAGCTGACCCGGCAGTTCATGTCGCAGAAGCAGAACAGCGTACAGTACAATATCCTTCAGCGCGACGTCGATACGAACCGCGAACTCTATGCGGGTCTTCTGCAGCGTTATCGCGAGATCGGGGTTGTCGGCGTCGGCGAGAGCAATATCGTCATAGTAGACGAGGCGCGGATACCAAGGGCACCGTTCTCGCCGAGCCTGGTCAAGAACCTGCTCATCGCGCTGGTTGCGGGGCTCGGGATCGTCGCCGTCGGCCTGTATCTCTACGATATGCTCAATCAGAGCCTGCGTGATCCCCGGCAGGTCAAGGATCGCCTCGGTCTGCCGCTGCTGGGCAGCATTCCCCGGACCGAGGAAGGCGACATCGTCGAGGAGCTGCAGCATTCGTATTCCGAACTGTACGAGGCCTATTTCAGCATGACCTCGACACTTGCATTCAATGCCGGTGGATCGGTGCCACGTTCCGTCATGATCACCTCGTCACGGCCTGGCGAGGGCAAGAGCCTGACTGCGGTTGCGCTGGCCTATCTAATGTCACGGCAGGGCAAGCGCGTGCTGCTGCTCGATTGCGACCTGCGCAAATCGGGGATGAACAAATATGTGAATGCGAACAATCCTATCGGCGTCAGCCAGTACCTGCAGGGCAATGACGATTGGCGTTCGATGATTTGCGCACCGGACCCGCTCGGAGGTTTCGATGTGATCACGGCCGGACGGAAGAGTCCTTCTGCCGCTGAATTGCTGGCGAATGGGCGGTTCTCGAGCCTGCTCAACGAGGTGGAACCAGCCTACGACCATGTGATAATCGATGGGCCTCCCGTACTTGGTCTCGTGGACGCTCCGCTCATTGCGTCCTTGATCGGGGGCGTGGTCCTCGTGGTCGAGGCCAATGAGGGCAAATGGCGCTATCTGGAAGGCGCCGTCGCGCGACTGAGGGACAGCAATGCCGAGCTGGTCGGGGCGGCCGTGACCAAGCTGGATGACCGGAACATCATGTACGGCTACGGCTATGGCTATGGTTACGGCTACGGTTACAGCGACGATCGTGGAACCGTCGACGACGGAAAAGGCGTTCAGGCGGCGTGAGACGCGGGCGCCTGCTGCTCTCGGCCCTGATCGCCCTCACGGCCCCGGTCCTGCTGGCGCAAGGACTTGCCGGGGCGCAAATTGTCCCTGGCCCGGTTGCCTGGAACGGGTTCTGGCAAGCAAACCTTTCACTCGGCTATTTGCAGCTAGAACAAGCAGATGGTCAGTTGAAGATGTCCGTCAGGGATGGCGGAGCGGCAGCTGCGTCTAAGGCCTTCGGTCAGGAACCCTTGGCATCGGACGCCCTGTTCGTTCTGGCAGCCGATTATCGGACCAAAGGCGAACTTGAGAAGATGCAGCAGGTCTTGAATCTCGGCGCATCCCTCGACAAGCGGAACCGCAATCTCGGTGCCCTGCAGCTTGAACAGGCCGCGATGGCTGGCGATATTCCCGAAACCCTTGCGATCCTTGATCGGCTCGCGATCACGAACCCGAAGCTGACCTCTGAATTCGTAAGGCCACTCACGGCGGCTCTCGACGATGCAAGTGCCTTGCCCTTGCTGCAAACAACCATCGAGCAGGGGCCCGTTTGGCGCGAGGCATTCTGGGGCAGCATTCCGGCTAGCGCGACAGGCGTTGCCAATATGTATGCCTTGCGCCGCCTGACTGATGCCGGAACGACACCGGATACGGATGCGAAACTTCTCGCGGGTCTGGCGGGCGCCGGTCTCTATGCCGAGGCATTGGCTTTCTGGGACGAGAATTACGGTGGTGAAGCCAATCCGACCGCTTTCCTGGCGACTGGCGATTTTGCGCCAATTGGCTGGAAGATGGTTTCCTCCGGCGAGAGAGCCTTTGCTTCCAGCGGTCCCGGCCAGTTCGACATTTATATTCTGGATCAGACATTTGGGGAATTGGCGCGGCAACTCGTCCGCCTAGAAAGGGGGAGTTATCGTTTGTCAGCGCGGATTACGCCAATCGACGACGCTAAGGCCATCGAGGCGACCTTGCGCTGCGCAACGAGCGAAGCCGATGGGTTTGAACCCGAGACGCTCGAAAAACCGATCGAGTGGGCCGTTGATGGTTCTTGTTCGACCTATTGGCTGGTGCTGTCTGGCTCGGCGTGGGATCGCCGGACGCCGTTGAACTCGACCATGTCCCAAATCCAGTTCGCGCGCGTGAACTGACCGGGGGGCTGCCGCTGGCAAAGTTCGATGCCAAGACCCGCTCACCCCGCAATCGGCTGTTCAAGCTATGACTGGAGCGATCGGAAATTCATATTGCTGCGTGCGATGACCTATCCACGCGACAGGCGGAGATTCACATGGGCCTGATGAGCGCCCGGCGCCACGCACAATTGTTCTTTGAGTCACGCGCCGGATCACGCAAGCCGTCCATCCTTGCCAATTCGATCCCGAAGTCGGGAACGCACCTGGTCAAGGCCGTGTTGCAGGGGGCAGGTTATCGCTACGCAGGACATTACGGCGATACCGAGCATCGGCGTTTGCGAATGGTGCCTGACGGTGGTCCGTTTTTCGCCACAGCGCACACGACATTGCCGGTTACCGGGCCGGGCCGGCGGCTGCTGATCTACCGCGACCCTGCGGAGGTGGCGGTGTCGATGGCAGCCTATATCCGAACCCGCCGGGATCATCCGCGCCACATTGCTCTGGGGACAATGGCATTGGGGCAGGCGGTTGAGGCAATCTTCGCAGGGATCGAAGATCTCGAACCGCTTGCGCAGCGCTATCAGGCGATGTGGGCATGGGCTCTGGCGTCGCAGGCTCTGGCGATCAATTTTGCCGAGGTCAGGCAGGATCCGGCAAAATTGCTGGAGCGGATCGGCACCGGGGGGTACGATCCAGCCTCCGTAGCCCGCAATATCGGGCGCTGGAATCCGACCAAGCGCACGAAGAAAGATCCGGCCGAAAAGGATCTCGTGGCGGCCTTGCGCGCCTCGTCGTCTCAGCCTATCCGAGAAACATTCGATGTTTATCAAGAAATTCAGTCATCTGCATAAACTGTCCAAGCACCGGCGAGGCAGCTGTTTTGCGGTGCTGGGCTATCCGCGAAGCGGCACGACGATGTTGTCGGAAGTGGTGGCAATGGTCACCGACTATTATTTCGATCGCGACAATATCTTTCCGTCCTCTTCGCGCGTCGTGCTCCACTCGCATTGGGACCCGGCCAGGTTCCTTCCTGAACGCGCCGTCTACATCGTGCGCGATCCCGTCGATGTTGCGCTTTCGGTACTGGATTACGGTACGGTTCGCGGCTTGGATGTTGCATCAGTTGATGCGCTGCGCGCGCCCGCGATATGCAAGCTGACTTGGCGAAAGCATGTAGAGGCAGCGCATCGCGCGGGGCATCACATCGCACCGTATGGTGGTCTGGCTTCAGCAAGGGACGAAGCGGTTGAAGGGCTGGCAGAGCATCTGCGCGTGCCCGCGCCATGGGTGTCGGACGCGCTGGCGCTGCTCCATGCAAAGCATGCCAATCAGCCACATCTGAGCGATACGGCCTTCAAGGCCAGGAAGGAAGCCCACGACCCGGCGGCGCTGGCTGAGCGGCGGGCGGCGCTTGCGACACAGTTCGCCGACGAGATTGCATTGTATGAGCGTATTCAGACGCAGGTCTAGGCGATGACGCGCAAGCTGGTCCTCATATCGGGAAAGCGAAAGGCGGGTACGACCTTCCTGTTCCATTCCCTCGACGCTGCCTGGCGTCCGGGCGTGAAGGACCGTAGCTGGGCGGAGACGCTGGCACAATTCGTCGAATTCGCCCGAGGCGAGGCGCCCAGCGGCGTGGTTGCCAAAGCCGATGCGATCTACGACGCGCAGTCGCTCATCTCGGCCGCGAAATCGGCAGGCCTGGGGCCGGACAGTCTGCAAATCGTGGTCCTCGACCGGCAGCCCTATGAGCGCTTCCTGAGTTATCTTGCCCATGCTCGCAAGGGCGGGTGGATGCCGCTGAAGCGGGCACGCGCGGGTTTCGAAGACGAGGAACGCGATACCCGTTGGGGCATCGAACTGCTCGAGAGCGCAGGCTACGAGGTCACCCGTCTGGCCTATGAAGATCTCGCTGCCGGACGGGTCACGCAGGTTTGCGACCTCGTGCTGAAGCCCGTCGAAAGTCGGCGCAATGCGCGCGGGGAGCGATTGCCGATGTTCGGCCTGATCTCCCGCTTCGTCGAAATGCCCTTTTACGCGGGTCTACGCGACAGCCGTGCTCTTATGGCGCTGAAATCATTCTATTACCGGCGTGTTGCGGGGCTTGCCGACCGTCCCAATGGGGCTGTGAAAGCAGTTGTACTGGGATCGGTGGGCGGGCCGGTCGATGGTCAACGCCGGCTGACGGGTCTCTTTTGCCGGAAAACGAGCTTTTCGGTCAGGCTGTTTGATTACAACGGCCACCGCAAGTGGTGGGGGTTTGTGCAAATCCTCTGGCAATTCCTCGGCTGTGCGCTGCTTGCACTTCGCGGCCGCGTCGACATCGTCTATCTGGCAATTTCGCGGACCCAGTTCGGCCTCTTGCGGGACTTTCTCCTGTTGTGGCCGCTGCGCCTGTCCGGAACACGGGTCGTTGCTCATGTTCACGGCGCGGAGTTCGAGAAATTCTATTTTCGTGAGACAGGGCTTACCCGGCTTAAAGAGCGACAACTGGGGCAGATCGACCGGCTGTTGTTCATTCACGAGGCCCTTTGTCCCGCGCAGCCGGAACTCGTTTCCAAGATTGCCGTGTTGCGTAACCCGGTCCCTCACTTTGACGTTGCCGACCGCACCGCTCCCGAACTCTCGGGCGTCCCGCGGCTCGGATTCATTTCCTCCTTCGTGCCGGGCAAGGGCCTGGAGGATTTCCTGGCTTTGGCCGATCACCTCGGCGACCGGGCGACTTACCTTGTTGCGGGCGGCGTCCATCCCAAGTTCATCGACTATGGTCACAAAATGGTCGCCGAAATCGAACAAAGGACATCGCTGTCATTCCTTGGTTACCTCGATTCCCCATTCCAATTCTATCGGCAGGTTGATCATGTGATCTTCCCTACCAGCTATGTATCCGAGGCGGTGCCCGGCGTGGTAATCGAAGCCTTGTCGAGCGGGTGCACGGCGGTGGTGCGTCGAACCAATTGCCTTCCTGACGTGTTCGCGGGATCCACGGTGCAATGGTTCGATACGCGGCAAGAGCTCTTTGAAGTAGTCGGGAGGCTAGTCGAAGGGGAGGGTGAGGGGCTCCGGGCACGGTCTGATGCATCGGTACAATGGGTGCGCAATGCCTTTCCCTCGGAGGCTAGCTGGATCGATAGGCTGGAAGCGCACCTGATCGGTGAAGGGAGCGGCTCATGAAGACCGTGGGGCTATGCTTCGTGCTGGCTTTCATACTCACTGCGAGCGGGCCGGTCCATTCCGGGAATGGCAGGGATTTTCCGGTCGAAGGCCAGGGTGCGCCGGCTTGGTACGAGGCAAGCCGCGTGCAAGTCCATACGCGCCTGGGACCCAGGCTCATATCCTCGGGGGTAGAGGCGCCGCCTTGGTATCCTGGCGTCTTTGAGCGGGCCGGCCGGATTTTGGACCATGAACGAGCCGGGGTGCTGACCCGCCATGTTCGCACGGCGGGCGAGCCTCCGCCGTGGGAGCCTGACGCGCCCACCGGCGCGGCCCTGGACAAGATCCTGTCGGACACGAAGCAGGCCAATCTGCGCACTATCGCCTATTTCTGGCATATCAGCGACGACAAGTTAGCCAAGGACCATCCCGAATACGTGTGCAAGGACAGGTGGGGCGCTGCGCGATCCCATCGCGCCCGGGGCGATTACATGGATTTCCAGGGCCCCTATGGCGACATTGTTGCGGGGAGACTGGAAAAGCTCGACAAGCTCGGTTTCGACGGTGTCTATCTCGACGAACGTCACTATCCGCCGCAAGGGTGCTTTGGCGGCAAGGTGGAAAAAAGCTTCGGTCGACCGCGCAACTGGACCGATGTGTTCAGCTATCGATCCTACCTGCGCACTATGCGCCGCTATCAGGGGGAGGCGTTTGCGCGAATCGCTCTGAGCTGGCGCCAGCGACTGACCGATCCGGAATTTGCCATGGTCATCAGCGTGGGACCGCTGCCGACGCTGATCAATTCGGAGATGCCGCTCGACCTGGCCCGAACCGGCATACCCAAGCTGGAATATAACAGCGCGCACCGCACGGGCCTCAGCGAAAATCTCTTCAATCGCTATCCCGAACTGGCCGGTTCGGCGCCGTCGCAGGCAGTTCGCCGGGCGGCAGCACTGAGCATCTTGCGGAATGTATCCTCCGCCTCTCCGCATGTCTGGATCCATGGTCTTGAGAGCGAACGCAGTCTTGATCGAGCCGTAGCGCAAGTGATCACCCATGGCGGGATCGCCAATGTGGATATCGAGGAACGGCGGATCGGAGCCCTCGCGGACATCCCTTCTGCTCATTTGCCGGGCGATCCCCTCGGCCCTCAGGTCTATCGTCGTCTCTTCGCTGACGGCGCGAAAGTATCGCCCTATTTCGCTGGCGCCACCTTGCCGCGATTCGTTGCGATCCATTTTCCCGAAGGCGCGCGTGATGCCCTTCCGATCGACGATGCCTGGCGCCGGATTGTCGGGCCGATAAGCCAGGCCTTCGGCGGCGTCATGGCCGATGGCCTACCCGTGGATATCATCGATGACCGCATTCTGGGCGAAACGGATCTGTCCGGATATGCCTTTCTCCTCACGCCTCAGGGCACTGAATTGACGCCATCACACAAAGCCCGTCTTGCGCGTTCGGATATCCGGGTGATCCGTTTGCCTTCCCTGACGCGCGATCACGCGCAGGACGTCGCCAGATGGGCGGAAATCTCGCGCATTTTGAAAGCAGGGGCAGGTCCGGACGTACCGCGTCTCCATGTGTCGCAGGCAGGAGCAGAGGGCCGCATCTGGAAACGCTCGGGCGGACAGGGTTTCCTTGCCTCGATAGTTCTCGCCAATACCGGGTCGGAGCGGGTCCTCGTCAGCTTCGACATGCCGCAAGCAGCGGAAGGTTATTGCGCGCAGGACATATTCAAACCGGGCATAAGCACCCGGGCGGGACAACAGATACAACTTGATGCCACGCGAATCTGGCATGTCTACACGTTGGCGCTATGCAAAAACTGACCGGAATGTGCGCGATTTCAGATTATGGGCACCGCAATTGTCGGCGGGGCGTCCTGTCGGTCTGTGCGGCGTTGAGCGGCCATGATGGGGCCGAGCGGGGCAGGGCATGAGAGGGCAGGATCGCTCCGCACTCACGCGGCTGCTGCGCAGCGGAAAAAGCGCGCAGGCGATGGCTCTTGCCGGCCAGAAAATGGCTGGGCAGGCTCTTGCGGTGGCCAGCACCATCGTGTTGCTGAAGCTCTCGAGCGCTCAGGATTACGGCACCTATATCTATGCCTTCGTGCTGGTCCAGATCATTGCTATTTTCAGCACGTTCGGCCTTGTTCCATTGCTTGTGAGAACGCACGCGAGAACCCATGATGAATCCGGTCGCCGGATAGATGGCGGGGCCGAAGCCATGGGCTTTGCAATTATTGTCACCGCCTTGCTATCGGTCGTTGGGGTGGCAGTGATGTGGCTGCTTGCCACTTACACGGGAAAGATTCCGCCGAGCGCCATTTGGCTGCTGCCGGCATTGGGAATATTGCGGCTTCTGGGAGGCAAGCTGCAGGGTCTCGGCCGGTTGCAATTGTCGCAATTGTCTGAGGCGCTGCTGATACCCCTTTTCATGATCACGGCCGGCGCCGGCTTGTCGATCATGCTTGGTCGTTCACTGACTGCAGACGATCTCGTCAGGCTATATTTCGCAGCGCTGATTGTCTGCATCCTGTTCTGTGTCGTCGCGTTGAGCCGCCGGAAGTCGGCTGAAGATGGCGAAAGGCCATTGTCGACGCACGAGGGCTACCGGTCATTGGCCAACACGGCCTTTGCCATGGGTATCGGGGCCAGCGTGCTCGTCTTGAATCGGCAGGTCGATCTCCTGTTGGTCGGGACATTCCTGACGCCGGAGATGGTCGCCTATTACAAGGTTGGTGCGCAGATTGCCTATCTCGTGCCCTTTGGTCTTCAGATCGGATCGGTCATCCTGGCGCGGGAATTTGCCGCGAGCGCGGCGCGATCTGACCTTTTCAGGTTGAAGGGCACGCTGCGGCAGGCAGCAATCCTGATCACCGCGATTGCGCTGGGCGTTTATGGCGGGATTGTGCTGCTCGGCAGCCTTGTCGCGTCGTGGATGTTGGCGGGACCTTCGACGCCCACACATATGGTGATGCTGATCCTGGGCGCTGGTTTGCTGTTCAGCGCGATGGCGGGTAACATCGGCAACTTGCTGAACATGACGGGAAACCATTGGCTCAATTCGCGCGTGATGATCACTTCGGCGGTCCTGAACCTTGCCCTGAACTACGTCCTGATTTCTTGGATCGGCCTGGCGGGGGCGGCTATTGCAACGTGCCTGACGCTGATCTTCACCAACCTGACGCAGGTCATATTCGCCCGCCGCACGATCGGGCTTTCGACCGACATCGTCTATGCTTTGTCGAGGAAGTGAACGGGTGATGACGATCGGTCACGTCTATCCTAACCTGTTCGTCGTCGGCGCGCCCAAGGCGGGCACCACGACGCTGGTCTACTGGATGCGCCACCATCCGCACATATTCGTTTCCACGCCGAAGGAGCCGATGTATTATTGTGCCTTTCCCGGTCCGTTTGCTGGGCCGGATGCCGAAGCGTTGAACGAACAATATGTTTCTGACCGGGCATCCTATCTTGACCTGTTTGCCGAGGCTGGCGCCTGTCGCTACCGGGCGGAGGGGAGTACCGACTACCTCGGCACACCGGGTACTGCATCACGCATCCATGCCGACAGTCCGGATGCAAAGATCATAATTGTGTTGCGCAACCCGATTACACGGGCCTTCTCGGAGCATAGCCATCTAGTGCGTGACGGATTGGAATCGTTGTCCTTCCGCAGGTCGCTGGATGCGGAACAGGCCCGAACCGATGCGGGCTGGAACACGCTGTTCCGGCATGTCGGCAGAGGACTATATCATGATAGCGTGCGCAGTTATCTTGATGTTTTCGGGGCCGACAACGTGATGATCGCGCTGTATGACGAGTTGCACGCAGACCCGGTGAGCCTGCGCCGGCGAATGTTCGATTTCCTTGCTCTGGAGGATATCGAACTGGGGGTGCCGCGGCTCAACCAGTCCGGCCAGGTGCGCTCGCAGCTCCTTTACGATATTGCCCGTGGGCGTATCCTGCCCGCTCCGGCCAAGGCCTTCATGCGCAAGGCGCTCGGCCGAAAACGGATATCGAACATGCAAGCCACCATCTCGAACAGGAATTTGCGCCGGCTCGAGCTGGCGCAACAGGATGCCGATTATCTGTCGGAAATTTTCCGGGACGACATTGTGGCGCTTTCGGGATTGCTGGGCCAGGATCTGCAGTCGAAATGGCTGCCGACATGAGGCGGGCGCAGAAATACCATCTAGGCCGCCGGGACCTGTTGCCGTTGGCCTATTGGGCGCGGCGCTACGGCCACAAGGGGCTGGCGCCGCTTCTGTTCCGGGTCGTGGTGATCGATCTGGCGATTGTCCTGGCGCTGGTCCTGGGGCGACCGGAGGGCACACCGGTCATGACCATAATCTGGTACGGCTTGGCCTTTCGCCTCGTTTTTCAGTCGCTTTATGAGCTGGGCTACTTCGTCAACGATTACCTCGATCCTTCGGAAGGCGGCACTGGGCGATCTTACCTGGCTCGGGACGGACGCTGGCTGATCCCCACGATCCTTGTCCGCTTGGTCTTCGCGGCAGGCTTGACGTTCCTGACCCTGCCGATGTTTGGCGGCGTGCAGATGGTTACGCTGCTCGTAACGATCCTGCTAGCCTTTGCGCTACACAATGCGTTGCCGCGCGGCCTGCGGGTAATCAGCTATTCTACCCTCCAGCTGCTGATCTTCTTGTCCCCGCTATCAATTATCGAAGGCGGATTGCAGGGTGTTTCGCTTGCCACTTATCTCGCGATTGTCATGCCGGCGGCCATCGCGCTTTCGGTGAATTACTGGATGGGCAAGGGCCTGTGGAAGACGCGCTGGGTGCAAAGCCTGCGCGGTCGCCTGCTCCTGCTCAACGCCGCCGCCTATCTCGCAAGTGCCGCGCTGGCCTGCATCGGTGCCGTCGTCTCCATCCAGCTTTTCGACGCCGCCATCGCGGCATTTTCCCTGGCGCTGGTGTCGTCGGCATTATGGGCTGCGTTCACGATTAGCGGCTTCATGCGATCATACAATGCGTCCTTCCATCACCAAGCCTTGTGGCACACGCACACCTACCTGTCCCACGATGCGCAAACGACGATCCGCCAACTGGATCGTTTCGCCCGCGACAATGGGCTTCGCGCTGTTCACCTTACCGACCATGCGGAGGATTTTTCGGCCGAGAAATTTGCCAAGCAGGCCCGCGCCGTCAACGTCGCCAACCGCGTTTTGGGCGAAGGACGGATTTTGCATGGCCTGGAGTATGATATCCTAAACGAGCATTTCCTGTGCCTGGAAATGAGGCAGTACGTGCCTTTCGATGTGACCAATCCCGCACTGATCGAACCGCTCAAGGCTGCCTCGCATTCGATCATCTGGGCGCATCCGCGACCGGCCCTGGGGCGCCTCGTGCGCGAGCGGGCCTATCGCCGCGGGCTTGCCCGTCTGCTTCTCGAAGTCGACGGGATCGAGCTGGTGAACTTCAAATCCGTCGGGCGACCGGGGCAATGGTGGCGGCATATTGGTGTGGGTTTTCTCGGCTATCTGTTGTCCAAGAGTTTCTTTGTGGTGGGCAGCGACGTCCACAATACGCGAATGATCGCCCGCTACGGCAACACCTACCCCCACGGCACGTTATGGCGAATGTCGGATAAGCAACCGCGGGTTCGCCAGCTGCGCCGCTTTGCGACAATCGCACGCTGGTTTGGTGGCGGACGAGTTCAAGCGCCGTCGAGCCTGTGAAAAGATCATCTTGCACCGATGCGCCGATATTCATCGTCGGCTTGCCGCGTTCCGGGACGACGCTGCTCATGGCGTGCCTGAACAGGCATTCCCGTGTGCATATCATCGGCGAAACCCGTTTTTTCCTGACGCCATATTCCCATCGTCGGCTGTGGCCTCGCTTTGCGGACTGGGTGGATGCAGCGGTGCGTCAGTGCTTCAGCGGTATCGATCCGAGCCTGGCGCCCTATCGTGAGCGACAACCGGCCGAATATCGCCGAATATTTGATCTCGAGCGCAGCGGAACCGCGGCAGAAATGTTCCGGCGGTTGCTGGCCGGGCTTGCGGGCGAGGCGGGCAAGGCGGTCTATGGCGAGAAGACACCGCTGCATTTTCTTGCCCTTCGGTCGATTTTCCGTAGCTTTCCCGAAGCGAGGGTCATCTTCGTGCTGCGCGCATTTCATAAGATCGAGCAATCGATCCAGGGCCGTCGCAACCTGGCGATGAGCGGGACGCGCCTGATGGCTCTCCTCCATCTCCAGCGCGTCGCCATGGAACGGTTCGGTGACCGGATCCACAAGGTTCAATATACAGACCTGTGCAACGATTCGGAGCGTACGCTTCGTGGGATCTGCACCTATCTTGATCTTGAGTTTGAAGAGACCATGCTGCGCCCCGGGATGCAAAACAGCTCTCGCAACGCCGATACGTTCGCAGAGCAGGGAGTTTACTTGGTGCAGGACCCTGAAATTGGCATCGCCCCGGTTGCTGATGAAGTGGCCTTGGACATCGCCGACATCGCACCTGCGCCGGCGCCAGCGCGACTGACCATGGTGCGAACCGTCCTGCGCCAGATCGTGGCTGATTGGGGGCTGAATTTGGCAGGTTACCGGCGCGCGGCCGATCTGACCGCCAGTCAGAAAGGACTGGAACGGCCATGAAACCATCCGTCCTGTTGGCTTACGCGATCCTGGTTCTCGCCGCGATTGCCGCGCTGGCCAGCCCCGGCCTTGCCTTTATCTATCTGATCTCGGCCATGCCAATCCCGGCGATTATGCACTTCGCGCCGATCCCGAATGACCGGATGAAGGGCTTTCTCGTCCTGACCGGACTAGCGATCTTCGCGATCTTCTTCATCCGGCCGGTTTTTCTGTTGCACTTCCCCTATCTCTTCAAGTTCGACCGTCTCTATATCCCGGATCTGGACGAGCTCTCGAGAGGACTGATGTTGGCAGGCTTTCTGTCTACCATCTTCCTGTTGGCGGTGCAGTTCGGATTACAGACTCGGCGGAAACATCGTCGGCGGGGGCCCAAAGTCAGGCAGGAGGGCTGGCTGGAGGTCAGGCTGTTCGACAAGCCCATGTTTTCGATTTTCGTGGTCGTACTCGCCGTACTTTTTTTGTGGCTCATCTTTTTCACCGGCTATGCGGAGAAAAATTCAGGGCAAACGCAATATCTTCGCGCGATCCTGCCCTTTGACTTGCTGTTTCCGATCGTGATGGTGATGGTGTGGCGGCACAAGCCCGGAACGGCTGGCGGTGCATTCTGGATTGGCATCCTCGCGCTGCTCTGTGCCGCGACCATTTTCCGCGGGTCGAAGTCTGCTCTTTTCCTGTTTCTGATCGGATTGTTGGGCCTGTTCATGTACACCAGAGGCAATCGGGCCTGGCCGGTCAGACGTGTGATGCAAACCCTCTTCGTGACACTCATCCCGCTTCCGCTGAGCGTTCAGATCGCGAACTTCTTCCGCTGGGGCGCGAATATCGACCTGCCCAACAAATATTATACGTCTGACATCGTCGCGCCGTTCAATTTGTATCTGCTCGACGTGATAACCAAGCGGTTGAACGGGTTCGACGGTCAGATCGTTGCTCAAACCCTGGTGAATACCTTCAACATCAACGTCTTTTCATGGACAAATGCTCTGGCCTCAGCACTGGGCAAGCTATTACCCGGAGTGGCCCTGGGCGGTGAATCGATGGGGGTTGCGATCGGTCGTTTCGTCAACCTCGTCGATGCCGACGTCGACTATGGTGGATCGCTGGGGTTGTACGGCGCATCGATCTTGATGAATGGGCCGATCGGCAATCTGGTGTTCCTGCTCGTGCTTGGATTTGCCGTGGGGCGCCTGGCGCGCTTGGCGCTGGCCCTGAAACCGGGGCCGGAGCAGGCGCTGGTCTTCCTGATTGCCGTTCAGATTGCCGCTCATTGGCTCATATCGGGCAATTTCGACATCCTGATATCCGATTTTGTGGTCCTGCTTGTCCAGATCCTGTTCTACGGCCTGCTCTTCGGGACGGCGCGACGAATTCGATCGCAGCCCCTGGCGCGTGGGCGGGTGTTTTCCATGCCAGCCGGACCGAGAGCGACGCGGCCGGGGCGACAGGCTCGACTTGGCCGATAGGCGAAAGAAGCATTTTTCTTGAAGGCGATTTTTCTCACAGACCAGATGCCTTTTCCGCCCACCGATGGGCGAAAGGTTCCGGTGGCCAACTATGCCTGGGAGCTGGAGCGGCGAGGCTTCGAGGTGGCGATCGTGACCGCGCACAAGAATGATAAGGCGTCTCGGCCATTCGCGATCCTGCGCGAGGCATGGCAGCGCGTGAATCCCTTTGCGGGTTATTACACCACCGAGGCTATGGCGGAGGGCGACCGGGCCATGATTGCCGAGGCGGGGCCCGCATTGCTGTTCGTGGCGCCAGCCCGGCTTATCGGTCTGGCGGCGCGCTGCAAGGCGCAGAACCCCGACCTGCGGATCGTGTTGCTGTTGAACGACGCCCAATGGAGCCAGTACTGGGAGGCGCTGCTCTATGGTCTCGGCGTCTATCGCGGCGGCGCGATGCATGATCTTCTTAAGGGGCTCTTGTGCGTTTCGGCAGGCCTGCGCGAACTAACGGCTTATCGGCCAGCTGACGTGGTCGTGTTGCAGACCAGGCGCGAACTCGTTCGCCTGCCTTGGATCGGGCGCAAGGCAGTGGTCGCGCCCAATGCAGTCGATCAGCCTCAAGTGGGTTGGTGCGGGCAGGGGAGTAGCGTGTTTGCCTCTCAGGTGAATTTCGCCAATCGCCGGGCGCCGAAGCTCAAGCCTTTCATCACGCAGGATTGGCCAAAAATCCATGCCGAGAACCCCGATTTGCGCATCGAACTTTTTGGGCCGGGCGAGAATCCGCCCGACTGGGTGCAGCGCGCCGCCGGGGTGGAGTATGTGGGGCTGGTCGAAGATATCGATGCCTATCTTCGCGCCAAGCGCGCCTTGCTGGTCCCGCTGGAACATGCGACCGGCATATCCAATACGGTATTGCGCGGGCTGGCACTGGACATGCCGATGGTGATCACGCGAAGTTCCAGCCTTGGCGTTCGCGATACGATCGAGCCATGGCCGAGCGATCGGGTCAGCGTGGCCAGTTCACCTCGGGAATTCATTCGGGAAACGCTGGCATTGTCCATTCCGGCCCGTCCCGCTCGCCCGCAACAGATCGGTAGCTGGCAGATGAACATGACCCTCATTCTGGCCCGGCTCGGCCTTGATCCGACGAGAGATGCGCTGGATGACGAGGGAAACGAATAGGATATTCTATGCCAAGGTGTACCGGCTCCGCGTTTGCTGAGCAGCAATGAAAATCTCCGTTGTCACTGTAGTCTACAATCGCGCTCGTACTATCGGCGAAGCGATGGAGAGCGTGCAGCGCCAGACCTATGTTGATGTCGAGCACATTGTGCAAGACGGAGGCTCAAGCGACGGCACAATTCAGAAAATTACCCGCCATGCAACTGATGCTACGAAGCTGATTTCAGAGCCAGATGCAGGTATTTACGACGCCATCAACCGCGGCATTGGGCGCGCCGCCGGCGATGTCATCGGCCTCATGCATTCAGACGATTTTTTTGCGCATGACCGGGTTCTCGAAATGGTGGCTGCCCGTTTTGCCAACCCCGATATCGACGGGGTCTATGGCGATCTGCAATATGTCGCCGTCGATAATCCGGCGCAGGTCATACGTCATTGGCGCTCGGGTAATTATCACCCTTCAATGCTGAAGCGAGGCTGGATGCCTCCACACCCCACACTGTATTTGCGCCGCGAGGTCTTCGACCGTTTTGGCCTATATGACACCTCGTTCAGCATTGCCGCTGATTACGATGCGATGCTGCGCTATCTCGTGCAGGGCAAGATCAACCTCGACTATATTCCCGACGTGCTGGTCAAGATGCGGCTGGGCGGTGAGAGCAATCGCTCTCTGGAGCGCATCCTGCGCAAGAGCCGTGAAGACCTGCGCGCCATTCGCAGGAATGGAGTAGGGGGGGTGGTTACGCTCGCGGCCAAGAACCTCAGCAAGCTCGGGCAGTTCATCGTGCGGGACAATTGATCCCTTTCCCAACGCAATTGCGCCAGGGTGAACTCACCGCCGCGGATGTTATCCTCCAACCGCGTCGGCTCTCAATTTCGCCAGCTAGGGGCGCCAGCGCCGAGCCAGGATGAACAGCACGGCGGGCCACAGCACGGTGTTCGCTATGTCCCAGACGCTCTGCAGCTTGTCGGCAGGAAGCTCATGCATCCAGTCGATCAATTCATTGAGCAGGGCAAAGAATATCACGAAACCGAGGGGCACAGGCGATCTGAACTTCTTCTTCAGAACCAGCGAAACGAGCACGAAGATGGCCAGTCCGACATGGACATGCAGGAGTTCCTCGTCTGCTCCGGTCCAATCACCGATCTGCAGCTTGAACTCGAAATAGCCGGTAGAAAATGTTTCAACCGCCGAAGGAATGGACATTTATCCGGCTCCATTGAATTTGCGGTCAATCAGGGCTTGGCCGGGCTTCAGCAGCGGGGCACTGGCCCCGGCGTGCCAAAGCTCGCGAAAGCGGGACTTGAGGCAATACTGTGTATGCCAGAGTTTAGTTGGTCGGGGAGAGAGGATTCGAACCTCCGGCCCCTGCCTCCCGAAGACAGTGCTCTACCAGGCTGAGCTACTCCCCGACCGGACCGGTCCCGCGCAAGCGGGATGCGGCAGAGGCGCGCCTATAGGCAGGGGCGGGCAGGCTGGCAAGCAGCCTTTTGGAGTGGTAGCGCAGAGCCAATGACTCGCACTTCCGACAGCGCCGCACGCCATTGGGAATGGCAATATCTCGAGCTGATGCGGCGCATCTGGGAAGAGGGCGACGCGCGGGTCGATCGCACCGGCGTGGGCACGCGTTCGCTGTTCGGCACCATGCTGCGCTTCGACATGTCGGGAGGTGCCATGCCACTGCTTACCACCAAGCGGGTGTTCTGGAAGGCGGCGGCGCGCGAAATGCTGTGGTTCCTGACTGGCGAGACCAATATCCGACCGCTGCTGGAACAAGGCGTGACGATCTGGAGCGACTGGCCGCTGGCACGCTATCGGCGCGAAAGTGGCGAGGCCATCGAACAGTCCGATTTTGAGGCGCGGATCGTCGCCGATGGGGCTTTCGCGAAGAAATGGGGCGATCTTGGCCCGGTCTATGGCAAGCAATGGGTCGACTGGCCGACCTATCAGTACGGGCCCGACGGCAAATATACGAAGGGGCCGGGGATCAATCAGGTCGCGCAGGTGATCGAGAGCCTGAAGGCCAATCCGGGCAGCCGCCGCCACATTATCGAGGGCTGGAATGTCGCCGAACTCGATCGCATGGCGCTCCCGCCCTGCCACAAGACCTACCAGTTCCATGTTGCGGGTGATGGCCCAGATGCCAAAGGACCGGCGCGGCTCAATTGCCTGCTCTACCAGCGCAGCTGCGATGTGGCACTGGGCCTGCCCTTCAACCTTTTCGGCGCGGCGCTGCTGACGCGGATGATCGCCCAACAGACCGGGTTGCTGCCGGGCGAGCTGGTCTGGACCGGGGGCGACACGCATCTGTACCTCAATCACGCGGAACTGGTGACGCAGCAGCTTGCTCGCACGCCCGAGGGCACGCCGAGCATGCAGATCCTGCGCCAGCCGGAGAGCATCTTCGACTATCGCATCGAGGATTTCGCGGTCTGCGACTACGACCCGCAAGGCGTGCTCAGAGCGCCCGTCGCTGTCTAGCAGTCGTCGCCGTCGCGCCATGCAACCAGAGGGCGTGCCGCGCCGTTTGCCGGGCCAGTTGACACGCTATTTGCGCTGGCCTAGAGGCGCGCTTCCCAAGCGGTGCAGAGCCCCGAAAATACGCGGGTGTAGCTCAGTTGGTTAGAGCGCCGGCCTGTCACGCCGGAGGTCGCGAGTTCAAGTCTCGTCACTCGCGCCACTTGGGAAACTTTCTATCCCCAGCGCCCGGTTTCCATCCAGATCAAGAAACGCCGCAAGGGCAGCAGCCAGACAAGGCCGAGCACGAGATAGACCGGCGTCTGCGCTAGTGCAGGCCATTCACCGATCAGGGGCGGTAAGATGCTTGCGACGGCTATGGCATACAGCACCAATACGCAGCACAGCGCCAACAGGCCCAGCGGGATTCGCGCAGTGGGTTTTTCACGCATCAGAACGGCCCTAGAATGCGCGTGGGGGTGACGATGGCCGAGAGCGGGACATCATGCGGCTCGACCGGCAGGCGTTCGACCTCCTGCACGTCCCAGGCAAGGCCAATGGCAATCGTGTCGGGATGCTGGGCCAGCCAGCGGTCGTAAAAGCCCGCACCTTGCCCGATGCGCTGTCCGTGCAAGGTGAAACCCAGCAGCGGCACGAACAGAACATCGGGAATGACTTCGGCGGCTTGGGCAGGCGGTTGCTTCAGCCTCATCGGCCCCTCTTCGAGGTCGGTCTCGCCGAAGGGGTCGGAAAAAATGTGAAACCGCATTGGCTCGGTGCGCGTGGTGATGCGCGGCAGGGCAACTTCATGGCCGGTCTCGGCGAAGAAGCGGGCATAGCGGTCAGCCGGGGCCTCCCCCTCAATGGCGCGGTAAAGGCCGATCACTGCCCCTTGCGGAACGAGATCGAGCACCGGGCGCGGCGGGCGGCTGAACACGAGCGCGCTCACCTCCTGCGGCAGCGCGGCAGCATGTTCGCGGCGAAGGTCGCGCAATCGTGCGCGCAGGGCCTGCTTGTAGTTGGCGATGCTTGTCATCGCGCGCGTGCCTAGCGGATTGGATGGTGTGGCGGAACCACCATGGGTCGGTTTCCGAGAAATCCTCCGACGCCTCTACATAGAGGTGGGGGTCATATGCACCGATCCTACGGCCGAACCGGTGAACCGGACAGGGACAACTCCCATGGATTGCTTATAGCCTCAGGGAAATCAATACGGCTCGTGCCGGGCAGTCCCGCCGATCTGCTATTTAGGCACTCGCTGTTCGTTGCTCAAGCCGGGATGCGCTTGCCTCGAGCATTTCGGCGAGCTTCTCGAGCGGTCCGGCGATTTCATCGGGCGATGCAAGCGCCTCGGGTTCGCTCGATCTCTCGTGCAAATCGTCGGCCAGCAGCAGCGCCGCGAATAGCAGCATACGCGCTTCTGACTGACCGGTTATGCCCGGCAGCGATTGCAGGCGGCCATCAATCATGGCGCCAAGACGCTCCAGATGCGATTCCTCGCCAGGATCGCAGGCGACCCGATAATGCCGGTTGGCGATGTAGATTTCGACGTTGCTCATTGCCTTGGCCTCATCCCCCAAGCCGCCCGATAAGGGCATCGAGCTCGGCCAGCGCTGCGCCAGCTTCATTGCGCAGCTTTTCGTAGCGCAAGGCCAGCCCGGGATCGTGAGCGGTGTCGTGAGCAGGAAGGACAGGGGATTTGACGGCGGTGTCGATACGCCGTGCGGCTGTTTCTATCCTGGCAAGCGCATCGAGGATACGATTGTCGTCCATGGTTAGGGATCTAGGCCAATCTGGGCGACATCGCAAAGACTTGGCCCGACTTCCTGTGAATAAACCGAGGTCACTTGCTTGACTTCGCCCGTCTGTTTCGGGCGCTGCGCTTGACGCAACCGCGCACGGTCCCGCAAGGAGCGCCCTCACGAATCGGCCGTGAGAATCGCATGGACCGATCGACCAGCAGAAGAGAGTTTTGCATGAGCCGCACAGGCGAGCAGTTGAGCGCGATGGCAAACGCCATCCGTGCGTTGTCGATGGACGCGGTCCAGGCCGCCAGTTCGGGCCATCCCGGCATGCCGATGGGCATGGCCGATGTCGCCACCGTGCTGTGGAACGACTATTTGAAATTCGATCCGGCCGCACCGCATTGGCCTGACCGCGACCGCTTCGTGCTGTCGGCGGGCCATGGCTCGATGCTGATCTATTCGCTCCTGCACCTGTCCGGGTATGATCGCCCGACGATCAAAGACATTAGCGATTTCAGGCAGCTGGGCAGCCCGTGCGCGGGTCACCCGGAAAACTTCCTGCTCGATGGCGTGGAATGCACGACCGGGCCGCTGGGACAGGGCCTGGCCATGGCGGTGGGCATGGCGATTGCCGAACGCCATCTGAATGCAGGGTTCGGTGACGATTTGGTCGATCACCGCACCTGGGTTGTCGCAGGCGATGGCTGCCTGATGGAGGGCATCAATCACGAGGCGATCGGGCTTGCCGGGCATCTGAAGCTGGGCCGGATGATCGTTCTGTGGGACGATAATGACATTACCATCGACGGCGGAACGGGGCTTTCCACCAGCGAGGACGTGAAGGCCCGCTATGCGGCCACCGGTTGGCATGTCGAAAGCTGCGACGGCCATGACTTTGCCGACATCGCCCGCGCCATCGAGGCCGCGATGGCTGACGAGCGTCCCTCGCTCGTCGCCTGCAAGACACTGATTGGCAAAGGCGCACCCAACAAGCAGGGCACCAGCGCAACGCATGGCGCGCCGTTGGGCGACGAGGAAATCGCTGCAGCGCGCGCCGAACTGGGGTGGAGCGCGCCGCCCTTCGAAATTCCTGCGGATATCTTGTCGGACTGGCGCGCTACCGGCACACGCGGGGCCGAGGCGCATTCGGCCTGGCAGAAGCGGCTCGAGGCCGACAATGGCATGCGCGCCGCTTTTGAAAACCGGATGATGGGTGTCGACACTCTCGCCGCCCCGGCGCTTGAGGCCTATATCAGCGACCTTGCAGTGAACCCCAAAAAGGTTGCGACCCGCAAGGCCAGCGAAATGGCGCTTGGCCCGCTAACCGAAAACCTGCCGCAGCTGATCGGCGGGTCCGCCGACCTGACCGGCTCGAACAATACCAAGACGCCCTCTACCGCCCCGCTGACTGCCGAGGATTATGGTGGCCGCTATATCTATTATGGCATCCGCGAATTCGGCATGGCCGCGGCAATGAACGGCATGGCATTGCATGGCGGGGTCGCGCCTTATGGCGGCACCTTCATGATTTTCAGCGATTACTGCCGCAACGCAATTCGGCTTTCGGCATTGCAGGAGATCAACGTCACCTATGTGCTGACGCATGACAGCATTGGCCTTGGCGAGGACGGGCCGACCCACCAGCCGGTTGAGCAGGTGATGAGCCTGCGCCTGATCCCCAATCTCAACGTTTTCCGCCCCTGCGACACGATCGAGACGGCCGAGTGCTGGGCGCTGGCGCTCGGTGCGGCGAAGACGCCTGCCGCGCTTGCCCTCACGCGCCAGAACCTGCCCCAGCTTCGCGGCGAGGGCGATGCCAACTGGTCGGCCAGCTCCAACCGCAGTGCGAAGGGCGCCTACCGGCTCCTTGCAGCCAAGGCACCGCGCAAAGTGATTCTGCTCGCCACGGGTTCCGAGGTTTCGCTGGCCGTCGAAGTGGCCACCAGGCTTGAAGAGCAGGGCCTGGGCGCCGATGTTGTTTCCATGCCATGCTGGGAATTGTTTGATCAGCAGGACGATGCCTATCGCGCCGACCTGCTTGGTGCCGATGTGCCGGGCGGGGACACGTTGCGCGTCTCCATTGAAGCCGGCAGCACTTTGGGCTGGGAGCGTTTCACGCATGTGGGAGGCGCCCGCCACGGTCTGAACATTGGCCTCGACAGGTTCGGCGCGTCCGCCCCGGCAGACGAACTGTTTGAAAAATTCGGCTTCACCGCTGACAAGATTGTCCCGCAAATAATTGCAAAACTAGACTAAAATACAGGAGCAAGGCCCATGGCCACGAAGGTAGCGATCAACGGTTTCGGACGTATCGGGAGGCTCGTCGCGCGCGCATTGCTCGAGCGGGACGACCACGATCTCGAACTGGTTGCGATCAACGACCTGGCGAGCACCGATGCCAACGCGATCCTCTTCCAGTACGATTCGACGCATGGCCGCTTCCCCGGAACCGTGTCTGTCGACGATGGTGCGCTGGTCATCAATGGCAAGAAGGTTGCCGTCACCAGCGAGCGCGATCCCGGCAAGCTGCCGCACAAGGCAATGGGCGTCGATATTGTGCTCGAATGCACAGGCTTCTTCCAGTCGGACGAGGCGGCGCGCCCGCATATCGCCGCTGGTGCGAAGAAGGTGCTGATCTCCGCGCCTGCAGGCGGTGTGTCAAAGACCATCGTGTTCGGCGTCAACCAGGATGCGCTGACCGCCGATGACGATATCGTCTCCAATGCCAGCTGCACCACCAATTGCCTCGCCCCAGTGGCCAAGGTGATGCACGAGGCGGTTGGGATCGAGCGCGGTTTCATGACCACGATCCATTCCTACACCAACGACCAGCGCATGCTCGACCAGATGCATTCCGACATGCGCCGGGCACGCGGCGGGGCGCAGAACATGATCCCGACCACGACCGGCGCGGCGCGTGCTGTGGGCCTGGTGCTGCCCGAGTTGAAGGGCAAGCTGGACGGCTCGTCCGTGCGCGTTCCCACGCCCAATGTCAGCCTGATCGACCTGGTGTTTACGCCGGGGCGCGATACCACCAAGGATGAGCTTAACGCGGCGCTCAAGGCTGCTGCCGAAGGCCCGATGAAGGGCGTGCTCGACTATACCGCGCAGCCGCTGGTCTCGTCGGATTTCAACCACTACCCGGCGTCCTCTACCGTCGATTCGCTCGAGACTGCTGTCCTTGAAGGCAAGCTGGCGCGCGTTGTAAGCTGGTATGACAACGAATGGGGCTTCTCCAACCGGATGATCGATACGGCCGGGGTTATGGCGGGCTTGCTGTAAGGGGCACGCGCAATGGCATCCTTCAAGACACTCGACGACCTGCCCGATGATCTGACTGGCAAGGTTGCCCTTGTCCGGGTCGATCTCAACCTGCCGATGAAAGACGGCGCGGCGACCGACCTCACCCGCGTGAAAGCGGTCGCCGCGACCATCCTCGAACTGGCGGATGCCGGGGCCAAGGTGCTGTTGCTGGCCCATTTCGGGCGGCCCAAGGGGCAGCGTCACTCGACCATGTCTCTGTCCATCGTGCAGGGCGATGTCGAGAGGGTGCTGGACCGCGAGATCATGTTCATCCCCGAGGTTGCCGGGCCGGTTACGCAGCAGGCGGTCGGCATTCTTGGTGCGGGCGATATCGGCCTGCTCGAGAACACGCGTTTCTGGCCGGGAGAAGAAGCCAACGATCCCGAGTTTGCCAAGGGCATTGCGGCGCTCGGCGATATCTATGTCAACGATGCCTTTTCCGCCGCGCACCGCGCCCATGCCTCGACGGAAGGGCTGGCGCGCCTGCTTCCGGCCTTTGCGGGCCGTGCCATGCAGAAGGAGCTCGAGGCGCTTGAAAAGGCGCTGGGCGAACCCGAGCGGCCGGTTGCCGCTGTCGTTGGCGGGGCCAAGGTCTCGACCAAGCTGGCGGTGCTCGAAAATCTCGTCGGCAAGGTCCAGCACCTGATCATCGGCGGCGGCATGGCCAATACATTCCTCGCTGCGCGCGGGGTCGATGTGGGCAAGTCGCTGTGCGAGCACGATCTGGCCGACACCGCCGAGGCGATCATTCAGGCGGCCGAGGACAAGGGCTGCACGGTCCATCTTCCCTATGACGTGGTGGTGGCGAAGGAATTTGCCGCCAATCCGCCGAGCATGCGGATTTGCAACGTCCACGAGGTCGCTTCGGACGAAATGATCCTCGATGTTGGCCCGCAGGCGGTCGAGGCGCTGGGTGACGTTCTCAAGACTTGCCGCACGCTGGTGTGGAATGGCCCGATGGGCGCGTTCGAGACCCGGCCTTTCGATGCGGCGACCGTGGCGCTGGCCAAAACTGCGGCGGCACTGACCGAGGAAGGCTCGCTGGTTTCGGTTGCAGGGGGCGGGGATACGGTCGCGGCACTTGCCCATGCGGGCGTGGCGCAGGACTTCACCTATATTTCAGCCGCTGGCGGGGCCTTCCTCGAGTGGATGGAGGGCAAGGAACTGCCCGGCGTCGCGGCGCTGTCGGCGTAAACCGGGCCAGGAATCAACGGAACGGCGCAAATGTGCCGCGAACTATCGCTAAGCATCACTACCTTAGGGCAATTGTCGGGCATTATCAGCCGGGTTAGAGGGCTCTACGGATTACCAGAATGAGGGCGGCAAGCCCGAAAGGGATATGAGAAAATGAATACGCAGGACATGGCCGCCAAGATCGCGGAAGGTAACGGCTTTATCGCTGCGCTCGACCAGAGCGGTGGCTCCACCCCCAAGGCGCTGCGCGGCTATGGCGTGGAAGACAGCGAATGGTCGGGTGATGACGAGATGTTCGCCAAGATCCACGAAATGCGCAGCCGCATCATCACCTCGCCCAGCTTCTCCAATGGCAAGGTGATCGGCGCGATCCTGTTCGAAAAGACCATGGATGGTCAGGTCGAAGGCAAGACCACCCCGCAGGCGCTGATCGACAAGGGCGTGGTGCCCTTCATCAAGATCGACAAGGGCCTCGAGGACGAGGCGAATGGCGTGCAGATGATGAAGCCGATGCCCGAACTTGACGCCCTGTTGACCCGCGCCAAGGGCCTGGGCGTTTTCGGCACCAAGGAACGCTCGGTCATCAACGCCGCCAATCCCGCAGGCATTGCTGCCATCGTGAAGCAGCAGTTCGCGATCGGCGAGCAGGTGATTGCCCATGGCATGATGCCGATGCTGGAGCCGGAATATAACATCAAGGCCGCCGATCGCGCCGAGGGCGAGCAGATCCTGAAGGCCGAGATCCTCAAGAACCTCGACGCTCTCGATGAAGGCAAGCAGGTGATGCTCAAACTCTCGATCCCGGTCGTGCCGAACACCTATGCCGATCTGATCGCGCACCCCAAGGTGCTGGCCGTAGTGGCGCTTTCGGGCGGCTATTCGACCGACGAGGCATGCGAGAAACTGGCAAAGAATGACGGCATGATCGCCAGCTTCAGCCGCGGCCTGCTGCAGGATCTGCGCGCGCCGCAGAGCGATGAGGAATTCGACGCGACGCTGGGCGCTGCGATCGACCAGATCCATTCCGCCAGCGTGGCCCGCGTCGCCGCGTAAGGCCTGAACTTAAAGCCCGCCGTCGAAGCGGTAGGCGAAACGGTAGTCACCGGGGGCGATCTCGCTCCCGGTAAACCGGTCCTGCCAGACCGCTACCAGTCTCGCCGATCCGTCCGCGATGGCCACGGGTTCGCCCAAGGTCATCGCCACCTTGCGCCTGTCGGTGCCGTTTCTGAGCGATAGCTGCGTTTCCACCACGACGCGCCCGGCCCAGACGCACCGCGCATTCACGGGGCAGCGGCTGTCTTCGATCACCCGAATGGGCGTGATCCACGGGCCGAAACGGGAGGTCTCGCCAGCTGCCTGCCAGCCATTGCTGCCCTCGGGCGCGAGGGGCATTTCGGTAGGGAGCGGCTGAGCTGCCGTCGTCGCGCAGCCTGCAAGCGCAAGCGATGCCAGGGGAAGGGCGCTCTTGAACATGCTTCACTCTCCAGGTGTGCACAGCTAGGGGCTAGCGCATGAACGAAGGCTGCCAGATCTATCTCATTTCGCCGCTCGACGTATCGGGAAACTTCCCCGATCGCCTGACCCGCGCCCTCGAAGCAGGGAGTGTGGCGGCGTTCCAGTTTCGCGTGAAGAATGTCGACCAGCACGAGGCGGCGCGACTTGCAGCGCCGTTGCAGGAGATTTGCGGCGCACGCGATGTGGCCTTTATCGTCAATGACGATGTGGCGCTTGCCCGGCGGCTGAAGGCCGATGGCGTGCATCTGGGGCAGGGCGATGGTGACGTGCGCGAGGCGCGCGAAGTGCTGGGCCGCGATGCGCAGATCGGCGTAACATGCCACGCGAGCCGTCACCTGGCGATGGAGGCAGGCGATGCGGGCGCTGACTACGTTGCCTTCGGGCAGTTCTTCCCCAGCATCACCAAGACCAGCGAACATCGCGCCGATACCGGCCTGATCGAATGGTGGAGCCAGTTGTTCGAGATACCCTGTGTGGCGATCGGGGGAATTACACCTGAAAATTGCGCGCCGATTGTGGCGGCAGGGGCCGATTTTCTCGCCGTTTCTGCAGCGGTGTGGAATGGCGACGAGGCCGGGGCGGTGCGCGCCTTTGCCGCCAAGATATAAGGTTTCGGTTCCTCAGCGCCGCACGCGAACGCAACGCAGGCGCCCCGGTACTCCATTCTCGATCTTGCGCAGGAACGTAGGCGAGACAACCTGGTAGCTGTCGCCGGACCGCGGCCCGCTTGTCATCGTCAGCAATTCACCGCGCCGCAGATAGGTCCCGCTTCCCTCGCTCGTCTCGTAGCGCGAGGCATTGGCGATGGTGAAATTTTCCTCCGGCTGCTCAATGCCGGCGGCGCCACTGGCCTTGCCTGGCAGTTCGCAGACATATCCTCCGCGCGCGACAGTGCCGATGCGCCCTTGCGCCACAGCAAGGGACGGAAGGGCCAGCATAGCCAATGCGGCCAGGAACGAGACAGGGAGCGATGCGGCGCGAAACATGCAAGTGCCCCTAGCAGGCTGCGATTGCGGCGTCATGAATGCTCTTGCGCATTGTGGCGCTGTCGCCAGCGCCGCCTTGCCCGCGAAGGGGCTTGCGGCTAGGGCGCACCATCCCAAGATCCGGAACCGGCACCGAACCGGGCATCAACCAAGGTCAGGCACATGAAGATCAGCGGCGTGGACATCCGTCCCGGCAACATCATCGAGTATGAAGGCGGCATCTGGAAGGTCGCCAAGATCCAGCATACCCAGCCGGGCAAGGGCGGGGCCTATATGCAGGTCGAGATGAAGAACCTGCAGGACGGTCGCAAGACCAATGTCCGCTTCCGCAGCGCCGACACGGTCGAGAAGGTGCGCCTTGATACGCAAGAATATCAATTCCTCTACGAGGATGGCGACATGCTGGTGTTCATGGATGGCGACACGTTCGAGCAGATAACCCTTCCTTCCGACCTGCTCGGCGATGCCCGCCCGTTCCTGCAGGATGGCATGCAGGTGAAGCTCGAATTGTGGGAAGAAAAGCCGATTTCGGTCGAACTTCCTTCGCAGGTAGAGGCGGAGATCGTCGAAGCCGACGCAGTGGTGAAGGGGCAGACCGCCTCGTCCAGCTACAAGCCTGCCGTGCTCGACAATGGCGTGCGGATCATGGTGCCGCCGCATATCGGCGCTGGCACCCGGATCGTGGTCGATGTTTACGAACAGTCTTACGTCGGCAAGGTGAGCTGAACCGCCATGTCGATGTATTCAGGTCTTGTGCGGGTAATGGAGAAGGCCGCCCGCAAGGCAGGTGGGCGCCTGCGCCGCGATTTCGGCGAAGTGGAACACCTGCAGGTCAGTAGCAAGGGGCCGTCGGATTTCGTCTCCAAGGCCGACCAGGCATCCGAACGGACCTTGTGGGACGAGCTCAAGGTGGCGCGGCCCGGCTGGGGCTTCGTGCTGGAGGAAGGTGGCGTTATCGAGGGCGATCCCGACAAGCCGCGCTGGATCATCGATCCGCTCGACGGAACCAGCAACTTCCTCCACGGCCTGCCGCATTTCGCCATTTCGATTGCCGTGCAGGAGCCGAAGCTCGACGGATCGGGGTGGGGCGAAGTGACGGCTGGCGTAGTCTATCAGCCGATCACCGACGAGACCTATTGGGCGGAGAAGAGTCGCGGCGCGTGGGTACGTGACAAGCGCCTGCGGGTTTCGGGCCGCCGCGATCTTGGCGAGGCGCTGATCGCCACCGGAATGCCCTTTCGCGGCCATGGCGATTTTGCCGAATGGAGCGCGATCTATGCCAAGCTCGGGCCACAGGTCGCCGGTGTGCGCCGATACGGCGCGGCCTCGCTCGATCTTGCCTGGGTGGCGGCAGGGCGCTTCGACGGCTTCTGGGAAAGCGACCTGTCGCCTTGGGATACCGCCGCCGGGTGCCTGCTGGTGCGCGAGGCAGGCGGCTTCGTCAGCGATTATCGTGGCCGGTCGCAGCCGATCTGCGATGTCCAGGTGATTGCCGCGAATTCTTCACTCCATCCGCGCATCCACAAGCTGGTGACCGAGGCGTTAAGGGCATGAGCCCGGGCAGACTGGTCATTTCGCATTGGCTTGAAAGCGTCCGATTGCGCGGCTAAGCGCCGGGCATGGACACGGCCCCCGTGGTGGAATTGGTAGACGCGCTCGACTCAAAATCGAGTTTCTTTGGAAGTGCCGGTTCGAGTCCGGCCGGGGGCACCACTTTTCCTTTTGACCGCTTGGCCTTAGGCTAGGGCCATGAGGTCGAAGCCTGAATGATCGAACCGCCATCCTATCACGCGCTGGCGGCCATGCTGATGACCGTGATGGTCTTCGTCGCTTTTGCGCGCGGCAAGATGTCGATCGAGATCATCTCTCTGTTGACCATCGCCTGCATCGCGGTGGGCCTCTATTTCTTCCCGTTGCCGCATACGACCGAGACGGACGGTGTGGCGCTCGCCTTTGCCGGCTTTGGCCATTACGCGCTCATCACCATCTGCTCGTTGATGATCATGGGCCGGGGCCTGGTGGTGACAGGCGCACTGGAGCCGGCCGCACAGCTGCTCGAGCGGGTGTGGAAGGTCAACACCCAGTTAGGCATGCTGGTGTCGTTGGCGCTGGCTGCGTTTCTGTCGATGCTGGTCAACGATACGCCGGTGATCGTGTTGCTGATGCCGGTCTTCGTGGCCCTGGCAGAACGAGGGGCCATGCCTGCTTCCAAGACGCTGATCCCGCTCAATGCGGCGGTGCTGATCGGGGGGATGGCCACCACGATCGGCACATCGACCAATTTGCTGGTCGTGGGGATTGCCAGCGACCTGGGCATGCCGCCCATGTCGGTGTTTCACTTCACGCCTATCGTTTTCTTCGCCGCGCTGGTCGCCTTTCCCTATCTCTGGCTGGTGATGCCGCGATTGCTGCCCGACAACACGGTGGACGGTTCGCAAACCTTGCGCCGGTTCTTCACCCGCATGCGGGTGCCGCCCTCGAGCGAACTGGTTGGCAGACATTTTGACGAGATTGCGCCGACCCTGCCCGACAATTTCCGTTTCGAGGAACGCCCCGACGGAGCTTTCGCGGCTGGCGACCGCCTGCTGATCTCGGGGACACATAGCGGGCTCGAGGATGCAGTCCGGGTGCTTAAGGGGCAGGTGGCGCCGAACTGGATTATTGAGAAAATTCGCGGTGTCTCCAGGACTGCGAGCGAGGACATCTCCGTGGTCGAGATGGTGGTCACCGCCGATTCTCGTATTCTGGGACGAACACTGGCGACATCGGGCATTGCCGACAATTATGGCGTCGCCGTGCTTGGCATTCACAAGCCGCAGCGCCTGCTTTCCCAGCCGGCCATCGATCAGGACCGCGAGATCCGCATGGCCGAAGGCGACGTGCTCCTGGTCATGGGGCTACCTCACGATCTGGAGCTATTTGCCAATGGCGATGCGCTGCTCCAGCTCGAAGGCGCGCGAATTGTGCCGCGCCGTTCAAAGGCGATGCTGGCCGCAGCGATCATGTTCGGCTCGGTCTTCACCGCCTCGATCGGACTTTTCCCGATTGCCATCTCGGCGCTGGCGGGCGCCATCCTGATGTTCGTGGCCGGATGCGTGAAGTTCGACCGGGTCGGGCGCGCCCTGTCGGGCAAGGTCATCGTGCTGGTCGCGGCCTCGATTGCCATCGGGCGGATCATCCTCGATTCAGGTGCGGCGGCCTGGCTGGGCGAGGTATTGGCGATGGGTCTGCAATTCCTTCCCGCGGCGGGGGTATTGGCGGCGATCATGCTGTTCGTGACCTTGCTCACCAATTTTGCTTCCAATGCGACGGCGGCGACCGTGGGCACGCCGATTGCATTCAATATCGCCACCGAGCTTGGCCTGCCGCAGGAGCCGCTGATCCTCGCCGTGCTGTTCGGCTGTAACCTTTGTTACGCGACGCCCATCGCCTACCAGACCAACATGCTGATCATGTCGGAAGGCAGCTATAGTTTCGCCGATTATCTGCGCACCGGCGTTCCGCTGGTTTTGCTGATGGTGGTGACGCTCAGTATCCTGCTGGTGATCTTCTACGGCATGTGATTGAGAACGCCTTTCGGGAACCGGACCGGACATTCGGGGATTTTTCCGCCAACCAAGGAAAAATCCGATGACCGAAGAACGCATTACCGAGACGCGCTCGCCAGACGGAGATACCCATACGCACACGACCGTCATCACCGATGGCGAGCCTGCGGTCAGCGGCGGAGTCGGCAAGTGGGCGCTGATCCTCGTCGTGCTGATGCTGGGGGCCATTGGCCTCTACATCTTCAGCCAGTCGACCGGTGCCGAAGTTGCGCGTGACAATGCGATTGCAGAGGCTGCGGGCGATGTCGGCGATGCTGCCGGACAGGTCGGCGATGCGGTGCAGGATGCCGCTGACAATCTCGGCGATTAAGACTCTGAATCTCAGCTATTTTAAGCTTGATGTGTAAAATTTACCGACGCTTCATATCTGCGCCGTAGCATTGCCATTGCCGGCAATAGTTCCGGCAGCGATCGCTTGGACTTGAAATGTCGGTAAATCACATCTGTCTGCCGGCAAGTGGCCGCAGTCGCATCTCCGACTTCGGGAGGAGCGACTGATGGCCGCTGACGCCACATTCGTGTTCGCAGCGATTAACGGGATCGCCGCGATACTCGCTCTGGCGATGGCTGTCCGGCTCGCGACGCTACAGGGCGTGTTGCGCCCGGTTTTTCGTGCTGCCGGTCTAGCTTTCGCGATCAGCGGCGCAGGGGCGGCAGTCTTTGCCATCCTTGGCCCGCAGCATTTCGCCAGCGGGGCGGTGCAGAGCATCGCCTATCTCGCCTGGCTGTGGACGCTGCACCGCCTTTTCGCCAGCGACGAGCGTGACAAGAATGTGCGGCCGATCCGCCCGGTCGTTTTTGCACTTGTTTTTGTCGAGGCGATGCAGATGGCGCTGTTGGGTGCAGCATTGCAGAGTTTCGGACTGGACCATGCCCGACAGGCGCTTGGCGGCTTCGCGGTGCTCTTCCGCCTTCTGTTTTGCGTGGGCGCGCTTGTGCTCGTTCACAATCTCTATGCCGGCGCCGTGCAGCAGGTGAGAACGAGCCTGCGCTGGCCCGCGGCTGCACTGGCGACCATCTGGCTTTACGACCTCAATCTCTACACGCTGGCCTATGTAAACGGGTCGGCGCCGCAGATATTGCTGGGCCTGAGGGGCGGTGCGCTCGTCCTGGCTGCGCTGTTCTTCGCAATTGGCTTGCATGGCGACCAGCGCGACCTGCGCCTGCGCCCCTCGCGCAGCTTTGCCTTTCAGTCCTTCTCGCTGGTGCTGATCGGCATATACTTGGCGATGATGCTGCTGCTGGCTCGCGGCGCTGCACTGTTCGGGGGCGAATTCGCGGCCTGGCTGCAGGGCGCTCTGGTGCTTGTCGCGGCGCTGGTGGCGATTGTCGCCCTGCCTTCGAAGCGCATACGTGGCTGGCTGCGGGTCACCATTTCCAAGCACCTGTTTCAGCATCGCTTTGACTATCGTGCGGAGTGGATGCGCTTCACTGACACGATCGGGCGGGCGGGTCCGCAAGCAGCACCTCTGCATGAGCGCGCCGTGCAGGCGGTGGCCGACATCACCGACAGCCCTGGTGGATTGCTGCTCACCCCTCACGAAGAGGGCGGCCTGGCGCTCGATGCGCGCTGGCAATGGCCCGATATCGAAGTTCCGCCGCTCGCCATGAATGGCGATGGCACCCGGTTCTTCGAGCAGAGCCAGTTCATCCTCGATCTCGACGATCTGCGCGGAGATCGCGTGGAAGGCATTCCGCAATCGGCGCATCCGGCGTGGCTCAAGGGCAATGAACGCGCCTGGGCGCTGGTGCCGCTGCTGCATTACGAACGCCTCGTCGCTATCGTCGTGCTGGCGCGCCCCGCCGTCGGCCGGCGTCTCGACTGGGAGGATTTCGACCTCCTCAGGATCGTCGGGCGCCAGCTCGCCAGCTACCTTGCCGAACAGTCCAGCCAGGATGCGCTGGGCGAGGCGCAGCGATTTGACGAATTCAATCGGCGGATCGCATTCGTGATGCACGACATCAAGAACCTGGCCAGCCAGCTTTCCTTGCTCGCTGGAAACGCGGAAAAACATGCCGACAACCCGGAATTCCGCAAGGATATGCTGCTGACCCTCAGGAACAGCACCGACAAATTGCAGTCCTTGCTTTCTCGGCTTGGACGTTATGGCGCGCAGGGGATCCGAGAGACGAGCGAAGTGGCGCTCGACGAATTGGTTGAACGGATTATCGCGCAATATGCAGGGCGCCATCCGGTGATCGGGATCGACCGCCCAGCCTGCAAGGTCGTGGCTGATGCCGAGGCATTGGAGCAGGCGCTGCTCCATCTGGTGCAGAATGCGGTGGAAGCGAGCGAGCCAAACTCTCCGGTGTTTGTCGACCTGCGCAAGGATTCGACCACGGCGAGCATCGAGATCATCGATTCGGGTGCGGGGATGAGCCCGGAATTCATCCGCACCCGGCTGTTCCGACCGTTCCATTCCTCCAAGGCCGGAGGCTTCGGCATTGGCGCATTCGAAGCGCGCGAGATGATCCGCTCGATGGGCGGGCGGCTCGACCTTGAATCACGCGAGGGCGTGGGCACGCGCTTCCAGTTGCGCCTTCCACTGGTGGAAGTGGCAAGCCTGTTTCGTTCACTTCATGGCCGGCCGGCTCTGCCCGGCGATTCCAACGACAAGGTGGCATGATGGCCCAGAACAAGAAGGATCAGGGCAAGCCCAAACTCCTGATCGTCGAGGATGACGAGGGCCTGCGCGCCCAGCTCAAATGGGCTTATGACGATTTTGAAGTGGTCCTGGCAGGCGACCGCGACGCGGCGATCGCTGCGCTGCGATCGGAGGCGCCGGCGGTGGTCACACTCGACCTTGGTCTCCCGCCCGATCCCGACGGCACCACCGAGGGCTTCGCCGTGCTCGACGCGATCATGGCGCTGAAGCCTGACACCAAGGTGATCGTCGCCAGCGGCCATGGCGCGCGTGAGAGCACGCTCACCGCTATCGAGCGCGGGGCTTACGACTTCTATCAGAAACCTGTCGACATCGAACAACTGGGCCTGATCGTGCGCCGGGCCTTCAACCTCCACCGGATCGAGGCTGAGAACCGCAGCCTCGCCGAGAAGGCGGGGGCGGGCAACAAGGTGCTGGGCACGCTGATCACCTCAGCCCCGGAAATGGTGAAGGTCGCCCGGACCATCGAGAGGGTGGCCAATACCAGTGTCTCGGTCATGTTGCTGGGGGCGAGCGGCACCGGCAAGGAATTGCTGGCGCGTGGCCTGCATGACGCCAGCAATCGGCGTGAGCGCGGCTTCGTGGCGATCAATTGTGCGGCGATTCCGGAAAATCTGCTCGAAAGCGAGCTGTTCGGGCACGAAAAGGGTGCCTTTACTGGCGCCATCAAAACGACCGAAGGCAAGATCGAGCTTGCCGATGGTGGCACGCTGTTCCTTGACGAGGTGGGCGACATTCCGCTGCCCCTGCAGGTCAAGCTGCTGCGCTTCCTGCAGGAACGCACCATCGAGCGGATCGGCGGGCGCAAATCGATCGCGGTCGATACGCGTATCGTGTGCGCCACGCATCAGGACCTCGAAGCGATGATCGCCGATGGGCGTTTCCGCGAGGATCTGTTCTATCGGCTCGCCGAAGTGGTGGTGAAGATCCCGTCTCTCGCCGAACGACCGGGCGATGCAACGCTGCTGGCCAAGGCCTTCCTCAAGCGCTTTTCCGAAGAGATGAACCCGCATGTCACCGGCTTCGCGCCTGACGCGCTGGCGGCCATCGACGCATGGCCGTGGCCGGGCAATGTCCGCGAGCTGGAAAACCGGGTGAAGCGCGCGGTCATCATGGCCGATTCCAAACTGGTGAAAGCCGAGGATCTCGATCTCGATGGCGCAGAGGAGGAGGACGCCAGTGCTCTCAACCTCAAGAGCGCGCGCGAGCAATCTGACCGCAAGATGATCCGCCATGCGCTGGCGCGCAGCGAAGGAAACATCTCCAGCACGGCGAAAATGCTCGGGATCAGCCGTCCGACGCTCTACGATCTGTTAAAGCAATACGATTTGCAAAGCTGAGCCGGGCGAGGCAGGGGCGGCGCCATGCCTGTAAAGCGCATCATCGGCGGCTTCGATCCGCTTGCCAGGTTGCTGATCCTGGCGCTGGTCCTCGCCACAATCCTGCCGGTCGGCAAGGACTGGTTCGATGCCGCAAGGCTGGTTTCCAATTGCGGGATTTTCGTGCTGTTCCTGCTGAACGGCCTGCGGTTGCCGCGCGCGGATGTGCTGGAGGGATTGCGCAATCGTCGTTTCCTGATGCCGCTGACGCTATGGTGCTTCGTGGCCATGGGGGCGGTGGGGTATGTCCTGTCGCAGCTGTCGCAAGACTGGCTTTCGTCCGAAATGGCATTGGGCCTGCTGTTTCTTGGCCTGCTGCCATCGACGGTGCAGTCCGCGACGGCCTATTCCTCGATTGCGGGCGGAAATGTCGCGGCGTCGGTGGTGGCGGCCGCGGTACTGAACATCCTCGGCGTATTCCTGACGGCTCCCTTGCTGGCCCTGATTGCGGGGACCGGAAGCGTGAGCCTCGACCTGGACGCATTGCGCAGGATCGCAATGATCCTGATCTTGCCTTTCGCCATCGGCCAGCTTTTGCAAAGCCGTCTGGGCGACGCGATGCGCGAGCGGCGGCATATCGTGAACTGGCTCGATCGCGGAGTGATCGCGCTTACCGTCTATGTGGCTTTTTCCAGCGCGGTTCAGCAGGGCCTTTGGACGAGCATGCCGCTGAGCACCTGGGCGGCGATGCTTTGCCTGGTGGCGGCGTTCCTGCTGTTCGGATTTCTCGGTTCCTGGCTGTTGGGCGGTGCGCTCAAGCTGGATCGGGGAATGCGGATCGCGTTCCTGTTTGCGGGCGCCCAAAAGAGCTTGGCCATCGGCGCGCCGCTCGCCGCCGTGTTGTTCCCGCCCAGCGTGGCGGGCCTTCTGCTCGTGCCCGCGCTCATCTATCACCTGTCGCAAATGCTGGTATCGGCGCGGATCGCCGCCGTTCTTAACCCGCCAGCCGTCAGTCAGCCAGTGGATTAGCCGCCTCTTCCGTCCCGTATTTGCGCTGGTGGCGCACTGACCACCAAAGCGAAAACCCGATCAAGGTGGCGCCGACCAGCCCCGTGAATGCCTCAGGTATATGCACCAATGCCGAAAGCAGCATGATTGCCCCAAGCACGATGATCGCCCAGAACGCGCCATGTTCAAGGTATCGATACTGGGCAAGAGTGCCTTTCCGGACGAGGTGGATCGTCATCGAACGCACGAACATCGCCCCGATCGACAAGCCAAGGGCGATCACCACCATGTTGTTCGACAGTGCGAAAGCGCCAATCACTCCGTCAAAGCTGAAAGACGCGTCGAGCACTTCAAGATAGAGGAAACCGCCCAGGCCTGAGCGAACCACCGCGCCGCTCGCTTTCTTTGCCTCTTCGCGCAGGTCCAGCCATGTTCCTAGCGCGTCCACCGATATGTAGGTCACCAGACCCAACAGGCCGGCGGTCATGAAGGTGAGTGCATCATCTTCAGGGAGTTGTGTCGCAATCAGCCAGATTACCAACAGCAAGAACGCAATTTCGATTGCGGGCAAGGCGGAAACCCTGGCCAGCCGCTTCTCGATCACCGAGATCCAGTGGACCTCCTTGCTGGCATCGAAAAAGAATTTCAGCCCGACCATGGCGAGGAAAGCTCCTCCGAACCCGGCAATGCCAATATGAGCCGAAGATACCAGCCGCTCATATTCCACGGGATTGTTGAGCGACAGTTCGAGAGCCTCGACTGGCCCAATACCGGCCGCGATTGCAACAATGGCCAATGGAAAGACGATGCGGGTACCGAAAACCGCAATAGCGATGCCCCAGACGAGGAAGCGTTGCTGCCACTTTTCGTCCATCTCGCGCAAAACCGTCGCATTTACCACGGCGTTGTCGAAACTGAGCGACACTTCGAGGATCGAGAGGATGACGACAATCCACAGCAGGCTGAGCGTGCCGATCAGTGTCCCGGTGCTGGACCAGCCATACCAGACTGCCAGAGCAAGGCAGGTCGCGGTGAAGACGAGCGAAAATTTGTAGAATTGCAGCAGCGTGGCCATGCGGCTTTTCTCTCGGACTGGAGGGGTATCGAAAATCTGGTCTGGTCGCTGTTACGCGCGAAGGGGCCTACAGGCTCCGGACTAACGTGGCTGGTAGGTCTGCTCGGGTCCCGGAAATGTCCGTTCCCGCACCTCTTTTGCATAGGTCTCGATCGTGCGTGAGATCAACCCGGCAATATCGTCATAGCGTTTGACGAAGCGCGGCACCCGCTCGAACATGCCCAGCATGTCTTCGGCCACCAGCACCTGGCCGTCGCATTGCACCGAGGCGCCGATCCCAATGGTCGGGCAGGCGACCTTGCCCGTCAGTTCGATGGCGATCGGCTCCAGGACTCCCTCAACCACGATGGCAAAGGCACCCGCCTCGCACAGGGCCACCGCATCACCGACAATCTTGTCGGCCTCGGCGTCGCTCCGTCCGCGCGCGGCATAGCCGCCCAGCACGTTCACCGCCTGCGGCGTGAGGCCGACATGCCCCATCACCGGAATGCCGCGCCCGGTGAGGAAGGCCACGGTTTCCGCCATGACCTCGCCGCCTTCGAGCTTCACGGCGGCTGCGCCGCTTTCCTTCATCAGGCGCGAGGCTGTGTCGAAAGCGTCCTGCGGCGAGGCTTCGTAGCTGCCGAAGGGCAGGTCCACGACCACCAGTGAATGGTAAGAGCCGCGCACGACGGCCGCGGCATGATTGGCCATCATGTCCACCGATACCGGAACCGTCGAGGGCAGGCCGTAAATGACCTGGCCGAGCGAATCGCCGACCAGCAATATGTCGCAATGCGGGTCGAGCAATTGTGCCTGCCGCGCCGTATAGGCGGTCAGCATCACGATCGGCTCGGCGGTCACACCATCGACCTTGCGTTGGCGAATTGCGGGAACGGTGAGCCGCCGCATGGGCGCCGGGGTGGGGTTGGCCCTGCTGGTGGATGTATCGAGGCTGTAGTTAGTGGACATTGGCATTTCCTAGCAGACGCGGCTCTCGACGCGAGCACCGAATCCATGCATCATTGCGAGACTTCGGGACGATAGGACAATTGCATGGCAATTTCGACGACGGGGACGGCCCGCGAAGGCTGGTCCTCACGCACTGCATTTATCCTCGCGGCGATCGGTTCGGCGGTCGGGCTGGGCAATCTCTGGCGCTTTCCTGCTGAAGCAGGTGCCAATGGCGGCGGTGCTTTCGTGGTTTTCTATATCGGCTGCGTGCTGCTGATCGGTCTGCCGATCCTGCTATCCGAGACCCTGATCGGGCGCCACGGCCAGGCCAGCGCGCCTGAAAGCGTGCGCCGCGTGGCGATCCAGTCCAAGGCTTCGCCCGCATGGGGCCTGTTGGCCGATATGGGCGTGCTCGGCTCGTTCCTGATCCTGTCCTTCTACTGCGTGGTTGGTGGTTGGGTCTTGTATTACATCGGCATTTTTGCAGGCGATGTGGTCCAGTCCGGGCCCTTTGGTGGTGCGTTCGAGAGCCGCACGGCGGAGGAGATCGAGGCGCTCCTGCCAAATTTGTTCGCCAATGGCCCGTTGATGGTGGCACTGGATGCGCTGTTCCTGGGTATTACGCTCTATTTCGTCGCCAAGGGGGTTTCGGGCGGTATCGAATGGGTCGCCAAATGGATGATGCCGGCCTTCTTCATCCTGCTTATTGCGATCACCATTTACGGCGCCTTCGGTGGCGCTTTCGATCAGGCGACATCCTACCTGTTTACCTTCGAATGGGAAAAGCTGACGGGTGAGGTGATGCTCGCCGCGCTGGGGCAGGCGTTCTTCTCGCTATCCCTCGGACTGGCCTGCATGATTACCTACGGCAGCTATGTCGGCCGCAGCGTCAATCTGGCGGGCACGTCGGCGATCGTGGCAGGGGCAGACACGGCGGTGGCGTTGCTGGCGGGCCTGTGCCTGTTTCCCATCGTCTTTGCCGCAGGGCTGCCGCCCAATGCCGGGCCGGGGCTGATGTTCCAGACCTTGCCGCATGCTTTCCAGTCGATGCCGGGTGGTCCGATTGTCGGCCTGCTGTTCTTCATCATGGTTGGTTTTGCTGCGCTGACGAGTTCGGTAAGTCTGTTGGAGGTGCCGGTCGCCTGGGTGATCGACCGCTTCCGCCTCGTGCGCCCGGTCAGCGCCATCCTAGTGGCCGCCGGTGCTATGACGCTAGGGGCCTTGTCAGCCCTTTCGTTCAATTCGCTGAATGGTTTTCACCCACTCGGTTTCATCCCCCTGTTTGAAGGGCAGGGCATGTTCGACGTGCTCGACGGGCTGACCGCCAAACTGCTCATGCCGATCGGAGCGATCCTGACCGCGATTTTCGTAGGCTGGGTCGCCGACCGGCGGCTGGTCGACGTCGAGAACGGTTTGGGCGGTGTTTTACACCTGCTGTGGTTGCTGCTGGTCCGCTTCCTGTGTCCGGTGGCGCTGGTGGGTATTCTGGTCGTGGGCCTTTTCCCGGACCTGTTGTCATAAGTGCCCAGAGGGGGCTGCGAGGCCCCCTCCGGTCTGCTGGGTTCGTGCGCCTTACAGCGCGGTTTCGGTGTGCGCCTCGCGCGCTTCTTCGCGGCTGTCGAAGCCCATCAGCATTTTTACATTGTCGATGAAGCCGAGGTCAGAGTTCCAGATCTCTGCCTGGCCCAGATCCATGCGCAGCATGAGGAGATTGGGATCGTCCTTGCCGCCGGGGAACCACGCCTCGACGACCGGACTCCACTGCTTGTCGAGCCGTTCCTTGCTGGTCTCGATCGAAAGCGTGCCGGTAAAGCGGGCGAAGATGTCGTGGCCCTTTGCTTCAAAGGTGGCGGTGGCGGCTCCGCCGCTGGCAAGGTGATGGTCCTTGCCGGTGAAGAACCAGATCGCATGGTTCGCGTCCTTGTCGAGCTGGGCGGTCATCGGCACTGCCCCTTCGGCGTGTCCGTCGAGCTGGAGGAACAGGAACGGGCTGTCGTTGAGCGCCTTCCAGAACTTTTGCTTCAGGTTTGCTGTGTCGGTCATGGTCTTGTCTCCTTTGCCTTTCGAACGGGGCGAGGGGGCGTTGGGTTCCGGATCGGATTTTTCCGGGGTGAGGAGATTGCCAGCATCCTGGCAATGGAACATAAGGGCGGGAACATAACACGAACACTTGAGTCGATTCGCCATGCCTTCCACTTTGCCTTTCGCCCCGCCAGGGTTTTTTTCGGACCTGCAAAGAGCTTCCGAGCTTGCTGTCGGTGCGGGCGTCGGCATTGGGGCCGCGCGGCGCTGGCATCCGGGCCTGCCGCTGCCCTGCCATGGCGAGATCTTCGCCTCCTCGTGCGAGGGCACCGGGGCGGCACTGGCGCTGGCGCTATTGGGTAATGGGCTGGGTGACGGGCCGGGCACCGGGGCGCAGGTCGAGGGTAGACCAATATCAGGGCAAATATCGGGGCAGGAAGGCACGCTGCTGTGGGTGCAGGATCGGGAGGCGCAGCGCCGCACGGGCCGCCCCTATCGCCCCGGCCTGCCGCCCGCTTTTCGCCGGCGCATCGTCCATGTCGCGGCAAAGACAGCGCAGGATGCGCTTTTTGCGATGGAGGAGGGCGTCAAATGCCGTGAACTGGCGGGTGTGATCGGCGAGATCGCGGGCAATCCCAAGGCGTTCGATTTCACCGCCTCGCGTCGCCTGACCCTCGCGGCTGAAAGGCACGGCGTCCCGCTGTTGGTGGTGCGCGTCGATGCTGCGCGCGACCTCAGCTCTGCACGGATGCGCTGGGAGGCGCGGCAAGTGCCATCGGCACGCCCGCGCTGGAATGCCGCTGCACCCGGCGCACCTGCCTGGCGGGCCGAGCTGTTTCGCGCCCGCGCTTACGCTCCCGGAGAATGGATATTGCGCGATGACGGCACCTGCCCCACCATCGGCTTGGCCGCCGAGCGGGTCGAAAGCGGGGCTGCCCCCGCGCCGGATCATGGCGATCTGGTGCGTGCAGCTGGCGATCGACCGCTGGCGGCATGCTGAAAACTGCGGATACGGAGAAGGCCCCGACGCGCAGCCGCTGGCGCTGATCGCGCAGACCACGCACGGGCCGCGCATTACCGCTGCCAACCGTGCCGGGGCGCAGGCGGGGGCGGCACCGGGCATGATGCTCGCCGATGCGCGCGCCCTTTGCCCCGCGCTTGCCACCGCGCCCGCCGATCCTGCGGGCGACCATGCCTTCCTTGAGCGTCTGGCGCTGTGGGCGCGGCGCTGGGGGCCGTGGTCGGCGATTGACGCGCCTGAAGGCCTGCTGGTCGACGTGACCGCGCTGGCGCATCTGTTCGGCGGGGAACGGAGCCTGCTGGCCGATGTCGGGACGCGCTTTGCGGCGCAAGGCATGGTGGTGCGCGCTTCCATTGCCCCCACGGCCGGGGCGGCCTGGGCACTGGCGCATTACGGGCCGCCGGGCGCTATCCTCGCACCGGAGGAGGAGGTGACGGTGCGGCTGGCAGAGCTGCCGGTGGCGTCACTGCGTCTCGACGCCGACGTGCTGCTGGTACTGCGGCGGCTCGGCCTCAAGCGGATCGGCGATCTGGCCGGGCTTGAGGAGGGGGCGGGGCTGGAGGAGGGCGTCTCGGGTTCCCGGTCGGATCGCGGGCGCAAAAATGGCCGCGACGCGATCCACCGGCGCTTTCGCAACAGCCGCTCGCCCGCCGCCAACCCGCTCGTGCGGCTCGACCAGCTGGCGGGCCGCGTGCCCGAGCCGCTGCTGCCCGTGGTCGAAGTGGCCATGCCGCTGGTGCAGCGCCGCCTGATGGAACCGATCCGCCACCGCGAGCTGCTCGACCTTGTGGTGGAGGACCTCGCCGCTGACATGGTGCGCGAGCTGGAGGCGCGCGGGCAGGGCGCAAGACGGCTCGAACTGGGCTTGTGGCGGGTGGATGGCGAAGTTCTGGTGCGACGCCTCGAACTGGCGGCGGCAACGCGCGAGGCGGCGCATGTGACCCGGCTGTTCGCCAGCCGCCTCGACGATGTCGATGCCGGGTTCGGGATCGAGATGGTGCGCCTCAGCGCGCCCTGGGCCGAGCCGATGGCACTTGAGCAGGCCGATCTGGATGCGGCGGCCGAAATGCATGGCACCTCGCTCGCGGCCTGTATCGACAGGCTGGTGGTGCGGCTCGGCGAGGATGCGGTGCGCCGTCCGGTCCTGCGTGCCAGCCATATGCCCGAGCGCGCGCAGGCCTGGAAACCGGCGCTGGCGGGCGAAAAGACTTCACAGGAAGAGTTCGCTTTCTATTCCAGGCCATTGAAATTACTTGATAGGCCTGAACATATCGCGGTGCTCTACGCATCGCCCGACGGCTATCCGCGGCAATTCCGCTGGCGGGGCCAAATGCACGAAGTGGCGCGGGTGGAGGGGCCGGAGCGGATTGCGCCCGAATGGTGGCGCGAGAAGGGCTCGGCGCGGCTGCGTGACTATTACCGTATCGAGGATGGCCAAGGGCGGCGCTACTGGATCTACCGCGCCGGGCTGGCGGGCGACGGGCGTGGCCCATGTCCGGATGCGCCGCCCGACTGGTTCCTGCATGGGCTGTTCGGCTGATGCCAGATGCTCCTCTTACCCCGGAAAAGCGGCGGATTGCGCTTGATCCTGCGACTGTAGAGGCCCCGCCGCACGCACCTTTTGTCGAACTGGGGCTGGTCTCGTGCTTTTCCTTCCTGCGCGGGGCCTCGGACGCGGTCGATCTGGTGCTCGCTGCACGCAGGCTCGGCTATGATGCGCTGGGCCTTGCCGATGCCAATTCGATGGCGGGCGTGGTGCGGCTTCATACCGAGGCAAAAGCACTGAAAATCGAGCCTGTTATCGGCTGCAGAATAGAAACGGTCGAGGGTCTGGCCTTCCTCGCCTACCCGGCGGACCGCGCGGCCTATGGGCGCTTGTGCCGCCTCATCAGCGCCGGGCGCATGGCGAAGCTCAATGGCGAATGGCAGGACAAGGGCGCCTGCGAGATCGACCTCGCCATGCTCGCCCGGCATAGCGAAGGCGTGCAGCTGGTCCTGCTGCCGCCCGCGGACCTCGCCGAGAACCTCACCGTTCCGGCCTGGGCGAACAACGTCGTCACGCTGGCGGGCGAGGTGGTGGAGGGTACGGCCAGCGGCGCGCTGGGCGATATCCTGCCGCATCTTGTGGCGGGCCTGCCGCCCATGCGTCACCTTGCCGCCAGCTACCTCTATCGCGGTGACGATGTGGCGCGGATCGAGCGGCTCGACGCACTGGCGCGGGCCAATGGTCTGGCGCTGCTCGCCACCAATGACGTGCATTACCACGCCCCCGACCGCCGCCCGCTGCAGGACGTGATGACCGCGATCCGCCACAGGACCACCGTGGCCGCCGCCGGGCACCTGCTCCACGCCAATGCCGAACGGCACCTGAAAAGCCCCGAGGAGATGCTGAAACTGTTCGCGCGCTGGCCGCATGCCATCGCCGCGTCGCGCGAGATTGCCGAAGCCTGCAATTTCAGCCTCGACGAGCTGCGATATGAATATCCGCAGGAGATCTATCCTGAAGACCGCACCCCGCAGCAGCATCTGGAGATCGAGACCTGGGCAGGGGCAGCGCGCCGCTACCCAACAGGCCTGCCCGACAGCGTGCGCGATACGCTGACCCGCGAACTGGCGCTGATCGGCAAGCTGAACCTCGCGCGCTATTTCCTCACCATCAAGGATATCGTCGATTTCGCCCGCAACCAAAATCCGCCGATTCTGTGCCAGGGGCGCGGCAGTGCGGCCAATTCGGCCGTGTGCTATTGCCTGGAGATTACCAGCGTCGACCCGGCCAAGCACGCGCTTCTGTTCGACCGCTTCATCTCTGAAGAGCGTAAGGAGCCGCCCGATATCGACGTCGATTTCGAGCATGAGCGGCGCGAAGAGGTGATCCAGTACATCTACCGCAAATATGGCCGCCACCGCGCCGGCCTGTGCGCGACCGTCATCCATTACCGCCCGCGCATGGCGATCCGCGAGGTCGGCAAGGCGATGGGCCTGACCGAGGACGCGACCGGGGCCTTGTCGCGCACCGTATGGGGCGGGTGGGGCCGCGAGATTGGCGAGAAGCACGTTGCCGAAACGGGTATGGACGTGACCGACCCACACCTCAGGCGCGTGCTCAAACTTACCGAACAGATGATTGGAATGCCACGACATCTCAGCCAGCATGTCGGCGGCTTCATTCTCACCGACGGGGCGCTGACCGAGACCGTACCGATCGGCAATGGCGCCATGCCCGACCGCAGTTTTATCGAGTGGGACAAGGACGATATCGAGGCGCTGGGCATCCTCAAGGTCGATGTGCTGGCGCTGGGGATGCTCACCTGCATCCGCAAATGCCTCGATTTGCTGGAAGATCACCATGATCGCAAGCTGACGCTGGCCACGGTCCCGCGCGAGGACCCGGAAACCTACGAGATGCTGCGCAAGGGGGATTCGCTGGGTGTCTTCCAGGTCGAAAGTCGCGCGCAGATGAACATGCTGCCCCGGCTGCGGCCACGCGAATTCTACGATCTGGTGATCCAGGTGGCGATCGTGCGCCCCGGCCCGATCCAGGGCGACATGGTGCACCCCTATCTGAAGCGCCGACGCGGTGCGGAGGAGGTGAATATCCCCGCGCCTGCACCCGCGCATGGTCCGCCCGACGAGCTTACCAGCATCCTCGCGCGTACTCTGGGTGTGCCGATCTTCCAGGAGCAGGCGATGAAGATCGCGCTCGATGCCGCCAAGTTCAGCTCCAAGGAGGCCAATCGGCTGAGGAAGGCGATGGCGACGTTCCGCAGCCGCGGCATGGTGGACGAGCTTCAGGACATGATGGTCGAGCGAATGGTGACGCGCGGCTATGATCGCGATTTCGCGCAGCGCTGTTTCAACCAGATCAGGGGCTTTGGCGAATACGGCTTTCCGGAGAGCCACGCGGCCAGTTTCGCGCATCTAGTCTATGTGTCGAGCTGGCTCAAATGCCACTTCCCCGCCGCCTTCGCTGCGGCGTTGCTCAATTCGCAGCCGATGGGTTTCTACGCCCCGGCGCAGATCGTGCGCGATGCGCGCGAGCATGGCGTCATGGTGCTGCCGGCGGATGTGAACCATTCAGGCTGGGACTGCACGCTGGAGGCGCAGGAGAGCGGCAGGAACGGGGGTGGTGTCGCGCTGCGCCTTGGCCTGCGGCAAGTGGATGGCCTGCCTGAGCACGTCGCCGCCCAGATCCTCGCCGCGCGTGAGATCGACGGCGCCTTTGCCGATGTCGCCGAACTGCGTGAGCGGGCGCGCATCGGCCCGGCCCATGTCGAGCGGCTCGCCAGCGCCGATTGCTTCGGCGCGATGGGCCTCACCCGCAGGCAGGCCTTGTGGGATGCGCGCAGCCTGATCGCGGCGCCGGACCTGCCGCTGTTCGCCTGGTCGGGTGAGCGCGACGAGGGGGCGGAGGCGGGCAGGGCGCTGCTGCCGCGCATGCCCTTGTCCGAAGAGGTGGTGGCCGATTACCAGACCACCCGGCTCAGCCTGAAGGCGCATCCGATGGCCTTCCTGCGCCCGTGGCTGGCCGATCGCGGTTTCGTGCGCGCCTGCGACCTGCGCGCGCGCAAATATCGTAGCATTGTGCAGGTTGCGGGCGTGGTGCTGATCCGTCAGCGGCCCGGCAGCGCCAAGGGCGTGTGCTTCATCACGCTGGAGGACGAGACCGGGGTCATCAACCTGGTGGTCTGGCCTGACCTCAAGGAAAAGCAGCGCAAAGTGGTGATGGGGTCGCGGCTGATGGAGGTGCGCGGGCGCGTCGAATATGATGACGAGGTGATCCACGTCATCGCGCATGACATGACCGATGCGACGCACGAACTGCACCGGCTTTCTGACGATTTGCTGGCCGCCCCGGTGGCACGGGCCGATCATGTGAACAGCCCGCTACCGTCCGGAAAGATCAACCCGCGCGATGATTTGAGACCGGAAGGAAGCGACACCGCCACACCTGTCGAACCATGGCAGCCCCCATCTCAGGGCAACCGCGAATGCGGGTTCCACGGCCCCGACGCGCGTGGCCATCCGCGCGACGCCCGGATCATTCCCCGGCAGGTGACGCGGATCCTTCCGAACTCTCGCGACTTTCATTGATGCGCCTCGCGAAACCAGCCTCGCCAAAACAGCAGGGGCATGCGCAGGCAGAGGCGGAAGAAGGAAACGCATCACTGCAAAAAAGAAAAGGCCCCGCCTAAGCGGAGCCTCACCTTGAAACCATCAAAGACGGAAGTCGCCGAAACTACGGGCTGGCGGGGAAATCGTCGTCTTCTTCGTTCTCTTCGATCAGGAAGATGATGGCAGCAGCAAGAACCGCGAAGCCGAGCACCAGCCAAATCTCGTTGCCGCCGCCCATTTTCTCACTGGCGCCAACTGGCGAAGCAGCGCGATCGGCACTGTTGAGGGCGGGCGCGGCGGTCGCCGCAACGGACTGACCGGCGACAAGCGCTGTAGCGCCAGCAATCGTAAGAATGTTTTTCACGGCAAACCTCACTTTGGTAACTCACTGAACTTTCAACTCAACACTTACCGCAATGCACAAGCGCAGGTCAAGTTCCGCAACCACCCCTAGAAACCCCTGTCAGCCAGTAAAAACTGTGGAAAACCAACAATTACAGCAGGGGCCGGATGCGATGAAGTGAAATGAAAAGGTGATGAGCCGAGGAAATTGCCTCGAACGAAGCGCGCTGTTTTGCTGCAACTGCGTTCTCAGACCGGTTCGAGCGCGTAACCTGCCGAACGCACTGTACGGATCGGATCGCGGGCGTTTTCGACCGAAATAGCCTTTCGCAGCCGGCGGATATGCACATCGACCGTGCGCTCCTCGATCTCGCTGCCGGTGCCCCAGACCGCGTCGAGCAGCTGGCTGCGCGAGAACACCCGCCGCGGATGTTCCATGAAGAACTTGATGAGGCGATATTCCGTCGGGCCGATCTGCAACTGGCGGCCGCGCCGTTCAACGCGGTGGGCAACCGGATCGAGGCGGATGTCACCGGCCTCGATCGTTTCGCCGGCCAATGCGGGCCGCACCCGGCGCAGCACAGCCGATACGCGGGCGAGCAGTTCGCGCGGGGAGAAGGGCTTGGTGACGTAGTCGTCCGCACCGGTTTCCAGCCCGCGTATGCGGTCGTCCTCAGCCTCGCGGGCAGTAAGCATGATGATCGGGACATGGGCGGTGGCCTTGTCGCGGCGCAGGCGGCGGCAGACCTCGATGCCGCTGATGCCCTCGATCATCCAGTCGAGGATCACCAGGTCTGGCGCATCTTCGGCGGCCATCATCATCGCCTCGTCGCCATCGGCGCTCACGCGCACTTCATAGCCTTCGCTGGCGAAGCGATATTCGAGCAATTCCGCGAGGGCGATATCGTCCTCGACGAGAAGGAGTTTGGGTGCCGGCATGGCAGTTTATCCCTCAATGTGAACGCAGGTTTGCGCAGTCGTCACACAAAGGCCCTATGTCAATTTTACGACAGTTTTGCGTCAACGCTCGATGTCGTCGGGGTAAGTGCCCAGCGCCGCGAAATGCACCATCTCGGCGACATTGGTCGCGTGGTCCCCGATCCGCTCAAGATTGCGGGCAACGAAGAGCAATTGCGCCGCGCTGCTGATCGTGGCCGGGTTCTCGACCATGTGGCTGACCAGATTGCGAAAGATGCTGTCGTAAAAGGCATCGACCTTCTCGTCGCGTATAATGACCTCTCGCGCGACGATGGGATCGCGGGCCGCATAGGCTGTCAGCACGTCATGGACCATCTCGGAGGCCAGCTCGCCCATGGCTGGCAGCAGGGTGAGCGGTTCAAACCGGCTCCGTCCCTCGATCCGCCCGGTGCGCTTGGCGATGTTCTTGGCATAATCGCCAATCCGTTCGACCACACCGCCGATTTTCAGCGCGGCGATGATTTCGCGCAGGTCGTCGGCCATCGGCGCGCGCAGGGCAAGGAGGCGGACCGCCATGGCGTCGACCTCGGCTTCGAGCGTGTCGAGTTTGCGGTCGCGTTCCACGACTTCGCGGGCGAGTTCCTCGTCCCCGTTCACGATCGCATCGAGCGATTGCTGAATGGCAACCTCGGCCAGGCCGCCCATTTCCGCAATCAGGCCCCGGAGGCGCGTGATGTCCTCGTCGAAAGCCTTGACCGTGTGTTCAACCATCAACCGTACCTGCCTGTAATGTAATCCTGGGTGCGCTTTTCCCGGGGATTAGTGAATATGTCCGACGTATGTCCATATTCAACGAGGTTGCCGAGGTGGAAAAAGGCAGTCCGTTGCGAAACGCGGGCAGCCTGCTGCATGGAATGGGTTACGATGACGATGGCATAGCGACCACGCAATTCGTCGATCAGTTCCTCGATCTTGGCCGTTGCGATGGGGTCGAGCGCGCTGCACGGCTCGTCCATCAGGATCACTTCAGGCTCGACCGCAATTGCGCGGGCGATGCACAGGCGCTGCTGCTGGCCGCCCGACAGCGCGGTGCCCGAATCAAGAAGCCGGTCCTTTACCTCTTCCCACAGGCCGGCCCGCTGCAGGCTGTTGGCGACGATCTCGTCGAGTTCCTGTTTGCCCTCGGCCAGACCGTGGATGCGCGGGCCATAGGCGATATTGTCGTAGATCGACTTGGGGAACGGATTGGGCTTCTGGAACACCATGCCCACCCGGGCGCGCAGCTGCACCACGTCCATGCCGCTGGCATAGATATCCTCTCCGTCCAGCTCGATCGTGCCGGTTACCCGCGCCGAGGGTATCGTGTCGTTCATGCGGTTGAGTGCACGCAGGAACGTCGACTTTCCGCAACCCGATGGGCCGATGAAAGCAGTCACGAATTCTGACGGGATCTCGATGGAGACTTCGTCGATCGCCTTCTTTTCACCGTAAAAGACGGACACGTCGCGCGCGCTCATCTTCGATGCGGATTCAGGCTCAACCTGGTCGGAGGCTTCGGCTTGCGTCATCGCGGTGAAGGGTAGCGTCGATTTGATTTCTGTCACCATCTCTTCTCGAACCGGTTGCGCAGATAGATGGCAAGGCCATTCATCAGCAGTAGGAAGACAAGCAGCACGACGATAGCCGCACTGGTACGTTCGACGAAGCCGCGATCAATCTCGTCAGACCACAGGAAGATCTGCATCGGCAGCACCGTGGCGTTGTCGGTGAAGCCCGACGGCGGCGTCGCTACGAAGGCGCGCATGCCGATCAACAGGAGCGGGGCCGTCTCGCCCAGCGCACGCGCCATGCCGATGATCGTGCCGGTGAGGATGCCCGGCAGTGCCAGTGGCAATATATGGTGGAACACGACCTGCACGGGCGAGGCGCCGATGGCGAGCGCCCCGTCACGGATCGACGGCGGAACCGCCTTGATGGCATTGCGCCCTGAAATCACGATTACCGGCATGGTCATCAGCGCCAGCGTCAGGCCGCCGATCAGCGGGGCAGAGCGGTAACTTGGGAAAATCCACAGAAACACCGCCAGGCCCAGCAGTCCGAAGATGATCGAGGGGACTGCCGCCAGATTGTTGATCGAAACCTCGATCACGTCGGTCCACCGGTTACGCGGCGCATATTCTTCCAGATAGAGCGCCGCGAGCACGCCGATCGGGAAGGCCAGGCCAATGGTCACGATCATGGTCAGGATCGAGCCCTTGAGCGCCCCCCATATGCCCACGAGCTGCGGATCGGTGGCATCCGAACGGGTGAGAAAGCCGGTGTCTAGCTCATTATGCAGCACGCCGCGTTCGGCAAGTTCGCGCGCCAGCGGCTGCAATTGTGTCTGCCCGCTGCCGTCATAGGCCGCAGCCAGATCGTCACTGGTGGGCAGGGTGAAACTATGCTGCCCCTGCAGGATCGTGGGATCGGCAACGAGCTGTTCGGCGACGATGCGCCAGCCTTGTGAATTGACCTGCTGCGCGGCCTCTGCGCCCAGTGCCTGCTCGGCGCTGAAAGTGACGAATTCGGGCAGCCCCTGAGCCTCTAGTGAGCGGATCGCGGCAGCAGGATCGACTGAGGAATCGACGGACAGGCCGACGCTGGCAAAATCGACGGGCACCTCCATAACGGTGCGCTGGAAACCGCCAATACCGTTGGCGAGCATGGTGACCATCAGGAAAATCAGCACCGCGACCGAGAAGATCACTGCGCCCATGCCCAGTACCTTGAAACGGCGCTCTGCGGCATAGCGCTGCTTCAATCGCTTCTCGAAAGCAGGGGTGCGGGTGGGTGCCGTTCGGGCCGGTTTACCGGGCGTGGACGAGGTCATGTTGACGGCGTCACTCATAGGCTTCGCGGAACCTCTTCACTACGCGCAAGGCAATGTAATTGAGCGCCAGCGTCACCAAAAACAGCACGAAGCCCAGTGCGAAGGCTGCCAAGGTTGCGGGATGGTCGAAACTGCCCTCGCCGGTTAGCAGGGCGACGATTTGTACGGTGACGGTGGTCATCGCCTCCAGCGGGTTGGCGGTGAGATTGGCGGCGGTCGAGGCGGCCATCACCACGATCATGGTTTCGCCGATGGCCCGGCTGATGGCCAGCATGACGCCCGCGACGATACCGGGCAGAGCGGCGGGGATAAGCACTTTCTTGATCGTCTCATTGGTGGTCGCGCCCATTGCCAGCGAACCGTCGCGCATGGCGCTGGGCACGGCGGAAATCGAATCGTCGGCCATCGAGGACACAAAAGGTATGATCATGACGCCCATGACCAGACCGGCGGCAAGTGCGCTCTCGCTCGACGGGTTGGAAACCCCCAGTGCCAAGGCCGCATCGCGGATCGCCGGGGCGATGGTGAGGGCGGCGAAATAGCCATAGACCACGGTGGGTACGCCCGCGAGCATCTCCAGCGCGGGCTTGAGGATCTTGCGCAGCCGGGGATCGGCATATTGATTGAGGTAGACCGCGCTCATCAGGCCGAATGGAATGGCAACGATCATCGCGATAATTGCACCGATGAAGAACGTGCCCCAGAACAACGGCAGAGCGCCATAGCGGGTGGGGTCGGGATCGTCGGCGGCGCTCATGGGATTGGGCGCCCAATTTATACCGGTAAGAAAATCGACCGGCGAGATCATACCGAAGAAGCGAATTGTCTCGAAGGCGAGGCTGGCAACAATACCGATCGTGGTCAGGATTGCGACCAGCGAGGCCAGCAGCAGGACCAGCATCACCACCCGATCGACCTGGTTGTGAGCGCGGAAGTCTGGCCGGACGGTCAGGAACGCGCGGGTGCCGCCGACTGCGGCGACAAGCAGCGCTACCGCCAGGCCGATCAGGCGGTAGCGGTCGATAGCCTCACGAAACGGTTCGACCAGACCTTGTGCCGTACTGTTGAACACCCCGCTGCTGGCGCCGGTGGCTACGGCGCGCGCTTCCGACAGGATCACCTCGCGGCGAAACCCGAACGAAGGCAATTCGTCGGCAGCGGGCTGGGCCAGCACGTGTTGCATCACCAGCGCTTCGGAGATCGACTGCCACGCGAGCACGAACACGAGCGTGGGCACCACAATCCACAGCGCCGCATACCAGCCATGATAGACCGGCAGCGAGGCGATGCGTCCCTTGGGCGCCGCGCTGCGGAACATGCGGGCACGGTGGCGGGCCGTCAGCCAGCCTGCCAGTCCCAGTCCGAGGACGAGAAGTAAAAGGCTGCTGACGTTCATCCTGCCCGGGAACCCCCTATTCCAGTTCGGACGCGGTAAGCGCCGGAAGGTCCTTGGCCGCAGCCGTGGTCTTGACCATTACGTCCTGCGGATTGGGAACCAGGCCGATCGCGGCGAGCGGCCCACCGGCATTCCAGGATACGGCCCATTCGTCGATGAACTCGCGCATGCCCTGGATGGCGTCAAGGTGCTGTCCCTTGACGTAGATGAACAGCGGCCGTGCCCCGATATAGTCAAAGCTGCTGATGTTCTCGTAGGTCGGCTCCACCCCGTTCATGGTCAGCCCATGCACGCGATCGATGTTTTCTTCCAGATAGGAGTAGCCGAAAATACCCACAGCGTCGGGATTGCCCTCGATCTTCTGCACAATGAGGTTGTCCTGCTCGCCCTGCTCGACATAGGCGCCGTCAGTGCGCAGTTCGGTGCAAAGTTGTTCAAAGCGATCCTCGTCATCTTCCTCGATCGCGGCCATGCCTTCGCCGGATTCGCAACCGGCCATCAACACCAGCTCTGTCAGCGCGTCGCGCGTGCCCGAGGTGGCGGGCGGACCATAGACAAGGATCGGCTTGGCCGGCAGCGAGGGATCGAGGTCCGACCAGTTCTTCGCCGTCTGCGCTTCGCCATAGGGGGCAGCAGCGATGGCGCGATAGACGATCTCGGGCGACAGGTTCATGTCGATCCCACCGATCGCCGAGGCAAAGGCAATCCCGTCGAGGCCGACCTGGATCTCAGTCACCGAATCGACGCCATTCGCGTTGCATGTCTCCAGTTCGCTGGCTTTCATCCGGCGTGAGGCATTGACGATGTCAGGCGTGTCAGGGCCGACCCCAGCACAGAATAACGCAATGCCAGCGCCGCTGCCGGTCGATTCGATCACCGGTGAACCAAGCTCGGGATAGGAGCGGGCAAAATTCTCGGCCACCACCTTGGCGAATGGATAGACCGTGGAGGAACCGACTACGCGCACGGCATCACGCTGTCCCGTGCCGGAACTGTCTGAACCGCCACAGGCGGCTAGTGAAAGGGCAGCAATGGCCGCGGCAGTGAAACGTAGGGTGTTGGTCATTCTATCCTCGTTCTTTCAGTCTTTGACAGGGCGCTAGGAAGGTAGTGTGACGACTTGGCGACAAGGGGGTGTCCGTCATGCGTCCAGTGTCACGAATCCGATTGGTTTTCGCCCACGCGAGACGATCAGAAATCGATCTGGGCGCGCATGGCGATGGTGTCGACATCATAGGACGCATCGCCGCCCGTCATCGGAAAAACGGCATCGCGATAGGACAGGCGGGCATAGTTGAACATCAGCCGGGTATAGGCGGTCTGGGTCCAGATCAGCGAAGCCATGTAGCCGTCCTGAATCCCGCCAATGACAGGGCCGTCGTTCAGATCGAGATAATCGTAACGCAGATTGACTTGCAGTGCGCCAATGCCGCCATCTCCCAGCGGGCGCGTGGGCTTCACGCGGTCGAACACGCCGTTCTTGTAGCCCCGGCTGTCGCCGCCTGTGAGGAAATAGCCGACCTCGGCATAGCCGCCAAAGAAATCGGCATCGGGCAGGGTGTCGCTGCGGTCGACCGACTGCCAGAAGGCCTCGCCCGCAGCATGGAACGGCCCGGCGATAGCCGCAGCTTCGATCCCGTAACCCGTCTCTGAAAAGGCAGGCATCGAACCGGTGTCGACGAAGCGCGTCGAGGTGAAATGGGCGAGGGGACGCTGGCGGTAGCGAACCGCTTCGTCCTCCTCCAGATCGGCGTAGTGGATCGAGCCGCCCAGATGCAGCTGGGCATTGCCCAGTTTCGGCATGATCACCGCGCGGCCATCCACACTATAGGCCTTACCTGGCAGGTCGCCGATATTGTCGCTGAAGGCACCAGCCTGGACGAGTAGATCGCCCGTCTTGAACTGGGCAGAGAGGCCAAGGCGCCGCTCAAAGCCGAAGGCGTCGGTAAAGGCAGCGCGTTCGATGAAGGAAGAGTTCAGGCTACTGGTCAGTTCCCCAAGAGACTGGAAGGTGTTGTGCTGGCCTGCGCTGATGGTCAGGCCGCCATTGCCATAGGTGAGAATGGCGTCGGTGATATCAGCTTCGCCGCCGGCGAAATCCACTTCGAATTTGTAGCCGAAGCCGCCCGGAATGTCGCCCTGCACTCCGAGTCGGGCGCGGCGAAGCTCACTGCCGAAACCGTCCTCGACGCCGGTCGAGTCGGGCGCGCTGATGGTGCCTGCATCGAACTGCAGGCGTCCGCGCGGCTTGAACGACCAGCCGCCGGGGCCTGAGACTTCGGGGGCACCCTTCCACGCGATTTCGACATTGGGCTTCTTGGCCTGTTCGGCTTGCATCGCTTCGGCGGCAGCCTCGGCGTCCAGGGCGATTTGCGTAGCCTTAGAAGCAGTCTGGGCCGTTTGGGCCCCACTTGCTTCCAGCTGCTCGATGCGAGCGCTCATGCGGGCCATTTCGGCGCGAATGGCTTCTAGTTCGCTGCGCAGGGAGGCTGCATCGTCGGCCTGTGCATGCGCAGGCGCGACGGCGCCCACGGCTGCAACGAGGGCGGTAGTGGCGAGAAGAAGGTGTTTCATGACGGTCGGGTTACAATCCTGTGACAACAGGGTTGCGCCGCTATGACCTGTTTATGACCGCTTTGTTACAGTGGTCAAATGCCTGTGGATTGTTTCAGGCCTCGTCGCCTTCAACCATGGGAATGCGCACAGTCACCGTCGTTCCCGCGCCTCGCTTGCTGGCGATATCCAGCCGTCCGCGGTGCCGCTCGACAATATGCTTGACGATCGCCAGGCCCAGTCCGGTGCCCCCGGCGGCACGGCTACGGCCAGGATCGGTGCGGTAGAAACGCCGCGTGAGGTGAGGAATGTGCATGGGATCGATGCCATCGCCGCGGTCCTGCACCGTAAGCACGACCATGCCCCGCTGTCCGGATTCTATGCTGATCGTGACCGGTTCGTCGGGACTGCCGTATTTCATCGCATTGTCGACCAGGTTGCGCACCAGCTGTTCGAGCTGCTTGCGGTCGCCGCGCACCGTCGATTCCGCATCCGGGAGCACAAAATCGAGTCGCTCCTGCCGATCAGGCCCCGCGCCATCGCCTGCGGCCAGCCGGACAAGCTGAACGAGATCGACTTTTTCGCGCGGCTGGTCGTGCTTTTCCGCTTCGACGCGCGACAGCGACATGAGATCGTCGACCAGGGATTGCAGGCGTCGTGCTTCGCGCAGCACCGTGGCGTAGAACTTGGCTGTCTGTTCGGGCGGTAGGGTCTCAGCCTCATCCTCCAGCGTTTCCATGTAACCGATTATGGAGGCCAGCGGCGTGCGCAATTCATGACTGGCATTGGCAACGAAATCAGTATGAGCGCGGCTGACATCGGCTTCGGAAGTGCGATTGATCAGCTCGATCAGGCAATAGCGCTCGTCCATGGGCTGGCGCGTCATCTGCCAATTGCTCTTCGGTCCGGTGAGGCCCTGGATGGTCACGCTGCCACCGCCGCTGCGGGCGAGCAGGTCGACCGCAACCGGATGGCGGAAGGCGACTCGCGCATCTTGTCCGACAATGTGGCTGCCGATTGCCTCGCGCGCGGCAGCATTGGCGACGATGATGCGGTTGCCGTCGAGCAGCAGCATAGGCAGCCCCGAATGCTCGATCAGGTCGCGCATCCCCGAACGGGTCAGCTGGACACCGTCGGGCCTTTCCACGCGCGGCGGCGGGGGCGGGGGCATCACCAGCCAGAAGGAGACGCACCACACCAGCAAGATCATTGCCACGAGCCATGGGTCGGCGCCTGAAAACAGGGCGACCGCGCCGGTCACCAGCGCCAGAGCAATTGCTGCAAAGGGTATCGAGCTAAACTTCACGCAATCGCCACTACCTGCCAATTATGACGACTGCCACCTGCAAACGGGGCGAAAGGGCAAGAGGCGCGACAGGACCGAAGCCTGGTGACCCCTACGGGAATCGAACCCGTGTTTCAGCCGTGAGAGGGCCGCGTCCTAACCGCTAGACGAAGGGGCCAAGAGCAATTCATGAGAACTGCTGTGGCGGATGCACCTTGATGGTGACCCCTACGGGAATCGAACCCGTGTTTCAGCCGTGAAAGGGCCGCGTCCTAACCGCTAGACGAAGGGGCCACGCCGTTAGGCGAGCGGCGCACTTAGTGGGGAGTGGCCCGACGGTCAAGACTGGGTATCGCCGCTCAGCCGAATGGGTGAGGTTCAGTCCGCCCATGCAGCATCTTCGAGGTGCAGCTCTGCAGCGGGACGTGCGCCCCAATCGTCAATCTTCGCGCGCCCGGCCAGCCAGAGTTTGCGACCTTTCGCGCCATTGAGCAGCGTCTGGCCCAGTGTCGTTTCGGCGGCGCGGAAGGCAATGGCCTTGAGCGACCTGCCATCGTCCCCCGCAGCGATGACCCGCAAATGGTCGGTTCCCACGACGTCGGCCTTGACCAGTCGCACCGGCCCGACCGCCACGCGCGGTCCGGGCCAGCCGATGCCATAGGGGCCCGCTTCCTCAAGCGTCTCAACCAGGGCGGGGGTCAGACCGCCTGATGCCAGGACCAGGTCGAGCAGCATGTCGTTCTGCCCTGCGGCGCGGGCGACATGGCGGGCAAGCTGCGCCTCAATCCAGTCGGTGAAGGCCTCGAGCCGGTCTGCATCGAGGGTCAGACCCGCTGCCATGGCATGTCCGCCTCCTGCTACCAGCAACCCCGCCTCGCGCGCGCCGATGATAGCCGCGCCAAGGTCTACTCCGGAGATCGAGCGGCCGGATCCCTTGCCTTGGCCCTTGCCCTGTCCCCCATCCTCGTCGAGGGCGATGACGAGAGTGGGTTTGCCGGTCTTCTCTTTCAGGCGACCTGCGACAATGCCAATGACGCCGGGGTGCCAGCCCTTGCCGGCTGCCACGATCACCGATCGGTTGTGCTGTGCAGGCAGCTGGGCTTCGGCGGCTTCCTGCACCGCAGCCTCTATGGCCCGGCGCTCTTCATTGAGGCCCGAGAGTCTGGCGGCAATGTCTTGCGCCTCGTCTTCATCCTCGGTCGTGAGCAGCCGCACCCCAAGGCTCGAATCGCCGACACGCCCGGCAGCGTTGATTCGCGGCCCCAGCGCAAATCCGCAATCGCTGGCGGCGGGCGCACGCTTGAGCCGACTTGCATCCATGAGCGCGGCAAGACCAATGTTGTCCCGCCTTGCCATGATTTTGAGCCCCTGCGCCACGAAAGCGCGATTGAGACCCTTGATCGCGGCCATGTCGGCCACGGTGCCCAGCGCCACCAGATCGAGCAGGCCCATCAGATCCGGTTCTTCGCGGTCGACGAAATAGCCGCTCTGGCGCAGCATGCGCACGACCCCCACCGCCAGCAGGAAAGCGACTCCGACCGCGGCCAGATGGCCGTGGCCGGCGCCAGTCTCGCTCTCGTCCAGCCGGTTGGGGTTCACCAGTGCGAAGGCGCGCGGCAGATCCGGGGCGCATTTGTGATGGTCGACCACGATCACGTCGATCCCCGCATCGTCCGCGGCTGCCAACGCCTCGAAAGCCATGGCGCCGCAATCCACGGTGACGACCAGCGTCGATCCCTGCTGGCCCAGCGCCACCAGCGCTTCGCCGCTGGGGCCATAGCCTTCGAGCAGACGGTCGGGGATATAATGCCCGGCCTCTATCCCGAGCATGCGATAAAGACGGATCAGCAATGCCGCACTGGTCGCGCCATCGACGTCGTAATCGCCGTAGATCGTCACCGTCTCGCGCGCGATAACCGATTCGACAATGCGCTGTGCAGCGCGGTCCATATCGGCAAAGGCAGAAGGGTCGGGCAGAAAACTTCGCAGGGTGGGCGCGCGGTGGCGGGCAAGGTCGGCGCGCTCGACCCCGCGCGAAAGCAGCAATTGTGCCACCAGATCATCCTGCAGGCTGGAGTCGTGTCCAGCAGATCCGATACGATATCGCCACGATCGTCCTGAAATCGATCGGTCGAGTCCTAGGGATTGAGGCGCTTGCTGCATGATACCACCGATAGGGATGCATTGCGGCGGAGGAAAGAATTGCCCGACGGCACTCGACAGGTGTAACGCCGATGGTAACACTGATGCTTAAATTCAGGTTGAGATATTACGGGGAAATGCGGGGGGCGGTCGACCTGTCCCCGCATTCAGGTCAGAACGGGGTTGAATTTGACGGCAACGGGATCACTCGCCATCGTTCGTCAGTTTGAAGACAGGCAAGTTGCCATGGCCGTATCGCTGCTTTTTGCCCGCGGTGAACGTCCCGACTCACCCTCGATCAGGGCGCTTGCCGATGATTGCGGCGCTTTCTCGGTCAGCCTCGTGCCGCAGAACGGCGATGTGCCAGCGGACCGGGCGCCAGAAGATCGGACGTCCGCGAACTGGCTGGAGCTGCTCGTCAATGGCCTGACATTTGACCTGGTCGGGCTTTTGCCGGGAGCATCGGCGGCCTCTTCCCCGGCAGCGCATGTCTTTGGGCTTCCTTCCGGAACAACGACATCGGAATACGAGACCATTACGCTTGCCCCCGGGCCGCATCTTGTCGGAGGCGCGACGATGTTCCCGGTTGTGCGCGCACAGGCTGAGCTGGCGGCGCGATTGTGCGAGCTGCCCGGCATCGTCGCCGTAAACTGGCACCCGGCACGCTCGCTGAGTGATCCGCGCTATTTCCGCGAGGCGGTGCTGCGCTGGATCGGTGGCGGAGCTTTTCCCGGGCTGGGCCTTGCGGCGCTGGCCCCGACCGAGGACGGGGGCCTGAAAAGCGAAGGGCTGGCTCATTTCATCGGCCAGGAACTCTATCTGGACCCGACCATGTGCGAGCCGCGCTCTGACGCTGCAAAGGTGGCGTTGAGATTGATGCACTGGCTGGTCGAACACGGCCATCTGGACGAGCCGGTGGACCTGACCGGACCTTCGGGTGAGCCATTGAAACTACTTGTCAACGAAGGTTCCGGCATTGTCACCGCATGCAGGGGTTCGGGCTGATAGATCGACCGGCGAGAGTCGGGACAGGTTCATGGGAAGGCAGAGCCGCGATCCTGCCCTTCCGCGCGGTCAACAGACGAGGCGCCCCCGATTATCGCGCTGGGATGCAGCGCCATCACCTGCTGCCCTGCCAGCTTCTGTCCCGAGACTGCTTTTCGTCCCTTTTCGATGTGCTGGGCAAGCGCGGCCTGTTTGACGATTTCCGCGCCAACGGGCTGTTGCTGCCCGCGCGCGAGGCCGATGCGTTGCGCACTGCCATGCCGCTCCATCGCGGTCCCCACCGCAATTATAACGACATGGTCGCTCATCGAGTTGGCCAGATCGAGGCAGGCTGGCAGATCAGCGGCGGGCCGGGCAAGGCGCAGGCCTGCAACGATGCGCGCATGCGGCTGCAATTGCTGCAAACGGCATTGCGGCGTCGCCTGCTCGACCACCGTCGGCGGCATATTGCGCTCAGCAGCAAGGACCCGATCGGGCAGGGCTTCGACTTCACCGAACTCGACGCCATGGCCGAGATCCAGTGGAACGGGACCGGGGCCGTCGCGGAGCCGAGCTCCCCGGACCAAGCGCCTTAGCTTGCGCGCTTCGCCCCGTTCGCCGCCGACAGGATAGCGCGGACACTGGCCGTGGCGACGTCCTCGTCGATACCGACCCCCCAAACGATCGTCCCGTCGGGCGAAGAGCATTCGACATAGGCGGCGGCTTTGGCATCGGTGCCTTTGCCCAGCGCGTGTTCCGAATAGTCGAGCACTTCGAGTTCAAGCCCGAAGCTTTCGCGCATGGTCGACAGGATCGAAGAGACGAGACCCTTGCCGCGCCCGGAGACGCGTTGCTTCTCGCCATCGACAGTGATCGTCCCGGCAAAGATGCGGGTGCCGTCGTTGGCCACGCTTTCCTCGTAATCGAAGAGGCGAAAACGTTTGGGCACATCGCCGATGTGATAGGTCTCGCGGAAACAGCGCCAGATGTCTTCGGCGTTAAGCTCGCGGCCCAGTTGGTCGGCCATGGCTTGCACGGCGCGCGAGAAATCGGCCTGCAACCGCTTGGGCAGTTTCAGGCCCTGGTCCTTTTCCAGCACCCAGGCGAAGCCGCCCTTGCCGCTCTGTGAATTAACGCGGATCACGGCCTCGTAACTGCGGCCCAGATCAGCGGGGTCGATCGGCAGATAGGGCACGCGCCACAGCTCGTCATTGCGCGTCTCCTGCGCCTCGAAGCCCTTCTTGATCGCGTCCTGGTGGCTGCCCGAAAAGGCGGTGAAGACCAGTTCGCCGCCATAGGGGTGGCGCGGGTGCACCGGCAGCTGGTTGCAATATTCCACCGTCTCGATCACCCGGTCGATGTCTGAAAAATCCAGGCCGGGATCGACGCCTTGCGTATACATGTTGAGCGCAACGGTCACGAGGCAGCAATTGCCGGTCCGCTCGCCATTGCCGAACAGGCAGCCCTCCACCCGGTCGGCCCCGGCCATCAGGCCAAGCTCGGCCGCGGCCACGCCGGTGCCGCGATCATTATGCGTGTGCAGGCTGATCACCGCCGCGTTGCGGCCTGGCAGATTGCGGCAGAAATACTCGACCTGGTCGGCATAGATATTGGGCGTCGCCGCTTCGACCGTGGCGGGCAGGTTAAGGATGACCGGGTTTTCCGGCGTGGGGGCCAGCACCTCCATCACCGCCTCGCAGACCTCGAGACTGAAGTCGAGCTCGGCGGTGGAGAAGGTCTCGGGCGAATATTCGAACTGCCATTGCGTGCCCGGGCGCTTGGCCGCCTCGTCGCGAAGCAGTTTGGCGCCGGCAATGGCGATCTCGCGCACTTCATCGCGGCTCATGCGAAAGACGATGTCGCGCCATGCGGGGCTGACCGCATTGTAGAGATGGACGATGGCTGCGCGAGCGCCCTCGAGGCTCTCAAAGCTGCGACGGATCAAATCCTCGCGCGACTGGGTGAGCACCTGCACGGTGACGTCGTCGGGAATGCGGCCTGATTTGACGAGGCCGGAAATGAAGTCGAACTCGGTCTGCCCGGCGGCAGGGAAGCCGACCTCGATTTCCTTGACGCCAACCTCGATCAGCTGGTCGAAGAAGCGGTTCTTCTTCACGCCGTCCATCGGGTCGATGATAGACTGGTTGCCGTCGCGCAGATCGGTCGAAAGCCAGCGCGGCGGTGCAGTGATGGTGCGCGTGGGCCATTGCCGATCGGGCAATTGGACCTGCGGGAAGGGGCGGTATTTGACCCCGGGTTCGTTCAACATGGGCATTGCCTGAATCGCCTTATCGCCTGGCGCGCGCAGGACAAGTTGCGCGTTTCGCCGCTTTTCGCTGGAATATTGAAGAGCCCTTAGGCGGTTGTGCGTGCGACCCGTGAATATCGGGCACACGCAGCCGTGACGCGCCTAAGGGCGCGTAAGTCGTAGCAGCGAAAGGTTCTCGCGGCGGGTCATAGGGCGTATTTGTGCGCGGCGGGCGTAAATTGCAAGTCAAAGCTGCCGCCAGGGGAAGGGAGCGGGCGGTGGAGAAGGCCGTCGCACGGTCCTCCGCCACCCGCTCTGCAACGCTCAGTTCTTCTCTTGATCGACCAGCTTGTTGGCCGTGATCCACGGCATCATGGCCCGCAGCTGGGCACCGGTCTTCTCGATCGGATGCGCGGCGGCGGCCTTGCGTGCGGCCTTGAGCTCGGGCTGCCCGGCGCGGTTGTCGAGCACGAAGTTCTTCACAAAACGGCCCGACTGCACGTCCGCCAGCACGCGCTTCATCTCGGCCTTGGTCTCATCGGTGATGATGCGCGGGCCAATGGTGATGTCACCATATTCAGCGGTGTTCGAGATCGAGTAGCGCATATTGGCGATGCCGCCTTCATAGAGCAGGTCGACGATCAGCTTGGTCTCGTGCAGGCACTCGAAATAGGCCATTTCCGGGGCATAGCCGGCTTCGACCAGGGTTTCGAACCCGGCCTGGATCAGGTGGGTGACGCCGCCGCAAAGCACCGCCTGTTCGCCGAACAGATCGGTCTCGCATTCCTCGCGGAAATTGGTCTCAATAATGCCGGAACGGCCACCGCCCACGCCGCTGGCATAGGCCAGCGCGATGTCGTGGGCATTGCCGCTGGCGTCCTGGTGGATCGCAATCAGGCACGGCACGCCGCCGCCGCGCACGAATTCGCTGCGCACGGTGTGGCCCGGGCCCTTGGGCGCGATCATGATAACGTCGATATCGGCAGGCGCTTCGATCAAGCCGAAATGAATGTTGAGGCCGTGGGCGAAGGCGAGGGCGGAACCGGGCTTCATATTGCCTGCGAGGTCATCGGCCCAGATCGCTGCCTGGTGTTCGTCGGGCGCGAGGATCATGAGGATGTCCGCCCATGCGGCGGCTTCCGAGTTTGACAGGACCTTGAAACCGGCCGCCTCGGCCTTCTTGGCGCTGGCGGAGCCGGGGCGCAGTGCAATGGCGACGTCCTTCACGCCGCTGTCGCGCAGGTTCTGGGCATGGGCATGGCCCTGGCTGCCATAGCCGAGCACCGCGATTTTCTTGTCGGTGACCAGGTTCAGGTCCGCATCGGCGTCGTAATATACTTTCACGTTTCTCGTTCCTTCAATTCTATTGGCCTCGCCGAACCTGATTCGGGATCCATTCAGCCATGCGCCGCTGCGCTAGAGGAAAAATGGGGCCACGGACAAGGTAAGGGAGGCGGATTGCAATCCTTAGTCGGTTCAGGCGGCTTCGGCCCCCCGCATCATGCCCACGATACCGGTCCGACCGACTTCGACCAGGCCCAGCTCGCGCATGAGTGCAACGAAGCTGTCAATCTTGTCGGGCTGGCCGGTCAGTTCGAAAATGAAGCTGGAGGTGGTGGTATCGACCACACCCGCGCGGAACACGTCGGCAAGGCGCAGCGCCTCGACCCGGTCCTCGCCAGTGCCCGAAACTTTGATCAGTGCCAGCTCGCGCTCAACATGCGGGCCCTCGTCAGTGAGATCGGTGACCTTGTGCACGGGCACCAGCCGTTCAAGCTGGGCCATGATCTGGTCGATCACCGGCGGCGGACCGTTGGTGACGATGGTGATGCGGCTGGTGTGGTGATCTTCCGAGATGTCGGCCACGGTCAGGCTGTCGATATTGTAGCCGCGCGCGGTAAACAGCCCGGCGATCTTCGCCAGGATGCCCGCCTCGTTATCGACGGTGATCGTGAGCACGTGACGCTCGGTATCGCGGTGGTGGATTTTCATCACAATGTCGCCTCTAGACCAGCGCCTTGGCTTCGTCTTCCATAGTTCCGGCGACCTGGTCGCCATAGAGCAGCATGTCGGTATGCGCCGCCCCGCTGGGGATCATCGGGAAGCAGTTGGCATCCTGCGACACCATGCAATCGACAATCACCGGGCCGTCAGCGTCCAGCATCGCCTTGATTCCCGCATCAAGTCCGGACTGTTCGGTGATGCGTATGCCGGTCCAGCCATAGGCCTCGGCCAGCTTCACGAAATCGGGCAGACTGTCCGAATAGGAATTGGAGTAGCGGCTTTCATAGGTCAGTTCCTGCCACTGGCGGACCATGCCCATATATTGGTTGTTGAGGATGAACACTTTGACCGGCAGGCGGTACTGGCTGGCCGTGCCCAACTCCTGGATGTTCATCTGGATCGAGGCTTCGCCGGCAATGTCGATAACCAGGCTGTCCGGATTGCCCAGCTGCGCACCAATGGCGGCAGGCAGTCCATAGCCCATCGTGCCCAGGCCACCACTGGTCAGCCACTTGTTCGGTCCGAAAAAGTTGAAATATTGCGCCGCCCACATCTGGTGCTGCCCGACCTCGGTGGTGATGATCGGATCGCGGTCCCTGGTCAGTGCGAACAGGCGCTGCACCGCGAGTTGCGGCATGATCGCGCTGTCGCTGGCGGGGTAAGCGAGGCTGTCGCGCGCCCTCCAGCCGGCAATCCGCGCCTTCCATTCGCCAAGGTCGCGCGCGTTTCGGCTGCCCCATGCCTCGATCATCTGTTCGAGGACAGCCGCGCAATCGCCAACGACGCCCAGATCGACGGGCACAACCTTGTTGATGGAGGAGCGGTCGATATCGATGTGGATCTTCGTCGAGCCCGGCGAAAACGCGTCAAGCCGCCCGGTGACCCGGTCATCGAAGCGCGCGCCGATATTCACCATGACGTCGCACTGGTTCATGGCCATGTTGGCCTCGACCGTCCCGTGCATACCCAGCATCCCCAGCCAATCGGGATGGTCGGCGGGGAAAGCGCCGAGGCCCATTAGCGTCGAGGTGACAGGCGCACCGGTCAGGCTCTGGAACTGGCGCAGCAACGCGCTCGCGCGCGGCCCCGAATTGATGATGCCGCCGCCAGTATAGAATGTCGGGCGCTCGGCATTGGCAATCAGCTCGATAGCCTGCGCGATCTCGTCGTCGGCGGCGACCCTGCGCGGATTGTAGCGCTTTGGCCGCTGGACCGGGCCATCTGCCATAAGGGCCGTCGCTATCTGAACATTCTTGGGAATGTCGATCACGACCGGGCCGGGGCGACCGGTGGTGGCGATCTCGAACGCTTCCTCGACCGTTGCCGCGAGGTCCGCAGGGTCTTTCACCAGGTAATTGTGCTTGGTGCAATGCCTGGTCAGACCGATCGTATCAGCTTCCTGAAATGCGTCAGTGCCGATCAGGTTTGTGGGTACCTGGCCGGTCAGGACCACGAGCGGAATCGAATCGAGGAAGGCATCGGCAATGCCGGTGATGGCGTTGGTTGCGCCGGGGCCAGACGTGACCAGAACAACGCCGGGCTTGCCGGTAGAGCGGGCATAGCCTTCCGCAGCATGGGCCGCGCCGGCCTCGTGCCGGACGAGGATATGGCGAATGCGGTCATCCGAGAACAGCTCGTCATAAATGGGCAGCACCGCGCCGCCCGGATAGCCGAACACGAATTCGACACCCTGACGGACAAGTGTGTCGCACAATATAGCGGCGCCGCTGCGTTCTTCGGCCACGAAACATGCCTCCTTGAAAAAACGTGCCCGGCACGATTGCTCGTGCCGGGCCGCTCCTCTCCAAATTCGTGACATGCCTATAGGTAGCAGAAAATATCGTGTCAACAGCCAGTATCAGAATAAAATTTCAAAATGAGCAGGTATATTGATACGTTCAGGCGTTAAACGGAGCCAATCTTGCGGCGGCTGGTGCCTGAGCCAGGTAAACTGGCGCTTGGCGTAATTTCGTGTCGCCTGCTGGCCGCGTTCGAGCGCCTCCTCCCGGCTGCATTCGGTGCGTAACATGGCGGCGATCTCGGCAACGCCGATGGCGCGCATAACCGGCAGGTCGGGGGGGATCTGGCGAGCGAGCAGCGTCGTGACCTCTCTGATCGCCCCGTTCTCCATCATCAGCGCGAAGCGGCGGTCGCATCGCTCGTAAAGCCACTCGCGCTCTGGCAGCAGGACGAGCGGGGCTAGGGCGATATGCTCCGCAATGCCGCCCTCGCGGCGTTCCTGCCACTGCGCCAGCGTCTTCCCCGTCGAGCGCACGACTTCGAGGGCGCGGGCGATGCGTTGGCTGTCGGCAGGGTTGAGGGTGGCGGCTCGTTCGGGGTCCTCGGCCTGCAGGGCGGCATAGGCATCTGCCGCTTCGAGCGTGCGGACATGCTCGCGGATATGCGGGTCAATTTCGGGGATCGGGGCGATGCCGTCGAGCAGCGTGCGGATATAAAGGCCGGTCCCGCCGACAAGGATCGGCACTTTGCCCGCTGCATGTGCCGCGTCGATTTCGCGCACGGCCGTCAATGCCCAATCTGCCGCCGAGCAGGCTTGCGCGCCGTCCCATGTTCCGAATAGCCGGTGATCGATGCCTTGCATCTCGGCCAGCGTGGGCCGCGCGCTCAGGATGGCCAGATCGGCATAGACTTGGGCGCTGTCGGCATTGATGACCACGGCCTCGCGGCCTGCTTCGCGCAGGGTGAGCGCCAGCCGCACGGCGAGATCGCTCTTGCCGCTGGCGGTCGGCCCTGCAATGAGCGCCACCTCTTTGCCCCGGAGACTTTCCCTCGTGCTCATCGCCCGGCTGATAGCAGACCCTGCCACACTGGAAACACGCCTTGACGCAGCGACCAAGGCGCTGGAGGCGGCAGCGCTGAAACTTGCCCATGCGCAGATGCTCGATTTTTGCGGCGATGTGCTGCAGCTCGAACTGGTTGCGGATGATGTGGCGAGCCTGCGTACCATTCTGCTCGAGCATTTCGGCCCTTGCGATGGCCTTATTGCGCATGACGAGATCCGCGTACCGCAACTTTTCGTCTCGGACATGGATTCGACCATGATCGGGCAGGAATGTATCGACGAGCTGGCCGATTACGCCAATATCAAGCCGCAGATCGCGGAGATTACCGAGCGCGCCATGCAGGGCGAACTGGATTTCGAATCGGCTCTGCGGGAGCGGGTCGACCTGCTGGCGGGGCTGGACAAGGGTGCCATCGAGCGCTGCCTTACCGAGCGTATCCGCCCCAATCCCGGTGCACGGGTGCTGGTCGAGACGCTGAAGGCGCGGGGCTGCCGCACCGTGCTGGTGACGGGCGGCTTCCACCATTTTGCCGATCCCGTGGCCGAGCAGATCGGGTTCGAGCGGGTCGTGGGCAATCGCCTCGAAGTGGCAGGCGGGAAGCTTACCGGCGGGCTGGTCGGCGCGATCACCGATTCGTCGGTCAAACAGCACGTGCTGGAAGAGGAGGCGGCCAAGTTGGGCGAGGGCGCGCTTACCATGGCGGCGGGCGACGGGGCGAACGACATCCCGATGCTGGCGGCTTCAACCTACGGCATTGCCTATCATGCCAAGCCCAAGGCGCGCGATGCGGCGAATGGCTGGATCGACCGGGGCGACCTGACCGCGCTGCTCAAACTGCTCGAAATCCGCGAGGAGGACTGGGTGGCTTGATCAGCCTTCCATCCAGTCCTTGAAGAAGCTCTCATGCGCGGCGCGCAAATCGGCCACTGCTACTCCTAACAGACTGTCGCCGCCCACAGTGCCGATACGGCGGAAGCCGACGCGGGCCATGTCCTCGTCGCGCGTACCCTTGGCGAGTTGCGCATTGAAGGCATCGGTATCGGGTACGGTGATGACATAGCGGCCCTGATCCTCGCCGAACCACCACTGCGCCGCCGTGTAGTCGGGATTGGCGGAGACTTCCGCGCCGAGGCCACTGGCGATCGCCATTTCGGCCAGCGCCACGGCCAGCCCGCCATCGGAGACATCGTGGACTGCGCTGACCAGGCCGGCCTCGATCAGCTCGCGGATCGTCTCGCCCGCATTCTTCTCCAGCGTCAGGTCGACCGGCGGGGCGCGGCCTTCGTCCCGGCCATGTATCTCGGACAGCCATAGCGACTTGCCGATATGCGAGCGTTCGGGATCGGGCGTGGCCCATTCCTCCGGCGCGACGAGGTAGATCGTGTCGCCCTCATTCTTGAAGGGCATGGTCATCATCGTCGCATAATCGTCGATCAGGCCGACGCCGCCGATGGCGGGCGTGGGCAGGATCGCGCTGCCGCCGCCGGTGGCCTTGCTCTCATTATAGAGGCTGACATTGCCCGAAACGATCGGGAAGTCGAGCACGCGGCAGGCATGGCCCATGCCATCGAGTGCATGGACAAATTGTGCCATGATTTCTGGCCGCTGCGGATTGCCAAAATTGAGGCAATTGGTGACCGCCAGCGGCTTCGCGCCGACCGCGCACAAATTCCGGTAAGCCTCGGCGATGGCCTGCTTGCCGCCCTCATAGGGATCGGCAAAGACATAGCGCGGCGTGCAATCGGTGCTGATCGCCAGCGCCTTTTTCGTGCCGTGGACGCGTACCACGCCAGCATTGCCGCCGGTTTGCAGCGTGTCGGCGCCGACCTGCGAATCGTATTGTTCCGCGATCCAGCGGCGCGAGGAGAGGTTGGGGCAGGCCAGCAGGGTGAGCAGGTCCGAGCCTACATCGCTCGAATCGGGCCGCTGCGCCATTGGCGCGATGCCCGCCCAGTCGCGATAATCTTCGCGGCTGAGGTAGGGCCGGTCATATTCGGGCGCATCGGCGGCCAGCGGGCCGAGCGGAATGTCGCACACCACCTCGCCGTCAAATTCCAGCACCATGTGGCGCGTGTCGGTAACCTCGCCGATCACCGCGAAATCAAGTTCCCACTTCTCGAAGATCGCCGCGGCCATGGCTTCCTTGCCGGGCTTGAGGACCATGAGCATCCGCTCCTGGCTCTCGCTCAGCATCATTTCGTAAGGCGTCATGCCGGTTTCGCGGCACGGCACCTTGTTCATGTCGAGCCGAATGCCAGCCTTGCCGTTGGTGGCCATCTCCACGCTGGAGGACGTCAGGCCCGCCGCGCCCATGTCCTGAATGGCGACGATGGCGTCGGTCGCCATCAGTTCCAGGCAGGCCTCTATCAGCAGTTTCTCGGTGAAGGGGTCGCCAACCTGGACGGTGGGGCGCTTGGCTTCGGCGTCTTCCTCAAAATCGGCGCTGGCCATGGTCGCGCCGTGAATGCCGTCGCGCCCTGTCTTGGAACCGACATAGACGATCGGATTGCCCACGCCCGTTGCCGCCGAGTAGAAGATGCGGTCCGCATCGGCCACGCCCACGGTCATCGCGTTGACGAGGATATTGCCGTCATAGGCGGGATTGAAATTGGTCTCGCCGCACACGGTCGGCACGCCCACACAATTGCCGTAACCACCGATTCCCGCGACCACGCCTTGCACCAGATGCTTCATCTTCGGGTGGTCGGGCCGTCCGAAGCGCAGCGCATTGGCGTTCGCCACGGGGCGCGCGCCCATGGTGAAGACGTCGCGCAATATGCCGCCCACGCCGGTCGCTGCGCCCTGATAGGGCTCGATATATGAGGGGTGGTTGTGGCTCTCCATCTTGAAGATGGCCGCCAGTTTTGTCCCATCAGGCCCATCGCCGATGTCGATGATACCGGCATTCTCGCCTGGTCCGCAGATCACCCAGGGCGCCTCGGTCGGCAGTTTCTTCAGGTGCAGGCGCGAGCTTTTGTAACTGCAATGCTCGGACCACATCACCGAGAAGATGCCCAGTTCGACAAGGTTGGGCTCGCGACCGAGCGCGTGAAGCACACGTTCATATTCCTCATCGCTAAGCCCGTGCGTGGCGACGATTTCGGGGGTGATCTTGGGAGAGCTGGCGTCCATGCTTCGCGCCCTTAGCGACCGCGCCGGAAAGTCGCCAGTCCCGCAATGCTTGACCAGCGGTGCTGTCCCCGCCAAACCTTTGCTTCATGGAGGGAACCGACACGCAAATCGCGGCGATGAGCTTCGAACAGGCGCTTGCGGCGCTAGAGCAGGTGGTGAGCCGACTCGAGAGCGGCGACGTACCGCTCGACGAATCGATCGACTTGTACGAACGCGGCGAAAAGCTGCGCGGCCATTGCCAGGCGCGACTTGATGCGGCGCAGGCACGGATCGACAAGATCGTGGCGGGCGCGGACGGGCGTGCCACCGGCACCGTTCCTTTCGACGCCGAGTGAGCTGGGCGGTGGGTTTGATTCTTGCCGATGAACTGCTGAGCAGGGGCCTGCAGCGCATCCAGCGCGAGATTGATGCTGCATTCGATATTTTTCTGCCAGTCCCCAGGGATTCCCGAGCGCCTCTGGTCGAGGCCATGCGCCATGCAGCAATCGGCGGCGGCAAGCGGGTGCGCCCGTTCCTGCTGGTGACGGTTGCGGAAATGTACGGGGCCTCGCGCCAATGTGCCTTGCGCGCCGGTTGCGCGATTGAGGCGATCCACTCCTATTCACTGGTCCATGACGACCTGCCCTGCATGGACGACGATGATCTTCGCCACGGCAAGCCGACGGTCCACAAGGCTTTCGGCGAAGCAACGGCGGTGCTGGCAGGGGATTCGCTTCATGCGCTGGCCTTCGAACTGCTGGCCTCGACCGAAACCGCCACCGACCCCTATATTCGCGCCGAACTGGTCGCGGCGCTTGCGCTGGCGAGCGGACATAACGGCATGGCGGGCGGCCAGATGATGGACATGGCGGCCAATGCCGAAGCATTCGATCTGCGCACGGTTACGCGGCTGCAGCAGCTCAAGACCGGCGCTTTGCTGGGCGCGGCGGTGGAACTGGGCGCCATTCTGGGCCGCGTGCCGGAGGAAGGGCGGGCCCATCTGCGGGCCTATGCCCGCGACCTGGGGCTGGCCTTCCAGATCGCCGATGACCTGCTTGACGCCGAGGGGGACGAGGCGCTGGCCGGAAAGGCACTGCGCAAGGACGAGGAACAGGGCAAGGCGACCTTTGTCAGCCTGATGGGCGCGGACAAGGCCCGCGAACAGGCGCGCGCCTTGTCGGAACAGGCGGTCGGCCATCTGGGGCAGCATGGCAAGGAAGCCGAAATGCTACGCTCGCTTGCGCGGTTCGTGGTGGAAAGAAGATGCTGAAAGGCAAGAGATGACGACACGTATCGGCCTTTATCCGGGCACTTTCGACCCCTTTACGCTGGGCCATGCGGACATCATGCGGCGCGGGGCCAAACTGGTCGACCGGCTGGTGGTTGGTGTCACCACCAATCCCAGCAAGAACCCCATGTTCACCCATGAAGAGCGGATGGAAATGGTCGCCTCCGAAGTCACGCGTCTGGCCATCGACAATGTCGAGCTCAAGGGCTTCGATGCATTGCTGATGACCTATGCGGAGCAGCAGGGTGCCAGCGTGATCGTGCGCGGCTTGCGTGCTGTTGCGGATTTTGAATACGAATTCCAGATGGCGGGCATGAACCAGCAGTTGAACGACCGGGTCGAGACGGTCTTTCTGATGGCGGACATCTCGCTCCAGCCGATCGCCTCAAAGCTGGTCAAGGAAATCGCCCTCTATGGCGGCGACATCACCCGCTTTGTCAGCCCGGCCATACGGGAAAGAGTCGAGGCCCGGGTCAACGAGATCGCCCGCAAGGGCGAAGCCTGAACGATACAGACCTGGATGGCGGGCCTGACCCTCACCTGCCATTCATTGCCCAACCATTCATTGCCCAACCATTCATTGCACTGACAGCGAGCCATCTCTAGGGCAGCGTGTCTTATCTGGAACAACCAACGAAACCATTCCGCCATGTTCAAACAAGCTGCCGCAATTTTCCTGGCTTTCGCCGTTTCCTTTGGCGCGCTGCCTGCAACCGCACAGAGCGGAAAAGAGGTCGAAGCCTTCTCGGCGGAAGAATCGCAGGCGCCTATTCGTCTGCCGCTCAAGGTGGAGGCGGATCAGTCGGTCGACCGTGAGAACCTCCTCTATCTCGATTTGTCCAACGGCAGGCGCGTGGCGATCCGACTGGTGCCCGAATGGGCGCCTGGCCATGTGGAGCGTATCAAGACTCTCACCCGGCAGGGTTTCTATGATGGCGTTATCTTCCACCGGGTGATCGACGGTTTCATGGCGCAAACAGGCGATCCGACCGGAACCGGCCAGGGCGGTTCGCAGCTTGTCGACCTGACCGCCGAGTTCAACCCGATGCCGCATGTGCGCGGCACGGTTTCCATGGCCCGCGCGCAATCCGAAGATAGCGCCAACAGCCAGTTCTTCATCGTTCTGTATCCGCGCTTCGCGCTCGACAAGAGATACACCAATTTCGGTCGGGTCATTGCCGGGATGGATGCGGTGGACGCGATCCAGCGCGGCGAGCCACCCGCCAATCCCACGCGGATCCTGCAGGCCTCTGTCGGTGCTGACAACAAGCCGCAGGCCATGCCCGGCACCGCGCCATCGGGTGCGTCGGCCAACATTACCGCCGACATGCTGAACAGCTCCGCCAGCGAGTGATTACACGCTCGCCTGTGCGAGCTATCTCGCGATGCGCGTAGACCTTTTCGATTTTGAGCTGCCCCAGGAACGGATTGCGCTGCGGCCGGTCCGTCCGCGCGATGCCGCCCGCATGCTGGTGGTGGAGGGCAGCGACACGCCGTTCTCCGACCGCCACGTCTTTGACCTGCCTTCGCTCCTGCGCGCAGGCGACGTGCTGGTGTTTAACGATACGCGCGTGATCCCCGCCCAGCTGGAGGGGCGGCGGATAAGCGAGTTGGGCGAGGCAAAAATTGGCGCCACTCTGCACAAGCGTGTCGACCTGCGGCGCTGGCAGGCCTTCATCCGCAATGCCAAGCGCCTGCGAGAAGGCGACATGGTCACCTTTGGCGGCGGTGTATCGGCATTTGCCGAGGCGCGACATGCGGACGGCAGCTTCACGCTGGCCTTCGCCGGGGACGAGCCGGTAGAGGTGCTGCTCGAACGCGCCGGGACCATGCCGCTGCCGCCCTATATCGCCGGCAAGCGCCCCACAGACGAGCAGGACCGGTCGGATTACCAGACCATGTTCGCGGCGCGCGACGGCGCGGTGGCTGCACCCACCGCCTCCTTACACTTTACCGATGAACTGGTGACTGCGCTCGATGTTGCGGGCGTCAAGCGCGAGATGCTGACCCTGCATGTCGGCGCGGGCACATTTTTGCCGGTCAAGGCCCAGGACACGACGGCGCATGTCATGCATTCCGAATGGGGGCGGATCGATGCCGAGACTGCGGAACGGCTCAATGCAGCGCGCAACGCGGGCGGGCGCCTGATCGCCGTGGGGACGACCAGCCTGCGTCTGCTGGAAAGCGCAGCGACGAAGGAAGGCCAGATCGCCGAATTTGCCGGGGATACCGACATCTTCATCACACCGGGCTATCGCTTCCGGGCCGTGGATGGCCTCATGACCAATTTCCATCTTCCCAAGTCCACCCTGTTCATGCTGGTTTCGGCGCTGATGGGGCGTGAACGGATGCTCGAAGCCTACAGCCACGCGATTGGCAGCGAATATCGGTTCTACTCCTACGGCGATTCCTCACTCCTTCTGCCGTGATGGCGCAGGCGAGCCCGCTTGCAACCCGCTGTGCTACCAGCCAAACCGCAAATCGTGGACGAACCGATTCTTTCCATTCGCAACCTCACCAAAACTTACAAGGGCGGAGTGACCGCGCTTGGCGGGGTCGATCTCGATATCAAGCGCGGCGAAATCTTCGCGCTGCTCGGCCCTAACGGCGCGGGTAAGACGACATTGATCGGCGCTGTTTGTGGCCTCGTTCGACCGACCGGCGGCACGATCATGGCCTTCGGTATGGACACGGCCAAGACATGGCGTTCAGCGCGCCAGCGGATCGGCCTCGTCCCGCAGGAACTCGCCTTCGACATCTTCGATACTGTCCTGAACCAGGTGCGTTATTCACGCGGTATGTTCGGCCGTGCGCCCGACGATGCGCGGGTGGAGGAGGTGCTCAGAAGCTTGTCGTTGTGGGACAAGCGCAAGGAACAGATCCGCCATTTGTCGGGCGGGATGAAGCGCCGGGTTATGATCGCCAAGGCGCTCTCCCACGATCCCGATCTGCTGTTCCTCGACGAGCCTACCGCCGGGGTTGATGTCGAGCTCCGCCGTGACATGTGGCGCCAGATTGGCATGCTTCGCGAAGCGGGCACGACGATCATCCTCACCACCCATTATATCGAGGAGGCTGAGGAAATGGCCGACCGCGTGGGTGTAATCGACAAGGGCCGTATCCTGCTGATCGACGACAAGGACGCGATCATGGCCAAGCTGGGGCGAACCGAGGCCATCTTCACCTTTGACGATGCTCTGCAGGACATCCCGCAATGCATCGCGGACCAGCCCGTTCAGCTGGAACAAGGCGGCACCAGGCTCATCTATCGCGGCGGCGACGGCACCGGCACGGGCAAGCGGGAGGTGGCGGAAATTGCACAGACGCTGACACGCGCGGGAATCGCCTTTGCCGGTCTCGACACCCGCGAAAGCTCGCTGGAGGATATCTTCGTGGGACTGGTCAAGGACAGCCAGGACAGGGAGACGTCTGCATGAGCGCGCCCGTCATGAACCTTCGCGGGGCGATTGCCATTTACCGCCATGAACTCATGCGCGCCTTTCGCACGATCTACGGCTCGATCCTGTCGCCGGTAATCACCACCTCGCTCTATCTGGTTGTGTTCGGCGCGGCCATGCGTGGCAATATGCCGGACCTTGGCGCGGGGACCTACGGTGCCTTCATCATCCCCGGCCTGCTGATGCTGACCATGCTGTCGGAAAGCACCAGCAATGCCTCTTTCGGGATCTACATGCCGCGCTTTACCGGCTCGATCTACGAGATCCTGTCGGCGCCGGTTGGCGTGGTTGAGACCCTGATTGGTTTCATCGGGGCGGCAGTGACCAAGTCGCTCATCCTGGCGGCCATCATTCTGCTGACGGCTTCGTTCATCATCGACTACCAGATCGCCCATCCGGTGATGGCTGTGATCTATATCGCGCTGGTCGCTGCAGCGTTCTCGCTGTTCGGATTTATCCTGGGCATCTGGGCCGACGGGTTCGAGCGCCTGCAGATGGTGCCGTTGCTGATCCTGACGCCGCTGACATTTCTTGGCGGAACATTCTACCCCATCAGCGTGCTTCCCGAGCCGTGGCAGTCGATCGCCATGATCAATCCGATCGTCTATCTGGTCAGCGGATTGCGCTGGACCTTCATCGACAATTCGGATTTCCCGATCGCCCTGTCGCTGGGCATGACGCTGGGCTTCCTCTTGCTTTGCGTGACTGTAATCGCGATGATTTTCAGGACAGGGTGGCGGCTGCGCGAATGAAACGCTAGCAATCCGTCCCCATGATCTTCCGCGCCATTCCCGTTCCCGCACTTCTGCTGGCAAGTGCGCCAGCCCATGCCCAGCTGGCTGATCCTGTCCGCGCCATGATCGACGCGGCGATTGCCACCGGCGATGCTTCCAAGATCGAAGCGGTGGTTGAGGTGGCGCGCGCTACCAACCCTGACGATCTGGCGGAAATCGACGCAATGCTCGGGGCATATCGCACCGCGCAGGCCGAGCAGGCGGCTGCCGAAGCCGCCGCGAAAGAGGCCAGTCTGCGCAGTGCTGGCCTGTTCGACAATTGGTCAGGAAAGGGCCAGATCGGCGCGTTTCAGTCTTCCGGCAATACCGACCGGGTGGGGGTGACGCTCGGCATCGACCTGGTGCGGACGGGTATCGACTGGACGCACAAGCTGAGCGGTGACGTCGATTACCAGCGCACCGATGGCCTGACCTCGCGCGAGCAGTTCCTCGCAGCCTATGAACCGAATTACCGGATTAACGAGCGCCTGTTCGCCTATGGCCTTGGCCAGTGGGAGCGAGACCGGCTGCAAGGGTATCAGGCACGCTATGCCGTTTCGGCCGGCCTTGGTTACAAGGTGATCGACCGAGACAAGCTGCATCTCGCGGTGAAGGCCGGCCCCGCCTATCGCGTCACAAAGGGCACGGACGGCAGCACCAGCAAGAAGATCGCGGGCCTCGCCGCGCTTGATTTCGATTGGACCATCGCCGAGGGACTGAAGCTGACGCAGGACGCCAATGCAACGGCGGAAACGGGCGGCGCGGCGCAGATTATCGTCGATTCGGCCAATACCAGCCTCAAGGCGGTGACCGGGCTGGAAGCGAGGATCAATTCCTCGCTGACGACGCGCATCTCCTACACCGTCGAGTATGACAGCAACCCGCCCGCAGGTGCCGTCAGCACCGACACGCTGGGCCGTTTCACGCTGATCTATGGCTTCTGAGCGACCACCGCGTTTTGCCTTCACGATAGCGGCGCGCGACGGCAGGGCGCGCACCGGCAGCATCGCGATGCGCCGCGGCGAAATCCGCACGCCAGCTTTTATGCCGGTGGGGACGGCGGCCACGGTCAAAGCGATGACACCAGAGGCTGTGCGTGCGACGGGCGCCGATATCATCCTGGGAAATACCTATCACCTGATGCTGCGCCCCGGCGCGGAGCGGGTGGCAAAGCTGGGCGGGCTGCACAAATTCATGAACTGGCCGCGCCCGATCCTGACCGATAGCGGCGGTTATCAGGTGATGAGCCTGTCCGACCTCAGGAAGCTGACCGAGGAAGGCGTCGAGTTTCGCAGTCATGTCGACGGCTCGAAGCACATGCTGACCCCGGAGCGTTCCATGGAGATTCAGCGCCTGCTGGGTTCCGACATTGTCATGGCTTTCGACGAATGCCCGCGCGCCGACCGTGCGCTGGCCGAGATCGAGGCGAGCATGGAGCTGTCCATGCGCTGGGCGAAGCGGTCGCGCGATGCCTTCGATGCCGGAGGTGCTCATGCGGAAGCCTCCGCCCTGTTCGGTATCCAGCAGGGCGCGCTGGACGAGGGGTTGCGTGCACGCTCGGCGGCGGCGCTGACCGAGATCGGCTTTGACGGCTATGCGATTGGCGGGCTTGCCGTGGGCGAGGGGCAGGAGGCGATGTTCGCCACGCTCGACTTCGCGCCCGGCCAGTTGCCCGAATACGCGCCGCGCTATCTGATGGGCGTAGGCAAGCCTGACGACTTGGTCGGCGCGGTCGAGCGCGGGGTCGACATGTTCGACTGCGTGTTGCCGACGCGATCCGGACGGAACGGGCAGGCGTTTACCTGGCACGGACCGCTCAACCTCAGGAATGCGCGCCATGCGGAAGATAGCGGTCCGCTAGACGAGACCTGCCCATGCCCGGCCTGCGCCGATTACTCACGCGCCTATCTGCATCACTTGCAGAAAGCGGGTGAGATCCTGGGCGCAATGCTGGTTACGCAGCACAACCTCACCTTCTACCAGCAGCTGATGGCGGCCATTCGCCAGGCGATCGGGGAAGCTCGCTTTGCCAGCTTCGCGGCGGACTTCCGGCGCGATTATCTCGGCTGAATGGAAAAGGGCGGCCCCTTGCGGAGCCGCCCCTGTTTTCTCTTCAATATTCGCGGATCAGCGTGAGTAGAACTCGACCACCAGATTCGGTTCCATCTGGACCGGATAGGGCACTTCATCGAGCGTGGGCACGCGCGTATAGGTGACCTTGTCGGTGCCGTCGGGCGAAACGTAATCGGGAATGTCGCGCTCGGCCAAGCTCTGCGCCTCAATCACCAGAGCCATCTCCTTGGCCTTGTCGCCCAGGCTGATCACGTCGCTCACATCGATGCGGCGGCTGGCAATGTTGCACTTCACGCCGTTGACGCGGATGTGACCGTGCGAAACGATCTGGCGGGCGGCGAAGATGGTCGGCGCGAACTTGGCGCGATAAACGACCATGTCCAGGCGCCGCTCGAGCAGGCCGATCAGGTTCTGGCCGGCATCGCCCTTCATCGCGGCCGCTTCCTTGTAGGTGCGGCGGAACTGCTTCTCGGTGACGTCGCCGTAATAGCCCTTCAGCTTCTGCTTGGCGCGCAGCTGCAGACCAAAGTCGGACATCTTGCTCTTGCGGCGCTGGCCGTGCTGGCCGGGGCCGTAGCTGCGCTTGTTAACCGGGGAATTGGGGCGACCCCAGATGTTTTCACCCATCCGGCGGTCGAGTTTGTGCTTGGCGCTGGTGCGCTTTGTCATGGCAAGTCCTTCAATTTGCTTCTCACCGTCCACATGGCGGCGCTTCAACCCGGAATCGCACCGCCCGATCATCTCGGGCGCGGCCACCGCTTCACCGGGGTGCGAGGCCAATTGCGAAGGCGCGCCATTAGCAGAAATGCGCAGGTGTTCAAGCCTGCTGGTCGATCCGCGCTGCGGGTACTCGACATATCCCGGCAGGCAGGGCAGGGCTGTGGCTATGACCAGCCCAATGAATGGCGGGCCAAAGCCGCCCGAAAAGTGCCAGGATATGCGCGAAGTGCGCGCAGGCGTCGATGAAACCGACCGCGAGATTGCGGGGCTTCTGGCTCGGCGTTTCGCCTATATGCGTGCAGCGGCCCGCATCAAGACCGAACGCGGCGCAGTGCGCGACGAGGACCGCAAGGCTCAGGTTATCGCGCAGGTCGCCCGACTGGCGCGCGAGCACGAGCTGCCGGAGGAGGACATTGTGCAGATCTGGGATGCGCTGGTTGAGTGCTCGATACGTTACGAGATGGCGGAGTGGGAGCGGTTGCGCTCCTGATCAGACCCCCTCATCAGGTCCCCTCATCAGGCCCACTCATCATGCATCGTCAGCGGGATCGCGCGGGCCGCGTTTCAGATAAGAGAGAACGCCCCGCATCGTTCTGACCTCCAGATGGTTCCATCCCGGGCGGGTCAGCAATGTGCGAAGCGTGCGCCGGTTCACATGCATGCGACCTTCCGGGAGGAAATAACCGGTGGGTTCAAGCATGCCCTCCAGATGCGCGATCAGCCCGTCCAGCTCGGCCTGCGGGGCCGGGGGCAGCAGCTCTTCTTCGGTCGGCATGACCAGTGATTGATGCTTGGACCATTCATAGGCGACCAGGATCACCGCCTGAGCAAGGTTGAGCGACCCGAAACCGGGACTGATCGGCACGGTTAGAATCTTGCGCGCCAGCGCCACATCCTCCGTTTCCAGACCGGAGCGTTCCGGCCCGAACAACACGGCGCTGCGGCCCGCCTGCGTGCAGATTTCGTGCGCGGCAACCTCGGGCGTGACAACCTGTTTGGTGACGCCGCGCTTGCGCACAGTGGTGGCATAGACATGCGCGCAATCGGCTACCGCCTCGGCAGTGCTGCTATAGACCTGGGCGTTGTCGAGGACATCCTCGGCGCCGGCAGAGGAAGGCCCGGCATCGGGATTGGGCCAGCCATCGCGCGGGGATACAAGCCGCAATTCCGTGAGGCCGAAATTACGCATCGCCCGCGCTGCCTTGCCGATATTCTCGCCAAGTTGCGGGCGCACCAGCACGATGACCGGCCTGTTGTCCGTCTTGTCAGCAGTTTCCGCCATCGCCGGAGCCGGCCTCCCGCACGGTGCTGGCGAATTCCTCGAAATCGCGTGCCTCGGCGAACTCACGATAGACCGAGGCGAAGCGGATATAGGCCACTGCGTCGATCTGTCTGAGGCCCTCCATCACGATTTCACCGATCCGCTCGGAGCTGACCTCGCTTTCGCCTGAGGTTTCGACCTGCCGCTGGATGCCCGAAACGAGCTGGTCGATCCTCTCCTGCGCTATGTCCCGCTTGCGGCAGGCGAGGGCCACCGATCTTTCTACCTTGGCGCGGTCGAAGGGCTCGCGCTTTCCGTCGGTCTTGACCACGAAGACGTCGCGCAATTGCGCCCGCTCGAAGGTGGTGAAGCGCGCGCCGCAGCCCTCGCATTGGCGACGCCTGCGAATCGCGGTGTTGTCCTCGGTCGGACGCGAATCCTTTACCTGGCTGTCATCATGCGCGCAGAACGGGCAGCGCATGGCGGTTCAGCGGCCCGGATAGACGGGGAAAGCCTCGCACAGCTCACCGACCTGGCGGCGTACGCGCTCCTCGATCTGCGCATCGCCATCGTCACCATTGGTCGACAGGCCGCCCACGACCTCCGCGATCAGCGCGCCGACCTTCTTGAACTCTTCGGTACCGAAGCCGCGCGTCGTGCCTGCCGGCGTGCCGAGGCGGATGCCCGACGTCACGAATGGCGAGCGGGAATCGAAGGGAATGCCGTTCTTGTTGCAGGTGAGATAGGCGCGATCGAGGCCCTTTTCGGCCGACTTGCCGGTTACATCCTTGGCGGTGAGGTCGACCAGCATCGAATGGTTGTCCGTCCCGCCCGAAACGATCCGCAGGCCGTTCTCTTCCAGGCTGGCAGCCAGAGCGCGCGCATTGGCGACCACATTGGCGGCATAGTCGCGGAAATCGGGGCGCAGCGCCTCGGCAAAGGCGACGGCCTTGGCGGCAACGATGTGCATCAGCGGGCCGCCCTGCAAGCCAGGGAAGACGGCCATGTTGAAGGGCTTGGTCAGCGCCTCGTCATTCCACAGGATCACGCCAGAACGCGGACCGCGCAGGCTCTTGTGCGTGGTGGTGGTGACGACATGGGCATGCGGGAAAGGCGAAGGATGCGCGCCGCCCGCCACCAGGCCGGAAATGTGGCTCATGTCGACCATCAGATATGCGCCGACCTCGTCCGCGACGCGGCGGAAGGCCTCCCAGTCCCAGACCCGCGAATAGGCCGTGCCGCCCGCGATGATGAGCTTGGGCTTGTGCTCTTTCGCGATGGCCATGACCTCGTCCATGTCGATCAGCTCGTCCTCGCGGCGAACGCCATAGGCGACGGGGTTGAACCACTTGCCGCTCATGTTGACGGGTGAACCGTGGGTGAGGTGGCCGCCGGAATTGAGGTCGAGCCCCATGAAGGTGTCGCCCGGCTGCAGCAGCGCCAGGAACACCGCCTGGTTCATCTGCGAACCCGAATTGGGCTGCACATTGGCGAATTCGCACCCGAACAGCTCTTTCGCGCGGTCGATCGCCAGCGTTTCGATCACGTCGGCATATTCGCAGCCGCCGTAATAGCGCTTGCCCGGATAACCCTCGGCGTATTTGTTGGTGAAGACGCTTCCCGCAGCCTCCAGCACCGCCTTGCTGGCGATGTTCTCGCTGGCGATCAGTTCGATCCGGTCGCGCTGGCGCGCCAGTTCGTTGTCGATCGCCTTGGCAATCTCGGGATCGGCAGTGGCGAGGTCGTCGCCCCAGAAACGCTGGATCGGATCGCCGATTCCTGTGGTATTGATAACACTGGCCATGGTCAGGCGGTCTCCCGGAGAGGGGGTTGGGCAAGCTTGTCGACGCGGCGTCGATGGCGCCCGTTCGCGTCGCCTGCATCGGCGAATTCGGTTTCTAGGAAGGCGGTGACGCAGGCCTTGGCCATGTCGATACCGGTCAGGCGGGCCCCAATGGCCAGGCAGTTTGCATCATTATGTTCCCGCGAGAGGGCAGCGGAAAGCGGTTCGGAAACCAGCGCGCAGCGGACACCGGGGTGGCGATTGACGCTGATCGATATGCCGATCCCGCTTCCGCACAGCGCAATGCCGCGCTCTGCAGTGCCACTGGCAATGACCGAGGCGAGCTTGAAGCCATAATCGGGATAGTCGACACTTTCGCCGGCTTCAGGACCGAGGTCGGCGACCTCGTGGCCACTGTCGATCAACCAGTCGCGCAGTGCGGCCTTGAGTTCGGTGGCGGCATGGTCGGAGGCGATGGCGATATGCATGCAGGCGCACTTAGTGTCAGATGGCCATGCGCGCCACCCGAAAAGGGCCGTGCGCCCTTGCGGATTTCCCCAATTTTGTCGTCACAGCGCTGCCGTTCCTGCGAAATTCAATTCCGGCGCCGATTCTCGCGTGTTCAGCTGGGGGACGGGGCGAACAGCAATTTGATGTAGGAACGCAGCATCAGGACCTGCTGCGAAGTCGCGCGCGGCTCCCCCAAGGCGCGGGCAATAATGATTCCACCCTCGATCACCGCGCTGACCATGTCGGCCAGCTGCTCGACCTCGACATTGTCACGGGCAGGATAGACGCTCATGATCTCCTCGAACAGGGACTGGAACCGCGCACGCCAACCGACAACGGCCTGCCGGTTGATCTCGCGCACTTCGCGGTCGAACAGGCGATCCTGGTAGGCGGCGGTGGCGACGATACAGCCTGGATGCCCGCCGGGCATGTCCTCGAGCAGTTCCGCGAGGAGCTTCAGGGCGACCAGCATGTGTTGCAGCGGATCATCGGTCAGATCGGCCGCACGGTCGAAAAGTTCGTCGAAGATACCATCCTCGACCTCGATATGGCGCTCGATCAAGGCATGGGCGAGAGCGTTCTTGTCCCGAAAATGGTAGAAAAATCCGCTCTTGGTGATCTCGGCCCCTGCCACGATCTCCTCGATGGAGGTTGCGTCGAAGCCCTTGGCCAGGACTGACGCCTGGGCTACTTCCATGATCCGCGAACGCGTTTGACCGCCGCGTGACATCGCCAACTTCCTCTGCCTGCACCGGGATTACTTGACCGCTGGTATAGTAAATCTGGCCCGGGATTTCCAAAGCATTGACTGGAATTATGTATAACCTTGATATTGAAGGATAAAAGATATCGGGAATCGCTGCACCACGCGTTCTCTATGAAGCGATCGGGGTCTGCGCGAAAATCCTGCCAGATCTGAAGAGATATCTGGAAACAAGGAAGAGCACGACAATGAACAGGATTGAGAAAGTCATGAATGCGCCGCGCCCCTATCTCACCGATGGAGGGATGGAGACATGGCTGTTTTTCCAGCAGGGTTTTACCGCTCCCGAATTCGCTGCGATCACTCTGGTCGAGAACGCGGACGCTGCTCAGGCGCTGCAACGCTATTTCGAGGAATTCCTGGCCATGGCGCAGGCTGCCGATACCGGCTTCGTGCTTGATACCAATACGTGGCGGGGCGCTGAGTGTTGGGCAGAGGCGCTTGGGCTGACGGGTGCGCAATTGCTCAGGCTGAACGAGAAGGCGGTCGATTTTGCCGCGCGCCTGAAGGACCGCTGGGCTGAGCGCGTTCCCGATATTGTCCTCAATGGCGTGATCGGCCCGGTGGGTGATGGATATGCGCCCGGCAAAACTCCCACGATCGAGGATTCACGTGCGCTGCATCGCTCGCAAATCGAGGTTCTTCAGCGTTCTGGCGTGGAGATGCTGAGCGCTATGACAATCACCAATGTTGCGGAGGCCATTGGCATTGCCCTTGAGGCGAGAGATGTTGGATTGCCGCTCACAATCTCCTTCACCGTGGAAACCGATGGAAGGTTGCCGAGCGGCGACCTGCTGGGCGAGGCGATCGAGGCCGTAGATGCGGCCAGTGGCGGCTATCCTTTGTGGTACATGATCAATTGCGCGCATCCCGACCATTTCCGCGATGCGATCACGGCCGGAGAGGCATGGATCGACCGGATCGGCGGTTTGCGAGCCAATGCCTCGCGGTTGAGCCATGCGGAGCTCGACAATGCCGATGCACTGGACGATGGCAATCCGGAAGAATTTGGCGCGCTGCATGCCGAACTTGCCACGCACTTGCCTAACCTCAGGGTAGTGGGTGGCTGCTGTGGCACCGACCATCGCCATGTGCAGTGCGTCAGCCGCCACCTGCACAGTCCGCAACCGGCCTGACCCCGGAAAAATAGGACGAGGTAGAGATGCCCCGCCATTGGCGGGGTTTCTTGCGCATTACCACCACGCAGCGCTTGCAACCAGACTACGGAAGGTGAACCATTCGGGAATGGCTCGCGCGTTCAATGCTCTGGTTGCCTCGGTCGCAATTTTCGGCCTCATCCTGCAAGGCGCGCTAGCGGTTCGTCAGCTCGGCCTTGTTCATGGCCTGTGGAGCCTGACCGGCTATTTCACCGAATGGGCAAATGCGCTGGTTGCACTGGTGGCCGGGGCAAGCGTGCTGGCCCCCAGTTCGTGGCTGGCGCAACCACGTGTCCGAATGATGGCGCTGGTGGGCATTTCCATGGTCGGCATCGTCTACTCGATGGCCCTGCGCGCGCTCATGCCAGACGATTTCGGGATGCTGCTTGCAGGGAGCGTGCAGCATGATGTCGTGCCGCTTCTCTTTGCTGCTGCATGGCTGTTCGGGCCGCATGGCAATCCCGACCGCAGCTGGTTCTTATGGATCCTCGCCTTGCCGCTGGTCTTCCTTGCGGCGATGGTACTGCGTGGGCTGGCGACCGGCTGGTATCCATACTGGTTCATCGATCCAGGTACTGTGGATATGACCGGAGCGGCACTGGTGGTTGCGGCGATGGTGGCCGCTTTCCTCTTGCTGAGCCTGGGCGCGCTATGGGTCGAGAGGCGTTTGGCCGTGAGCCGAGAATGATCATCTGTGCGGTTCAGGACCGTCCGGAAGGGTAATTGACACGGCTCCATTATCGGCGAAGCTGACCCCCGCCATTCGATAGTTGCGATGGTGTTCAGATGGGCAAAATAGCGGGGCCGGAATGATTGCAAGATACCTTACGGGATTTGTCGGATTTGCGTGTTTGACCACGCAGGCCAATGCGCAGATGACGCCAACCCAGCGCACGTTTTGCAACGAATTCAACACAATCTACGAGGCCGCCCCATCTGGCTTCAACTCGCTGAAAGGGAGCGTGAACCGCACCAGCGGTGAGGTTAAATATTATGCATCGACCCTGAGGCTGTTCGGGTTTGAAAGCTGCCAGATCAGAGAAAGCGCCGGTTCCATCATACAGTTTGCAAATCTTACTTGCGTTTGGAGCTTGCCCAGAGACACTTTTTCTGAGGCCGAGGTCGACCGCTTTTCAGCGCTCGAAAATGTAATTGAACTCTGCCTGCACGAAGCGAATATCCGCCACGTGCAATATGAGAACGATTATCAGGCCAAGCTCAAGAACAATTACCGCCACGGCGCGGTGGTCGAATGGGACATGGGATATGAAAGGAGCACAGAGGCGTGGGACCTTCACGAACTTAAGCTCGAGTACCACGAGAGATACTCGGACAGGGTGCGCATAGATTTCGTCGCCAGAAAGTACGCGCGATAAGAAATCTGATCGCTGCCCGAGCCTTTTGGTGATCCAGAAGGCGCCCCTTACTGATCCAGAAAGGAACGCATCTTCCGGCTGCGGCTCGGGTGCTTGAGTTTCCTCAGCGCCTTGGCCTCGATCTGACGGATACGTTCGCGGGTCACGCTGAACTGCTGGCCCACTTCTTCCAGTGTGTGATCGGTGTTCATGCCGATGCCAAAGCGCATGCGCAGCACGCGCTCCTCACGGGGGGTTAGGCTGGCGAGGACGCGGGTAACGGTTTCCTTCAGGTTCGCCTGGATCGCGGCGTCGACCGGGATGACCGCATTCTTGTCCTCGATGAAATCGCCCAGATGCGAATCTTCCTCGTCGCCGATCGGCGTTTCGAGGCTGATCGGCTCCTTGGCGATCTTCATCACCTTGCGCACCTTTTCGAGCGGCATGGAAAGGCGCTCGGCCATTTCTTCCGGCGTCGGCTCGCGGCCCTGCTCGTGCAGGAACTGGCGGGAGGTGCGAACCAGCTTGTTGATCGTCTCGATCATGTGAACCGGGATGCGGATCGTGCGCGCCTGATCGGCGATGGAGCGGGTGATCGCCTGCCGGATCCACCAGGTGGCGTAGGTGCTGAACTTGTAACCGCGACGATACTCGAACTTGTCGACCGCCTTCATCAGGCCGATATTGCCTTCCTGGATCAGGTCCAGGAATTGTAGCCCGCGGTTGGTGTATTTCTTGGCGATGGAGATCACGAGGCGCAGATTTGCCTCGACCATTTCCTTCTTGGCGATGCGTGCTTCGCGTTCGCCCTTCTGCACCATGTTCACGATACGGCGGAATTCGCTGAGGCTCATGCCCGTAGCCGAAGCGATGTCGGCGATCTCGGCGCGGATGCGTTCGACCGCATCGGCTTCCTTATCGGCGAAGGCGGCCCATTTCTTGTCCTTCTTCGCATTTGCCTGAAGCCAGGTATCGTCGAGCTCATTGCCGACATAGGCGTCGAGGAAGTCCTTGCGCTTAACCTTGTGGCGCTCGGCAAGGCGCAGCATCTGGCCGCCCAGCGCGGTCAGGCGGCGATTGAAGGCATAGAGGTTGTCGACCAGATACTCGATCTTGGTCGCGTGAAATTGCACGCTTTCGACCTCTGCGGTGAGATCTTCGCGCAATTTCTCGTATTTGTTCTCCTTGGCCTTGGGGAACTCTTCCCCGCGGCCCAGAACATCGACTCGTTCGGCCTGGAGCTTCTCGAACTTCTTGAACAGGTCGGTGATTCGGGCAAACCGCTCGATCGCATCAGGCTTGAGCGCGGCCTCCATCTGCGCGAGCGACATGGTGTTGTCCTCGTCGTCGTCTTCCTCTTCGCGCTTGCGCCTGGCGGCACCGTCGCCGTCTTCGTCCTCGTCGCCTTCCTCTTCGTGGTCCTCGACTTCGTCGTCGTCGCGGATCGAGGGACCTGCGGTTGCCTCGGAGATTTCGCCGCTGTCGTCTTCTTCATCTTCCTCCATCTTCTCGACGGGAGGCTCCTTGGAGAGCATGGCGTCGAGATCGAGGATCTCGCGCAACTGCATCTCTTCGCTGTTGAGCGCTTCGGACCACATGATGATCGCGTGGAAGGTGATCGGGCTCTCGCAAAGGCCCAGGATCATCGTGTCGCGGCCTGCCTCGATGCGCTTGGCGATGGCAATCTCGCCTTCGCGGCTGAGCAGTTCGACCGCGCCCATTTCACGCAGATACATGCGTACCGGATCGTCGGTCCGCTCGGTGGAAGCAGGCTTTTTCTTTTCGGCAACGTTCTTATTGGCTGCAGCGCCAGAATCGTCACCGTCGTCGGCAGCGATTTCCTCTACCTCGTTTTCGGCGTCTTCTTCCTGTGCGTCCTCGTCGTTCTCGACGATCTGCACGCCCATTTCGGAAATGGCCGACTGGATGTCCTCGATCTGGTCAGACGACATCTCGCCCTCGGGGAGCGCCTCGTTCAGCTCATCATAAGTGATGTAACCACGACGCTTTGCCTTGGCGATCAACTTCTTGATCGATGCTTCGTTGAGGTCGATCAGCGGAGCATCTTCGTTCTGCTGCTGCTTGGTCTTGGCTTCAGATGCCATCTAGCTCTCAGTCCGTTTCCTGTTCGGTCCCAGCAGGCGATAGGCCGCCGACACCGCTAACTTCCCCTGCCGCCTGCGCGGCGCGTTTCCTGGCCATCTGCCCGAGTCGCACATCTATTTCCAGCTTTCGTTTGCGCAGCCGCTGCTGCTCAGCGAAAGCGCCTTCCGGATCGCGCTCGAACATTGTCGTGGCCGCTTCGATTGCCCGGTCCAGTGCCGGCCTTTCAACCAGCAGAGCAAGCGCCTCGGCCAGATCCTCGCGCGCATCGCCTGGATCTGGGCCTTCAACAAGGAAGGAGAAACGGGCATTATCCGGCGGCGGCGGGATCGTGTCGGCTGATATGGGAGGATTTTTTCCCTCTTCAAGCAGGGTTGCAAAATCAAGCAGCCAGTCAATCGCGGGCGCGGCGACCGGATCAGTCCGCGCCAGGCGCAGCAAGCTTTCCACATGGCGGCCGATCTCGGCCGGATGGCGAGCAAACCCGGCGATGACGGCGCGTGTGAAGTGGTCGCGATGGCCGCCCGTGACAGTACGGCGCAACTGGTCGCGGATAGCCGGGTCGGCGCGCTCGCGGTGCTGGAAGAAGGTATTGCCGCGACTGGCCTGTTGGCGGGGCGGATAGGCGAAGGCGGAAAAACGGTCGAGCAGGTCGCGCCGATAGAGCGAGCGGATATCTTCGTGACCGATCGCATCGACGTGATCCATCAGCCGCGCTTTCAGGCCGGCCTTGTCCTCGGGTGAGGAGAGCGGCGCGGCGTCGCGCTCGTGCTGCCAGATGACCTCGAGCATCGGGCTAGCCGCATCGAACAGCTTCTCCATCGCCGCCTTGCCGTCGCGGCGCAGCAAATCGTCCGGGTCCATGCCCGATGGCATCTCCACGATTTCCAGCGAATGTCCGGGCCGCAGCATGGGCAGCGTGCGAGAGACGGCCCGCATGGCGGCGCGGCGACCGGCATTGTCGCCATCGAAACACAGGACCGGCTTGTCGGCGAGTCGCCACATCAGCTCGATCTGCTGTTCGGTCAGCGCTGTGCCCATCGGCGCGACCACGTCCTCTATCCCGTGGGCGGCAAGAGCGATGGCGTCCATATAGCCTTCGACCGCGATCAGCCTCTCGGTCTTGCGGCTCGCGGGCGCGGCGCGGTGCAGATTGTAGAGCGTGCGGCCCTTGTCGAACAACGGCGTGTCGGGAGAGTTCAGATATTTCGCCACACCGTCGCGCGATTCCAGGATGCGACCACCAAAGGCGATGACCCGGCCACGCGCATCGTGGATGGGCAGCATGACCCGGCCGCGAAACCGGTCATAGGGCGCCTTGTCATCCACCGAGATCAACAGGCCTGCCTCAATCAACATGCTCTCGTCGAAAGTCGAGAGCGCGGATTTGAGCGCGCCCTTGTCGTCGGGCGCCCAGCCGAAGCCGAACTGCGCAATGGTCTTTTTCCCGATGCCGCGGCGTTCGAGGTAATCGCGCGCGACGGCGCCAGTAGGAGAGAGCAGGTTGTTGACGAACCAGTCCTGCGCTGCGGCCATCACATCATGCAGGCTGGCGCGCTTTTCGGCGCGCTGGGCGGCCATAGGGTCGGGCGCGGGCACGTCCATGCCGGCGGCGGCGGCCAGCTCCTTCACCGCATCCATGAAGCCCATGCCGCGCTGGTCTGTCATCCACCGGATCGCGTCGCCATGCGCCCCGCAGCCGAAGCAATGGTAAAACCCCTTGGCATCGTTGACGGTGAAGCTGGGGCTCTTTTCATCGTGGAAGGGGCAGCAGGCCTTCCACTCACGCCCCGCGCGCTGCAGCTTGGTCGTGCGCATGATGAGCGCGGACAAGGTCGTCCGGCTCCGCAATTCGTCCAGCCATTGGGGTGAAAGCGCCATTGTCAGCGCACACTACACGTTGAGGCGATTCGCGGCGAGGGCACGGGATGATGGGGCGGGGATACCCTGTGGGCTAATCAGCCAAGGCTCTGCTTCACCCAGCCGCTGGCCTTGGCCATGTCCAGCACCGTGCCGTGGCGCGATTTCAGCTCGGCCATCACCTTGCCCATGTCCTTCAAGCTCGACGCGCCGATTTCCGCCTTGATCGCCTCGATCGCGGCCTTGGTCTCCTCTTCGGAGAGCTGTTGGGGCAGGAATTCCTCGATCACCGCCAGTTCGCTGCGTTCCTGCGCGGCCAGTTCGTCACGCCCGCCATCCTCGTACATCTGGATCGATTCGCGCCGCTGCTTGCCCATTTTCTGCAGCGTATCGATCACCATCGCATCGTCATCCACTGGCTTGTCGGACGTGCGCAGCTCGATATCGCGGTCCTTGATCTTGGCCTGGATAAGCCGGAGCGCTGCGGTGCGTGGCTTATCGCCCGCTTTCATCGCGGTGATGGTTTCCTGCTTGATCTGGTCACGAAGCATGGTTCTGAAAGCTCTTTGCTGTGGAATTTTCGCGGTCTGCCTAGGCCAGCGCGCAGGCCAGGGCAATTGACACGAGCAAATCCGGCCCGAACCGCTTGACGGGAGGGGAGGGGGTCTCTAGCCGCTGGGACTTAGCACGCATCGCCGGAAACACTTTAATACGGGAGCCCTAATGGCCTTCTCCGCCTCTTCGCACGCGCCCAAGGCACTAACGGGTGTTCTCGTCCTTGCAGACGGGACGGTAATCTGGGGCAGGGGCTTCGGCGCCACCGGCACGGCGGTGGGCGAGGTCTGCTTCAATACCGCCATGACCGGCTATCAGGAGGTGATGACCGATCCCAGCTACGCCGCGCAGATCGTCACCTTCACCTTTCCCCATATCGGCAATGTCGGGGCCAACCCGGAAGACATCGAGAGCAAGGTCGAGGGCGCTGTCGGCTGCGTGGTGCGCGAGGACGTGACCCAGCCTTCCAGCTTCCGCTCGGCCGAGAATTTCGTCGAATGGATGAAGGCAATGGGCAAGATCGGGCTGGCGGGCATCGACACGCGCGCACTGACGCGCCGTATCCGCATGGCCGGCGCGCCCAATGCGGTGATCGCGCATGATCCCCAGGGCAATTTCGACATTCCCGCGCTGGTCAAGCGCGCGCAGGATTGGCCGGGGCTGGAAGGTATGGACCTCGCCCAGCAGGTCAGTCGCGAGATTCAGGAAGAGTGGAACGGCGATTTCTGGAGGCTCGGCCATGGTTATGGCAAGGCCGAAGGCGCTGACAGGCCCCATGTCGTGGCAATCGATTACGGTTCCAAGGATAACATCTTCCGCAACCTCGTGCGCGCGGGCGCCAAGGTGACGGTGGTTCCGGCCAGAACTGCGCTCGACGATGTGCTGGCGCTCAAACCCGATGGCGTGTTCCTGTCGAACGGGCCGGGCGATCCGGCAGCGACGGGCGAATATGCGGTGCCGGTGATCAAGGCGCTGCTCGACAAGGATATTCCGATCTTCGGCATTTGTCTTGGTCACCAGATTCTGGCGCTGGCGGCGGGCGCGAAGACTACCAAGATGTTCCAGGGCCATCGCGGCGCCAACCACCCGGTGCAACGTGTCGGCGGCGATTGGGGCGAGACCGAGACCTTGGTCGAGATTACCAGCATGAATCACGGTTTCGCCGTCGATGGCGACACGCTGCCCGATGGGGTGGTGGAGACGCATCGCTCGCTGTTCGACGGGTCGAATTGCGGGATCGCGATTACCGGCAAGCGGGCGTTCGGCGTCCAGTATCACCCCGAGGCCAGCCCCGGCCCGCAGGACAGCTTCTACCTGTTCGAGAAGTTCGTGGGGATGCTGGGGTGAGGCGCCCGTTTGACTTTAACAATGCACTTTCGAAGTTTGACGTTGCAAACGTCAAGTTTCCGGTCCTGCAAAAGGCCGCATCTGCCTATTTTCTCGGTTCATTGCCTGAGCACGCATTGCATGGTTTGACGCTGGCCGAAGCTGTTAGGCGATATGTCGGTGAGGATAGAAGCCCTCCCGGAGCGCAGAATCAAACTCGAGTGTTTGAATTGCCGGATATCTTGGATTCTTGGTCATTTTCGCCCACACCACACAGAGTAAAATCAGTGTTAGACACGCTTTTGTCGACTGGTGAGGTCGTAGACGCGATCCCTGAAGCTGGCATTCTTGCTCCGAAAAATTGCTTTTTTTTGACCGAGACTGGAGTTGATGAAGGCTTACAACTGATCACGAACTTCCGGAGGCTACAAGAGCGACTAGATCGTGACGACAATGCTGAGAGTTTATCACAATCAGTAATTGATAGCACTGATTGGACCGGGCTTAGTAAGGCGATTACCCACCATCATTCGTTGGTCATTCGAGCAAAGGCTAAGAGTCTGCTGCTGGCGATCATGCAGTCCGATGCAGATATTGAAACGCGAACGGATGCTTGCAAGCGCGTTGAGGCTGCAATCCTGCTGCTGGAAGCCCCAAACGTGCCTTGGCGCGAGATCGTGAACTTGTTGGCTCATCCAACCGTCACGGCGTTCCTTGCGGCGCTTAATCTAATCCAATTCATTCTCGGATTTGCACAATAATGCCCAGTTGTCCGGCCACCTCCTACGTCCTCGCCATCGGCGCTGGATTGATGTCAGCCACCCCCGCCGCCGCGCAATCCGCGGTGCAGGTGCCGCTGTTCGACGGGGCGCTGGTGCTGCGCGGCGAGGTTGGGGTGACTGCCGAAATGCTCTCCTCCGACAGTGCCGATCTCTCCTTCTGGCGGCCTATCCAATATGGCCCGCTCGACAAGCCCATTGGAGGGCGGATGGATTGCCGCCTTGCCGCGGCCGTGCAGCCATTTAGCGACGCCGCATTTAACGTGCAGGCGATTTATGAGGCGCGCGAACCCGCCCGCAGCCGCGCCGGGCAGAAGGACGAGGACACTGACATCCTCGAACAGCCGAACATTCGCCGCCTCGAAGTCACGGGCCGTGCCAACAACCCGCACCGCCACTATGTGCTCACCTATCTGGCACTGCGCGACGGTGCGCGCCTCTACGACATCCGCATGAACTGCGATTTTCTCCACCTGCAGGATCCCGGCAAGGACACTGACTATGCCGCGATCATGCATCAATATGTCGACCTCGCCGTGCCCGTCGCGCTCGGCGTCGCAGCCCACAAAGACCCAATGGAGTCCTGATGCCAAAGCGCACTGACATATCCTCGATCCTCGTCATTGGCGCTGGCCCGATCATCATCGGCCAGGCCTGCGAGTTCGATTATTCCGGCACGCAGGCGATCAAGGCGCTGAAGGAAGACGGCTATCGCGTCATCCTGGTCAATTCCAACCCGGCCACGATCATGACCGACCCGGAATTTGCCGACGCCACTTATATCGAGCCGATTACGCCCGAGATCGTCGCCAAGATTATCGAGAAGGAACGGCCCGACGCCCTGCTGCCCACGATGGGCGGGCAGACCGCGCTGAACTGCGCCCTCAAGTTGGAAGAGATGGGCGTGCTGGAGAAATTCGGCGTCGAGATGATCGGCGCCAAAGCCGACGCCATCGACAAGGCCGAGAATCGCGAACGCTTCCGCGCTGCCATGGACGCCATCGGGCTGGAGAGCGCGCGCAGCGGTGTCGCGCATACTCTGGACGAGGCCTATGCGGTCCTCGAACATACCGGATTGCCCTCGATTATCCGGCCCAGCTTCACCATGGGCGGCACCGGCGGCGGCATTGCCTATAACCGCGCCGAGTTTGAGCGGATCGTGGGCTCCGGCATCGATGCCAGCCCCACCAACGAGGTGCTGATCGAGGAATCACTGCTCGGCTGGAAAGAATACGAGATGGAGGTTGTCCGCGATCGCAAGGACAATGCCATCATCATCTGCTCGATCGAGAATGTTGATCCGATGGGCGTGCATACCGGCGATTCGATCACCGTCGCCCCGGCGCTGACGCTGACCGACAAGGAATACCAGATCATGCGGAGCGCCAGCATCGCGGTGCTGCGCGAGATCGGCGTGGAGACGGGCGGCTCCAACGTGCAGTTTGCGGTCAATCCGGCAGATGGCCGCCTGATCGTGATCGAGATGAACCCGCGTGTCTCGCGTTCGTCCGCGCTGGCCTCCAAGGCGACCGGCTTCCCCATTGCCAAGGTCGCCGCCAAGCTGGCGGTCGGTTACACGCTGGACGAGATCACCAACGAGATCACCGGTGCGACGCCCGCGAGTTTCGAGCCAACCATCGATTACGTCGTCACCAAGATACCGCGCTTCGCCTTCGAGAAGTTCAAGGGCTCCTCGCCGCTGCTGTCCACCGCGATGAAATCGGTGGGCGAGGTCATGGCTATCGGGCGCAACTTCAAGGAGAGCATGCAAAAGGCCCTGAGGGGCCTTGAAACGGGTCTGGACGGGTTCAACCGCATGGTCGAACTGGAAGGGGCGAGCCGCGACCAGATCACCGCCGCGTTGTCGCGCGCCACCCCGGACCGGATCCTTAACATCGCGCAGGCCTTCCGCGAAGGCTTCACCATGGAAGAGATCAACGCGATCACCCATTACGATCCGTGGTTCCTGCGCCAGATCGAGGAAATCGTCTACGAGGAACGGATGATCGGCCACGAGGGGTTGCCCGGCGATGCCGAAGGTCTCAGGCGGCTCAAGGCAATGGGCTTTTCCGACAAGCGGCTTGCCACTCTGGCGGTGCGTTCCGTAGGTGTTGCCGGGGGCCTTGGCGAAACGCAGGCGAAGCGCTCTGGCCTGCTGCACGATACTTTGCGTGCCATGGCCGGGGCCACGAGCGAGGAAGAGGTGCGCCAGCTGCGCCAGAAACTGGGCGTCCTGCCGGTTTTCAAGCGTATCGACAGCTGCGCTGCCGAGTTCGAGGCGATCACGCCCTACATGTATTCGACATACGAGGCGCCCAGCTTCGGAGAGCCGGAGAACGAGGCCAACCCTTCCGACCGGCGCAAGATCGTGATCCTTGGCGGCGGGCCGAACCGGATCGGGCAGGGTATCGAGTTCGACTATTGCTGCGTTCATGCCTGTTTCGCGCTGAGCGAAGCCGGGTTCGAAACCATCATGGTCAATTGCAACCCGGAGACGGTCTCCACCGATTACGACACTTCGGACAGGCTCTATTTCGAGCCGCTGACGGCTGAGGATGTGCTGGAAATCCTGCGCGTCGAGCATTCGCGCGGTGAACTGGTCGGCGTAATCGTGCAGTTTGGCGGGCAGACCCCGCTCAAGCTGGCTGGGGCGCTGGAAAAGGCGGGCATCCCGATCCTGGGCACCTCGCCCGATGCCATCGACCTTGCCGAGGACCGCGAACGCTTCGCCAAACTGGTGGACAAGCTCAACCTCAAGCAGCCAGCCAACGGTATGGCTCGCAGCCGCGACGAGGCTGCGGCGGTCGCTGCCCGCATTGGCTATCCGGTGCTGCTACGCCCTTCTTACGTGCTGGGCGGTCGGGCAATGGAGATTGTCGATTCCGAGGCGCAGCTCGACAATTACATTGCCACCGAGGTCAACGTTTCAAGCGACAGTCCGGTGCTGGTCGACCAATATCTGCGAGATGCGATCGAATGCGATGTCGACGTGATCTGCGACGGCGAGAACGTACGCGTCGCAGGCGTCATGCAGCATATCGAGGAAGCGGGCGTCCATTCGGGCGATTCCGCCTGCTCGCTGCCGCCCTACAGTCTGCCAGAGGAAATCGTTGCCGAGATGGAACGTCAGGGCGAGGCGCTTGCCCTGGCGCTGGGCGTCAAGGGGCTGATGAATGTGCAGTTCGCGGTGAAAGATGGCGAGGTTTACCTGATCGAGGTCAATCCGCGCGCCAGCCGCACCGTGCCCTTCGTCGCCAAGGCCATCGGTCAGCCGGTGGCCAAAATCGCCAGCCGGGTCATGGCAGGGGAGCCGCTCGAGAACTTCGAACCCTTCCGCCGCCAGCTTGACTATATCGCGGTGAAGGAGGCGGTCTTCCCCTTTGCGCGCTTCCCCGGTTCCGACCCGGTGCTGACGCCCGAAATGAAATCCACCGGCGAAGTCATGGGGATCGACGCGGACTTTTCCACCGCCTGGGTCAAGTCGCAGATGGGTGTGGGCTTGGTTTTGCCGACCCAAGGCATGGTGTTCGTTTCGGTTAAGGACAGCGACAAGCCGCAGATTCTGGAGGCCGCGCGAAAGCTGGTCGATCACGGCTTTTCCATCGTCGCCACGGGCGGCACCGCCACCTATCTTGCCGAGGCCGGCGTGCCTGTCATCCGGGTGAACAAGGTAGCCGAGGGACGCCCGCATATCGTTGACAAGATCGTCGACGGAGAGATCGCCATGGTCTTCAATACGACCGAGGGCTGGCAAAGCCTGAAGGACAGCCAGTCGATCCGCGCATCGACCATCGAGCAGAAGATCCCGATCTTCACCACGGCGGCCGCGGCTTCGGCGACGGCAGAGGCCATTGTCTCGGTCAAAATCGCTGATCTTGAAGTGAAGCCGCTGCAAGACTATTATAGCTGACCGAAAAGAAACTTCTTCCCGACATTCCGCGCCCTTTGGGGTCGCCTTTCAGGCGGCCGGGTGACGTTTTGACGGGAGTGGTGTGAAAGAGATAGGGTTTCCGATGGATAAAGTCCCCATGCTCGCCGAGGGCTATGAGAAGCTGATAGCCGACCTCAAGATGTTGCGGGCAGAGCGGCCGCGCATCGTCGACGCGATCGAAGAAGCGCGCGCCCATGGCGATTTGTCGGAGAATGCCGAATATCATGCCGCCAAGGAGCGTCAGGGCCAGGTTGAGGCGCAGATTGCAGAAATCGAGGACCGGGTCACCCGCGCCCAGATCATCGATCCTACCACGCTTTCGGGCGATCGGGTGGTGTTCGGCGCGACCATCACTGTGCTCGACGAGGACGAAAAGTCGGCGCGCTATCAGATCGTCGGACAGACGGAGAGCGACGCCAGGGTCGGGCGCATCTCCTACGATTCGCCGCTTGGCCGCGCGCTGATCGGCAAGAAGGTCGGGGAAGAGGTGGAGGTCACCGTGCCGTCAGGCGACCGGTTCTACCTTATCGAGAAGGTGGAATTCATCTGATCGGTTGTGCCTGATCGAACCGATCGGGCGCAGCCATCAATCGTCCAGTTCAGGTTCAAAAAGCTTGTGCATGTGGACGATGACATATTTCATCTCTGCATCGTCGACGGTGCGTTGCGCCCAGCCGCGCCATGCTTCCTTCGCCTCGACAAAATTCGGGTAGAACCCGACCACATGGATATCCTTCAGATCCTGGAACTCGACACTGCGCGGGTCCTTGACGCGGCCACCGATGACGAGATGAAGGAGCTGCTTGTCCATAGGGCAGGGGCCTTTCGCAATTGCGGAATCGATCCCTACTCCTGACGAAATTGCGCCAGCGGGGCAAGCGGCAAAACCGCTACTCGTGCCTCAACAGGCCCGCTTCTCTGCCGGCGCCCTACCTTTTCAGCGCACGACGAACCGACTTTCGGGCCTCTCGTGCCGAGATCCTGGCGCTGTCGCTGGCATTACCGGCGATGAAACCGGCCCTGCGCCGCGCCGAACGGGCGGAATCGCCAAGTTGGTCGCCGACATCGCCCAGCTTCTCGGCGCCCGCTTTGCCGGCAGCACCCGCCTGGTCGAGGAACTGATCGGCCATGGCCATGGCGATCTCGCTGCCAATCGCCGCAAGGCCCGCGGCTTTCACGCCGGTGCGTGCGGCGGCACGGCGCGGCGCCTTGAACATCGAGGCGATGAGAACGCCAATCGCGATCCCACCGGCAATTGTGGCGACAGGATGCTCCTTGGCGAAGGCGACTGCCTTGTCTTTCGCCTCGTTCGCCTTCCTGCCCGCATTGTCGAGCAGGTCCGACGCCGAAGCACGCCCCTGATTGCGCGCCTGCGCAGCGGCGATGCGGGCCTTGATCTCTTTGCGTTCCGGCGTGGCGGGGGTCTGGGTCATGTCATTCATCGCGGGTCTCCCTAATTCTCGTCCTCAATACCCGAATGCGGGGGAGGGGATACTTGTTCCGGGTCAAAGCTCAGTCCCGAAATCTGGCAAAACAGGTCGAATAATGGGCGGCGGAAAAGTGCCACCGCAAGCGCAACGCCTGCGAGCGCGGCGCCGCCAGCCACACTGCCGCGATTGTCGCTGACAAAGGCGGAGGCTTCCTCTGCTGCACTACTCGCGCCGGACTTTGCCCTGTCAGCCATACGCGTCGCGACGCTGCGTCTTGCATTGTCGCCGCGCAGGAACTCGACGTCCTGCTGGAGCAGTGTGCGGGCCGCATCGCGCAGGGACCGATCCTGTTCGAAACGCCTCTTGTAGGGGTCTTCCACCTATTCCTCCGTTTCCTCAGGAGCGGCGTCAGTCCTGGTTGCGGCCTGTATCTCCCGAATGGCCAGAGCAGCGCGCTTAACCAGGAACCAGGCTACCAGCAGGAGCAGCACGACAACAACCGCCGTTGCGCCCCAGGCGGTTATGAGCGGGGTCAGCGCTATGATCAGCCCGACGGTCAGTCCGATAAGTGCAAGCACCGCCAGCAGCGCCGCGACGGCGAAGGCGGCGATGACGATCTTTATCCGGTTTGCGACAAGCGCAGCCCGGCTTTTCTGGAAAGACATCTCGGCGTCTATCCAGATACGGGCATCGGCAATCAGATATTCGAGGTCCTCGAGCAATGAACGCGCTTCTTCCGCGTCGTCGGATGGGCTTGTCCCTTCCGGCGTGCCGGAATCGGGTTGGTCACCGACACCGTGAATTGGCTCTACCTCGTCCTCGTCCGGGGAGGGCAAGCTCGCTTACCTGCGGAACAGGCGTGCGAGCATGAAACCGGCCACTGCCGCAATTCCAACCGCCGCGGCCGGGCTTTTGCGAATGGCATCACGCGCATCCTCGCCCAGTTCTTCCACGCTCTTGGAATCGAGCGAGTCCGCCGTCCCCTTGATGGAACGCGAGGCTGAACGGGCGTAATCGCCATATTTCGCGCCCAGCTTCTCGTCGAGAGTCGAGGCGTTGTCTTCGATCACCTTGGAAAGGCCTGAAAGCGCCTGCGACGCCTTTGCCTTGCCCTCCACAGCCAGGTCGCTGGCCTTGGTCTTGGCCTCACCGGCGAAATCGCCGCCTTTCACGCGGGCTTGCTCCTTATAGGCGCCGGCTCGCGTTTTCGCTTCCTCACCCAGAACGGCGGCGCCCGCCTTGGCTTCCTCGACAGCGGCGCTGAAATGCGATTTCGCTTCGTCCTTCGCGGCGCTTGCCGGCGCTGGGTCGGCCGCTGCAGTTTTCTTGGTCGTGGTATTGGTGGTAGATTTCGCTGGCATTTTCGTCACCCCTTGCCGAGTAATCCTGGGTTGCTCCATATTAACGCATCCGGTCGCCCGCTTCACGCGTGACCCGTTCAAATACTGAACGCGACTTGCACCGCAATGTTCCGCGCAATAGGAGGCGCTCGCATCTCATGTTCACCCATTATATGGGTGTATTATTGGATTACAACACCTGTTTTACGCGAGGCCACGAACCAACATGACCGCCATCATCGACATTACCGCACGCGAGATTCTCGATAGCCGGGGCAATCCGACCGTGGAAGTGGACGTCCTGCTCGAGGACGGCAGCTTCGGTCGCGCCGCCGTGCCTTCGGGCGCGTCGACTGGTGCGCATGAGGCCGTCGAACTGCGCGATGGCGACAAGTCCCGGTACATGGGCAAGGGCGTGACCAAGGCGGTCGCGGCAGTGAACGGCGCGATTACCGACGCGATACTGGGCCTCGATGCGGAGGATCAGCGCGACATCGACATGGCGATGGTGGCGCTCGACGGAACCCCCAACAAGGCAAAGCTGGGCGCGAATGCGATCCTTGGCGTGAGCATGGCGGTGGCCAAGGCGGCGGCCAATGCACGCGGACTGCCGCTCTATTCCTATATCGGCGGCGTCTCCGCGCATGTCCTGCCGGTGCCGATGATGAACATCATCAATGGTGGCGAGCACGCCGACAACCCTATCGACATCCAGGAATTCATGGTGATGCCGGTCGGTGCCCCGAGCATGGCCGACGCGGTACGCTGGGGTGCGGAGATATTCCACACGCTCAAGAAAGGCCTGTCGCAAAAGGGAATGTCGACGTCCGTCGGGGACGAGGGCGGTTTTGCGCCAAACCTTGCTTCGTCACGCGACGCGCTCGATTTCATCATGAGCTCGATTTCGGAGGCTGGCTTCAAGCCGGGCGAGGATGTTGTTCTGGCGCTCGATTGTGCATCGACTGAATTCTTCAAGAACGGAAAGTACGAGATTTCGGGCGAGGGCCAATCGCTCAGCCCGGGGCAGATGGCCGACTACCTGGCTCAGCTTTGCGCCGATTATCCGATCCTGTCGATCGAGGACGGCATGAGCGAGGACGATCTGGAGGGCTGGGGCCTGCTGACCGAGGCCGTCGGCAACAAGGTCCAGCTGGTGGGCGACGATCTGTTCGTGACCAATCCTGAGCGGTTGCGCATGGGTATCGACAAGGGGCTGGCCAATTCACTGCTGGTCAAGGTCAACCAGATCGGCTCGCTGACAGAGACTCTGGAAGCTGTCGATATGGCGCACCGCGCGGGCTATACCTGCGTGATGAGTCACCGTTCTGGCGAGACTGAGGATGCGACCATTGCGGACCTCGCGGTCGCGACCAATTGCGGGCAGATCAAGACCGGCTCGCTCGCGCGTTCGGATCGCCTTGCCAAGTACAATCAGCTCATCCGTATCGAACAGGAACTGGCCGACAGTGCCGTCTATGCAGGCAAGGGTTGTTTCGGGAAGATCGCGCTATAGCCGCGCAGGGATCGGCAGAGGTCAGGCCGGGGCATCCATTTCCCGCTTGACCTCTTCTTCCACCTGCTCCTCGATCGGCCCCATTCGCTCCATGATTTCGCGATTTTTGCGGCTCAGCAGATATTGCCACACGCCCCAGAGGTTGATCACCAGCAGGAGGGCGTTCATCGCGGCAATCGGCATGGCGTCTGAGGTCAGGCCCGCGACAATCCATGTAATCGACACTCCGCAAAACAGTACAAAGCCCCAGCCAGTTACGCGTCGGCCCAGATCCGCCGCGATCAAGCCAGCTGCCAGTGCCGTGCCGATGGCGGCGATCCATTCAAGCGGTCCATCCATATGCGGATGATTACGGTCGGAAAGCCAACCGGTTCCGCGCCGCCGCCGACTTCGCGTCAGGCGTATTTCTGCTGCAGTTCGAGCAGGGCCATGGCTGCTTCGGCGGCGCCTGCGCCCTTGTTCGCCTGCGCTGGATCGGCGCGGTAGATCGCCTGCGCCTCGTTCTCGGTGGTAAGGATGCCATTTCCCACCGCGATCCCGTCCATCGTCAGCGCCATGATCCCGCGCGAGCTTTCGCCCGCCACGATTTCGAAATGGTAGGTCTCGCCCCGGATGACCACGCCAATAGCGACGAACCCCTCATACCGGCCGCTTTCGGCTGCAAGGGCGATGGCACCTGGCACTTCCAGTGCCCCGGGTACGGTGACGACCTCGACTTCGTGCCCGGCGCCTTCGAGCGCGCCGCGCGCACCGGCTATCAGCAGGTCGTTCAGGTGGTCGTAGAAGCGAGCCTCGACGATCAGGAAGCGGGCCATCAAACCTCTCCGTCGATAGTGATCGGCCGCTCGCCAACAATCGACAGGCCATAGCCTTCCAGCCCGACCAGCGAATGGCGCGTATTGGTCAGCAGGATCATATCGTGCACCCCGAGCTCGGTGAGGATCTGCGCGCCGAAACCGTAATCGCGCTGATCGGGCGGCACTTCATCGTCGCGCCCCGACGCCGCTTTGCCAGTCAACAGGCCTACCGCCTTGCTCGCATAGTCGCTGGCGGGCCTGTTTATGATGACGACAACGCCCGCACCTTCCTCGGCGATGATCCGCATTGCCCCCTCCAGCAATTGCCCACGCTCGCCCAGATTGCCGCATGCGTCATCGAAGGGCGAAAAGCTGTGCATGCGAACAAGTGTCGGCGTTTCGGGGTCGACCTTCCCCTTAACCAGAACGAGGTTTTCGATCTTTGTGGCCTTGTTGTAATAGCTCATCGCTGCCCATTCACCGCCATAGGCGCTGGTGAAGCGGGCCTCGGCGCGCTTCTCGACGAGGTGATCGTGCTGGCGTCGATAGGCGATGAGGTCGCGGATCGTGCCAATCTTGAGTTCGTGCAGACGGGCAAATTCGACGAGGTCATCCAGCCGCGCCATCGAGCCGTCCTCGCGCATGATCTCGCAGATCACGCCAGACGGATTAAGGCCGGCAAGGCGCGATATGTCGACGGCGGCCTCGGTATGGCCGGCGCGGACCAGGACGCCGCCCTCGCGGGCCTCGAGCGGGAAGACATGGCCCGGCGTCACGATGTCGTCTGCACCCTTCGATGCATCGATGGCCACTGAAACGGTGCGCGCGCGGTCCGCGGCGGAAATGCCGGTAGTCACGCCCTCGCGCGCCTCGATGGATGTGGTGAAGGCTGTGCCCAGTTTCTCCCGATTGTTGCGGCTCATCGGCTCGAGGCCAAGCACATTGACCCGCGCCTTCGCCAGCGCAAGGCAGATCAGCCCACGTCCGTGCTTGGCCATGAAGTTGATCGCTGCAGGGGTGCACATCTGACCCGGAATGATGAGATCGCCCTCGTTCTCCCGGTCCTCGTCATCGACAAGGATATACATCCGCCCGTTGCGCGCTTCCTCGATGATCTCCTCGATCGCGACCAGTGCGGGCCTGTCGTCATTGGCATTGAGGAATCGCTCCAGCTTGCCCAATGTCTCGGCCGTGGGGTTCCAGGTCTCTTCGGTGCAGTCTCGAAGGGTATTGGCATGAAGACCGGCAGCGCGGGCAAGGCCCGCGCGGGTAAGCTGCCCATCTTCGATGACGTGGCGAACGCGCGTGATTGTCGAATCCATCATTTGCCCCAAATATTCACATCATAATGTGATTGCAACGGCCTCTCACGAAATATCTGCGGTTGCACTTTGGGATGTCAGGCGGCATTCCACGCCCAAACTGGAGGCTGTGTGACCGAACCAACACCTGATCAGGCAAAGCTGCTCGATACGTTCCGCGACACGATGCGCCATGTGGCGGCAACCGTTTTCGCGGTCACCACGACACATGAAGGCGAACGCTTCGGAATGCTGGCAACAGCGGTCAGTTCGCTCAGTTTCGCGCCGCCGTCCTTGCTCGTCTGCGTGAATCATGGGGCATCCATGTATCAGCCGGTGACCCAGGCGGGGCGATTTTGCGTCAATGTCCTGGCCACTGGTAACCAGCCCGTTGCCGAGCATTTTGCAACGAGCGAAGGGCCGGACCGGTTCAAGCTCGGAAAGTGGGAAGACCTTCATGGAATGCCGGTGCTGGCGGATGCGCAAAGCTCGCTCATCTGCAAAATCGTCGATCAGCATGATTTCGGCACGCATTCGATCCTCATCGGCGAGCTGACGCATGGATGGCATCGCGGGGGCACTTCGCCGCTTGCCTATTGCGACCGGCGCTATGTCGAAATTGCCCAGCGGCAGCTGGACGGCAGTGCCTAGGGCAACTCGCGTCGGTCGAGCAAATGCGCGGGCCATGACGGGCCGCGCCCGAGCGGAAGGTAGAGCGCGATCTCCCAATCCAGGATTTCGGCCCTGCTGCTGGCCGACGGATACTTCCAGCTGCGCAGGAACCCGCCACTGATCTGCCGACCCTGTGCGGAGCGCCAAAACAGCGGCGCCACGCGCGGATCGTAGCCTGCATTGGCGAGCAGATGGACCGACATGCGGTCTGCCTCGACCTCAATCTCGCGGTTCATGCGCTGGTCGCGTCCGAACTCCCCCGCCAGCCCCTTGTTAACGCCAGCCTGTTCGAGCCTGATGCGATGCGCCAGCACTGCATGGGCGAGCTCATGCGCGAGGACGGTGGCCAGTTGCTCGTCCGAAAGACGGCTGGCGAGGCCATAACTGATCTGGACGACCTTGCCGTCCGAACGTGCCACGTTTTTCTCGCCGGTGAGGATTTCGACCAGGATGCGGCAAGCCGGGGCGGTGGGAATGTTTACCATCTGGCTCATGCCGTCCCTGCGGATGGTCAGCGTAACCTCGCTCCCTTGCTGAGCGGCAAGCGCGGCGAATACGGAGTCTCGACGCGGGGCATCAGGCTCCGACGTCAGTGATTCGACCAGAACCCCGTCGATGGCAATGATCGCGTCATCAGGGGCAATGCCGCCGAACGCGGCGGACGAGCCCGGAGCAATTGCAGCCACGGCGACCGGGCCGTTGGCGAACCATGCTGCAGGTGGATCCGCATATTGATCGGCGCTGTGAAGCGAGATGCCGACGCCAGGCATGGTCGCGGGACACAGTCGCGCATTGGCCGCCATCATCGGCGCGGCAACATCCAGCAACCGCGAATCGGCAGCACGCAGACGAGCGAAAGCGTCGTCATCCTGTGCCATTGCCGCGGTGCCAGACAGCATTGCCAGCGCCATCGCCGGCGCGGCGACCATTATGGCTGAGATAAGCGGGAGGATTCGCGGCATGGGTCGGGATTTGTGCGCGCGAGCCTGCGCGTGTTCAAGGGGTGTGGGGCGAGCCGCCTTGTAAAAGAGCGGAAATTCGTAAGGCGCCGCCTATGTTTCGCCGCAGTTTGCGCTAGGAGGCATGTCGAGCGAAGGCCCGACGCTCCGGGCCATATTTTGAGGACTGCGATGCGAATTCTTGTAACCGGTGTTGCGGGTTTTATTGGCTCTGCCGTCGCCGATGCCCTGATGGTGCGCGGCGACGAGGTCGTGGGCATCGACAATCTCGACCCTTATTATCAGGTCTCGCTCAAAGAGGACCGGCTCGCGCGCCTTCAGGCGTTGCACGGCCCCCGGTTCACATTCCGCAAGGTCGATTTTTCCGACCGTGCCGCGCTGGACGGCGCACTCGAAGGCGAGAAGCTGGACCGGATCGTGCATCTGGGCGCGCAGGCTGGAGTTCGCTACTCGCTTGAGAACCCGCATGCCTATGCCAGCGCCAATCTCGTCGGCCATCTCAACATGCTCGAGATCGCGCGGGCGAGAGAGGTCGGACACATCGTTTATGCCAGCTCCAGCTCGGTCTATGGCGGCAATGACAAGGTTCCCTTCAGCGTGGATGACCGCGTCGATCACCCGGTGTCGCTCTATGCCGCCACGAAACGTGCTGACGAGTTGATCAGCGAGAGCTATGCCAGCCTCTACCGGTTGCCGCAGACCGGGTTGCGTTTCTTCACCGTCTACGGTCCGTGGGGTCGCCCCGACATGATGATGTGGATATTCACCAGCAAGATCCTCGCGGGCGAGACAATCCCGGTTTTCAACGGCGGCAAGCTTGAGCGCGACTTCACCTTCATCGACGACGTGGTGGCAGGGGTGCTGGCGGCCCTCGACAAGGTGCCTGCCGATGATGGCGCCGCCAAGCCGGGCGGAAGCACTGCGCCACATGCGATCTACAATCTCGGCAATCACCGTAGCGAGCGCCTTCTGGACGTGGTGCGCGTGCTCGAGGCGGCATGCGGACGTGATGCGACACTTGAGATGCTGCCGATGCAGCCCGGAGATGTGCCGCGTACCTTCGCTGATATCGCGGCAAGCCAGCGCGACCTCGGCTTTGCGCCAAGTGTGCGCGTTGAAGTGGGCGTGCCCGCCTTCGTGGACTGGTTCCGCAGCTATCACGGAATCTAGCGACCTTGCCTGAACGCCTCTTTGACCAGTGGCGCCTGATTGGTGAGGTCTGATTTCAGGGAAGGAATGGTGGACGCACTAGGGCTCGAACCTAGGACCCGCTGATTAAGAGTCAGCTGCTCTACCAACTGAGCTATGCGTCCGTTCCGGCGAGGTATCGCTGGACCCGCGAATCAGCGGGGAGGGCGTCATATAGCGCGTGATTCAGGCTTGGGAAGGGGGCTGTCCGGCGAGCTGTCCCGCTCCGCCTCAATGCCTCCGGTCCCCGCCCCCGCGGTTCCACTGATCGACCATCATCAACGTGCCGATACAGATCATGTTGGTCATCATCGAAGAACCACCATGGCTCATGAAAGGTAATGGAATTCCAACCACCGGCGCGAGACCCATCACCATCATCAAATTGGTGCCCGCATAGAAGAATATCGTCGCGGTCATGCCGGCCGCCAGCAGGCGGGAGAAACGGTCGCGAGCATCGCGTGATACGTTGAGCCCCCAGCGCAGTATGACGCCGAATATCAGCAGCACAAACAGCCCGCCCAGCAGCCCCCATTCTTCGGCCATGGTGGCAAAGACGAAGTCGGTATGCGGTTCGGGCAGGTATTGCAGGTGGCTTTGGGAGCCTTCGCCAAACCCCTTGCCCGTCAGCCCTCCTGAACCGATCGCAATCTTCGACTGGGTGATGTGATAGCCGGAGCCTAGCGGGTCGCTCTCGGGATCGAAGAAAGTCGTTACACGCAGTTGCTGATAGCCCTGCAGCCCGAAGAAATAGGCGATCGGCGCGGCAATCAGGCAAGCCACGCCTCCGCCTATGAACCATTTGGCCGGAAGTCCGGCCAGGAACAGGATGACCGCTCCGCCAAAGGCGATCGCAAGCGTCGTCCCGAGGTCTGGTTGCATCAGCACCAGCGCCATGGGCAGCGCCATGAGCAAAGCCGGCGGGAGGATGCCGCGCCATGTGCCAATCATGCCGGGGGGCAAAGAATGAAAATAGCTAGCCAGCACCAGGACGATTGCCGGCTTCATCAATTCGGACGGTTGCAGGACGATCGGGCCGATGTCGAGCCAGCGCTGGCTCCCACCTCCAACCGCGCCGATGATCTCTACGAGGACCAGGAGCAGGAGGATCACGCCGTAAACCGGAAAAGCCAGCCAATAGGCCCAGTCCCGAGGAAAGCGGGCCATCACCAGTGCCATGACGAGAAAGATCGAGAAGCGCAGAACGTGCGAACTTGCATAGGGCGTGAAGGAGCCGCCTGCCGCCGAATGGAGCACAGCGGCACCAAAGGCGACCAGAAGGCATAATGGGATGACCACGGCCCATGAGATCTGGGCCAGCGGCGCAGGTAGTGCGACAACCGGCCTCATGTTAGTCCGTTTCCGACAATCGGGTTGGCTTCCTCGCGTGGGGCGATGGCGCCTTCCACCGCATCCTCGGGCTCCGGCGAGGCAGCGCGGGCCTCGGCATCGACCTGGCGAGCCAGTTCGACCGGATCGGGGGCGGATGGCAGGTCGACGCCCTGCGCCGCGGCAAAGCGCGCATATTCGGCATCGAGCCGCTGCTGCGCTGTGCCACCCCATTCCGCTTCGTAGCGGTGCAGCGCCTCGAGCGCCTTGGCCGGTTCGAACAGAAAAGTCATGACGTCGCGCGCTACCGGGTAAGCAGCGCCCGAGCCGCCCCCATGCTCAATCACCACCGCGCCTGCGTAACGCGGATTGTCGAAGGGGGCGAAGAAGATGAACAGGCCGTGGTCGCGGTATTTCCATGGGCCGGAGCGACCATCCGAAAGGTTGAGCCCGACGACCTGCGCGGTCCCGGTCTTGCCCGCCATCATGATATCCTCAATCGGCAGGCGCGCCCGGCCGGCGGTGCCGGGGCCATTGACGACGTCGCTCATGGCCTTCTGGATCACATGGACGTGGTCTTCGGAAAATCCCATGCTGGTGAATTGCGGTTGGGAGCCATCCAGACGCAACCTCGGCATGACCTCGCGGCCGGTGGCAAGGCGTGATGCCATGACTGCCAGCTGGAGCGGATTGGCAAGCATATAGCCCTGGCCGATCGTCGCGTTTACTGTGTCATAGGGCTGCCACTCGCGCCCGTATTTACCCAGCTTCCACGCCGGGTCGGGGACCGTGCCGTAAAACTGGCTGTTGACGGGCAGCGGGAACTCCTGCCCCATGCCGCATCTGCGGGCCATCGGGGCGATGACGTCCATGCCGATCTGCTGGGCAAAGTGATAGAAATAGACGTCGCAGCTCTGATAGATTCCCTTGGCCATGTCGACGCTGCCGTGACCGCCGCGTTTCCAGCAACGGAAGACACGGTTTCCGACCCTCAGGCCGCCGGAGCAGTTCACGCTGTCCTCGGGCTTGAGGCCCGCCTTGAGGAAGGACATGGCGACCATCGGCTTGACCGTCGACCCCGGCGGATACAGACCTTTCAAGACCTTGTTGCGCAGCGGAACGCGGTCGTTCTCGCGCAGCATCTGGTATTCGACGCGGCCGATACCGTCGGAAAAGCTGTTGGGATCGAAACTGGGCATCGAGGCCATGCACACGATGTCGCCGGTCAGGCAATCGATCACCACGACCGAACCCGATTCCAGCCCAAGGCGCCGGGCGGCATAGTCCTGCAACGGCCCGTCGATCGTGAGGGTGACAGCATCGCCCTGGATGTCCTCGCGCGTTTCAAGGTCACGCACGATCCGGCCCGAGGCGGTAACTTCGGATCGTCGCGCGCCCGGTTCGCCACGCAGATCCTGCTCAAACTGATTCTCAAGGCCATCCTTGCCGACCTTGAAACCGGGGGTCAGCATCAGCGGCGAGGGGTTCTCCTCATATTCCTCGCGGCTTGGCACCCCGACATAGCCGAGCAGATGTCCGACCGATGCGCCGGTGGGGTAATAGCGCGAGAATCCGCGCTGCGGCACAACGCCAGGCAGTTCGGGAAGGTGAACGGAAACCGCGGCGAACTGTTCGTATTTCAAGCCGCTTGCCACCGGCACGATCTGGAATGGACCGGATTCGCCCAGCTTGTCGAGCAGGTCCTGTTTCTCGCCCACGCTGAGGTCGAGCAATTTGCCGAGCAGGGTGACGGTTTCTTGGTGATTTTCGACCCGGTCAGGAATGATGTCGACGCGAAAATCCGCGCGATTGGATGCCAGTGGAGAACCGTTTCGGTCGAGGATCCATCCGCGCCGCGGCGGGATCAGAGTGAGGTTTACCCGGTTGCTTTCCGACTCCATCTGGTATTTTTCATTCTCGGCGACAGCAATGTAGCCCATGCGCGCGGCCAGCAGCAGACCTATCCCGCCCTGGACGGCGCCCAGCACGAAGGTACGGCGATCAAAGGTCTCGCGTAATTGCGCCGAGGTGCGACTGCGATCCATGGCCTAGGCCAGCCTGCGAACGCGCAACAGGCGCAGCCGGTCGAACAGCGAGACAAGGCGCGATATGGGCGGAAAGAGCACGACCGAAATCAATAGCTGGGGCAGTATGACGCGTAGTTGAATAAGCGTGAGGTCTGCACCCGAAGTGAGTCCCGCCAATACCAGATAGGCCGTGATGAACAGGCTGGCGGTGAGCCAGTCCTGCCAAAAGCTGCGCCAGGGGAAGCGGATATCGACCAGGTCAATTGCGATCATCGTTACCGAAAACAGCAGGACCCCGCTGCCCAAAGGCTGGCCTGAGAGGAGGTCGTTGAACAGCCCCAGGGGCAGGCCGGCCCACAAAGGCAGAACGCCGGGGCGCAACAGGCGCCAGGCGACCATGGCGATATAGGCAAAAGGCGGCAGGACCGGGGCAAGCGCGATCACCGGGAGCATCGGCGACAGCGATCCAAGCATGATCGTCAGCCACGGCAGGCCGACGGTCAGAAGCGGCGAGGTATCGCGATTTATCTTGCTGCCGAATTCGTCGCGGCGGGACCGGGGGTTGAGGCGCTCCATCAGTTCGGTGCGCCCTCGCTGGCGGTGCGCCCGGACATGGTCGACACGAGGTACTCTTCCCAGATCGGCTCGACAATCACCACATCGGTCGCGGCCGGATTACTGAGCAATTGGGCGATTGCACCGTCTTCGGTGATCTCTGTGGCCATCGCCACTGCCACGCCGGGCCGGAACATGCCGCCGGCGCCCGAAGTCACGAAGACATCGCCCAGCTCGACAGGATTGATGCCCAGATTGATAAGCCTGAGGCGCAATGTCCCATCCGTGCGGCCTTCGGCAAAGGCGACAAGATCGTCACCGGCACGGCGCACGGGCACCATGCTCTCGCTGTCGGTGAGCAGCAGGACGCGCGAACTCGTGCGACCTGTCTCCAGCACGCGGCCCACCAGGCCCATGGAGGAGGTGACCGGCATTCCGGGCCTGACCCCGTCCTCGCTTCCGGCAGAGATATAGCCGAACCGGCGGGCAGAGGTGGAGGTCGATCCGATCAATCGTGCAGAGGCGATGTTTTCGGCGTTCTGTTCCATCAGCCCGAGCGCAGCCTTGAGCCGAACATTCTCGCGTTCGGTGGCGCGGGCCTCGGCGAGCCGCACACGGGCGATGGCGATCTCTTCCTCTAGCTTGGCATTCTTGCTGCCCGCATTGTAATAACCCGCGATCGCTTCGAAGATATTGCGTGCACCCACGCGCGTGGCGGCGCCAGTTTGCCCGGCAGGCGCGGTGACGTCGCTGGCCATCGATCGCAGGCCCGAAAAGGTTTCCGGTTTCATCAGCGAAATTGTCAGCAGGAGCGCGCCGATGATCGCGCCCACGCTCGCGGCTAGATAACCCGCAAAAAGGCCCAGTTGGGCCTTGCGGTTGGTTCCCGATCTGTTTGCCGAAGGCGGCATGACCGCCTATCCCTCCAAAGTGCTTTTGCGGGTCACGCAGTCATGAGGACGCCGCGATAAATCTCGTCCTCCATCGCGCGGCCGGTGCCGATGGCAACACAGGATAGCGGGTCCTCGGCGACGCTGACGGGCAGGCCGGTTTCCTCGCGCAGGTGATCGTCGAGACCGCGGATCAACGCCCCGCCACCGGTAAGGACTATGCCCTGGTCGACGATGTCTGCGGCCAGTTCCGGCGCTGTGTTCTCCAGCGCGATGCGAACGCCCTCGACGATTGCGCCGATTGGTTCGGACAGCGCCTCGGCGATATGCGCCTGGTTGATCGTGATTTCCTTGGGCACACCGTTAACGAGATCCCGGCCCTTGATCGTGATGATCTCGCCCACGCCGTCCTCAGGCACGACGGCGGTGCCGTAATCCTTCTTGATGCGCTCGGCAGTAGCGTCGCCGATCAGCAAATTGTGGTGACGACGGACATAGGACACGATGGCCTCGTCCATCTTGTCGCCGCCGGTCCGCACCGAGGTGGTATAGGCCAGGCCGCGCAGCGACAGCACCGCGACTTCGGTCGTGCCGCCACCGATATCGACGACCATCGAACCGACCGGTTCGGTCACGGGCATATCGGCGCCGATGGCCGCAGCCATCGGTTCGAGAATGAGGAAGACTTCCGACGCGCCCGCATTGCTTGCCGCATCGCGGATGGCGCGACGTTCCACCGAAGTGGAGCCCGACGGCACGCAGATCACGATTTCCGGGTAACGCAGCAGATTGCGTTTGCCATGCACCTTGCGGATGAAGTGCTTGATCATCTCCTCGGCGATCTCGATGTCGGCAATAACGCCGTCGCGCAATGGCCGAATCGCCTCGATCGAATCCGGCGTTTTGCCCATCATCATCTTGGCATCTACACCCACGGCCTTGACCCGCTTGATGCCGTTGATCGTCTCGATTGCAACCACGGACGGCTCGTTGAGCACGATGCCGCGATCCTGAACGTAGACCAACGTATTCGCTGTGCCGAGGTCGATAGCCATGTTCTGAGAACCGAACTTGAACAACTTGGAGAAGAACGAACTCATCAAGGTTTCCATAAATGCCCGCGAATGCGGAGTGGGGCGACTTGCAGGCAAAGCAATATTGCCGAAGTGGGCCGGTCTCTACCGCGAAGATGTCGCCAAAGCCAAAAAATAGTGTCGACAAGACGCAGGTTTTGCACTGCTCGGCTCGAATTTGGCCCACGCTGGCATTACCGAGAGGTAATGGTCCGTATTCGCCGCCTTCCAGACGACCTGGTCAATCGCATCGCCGCGGGCGAGGTTGTCGAACGCCCGGCTTCCGCATTGAAGGAAATCGTCGAGAACGCACTCGATGCCGGGTCGCGGCGGATTGCGGTAAAGCTGACGGACGGGGGGCTGACCGGATTTGAGGTTACCGACGACGGCGTGGGGATGAGCAGCGACGAGATCGCGCTGGCGCTGGAACGACATGCCACTTCCAAGCTGCCCGACGACAACATCGAACAGGTGGTGACACTGGGCTTCAGAGGGGAGGCTTTGCCCTCCATCGCCAGCGTCTCGCGGCTCGCCATCGAAAGCCGCGCAGCAGGGGCGCAGGAAGGCTGGCGGCAGGTCGTCGATCACGGACAGGTGATCGCGTCGGAACCCGCGGCGCTGCCCTATGGTACGCGAGTGCGCATGGAGCAGCTGTTTGCCAATGTGCCTGCGCGCCGCAAGTTCCTGCGTACCGCACGAAGCGAATATGCCGCCTGCATGGATGTCGTGCGCAGGCTCGCCCTGTCGCGCCCCGATGTCGGCTTCTCGCTCGAGCATGGCGACCGGCGCGTCCTTGCGCTGCAACCTGACGAAGAGATGGAGGCGCGCATTGCTGCCATCGTGGCGCGCGAGCTTGCCGACAATTCTGTGCCGATCCTGTTGGAGCGGGGCGACATGCGCCTTCGCGGCCTTGCTGGCCTGCCGACCTATAATCGCGGCATCGCCGACCACCAGTACCTGTTCGTCAACGGGCGCCCGGTAAAGGACCGGTTGCTGGCGGGCGCGGTGCGCGGTGCCTATGCGGACATGCTGGCGCGAGATCGTCACGCGGTGCTGGCGCTGTTTCTTGAACTGCCTTGCGAAGATGTCGACGTGAACGTCCACCCGGCCAAGACCGAGGTGCGTTTCCGCGATGCCGCTGGTGTGCGGGGCTTTATCGTATCGGGGCTGCGACAGGCGCTGGCGACGGGCGACCGGCGCAGCGTGCAGGCGCCCGATGCATTGGTCATGGGGCGTTGGCAAAGCGAGCCTGCTCGGGGCTCAAGCAGCGCAGAGACAGCCTCGTATGGAAGTGCAGAGCCAGCCGCGGCCCTGCGCTCGATCTTCGACGGGCGCGACTGGGCCAGACCGGGCGCGAGTGTGGCCGAACCTGCAAGCGCCTGGGTTGCGGGCGATACGGGCGTCATGGCGCTGCCGCAGGGAAGAGCCGAGCCTGCTGAACAGGTCAGCGAAGAAGCGCGCGCATACCCGCTGGGTATTGCCCGCGGCCAGATTGCCGAGACCTATATTCTCGCCGAGGCTGCCGACGGGCTGGTGCTGGTCGATCAGCATGCGGCCCATGAACGCATCGTGCTCGAGCGATTGCGCGCCGCCGGTGCCACTGACAAGGTCGCGGCCAGCCAACCGCTGCTCATGCCTGACGTTGTCGAACTGGCGGAGGCGGACTGCGACCGGCTGGAGGAAAGCGCCGAGAAGTTTGCAGCGCTTGGCCTTGAGATTGAGCGCTTTGGCCCGTCTGCCATGTTGGTGCGCGCTCTGCCGGCCTCGCTCCGGCGCGCCGATCCGGGTGCGCTATTGCGCGACCTTGCCGATGACATAGCCCGCAACGGAGAGGCGCTGCTGCTGGGCGAGCGGATCGAGCTGGTCCTCGCCACCATGGCCTGCCACGGATCGGTGCGTGCAGGGCGCGTTCTGTCGGTGCAGGAGATGAACGCTCTGCTCCGCGAGATGGAAGTGACGCCGCGTTCAGGACAATGCAATCATGGTCGGCCAACATGGGTCAAGCTCTCCATGAGCGATGTCGAGAAACTGTTTGGACGACATTGATGCGTTTTCCTGCCTGCCTGGCATTGCTGTTCCTCGCTGGATGCGGCGAGAGCGCGCCACAACTTTCCGACGCGGAAGCGATTGCTGCGGTTGAGGCTGCCAACCATACCTTGCCTCAACTGAGAGAGGTTCTGCCCGAACCCATTCTCTACCCCGATATCGAGGCCAACGATATCTATGGCGTGTCCTGCTCCTATGCGCCCGGGACCAGCCTCGGGGCGAGGGCAATCGCGCGCCCGCTCGATGCCTTCATGAAGATCGACGGTGACATGGTGCGTTTCGCTGCCGACCCGGGCGCACGCGAATTGCCGCTGGGAACACATTCGCTCTATACCGGCCGCAGCTATTCTCTCCATCTCAGGATGTTGGACGAAGGTGAGGGAGGGGGCGAGGGTGAGCAAAGCCAGTCCGAAACCACGCTCTACGAAGGGACTATCACGCTTCGCGATGCGCATGGCCGGGTCGTCTATTCAGGGACCGGCACGGCCAGTTGCGGGAACTGAACTTCACGCCCTGAACACCGGGACGCGTCCGTTCAGGGCGATGTCGGGGATGATGCGATAACGCGCCAGGATCAGGCTGAGCAGGCCGAACCCCATCAGGCCAACCGCCACCAGATTGAAAATCGCACCCTGTCCGGCAAGCGCGGCGACCGCATCGCCGAGGGTCTTGACCTGACCGCTGCCGCCCGAGAGCATGCCTGCCTTCACCAGCGACCAGCCGATGACGAGGAATACCACGGCGCGCGCGACATAGCCCATGCCGCCCAGAATTCGGGTGAAGTCAGGCGCCTGGGGCGAGATGCGGTGCATGAACTCTCCGGTTATGCCCTTCTTCGCCTGTGCTGCCGCGGCCAGAAAGAAAGCAATTCCCAGCAGGCCCAGCACCACGCCGCCAAGTTCGAATGAAAGAATTCCGGAAGCGGCATTTTTCGCGCCATTCCCGCTGTCCGAGCCGCTGGTTGCAAATTTGAAAGCCGACCATGCCAACGCAAGATGTCCGACCGCGCTCCCGAAATGGCCAATCCGGTGCGCCCAGCCGGTCTTGTCCGACCCGTGGTGCTCGATGTCCAGAAAGGTGGAGGCGAAGCGGAACAGCGCATAGGCCAGGAGGCCAACGACCATCAGCCACAGGATCAACGTGCCGAGCGGAAATTCGTGAATGGCATTAAAGATGCCGTCCGTACCGTGGCCGATCTTGCCCGCATTGGTGAGGGCAATCAGTCCGAGCACCGCATAAAGGATGGCGCGGCTGAAATAGCCCACGCGCACCAGCGTGCTGAACTTCTCGGATTTGTCGACCATCCTCTTCGCACTCCTTGCCGCGGTTTTGCCATCAACGGGCGGGGCGAGGATTGGTGCCGATCCAACAGGATGGAACACATGGAACAGGGTCCAGTGGAACGGGGTCCAGAGGTTGGAATTAGGTGACCAGATCGGAGGCGGGGGCAGGGCGTGCATCGCGCCCGCCTTCGCCGGGTTTGCGCGATGTAGGAAAGCCAGTGCGACTTAGCGCAGGCGCTTGACGAACAGCTGCCCGTTATCGCGCCGCTCGACCTTGAAGTTGTCGAACGAGCGGAACAGGTCGGACAGGCTCTTGAAGCCGTAATTGCGCACGTCGAAGCTGGACCGGTTGCCCGCAATCTGGCCGACCTGTTGCAACCGGGCGTAACCCTCGTCGTCCTTCTTGGCTTCCTTGAACGCTGCGCCGATAAGGTCGGTGAGGTCTGCATCCAGTGCATGGGTGGTCTTGCCCGGCTTGTCGCCGGCGACGTCCTCGGCTGCGGCATTGGCGATCAGCTGATTGATGTCGATGAAGCGGGTGCAGACCGATTTGAAGGACTCGGGCGTCTTGGATTCGCCGAAACCGTAGACGATGATCCCGTCCTGCCGCAGCCGCGTGACCAGCGGGGTGAAGTCGCTGTCCGATGTCATGATGCCGAAGCCGTCGACCTTACCCTGATATAGCAGGTCGATCGCGTCGATCGTCATCGCCATGTCGGTGGCATTCTTGCCCTTGGACACGTCAAATTGCTGCTGCGGACGGATGCCGAACTTGTTGGTGATCTTGTCCCAGCGAGACAGATTGTCCTTGGCGAAATTGCCATAGGCGCGGCGGATATTGACCTGCCCCAACTCGGCCATCACGGTCAGCACAGGGTCGATGCCCTGTGGCGTGGTGTTGTCAGCGTCGATCAGCAGGGCGATGTTCTTGAGCGTTGCTTCGGTCATGCCGCGTTAGATGGCGGGGAGGACGAGGGAAGGCAAGCGGCGCTTCTGCCTAGGTAGCCGGGTTGAATTCGCCGGTTTCCTCATTGAGCAGGTACAGCACGCCGTCCGAGATGGCGAAATGGGCGCCGCGCAAGGTCAATTCGCCGGACGCTTCCTTTTCCCTGACACAAGGGAAGGTGCGCAAATTGGCGAGGCTGACCTTGACCGCCTCCAGCTCCATCGCCCGCTCTGCCTCCCGGCCTTCGGTGCCGTATTTCGCGGCGACCGGCTCACGCGCTTCATCGAGCAGCGCGATCCAGTTCGAAACGAAGCCGCCTTCGCCCGGTTCGGTGCCGTGAAGGTTGCGGGTCAGCGCGGCCTGGCAGCCACCGCAAAGGCCGTGGCCCATCACCACCACTTCACGGACCTTGAGGAACTGGACTGCGAATTCGAGCGCGGCGGAAACACCGTGCTGGCCGGGCGTGGTCTCGAACGGCGGGACCAGCGCGGCGACATTGCGCACGGCGAAAATCTCGCCCGGCGCGACGTCGAAGATTTGTGATGGGTCAACACGGCTGTCCGAGCACGAGATCACCATGACCTGGGGGCTCTGGCCCATGGCGGCAGCTTCCCACCTTTCGCGCTCTTCAGACCAATGGCCTTCGCGGAACCGCCGGTAGCCGTCGACAAGGTGATCGAGGGGAGAATTGTCTGTACTCATGAGGCACGCATTGCCCGCGAGCATTGCCAGTGACAAGAGGCTTTACTAAGTGGGCGTTCATGAACGACCTCACCAAGGCTCCCGCCCCAGAACGCCGCCGCAAGCCTGACTGGATCCGCGTGAAGGCGCCGGGCTCCAAGGGTTTCCTCCAGACGCGCGAACTGATGCGCGAATTGAAACTCAACACGGTGTGCGAAGAGGCGGCCTGCCCCAATATCGGCGAGTGCTGGACGAAGAAGCACGCCACGGTGATGATCCTGGGCGATGTGTGCACGCGCGCCTGTGCCTTCTGCAATGTGAAGACGGGCATGCCGCGCATGGTCGACCCGCTCGAGCCTGAGCATACGGCAATCGCAGCCGCGCGGCTGGGGCTGGAGCATATCGTTGTGACCAGTGTCGACCGCGACGATCTGCCCGATGGCGGTGCCAGTCAGTTCGTGAAGGTCATCCAGGCGCTGCGCCGCGAAACGCCCTCGACCACGATCGAGATTCTGACGCCCGATTTTCGCGGCAAGATGGGTGCTGCTGTCGAGGCGATCTGCGAGGCCGGGCCCGACGTCTACAACCACAATCTGGAAACCGTGCCGCGCCTGTATCCCACGATCCGGCCCGGCGCGCGCTATTATGCCTCGCTGCGCCTGCTAGAGGAGGTGAAGCGCCACGATCCGATGATCTTCACCAAGTCGGGCGTGATGCTGGGGCTGGGTGAGCAGCGGCTGGAGGTCCACCAGGTGATGGATGACATGCGCTGTGCCGAGATCGATTTCCTCACAATGGGGCAATATCTGCAGCCGACCAGCAAACATGCAGAGGTTGCAGATTTCGTGACCCCGCAAGTGTTCGATGCCTATGGCTCAGTGGCGAAGGCAAAGGGTTTTCTGCAGGTGGCATCGAGCCCGCTGACGCGCTCCAGCTACCATGCAGGAGAGGACTTCGCGCAGATGAAGGCCGCGCGCGAGGCGAAGCTGGCCAGGGGGGCAGGCGCCAGGACCGGTGGTGGCCTGGCTACGGGGGCCTGATGCCCTCGATCCGGGAAACCCGCAGGCTGCCCTTTTCGGCAGAGCAGATGTTCGACCTGGTGGCCGATGTCGATAAATACCCTGAATTCCTGCCCTGGGTGGCCGCAACGCGCGTACGCGACAACAGCGACACGACCATGACGGCGGACATGCTGGTCGGCTTCAAGGCGATCCGTGAAAAGTTCACCAGCAAGGTCGAGAAGCACAGGCCCGACACGATCCGGGTCCACTATGTCGACGGCCCCTTGCGCGATCTGGACAATGTCTGGACATTCGAGCCGACCGATGGCGGTGGCTGCGAGATCCATTTCAGTGTCGACTTCGCTTTCAAGAGCAAGATGTTCGAGGCGCTGGCAGGCCAGTATATCGACCGCGCCTTTCGCAAGATGGTCGCCGCTTTCGAGGAGCGGGCAGAGGCACTCTACGGCAGTAGCAGTTCCAGCGCGCAAAGCGTCGCCTGAAGTCGCACGCCCGCCCGGTCCTGCCCCTCGAACAGTCTCGATTCGGCCTCGGGCTTTTCCTGACCGGTCGTGGCGCGGGCAAACACGACCGTCCCGACCGGCTTTTCCTCGGTTCCCCCATCGGGCCCGGCAACGCCGCTGATCGCCACGGCGACGTCGGCGCCTCCATGTTTGAGCGCGCCCTGCGCCATCGCATAGACACAAGCGACCGATACGGCGCCGAATGCCTCGATGATGTCCTCCGACACGCCCAGTTCTTCATGCTTGGCGGCGTTGGAATAGGTCACGAAGGCCCGGTCGAGCACGGCTGAACTGCCGGGAATCTCGGTAATCGCGGCGGCAACCATTCCTCCGGTGCAGCTTTCGGCCAGCGCGATGCGACGACCAGCGGCCATGTTCTCCTCAACCACGCGGGTGGCCAGTTTGATGATCTCATCGGGCAAATTGCTTGCGGACATTGCAGCGGAACTCTCGCTATTCTTGTGCGACCAGTGTGGCGACGGCCTGCGCGGCTATGCCTTCTCCGCGTCCGGTGAATCCGAGTCGTTCGGTCGTCGTCGCCTTTACATTGACCGCATCTAGGCCTGTGCCCAGCAGTTCGGCAAGACGTGCGCGCATCGCGTCCCGGTGCGGGCCGATCTTCGGTGCCTCGCAGATTATGGTGAGGTCGACATTGCCGATCGTATAGCCAGCCGCCTGCGCCAGCGCGACCGCATGCTCTACGAAACGTGCCGATGGCGCGCCGCGCCATTGCGGATCGCTGGGCGGGAAATGCTGGCCGATATCGCCCTGTCCCGCTGCCCCGAGCACGGCATCGACAACGGCATGCAGCGCCACATCGGCATCAGAATGGCCCGCCAGCCCCTTGTCGTGAGGAATATGAAGTCCGCACAGCCACAATTCCTCGCCTGCCGTGAGCCGATGGACGTCGAAACCGGTGCCGGTGCGGATGGAGGGGAGGGTGCTTGCCATGAAATCCTGCGCGAAGGTGAGTTTCCTGAGTCTTTCGTCGCCCTCGACCAGCACGACCTCCATTCCAGCAGCCTGCGCGACCTGCGCATCGTCGCCTGCATTGGGCTCGCCCTGCCATTGCCGGTGCGCGGCGAGGATATCGGCATAGATGAAGGCTTGCGGGGTCTGGACCCGGCGCAGTTCCTCGCGGTTGGCAGGGCGGTGCATCTGGCCGGACGCGGCGTGGATCATGGAATCGACGACGGGAAGGTTGGGTATTGCGCCGCGCGCACTGGTCAGGGCGGCGGTGAGGCGTCCAATCACTTCGGCCGGGCAATCGGGGCGCGCAGCATCATGGATCAGCACCAGTTCGGGCGGTTTGCCCGCCAGCGCCTCCAGCCCGGCGCGGACCGAGAGCTGGCGGGTGGCACCACCGGAGACAAGAGAAACGCTATCGATCCCCTCCAGCGTTTGCGCCGCGCGGTGCTCCATGTCTTTGCCGATCGCCACAACCACCGGGCCGACACCGCCCGCGCGCAAAGCCTCTACCGCGGCGCGCAGCACGGTCTTGCCGCGCCACCTTGTAAACTGTTTGGGGCCGTCCTGCCCGGCGCGGACGCCCATGCCGGCCGCGACGATCACGGCGGCGATTTCGGGCGAGGCTGGGCCAAGGGGGCGATCTGCGGCCATGGCCAGCGCGGCTAGCGGCTTGCGAGGGTGGCCGCAATCCACTAAGCGGCTGCCTATATTTTAGGCACAGGCCATAACGCAGTTCGCAAATGACCACACTCTTGCCCCCTCCACCGGCGCTGAAGCCGATCGAGATCGGTCCCGTGCGGATCGATGTTCCGGTCATACTCGCGCCGATGACGGGGGTGACGGACCTGCCGTTTCGCAGGCTCGTGCGCCGCTTCGGCTCGGGCCTGAATGTTACCGAGATGATCGCCAGCGAAGCCGCGATCCGTGAAACCCGCCAGTCGGTGCAAAAGGCCGAGTGGGACCGGATCGAGGAACCGGTCAGCATGCAGCTTGTCGGCTGCGACCCCCGCTCAATGGCCGAGGCGGCGAAAATGCAGGAAGGCAATGGCGCAGCGATCATCGACATCAACTTCGGCTGCCCGGTGCGCAAGGTCACCAATGGCATGGCCGGCAGCGCATTGATGCGCGAAGTGCCGCTGGCGACGAAGCTGATGGAGGCGACAGTCAAGGCAGTAGCGGTACCGGTGACGGTCAAGATGCGCATGGGCTGGGACCATGCCAGCCTGAACGCCCCGGAACTTGCGCGGATTGCGCAGGATCTTGGCGTCAGGATGATCACCGTCCATGGCCGCACGCGCAACCAGATGTACAAGGGTGAGGCCGACTGGGCCTTTATCCGCAGGGTGAAGGATGCGGTGACGATCCCGGTCATCGTCAATGGCGATATCTGCACGATTGCGGACGCCGCCAAGGCCCTGGAGCAATCGGGCGCGGACGGACTGATGATTGGGCGCGGCGCCTATGGCCGGCCATGGCTGCTGGCGCAGGTCATGCATTGGTGGCAGACGGGCGGCGGCCTCGAAAGCCCCAGCTTTGACGAGCAATACCGTGTCTTGCGAGAGCATTACACCGCGATGCTGGAGCATTATGGCGAACCGGTCGGCGTCAAGATCGCCCGCAAGCATCTTGGCTGGTACACCAAGGGGATGCATGGCTCTGCCGAGTTCCGCAACCGCGCCAACTTCATCGACGATCCGCGGCAGGTCATGGACGAGATCGACCGCTTCTATGAGCCCTTCAGGCATCGGCAGGCCGCGTGAACGAAGTCATCGCCACAACGCCAAGCGCCCGCGAGCAGATCGCAGGGCTGGCTTTTGCGATGATCCTGGTGGCGCCCGACATGTCCATTTTCGAGGTCAATCCGGCCGCCGAAAGCTTGCTGAGCATCTCGGCAAGGCGCCTCAAGGGCAAAAACCTGGCCCAGGTGCTCGATTTCGAGGGAGAATCTTCGCGGACTCTGATGCAGGATCTCGAGACGCAGATCGTGGCGCGCGGTCTCACTCTGCTGGTCGAAGGGCGCAAGCTTACCGTCAACCTCACCGTTTCGCCGATCAATGAAGGCTGGCGCATGGTGACCTTGTCCGATGCCGGGCAGGGGGAGCGTTTCGGTGAGGAGGAGCGCCGCCCAATTCTGCGCGGGCCCGCAGTGCTGGCGCATGAAATCAAGAACCCGCTTGCCGCTATCCGCGGCGCCGCGCAATTGCTGGCGCGCAAGGCCAGGTCTGCCGATCAGGCGCTCACCGATCTAATCGCCGACGAGGTCGACCGGATCGCCCAGCTGATCGACCGGATGCAGCGCCTCGGCCGGGAAAAGGCGGAGCCGATTGTTCCGGTCAATCCGCATGCCGCCATCCGCCGTGCGATCGAAACGGTGCAGGCAGCCGAATCCACGGATTTTGTCCTGCGCGAAGAGTTTGATCCCTCGCTGCCGCCCGTCCTCGCCAATGAGGGCGCATTGGTGCAGGTTCTTATCAATCTCATCGCCAACGCCCGCGATGCAGCGAATGCTGCTGCAACGCCCGAGGTGACGATCCGGACGCGCTTCGTCAGCGGTCTGGTGATGAACGTTATCCGGCTGGGCCGGCCAGTGAAGCTGCCGATCGAGATCCAGATCACCGATAATGGCTTTGGCATCGATCCGGCGCTTCAGGACCACATTTTCGAGCCCTTCGTTTCGAGCAAACCCAATGGACAGGGATTGGGGCTTGCGCTGGTGCAGAAGCTGCTGCGCGACATGGATGCGCGCATCAGTTATGAACGCGACGAGGCTGATGGCCTTACCCATTTCCGCATCCACCTGCCGATGGCCCGTTAGGCATGGGGGGAGCGAAACAATGAGCCGCCGCGCATTGCTGGTCGAGGACGATTCCTCGATCGCCACGGTCATCACAGCTGCGCTGGAAGACGAAGCCTTCACGGTTGATCGCTGCGCGCGTATTTCCGAGCGCGACCGCCTGCTGGCCGAAGGTGGCTATGACGTCATGCTGACCGACGTCATGCTGCTCGATGGCGACGGGATCGAGACGCTTCCTTACGTGCAGGAACGCAATCCAGACCTGCCGATCATCATCCTTTCGGCACAGAACACACTCGACACGGCAGTCCGTGCGACCGATCGCGGGGCCTTTGAATATTTTCCCAAGCCCTTCGATCTTGACGAGCTGGTTCGCGCGGCGATCCAGGCGGCCGATACGCGAAAGGGCAGCGACGAAGAGGAGAAGGATCCGGGCGACGGAATGCCGCTGATCGGTCGCAGCAAGCCGATGCAGGGCGTTTACCGGATGATCGCGCGCGTGCTGCAAAACGATCTGAGCGTGCTGGTGCTGGGCGAATCGGGTACCGGCAAGGAACTGGTGGCCGAGGCAATCCACGAGCTCGGCTCGCGCCGGGTCGGCCCCTTTGTCGCGGTCAACACTGCCGCGATCCCGCGTGACCTGATTGAAAGCGAATTGTTCGGCCATGAAAAGGGCGCTTTCACCGGGGCCGCTTCACGCAGCATCGGCAAGTTCGAGCAGGCAAATGGCGGGACGCTGTTCCTCGACGAGATTGGCGATATGCCGCTTGAGGCGCAAACACGGCTGCTGCGCGCGCTGCAATCGGGGCGCATCCGCCGCGTGGGCGGCAGCGAGGAAATAACTGTCGACGTGCGCATCGTCGCCGCGACGAATCGTGAAATGGAACCCCTGATCGCAGCCGGTCAGTTTCGTGAGGACCTGTATTATCGCCTCAACGTGGTGCCGATCCGCCTGCCGCCCTTGCGCGATCGCGTTGACGATATCGAACCGCTGGCCCGCCATTTCCTCCTGCTTGCGGCACGCAATGGGTTGCCGCGCCGCCGTCTGACAGACGACGGGATCAAGGCGCTCGTGCGGCGAAACTGGCGTGGCAATGTGCGTGAATTGCGCAATTTCATCTTCCGGGCTGCGCTGCTGGCGCGTGAAGAGGCGCTGGATGCACGCGTGATCGAGATCATGTTCGCGGATAACGGCGATGAGGGCCAGGTTTCAGGCGCCGAGAACATTGCAGGGGCAGTGACGCAATGGCTTGAGAATGCCAGCTTTGCAGATGGTGAGCTTTATCATGGCGCGCTGGCCGAACTCGAACGTCCGCTCTTTTCCCATGCGCTGGCAAGGACCGGCGGCAACCAATTGCGCGCGGCGCAGTTGCTCGGCATCAATCGCAATACGCTGAGGAAACGGCTCACCGAGCTGGGCCTCGAACCGGAGCGGTTTACCGAGGAATTCTGACCCGTTATCGGTCTGGCCCGAGGCCCCGACGGCAAGGCGAAAACTGCTTGCAAACCAGCAACAGTGGTGTTGTAACTCAGCAACGTGACTGAGGCCAACTTCCCGGAGGCTCGCCGGAGCAACTCGCGCCTGGCGCCGCGCTGGTGGCGCAAGGCGCAGGTCGCCGCGCGGCGGCATAATCTGTTCTGGTGGCTCGAAGTCATTGCCGCGACCGCTCTGCTCGTGATGCTCGCGGCCTCTTACATTGCCTTTGCCGGACGAGCGGATACGCGCCAGCTTGTGCCTTCAGCCAATGGCGCGGCGATGCTGGTCGGCACCCTTATTCCGGCGCTGCTGCTGATCGTGCTGTGGGGCAGGCGACTGGCGATCCGCAGAGCTGGCGGCACAACCGCCCGGCTGCATGTCAATCTGGTGTTTTTCTTCTCGCTGATGGCGGCGATTCCGACGCTCTTCGTGGCGGTTTTTGCCAGCATCCTGTTCCAGTCGGGCGTCGAGTTCTGGTTTTCCGACCAGTCGCGCGGCTTGATGGAGAACGCCAACGAACTGGCGCGCGGCTATTACGACGAGAACCAGCGACAGGTCGGTGATGAGACCATCACCATGGCCGGAGACCTGCGCTATTTTCTCCAGCAGCAGGACATGACCAGTCCCGAATTCGAGGAGTTTTACGCGCTTCAGGTGTATTACCGCAAGCTCGACGAGAGTGCGATCCTGTTGCGTGCATCGGATGGTGCCCTGCGTATTGTGGCCATCGTCGATCCGGGCGAGGATATCGCCCGCGAGCGCGTTTCGGCCGAAACCGAGAAGAGCCTTGCCGCCGGTGAGAGTGCAGTTGTCAACGCCACCAACGAGCGGATCGAGGCGGTGACCATGCTCGACGCCGAGATGGGACTGTACCTTTATGCGGCGCGCAATTCCGACGCTGCAGCGCTGACACAATATCGCCGTTCAGAGGCCGTGGTGGAAGGCTATGCCGCGCTGACGCAGCGCGCTCATTCGCTGCAATTGCAGTTCAATCTGGCGCTTTTCGCCGTGTCCCTGGCGATGGTCGGACTGGCAGTCTTTGTGGCTCTGCGTTTTGCCGATCGCCAGGTGAAGCCGCTCGCCGATCTTGCAGAGGCGGCAGGGGAAATCGCCGACGGAAATTATGCAAGGCGCGTGGATGGGCGCACCGGTCCCGACGAGATCGGCCTGCTCAACCGCGCCTTCAATCGCATGAGCGAGCAGATCGAGCGCCAGACCGATGCGCTGATCGGCGCCAACCGGCAGATTGGCGAACGCCGCGCCTTTATCGAAGCAGTGCTGCAATCAATCACGGCCGGGATCGTTACCACTGATTCCCAGGGGCGGATATTGCTCATGAACACCTCCGCGCAGGAACTGCTTCTCGGTCGCGTCGGGCCGGTCCCCGCCGAATGCGCTATCGCCGATCTCGCGCCCGAGATTGCCGAGTTGATGGTCAGCGCCAGGGAAAGCGGGCTGGTGCAGTTTCGCAAGGACGGCGAGGTGGTGTCCCTGGCGGTGAAGATCGCCCCGCTGACCGAAGGCCATGTCATTACCTTCGAGGATATCACCCGCCAGCTGCTCGACCAGCGGCAGGCAGCGTGGTCGGATGTTGCCCGACGCATCGCCCACGAAATCAAGAACCCGCTGACCCCCATCCAGCTTGCCACCGAAAGGCTCAAGCGGCGCTATTCAAAGCAGATCACCACCGACCAGCAGCTGTTCGAGGAACTGACGGCCACGATCATCCGCCAGGTCGGTGACCTCAGGAAGATGGTCGACGAATTCTCCTCCTTCGCCCGTCTGCCCAAGCCGGTTTTCCGTCAGGAGGACGCGCTCGACCTCGTGCGTCAGGCCATGTTCCTGCAGGAAGTCGCGCATCCGCAGATCACTTACCTGCTCGATGCGGATGAAGGGACCCCGGCGATCCATTGCGACCGGCACCAGTTCGGGCAGGCGATGACCAATCTGCTCAAGAACGCGGCCGAGGCGATCGATTCCCAGACGCGCGATCAGGCGACAGGGACCGACTACCGTGGCCTGGTGAAGGTGTGCGTCACCTTCGACGAGACGCATCTTTCGGTCACCGTGCGCGACAACGGCATCGGTTTGCCTGGCAGCGGCGAACGGCTGATCGAACCCTATGTGACGACCCGTGAGAAGGGCACGGGCCTGGGCCTGGCGATCGTCAAGAAGATCGTCGAGGAACATGGCGGTGAACTTGTCTTTGCCGGGGCCGAGGACGGTCGCGGTGCGGTGGCGATATTGCGTTTCGCCCGTGACCCTGCGGCGCGCGCCGGGCGCAGCGAGGCGGCCGAGTGATGACTCCCGGATTTGCGGGCCGAATTTTTGAGAAGGAGACAGGCTAATGGCGCTCGACATCCTCGTTGTGGACGACGAGCAGGATATTCGGGAACTCGTGGCCGGAGTGCTCGAGGACGAGGGGTATCAGTGCCGCACCGCCGGGGACAGCAGCGCGGCGCTGGCCGCCATTGACGAGCGCCGCCCGAGTCTGGTGCTGCTCGACGTATGGCTGCATGGTAGCCCGATGGACGGTCTCGAAGTGCTCGATGCAATCAAGGCGCGCGAACCGACCCTTCCGGTCATCATCTTTTCTGGCCACGGGAATATCGACACGGCAGTTTCCGCGGTCAGCCGGGGCGCGATGGACTTCATCGAAAAGCCGTTTGAGGCCGAAAGGCTGCTTTTGCTGGTTGCCCGGGCCACCGAAACCGAAAGGCTGCAGCGCGAAAGTGCCCGCAGGCGCGAGGACTTTGTCGAGGTCGATGGGTTCACCGGCAATTCCTCAAACATCAACCAGGTGCGCGCGACGCTCAAGCGGGTCGCCGGAACCGGCAGCCGGGTGCTGATCAGCGGCGCAGCGGGCGCCGGCAAGGAAGTGGCTGCAAGGATGCTGCATGGCTGGAGCACGCGGGCGGGCAATGCCTTTGTCACCGTCAACTCGGCGCGGATCACCGCCGACAAGTTCGAGCAAGAGCTGTTTGGCGAGGAATCGAACGGAAATCTCGTGCGTCCGGGGCTCCTCGAGATGGCCGATGGTGGCACGCTTTATTTCGACGAGGTGGCCGATATGCCACTGGGCACGCAGGCACGCATCCTGCGCGTGCTGACCGACCAGAGCTTCGTGCGGGTGGGCGGTAGCCGTCAGGTTGGCGTTGATGTGCGCGTGGTGTCCTCGACGGCGCGAGACCTCGAGGCCGAAATTGCCGAGAAGCGGTTTCGCGAAGACCTGTATTACCGCCTCAACGTGGTCCCGATCGAGGTCCCCGCACTTGCGGACCGGCGTGAGGACATCCCGGTGCTCGCAGATCATTTTTTCGCCCGCTATGCCCGCGCCCAGGGCCTGACGCCGCCCGAAGTGTCTCCAGAGGCGATGGCGGCCCTGCAGGCCTATGAATGGCCGGGCAATGTGCGCCAGTTGCGCAACGTCATCGAGCGCACGGTCATTCTCGCGCCGCATGACGGTTTCGACATGATTACCGCGGAAATGTTACCTCCCGAAATCACCGGCCAGTCGAGTGTCGGGGAGGTGGGCTTGTCCTCGCTCATGGGCATTCCGCTGCGTGAGGCCCGCGAGGCGTTCGAACGCGAATATCTGAAAATCCAGATTCGCCGCTTCTCGGGAAACATTTCCCGCACCGCGGGCTTTATCGGGATGGAACGCTCGGCTCTGCACCGTAAACTGAAGCTGCTGGGCATGGGCGATCGTAATAATTCTGGAGACAGCGCGAGCTGACGGAACTATGACGCTTGACGCGGGTTTCGCACCTGCAGCATGATCTGCAATAGAAGCATGCGTCATCGGTTGTCCGACTTTTGTCACATCGGGCGACCAGAATGCGACCCGCGAAAGCGCGTCGCCAACAACAGGAGTCACGTAACATGACCAAGGGAACCCTATCCGCTCGCGCCCGGCCCAAGTCGGAAGAGCCCGAAGCGGCCCCTGAAAAGGCCCCGGCAAAGGCTGCGGCACCTTCACCGGCGAAGCGCAGCAACGCGTCACAGGGCAAAACAGCCAATCTCCAGGACCTGTTCCTCAATTACCTCCGCAAGGAGAAGCTTCCCGTTACCATGTTCCTGGTGAAGGGGGTAAAGCTGCAGGGCATCGTCACCTGGTTCGACAATTTCTCGATCCTGCTGCGCCGCGACGGCCAGTCGCAGCTGGTCTACAAACACGCGATCTCCACCGTGATGCCGAGCCAGCCGGTCGATGCCAAACTGTTTGATTCGGCGGGCGAAAACGCGCGCAAGCAGCGCCTGTTGCAGGACATTTTCCTCACCCGGGTGCGCGATGCCGGGGTGCAGGTGACCATGTTCCTCGTCAATGGCGTGATGCTGCAGGGACGGATCGCCGAATTTGACCTGTTCTGCATGCTGCTTGAGCGCGAAGGCTTCGTCCAGCTCGCCTACAAGCACGCCGTCTCGACCGTTCAGCCTGCCATACCCGTTGATCTGTCAGGCGATTACGACGAGGACTGACGATAGCCAGGGCGAAATACGCTGATAGTTGACGACGAATTCGACAATGAGGTGACGCGCGGCGCGCGGGCGCTGGTGGTTTGTCCGCAGATCGCCGGCCAGCGCGCCGATCTCTCACCGGAGAGCAGACTGGAAGAGGCCAGGGGCCTGGCCTTGGCGATCGGCATTGTCGTTGCCGAGGCCTATGTCCTCCCCGTTCGCGTGGCACGCCCTGCCACCCTGTTCGGTGCAGGCCAGGTCGAGAGGATCGCCACCGACTGCGAATTACACGGGGCGGAACTGGTCATCGTCGATGGTGCACTCAGCGCCATTCAGCAGCGCAATCTGGAGGAAAAGCTTAAGCGCAAGGTGATCGACCGGACCGGGCTGATCCTTGAGATCTTCGGGGAACGCGCGGCCACAGCGGAGGGGCGCCTGCAGGTCGAGCTGGCGCATCTTGATTACCAGCAGGGCAGGCTGGTCAGGAGCTGGACTCACCTTGAGCGGCAACGCGGCGGCTTCGGCTTCTTGGGCGGTCCGGGCGAGACGCAGATCGAGGCCGACAGGCGCATGATCCGCGAACGGATGGGGCGCCTTCGCCGCGAGCTGGAGCAGGTGCGCCGGACCCGGGCACTCCATCGCAAGCGGCGCGGCAGGGCTCCGTGGCCGGTGGTGGCACTGGTGGGCTATACCAATGCCGGTAAATCTACCCTGTTCAACCGCATGACCGGGGCCGATGTCATCGCCGAAGACCTGCTCTTCGCCACGCTCGACCCGACCATGCGGGCGATCACGCTTCCGGGCGTCGAAAAGGCGATTCTGTCGGACACGGTGGGCTTCATTTCAGACCTGCCGACACAGCTGGTTGCCGCCTTTCGCGCCACGCTGGAGGAAGTGACCTCCGCCGATATCATCCTGCATGTGCGCGACATCGCCAATCCGGACAGCCAGGCGCAGAAGAAACAGGTGCTCGAAGTGCTCGGCGAACTGGGCATCGGCGAACTGGGCATCGGCGAACAGGGCATCGGCGAACTGGGCATCGGCCAGACAGCGGAGGGTGCAGACAGCGAATTTGAGGCGGGCCCGAAGATCATCGAGGTTTGGAACAAGCTTGACCTGCTCGCGCCTGAACGGCGTGCCGAACTGGAGGAGATCGCCGCTTCCGATCCCGATATTCTGCTCGTCTCCGCAATCGGGGGGGAGGGTATCGAGGCGCTTCGGGAGGGGGTCGGTGCTGCCCTTACCAAGGGAGCGGTGCTGCACCACATCCTCGTTCCGGCCGCCGATGGTGCGCGAATTGCCTGGTTGCATGCCCATGGCGAAGTCGTGGGCGAAGTCGATGCCGGGGATGTTCGGGATTCTGGGGATGAGGGCGAGGGTGGGCCGATGCGCAAGCTCGACGTTATGCTCACGCCCAAGGAATGGGGCCGGTTTGAATCGCTCGAGGACTAGTTCTCAGACGACTTCACAGCTTGCCAAAGCGCTTCCTGCGCATCGAGATCGAGGGTCGGGAACGTGCCGTCGGCGAGCTTCTCCATTGCGCGATAACGGCGTTCGAACTTGTCGTTTGCGGCGCGCAAGGCCTCCTCGGGCGCAATGTTGTAGGCGCGCACGAGGTTCACGGCAGCGAACAGGACGTCGCCGGCTTCCTCTATTTGCTCGGCATTGGGCGCGTTCGCCAGTTCCTCGATCTCTTCGCGCAATTTGGCTGCTGGACCTTGCGGGTCGGGCCAGTCGAAGCCGTCACGCGCCGCACGCTTCTGCAATTTGTCGGCACGGAGCAGGGCCGGCAGCGCGCGCGCCACGCCATCCATGGCGCTGGTTTGGCCATTATCGGCGCGTTCGGCGGCCTTGAGTTCCTCCCAGCGGCGTTCCTGATCTCCCTGTGGCTCGTTACCGAATATGTGCGGATGGCGGCGTTCCATCTTGTCGCAGATCGCCGCTGCGACATCGTCGAAGGCGAAGTTTCCGGATTCCTCGGCCATGCGCGCATGAAACACGACCTGAAGCAGCAGATCGCCAAGTTCGCCGCGCAGGTCGTCCATGTCGCCGCGCTCGATCGCGTCGGCAACTTCGTAGGCTTCCTCGATCGTATACGGTGCGATGCTGGCGAAGTCCTGCGCGCGGTCCCATTCGCATCCGTCCTGCGGATCGCGCAGCCGCGCCATGATCGAGAGGAGGCGGTCGAGGTTGCGGGTCATGGTTTTAGCGTACCTCCGACCATCCTATAGATAGATTGATAATATATATTATGTAAAATAACCTCTTGGGGATTCATGACACAAAGGGCCCTAACTCCCGACCATTGTGAAGAAGAATGTCACGCCCAGGAACAGCGATCCCCAGATGAGTGCCATGACCAGCGACTTCTTCGCGCCGATCTGATGCGAGCGATAGGCACCCAGCGCGAGGACCAGCCATCCCAGCATCGCCACGATGGAAAGCAGGCTGACACCACTCATGCGACAAGCTCCATACCGTCGTAACCCACCAGAACGTTGGCGGGCACTTCGTCGCACAGGCTCGTATAGTCCATGCTTTTGTCCAGATGTGTGAGAACTGTCCGCCGCGCACCTGTCTGTTGGGCCAGTTCCAATGCCATGCCAAGATGCGCATGCGTGGGATGCGGTTCGCGGCGCAGGCAGTCGCAAACCAGGATGTCGGTCTGGTCGAACAGCGCCAGCATGCCATCGGTAATTTCACTGAAGTCTGTCGCGTAACTAACCGATTTCCCGTCTGATTCCAGTCGAAAAGCGGTGCTAGTCGTGTGCCCATGTGGCATCTCGACCCAGCCAAGGCCAAATCCGGCAACGATCCTCACCCGCTCAAGATCGCTCAACTCGACAATGCTTGGATAGCCGTACTTGCCGCTGAACACGTAATCGAAGCGCTGCCGAAGCCGCTGCACGGTTGGCGTGGAGGCAAAACCGGGGATCGGTGCGCTACGCCCGTAGCGCATGGGCCGAAGGTCATCGATCCCGTGGCAATGATCGGCATGGTCATGGGTCCACAACACCGCGTCAATCTTGTCGATCCGGTTCACAAGCATCTGCTGGCGCAGATCGGGCGACGTATCGACCAGGAGGCGCTGTCCGGCATCGCTCTGAACCATGATCGACACTCGCATGCGCGTGTTGCGCGGGTCATGCGGGTCGCATTCGCCCCATTCATTGCCGATGCGCGGGACACCCGTGGAGGTGCCGGTTCCCAGCATCAACAGCTTCATGCGGCCCTCTTCCCGGGCGAAGCCTTGGTGAACAGGGCGAAGAAGTTGGTGCTGGTCTGCTGTGCCAGTGCCTCGATTGTTACGCCGCGCAAGTTCGCAACGAATCCTGCCGTGTCGCGCACATAGGCCGGCTCGCAGGTCTTGCCGCGATGGGGCACCGGCGCCAGGAACGGGCTGTCGGTTTCGACCAGCAGGCGATCATCGGGAATTTCTGTCACGAATTCCTGTATTTCCCTGGCATTCTTGAAAGTGACTATCCCCGAAATCGAGATCGTCAGGCCGAGATCCAGCACATGCTTGCCGAAGGTGCGAGAGGCGGTGAAACAGTGGATCAGCGCGGGGAAGGCCCCCTTCCCCATCTCGTCCTCAAGAATGGTGAGCGTATCGTCCTCTGCGTCGCGTGTATGGATGACCAGCGGCAGGCCGGTTTCACGCGCCACGCCGATATGCATGCGGAACAGCTCACGCTGCACAGCGCGGTCCGAATGGTCGTAATAGAAGTCGAGCCCACTTTCGCCGATGCCAATGACGCGGGGATTCTCGGTGGCTTTCAGCAATACATCGGCGCCCAGATCGGAATGCTTGTCCGCCTCGTGCGGGTGGATGCCCACAGTGGCATAGACGTCCGCCTCGCGCGTCGCGGTTCCCACGACGGTTTCCCATTCGCTTTGCCGTGTGGAGATATTGAGGAAAGTGCCGACGCCCGCTGCCCTCGCAGCATCGAGCACTTCGCCCTGACGCTCGGCCAGACCCTCGTAATCGAGGTGACAATGGCTATCCACGAGCATCATGCCGCGCTGGCCTCTTCGGGCAGTTCAAGGCGTGGGAAAATCGGCTGCGGCGCTTCGAGCACATGGCCTGCGGGGTTGGCCGCCCCACCCTCGGCCAGTGCGGGAAAGCTGCGCTCGGCGGTCGGGACGCCCATCGCATCGAGCAGCCTCGTGGCGGCGCCGGGCGCGACCGGCAGCAGGCCGATGGCAAGATCGATGATGCAGCGATAGAGCGTGCCCAGCACCGCCGCCATGCGTGCAGGGTCGGTCTTCTTCAGACCCCAGGGCGCCATTTCATCGACATATTGGTTGCAGGCGAAGACTGCCTTCATCCATGCGTCCAGCCCGGAGGCAAAAGCGAGGTTGTCGAACTCGGCGCGCAAATCGCCGATCACCGCACCTCGCACCTCGGACAGCAGACGCTTGTCCTCCGCAGCTTCGCCCACGGCGGGAACTTTGCTGTCCAGATTCTTGAAAATCATAGACAAGGTGCGCTGCGCGAGATTGCCGAAACTGTTCGCCAGCTCGGCATTAGCGCGCATGACGATGCTTTCGGCGGACCAGCTGCCGTCCTGTCCGAATGAGAATTCGCGCAGCAGATAATAGCGCAGTACATCGACGCCGAACTTGTCGGCCAGTTCCCCCGGATCGGTGACATTGCCGAGTGATTTCGATTCCTTGACCCCGCGATTGAGCAGGAAGCCGTGGCCGAACACCGATTTGGGCAGCGCGATCCCGGCGCTCATCAGGAATGCCGGCCAGTAGACCGCATGGAAACGGACAATGTCCTTGCCGATCAGATGCAAATCGGCGGGCCAGAACTTAGCGAAATCGGCGCCCTCGTCGGGATAGCCAAGCCCGGTAAGGTAATTGGTCAGGGCATCGACCCAGACATACATCACATGGGTCTCGTCACCCGGAACCTTTACGCCCCATTCGAAACTGGTGCGGCTGACCGAGAGATCGCGCAGGCCGCCTTCGACGAAGCGCATGACTTCGTTGCGGCGGCTCTCCGGGCGGATGAAATCGGGTTGCTCATTGTAAAGCGCCAGCAATTTGTCCTGGTAGTTCGACAGGCGGAAGAACCAGCTTTCCTCCACCGTCCATTCGACCGGTGTGCCCTGCGGGGATAATTTCTCGCCGCCCTCACCCTCGATCAGCTCAGCTTCTTCGTAATAGGCCTCGTCACGAACCGAGTACCAGCCCTCGTAACGATCGAGATAGAGATCGCCATTGGCCTGCATCGCCTGCCACAGCGCCTGGCTGGCGCGATGATGCTCGTCCTCGGTCGTGCGGATGAAACGGTCGTAGGAGATATCAAGTTTGTCGAACAGGTCGCGGAAATAGCCCGACATCTCGTCCGCCAGCTCGCGCGGCGTGATACCCAGATCCCGGGCTTTCTGCGCCATTTTCAGCCCGTGCTCGTCCGTACCGGTCTGGAAACGCACCTCGCGTCCCTGCAGCCGCTGGTAGCGGGCCACAACGTCGGCGGCGATCGTCTCGTAGGCGTGGCCGATATGCGGCTTGCCATTGGGATAGTGGATCGCGGTGGTGATGTAATAGGGTTCAGCCATGCGCGGCTTCCCTAGAAGCGGCGAGAGAGGCGAGCAAGGTGCCGATTTCCATTGCCAGCAGGCTGGGGTCGAAATTGTAGGTCGGCGCCTGTGCGCCCAGCTGGACGAGCCCGGCATGCGCCGCGGCCAGCGCGGGGATGCCGCCCTGCGAGACGCCCCCCATGCGCGCAGCCACGACAGCGCGTGCCAGTTCGATCGCGGCGAGCTGCTTGTCACGGCTCGGGCGGGGGCCCATCGCCTCCACCAGGCGTCCGCGCGCAGTGAAATCGGGATCGCCCCTGTCGGCAATATCCTTCATCACCCGGTGGACCCGGCCAAGGTCGAGCTTGACGAAATCGATTGCGACCCCTGGCGAGCCGGAGGCGGCGGCGATGGCGGCCTCCTGCACGGCGGGGTCGGCATCCGGTTGCAGGCGGGCAAGTACGGCGAGCATATCCGCCTCGCTCACGCGCGGGAAGGCCAGCACCCGGCAGCGCGACCGGATCGTGGGCAACAGACGCCCAAGGCGGTGCGCGACAAGCAGGAAGAAAGTGCCCCGCGGCGGCTCCTCCAGGCTCTTGAGCAGCGCATTGGCCGTGGGCGCTTCCATATCGTCGGCGGGATCGATGATGACCACGCGGCGCGCACCGATCGTCGGGCGCGAGTTAAGGCGGCGCTGGAGCTGGCGGATCTGGTCGATCCTGATGTTGCGCGCCAGTTCGAACGGTTTGCCGTCGGCGCGTTTCCTCGCCTCGGCGTCGTTCTTGGGCGGATGCGAGATGTAGAGAATATCAGGGTGATTGCCTGCAGGCTGCGGCACGCCCGGCTCGGCCACCAATTCGCGCGCGGCAGCCAGCGCAAAGGCCGATTTGCCCAGTCCGCGGCGCCCGGCGAGGATCCAGCCGTGATGCATGCGGCTGCCTGACATCGCGCGGCGCCATTCACGCCATGCCTCTTCGTGACCGATGTAAGCCGCAGGAGGAAGGGTGTCGTCCTCGTTCATCCACGCTCCCCGACATGGGCGGCCATGGCCTGCATGATGCGCGCATGGACATCCTCGACACTGCCGGAGGCATCGACGCGCACGATCCGGCCCGGATCGCTGGCGGCCAGTTCGCGGAAGCGCGCGGCGACCGTGGCGTGATAAGCGGCGTCACGCCCGCCGATCCGGTCGCTGTCATTGCCATCACGGGCGAGCAGGCGCGCCTGCACGGCCTCGCTTTCGGCTTCGAGCAGAAATGTAATGTCGGGCATCAGTCCCTGCGAGCCGATGCCATGCAACGCCATGACGTCACCGTCCTCCAGCGTTCCCTCGACCGTGGAATGCCCGGCCTGATAGGCGCGCGAGGAATCGACATAGCGGTCGCATACGACCCATTCACCATCTGCCAGGGCCGGTTCGATCAGTTTGGCCACGTGATCGCCGCGTGCGGCTGCAAACAGCATCGCATCGACCCGTGGCGACCAGTCCTGTCCGGGATCGAGCAGCAATGTGCGGATTGCCTCTGCGCCCCTGGTGCCGCCCGGCTCACGCGTCAGGGTCACGGGGATGCCGCGCGTAGCCAATGCCTGGGCCAGCAGCCGCGCCTGCGTTGACTTGCCCGCGCCCTCGCCGCCCTCAAGGGTGATGAAGCGGCCCCGTTTTACGTCTTGGCTCATGTCGTGAGGCGGCGCAGACCGGCGGCAATACGGCGGAACAGGCCGGCTTCCTCGACCGAGCGCGCGGCGACGAGCGGCACTTCGAAACCGGGCTGGTCCCCGATCTTGACGTGCAAACTCGCCAGTTGGTCGCCCACCTTCACCGGCGCCGCAATCGGGCCGCGATAGGTCACATTGGCACGCATTGGCGCTGTGGAATGGGCAGGAAGGCTGGCCAGAACGTCATGCGCGGCGACCAGCGCGACCGAATCCTGCGCGCCGACCTGGATTTGTGCATTGGCGACCACCTGCCCTGCTGCCAGCAGGCGGGTCGTGGTGAAGTCCGCAAAGCCCCATTCGATGAGATCGCGCGCAGTCTTGTCGCGCTCGCTTGCGCTGGGTGCCCCGGCGATCACCATGACCAGCCGCCTGCCGCCGCGCTCGGCGGAGCCCACAAAGGTGTAGCCCGCCTCGTTGGTGTAACCGGTCTTGAGCCCGTCCGCCCCCTCGACCTTGCCGCTCAGCGGGTCGTGATTGGCCTGCGTGATGTTGTTCCAGCGGAACCCGTGATTGCCGAAATAGCGGTCATAATAGGCCGGATGGTCGCTGATAATCGCCGTGGCGAGGCGCACGAGGTCATTGGCCGAAGTGTAGGTGCTGCCACTGTCCGGAAAGCCATTGGGCGAGCCGAAATGCGTGTCCTTCATGCCCAGCGCGCGGGCATTGGCGTTCATCAGATCAAGCCAGCCATCGAGCGAGCCGGTCGAGGCCATGGCCAGCGCCACGCAGGCGTCATTGCCCGAGACTGTGGTGGCGCCCATCAGCAATTCATCGATCGTCGGCCTGTCCCCGGCCTTCAGGAACATGGAAGAGCCCTCACCCGACCATTCATCCTCAAGCTGCTGGCTGACGAGGAAGTGCCGGTCGAGCGGCAGATCACCCTTATCGGCAAGCTGGAAGGCGGTGTAGGCGGTCATTACCTTGGTGACCGAGGCGGGGATGAACAGGCGATCAGCTTCGCGTGAGAAGAGAACCTGCCCGCTATGCATGTCGACGAGCAGCGCGACTGGAACTTCCTCACCCACAGGCGCCTTGGCAGGCGTAAACGGCGCAGGCTCGGCGACTTTTCCAGCCACGTCCTGCGGCACGGCGGGTGCCACCAACGGGAAGCCGGCGCCAAGGCACAGGATGACAGCGGTCGCGAAGGTCAGGCTGCGGCGCAAGCGAAGTCCTTTCAGGCGTAAGACTGGATTCGCCTTACGCTATAACGCGGCGCGCGCGCCCTGCCCAATCCGGTGAAACCTCACCCCATAACCCAGCGGGATAACAGGTCCGGATGAAGGGGCGCTCAACGGGCGATTGCGTCCGCCAGCAGCCCTACGCTCATCGCGTAATAGTTGGAGCAATTGTATTTGAGGATCGCCTCATAATTGCGCGTGATCAGGTATCCCGGCGCCGGACGCCCATCGGGCTCGAACAGGCTGACGAGCACGTTGTCGCCAATCGGTGCCGCCGGGGTGACGCCCGCTTCGCGCCATTCGCGCACCGTCATCCACTTGCCGTGGCGATTATGCACGCGCGGACAATCGGACAGGTTCGCGCCTGCCTCTGTTCCGCTCGCATCGACGCTGTTGGGTACATAGGCGCGCACGCCCCACGGCTCGCCAGGGCGCCATCCGGCATCCTTGAAATAATTGGCGATGGAATGGAGCGTGTCGGCGTCGGAGTTCCAGATGTCGCGATCGCCGTCACCATCGCCATCCACGGCAAGGCGCAAATAGACGCTGGGCAGGAATTGCGGATTGCCAAAGGCTCCGGCCCAACTGCCCTTGAGCGCGCTGCGCGCAACACCCTGATCGACCATTTTCATCGTCGCGATCAATTCCGCCTCGAACAGGTCGCGGCGGCGCCCTTCCCAGGCCAGTGTTGCCAGCGATTGCGGGAGGTCGAAACTGCCGGTAACTGCGCCATAGGCGGTTTCGTGCCCCCAGATCGCGACGAGTATTTCCTCGGGGACGCCGAATTTTTCTTCAACCGCTGCGGCGAGATACCGCACCTCGGCCAGCTTACGCCGCCCGCCTGTAATGCGCGCCTTGGTATTGTGACGGGCAATATAGCTGGAAAGATAAGCAAAACCGGTCGCCGGATTGACGTTGCCGCCCGAGGAGACATTGTCCCGGTCAAGCGCCATCACCCGCTCATTTGGGGAAAGGCCTGCGGTAATCGTGCGGATGGCACTGTCCGATACGCCCTCGGCACGTGCCTTGGCTGAAACGTTCGCAAGATACTGCTCGAAACTCTCGCTCTGCGCACAGGCAGCAGAGGGGAACAGCGCGACGGCCGCCAGTACCGGCAGGATGCGTTTGGTGAAAATTGTCATGCGGCCTCTCCTGCCATCGGGCGCGTCACTTGGGAATCCCCACAATGCGCACCAAGCCTTAATTGCCGTGGAATGTTAGGGTATGGGCGATGAAAGCGCGCTTAACCGGTTGTTGCGAGGGAGCGCAATTGCCGCTAGCGCGCTGGCGCTCGGATGCGGACAGGTGGCTGAGCGGTTGAAAGCACCGGTCTTGAAAACCGGCGTGGGTGCAAGCCCACCGTGGGTTCGAATCCCACCCTGTCCGCCACCCTTTCTGCGCTATCGCCTGCGGCTGCTTGAGCGCATGGCTCCGGGTTCGAACTTCGTCGCGAACTCTCCGCCACCAGCCCCCGCCGGAGCCGGCAGGTCGAGGTTGGAGCGCGCGAAAGGTGCCTCAGGCGTCTTGCCCGGCGGTGTAAAGAAGGCGACCCTCCCCCAGCAGTTCCAGCACGTCTGCGATCTCGGTTCGCTCGAACGCGAAACATCCCAGGCTGCGGCCTACCCGCCCGTAGTCGCGAGCCATGGCCACATCGACATAGTCTGCGCCGTGAATCACGATTGCGCGCTCGTAGGCCGCATCGTTCTGCGCCTCCAACCCATGCAGGCGGCGTGAGCGGCCATGCTGCCCGACATATTCCTGCCCACACAGATAGCTTCCGCGAGACGAGGCATTCGAGCCGGGAACGTTGGAAAACCGCTTGGCGAAACCGCTGTTTGCGGGATCGGAGCCGCGACCATGGGAGACGAGCAAGGATCGGATGATCTTCCCGCCGTCGACATCGACAATGTGAAAGCGAAACTTGCCCGAATGCGCGGTGTAATCGGCAATGCCCAGGCGGTCCCGATAGCTTACCTGTCCCGCATGACGTTCGAGCGCGGCCAGTGCCTCACCAATTACGCCGGACACCGGGGCTGCCGTCGATCCGACAATCGATGCGGCCATGGCAGGAGACGCGATCAAGGCCCCGCCGGTGACGAGCGAAGCTCCCAGGAAATCGCGTCTGTTCAGTTTCATTTTTGTAATCCAGCGAGCAAAACCAATGTCTTGTTGCCTACAAGATAGTCAGTTACGGCCCGATCGGCAAGTTCTGGAGGCTCGACTTGAACTGGAAGCAGGCCATGCTGGCGGCGCTCATGCTTGCCCTTTTCCCCGTGCAAGCCGCTGCAAATGAGGGCGTCAGCTGGTCCCCCACCGACCTTGCTACGCTCGAAAGATGGCGCAATGCGGCGCCGCTGGACGGTCTGCCGGTATTGTCGAGAGAAGCGCTGGACGAGGCATTGCGCGGCTCCGATCCCGAATTGATCGACAGCGAGGCGGGCGAACTGGCCCTCAAGCTGGCGCGGATGCATCTGTTCGGCAATGCCGGCCCTTCGGAACGCGCCGGATGGCATATCGTCGACAGCGATCGCGATCTTGCTCTCGATACGATGCTCGATCAGGCAATTGTCAGCGATACACTCGATACGTTTTTTGCCCTGATGCGACCTGCCAGTCGGGAATATTCGGCTCTTCTATCTGCTTTCGATGCCGAGACAGATCCAGCACGGCGAGAGACGCTTGCCCGGAACATGGAACGCTGGCGGTGGATGCCGCGCGCGCTGGGCGACAACTACGTTCTTGTGAACGCAGCCCGGTTTGAAGCCGAACTATGGCGCGGCGGCGAGCATGTCGGGACCTGGCGGATTATCGTTGGCAAGAAGAGCACCCCGACGCCGGTGTTTCAGGCTACGATAGGGGGTGTGGTGCTCAATCCCTGGTGGGAAATCCCCACCAGTATCGTGCGTGAAAGCGTCGGTGCGCTGGTGCGCAACCGGCCCGCGGTTGCCGCGGCGCGCGGCTATGTCGTGCAGAATGGCCGCTATCGCCAGAAACCCGGCCCCTATAACGCGTTAGGGCAGATGAAGCTGGTCATGCCCAATCCTTACTCGGTCTACATGCACGACACGCCGAACAAGTCGCTCTTCGAGAATGAAGTGCGTAGCTACAGCCACGGCTGCATCCGCACCGGTGATGCTATCGGTTTTGCCGCCACGCTGCTGCAAGGCGTCAAGACGCGCGAGGAGGTCGATGCGATCCTGGCCTCGCAGCAGACGCGCACCGTTTCGATCGCGCATCCCATGCCCGTTTACGTGACCTATTTCACCGCGGTGAGAGACGGGACCGGCGGTGTCGCGCTGCTCGATGATATTTACAGCCGGGATCGCAACATTCGCGCGCCGCTGGAGGCCGGATACACACTCCCGGCGTCAGCGAAGGCGGTCATGCTGCAAGCGGCTTATCAGCGGGGCGATGGATCCGAAGCGTCAGTCCCCGCGCTGCCCGCCGAATGCTGAGAGCCCCAGCGCCGTGATTGCCTGCCCCTGATCCAGCCATTCAGATGTGAACCGCGCGCCCGTAAGCGGCGAGCACGCTTTCATGCATCGATTCGCTGATGGTGGGATGCGGGAAGATGGTCTGCATCAATTCCGCCTCTGTCGTTTCCAGCACCTTGCCGACAACGAAGCCCTGGATCATCTCGGTCACTTCCGCGCCGACCATGTGTGCGCCCAGCAATTCGCCGGTCTTGGCGTCGAACACGGTCTTCACAAAGCCTTCCGCCTCGCCCAGCGCGATGGCCTTGCCATTGCCGATAAAGGGGAAAGTGCCCGCCTTTACAGTGTAACCTGCCTCTTTCGCCTTCGCCTCGGTCATGCCGACGCTGGCGATCTGCGGGTGGCAATAGGTGCAGCCCGGAATGTTGGCGCGTTCGAGCGGGTGAGGATGGACCTCCTTGTTGCCCAGTTCCCTGGCAATCGCCTCGGCGGTGGTGACGCCTTCATGGCTCGCCTTGTGCGCCAGCCAGGGGCCGGGCGTGCAATCGCCGATGGCCCACAGCCCCTTCGACCTGGTGCGGCCATAGGGATCGATCTGGATAAAGCCGCGATCCAGCTCGGCCAGCTTCTCGATCCCGATATTCTCGGTATTGGGCACGATCCCGATGGCCGTGATGCAATGGGTGAAGTCGGTTTCTGAAACCTGGCCGTCCTTGGCCTTGATCTTCGCCTTCACGCCTGCGCCCGACACCTTGAGGTCTTCTACCCCCGCGCCGGTCATGATTTTCATGCCCTGCCTGGTCAGCGACTTTTCGAGGAAGGCGGAGACATCGGCATCTTCCACCGGCACCACGCGGTCGAGCATTTCGACCACGGTTACGTCACAGCCCATGTCGTTGTAGAAGCTGGCGAACTCGATCCCGATAGCACCCGATCCGATCACCAGAAGTCTGGTCGGCATTTCGGGCGGCGTCATGGCATGGCGATAGGTCCAGACCCGCTTGCCGTCGGCCGGCGCGAAAGGCAGGTCGCGCGCCCGCGCCCCGGTGGCAACGATGACGTGCCTGGCGGTGAGCTTTTCCTCACCCTTCTCGCCCTTTACCGTCAGCGAGGTTGGGCCGGTCAGCGTGCCCTCCCCCATGTGGACGGTGATCTTGTTCTTCTTCATCAGGTGCGTAACGCCCTGATTGAGCTGTTTCGCAACGCCGCGGCTGCGTTTCACCACCGCCTCCAGATCGGCCTCGATCGTCCCGGCGATCTTCAGCCCGTAATCCTTCGCATGCTGGGCGTAATGCAGGATTTCGGCCGAGCGCAGCAGTGCCTTGGTCGGGATACAGCCCCAGTTGAGGCAGATGCCACCAAGCAGTTCGCGCTCGACAATCGCGGTCTTCAGGCCAAGCTGCGCGCAGCGGATGGCCGCGACATAGCCGCCGGGACCGGACCCCAGAACAATGACGTCATATTGCGTGCTCATGCGGTACTTTCCTGGTCACTTGGCGAAATCGCGGCGTTATTCACGGCGGCTGGGAAGGCTTTGGGCCTGTTTTCGTGATCGAGCAGCACGAATTTAAACGTGCCGCTGCAAACCCTGGTCGTGGCCTCGCCATGGCGCTCGCGCGCAATGCCTTGCGCCGCGATGGTAACTGAGGAGCGCCCCCTGGCGATGATTTCACCATAGATGCTCAGCTCGTCGCCCACGGCCATCGCGCCGGGAAAGGCGAAGTCGGTTGCCGAGACGACCACGGTCTTTCCGTGCCCCACCCGCGAGGCGAGCCCCCCTGCACCCAGTGCCATCTGGCTCATCAGCCAGCCGCCGAACACCCCGTCATAAGGGTTGGTGTCGGTCGGCATGGCGGTGACGCGAATGAGGGGCTCTCGCTTGCTCACGAGGTTGTCATGCCACCAGTCCCAGCGGTGCCTCGCACAATTCCTTGAACACTTTCATCAATTTCGCGCCGTCAGCCCCGTCGATGGCGCGGTGGTCAAAACTGCCGGTCGCGCTCATGACAGTGGCGATCTGCAAGGCATCGTCGACCACGAAGGGGCGCTTCTCGCCCGCGCCGATGGCCATGATCATGCCCTGCGGCGGGTTGATCACCGCCTCGAACTGCTTGATCCCGAACATGCCCATGTTCGACAGGCTGGCTGTGCCGCCCTGATATTCCTCCGGCTGCAGCTTGCCCTCTTTCGCGCGGGTCGCGAGGTCTTTCATCTCGGTTGAGATCGCACTGATCGCCTTTGAGCCTGCATCCTTGACGATCGGAGTGATCAGGCCGCCATCGATCGACACGGCAACGGAAATATCGGTGCGGCTGAACTTGAGCAGGGTGTCGCCCGCAAATTGCACATTGCACACCGGCACCGCCTCCAGCGCCATGGCCAGCGCCTTGATCAGCATGTCATTGACCGACAGCTTGACGCCGCGCGGCTCGAGCGCGGCATTGATCTCGCCACGCAGCTTGAGCAGCGCATCGAGCCGGATATCCACGGTGAGATAGATATGCGGAACGGTCTGCTTGCTCTCGGTCAGGCGGCGCGCAATCACCTTGCGCATGTTGGAGAGCTTCTCGACCTCGTGCGGGATGCCGAAATCCTGCGCTGCCGCGGGTGCGGTCGCTGGCGCAGAAGTGGGCGCGGTGGCGCCGGGTTTCGCGCTCTCGACATCGGCCTTGACGATCCGGCCATTGGGGCCGCTGCCGGTGACCGCCGACAGATCGAGGCCCTTCTGTTCGGCAATCCGCTTTGCCAGTGGCGACGCGACGATACGCTGGCCCGACGGTGCGGGTGCGGATGGCGCGGCGGGCGCAGCGGCAGGGGCGGCACCGTTGCCGTTCACAGCAGGCGCCGGTTCTTCCTTTGCAGCGGCAGGCTCGGCATCGTCACCACCTTCGGCCGCGACGGTAGCAGGATCCTCGCCCTCCTCCGCCAGCGTGGCGATCACCTCGCCCACCTTTACGCCTTCGGCACCCTCTTCAACCTGGATATGGGCGACCACGCCCTCGTCAACTGCCTCGAACTCCATCGTCGCCTTGTCGGTTTCGATCTCGGCCATGATGTCGCCGGAACGGACCGTGTCGCCGACCTTTACCAGCCATTTGGCGAGCGTGCCCTCTTCCATCGTCGGGGAAAGGGCGGGCATCTTGATGGCTATTGGCATGGGTTCGCTTCTGTCCCTTTGGCGAGGCGTTTCACCCCTGCGTCTCTGGCCAATTCTGCTGCGCGGGGCAAGGTTCTCTTGCGCGTGCCGGACTTTGGCCTGATATTCGCGGTCGAGAGGGAGTGCAGCACTTGCGTGTCTATCTGACCATTATCGACGAGACCGACGAGGCGCATACGGCGCTGCGCTTTGCGGCGCGTCGCGCAGCCAAGACGGGCGGCGCTGTCAATTTGCTTGCGCTGGTGCCCAAGCAAGCCTTCAATGCCTTTGGCGGTGTTCAGGCCACTATCGAGGAGGAGGCGCGCGACCGGGCTGAAGTGATGGCCAATAGCGCGGCGGGCGAACTGATGGTGGAAAGCGGCAAGTTGCCGCAGATCGCTGTGCGCGTGGGTGATGGCAAGACAGTGATCGCGCAATATCTGGAAGAACATCCCGAGGTTGCCGCACTGGTGCTGGGTGCCGCTGCCGAGGGCAATCCGGGGCCGCTGGTGGCGCATTTCTCGCATAATGTCGGGCAGTTGCAATGCCCGCTGTTTATCGTGCCGGGCGGCTTAAGCGATGAAGACATCGACAGGTTAAGTTAGATCGCTCACCCATCCGGGCGGGCGTCCTGCCAAATTGTCACTTCTTCCGGCCGCGTCCCTGATGGCGAATATTGCCGGGCCGCCCGCGCTGGCCGACCACATGTTTGCCCTGCCCGTCCCGGCGTTGGCGATGGCGTGCCGGTGGACGTGAACCGCGCGGCTCGACCTTCTTGCCGTCGCTCTCGGGAAGCTCGAACTTGAGCGCCCCTGTCAGCGGATTGGCTTCGGCCAGCTTGAGGTCCAGCATGTCTCCGACCGCATAGGTCGTGCCGCTGTCTTCGCCGGTCAGGGCGCGCGCACCCTCGTCATAGCTGAAATATTCACGGCCCAGCGAACTGACCGGCACCAGTCCATCCCCGCCCAGCTTCACGATGGTGGCGAAGAAGCCGAATTTCTGCACGCCGGTTATGCGGGTCTGGAAAGTCTCCCCCACGCGCGCGGAAAGCCACGCCGCGACATAACGATCGATCGTGTCACGTTCGGCCTCCATCGCGCGCCGCTCGGTCTTGCTGATCGCGTCGGTGATCTTTGACAGATCGTCCCGGTCGCGATCGGCAAGGCCGGTCCCGGGCGGGATCGCATTGTCCTTCGGCCTGGGCTGTTCGAGATGAAAGGCATCACCCAGCGCGCGGTGAACCAGCAGATCGGCATAGCGGCGGATGGGGGAGGTGAAATGCGCGTAGGAGCCAAGCGCGAGGCCAAAGTGCCCGGCATTGCCCGGCCCGTAATAGGCCTGGGTCTGGCTGCGCAAAACCGCTTCCATCACCAGCGCCTTCTCGACCGGATCGGCGACATCCTTGATCATGCGGTTGAAAATGCCCGGCGTGATGACCTGCCCCATCGCCAGATTCTTGCCGATCGACTTGAAATAATCGCGCAGCGCGATGAGCTTTTCGCGCGTCGGCGGTTCGTGGACGCGATAGACGACCGGCGAGGTCTTGCTTTCCAGCGCCTTGGCCGCCGCGACATTGGCCGCGATCATGAAATCCTCGACCACGCGGTGAGCGTCGATCCGTTCGCGCACCGCGATCTCCGTGATCTTGCCCTGCTCGTCCAGCATCACCCGCCGCTCGGGCAGGTCGAGGTCGAGCGGGTCGCGGTCGGCACGCGCAGAGGCGAGCAATTTCCACGCGCCCCAGAGGTGTTTCAGGTGTTCGGGCGCGGTCCCGGCGTCGAGACCTGCGTCAATCTGGGCCTGCGCGTCCTCATAGGAGATGTTTTCGGCAATTCGCACGATCGCGCGCGTGAAGCGCCAGTCGGTGACATGGCCTTCTGGCGAGATTGTCAGATGACAGGCCATCGCCGCGCGATCCTGCCCCTCTTTCAAGGAGCAAACCTGCGCCGACAGCACTTCGGGCAGCATCGGCACGACGCGGTCGGGGAAATAGACCGAATTGCCGCGCTTCCTTGCCTCGCGGTCGACCGCGCCCCCAGGGCGGACATAAAAAGCAACGTCCGCGATGGCGACGAGGGCTTGGTAACCGCCCTGCCCATCGGGTTCGGCCCAGATCGCATCGTCATGGTCGCGCGCATCGGCGGGGTCGATGGCGACGATTGGCAGCGCGCGCAAATCCTCGCGCTGCTCCGCGCTAAGCGGCAGCTTTGCCACCGCCTCTGCCTCTTTCAGGCTCGGCTCGGCAAAGACATCGGGAATGCCGTATTTGTGGATGGCGATGAGGCTGTAGCTGCGCGGTGCCAGCGGATCGCCGAGCACCTCGGTTACTTTAACACCTGATCGCGCGCCCCGCCCAACCGGCTCTGCCAGCACGAGGTTGCCCTCTTCCGCGCCGCCGAGATCGGAAATGCGCGAGGCATTGCGGACGCGCTTGTCGACCGGCGCGAGCCATGCCGCACCGCTATTGTCCAGCTCCACCACGCCCAGCATCGCCTCGTTCCGGTCGGCCAGCTTCTTCATCGGATGGGCGATCCACCCCTTTCCGGTCTCCTCGGTTCGCGCGAGCACGCGGTCGCCCTTTCTGAGGGCTTGCTGCTTTTTCTTTTCGATGATCCGCAAACGTGGCGGCGGCACGGCGTCATCGGGCTGCCAGCTATCGGGCACGGCAATGGGTTCGCCATCCTCGATTTCGACCACGCGCAGCACGGTGACCTTGGGCACGCCGCCCATGCGGTGGAACGCGCTCTTGCTGCCGTCGATCAGGCCTTCCTCGGCCATGTCCTTGAGCAGTTTCTTGAGTGCGATCTTCTCCTGCCCCTTGATGCGGAAATGCTTGCCGATCTCGCGCTTGCCGACACTGCCGTCAGAGGTGCGGATGAATTCGAGGATCTGGTCGCGCGAAGGAAGGCCGGCGGGCGGACGCTGTTTCATTCCGAAGCCTCAAGCGGGTAAAAGGCGCCACCTGGCACCGCACTGGCAATGGGGCTTTCGATGCCGTCTTCGGAGATCGACGATACTCCGATGATCCAGTCATCGCCGCGCTCTGGATAGATGGTCACGTCGAGGGGTCCGCCCTCATGGCCCGCCGGCATGTCGCCGGGGGAAACGCTGGTGCGCAATTCCCAGTCGCGTTCGTCAGTGGCACGTCGATAGACGTTGTACCGCACCGCGCCTGTTACGGGCGCGATGGCGAGCGCGATGTCGGGCCGCACGATCCCATCGATCTCGACGCGCGGCGGCATCGGCGTGCGGGACAGCATGCCTAGTGCACGCACATTGAACTGCGTGACCTTGGCGAGATAGGCGAAGTCCATTTCGTCGACCGTGTCGCCATAGGTCACACCGTCTTCGACGCGCAGGTCCTGGTGCTGGTGCTCGTAATCCTCGATCCCGACCGACAGGCGGACGGCAGGCAAGCCCCGTTCGAGAAAGGGGAGGTGATCCCCGCCCCGCCCCATCCGGTCACTGCGCCAGGTCTGGCGCACTTCGAGGCCGTCAGGATATTCGGCTGCGAGTTGGTCGAGCCAGCGCGACAGATTACGGCTGGGGCTGTCATTCGCCCCGCCCATGCTGCGCATCCGGGCGCGCGTCGCCTCGTCGGCATCGGCGCGCACGCCTTCGGAAAAGACCCGCAGGTGATCGGCATCGCACGCGCCGTCCGATCCGCAAGAACCGCCCACGATATCGTTGTTGAGCACCGCCTTGACCGTCCAGCCCTGCTCGATCGCGTAATCGGCCATCAGCGCGCCGCCGAGCAGGCCCTGTTCCTCGCCAGACAGCAGCGCATAGACGATGGTGCCGGGATATTGCCGCTGTGAAAGCACGCGCGCCGCCTCCAGCACCAGCGCGCTGCCGCTGGCATTGTCATTGGCGCCGGGCGCGTCGCTGGCCGCGTCCATGACGTCGCTCACCCGGCTGTCGATATGCGCTTGCACGATCACCACTTCGTCGGGCCGCAAGGTGCCCCGCTGTATGGCGACCACATTCTCGATCAGCGCGGGTTCGAGGATCCGGCGGCTGGTTTCCATGCGCTGCGGGGTGACGATTTCCAGACATCCGCCGCAGGCCTCGCTGGCAGAGCGGAACTCGCCCTCGCCCCAGCGCCGCGCCGCGCCAATGCCGCGCACCGGATTTGTGGCGTCGGAAAGCGTGTGCCGCGTGCCGAAGCCGACCAGCGTTTCCACATCGTCGCGCAGGCGATCCTGCGAAACGCCTTCTCCGGGGTCGGATTGGGCGAATGCGGGTTGGGGAGAGGCGGCAAACAGGATTGCCAGCATAAGGGTCAAGCGCATGAAAGCGTCAATCGCGCACAGTGGCTGGTGGCGCAAGAGCAGTGATTGCCAAGCGGCAATTCGGTTTCTAATGTAACTTAGCACTGCCCCCTTGAAAGTCCGCCCGGATGAAGCCCATTCTCGTGGCCATGATGATAGCCAGCGCCACAATCTCCGCACAGACTCCACAACGCGCTCATGCAGGTTCGACCCGCCAGTTAATGGGCCCGGTTCTGACCGCCCCCACGCCTGCCCAACTGACCGAGCGTTGCGATTTCTACCTGGGCCTCGTGGATCAGCGCCGCGACGCGCTGGTGGGAACCGAAGCCACGGCGAGTGTGGACACCACGCTGAAGACTTATGACGACATAGACGGTCTGCTTGGGGCAGCGGGCGGCGAATTCGTCCTCTACCGCGAAGTGCTGCTGACCGAAGAACTGCGCGATACCGCCGCGCGGTGCGAAGTGCGGATAGATGAGGCGGCTGCCAGAATCTCGTTGTCTAGGTCGATTTACGACAAGCTGGCAGCGATCGACGCCGCGACAGAAAACCAGCCGACGCAAGACTACCTTGCAAAGATTCTTGCCGATTTTGAACGTAGCGGCGTGGCGCTCGACGATGAGGCGCGCGCGCGGGTGCAAGCCATCCGCGATGAACTTGGCGAAATTTCTGCCGAAGTGGCGCGCAATGTGGCTCAGGACGTTCGCAGCGTCGAAGTGACCCCCGAGGGGCTGGCGGGCCTGCCGCAGGACTTCATCGATGCGCGTGAGGTCAAGTCGGACGGCACGATCACCCTGACCACCGCCAGCACCGATTACCAACCCGTGATGCGCTATGCCGAAAGCGACGAGTTGCGCCGCCGTTTCTCAGAGGCTTATCTGCAGCGTGCGTGGCCGCAGAACGACGCTTTGCTCAACCGCATGTTCGCACTGCGCGCCGAACTGGCGACATTGCTTGGGCGCGAGAATTTTGCGGGATTGGCGCTTGAGAACAAGATGCTCGACTCGCCTGCAAAGGTCACCGATCTGATGGCGTCGATCGAGACAGTTTCACGCCCCGTGGCAGAGGCGGAATATGCCCGCATGCTGGGTGTGCTGCAGCAATTGCAGCCCGGTGCCGAGCGTATCGAGCCGTGGCAGTCGGCCTGGCTTTCCGACAAGACCCAGCAGGCCCTGTTCGATTACAATTCGCAGGAGGCGCGCCGCTATTTTGCCTATGACAATGTGCGCGACGGGGTGTTCGCCTTGGTGGAGCGGATGTTCGGCGTCCGGATCAGCCAATGGGATACGCCTGTATGGCACGAGGATGTCGGCGCCTATGAAATGGTAGAGGGCGGCACGGTCATAGGCCGTTTCTACCTCGATTCGCATCCGCGTCCGGGCAAATACACCCACGCCAATAATGTCTCGATCTATCCTGGAGGCGAGAACGAGCCGCCAGTCACCGCCGTGGTGCAGAACCTGCCCAAGGGCGACCATTCAACCGGCCTGATGGAGCATGGACAGGTTGAGACTTTCCTGCACGAATTCGGCCACGCGCTTCATGCCATGTTTGGCAGTTCGCACCGCTGGTTCGGGCAGCGCTACAATCAGGTGGAGTGGGACTTCATCGAAGCACCCTCGCAGATGCTGGAAAACTGGGTCTTCGATTATGACACGCTGGCCAGTTTCGCCGTCGACAAGGACGGCAACACCATCCCGCGCGAACTGGTCGAGAAGATGAACCGGGTGCGCTATTTCAACCGCGGCATGTTCGAGATGGGCCAGCTCGGCCTCGCTGCGACCTCGCTGAACTTTCACACTCAGGCCGTGCCGGAAAATCCGGGCGCGGCTATGCGCAGTTGGCAGAGTGCTTATGCCACGATCCCACCGGCGGATTTCTCGCAAATGCAGGCCGCTTTCACGCATCTCGATGGCTACAGCGCCTATTACTACACCTATGCCTGGTCGCGGGTGATAGCCGCCGATTTGTACGGCAAGTTCGTGGCTGACGGGTTGAACGATCCAGTGACGTCAGGCGCTTATCGCCACGAGGTCCTGGGGCCTGGCGCGACCCTGCCCGCGGCGGAAATGGTCACAAGCTTCCTTGGCCGCGACGTGACATTCGATGCGTTCGCGCAGGAAGTGGCCCAGAGCGTAGAGTAGGCTAGCGTAGAGTAGGCTAGCGTCAAGTAAGCGCCCTAATAGGCGCGGGCGACGAGGATCCGTTCAACGGCAGGCTCGCCGGTGAAGATGCAGGCGCCCGTTGCGGGGGCGGCGTCGATCGGCACATTGCGGAAGGTCAGCTTGAGCTCCTTCAGGCGCTCCTCCACCGCATCGAGCGCCGCGCCGGTGGGCCGCGACCAGTTTACCTCGACCCAGCCCGGAAAGGCGCGATCTTCCGCGAAAAATTGGGCCAGCGCTTCGAAACTGTCGATGCTGCGGTCGATACTGGCCTCGCGTCTGGTGCGCGCAATGTGCAGCATTCCTGCCTGCATCTCCTCAAGCATTGCCGGAACAGAGGATGCCGCATCGTCGCTTGACGGGGCCTCGAAGGCTGGTTTGCCGGTCTGGGCATTCCACAATGCGTCGCGGCGCAGCAACGAGACCACGCCGTTTTCCATGTCGCGACCGCCGACCTCGATGATGATTGGTGCACCTTTGCGCACCCAGTCCCAACGCTTTGCGGCGGCCTTGCCGGGGCGCTTGTCGAGCAGCACCCGGATCGGTTCTCCCAAAGCTGACTGAGCAGCAAGCCCGGCGCGCAGGGTATCGCAATATTCGAGCAGGGCTGCGTCCTCGTCATTGTTGCGCAGCATGGGCAGGATTACGACCTGGAATGGCGCAATTGCAGGGGGCACCCGCAGACCGTCATCGTCGCCATGGGTCATGATGACCCCGCCGATGAGCCGCGTGGAAACGCCCCAGCTGGTTGTGTGCGCCAGAGCCTGCCCGCCCTCGCGGTCCTGGAAACGGATGTTAGAGGCCTCGGCGAAACTGGTGCCAAGATAATGCGAGGTTCCGGCCTGCAAGGCCTTGCCGTCCTGCATCATCGCTTCGATCGACCATGTTTCCTCGGCGCCGGGAAAACGCTCGTTCTCCGGCTTTTCGCCTGCGATCACCGGAAGTGCGAGCGATGTCTCGGCAAAGGCGCGATAAACTTCCAGCATCTGCAATGTGTGAGCGCGGGCCTCGTCGCGGTTCTCGTGTGCGGTGTGGCCCTCCTGCCAAAGGAATTCGCTGGTCCGCAGAAACATGCGCGTGCGCATTTCCCAGCGCACGACATTGGCCCATTGGTTGAGCAGCAGCGGCAGATCGCGCCAGCTCTGGACCCAGCGGCTCATTGCGTCGCCGATGATCGTTTCGGATGTCGGGCGGACCACCAGCGGCTCGGTCAGCTTCGCTTCGGGATCGGGAACCAGCCTGCCCCTTGCATCCTGGATCAGCCGATGATGGGTGACCACGGCCATTTCCTTGGCGAAGCCTTCCACGTGCTCTGCCTCACGCTCGAAATTGGCGAGCGGGATGAAAATCGGGAAATAGCAGTTCTGGTGGCCGGTTGCCTTTATCTGGTCGTCAAGCAGGCGCTGCATCCGCTCCCAGATGCCATAGCCCCACGGCTTTATGACCATGCAGCCGCGCACGCCCGATTCCTCGGCCATGTCGGCGGCGGAGATAACCTCCTGGTACCATGAGGCGAAATCGTCTTCGCGCTTGGTAGAGAGGGCATGGCGAATTGCGGACATGGACAGGACCGGGTTATCGAAGGGGAAAGTTACCGACCCGCAATAGGCAGGGCGCGGCGGCTGTCGAGCGATTTTAGGCGATTCGCGCGGCCACGCGGCCCGATCGGGAAACGGCTACTCGCCCAATTTGTCGAGCTTGCGCTTCATTTCTTCCATCTGTGCGCGCATCTCGGCCAACTCGCCCGTTTCCTTGCCCTTGCCCTTGTCGGCCTCGACACCGGGGACATTCGGGATAAAGGCGCTGGCTGCGGCGCGGAACATGGCCATGTTGGTCTCGGCGATCTTGGCCATCGCCTGGGGACCCATGCTGCTCTTGAACGCTTCCTGCAGGTTCACCTTGTTGTCGCGGAAATTGTCCATCGTAGCTTCGAGATAGGGCGGCATCATCGCCTGCATCGAATTTCCGTACATGGCGATCAGCTGGCGCAGGAAGCTGACCGGCAGCATCTGCTCGCCGCTCGATTCCTCCTCCATGATGATCTGTGTCAGGATCGTATGGGTTATGTCGTTTCCGGTCTTGGCGTCGAGGACCTGAAAATCCTGCCCTTCGCGGGTCATACCAGCAAGGTCGTCAAGCGTAATATAGCTCGACGTATGCGTGTTGTAGAGCCGCCTGTTGGCGTACTTCTTGATGATGATGGGCTCGTCGCCCTTAGCCTTGTCTTTGCCCATTTGCAGCAAATCCCTGTTGCAACCGCACAAATGTTAGCACTTGCACAAGGCCTGTGGCAATCGCCGGTTATGATGGCTGTCTCAAAAAGCGACGACCGAGGCCTGTGAGCAACTCATATTGCGATAGTCCGGACTGTGTGGATGTTTCGCGCAGATCGAACGGAACCGAAAGAAAGTCGCCTTCCTGCAGGTTCGGCGCTGCGGTCGCATCGACAATGGTAAGGTCCATCGACACGCGCCCGATGATCGGCAAGTGCGCGCCTTCAAACAGCAATGCTGCACCCGGTCCCCGGCATCGCAGGAAGCCATCGGCATAGCCCAGCGACACGGTGGCGGCCCGCAATGGCCGATCTGCGGCGAAGATCGTGTTGTAGCCGACGCCGTCTCCGGGCGAGAGGTCGCGCATTTGCAGCACCTGCGCCTGCAGTGAAACGACGGGAGCTATCAATCCTGCCAGCTCATCGCGCGCAATGCCGCCATAGAGCGACAGGCCAGGGCGGGTCAGATCGAAGGCATAATCCTGACCCAGCGCAATCCCCGCAGAATTGGCGAGGCTGCGGCGGCGTGCGGGAAATGTCGCTGCAATCTCACGAAAACGCGACAATTGCATAGCGTTGAGCGCAACGTCCTCGTCGGCGGAGGCGAGGTGGCTCATCAATATATCGACCTTCAACCCGGAGATCGCGGGATCGCCAATGTCCGACATGGCAAGGCCGAGCCGGTTGATTCCGGTATCCACCATCAGGTGGCAGAGAGTTCCCTCGGCCCCTCCACCGGCCTCATGCCAGATCTTCGCCTGCGCGATCGTGTTAATGACTGGAACGACGCCGGTAGCAATGGCGAATGCGGCCTGTTCCGCGCTGGCAGGTCCGTGCAGAACAGCGATTTGTGACGCATCGACATGATCGAGCAAGGCGCACACCTCGCTGAAATGTGCGACCAGGAAAGTGCGGGCGCCTGCCTTCACCAAGGGCGGCATCACCGCATCGATACTCAGGCCATAACCCTCCGCCTTGACGGCCGCACCGGTCTGCGCACCGCCGCCCAGCCTGTTCAGGGCCCGCCAGTTCGCGCTTAGCGCCGCGCCGTCGACCTGCATCAGCAGCGTCGGCGGCGGAAGGTCAGGCGACATCGTCAGAAAATTCGGTCGGCGGCCCTCCCTTCAGACCCCACAGCGCCACCAGCAGACCAAATGCAACCACAACCCAGGTGTACCAGAGGCCCGCGTAGGCATTCCCAGTCGTCGCCACGATATATCCGGCGATCAGCGGCAGAAATCCGCCGAGATAGCCTGCGCCGATATGATAGGGGATCGACATCGAGGAATAGCGGATTTTTGGCGGAAACATCTCGGTAAGCAGGGCCGCAGTCGAGCCGTAGGTCAGCCCGGACAGGACGGCCAGGACCAGAAGCAGGCCAATGATGCCAAGAATGTTCACCAAGGGCGGGATCTGGGTGGAGAAGTCGTAGCCAGCGCCCTCCAGCCAGGACTGCACCGATTGCTTGCGCGATGCCGCATCGTCCCAGTCGACAATGGCGCCTTCCTGAAGATCGTGCACCTCGTTGCCAATGCGCAGTTCCAGCGCGTCGGTACCGGCAACTGTATCGAGTGGGTTCTGTTCCACATCATAGGGCACGCCGAATGCGGTCAGATCCGAAAGGAGCTTCCCGCAATTGCTGGCCTGCACTTCCGCGAAGGCATCAAATTCGCAGCCCTGGCCGGCAACCACGACCGGGGCGTCATCGGCGGTTGCCTTCAGGCCCGGATTGGCCAGTGCGCCGATTCCCCAGAAGACCGGGAACAGCAGCAGCAGCGAAAGGACGGCACCAATGATGATCGGAAGCTTGCGCCCGACCTTGTCCGACCATTTTCCAACAAGGACGTAGAAAACAAAGGAGATGGTGCCAACGGCCAGCATAATCCATTCGACGGTCAGTTCGTCTACGCGCATCGGTCCGCGCAGGAATGACAGGCCGGAGAAAAAGGCCGTGTACCAGATCGTCGTCAGGATGCCCGTCACGCCGAACAGCGCCACGAAAATGCGACGCTTGTTGCCGGGATAGGTGAAGCTTTCAATGAAGGGGTTGCCGCTGATCTCGCCTGCTGCCTTCATGGCGCGGAAGACAGGGCTCTCGTTGAGTTTAAGGCGCATCCACAAGGAAATGCCCAGCAGTGCCAGCGACAGCAGGAAGGGAACGCGCCAGCCCCATGCCGCGAATTCATCGGCCGGAATAAGAGCGCGACAGGCAATGACCACGAGGATCGAGAGAACAAATCCACCAACGACGCTCGCCTGAATGAAGCTGGTATAGAAGCCTCGCTTTTCAGGCGGCGCATGCTCGGCGACATAGATCGCAGCTCCGCCATATTCGCCGCCCAGCGCGAGGCCCTGAAGGATTCGCAGCAAAATCACGATGACCGGCGCGACCAGACCGATCGTCGCCGCGCTTGGCACCAGGCCTACGCCGGCGGTTGCGATCCCCATCAGTGTCACGGTGACGAGAAACGTATATTTGCGGCCCAGCTTGTCACCCAGATAGCCGAACAGAATCGCACCAAGTGGACGAAACCCGAAGCCAATCGCAAACCCGGCCCACACCAGCAGCAATTGCAGGGTCGCGTTGTCGCCGGGAAAAAAGGCCGCCCCGATCAGCGAGGCCAGCGTGCCGTAAATGAAGAAATCGTACCACTCGAATACCGTGCCAGCGGAACTGGCGGCAATCACCAGGCGGATTTCCTTCGGCGTTGGTTCATGGATTGGTGCATTCGCGGCTTCTGCCATTCCCGTCCCTCTCAGCGTCAAACCATGGGGGCTTAGCTTGCTGCAGGGCCGCTGGAAAGGGCGAGGATTGCCGCTTTCCATGGGTTAAGAATGGCACCATGCCGCGCCTTGTGGCCGCGGGCTGGATCAAGCAGGTACAGACTTGGCCAAATGGCCGGGGGGTCGTGCAGGTGCGATTCAGCCGTCAACCACGCAGCAATCGCATCATGTGCATCGCGCAAATCGGCAAGGTTACGCCCGCTCGCCTCGCGCGCGAAAATGCAGGCCGCAGCCTGCCCCACCGCGCATGCACGCACACGCAGTCCGAGACGCGAAATCCGCCCATCTGCGCCAATGCACAGATCCACCACCAGCACGCTGCCGCAGGTGGGCGAGCGTACTTCGCCGTGCAGCGCAAGCGTTTCAATCGGCGGATAGTCGGCCAGTTCCACGGCAAGACCGAGCAGTTCGGGCGTATAGAGCTTTTCTGCGCTCATCCCTCGTACTCGCTCTGCAGGTGTCTGCGCCGCTCCTCGATCAGCTGGACAAGATCGCGCGAGGCCGCATCGACGAACTGATAGGTTCGCGCCTCTGCAATCCAGACCGGGCGCCCCGTCGCGCCCCAGATGTTGTCATAGCCAAGCACCAGGACGGAAAAGCCGATCACTACGACGATCAACCCCTTGACCATGCCAAAGCCGAAACCCAGCACGCGGTCGAGGGGCCCGAGGATGGACTTGCGCGAGCCGCGCCCTGCCCGCGATGCGATCAGCTTCATCGCCGCATAGGGGATCAGCAGCAGGAGCGCGAAGGCCAGCAGGGCCGCGCCAGTTGGGGTGCCTATAAATTCATAGATGACCGCGGTCAGATCGACATGGAGGTAGCGGATGGCCAGAATCGCCAACAGCCACGCCATGAGCGACAGGATTTCCTGCACGAAACCGCGCATGAAACCCCCGATCGCGGCCACGCCCACGACCACCAGAACGATGATGTCAAAACCCGTCACTGCCAGTCAGATTATTCCGCAGAAATCACCCGGTCAACGAGCGTGACGATGGAAGCGATGTCCTCATACCGCATTTCTGCGACATCCTGGCCCGCGCCGTTCGGTCCGCAGGCCCCGGAAAAGCCCAGCTTGGCGGCCTCGCGCAGTCGCAAGGCGGCGTGGGCGACGGGCCTGACCTCACCCGACAACGCCACCTCGCCGAACCACACCTTGCCGAGCGGGAGGGGCTTGTCGGCAAGGGCCGAGACAAGCGCAGCGGCCACGGCAAGGTCGGCGGCCGGGTCTGCGAGCCGATAGCCGCCGGCCACGTTCAGATAGACCTCGGCAGAGGAGAAATTCAGCCCGCAGCGCGATTCCAGCACCGCCAGCAGCATGGCCAGCCTGCCTCCGTCCCACCCGACGACGGCGCGGCGCGGGGTTGCGCCCGATTGCAACCGCACAATCAGAGCCTGCACCTCGACCAGCACGGGCCGTGTTCCCTCGATCGCGGGAAACACCGCGCTGCCTGCCACCGGCGCATCGCGCAAGGGCAGGAACAGGCTGGAAGGGTTGGAAATTTCGGCGAGTCCGGCCCCTTCCATGGCGAAGACGCCGATCTCGTCGACCGCTCCGAAGCGGTTCTTGAGTGCGCGCAGGATTCGATATTGGTGGCTGCGTTCCCCTTCGAAGCTGAGCACGACATCGACCATGTGTTCGAGCACGCGCGGCCCGGCGATCGATCCGTCCTTGGTGACATGGCCGACCATGACCAGCGCCACGCCGTTCTCCTTGGCATAGCGAATCAGCTCGAAAGCGGAGGCGCGCACCTGGCTGACCGTGCCCGGCGCGCCCTCGATCGCGTCGGAATGCATGGTCTGGATCGAATCGACCACCAGCAGAGCGGGCGGCGGCCCCTTGAGCAAAGTCGTGAGGATATCGCGCACCGATGTGGCGGCGGCGAGGCGGATCGGCGCGCCCGACACGCCCAGACGCGCAGCACGCATGCGGACCTGAGCGGTCGCCTCCTCTCCGCTGACATAGAGCGATTCTCCACCCTGCCCGGCAATCGCTGCGGCGGCCTGCAGCAGCAGCGTGGACTTGCCGATACCCGGCTCCCCACCCAGCAGGATTGCGGAACCGGGGACCAGCCCCCCGCCCAACGCGCGATCGAATTCGGATATGCCGGTGCCCTGGCGCTCAACGGGCGCCTCGGCCACGTCGAGCGATTCGAAGGTGATCTCCCGCCCGCCGACCGACAGATGATGCCGGGCGGAGAAGGTCGTTTCCGCCGCCTCCTCGACCAGCGTGTTCCACTCCCCGCAATCGCCGCACTGGCCCTGCCAGCGATGCGAGACGGCGCCACATTCCTGGCAGACATATTTTCGCTTCGGCTTGGCCATGCAGCCTGCCTAGCCAGAACATAAACGGAACGCAATTGCCTTGGCGCGCTTATCCGGCCAAAGACGGCGGCATGCACCAGAAGGAACTACGCATTGCCTTGGTCTGCTATGGCGGGATCAGCCTCGCCGTCTACATGCATGGTGTCACCAAGGAATTGTGGAAACTGGCGCGGGCGAGCCGTGCCCACCATGCCGGCGGTACGGATGAACCGGCAAGCGTCGGCGTGGAGCGTGTCTACCAGGATTTGCTGAGGCAGGTGAGCGAGCGTGGCCAGACGCAGCTGCGCGTCCTGCCCGACATCTTCACCGGGGCCTCTGCAGGCGGGATCAACGCGGTGTTCCTTGCCCAGGCAATGCATTCTGGTTGTTCGTATGAGCCGCTGACCGAATTGTGGCTGCAAAAGGCGGATGTGTCCGAACTGCTGGACCCGGAGGCGAAGAGCTGGACCGGGTTCGCCAAAGGATGGGCCGCGCCGCTGGTGCGAACGCTATTGTCCCGGCCCGGCAATGCGGTGACCGAAAGCGTCGCGCCTGAAACCCGCACGGAGGTCCGCCGAAAACTTTCGCAATTCGTGCGTGCGCGGTGGTTTGCGCCGCCCTTCTCCGGCATCGGATTTTCGCGCATGTTGCGCGACGGTTTCGCGGCGATGACAGAGGGCGGTTGTGGGTCGCCCCTGCTGCCGCCCGGCCATCCGCTCGATCTGTTTGTGACGGCGACTGACTTTCACGGTCATTACCAATTGCTGCATCTCAACAGCCCGCAGGTTGTGCAGGAGAGCGAGCATCGGCTGCCTATTGGTGTGCGATCGCGCGTCCCGGCCGAAGGAGGCAAGGACCTCGCAACCCCGCTTGGCCTGACCCTGGCGGCACGGGCCACGGCAAGCTTTCCCGGCGCCTTTCCGCCCGTCATGATTGCCGAGCTCGACGAACTTGCGGCAGAGCGGGGAGAACGATGGCACGGGCGCGAGGAATTCCTGCAGCGTATCCTGCCCGATCACTTCAAGCAGGGGGATCTGGACACAGTGGCGTTGATCGACGGGTCGGTGCTGGTGAACAAGCCCTTCGCCGAGGCGATGGAATCGCTCACCGGTCGTCCTGCCCAGCGCGAGGTTGACCGGCGGTTCGTCTATATCGATCCGCACCCGGATCGCGCGACTCTCCGGCCGGAGGATATCAAACGGTCCGCCGGGTTCTTCTCGGTTATTTTCGGCTCGATCTCCTCGATCCCGCGCGAACAGCCGATCCGCGACAATCTGGAGGCGATCGAACAGCAATCGCGCGAGGCAATGCGCACGCAGCGCATAGCCGCAGGCCTTCGGCCCGAGGTCGAACGAACTGTCGAAAAGCTGTTCGGCATGACCTTCTTCCTCGACAACCCTACGCCCGCGCGCCTGTCCAGATGGCGCGCCAAGGCGCAACAGGCCGCCGCCGAGAGTGCCGGCTATGCCTTTCACGGCTATGCCCAGGCGAAGTTCGACGGCATTGTCGAGCGTCTCGCCCAGCTCATCCATCGCGCCTCCCCGGGCAGGACATTCCTCAACCCGGTCGGCGTAGCCACGCGGCTGCATGGCGAACTGGCGGCGCGCGGACTGGACCAGCTGATCACTGCCAAAGGCGGCGCGACGCCCGGTGCCATCGCCTTCTTCCGGCAGCATGACCTGGCCTTTCGGGTGCGGCGCCTGCGCCTGCTGGCACGCAGGTTGACCCGCGAATGGGAGGACGATCCGGAGATCACGTCCGAGGCGCGAGAGGCCGCACATGATGCGATCTACAATGCGCTGGCCCTGTTATTCGAGCGTGAAGGCGTGATGGCGCTGGGAGATGACTTCCCTAAGATTGCCGAGCGCGCCGTGGCGGAGCCATGGACAGTACTGCAGACGATCGGCGAACGTCGCGGGCTTGCCGCGCTGGACGATGACGTCGACAGGCTGCTCTCCGACGCGCTTATGGCCATGCCAGACAGGCTGCGGCGGCGCATGCTGCTGGCATATCTGGGTTTCCCCTTTTACGACGTCGTTACTCTGCCGTTGCTGCGGAACGAGGGCCTGACCGAGTTCGACCCGATCAAGGTCGACCGCATTTCGCCCGAAGACGCGACCTCTATCCGCGAGGGCGGCGCGCTTGCCACATTGCGTGGTATCGAGTTCTATCATTTCGGGGCGTTTTTCAGCCGGGCCTATCGGGAAAACGACTATTTGTGGGGGCGCCTGCACGGGGCCGAACGGATGATAGACCTCGTCTGCTCTGCGGTGGAGCACGCGCCCGACGAAAACGCCTGTCGGGCGATCAAGCGCGACGCCTTCCTGGCGATACTCGACGAGGAAGAAGACCGGCTACGCGCCGATCCCGAGCTGGTCACGAGGCTGCGAGAAGAGGTAAAGGCGCGGCTCGGTTAACCGGCCCGCGCTAACTTCCTAGCGCGCCCTTGATCCGATCGAAGAAACCGCGGCTTTCCGGGCATTCGTCGCCCGTCTCGGTCTCGCGGAATTCGCGCAACAATTCCTTCTGTCTGGCAGACAGCTTTGTGGGCGTTTCCACGCTGATTTCTACAACCAGGTCGCCCCGCCCGCGCCCCTGGAGCACGGGCATGCCTGCACCGCGCTTGCGAAGATGCTTGCCCGACTGGATGCCCGCAGGAATGTCAATCTCGTGGTCGCGTCCGTCAATGCCGGGGATCGAGATTGTCTCGCCCAATGCGGCACTGGTGAAACTCACCGGCACGCGCGCGAAGAGTGAGGTGCCTTCGCGTTCGAAGATCGGGTGCTTGGCAATGTGCAGGAAGATGTAAAGATCGCCCGACGGAGAACCGCCCGGCCCTGCCTCGCCCTTGCCGGAAAGGCGAATGCGGGTGCCATTGTCGACACCGGGAGGAATTTCCACGTCATAGCTGCGCATGGCATCGACCCGGCCTTCGCCGCGACAATCATTGCACGCCTGTTCGAGAACCTCACCGCGCCCGCCGCACTGGGGGCACGGACGCTCGATCACGAACAGGCCCTGCTGCGCGCGCACCTTGCCATGGCCCCGGCAATAGTCGCAGCCACGCGCGGCGGTTCCCGGAGCGGCGCCTGAACCGGCGCAGGTTTCGCAAGACGTGGCGACCTCAACCTCGATCTGGGTGGCCTTGCCATTGAACGCATCCTCGAGCGATATCTCCATGTCGTAACGCAGGTCCGCGCCACGCCGCGGCCTGCTGCGTCCGCCGCCACCGCCAAAGGCGCTGCCGAAAATGGTCTCGAATATATCGCCAATATCGGCGAAGTCGCCCTGCCCGGCACCCCCTGACATGCCCTGCTGGAAAGCCTCATGGCCATAGCGATCATAGGCGGCGCGCTTTTGCGGGTCCTTCAGGCAGTCATAGGCGACACTGATCGCCTTGAACCGCGCCTCGCTGTCCTTGCAGCCCGGATTCTTGTCCGGATGGTGTTTCATCGCCAGCTTGCGATAGGCGGACTTGATAGTCCCACCATCGGCATCTCGCTCGACCCCGAGCAGTTCGTAAAAATCGACTTCGGTTGCCGACATCGGCAGACCCCCTAACCGGCCGACCGCCACCGGGCGCGGTGCCCGGCAGCGGCTGGTCCGTCATGCATTGAGATTAACCCTTGTTCTCTTCGTCGACTTCAGAGAACTCGGCATCGACAACGTCTTCATCCGCATCGGCAGCATTGTCAGCGGCCTCCTCGGCAGGCGCAGCTTCGCCCTGGCTCTTCTCGTAGATCTGCTGACCCATCTTCATGGCCGCATCGGTGAGTGCCTGTGACTTCACATTGATCATGTCGACATCGTCACCCTCGAGCGCGGTCCGTGCCTCGGCAATGGCGGTCTCGACCGCCGCCTTGGTTTCGGCGTCGACCTTGTCGCCATTGTCTTCCAACTGCTTCTCGGTTGCATGGACGAGGCTGTCGGTCTGGTTGCGGGCCTCGGCTCCGGCACGGCGCTTCTTGTCTTCTTCGGCGAACTTCTCGGCGTCCTGGACCATCTGTTCGATGTCATTGTCGCTGAGTCCACCGGAGGCCTGGATGCGGATCTGCTGTTCCTTGCCAGTACCCTTGTCCTTGGCCGAGACGTTGACGATGCCGTTTGCGTCGATGTCGAAAGTGACCTCGATCTGCGGCACGCCGCGTGGGGCCGAAGGGATGCCGACCAGGTCGAACTGGCCAAGCAGCTTGTTGTCTGCGGCCATTTCGCGTTCACCCTGGAACACGCGGATCGTCACCGCCTGCTGATTGTCCTCGGCGGTCGAGTAGACCTGCGACTTCTTGGTCGGGATCGTGGTATTGCGGTCGATCATGCGGGTGAACACGCCGCCCAGCGTCTCGATGCCCAGCGAAAGCGGAGTCACGTCGAGCAGCAGAACGTCCTTGACGTCGCCCTGCAGCACGCCCGCCTGGATCGCCGCGCCCATGGCCACGACTTCGTCCGGGTTCACGCCCGTATGCGGTTCCTTGCCGAAGAATTCCTTCACCGCTTCGCGCACCTTGGGCATCCGGGTCATGCCGCCGACGAGAACGACCTCGTCGATTTCCTTGGCAGTGACGCCCGCATCCTCAAGCGCCTTCTTCATCGGCTCCTTGGTGCGCTCGATCAGCTTGGCGACCATCTTTTCGAGGTCGGCGCGGGTGATCGTCTCGACCAGGTGCAGCGGCGTGGTGCTGCCGCCTTCCATGCGCGCGGTGATGAAGGGCAGGTTGACCTCGGTGGTCTGCGCGCTCGATAGCTCGATTTTGGCCTTCTCGGCAGCTTCCTTCAGGCGCTGAAGAGCGAGCTTGTCGGTCTTCAGATCCATGTTTTCCTTCTTCTTGAACTGGTCTGCGAGATACTCGACCACCGCGCTGTCGAAGTCCTCACCGCCGAGGAAAGTATCGCCATTGGTCGACTTCACCTCGAACACGCCGTCGCCGATCTCGAGGATCGAGACGTCGAACGTGCCGCCGCCAAGGTCGTAGACGGCGATGGTCTTGCCATCGTCCTTCTCCAGACCATAGGCGAGCGCAGCTGCTGTCGGCTCGTTGATGATGCGCAGCACCTCAAGGCCCGCGATCTGGCCGGCATCCTTGGTCGCCTGACGCTGGGCGTCGTTGAAGTAGGCGGGTACCGTGATGACGGCCTGCGAAACGGTCTCACCGAGGTAGCTCTCGGCGGTTTCCTTCATCTTCTGGAGAATGAAGGCCGAGATCTGGCTGGGGGAATATTCCTCACCGCCCGCCTGCACCCAGGCGTCGCCATTCTTGCCCTTGACGATATGATAGGGGACGAGTTCGGTGTCCTTCTTCGTCACCGGATCATCGAACCGGCGACCGATAAGGCGCTTGACCGCGAAAATCGTGTTGTCACCATTGGTGACCGCCTGGCGCTTGGCCGGCTGTCCGATAAGCCGCTCACCATCCTTGGTGAAGGCGACGATGGAAGGCGTGGTACGCGCGCCTTCTGAATTCTCAATAACCTTGGGCTTGCCGCCGTCCATAACTGCGACGCAGCTGTTCGTGGTCCCAAGGTCGATACCGATAACTTTGCTCATCAGTTTCCCATCCTGTGCTTCAACGCTGCACACTCGGCCCCCCACATTCGAGGCAAGACCACTTGGCAGCTCGTAAAGACGTAGTCGTAAGTGCGTGTTGCCACGGCGATATAGGAGCCCATGCCAGCCGAACAAGGGAGACAATCAGTTTGCCGACAGCTGACTTTGCAAGTCGGGGGCGGCGCGCCTATTGAAGGGTGCGAAGACGTGGAATGAACAATGGCACGGAGCCGTGGGATGCGAATGAGAAATTGGCGATCGGGTATGGCGGGGCTGCTGGCGATCACGCTGGCGGCCTGCGGGACCGAAGCAGACGTGCCAGCCGAACCTGTCGAGACGACCGAAGCGCTCTCCGCCAATCCCGAAATGCCGGACGGGATGCGCGTGGCCGAGGGGGCCTGGCTCAACCTGCCCGCAGTGCCCGGAAATCCGGCTGCGCTTTATTTCAGCATCGTCAATGGCAGCAATAGCGATGCCGCGATCGTGGCCGTCGATGTTACCGGCGCGGGCAGCGCAATGCTCCACCGCACTGAGACCATGGACGGCATGGCGAGCATGGCCGACATGGATGAGCTGATCGTCCCTGCCGGCAAGACGGTGTCGCTGCGGCCCGGCGAAATGCATGTCATGGCGATGGATCTAGATCCCGCGCTCGCGGAAGGCGGCGAAACCGAAGCGACAGTGATTTTCAAGAGCGGTGACAAGGCCAGCTTCCCCGTCCTCATTCGCGGCCCGGGTGATCGGGGCTGATCGCGCCCGCCACATCTTGCCCCATAGGGGGTGAGCGCAGCCTTACGTCTGGCGAGGTTGAGCTTGCGCGCAGTGTCTTTGGGCGTGCGATCGACTATGCGAAGGTCACGATAAGGCGGCGAAAGTGGTTTCCGCTCCAGCCCCGGCGGGTCACGATGGCGCCGCGCGGGCACCTGCATTTCCACCCACTGGGGGACGCCTATTGTGAGGATTTCGGCAGTGCTGCCCTAACGCGGCAGGGGCTTTTCATTCATGAAATGACGCATGTCTGGCAGACTCAGGCGCGCGGGGACTGGTATCTCGTCCTGAACCGCCATCCGTGGTGCACATACGATTACAGCCTGAAACCCGGCTGGCCGCTGACCCGCTACGGGATCGAGCAGCAGGCCGAGATCGTGCGCCACGCCTTCCTGCTCAGGAACGGCATGAAGCTGGCGGGGATTTCGGACCCCGCCGCCTATGACGTGCTGGTGAATTTTCCCGGCGCGGCCTGATCTAATCCGGCTTTTTCGCCACACCGACCAGCGCCGGGCGCAGCAGCCGATCCCCGATCATGTAGCCGGCCTGCATTTCCTGCACGATGGTGCCTGGCTCGGCCTCGGCATTGGGCATTTCGATCATTGCCTGATGGCGGTTGGGGTCGAGCGGCTGGCCCATGGCCTCGATACGGGCGATACCATGCTGGGTGAAGACCTTGTCCAGTTCGCGCTGGGTGGCTTCGATACCGGCGACCAGACCTTTGAACTTGTCGTCCTCGCGCAATTCCGCTGGTACCGCATCGATGGCCCGCGTGAGGTTGTCGGCAACCGAGAGCACGTCGCGGGCAAAGCCGGTCGCGGCATAGGTGCGCGCATCGGCAGCATCCTTTTCCATGCGGCGGCGCACGTTCTGCGTGTCGGCCTTGGCGTAGAGGACCTGCTGCTTGGTCTCCTCCAGTTCCTCGCGCAGGGCGGCAAGCTCGGCCTCGGCGGTATTCTCCGCCCCGTCATTCCCAGACGCGCCATCCTCGCCATCGTTATCGAGAAACTCTTCTGGCACGCCGTCCAGCTCCTTGGAAGCCGCGTCGTCCTGCGGCCTGTCATTCTCGTTCATTTCAATTCCTGCTCAACCAATTCTCTTGCCCAGTGACCGGGCGGTGAAATCCACCATGGGCACCACCCTTGCATAATTCAACCGCGTCGGACCGATCACACCCAGAACGCCGACCACCCTGCCCTCGCGGTCGCGATAGGGCGCAGCGATCACCGACGAGCCGGTGAGCGCGAACAGGCGGTTCTCCGCACCGATGAAGATGCGCGCGGCATCCGCCCGGCGCGCCGAATCAAGCAGATCGGCAATGTCGCGCTTGCTTTCAAGGTCATCGATGAGCGAGCGGACGCGTTCGATATCGCCAAGCGCGGCCTCGTCCAGAAGCTTCGCCTGCCCGCGCACGATCAGCACCGGGCGGCGCGCGGCATCTTCACTCCAAACCGCAATTCCCCGCTCGACCAGCTCGCGTCCGGCCTCGTCCAGAGCCGAGCGGCCCGAGGCGATCTCGGCCGAAATTCGCTTCTCAGCCTCGGCCAGCGTGCGCCCGGCAAGGTGGTGAGTGATGTAATTGCTCGCCATTTCCAGCGCCGCGGGCGAGGTGCCCTGCGGCAGTCCGATCACGCGATTTTCTACCTGCCCGTCCTGCCCGACCAGCACAACCAGTGCGCGGGCGCTGTCGAGCTGCACAATACTGACCTGCGCCAGACGCGGATCCCGGTGCGGCACCATGACCATTCCCGCTGCGCCCGACAGGTCGGAGAGAATCGCGCTGGTGGTCTCCAGTGCCTGCTCGATCGGGCCGGGGGTCCCAAGCTGGCGTTCGATGGCGCGCTGTTCTTCGGCGCTCGGCTCGGCAACCTGCATGATCCCATCCACGAACATGCGCAGGCCGCGCTCGGTCGGTAAGCGTCCGGCACTGGTATGCGGAGCGGCCAGCATGCCCAGCCCCTCCAGTTCGCTCAGCACCGAACGAATCGAGGCAGGAGAGAGGTTTACTCCGCCCTCCCCGCTCAGCGTCTTGGAGCCGACCGGCTGACCGCTGGACAAATATTCCTCCACCACGAGACGAAAAATCTCGCGAGCGCGCGCGGACAGGTCTGAAATCGGCTCTGCTGTCATGACAGGCATCAATCTAGGCGCTAGGGGCGCGCATCGCAAAGGAGATCATTATGCGTCCATCGGGCCGTGCTGCAGACGAAATGCGCGCCATCACCATCGAGACCGGCTTTACCAAACATGCCGAGGGCTCGTGCCTCGTCAGTTTCGGCGATACCCGCGTGTTATGCACCGCCAGCGTGGAAGAACGCATTCCGCCGTGGCTGCGGGGCAAGGGCGAAGGCTGGGTTACGGGCGAGTATTCGATGCTGCCCCGCGCCACGCATACGCGCGGTTCGCGTGAAGCTGCGCGCGGCAAGCAGAGCGGACGGACGCAGGAAATCCAGCGGCTGATCGGGCGCAGCCTTCGTGCCGTCACCGACATGAAGAAGCTGGGCGAACGGCAGATCACGCTCGATTGCGACGTCATCCAGGCCGATGGCGGCACGCGTACCGCCTCAATCTCGGGCGCATGGGTGGCGCTGCGGCTTGCAGTCGACAAGCTGATGGCGGCCGGCGCGATCAAGGACGATCCGCTGACTGCCAAGATCGCCGCGATTTCTTGCGGTATTTATCAGGGCACGCCGGTGCTCGACCTCGATTATGTCGAGGATTCAGGTGCCGATGCCGATGCCAATTTCGTGCTGATCGAAGGCGGACAGATCGCCGAGGTGCAGGCCACTGCAGAGGGCGCGACGTATGACGAGGAAGGCCTGTTGCGGCTGCTTCGCCTTGCGCGGATCGGCTGCGACAAGGTCTTCGTGGCGCAGGACGAAGCGGTGAAATGACGCGCAAACTGGGCTCGGGAAAGCTGGTCATCGCCACGCATAATGCGGGCAAACTGAAAGAGATTTCGGCTTTGCTCGCGCCTTATGGGGTGGAGTGCATCTCTGCCGGATCGCTCGGCCTTCCCGAGCCCGCCGAAACGGGCACCACCTTTGTTGAGAACGCGCTGATAAAGGCGCGTGCTGCGGCAGAGGCTTCGGGCCTGCCGTCGCTCGCCGACGATAGCGGTCTCTCGGTGGGCGCGCTGGGTGGCAGGCCTGGCGTCTACACCGCCGACTGGGCCGAACGGCAATGGTTCGAGGGAGAACCCAATGAAGTACCGGGGGGCCGGGACTGGTACATGGCCATGGGAAAGGTCGAGGGGCTGTTGCAGGCTCTCGGCCCGGATTCGCCGCGCGAGGCGTGGTTCTCTTGCGTGTTGGCACTGGCATGGCCCGATGGAGAGCAAGCGGTCTATGAAGGCCGCGCCGACGGCACGCTCACCTGGCCGCCGCGCGGCACGATGGGGTTCGGATACGATCCGGTTTTCGTGCCTACAGGCTATGCGCGCACCTTTGCCGAGCTCGACCCGGAGGAAAAGCACCGCATCAGCCACCGTGCCGATGCGTTTGCCAAGTTCAGGGTCGATCAGTTCGGGGGTTAAAGCCCCCTTTCAATGCACCTTCTGGCCGTAGAAATTGCCCGCCGGCCAGTATCGGCAGACGAGGAAATCGTCATTGCGGCCCCGGGCGATGGCACAGCCCACCTCCTCGGTTCCGCGCCAGATCACCTGCGTATAATGGCCGACATCGCGCCATTGCCCGGTTGTCGAGACATTGGGGAAGGCGCCGTTCCTGAAATGGCGCTTTTCCGCGGCGAAGGCCCCGACCATGAACTCGGCGCTGTAATCGCCTGCGCTGCCCATCCACAGATTTTCGCCTGCATGGGCCCGCTGGTCGCGGCTGGCATGGATCATGCGCCCCTGCCCGGCGAGATATTGCGCCCATTGCTGGGCTTCGCGCGCGAGTTTCGGGCTCCACTTCAGCGGCGGGACGTTCTTCTGGCTACGTTCGCGGTTATGCGCGTCGAGCAGGCGCTGGGCAAACGGATTGACCCGCTCGGCGCTGGCCGCCCTGGGCAGGCTGGCGGCGGTAATGGCAAGCAGGGCAAAGCCTGCGGCGATGGCAGTATGCGTGACCCGTCCCATGTCCTGCGACCTTGACTTGCGCCGCTTAACAAAGGCTGAAAGATCGGCACCATGGCCCGCGCGCTCTACATCCACTGGCCCTTCTGCCTCGCCAAGTGCCCCTATTGCGACTTCAACTCGCATGTGCGGGAAAACGTGGACGTGGCGCGCTGGCAGGCCGCGTTGCTGGCCGATATGCGTACCGAAGCCGAACTGGCAGGCGGAGAGCCTCTCACATCGATCTTCTTCGGCGGGGGCACGCCTTCGCTGATGCCGCCTGCGCTTGTGGCGACATTGATCGAGGAAGCACAGAAATTGTGGGGCCTTGCGCCCGGGATAGAGATTACGCTGGAGGCCAACCCCTCCAGCGTGGAGGCAGATAATTTCGCCGCCCTCGGCGCTGCCGGGGTCAACCGGGTGTCGCTCGGCATGCAGTCATTGGATGACGAAGCCTTGCGCTTTCTTGGCCGTCTTCACGATGCCCGAGAGGGGTTGAACGCGCTCGAAGCGGCACAGAAGGCGTTCGAGCGGGTCAGTTTCGACCTGATCTATGCCCGCCCCGGGCAAAGTCCTGCAAACTGGCGCGAAGAGCTTTCACGTGCGCTGGATTTCGGCACCGAGCATCTCTCGCTCTACCAGCTGACGATCGAGCCGGGTACCCGCTTTGCGACACTGGTCCGGCAGGGCAAATTCGCGCCACTCGATGACGACGAGGCGGCAGAACTGTTCGTAATCACGCAGGACATGACCCGCGCTGCGGGCCTTCCGGCTTACGAGATCAGCAATCACGCGAGGCCGGGGGCCGAAAGCCGCCACAATCTGACCTATTGGCGATATCAGGACTATGTCGGGATCGGGCCGGGTGCGCATGGCCGCAGGCATGGCGTCGCGACCACGCGCCACAAAAAGCCCGAAAACTGGCTGACGGCGATCGATGCGCGCGGTTCTGGCTGTCAGGAGGAACGGCGCTTGTCGCCCAGCGAAATGGCGGCCGAGGCGCTGCTGATGGGTTTGCGTCTGGCCGAGGGCGTCGATCTGGCGGCACTGGCAATGCGAACTGGATTCGCTGCAAATGCGTTGATTGACAATGTCCAAGCAGCACAACTCGAAACGCTTGGCCTGGTCTGGCGCAGGGGCGAGCGCATTGGCGCGACGCCCGCCGGGATGCCGCTGCTCGATGCGTTGTTGGCGCGGTTGGTGCCCGATGCGCTGGTTTCGGCATGAGTGGCTCCGACTTGCTTGAACAATGGGGCGAGCATCTGGCGCTCGCCCGGCGACGCTCCCCGCATACGGTGCGCGCCTATCTGGGTTGTGCCAGCCGTCTGATTGCGGCGACCGGGGCCGATGAATGGGCGAGCCTTGCCGCACTCGACGCCAACAATCTGCGCGCTCATCTTGCCCGGCGCCGCGCCGAGGGGATCGGCAATGTTTCCGCCGCGCGCGAGCTATCCGCGATCCGCAAATTTCTCGAATATGCCCGCGAACAGTCGGGGCAAAGCGACAAGTCTGGACCACGCCTGAGAGGGCCGCGCATCAAGAAGGGCTTGCCCCGCCCCGTTACCCCCGACGATGCGGCGAACCTCGTCGATCTGGTGGAGGAGGCGGCCGCTGAGCCGTGGATCGGCGCGCGCGACCGGGCGGTGCTGCTGCTGCTCTATGGTGCGGGCCTGCGGATCGCCGAAGCGCTTTCCCTGACCGGCTCTGCATTGCCACTCGGCGAAGTGCTCACCGTCACCGGCAAGGGCGGGAAGGAGCGCGTAGTGCCGCTATTGCCCGTGGTGCGCGAGGCTGTGGCCGTCTACGCGAAGGCCTGTCCGTGGCCCCTGGCACCGAAGGAGCCGCTGTTTCGCGGTGCCAAGGGCGGCGCGCTGTCGGCGGGCATGGTGCGCCGGGCCACGGCGGCAGCGCGCAAGGCGCTGGGCCTGCCCGATACTGCCACGCCGCATGCTTTGCGCCATTCCTTCGCCACACATTTGCTGGGCGCGGGCACGGATTTGCGCAGCCTGCAGGAATTGCTCGGCCATGCGAGCTTGGGCTCGACGCAGATCTATACCAAGGTGGATGCCGCGACCATTCTCGACGCCTATCGAGCCGCCCATCCCAGGGAGCGGAACTAATCCCTTTCGTCTCGCGGCGTCCATGTGGCTACGCGCCACGCATACCAGGCCAGCAACGCGACGATCATACCGCCAATGCCCCATCCGGCCCAGTTTTCATACTTCTCGAGCAGCGGGGCGAGCCGCCGCCCGCCCTCAACCAGTAATGCGTTCCAGATCGCCGCGCCGATCGTGGTGTAAAGCAGGAAGCGCCAAAGCGACATATGCGCAAGGCCTGCGGGCAGAGAGATGATGGTGCGCAGAAAAGGGCTGAAACGCAGCACCAGAACCACCCAGTGACCGTGCCTCTGGAAGAATCTCGCGGCTTTCTCTATTTCCTCAAAATCGATCGTGATCCAGCGGCCATGTTTCTCGATGATCGGCTCGATCCGCTGATAGCCCCATTTGTCGCCCACCCAGTACCAGGCGTAATTGCCCAGCGTGCAGCCCAGAGTTCCGGCGATCATCAGCGGCCAGAATTGCATGTCGCCACGCGCGACAAGCACGCCGCCGATCCCCATGATGACTTCGGACGGGATGGGCGGGAAGATGTTCTCCAGCGCCATCAGCAGGAAAATGCCGAAATAGCCGCCTGCCGCGATCGCGCTGATGATGAATGCGGTCATGGGAAATCAATGCTCATAATGGACGATCGTTCGCAGTGGCGAAGCGAATGCGCGATCAATTGCCGCGCAGCATTGCCGCGTGGCGCCCTTCCAGCGCATCCCAGATCATCGCCCCGGTATCGGTGCCGTTGAAGCGATCGATGGCAACGATACCGGTGGGCGAGGTCACGTTGATCTCGGTCAGCCATTCGCCGCCGATCACGTCGATCCCGACGAAGACCAGCCCGCGCTTTTTCAGTTCGGGCCCCATGGCGGCGCAAATCTCCTCCTCGCGCGATGTGAGCGATGCCGCCTCGGCGCGCCCGCCCTGTGCGAGGTTGGAGCGGAATTCGCCCTCGCCCGGCAACCGGTTGATGGCCCCTGCGAATTCGCCATCGACCAGCACGATGCGCTTGTCACCTTGCGATACGCTGGGGAGGAACGGCTGGACCATGTGCGGCTCGGGCCAGACCTGATCGAACATCTCGATCAGGGCGGAAAGGTTGGTGCCATCCTCATCCAGCCGGAAGATCGCCTTGCCGCCATTGCCGTGCAGCGGCTTGATGACCACAGAGCCGTGTTCCTGCTGGAACGTGCGGATATCGTCCATGCGCCGTGCCACCAGCGTGGGCGGCATGAAGCGCGCGAAATCGAGCACGAACATTTTCTCGGGCGCATTGATGACTTCGCGCGGGTCGTTGCTGACCAGTGTCGTGCCCTTCAGCCGGTCGAGCAGCAACGCGGCGCTGACATAGCCCAGGTGGAAGGGCGGGTCCTGCCGCATCAATATCACGTCCACATCGCCGCCAAGGTCGATCTTGCGCTCTTCCCCGGCGGTGAAGTGATCGCCTTCCACCCGCTGCACGGTGACGGGCCGCGCCCATGCGGTCAGCTTGCCGTCCTGCCATGCAAGCGAAGAGACGTCGTAGTGAAACAGCGAATGCCCGCGCGCCTGTGCCGACAGCATCAGCGCGAAGGAGGAATCCCCGGCGATATTGATGCTTTCCATCGGGTCCATCTGCAATGCAACGCGTAGGCTCATGCTCATTCCTCAAGGCATCCAGGCATTGGCGATGTGGCGAGGGAGATGGCCGGGCGCAAGCAGGATCACGTCGATTGACAGGTCTTCGCCGGGTTTGGCGTAAAGATGCGCGACGCTCTCCGCCGCCGCAGCCACCCGGCGCAGGCGGTATAGATCAATCGCCAGATCGAGGTCTTCGGGCCGCTTGCGCCACTTGACCTCAAAGAAGGTCACCAGTCCATCGCGCCGCGCGATCAGATCGATCTCGCCAAGCCTGGTCTTCACACGGCGGGCCAGCACCTCCCAGCCCTGCGCCTCAAGCCAGCCGGCTGCCTCGTCCTCTGCATCGCGGCCGCGCTTTTCGGCAATCTGGCGCTTCACCGACCCGCGGCCCCGCCCTCGCCACGCAGTTCGAGCGCGCGGGCATAAAGCGCCTTGCGGTCGAGCCCGGTCACCTTGGCCACCTTGGCCGCCGCCTGCGAGGGTTTCTCGGTTTCGAGCAATTCGCGCAACATCGCCTCGCCTTGATCCGCATCGGGCGCTGCCTCTCCCGGCGGGCCGATCAACAGCACGATCTCGCCCTTGGGCGGATGCGCTTCGTAATAAGCGAGCAGTTCTTCGGCGCTGCCCTTACGGCATTCCTCGTGCATCTTGGTCAGTTCGCGCGTCACCGCGACTTCGCGTCCCGGCAGGACCTCGCAGATGGCCCTCAGACTTTTGGCAAGGCGCGGCGCGGTCTCGAAAAAGATCAGCGTGGCGCGGATGGGTGCCAGTTCGGCCAGCACGTCGGCGCGGGCTTTTTCCTTTGCAGGCAAGAAGCCTGCGAACAGGAAGCGGTCGCTAGGCAGGCCTGATAGCGCCAATGCCGTGACCGGCGCGCTGGCGCCGGGAATGACGGTAACGGGGATCTGGGCCGCCCGCGCCTCGCTCACCAGCCGGTAACCGGGATCGGAAACCAGCGGCATACCGGCATCGCTGACCAGCGCCACGGCCTCGCCCGCCATGCGCGTGACCAGCCTTTCACGCTCGGAATCGCCCGCATGGTCATCGTGGCGCAATAAAGGGCGCGATATGCCAAGCAGCATCAGCAGCTTCCCCGTCACCCGCGTGTCCTCGCACGCAACCACATCGCAGCGCGAAAGAATATCCTTGGCGCGCAAGGTGATATCGCCGAGATTGCCAATCGGGGTGGCCACGATATAGAGGCCGGGCGCCAGAGAATGGGTGTCGGTTTGGGAAGTTTCGGGTGCGCTCACGCCGTGCCTTGTGAACCAGTGAGGTCAGGAGCGGCAAGCTTGTTAGAGAATATTGGCATGTTCAGCAATTTGAAGCGCGGGATTTCCGTGGCACTAGCCAGTCTTGCGCTGGCGGCCTGCCAGGTAATACCCGGCGGTAGCGGCCCCGGCGGCACGGGCCCTGTGACGCAAGGTCCGAGCGAGACCGAATTGCCGCAGGACGAGGGGCGCCACCGCGTCGCACTGCTGGTGCCGCTGTCGGGCGCGAATGGCGAGGTTGGCCAGTCGATTGCCAATGCCACCACGATGGCCCTGCTCGACACCAGTGCCGAAAACCTTCGCATCACCACCTATGACACTGCTGCGGGTGCAGCAAATGCAGCCCGGCGCGCGGTTGCGGACGGCAATGCACTGATTCTCGGTCCCCTCCTGCGCGACAATGTGAGCGCCGTTTTGGCCCAGGCGCGCCCGGCGGGCATTCCGATGATCACCTTTTCCAACGATACCAGCATTGCCCAGCGCGATGTCTTCGTGATGGGCCATATCCCCGAACAGTCAATTTCACGCACGGTGCAATATGCGACGTCGAAAGGCGCCAGGCGTTTTGCCGCGCTGGTGCCAGAGGGCGAATATGGCCGACGTGTGCTCGGCGCGCTGCAGGAAGCTGCGGCTGCCGGCAGCGCACAGGTGGTTGCGATCGAGAGTTATGCGCGCGGCAACACCTCCATCGTCAGCGCGGCTGCGCGGCTGGAGGCGAAGGGCGGCTACGATACGGTGCTGATTGCTGACGGGGCCCGACTGGCGATGATGGCAGCGGGCGAACTGAAGGAGGCTGGCGCTGTCCTGCCTTCCATCATCGGTCCAGAATTGTGGGGCGGCGAGGATGCGCTAACCCGCAATGCGGCGATGCGCGGGGCGTGGTTCTCCAGCGTCTCGGATGGTCGCTACGATCAGTTCGTGACCAGTTATGAATCGCGCTTCGGTGGCAGTCCCTACCGCGTCGCCACGCTCGGCTATGATGCGGTGCTGCTGACCTTGCGGATCGCCCGCGACTGGCGGCCTGGCCGTGCCTTTCCGACCGACAAGCTCACCGATCGCGGCGGGTTCCTCGGCCTCGACGGCCCGTTCCGCTTCCGCAGCGACGGCATCGGCGAGCGTTCGATGGAGGTCCGGCAGGTCGGCAATGGCACCTTTACCGTCGTCGATGCCGCTCCACGGCAGTTCTAGCGCGCCAACCCGACCATCAACATTGACGAGACAGGCGGATAAGTCCCCCCGCACCGCTTGTGCGCGCGGATTCGCGCCGCCTATAGGATTGTCATGACAGACGGCCTGTTCGATGAAATGCCCGCTTCTGGCGGCTCCGACTACGATTCCTCCTCGATTGAGGTTCTCGAAGGGCTCGAACCCGTCCGCCGCCGCCCCGGCATGTATATTGGCGGCACGGATGAGCGGGCCCTGCACCACCTCGCCGCCGAGGTGCTCGACAATTCGATGGACGAGGCCGTGGCAGGCCATGCCAACCGCATCGAGATGGTGCTGGAAGAAGGCAACCGCCTGACCATCACCGACAATGGTCGCGGCATGCCGGTGGACGAACATCCCAAGTTTCCGGGCAAGTCGGCGCTCGAAGTGATCCTCACCACATTGCATTCGGGCGGGAAATTCTCCGGCAAGGCCTATGCCACCAGCGGCGGCCTGCATGGCGTGGGCGTTTCGGTGGTGAACGCCCTGTCCAGCCTGACCCGCGTCGAGGTCGCCCGCAACCGTGAAGTTTATGCGCAGGAATTCTCGCAAGGTCTGCCGCAAGCGCCGATCCGCAAGATCGCCGATACGTCCAATCGGCGGGGCACCAGCGTCACCTTTGTGCCCGATATCGAGATATTCGGCGACCGCCAGTTCAAGCCCGCCCGCCTGTTCAAGCTGGCCCGCTCGAAGGCCTATCTGTTTGCTGGCGTAGAGATCCGGTGGAAATGCGCAGCCTCGCTCGCCTCTGACGACGTTCCGCAAGAGGCCGTGTTCCAGTTTCCCGGCGGCCTTGCCGACCATTTGCGTGAGGAGATCGGGACCCGCGAATGCGTAACGGCGGAGTTCTTCTCCGGCAGCCAGGACTTTCCCAATGACGATAGCGGGACGTCGCAGGGCCGGGTCGAATGGGCGGTTGCCTGGCCGCTATGGTCCGACGGTTCGACCAGCTGGTATTGCAACACCGTGCCGACCCCCGATGGCGGAACCCACGAACAGGGCAAGCGCGCCGCACTGACCAAAGGGCTACGCGCCTTCGGCGATCTGACCGGCACGAAGAAGGCCAAGGACATCTCCGCCGACGACGTGATGACCGGCGCGGAGGTGATGCTCTCGGTATTCATCCGCGATCCGCAATTCCAGAGCCAGACCAAGGACCGCCTGACTTCGCCCGACGCCGCGAGGCTGGTCGAAAACGCCGTGCGCGACCATTTTGACCACTTTCTTGCCGACAATATGGAGCGCGGACGCGCCCTGCTGGGCAGCGTGATGGAACGCATGGAGGAACGGCTCAAACGCCGGGCCGAGCGCGATATCAAGCGCAAGAGTGCCACCAACGCCAAGAAACTGCGCCTGCCCGGCAAGCTTACCGATTGTTCTGGCGAAACCGAGGGCGAGACCGAGATCTTCATCGTCGAAGGGGATTCGGCCGGTGGCAGCGCCAAGCAGGCGCGCAACCGCAAGACGCAGGCGATCCTGCCGATCCGCGGCAAGATCCTCAATGTCGCCAGTGCCAGTGCCGACAAGATCCGCGCCAACAGCGAAGTCGCCGATCTCGCGCTGGCGCTTGGCTGCGGGACACGCAAGGATTGCGACCCGGCTGCACTGCGTTATGACCGCATCGTGATCATGACCGACGCCGATGTCGACGGCGCGCATATCGCCACGCTGCTGATGACCTTCTTCTTTCAGGAAATGCCTGAACTGGTGCGCCAGGGGCACCTCTACCTCGCCCAGCCTCCGCTCTACCGCCTGACCGCCGGCAAGGAGAGCCGCTATGCCCGCGACGATGCGCACCGCAAGGAGCTGGAGGAAACGGTGTTCAAGGGCAAGAAGGTCGAAGTCGGACGCTTCAAGGGCCTGGGCGAGATGAACCCCTCGCAATTGCGCGAAACCACGATGAGCCCGGACACGCGCAACCTGATCCGTATCACCCTGCCCGCCGAGCACGAGCAGCGTTTCGCGGTGAAAGAGCTGGTCGACCAGCTGATGGGCCGCAACCCGGAACACCGCTTCAACTTCATCCAGAACCACGCCGCAGATCTCGACCGAGAGATGATCGACGCTTGATATTGAATCCCGGCGATGGCGCTCACTGACACCGAGATTGCGGAAAGGCTTTCGGACCTTTCGCACAAGAAGGCCGCACTCCTCGCGTTGATCTTCATTCCAGCGCTCTTCTTTTTCGACACAGGCGATGAGCGCACATTTGCCATTACAATAGCGACCGTTGTTTATCTCTTTGTTTGGCTTCAGTTCCGATCGGTAACGAAAGCTCCGTTAGTCTGGGCCATCTTCGCTGCGCAGTACCTTCTTATCCTGAGTGGATATGCCTGGCTGCTTGAAGGCTATGTCAGAGAGGGTGGGAGCTACGGCTGGGGCCAAGCTTTAGGGTTCCCACTTTTCTTCATAGCGTTCTACACGATGTGGTGGACTGCCAGACGGTTTGGCTAATCCGACCATCAGCCTTCGGTTGCGACATGCTGCGTTGCATCGTAACTCCCATCATCAGTTGAGACGCGGAAACCGGAATAGATGACCCAACAATTCGAAAGCACCTCCTCCTATGTCGCGACCGAAGATCTGAAGGTCGCGGTCAATGCCGCCGTCACCCTGCGCCGCCCGCTGCTGGTCAAGGGCGAGCCGGGGACGGGCAAGACCGTCCTGGCCGCCGAAGTGGCCAAGTCCATGGGTGCGCCGCTGATCGAGTGGAACGTCAAGTCGACCACCAAGGCGCAGCAGGGTCTGTATGAATATGACGCGGTTGCCCGCCTGCGCGATGGCCAGTTGGGCGACGAGCGCGTCCACGACATTTCCAACTACATCAAGCGCGGCAAATTGTGGGAGGCCTTCACCTCGCCCGAACTGCCGGTGCTGCTGATCGACGAGATCGACAAGGCCGATATCGAGTTCCCCAACGATCTGTTGCAGGAATTGGATCGCATGGCTTTCGACGTTTACGAGACGCAGGAGCGGGTCGAGGCAAAGGACCGCCCGATCGTGATCGTCACCTCGAATAACGAGAAGGAACTGCCCGACGCTTTCCTGCGGCGTTGCTTCTTCCATTATATCAAGTTTCCCGACCGCGAGACGATGCAGGCGATCATCGACGTGCATTTCCCCGGCATCCAGAAGCGTCTTGTCGCCAAGGCCATGGATATCTTCTTTGAACTGCGCGAAGTGCCGGGCCTGAAGAAGAAGCCCTCTACATCCGAATTGCTCGACTGGCTTAAACTGCTTCTGAACGAGGATATGCCGCTGGAGACCCTGCAGGAGCGCGATCCGACCAAGGCGATCCCGCCGCTCCACGGTGCGCTGCTGAAGAACGAACAGGACGTGATGATGTTCGAGCGGCTGGCCTTCATGGCCCGCGGCGAGCGGCGCTAGGGCGTAAAGGCGGGGCTGACCCCATGTTCTTCAACTTCGTCGATGAATTGCGCGCAGCTGGAATTCCGGCCAGCTTCAAGGAGCATCTGGTCCTGCTCGAAGCGCTCGACAAGGACGTGATCGCGCGCTCTCCCGAAGCCTTCTATTACCTCAGCCGCGCGACCTTCGTGAAGGACGAAGGGTTGATCGACCGCTTCGACCAGGTGTTCGAGAAGGTCTTTCGCGGCGTCTTCAGCACATTTGGCGAAGAGATCGCGACCATTCCGGAGGACTGGCTGCGCGCCGTCGCCGGGAAATATCTCTCGCCCGAGGAAATGGAGAAGGTCGAGTCGCTGGGCGACTGGGACGAAATCATGGAGACGCTGCGGCAGCGGCTGGAAGAACAGCAGGCCCGGCACGAGGGCGGCAATAAGTGGATCGGGACCGGCGGAACGAGCCCCTTCGGCCATTCGGGCTACAACCCGGAAGGCGTGCGAATCGGCGGAGAAAGTAAGCAAAGACGCGCGGTAAAGGTCTGGGAACGGCGCGAATTCGCCGATCTCGACAATTCGAGAGAGCTTGGCACTCGCAACATCAAGATGGCGCTGCGGCGTCTGCGTCGCTTCGCCCGCGAAGGGGCGGCCGATCAGCTTGACATGGATGCGACGATCGACGGCACTGCACGACAGGGCTGGCTCGACATCCGCATGCGGCCCGAGCGGCGCAATGCGGTAAAGCTGCTGCTGTTTCTCGACGTGGGCGGATCGATGGACGATCACGTGCGCGAAGTGGAAGAATTGTTCAGCGCCGCCACGGCGGAGTTCAAGAACCTGGAGTTCTTCTACTTCCACAATTGCCTCTATGAAGGCGTTTGGAAGAGCAATGCCCGTCGCTGGCAGGAACGTATTCCAACCTGGGACGTGCTGCACAAATACGGCCACGACTACAAGGTCGTGATGGTCGGCGATGCTTCGATGAGCCCGTTCGAGATCACCCAGCCAGCGGGCAGCGTCGAGCATTTTAACGAGGAGCCAGGAGCCGTCTGGCTTGAGCGCCTGTTCCGCACCTATCCGGCCACGATCTGGCTCAATCCGGTCCGCAAGGACCTGTGGGCCTATTCGCGGTCAACCACGATCATACGGCACCTGCTGGATGACAGGATGTATCCGCTCACGCTCGACGGGCTGGACGAGGCCATGCGCGAATTGACCCGCAAGCATTGAGCTGCATGCGCGTGCTTTAATATTCGGGCTTCAATATAACAGCAGGTCCGCGACCTCTTCGCGCCACTTTTCCTCGTCCGGCGTCGCGATGGCGTCGAGATCGCCCGGCAGACCCGCCGGATTATCCACCCATTCGCGTAAGGCCGGTCCGCCATTGATGACATCGATGGCAAGGCGCTCGAACTCGTATTCGTAGGGAAAATCGCGCCAGATTGCGTAGTCGGGATAGAGGCGCCGTATCGCCTTGAAGGCCAGTGCCTGCAATCGCCATGGGCGGAAGGCCTCGTGGTCGTAAAACGATCCTTCGGCGTGGATCATCAGGCCGTGACAAAGCTCGCCCGCATGTTTGTGGAAAGTCGGGGTGAACCAGCATTCCCTGAGCGCGCAGCCTGCCAGCCATTGCGGTGCAAAGCTGCGCATCTCGACCAGCACCGCCTTCGCGTCCACATCGGGTGCGCCAAACAGCACCTCCAGCGGGCGGGTGGTGCCCCTGCCCTCGCTCAGCGTGGCACCCTCGATCATCACCGTCCCGGCATAAGCGCGCGCCATGTTCAGCGTCGCGGCATTGGGGCTGGGATTGATCCAGATGCGTCCGTTTTCCTTGCCTTCAGGCCATCCGAAGCCGGGCGCGGCCTCGGGCAGCCAGTCATGCATGGTGACGACCCGGTATTCGACGTCGAGACCGAAATGGCGGATGAACCATTGGCCCATCTCACCCATGGTCAGGCCGTGGCGCATTGGCATGGGCGCAGCGCCCACGAAGCTTTCCTGCCCCGGTACCAGCAGCGTGCCTTCCACCGGGCGACCTGCCGGATTGGGCCGGTCGAGCACCCACACCTCTTTGCCTGCCTTCGCCGCCTCTTCCAGCAAATAGAGCAGCGTGGTGACGAAGGTGTAGATGCGGCAGCCCAGATCCTGCAGGTCGAACAGGAAGACGTCGGCGCTGGCGATCATTTCGGGCGTCGGGCGACGTACTTCGCCATAGAGCGAATAGATCGGGATGCCGTAATGCGGATCGATCTCGTCCGCGCTCTCGACCATATTGTCCTGCTTGTCGCCCTTCAGGCCGTGCTGCGGGCCAAAGGCGCTGGTGATGTTCACTCCCGCCGCAATTAGCGCATCGAGGCTGTGGGTCAGGTCTGCCGTAACGGAGGCCGGATGCGCGACCAGCGATACGCGCCTGCCCTCCAGCGATGTGCGCAATTCCGGCTCTGTCAGCAGGCGGTCGATCCCGAATTTCATGGCGCTTCAGGTGGCGCAAGCATCGCAGCGAAGCAAGCCGGATCGTGGAAATCGGGTTTGTCGCCGCCATGGGCCAGCGCCCAGTAGCTCATGCGTTCGCCTTCCTCCTCTATCACCGCCGTCAGCCCCGCGCGTGCCGGAAGGCCTGGGAGAGAGGCCAGCGGAATGGCCGCGTCGAATATGGCGAACTTGTTTCCTGCACGCCATGTGCAGGTCGGCGCCAGCGGAACGGTACGATCAGCCATCCCCTGACGCACGCCCGAGAATTCGTAGGCCGCCCATTGCTCTGACGGCGAGAGGTTGAACTCGCAATAGCCCGGCCCCTCGTCATTCTTCAAGAACAACTCAAAACAGGTTGTGCGCCACAAACCGTCGGTCCGCCCTCGCCCGGCCAGCGGCGGCACGACCACGCCGGCCGCCTGTTCGATGCGAAAGCGCACGGTCAGCCAGTGCGGTCGCCAGCCAAGGCTCGCCGAAACGCCCGTGACGTCGCGCGGGGGATTTGCCGGATGCGGCTCCAGCATATGCGTTTGCATTGCCATGACCGCGTGCTAACCGCGCCCGCCTGCAAAGACGAGAGCCGCATGAGCGATTATTCCTCCGACCTGCTGCGCCTGCTTTCCGAGCGCGGCTATATCCACCAGGTCACAGATGGCTCTGGGCTGGACGCGCTTGCCGCGAAACAAATCGTGCCCGGCTATATCGGGTTCGACGCCACCGCGCCCAGCCTGCACGTCGGATCGCTGGTGCAGATCATGATGTTGCGCCGCCTGCAGCAGGCCGGGCACAAGCCGATCTGCGTCATGGGCGGCGGCACCACCAAGGTCGGTGATCCGTCTGGCAAGGACGAGAGCCGCAAGATGCTCACCCCAGCGGACATCGACGCCAATATCGCCTCGATCCGCACGGTCTTCGAGAAATTGCTGACCTTCGGGGATGGCCCCACCGATGCCATCATGGTCAATAATGACGACTGGCTTTCCACGCTGGGCTATATCGACCTGCTGAGGGATGTCGGTCCGAATTTCACCATCAACCGGATGCTGACCTTCGATTCGGTGCGGCTGAGGCTTGATCGCGAGCAGCCGCTAACCTTCCTCGAATTCAACTACATGATCCTGCAGGCCTACGATTTTCGTGAGCTGGCGCTGCGCCATGCCTGCCGCTTGCAGATGGGCGGCAGCGATCAGTGGGGCAATATCGTCAATGGGATCGAACTGGCGCGGCGCATGGACGGGACAGAGCTGTTCGGCGTCACTACGCCGCTGCTGACGACGGCCGACGGCGCCAAGATGGGCAAGACGGCAGCGGGCGCTGTGTGGCTCAACGATGACCAGCTGCCTTCTTATGATTTCTGGCAATATTGGCGCAACACCGATGACCGCGATGTGGGCCGGTTCCTGCGCCTGTTCACTGACCTGCCTCTCGACGAGATTGCGAAGCTGGAGGTGCTCGAAGGCGCAGAGATCAACGATGCCAAGCGCGTTCTTGCCAATGCGGTAACCGCTCTGGTGCGCGGCGATGATGCCGCAAATGCCGCCGAGGCGACGGCGCGCGAGACCTTTGCCGGTTCCGGTCTTGGTGCCGATCTGCCAGTGCTGGAAATCCCGGCAGAGGGCATGCGCGTGGGCGCGGCCTGCACGGCGCTGGGCTTCACCGCCTCGAACGGGGAGGCCAAACGCAAGGTCGCCGAGGGTGCGGTGAAAATCGACGAAGAGGCGATTAATGATGCGGGTTTCCTTATCCAACTTGCCCGTGGCGAGGAACGCCGACTGAGCTTGGGCCGCAAGCGCCACGCGGTCTTGCGCGGAGCCTGAAAGCCTCACTGCGCCTGCAACAAAATGGCTGACGCGGCGGTTACCTTTACGGTTTGTCCAGCATTTCCTGCCATTCGGTCCTGACAAGGATACGAAAGAAGGATCGCACATCATGGGTAACGGAGCGCAGCTATCCGTAACCGACATGCGGCGCTCAACGCGCCACCCCGTCGATTACCCGGTAATCGCCGAGCATCGCATTAATGGCGACATGAAGCTGCACATCTGCAACATCTCGGCCCACGGCTTCATGATCGATGGCGCGCCACAGATGGCACGTGGCGACCGCATGATCATTCGTTTGCCCAGAGTTGGCCGGATCGAGGCCTATTGCATCTGGATCACCGAGGATCGCGCAGGCTTCCAGTTCGAGCGCATCATCCGCCTCGACGATTTTATCGCGATGATAGGCGAGTTGCAGCCCAATCCGGCCCTGCGCCGCCGGGGCTGACGCCTCCCATGCGGTGCGCCAAGGGCGATGTACCGCCACTTGGCAACGGCCCGTGAAACCGCCATTGGGCCATGGTGGCCGCCCCGAAATCCCCGTTTAGCATAGCGAACTTCCGCGCTTTCTGGATCGCGCGCGTGGCGATGACGCTGGCACAATATTCGATGATGCTGATCATCGGCTGGCAAACGTACAACATCGCCAGAGACAGCGGCATGAGCGTGGGCGGTGCGTCGGGACAACTGGCGCTGATCGGCCTGCTGCAGTTCGCGCCATTATTCGTGCTCACGCCGTTCTCGGGCCTTGCCGCCGACAGGCTCAATCGGCGCAGCGTGGCGCGCGCAGCGATGTTTTTGCAGTTGTGCTGCGCCGCGGCCCTGGGCTGGCTGACATGGAGCGGCACGATCACATTGCCGGCAATCTTCATTGTCGCGGTGGCGCTTGGCATCGCACGCGCCTTTGGGGGGCCATCGCTCAGCGCTCTGGCTCCTAATCTTGTCCCCGCAGCGATCCTGCCCAACGCCATCGCGCTATCATCCATCGCCATGCAAACGGGGATGATCGTGGGACCGGCGGTGGGAGGCTATTTCTACGAGATCGAACCCTGGTTGCCCTACGGCGTGGCTTGCGGATTGTTGGCACTTGCGATGATCGCAATCAGTTTTGTCGGGAAGGTTACGCGCTCGCCGATAAACGGCGCGCAGGATCCTCTGGGCCAGATGAAAGACGGGCTTTCCTATGTCTGGCGCAACAAGATGGTGTTCAGCACCATCACGCTCGATCTCTTTGCGGTTTTCCTGGCCGGCGCGACGGCGCTTTTTCCGGTCTATGCGCGTGACATCCTGCAGGTTGGCGCGAGCGGTCTGAGCAAGCTCGCCATGGCACCTGCCATCGGCGCGGCATTGACCGCACTGTGGTTTTCGATCCGCCCTCTCAAGTCGAATGTCGGCCCGAAAATGCTCTGGGCTGTGGGCATTTTCGGTGTGGCGACGATCGTGTTCGGGGTCTCCACATGGATGCCACTCAGCCTTGCCATGCTGTTCATCGTTGGCTGTGCGGACATGTTCAGCGTCTATATCCGCCAGTCGCTCATCCAGCTGCACACGCCCGACGACAAGCGCGGCCGCGTATCTTCGGTTTCGCAGATGACGATTTCGGCCTCCAACGAGTTTGGTGACTTCTTCTCCGGCTCGCTCGCCTATCTGCTGGGGCCGGTCGCAGCGGTCGTTCTTGGCGGAGCGGGAGCGATCGTGACGGTCGCGGCCTGGACGGGTCTGTTTCCCGTCCTGCGCCAAACAAAGAACTTCGATCCTCCGGACCATCTGCTAGAAGGCGCGTCAATTGGTGATGACCGTACACGACCAGACCAGTAAGTTCGGCGAACAGGAGGCCTGAAATGAAAGCCCATTCCATCCTCGAGACCATCGGCAACACGCCCAGCATCCGGCTTTCGCGCCTGTTTCCCGACCATGAAGTCTGGGTGAAGAGCGAAAGGTCCAATCCGGGCGGATCGATCAAGGACCGAATCGCACTCGCGATGGTCGAGGATGCGGAGAAGTCTGGCGCACTCAAGCCGGGTGGCACGATCGTAGAGCCGACCAGCGGCAATACCGGGATCGGCCTCGCTATGGTGGCTGCCGTGAAGGGCTACAAACTTATCCTGGTCATGCCAGAGAGTATGAGCATCGAACGGCGGCGACTGATGCTCGCCTATGGCGCCAGCTTCGATTTAACGCCCAAAGAGAAGGGCATGAAGGGCGCACTCGCCCGCGCCGAAGAGCTGTTGAGCGGTATCGAGGGGGCATGGATGCCCCAGCAGTTCGAGAACCCCGCGAATGTGGCCGTGCATGCCCGGACCACCGCGCAGGAGATCCTCGCCGACTTCGCCGATGCCCCCCCCGCATTGCTGATCACCGGTGTTGGCACGGGCGGTCATCTCACGGGCTGCGCCGAGGTGCTCAAGGCGAGCTGGCCCGAGATGAAGGCCTATGCGGTCGAACCTGTGCTTTCGCCGGTCATTTCCGGCGGGCAGCCCGGTCCGCACCCAATTCAGGGAATCGGGGCGGGCTTCATCCCGGAAAACCTTCATACCAGGGCAATCGACGGCGCGATCGGGGTCGATGCCGAAGATGCCAAGGAAATGGCCCGCCGCGCGGCACGCGAAGAAGGGATGCTCGTCGGCGTTTCCTCGGGCGCAACGCTGGCTGCGATTGCGACGAAACTTGCCGGGATGGAGGCGGGAACAAGGGTGCTCGGCTTCAATTACGATACCGGTGAACGCTATTTGTCGGTCCCGGATTTCTTGCCCACGGAAGCTGCCTGACCTTTACATTGGTCAAACGCATCCCATCTGCCGTTTCCGGAAAATCAGCCGGGTGCAGGTGTTGCAAGACTTCCACAGCTTATGCACAAGCTATTTAGCCAGCACCTCGCAACGCATCAAATGGGTAGCCAAATCGGCGGTTGATCGCCAATGGCGCGTGTCAAATTTATCTGTTTTGGATTGTGATCGAATGGCGAACTCCGCCCGAATGGAAGCTAGCGCATCGAGCGAGAGTGCTCCCGAGCGCTCGGCGTTTTTCCGCTGGCTGCAGGCGAACCGGCACAAGCTGAACGATTTCGCGTCCAACTATTCGACCATTCCCAACGATCCCGTGCTCAGCCCGGATCTGTTTCCGTGGGCGAACGAACTGGCCGCAGAATGGGAAACGATCCGCGACGAAGCGCTGGCAATTTACAGGCATAAGGATGCGATCCCGCCCATTCGGGAGATCTCGCCCGATCACAAGGGTATCGTGGCCGACCACAGCTGGCGCAGTTTCTTCCTCGTTGGCTATCGTAACGAAGTGCCCGAGAATATCGCCCGTGCGCCGCGCACGGCGGAATTGGTGCGGAGCATTCCCAATCTCAATTCGGCGTTCTTCTCGATCCTTGCCCCGGGCGCGCATCTTTCGCGCCACCGCGGTGTCGCAAAGGCGCTGATCACCGCGCATCTGGGTCTGGTTATCCCGACCCGGTCGCAGGATTGCCGGATGGAAGTCGATGACCAGCAGCTCAACTGGAAGCCGGGTGAGTGGACCATCTTCGACGATACCTACGAGCACGAGGTCTGGAACGACACGGATGAGGCAAGGATCATCCTCCTTTGCCAGGTCGATCGTCCCCTACGCGCGCCTGCTTCGTGGCTGGCATCCGCGTTGATGGCCTATATCCGCCACAGCCCCTTCGTCAGCGACGTGAAGAGCCGCATGGCCGACTGGGAGGTGATCTTCGCCGATGCTGAGGAGCGCGGCGCGCTGGAGGCCGCCGAGTAGGTTTGCAGGTTCTGTCACCGCTCAGTCGATTGGCATGAGCTTGCCTTCCCCGTCGTCACGCGCGAGTTCCCGATAGAAGCAGCTTCGCGCTCCTGTATGGCACGCCGGTCCTTCGGGCCGAACGCGCATGACGAGCGCGTCCTGGTCACAATCCACAAGGATCGACACCACCCTCAGGCGGTTGCCCGATGTTTCCCCCTTCATCCACAGCGTGCCCCGGCTGCGCGACCAGAAATGCGCAAAGCCTGTTTCTCGCGTGGCCGCAATGGCCTGTGCAGTCATGAACGCGACCATCAACACTTCGCGCGTTTCAGCATCTTGCACCACGCCGGTAACAAGGCCGGCGGCGTCGAATTTGGGCTGGAAGGAAGTGCCAAGTTCCCGCTCATTGGCATCAATTTCATTCATAAAAGGGGTCCCGGCTTGCGCTTTGGCATCGCGGTGGCATCCGATGCACCTGTTTGTTGCACGATAACCACATCACCTACCCAAAATCCATCATGGGTCCAGACGAAGGTTTGTATTCGTACCTTTCGGTGAGATGAATGGCTTGCGGCTTGACGGAGCCGCCTGCCATTTCGGGCAACGCCATAATTGGTAACGGCCAGGGTATGGGGGGTTTCGGTACCGGTTTTAATACCGGACCGGTTCATGAGGGTCTGGAGCCGCGCGTCCTTGGGGGGGCGATGCTGCGCTCCATCAGATTTCGTCACGCTAACGCCCGGGGCTAAAACCCCCGGGCGTTTTGCGTTTGCCGGCATTTTTCGCGGGCACCTCTTCGCATGGGCAGAGTCAGCGGTGCCTAGGGCAGCGGATCGAGAACCCGGGCAAAACAGGCGAGATGGACGCTGACCGCCCCGGCGCTTTTCAGCACCTTTACACATTCACGGCTTGTCGCGCCGCTGGTGAGCACGTCATCGACCAGAACGATCCGGGCGCCCCTGATCAGGTTAAGCCGGGCCGGATTGGGCGCGATTGCCCCGCGTAGTGCGCTGGCTCGATCGTCGCGCCCTAGTCCGCCGAGGCTTGGCGTCGCGCGTCGGCGCCTTAACGCGTCGACCAGCAAGGTAGTGCCTTCGCGGTTGCTCAGTTCCCGCGCCAACAGCGCCGCCTGATTATATCCGCGTTGCCACAGTCGGCTTCGATGGAGCGGAACCGGCACGAGCAGATAGGGCGGCTCGACAGCGGAAAGGCGCGCTGCGATCAGCCTTGCCAGCGTAGCCGCAAGTGCGATCTTCCCTCCATGCTTGAAGGCCAGCACCAGCTTGCGCGATGCGTCGTTGTAGATCGTGCCAGCATAAACGCCGTCATGGCGCGGCGGACTGGCGGCGCATGGCCCGCAAATGCCGCCTTCCTCACCCACCCGATTGCCGAAAGGGCGCTGGCAGAGATTGCAGGAGGGCTGACTCGGCAGCTCAAGCGTGCCCCAGCAATCGGGACACAGGCCGGTCTGCGCAGCGATGCCTGTCCCGCACAGCGGGCATCGCGGCGGATAGACGAAATCGACCAGTGGAGCGAAGGCTTGCCTGAGCATCGGCTCCAGCCTGCCCTGCCTCTGCCCATCGGGCAAGATTTGCATGTTCGGTCAGCGCGCGGCAGGGACCCAACATGGTCAACGCACCACCTGCCCCTCCGGTAATCTTCTCCGATCCGCGCCGGATCGTGCGGCGGCAGCGCATGCTGGCAGCGCGGGACCGTCCGCGCTTCCTGCATGGTGAAATGGCCGAAGACGTGATCGAGCGGCTTGCCTTCCTGCGCCACGAACCGGGGCGCTCGCTGGTGCTCGGTGATGTCGGGGACGGTCTGGCTACGGCCTTGCCAGGCGTGGTCTTGCGGGCCGACATTGCCGGAGCGGCAGCCATTGATCTCGAACACCCGCATGCCGTTGACGGTTTCGACCTTATTGCAGTGTTCGGCCTGCTCGACATGGTGAACGACCTGCCCGGCGCCCTGATCCATCTTCGCAATGCGCTGGCCCCCGATGGCCTGATCATCGCCAGCTTCCCCGGGGCAGGAAGCCTGCAAAAGCTGCGGCGGATCATGTTGGCTGCCGATGGCGAGCGCCCGGCCGCGCGTATGCATCCGCTGGTGGACAGCCGGGCTGCTGCCGGACTGCTGCAACGCGCCGAATGGGCGGACCCGGTGGTCGACAGCTACACGCTCACCCTGCGCTACGGTTCGCTGATGGATCTGGTACGAGACTTGCGCGCGCTTGGTCTCGGCAATGTCCTTGCCAGCCCCGCCCCGCCACTCGGCAAGGTATCGCTTGCCCGCGCGGAGGCGGATTTCGACCGCCTCTGCGACGAAGACGGCAGGCTGACCGAGGCGCTCGAAATCTTGACCCTTACCGGGCGAAGAAAACAGACCTTTGGATCTAGTTTTTGAGCGCTGCCTGGGCCGCCGCAAGCCGCGCAATCGGCACACGATAGGGTGAGGCGCTGACATAATCGAGGCCGACCCGCTGGCAAAAGGCGATACTCGCCGGGTCGCCGCCATGCTCACCGCAAATGCCCAGCTTGAGGTCGTTGCGGGTCGCTCGTCCGCGCTCTGCGGCAATCTCGACCAACTGGCCCACACCCTCGATATCCAGGCTGACGAAGGGGTCGCGCGGATAAATGCCCTTTTCAACATAGGGGGCGAGGAAGCGGCCCGCATCGTCACGCGACACGCCCAGAGTGGTCTGGGTGAGATCGTTGGTGCCAAAGCTGAAGAACAGCGCCTCATCGGCGATTTCGCCCGCCATCAGGGCGGCGCGCGGCAGCTCAATCATCGTGCCGACCAGATAGTCGAGCGTCGCCCCCCCTTCCCCGAATACTTCTATCGCCACCCGGTCGACCAGCGCGCGCAGGATTGCCAGCTCCTTTCTGGTGGCGACAAGCGGGATCATGATCTCGGGCACGACCGGTTCACCGCCGTCTGCCGTCACTTCCAGCGCGGCCTCAAAGATGGCGCGCGCCTGCATCTCGTAGATTTCGGGGAAGGTAATGCCCAGGCGGCAGCCGCGGTGGCCCAGCATTGGGTTGAATTCGTGTAATTCGCCCGCGCGGCGCTTCAAATGGTCGACACTCACGCCGATGGTCTCGGACAATTCGGCGAACTCTGCATCGCCATGCGGCAGAAACTCGTGCAGCGGCGGATCGAGCAGGCGGATCGTGCACGGCAGGCCTGCCATCGTGCGGAAGATTTCGGCGAAGTCGCGGCGCTGTTCAGGCAGCAGCTTTTCCAGCGCCCGGCGACGTCCGCGCTCGTCATCGGCAAGGATCATTTCGCGCACGGCGGAGATCCGCCCGGCATCGAAGAACATGTGCTCGGTCCGGCACAGGCCGATGCCCTCGGCCCCGAACTGGCGTGCCATGCGGCAATCTGCGGGGGTTTCCGCATTGGTGCGCACGCGCATCGTGCGATGCTTGTCTGCCCAAACCATCAGCGTGCCGAAATCGCCGACCAGTTCGGGCTCGATGGTCGGGACCTCGCCCGCCATCACCTGGCCGGTCGTGCCGTCGATGGTAATGACATCGCCCTGCGCAAGTGCACGCGTGCCGATCTTCAGCGTTCTTGCGGCGATATCGATCGAGACTGCCGCTGCACCCGAAACGCAGGGGCGGCCCATGCCGCGCGCCACCACCGCCGCATGGCTGGTCATACCGCCGCGCGCAGTCAGGATGCCCTGTGCGGCATGCATGCCGTGAATGTCCTCCGGGCTGGTCTCGACGCGCACAAGGATGACCTTGTCGCCGCGCCCGGCCCACAGCTCAGCCGTGTCGGAATCGAGCGCGATCTTGCCCGAAGCCGCGCCGGGAGAGGCAGGTAGTGCGGAGGTCAGCACGTCGCGCGGCGCCTTGGGATCGAGCGTCGGGTGGAGCAGCTGGTCGAGCGCCATCGGATCGACGCGGGTAATCGCGGTGACTTCGTCGATCAGCCCCTCTTCTACCATTTCCACCGCCATGCGCAGTGCTGCCTTGGCAGTGCGTTTGCCGCTGCGCGTCTGGAGCATCCACAGCTTGCCCTGCTGCACGGTGAATTCGATGTCCTGCATGTCGCAATAATGCGCTTCGAGCAGCTCGAACGTCCGCGCCAGTTCGGCATAGGCTTCGGGCATGGCCTCTTCCATGCTGGGCTGTTCCGCGCTGGCAGCCTCGCGGCGGCGCTTGGTCAGATATTGCGGCGTGCGGATGCCCGCTACCACGTCCTCGCCCTGCGCATTGACCAGCCATTCGCCGTAATATTGCTTTTCGCCAGTCGAGGGGTCGCGGGTGAAGGCGACACCCGTGGCACTGGTTTCGCCCATATTGCCAAACACCATGGCCTGCACGTTGACGGCGGTGCCCCAGTCGGCGGGAATGTCGTTCAGCCGACGATAGACCTTGGCGCGGTCCGAATCCCAGCTATCGAATACAGCGGCAATCGCACCCCAGAGCTGTTCGTGCACATCCTGCGGGAAAGGTTGGCCCAGTTCGCTTGCGACGATGGCCTTGTATTCAGCGACCAGCGTGCGCCAATCGTCCTCGTCCATTTCGGTATCGGCGAAGAAGCCCTTGTCTTCCTTGGCGATTTCGAGGGCTTCCTCGAACAGGCCATGATCGAGGCCGAGCACGACATCGGAATACATCTGGATGAAGCGGCGGTAGGAATCCCAGGCGAAACGCGGATGGCCGGAAACGGAACCCAGCCCTTCCACCGTTTCATCATTGAGGCCGAGGTTGAGCACGGTATCCATCATGCCGGGCATCGAGACGCGCGCGCCCGAGCGCACCGAGACCAGCAGCGGATCGGCAGCATCACCGAATTTCTTGCCGACGCTCTGCTCGATATGAGTGAGCGCTTCGGCGACAGTGGCGCGCAGATCGTCAGAGAAATCGGCCCCGCCAGCCAGATAGCTGACGCATTCCTCGGTCGAGATGGTGAAGCCGGGAGGAACCGGCAGTCCGATGCCCGCCATTTCGGCAAGATTGGCGCCCTTGCCCCCGGTGACCGTCTTGTCCTTCTGTCGTGGATCGACACATGGGGCTGCCGATCCTGCTGCTCCGCCAAACGTGAAGACCGTCTTGCTCATAGATTGTCCCGTATTCCTGTCTGCGCCGGGTAGAGGACCTGACGTCGCGCAACCTGGACCATGTTCCTTCCAAGCCGCTGCAATCCAGCCTTAATTGAGGGATTGTCCGCTGGCGACACAGAACGAAGGACCGTCCCGGCTTAGCCCTCGATCTGCGAAAAGTCGGCCACTTTGTGCACTGCAGCACGAAATCTTGCAAGCAGGTCGAGCCGGGCTGAGCGTTTGGCGGGGTCTGCGTCATTGACAGTGACCTCTTCAAAGAAGCGGTCGATCGGCACACGCAGACTGGCGAGCGCGGACATGGCAGCGGCGAAATCCTCCGCATCGATGGCGGCGCTGGCCTGCGGTTCGGCACTGTCGAGCGCGGCGATCAGCGCAGCTTCGGCGCGTTCGGGGGTGTAGGAGAGTTCGGCGCTGTGGCGCATGGCCATCTTGGCGTCGATCACCGGCTTCATGTCGGGATCGTCGACAAGTGCCAGCGGGTCTTCCTCACCGGTCTGGGCGATTTCGCCCTCGATGCCGTGCCAGTCCTCTTTCTTGAGGATATTGGCGGCGCGCTTGTAGCCCGCGAGCAGATTGGTGCCGTCTTCGGTGCCGATAAAGGCCTGGAGCGCATGCACGCGGGCGAGCAGGCGGACGAGATCGTCCTCGCCGCCCAGAGCAAACACCGCATCGATCAGATCGTGGCGGACGCCCGCTTCCTTCTGCTGGACCTTGAGACGGTCGGCGAAAAAGTCAAACAACTGATCGGGCACGTCGCTGCTTCCCGACATTTGATCCCAGACGCCCGGAATCTCGTGCAGCCCAATTGCGTCAATCAGGCTCAATCGAAGTTCGCTCTTCATGATCAGCGATACAATCGCAAGTGCTTGGCGCCGCAGCGCAAATGGGTCTTTCGAACCAGTCGGGCGCTCATCAATCCCGAAAAAGCAAACGATCGTATCCAGCTTGTCCGCCAGCGATACTGCCACCGTCACCGGCGCGGTGGGAACTTCGTCGCCCTGCCCCACAGGCTTGTAGTGATCGCGGATCGCGTCGGAGACCTGCGGATCAAGCCCTTCGGCGCGGGCGTAATATCCGCCCATCTGACCCTGCAATTCGGGGAATTCGCCGACCATCTCGGTAACGAGATCGGCCTTGCAAAGCCGCGCGGCCTGTTCGGTCAGGTCCGGGTCCGCGCCCTTGACGATCCCCTCTTCCACCAGCCAGCGGGCCAGCTTGGCCACCCGCTCCACCTTGTCGGCGACACTGCCCAGCTTCTCATGAAAGGTGATGCGCTCCAGCTTTTTCGCATGGTCCGAAAGCGGGGTCTTGCGGTCCACATCCCAGAAGAAGCGCGCATCGGACAGCCTCGCGGCCAGCACCTTGCGGTTGCCATCCACCACCACCGCCGGGTCGTCGGCAGCGATATTGGCAGTGCAGACAAAGGCGTTTGCCAGCTTGCCGTCCGAACTCTCACAGACGAAATACTTCTGGTTTACGCGGGCCGTTAGCTGGATAACCTCAGGCGGAACCTCCAGAAAATCCGCATCGAACCGGCCAAGCAGCGGCACCGGCCATTCGGTCAGTCCGGCATTCTCGATCACCAGCCCCTCATCCTCGACCAGCGTCAGGCCCGCCGCCGCTGCAGCTTCGCGCGCCTTGGTGCGGATCAAATCCTGCCTTTCCTCGTGGTCCACGATCACATGGCAGTCGCGCAGCTTTTCGGCATAATCGTCAGCCGAGCCAATCGTGATCGGGCCGGAGTGATGGAACCGGTGCGCCATCGTGGCATAACCAGATTTCACACCACCCACTTCGCACTCGACCAGATCCTCGCCCAGTAGCGCGACAATTCCCTGAAGCGGGCGTACCCAGCGCAAGCTCTCGCTCGCCAGCGAGGCCTCGCCCCAGCGCATCGATTTGGGCCAGGAGAAATCGCGGATAATGGCAGGGATCGCTTCGGCCAGAACATCGGCAACCGCCCTGCCCGGCCTGTCGATCACCGCGAACCATGTCTCGCGCCCCTTCACCTCGCGCGCCTCGAGCTGGTCGCGCGTGACGCCGTTCTTGCGGCAAAAGCCGTCCACGGCCTGATCGGGAGCACCCACCGGGGGGCCTTTGGCCTCCTCGCTCACCGCCTCGGTTGCATCGGGCAGGTCGCGCGCGATCAGCGCCAGACGGCGCGGGGTCGACCAGACGGTGACTTCGCCCGTCTTGACGCCAGCCGCCGCCATCTCGCGGGCGAACAGCTTTTCCAGTTCGGCGCGCGCACCCGCCTGCATACGCGCCGGTATTTCCTCGGACAGGAGTTCGAGCAGGAAATCTGCCATTACAGCGTCCAGTCCGGATATTGCGCCTGCCACTGCGGTGTCATGGCCTTGGCATAGGCCTCGCACGAGGAGCGGGCCAGATCGCGCACCCGGCCCATATAGCTGGCACGTTCCTGCACGCTGATCACGCCGCGCGCCTGCAACAGGTTGAAGACATGGCTGGCCTCCACCGCCTGCTCATAAGCGGCCAGCGGAACCTCGTTCTCAAGGCAATTGCGGCACTCGGCCTCGGCCATTTCGAAAGCCTTGAACAGCGCCCCCGTGTCGGCAACCTCGAAATTCCATTTCGACATCTGCTTCTCGTTTTCGAGAAACACGTCGCCATAGCAGACGCCTTGTGCGTTGAATTTCAGATCATAGACGTTGTCGACGCCCTGGATATACATGGCCAGCCGCTCCAGCCCGTAGGTCAGTTCGCCCGCCACGGGCTTGCAATCGAAGCCGCCCATCTGCTGGAAATAGGTGAACTGCGTCACCTCCATCCCGTCGCACCAGACCTCCCAGCCAAGGCCCCAGGCGCCCAGCGTCGGACTTTCCCAATCGTCCTCGACAAAGCGGATATCGTGCCTGAGCGGATCGACGCCGATGGCACGCAGACTGTCGAGATACCAGTCCTGGATGTCCGGCGGGCTGGGCTTCAGGATCACCTGATATTGGTAATAATGCTGCAGGCGGTTGGGGTTTTCGCCATAGCGCCCGTCGGTCGGGCGGCGGCATGGCTGGACGAAAGCCGCGTTCCACGGCTGCGGGCCAAGCGCGCGCAAGGTGGTGGCCGTGTGAAACGTGCCCGCCCCCATGCGCATGTCATAGGGTTGCAGGATCACGCAGCCCTTCGCGCTCCAGAAGTCGTGAAGCGCCAGGATCATGTCCTGGAAACTGGTTTTGGGATCGCCTCGCATAGTGGCGCGGGCCATGGCGCAGCGGCGATTTTCCGTCAATGCCACGCTGGGTTAAGCAATGGTGTCGCAAGGGGTGGCATGGCGACAATGCGCGCCCTATCTATCCCCGGAAACTGGCCGACAAGAGGTGTCCATGATCGACCTGAAGAGACTGTTTTCGCGCGCCCTCGCCTCGCTGGCGCTGGCGGGTGCCTCGGCCTCCTGTGTGCAGGCGCAGGCTCCGCAGATCGCCGAGCAGGCGGAAGAGGCGCTGCCCGGCCCGGCGCTGTGGAAACTGGGGGACGAGGACACGACGATCTATCTGTTCGGCACGGTCCATGCGCTTCCGGGCGAACTGGAATGGTACGATGCACGGATCCAGCGCGCGTTTGATGGGTCGAACGAGTTGGTGACCGAGATCGATATGGGCGACCAGGCCGCCACTGGCGCGATCATCGCCAACAAGGCGCGTCTGGCAGGCGAGCAGTCCCTGCGCGACATGATGAGCGAGGATGACCGTGCGGAGTATGAGGCCGCTCTGGTTTCGCTCGGCATGCCTGTCGCGGCGCTGGACACGGTCGAACCATGGTTCGCGGCCATGACCTTGTCATTGCTTCCGCTTCTGAAGGAAGGATACCAGACCGAAAGCGGGGTCGAGCTGAAGCTTTCCGCCGATGCCGGTGACAAGAGCCGCGCGGCGCTGGAGACGGTGGAACAGCAAATCGACATGTTCGACACATTGCCGATGGACGAACAGCTCGAATTCCTCGACGAGACAGTTGATGCGGTGCCCTCTGCCGCCGCTTCGCTCGATGACATGGTCGCGGCCTGGGTCGCAGGCGATGCCGACGGACTGGCCGAGATGATGAACGCAGAGCTTGACGATGAGCGGCTTTATCAGCGCCTGCTGGTCGACCGGAACGCCAATTGGGTGGACTGGATCGAGGCGCGGCTGCAACAGCCCGGCAATGTTTTTATTGCTGTTGGCGCCGGGCATCTGGCCGGTAAGGGCAGCGTGCAGGACCAGCTTGAAAAGCGCGGCCATGTTGTGACGCGCATCTGGCAGTGATCCGCGCCTGCCTGCTGTTGCTTTCGGCGCTGGTACTGGCAAGCTGTGGCAGCGAGCCAAAGCGTGACTGGCCAGCCCCCTCGCCAGCTTTGTGGGAAGTGACCGGGCAGGACGGCCAGCGCGGATGGCTGTTTGGCACTGTTCATGCCCTGCCCGATGGCGTTGAATGGCGCACGCCGGTTCTCGAACGGGCATTAGGCGAGAGCGGTGTCCTTGTTGTCGAGATTGCCGATCTTGCCGATGGCGATAATGGCCTGTTCGACGAAGTGGCGCATACGCCAGGACAGATGCCGCTCAGCCAGCGTGTCGCTCCCGACGAGCGCGGGGCTCTCGCTGCACTGATGAAGCGCGCCGGGTCAAAGGATGGCGACTTTTCCGATATTGAAAGCTGGGCGGCGGCTCTGATGCTGTCCTCCGCGGTGCGCTCGGGCGATCCGGCAAATGGCGTGGATCGGGCGCTAATGGACGCAGCACAGCGGGTCGAGGGCCTCGAAAGCTATGCGCAACAATATGGGCTGTTCGACGCGCTGCCCGAGGCGGACCAGTCCGACTTGCTCGCCTCCGTAGCGCAGGAGGCTGCCAATGGCGGCGGTGAGGACACGATCATTGCATGGCTTACCGGTGACACGGAGCGCCTCGAAAACGCCATTTCGCGCGGGATGTTGGAATATCCGCATCTGCGCGAAGTGCTGATGACACAGCGCAATCGGGACTGGACGGCCAGAATAGACGCCATGATGACCGCACAGCGTCCCTTCGTCGCGGTCGGCGCGGGCCATATGGTGGGCGATGATGGCCTCCCTGCCCTGCTCTCCCAACGCGGATACAGGCTGAGGCGCATCCAGTAGTCCGGTTTCAGCGGTTGCTTTTGGTATGGCACACGTTATAGGCGCGGCCTTCTCTCGTCATGGTCATCCCTGGAGGCGTGACGAGCGAAACGTATCAAACGCATTCGAAAGGCAAGTGACATGAGCGACGCTCTGACCCTGCCGGCCGAGGCGCGCGAACGGGCTGGCAAGGGAGCCTCCCGTGCACTGCGCCGCGAAGGCCGGGTACCCGCCGTCATTTATGGCGGCAAGGAAGAACCAAAACCGATCCACGTCGAGGAAAAGCTGCTTCGCCAGCAGCTTGGCACCGGCCACTTCATGAACTCGATCGTGATGGTCGAGATCGACGGTAAGCCAACCCGCACCATTCCCAAGGACGTGGCGGTGCACCCGGTCACCGACCGTCCGTTGCATGTCGACTTCCTGCGTTTGGCCAAGGACGCCAAGATCGACGTCGCGGTTCCCGTGGTCTTCGTCAACGAAGAAGCGAGCCCGGGCCTGAAGAAGGGCGGTGTTCTCAACGTGGTTCGTCACGAGCTCGAACTCACCTGCGACGCAGACCGTATCCCCGGCGAGATCGCCATCGACGTCACTGGCCTGGAAGTCGGCGATTCGATCCACATCTCCAGCGTTTCCCTGCCCGATGGCAGCGAGAGTGCGATTTCCGACCGCGACTTCACCATCGCCACGATCGTGGCCCCGTCGGCGCTCAAGCGTGCCGAGGGCGAAGCTGCAGACTCCGAAGAGGCAGATGCGGATGGAGTCCCCGCCACTGCACAGGGCGATGACGAGGAAGCTGGCGAAGGCAGCGAGTAATCGCCCGATCTTCATACCGTTTCCGCACGCAATCACGCAGCGCCGGGTGTCCCAAGGGATTCCCGGCGTTTCGTTTTGGTGCCAGCACCGCTAGGGGACACGCATGCAAATATGGGTGGGCCTAGGCAATCCCGGTCCGGGATATGCGATGAACCGGCACAATGTCGGCTTCATGGCGGTGGACGTGATTGCCGATATGCATGGGTTCGGTCCGGTGCAGAAGAAGTTTTCCGGTTGGGCACAAGAGGGCCGCATCGGCGCCGAAAAGGTGCTGATCCTGAAACCCGCCACGTTCATGAATGAAAGCGGCCGCGCGGTTGGCGAGGCAATGCGCTTCTACAAACTGGACCTCGATGCCCTCACCGTGTTCCATGACGAGCTCGACCTTGCGCCCTTCAAGGTCAAGGTGAAGACCGGCGGCGGCACGGCGGGCCATAACGGCCTGCGCAGCATCAACAGTCATCTCGGTGCGGATTTCCGTCGCGTGCGCATTGGCATCGGCCATCCCGGCCACAAGGACCGCGTGCACGGTTACGTGCTGGGCAATTACGCCAAGGCGGAAACGGACGATCTCGTCCACATGCTAGGCGCGATCGGCGCTGAATCGCATTGGCTGGCAGATGGCGATGACGCCCGCTTCATGAGCGACGTTGCGTTGCGCCAACAGGGCTGAGCGCCGGCAGGCAGTGGCGAAGCGCCAGGCGCTCCGCCCTCTACCGATCAATTAACGCGCGCCGCCTGACGCCGACCGCCGCCATTGCGCGCACGCCGGCGATTGCCGCCTTCGCCCCGATTCTCACCACGTCCTTCACCGCGGCCTTCACCTCTGGGCTTGGCCGAGACGACCGCCTTGGGCTTGCCCCTGCGCGGATGGCTGCGCGACATGGCCTCGTCACCCGAATGGCCGGCAGGCTGCCGCCCGATGCGATCAACCTCTTCGCGGAACGACGGCGGCAAAGGCACTTCGCCGAGGCGGACCTTGGTCAGCTTCTCGATATCGCGCAAATAGGCACGTTCGTCAGGCGCGCAGAATGCCAGCGCCACACCGGTCCGGCCCGCACGCGCGGTGCGTCCGATACGGTGGACATATTGCTCGGCCACATTGGGCAGTTCGAAGTTGAAGACGTGGCTGACGCCCGGAATGTCGATACCGCGCGCGGCGATGTCGGTGGCCACCAGCACCCGGACCTCCCCCTTGCGGAACGAGGCCAGTGCTCGCTCACGCTGGGGCTGGCTCTTGTTGCCGTGAATAGCGACCGCCTTGATCCCCGACTGGTCGAGCTTCTTCACCACCTTGTCGGCACCGTGCTTGGTGCGGGTGAAGACGAGCACGAGATCCATCTCGTCCGAAGCCAGTCCCTTGCGCAGGGCAATGGTGAGCAATGCCTGCTTCTCGTTCTGGTTTACCAGGCACACATATTGGTCGACCCGCTCTGCCGTGGTGGCAGCAGGTGCGACCGAGACTTGCGCCGGATCGCGCAGATATTGCTCGGACAGCTTGCGGATCGAAGCTGGCATGGTGGCCGAGAACAACAGCGTCTGGCGCTGCCTGGGCAGCAGTGAAACGATCTTCTTCAGCGCATGGATGAAACCGAGGTCGAGCATCTGGTCGGCCTCGTCGAGCACGATGGTCTCCACCGAGCCGAGGTCCATTGCCCGCTGATCGAGCAGGTCGACAAGCCGTCCGGGCGTTGCCACCAGGATGTCGACGCCGCGCGCCATGCGTTGCCGGTCCTTGTTGACCGAGGTTCCGCCAACGATGCTGGCGACAACGAGGCCCGAAAGCGCGCCATATTCCTTGGCGGCGGCGGCGATTTGTCCGGCCAGCTCGCGCGTGGGGGCCAGCACCAGCATCCGGCAGGATTTGCGCGGGGTCGGGTTCCCCGAGGCGCGCAGCCGGTCGATCGAGGGGAGCATGAAGGCTGCGGTCTTGCCGGTGCCGGTTTGGGCGATACCCAATACGTCGCGCCCTTCGAGCACGACGGGAATGGCCTGTGCCTGGATCGGCGTGGGAGTGATGTATTCCTTCTGGGCAAGCGCCTGCAGAATGGGCTTGGAAAGCCCAAGATCTTCGAATGTCATATTGTGTATCAAACTCGCAAATATAGCCTCGGGCGCGGCACGCCTGATGCGGCGCGCGCGAAGCGGGTTCTGAACGACCCGCGTGAATTGGGAGGCTCCTGGGAAAGGTAATGCCGAAGCGCAGCCGGGGCGGCATATGCCGCCAGTTCACGCTGCCGTGGCGCTTCGATGCCGGGGCAAATGGTGGCAGAGCGAGGAAAAGTCAATCAAATACGCTGCACGTGCGAAAGACAGCGCATCGATCTGGCTTTTCACGGCGCGCTCTCCTATCGGACCGGCCTGAACGGCAAACTGGCCGAAAGCGGAGCAATCATGGGTTTCAAATGCGGTATCGTCGGTCTGCCCAATGTCGGCAAGTCGACCCTGTTCAACGCGCTGACCGAGACGCAGGCGGCGCAGGCGGCCAATTATCCGTTCTGCACGATCGAGCCCAATGTGGGCCAGGTCGCGGTGCCCGACCCGCGCCTCGACACGATCGCCGCCATCGGTAAGTCGGCCAAGGTGGTCCACACGCAGCTTTCCTTCGTCGACATTGCCGGCCTGGTAAAAGGCGCGAGCGCGGGCGAAGGCCTGGGCAATCAGTTCCTCGGCAATATCCGCGAAGTCGATGCCATCGTCCACGTGCTGCGCTGCTTCGAGGATGACGACATCCAGCACGTCGCCAACAAGGTCGACCCCATCGCCGATGCCGAAGTCGTCGAAACCGAACTGATGCTGTCCGATCTTGAAAGCCTGGAGAAGCGGGTCGAGAATGCCAAGCGCCGCGCCACCAGCGGCGACAAGGAGGCCAAGGCGCTGGTGTCCGTGCTTGGCCAGGCGCTCGATCTGCTGCGTGAGGGCAAGCCCGCGCGCCTTGCGGAGCCGAAGGATGATGAGGAAGCCGCGCTGCTCGATCAGGCGCAATTACTGACCGCCAAACCGGTGCTCTATGTCTGCAATGTAGCGGAAGAAGACGCCGCCAAGGGCAATGCCCTGTCCGAACAAGTGTTCGCCAAAGCGAAGACGGAAGGTGCGCAGGCGGTGGTCGTATCCGCCGCCATCGAATCCGAGATCGTAGCGATGGAGCCCGAAGACCGCGGCGAGTTCCTGGCCGAGATGGGATTGAAGGAAACGGGCCTCGCCCGGGTGATACGCGCCGGTTACGATCTGCTGGGCCTGAAGACCTTCTTCACCGTCGGCCCGAAAGAGGCCCGCGCATGGACCTTTCCGTCAGGCGCCAAGGCCCCTCAGGCAGCGGGTGAGATCCACACCGATTTCGAGAAGGGATTCATCCGCGCCGAAACAATCGCCTTTGACGATTACGTCGCGCTGGGTGGAGAGACCGGGGCGAAGGATGCCGGGAAATTGCGCCAGGAGGGCAAGGATTACCTCGTCCAGGATGGCGACATCATGATGTTCAAGTTCAACGTATAGAGAAACGGAGCGGGCAGCCTCATGCCGCCCGCTCCATCTCGTAGTAATTATTCGGCGGGCGCCGCAGTAACTGCCGGTGCCGGTGGCGGTGCCGGTGTCGCCTTCGACGCGGCATAGGCCTTCCACAAGGCTGCGATCGTCGGACGCTCGCCCATGGTGACACCGTTCAGTGTCGCAATAGCTTCGGCATATTTGCCCTGATGGATCTGGGCCATGCCCTCGCGCGTCAGCGCCGCATCAAGCGATGGGCCGCCTCGCTCCGCTGCAAGCGCGTACATGCGCTCCGCCTCGGCGAAGTTCTCAATCGAGTAGTTCACATCACCAGCTATCAGCGCGCTCGACGCATCGCTCTTGTTCACGGCCTCCGTCACCAGTCCGGGCGCGTCGGCACGGTCCTGGGCAGTACGGCCATCGGCGATGTTCTTCACATCGACATAATAGCTGTCTGACGTTTGGAACTGGCCGGCTGCCAGCGCTTCAGCCAGCACGTCCACCACTTCGTTCGACATGATCCGCGGATCGGCATTCTCGATATAGAGAACCGAATACTCACGCGCCGGGAGCCCGCTGGTCAGCCGCAGCAGCCGGAGCAGGTCGAGCTGGACCTGCGGGGAGTAATCATGGAGGCCATTGGCAATCTGCGTGGCGTTGGAGAAGTTCTCGGCGCTGGGATGCTGTTCGACCAGCATCAGCGCAACCTCGGTTCCTGCATCGACCATGTTATTGTCATAGGCACCCTGCAGGGCGCGCAGCAGCCATTCTTCGGGCACTGTGTTGCCGGCGGCGGAAACCTGCCCGGCCAGATCCTTGATATAGGAGACACCTTGCTGGGCATTGCCTTCCTGGAAGTAGGATTCGGCGATCAGCCCGCGCGGGTCCTGGTCGGTGAACCCGGCAACGGAGGCCGCTTGCAAGGCGGTGCGAGCGGCGGCGTAGTCGCGGGCATTGAACGCCAGGCTACCGACAAAGAATTGAAAGCGGCCCACATCCTCGGGCGCGACTTTTCCGCTGTTCAGCATCATTGAGAGGCCCTTGCGCTGCAAGGAAGGGTCGGTGAGACTGTTACCGGCCTGGAGAATGACCTGTCCCGCGATATAGCGGTCCTGCTCGTTCTCGATCGCCGCCTCCAGCGTGCCGAATTGCCCTTTCACGACATTCCAGTCCGGGTCCTCGCCGCGCTTGCTCGGCATGATCGCGTTGTAGGCCGCGCCAAAGCCCTTCGAGTTCTTGTCCTGCGCTACGGCAGCGGGTGCGACGATGCCGGTCAAAGCAACCGTCCCGCAGCTGAGGGCCAGCGCCATGGCGAGGGAGGAAAAGGCGCTTCGGGCACCAATGCGGCGGGACATACGAATCATTTAGGAATTCTCCTCAAACTTCATGGGGAACCGGCCCTTGGGGAAGCTGTTCCGGCGATTGCGGCGAGGTTGTTGCCCGCTCGCTCAGATAATTGCAATTGTCGCTTAGACAAACTGGTCTGAACCGCGATTTAACGGACGCTTTTGCCGGGCCGAGGTCCTGCAGTCAGGCGCGTGGGCGGAGGCCACCCCGTCGGCCCGCCCGCAAATGTGGATAAGGGGGGCCGTTTAGGGCGCGCCAGAGGGACGCGCACTGGCCAGTTTGCCCCTCCTCCCCTAGGGTCTGGAGAAGAATATCGACATTGATAAAGAGAGTGACAAGGCGCCTGTGAGCGACGACACCGATATTGCCCTGCCCCCTTTCGGCGGAGATGAATTCGAACGCATCGACATCGTCGATGAGATGAAGACGAGCTATCTCGATTACGCGATGAGCGTGATCGTTTCGCGCGCGCTACCCGACGTGCGTGACGGGCTGAAACCGGTGCACCGGCGCATTCTTTATGCAGCGCATGAAGGCGGCTACGTGGCCGGGCGGCCCTATCGCAAGTCGGCCAAGATTGTCGGCGACGTGATGGGCAATTATCACCCGCATGGCGACAGCGCGATCTATGACGCCATGGCGCGCATGGTTCAGTGGTGGTCGATGCGCGTTCCGCTGGTCGATGGCCAGGGCAACTTCGGTTCGATGGATCCCGATCCGCCGGCAGCGATGCGTTACACCGAGAGCCGACTGGCGAGGGTCGCCAATTCGCTGCTGGACGATATCGACAAGGATACGATCGATTTCGTTGAAAATTATGACGGTTCGCGGCGCGAGCCCACCGTCCTGCCGGCCCGTTTCCCCAATCTGCTGGTCAACGGTGCGGGCGGCATCGCCGTGGGCATGGCGACCAATATCCCGCCACACAATCTGGGCGAGGTGATCGATGGCTGCCTGGCCTTTATCGAAAACCCGGCGATCACGTCAGAGGAGCTGATCGAATATATCCCCGGCCCCGATTTCCCCACGGCGCCGCTGATCCTGGGGCAGGCAGGCGCAAGGTCCGCCTATACGACCGGGCGCGGTTCGATCCTGATGCGCGCGCGTCACGAGATCGAGACCGGCCGCAATGACCGGGAATCAATCGTTCTGACCAGCATCCCCTTCCAGGTCGGCAAGGCCGGGCTGGTCGAGAAGATCGCCGATGCCGCCAAGGAAAAGCGGATAGAGGGCATTTCCGACATTCGCGACGAGAGTTCGCGCAATGGCGTGCGCGTGGTGATCGAGCTGAAGCGCGATGCTACGGCTGAGGTCGTACTCAATCAGCTATGGCGCCACACGCCCGCTCAGGCGAGTTTTCCTGCCAATATGCTGGCAATCCGCAGCGGGCGTCCCGAAACGCTGATGCTGCGCGACGTTATCCAGACCTTCGTCGCCTTCCGCGAAGAGGTCATTACCCGGCGCACCAAATTTGAACTCGCAAAGGCACGCGAGCGGGCACACATCTTGCTCGGCCTGGTGGTCGCGGTTTCCAATCTGGACGAGGTGGTGGCGATCATTCGCGGCGCCGCCAATCCTGCGGTTGCACGCGAGAAGCTGGCTACACGTGACTGGCCGATCGGCGACATCGCGCAATATATCCGTCTGGTCGAAGCGATCGAGCCCGATGCTGAGCAGGAAGGCGGCACCTATCGCCTTTCCGAACGGCAGGTAAAGGCGATCCTTGAGCTACGCCTCCATCGCCTGACTGCGCTTGGCCGCGACGAGATCGGTGGCGAGCTGAAGGAACTGGCTGACGCCATTGCCGGCTATCTCGAGATCCTCGCCGACCGGGTGAAGCTTTATGCCGTGATCCGCGAGGAGCTGGAGGAGGTGCGGGAGAACTTCGCCACCCCGCGCGTCTCCGAGATCGCACCGGCCTGGGATGGGCTCGAGGACGAGGATTTGATTGAACGCGACGAAATGGTCGTGACGGTCACGCTGGATGGCTACATCAAGCGCACCCCGCTCTCGACCTTCCGCGCTCAGCATCGTGGCGGCAAGGGCCGCGCGGGCATGAATACCAAGGACGAGGATGCGATTTCCGCCATGTTCGTCACCAGCACCCATAATCCGGTGCTGTTCTTCTCGACATCCGGTAAGGTCTATCGCCTGAAGGTCTGGAAACTGCCCGAAGGCGGGCCGCAGACGCGCGGTCGCCCGATCGTCAACCTGCTGCCCTCGCTCGACAAGGGTGAGACCATCGCCACCGTGCTGCCGCTGCCCGAGGACGAGGATAGCTGGGGCGCGCTCTCGGTTGTTTTCGCCACCGCCAATGGCGGTGTCCGGCGCAATGCGATGGATGCATTCACCAATATCCCCTCCAACGGCAAGCTGGCCATGCGTTTCGACGACGTTTCCGACGACCGGCTGATCGGCGTGGCGCTGCTCGAAACGGGAGATGACGTGCTGCTGGCAAGCCGCGCGGGCAAGGCGATCCGTTTCGCCGCCGAAGATGTGAGGGAATTCACCTCGCGCACCTCGACCGGCGTGCGCGGCATGAATTTGAAGAATGGCGACCAGGTCGTCTCGCTCTCCATCCTGCATTCGACCGGCACCACGGCGGATGAGCGTGAGGAGTTTATCCGCTTCGCCCCGTGGAAGGCGGAGAAGGAAGGCGAACCCGATCTGACCGCCGAACGCTTCGCCGAACTGGCTCGGAAGGAACAATACATCCTCACCGTCTGCGCCAATGGCTATGGCAAGGTCTCCTCCGCCTATGAATACCGGCGGATCGGGCGCGGTGGCCAGGGCGTGACCAATATCGACAATATCAAGCGCAACGGGCCGGTCGTGGCGAGCTTCCCGGTCTCTTCTGGCGAGCAGCTCATGCTGGTCACCGACCGCGCAAAGTTGATCCGCATCGGTCTGGAAAACCTGCGGGTGCTGGGGCGTGCCACGGCGGGCGTGCGGCTGTTCGATGTTGCCGATGGCGAGCATATCGTCGCTGCAGTGCGGATCGACGAGGAAGAGGCCCCCGAAGTCGAGGCGGAAGAGGCCGTTGCCGAGGAAATGGTCGGGCGGCGCGGCGGCGATGACGAAGTGCCGCCAGAACCCACGATCGACCGCGACGATGATTTGGGCGGAGATGCAGGCGGGGCTGAAGACGGGGCTGAAGACGGAAGCGAATAGAGTGCGCCCACCCTGCGCCGCGACGCCCCGGGCGCCCGGTCCGCTTGCAATTTCCTGATGTTGCGCTATATAAATCGTGCCTGACGTCGTTTGCGACGGAAACTGGCTGCCGCATGAGTCGGCACCAATTCCCTTTCATACTGCTTGGCTCCGCCCCGGGAATCGCCCGTGCGCGGACGAATTTTTACATTTCTCGAGGGTTTCGGTTTGGCGAAGGAAGAGCTCATTACACTGGAGGGCGAGATCGACGAGGTCCTGCCCGATGGACGCTTTGGCGTTACGCTGGATAATGAGCATCGCATCATCGCTTATACCGCCGGAAAGATGCGGCGTTTCCGCATCCGCTCGGTGGTTGGTGACCGCGTCCACGTTGAAATGACGCCCTACGACCTGACCAAAGGCCGGATCGTGTTCAGGGAGAGAACGCCGGGCCAAGGCCCAGGTGGCCCCCGCAAGCGCGGCAATTTCAGGCGCTGACGAAACCCAGTACAGGGCCGGCATTTGCCCGCCCACAAGGATATAATGAAATACCAGACTATCGACGCATTGAAGCGTCATTCGATTACACTGTGCCACGGCACGGCAAATTCTCACATCATCGACCATTCCATCCCCGCAGATCAGCTTCTTTCAAGGTCTGAATTGCAAGAAATTGTAGCGGCGATGATTGACTGACTTGAAAGCTTTGCGGCACGAAAAAATCGTAATCCGCAATTGGTTGGCATTAACTCAATAAAGTGCTAACCGTTTAAGCGCTCTCGTTGAATTTCGACCGGCAGCGACGAATTGGCTACGGCCTCGGGGATCATTTTCCTCGGCTCCGCAAGACGACGACTTCCTTTCAATTGACGACTTGACGCACGACCCGGCCCGCAATTTCGCGGCTGGTTATCTACGTTTCTTGAAAGGAAACGATAATGCCTATCGGAACAGTTAAATTCTTCAACGAAGACAAGGGCTATGGTTTCATCCAGCCCGAAGACGGCAGCAAGGACAGCTTCGTCCACATTTCTGCCGTGCAGGCCGCTGGCTGGGCCACGCTCAACAAGGATCAGCGCGTCTCCTATGAGGTCGAACCCGGCCGCAATGGCAAGGAATCAGCGGTCAACCTTTCCAGCGCAGACTGACGCCAAACGGGCCCGACCGCTTCTTGTAGAGGCGGTCGGGGCACACCCGTGTCTTCCTGCAACTTCGGAAAGGTCACCCCATGGCGCTGAGTTACGAATTCATCATCGCACGCGCTGACGAAGCGGCGAAGGAAGCCGAGAATGCGGTGCTGGACAACGTTCGACTGCGCGCGCTTCGTTCCGAATCGGTGTGGCGCGACATGGCCGACCGGGCATTGAAGATCGAAGAAGACCGCGAAAAGGCACGCGTCGAAAAGCAGGCGAAGCCTCCGGGGCGTTGGCCATCCAGCCCCTACCACGATAGCGTCGACGATAACTGACTGGCCTGGCCGGAACCTGGTTTGCCACCCGCCGGGCCCCGGCCTCAACGTTTAACCCGCAGCACACTGTCGATGTTAGACCTGAAGGCCTTGAGCCTCACGGTCACCAGCACCGATTCCACATTGGCGACCACCCCCACGCAAATGACCGTGATCAGCAGTCCGCGCGAAAAGCCGAAGAAATAGAGCCACATCACGAAGACGCCTGAGAGCACCGCCCCGGCCTTTGCCAGATAGAGGTGGTAAGCGGGCAATCTGCCGAATTTGATAAGGCAGGTGGCGGCGGCGGCGGCATAGCTTTGCAGAAAGGCCAGCAACCACCCGGCCTGCGGGCGCAATGCCTCGATCTCGAAGATGAATAGTCCGAACAAGCCGGCCAGCACGGTCAATCCGTCGGCCCAGGTATCGAGCCTTGCGCCGCGATCCGATTGTTGACCGAGGCGGCGCGCAATAGGTCCGTCGATGAGGTCGCTGGCAAGGCTGGCAATCAGCAAGAGAAAGAAACCGTCGCGCCAGCCCACGATCGCCATAGATACGATGACCGGCGCAGCGGCGATCCGGAACCAGGTCAGAAGGTCAGCCGGTCTCCATATCATTGCGCCCTACCCCACTATCTATCAGCTGACGACGACCCGCAATTCCGGGTCGCGCTTCCTCGATGTCTGGATCACCCCGGTGCAAATCAGGAAAATTCCGAGGTAATAGATCGGCCAGCTCATGATCTGTGGCCAGCGGCTGCCTGAAAGCGGCCCCATTTCCGCAAACAGGAACAGGTCGGAAACGAGGAACAGCATGGCCCCTGCCCCGACACGATAGCGCGGGAAATTACTGGCCCAGGCGCCCGCCGCCATCGCGCCCAGAGCAAGCGCATAAAGCGCGACCTGCCATGCCTCATTGCGGTCCCAGGGCATGAAATAGCCGACGATGGGTGTCAGGATCAGCGTCAGCCCGCAAACCCAGCTTTGCGTTTTCGAGAGCGCATCGCGGCGATTGCGAAGGAACACGCCGAGCGCCAGGACGTGGAACAGGAAGAACAGCAACGCCCCGATGTTGCGGTCGAACTCCATCGCCATGTCGCCCAGTGATGCCGCACCCAGCGCCCAGCCCAGCAGCTTCGCATCGGGGCTGGAATGGCGCAGGAAAGCGTAGACGGCCAGCATGGCCGCTGCGGCGCCCTTCACCGGAATGATGTAGAGTTCGGGCAGGGTGCTGACGCGAAGATAATAGAATGCCAGTGCCGCGGCGATGCTGAGCAGGAGGAAGGGGCGTTTGTCTGACAAGGCGCGGCGGGGCATGGCCTCTCCCTTGACGCGAGACGGCGCGGGTAGCAAGCGCCTCCTCCATGACGCATGACGTGCACATTATCGGCGGCGGGCTCGCCGGGAGCGAAGCCGCCTGGCAATTGGCCCAACGCGGGGTGCGGGTACGCCTGTCGGAAATGCGCGGCAGCGGTGAGGGGGCGACCCCTGCCCATCAGACTGAGTCACTGGCCGAACTGGTGTGTTCCAATTCCTTCCGTTCCGACGATGACGATAAAAATGCCGTCGGCCTGCTCCACCACGAGATGCGGCGGCTCGATTCGCTGATCATGCGGGCTGGCGAGACAGCGCGCGTACCTGCGGGCAGTGCCATGGCGGTGGACCGCGATGTTTTTTCCGCCGAGGTGGAAAAGGCGCTGGACGGGCATCCCAACGTCGAAATCGTGCGCGAGCGGATCGACACCCTGCCCCAAAGCGGGCTGACCCTGATCGCCACCGGGCCGCTGACCGCCGAGGCGCTCGCTGCCAGCATTGTCGGCGCGACCGGAGCGGATCGGCTGGCTTTTTTCGATGCCATCGCGCCCATCGTCCACCGTGACAGTATCGACATGGATATCTGCTGGATTCAGAGCCGCTGGAACAAGCGCACCGAGGCCTCGAACGAGGGCGGCGACTACATCAATTGTCCGATGACGAAGGAACAATATCTCGCCTTCCACCAGGGCCTCCTCGATGCCGAAAAGGGCGAATTCAAGCAGTGGGAGGCTGACACACCCTATTTCAGCGGCTGCATGCCGATTGAGGTGATGGCCGAACGCGGCGTTGAAACCTTGCGATACGGCCCGATGAAGCCAGTCGGGCTCGACAATCCGCGCGACGTGACGGAAGAATTTCCGCAGGGACGCTGGCCCTATGCCGTCTTGCAATTGCGGCAGGACAATGCGCTGGGCACGTTGTGGAACATGGTCGGGTTCCAGACCAAGATGAAGCATGGCGCGCAGGTGGAACTTTTCCGTACGATTCCCGGCCTGGAGAAGGCGGAGTTTGCGCGGTTGGGCGGCATGCACCGCAACACCTTCATCAATTCGCCACTACTGCTTGACCGGCAATTGCGGCTGAAATCGGCGCCGCATATTCGCTTTGCCGGGCAGATCACCGGTTGCGAAGGCTATGTCGAAAGCGCCGCGATCGGGCTTGTCGCGGGGATCATGGCGGCGGGCGAACTTGCGGGGAGCGACTGGTCGCCGCCGCCGCCCAGCACCGCCATGGGTGCGCTGCTCGCGCACATTACCGGCGATGCACAGGCCGAGAGCTTTCAGCCCATGAATGTGAATTTCGGCCTGTTCCCGCCGCTCCACCATGTCGGCAAGAAGCTGCGCAAGGAGGCCTATACGTCCCGCGGCAAGGCCGACTTCGGCGCATGGATGGCCGGGCTCGACTCCGGGCTCGATCTGGGGCTGGAGGTCATCCCCGCCTGAGACTTCAGCACTTGCAGCGCGGGGTCGAACTGGGGCGCGGCTTGGGCGCGCTGGTGGCGAATTCGGCCTGCGAGAGCTCAAGGTCGCCATTGGCGTCCATCTCGGCAAAACGCGTGCCGGTGGTGATCGCCCATTCCTCGAAGGTCAGCAGATTGTTGCCGTCAGTATCCAGCTTGCGGAAGGAGTCGCTGCGGCTCGACATCATCTCGTTGCGGGTGATGCGCCGGTCACGGTTACGGTCATAGCGGAAGAAGCGCTGTTCCTCCCGGGTCAGTTCGCTGGCCTCGGGCGGCGCCGGGCCTTCCAGATCAGCGACATCGGCATAAGGCAGGTCCTCCGGGTCGGGCGCTACCTCAACGGCGTCAGGATCCGGTGGCGGAGCGCCCTGCACAACTTCCGCCCGGCCTTGAAGCCAGAACAGCCCCAGCCCAACCATGACCAACGCCGCGAAGGCGCCCAGCACAATGCGGTTCATTTCCCGCCCCTCAAATCTACGCAATTCACCCTAACGCCCGAACAGGCCGAGCCGCAAGGCAGCCAGGGCCGCAGCCGGACCGTCGAGCGGTGTTTCTGCGTTCTTCTCCAGAGCCCTTCGTGTCAGTCCGCGCAGGATAGCAAGTGACCGAAAGCGGCGCGGAATGCTGGCGGCGGGTTCTGCCAGCGCCGCATTGCGGGCCAGACCTCTCTCTTCGGGATTGGCGAGGTTGAGCGCCAGATCGGCGAGCACATATTGTTTTGCCGCACGCTCTACCTGCTTGGTCTCCGCATTGGCGAGCGCCGCCCAAGCCGCCGCCCGCCCCGCGGCAAATTGAGCGAGGGCAAGCTCGTCAAGCTGGTCGCCCAGCAGCACTTCCCAGCCATCGACCATGTCCACGAGCGCCTCCTGATCCCCTGGCCAGTCGCGCAGCAGGGCCAGCAGCGGCTCACCTTCGGGCCAGCCGCCGGGATCGATGCGAAAGATGTCGCGCCACCAAGCCAGCTTGACCTGGCGCAGCAGCGCTTCGCCGGGCTGGCGCAAGACGTCCGCCAACCGGGCATCGAGAGCGAGCAATGGCAGAACCTGTCCCTGCATTGCCGCAGGGGCATGAGCGAGCGCGAGTCGCTGAAGTGGCGGCAAGACACTCGCCAACTCCGCACCGGCCATATCAGGTAAGCCATCCTTAACCACGAGCGTCCACGTTCCGTTTTCCTAACTTCAGTATGCGGTGAGTTCGAGCATGATCTATCGGATTTTCTGTCAGGGGCAATCGGGGCAACTTAGCTATGGAGAAGTCTGGATTTCTTAGGCGGTTGAAGCAGGATTCGGCGGGCAACGTGCTCGCCATTGCTGCTGCATCTATAATCCCGCTCATTGGCGTTGTCGGCGGCGCGGTCGATGTTAGTCGTTACTATATGACGGCATCGCGCATGCAGCAGGCTTGCGACGCCGGCGCGCTTGCCGCACGCAAGAACATGGGCGACGACAATTTCGGCAGCGACGACGAGGCCATGGGCCTGGCGTTCTTCGACCAGAACTACGCTGATGGCACATTCGGCGTCAATGATCTGTCTCGCAGCTACACCGCCGATTCTGATGGCACCGTAACCGGGACGGCGTCGGCTGATTTGCCTCTGACGCTGATGCATATCTTTGGCCATGACGAATTTGAAGTCGCGGTGAGCTGCACCGCAGAGATCAACATTTCGAACACCGACATCATGTTCGTCCTCGACGTCACAGGCTCGATGAACTGTTCCGTCACCTCCACTAGCTGCACCAACAATGGCAACGTTGAAGCGGGAACTGCCAAGATCAGGGCGCTGCGCAGCGCCGTCGTGAGCTTCTACGATACCGTGGAATCGGCAACCTCAAGCGCGGCCCAGGTGCGCTATGGCATCGTTCCCTATTCGAGCAACGTCAACGTCGGCGCCTCGATCCCGACGGCCTATATGGCCACCAACCACACTTACCAGTCGCGTGAAGCACAGTGGGACATCAACTGGGAGGAATCCAGCATCCTGCTGTCCAATTTGAGCAGCATGACCTCGCCCCAGAATCTTGGCTTCGAGCGGCACCAGCGGATTAAGCGGGTCAGTTCGGAGAGCGACTGCCAGGATCTGCTGGCATCCTCGGGCTACACCGCGTCAACCGCGAACTATGTTAGCGATTCGGTCGACCTGTCCAGTGCTACGATCACTTCGCAGACGGTGAACGGAACGACCAGAACGACCATCGGCAACGGGTCAATCCAGGTTACACAGGATGTGCCCGCTTACACCTATAGTGCGCGACGTGATCGCTGCAATCTCGGTTACGAAAGCACGAGATATACCACCACGGCCGACTTCACTCTCGAGGAGACACAGAACACGACCTTCGTCGAATGGGAATACAAGCCGGTCTCCTTCGATCTGGCCGACCTTTACGATGACAATTACATAACCCTTCCCGTCGGCAGTAACGGCTCCGACCGGACGGTCGGCTGGGAAGGCTGCATCGAGGAGGCCGATTCGGTCAACACCGGCACCTTCGATCCGCTGCCCAGCGGCGCCAACGATCTGAAAATCGACCTTGTCCCCAACAGCAATGCAACCCGCTGGAAGCCGCAATTGCCCGACGCTGTCTACAAGCGTGAAGACGGCGGCAAGTATTACGGAACCCTCACCCAGACATGGGACGAGAACCAACCGAGCAATTACTGCCCGAAGGCCGCGATGAAGCTGACTGATCTGTCGCGCACGACACTGGAGAGTTACCTTTCAGCTTCGAACGGGTTCAGGGCCATTGGTTCGACCTATCATGATTTCGGAATGATCTGGGGCGGACGCTTTGTTTCACCCGATGGTATCTTCGCCTCGGAGAATGCCACCGCGCCCAATGGCGATGCGATTGCGCGGCACATCATCTTCATGACCGACGGCACGCAATCGACGTCCAACGACACATATGGCCTTTACGGCACGGAATGGTGGGATCGGCGTGTAACCACCAACGGATACAGCAATATTGAGGACCGCCACGCCGCCCGGTTCCAGGCGGCCTGCAGGCAGGCTCGTCAGGCCAATATCTCGGTCTGGGTAGTCGCTTTCGGCACCACGCTGTCACAGAACCTGATCGACTGCGCATCACCGGGGCGCGCCTTCAGCGCCGACAATGACGCCGACCTGGCCACCGCCTTCCAGGAGATCGCCCAGAAGATCGCCGCACTAAGGCTGACATCATGACGCGTCCCATGGCCAACATATGGCGGGATGAGGAAGGCGCTACGCTTGTCGAATTTGCCTTCGTCGCGCCCGTGTTCCTAGTCATGCTCCTAGGCATCTTCGACGCGGCCTACACCGAATATTCCGCGGTGATGGTCAACGGTGCAATGCAGAAGGCCGGCCGCGACATGACGCTGGAGAATGCCGGCGGCAATCAGGCGACGCTCGATGCAATGGTTGAGCGCCGGGTGCAGCAGGTTGTGCCCGGCTCCACGGTCACGTTGAGCAAGCTTTCGCATTTCGACTTTGACGATATCGGAGAGGCCGAGGATTTCACCGACGAGGACAGCGACGGCATCTGCAACAACAACGAAGTTTTTGTCGACGATAATGGCAACGGCCAATGGGACGCCGACAAGGGCAAGTCCGGCATTGGCGGCGCACGTGACGCGGTGCTCTACACAGCCACTGTCACCTATCCCCGCATGTTTCCGATGCACAAACTGATCGGACTTCCCGACACTGTAACGGTCTCGGCCTCGACTGTGCTGCGTAACCAGCCATTTGACAACCAGGACCGCACCACGGCGACGGGCAATTGCACATGATGGGTTCAACACTCTCCCTGGGGTCAAGGGCCTTGCTTCACACGACACGGCTGGTTCGTCTGCTCCGCCGCGATGACTCAGGGCTGGCGTTGACGGAGTTCGCGCTCAGCCTGCCGATTTTCCTCTCGCTGGGCCTGCTCGGTACGGAAACCGCACACTACGTCGTAACGCATATGCGCGTCAGCCAGATCGCGATGCAGATTGCCGATAACGCGTCACGCGTGGGTGAGCAGGACGTGCTGGTCGAGCGCAGGATCTTCGAAGACGACATCAATGATGTCTTTGTCGGCGCCGATAAGTTGGGGGGCGGGCTCGACATCCTGGAGAACGGGCGCGTCATACTTTCCAGTCTTGAGCAGAACGGCGAGGGGGGACAGTGGATCCATTGGCAGCGTTGTAAAGGACTGAAAAACCACGTCTCCGATTATGGTGATGAAGGCGACGGAGCCTCCGGTACATCTTTTCCGGGGATGGGAAGACCCGGCGAGGAAATCACCGCCAGCAGCGGCAATGCGGTGATGTTCGTCCAGTTTACCTACGAATATCAGCCGATCACGCCGATCAGCGCGATGGATGGGCAGGCAATAACCTACACTGCCGCGTTCAACGTGCGCGATTCACGCGATCTCACCCAGATTCACCAAACGACGCCGGTTTCAGCCGTGTCGGACTGCGACACCTTCTCCGCCAGCTAGGGGTCGGGCTAAGGGCCCTACCCCCTCAATCCGCGTAGCAGACCTTGCGCGCGGCTGCGACGATGCCGGCGGTATCGATCAGCGCCAGCTTCTCCAGGTTCGCGGCATAGGGTAGCGGCACGTCCTCATTGGTAACCCGCAGGACGGGGGCGTCGAGGTGATCGAAGCCCTCCTCCATGCAGATGGCAATGATTTCCGAAGCCACGGAACAGACCGGGAAGCCCTCTTCGGCGATGATGAGGCGATTGGTCTTGGCGAGGCTTTCAAGCACGGCCTGCTTGTCGAGCGGGCGGATCGTGCGAAGGTCGATCACCTCTGCCTCGATACCCTGTGCGCTTAATTCGTCCGCGGCCTTGAGCGCCAGGCCCACCGCGATCGAATACGATACGATGGTGACGTCCGTACCCTCGCGCATGGTGCGCGCCTTGCCGATCGGCAGGACAAAGTCATCGACCTCCGGCACCTCGAAGTCTTGGCCATAAACAAGCTCGTTCTCGAGGAAGATCACCGGGTCGTCCGAACGGATCGCGGCCTTCAGCAGCCCCTTGCAATCGGCAGAATCATAAGGCGCAATTACCACCAGACCCGGCACGCTGGCATACCAGGGCGCGTAGTTCTGGCTGTGCTGGGCGCCGACGCGGCTGGCCGCGCCATTGGGACCGCGAAACACGACCGGACAGCGCATCTGGCCGCCGGACATGTAATTGGTCTTGGCCGCGGAATTGATAAGATGGTCGATCGCCTGCATGGCGAAATTGAAGGTCATGAACTCGACGATGGGCCTCAGACCGCCCATGGCCGCGCCCGTCCCGATCCCGGCAAAGCCGTATTCGGTGATCGGTGTGTCGATGACCCGCTTGGGACCGAATTCGTCGAGCAGACCCTGTGTGACCTTGTAGGCACCCTGATATTCGGCAACCTCCTCGCCCATCACGAAAACGCGGTCGTCGCGGCGCATTTCCTCGGCCATGGCATCGCGCAGCGCCTCGCGCACGGACAGCTTGGCCATCGCGGTGCCTTCGGGAATGACGGGGTCGGGCCTGGGCTGGGTCTTCGGCTTTTCAGGCGCGCTGATGCCGCTCGGCTCGTCTCCGCCGACGTCCTTGCCCTCTCCAGGAACGTCCTTGACCGGTGCAGGTGCGGCCGAGATGGCCGCAGAAACATCCTCGCCTTCGGCGGCAAGAACGGCGATGACCGTGCCAACCTTCACCTCTTCGGCGCCTTCCGGGACGAGGATCTTGCCGACCGTGCCCTCGTCGATGCTCTCGAATTCCATTGTCGCCTTGTCGGTCTCGATCTCGGCGAGAACGTCACCGGCGGAAACGGTGTCGCCTTCCTTCACCAGCCATTTGGCCAATGTGCCTTCCTCCATGGTAGGGGAGAGCGCAGGCATTTTCAGCTCGATGGCCATCAATAGGATCCTACCAGCACGTCGGTATAAAGTTCGGATGGCGCGGGCTCGGGCGAAGTTTCGGCAAATTCGGCGGCCGCATTCACCCGCTCACGGATAGCCTTGTCGATCGCCTTGATCTCGTCTTCGGAGACGCCGCCCTTGACCAGTTCTGTCTTGAGCCGTTCGATCGGGTCATGGTGCTCGCGCATGTCCTGCACCTCTTCGCGGGTGCGGTATTTGGCCGGGTCGGACATCGAATGGCCGCGATAACGATAGGTGTTGCACTCCATCAGCACCGGGCCCTTGCCGTCGCGCACATGTGCAAAGGCGACCTCCGCGGCCCGGCGCACTTCGAGCACGTCCATGCCGTTCACGTCCATGCCAGGAATACGAAAGGCGGTGCCGCGGCGGTAGAAGTCGGTTTCGGCCGAACTGCGTTTGACGCTGGTGCCCATCGCGTATTGGTTGTTTTCGATCACGAAGACGATGGGCAGGTTCCATAAGGCAGCCATGTTGAACGTCTCGTAGACCTGGCCCTGATTGGCCGCCCCATCGCCGAAATAGGCGACGCATATGCCGCCGTCCTGGCGGTATTTATGCGCGAAGGCCAAGCCGGCGCCCAGCGGAACCTGCGCACCGACGATGCCGTGACCACCGTAAAAGCCATGCTCGGTCGAAAACATATGCATCGAACCGCCCTTGCCGCGGCTGATCCCGGCCTCGCGGCCCGTCAGTTCGGCCATGATGATCTTGGGCTCGATGCCATAGGCCAGCATGTGGCCATGATCGCGGTAACCGGTAATGACGCTGTCCTTGCCTTCCGTAAGTGCGGATTGCAGGCCAACCGCCACGGCTTCCTGCCCGATATAAAGGTGACAGAAACCACCGATCAGCCCGAGGCCGTAGAGTTGCCCGGCCTTTTCCTCGAACCGGCGGATGAGCAGCATCGTCTCGTAAAAGCTCAGCAGCTCGTCCTTGCTGGCCGAAAAGCGTCGGTTCTTCTCAAATGTGTCGTGAAGGCTGCGCAGGGCGAAATCGTCTTCGGCGGGTGCGGCAGCAGGTGTCTTGCGCGAATTGCGCTTCGGCCTTGCCGAGGCAGGCGTCGAGGCTTTGGCCAAGTCAGGTCCCCTTGATCGCGCCGCAAACACCGACGCAGCTACTTCTCGGCTATTCGCAAATGTTTACCCGGCAAGCAATGGCGCAATCGCCAATCTAACCGATTTGGCAAAATTCGTAGCGGTTCTGTACCGCTAGCGCAGGCCTTCGAGCTCAATCACGTATTCATCGGGGTGGGCCACGCCAAGATTGCGCCGCACCAGCTCGGATGAAAAGTCCGGATCGACATGGCCCGGGTCGAGCAGTTCAACCCGGTTGGCGAGCACGGCCTGCTCCTGCCTGAGCGAGGCGATCCGGTCTTCATGATCATGCAGCGCGGCCAGACTCTCCGCCCAGGCGATCCCGCCATAAGGCCCCGCAAAAGCCAGACCGGCCAACAGCAGCAACCATGCCAATGCGCCCAGCTGGACGATATCCAGTCGACGATCCGGCTTTCTGAGGGTGGCTGCGGTCATATCTGTAGAGAATCACAATCTGCGCGGAACTGCAATAGTTTACCGCATCAAAGCAGACAAGAAATCTACATTTGCAGATCGAGGCGGAATGGTGCGCCCGACAGGATTCGAACCTGTGGCCCCCGGATTAGGAATCCGATGCTCTATCCTGCTGAGCTACGGGCGCGTGGCGCGCGCTCTAGATCGGGCAAGCGAAATTGGCAATCGCGACGCGCTAGTTCAATTCCTCGGGCGGCGCGACCGGCACGAGCAGCGGCGTGACCGCGATGCCCTCTTCAGCGAGGTCATTGGCTTCGGCCAAGCTGGCTTCGCCGTGCACGGCCTGCGGCTCGCGCTCGCCATAATGCATGGCGCGCGAGACTTCGGCGAAGCCTCTCCCGACCCAGGTGGAGCTTGCAAGCGCCTCGGCCTGCACTGCGGCGAGCTTGTGAAACGCCTCGACGACTTGCGGCGGCATCGGTGCGTTCGATACGCTCCCGGCTTCAGCAGGCGCGGCCCGCCCTTCGTCGCCATCACCTTGCGGCTGTGGGGCAGTGCCTCCGGCATTGCCCTTGCGCGGAACGGCAGGTGCCATAGGCGCCTTGTCCACCACATCGGAACCGCAACTGGGGCAGCACATTAGCCCGCGCTCGCATTGGTCGGCAAAGTCGGAAGACGAGCCGAACCAGCCCTCGAAGCGGTGGCCGTTCTCGCAGGAAAGGTCGAATACGATCATGATATGACCGATTTGGGTATTGCGCGGCGATTGGCAAGGCTGGGCAATTGCTCGCGCACGCTGGCAAGGCGGGGGAGATCGATTTCGGCAAAGCCCAGGCCCGGCGCCTCTCCGCCAAGATCGAGCAGCACATCGCCCCAGGGGTCGATCACCACAGAATGGCCGTAGGTGAGCCGCCCGTCCTCATGTTCGCCCACCTGCGCCGCGGCAACGACATAGGCGCTGGCCTCGATCGCGCGGGCGCGCAGCAAGACATGCCAGTGCGCCTTGCCCGTCGGAACGGTGAAAGCAGCCGGGATGGCGACGAGGTCGCACCTCTCGCGCCCCAGCGCCTCGAACAGAGCCGGAAAGCGCATATCATAACAGATGGCGAGGCCGAGGCGGCCCGCAGGTGTATCGGCCGTGACCACCTCTGCGCCGGGCGCATAGGCAGAGGATTCGCGCCATGTCTCGCCGCTCGCCAGCGTTACGTCGAACATGTGAATCTTGTCATAGGTCGCCGCAATGCCGCCGCCATCGTCGACAAGGAACGCGCGATTGGCCCATTTGCCGTCTTCGCGCAGCACCGCCAGCGAACCGAGCGAGACCCAAACGCCCTCACGCGCTGCGGCCTCCCGAACCGCAGCCAGCACCGGGTCTTTCTCGGGACTGGCGATCTTTTCGGTCGCGCGCATGCGGTTGCGGTCCAGCATCCCGCACATTTCCGGCGTGAACAGCATCTGCGCCCCGACCTTTGCCGCCTTTGCCACGGCGCCGACAATCATCGCGGTATTATCCTGCGGATCCACGCCCGAATTCATCTGCAGAACGGCGATCCGCGTCATCAGCCGGGCAGGCCCAGCATTGCGTCGAGCCGACCCTCACGATCGAGCGCGGAAAGTTCGTCTGACCCGCCCACCAGCGTTTCACCGATGAAGATTTGCGGGACGGTGCGCGCCTGGGGGTTGCGTGCCATCATTCTCTCACGATCCTTGCCGCCGAACGTGACGTCGATTTCTGTGTAATCGACGCCTTTGGAATCGAGCAGCCTCTTGGCGCGGTAGCAGTAACCGCAGCCCATCTTGGTGAAGATTTCGACCTTTGGGCTGGACACGTAAACTCCTCTGTCAGAACGCGAAAGGGGTGCTTCGTCCGCCCCCTTGAAACCCGTGCCCGCTCCCCTATCTGAAATACCGGTCGCCGTGCAATGATGCTCGGCGGTCATGGGACGCCTTTACCGGGTCCCAAAACGTCAAATTGCTCAACAGAGGATTTGTAACCGATGAACCGTTTCGATTTTACCCCCTATCGCCGTTCAACCGTAGGCTTTGACCGCCTGTTCGACCTGCTTGAGAACACCGCGCGCAACTCCAGTGGCGACAATTACCCCCCCTTCAATATTGAGCGTCGCAACGAGGATGCCTATCGCATAACCCTGGCCGTGGCCGGGTTTGGCAAGAATGATCTCGAGATCACCGCGCAGCAGAACCTGCTCGTGGTGCAGGGCCGCAAGCGCGACGAGGCCGGTGCTGGCGAAATGCTGCACCTTGGCATTGCCAATCGCGGTTTTGAGCGTCGCTTTGAACTCGCCGATTATGTGCGGGTCGAGCATGCCGATCTTGCCGACGGCTTGCTGGTGATCGATCTGGTGCGCGAAGTGCCAGACGCGATGAAGCCCAAGACGATCGCAATCGGGGCTGATGACGGCAAGCTGGAAGTCGTCTCCGACAAGAAGGGCGAAGGGGATGCAGGCGATCAGGCCAACGCTGCCTGATAACGCACCTTACCCGACCATTTGATTGCCTTACCATACAAGGATCGGGCGATCGCCGTCACCTTCGGGTCGCGGCGGTCGCCGTTCTTTATCGTCGATCGGATTGGGCTGATCGGATTTGGGAATTTGGGGGCGGACCCGTGTAAAAAAGCTCCGCCCCCTCGACGCGCAGCGCCGACCTGCCATTGACGGCCGGCATTCCGGGTCGCAATAGAATGCCGATCATCACGGGCAAGACCTGGCCAGCGGGATGCGGGTAAAGCCAAGGCCCCTGTTACCGCGACCGGCCGGTCAAAATTCCAACTTCCTTGTACCAAGGCGCCCCGAACGAGAGGCGACCTAGGCCTTGTTCTCGTTATTGTGGCGTGGAGTTACGCTTCGGTGCACATAGCGTGCAAGCGGTTTCTGGGAGCCGTGACGACAATTAAGGATAGGGTCAGACGAGCCGCGACTGCTTGAGCGCGGCTTCGATAAAACCGGAAAATAGCGGATGCGGGTCGAAGGGGCGGCTCTTCAGTTCCGGATGGTATTGCACGCCGACAAACCACGGGTGGTCGGGCCGTTCGACGATTTCCGGCAACAGGCCGTCTGGCGACATGCCCGAAAAGACCAGCCCGCCCCGCTCCAGCGGCTCTCGATAGGCCGAGTTCACCTCGTAACGATGGCGGTGCCGCTCGGAGATCTTCGTGGCACCGCCATAGATGCCCGAGACGTGGCTATTGCCGGTAAGAACCGCCTCATAGGCGCCAAGGCGCATGGTCCCGCCAAGGTCGGTATCGACGGAGCGCTCTTGCAGCCCCTCCTCGCTCATCCATTCGGTGATGATGCCGACCACCGGATCGTCACTGGGGCCGAACTCGGTCGAGCCCGCCCCGGCGATCCCGGCCGTGTTGCGCGCGCCCTCTATACAGGCCATCTGCATCCCTAGGCAGATGCCGAAGAATGGCACACCGCGCTCTCGGGCGAAACGTACGCTGGCGATCTTGCCTTCGCTGCCGCGCGTTCCGAAGCCGCCGGGCACGAGAATGCCGTGCATAGGTTCGAGCTGGGCGACGATATCGTCCTCGTCCTGCTCGAATATCTCGGCATCGATCCACCGGATATTCACCCTCGTGCGATTGGCCATGCCGCCATGGACCAGCGCCTCGTTCAGCGATTTATAGGCGTCGGGCAGGCCGACATACTTGCCGACCACGGCAATGGTGACCTCACCCTCGGGGTTGAAATAGCGGTCGGTGACATCTTCCCACGCGTCCAGATCGGGCGCCCGCGCATCATTGATGCCGAAGGCGCGCAGCACTTCGCGGTCGAGCCCCTCGGCATGATATTGCAATGGTACAGAATAGATTGATGGCGCGTCGAGAGCGGGAATGACCGCCTCGGCGCGAACATTGCAGAATTGTGCGATCTTGCGGCGTTCGTTTTCAGGCAGGGGATGCTCGCAACGACACAGCAGCAGATCCGGCTTGATGCCCAGCCCTGCCAGTTCGCGCACCGAGTGCTGGGTCGGCTTGGTCTTCAACTCCCCTGCGGCAGCGATATAGGGAACCAGCGTGACGTGGACCGATACGGTCTGGTCAGGGTCCAGCTCGTTCCTGAGCTGGCGGATCGCTTCCATGAAGGGCAGCGACTCGATGTCGCCCACTGTCCCGCCGATCTCGCACAGGATGAAATCGTGGTCGTCCTGATCGGCCAGCGCGAAGTGCTTGATGGCGTCGGTAACATGCGGGATGACCTGTACGGTCGCGCCCAGGTAATCCCCGCGACGCTCCTTCGTGATGATGTCACGATAGACGCGGCCTGAAGTGATGTTGTCGGACTGCCGCGCCGAGACATTGGTGAAGCGCTCGTAATGGCCAAGATCAAGGTCGGTTTCGGCCCCGTCATCGGTGACGAAGACTTCGCCATGCTGATAGGGGCTCATCGTGCCCGGATCGACGTTGAGATAGGGGTCGAACTTGCGGATGCGGACCTTGTAACCACGCGCCTGCAGGAGCGCGGCAAGCGATGCCGCCATGAGACCTTTGCCGAGCGAGGAAACCACGCCGCCGGTGATGAAAATATACCGCGCCATGGGAGCCAAGCCTTAGGCGTAGCTTCGGATTCGTGGCAAGCCGCAAGACACAGGTTTTTTCGCTTGTCCCCGCCTCAACGCGGGAGATGCAAGAGCGTGCGCCAGCTTACTGCGTGACGTCAGCCAGCGGATCGTCCTGTGCGGGCGCGCTGTCGCCAGAGGCATCGTCGCCCTGCACCGCTTCGGCGTTTCCTGTGACAGGCGCAAGCGGATCGGCCGCAGCCTCGCTTTCGACCGAACGATCGAGCGTGTCGTCCATGCTGCGCGTGCCCGAGGCATTGATGGCCAGCCCGGCGAGCACAATTGCGAAGGCCACGAACAATACCGCCAGCCACTTGGTAATGCGGGTCAGGAAATCGGCCGCACCGCGCGCCGACAGCATGCCGCCCGGGCTGCCGCCACCGCCAATGCCAAGTCCGCCGCCTTCCGAACGCTGCATCAGCACAACGCCGACCAGCGCGGCGGCGATTATCGCCTGGATGACGGTGAAGAAGATGAACAGGCTCATGAAATATCTATCCGTGGTCAGGATGCTGCAAGCTTGGGCAGGCCCATCTAGGCGCGGACCGGCGCTATCGCAAGTTCGCGTGTGATCCGGACTTTAGGACTCAGTCCTCTCGGCAGCGGCAACGACGATGGAGAGGAAGCTGTCTGCCGAAAGGCTGGCGCCCCCCACCAGTGCCCCACCGACATCTTCGACCGCGAGAATTTCGGAGGCGTTATCGGGCTTCACCGAACCGCCATAGAGGATTCGCACCTCGTCACCCGCTTCGCCGAAGAGCTGGCGCAGCATCACCCGGATCGAGTGATGCATGGCGCCGATGTCATCGAGCGTAGGCGTGCGCCCGGTGCCGATAGCCCAGACCGGTTCATAAGCGACCGTGAGTGAGGCCGTGATCTCTTCGCCGGTCGGAAGCGACCCTGCGATCTGACTTGCGACAACTTTCTCGGCCTTGCCGGCGTCACGTTCTGCCTCGGTCTCGCCGACACACACGATCACATTCAGGCCCACGGCCAGGGCCGCTTCGGCCTTCGCCTTCACATCGCCATTCTTCTCGCCATGGTCGGCCCGGCGCTCCGAATGGCCGACAATGACAAAGCCCGCCCCGGCATCCTTCAGCATGGCGGCAGATATGTCGCCGGTATGCGCGCCGCCATCGGCGGTATGGCAATCTTGCGCACCCACACCGATCAGAGTGGCTTCCTTGCGGGTCGCATGAATCAGCGTGAAAGGTGGCGCCAGCGCGACCTCGACCTTGATCAGCCTTTCGGCCGCCCGATCGACGGCGCGTGCTTCGGCCAGCATGGCGCGGGTGCCATGCATCTTCCAATTGCCCACGATATAGGGTCGAAGTGCCATCGCTAATCCCTGGTCAGTTTCAAACTAGTGCCATCAGACCAAACCGGCGGTTGCGGGCCTGGAAACAAACAGGGGGAAAGCCGCTAGAGGGCTTGGAAAATCTTGTCAAAGGCGCTTTTGAGACTGTGCCGGAACCATCCACGCCCTGTTGCGGCAGCGCTGCAGGAGCGATAAAGCGCGGCTCCTTCCAATCGCCGGGGCCTGTCAGGCCAATGCCAACAGAACAGAAATCGCAGCCAGATGCTCCAGTTCTTCCGTAATATCTTCAAATCCAAGGTCGGCATTGTCGTGACGCTGGCCTTCCTTGCCCTGATCGCCTTGGCCTTTGCCAGTTCGGACGTGGCCAATACCGGCATGTTCGGCGGTGTTGCCGGGGGCGAGCAGGTGGCCAGTGTCGGCGATGCGGAAATCTCGACGTCTGATCTTGCGATGACGGCCAGAAATGCGCTGACCAGCATGCGACAGTCCAACCCGACCATAACCATGGAAGGCTTTATCGCCGCCGGTGGACTGGACGACCTGCTGGACCAGATGATCTCCCGCTCTTCGATCTCCGAATATGCGCATAAATACGGCCTGCGCGCAGGCGACCGGCTGATTGACAGCGAAATCGTCAATATCCCCGATTTTCGGGGCCTCGACGGGAATTTCAGCGAGGAAGGTTATCGGCAGGCACTGCGTCAGCGTGGCCTGTCTGAAAGCGCGGTTCGCGACGATTTTACCAAGGGGCTGATGGCAACCCAGTTGCTGGGCGCGGTGGATCTCAATGCGCGGATGCCTGCAGGAGTCGCCACGCGCTATGCGCGCCTGCTGCAGGAACGGCGCGAAGGGCGCATCGCGGCCATTATCGCCGCGCCATTTGCGCCTGAAGGCGAGCCGGAAAAGGCGGTGCTGGAATCCTATTATCAGGAGAATCGTGAAAATTATATCCGGCCAGAGCGTCGGGTGATCCGCTATTCCACGTTCGATGCCGCCTCGTTGAGCGATGTTCCGGCGCCGTCGCAGGCGCAGATTGCCGAACGATATCAGCGCGACGCCGCCGATTATGCTGCGCTGGAGACGCGCAGCTTCACCCAGCTTGTGGTGCCGACCCAAGCCGCGGCGCAAGCAATCGTCGAGGAAGTCGCGGGCGGCAAAGCGCTCGAAAATGCTGCGCAGGAGAAGGGGCTGCGCACCGCTTCGCTGTCCAGTATCTCGCGCGAGGAACTGGCCGGCAGTGCCTCCGAACAGGTGGCGAGCGCGGCCTTTGCGGCTGCGCGCGGCCGCCTTGCCGCCCCCGCGCAAGGCGACCTTGGCTGGTATGTCCTGCGCGTCGATTCGGCTGAGCAGCGCCCGGCCCGTTCGCTGGAACAAGTACGCGAACAGATCGTCTCGGCCTTGACCACCGAAATGCGAAGGCAGCGGCTGGGCGATGCGACGGTGAGGATCGAGGACGATTTTGCCGAGGGACGCAGTCTTTCCGAAGCCGCCGATGGGCTTGGACTTGCATTGCAATCGACCGAGCCGGTCACCGCAGCGGGCCTCATCTACGGCACCAACGACCGCGTTGCGCCCGAATTGGCAGGCATCATCACCACCGCCTTCGAGATGGATGAAGGCGAACCGCAACTGGCAGAGATCACCAGTGGCACGCAATTCGTCATCTACGAAGTTGCCGATGTCACCGCCTCTGCCGCCGCGCCGCTTGCCCAGATACGCCCGCAGGTCGTGGCGGCATGGCGCCGGGATCAGGCCATGGCGGCGGCAGGGGCGGCCTCGCGCCGCATCCTCGACCGGGTAGATAAGGGGTCGAACCTGGCCGAGGCCGTAGCCGCGGAAGAGACCAAGCTTCCGGCGCCGGAATCGCTGACCCTTACACGACAGGACCTGGCCCGCATGGGCGGCGAGGTGCCGCGTCCGCTGGCGCTGATGTTCTCGATGGCCAAGGGTACGGTGAAACGACTCGAAAGCCCCGAAACGCAGGCTTGGTTCGTCATCGCGCTCGACGATATCGAGGCTCCCGAAATCGCCAGTGATTCGCCAGCCATTCAACAGGCGGCAAGCGCACTTTCCCGCAGCACAGGCGAGGAATATGCCGAACAATTCGTCGCCGCCATACAAAGCGCGGTCAAGGTGGAGCGCAATCAGGCGGCGATCGACGCGGTCGTCGCGCAGCTCACCGGCAATACGAACTGACCGGCGTGCCGCACACGGGTCAATCTCTCCCGCCGGGCCTTGTGAATGCAGCCGGGGCGCTGGAATCGCTTGCTGAGGGACGACCGGCGCTGGTCTGGCGCAGGGTCGTGGCCGATACGGAAACGCCAATTGGTGCGGCGCGCAAACTGATCGAGCCGGGTCGCGGCGATTTCCTGCTCGAATCGGTAGAAGGCGGCGAGGTGCGCGGGCGCTATTCCATGCTCGGCCTCGATCCGGACCTCGTGTTCCGGGCCAAGGACCATGTTTGCGAAATCAACGCCAACTGGCGCCACGACCGCGAGGGTTTTGAGCGGCTGGACGGAAATTCGTTGGATGAGTTGCGCGAACTGGTCGCCAATTGCCGCATCGACGTCCCCGATGGCCTGCCCCCGGCGCTGACTTCACTGGTCGGTTACTTTGGCTACGAAACAATTGGCCTTGTCGAGAAACTCCCGCGCGCGCCGCAGGGCACGCTCGACCTGCCTGACATGCTGTTCGTGCGGCCCACTCTCACGCTGGTGTTCGACAACCTCACCGATGCCTTGTTCTGCGTGGTGCCGGTCTGGGCTGACGGGACCGCCCCTGGGCGAGCCATTGAAGCTGCGGGCGAGCGGATAGATACCGCCCTTCGCGCGCTGGGCGAACGCGCCCCGACGGAAATGACAGGCGAAAGCGGTTTGCCCGATGCCGAACTCACGCCGCTGGTGGCGCAAGACGATTACCGCACCATGGTCTTGAAAGCAAAGGACTACATTGCGGCGGGCGACATCTTTCAGGTGGTGCTGGCGCAGCGCTTCACCTGCCCTTTCCCGCTGCCGCCCTTTGCGCTCTACCGGGCGCTGCGGCGCGTGAACCCTTCGCCCTTCCTCTATTTTCTCGACCTTCCCGGTTTCGCCGTCGTCGGCTCTAGCCCGGAAATCCTGGTGCGTGTGCGCGAGGGCGAAGTCACCATCCGTCCCATCGCCGGAACCCGTCCGCGCGGGGCCAATCTGGCTGAGGACCGGGCCAACGAGGCCAGCCTGCTTGCCGATCCCAAGGAATGCGCAGAACACCTGATGCTGCTCGATCTGGGTCGCAACGATGTCGGGCGGGTCTCCGCAGCGGGCAGTGTCAAGGTGACGGCCAGCTATACGGTCGAATATTACAGCCACGTCATGCACATCGTCAGCAACGTCGTTGGCCGTCTGGCCGAAGGCAAGGACGCGCTCGACGCGTTGTTTGCAGGCTTTCCGGCGGGCACGGTCTCTGGCGCGCCCAAGGTCCGCGCCTGCGAGATCATCGCCGAACTGGAACCGGAAACGCGCGGGCCCTATGCTGGCGGCGTCGGCTATTTCTCTCCTGACGGCTCGGTGGACAGTTGCATCGTGCTGCGGACTGCCGTGGTGAAGGACGGCGTCATGCATGTTCAGGCGGGAGCGGGCATCGTCGCCGATAGCGTGCCCGAAAGTGAGGCCGCCGAATGCCGCCACAAGGCGGGCGCGCTGCTCGCCGCCGCGCGCGAGGCCATCCGCGTTGCGGGCGAGCCGGGCTTCGGGCAGTAGGGCCGGGACATGAGCAGCACCGCCCCCATCCTCGTCATCGACAATTACGACAGCTTCACCTTCAACCTCGTCCATTATTTGATGGAACTGGGTGCAGGCGTGGAGGTGGTGCGCAATGACGCCATTTCGGCAGGACAGGCCATTTCCAGCGGCGCGGCGGGCTATCTGATTTCGCCCGGCCCCTGCACCCCGAACGAGGCAGGGGTGAGCCTGGACCTCGTCGCCGCCTGTGCCGATACGCAGATGCCGCTGCTCGGCGTGTGCCTGGGCCATCAGGCGATCGGCCAGCATTTCGGTGGCCGCGTGGCGCGCGGCGGGCTGATGCACGGCAAGACCTCGCCAATCACCCACGATTCGACCGGACTGTTTGCAGGCCTTCCCTCGCCCTTCACCGCGACGCGCTATCACTCGCTGATCGTCGAGGACATTCCCGAGGTGCTCGAGATCAACGCGACCAGCGAGACGCCGGGCCTCGACGGAACGGCCGTTATGGGCTTCCACCACCGCGACCTGCCAATCCACGGCGTGCAGTTCCACCCGGAAAGCATCGCCACCGAAAACGGCCATGCGCTGCTGGCCAATTTCATGAGCGTATGCGGGCTGGAAGCAAAGCTACCGGCATGAACCTCACCACCGACATGAATATGGGCGAGGCCGAGGCGCTGTTCGCGCGGATGCTTGATGGCAAGATGGCGGACGAGGAAATCCGCGACATTCTGGTGGCACTTGCTGACAAGGGCGAAAGCGCAGCCGAAATTGCCGGCGCGGCGAAAGCCATGCGTGCGCGGCTGATCCCGGTCAGTGCGCCCGCAAATGCCATTGACGTTTGCGGCACCGGCGGAGACGGGCAGCACTCCCTCAATATCTCGACCGCCGTCGCCATCGTGCTCGCCGCCTGCGACGTCCCGGTCGCCAAACACGGCAACCGCGCGGCCAGCAGCAAGGCGGGCGCGGCCGATACGCTGGAGGCGCTGGGTCTCGATCTGCAAGGCGGCGGCGCCATGGCCGAAACGCTGCTGCATGACCTGGGCATCGCCTTTCTGTTCGCACAGGCGCACCACCCGGCGCTCGGGCGCATGGCCCCGATCCGCAAGGCACTCGGACGGCGCACGATCTTCAACCTGCTCGGCCCGCTCGCCAACCCGGCTGGCGTCTCGGCGCAGTTGATCGGCATCGCCTCGCCTGCGCTGGTTGATACCTATCGCGACGCCATGGCGCTGCTGGGCACGAAGCGGGCGATGATCGTTTCGGGCGAAGAGGGTCTGGACGAGATCTCGATTGCCGGCCCAACCCGCATCGCCACGATTGGCATCGAGGGGATCGGCGAGACCGTCACGCCCGAGGATGCGGGCCTGCCACGCCACCCGCTGCAGGCCATTCGCGGCGGCGATCCCTCCTTCAACGCGGCGGCACTCACACGCCTGCTAGACGGCGAAGCCGGCGCCTATCGCGATGCGGTTCTGCTCAATGCGGCTGGCGCGCTGATCGTGGCAGGCGAGGCAAAGGGCTGGAAAGAAGGCGTCGAGGAAGCTGCCGAGGCGATCGACAAGGGGCTGGCCAAGGCACTGCTCGATTGCTGGGTCTCATCATCGCGGAGGCCCGCGTAATGAGCAACAGACTGGTGGAAATCTGCGCCTTCAAGCGTGAGGAAGTCGCGGCGCGCAAGGCCGAGCGGACCATTGCCGATCTCGACGCCGCGGCCGCCGAGCAGACGGCCCCGCGCGGCTTTGCCGCCGCCCTCGCCGAGGCCAGCCGAACGGGCTTCGGCCTGGTCGCGGAGGTCAAGAAAGCTTCGCCCTCCAAGGGATTGATCCGCCAGGATTTTCGTCCGCGCCAGCATGCGATGGATTATGCAGCGGGCGGTGCGGCATGCCTCTCCGTGCTGACCGATGCGCGCTATTTCCAGGGCCATGAGGATTTTCTCGTCGAGGCGCGCGCATCGTGCGCTCTGCCGTGCTTGCGCAAGGACTTCATGCTCGAACCCTGGCAAGTGGCTGAAAGCCGGGCCATCGGGGCCGACGCGATCCTCATCATCGTTGCCGCGCTGGATGACGGCGCGATGCACGATATCGAAGCCGCTGCGATCGAACGGGGCATGGATGTGCTGGTCGAAGTGCATGACGAGGCCGAGATGGAGCGGGCGACCCGGCTCAAGTCGCGGCTGATCGGGGTCAATAACCGCGATTTACGGACGTTCACCACCGATCTTGCCACCAGTGAGCGGCTCGCCCCGCTGGCGCCCGAGGGGGCCCTGCTTGTCGGTGAAAGCGGCATTGCCAGCCACGCCGACTGCCTGCGCCTGGCCGAAGCGGGAATGCGCTGCTTCCTGGTCGGCGAAAGCCTGATGCGGCAGCAGGATGTCGCCGCGGCTACGCGAGGGCTGCTGACCGGTCTGTCATGATGGGGACCAATCTTCCCGCCATGCATTGACTCCATGAAGCGGGCGCACCACGCTCCGCTAGTCGTCATGAAAGGCACAAATCATGGGAATTTTCAGTTCGATCAAGGACAAGATTTTCGGCAAGGACAAGGACGAGAAGAAGTCCCCCGCCCCCACGGCCGCGCCAACATCGACCGCTGCGCCTGTCGCCGCTCCCGCTCCGATTAGCGAGGTCGATGTCGAAAAGCAGCTCGACGCCATGCCAGGAGCCGACAAGCTCAACTGGCGCAGTTCGATCGTCGACCTGATGAAGCTGGTCGGGCTCGATGCCAGCTATGCCGAGCGCAAGGAACTGGCGCACGAACTGGGCGATACCGATTATTCGGGTACGGCCGAAGAGAACATCTGGCTGCACAAGCAGGTGATGAACAAGTTGGCCGAGAATGGCGGGCGCGTTCCAGCAGAATTACGCGACTAGCACGGTACAGTCTGCCACTGTCCTACGCCGCCGAAATGTGGCAGGGCCGGGGCATGATTAGATCGGACCTATCCGGCCTCCCTTGCGGCACGATTTCGTGTGCGTGGGGAGGCCATTTGTTTGCCGACATTACCGTGTTCCAGGTGTTCCATCCTGTAGGACCTTGCGCGGATCGATGAGCAAACTCACCCATCTCGACGAGAGCGGTGCTGCGCGCATGGTCGATGTGGGCAAGAAGCCCGAAACCGCGCGCTCTGCCACCGCCACGGGGCGGATCAGCATGAGCTCTGATACGTTGCAGGCGGTGCGCGATGGCTCCGGGCCGAAAGGTGACGTGCTTGCAGCGGCAAGGATCGCAGGGATCATGGCAGCCAAGCGGACCGGCGAACTGATCCCGCTGTGCCATCCGCTGGCACTCGATACGGTGAGTGTTGACTTCACCTGTGCAGATGGTGCCATCCTCGTCACCGCGCGGGCTGCATTGACCGGCAAGACAGGCGTTGAAATGGAAGCGCTTACAGCTGCTTCCGTCGCCCTTCTCACGATCTATGACATGGCCAAGGCGCTGGAAAAGGGCATGGTCATCGAGGACATCCGCCTGATCGAGAAGACCGGCGGCAAGAGCGGCGCCTGGCGCGCGCCATGAGCGCCAAGGCGATCGGGCCGATCGCGCTTGAAGAGGCGCAGGCGCTTCTACTGGACACGGTTGATCCACTGGAATGCGAGACATTGCCCATCGATTCATGCGTCGGGCGCTATCTGGCCGCGGATTGCCTTTCCTCGCGCACGCAGCCTTCGACAGACCTTTCCGCCATGGATGGCTATGCCATGGGCGAGAACGACCTGGCCGGACCGTGGCGCATCGTGGGCGAAAGCGCGGCCGGGCATCCTTTCGACGGTGCGATCAAGCCCGGAGAGGCGGTGCGCATTTCCACCGGCGCGATGATGCCGCTGGGCTCCGGTGCAATCCTGCTTCAGGAAAATGCGGCGCGCGAGGGCGACATCTTGTCGCTCAATGGAGAAGGCGAACCAGGTTCGCGGCATATCCGGCGGAAAGGATTCGACTTTTCTGCGGGCGATTTGCTGCTCGCTGCCGGAAAGCTGATCGGGCCGGCGCAGCTGGCACTGGCCATTTCGGGCGGGCAAAGCGCGCTGGACGTGGGACGATTGCCGCATATCGCGGTGATCGATTCGGGCGATGAGCTTGCCGCCGATCCCGGCGATGTGGGCGAGCATCAGATCCCGGCCAGCAATGGCGCGATGCTGGCGGCAATGTGCAGGCCACTCGTAACGCAGATTACCCGGCTCGGCCCGGTACCTGACCGCTTGGATGCGCTACTGGCAGCCCTGGAGGGCGCAGGCGATGCCGATGTGATCGTCACCAGCGGCGGTGCATCGGTCGGCGACCATGACCTGGTGCGCCCGGCACTGGAGCAATGGGGCGCGAGTATCGACTTCTGGAAGGTCAATATAAAGCCGGGAAAGCCACTTCTGGTCGCGCGGCGCGGTGCGCAGATCGTGCTCGGCCTGCCCGGCAATCCGGTGTCGAGTTATGTCACGGCATTCCTCTTCCTGCTGCCCTTGCTGCGGAAACTGGCGGGCGCAACCGAACCGTTGCCCCGGCTTGTCAAACTGCCACTGGCAAAGGAAATGCCAGCCACAGGAAGCCGCCTGGAGTTTGTCCGGGCTGTGCAAACGGCAGGCATGGTTGGCCCGCTTGCCCAGCAGGACAGCAGCGGCTTGCGCGCGTTGGCAGCGGCGAATGCCCTGATTCGGAGAGAAATCCGCTCTCCACCAACCTCAGAAGGCGAGATTGTGAACGCCTATTTGCTCGGAAATGGCGACTAGTTGCCAGGGGGCGCTTGACGCGTGCACCGAAGTTGCCTAATTGTTCCTCGTTCGTTCCAGAATGGAACATCGCTAGGGAGCATGGCCAATGTTAACCGCCAAGCAGCACGAACTCCTGCTGTTCATTCAGCGCAAGCTTGAAGATAGCGGCATTTCGCCAAGTTTCGAAGAAATGAAGGAAGCGCTCGATCTTCGCTCCAAGTCGGGCGTGCATCGGCTGATTTCGGCACTTGAGGAACGCGGCTTCATCCGCCGCCTTCCTAACCGCGCCCGCGCGCTCGAAGTTGTGAAACTGCCCGATGATGCACTCCCGGGCCGCGGCGGTGCCGGTGACGCGGTCACGCGCGTGACGACGCCACCTTCTGCCACACCGCGTGCCGCCAATGACGTTATCGATGTGCCGCTGCATGGCCGCATTGCCGCCGGCATGCCGATCGAGGCGCTTGAAGGCAGCCAGACCCTTCCGGTCCCTGCCGCTCTGCTGGGTTCGGGTGACCATTACGCGCTCGAGGTTTCCGGCGATTCGATGATTGAGGCGGGCATTCTGGACGGCGATTTTGCGCTGGTGAAACGCACCGATTCGGCGCGCGACGGCGAGATCGTGGTGGCGTTGGTGCGCGGTGAGGAGGCGACACTCAAATATCTTCGTCATGAAGGTGGCAAGATTCGCCTCGATCCGGCCAATGCGACCCATGACCCCCAATTCTATTTCGATCACGAGGTGCAGGTTCAGGGCAAGCTCGCGGGGCTGCTGCGTCGTTATCATTGAGCCCGCCGCTCATTGATATGACTTGGGTGCTCAGTCCTGTCTTGAGGGTGGCCACCAGCCATGTTCGCCCTGCCCGTCCGCCACGCTGGTCCATGACGAATTGTCAAGATTGATGGCGAGGCCGCCGGTATCGCGCAGCATGCGCCGGTCTGCCTTCAGCCAGCGGGGCTGGCAGGATCGGGGCATGAAGCGGTCCGAGATCACGATGTCGGCGCGCGCGCATGCCTCGATCAGCAAATCCTCTTCGATGTAATAACCGCTGCGGCTCATGAGAACCTGCCATTTGCGCCCTCCCCGCTCCAGCCCGATGACGCAGAAATCCGCACTGCATCGTGCGCCGGGCCAATCATCGAGCGGGACCGGCACGCCCTCAGCCCCTGCAAGCTGGATGAGGCTGTCCCCGGTGAATGCGCTGCGGCTTTCGCGCAGGACCAGCAGGCGCTCGCCCTCGCCGGTGATGCCGACCTGTCGCCCATCTCCGGTGACCAATATATCGGGTACGGGCGTTGCGAGCAGCAGGATCGTGGCGACACTTGCCGGAACCAGACCCAATAGCCGCGCCCGGCTACGCCACAGCCCCAGCCACAACCCGCCGGCAAGGAACAGCATGAAGGTCGTGTCGGTCATTTGCGGCATGAGTTTTACCGCGCCAGGACGTTCCGAGGTAAAATGCGCGATGCCCAGCAGGAGGTCGAGAGACTTTCCCGCCAGCCACCATGCAGGGGCTCCAGCACCGACGACATCGAGGAACAGCGCCAGCGCGATCAGCGGCATGGAGACGAATGTTACCAGGGGGATCGCGATCACATTCGCAAGCGCTCCGTAGATCCCCGCCCGGTGGAAGTGGAACAGCACGATTGGCATCAGCGCGATTTCGATGACGAGACCTGTCAGCAAGAGCATTGCGGCTCTGCGGCCCAGCCAGGCCGCCTGGCCTTCCTCCCTCGGGGACAGAAATGCCCGCACAGGCACGCTCGTATGCAGGGCCACGATCGAGATCACGGCTGCAAAGCTCATCTGGAAGCTCGGCCCGACAAGCGATTCCGGCCACAGCAGGAGCACGAAGATCGCCGCAATGGCGACCATGCGCAAAGACAAGGCCTCGCGTCCCAGCGCCAGCGCACCGAGCACGAGCACCGCACCCACACAGCTGCGGACCGTGGGCACTTCCGCGCCCGTCAGTAATGTATAGCCGATTCCCGCCAGTGCCCCGATCGCGGCGGCGGCAAGGGGCAAGCGAACGCGCAGGGCCAGCCACGGCCACAGTGCCAACAGTTTCATCGCCAGAAAATACGCTCCGGCGATCACCGCACTCACATGCAGTCCGCTTATCGAAAGCAGGTGCGTCAGCCCGGAATCGCGCATTGCCACCTCGTCGGCCTCGCTGATGGCGCCGCGATCGCCGCTGGCAAAGGCAGCCGCAATTGTGCCCGGACCGCCGCCCAGTTCGCCGCGCACGTGGGTGGACAGCCGCCTTTGCAACTTTGCGAGCCAGGAACCGCCGCGGGCTGGCTCGACAAGCTCGACCTCGCCGATGACACTGCCGGTGGCGACGTATCCCTCGAACCAGGCGGTGCGCGCGAAATTGTAGCTGCCCGGAAGGATCGGCGGCGATGGCGGTATAAGTCTTGCGCGAAGCCGCAGCACTGCGCCTTCTCCCAGCCCGGGAATGTCCTGCTCTTCCGGCAGGTTGACGCGGATGCGAACCGGCTCACCCGTGTCGGGGTGGCGGGTGGCAAGCACGAGCCGCACGCGCTCCTCGGCAGGCTGCTCGATACGCTCCAGCACGCGTCCGTCGATCTGGGCGGCTACCGGGCGGTCGAGCGGCGTTGCACCGACCAGTTCGGACCGTGTCCAGATCAGTGCCACGCCGATTGCAAAGACCAGACCCACGGTGACGCAGGCGATCCGCAAGTGGACGCGGCCATCCTCGCCCTTCCACAATGCGAGACCCGCCAGCGCCAGTATCGCCCCGCCCGCCATGGCTGCAATCCACGCCCCTGGCCCGCCGAGCCAGAACCACGCGGCGATGCCTGCAGCCAGCGCTACCGCCACCCACGGCCCCCTCTCGAAGGCGGCTTGCGCCAGGAATTGCTCGGCTGCATCGCCCGCAGCATCGCTTCGGATGCTGGACAAGCGCGCGAGCTTTCGCCAGAGCGGGCGCCGCGATGCAGCATCGTTTTCGGCGCGGTCCGTCTCGGCCTCGGGTCGAAACGGATCTTCGGCCAGCGGAACACCGGCCAACGGCATTTCGGCCAGGGGAACTTCGGGGGGCCGACGCATTGCCATGAAGTGATAGGACAGGAACGGGCGTAATATGGCAAGCGAGAGCAATACGGGCAGCGGGGCAGGTCGCCCGGTCGTCACCCGCTTCGCCCCCTCGCCGACGGGGTTCCTGCATATCGGCAATGCCCGCACGGGGCTGTTTTCCTGGCTCTATGCCCGCCATCACGGCGGCAAGGCTCTGCTCCGGATCGAGGATACCGACAAGCAGCGCAGCACCCAGGCGGCGATCGACGTCATTCTCGACGGGCTGGACTGGCTGGGACTCGACTTCGACGGTGACACTGTCTTCCAGTCGCAGCGCGCCGATCGCCACGCCGAGGTTGCGACCAAGCTGCTCGCTGCAGGCCGGGCCTATAAGTGCTTCGCCACCTCGGAGGAGCTTGCCGAAATGCGCGAGGCACAGCGCGCTGCCCGGCAGCCGCTGCGCTATGATGGACGGTGGCGCGACCGCGACCCTTCCGAGGCACCCGCTGGTGCGCCCTTTACGGTGCGGATCAAGACCCCGACCGATGGCGAAACAGTGATCGAGGACGCCGTGCAGGGCCGCGTCACGGTGCAGAACGAGGAGATCGACGACTTCATCCTGCTACGCGCAGATGGCACCCCGACCTACATGCTGGCCGTGGTTGTCGATGATATGGACATGGGCTGCACCCACATCATTCGCGGCGACGATCACCTCAATAATGCCTTTCGCCAATTGCAGGTCATCCGGGCGATGCAAGGGCTCGAACCGGGCTGGGAAGAGCCCGTCTATGCCCATGTGCCGCTGATCCACGGCGATGATGGCGCCAAGTTGTCAAAGCGCCATGGCGCCTTGGGCGTCGATGCCTATCGCGACGAACTCGGCATCTTGCCCGAGGCGCTGTTCAACTACCTGTTGCGTCTTGGCTGGGGCCATGGCGACCAGGAGGAATTTACCCGCGAAGAGGCCATTGCGCTGTTCGATATCGGCGCGGTCAACAAGGGGCCGAGCCGCTTCGACATGAAGAAGCTGCTCAACATGAACGGCAATTTCATTCGCGCCGCCGATGATGCGCGCCTGGCCGCTCTGGTGGCAGCGCGGATCGGCGATGGGGCCGATGTGGTACTGCTCGAAAAGGCCATGCCCGCGCTCAAGACCCGCGCACGCGATCTGGGTGAGCTGGCCGATGGCGCCGCCTTCCTGTTCAAGTCCCGACCTCTGACGATGGACGCGAAGGCTGCGGCGTTGCTCGATCGTGACGCAAAGGCGCGGCTGGCGCAGATTTCGGCGCGTTTGCACGAGGAAACGCACTGGACATTGGAGGCTTTGGAGGCCAATCTGAAAGCCTATGCGGAGGAGCTGGGGCTGGGCCTTGGCAAACTTGCACAGCCGCTTCGCGCGGCGCTGACCGGGCAGACGACCTCTCCCGGGATTTTCGATGTGCTGGCGCTTCTCGGGAGAGAGGAAAGTCTCGCGCGTATAGACGCGCAGGCGGTCGGCTGAATGAGTTTGAACAGGGTTTCGACAGGAGACAGGCTTTGACGGACAAGCAGGCAGAACTGAAGCTCGGCAGTGAGACCTACGACCTTCCGATGATGGAAGGCAGCTGCGGGCCCGACGTGGTCGATATCCGCAAGCTTTACGGGGCGACGGGCAAATTCACCTACGATCCGGGCTTCACCTCCACCGCCAGCTGCGAAAGCGCGCTGACATTCATCGACGGTGAAGAGGGCGTCCTTCTCCATCGCGGTTACCCGATCGGCCAGCTGGCAGAGAACTCCAGCTTCATGGAAGTGTCCTACCTGCTGCTGAACGGAGAATTGCCCAGTTCCGATGAGCTGGACAATTTCACCTATACAATCACCCGCCACACCATGCTGCACGACCAGCTACGGCAGTTCTACCAGGGCTTCCGCCGTGACGCGCACCCGATGGCGATCATGTGCGGCGTGGTCGGGGCGCTGTCGGCCTTCTATCATGACAGCACCGATATCTCCGATCCCGAGCATCGGAAGATCTCAAGCCATCGCCTCATCGCCAAAATGCCGACGATCGCCGCATGGGCGTATAAATATGCGGTTGGCCAGCCCTTCCTGCAGCCTGACAATTCGCTGAGCTATACCGGCAATTTCCTGCGCATGACGTTTGGCGTCCCGGCGGAGGAATACGAAGTCATACCGGCGGTGGAACGGGCCATGGACCGGATTTTCATCCTCCACGCCGACCACGAGCAGAACGCCTCGACTTCTACCGTCCGCCTGGCCGGTTCGTCGGGCGCGAACCCCTTTGCCTGCACTGCGGCGGGCATTGCCTGCCTGTGGGGCCCGGCGCATGGCGGCGCCAATGAGGCAGCGCTCAACATGCTGCGCGAGATCGGTACGCCGGACAAGATTCCGCATTATATCGAGCGGGCAAAAGACAAGTCAGACCCGTTCCGGCTGATGGGCTTCGGCCACCGTGTCTACAAGAACTACGATCCGCGAGCGACTGTGATGCAGAAGACCGTGCGCGAGGTGTTCGACGCGCTCAAGGTCGACAATCCGCTGTTCGAAACCGCTCTTCGCCTTGAGGAAATGGCGCTTTCGGACGATTATTTCGCCGAAAAGAAGCTGTTCCCCAATGTCGACTTCTATTCGGGCGTGATCCTCTCGGCGATCGGTTTCCCGACCACGATGTTTACCGCGCTGTTCGCGCTGGCCCGCACCGTTGGCTGGGTCGCCCAGTGGAACGAGATGATTTCCGATCCCGGCCAGAAGATCGGTCGCCCGCGTCAGCTCTATACCGGGCCGACGCAGCGCGACTACGTGCCTCTCGACAAGCGATAGGCTTTCGGCGCTGAGAACTAGTCAGTTGTCTTGGCGGGCAGGTCGAGCGTGAAGCGCGCGCCCTGCCCCCTCGCGCTCTCCACGCTCAGCGTTCCGCCCATCGCTTCGGCCATAAGGCGCGAAATATAGAGGCCAAGGCCCGAGCCGCCGCCCTCCCGGCCCAGCCTCTCGAACTTCTTGAACACGCGCAGCTGCTCCGCTTCGTCCAGTCCTTCGCCCTGATCGGCGACGGTTAACCGGGCCCGGCCTGCATCGACATCGGCACGCACCCATATTTGCGAGCCTTCCGGCGAATAGGCGATCGCGTTCCCAATCAGATTGAGCAGAATCTGCAGGACCCGGCGCTCTTCTCCCATGGCTGATACATTCTCGTCGGCATGCGGAGCATCGACGGTGGTCCGCCGTTCCTTCGCCCGCGCGGCAAGGATTGCTGCTGCCCGGCGCGCCAGTTCGGCCAAGTCGATAACCGCAGGCACGATGGCAGCGCTGGCCTCGCCAATCTGTTCGCGCAGCGCCATGTCGTCGACCAGTTCCATCAGGTGGGCACCTGCCGTCGCGATGTCCTCGGCGTAGGCCGCATAATCCGTAGCCAGCGGACCGGCGAGCCGGTCGCTGATCGATTCCGCATTGGCTGAAACGCGCGCGATGCGACGTCGCAGGACCGGTGCGACTTCCTGCGCGATGCCTGTGCGAACCTCGCGCCCCCGCATTCGTGCGTCGGAGTGCGACTGAACCGGACCCGGGCTGTCCGGGACCAGCAGAAGTTCAAAGCCGGCACTGCCGGTTCCCGCGCTGCCGAAGGGCCCGCGCGGCACGATCTGCAGGTGCCAGTCGCGCGTCGCACCCTCAACCTTTACCGGAGAATTGTCAGCCAGACGCCACGCAACGCTGCCGTCCTCAGCATATTTGCTGAAGGGAATCACGGTGTTCCAGAGCTGACCGCGACTGGCACGCATCTGCGCGGCGAGATCGGCAAGGTCGTTGCTGGTGCAATCTACTGCGAGGATTTCCTGGCCTGGCCCCAACAGCACCGAGAGGTCGGCCATGTGGCGCGCGAGCACGGTCGCCCGCAGGTTGTCCGATTCCTCGCCGCCTTCCCCGACCGGTTCCGAATGCCAGCGTGAGATCGCCAGGTTGCAGCCTTGTCCACCTTCGACTGGCGTCGCCTCGATCCACGCACTGACCTGCACCTGATCGTCACAGGCGGTTATCGTTCTGGCCAGCTGACCACCACCAAGCCTTGCCTGCCGCACCAGCGCGAGCAGCGCCGGAGACACGATCGCGCCGGGCAATGCTCCGCCGGCACGAAGATGGAACCCGGCAAGCGGTTCGTCGGCAAAGATCAGCCGGTCTTGCGCATCCGTGGTCGCGCGGATCTGTGGAGGAGAGACGTCCGACACGCGCCTATCCCGCCACTGCCGCACTGCCGGACAGGAGCATGGCTGCCTGTTGTGGAGACATCGCTGCCAGATCATCACCCGCGAAAGGATCAGCACCCAGCATGGCAAGCTGTCGCTCGACCTGTTCGGCCTCGAGTCCGGCGGCGCGCATGGCCAATGCCGAACGCAGGCTGCCGCGCGCGAAGATCGACAGTACGAGCGTCGAACGGTTCTGCCCACTCGCCAGCGCAAGCGCGCTCAGGCAGACTGCGAGACCGGCGTGAGCGGCCGAAAGGCGCGAAGCGGCTTGCAGGTGCGTTTCGGTGAGCAGATCTTCTATCAGGACAAGGCGCCCCGGATGGGCGCGGCGCTGCTCGCGCAGAACGGTCTCGGCACGTTGGGCGTCGAGATCATCGGCGCCTGCATGGGCGCGCATTGCGAGCAAGGCCTTGAGGAACTGCGCATCGGGCAATTCGCGTGGCGGCAGCTCCATGCGTTGCTGTTGCTGAAGAAAACGCGCCTGCGCAGCGAGGGCCTCCATCGCCAGCCCCGCCCCTTCCTCATCGCCAGCGGCGATAAGGTCCTGCAGCAACGGCGAGACGACCGGGTCCAAGGCCGTCGCTGACTGCAATCGTTCAGCCAGCACCGTTTCCAGAGCAAGCGAGTGGGCATAAGACAGCAGCGCATCGTCGGCGGCCAGCAGCTGAGCGAGCCTATCCTCGCCTTGTGCAATAAAGGCGTCGGGATCTCGCATGTCGCTCGCCTCGGCCCGCGCGGCGAGCAGATGCCCCGCCAGATTACGAATCATGCCGCGAATTTGCGCGATGGCCGCATCGCAGAACATCGTGGGATCGGCAGGGCCAAGCAGGTGGCGAAGCACCGGCACCGACGCGGCGAGAATAGCGTCGCCCCCCGCCAGAGCCTCACGCAGGCTGCTTTCTGGCGGGAGTGCAGGATTTTGATGGAATGCGGACCCGATCATTCATTCGCCATAGCAGCCCATGGTTAAACGCGCGTTAGTGCCGTTGGGAGGGTCCGCAAGGGCTTGGGGATTACCCAGCCTTGCTTAGGCGAAGCCGTCCGCAAAAGCGGCGAGCTTGCGTAATACCACCGGGTCGCCTGGCGCGCTATCGAGCGCTTCATTGGCAAGGTCGATCAGGGCGGAGGAGTTGAAGCTGGCACCAAGGCCACGCAGGCGCAAGGCGGATGTTTCCCAGTTCCCGTCACAGCGGGCCCTTCCGAGCAAGTCCACCTGATAACGCAGGCTTTCGGCGAAGCAGCCGCGCAACTCAGCCGCCAGGGACGGGTCGGCACCGGCCGCAGCCGCCAAGGTGGCGTCGAAATCTGAAGACTGGAAAGCCATGCGAAGATGATAGTCGAAAGGTAGTTAAGGCGGGGTTTCACCGGCCTCTGGCTGCTGGTATCAAGGTCGGCATGACACGGCGCAAAAATCTCGTCGCCTTCGGGCCAGACGACACACCTGGCGATGCGTTCTCGCAAGACCTTGGCTCCCCCAGCCCGATCGACACGATAGAGCTGACTGAGGAACTCATCGCCCCCGAGCCATGGCTCGAGGAGGATGAACCCGTCCAGTCGCGCGACTGGTTGTTGCCTTCGCTCGCCGGGCTCGTGGTCCTCGGCTGGACAATATTCTTCGTGGCGACGCGGTGGCCAGAGATCGCTGCCGGGACTGATGCCCGCCTGTGGAGCGACTGGATCGTCGCCTGGTCCGTGCCTGTCCTGCTGGTGGCGGTGACGTGGCTGCTCGTCATGCGGACAAGTCGGCGCGAATCGCGGATCTTCGGACAAACTGCGCGCGCGCTTGCCTCCGAAGCGCAGGGCCTCGAGGCGCGACTGGCCACGGTAAACCGCGAATTGAGCCTGGCACGCGAGTTCATCGCGGCTCAATCCCGCGATCTCGAATCGCTGGGCCGCGTTGCCGCCGACAGGCTCAGCGCCAATGCCGAGACCCTCCAGTCCCTTATCCGCAACAATGGTGAGGAGGTCGACCGTATCGGCACAGTGAGCGAGGCCGCGCTCGGCAATATGGACCGATTGCGCGATCATCTGCCTGTCATTGCCAACGCGGCGCGCGACGTGACGAGCCAGATCGGCAATGCCGGTGAAACCGCGCAGGCGCAGATCGATACCATGGTCGCGGGCTTCGACCGGCTGGACCACGCCAACTCGGTCAATGACGAGAAGGTTACTGCGCTTCGTGGCAAGGTGGAGGAGACGATTGCCGCCTTCTCCGCGCAAGCGAGTGGTCTGGGCGATCTTGCCGAGAAACGGTTCGCTCTGCTGCGCGAGGAATCGGCTGCATTTCGCGCCGACCTCGACAGCCAGGAAACCGATGTCGTTGCCGCGATCCGGCGACGAGCGGAAGAACTGGGTGCCGAACTTGCGCTGCACAGCGACCAGCTGAAGGAGCGCGAAGGTCTGGCCATCGCTGACCTGCGCAAACGGCTCGAATCGGTTCGCCAGGAAGGCGAAGCATTGTCGGCTGCCATGGAACATGGGCGCGAAGACGCCGCAAGCGGCTGGGCGGCGATGATCGCACAGCTCGAAACCCGGCTGCGCGACGCGATAACCGAAGTCTCGAAGGTCGATGAGGCGGCACTATCAAGCGCCCGCGAACGGCTCAGCACCTTGCAAGAGGAGGCAGGGCGGATCGATGCCGCAATCGCCAGCAGCGGCATTGCATTCGAGGAAGAGATGCAGAACCGGCGCGAGCGGCACGCCGAGCTGGAGGCAGAGGCGCTTGCAGCGCTCGACAGCAGGCTTTCCGGCTTCGATGCGCGCATCGCCGAGCGGCAGAAGGCCCACCTCACCCATGTGGGGACGCTGGCCGAACGCGGCGAAATGCTCGGTCGCAAACTTGCCGAGCTCGATGAGAATTTCAACGAGCTTGCAACGGGGGGCGAGGAAGCGGGGTCGAAACTGGCGGCGACGGTTTCCGAATTGTCCGATCGCCTGTCAGAAAGTCGCGCGATTCTGCAGGAAAGCGGCACTTTTGTCGGTCATATTACCCACGATACAGTCCGTCTGCTCGACATCATCAAGTCAAGCGCGGCCGTCTCGCAGGGCGATCTGTCGGACGCAATTGGCAAGGCCGAAGAGCGGCTTGGCGCTTACCAGGCCAAGGTCGCAACGCTGGAGGAGACTTTCAGCCAGGCCAGTGCCCATGGCGAGAAACTTGCCACAAGTATCGAACAGGCGCGTGAAGCCGGCAGCGAATCCCATGGCCAGATTGCCGGTCTGGAAGATCGCGTGCGCGCCCTTGTTGCCGAAACCGGCGAAGCAAGCCGCACAATGCGCGAAGATCTGGGCGAAGCTGTCAGCACACTGGAAGCGGAATCCACAAGAATCCTCAGCGCCATGCGCGAAGGCCAGGCCACTGCGCTTGGCGAAATGTCGCAGGAACTCGCTGCCGATGGCGCTGCCGCGCTTGAAAAAGCGCTGCGCGAACATGCAGCGCAGGCCTTTGCCGAGCTCGAGACGTCTGCCCTGCGCGCCAGTGAAGCCGGTCGCAATACTGCGGTGCAATTGCGCGATCAGCTGGCGAAAGTTAACGACCTGACGGGCAATCTGGAACAGCGCGTGGCGGTGGCACGCGAACGCGCAGAGGAATCGATCGATGCCAACTTTGCGCAGCGAATGGGCCTCATCACCGAGAGCCTGAACTCCTCAGCCATCGACCTGACCAAGGTTTTCGACGATGAAATTGCCGACACGCTTTGGGAAAAGTATCTGCGCGGCGACCGGGGCGTGTTCACCCGGCGGGCGGTCAAGCTGCTCGACAAGAATGAGGCAAGATCGATAGGCGAACTGCACGAATCGGACGCCCAGTTCCGCGAAACGGTCAATCGTTACATCCACGATTTCGAGGCGATGCTGCGCAACATCCTGTCCACGCGCGAAGGCAATGCGCTGGCCGTTACCTTGCTGTCTTCGGATATCGGCAGGCTCTACGTGGCGCTGGCGCAGTCGATCGACCGACTTCGAAACTAATCCCCTCAGCGGCCAGACTGTGGGGCTGCCGAGGAATCGAATTCGGGTGGATTTCCGAACAGGTTGATGTCGTCGATGGTGATCCAGCCCGCCTGGTAATTGGCGACAAACAGACCGCATAGAATGGCCGCTAGCGCGGTCGCACGCAGGGCCAGCCTGCCGGGTCTGAAATTAGCGGGCGCGCTGTCTGCCTGGCCCGGGATCTTGGCCAGCCCCTCCTCATCATGGGTGCGGATACCAAAAGGCAGCAGGATGAAGGCACTCATCACCCAAAGTAGCAGATAGATAGCCAGAATCGATGTTGGCTGCATGGTTCGTATCCCAAGAGCTATTGTGCAATGATCACGCGGGTCTGCGGCTTCTTGCCGCTCCACCGCTGCGCTGCACGGCGCGCGGCAAGACGCGCCGCCTCCCGGATGGCCTCTTCGTCGTTGCGATCACGCCCGCGCAGTTTGGCCACCGCATTGCGCACATCGTCCTGCGCCTCCTCGACAAAACCCGCATAGTCTTCGTCAAGCGGGAGCCCGATCCCGTCAATCTGCACTCTGCCTGCGCTGCCCAGCACCACGACCAGCATGCCATCGCGGGCCATGCGCCGCCGCATGGTAATCGCATCGCCGTCAGCGGGAACGATGATATCCCCGTCCAGCACCAACCTGCCGCTTTGGACCTGAGCGAGTCGTTCCGGTCTGCCGGGTGCCAGGCGAATGATGTCGCCATTGCCCTGCACGATGGTCTCCGGAATTCCGCGTTCATCGCCAAGCCGCGCCTGCTCCATCATGTGTCGCATTTCACCATGGACCGGCACCAGGATGTCTGGGCGAAGCCAGCCATAGAGCGCCTCAAGTTCGGGGCGGCCCGGATGGCCGGAGACGTGAATCTCGCTCTGCCGGTCGGTGACCATGGTGATGCCGCGAGAGGCGAGCTTGTTCTGGATACGACCAATGGCGAGTTCGTTGCCGGGTATCTGTCTACTGGAAAACAACACGACATCGCCTGACGATAACGACAGGCGGTGATTGTCCTCGGCAATCCGGGCGAGTGCAGCGCGCGGTTCGCCCTGTCCCCCGGTTGCCATGATCAGCACTTCCCCGCGCGGCAGGCTCATCGCGGTGTCGAAATCGACCGTCTCCGGGAAGTCTTCAAGATAGCCATTGGCCTGCGCGACCTCGATGATGCGGTCGAGCGAGCGCCCCGCAACGCACAGGCGCCGCCCGGTCTGCTCCGCCACCGCGCCGAGCGTCTGCAAGCGCGCGACATTGGAGGCAAAGGTGGTGACCAGCACCCGCTTGCCCGCATGGCGCTTAACCTCGTCGAGCAGGCCACGATAAACCGCCCCCTCCGAGCCGGACGCCTCTGGATTGAAGACGTTGGTCGAATCGCAGACCATTGCCAGAACGCCTTCGTCGCCGATCTGGGTAAGCTCTTCCTCGGTCGCGGGCTCGCCGATGATAGGGTCTTCGTCCAGCTTCCAGTCGCCGGTATGGAATACACGTCCATAGGGTGTTTCGATCAGCAGCGCGTTGCCCTCGGCAATCGAGTGCGCCAGCGGGATATAGGTGACGGTGAACGGGCCGAGTTGAATCTCGCCGTGATCTTCCTCGATCACGTTCAGCTTCACCTTTCCGGTAAGGCCTGCCTCATCGAGCTTGCGGCGGATGAGGTCCGCGGTGAACGGCGTTGCATAGAGCGGCTTGCCAAATTCAGCGGCGAAATACGGGATCGCGCCGATATGATCCTCATGCGCATGGGTGAGGACCACGCCCAGCAGGTCGTCCAACCGCTCCTCGATGAAGGCCGGGTCGGGAAACAGCAATTCGGTGCCCGGATATTCATTCGCGCCGAAGCTCATGCCCAGATCGACCATCATCCACTTGCCGTGGGCACCGTAGAGGTTGAGGTTCATGCCGATCTCGCCCGATCCACCGAGCGCCAGAAACAGCAATTCCTTTTCAGGGGTGAAATCGCGCTTCATTCAGGCCCACTCGCCTGCGCGGCAAGAATGGCAAGGCCATGCAGGGTCAGGTCGGGATCGATCTTGTCAAAAACATCGGTCTGCTCGTCGAAAAGGGTAGCCAGTCCGCCCGTGGCGACCACCTTTGTGGGGCGGCCTATCTCCGCCTTCATCTTCACAATCAGCCCCTCAATCATCGCCACATAGCCCCAATAGACCCCGATCAGCATCTGATCCTCGGTGTTGCGGCCGATCACGCTGCGCGATTCCGGCGCGCGGATGGCGATGCGCGGAAGCTTGGCCGTCTTGCCCACCAGAGCGTCCAGCGAAAGGTTGATCCCCGGCGCGATGATCCCGCCCTTGTATGCGCCGTTGAAGTCGAGCGCTTCGAACTTGGTGGCGGTGCCGAAATCGACCACAATCAAATCACCGGGATGTCGCGCATGTGCGGCGATGCAATTGAGCGCGCGATCTGCGCCCAGCGAACTGGGTTGCTCGACATCGATCTCGAAGCGCCATTGCGCCCGGCCCTGCCCCGCAAACAGCGGCGCGATCTTGAAATATTTCTGCGACAGCACGGTCAGATTGTGATCGGCGCGCGGCACGACCGAACCGATGATCACTGCGCTCACGTCCTCGCGCGCGATGCCTTCTATGGCCATCAGCTGCAACAGCCAGACCGCATATTCGTCACCCGTGCGGCGCGCATCGCTGGCGATACGCCAGCGCGCGCGAATTTCCCCACCCTCGATCAGGGCGAAGACCACGTTTGTATTGCCGACATCGACCGCCAGCAGCATCATTGCCTCTCCATCGTCACTTCGCCCGCTGCGATGACACGGGTTTGGCCCGAGGCCAAGGCCAGTTGCAGCGAACCGTCGGCGGCAAGCCCGGAAAAAGTCCCCTCAATGCTGCTGCCTTGCGCATCATGTGTCGCAAGCCGCGTGCCGACGGGGTGCGCGCGCTCCAGCCAGCGCGGGAACAGCGACTGCAGCCCGTCCTCGCGCCAGCGGGTCAATTCGCGGGCGAAGATCGCGGCGAGATCGCGGGCGAAGGCGTCGCGCCCGCGTTCAGTGGCGCCCAGCGCGCGTGTTTCGCGGCCTTCGATCTGGGGCGCTGCGGCGAGGTTCACACCAATCCCTACGACCACATTGTCACCTTCGCGTTCGAGCAGGATACCACAGAACTTTGCCCCGCCCAGCAGCACGTCATTGGGCCATTTGCAGATGAGCGCGGACGGATCGGTGAGGCGCGTTCTTGCCACTTCGTACACGGCAAGTGCGGCAACCAAGGACAAGGTCGTGGCAACCGGATCGCCGGCGCGCAGACGAACGAGTGTCGAGCCCATAAAGTTACCCGGCGCGTCGAGCCATTGACGGCCATGCCTCCCGCGTCCGGAATTCTGGCGGTCGGCAACATGCCACGCGCCCTCTTCTCGCGGGTGACCTGCACGGATTTCGGCCAGCAGGTCAGCATTGGTCGAGCCGGTCTCGGCGACGAAAGTGATGCCCGGCGCGTCGATGTCAGGAGGCAAGGAACAGTGCCGCGGCCGCACCGTCAGCAAGGGTGCCCAACCATGCATTCACAAGGTAGCCAAGCGGCGAGATTGCCAGCGTGGAGATCGCGAGCAGCACCCAGTGCGCCCTGTCCGTTTCGCCCGTCGCCACATTGGCAGGCTCGTCGAAGAACATCACCTTCACGATCTTGATGTAATAAAACGCGCCGATGACGCTGGCGGCGATACCGATGGCGGCGAGCGCGATCAGGTCAGCTTCCACTGCCGCCTGGAACACAACGAACTTGCCCCAGAAGCCGAACATTGGCGGGATGCCGGCGAGGCTGAACATGATGATCATCAGGCACCACGCGAGCGCGGGTTTGGTCGTCGACAGGCCCGCAAGATCCTTGAGGTCCTCGACTGCATCGCCATTGGCGTCGCGCAGCATCAGCACAGCAACGAAGCTGCCGACGGTCATGGTAACATAGATGGCCAGATAAACCATCATCGCGCTGGCGCCCTGCGTTGTCGCTGCGGCAAGGCCGATGAGGATAAAGCCGACATTGTTGATCGAGGAATAGGCGAGCAGCCGTTTCACATTGCGCTGGCCGATCGCGCCCAGCGCACCGACCACTATCGAGGCTAGCGCAGCGAAGATCACCACCTGGCGCCATGCATCGACCTGCCCGCCGAACGCTTCGAGCGCCACACGCGCCGTCAGAGCGACGGCGGCGACCTTGGGCGCACTGGCGAAGAACAGGGTGACGGGCGTCGGCGCGCCTTCATAGACGTCGGGCGTCCACATGTGAAACGGCACGGCGCTGATCTTGAAAGCGAGGCCCGCCAGCACGAAGATCAGGCCGAACACTGCGCCGGTGGACAGGCCGTCGGCAAAGGCGGTGCTGATCCCATCGAAACTGGTCGTGCCGGCAAAGCCGTAGGTCAGGCTCATGCCGAACAGCAGGATGCCGCTCGCCAGTGCACCCAGCACGAAATATTTGAGTCCAGCCTCTGCCGAGCGATCATCGTCGCGCAGCATCGAGGCCAGCACATAGGCAGAGAGCGAATTGAGTTCGAGCCCGACATAGAGTGTCATCAGGTCGGCGGCCGAGACCATGATGCTCATTCCGGCAGCGGCAAACAGCACCAGCACAGGATATTCCGCGCGCATTGCGCCTGTGCGGTTGAAGAATGCGGGCGCCACGACCAGCGCCGCACCGCTGGCGGCATAAATCATCAGCTTGGCCAGCCCGGCGAAGGCATCAGCGCGCACAAGGCCGGAAAATCCCGTCGCTTCCGGTCCGGCCAACCCGCTGCAGACCGCAGGGGCCACAAGGAAGAAGCCAGCGCCCAGCGCAACGCATGCAGCAATCGAAATCGGGCTGGCGGCCTTGTCGCCCGACCATGCCGCCACGAGCAACAGCGCGAGGCCCGACAGGATCAGGACAAACAGGTCTGGAACCAGCGCGACGGAAGAAGCGAAGTCCATCAGTGTGCCCCCTCCTCGGAATGTTCGGTGGTGTCAGGGGCTTCTGGGTCGCCCAAGGCCAGTTGTGCATCACCGTGTGGCGCGGCGCGGGCGATCCGCGCGTCGAGCGCCTGAATGTCGGCACGCATCGGCGCAAGGAAGCTTTCGGGATAGACGCCCATCCACAGCACGACTGCGGCAATCGGGGCAAGCAACCAAAGTTCGCGCCCCGAAAGATCGGACATGGCGGCAGCGTCTGCATTCTTCTGTTCGCCAAAGGCCACGCGGCGATAGAGCCAGAGCATGTAACCTGCGCCGAGGATGATGCCGGTGGTGCACACAAGGGCGACCCAGCTCGACACCTCGTAAATGCCCGCCAGGCTGAGGAACTCTCCGACGAATCCGCTGGTGCCCGGCAGGCCGATGCTGGCCATGGTAAAGAGCATGAACAGCACGGCATAGCGCGGCATGTTGATCGACAACCCGCCGTAACGCGAAATCTCGCGTGTATGTAGCCGGTCGTAGATCACGCCAACGCACAGGAACAACGCGCCCGAGACCAGGCCGTGGCTCAGCATCACGATCATCGCGCCTTCCAGCCCCTGCACGTTGAAGGCGAACAGGCCGACCGTCACGATGGCCATGTGGGCGACGGAAGAATAGGCGATCAGTTTCTTCATGTCGTGCTGGACCAGCGCGATCAGGCTGGTGACCACCACCGCCACCATGCTCAGGGCGAAGATCAACCATGCGAATTGCGCGGAGGCCTCGGGGAACATCGGAAGGCTGAAGCGGATAAAGCCGTACCCGCCCAGCTTCAGCAGCACGCCCGCCAGAATGACCGAACCTGCGGTGGGCGCCTGAACGTGCGCATCGGGCAGCCATGTATGGACGGGCCACATTGGCATCTTCACCGCGAAACTGGCGAAGAAGGCTAGCCACAGCCAGGTCTGCGCCTGCGCCGGGAAATCGGTTTGCATCAATGTCGGGATGTCGGTGGTGCCCGCGAAATTGGCCATCCACAACATCGCCACCAGCATCAGGACCGAGCCGAGCAGCGTGTAGAGGAAGAATTTGTAACTCGCATAAATGCGATTATCGCCACCCCAGATGCCGATGATCAGATACATCGGGATCAGGCCAGCCTCGAAGAAGATGTAGAACAGGAACAGGTCCTGCGCGGCAAAGGTGCCGATCATCAGCACCTCCATCAGCAGGAAAGCGGCCATGTATTCGCCCACGCGCTTCTGAATCGCGTTCCAACTCGCTCCGATACACACCGGCATCAGGAAGACGCTGAGCATTATCAGCATCAGTGCTATCCCGTCGATGCCAAGCGCCCAGCCGAAGCCAGCAAAGATGTCGGCCCGTTCGGTAAATTGCCATTGCGCCCCGCCAATGTCGTAATTGGCCCACATGAGCACGCCCAGCGCGAGATTGACCAGTGTCGCACCGAGGGCGATCTGCCGCGCCAGGCGGTCTTCCACGAACAGGCAGGCGGCTGCGCCCGCCAGCGGGACGAGCAGCATCAGCGAAAGGATCGGAAAACCGCCCATCAGAACAGTATCCAGGTGATGGCGGCGACAAGGCCAAGCAACATGATGAGCGCGTAACTGGTCAGATAGCCAGACTGCACCTTCTTCGCGATAACGGCACCCTGCGACACGACCCATGCCGCACCGTTGGGACCAAAGCGGTCGATAATACCCTCGTCACCGCGCTTCCAGAAGACGCGGCCCAGCCAAAAGGCGGGCTTGATGAAGATGATGTTATAAAGCTCGTCGAAATACCATTTATTGTAAACGAAGCGGTAGATCGGCCCGAGCTGTTCCACCACGGCAGCGGGGAACTTGGTATTGCGGATAAAACCGTACCAGGCGATCACAAAGCCGATAACCATGACGATCAGCGCCGCGTATTTCACGAGATACGGAACCTCGTGCATCGCATGCATCAGGCTCTCGGAATAGGCGAGCGAGCCGTTCCAGAAGCCTTCCTGTTCGAGGAATGCGTCATGGAAAACCTGACCGGCGAACACCGCGCCCAGCGACAGCACGCCCAGCGGGACGAGCATGGTCAGCGGGCTTTCGTGCGGGTGATAGCCGCCCGTCGTGTCCTCGCCAGCCTGTTCGGGCGTCTTGTGGACCGAGTGCTGGATATGCTCGCTTTCAATCCAGCGAGGTTTGCCGAAGAAAGTCAGGAAGATCAGCCGCCAGCTGTAAAAGCTGGTCAGCAAGGCCGCGATCGTGCCCATCCAGAAGGCGAAGTTGGAGAACTCGCCATCTGCGGCATAGGCAACTTCGAGGATCGCGTCTTTCGACCAGAAGCCGGCGAAGCCAGCGCCAAGGTGATAGATGCCGACGCCGGTAATCGCCAGCGTGCCGATCAGCATGGCCCAGAATGTGAACGGGATCTGCTTACGCAAGCCGCCGTAATAGCGCATGTCCTGTTCGTGATGCATGGCGTGGATCACGCTGCCCGCACCCAGGAACAACAGCGCCTTGAAGAAAGCGTGCGTGAACAGGTGGAACATCGCGGCATTGTAGGCACCGACGCCGGCGGCGAAGAACATGTAACCCAACTGTGAGCAGGTCGAATAGGCGATCACCCGCTTGATATCCCACTGGCAGGTGCCGATCGTCGCTGCAAACAGGCAGGTCGCGGCGCCGATCACGGTGACGAAGGTCAGTGCGGCAGGTGCAGCCTCGAACATCGGCGACAGGCGGCAGACCATGAACACGCCGGCGGTCACCATGGTCGCGGCGTGGATCAGCGCGGAAACGGGCGTCGGCCCCTCCATCGCATCGGGTAGCCATGTGTGCAGGAACAGCTGGGCGGACTTGCCCATCGCACCCACGAACAGCAGCAGGCACAATATCGTCATCGTGTCCCAACGGGTGCCGAGGAAACCTATCGTCGATCCCTGCATGGCGGGCGCCGCTGCGAGGATCTCGGGGATAGACACGGTCCCGAACACCAGGAAGGTACCGAATATACCGAGCATGAAGCCAAGGTCACCCACACGGTTGACCACGAAGGCCTTGATCGCGGCGGCGTTGGCGGTCGGTTTCTTGAACCAGAAACCAATCAGCAGATAGGAGGCGAGACCGACCCCCTCCCAACCGAAAAACATCTGCACCAGATTATCGGCGGTCACCAGCATCAGCATGGCGAAGGTGAACAGCGACAGATACGCGAAGAACCGGGGCTGGTCCGGGTCCTCCTCCATATAGCCCCAGCTATACAGGTGAACGAGTGCGGAAACGGTGGTGATTACCACCAGCATGACCGCCGTCATCGTGTCCACGCGAAGCGCCCAGTCGAACGCCATGTCGCCCGATTGCACCCAGGTAAGAACCGGCGCAACCGTCGCCTCCACATCGCCGCCCAGAAACGGCAGGAAGATCGCCCAGCTCAGCACACAGGCGAGGAACAGCGCGCCCGTTGTCAGCGCCTTTGGCAACACGGTGCCGAAAGCGCGGTTGGCAAAACCGGCAAGGATCGCCGCAATCAGCGGCGCAAAGACGATGGTCTGGATCACCGGCGCCCTATCCCTTCATCCGGTTCGCGTCGTCGACAGCGATCGTGCCGCGACGACGATAAAAGGTGACGAGAATGGCAAGGCCGATGGCCGCTTCGCCCGCTGCCACGGTCAGAACGAACATGGCAAAGATCTGCCCCGAAAGATCGCCGAGATAGGAACTGAAAGCGACGAGGTTGATGTTTACCGCAAGCAGGATCAGCTCGATCGCCATCAGAATAACGATCACGTTCTTGCGGTTGAGGAATATCCCCAGCACGCCCATCACGAACAGGAGCGAGCTGACCACAACGTAATGCTCGACGCCAATCACAGCTCAACCCCCTTGCCCACATTGGGCTGCTTGCGTTCGATCGTGTCCTCAGGCCGCGTGGCGACCTGCTTGGCGATGTCCTGGTGGCCGCGTTTGTTGCGCTGTTCGCGGTGGGTGAGGACAATCGCGCCGACCATCGCCACCAGCAGGATGATGCCCGCCGCCTCGAACAGGAAAAGATACCGGCTGTAGAGCAGCGCCCCGATCGCAGCGGTATTGTTCGCCCCCAGTGGTGCGGCCGCCTCGCCAGCAGGCGTGCCCAGGTCCATCGCGCCGACCTTGTAGGCCCCCACGCCAACGAACAGTTCGAGGAACAGCACCAGCGCCACCAACACGCCCAGCGGCGCGTTCTTGACGAAGCCTGCCCGCAATTCGGCAAAGTCGATGTTGAGCATCATGACCACGAACAGGAACAGCACGGCCACCGCGCCGACATAGACGATCACCAGCAGCATGGCGATAAACTCCGCCCCTGCCAGCACCATCAGCCCCGCCGCATTGAAGAAGGCGAGGATCAGCCACAACACCGAGTGAACGGGGTTCTTCGCCACGATCACCATCAGCGCGCTGGCAAGCACGACGATGGCAAAAAGGTAAAAGGCACCAACCTGGATCATAGTGTGTTTATCATCTGCCCCTGAACAGTCCCGCGCCGCCTAGCGATAGGGCGCATCGGCTTCAAGGTTCGCGGCAATCGCCCGCTCCCACTTGTCACCATTGGCCAACAATTTCGCCTTGTCGTAGAGCAGTTCCTCGCGCGTTTCGGTCGCATATTCGAAGTTCGGCCCCTCAACCACCGCATCCACAGGGCACGCCTCCTGGCAGAAGCCGCAATAGATGCACTTGGTCATGTCTATGTCGTATCGAGTGGTGCGGCGGCTGCCATCTTCGCGCGGTTCCGCCTCGATAGTAATCGCCTGCGCCGGACACACCGCTTCGCACAATTTACACGCTATGCAGCGTTCCTCGCCATTGGGATAGCGCCGCAAGGCATGTTCGCCGCGAAAGCGCGGGGACAGCGGGTTCTTCTCGAACGGATAGTTGATCGTCACCTTGGGCTTGAAGAAATATTTCAGCGTCAGGACATGCGCCTTCAGGATTTCCCACAGGGTAAATGACTTGATGAGTTGGGCGACGGTCATACGGATGCCCCTGCGAAGTGACCGGTCGCCATCAAATAGCCCGATATCACCAGAATGAAGATAAGGCTCATCGGCAGGAAGACCTTCCAGCCAAGCCGCATCAGCTGGTCGTAGCGATAGCGCGGAACGGTCGCCATCACCCAGCTGAACAGGAAGAAGAAGAAGAAGGTCTTGCCCAGCAGCCAGACGATGCCGGGAATGTCGAACCACGGGATCAGGTCGATATCGAGCGGCGGCAGCCACCCGCCGAAGAACAGGATGGCGTTGAGCGCACACATCAGCAGGATATTGGTATATTCGCCGAGCCAGAATAGCGCGAAACTCATGCTGGAATATTCGGTCTGATAACCGGCGACCAGCTCGCTCTCCGCCTCTGTCAGGTCGAAAGGCACGCGCTGCGTTTCGGCCAGACTGGAGATGAAGAACACCACCCAGATCGGAAACAGCAGCGGGTGCACGACATAAGCGTTGACGATGCCGAGCCCGAAGCCCTCTTGCGAGCGCACGATGTCATTGAGGTTGAACGACCCGGCAAACAGCACGACGCACACCAGGATGAAGCCGATCGAAACCTCGTAAGATATCATCTGCGCCGAAGCGCGCATGGCTGAAAAGAACGGATATTTGGAGTTCGACGCCCACCCGCTCATGACCACGCCGTAAACCGACAGCGAAGAGATCGCGAGGATGTAGAGCAGGCCGACATTGATATCGGCGAGCACCGCATATTCGCTGAACGGGATCACCGCCCAGGCCGCCAGCGCCACAGAGAAAGTGACGATTGGTGCGAGGACAAAGATGCCCTTGTTGGCGGCGGACGGCACGATGGTTTCCTGCAGGAAAACCTTCAGCCCGTCGGCAAAGCTTTGCAGCAGGCCGAACGGGCCGACCACATTGGGGCCACGCCGCAGATTGATCGCCGCCCAGATCTTGCGGTCGGCATAGATGATCATCGCCACCGACAGCATCAGCGGCAGGGCAATCAGCAGACTGCCTATTATAACGGCGAGAAACCACGCCCATTCGTAGTTCATGCCAAGAGACTGGAAGAAAGCGGTCATTCCGCCGCCTCCGCCAGTTCCGCGCCATGCAGCAGCTCAGCCGAGCAGCGCTGCATCACCACGCTTGCGCGTGCAATCGGGTTGGTCAGGTAGAAATCCTTGATCGGATATCCAATCGCACCCGATGGGCTCGCATCGCCAGCGACGGTGCCCGGCAACGCGCCATATTCGGCGAGGCCTTCCTCGCCCAGTGCGGGAACTTCGGCCACCATCGCGGCGCGCAACTGGTCGAAACTGTCGAAGCCCACGCTCACTTTCAGCGCATCGGCCAGCGCGCGCAGGATCGTCCAGTCCTCACGCGCATCGCCGGGCGCGAACACCGCCTTGTCGGCGAATTGCACGCGCCCTTCCGTGTTGACATGGGTTCCGGCCTTCTCGGTGAAGGCTGCGGCGGGCAGGACGATGTCCGCCGCATGCGCGCCCTTGTCTCCGTGATGCCCGATATAGACCTTGAGCGCGTCGTCGAAGGCCGAAAAATCAACCTCGTCAGCGCCCAGTGCCAGCACCAACTTGGGCCTGGCCTTCACAATGTCAGCAATGCCGCCCTTCTGCGCGAAGCCGAGCATGAGCGCCCCCATTCGTGCAGCCGAGAAATGCAGGACATTAAAGCCGTTCCAACCATCCTTGATCACACCAAGGTCATTGGCCAGCTTGAGTGCCGCGCCATGTCCACCCTTGGCCAGCCCGGCCCCGCCGACGATGATCGCGGGCTTTGACGCACCTTTCAGCGCCTCGGCAACGTGTTGGGGCAGATTCGCCAGGACCGAGCGATCTTCGCCGATAAATTCGGCGGGGTAGGTTGTTTCCCATTCGGGTCCGACCATGAAGATCTTCGCGCCGCGCTTGGCCGCCTTGCGCAGGCGCACGTTGAGCAACGGTGCTTCCCAGCGGATATTGCTGCCCACAACCAGCACCGCATCGGCATTCTCGATCTCGGCGAAGGTGGTGTTGAAATTCACCGCCGCGAGGTTCGAGCAATCATAAGACATGCCCGTCTGGCGGCTTTCGATCAGCGAGGAGCCGCAAGCCTTCAGCAGCGCCTTGGCCGCGAACATCGTCTCGCAATCGACCATGTCGCCCGCAATGGCGGCGATGCCCTTGCCCGGCTTGGCGGCGGCGATTTTCCTGAACGCCTCGTGCCAGCTCGCCTCTTTCAGCTTGCCGCGTGCACGAATCCACACCTTGTCGAGGCGGCGCTTGGTCAGGCCGTCGACCTGGTAGCGGGCCTTGTCCGAAATCCATTCCTCGTTGACATCGTCATTGATGCGCGGGAGTACGCGCAGCACTTCGCGGCCCCGGCTATCGACGCGGATATTGGCGCCCATCGCATCCGATACGTCGATGGAAAGGGTCTTTTTCAGCTCCCACGGCCGCGCCTCGAATGCATAGGGGCCGCTGGTCAACGCACCGACCGGGCACAGATCGATCACATTGGCGCTCAATTCGTGCTTGGCAGCATGTTCGAGATAGGTGGTGATCTGCATGTCCTCGCCGCGATAAAGCGCGCCGATCTCGTCCACGCCCGCCACCTCTTCGGAGAAGCGCACGCAGCGGGTGCAGTGAATGCAGCGCGTCATCACGGTCTTGATGAGCGGACCCATATATTTCTCGGTGACGGCGCGCTTGTTCTCGTCATAGCGAGAGGCGCCGCGCCCGTACATCAGGCTCTGGTCCTGCAAATCGCATTCGCCGCCCTGGTCGCAGATCGGGCAGTCGAGCGGGTGGTTGATGAGGAGGAATTCCATCACCCCTTCGCGCGCGGTCTTGACCATCGGCGTGTCGGTGCGGATTTCCTGACCTTCCGTCGCCGGGAGCGCACAGCTCGCCTGCGGCTTGGGCGGTCCGGGCTTCACCTCGACCAGACACATGCGGCAATTGCCTGCGATGGAGAGGCGCTCGTGATAGCAGAAACGCGGGATTTCCTTCCCCGCCTGCTCACACGCCTGCAGCACGGTTGCGCCAGCGGGGACTTCGATTTCCTGACCGTCTACGGTGACTTTAGGCATTACTCAGCCGCCTCCGTTACGCCGACGCCGACTGGCAGCGCATGGCCAAGACGAAAAAGATTGACGGTTATAGGCCCTCGCCAGAAGAATACTGGCGGGTCGGCCAACAGCGAAGAGTTCTTGCAGCTTTCGATGACCGGAAGCAGTTTAGCAAAACGCTCTTGTTCCTCCGGCGAATTGGCTTTTGAAAAAACCAGGTCGTATGATTCTTCGGTCGCAGCACGCGCTACACATTCCCCGATGGCATCGAGGCGAAGCAATTCGTTCCGAAAGGCAAGGACTTCGCGCGCCTTTTCTGGCAGGGATTCGATACCTTGGGCAATTTCTTCACGATCCAGCGGTGCGACACCGGTCAGATTTGAGAGCGCTGCCGGCCTGCCCTCCATCAAGATCAGCTTTTCAGCCAAAACCCAGTTATAAACTGGCTGGGCCATGGATATACGATTGTCCTTGAATAAGGCCCCGGCAGCGCAGGGTTTGAAAACACCGGATTCCAGCTCCCAAATGTCGGGAACATCCAGCTCTTCCAAGATCATCTGCTGCACGACGGCAGGGTATATTTCCGCAGTGCATGAAGCCTGTTTGCGAAGGTTGAACTGTGAGCGAGCGTCGGACCACGGCCGATAGAAGTCCTTGAGTGGATCTTCCTGCGCGTGAGCGACACCTTGGCTAGCAAAAAAAGCCGTAAGGACGAAGGAGAGAAGCAACCGGACCCGCATCACTCAGCCGCCTCCGCCATATTGCCAGCTTCCGCGATGCGGCGTTCCAGTTCCGGGCGGAAGTGCCGGATCAGGCCCTGGATCGGCCATGCGGCGGCATCGCCCAGCGCGCAGATCGTGTGGCCTTCCACCTGCTTTGTCACCTGCTGGAGCATGTCGATTTCCTCGACCGCCGCCTCGCCGGTGCGCAGCCGCTCCATCACGCGCCACATCCAGCCCGTGCCCTCACGGCACGGCGTGCACTGGCCGCAGCTTTCGTGCTTGTAGAAATAGGAAAGGCGCGCAATCGCGCGGACGATGTCGGTGGACTTGTCCATCACGATAATGCCCGCCGTGCCGAGGCCCGAACCGATGGCCTTGAGCCCGTCGAAATCCATCGGCGCGTCGATGATCTCGCTGGCCGGGCAGCACGGCACCGATGAGCCGCCGGGGATCACCGCCAGCAGATTGTCCCACCCGCCGCGAATGCCGCCGCAATGCGTTTCGATCAGCTCGCGGAAGGTGATGCCCATCGCCTCTTCGACGACGCAGGGCTTTTCCACATGGCCCGAAATCTGGAAGAGCTTGGTGCCCTTGTTGTTCTCGCGCCCGAAGGAACTGAACCAGGGCGCGCCGCGCCGCAGGATCGTGGGGACGACCGCAATGCTCTCGACATTGTTGACCGTGGTCGGGCAGCCATAGAGGCCCGCGCCCGCCGGGAACGGCGGCTTGAGGCGCGGCTGGCCCTTCTTGCCCTCCAGGCTCTCGATCATCGCGGTTTCTTCGCCGCAGATATAGGCGCCCGCGCCCCGGTGCATGAAAACGTCGAAATCGTAGCCTGAGCCGCTGGCATTCTTGCCGACGAGGCCTGCGTCATAGGCTTCGTCGATAGCGGCCTGCAGCACCTCCGCCTCGCGGATATACTCGCCGCGAATGTAGATATAGGCGGCCCGCGCGCGCATGGCGAAACCGGCGATCAGGGCGCCCTCGATCAGCTTGTGCGGATCGTGCCGGATGATCTCGCGATCCTTGCAACTGCCCGGTTCGGATTCGTCGGCATTGATGACCAGGAAGCTGGGCCGCCCGTCCTTGCTTTCCTTGGGCATGAATGACCACTTCATGCCGGTGGGGAAGCCCGCACCACCACGACCGCGCAGGCCCGAGGCCTTGATCTCGTCGATGATGGCGTCCTGACCGACTTCCATCAGTTTTTTCGTATTGTCCCAGTCGCCACGCGCCTGCGCGGCATTCAATCCTGCGGATTGGAAACCGTAGACATTGGTGAAGATGCGATCCTTGTCAGCGAGCATATGCGAGCGCCCCCGAAACATTTCCAGCCAGCATCAGCCAATCCCTCCGCCGAATACGACAAGTGCCGCGATGGCCAGAATGGCCAACAGAATGACAGTCTTGACGATGCCCTTGAACACCTTCCACGCGATGGCGATCAGGACGACCGCGACAAGGGCTGTGACGATGGGGTCCATTACCACTCGCCCCGGTAATCGTGATTTTCGCTGACCATCTCTTTCAGAGAGGTCGGTCCGCCCGCAGGCTCGCTGGAATGGCGGCCCGGCTCCTGCGTGCCGGCCTTGGGCTGTTCGCCGCGCGCCAGGGCATCGAGGACGGCATCGATCCGTTCGGCGGTCAGATCTTCGTAATTGTCGTCATTGATCTGGACCATCGGCGCGGTGGCGCAATTGCCCATGCACTCAACCTCGGTGAAGGACCATAGCCCGTCCGCCGAGATATGGCCCTTGCTCATGCCGCGCTTTTCGCAAGCGGCGATGATCTCGTCGCTGCCGCGCAGCATGCACGGCGTGGTCCCGCAGACCTGCACGTGAAAGCGGCCCACCGGCGCGAGATTGTACATGGTATAGAACGTCGCCACCTCGACCACCCGGATCACCGGCATGTCGAGGTAGTCGGCGACATATTCCATCACCGGGATCGGCAGCCAGCCTTGCGTACTGGTTTCCTCGCCGACCTGCCGCTGGGCATAGTCGAGCAGCGCCATAACGGCGGATTTCTGACGACCTTCTGGATACTTCTTGATCGCGGTGTCGGCCTTCGCCTTCCACGCATCGGTGAAGGCAAAGGCGCCCCACTTTGCGCGCAACTCGGGCGTATCGGGGGCGATATGTCTAGCGGCCACGAGCGAGCCTCCGTTCAAGATAGCGACCGGCATAAAGCCCGATGACAGCAGCAAAGGCCGTCGACAGAACTTCCTTAACCGTCAGGCTACCATGAAACGCCACCAGATAGGCCGCGACCGCCGAAGCGAATGCAGCAAAGGCCGCGATGAAGATGAACAGCTCGCGCGCAATCACCGGTCGCACTCCCCGAACACCACGTCGATCGCGCCCAGAATGGCGGTCGCGTCGGGCAGCATGTGCCCCTTGCACATCATGTCCATCGCCTGAAGGTGGCTGAAAGCGGTCGGGCGGATCTTGCAGCGATAGGGTTTGTTCGACCCGTCGCTGACCAGATAGACGCCAAATTCGCCCTTGGGGCTTTCGGTCGCCACGTAGACTTCGCCAGCCGGGACGTGGAAGCCCTCGGTATAAAGCTTGAAGTGATGGATCAGCGCTTCCATCGACTTCTTCATCTCACCGCGCTTGGGCGGCACGATCTTGCGGTCATCACTGCACACCGGGCCCTCGGGCATTTCGGCAAGGCACTGCTTGATGATGCGCGCCGACTGGTAGACCTCTTCGATCCGCACCATGAAACGCGAATAGCAATCCGAGCTGGTGCCCACCGGCACGTCGAAATCCATCCGGTCATAGACGTCGTAGGGCTGGCTCTTGCGAAGGTCCCAAGGGATGCCGGCGGCGCGGATCATCGGGCCGGAAAAGCCCCATGCCAGCGCGTCTTCCTTGCTCACCACAGCGATATCGACATTGCGCTGCTTGAAGATGCGATTGTCTGTGACCAGGCTCATCGCATCGCCGAACAGTTCAGGAAGGCGCCCGTCTACCCAGTCGCCAATGTCGGTGAGCAGTTTCAGCGGCACGTCCTGATGCACGCCGCCGGGGCGGAACCAGGCCATGTGCATGCGCGCGCCGCTGGCGCGTTCAAAGAAGTTGAGGCAATCCTCGCGCAGTTCGAACACCCACAGGTTCGGCGTCATCGCGCCGACGTCCATCACATGCGCGCCGATATTGAGCATGTGGTTGCAGATGCGGCTCAGCTCGGCGAACAGCACCCGCAAATATTTTCCGCGGATCGGTACTTCGAGGTTGAGCAGCTTCTCGATCGCCAGGACGTAGGAATGCTCCTGATTTAACGGCGAACAATAATCGAGCCGGTCGAAATAGGGCAGCGCCTGGAGATAGGTCTTGTATTCGATCAGCTTTTCGGTGCCGCGATGGAGCAGGCCCACATGGGGGTCGATCCGCTCTATCACTTCGCCGTCCAGCTCCATGACCATGCGCAAAACGCCATGCGCGGCCGGATGCTGGGGACCGAAATTGATCGTGTAATTGGTGATTTCCTCGCCGGTCGTGGTCGGGGATTTGTCAATTTGCATGCTCATTCGCCCTCCCCCTTCTTCTCAGGTTCGGTCGAGGCCTTGGTGTCACGGCCAGAATCCTCGCGCGGCTTGCGGTCGGGCCTGCTTTCGGTCGGCTCGGGCGCGTCATCATCAGACGTGCCTGAATCCTCTTCGGCCGGCGAGCCAGCACTGACCTTTTCCTCAGCCTGCCTGTCAGTTTTCTCACCGGCGCCAGTATCGGAGGCCTTCTCTGTTGTCTTGGGTTCGGCAACGGGCGGCGTATCTGCCTTTTCGTCACCGGGCAGGATGTAATCGGCACCTTCCCACGGGCTCATGAAGTCGAAGCTGCGGAAATCCTGCGCAAGTTCGACCGGCTCGTAAACGACGCGCTTCTCCTCCTCGGAATAGCGCAGTTCGGTATAGCCGGTGAGCGGGAAATCCTTGCGGAAGGGATGCCCCTCAAAGCCATAGTCGGTGAGGATGCGGCGCAGATCGGCATTGCCGGAAAAGCGTACGCCATACATGTCGAAGACTTCGCGCTCGAGCCACCCGGCATTGGGCCACAGGGTGGTGACGGTTGGCACCGGGGACGCCTCGTCGGTCGAAAGCTTCACCATCACGCGATGGTTCTTCGTGACCGAGAGCAGCATGTAGACCACTTCGAAACGTTCCGCGCGCTGCGGATAGTCGACACCCGCAATTTCCATCAGCTGCTGGTATTCGTGATTGTCGCGCAACAGGCGCAGCGCGTCCTCAATGCTGTCGCGCGCAACGGTGAGCACGATCTCGCCATGCTCTTCCTTCGCTTCGACCAGCATTGTGCCGAGAGCGGCAGACAGCGCGCCGGCAGCCCCCTCGATCGACGAGAATTTCGGTGCGGGGTGAAGGACAGCCATCAGCGTTCAATCGTTCCGGAACGGCGGATCTTGCGCTGCAATTGCATCACGCCATAGAGCAACGCCTCGGCAGTTGGCGGGCAGCCAGGCACATAGATGTCGACCGGCACGATACGGTCGCAGCCGCGCACCACCGAATAACTGTAATGGTAATAGCCACCGCCATTGGCGCAGCTGCCCATGCTGATCACATATTTGGGGTCCGACATCTGGTCGTAAACCTTGCGCAGTGCCGGGGCCATCTTGTTGCACAAAGTGCCCGCCACGATCATCACGTCTGACTGTCGCGGGGACGCGCGCGGGGCGACGCCGAACCGCTCCATGTCATAACGCGGCATGTTCACGTGGATCATCTCCACCGCACAGCATGCAAGCCCGAAGGTCATCCACCAAAGGCTGCCGGTGCGGGCCCAATGGAACAAGTCCTCCGTGCTGGTGACGAGGAAACCCTTGTCGTTCACCTCGGTCTGCAAGGCGTTGAAATAATCGGCATCGGGCTGGCGCAATTCACCGCCGACTGCCGCAGGAGCAAGATTGTCGCTCAATCCCATTCGAGTGCTCCCTTCTTCCAGGCATAGGCCAGGCCGATGGCCAGTTCGGCAAGGAACACCACCATCGCGATCCAGCCGGTCCAGCCGGTGAATTCGAGGCTCACCGCCCAGGGAAACAGGAAGGCTGCCTCCAGGTCGAAGACGATAAACAGAATGGCCACGAGGTAGAAGCGCACATCGAACTGGCTGCGCGGATCCTCAAACGCCGGAAATCCGCACTCATACTCGCTCAGCTTATCCGCGTCGGGGTTGTGCGAACCGGTCAGGCGCGACACCCCCATGGGCAGGAAAACGAACAGCGCTGACAAGACCACGGCTATGCCGATGAACAGCAGGATCGGGAGATATTCGAGCAGGTCTACCAAGTTGGACTCATCCACTAGAGGTTGGGCCGGGCACTAAAGACCCCAACCTCATATCGCAAGTGCACAAATTGCCCCAATTTCACCACTGGGTCCCGTCGTCGCGCCAGTCAGGAGCGCGGGCCACAAGAACTGGCTGTCAGGGCGCGCCTTCGCCCCATAGGCGATCGGCCGCGACCCAGCCCGTGCGCCCATCGACATCGAGCATGCAAAAGCCCTCACGGCAGTCGCCCAGCCTGCCGACCACACCCGGCTCCACGTTCCAGCGAAGCCCACCCGCGCCCGGCTCTTCCAGCATGGGCGTGACGCCTTCGCCCGTCACGATAGCAGTTCGCTCAAGGTTCAACAGTACACCCACGATCCAGCCCCGGTCTCCATCCGGATCCTGAACCAGGCGCCAGCCCTGCATCCGCCGCACGACCTTGAGCGGCAGGCCCTGGCGCCTGTATACCCAGTCGATCGGGTATTTCGTGCCGGGACCGACCCGCATGTTCGCTTCTTCGACCGAAAGGCTCACCCAATAGGGAACCTTGGCGTCCTGAGCGGTGGCAGGGGTGCCCAGACCAAGGATCATTCCGGCAGCGATCACAAATATTGCCATGCGTTTCATAGGCCGCGGGCATAGTCGTGCAGGCACACCGGCTTCAAGGCGATGGGCAATTTTTAAACACATGAAACGAAAACCCGAAATGCGAAGCGGGTCGGCCCCTCAGTCGCCGGTCAGTATGCGATCGACCAATTCTTTCACGCTCGGCGTGTAATTGTTGGAATAGAACGGGTCCTGCTTGAAGCGATAGGCGGAATGGCCGGCAAACATCAGATTGTCCTCCACGTCACCGCCGTGAGCGATATCCTGCAACGTCTTCTGGATGCAGAAACTGCGCGGATCGGCAAGCCGCCCGGTGGTATAGTCGTCATGGTCCTTCCAGCTCGAAAAGCCGCAATGCGACAGGCAACCCATGCAGGCGGCCTGATCCTCGCGAATCGTCGCGCGTTCGTCCTTATCGACAAAAACAACGGTGTCGTCGGGGGTCTTGAGCGCCTCGGTATGGCCCTCGGCAACCCATTGCCGCGCCCGCTCGCGGTCCTTGGGCGTGACCCAGAAGTTCTTGCCCTTCACACCGACGTCAAGCTGCACTGTATGCTCGCCAGCTTCAACACGGCTGTAAGGGATCTGCCGATGGCTGCGCGCTTCGAGCGAACGCAGGAAGCGCGTGCGCACGGCGGAGGAATAAAAGCCGGTCGGGCTGAAACGGTGCAGCAAAACGTCACCGGGTTCGAGCGTGCGAAGAGCGTCCTTCCAACCTTGCGGGATCGGGCTTTCATGTGTGAGCAAAGGCCGCGTGCCGAACTGGAAGGCAATGGTGCCAAGTTCGGGATTTTCAATCCAGTCGCTCCACTCGCGCAGGCACCACACGCCCCCGGCCATCACAATCGGCACTGTGTCGGCAATGCCTTCCGCGCGCATGACATCGCGCAGCGCCTTGACCCGGGGAAAGGGATCTTCCGGCTTGAGCGGATCTTCGGCGTTGGAAAGGCCGTTATGCCCGCCAGCCAGCCATGGATCTTCATAGACCACGGCACCCAACAGATGCGGAACCTTGTGATAGGCGCGCTTCCATAAAGCCCGGAAGGCGCGGCCCGAACTGACGATCGGCAGATACAGCACATTGTGCCGTTCGGCGATTTCAGAGAGTTTATAGGGCATTCCCGCGCCACACGTGACGCCAGTGACCATGCCCCTGGTCCGCTCCAGCAGGCCTTCGAGAATTTCCTGCGCGCCGCCCATTTCCCACAGGACATTGACATTGATCGCGCCATTTCCGTTCGAAATTTCATAGGCGCGGGTGACCTGTTCGACTGCCCCGTCAATTCCGTACTGGATCAACTGCCGGTGACGTTCCTTGCGGGTCATCTGATCGTACACCTGTGGTACGACCTTGCCTTCCGCGTCATAGGAATCGGCGTTGACCGCGCTGACCGTGCCGATGCCGCCAGCCGCCGCCCAGGCACCAGAGCTGGCGTGGTTGGTCGCAGAGACGCCCTTCCCACCTTCGATAAGCGGCCACACTTCGCGGCCACCATAGGTGATCGGCTTCAATCCCGTGATTGTCATCAAAATCCTCGGTTCGCCCTGCTATCCAATGACAGGGTCAGTCAATTCTTCACCAGGCTGGCTGCAAGGTTCAATTTCGCCCGGCTCCGGACGCTCACCGACCACCTCAAACTCGGCGTAATATCCGGCCAATTGTGGCTTACGGATAAATTCCACCAAGCGAAAGCCCACCCGTTCAAATTCGCAGAACAGCAATTGCGGCCAGATGCCGTGCTGGTCGGGCGCGCGGTCGGTATCGACAACGATCAACTGCCCGCCCTCGCGCAAGGCCGGGCGCATGCGCCAAAGGAAAGCATAGGGCTCCGAAACCTCATGATACATATGGACCAGGAATATTCGGTCGAAGCTGTCGGGCGGCAATTTGGGATCATCGGGCGTGCCCAGCACGATCGAGACATTGTCGAGCCGTTCGCGTTCGATCCGGTTTCCCAGCCGCCTGATCGCGTCATCGTCGATATCGCCGGCCAGCACCCGCCCGCTGTCGCCCACGCGATTGGCGAGGCGGACCGTGTAATAGCCTTCGCCCGCACCGATATCGGCCACGCTCATTCCCGTGGTGACGCCCGCTTCATCCATCACCGTTTCGGCCTCGCGGCGATCGTCGCGCTGCTGCTCGTTGGAGAATGCATTGCCTGAAGCATCGGAGACCGGACGATAGGCGCGGGGGAAATCGGCCGCGCCGGGCGGGCGCTCCTCGCCCGAATAGTCGCAACCACCGAGCATGAGGATGCACAGGGCAAGGATGGGTATGCGCACGGTCATGGCGTTATAATTAGGGGCAAAGCGCGCCTTACGGCAATCCGCCTATTCCACGTCCTCGATCTCGACCGCCTCGCCGGTCACGCGCTGGGCGAGCGCGGCGGCGATGAACGGGTCGAGCGCACCGTCGAGCACGTCGTCCGGAGTGGGGCTGGTGGTGCCGGTGCGCAGGTCCTTGACCATCTGGTAGGGCTGCAGAACGTAGGAACGGATCTGGTGGCCCCAGCCAATCTCGGTCTTCTCCTGATATTCGCCTGCCGCCTCGGCCTCGCGCCGGGCGAGTTCGGCCTCGTAGAGCCGGGCCTTCAGCATGCTCATCGCGGTGGCGCGGTTCTTGTGCTGGCTGCGATCGTTCTGGCTGGCAACCACGATACCGGAGGGAAGGTGCGTGATCCTGACCGCACTGTCGGTGGTGTTGACGTGCTGTCCGCCCGCCCCGCTGGCGCGGTAGGTATCGATCCTGAGGTCGCCCTCGTTGATGTCGATGTCGATATCGTCGTCGATCACCGGGTAGACCCAGACCGAACTGAACGAGGTATGCCGCCGCGCCGAGCTGTCATAGGGGCTGATCCGCACGAGCCGGTGCACCCCGCTCTCGGTCTTGGCATAGCCATAGGCGTTCTCGCCCTTGATATGCAGCGTGGCCGACTTGATCCCGGCCTGCTCGCCCGCCTGGTATTCGACCGTCTCGACCTTGTAACCCTTGCGTTCGGCCCAGCGCGCATACATTCGCAGCAACATCTCGGCCCAGTCCTGGCTTTCGGTGCCACCTGCCCCGGCGTGAATTTCGAGGAACGTGTCGTTGGCGTCGGCCTCGCCGCCCAGCAGCGCCTGAACCTTGTCGGCATCGGCCCTGTCTGCCAGCGCCTTGAGGCTCTTCAGGCCATCCTCGACCACGCTTTCGTCACCCTCGGCCTCGCCCAGTTCGACAAATTCGACCGCGTCCTCCATCTCGGAGGTGATCTCGCGCACCGTGGTGATGGCGTCCTTCAGCAGCTTGTGTTCGCGACTGATCGCCTGCGCCTGCTTCGGGTCGTTCCACAAGTCGGGGTCCTGGACGCGCGCATCCAGCTCGTCGAGGCGACGTAGCGCCCGTTCCCAGTCGAGCGATCTGCGAACCAGCGCCAGCGCAGCCTGGATGCGGTCGATATGGGCCTGCCCCTCGGCACGCATGAAGGTCTCTCCACTAAGAAAGCGGCCCGCCTAGAGCGATTTGGGGCGAAATGGAACCACTTCGCGACTTGCAGATCAGGCAAACCCGGCGCGCACGTGCACAGGGTCGCGAAACGATCGACGACGGCGCGGCTAGTAGATGCCGCCTTGTTCTTCGGCGAAATTTTCAGGTTCGCCGGTGCCGAGGGCCCCGTCGGTTTGCGGGCCACTCTCGCGGCGGCGCAGTTCCGCTAGAACGAGATTGCGAAGCGCGTCGATCTCGTCCTGTCGCTGGGTGCGGCGCGGTTCGGTATCGGGCTTGAACGCCTCCCAGATCACCGAATCCGTCGGGCCATTTTCAGGCCAGCCGTCAAAGACGCGGGTGCCGCTGCGCCGGTCGATCCGCACCATCCGCACGCCTTCGGGCGCGAGGAAGGGCCGTCCGTCCCAGCGATCGCGGGTCTCCTGAACGAACTGCTTGAAGATCGGCGCGCCGGTATTGCCGCCCTGGATCCACCCGCCCATGTTGCGTGGCTGGTCAAAGCCGACATAGGTCCCCGCCACAAGGTCGGGCGAGCCGCCGACGAACCATGCATTGGTTGGGCCGGAACTGGTCCCGGTCTTGCCGAAAAGCGGTATCTCGAGGTCGCGCAGCCGCACCGCTGTGCCGCGCTGGACCACACCTTCGAGCATGTGCACGACCTGGTAGGCCGTGCGCCTGTCCATAACCTGCCGTCCCGTCGGGCCGAATCGCGGCATGGGCGATCCGTCCCATTCGGCCATGTTGCAATTGTTGCAGTCGCGCTGGTCGGCGCGCCAGATCACCTTGCCCTTGCGATCCTGAACATAGTCGATCAGCGAGGGATCGTTCAGGCGGCCATTGTTCACCAGCGTCGAATAGGCGTTCACCATCCGCATCACGGTGGTGTCGCCGGCGCCCAACGCGAAAGCCGGATAGGGCTGGTAGGCACCCGGATCGACAATTCCGGTCCGCTCGAATGTGCGGATGACATTGGGCATGCCCGATTCCATGGCGATATGCACGGTCATCAGGTTTTTCGACTGTTCGAGGCCATAGCGCATCGGGTGCTCGCCGCCGCCCCGCGATCCGCCAAAGTTGGTGAAGCATTTCTCGCCCAGATTGGCGCCCTGATAATAACAATACTGGCTGTCGGGAACCATTGTTGCAGGGGTCATGCCGTTATCCAGGCCGGTCGCATAGACGAAGGGTTTGATCGTCGAGCCGGGCTGCCGTTCGGCCTGCGTGGCACGGTTGAAGGAGCCGAGCCGCGAATCGAATCCGCCCTGCATGGCCAGTATCCGGCCAGTATGCGGGTCCTCCACGACGAAGCCGCCTGAAACCTCGGGGATTGAGCGCACCGCATAGCCACCGCCGCCGGCAGGCGCGGCGGCAATGATGTCGCCAGCCTTCAGCGCGTCGGGAAGGTTTGAAAGCGGCGCCTCCGCACCATCGGAAAACCCGATCGTTGCCGCGCCACCGCTGCGCCGGGTGACGACGCCAACCCGCCAGTCCTTGTAATTGATCGAGAGGTAGGAACTCGCGAGCTGGCTCGACCAGCTGCCATCGTCGAAATTAATGGTCGCAATCGGCCCGTGCCAGCCATGGTTGCCGTGATAGCGCATCAGCCCGTCGCGCAGGGAATTCTTGGCCGCGTCCTGCAAATCCATATCGAGAGAGGTGCGGATCCACAGCCCGCCAGCATAGACGCTGTGAGGGCCGTCTTCGACCTGTTCGCCATATTTGTCGATCAGCTGACGACGGACTTCTTCGAGGAAATAGCCGGCATCGGCAGAGCGCTCTCGCCTTCCGCCCTCGATGATGCCGAGCGGCTGCGCCTTGGCGGCATCGCGCTCGGCAGCGGTGATGTGGCCATTGTCCTCCATCTGGTCGAGGACAAAGTTGCGGCGCTGCAGCGCCACGCCGTAATTGGCTTCACGGCTATAGGTTTCGGGCGCCTTGGGCAGGATCGCCAGATAGGCCATTTCGTGAATGTCGAGATCAGCGACATCCTTATCGAAATAGGCGCGTGCGGCGGCCTGCACGCCAAAACTGCGGCGACCCAGCGGGATCTCGTTCAGATAGAGCGTGATGATCTCGCGCTTGGAAAGCACCCCCTCGATACGCGTGGCGAGCACCATTTCCTTCAGCTTGCGGGTGACCGAATATTCATTGCCGACAAGGATGTTCTTGGCGACCTGCTGGGTGATGGTCGAACCGCCGACCGCACGCTCGCCCGAACCGATTTTGCTTACATAGTCCAACACGGCATTGGCAAAACCGGTCGCGTCGATACCGCCATGGCTCCAGAAGGTCTCGTCCTCAGCCGAGGTATAGGCATTCATAAGCTGTGACGGCAGATCCTTGTATTCCAGTTCCACGCGCCGCTCGCGCTCGTAGCGATGGACAACTTCGCCATCCACACCGCGCACGACTGACGGCAAGTTGGGTTCGTAATCCAGCAAAGTAGCCGCATCAGGAAGGTTGCGGGTAAAGGTGACCCAGACAAGCGCCCAAATCGCAAGCAGGAGGGCCAGCGCCCAGAAACCAATGCGGAACCACTTGCTCGCCTGCCAGCGCCCGGAAAACCATGCAGCGAATACCCGCAGGCCGCTACCGACCTGCTGCGCGCCGCCGCGCATCCGCGCCATTGCCGTATCAGCATCCATGCTCACGCCCTAGCATGGCGGTTCTTGTCCGCGCCAGCCGCAAAAGGGGCCTCAGGTCGCATCGGAGGCACCGGTCACAGCCCCGCTTGGTGAATTGCGCTCGGGTGGATTGCGCACGAAGTAGACGCGGATTGCACTGCTCATCGCATCGGCAAAGCGGGTCCGCCCTTCAGGAGAGGCCAGTTCGCGCGCTTCTTCGGTGTTGCTCACGAACCCCGCCTCATAAAGTACCGAAGGCATGTCGGGCGCGCGCAGGACCACCAGCGCGGCGGCGCGGCGCGGCTGCGGGTGGAATGCGAGCAGCCCCTGCCCTTCGCGCTGGATAAGCGAGGCGAATTGCGCAGCCTGCTCGCGCGCCCGGCGCTGCGAAAGCTCGAACAGGATCGCATCGACGGTCTGGTCAGTGCTGCCAATGTCTACCTCGCCGATCGTGTCGGCGCGATTTTCAGCCTCGGCATAACGCGCGGCAGCCGCGCTCGAAGCTTCATCGGACAAGGTATAGATGCTCGCGCCCGCCACATCGCCTGCTTCACCGGCGGAATCGGCATGGATCGAGAGAAACAGGTCTGCGCCGATCCGACGCGCAATATCGACCCGCTCTTCCAAAGAGATAAAGCGGTCCTCATCGCGCGTCAGCGCCACACGGATCGCACCACTTTCAACCAAAGCGTTTCGCAGGGCCTGGGCCAGCCCCAGCGTTATCGTCTTTTCGAAGATTTCCTCGCCTCGGGCGCCGGAATCGAAGCCGCCATGGCCCGGATCGATAACCACCAGTGGCAGTGACGGATTATCGGGGCCGGCAATGTCGGGCAGGCCGATCCGCGTGCCCGCTGCGGCCAGTTCGACCCTCTCGACATAGGCTGCGCCCGCATCCACGCCGTGCCGGTTGATGTTCGACAGCAAGATCCCGGCCAGCGCCAGAGCGGGCACCACGAAGAGCAGAGCGATGATGAGGCGGATTTGCATTGCCGATATTTGAAGCCGATTTTTGATGCCGATTTTTGATGCCGCTGAACGATATTGCTGAATGTTACCCCGGCGCCTGCGAATAGTTGCGCGCCCGACCTGGTGTGACCACAAGAGATTTTAACCTTGTCGCGCAACAAGGTTGCCGAGACTTTCCCCCGATGCTAGCGTGACAAATCGTCGGGCAGGCTCTGTTCGACGTCGATCGAGACATGGATTTGCATGCCTCGATCCAGCTAACAGGTTGATGCCACAATGCAATGTAAGAGCCGCTTCGACGATACGCAGCCCATCGGGCGTGCTGCGTCGCCGGAGCGTGAGCAGATCCAAACCCTGCGACCTTGCACCGCGGCAATGACATTTCGCAGCGCCAGCCACCTTCGTGGCCGGGGCGCTTTCTTGCATTCCCCGAACCGGTTCGGCGCTCGCGCCTCCGCAACGGGATCCTTCACAAATTGGCGGCTCCAGGCATCCGGCATAGCCGGACGAACCTGCTCCGCCCGGAGAAATTTATATGGCAACGCGCATGCTTATCGATGCGCGCCACCCGGAAGAAACACGGGTGGCGGTGCTCAAGGGAAACCGGATTGAGGAGTTCGATTTTGAATCTGCTGAACACAAGCAGATCAAGGGCAATATCTACCTCGCCAAGGTTACCCGCGTAGAACCCAGTTTGCAGGCCGCATTCGTCGATTTCGGCGGCAACCGGCACGGCTTCCTCGCTTTCAGCGAGATCCATCCCGATTACTACCAGATCCCGGCATCTGACCGCGCGGCACTGATTGCCGAGGAACAGGCTGCTGCCGATGAAGAGGCGGCCCTGCGCGCAGAGGAAGACGAGGACGGGGAAGACTTTTCGGGCGACCACGATTCAGACGAAGACGACGAAGATGTCGAAGCCGGGGTCGAGGAAATCGATACCTCGGAAAAGGACGACGTCTCCACGATCGAGGACGGCATGCTCGCCAATGGCGAGAATGGTGACGACGATGGTGACGAAACCGAGTCTGCCGACGAACAGGACGCATCCGACGATGCTGAAGAGGATGGCAATGATCGGCCCCGTTCGCGCGGTCGTGGACGTGGGCGTGGCCGTCGCCAGGGACAGGGCGGTGGTGGACGGCGCGGATCGTCGGGATCGCGCGCCAAGGAAATGGACGAGCTGCGCGCTCGCCGCCAGGCCCTGCGCCGCCGCTACAAGATCCAGGACGTCATCCAGCGCCGCCAGGTACTGCTGGTCCAGGTCGTCAAGGAAGAGCGGGGCAACAAGGGCGCAGCGCTGACAACCTATCTCAGCCTCGCAGGGCGCTATTGCGTGCTGATGCCCAATTCCAGCCATGGTGGTGGAATTTCACGCAAAATCTCGAACGGTTCGGACCGCAAGCGACTGAAACAGATCGTTTCGGACCTGAGCCTGCCAAAGTCGATGGGCCTGATCGTGCGCACCGCCGGTCTTCAGCGCAACAAGACCGAGATCAAGCGCGACTTCGATTATCTCGCGCGGCTGTGGGACGAGATCCGCGAAAATACGCTCAAATCCAGCGCGCCAGCGGTCATCCATTCAGACTCCGACCTGGTGAAACGGGCCATCCGTGACATCTACAATCGAGAGATCGAGGAAGTGGTTGTCGAGGGCGAAGACGGCTACAAGGCTGCCAAGCAGTTCATGAAACTGCTGATGCCCAGCCATGCGCGGCGGGTGAAGGCCTATTCGGACCCGGTGCCCCTGTTCCAGCGCTATGGCGCTGAGGACCAGCTCTCCGCCATGTACGACCCGATGGTGCAGTTGAAATCTGGTGGCTACCTGATCATCAACCCGACCGAGGCGCTGGTCTCGATCGACATCAACTCTGGCCGCTCGACCAAGGAACACGGGATCGAGCAGACCGCCCTGCACACCAATCTGGAGGCGGCGCGCGAAATCGCCCGCCAGTTGCGTCTGCGTGACATGGCCGGGCTGGTCGTGATCGACTTTATCGACATGGAACACAATTCCAACGTCCGTAAGGTCGAGAAGGCGATGAAAGACGCGCTCAAGAACGACCGCGCCCGCATCCAGGTCGGCCGCATTTCGGGCTTCGGACTGATGGAAATGAGCCGTCAGCGCCTGCGCACCGGCGTGCTCGAGGCGACGACGCGCTCGTGCCCGCATTGCGACGGCACCGGCCTGGTCCGCACGGCATCTTCGGCGGGGCTTTCGGCACTGCGCGTGATCGAGGACGAAGCGGCCAAGGGCAAGGGCACGATCATCACGCTCTATGCCTCTACCGAGGCGGCCGTTTACTTGCTCAACGCCAAACGGGCCGACCTCTCCGAGATCGAGAGCCGGTATGGCGTCGCCGTCGAGGTCCAGCCCGAGGGCGAACAGGAAGGCGCGAAGATGCGCGTCGCCTCTTCCGGCCCGCGCCCGACCGAAGCACCCAGGTTCGAGCCCATCGTCGATGACGACGACGATGATGATCTTCCCGCTGACGATGACAACGATGAGGGTGAGGACGAGGAGACCTCTCGCGACGACCGCTCAGATGAAAGCGGACAGCCCCGGAAGCGTCGCCGCCGCCGCGGAGGTCGGGGTCGTTCTCGCCGTCGTGATGGCGAGGAAGGCGAAAATGAGAATGGCGAAGACAGCCAGTCTTCCGATGATACGTCCGATGAGGACAGCGAAGAAAGCGACGACAGCGAAAAGGGCGGACGCGATTCTTCAGAAGAGGGCCAGCAACCCAGAAAGCGTCGCCGTCGCGGTGGACGCGGCCGTGGGCGCAAACGCTCGGATGACGGCGATAGCGGTTCCGAAAATTCGGAACAGGATACGCAGGAAGCCCCAGAGGAAGTTCCGGCCTCGACAAATGAGAGCACCCCGGAACCTGCCCAGGCTGCAGACGCAGAAGAGCCGGTGGCGGAAAAGCCCAAGCGGACGCGCCGTCGCAAGCCGAGGGCAGAAGCCGACGCCGAAGTGGTTGCGGATGCCGATGCCGATGCCGATGATGGGGCGGTTGTGGAACAGGATGCTGAACCAACTCCTGAACCCGCCCCTGAACCGGCCAAGGCGAAAGCACCCAGGAAGCCAAGAAAGCCCAGGGCAAGCGCTGCCAAAGCGCCTCAGCCTGAGGCAGAATCCGCGCCCGAGGCAGCGCCCGAGCCACCCCCTGAGCCTGCCCCGGAACCTGCCAACGATGCCAACGGCACCGAAAAGGCCGCAGCTGCTCAATCCGAGCAGGGTGAGGGCGGCGATGAATCTGGCGCCAATGAGACTGGCGAGCGACGCGGCGGCTGGTGGCAGCGCACCTTCGGCGCGTAACCTCCCGGAAAAACTAACGGCAATGCGCCGGTCACGGAATCCGGAACGAGAGTTCTAGACTCCGGGCCGGCGCGCCGTGCCCCATTCCATCCATCCGGCCCAGCGCGGCGCCTTGTCGAAATAGGCCTGCCCCAATGGCTCGACTTCCAGCCCTGCGCGCAGGAAAGCTCCCCCTACCTCACGTGTGAGGTGGCAATTGCCAGCCAACCGCTTCCACACGGGCTCGATCCGCCTTTGCCAACGTGCCGGGCCGGGATCGGGCGCACGCGCATGCTCCAGGTAGATCAGCCTGCCGCCGGGCTTCAGGATGCGCCGCAGCTCGCTGACGGTGCGCGCATGGTCCCCGACAGAGCAAAGGGTGAAGGTGCAAACCACGCTGTCGAAACTACCGTCAGCAAAGGGGATCGCCTCGCCCTGGCCTGCCCTGATTTCCGCGTCCCAGCCATTGGCACGCGCACGTTCTTTCGCATCGGCAAGCAATGTCGGGTTTGGGTCAATGCCGGCAAAGCCGGTGACCAGGTTCCGGTCGTAATATTGCTGGTTGAAACCGCCGCCGCAGCCGATTTCGAATACCCTGCCGCGTGCCAATGGGACCACGGCGGTCCTGAGGCCGCCAACCGCGTTGCAACCGCAGCCCAGCCAAATCAGTCGCGGAAGTATCGTTTCATCATACCAGCCCGAAAAGCCCATAAAGCGCTCTCCCTCGCCCCATCGCCGTGGCGTCCATTGTAGCGCAGTTTTACGGGTTGCCTATCCCGGACTGACACCCGGAATGGAAAGATCATTCAGGGACGATGTCCCCGCGCCAGTCAAAGACCTTGCCGCTGTCTTTCGGTTCCAGTTTCGACAGCACGCCAAGGAGGTTCCGTGCGGCCTCTTGCGGTCCGCTCAATTGTCCCTCGGGCAAGCCGGACTGGAATGGCGCACTCAGTGGAGTATCGACCGTGCCGGGATGCAGGCCAACAATGCGGGCGTGCTTGTGGGTACGCCCCATCTCTATGGCAAAATTGCGGATCAGCATATTCAGCGCTGCCTTGCTCGCCCGGTAAGAGTGCCAGCCACCCATCCTGTTGTCGCCGATCGAGCCGACCCGCGCCGAGATCGCCGCGAATGTGGACGGCCTGTCACGCGGCAGCAAGGGCAGCACATGCTTGGCGATCAATGCCGGGCCAAGCGTATTGAGCCGGAAGATTGCCTCCATCGCCGCCGGATCGATGGCCTTCAGGCTGCGCTCTGGCCCGGTGCCATCGGGCAATGTGAGGACGCCGCTCGCCACGATCACCAGATCGGGCGGGTCGCCTGCCCATCCCGCCACCGCTGCGGCGATGCTGGCCTCATCCTCGAGGTCGAAACGGAACGTCGTCGCAATTGCGCCCTCAGGCACCTTTCCACTTCGCGATCCGGCCCGCACATCGCAGCCATCCGCGCAAAGCTGCTCCACCAGAGCGCCGCCAATACCGCCGCTTGCTCCGAATACTGCCGCCGTTTGCCATGCCATGTGGCTGATGTTGCGCCTTGCGCGTCCGCTATCAAGCCACAATTGCACGGCTGGCGCCCCTTGCCCTCGCCAATTGAGCGGTTAAGGAGACATGACGAAACGTAAACGGACAGATACGCGCAATGGCCACTTTCACGCTTCCCAAGAACAGCAAGATCAATGCGAAGGGGCAGGTCCACTCAGCCGAAGGCGCCATCCGCAAACGCGCCTTCCGTATTTACCGCTGGGACCCGGATAGCGGCCAGAACCCGCGCTACGACACGTTCGAGCTCGACCTGGATGACTGCGGGCCGATGGTGCTGGACGCACTGTTCAAGATCAAGAACGAGATCGACCCGACGCTGACCTTCCGTCGCTCCTGCCGCGAGGGGATCTGCGGTTCGTGTTCGATGAACATGAACGGCAGCAACGGCCTCGCCTGCACCACCGCGATCGAGGACCTGAAGGGCGACGTGCGCATCACCCCGCTGCCGCATATGGACGTGGTGAAGGATCTGGTGCCCGACTTCACCCACTTCTACGCGCAATATGCCTCGATACGTCCGTGGCTGCAGTCGGTAACGCCCACGCCCTCGGGCAAGGAACGGCTGCAGAGCCCTGAACAACGCGAAAAGCTGGACGGCCTTTACGAGTGTATCCTGTGCGCCTGCTGCTCGACCGCATGCCCGTCATACTGGTGGAATTCGGACAAGTTCCTCGGCCCTGCGATCCTGTTGCAGGCCTATCGCTGGCTGGCCGACAGCCGTGACGAAATGACCGGCGAACGGCTCGACCAGCTTGAGGACCCGTTCCGCCTTTATCGCTGCCACACGATCATGAACTGCGCCAATGTCTGCCCCAAGGGCCTGAGCCCCGCGCGTGCCATTGCCGAGATCAAGAAAATGGAAGCGGAGCGTCACGTCTGAGCGGACTGCTCGCACGTTACGAACGGCTCGTTGCTGACGGGCAGTTGCGTCCCGACCCTGACCAGCGCCGCGCTGCGGAGCGGCTGGACCGTCTCGAGCGCGAGCTGGAGGCTGATGAGCCGGGTGGGCTTCTCGGCCAGCTTTTCGCGCGTCGCAAGGTTTCCCCGCGCGGGCTCTACATGTGGGGAGGCGTCGGACGCGGCAAGTCGATGCTGATGGATTTGTTCCACGATTCGCTCGACATTCCGGGCAAGAGGCGCGTCCATTTCCACGCCTTTATGCTCGAGGTCGACGCGCTGATCCGTGAGGAGCGCTCGAAGCAGCGCGGCGACCCCATCGCGCCCGTCGCAGCGCGCATTGCGAAGGACCTTCGCGTGCTCGCCTTTGACGAGATGGTGGTCACCAATACCGCCGATGCCGCGATCATGAGCCGATTGTTCACCGCATTGATGCGCGACGAGAACGTAACCATCGTCACCACCAGCAACCGGCCCCCGCGCGACCTTTACAAGGACGGGCTCAACCGCTCGCTGTTCCTGCCCTTCATCGATCTGGTCGAGGCGGAACTGGACGTGCTGGCACTGGACGGGCCGACCGATTACCGGCGCGACCGGATTGGCGATCTGGGTTCCTGGCATATGCCGCTGGGCGATGCGGCAACGGCGCAGGTGCGCGAAGCGTTCTTTCGCCTCACCGATTTTGCGCCTGAGGATGCCGAGCACGTCCCCTCGGCCGAGCTGGAACTGGGCGGCAATCGCACTCTGCACGTCCCCAAGGCGCTGAAGGGTGTGGGCGTGTTCAGCTTCAAGCGGCTGTGCGGCGAGAATCGCGGCGCGGCCGATTACCTCGCCATCGCCCATGCTTTCCACACGGTGATCATCGTGGGCATACCGCGCATGGGGCCGGACAATCGCAACGAGGCGATCCGGTTCACCAAGCTGGTCGATGCGCTTTACGAATTGCGCGTGAAGCTGTTCGTCACCGCTGCGGCTGCGCCCGGAGATCTATACGTTGCGGGTGACGGGGCCTTCGAATTCGAACGGACGGTGAGCCGCCTCGAGGAAATGCAGAGCGACGCCTATATGGCGCTCGGCCATGGTTCGGCGGAAAACGCGGACTAGACCAGCATTTCGCGGGCTGGCCCCTGCCCCAGGAATGCCGAAGGGCTGGCGCTGGCGCCATAGGCCCCGGTGGCGAAAATCGCGACGATATCGCCAACCGCTGCGCGCGGCAGCATGACCTCGTCGCCTAGACGGTCGAGCGGGGTGCACAGGCAGCCCACCACGGTAACCTCCTCCGCCGGCTCGGCCTCGAACTGCGTGGCGATGGCGATCGGGTAATTGCGCCGAACGACGCTGCCGAAATTGCCGGAGACGGCCAGCACGTGATGCAGCCCGCCATCGGTGACGAGGAAGGTGTGGCCGTGGCTTCCCTTCCGGTCGATCACGCGGGTGAGATAGACACCAGCTTCCCCCACCAGATAGCGGCCCAGCTCGATCGCGAAGTGGGTGTTGGCCAGCGCATCGGGCAGGTCGGCGAATTGTTCCGAAAGCGCCGTGCCTATGGCGGCGATGTCGAGTGCCTCGTCCTTGGGGAAATAGGGGATGCCCAGCCCTCCGCCCATGTTGAGGTACGGCAGAGGCGCGCCGATCCCGTCCGTCAGCCTCGCAGCCAGATCCAACGTATTTGACTGAGCTTCGATAAGTGCCCGTGCGTCGAGCGACTGGCTACCGGCAAAGATGTGCAAACCGCGCCACTCGGCCCCGGCAGCGATCAATTTACGTGCCAATGGAACCACCAGCGCCTCGTCCATGCCGAAAGGCTTGGCGCCGCCGCCCATCTTCATGCCCGAACCGCGCAGTTCGAAGGCCGGATTGACGCGGATAGCGAGCCGCGGCTTCTTCCCAAGACGCTCGGCAATCGCCAGTGCGCGATGAGCCTCACCCGGCGATTCGAGATTTATCGTCACGCCTGCCGCAATGGCTGCTTCCAGCTCGGCATCACGCTTGCCCGGCCCGGCAAAGCTGATGTCCTGCGCCGCCATGCCTGATGCCAGTGCCAACTCAAGCTCGCCCCCCGAGGCAATGTCGAAGCCGTCGGCCAAACCGGCCATCATCTGGAGCACCGGGGCAAAAGGGTTGGCCTTCATGGCGTAATGCACCGCCAGCCTTTTGGGCATGGCCGCGCGCAGATCGGCGATGCGACGTTCAATAGCCCTACGCGAATAGACAAACAGCGGGGTGCCGCCCGCCTCCTCCGCCAGCGCGCTTACCTTGCGTCCGCCAATGGCGAGTTCGCCGTCCTTCCCCTCGAACCCGGATGGAATGGGACCGAAAGCCTTCATGTCGCTTCATCCGCCAGTTTCGCGCGGTCGATCTTGCCATTGGCGTTGAGCGGCATTGTATCGACAAAGCGGATCAGGTCAGGCTGCATGAAATTGGGCAATTCGCGCTTAAGATAGCGGCGGATCGCGGCCTCGTCGCCGCTGCCGCGCGCTACGAGGTGGATCGCCTCGCCCAACCGCACATCGGGAACGCCATAGGCCACCGCCTCGCGCGCCTCCCCGCTGGCCAGCGCCGCCTCCTCAATCTCCGAGGGACTGATGCGGTTTCCCGCGCTCTTGATCATGGCGTCGCGCCTTCCGACAAAATGGAGCAGGCCCCGCTCGTCTCGCAGCACCCGGTCGCCCGACCACACGGCCACACCGCCATAGTGCGAATGCGCGGGTGCCGGCCTGAAACGTTCAGCAGTGCGCGCCTTGTCCTGCCAATAGCCCTGCGCCACCAGTGGCCCGCAATGGACAAGTTCGCCCTCCTCGCACGGGGCCGCCGGATTGCCCGCTTCGTCCACCACCAGAACCTCGGCAAAAGGGATCGCGGTCCCGATAGAGGTCGGTTGGGTATCAATCAGGTCCGGTTCGAGGAAGGTGGAGCGAAAAGCTTCTGTCAGCCCGTACATGGCGAAAATCTGCGCCCGCGGGAAAATCCCGCGCAATTGCCGGACCAGCACCTCTGTCAGCGCACCTCCGCTATTGGTGAGACGGCGCAAGGGCTGCGAGGCATCCTCTGGCCAGTCATGCTCCACCAATTGCACCCACAAAGGCGGCACGGCCGCGAGCGTGGTAATGTCATGGCGCTGGCACGCCTTGATGACGTCACGCGGAGTCAGGTAATCGAGCGGCACCACGGCCCCGCCCGCATACCAGGTCGAAAGCAGCTGGTTTTGCCCGTAGTCGAATGATAGCGGCAGCACCGCCAGCGTCCGGTCATCGCGCTCCAGCCCCAGATAATGCGACACACTGACCGCGCCGAGCCACAGATTCGCATGGCTGAGCATCACGCCCTTGGGCCTGCCGGTGGAACCCGAGGTGTAGAGGATCGCCGCCAGCGCTTCGGGGTCGGCCTGCGATGGGCCGATCGACTGGCCGAGCCCGTCCGCCTGCGCCCACCCCTGATCCTCGGCGATCTGCGTGCAAACCCCAGGCACATCGGCGTCTTCGAGGGTCGAAAGTCGCGCCGAATTGGCGATCAGCAATCTGGCGCCGCTATCGGCAAGGATATGCGCGACCTGCGAATGTTTGAGCAGCGGGTTAATAGGCACATGGACCAGTCCCGCCCTTGGTGCAGCAAGCGGCAGCAGGCAGGTTGGCTCCCCCTTGGCACACCAGCTTGCGACACGCGCCCCCTCCCCCAGTTCGAGCGAGGCGAGCCACCCGGCCAGCAGGGCCACGCGCGCGCGCAGGTCGGACCATTTCAAGGTCCGGCCACGCAGCACCAGCGCATCGTCACTGTCCCGCCCGCACAGCGCGAGGTGGTCCAGCGGGCGCGGATCTGGATCGGGCGTCACGCTCATCGCCGGGCAGCTTCACGCGATAGCCGGGTGATTTGCAAGGGGGCCCGTTTTGAAACGGTGGGCAGGCTGCTTGCTTGTCTAGGCGCTTTGCGGAGGCTAGGGCGACGAAAAACAGGGACGACGATGGCAACCAACCTTCCTGCACTGCGCGACAATGACGGCGAAATCGACCTGGTTCTGCGGCAGGCCCTGCAGGACGTGCTCGGGCTCGATGCCGAGCGCGTGGAAGCCTTCGAACCCGAAACCGGCCTGTTCGGCGATTTGCCTGAACTCGATTCGATGGGCGTTGCCAATCTGCTGACGGAGATCGAGGATCGCCTCGGCATCGTAATCGATGACGAAGATGTCGATGGTGAGATGCTGGAAACCTATGGTGCCTTGCGCGACTTCCTGATCACCAAGCGCGCCGAAGCGAATGCGAGAACCTCAGAGAAGTGACTCGTAAGCCCTTGGTATCGAGTTGATAAGATCACCTGCTGAGAAAGCAGGACCAGCTATTCGGGCCGCCTCTGCATGTAACGCACAGGCGTTTAAAGCGGCCAATTGCGGCACGCAGCCAGTGGCCAATTGGCTCGCCACCAGACCCGCCAGGACATCCCCCGTCCCTGCCGTGCTCAGCCAGCTTGGCGCAGGGGGCGATATGACAACGCCCTCGAATGGATCGGCAATGATCGTATCCGGCCCCTTGGCAATGATTGTAGCGCGCGTCGCTTCAGCCAGTGCGATCGCCCGTTCCCGCTTGGAGCCTTGCTCAATCCCGAAGGTTTCGCACAGCGTGTTGAGTTCGCCCTCATGCGGCGTAAGAACCAGACCGAATGGGCATCCCGGCAGCATTTCCGGTTCGAGCAGCACCAGCGCGTCGCCATCGAGCACCAACAGGCGTTGGAAATTGAGCGCGGCCTTCAGGCGTTCGCGGCTGGCGTGGCTTCGCCCCAGCCCCGGCCCGACAAGCAGCACCCCCATCCGCCCGTCCGTCACCGCGCGATCGAGCGAATCCGAGACCAGGACAATGTCGTCAGGCAGGCCGACCGCGCTTTCGGCAAACAGCTTCACATAGCCCGCACCGCCATACTGCGCCGCACGTGCCGCCAGCTTTGCTGCGCCGGGCATTTCGCCGCCAACGACGCCAAGCAATCCGCGCAAGTATTTGTGATCTTCCATGGCCGGGGCGATCATCGACGGGCGGTCTCCCACTTGCGCCGCACCAGGAACCTGGGCGACGCCAATTCCGAACAGCCGCCGCCCACGAATCCGCGCCATGCCAGGCATGGTCCAATGCGCGAATTTCCACGCGCCCAGCGCGATGACGAGGTCGAATGTCGGCAGGTCTTCATTGAGCAACGCGCCACTGTCGCTTTCAACCCCGCTCGGCAGGTCAATCGCCACGCGCAGATCATGGCGATCGGCCAGATGCGTCAACAACCCCGCCAAGTCGTCGGAGAGAGGCCGCGTCAGCCCGCTGCCGAACAGGCAATCAACGAAGACATGGCCATGGGCGTCATCGACCGGCACCCCGCCCCAGCGCGACCGCGCCGTCTTCGCCGCGTCCGTCGTTGGCTCGACCGGCGCGACCACCGCCACCTCCAGCCCGCGCTCGGCCAGAACGCGCGCGATCACATAGCCGTCACCGCCATTGTTTCCGGGACCGCAAAGCACCGTTACCGAACGCCCAGCGGCCATGCGGAACACATAATCCGCCGCGCCGGTTCCGGCGCGCTCCATCAGGGTTTCGACAGATGTTCCGCCATCTATCAGCGCCTGTTCGGCGGCGCGCATCTGCTCGACGGTGAGGATCTGGCGAAGCGGCATCGCCAGCCTCGCTACTTGCCGCCTTGCACCTGCGTCACATCGCGGATCGCTCCACGCGCGGCGCTGGTGGTCATCGCGGCATAGGCCTGCAAGGCGGGCGAGACCTTGCGCGGACGGTCTTCAACCGGCTTCCAGGCTGCATCGCCCTTGGCCTCCATGGCGGCACGGCGCGCGGCCAGTTCCTCGTCAGGCACATCAAGCGAGATCGAGCGGTTGGGAATATCGATGGCTATGGTGTCGCCTGTCTCAACCAGCGCGATCAATCCGCCTTCTGCCGCCTCGGGGCTGACATGGCCGATCGACAGGCCCGACGTGCCGCCAGAGAAGCGCCCGTCGGTTAGCAAAGCGCATTGCGCGCCCAGCCCCTTCGATTTGAGGTAGCTGGTCGGGTAGAGCATTTCCTGCATGCCCGGCCCGCCCTTGGGGCCTTCGTGCCGGATAACCACGACATCGCCCGCCACGATCTGGTCCCCCAGCACTGCCTCCACGGCAGAATCCTGGCTCTCAAAGACCTTGGCAGGGCCGGTGAACTTCAGGATGCTGTCATCCACCCCTGCGGTCTTCACGATGCAGCCATCGCGGGCGATATTGCCATAGAGCACTGCCAGCCCGCCATCCTTGCTGAACGCATTTTCGGCGCTGCGGATCACGCCGTTCTGGCGATCAGTATCGAGTTCGTCCCAGCGCCGGTCCTGACTGAAAGCGGTCTGCGTGGGCACCCCGCCCGGCGCGGCCATGTAGAATTTCTGCACCAACGGATTGTTAGTGAGGCAGATGTCCCAATCGGCCAATGCATCACCCAGCGTCGGGCTGTGAACTGTGGGCAGCGCCGTGTGCAGAAGGCCCGCCCGGTCCAACTCGCCCAGAATGGCCATGATCCCGCCTGCGCGGTGGACGTCTTCCATGTGGACGTCGCTCTTGGCCGGGGCGACCTTGGAAAGGCACGGCACCTTGCGGCTAAGCCGGTCGATGTCCTGCATGGTGAAATCCACGCCTGCCTCATGCGCGGCGGCGAGCAGGTGCAGGACAGTGTTGGTCGAACCGCCCATGGCAATGTCGAGGCTCATCGCGTTCTCGAACGCCTCGAAAGTGGCGATATTGCGCGGCAGGACGCTTTCGTCGTCTTCCAGATAATAGCGCTTGGCCAGCGCCACCACGAGCCGTCCGGCCCGCTCGAACAGGCCCTTGCGGTCGGCATGGGTGGCAAGCTGCGAGCCGTTTCCGGGCAGCGAAAGACCCAGCGCCTCGGTCAGGCAGTTCATCGAATTGGCGGTAAACATACCACTGCACGAACCGCAGGTCGGGCAAGCCGAGCGCTCGATATCGAGCACTTCCTCTTCGGTATAGCGCTCGTCAGCGGCGGCGACCATGGCATCGACCAGGTCGAGCGCGACCTCCTTGCCCTTCAGCACCACTTTGCCTGCTTCCATCGGCCCGCCCGAAACGAAGACGACGGGAACGTTGATCCGCATCGCCGCCATCAGCATTCCTGGCGTGATCTTGTCGCAATTGGAGATGCACACCATCGCATCGGCGCAATGCGCGTTGACCATGTATTCGACGCTGTCGGCGATCAGGTCGCGGCTGGGCAGCGAATACAGCATGCCGTCATGGCCCATGGCGATGCCGTCATCCACCGCGATGGTGTTGAATTCCTTGGCGACGCCGCCTGCCGCCTCAACCTGGCGTGCAACCAATTGACCCAGATCCTTCAAGTGGACATGTCCGGGGACAAACTGGGTAAAAGAGTTCACGATGGCGACGATCGGCTTGCCGAAATCCTCGTCCTTCATGCCTGTGGCGCGCCAAAGGCCGCGGGCACCGGCCATATTGCGGCCATGGGTGGAAGTTCGTGAGCGATAGGCGGGCATTGCAATTGTCCTGCTGGAGTTCTGCACTCCCTCTAGACCAGGATTGGTCCCATTCTAAGGGTATTTTAGGCCGGATTTCGGCCAACAGCGCCGTATGGGGTCAAGATCCGCTGTCGAGCGCCAGTTTCACCCGGCCCGCGACATCGGCGATCATCGCCGCCCAACGCGCCTGCCCGGCCTCATCCGCGATCAGGTCATTGCGGATTTCGAGCGTGCAATAGGGGCGTCCATGCGCCTCTGCATGGCGGTCCATCGTCGCATTGAGCTTGTTGCCGGGATAAGGCTCGTTATCGCCGACATTCAGGCCCAATTCGCCGAACAGCCGCATAGCATGCAGCGCGGCGCGATCGTCCGTGTTGTAGAGCAGTCCCACCTCCCAGGGGCGATCCGCGGGCGCAGTTTCAAGGCTGGGCGTGAAGGAGTGAACCGAGATGACAAGCCCCGGTTGCGCCTCGTCCAGCCAGGCGGCCAGCGCCTCGTGATAGGGGCGATAATAACGTGCGAGGCGCCCTTCCCGATCAGCGCCAATATTGCCGGGTATCAATATCCCGTCGCTTTCGACCGGGATCAGTGCGGTTGAATCCTCTTCTCGGTGGAGGTCGATTACGAGGCGGCTGTAGATCGCCATGTGCACGGCAAGGCCATGGCGACGCGCAAGCCTTTCGCCCACGCCGCTCGTGCCGATATCCCAGGCAATGTGCTTTGCCATGGCGCTGGCCGAAACCCCGAGGTCAATGCCCTCTGGAACTGCATTTCCGGCATGATCGCAAACCACAACGATCCCGCCCCTTCGTGGGCTTCCGAGCTGGCGGAACGGTGCGTCATCGGCGTTGGGGCTCACCTGAGGGCTCCTGTCATCTGCCACCACTCAGGACGGCTGGCGGCGATAGCGGCAGCGGCGGCATCGCGCTGGCTGGTATTCTCATAGAGCGCAAAGCAGGTCGCGCCCGAACCCGACATACGCCCCAGCCATGCGGAAGTTTCACGCAAGGCGTCGAGGCAAGTCGCGATTTGCGGGCACAGGGCGATGGCGGGGGTTTCGAGGTCATTGCGGCCCGCGAGCGCGATCTGCGAGGCTTTGCCGGAAGGCAGTGGCCCATGGTCGACCTGATCCCACGCTGTGAATACCGGGCCGGTGGGCAGGGGAATGCGCGGATTGACTAGCAACACCGGCATTCCGGCCATGTCGTTATCGACCGGCTCCAGCTCTGTCCCCGTGCCCCGCCCCACTGCCATTTGGCTGCGGACACAGGCAGGAACGTCCGCACCGAGCAACCCGGCACGTTGCGGCCAATCCTCAGGCAGGCCGTAAACAGCCTCGACCATCCGGAACATAGCCCCGGCATCGGCCGAGCCACCGCCCAGACCGGCCGCGACGGGGAGGTTCTTTTCGAGCGTCACCGCGAGGCCATCCGGGCGCGGCAAGGAGTTCAGCGCCTTGGCGACAATATTGCCGAACGGGTCATCCAGCGCGGGCGCAAATTCACCCGTTACGCGCAGACTGTCCGCATCCGCACTCGTCGCCGTCACGACGTCGCCCGCATCGACGAAGGCGAACAGCGTCTCGATCTCGTGATAGCCATCCTCGCGCCGCTTGCGGACATGCAGCGCGAGGTTGATCTTGGCGTAGGCCGTTTCGGTCAGGTGCACCTTGGCAGGGGCCTCACATATTCGGATAGTTCGGTCCGCCGCCGCCTTCGGGCGTGGTCCAGTTGATGTTCTGGTTGGGGTCCTTGATGTCGCAGGTCTTGCAGTGGACGCAGTTCTGCGAATTGATCACGAACTTGGGCTCCTCGCCCTCCTCCACCAGCCATTCGTAGACACCCGCCGGACAATAGCGGGCGGAGGGGCCGGCAAAGACCTCGAACTCGCTTTCGACCTGCAATTCGGGATCCTTCAGCTGCAAGTGACAGGGCTGATCCTCTGCATGGTTGGTGAAGGAGAAGGATACACTCGTCAGCCGATCAAAGGTGATCTTCCCATCGGGCGAGGGATATTTGATCGGCGAATAGAGATCGGCGCGACCAGTCTCTTCGTAATCGGGATGATGGCCCATCGAGAACGGCAGGCCAATCTTGAGTGTCCGCATCCACATATCGATGCCGGCAAACATGGTGCCGAGATCGCCGCCGAACTTGGCCACCAGCGGCTGGGCATTGCGAACCAGCTTCAGTTCGTCTGCGATCCAGCTCGAACGAAGCTCGCTATCATACTCGGAAAGCTCGTCTTTCTCGCGTCCAGCGGCCACCGCTGCGGCGATTGCGTCGGCAGCCAGCATGCCGCTCTTCATCGCCGTATGCGTGCCCTTGATGCGCGGCACGTTGACGAAGCCCGCCGCGCAACCGATCAGCGCGCCGCCGGGGAAGGCCAGCTTCGGCACGCTCTGCCAGCCGCCCTCATTGATGGCGCGGGCCCCATAGGCCACGCGCTTGCCGCCTTCGAGAATTTCGCGGATCGCCGGGTGTAGTTTCCAGCGCTGGAATTCCTGGAAAGGCGAGAGATAGGGATTGGCGTAATCGAGCGCCGTCACGAAACCCAGCGCCACCTGCCCATCGGCCTGATGGTAAAGGAAACCCCCGCCCCAGGCATCGTTCTCCGACAAGGGCCAGCCCTGTGTATGGATCACTCTACCCGGTTCATGCTTTTCGGCAGGAATGTCCCACAATTCCTTGATGCCAAGGCCGTAAACCTGCGGCTCGCAATCCGCATCCAGAGCGAACTTGGCCTTCATCTGCTTGGTCAGATTGCCGCGCGCGCCCTCGGCGAACAGCGTATATTTGGCATGAAACTCCATGCCCGGCTCGTACTCGCCCTTGTGGCTGCCATCGGCGGCAACGCCCATGTCCTGCGTCGCCACGCCCATGACCGCGCCGCTTTCGTCAAACAGAACCTCCGCAGCGGGAAAGCCGGGGAAGACCTGCACGCCAAGTTCTTCAGCCTGTTCGGCCAGCCAGCGGGTGAGGTTGCCTAGCGAGCCGGTGTAATTGCCGTCGTTCGACATGAAGGGCGGCATCATGAAATGCGGCATTTCGCGTTTGCCGCCTTTGGACAGCACCCAGTGATGGTTCTCGGTGACAGGGGTCTGAGCCAGCGGGCATGTCTCGCGCCAGTCAGGCAGCAGTTCGTCCAGAGCGCGCGGGTCGATCGTCGCGCCCGAAAGGATATGCGCACCGACCTCGGCACCCTTTTCGAGCACGAGCACTTCAAGCTCCTCGTTGAGTTGCTTGATACGGATCGCGGCGGCCAGGCCAGCAGGCCCAGCGCCGATGATCACCACATCGACCGGCATTGTTTCGCGTTCTGTCATCCTTCGGTCACCTCTCTGGTGCAATCTGTCGCTAGCGGACTTGATCGCTGGGCGGCGACAGGTCAAGAGCACGGCGACGGTGTTATGGGACGGGATATCGCCTTGAGCCTTGCCGATAAAATCACTGCCTCGCAAGACTGGTGGCGTGAGGCAGGTGTTGATCAGCACTTTGTCGACGAACCCCAATGCCTGCTGGCAGAGATTGAGCCCGAGGCGGTCGCTTCGCAGCCTGCGCAAGTCACTGCGCATGTGCAGACCGCTCCATCACAACCGAAAATTGGCGGCGAACAGGCCACATGGCCGACTGACCTTGCCGGGTTTCGACAATATTGGCTGGAAGAGCCTTCACTTGGCGAAAACGGTTCATTCCCGCGCATCGCCCCGGTCGGCGAAATGTCCGCAAAACTTTTCGTACTTGTCGCCATGCCGGAAGCCGATGACCGTGACGCACTACTGTCGGGGCCGTCTGGTCGGCTGATCGCCAACATGGCGCGCGCGATGGGCTTTGCGCGCGAGGAACTGTATCTTGCCAGCGCCCTTCCGCGACACACGCCCATGCCCGACTGGCAGGCATTGCACGCAGGTGAATTGGGGACACTGATCCGCCATCATATCGCGCTCGCAAGGCCTGAGCGCTGCATCGTGATGGGCCGCGACCTCCACGCCATTATCGGCGATGGTGAGATTGCCCCTGTTTTGCCGACCTATTCACCCGAAAGTCTGCTCGCCAATGCCCGGCTGCGTGCCGAATTATGGCGGCGCTGGCTCGACTGGGAGCATTCACCCAAATGAAATCGAAACCTGCGTTCGCCGCCGCGATCACCTCGCTTGCGGCGCTTCTTGCGACAGCTTCGGCGCAGGCCGAGGATTCGCGCACCTATTTCACCGCGCGGATGGCGCAATCGCCGGTGCCGCAGCAATTGTCACAGACAGAGCGCGAAAATTATCGCGCGCTGTTCTCGGCGATAGACGGCCAGCGCTGGGACGACGTGCAGGTGATGCTGGCGCAGGACCAGGGCGGTCTGCTCAAGCTGGTGGCGGAGGCGGAATATTTCACCCATGCCAATTCACCGCGGGTCGAACTTGAGCAGATCGAGCAATGGTTCGCGCGCGGCGGGCGCGACTTGCCCCAAGCTGAGCAGCTTGCCCGTTTGGCAGTCTCGCGCGGTGCCGAGCGAGCACCCGACACGCCCTATCTGGCACCCTTGCAACAAAGCCGGGGCTTCCCGCGCCGCGACCGGCCCAACACCGTTTACGACCCGGCCATGCCCGCCGAAGTCGCCTCTGCCATCCAGCAAGCGATCAGCAACGATTCGCCCGACAGCGCGCGCCTGCTACTTGATGGCGTGGATGCCGGGCTGAGCCCTGAAGCAAGGGCGGAATGGCGGCAGAAGGTCGCGTGGAGCTATTTCATCGAGAACCGCGATGCCGAGGCGCTGGCGATGGCGCGAACGGTCAGCGGCGGCAGCGGCGCCTGGGTTGCAGAAGGCGAATGGGTCGCTGGACTGGCCGCATGGAGGCTTGGCGATTGTACCGAGGCGGGCGAAGCGTTCCGCCGTGCCGCCTTTCAGGCGATCAATCCGGAATTGCGCTCAGCCTCGCTCTACTGGGGCAGTCGCGCCGCGTTGCGCTGCCGCCAGCCCGACCTGGCCGCGCAATTGCTGTACGACGCCGCGCATTCGGACGAGACGCTCTACGGCATGCTTGCGGCCGAGCAGCTGGGCCGCGTGGTGCCAAATCGTTATGCGCAGGCAGAACTGTCACGCGCCGACTGGCAGCAGATCGGTAATGTCGGTAACGTCCGGATCGCCGCAGCACTAATGGAAATTGGTGAGGACGCACTGGCAAGCGAGGTCCTTATTTACCAGTCGCGCCTTGGCCCGACCAGCCAGTATGCCGCCATCTCACGACTGGCGCGGGAACTGTCATTGCCGCGCACCCAGCTTTATATGGCTTACAATTCGCCAAACGGGAGTGCGGGAGACCCGGCCGCGGCCTATCCGGCACCCCGGTGGATGCCCGCAACCGGTTGGCAAGTCGATCCGGCGCTCGCCTATGCCCATATTCTGCAGGAATCGGCCTTCCGTGCCGAAGCGGTCAGCCCGGCCAGCGCGCAGGGCCTGATGCAGATCATGCCGATCACCGTGCGTGAGCATGCGCCGTCTCTAGGCATGTCGAGCAGCGGCACGAATATCTTCGATCCGGCAACAAATCTCGCCTTTGGCCAGCGTCACATCATGATGCTTCGCAGCGATCCGGCCACAGGCGGGAGACTGCCCAAGATCATGGCTGCCTACAATGCCGGCATGACCCCGGTGCGGCGCTGGAATACGGAGATCAGGGACCAGGGCGATCCGCTGCTTTACACGGAGGCCATTCCCTATTGGGAGACGCGCGGCTATGTCGCGGTGGTGATGCGCAATTACTGGAATTACGAGCGGCAGGCTGGGACCGAATCGCCCAGCCGCGTGGCGCTGGCGCAAAATGCCTGGCCGCTGCTTGGCGACAACAGCAACAACGGCAGGGTCTACATGTCCGCAGGGTCGCGCTGATGGCGATCGATACCGAGCGCAATTTCAAGCCGATAAACATTGCCCTCCTGACAGTCTCGGACACGCGCGGGCCCGATGACGACACGTCGGGTGACATCCTCGCCTCGCGGATAGAGGGTGCCGGGCACAAGCTGGTTGCCCGCAAAATCATGCGTGACGACGTGGACGCACTAGCGGCCCTGTTCAGCCAGTGGATCGCTGATCCAGGCGTCGATGCGGTCATTTCAACCGGCGGCACGGGCCTGACCGGGCGCGACGTTACCCCAGAGGCGCTGGACCGCGTAAAGGAACGCGACATTCCCGGTTTTGGGGAGCTGTTCCGCTGGGTCAGTTATGAGACAATCGGCACCTCCACCATCCAGTCGCGGGCCTGCGCTGCGCTGGCAGGTGGCACCTATCTGTTCGCCCTGCCCGGCTCCAACGGCGCGGTAAAAGATGGCTGGGACCGGATCCTGTCCGAACAACTCGACAGCCGCAATCGGCCCTGCAACTTCGTCGAGCTGATGCCGCGGCTAAAGGAAAAATAGGGGTCTGCGCGAGCCATAGCCTGACCAAATTCGTACTGCGGGATTCGTACTCCGGGCTTGCGCATTTGTTCTTTTTATGTTCCACCTCTCTGCATGACCGAACCGATCAAGGGCAGAGGCGCTCAATCGGCCAATGTGCCGCAGCGTTTCGGCCTGAGCGCGCGCCAAGCGGACGGCGACTGGCGCGACATGCGAGAAGCACTGGACGGACCTGCGCCCCGGCTGCGAACAAGCGTCTTCGAAGAACGGCCCAAGTCCGTCCTCACCTACAACACATCTCCGGACCTTGGCTTCGACCGCTCGGTCAATGCCTATCGAGGTTGCGAACATGGCTGCATCTACTGCTTCGCCAGGCCCACCCATGCCTATCACGACCTGTCGCCCGGTCTCGATTTTGAGACAAAGCTGTTCGCCAAGCCCAACGCAGGTGAATTGCTGCGCAAGGCGTTGGGGCGCAAAGGTTACAAGCCGCAGCCGATCGCGCTGGGCACCAATACCGACCCTTACCAGCCCATAGAGCGGCGATACCGCATTACGCGAGACGTGCTCGAAATCTGCCTGGAGACCCGCCATCCGGTCGTCATCACCACAAAGTCGGACAGGGTGCTGGACGACCTCGACCTGCTTGGCGACCTGGCGAAATTGAACCTTGTTGCGGTAGCGCTTTCGGTGACGACACTCGATCCGCTTCTGTCCGGCAGTCTCGAACCGCGCGCCGCAAGCCCCGCCAAAAGGCTCGTCGCGCTGCGCCGCCTGGCTGAGAGCGGCATAAAGGCGCATTGCTCGATCGCGCCTGTCATCCCCGGAATCACCGACCAGAACATGGAACGGATCGTCGAGGAGGCCTCGAAGGCCGGTGCACGGTCAGCGAGCTGGCTGCTTTTGCGGCTTCCCCACGAAGTGGCCCCACTCTTCCGGGAATGGCTGCAGGTCCATTTCCCCGATCGTGCTGACAAGGTCATGTCGATTGTGCGCCAGTCGCGCGGAGGACGGGACAACGACCCGAAATTCTTTTCCAGAATGCGGCCTCGGGGCGTTTGGGCAGACCTGTTCAGGCAACGTTTCCGACTGGCCTGCCGAAGGGCCAGCCTCGACAATTCGCGTTTCGATCTGGATGCGAGCAAGTTTCATCCGCCACCGGCCCAGTCAAGCATCGACGCGCAACTTTCGTTGCTGTAGTGGCAAGTCGCATCAGGAACTCAATGGCTTGCGCGAAGTCTCGGCATTGTCGCATAAGGGCCCTAGGCGAACCAGGTTCCAAAGCCACGATTCGTGCTTGAAGACATGAGGGTTAAACCAATGAAGAATGTAGCACTTGGCCTGGCCACCGCTACCGTCGTGCTGGCTACGCCGGCGATGGCCCGCGATGGCGATTTCTATCTTGGCGCGGAAGCAGGCGTCGTATTTCCCGACAACCTCGATTACGACGTTGACGGTACAGGCAGCACCATTTTCGCCGATCCGAAGCACGGCTGGGAAGCCGGGCTGGTTTTCGGCTATGATGCCGGCCCCGCGCGGTTTGAGCTTGAAGGCGCGTTCAAGCAGTTCGATCTCGACGAGATTGACGCAACTTCAATCGGCATTCCCGACAATCAGGCAGTCGCCGAACTCGGCGTGTTCTCGCCCGTCGGCGGGGAAGCCGAAATCCTTACCGGCATGTTCAACGCCTTGCTGGATATCGGCGGCGATGACGGGATCGGGGTATCCATCGGTGGCGGCGTTGGTTTCGCCAATGTCCGCAATTACGCCATCACCGTGAACCCGATCAGCATCGGTTTCCTGGACGACAATGATGTGAAGTTTGCATATCAGGGCATCGCAATGTTGCGCGCGCCCGTTGCCGGCAATTTTGATGCGGCGCTGAAATATCGCTATCTGCGCGTCGATAATGTGCAGTTGGTGGACCAGCTGGGCCGTGATCTGGAAGTTGACGTGGCCACGCACTCTATACTCGGTTCATTCATCTACAATTTCGGTGGTGCCGAGGCTCCTCCTCCGCCGCCTCCGCCGCCGCCTCCGCCGCCTCCCCCGCCGCCTCCGCCGCCTCCCCCACCGCCGCCTCCGGCTGCGGTCTGCAACGAGGGCCCGTACATCGTGTTCTTCGAGTGGGATAAGTCGGACATCTCGTCTGAGGCGGCCACGGTGCTCAACTCCGCGATCACGGCCTATGGCGATTGCGGCTCGGCCGAGATCATGCTTGCCGGTCACACCGACCGTTCTGGCTCGGTCAGCTACAATATGGGTCTGGCAGAACGCCGCAACGAAAGCGTCGAGGGCTACCTCACGCAGCGTGGCGTTCCCGAAGGGCTGATCTCGAGCGAAGCTTTCGGCGAGAGCGTGCCGCGTGTTGCCACTGCCGACGGTGTGCGTGAACCGCAGAACCGCCGCGTGGAAATCACCTACGGACCCGGCTCGGGCAACTAAGTCTGCTTACTTGAGCCAGCCCGCGAGGCTGAAATGAAAAGGGCCGGGAGGAAACTCCCGGCCCTGTTTCTATGGGTCGTTTGAAGTGCGAGGCCCCGCGCGCTGACGACCCGGAACAGGTCAGGCCGCACGGCTGAGCGTCGGCCCGAGTTTGGGTTTCAAAGCTATACCCGTGATGCCCGCCACGTCGGTCAGGCGATCTACCATCTCACCCCCCAGCGCAAAGTCGTGGCCGAGGCAAAGCGACAGGCTTTCACCCTCGCCCAGTACAAGCCGCACGACAACCTCACCATGGCCGGGCCGGCCCTGTTCGAGCATTGTCGCAAGCTGATCGATCGCTTCGCCCGAATGCAGCTCCATTTCCAGCAGCATCCTGGCCGAAGACGTGACATCAGCCAAGGGTCGCGCCCCGCGGACGGTAACACGCGGCGGCTCATCCGGATTGGGCGCATCGAGCTCGACATTGAGCAGCACGCAGGTCCCTTCCGCCGCCCATTTCTGAAAAGGCTCGACCAGGCTTTCCTCGAAGCAGGCGGCGCTGAACTGGCCGGAGGAATCGGAGAAGTCGGCACGCACGAACTCGCCGCCCTTGCGGGTGCGGCCCTTGTTCACGCTCTCTACCATGGCGGCCATTACGGCGGATGCGCGACCCCCGGAAACGCCCTGTTCCATCAGCGCCGAATAGGACCGCGCTCCATTTGCCGAGGCTATCATACGGTATTGTTCGACCGGATGGGCGGCAAAGTAGAAACCGAAGGTCTCACGCTCTGCCGCCATCTGTTCGGGGCGGCTCCACGGCTCGGTTTCGGTCAGACGCAGCGAAGGCTCGGCGTGGTCCTCGAAACCGTTTCCATTGGCGAACAGGCCGCTCTGACCGCTGCTGCGTTCGCGCGCTGCCTCGTCCGCCGCGGCCAGCAGCATATCGACACTGGCGAGGATTTTGGCCCGATTAGGCTCAAGATCGTCAAAGGCCCCGGCACTGGCGAGACTTTCGAGCTGACGCCTGTTCATCGCGCCGGGCGGCATGCGCCGGAAAACATCCTCCAGTGACTCGAAAGCGCCGCCTTTCTGCCGCTCAGAGATAACTGCATCCATCGCCTTTTCACCGACATTGCGCAGGCCCGCGAGGGCGTAACGAACGGCATGGCCTTCATCGGTCTGCTCGACATGGAATTCGGCGCGCGAGGCATTGATCGAAGGCCCCTGCAACGCAATTCCATTGCGGCGCAGATCGTCCACGAAGATGCTCAGTTTCTCCGACTGGTGCATGTCGAAGCACATCGAGGCGGCGTAGAATTCTTCCGGGTAATGCGTCTTGAGCCAGGCGGTCTGGTAGGCAAGCAGCGCATAGGCGGCGGCGTGGCTCTTGTTGAAACCATAGCCCGCGAACTTGTCGATCAAGTCGAACAGGGTGTTGGCCTCTTTCGCCTCAATACCAGAGTTCTCCTTGCACCCCTCGCAGAAACGGGCACGCTGAACGTCCATCTCGGCCTGGATCTTCTTGCCCATGGCGCGGCGCAGCAGGTCGGCATCGCCGAGCGAATATCCGGCGAGGATCTGCGCGGCCTGCATGACCTGTTCCTGGTAGACGAAGATCCCGTAGGTTTCGGCAAGGATGCCTTCGAGCTTGGGATGCGGGTATTCGATTTCCGCTTCGCCGTTCTTGCGCTGACCGAACAGCGGGATGTTGTCCATCGGGCCGGGCCGGTAGAGCGAGACCAGCGCGATGATATCCTCGAAGCTGGTCGGCCGCACCGCCGCCAGCGTGCGCCGCATGCCTTCCGATTCCAGCTGGAAAACACCGACCGTATCGCCGCGCTTGAGCAGCGCGAACACGCCCGGATCGTCCCATGGCAAAGTGTCGAGATCGACCGCGATGCCGCGCTCGCCCAGCAGGTCCACCGCCTTGCGCAGCACCGAAAGCGTCTTCAGGCCGAGGAAGTCGAACTTTACCAGCCCCGACGCCTCGACATGCTTCATGTCGAATTGCGTAACCGGCATGTCCGAACGCGGATCGCGGTATAGAGGCACCAGCTCGGCCAGTGGCCTGTCGCCGATCACCACGCCAGCGGCATGGGTCGATGAATTGCGCGGAAAGCCCTCCAGCTTCATGGCGAGGTCGACCAGCCGCTTCACCTCGACATTGTTGTCGTATTCACGCTTGAATTCGGAGACGCCGTTCAGCGTACGCGGCAATGTCCACGGGTCGGTCGGGTGGTTGGGCACCATCTTGGTCAGCCGGTCGACCTGGCCATAGGGCATTTGCAGGATGCGCCCGCAATCGCGCAGCACCGCGCGCGCCTTCAATTTGCCGAAGGTGATGATCTGCGCGACCTTGTCGTGGCCATACCGATCCTGAACGTAGCGGATCACCTCGCCGCGGCGCGTTTCGCAGAAATCGATGTCAAAGTCGGGCATCGACACGCGCTCGGGATTGAGGAAACGCTCGAACAGCAGGCCAAGCCGGATCGGATCGAGGTCGGTGATGGTCAGCGCCCAGGCGACCAGCGAACCTGCCCCCGAGCCACGTCCTGGCCCCACCGGTATGCCCTGCCCCTTGGCCCATTTGATGAAATCGGCAACGATCAGGAAATAGCCGGGAAAACCCATGCCGGTGATGATCCCGATTTCGAAATCGAGCCGTTCGTAGTAAGCGGCCCGTTCGGCTTCGGGCAGGTTCTCGTACTTTGACAGCCGCGCTTTCAGACCGGCTTTCGCATCTTGCGCCAGTGCCAGCGCCTCCCCCTCCTGATCGCCGGCGAGGCTGGGCAGGATCGGCGCGCGCTTGGGCGGCGCAAAGGCGCAACGCTGGGCGATCACAAGCGTATTGGCGGTCGCCTCTGGCAGGTCGGCGAACAATTCTGCCATCATCGGTGCCGATTTGACGAAACCCTGTTCGTTGGAGCGCGGACGGTCGGCTGAATCGATCTGCGAGGAATTGGCGATACACAACATCGCATCGTGCGCGGCGGCCATATGCGGCTCGGCAAAATTGGCCGGATTGGTGGCGACCAGCGGCAGGCCCGTAGCAAAGGCGAGGTCGATCAGTCCGTCTTCGGCCGCTTCTTCGACCGGGTTCCCACGCCTCGCCAGTTCCACGTAGAAACGCCCCGGAAACAGGGCCGACAATTTCTCTGTCAGCGCCGCGGCGCGGGCCGCCTTGCCATCGGCCAACAATTTCGTCACCCCGCCCTCGCTGGAACCGGAGAGCGCGATCAGCCCATCAGTGCGTCCTTCGAGGTCGGCCATGGTGACGTGCGGCTCCCGCTCAAGCGGACGGTCGAGATGGGCGCGGCTGACAAGGTGACACAGGTTCATCCACCCCGCATCGTCCTGAACATAGAGCGGCAAGTAATCGACCACCCCCGCATCCTCACGAGCAACGCCCAAAAGCGCACCCACAATGGGCTGCACACCCTCCGCGGCGCAGGCGGCGGCAAAGGCGGTCGAACCGTAAAGCCCGTTGCGGTCGGCCATGGCGATCGCGGGAAAGCCGCGTTCCTTCGCCAGCTTTGCGATGGCCTTGGGATCGATGGCACCTTCGAGCATCGAATAACTCGACAAGACGCGCAAGGGGACAAAAGGGGCGAAGGCCATCCAGCTAACCTAGGGCATCATGCAGCAAGGGCAATTCGTCCGCGGCCTTATCTACAACTATCCAGCATCTTCCCGGCCCTTCGCGGCAGCGATCTTGCGTCGCGTATCGCGGATGGTCGAATACGCACCGTAAGCGACCAGCACCGCCAGAAACGCCCAAACCCATCCCGGAATGTTGCGGCCCGCAATTGCCAGGTAGAGATAGGCCGAGACGAAGCAAAATCCGGCGCACATCGCGGGGATCACAGTCGAACGGTTGGCGCGCGCCCGTTGCACCAGCCATGCTATCGAGGCGAGAAAGAAGGGTATTGCGCCGACATAAATTGCCCCGAATATCCACGGATTGACGCCATATTCGGCGCCCAGCGACAAGAACCAATCGGTAAAACCTTCGATCATGCCGCGTTGTCAGGCCATTTGGCTGCAAGGTCAATCAGGTGCCGCGGAAATCCGGGCGCTGGCAAGCTGCATGATCTCGGCGGCGAAAGGGCCTGGGCGGTCGGTCATAATGCCCTCCTCAAGCCCATTACGCTGCAAGACCGGAGTGGTTTCTAAGCCAGGGTCCCGTCATGAAGCCGGAGGACCCGGTCCATGCGGGCGGCAAGCCGCTCGTTATGGGTGGCGACGAGCGCAGCGCTGCCCTGCCCGCGCACCAGTTCGAGGAATTGCGCCAGCACCTTTTCAGACGTGTGCTCGTCCAGATTGCCGGTCGGCTCGTCAGCAAGAACCAATAGCGGCTTGTTGATAAGCGCGCGGGCCACGGCGACGCGCTGCTGTTCGCCGCCCGAAAGCTGGCTCGGCCGATGGTTGAGCCGGTGACCCAGCCCAAGCCGATCGAGCATCTGCCCGGCCCGGACCACGGCCTCAGCGCGCTTAACCCCGGCCAGCAACTGTGGGATCACCACATTCTCGCGGGCGGTAAAGTCGGGAAGCAGGTGATGGAATTGGTAGATGAAGCCCAGATGTTCGCGCCGAAGCCGCGTTCGCCCGCCAGAATCGAGAGCGGCAACCTGTTCGCCCGCCAGTTCGATCGAGCCCGAAAAGCCACCTTCCAGCAGGCCGACCGCCTGCAGCATGGTCGACTTGCCCGAACCGGACGGGCCCAACAGCGCGACGATTTCGCCTGGCTGGATGGCAAGATTGACACCACGCAGGACATCTATCTTCACGCCACCCTGCTCGAAACTGCGCGACAGGTTCGACAGGCGAATGACTGCGTTGCTCACTGGACTATTCATAGCGCAGCACCTCGACCGGGTCGGTATTGGCGGCGCGCCATGCCGGATAGAGCGTGGCGAGGAAACTGAGGCCCATCGTCATGCCCGCAATGGCGATGATTTCCACCGGGTCGGTGCGCGAAGGCAGTTCGGTAAGGAAGCGTATTTCAGGGTCCCACAAATTCTGCCCGGTCAGCGCCTCGATCCCGCCCACGATCGACTGACGGAAAAACAGCACCAGAAATCCCAGTGCAAGCCCGGCAAGCGTGCCTATGACGCCCACGATGGAGCCTGCAGTCACGAATATCTTGAGCAGACTTTTTCGCGTTGCACCCATCGTGCGCATGATAGCGATATCGCGGGTCTTGCTCCGCACCAGCATGACAAGGGACGACAGGATGTTGAACGCCGCGACCACCACAATGATCGACAGTGCAAAGGCCATCGCCACGCGTTCGACCTGCAGTGCCTCGAACAGGCTGGCATTCATGCTCTTCCAATTGGTCACGATTGCGCGCCCCGCCAGCGCTTTGGACACCGGTGCCATGATTTCGTCGACCTGATCGGCATCAGCGGTGGTGACCTCAATCATGCCGATATTGTCGCCCATCAATAGCAATTGCTGCGCATTGGGGATTGGCATGACCACGAAGCGCTCGTCGAAATCGTAGATGCCGACCTCGAATATCGCCGTGATTGTATAGCCGACTTGCCGGGGTACGGTGCCGAACGGGGTCGAACGGCCTTGCGGATTGATGATCGTGATCGTGTCGCCGAGACGCGCGCCGAGATTGAGCGCAAGGCGCGAACCGATGGCAACATTGCGTTCGCCATCTTTCAACAGGGCCAGATTGCCCATGATCACGTCCGGGCGCAGATCGTCGATGTCGCCTTGCGTATTACCGCGCACCAGCACTGCCTCTGCGCGGCCATTGAAGCTGGCAAGCAGCGGCTGTTCAATCAGGGGAGAAGCGCGGATGACGCCGGGCGTGTCCTCCACCTGGGCCAGGACATTCTCCCAATCTTCAAGCTGGCCACCATAGGCCTGCACGATGGCATGTCCGTTCAGGCCGGTGATGCGGTCGAGCAGTTCGGCACGAAAGCCGTTCATGACGCTCATCACAATCACCAGCATGGCGACCGACAGCATCACCACGGTGATGGAAATGCCAGCGACAAGCGCAATGACCGCCTCGCTGCGGCCCGGCAGCATATAGCGTTTTGCAATTGTCCATTCGAAAGGAGAGAGGATCAAGGGAGGGGTTTTTCTGTTTTAAAGCGTTGCGAAAAAGCGGGTCTAGGTAGCGCGCGTGAGGCAGGCAACGGAAAAACGTGACGCCCTCTTCGGGAACCTCGGCGATCCTTGGCCAAAGATTAACACCCTCGAAACCACATTCGATAACGAGCTTTCGACCATATCGCCTCAAAGATGGCGCACATGGGCATTGCACCCCTTCCTGAAGAGCCGTTCGTCCCCGCAAACCTGGACGAGGAGTGGGTCTCTCCGCTCGCGCAGAAAAAGCCACGCGAAAGCGAAGGCTATGAGGCTTTTGAGGAGGAACTTGAAGGCGATGAAGGCCCTTATGGCAGCCTCGTCATGTTCCGGCCCAAGTCATTCAAGAAGAAGCCGGTTCTCACTGTCGATCCGGACGAACTGGAAAAAGCCTATCAGGCTTTCGATGTCTGTGGCGCGCAGATCATGGATGGCGAAGACGCACCGATCACCCGCCACGGCACACAATTCCTCGGCCTTGCACCGATCGAGGAAGGCGAAGAGGCGATCGAAGGCGATGACGATCTGGTCGCAGACGACGATCTCGACCGTCTGCTGCAGGATGCGATCCATGCTGACGAGGGGGCAGAACCGGCAGGGGCAGAACCGGCAGGGGCAGAATCCGATGACGTGCCACCGCCACCGCCCGATCTTGATGCCGGGCCTGAAGAGGCCGGGCCTGATGATGCCGGGCCTGAAGAGGCCGCATCACAGATGCCTGCCGAAGCGGCGGAAGACGACTTGCCTGTCGAATCCCGTTCGCAATCGGCAGACCCGGCAGACCTCGCTCCCGAAGCCCCTGAAATGCCTGCCCCCGAACCACTCTCGTGGGTCGAGCAGGAAGGCAGTGCCGGAACGCCCGATTCGCAGGCTGCCAGGGAAGAGGCACCGACCGAGCCAGCCTCCGAACCCGCACGTCCGTCTTTCTCTTTGCCCGAATTCCGCAGCGAACCGGAGGAAGAGAACGATATGCCGCGCGGCGAAGGCTGGTCGCTTGTTCCGCCCGAAAGTGCCGACCACCAAGGCGCGGACTATTTCGTGGAAGAGCCCGCGGAGGTCGATACTAACGCCACGTCGCATTATTACGATGATGAGGAAGATGTCTTCGATCCCTTCGCCGAGGCCCAGCCCCGCAGGCTCGCCCATGTCCAGGAGACCGGCACGCGTTCCCAGTTGCGCGCGCGTCTGATGCGCGAAGAACAGGCGAAGGCCGAAGCGGCCAAGACCAAATTCTCGTTTTTCGGGTGGCTGCGCAGCCTGTTTGGCTAGCGGCCCCGGTGCCTCAACCGCCGCGAAGCAGGGCCACGCCCCAGTCGCGCTCGAGCAGATAGAGCAGCGTACGGGCCGCCTCACCACGCCCCCCAGTCAGGCTGATGCCCTCGCCGCCGGAATGTTCGACCAGCAGGCGAGCGTCGTCATTGGCAACCTCCTGCCAATTCGCAACATCTTCGAGTGTGGCCACGTTGAAGGCGCTGTCGCCCGATTGGCGGGTGCCGAGCAACTCGCCCCCACCGCGCAGCCGAAGATCCTCCTCGGCCAACCTAAACCCGTCCTGCGTTTCCCGAATAAGCGTCAGCCGCTTCTTTCCCACTTCCGAAAGTTGCTCCCCACGAAGCAGGATGCAGGTCGACTTCTCCGCTCCGCGCCCCACGCGACCGCGCAACTGGTGCAATTGCGCGAGCCCGAAACGCTCGGCCTGCTCGATCACCATCAAGGTGGCGGCAGGCACGTCCACGCCCACCTCGATCACCGTGGTTGCAACCAGCAGCTTCGCCTCGCCACTGGCAAAGCGCGCCATTTCGGCATCCTTGACCTCGGATGCGAGCTGGCCATGCACCAGGGCCACAGTGGCACCGAACCGCTCCTTGAGCGCCGCATGCCGGGCCTCGGCTGCGGCAAGGTCGGTGCTTTCGCTGTCGCGCACCATCGGACACACCCAATAGGCCTGCTGCCCGCTCTCGATATGGCGCCCGACCGCGTTTGCAACGTCGTCCATCCGCTCGACCGAAACGACGCGCGTGTCGATGGGTTGGCGGCCCGGTGGCATCTCGTCGAGGCGGCTTACATCCATTTCGCCATATTCAGCCAGCACCAGAGTGCGCGGAATCGGCGTGGCGGTCATCGCCAGCGTATGCGGCGTGCGCTTGCCCTTGTGCGTTAGCATCAAACGCTGATTGACGCCGAAGCGATGCTGCTCGTCGATCACCACCAGGCCCAGATTGCGGTATTGAACCGCCTCCTGAAAGATCGCATGCGTGCCCACGACCATGGCGATGCTGCCGTCGAGCAGGCCCATCAGGATACTCTCGCGCGCCTTGCCCCCAACACGGTTTGAGCCGCGGCCCGTCAGCAGCGCTATCTCGACCCCGGTAGGCCGCAGCAGCGCGCGCAAGGTCTCGAAATGCTGGCGGGCGAGGATTTCCGTAGGGGCCAGCAAAGCGGCTTGCGCGCCCGCCTCTACCGCTTCTAACATTGCCATCAGCGCAACGATTGTCTTGCCCGCGCCGACATCGCCTTGCAGCAGGCGTAGCATCGGCACATCCTGCGCCATGTCGCCCCGGATTTCATCGACCGATCGCGTCTGTGCCCCGGTGAGCGGGAATGGCAGTTCGAGTTTTCCGGTCAGGCTGCCATCGCCCTGCAATCCCTGCCCCATGCGGCGGCGATTGCTCGCGCGCACCAGCATCAGCGCCAGAGCGTTGGCGAACAGTTCATCATAGGCAAGCCGCTCGCGTGCCTTCGCATCCGCGCCCGCATGGGCCCGTTCCAGGGCGCCCTTCCAATCCGGCCAGCCTTCGCGCGCCAGCAAGGACGCATCGATCCACTCCGCCAGATCGGGCCGACGGACCAGCGCCTGCCGGACGAGCGATGCCAGGCGCGGTTGGGTCAAACCCTCGGACAGGCGATAGACCGGTTCGCACAGCCGATCCGACAGGGCAGCGCTGTCCTCAACCACGTGATCCGGGTGAACGATCTGCAACATCTGGCCATATTGGTCGAGACGACCGGCAACCCAGCGTTTCTCGCCCAGAGGCAGATCCTTTTTCGCCCCGTATCCGGCCTTGCCGAAATAGGTGAGCGCACAGATATTGCCCTTTGCATCGCTCGCCAGCACCCGCATGGGCGCGCGCCGCGTAGGCGACGGGCGAATCTCGGTCACGGTCAGAGGGACAACGATATTTTCGCCCACTTGTGCCTCGTCCAGATCGGCGACGGCGCGGCGCGACACGAACCTCTCAGGCAGGTGGAACAGCAGGTCACGAACGCGCTCCAGCCCCAGTTTCTCGAGCGGCTTCTTCAGTTTCGGCCCGACACCTTCGAGCGTCTCCACTTCGGCAAACAGGGGGTTGAGTATTTCCGGGCGCATAATGCGGGTCTAGCCCAAGCCGACGACAGGCGGTAGGAGCCCAGCCAATGTCGTCCCCATCCCTTCACACCCGCCTCGACCGTGCCCGTTTCCGTGCATGGCACCGCGGCACGCGCGAAGCCGATTACATGATCGGTTGCTTCTTCGATGCCGGCCACGAAAGCTGGAACGAGGCCGAGCTGGCCTGGTTTGAAGCGCTGCTCGACCATGACGATGTCGATATCATGGCCTGGGCGATGGGAACCTCGCAGCCTCCGCAACAGTTTGAAGGGCCGATGCTCGTGCGCTTGCGCCAGCTCGATTATGTCCGCATCTAGCGCGCAACCGTCCCTGCCCAGCCACCGCCTGCCTAACCGAACATGACTGATATTTCCCGCATCATCGATGCCGACAAGGCGCTGACGCTCGCTTCGCTGGTGCGCGGTTCGCAGCCTCTGGTCATGGCCGATCTTGCCCGCGCCAGCACCGGCCGGGCGGTGTTCATCGCGCCCGACGAACAGGCGATGCGCGCGATCACCGACGCAGCCCGCTATTTCGCGCCAGAGCTGGAGGTCATCGAATTTCCGGCCTGGGACTGCCTGCCCTACGACCGCGCCAGCCCGGCCATGTCGGTCAGCGCAAGGCGGCTTGCGGCGCTCCACGCCCTGCAATCGGGGGCCAAGGGGCGGCAATTGCTGGTCACCACGATCAACGCCGTGATCCAGCGCGTCCCCACCCCCTTCCGCATCCGCGAATCGGTGCGCGAATTGAAGCCGGGTGCGACGATCGGCCATGAGAGCCTGGCCGCACTGCTGCAACGGCAAGGCTATTCGCGGACCGACACCGTTGTCGATGCGGGCGAATATGCGGTGCGCGGGGCGATCTTCGACATCTATCCGTCGGGGCTGGAAGGTGGCCTGAGGCTCGATTTCTTCGGTGACGAGCTGGAAAGCCTGCGCCTGTTCGACCCATCGACCCAGCGCACCACCAAGATCGTCGATTCGCATCTGCTGCTGCCTGCCAGCGAGGCGCTGCTCGACGAGGACAGCATCAAGCGTTTCCGCAGCCGTTACCGAGAGATGTTTGGTGCGAGCGCCACGCAGGACCCGCTTTACCAGGCGGTAAGTGACGGTCGGCGGCTGGCAGGCATGGAGCACTGGCTGCCGCTATTCGAGGAGAAGATGGCGACCCTGTTCGACCATTTCGACAAGCGTGACCTCGTGGTGATCGACGGTGGCGCGCTGCAGGCGGCGGATGAACGGCTTGCCGACATCGTCGATTATCATCGCCAGCGCACGGACATCGCCGGGCCGAAAGCGGCCCAGATGGCGGGGTCCTATCGCCCACTTCCCACCGACGCGCTCTATGTAACCAGACCTGAGCTGGAGCAGGCCATCGCTGCCCGTCGCGTGCACAAGAGCACGATCTTCGCCGAGCCCGAGAATGCCAGCACTGTAGACTTCGGGTTCAAATCGGCGCGGGATTTCAGTCCGGAACGCGCACGCGGCGACAATGTGTACGCGGCGCTGGCATCGCATTTTGCTGGCCTCGCCAATCAGGGCAAGCGGCCGCTGCTCGCGGCCTATTCCACCGGATCGCGCAGCCGCATCGCCTCCATTCTGGGAGAGGCGGGACTTGAGATCGGGCTTGTTGACAGCTGGCAGGAGGCACTCGGCCAATCGGCTCCCAAGGGTGCCGGAAAAGCGAAACCTGTCGCCATGGTCCTGCCGCTCGATTCCGGCTTTGCCAGCGACAATTTCGAGCTTGTTACCGAGCAGGACCTGCTGGGTGACCGGCTGGTCCGGCGGCGTAAGAAGAAGAAGGATTCCGATGCCTTCCTCGCCGAATTGCAGGCGCTGCGAAAGGGCGACCTGGTCGTCCATCTCGAACATGGCATCGGCAAATATATCGGCCTTGAACCTATCGCCGTGGGCAAGAGCCGCCACGATTGCGTGGCGCTGGAATATGCAGGCGGCGACAAGCTCTACATCCCGGTTGAAAACCTCGATGTATTGTCTCGCTATGGCTCGTCCGAAGAAGGTGGCCAGCTTGACCGACTTGGCGGCGAGGCATGGCAGAAACGCCGTGCCAAGCTGAAAGAACGCATCCAGGCCATCGCGGGTGATCTTATGGCTACTGCCGCCGCCCGTGCCCTGCGCCAGGCACCGGTGCTGGAGGCCGAGGAATCAAGCTACAATCAATTCGTCGACCGCTTCCCGTGGGAGGAGACCGACGATCAGGATGCGGCCATTGCCGATGTGCTGAAAGACCTGTCCGAAGGCAGACCGATGGACCGGCTGGTGTGCGGGGATGTCGGTTTCGGCAAGACCGAGGTTGCACTGCGCGCTGCCTTCGTGGCGGCGATGGCCGGGCAGCAGGTCGCCGTCGTCGCGCCCACCACGCTGCTGGCGCGTCAGCACTATCAGGGATTTGTCGAACGTTTTGGCGGCTTTCCGCTGAAGATCGGGCGGCTCTCACGCCTCGTTCCGGCAGCCGAAATGAAGACCACCCGTGAAGGTCTGGCGGACGGAACGGTCGATATCGTTATCGGCACGCATGCAATCCTGTCCAAGAACACCAGGTTCAAGGACCTGGGGCTGGTCATCGTCGACGAGGAACAGCGCTTCGGCGTCAATCACAAGGAAAAGCTGAAACAGCTTCGCGCCGACGTCCACGTCCTCACCCTCACCGCCACGCCGATCCCGCGAACATTGCAGATGGCGATGTCGGGCCTGCGCGAACTTTCCACCATCCAGACACCACCCGTCGACCGGCTCGCCGTGCGCACCTATGTGATGGAATGGGACGACATGGTGATGCGCGAAGCGCTGCTGCGCGAACATCATCGCGGCGGGCAGAGCTTCATCGTCGTGCCGCGCATCGCCGACATGGAATCGCTGGCCGAATGGCTGCACGACCACGTGCCGGAGGTGAAGGTCGTCACCGCGCATGGTCAGATGGCCGCCAACGAAGTCGAAGAGCGCATGAGCGCCTTTTACGAAAAGAAATACGAGGTGCTTCTCTCGACGACCATCGTGGAGAGCGGGCTCGACATCCCGAGCGCCAACACGATCATCATCCACCGCGCCGACCGCTTCGGCCTCGCCCAGCTCTACCAGCTGAGGGGCCGTGTCGGGCGCGGCAAGATCCGCGCCTATGCCTACCTGACCACCGAAAAGAATGTCGCCCTGTCCGAAGTCGCGGAAAAGCGCCTGAAGGTGCTTGGCGATCTCGATTCGCTGGGTGCAGGCTTCCAGCTTGCCAGCCACGACCTCGACATACGCGGCGCCGGAAACCTGATCGGCGACGAACAGTCCGGTCATATTCGCGAGGTGGGTTTCGAGCTTTACCAGTCGATGCTGGAGGACGCGATCATCGCGGCCAAGGCTGGCGATGCCGGGCTGGAGGCCGATCGCAGCGGCCTGTCGCCCCAGATCACCGTCGATGCGCCGATCATGATCCCGGAAAACTACGTCCCTGACCTGGCAGTGCGCATGGCGCTTTACCGCCGCTTGAACGAGGCGAAAGACAAGGCCGACATAGAGGGCATGGCGGCGGAAATGATCGACCGCTTCGGCGAATTGCCCGACCCGACGAAGAACCTCATCCGGCTTATCGAGATCAAGCATCAGGCAATCGAGGCCCATATCGCCAAGATTGATGTTGGCGCGCGCGGAACCCTGGTGACATTCCACAATGATGACTTCCCCGACCCGGCTGGCCTGATCGCCTATGTCGAGCGGTTGAAGGGCACGGCCAAGCTGCGGCCAGACATGAAGCTGGTGATAAACCGCGCCTGGGGTGACCCGGAAAGCCGCCTCAACGGATTGATCCAGCTTACCCGGGGCCTTTCCGCAATTGTGCGCAAGGCGGACAGGAACGCGACGGCAGCCTAGCGGGCGACCAGCGCCAGAAATTTCACCTCTTCAATCGGGCCGGAGCCATAAAAGCCCTGCCAGGACGTGCATCCCTCGGCGATGACGAGGTCGCGCTGTCCTGACGTTTCGACCCCCTCTGCCACCACATCAAGTTCCAGAGCCCGGCCCATGGCGATCATCGCCCGCAGGATTTCCAGGTCGCGCATATCCTCTCCCAGACCGGCGATCATGGATCGGTCGAGTTTCAGGCAATTGACCGGCAATTTCTTCAGATAGCCAAAATTGCAGAACCCGGCGCCGAAATCGTCAAGCGCCACGCCGACCCCCAGCGCGCGAATCCGTTTGAGCCGCGCGGCGGGATTGTCGAGGTCGCGCATCACCTCCTGCTCGGTGATTTCCAGCGTGAGGCGTGCCGGATCGCAACCACTCGCATCGAGCACCTGGGTAAGCGAAGCGACAAATTCCTCGCGCCCCAGATCATGGGCTGTCACGTTGAACGACATTCGCAACCCATCTGGCCAGCCCGCAACACTGGCAAAGGCGATCGCGCGAAGGTGATTGCCCAACGCCTCGGCCAATCCATTTGACTCGGCGAGGGCGAACAGGGCTTCACCTGCCATGGGTCGGCTTCCACCCTCCCCGCCTATTCTTGCATCCGCGTCCCAGCGGGCCAGCGCCTCAGCGCCGACAATTACTCCGGCCGGGGAGTATTGGGGTTGGTAGAGAAGGCGAATCTCACCGGATTCCATTGCCTGGATCAGCGTTGCAGCGCTGCCCTCCAGCTCCAGTTTCCGGCGATCGTCGGCTTGGCGTCGTTCGATCATGTGTGCGACTCTTTCATTACCAGCCCATTGCCGTGCCGCGCTTTCAAGGTCATGCGCTGTGTTGCGCGCGTTGCAAATCGAGACGCCGCTTCATAGATTGGGCATGGGATACCCCACGTGGGGATGCCCATCGGGGGTGAAGGAGCGGGTTTATGGAACTGGCCGGATCGGTGAAGCTGGACCAGAAGCTTGCTCTGGTGCCGGGGACGAGCGAACGGGCGCTGGAGGCCGCACATGCCATGCGCGATGCCTTTGACTGGGTTTCGCTCGATCAGGCGGACATGGCGATCGTGCTGGGCGGCGACGGCACCATGCTCGATACGCTGCATGCCATGATCGATAGCGGCCGCACGATCCCCGCCTATGGACTCAATCTGGGCACGGTCGGGTTCCTGATGAACCGCTATGACATCGATATCGATTTGCCCGCACGCCTGGCACGTGCGAGGCCGGTGGCCGTGTCGCCGCTGCTGATGGATGCCCGGATGAATGACGGCAAGAGGTGCAAAACCTATGCCATCAACGAGGTCAGCCTGCTGCGCGAAACGCGCCAGACTGCCAAGATCGAGATTTCGGTCAACGACAGGGTGCGGGTGGCAGAACTGGCCTGCGATGGCGTGCTGCTGTCCACACCGGTGGGTTCGACCGCCTATAATTATTCCGCCAGCGGCCCGATTCTGCCACTCGATTCGCAGGTGCTGGCACTCACCCCGATCAGCCCGTTCCGTCCGCGGCGCTGGCGCGGAGCGATTCTGCCCGACCGCATGAGCGTGAGGTTCCGCATTCTTGAACCCGGCAAACGCCCAGTTTCCGCCGTTGCCGACCAGCAGGAATTGCGCGACGTGGCCGAAGTGCACATTGCCGTTGCGCCTAAGATTTCCATGACGCTGCTGTTCGACCCAGGCCACGCGCTGGACGAGCGTATCGTGGCCGAACAATTCGCTTTTTAACGCCTATTTACCGGTGTGTGCCCGGCTCTCTTGCAAAAGCGGGAAAGCAACCATATAGGCGCTCACCTGCCTTCGGGCTGCTCCCCGATAGCTCAGCGGTAGAGTAGGTGACTGTTAATCACTTGGCCGTAGGTTCGAATCCTACTCGGGGAGCCATTTTCACACCTTGCGGCACTTAGCCGACGGGCCCCAGCCCGAGGGTCGGCCTCAGCCCGGCTTGCGGAAACGCAGCGCGAATTTCTCAGTGACACCGTCGCAATCCCGGAAGGACACATCCTTGGGGTCGGCAGGGCTGGCGAACACGTCGCTATTGGCTCCGAGCGCGCATACTGCACCGATAACCTGCTCGGTCACGGCTGCCGGATCGATCCGGTGAATGGCGCTGGTGGCGCAAAGCCCGGTGCCCGGTGCGGCATGGTCTCCCACGAAGTAGATGCCCCTCCCGGTTTCAGAGCATTGTAAGCATCGAGCCCGCCAGTCCGCGCACTGGCGGGATTCACGCTTGGCGGGATTCACGCTGCGCCGTGGCAGTGCTTGTACTTGTTGCCAGAACCGCATGGGCAAGGCGCATTCCGGCTGATTTCCATACCTTCATAAGGGTTCGTGCGGACTGAGCCGCCCGGCCCTGCCTCGGCCATCGGCGAGCCTGCAAGCGCCCCGAACAGCGCGGGACGCAGTGCCGAACCGTCATTGTCGTCGGAATTCTCACGGCCTGTCAGCGGATCGATATGGCCGGTGAGAAACGCCGGAAGATCGGGCAATGCCGCCGGGCGCACGGGCTCCATGCGAAGCTGATGCGTCATCAGCATGCCGGTCACGTCCTCGCGCAAGGTCGAGAGCATGGACTCGAACAGGTCGAAGGCCTCGCGCTTGTATTCGTTGATCGGCTGCTTTTGCGCATAGGCGCGCAGGAACACCACCTGGCGCAGCGCATCCAGCGTGGCCAGATGCTCCTTCCAGTGATGGTCGAGCTGGCGCAGAAGAATGCTCTTTTCGACCCGCTGCCAGATTCCTGGCTCAAACTCGGCAATCTTGGCCGCCATGTGCGCGTCAGCGAGCTGTTGCACGCGCTCCTCGATGATCTCGGGTTCGAGCGCGTCCTCCTGCATCCACTCGTCAATGGGCGGTTTCAGACCCAGCACGCTCTCGATGCGCGTCTTGAGGCCATCGATATCCCATTGTTCGGGGTATGACCCTGGCGGGCAGGCTTCGGCCACGACGGCATTGATGGCGTCACGGCGCATATCCTCGACGACATCGTCGACGGTTTCGGAATCCATGATCTCGGCGCGTTGTTCATAGATGACCTTGCGCTGATCGTTCATCACATCGTCGTACTGGACGACCTGCTTGCGCGTCTCGTAATTGCGCGCCTCGACTTTCTTCTGGGCCGTTTCAATGGCCTTTGAGAGCCATTTGGACCCGATCGCCTCGCCGTCTTCGAGGTTGGCGTTCATCATCTTGGCAAACAGCGTGTCAGGGCCGAAAATCCGCAGCAGATCGTCTTCGAGACACAGGTAGAAGCGCGACAGGCCAGGGTCGCCCTGCCGGCCCGATCGCCCACGCAACTGGTTGTCGATACGCCGCGATTCGTGACGCTCGGTACCCAGCACGAACAGGCCACCCGCATCGAGCACCTTCTGCTTCTCGGATTTGACCTCGGCCTTGATCCTGTCGATCTCCAGCGGCCGCTTCGGGTCGTCTTCGGCAAGGTCCTGGAGTTCGTCGGCGATCCGGTAATCCAGATTGCCGCCCAGCTGGATGTCGGTGCCGCGACCGGCCATGTTGGTGGAGACGGTAACCGCCCCCAGGCGGCCCGCCTGGGCAACGATATGCGCCTCCTGCTCGTGGAAGCGCGCATTGAGCACTTCGTGCTTCACGCCCTCCTTGTCGAGGAAGTCGCTCAGCAGTTCGGATTTCTCGATGGAGACCGTGCCCACCAGAACGGGCTGGCCGCTCTCGTGCTTCTCGCGGATCGACTTGGCGATCGCCTGAAACTTGTCGATCGTGTTCTTGTAGAACACGTCCTCGTCATCGATGCGCTGGACAGGGACGTTGGTCGGGATTTCGACCACGTTGAGTTTGTAGATGTCCCAGAATTCCGCCGCTTCGGTCGCGGCCGTGCCGGTCATGCCCGAAAGCTTGGGATACATGCGGAAATAGTTCTGGAAGGTGATCGAGGCGAGCGTCTGGTTCTCCGGCTCGATCTTGACGCCCTCCTTGGCCTCCACCGCCTGGTGCAGGCCATTGGACCACCGGCGTCCGTCCATCATGCGGCCGGTAAATTCATCGATGATGACGACTTTGTCGTCCTTGACGATGTAATCGGTATCGCGCCGGAACATGACGACCGCGCGCAACGCCTGCTCTAGGTGGTGGACGATCTGGGTGTTCTCGATATCGTAGAGATTGTCGCTATCCAGCAGGCCGGCGGCAACCAGCCGCTTCTCCACTTCCTCGACGCCATCCTCGGTCAGCTGGATGTTGCGGGACTTCTCGTCCTTCTCGTAATATTCCTCTTCCAGCGCTTTCACGATGGCATCGAGCGAGACATAGAGTTCGGACTTGTCCTCGGTCGGACCGGAGATGATCAGCGGGGTGCGGGCCTCGTCGATCAGGATCGAGTCCACCTCGTCGACGACGGCAAAGTTGAAGGGGCGCTGCACCATCTGGCCGCGCTCATGCTTCATGTTGTCGCGCAGATAATCGAAGCCGAATTCGTTATTGGTGCCGTAAGTGACGTCGGCGGCATAGGCAGCGCGGCGCTCCTCCTCAGGCAGATTGGGCACGATCACACCGACCGACAGGCCCAGGAACTGGTGAATTTGCCCCATCCATTCGGCGTCGCGGCGGGCGAGATAGTCGTTCACGGTGATGACGTGGACGCCCTTGCCCTCGATCGCGTTGAGATAGGTGGCGAGCGTTGCGACCAGTGTCTTGCCCTCGCCGGTCTTCATCTCGGCGATCTCGCCGCGATGCAGGACGATGCCGCCGACCATCTGCACGTCGAAGTGACGCATGCCAAGCACGCGCTTGGAAGCCTCACGCACGGTCGCAAAAGCTTCAGGCAACAGGTCGTCGAGCTTGGCGCCCTGCTCCAGCTTCATCCGGAACTTGACGGTCTGCGCCTGCAACTCACCATCGGAGAAATCGGCAATCTGCTCCTCGAGCCCATTGATGCGCGCAACGACCTTTTCGATAGAGCGAACGTAACGGTCGTTGGAACTGCCGAAAATCGACTTGGCAATCGTCTGCCACATGAGTGAAATCCTGTCGGTAAATGGGAAGTATTGCGCGCAAATTGATGCGGCAACTTAGAAAAGCAGCGGCGAAATCGGGGCGAAGCCCTATTCGCGGGCGCGGTCGGCCTGAAGGCGAACGGCTGGCGCATACTGAGTGGGCGCCGCCGGGCAACGCATATGCTGCGTACTCGAAACTCCGGGACTACGTTCGATCCGGAACGAGACTTCCAGCATCGCGCTCATGCACGAAGCGGCCCGTTCGGCCGTCGTCGTCGCTTCGATCCCGTTATCAAGGCGCGCAGCCTGAACCGGCTCCACCAGGGAGACGAAGCTGGTCACAACAGCCAGCAGGGTGAGCAAACGGCGCAGCATCGGCGGGCGATATAAGGACTCAGGTGCAAAAGGTCCATTGCCGATCACCAAACTTCCCCCGCAGGCGAGTTTTGGACGGACATGAAGCTGGAGCGAATTGCCCGGCGCCGCACCTGCCGCTAACGCAAGCCACATGGACCTCGCTCGCTCACCACTTGCCCTGCCCTTTCCCGACATGCCTCCCATTGCTGGCGTGACGCTGCGCGTGGCGCGGGCTCACTACAAGAACTGGGACCGCTGCGACTTGACCTATGTCGAATTGACCGAAGGAACGAGCGTCGCCGGTGTGTTCACGCAGAATGTCTGCTGTTCGACCGAGGTCGAATTGGGCCGCGAACAGGCGGGCAAAGGCCGTGCGCGCGCGCTGGTGGTCAATGCGGGCAATTCCAACGCCTTTACCGGCTATCGGGGGCGCGAGGCGGTCGAGCAGATCATGACGCAGGTCGCCGACCACCTCGGTTGCCCGGCAGGCGAAGTGTTCGTTTCCTCCACCGGCGTGATCGGCGTCCCCCTGCCGCGCGACAAGGCGCGCGATGGCGTCGCAGCGGCGCTGACCGCGGATGAGTGTTCGTGGGAGGATGTCGCCGCAACTATCGGCACAACAGATACTTTTACCAAGGGCGCCACGGTCTCTGCGATGATCGGCGAGAAGCGCGTCACGCTCAACGGCATCATCAAGGGCAGCGGCATGATTGCGCCCGACATGGCGACTATGCTGGGTTACATCTTCACCGATGCGGCGGTGCAGCCCGCCTTCCTGCAGCAATGCCTGTCAGCCGCGAACGCACAGACCTATTCGTGCATCACGGTCGATTCGGACACGTCGACCAGCGACACCGTGCTGGCCTTCGCGACTGGCAAGGCAGGCAATGTGCCGCTCGCCACTCTTGACGATCCGGGTGCCGACGCCTTCATGGCGGCCATGCACGATATCTGCCGCCAGCTTGCTCACCTCGTCGTGCGCGATGGCGAAGGCGCACAGAAATTCATCGCCATTACGGTCAGCGGCGCGGTCTCGGACGAGAGCGCGCGCAAGGTCGGCCTGGCCGTGGCCAACTCGCCGCTGGTCAAGACCGCGATTGCCGGAGGCGATGCCAATTGGGGGCGCGTGGTCATGGCGGTGGGCAAGGCGGGCGAACCAGCGGACCGTGACAAGCTCTCCATAGGCTTTGGCGGCACCTGGGCGGCGCGTGACGGCCTGCCCCTGCCCGATTACGACGAGGCCCCGGTGGCCGAGCATCTGAAGGGCGACGAGGTCGATATTGCGGTGGACCTTGGCCTTGGCGATGGCCGCGCCACCGTGTGGACCTGCGATCTCACCCACGGATATATCTCGATCAACGCGGATTACCGATCATGAGCATGCTCGACCGCGAAATGCTGGCGCTGATGCGCGAAGTCACCGACAAGGCGATCCTGCCGCGCTTCCGCAATCTGAAAGAGGGCGAGGTCGAGGACAAGGGCGGCAATGATCCGGTTACCGTGGCTGACCGCGAGGGCGAGGCATTGCTGGCACAGGGACTGGCAAAGCTGGACCCGTCACTGGCCTTTGTCGGCGAGGAGGGCGTCCATGCCGATGCCAGCGTGCTCGAAGGCCTTTCCAAACCATGCTGGATCGTCGATCCGGTCGACGGGACGCGCAATTTTGCCCATGGCGAAGCGCCTTTCGGCATATTGATCGCCCGCGCGGAGGGCGGCATCGCGCAATCGGGCTGGATCTTCGATTGCCTCACTGGGCGCTTTTGCGCCGCCCATCTGGGCCAGGGCGCCTTTGTCGATGGCGAGCGCATCACTGTGCAAACCACGGGCGAAACGCCACCTGTCGCGGCGCTGTCGATGATCTTCATGCGCTCGGCACACCGCAAGGCCGTGACCGAGCATATCGCCCCGCATTATCGCATGGTCGACATTCCCTATTGCTGCGCCGAGCAATATCCGCGTCTGGGACTGGGCGAGAACGACGTCGCCTTGTTTGAGCGCACCAATGCATGGGACCATGCGGCGGGAGCGCTTTGGCTGAACGAGGCGGGCGGCAAGGCAGCGCGCCCAGACGGCTCAACCTACCGTGTCGACGAAATCGAGCGTCGAGGCCTCATCGCTGCGTCCGATGCGGCCATTTTCGAGGATATGGCCGCGCGGCTGGCCGCAATTCCCGACGAGCCGCGCTAGGGCCCGGAGCCATTAAAGCTCGGATTCGATCCAGCCCTTGAGCGCGCTCTTTGGAGCGGCCCCCAGCTTCTGAGCGACCGGCTTGCCATCCTTGAACAGCACCAGGAAGGGGATCGACTGGACGCCCATCTGTCCGGGAACGTCGGGATTTTCCATGATGTCCATCTTGGCGATAGTCACCTTGTCGCCCAGTTCCTCGCTGATTTCCTCCAGCGCCGGGGCGATCATCTTGCACGGCCCGCACCAGTCGGCCCAGAAATCGACCAGAACGGGCGTCCCCGAATCGAGCACATCGGTCTGGAAGCTGGCATCGGTGACGGTCTTGGTGGCCATGGTCTTGTCTCCTGTTACGCCTGTGTATCTAATGGCTGGCGGCTATTGAGCAATGGCTGAACCCGACAAGCTTTCCTGAACGTCGGCCAATCCCGGCTTGTGCGCCGCAAGAACATCTGCCGGAATGGCGATGAGTTGCGGCGTCTGGGTGTACAGCATGGCGGCCTCTATCGCTCTGCCGGGGAAAATCACCTCCAGCGCGGCGGCATAGGCGCCCATCTGCCGAAGCGTGGACAGCGGAACGTCCGACAGGCTGGAGGGCGGCCTGCGCGCGGTCTTGAAATCGGCGACAAGCACGCGGCTCTCTTCCACCAGCAGGCGGTCTGCGATTCCTGCGATCACCTGACCACCAACGGTGGCTGCCAAAGGCACCTCGGCCAGCGCGGCAGGGCCGAACAGCTCGGTCCATCCCGGCTCCCCCAGCACCGCCAGTGCGCGGGCGAGCATCTCTTCGCGGGCCACTTCGTCAAGATCGCGCGCCTGACGCGCCAGCCAGGCACGCCCCCTTTCCTCGCGCAGGTTCAGAGCGAGGTCCGGCAGCCGTTCCAGCAGAGCGTGGATCAGCACGCCGCGCCGCGCGGCAATCGCCAGCTGGTCTGGCGGCAGCGGAGGGTCGGCACCCTTGTCCTCGCCGGCAGAGGACGGCGCGAGCGGTTTGGGCGGACGAGGTTCCTCACCCACGGCCCGCAAGGCCCATTGAGGCAGCATGGTAGGAATTGGTAGCGAATGCTGCTCGGCGCGCGGGATCGGTTCGGCGCGTTGCCCGCGCTCCTTCCTCATTCCCCAGATCGGATCGTCGATTTCGTCACCTGCGAACAGCGGCGCGAGGCGCGCATACCAGCTGTCATCCGCAGGGGCCTTCTCCAGCGCACCCAGCGACCCGCCAACGAACAGCGCCTCTTCCGCGCGGGTCATCGCAACATAGAGCAACCGCCAGTGCTCCTGCCGTTCCTCCTGCGCGGCCCGCTCCTCCGCCGTTCCGATCGGTCCGACCTTTTCCGCCGAGCGCAAATCGGGGAGTGGCACCATGCGGCCTTCGCCTCCGATCACCGGTTCGGCGAGTTCCAGCCCGCGCGTAGGGGAGCGGTCCGGATTGCCCGTGGCATCGGCCAGGATCACGATGGGGGCCTGCAGGCCCTTGGCCCCATGCACGGTCATCACCCGCACGAGGCCTGCATCGCTATCCGGTTCGCGCTTCAGCTCGCCCTCGCCCGCATCGAACCAGCTGAGGAAACCCTGCAATGACGGCGTATGGGTCGAGGCATATTGCGAGGCCGCGCCCAGCAATTCGTCTAGCGGGTCGTTCGCCTCGCGCCCAAGCCGCGCCACCAGTTTGCGCCGCCCGTCCCACGGGCCGGTCAGCATCCAATGGAGCAGTGCTTGCGGTGGCTCGTAATCGGCTCGGGCCAGCAGATCGCGCAGCATCGCAACGACGCGCGCGGGTTCTGGCGCCTCGAGATCGCGAAGATGATCCCACAGCCCGCGCTTCTCGGGCCGGTATCCGAATTCGAGCAATTGCGCCTGGCTCCAGCCGATCAGCGGCGAGACGAGCAAATTGGCGAGGCTGAGATCGTCGCGCGGCTGCACGGCAAAGCGCAAGGCGGCGAGCACATCCTTTACCGCTAATGGCGCGCCGAGCCGCAACCGGTCGACGCCTGCCACCGGGATACCAGCGGCGTGGAGGCGCGCCACGATAAGCCCAGCCAGTTCGCGGCGCTTGCGCACCAGCACCATGATATCGCCCGGCCCGGCATTGCGTTTCTCGCCCCGATTGAGCGCAAAGCCGGTTTCCAGCCATTGCCGAATCTGGGTGGCGAGGCGGTCGGCCATGATCCGCTCTGGTGTGGAAACCCAGCCTTCCTCGCCCTCATCATCCTCGCCCCCGGCGGCGCCGGTAACCGGCTGCCACATGGCCACGAGGCCGGGCGCATCAAAGCCCACATGCCGTTCGGGCACCCGGTCGAGGCCAATCTGCTCGTGCCCGATTGCACCAATGGCCTCGTCAACGAAATCGAGCACGGGCTGCGCGCTGCGATAGGACCGCCCGAGGTCGAGATCGACCAGTTCGCGCGCTTCGATATTCTCGCGCAGCATCCGCGCATTCTCGGCGCGGCTACGCAGTATCTCGGTGTAGCGGCGACGGGCGGCGGCAAAGTTTTCCGGGCTGGTGCCCTGAAAGCGGAAGATCGCCTGCTTGTAGTCCCCGACCACGAAAATCGTGCGCAAAATGTCGCCGCGCTGGCCGAGGCCGGTAAAAAAATCGTCGGTCAGCGCATCGACGATGGCCCATTGCGCTGCGTTGGTGTCCTGCGCCTCGTCGACAAGAACGTGGTCGAAACGGCGATCCAGCTTGAAGCGGATCCAGTCGCCCAGCCCCTCGGTCCTGAGCAGGCGGGCGGCCTGCCGGATCAGATCGTCGAAATCGGCCAGGCCCTCGCGGGTCTTGGCCTCATCCCAGCGAAGCGCGAATTTGCGCCCGACTTCCAGCGCCGGGGTGACGAAATCGACAAGGTCCAGCAGTGTGACCTGCGCGATGATCGCGTCGAATTGCTCGCGAAGCCGCTCCGCCGAACCTGGCAGGTCTTCGCCATGCTTGGCCGCATTGTTGGCGTATTTCGGATCGCCCTTGTTGTTGAAGATGGCGCGGCGCAAATCGTCCACCCCTTCCAGTCGGACGGCAGCCTCGCCAGCGCGCCAGGTTTCCATCGGCTCGAAAACCGATGCCGCCTGCTTTGTACCCCACGCCCGGTATGTCGCCAGAACGTCATCGAAATTTCGAAGATCGAAGCTGCCATCAGCACACATGCCGGCGATCTTCTCGCGCGTCGCGTCAGCAGGCAGGCCGAGCAATTGCATCACGCGCGGGCGCATGGGCGGTTTCAGCGCGCCAGTGCCGAACCATGCCTCATGGGCGAGCGCACAGCGCATAAGCCAGGCGCGTGCATCCTTGGGGCCCATGCGTTTGGAAAGCATCTCCAGCGCGGCGATGGCCTCTGCATCGCCACTCGCTTCCCATTCGACCAGCAGGTCGGCGAGGACACGATGCGCCAGCACATCACGGTCGCGGTCTTCCATCGCGCGGGTGCCGGGCAGCAGCCCCGCCTCCTCCGGAAAAGCGCCGAGCAGGAATTGCGCAAAGGCGTGGATCGTATCGATCCTGAGGCCCCCACCCGGACAATCCAGCACGCTGGCGAACAGGGTGCGGGCATGGGCGCGGGTGGCGGGATCGTTGGGGGCACCGATGGCAATGAGGTCGCCGCTAAGCGCCTCGTCCTTCATCCGCACCCAGCCTGCCAGCACCTCGTTGACGCGGGTCGCCATCTCGGCCGCGCCCGCCTTGGTGAAGGTCAGGCACAATATCTGTTCGGGCCGCACACCGGGGCGCAGCAACAGGCGCAGCACGCGCGCGGACAATACCTGCGTCTTACCGGTGCCCGCCGAGGCGGAGAGCCAGACGCTGTCGCGCGGGTCGACGGCGCGCGCCTGATTGTCCTTGAGCGGATGGACTTTCGCGCTCACGCAAACTTCTCCCGGCCCAGCCATTCCTGCAGCCGCATCAGCTGGTCATAGGTGGAATAGACCTTCGCATCGGGGTTGAGCCGCGCGGTGAAGCCTTCAGTGCCCAGGATCCAGCGATCCAGCGCATCATCGAGGAAGCGAGCAGTTTCAGGGAGGAAATTCTCCGGTTCGATTCCCGTTCGCTTTCTATCCACCTTGAGCGGGGTCGTCTTGTAACCAAATTCGGTTTTGCTCCCGGTATTCTTGCCCAGCGACCAATATTCGAAGACTTCCGGCTCGCCAGCCAGCGCGCCGAACGCGCCCGCTTGGGCCATCAGGCCGAGCGTGCCCAGCTGCAGCGCGAAGCCTGCCTCGACCTCGGCGCCCGATGGCGGCCCGCCGGTCTTGTAATCGACGATGGCAAGCGAGCCATCGGCAAGGCGATCGATGCGGTCAGCCTTGCCCCGGATCGTGACGCCGCGATGCTGCATCTGGCCATCGGTCTCGGACAGGATGGGTTTGCGCGATGGATCGGCCTCGATCTCGGTAGCCACCCATTCGAGCGCAGCCAGCAGGCGCGGCTTCCATAGTGCCCGCATCAGCGGGTGTGCGCCCATCGCCTGCAAGTGCTGCTCGGCCAGCACGGCCAGCTCACCCTTTCCATTGTGCCAGTCCTCCAGGATCTTGTGCGCAAGGCTGCCCTGCCAGGCCGGGCTGGGCTCGGCATCGAGCGGTTCCAGTTCGGGCAGGCGCAGGATGCGCGCAGCATAGAATTGGTAGGGGTCCGAACGCAGCCGGTCGAGCGCGGTGACGCTCAGCGAAACAAGGCGCTGCTGCGGCGATGGCATGGGGTCGGGCTGGATATAATCCTGCGCGGGCGCGGCATCGCCCATGGCCTCGGCCAGCCTGGGTGTGCGCTCATCGATGTAATCGTCGATCAGATCGGCGCCGAGCAAGGCCCTGACCCGAAGAAGGAATCGCGAAGGAATAGCCGGGCCGCCGGAATCGCGGCGCGCGCGGCTAAGCACCACTTCAGGAGCACCGAGCGCGCCTGCAAGGTCATGCGCGGAAAGGCCGATGCGGAAATCCGCGCCCGGCACGCCCAGGACGCGCAGAACCGACGGCGCCAGCAGCGCCTCCCCGCCCGAAGCGGGCGGCCAGGTGCCCTCGTTCAGTCCGGCGCAGATCACAAGGTCGGCGCGGGTCATGCGCCCTTCGAGAAGACCGTAGATCGCCACGCGCGGATGGCCGCCCCAGGGGGCGCGCACCGCGATCTGCTCCATCGCTTCGCGCAAGGACACCGGCAAGTCTTCGGCATCGAGCACGGTGCCCACTTCGCCTGCGGTGAGGCGCAGATCCTCGACAAAAGCGGCAAGCGCCCGGCCATCTTCGCGCGCCCAGAGCGCTTCGCCGCACAGCGCCTCGCCCGCCGCGACCAGCGCATCGAGGCGGTCGGATAGCAGCGCGCCGTCCGCAGTCTCGCAAAGCGGGGCAAGGATGGCCGCAACCTCCTCCCACCAGCTCGAAACCTTCGCCTTGACCGCGATTTCGCTGAGAGGTGCCAGCCCCGGCCTCGGCCTCGGTCCGCGCAGCCGCAATTCCAAGGCACGGGCATTGTCGAGCCAGGCATTGCGACCCTCACCCGCGCGCACCAATGGATGCGATAGCAGCGCCATCAGCGGCACGGGCGCCGCGCTTTCTGCCCCGAGTTCTGCGAGCAGCAGGAAGAGCCGCCCTGCAGGTGTCTGCGGGAGCGGGCGGCCGCCCGTATCGTCGGCAGCGATGTTCCACCGCCGCAAATGCTGCACGATGCGCCCCGCCAGTTCGCGGTCTGGCGTAAGGACCGCGACGCGCTTTTCCGGTTGCTCCAGTGCCTCGCGCACCAGCAGCGCCACGCCTTGCGCCTCGCCTTCCGCATTGGCACTTTCCATCAGCCGCACCCCCGCAAGGCGGCGGCTCTTTGCCGGCAGGTTGACCCAGGCGCGGCTTGCCATCGGCGGCAGGAACAGGCTGGATATGGCATGGCTGCGCTCGGGCGGCCCCTTGCCCAGCCCGGCGCGGTGCCATGGCTGCACTTCGTCGCGCGCCACGCCCATGCGGTTGAGCAGCAATTTGAGGTGATATTGCGGGTGGGTGACGGCGTCGGTGCGTGAAAAGGGCTGCTCGGCATCGGGCGCGCCTGCATTGCCGAGTTCGTCCCACACTTCACCGCGCATCGACAGGTCGAGATCGGGCAAAATCACCGCGCCAGCTTGCAATTCGCTGACCTGCCGCAACAATGCCGCGAGCGCAGGTGCCGCACTCGTCACCCCGGCGGCGACAAAGGGCGTTTCGGGCGGGTTGGCCTTGATCTGCCGCGCCGCCTCTCGGAAAAGAAGGTTGCGCCGCGATGCCTGATCGCACTCACCGCGCGCCTCCATCTCGGCCAGCCATCTTATCTGGACCCGCGCGAACAGGCGGAGCGAGCGTTGCCAATGTTCGGCAAGATCGCCGGTCAGGTCCAGAACCGCTTCCGACAGCAGGCTTTCAGGCGCGATTTCCTCAGCCAGTAGCCGGTCGAAGGCACGGCCCATTTCGAAAGCGAGGCGCAACGAAGCACTGCCTCGCGGTGCGTCCTTGCCCATCTCCTCACCGATGAGCTGCGCCAGCCGCAACCAGCGCCGTGTGGGAGAGGCCGCAGACGGAATCGCCGCCCCAGCCCCGAGCGAATCGAACAATGGCCCGAGGCTCTCGTCGAGATCGAGATCGCCGACCATGACCATGCGCGGGAGCAGCAGGCCGGGCGATCCTGTTTCGCCGGAATGACGGATGAAGGCCTCCGTCACAGTGCGCGCGGCGCGCGAACTGGGCAGCAGCAAGGTCAGGCGGGCAAGTCCAAATCCTTCCTCGGAATAGCGCGGCACGAGGCCCGCCACCAGCGCATCGGCAAAGCCGCGATGCGCGGCGATCGAATAGACCTGCGGGCGGCCAGCGGGCGTCAACCCGCTTCAGCCATCGCTCAGCGCCGCCTCGGTCGGGGCAATGGCTTGCGGCGTGCCTACTTCGAACCACATGCCGGAAAAGGCATGGCCAAACAGCCGCCCCTCTTCGATGGCCCGGTCCCACAGGATATTGGTCGAGAACGGCCCCTCAGGCGCTTCGCGAAGCAGCCGCTTCGCCACGATCTGGATGCCGGTGTAGATGAAGGGCGCCACCCGCCCCGGTCGCCGGCGCGTCAATTGCCCGCCGGGCGTCATGTGAAAATCGCCCTTGCCGCGAAAATTCGCCGCGCGCTTGTGCGGAACCATCAGCAGCAGCGCGTCCATCTTCGTCGCGTCCCAGACCTGCGACAGCTCGGCAAAGGCGTTGACCGGCCCATCGAGCCACAGATTGTCCGAGTTGAGGCAGAAGAACGGATCGGGAAGTTCGGCAGCCGCGCGAACCATGCCCCCGCCTGTCTCCAGCAGCAACTCACGCTCGTCGCTAATCACGATTTCCGGCGCCTTGCGCTTGCCGACATGCGCCTCGAGCGCATCCGCGAGGTAGTGGACATTGACCACGGCCCTGGCAATTCCCGCCTCGGCAAGGCGATCGAGAGCATGGTCAATCAGCGCCTTGCCGGCGACACGGACCATCGGCTTGGGCTGGCGTGCGGTAAGCGGACGCATGCGCTTGCCCAGCCCGGCGGCAAGCACCATCGCGGTGTCGGAGGCGAGCTTCTGGCTCAACCGGTCAAATCTCCGCCGCCCGCTTCGCGCAAGTCCGCCGGGATATTCACCTCGAACCAATGGGCGAGAGGCGTCAAAGCCGGGTGTGCAAGATCGCGCTCCATCGCCTGCCACACGCGCGGGATCATCGGCAGATAGCGCGGCTTGCCGTCGCGCTTCCACAGGCGCGCGAAGATGCCCACGATCTTGGCGTTTCGCTGGGCGCCGAGCCGGGCATAGTCCGCCGCAAAATCGTCTCCGGTCCGCACCTTGTCGGCATAAAGAGCGAGCATCTCGGCCTCCAGCTCTGGCGACACGTCACGCCGCGCATCCTGCAACAGCGAGACGAGATCATAGGCCGGGTGTCCCACCAGCGCGTCCTGGAAATCGATCAGGCCCTGTTCGCCGCCCGGCAACATCATGATGTTTTCCGCGTGATAGTCACGCAGCACCGTTACGCCAGGCTGCTGGCGCTCGACCAGAGGTTCGAGCACTTCGCGCCATGCCGCCTCCAGCCCCATGGCATCGACTTCCAGCCCGGCAGCAACGCAATACCAGTCCGGCAGGAGCGAGGCTTCGCGCAGATAGGTTTCCAGATCGTAGGGCGCAAAGGGACCGGGAGGCTGACGGTGCAGCTCCACCAGCGCCTCTATCGCGCCAGCATAAATCGCCCGTTCCTCGCCCGGATTGGCCTCGATCCAGTCGCGCAAATGATGCGGGCCGAAATCCTCGATCAGCACCAGGCCGCGATCGGGCTGTTCGGCATAGATTCGCGGTGCCCGCAGGCCGTGATGGGCCAGCCACTTGCCGACATGGAGGAAGGGGCGCGGATCTTCGTTGGGCGGCGGGGCGTCCATCAGCATGGCGCTCTCGCCAGCGCGACGAATGCGGAAATAGCGGCGGAAACTGGCATCGCCGGGCAGCGGCTCGACCTCGGCTTCGCCCCAGCCCGCGGATTGGAGGAAGTCGTCAATGCCCTGCGGCAGATTGGGGCTCGGGTTTGCACTCATTCCCATCGCCCTAGCCAATCGCTTCCCGGTTCGACAATCGCCTTACGTCCCGTCCCAACAGATTCAAGGTGAATGGCGAGGCACTGAGGCTCATGCTCAAAGCCGTCGGCATGGTCTGGCCATTCGGCGATCAGCGCCGCGCCCTCACGGTAGTCGGCAAGGCCAAGCTCCGCCGCCTCGCGCGGATGTTCGAGCCGATAGAAATCGGCATGGACGACCGGGAGGCGCACCAGCGGCGGGTCATAGGTCTCGATAATCGTGAAAGTCGGCGACGGGACTTCGCCAACAAAGCCAAGCCCGGACAGCACGGCGCGCGCCAGCGTGGTCTTGCCAGCCCCCAAACCGCCCGACAGCGCCAGAACGTCGCCTGCGCGCAGGCGCTCTGCGATCCGCAGACCAAGCGCGTCCATCGCCGCAATGTCGGGCAGATCGATTATCATGGCAGGAAGATCGTGGCGGTGGTGCCCAAGCCCTTCTCGGACTGAATATCCAGCCGTCCGCCGTGCGCCTCGACCAGCTGGCGCGCCAGCGGCAGGCCCAACCCGCGCTTGCCGGTGTTGCCATCTTCGCCAGGCTTTTCGAGCCGGTATCCATCGAGAGCGCGAGCAAGCTCGGATGGCTTCAACCCCGCGCCATTGTCCGAGACCACGATCCGCACGCCGTCACGCTTGCGGGACAGGGCCACGAGGATTCGCCCTCCGCCCGGCGTCGCCTCTATCGCATTGTCGAGCAGATTGCCGATTGCGCGGCCAAGCTGTCGACGGTCGGCCATGACGCTGCCGGCCCCCTTGTCGCCGCGCAGGTCGAGCGTCAGTCCGCGTTCCTCGACCGTATCCTCCCGCTCGAGCACGACATTGGTCACGAGATCGAAGATCTGCACCTCCTCGGTTGCCATGGGCAGCATTCCGGCCTCGCTCTGGGTAAGGTCGAGCACGCTTTCGATCTGCCGGGTCAGACGCTCGACCGATGCGATGATCGCCGCGACATAATCCTTGCCCTGCGCCGAAAGCTCACCGGCAACCCCGCTCTGGAGCAATTCCGCAAAGCCGCCGATCGAGGTCAGCGGCGTGCGGAATTCATAGGACATATTGGCCAGGAAGCGGGTCTTGACCGCATCGGCTTCCTCCAGCGCGGCATTGCGTTCGCGCAGGGCCTCTTCAGCGCGGGTCGAATCGGTCACGTCGAGCACGGTCAGCAGGCCGTTTCCGTCGGGCAGAGGAACGCCGGCAAACTCCAGCACCCTGGCGTCCTCCAGCGCGACCCGGCCGCTGCGCTGTCTGCGGTCGAGGGTGGCGGCGCGCACCACCTCGCCGATCGCGCTGACCTGACCCGGCCTGGCAAGCTTGTCGCCGATCTTGCCGAGCAATGCGTCGATATGAGGGTGGGCGTCGAAGAAGTCCTCGTCGATGTCCCAGATCGCCGGGAAACTGCGGTTCCACAGTTGAACCTTGCCGTCGGGCGCGAACACGGCGAGCGATTCAAAGAGCGAATCGAAGGTGGCGGCGCGGGTGCGCAGCAGCGTGTCGCGCGTGGCCGACAGTGCGAGCTGTTCCGAACGATCTTCGGCCACCAGCACCAATCCGCCATCGGGCATAGGCTGGGCCACGATACGAAGATGGGTGTTGTCCGAAAGCGACCAATTGTCCTCCACCGGAGCGCCCGCGGTGAACCACAGCCCGACTTCGCTGCGCCATTGCGGAAAATCGCGCGCCTCCGGAAGCCGGCCACGGTCGCGGGCCAGGTCGAGGAAGCGGTCGAAATCGGGCGGGTCGGACTGCACCGAGCCGGGCAGGCCGAAAATCCTCAGGAACGGCTGGTTGGCGAAGGTCAGCCGCCTGTCGGCATCGAACTGCGCCACGCCCAGCGAGAGCTGGTCGAGCATCGAGCGCTGCGCCTCGCGGAAGGCGCGGAAGGCACGTCCCTGTTCCTCCATGTCCTCGATATCGATGGCATATCCGGCGACCCCCTCCTTGCCGAGCGGCAGGTCGCTGACCCTGAGTGATCGCCGCTGACTGCCGAGCGTTGCCTGCAAGATTCGCTCAACCGGCTGATCGCCACGCTGCGCAGCCTGTGCGGATTGCGCCGCCGAAACGCCTTCGACTGTCTCGATCAGTTCGATCTGCTTGCTGACAACATCTTGCGCGCTGGCCGCTCCGACCGCGTGGACATAGGCCGAATTGACGAGCCTCAGACGCATGTCCGGGCCCCGGAACCACATCGGCATGGGCGCGGCCTCGATCAGCCCGACAAGCGCCTGGAAATCCCCCTTTGCCCGCTCCGATTCGGCGCGCATGCGCTTAAGTTCGTCATGGCTGTCGGAAAAGTCGAACCACCAGAGCATCGCCACCCCTTCCGAGGCGACCGCCGGATCGGCAAGGTGCCCGCGAATGGCGAGGTTGCGGGTCGATCCGCGCGGCGTCACAACCATGCGGAAAGGCGCTGCGGTCTTCTGCGTGCGGCGGACGGCCTGGCGCAATTCCTCCAGCGCTTCGGGCGAGAGGCCCGCCTCTTCAACCGAGAGTTCCGACAGGAATCCGGGGGACCTGTCCAGCCCGAGCCAGGCGGCGAGCCGATCCGGTCCCTCTACCGAAAAGTCGGACTTCACCAGCATCGGTATGGCCGGGGAATCATCGATCATCCGGGTCAGCCGCCGCGCCGTTCCACGCGCACTACGCGCCTGGCGCGCCTGTTTTTGCGCTGCCAGTACCAGCCAGACAGCGCCAAAGGTCCAGCCCGCCAGCAGCAAGCCGAGCAGCACCAGCGCGGTCGGGGTCAGTACCATGACCCGTCGCTATGCGCCCCGCTGGCCGGATGCAACAAGGCCGGACAAGAGCTTCACAGCCTGCGGTGCCGGTCGGACCCCTGCAAACCCGCGCTTAGTAGCGGTAATGCTCTGGCTTGAACGGCCCCTCGACCGGCACGCCGATATAGTCGGCCTGCTGCTTCGAAAGCTGCGTCAGCTTCACGCCAAGCTTGTCCAGATGCAGTGCCGCCACCTTCTCGTCCAGATGCTTGGGCAGGACATAGACGTCCTTGTCGTATTCGCCCGCGCGGGTGAACAGTTCGATCTGGGCGAGCACCTGGTTGGTGAAGGAACAGCTCATCACGAAGCTGGGATGGCCGGTCGCGCAGGCCAGGTTCACCAGCCGGCCCTTGGCCAGCACGATGATTTCCCTCGCCTCTTTACCGTCCTCGGCAGGGAACTTCACCAGGTCGGTTCCTGGCTTGATCTCGGTCCAGTCGTAATTGTCGAGCGCGGAAATCTGGATCTCGGAATCGAAGTGACCAATGTTGGAGACGATCGCCATGTGCTTCATCGCCTTCATATGCTCGGCGGTGATGACATGCTCGTTGCCGGTCGCCGTCACGAAGATGTCGGCGCGCTTGACCGCTTCCTCCATCGTCACGACCTCGAACCCTTCCATCGCCGCCTGTAACGCGCAGATCGGGTCGATCTCGGTCACCAGCACCCGGGCGCCGCCATTCCTGAGCGATTGTGCCGATCCCTTGCCGACATCGCCATAGCCCGCGACGCATGCGACCTTGCCCGACAGCATGACGTCGGTGGCGCGGCGGATCGCATCGACCAGGCTTTCCCGGCAACCATAGAGGTTGTCGAATTTCGACTTTGTGACGGAATCGTTCACGTTGATCGCAGGGAATGGCAGCTTACCTGCCTTGGCAAGGTGATAGAGACGGTGGACGCCGGTGGTGGTTTCCTCCGACACGCCCCGGATCGCCTTGACCGTGGCGGTGAGATAGCCGGGCTTGCGCCCCAGGAAATCCTTGAGCGCGCGCTGGAACTCTATTTCTTCGACATTGCCGGGCGAGGGAAGCTCTTCTCCCGCCTCGACCCGTGCACCCCACAACGCGAACATGGTGGCATCGCCGCCATCATCGAGGATCATGTTGCAGGTGCCGTCCGGGTCCTCGTCGCTCGACCAGTCGAAGATGCGCCCGACATAATTCCAGTAAGCGGCCAGGCTCTCGCCTTTGATGGCAAACACCGGAATATCCTGCGCGGCAATGGCGGCAGCGGCATGGTCCTGCGTCGAATAGATGTTGCACGTCGCCCAGCGCAGTTCCGCTCCCAGGGCGGCCAGCGTCTCTATCAACACGGCAGTCTGGATGGTCATGTGCAGCGAGCCGGTGATGCGCGCGCCTTTCAGTGGTTGCGCCGCGCCATATTCCTCGCGCACCGCCATCAGTCCGGGCATCTCGGTTTCGGCGATGCGGATTTCCTCGCGCCCGTAACCGGCAAGGCCAATATCGGCGACGACATAATCGGTGAATGTGGTGGAGGCCACGCGCATTTCTCCTGCAATGTTGGGGTGAGTATCGCCGGGGCTCCATGCGACACCGATGTTGCCAGCACCCCTAAAGCCGCATTTGCACCGCGTAAAGACATGCCTTGCGGCGCGGCGCGGTGTGGGCGCTTGCATGCGCGTGACAAGACCCTATGTCCGGGGCCGGACGGCGTATTCAGGAGCATGAGATGACAATTTCCAAGGGCGACAAACTTCCCGAAGTGACTTTGGTCAAGGCAGGCGCAGAAGGCCCCGAAAAGGTCACGTCGAAGGATTATTTCGCCGGCAAGAAGGTCGCGCTGTTCTCCGTGCCCGGCGCCTTCACCCCGACCTGTTCGGCCAAGCACCTGCCGAGCTTCGTGGAAAAGGCGGGCGCGCTCAAGGCCAAGGGCGTGGACGAGATCGCCTGCACCGCGGTGAACGATCCCTTCGTGATGGGCGCGTGGAACAAGGATGCGGGTTCTTCCGACATCACCATGCTGGCAGACGGCAATGGCGATTTCGCCGAGGCGCTGGGCCTGACGATGGACGGCAGCGGCTTTGGCCTGGGCAAGCGCGGCCAGCGTTTCTCGATGATCGTGGACGATGGCGTGGTCAGCGAACTCAATGTCGAGGAGCCGGGCGACTACAAGGTTTCGAGCGCGGACTATATGCTCGGCCAGCTCTGAGCGGCCTCATTCACCGGTAACGAAAGGGCGCCCGCTGCGGCGCCCTTTTTTGTGGCCTGTGTCGGGCTGACTACGTCACGAAACCCTACAGGATGGAACACATGGAACAGTGGCCTGAAGGAGAAATCCTCTTGCCAGATGCGCTGGTGCCGTCAGGCATCCGCGCGGGATGCAAGGTGGATCAACGATTGCAAGGAGCCGCGCTTATCCGAGGCGCTTCGGGGCGGGTAGGAAAGGCGGCAAACTGGCGTTCAACATCGCCAGTTGAAATCTGACCGACAGTTTAACGTCCCGCCCACCGGCTGTTAACGCAAGCCCGCTAATGTCGCCCAGACCGCATGATGCGAAGGATGCGATGCCTGCAATGACCGCCATGAGAGAACACCGCAAGCTGGCCTGCCTTTCGGGGCATTGCCATTTGGATAGCGCCTCTTTTGCGGTCGCGATCTCGGACATTTCAAGCGACGGTTGTTCCGCAGAGGCGGAATGCGACTGGGGCGAGGATTGCGAGTTCGTTCACCTGCGCATCGACGACAGGATCGATATCAACGGGCAGGTGCTGTGGCACGAGGGCAAGCGGGCCGGCATCCGCTTTTATGGCCAGATCCATCCGGCAGTCATCGATCAGTTGGCGGCAGGTTGAAACCGAGCGCCATGGGCGAGAGACCTCACCCGCCCCTCAATCCACCCATTGCACATCGACGCCCAGCGCATCGATATTGGCGACGAAATTCGGGTGCGCACGGCGGATCGGGTCGGCGTCCAGGATCGTGCTTTCCCCGTCGATACTCGCCGCGACCATCAGCAAGGCGATAGCCACGCGGATGATATAGGGGCTGGTCACGGTGCCCGGCACCAGCCGGTCGCCGCCAAAGGTGATCAGGCGGTGCGGATCGCACAGCAGCGTGTGCGCGCCGAACAGCGACAGCTCCGTGTGCCAGGTCAGCCCGCCCTCATAGACCTTGTTCCAGAACATCACCTGCCCCTCGGCCTTGACGCCCAGCGCAATGAAGATCGGCAGCAGGTCGGCGGGGATATAAGGCCATGGCGCAGCCTCCACCTTCACGGTCAGATGCGAGGTAAAATTGTCTTTCACCACCAGTTTTTCAGGCGCGATGAGGCGCGACCAGCCATCCTCGTGGCGCACCTCTGCACCGAATTTCTCGAAGGTCCGGTCGATCAGCATGAAGTGATCCGGGCGCCCGTTGCGAACCGAGATGTCTCCACCGGTGATTGCCGCCAGCGCCAGGAAGGTGGCGATCTCGTGGAAATCGTCGGCGAAGGTATAGTCGACACTGGTCAGCGCATCGGTCCCCTCGACCGAAACCATCGAGGTGCCCTTCCCCTTGATCTTGCCACCCATCATCTCGAGAAAGGCGCACAATTCCTGCACATGCGGTTCGCACGCGGCATTGACGATCTGGCTGGTGCCATTCGCGGTCAGCGCGCTGATGATGAAGTTTTCGGTCGTGGTGACGGAGGCATATTCCAGCCACATGCGCGTCGCCTGCGCCTTGCCCTGCTGGCGAAAGACGATGTTCTTGCCTTCATGGCTGACCTCTGCACCGAAGGCACGGAACACCTCCACATGCGGGTCAATCTCGCGCGCGCCCAGGGTGCAGCCCTTGACCTCATGCTCCAGCCGCGCCTCGCCCAGCCGCGCCAGCAGGCCGGGGATCATCATGATCGAGGCCCGCATGGCCTGCGGCAAAGTGGCCTTGGCACCCACCGGAATGGTCGAATGGTCGATATGGAGAAGCTTTTCCTCCGGCTTCCAGTCAACCGTGCTGCCCAGCTCGCCGAAAAAGGTGACGATGCGCTGCACATCGGTGATCTCCGGCACGTTGCGCAGGGTGATCGGCGCTTCGCTGAGCAGAGTCGCGCACAAGACGGGCAGCACCGCGTTCTTGTTGGCCGAGGGTTCGATACGGCCCTTGAGCTTGGGGCCGCCGCGCACGAGAAGCGCCGTCATCTATGCATGTCCTTTATCATCGTCGAATTGCGCGCTGGTAACGGCTCAATGGTCAGTAGCCCATCAGGGACAAAACCTCTTTGCGCGTGCGCTGGTCCGCCAGGAACGTGCCCATCATCCGGCTGGTGGTCATCGCCACACCGGGCGTCCTGACGCCGCGCGCGGTCATGCAGGCATGGCTCGCCTCGATGACCACGGCGACGCCCTTGGGTTTCAGACCGGACCAGATACATTCGGCCACCTGGGCGGTCAGCCGTTCCTGAATCTGGAGACGCCGGGCATAGCCGTGCAGCACGCGCGCCAGCTTGGAGATGCCTACAACCCGGTCCTTTGGCAGATAGGCGATTGCAGCCTTGCCGATGATCGGTGCCATGTGGTGCTCGCAATGGCTCTGGAAGGGAATATCCTTCAGCAGCACGATCTCGTTATAACCGCCCACTTCCTCGAATACGCGGCTGAGATGTACGGCCGGATCTTCGTTATAGCCCTGACAATATTCCTTCCACGCGCGCGCAACGCGTTTGGGCGTGTCGATCAGGCCTTCGCGCGCCGGATCGTCACCGGCCCAGCGGATCAGCGTTCGGATGGCATCCTGCACCTCATCGGGCACGGGGGGCTTGCCTCTCGGATCGTCCTCGTCCGGACCAACCAGGCTACTCATCGCCTGCGCTTCTTTCTCTTCAATGTCCTCATTCCCCTTGCCAATAGGCTGCCGCGACGAAAAAGACCACGCTTGTGCGAAGAGCCGGGCAACAGGTCCTCTGCATGATCGGGGTTGAGCCATTCATTGTCGGCCAGAAATTGCTCGATCTCGCCGGATTCCGGGATGGCAAACGGCCGCAAATGCCTGCCGCCGGTTTTCGCATGATGGGCGATCATCGCCGCCATCGAGCCGTGTGTCGCCAGCATTTCGGCCACCTCGGCAACCTCGAGCCCACAATGCTCGGCCAGCAGGCCGTGCCGGATGGCCTGAATCTGCTCGCTGCAATGGCCGTTGCCCGCTCGCGCGCAATCGATGAAGACGTCGCACTCGCTGTCCAGTCCCATCGAACGGCCGTTGAAATTGGCGGAACCGACCCTGAGAATGCGGTCGTCGACGATCAACAGCTTGGCATGCACATAGATGGGCGTCTCGCCAGTGTAAGGCACGAAGAGATGAAACCTGTCATGCGCATCCAGTTGCTCAAGCGCCTCGACCAGACGCGCGCGCGCCGGGTCCATGGCCACGGCCTCCAGCCTGCCATCGGCCGTTTGCGGATGAACGACCACGACCTCAGGCGGATCGGGCTGGGTCATGCGCTCGGCAATCGCCTCGGCGATATCGCGTGAGGCGAAATACTGGTTCTCGGCATAGATGAAGCGTTTGGCACTGGCGATCTGCTTCACGAACAGTTCGCGGATTTCCTCCACTTGCGGAAAGCCGTCATATTCAGCCGAAGTCCGGGCGATGCCGATTTCGACATTCTCAAACTGCGCCTCCAGTTCGTCCGGCCAGGCGCTGCCCGGCTGCGGATCGAGCACACCCAGTTCGCCTCCGCCCGCCTTCAGCCAGCGAGTCCGGCCCAGTTCGTCGAGCGCGCCGGCAATTTCACCTTCCATCATCATGGTCATATCGTGCCAGGGGCCGTAGGGGTTTTTGCCCCCTCTGCTGCGCTGCGGATCATCCTCGATATGATCGCGCGTGTCCCACCGGTGCGCGGTAAGATCGATCCCGCCACACACGGCAAAATCATCGTCGATCACCACGATCTTCTGATGATGGCAGCCGCCAATCGGATGCGAATTGTCGAATTTGAAGGCGATGCGCTTGTGCGGCATCCACCGGAGTATGTCCGCGAGCATGTAACCGCGCGCAAACCACTTCAGGAAGCCGACGCTCCACTTCAGGATCTTGATGTCGAGCCCGCTATTGTGCCGCGCCAGCCACAATACGAAGCTGCCGAGACGGCTTGGATAGGTGCTCCTATGCCCCTTCTGCCACCAGCGGCGGCCCTTGCTCAGGTGGATACGGGTATCGAAGTCCCACCCGATCAACAGGATTCTGCGCTCGGCCTTGAGCATGGCCTGCTGGATGAGCGCGAAGTAATCCTCCCCGTCAATGACGACGCTCGCACGCTTCGCCATCCCGTAACGCCAGACGCCCGGCTCGACGCTGCCAGGCTTGAGGCCCTGCGGGGTTTCGAGCCCGGCGCCCTCTTCAGGTGCTGATCCCAATGTGTCCCCCTGCCAATCCAGCTGGTGCTGAATGTGCGTCTATGCCTTGGCGTCTTCGAGTTTCTCGGGCGTGACCTCTGCCTCGGCCTCCTCTGCCTTTTTGCGCCGATCGAATACAGACCGCATGTGCTCGCGGTCCTCTGCGGTCAGATGCTTCCCGAAATCCGGGAAGTGTTCATCCTCTTCCTCGTTGATATGGTGACGATAGCGGTGATCGAGTTCCTTGAATTTGGCCAGCCACGCGCTTGACGACATGTCCGCCGCCGCCAGGTCGTTGAGCATTTCCTCGATCTCGTGATGTTCGGCAACCGAATGGCGCGTTTCGTCCGTGGTCTCGGGCTTTCGCAGCATGGTCGAATAGAGCGCCTGCTCCTCGGCGGCGGCATGGCCCTTCACCTCCTTGGTGAAGGTTTCGAGGAGGGCCTTGCGCTCCTCGCTCTCGCCGCTGGTTTCTGCCATCCTGTCGAGCAGATTGCGGTGCGTCTCATGGTCCTGTTTCAAGCGGGCAAAAATATCGTCTGCCATCGGTTAACTCCTGTGAGAAGATCTTTCCGATGAACAGGTGAGAGGCGGTGAAGGTTCCAGAAATCCGCGAATGAAGGCGGTCGCGCCCGGAACGATCAGACAAGTGTTGCAGCGACAAGCGTGCGCTTTTTGGGCAAGCCGGACTGGTTTTGGCACGTCAGACTGGGCCGGGCCGGTCACGAAATGAGCAAATCGGGAGCGGCCGTTCAGGCGGAAAGCGATTTGAGCAATCTCTTGCCCGCCCCCACGGGTGCAGATGGCACAGTCACCGTCGTGAACACCGCATCGACGTCTCCATCATTGCGCCAGGCATGATAGATGCCGCGATCGACAAAAGTATCGCCACCACCCAGCGTTATTTCGCCGGTTTCCGTAACGAGCGTAATCTCGCCCGATATCATCGTGATATAGTCGAGCGTGTCTGTCGAATGCATGGGTGCCGCAGTACCAGGCCGCATCCGGACATGGATGAAGAACGTGCCGCCTTCGTGCATCGCTTCCTGGCTGAAGGGCGTATCTGGAACGGCATCGCCGCTATTGTCGGCCGGCAGCGCACTGCTCCACAATGTGGTGATCACCCCACCCTCGTCGCTGAGCCACTCGTCGCGGGAGACTTCGCTCCTCCCGTCAGCATCCAGCGCTGTGTAGGCACGGCGGACCTTGTGCTTCTCTGTCTTCATGACGATGCCTCTCCCATTTTTCGGGCGAGGCTATAGCGAGGTAAAATGGCAGTCAATCACTGCCCACGAAGCCGAAACTTCAGCCTTTGCACGTTTACACCCGGCATAATGGGAAGGCGGATTCAGCCGCCCCGTCTCCGCTTCGCTCCGACTCCGAATTCAAATCAGACCATGGCAGAACCGAACAAGGCCACCCTTCAAAATGAAGGATGGCCTTGATTGGTGCGCCCGGAAGGATTCGAACCTCCGGCCCCCTGATTCGTAGTCAGGTACTCTATCCAGCTGAGCTACGGGCGCACGGGAGGTGGCCACATAGGCAGGTCGCCCATGCTTGGCAATAGCCAGGGTCAGGAGTCATCGCCCAATCGCGCCAGCAACCGCCTGTCCATAGGCGCCAGCGCCAGGGATGCCGCCTCATCGGGCCGGAACCAACCCCATTGCTGGCCCTGGCAGGCGCGTACATCGCCGCTCCAGCGGGCACAGGTGTAAAGCATCAGGACAACCGGCATTTCACCGCCCTCCTCCTCCAGAAGCGACGGGCGAAGATCGTCGCACTCGAGAACGATATCGAGCTCCTCGGCAATTTCTCTCACCAGCGCTGCACGCGGCGTTTCGCCACCTTCGACCTTGCCGCCGGGAAATTCCCACAGCCCACCATGATGCTTCCCCGCAAGCCGCCGCTGCAGCAGTAGACGCCCGTCCGCACAGCCCAGTGCCACGGCGACAACCGGTAGAAATGTCGGATTACTTTTCACTTTGGCTCGCCATCTCAACCTTTCGTTAGGGTCTGGCTGCGAAAATCTTAACGTTCGGAGCAGTCACAGGGGACATCCGATGAATATGTTCGAGTCTACAAGAATACTGGTCCGTGACGAAAGCGGAGCCACTGCTATCGAATACGGCCTGATCCTCGGGCTGATCGCTATGGCCATGATCACTGCACTGCAGGGCTTTGCCGATTCAACGATCAGCATGTGGGAAAATGTCGAAACCCAAGTGGATGAAGCACAGAACCCATAAGAGCCAAGGCCCTTAGGAGTTTGTCAATATATCGTACGTAAACAACATCTCGTCCGGCGAGAAATTGCCGAGACCGGGTACCGAAGACTTAAAACCAGGAGACTAATCATGACCTTTTTCAAGAGCATGCTTCGTGACGAAGCTGGCGCCACCGCCATCGAATACGGCCTTATCGCTGCCCTGATCGCCGTTGCTGCGATCACCGCAATGCAGAGCCTGGGTAACTCGCTGGATGACACGTTCACCACGGTTTCCGACGAGCTCGACGAAGCGAACTCGGCCGCTTAATCCTCTAAGGATTTAGCAGTAGCGAGGGGCGGCAGGGAAACCTGCCGCCCCTTTCGTTTGTGCGCAGCAGACGTTCCGGAGCCAAGCTGGCGCAAACTTAACTGCCACGCACGACGATCTTGTACTTCTGCCCCGGAACGACCTGGTCGTTCGCGCCCAGACCGTTTAGCACGCGAAAGCGCGCTTCTTGCGCGTCGGTATAAGCCAAGCGCGAAGCCAGGGTGCGCACCGAATCGCCCCGCCCGGCAGTCACTACGTCGATCTTGCGCGGAATGACCTGCGCGGCCTCGTTCGCAGATATCCTGCGCATCGAGGAATACATTGCATTGAATGTGCCCGACTGGCCCGAAGGCGTGATCGAGGCAAAGTGAAACGCCTGACTGTTGGAAAACTCATAGGCGAAAACCGTGACATCGATCTGCTGCTGACCACTCGCAGCACGCACCGTGGCATAGGCGGCAGGAAGCCCGTTCACTGTTGTGCGCTCGATCGACTGCACGTTGAGCTGCTGCTGATCGCCGCCAAGCGCGGTAAAAACCGCCCGGACATAGCCATTCAGATCGTTATTGTATGGGCCGGTGCTCAGCTGCGACTTGCCCGCATCCCCATTTATCGACACCGCGCGGGTGCCGTTGACCATGTAAAATCCCTGCGGCGCGGCAAAGGTCAGGCGCAGTTCGGGATGGATGAAGTTCCTGCCCTCGATAACGCCCTGCGCCGGATCGTCGCCATAAAGCAGCCCGTCGATCCGGGTCAGGAAGGTGTCGCGATTGGTGACGCCGGTCTGGTTCCCGGCAAGCGAAAGCGCATTTTGCACCCGGCTGGCCGGATCGGGATGGGTCGATGCCCATTCCGGAATCGTCGCATTGTCGCGGCCCTGCAATTGCGCGTCGAGCGAGTTTTGCGCGGCAAGGCTCGAAAGCAGGGTCGCCATCGCATGCGGGTCATAACCGGCCGTTGTCAGATACTGGACGCCAAGCTGGTCGGCCTCAAGTTCCTGTTTGCGCGAATAGCCCAAGGTGAGCAATTGCGAGCCCTGCATGCTGAGATTGGCAAGGTCCGGGCTGCCCAGAACTGCCCCGCCGATCACTGCTCCGAGCAGGCCGAGCAGCTGATTTCGCTGCGCCGCCGCCTGTCGGCGTGCAGAGTGCCGTGCCGAAACGTGGCCGACCTCATGGCCCAGCACAGCCGCCAGCTCGGCCTCGTTGTTCATCAACGTCACCAGCTGCCTTGTTGCATAGACATAGCCACCGGGCACCGCGAAGGCGTTGTTCACCGAGGAGTTGAGCAGGGTCACGTCAAAGGCACCGCGCGTGCTGGCGAGCCCTGACTGGACGGCAATGTTCTGGCCGATCTGCTGGACATAAGTGGCCTGCGGGCCGGTCATCTCTCCGCCAAATTCTGCAATAAATTGCGGATGATACTCCGCGCCCTGCTGCGCCTCGGCGGGCGTGATCGGCGTTCCGGCGGCGATGTTGGCGCCGGGTACCGTGGTGCAGGCGGACATGGCCAAGGCGGCGGCCCCGGCAAGCAGGCCCCGGGCAAGATGCGGATAGGTCATGGCGGACATTTGAGGCTCCTCAATTCACATTGGAAGCCATCGACAAGACGCCGCGCCCTCCGATTGTAACCCAATGTATCAGGCAACAGTCCTGCCCGGCGGATGTTCCATGCGGGCTGCGGGATGCCACAGCCACCTTGCGCAACTCAGCCCAGCGATTCGCCGATCGCCAGGAACCGCTCCTCGCGCTTCTTGCGCAGAGTTGCAGGCTTTGACTTGGCCAATTTGTCGAGCTCTTCACCGATGGCGGTTGCAAGCGAGGCTATTGCGGTCCCGGGATCTCGATGCGCGCCCCCGATCGGCTCAGGAACGATCCTGTCGATCACGCCAAGCGCGATAAGGTCCTGCGCGGTAACCTTCATCGCCTCGGCCGCTTGCGGCGCCTTCTCGCCGGTCCGCCACAGGATCGACGCGCAGCCTTCGGGCGAGATCACCGAATAGACGGCATGTTCAAACATCAGCACGCGTTCGGCACTGGCCAATGCCACCGCTCCGCCCGATCCGCCCTCACCCACGATCGTCGCCACCATCGGCACGCCCAGCGCCAGGCACGCCTCGGTGGAGCGGGCAATGGCCTCGGCCTGCCCGCGTTCTTCCGCCTCAATGCCCGGAAAAGCACCCGACGTGTCCACCAGCGTTACCACCGGCAGGCCGAAGCGGTCGGCCATTTCCATCAGGCGTATCGCCTTGCGATAGCCCTCCGGCTTACCCATGCCGAAATTGTGGCGGATGCGGCTTTCGGTGTCATTTCCCTTTTCATGCCCGATCAGCATGACCCGCCGCTCGCCCAAAGTGGCGAGCCCGCCCATGATTGCCTCGTCATCGCCATAGGCGCGGTCGCCACCGAGCGGCATGAAGTCGGTAAAGGCGCCGGCCACGATATCGCGGAAATGCGGGCGCGTGGGATGGCGCGCAACCTGCGTCTTCTGCCACGGCGTCAGCGATGCATAGATGTTGGTAAGCTGCGCCGCGCTCTTGGATTCGAGGCGCTTAAGCTCCCTGGCGATATCGACCTCGCCGTCGCTGCCCGCTGCTTCGCGCAGTTCGGCGATCCGCGCTTCGAGCTCGGCCACGGGCTTTTCAAATTCCAGATGCGTTATCATTGTGGTTTCGCGCTAACCGGAGCCGTCGCGGCCTGCAAGGGGATGACGCGCATTGACCAAGGCCACGAGGCGGGCAGAATCGACATGCGTGTATATTTGCGTGGTGGCGATATCGGCATGTCCGAGCAACGTCTGGAGCACCCGCAGATCGGCTCCACCCTCAAGCAGATGGGTGGCGAAGGCATGCCGCAGCACATGCGGGCTGACCCGCGAGGGGTCGAGACCGGCGCGCCCGGCAAGCGACTTCAGCAATTGGTAAAGTCGTACGCGAGTCAGATGTTTACCGCGCGAAGGAAAGAGGAAGTTCGACCCCGGTTCGACCACGTCAAGCCACCGCGCCAAGGCTTGCACCGCGCGCGCCGACACCGGCACCATACGCTCTTGCGAACCCTTGCCGCGAATGGTCAGAAACGGTGCATCGCGTGGCACGGCGGCACGCGGCAGGGCAACCAATTCGCTGGCGCGCAGGCCTGAACCATAAAGCAATTCGATCAGCGCAAGCATGCGGATCGACAATGCCTGACCAGTTTCCGCCTCCTCTTCCGCCTGACGCAGCAGCCGCTCGACCTCGTCATGCGAGAGCACCTTTGGCAATTTGCGGCGCGGGCGCGGCTGCGGGAGACCCGGCGAAGGGTCGTCCGCTCGCAGCCCCTCGTCGACAAGGAAGCCGTAAAACTGCCGCAGCGCAGAGCTCTTGCGAGCCACGGTGGCCGGGGCAAGGTCGGCCCATTTATTCGCCAAAGTGGCAAGGTCGGCACGCCCTGCATCCTCAAGCGAACCCAACAGGGCCTGAGCGCCCTCCAGGTCGCGGCGATAGGCCGCGAGCGTGTTGGCCGCCGCACCCCGCTCCGCCGCGAGCATGGCGAGAAAGGTTTCGACGGCGCCGCCGATCGGATTATCCCCGCGCCATCGCCTCGGCCGCGATCATCCGCGCCTCGGCATTGAGTCCGACCCGGTTGAGCGCCCGCACGATATGGAAAAGGTGACGCGGGGTCATCGCGTCCCAACTCGTGCCCTGCATGCCGACACCAGCCAGCAGCGCGACAAGCGCAGGATTGCCCAGCTGCGCGGCGCGGTCGATCCGCTGGCTCCACGGCGAAACGCGATCAAGGTCCATCTCGAGTCGACCGGAAAAATCACTGACCGCATCGCCGTCGAGCTTATCCAGTCCGGCCAGCCCTGCGATAAACAGGCGAGATTTACGCCGTGTATCGCTGTCGTCATCGTCAATGAAAGTGTCGACATCCTGCTGATCCACAGGCCCCGCCTGCGGCCATTGCGCGAAAACGAGCAGGCTCCACGCCGGGCTGCCCCGCCCGATCGCCGAACTCCAGCGCTGGGCATTGCGGTCGAGCCCTGCGGAAAGCATCGAGGCGAGGATCATCGCCGAATCATCGGCAAGGTCTTCGCTCACGGGCAAACGCGCAGCGGCATAGGCGGTGAGCACCATGGCGCCATATTCCATGTCCTCGCCCCACAATTCGCGCATCGCATCGAACCGCGCTTCGGGCGTGGGCGCCACATAGGCCAGGCGCAGGATTCGCGCAGGCTGCTTGTCCCCGCCCTCGACAATCTCACTGGCGTAAAGCTGCGAATAAAGATCGACCATGGCCGAAGAGGAAAGCACCCCGCGCCGCGCCGCAACGGGTGCCGCCGCCACCCGCCGGGGCAATGCAACCGCCGGAATCAGCGCATCCGATATGCTGTAACGCGGCCCCGCCCCGTCGCGCAGCGTATCGGGAATTTCGGCCCCCAGCGCACGGGCGAGTGCGAACCGCCACGGCGTCAGCTCCTCGACCCCGTCCCACTCGATATTCACCGCGCGCCCGGCATCGCCCGCAGCGCCCGCATAACGCTGCGCCAGCCTGACATCAATTTCCGAGGCCTCGCCCGTGCCCAGCGCCCGGCCGAGCCGCCGATCCGCATAACGTTGTTCGCCCTGGTAAGCCGAGCAGATCGCCTGCAACAGCACCCATTCGCCGTCCTCGCGCAGGCCCCCTTTGAGCCGTGCGACCGGGCACATGCCCAGCACGTCGCCAGTGCCCAGATAGGCGTCGAAGGCGGCATCGGTGAGCGTACCTTCGTAATTGTCCGAATCGACATCCTGCACCAGCGCGCGGGACATCGCAGGCTCTCCGATCGTGTTGAGCGCCCGCGCTCGCAACGCGGCGAATTCGACCGCCGTGATCCCTTCGGGTGCATCCAGCCTGCTGGTGAGCACACGTCGCAACAGGATATGGCCCCAGCGTGAAACCATCGGCGCCTTCATGCCTTCCAGCGCAGCGCGAACGAGGCCGGCAGGCTGTCCGGCCAGCGACTGCGAAGGAAAGCCCCCTTCCGCGGTGGATATCACACCGATGCGCGCCGTCGCCCGCCGCGCTGCGGGCGGAACGTCGAACTTGGCACGCAGCCCGAAAAGTGCGTTGATTTCCTGCTCGTCCATCTCCTCGATCTCTTCGAGGCTGGGGAAGTCGGCTGGCAGCGGAAGCGGTGCACCCGCCTCGCCGGGCAGACTGCCGGGCAGACTGCCGGGCAGGGGCTGGATGACGGGACTGGACGTTGGCGCAGTCCCGGGCGGCGGGCTTGCGGGGCGCGGAGATGCAGCAGGTGCAGGCTGCGCCGGTCGGTCGGGCTGCGCTGGCTGCGGTGGCGGATTGTTGAAGATCGGCGGCAGCAGGTCCTCGGGCGCGGCCAGTGCCAGCGAAGAGGTCAGGCCCAGAACCAGCCCGCCAGTCAGCCATGCGCGCCTCATCGCACCGGCTCCAGCGCTGTGGTTCCGCCACCAGGGGCGGCCAGTTCGACCTCCTGCTCGATCAACCGTTCTTCGACCCGCCCACCATCGAGCCAGGCAATTGCCAGCACCACGAACAGGACGGCCAAAACGATCATTGTCAATTTCACGCGGCCCCTGCGCATAAGCCTCTATTCCCACCCGCTCGCTGCGAGCGAACTTGCGCCCGCGACTAGCGCAATTATAGGCCCAACGGCAATGAACATCGCACGATCCGGTCAGACAGGCAGCCTCGCCCCGGCGCAAATCGCGTCCGTCGCATCGCGTCTGGCCACGCGGATCGACCGACCGATCGTGCTGGTCGGCATGATGGGCGTGGGCAAATCCACGGTCGGGCGCAAGCTTGCTGCCGCACTCGGCCTTCCATTTGCCGATGCCGATGACGAGATCGCTACGGCCGCGCAGATGTCGATCAACGAAATTTTCGAACATTTTGGTGAGGACCACTTCCGCGATGGAGAACGGCGGGTCATCGCTCGCCTGCTCGAAGGCGGCAGGGGCGTGGTCGCAACAGGGGGCGGCGCCTTCGTTCAGGAGGACACCCGCCAGCTGATCCTGGACAAGGGGATCGCCGTATGGCTGGACTGCGATGTTGACACGCTGGTGGAGCGGCTCAAACGCACCAACAAGCGCCCGTTGCTGCGTGGCGGCAATGTGCGCGAGATCGTTACACGGATGAAAACCGAACGCGAAGGTGCCTATGCGCAAGCGCCGGTCCATGTGTTCAGCGGCAGCGGGGCCCATACCGATACGGTGGCGCAGATTTTGGGGGCGATCGACAAATGGCTGTGAACTCATGTCTGTAACCCGGGTGGACCTTTCCGGCCGCGCCTACGAGGTGCGCGTCGAGAGCGGCCTGCTTGCCGATGCCGCGCATCATTGCGCGCCATTCCTGCGCAAGAAATCCGTCCCGATCATTACGGATCAGAATGTCGCCGGGCACTGGAAAGGCCCGTTGGCAAAATCGCTGGCCGATGCCGGGTACGAGCCGCATTTTCTTGTGCTCGAACCGGGCGAGGCGGCGAAAAGCTGGATCGTGCTCGAACAGGTTACCGACTGGCTGCTGGAGCGCGGGGTGGAACGCGGCGACCATGTGCTGGCGCTGGGCGGCGGGGTGATTGGCGATCTCACGGGCTTTGCCTGTGCGATCCTGAAGCGGGGCTGCGGCTTCGTGCAATTGCCCACGACTTTGCTGGCCCAGGTCGATTCGTCGGTCGGTGGCAAGACCGCGATCAATTCACGAGCGGGCAAGAACCTGGTCGGCGCCTTCCACCAGCCAGCGCTCGTGCTGGCCGATCTCGACGCGCTGGGCACGCTGCCGCAGCGCGAATTGCGCGCGGGCTATGCCGAAGTGGTCAAATACGGCCTGCTGGGCGATGCGGACTTCTTCGCCTGGTGCGAGCAGAATGGTCCCAAAGTGCTCGCTGGCGACCATGCGGCCCAGGAATATGCGGTGACATCGAGCGTCGCGGCCAAGGCGCGCATTGTCGCCGAGGACGAGCGCGAGACCAGCGGCGCGCGCGCGCTGCTCAATCTGGGCCATACGTTCGGCCACGCGCTGGAGGCCGAGACAGGCTTTTCAAACAAGCTGCTTCATGGCGAGGCGGTCGCCTTGGGCATGGTGCTAGCTGCGCGCTATTCGGCACGGCGCGGATACATCAGCGATGCGGATGCCGAGCGGGCTGCTGCCGCCATTTCTGCTTCGGGGCTGCCGGGCGAAATCGCGTCTCTCGGACTCGATTGCGACGGCAATGCGCTGGCCGATCACATGTTGCACGACAAGAAGATGGATGCGGGCACCCTGCCCTTCGTATTGATGCGCACTATCGGCGAGGCGTTCCTCGACCGCGAAGTGGCGCTGGAGGATGTGGCCGCGTTTCTGGACGAGCAATTAGGCTAGGCCTGCAAGGGCGCACATAAGGGGATCGAAATGACGACAATTGCCGCGAAAGCCACCCTGATTGCAGCCGCTTTGTTAACAGTGGCGCCCGTTTCGGCCGAAGACGTGTCTCCGGCAGATGCCAAGGCCGTCGATGCCTTGATCGATCCGGTTCTTGCGGGACTAACCAAGGGTAAGGCAGGCACCGCAATTACGACGTTTTTTGAATCCAACCAGTCCGGGACAATTGGCGCTGCGCAGATCAACAACCTCGCCGCTCAGGTAGACAACGGCCTCAACCTTTACGGTCCTGTCGATCACTGCGCGCTTTTCAAGTCCGATGCCAAAGCCCGTATGGTCGTGAAGCGGTCATATCTTTGTCAGCACGAAAGCTACGTAACGCGCTGGTATTTCACTCTGGTCAAGTTGCCGGATGGGTGGAGCGCCGCCAGCCTATTCTTCGACGACAAGGTCGACCAGCTGTTCGATTGACCGGCGACGGTCGCCCGGCCCGATTGCCTACCTCAACAGCACCAGTTCCTCGGCCATGGTCGGATGGATCGCCACCGTGGCGTCGAAATCGGCCTTGGTCAGCCCGGCCTTCACCGCCACCGCCGCGGCCTGCATGATCTCGGGCGCTTCGGCGCCGATCATGTGCATGCCCACGATGCGCCCGTTCTCGCCTTCACAGATCATCTTGTACAACGAGCGTTCGTTACGACCTGCCAGCACGTTCTTCATCGAGCGGAAATCCGATGAATAGACCTTGATCGAACCGAGTGTGTTGCGCGCCTCGCCCTCGGTCATGCCGACGGCAGCGATCGGCGGGTGGCTGAACACGGCACTGGGAATGCAATCGTAGGAGACGGTGGTCGGGTTGCCGCCGAAAACCGTATCGGCAAAGGCCTGCCCCTCGCGGATCGCCACGGGGGTCAGCTGCACGCGGTCGGTGACATCGCCAACGGCATAGATGTTCTCCACATTGGTGCGGCTATATTCGTCGACCTTGATCTCGCCCTTGTCGCCCATCTCGACACCGACCCTGTCCAGCCCCAGCCCTTCTGAATTGGGGACACGGCCCGTGGCAAAGAGAACGCAATCGACCTCCATGTCCTCGTGTTCGGTCATCGAGACCTTGAGGCAGCCTGCGTCGGTTTTCTCGATGTTGCGAAACTGCGCGTTAAAGCGAAACTCAATGCCCTTCATCAGGCTGATCTGCAGCAACCGGTCGCGCACGCTCTCGTCATAAGAACGCAGCAGCGTGTCCGAGCGGTTGATGATCGTCACCTTGCATCCGAACTCGTTGAATATTCCGGCAAATTCGTTGGCGATATAACCGCCGCCCGCGATCAGGATGCGCTTGGGCAATTCTTCCAGATGGAAGGCCTCATTGCTGGTGATGCCCAGTTCGTGCCCGTCGCACTGGGGCACGTGCGGACGCGCACCGGTGGCGACAAGGATCACCTTGGCACTGTGCTTCGTGCCGTCGGCCAGCGTCACTTCGTTGGGTCCGGTTACGGCCGCGCGCTGGTCAAAGATCGTGACCTTGTGGCTTTCCAGCGTCTGGCGATAGAGGCCGTTCAGCCGGTCGACATCGGCAAGAACGTTGTCGCGCAGGGTCTTCCAGTCGAAAGTGCAATTTTCCGCCGTCCAGCCGAAATTCTTCGCATCCTGCATGTCCTCGGCGAAATGCGCCCCATAGACGAGCATCTTCTTGGGCACGCAGCCGCGAATGACGCAGGTCCCGCCGACCCGATACTCCTCTGCCACCGCGACCTTCGCGCCATGCGCGGCTGCCACGCGGCTCGCGCGCACGCCACCCGACCCGGCGCCGATGGTGAACAGGTCGAAATCGTAATCGGGCATGGCAGCGCTGCTCCTCAGGCAAAGTCGGTCGCCCTAATGTAGGAGCGACAGGCGCTTGCCAAGCAAGCCTTTCCCAAATGCCTCAGCTTTCCAGAAACAGCGAATAGTCGCGCATGAACTGGAAGGCGCGCATGTCCAGCACCGAAACCAGCGCATCGTCCTCTATCCCGGCGCGGCGCCTGAGCATGCGGCGCACCGCCGCCTTCGATGGCTCGCTCAGCCCCGTCGTGGCAACGAAGATGTCGGGTTCCTGGTTCAAATCATTGGCGAGCAGCAGTTCGACATTCTGCGGGTCGAACCCGAAGCCCAGAAACGCCAACCGCTTGGCGCTGCCCATGATGGATTGCAGCTGGGTCAGGAACTGGCGGCTTTCCTGCCTCTGGGTGAAGGTCTGCAGATCCTGCGCGATGGCATGGATGCTGGCCGGTTCTTCGCTGCCCCAGTCGGCATCGGGGCCGTCACCGGCCTGCCAGGGCAACCGCCCGACCTTGCCATAGGGATGGACGATGTTGAGCTTCTCGTCGACCAGCTGGCGCGCCTCGCTCAGCGCCATGCCGAACGCCATCGCAACGATGAAAGGCAGATAGTGCTGGATCGCGCGGTCATAATTGAAGCAGATGATCGAGAGCTTGTCGAAACACTGGTCAGCCTTGGCGCGAGGAACCCCGGCAGTGACCAGCCGACCAAGCTGGAACAGCCAGTTTTCCTCCCCGCGCAGGGGCAGTTCAGCAGGTGTTCGTGGCTCGCGCGCAAGCGGGGAAAGCGCCTCTGCCTGCAAGATATAATGGGCGATGGCGATCTTTCCCGCGGTCTGCACCAGCGGATCGTGGCCGTGCTGTTCAAGGATCGCATCGATAGAGTGCCCGATCCGCGCCGAGGTGCGGATGGCCTGCCCGGCCTTGTGCATGTCCCCCTCGCCCTTGCCCAGCCGCGCAGCGGCCTTGCCGTAATGCTTGGCCAGGACCTGGATATCCTTGGTCTGTAATCCGCTGCCCAACCGCGAGAAATCCATGCCCTGCGCAATCTTGCCGAGCATTTCGCGGCCGTCGGGCATGGCGATCTCACCACTCGCGCCCGCGCCCACGACCAGGCAGGTCTTGGTGCGAATCATCGGGTAACCATCTGGAAAGCGGGGCCTCCGGCGCCAAGAAACAGGAACGGCGAGCCTAGGGGTGCGTAGTTAAGATTTGGCTAGGGACGCGGGAATGGGGCGGGCCGCCCTTACTCACCCAACCCCGCCGCTTTCAGCAGTGCTACGGTGCTGGCATCGAAGCGCCCGCCACCCTTCTCTATACTCTTGGCAATTTCCTTGCCCAGCTCGACCCCGAACTGGTCGAACGGATTGATGTCGAGCAGCACTGCAGCGGCAAAGGTGCGGTGCTCGTAAAAAGCGATCAGCGCACCGAACGTGGCCGGGTCGATATCGTCCACCAGGATCGTCGCCGAGGGCCGGTTGCCGGGATAGACGCGCGCCGGATCGTCGCTCGCCTTGCCCGTCATCAGTGCTGCGCCTTGCGCAAAGCAGTTCATAAGCAGGATGCGGTGATGCGCCGGGTCGAGCGCGTCGCCCGGCTCGATGCTGGCGATAAAGTCGATCGGCACCAGATGCGTGCCCTGGTGGAGCAGCTGGAACACGGCATGCTGCGCATCGGTCCCCACCCCGCCCCAGGTAATCGGTGCGGTCGGACCCGAAGGCTCGCCATCCACGGTCACGCACTTGCCGTTCGATTCCATCTCCAGCTGCTGGAGATAATCGGGCAGCATTCTCATGCGTTCGTCGTAGGCGAAGACTGCGCGCGTCTGTGCGCCTCTGATCCGGCTGTAGAACAGGTCGGCGAAGGCTGCGCGCAGCGGCAAATTGGCACGCCCGTCCACATCACGGAAATGCGCATCCATCCGCGCCGCGCCGTCCAGCATTTCGACAAAGCCCTGCGAGCCGATGGCCACCGCGATGGGAAAGCCGATCGAGGACCACAAGGAATAGCGACCGCCTACGCTTTCCGCGAAGGGCAGGACGCGGGTCTCGTCCACGCCCCATTCCACGGCCTTCTCAGGCGCCGCGGTAAGGGCAATGACCCGTCCGCCGGGATCTTCAACGCCATTCTCGGCCAGCCAGGTCAGCGCGCTGGCGGCATTGGTCATCGTCTCGATGGTGGTGAAAGTCTTGGAGGCGACGGCGATCAGGGTGGTGGCCGGGTCACAGGCGGCGAAGGCCTCTTCCAGCGCGACCCCGTCAATGTTCGATACGACGTGTACGTCGACCTTCGGTTCCTCTCGCCCAAGCGCATCGACAGCCAGTGCCGGGCCGAGCGCCGACCCGCCAATGCCGACATGGATGAGATGCTTTACCTCGCCCAATGCGCCGTCGTGAATCGCATCGACCATGGCTAGCATTCGGGCGCGCAGGGCGTCCGCCTCCTCGACCGAGCTTTCCTTGCCCACGCCGCGCAAAGCCGAATGCTCGGCAGCGCGGTTTTCGGTCGGGTTGACGACCTCACCGGCGAACAGACGGCGGCGCATCTCGTCGAAACCGGCGGCATCGGCCAGCGCCTCGAAATCGGCCAGCAGCCCGTCGGTCAGATGCGTTTTGGACCAGTCGAACAGCATGCCCCCCTGCCCGTCTTCGACTGCAAGTTCGATCCGGCTGCAAAGCTTGGCAAAGCGCGCATCGTCCGCGTCGAACAGTTCGGCCAGCGTCGGGTCGGGGTGTAGCGCAAGCCGCTTCCACGCCTCATCTCTGGTTTCGGTCACAGTTGCGGGGTTCCTCATGCTGCTGTTGCCAAGGGGCTACGCGCTACAGCCACGATTTCAAGGGCGCAGTTCCCGCGCAAGCGCTTTGGCGAAGAACGTCCAGGCGCGTGCGCGCTTGACGCGCGCGCCCGGGCACAACATGACGCGCCGCGATGACCGATATCACCCCACGCGAGATCGTTGAGCCCGCCCCCGCCAAGGGTCAGGAGGGCGAAGACTGGAAGAGCTTCACGAAATTCTGCATCAAGCTGGTGCTGATCGTGCTGATCTTTCGCAGCTTCGTCTTCACCAGTTTCAACATTCCTTCAGAGAGCATGATGCCCCGGCTGCTGGTCGGCGATTATCTGTTCGCGGCCAAATGGCCCTATGGCTATTCAAGGCATTCGCTGCCCTTTGATGCACCGCTGATACCGGGACGCATCTTTGCCAGTCAGCCCGAACGCGGCGATGTGGTGATCTTCAAGCACCCGGTCGACAATTCCGACTATATCAAACGCGTGATCGGCCTGCCCGACGACGAGGTGCAGATGGTGGACGGCGTCCTGCATCTCAACGGCCAGCCGGTCGGCCATGAGCGGGTCGAGGACTTCGTCGTCCCGATGCGCCCTGGCGAAGGCTGCGCGCGGGTGCGTTTCGGCGATGTCCAACCCGATGGCACCTACGTCTGCCGCTATCCGCAATTCCGCGAAACGCTGCCGGGCGGCGCGAGCTACAACACACTCGATTTCGGGCAGGAGGTTGCCGACAACACCCCGCCGGTCATCGTTCCGGACGATTCGCTGTTCCTGATGGGCGACAACCGCGATAATTCGCTCGACAGCCGTTTCCCCGCCGAGGCCGGGCGCGGGATCGGCATCGTTTCGCAGGAACAGCTCGTGGCGCGTGCCAGCTTCATGTATTTCTCCACCGACGGGACCGCCGAATGGGTGAAACCGTGGACCTGGTTCACCGCCACGCGATGGGGACGGATCGGGCATGGAATATGAGTAAGAGCATATGAGCGGCGCGAGCCCCTCGCTCGATCCGGCCACCCTCGATTGGCTGAAAGAGACTGGTTTCAGCGTTTCAGACCCGCAATTGTGGCTTCAGGCGCTCACGCATGGCAGCCTTGGCGAGGACCGCAATTACGAACGGCTTGAATTCGTCGGGGATCGGGTACTGGGGCTGGTGATCGCCGAATGGCTCTACGACCGCCACGAAGGCGCGGAGGGAGAGCTGGCGCAGCGTCTCAATGCGCTGGTCAGCCGCCAGACCTGCGCGCTGGTCGCCCGCGAGATCGGTGTTCCTGAACATATGCGGCTGGGCAAGCAGGCGCGCGACGACGGCGCAGCCGACAGCGACAACGTGCTGGGCGACGTCATGGAGGCATTGCTCGCCGCCAGCTTCCTCGATGCAGGGTTCGAGGCCACGCGCCTGCAGATCCGCGCCATCTGGGCCGAACAGGTCGAGGGGCGCACCGGCCAGACCAAACATCCCAAGAGCGCGCTGCAGGAATGGGCCGCCAGCAACAGGCGCAAGCCACCGCATTACGAAGTCGTCGAAATGTCCGGTCCCGACCATGCCCGCCGTTTCACCGTGCGCGTCTCGGTTCGCAATGTCGGCACCGCAGAGGCCACGGCAGGCGGCAAGCAGGATGCCGAGACCGAGGCAGCCCGGCTGTTCCTGGAGAAACATGCATGAATACCGAGGTGAAGACGCGCTGCGGGCTGGTGGCCGTGCTGGGCGCGCCCAATGCCGGCAAGTCCACGCTGGTAAACGCGCTGGTCGGCCAGAAGGTCGCCATCACCTCGCCCAAGGCGCAGACGACGCGCGCGCGCCTGCTGGGCATTGCACTGACCGAAGCGGACGACGGCGCGCCCACGCAGCTCATCCTTGTCGATACGCCAGGCATTTTCGAGCCGAAGCGGCGGCTCGACCGCGCCATGGTCAGCGCCGCCTGGGAAGGCGCCCATGCCGCGGACGCAGTGCTGCTGGTGGTCGATCCGCTCAAGCAGCGCCGTCATGAGATGATGCCGCTGGTAGAGGCGCTGAAGAACCGGCCCGAGCGCAAATTGCTGGTGCTCAACAAGGTCGATGCCAGCAAGAAGGAGCCCCTGCTCGAACTGGCACAGGAACTGAACGCGATGGCCGACTTCGCCGAGGTGTTCTTCATCTCCGCGTTGACCGGCGATGGCGTGCCCGAACTGAAGGCACATCTGGCCGCCGCCATGCCCGAAGGGGTGTGGCACTACCCCGAAGACCAGGTCTCCGACGCATCAGAGCGGCTGCTGGCCGCCGAAATCACCCGCGAGCAGCTCTATCTGCAGCTGCGCGAGGAACTGCCCTATGACAGCGCCGTGCGGCCCGAGAGCTATACCCAGCGCAAGGATGGCAGCGTCGAGGTCCACCAGCAGATCGTGGTCGGGCGCGACACGCAGCGCGCCATCGTGCTGGGCAAGGGCGGCAGCCGTATCAAGGCCATCGGCGAGGCGTCGCGCATGGAACTGGCGGAGCAGTTGGGCTGCAAGGTGCACTTGTTCCTGCATGTGAAGGTCGATCCCAACTGGGCCGAAAACCGCGAGATCTACGAGGAAATCGGGCTCGACTGGGTGCGGTAGGCTAATGGCGAAGGGGGCGCGAAATGGAGGAATACGCAAGGCAATGACGGCCATTATCGCCCTCATCCTCGCCATCGCGGCGCTTGGCGTTGCCCTCAAGCTGCTTTTTCCCCTGCCGGACCGGACGGATTTTCCGCCTGACCCATCGGTCCCGGCCACGGCCAGTATGCTTGCGGACGCTGCTGACCAACTCACAGACGAGCGCCAAGGCGAAACCGGCCTCCTGCTGTTGCCGTCCGGAATCGAATCCTTCGCCATGCGCCTGGCCATGGTGCGCAACGCCGACCGGCAGATCGACGCGCAATATTACATCTGGGAAGACGACATGTCCGGCCGGATCCTGCTCGACGAGATCATTGCAGCCGCCGATCGTGGTGTTGCCGTCAGAATGCTTATCGATGACAATCCCACCGCCGGGCTGGACCCCATGTGGGCCGCCGTCGCTTCGCATCCGAACATCGCTGTTCGCCTGTTCAACCCCATGACAATCCGCAAGGTGCGGTCGATCAATTATCTGTTCGACTTTCCGCGCCTCAACCGCCGAATGCACAACAAGTCGCTGACGGTCGACGGGGCCGCGACCATCGTGGGCGGTCGCAATATCGGCGATGTCTATTTCGGCGCTGCCGACGACAATCTGTTTGTCGATCTCGACGCACTGGCGATCGGAGCCGTGGTGCCCGAAGTCGCGGACGATTTCGCGCGCTACTGGACCAGCGAATCCGCGTTTCCTGCAGAACTCGTCCTCAATTCTGTCGCCCCCGAAGCCATCGAAACCTGGCGAGAGCCAAAATTCCCCGACGCACCGCTGGCCCAGGCCTATCTCGCCGCGACCGATCAGGCATTCGAGACGCTGGGCCTGGAAAGGTCTGGCGAGCCCATTATCTGGGCGCCCGTGGAATTCCTGTCCGACGATCCGGCAAAGGGTTTGGGCAAGGTGAAGGAGGATCGGCTGCTGGCGGCCCGTCTCGCCCCGCTGATAGAGGGCGCGAACGACCGCTTCGACCTGGTTTCGGGTTATTTCGTTCCGACTGCATTCGGCACCGACCTGCTGACAGGCCTCGCCCGCAGGGGCGTCGAGACGCGGGTCGTCACAAATTCCATCCAGGTGACCGATGTCGCGCTCGTTCACGCCGGCTACGTCCCCTCGCGCAAGCCATTGCTGAGCGAGGGCGTGGAACTGTATGAAGCCCGGCCCGAACCGGAGGATGAAAGCCCGTCGGCGCGTGAACTGGGCATGGTGCGTTTCAGCGGCGGCGGTGAGAGCGTTCATGCCAAGACCTTCGCCATTGACGGCAAGAAGCTGTTCGTCGGATCGTTCAATTTCGATCCGCGCAGCGCCCTGCTCAATTGCGAAATGGGCTTTCTGATCGATTCGCCGCTGCTTGCGCGAGCGTTCGTTGAGGTTCTGGACGAAAGAGTGCCTGACGCGGGCTATCGTCTTACCCTGAACGAAGATGACGATCTTTTATGGACCGGCCAGCGCGATGGGGAGGTCACGGTCGAGACGACCGAGCCGGGAACCTCGGCCTTCGATCGCCTCGCTATCTGGAGCCTTTCGCGGCTGCCGATCGCCTGGCTGCTCTAGCGCCCTCTCACGCCCTTTGCATTCTTCACCAGTTTAACGCTTCTTCGCAATCGCGATGCTGTTTTTACGGGCAAAATCCGCGGTCGATTCCTCACTGCGATTGAGCGCCTTGGCGATCTGTTTCAGCCCCTGACCCTTGGTGGCGAGCAGTTTCAGCTTGCCCGCCTCATCGCTTTTCCAGGGTTGCTTGTGCCGTTCGAAATGTTCCTTCGCCATCAGGCTTCAGCCTTCTTTGCCGGGGCCTTCTTTGCCTTGGCCTTCTTCTTGGCGGGGGCCTTCTTGCGGGCTGGAGTCTTCCTGGCCTTCTTCTTGGCCGGCCCCTTGGCCGCGCGCGCATCGATCAGTTCGATGGCTTGCGCCTCGGTCACGTCCTCAGGCTTCACATCCTTGGGGATGGTCGCATTGGTCGTGCCGTCAGTGACATAGGGCCCGTAGCGCCCCGGCATGACCTTGATCTCGCCGCCGCTGGTCGGATGAGCGCCCAGCGTCTGGATCGGTTCGGCCTTGCCCCGGCCCCCGCCACCCTTGCGATTGGCGGCCTCGGCCAGAAGCGTGACCGCCGTATTCATCCCGGTGTCGAACACGTCACGGGTGGAGGAAAGCTTGGCATATTTGCCATCGTGCCTCAGATATGGCCCGTAACGCCCTATGGCAGCTTCGATTGGCAGGCTCGTTTCCGGGTGATCGCCGACGATGCGCGGCAGGCTGAGCAGCTTAAGCGCCCATTCCAGGTCGAAATCGGGCAGATCCTTGGGAATGCTGGCGCGCTTGGCTTCCTTGCCGTCGCCGATCTGGACATACGGCCCATAGCGACCGGTCTTGCGCTCGACATCGAGGCCCGTCTCCGGGTCCTTGCCCATCACCGCATCGTCCGAACCGTCATCGTCGCCGGGCTGGCCGAACTTGCGACGAAATTTGCATTCCGGGTAATTGGCACAGGCGATGAAGGCACCGAACTTGCCGCCGCGCAGCGACAACCTGCCGCCATCGCGCCCCTCCGCTGCACATTTGGGGCAAGCGCGCGGATCGCCGCCATCGGCTTGCTTGGGGAACAGATAGTCCGAGAGATACTCGTCCAGCACCTCGGTCACTTCGCTGGGCAGCCGCTCCATGACCTCGTCGGCCTTGGGCTTGAAGTCGCGCCAGAACTGCATGAGCAGCGTCTTGTATTCCTCGCGTCCGCCGGAAACCTCGTCCAGCTCGTCCTCCATGCCCGAGGTAAAGTCGTAGGCGACATATTGCGGGAAGAAACGTTCGAGGAATGCTGTCAATAAGCGCCCGGAATCCTCGGCAAAGAAACGGTTTTTCTCCATCCGCACATAGTCGCGGTCGCGCAGGGTCTGGATGGTGGAGGCATAGGTGGACGGGCGCCCGATCCCCAGCTCCTCCAGCCGTTTCACGAGGCTCGCCTCGGAAAAGCGCGGCGGTGGCTGGGTGAAGTGCTGCAGTGCCTCCACGGCCTTTTTCGCCGGCACATCGCCCTGGCGCATCACCGGCAACAGGCCATCGTCTTCATCATCGGACTTCTCGTCGAAGCTTTCCGAATAGACCGCGAAGAAGCCGGGAAATTTCACCACCTGCCCGGTGGCGCGCAATTCGTGCGCCCCGGTCGGCTCCCGCATGGTGACGGTCGTGCGTTCGAGGTTGGCAGAGGCCATCTGACTGGCCATCGCGCGCTTGAAGATCAGGTCGTAGAGCTTGCCCTCGTCGCCCGATCCGGCGCGTTCGCGGCTGAAATCGGTGGGGCGGATCGCTTCGTGCGCTTCCTGCGCGTTCTTGGCCTTGGTGGCGTAATGGCGTGGCTTTTCGGGCAGGTAATGCCCGTCGAAACGTTCCGCGATGGCCTTGCGACAGGCGGAAATGGCGCTGCCATCCATCTGCACGCCATCGGTACGCATATAAGTGATCGCACCCGCTTCGTAGAGCGACTGGGCGCAGCGCATCGTGTGACTGGCCGAGTAGCCGAGCTTGCGCGCTGCCTCCTGCTGCAGGGTGGAGGTGGTGAACGGCGGCGCGGGGCTGCGTTTCAGCGGCTTGGTCTCGATCTCCTCGACCGTGAAGCGGCCCTTCTCGACTGCCGCCTTGGCCGCATCGGCCGTACCCTTGTCACCGATCGTCAGGCGTTCGATCTTCTTGCCGTCAAAGCGCACCAGCCGCGCATCGAAAGCGGTGCCGTCATGCTCCATCCTGGCGGTGACGGACCAGTATTCCTGCGCGATGAAGGCTTCGATCTCGCGTTCGCGGCTAACGATCAGGCGCAATGCCACCGATTGCACGCGGCCTGCGCTCTTGGCACCGGGCAGCTTGCGCCACAGGACCGGCGAGAGGGTGAAACCGAACAGATAATCGAGCGCGCGGCGCGCCAGATAGGCGTCGATCAAATCCTGATCGAGCTCACGCGGCTTTTCCATCGCGCCGGTGACGGCGGCCTTGGTGATGGCGTTGAAGGTGACGCGCTGGACATTGGCGGGCAGCGCCTTGCGCTTCTTCAGCAGGTCCATGACGTGCCAGCTGATCGCCTCGCCCTCGCGGTCGGGGTCAGTTGCGAGGATCAGGCGGTCGGCCTTCTTCGCCGCATCGGCAATGGCCTTCACCTGGTCGCGGTTGCGCTTGTCCGCGTAGACCTCCCAGTCCATCGCGAAACCCTCATCAGGGCGAACGCTGCCGTCCTTGGGCGGCAGGTCGCGGACGTGCCCGTAGCTGGCAAGAACCTTGTAGTCCTTGCCCAGGTACTTCTCGATGGTCTTCGCTTTCGCGGGCGATTCTACGATAACAAGCTGCATGATGTGAAAAAAGCGATCCCTACACGTGTACGTACGCGCGAGGGTGGTGACCCGGCGCACGATTCGTCAAGCGGCATTGCGCCGGTAGGTGATGATCGATCAGGAAAACACCTCGTCCAGCTTGGCGCTGTCGTCGGCCACCAGCTTGTAGATCGCCACGCCGAAAGCCAGCAGGACACCGTTCGATGCCGCTTCGAGGAAGGCGGACATCAGCCCCCCGGCCATCGAACCCAGTACGAAGAAAATGGCCGAAACCGCACCCACGACGATGAAGATGGCGATCATCAGCACCAGACCAGCAAGGAAGATTGCCCAGCCATGCCCCTTGGTCGCGTGCCAACTGGCAGAAAGGCTTTCGGTAATGCCAACGCCCTTGCCCAGCAGGAAACCGGTCGAGGCCGACCACCGGACCGCCAGGATCACGCCCGGTACGATCAGCAGCAGAAAACCGACTATCATGCCCAGCACACTCAGGATCATAAGGCCCAGATAGAGCCAGAAACGGTTGCCTTCGACATGGACGAGTCCTTGAGTGGTCAGCAGTTGCCTTGCCAGCAGATAGCTGGCGACCACCGACACGATAATGATAAGCAGGTCGAACAATCCATTGCCCAACCCTTCGCCCGCATCGACCGAAAAACCGGTGCCCAGCGTCATGCTCGTGGTCTCGGTCATGCCGAGCAGCACCCCGATGGCGGTCACGCCACCCAGGATTGCCGCAAAGATGGCGATGTCACGCGCACTGACGGAAACGACCGCCATCGTTTCGCTCAGGATATCGCCGATGCTGACGGTTTTTTCCATAATTGCCCCTTTGGTCCGTTCGTGTGCAAGGCATGTATTACCAAAGCGCTACAAGCCCAGGCATCACCCTATCACAGGCTTGCCCCCAGCGAGACCCGCCCACCGGCATGCCGCTGCAATCGCCCCGCAAGTTCCAGTTCCAGCAACGCGAGTTGCACCGCGCCTGCACTCGTCCCGCTCTGGCGGATGATCTCGTCCACCGCGACAGGGGCCGTGGTGAGCAGGTCGGCAATGTCTGCGGGTTCGCCCTCGCCCAGTTCCCAATCCTCGTCGAATTGCAGCGGTGCGCTATCGCGAAGGCGGGCCTTGGGGGCACCGTCAAAGCCGGAGAGCAACTCGATCACATCCTCGGGAGACTGCACCAGCACCGCGCCTTCGCGGATCAGAGCGTTGCAGCCGTGGCTGCGCGCATCGAGCGGCGATCCGGGAATGGCCATGACTTCGCGCCCCGCCTCACCCGCCAGCCGCGCGGTAATGAGAGAGCCGGATTTGGGCGCCGCCTCGACCACCAGTGTGCCCGAGGCCAGACCTGCGATGATGCGATTGCGGCTGGGAAAGTGGCTGCCGCGCGGCTCGGTCCCCGGCGGCTGTTCGGCGACCAGCCAGCCCTCGGTCGCAATCCGCTCCTGCAATTTGGAGTGCTGAGGCGGATAGGCGACGTCGATGCCGCTGGCGATCACCCCGATGGTGGCCGGGAAGGCGCCTTCGTGGCACGCCCCGTCGATCCCGCGCGCCAGGCCCGAAACCACCGTGAACCCTGCCTCCGCCAGCGCTGCGGCGAAGTCGCGCGCCAGCTTGACCGCGGCGGCGCTGGCATTGCGCGCACCCACCATCGCCACGCAGGGACGCGCAGCCAGCGAAGCATCGCCGCGCGTGGTCAGGATCGGCGGCGCGCCCTCGATCTCGGCCAGCAGGGGCGGATAATCGTCCATGTCGTGGAACAGGTAACGCGCCCCGGCAACGCGGGTGGCGGCGATCTCACGCTCGATCCTGTCGAGAGGTGCGGCGCGATAATCGCGCTTGCCCCTCGCAGCGAGTTCCGGAAGCGCAACCAGAGCACCCTCAGCGGAGCCGAAGCGGCGCAGCAGCTGGAAATAGCTGACCGGGCCGATATTCGGCGAACGCAGCAGGCGGATCCGGGCGAAGGCCTCCTCTTGCGACAGGTTCACGATTTGCTGCCGATGCGCGGCTCCGTCCCTGCCACCAGGCGCGCAATGTTGGCGCGATGGAGCCAGATCACCACCACTGCGATCAGCGCCAGCACCGGCACAAAGCCCCACATTCCCATCACTATTGCAGCGATCACGGCCGCAGCAACCGCGCACATACCCGCCAGCGAAGAGATGCGGAACACCAGCGCCACAGCCAGCCATGTCAGCGCATAGGCTACGCCGATGGGCCAGGCGAGGCCGAAGCTGATGCCCATATTGGTCGCCACGCCCTTGCCGCCCTTGAACTTCAGCCAAACCGGAAAGCAATGGCCCAGCACCGCGCCCAGCGCCGCCAGCGCGGCGGGCGCCATCATGGTTTCGGCAGTGCCGAACAGCGACCTCACCGCCAGAACCGCCACCAGTCCCTTGGCAAAATCGAGCAGCAGGGTCACCACCGCCAACCACTTGCTGCCGGTTCGCAGAACGTTGGTCGCACCGATATTGCCGCTGCCGATCTGGCGAATGTCGCCCTTGCCCGCAGCCAGCGTCAGCAGCAGGCCGAAGGGAATCGACCCGGCAACATATCCGATCAGCAGAGCAATGATCTGGTCCAAACGAATCTCCCCGGAAAGGAGGCGGCCCGAGCGGCGGCGCCTTTCCTTTTGACCGTGCCTAAGTAAAAGGCGGCGCTTCGACAAGCTTGGCGCGAAGGGACTGAAAGATCGGCACTGCGTCCTCCCCCATCCTGTTGTTCGATTCCGGGCTGGGTGGCCTCACCGTCCTCGCGCAATTGCGCAAGCTGCTGCCCGATGCGCCGGTCATCTACGCCGCCGACCTTGCCGGCCTGCCCTACGGCGAGAAGAGCGAGGCGGAGGTCGCCGCGCGCGTCGCCGGGCTACTCGGGCGGCTGGCAGAGCGGTATCGCCCCCGCCTCGCCTGCATTGCCTGCAACACCGCCTCCACCATAGCGCTAGGCATGGTGCGCGACGTGCTGCACGTGCCGATCGTGGGCACCGTACCCGCGATCAAGCCCGCTGCCGCGCTGACCAAAACCGGTGTCATCGGCCTGTTGGGCACGGCTGCGACGGTCCGTCAGAAATATGTCGACGATCTGGAGTCCGAATTTGCCAGCGGCAACACGCTGATCCGCCATGCCGCGCCGGAGCTGGTCCACGCCGCAGAGGACAAACTGCGCGGGATCACGCCCGATCCGGCGCTGTTCGCTTCCCTCGCCCAGCGGATGCGCGCCTACGTGCACGGCCCTGAAATCGATACGCTGGTGCTGGCCTGCACCCATTTCCCGCTGCTCGAAAGTGAGTTGGCGGCTGCCTTCGGAACAGAGGTGCAGATGGTGCACGGCGCGCACGGGATCGCCCGCAGGATCGCCTATCTGGTGGAGGGACAGGAGATGGCGCGCGAGCACGAGGATATCTTCGTTGCCACCGGCCCTGCCGAGCCCGCCCTTGCCCCTACGCTGGCCGAATATGGCCTGAGCCGTGCCGATCCGCTCTGAAACACCGCGCCTTGTTGCGAACACTTCGCAAACTTCGTGCTTCAAACCACCGGCACGATTGACTAAATGCCCCTCAAAGGCCGCACGCCCAGGGGCGCGGCGCATCGGGATCAGGTTTCGTGAATTACGAGCATGTCTTCGACCAGGCGATCGATCGCTTGCACTCCGAAGGGCGCTATCGCGTCTTTATCGACATCAAGCGCAACAAGGGCGCCTTCCCCGACGCGCGCTGCTTTGCCGGGCATAACGGCCCCAAGCCGATCACCGTGTGGTGCTCGAACGATTACCTCGCCATGGGGCAGCATCCCAAGGTGATCGCCGCCATGGAAGAGGCAATGCACGATGTCGGCGCAGGTTCCGGCGGCACGCGCAATATCGGCGGCAACACCCATTACCATATCGAGCTGGAGGCCGAACTGGCCGATCTGCACGGCAAGGAAGCAGCGTTGCTGTTCACCAGCGGCTATGTCTCGAACGATGCGACGCTTTCCACGCTGGCCAAGCTGCTGCCCGGCTGCATCATCTTTTCCGACGAACTGAACCATGCCAGCATGATCGCCGGCATCCGCAATTCGGGCTGCGATAAGAAGGTTTTTCGCCACAATGACGTGGAGCACCTCGCCGAATTGCTGGCCGAGGCCGATCCCGACCTGCCCAAGCTGATCGCCTTCGAAAGCGTCTATTCGATGGATGGCGACGTCGCCCCGATCCATGCGATCTGCGACCTGGCTGAGCAATACAATGCGCTGACCTATGTGGACGAGGTCCATGCCGTGGGCATGTACGGCCCGCGCGGCGGCGGCATTTCCGAACGTGACAAGGCCGCGCACCGGATCGATTTGATCGAGGGGACGCTGGGCAAGGCCTTCGGCGTGATGGGCGGCTATGTCGCGGCGAGCCGCAAGGTGATCGACTGCATCCGTTCCTATGCCCCCGGCTTCATCTTCACCACCTCGCTCAGCCCCGTGCTGGTGGCTGGCGTGCTCGCCTCCGTGCGGCATCTGAAGGCCAGCAGCGTTGAGCGTGATGGCCAGCAGGCCGCCGCCGCGATGCTCAAGGCCAAGCTGCGCGCCGCCGGGCTGCCGGTGATGGATTCCACCACGCATATCGTGCCGCTGATGATTGGCGACCCGGTCCGCGCGAAGAAGATTTCCGACATCCTGCTCGCCGAATACGGTGTCTATGTGCAGCCCATCAATTACCCGACCGTGCCGCGCGGCACAGAGCGGCTGCGCTTCACCCCCGGCCCCGCCCATACCGAGGCGATGATGGACGATCTGACGGCCGCACTGGTCGAGATCTGGAGCCGGATGGAGATGGAGCTGCAGGCGGCGGCATAGAGCGCGACGAACATTTCCGGGTGGGAGGCGCGCACTACCCCCTCTGTGTCATTCCCGCGAATGCGGGAACCCAGTCTGAGAAAGTGGCGCGAACCCGAAATCCTCGGCCAGATCGCGCCAATCGGGATTGCCGCTCTCGATCAGTTCAAGCTTCCAGGCGCGGTTCCATTTCTTGATTCGCTTCTCTCGCACGATCGCCGCCTCGATGCTCTCGTGCGGCTCGAACCAGACCAGCATCCGGACACCATAATCGCTAGTGAAACCGGGGACCGCACCAGCACGGTGCTGATATAGCCGACCAGGGAGATCGGTCGTGACACCGACATACAGCGTGCCGTTCCGCCGCGATGCGAGAAGATAGACACAAGGGCCGAAATCACGGGACATTGCCGGACATTACTTGGGTTCCCGCATTCGCGGGAATGACAATATGGGGCGAGCCGATATAGCCCCGACGCCGAAGGCTAACGCAAACTCACCACATTGTCGCTGCTGCGCGGATCGGGCCGGTCGCCGCGATACAGGCTCGCCATCGGCTCGTCCCCGGCATTCACCGCCTCAGCCGCGCCGAAGCCGTTGAACGCGGTCTTCATCGCCGCGCCGTAAGCGCCAAGCATGCCGATCTCGATATAATCACCGGCCTGGATGTCCTCGGGCAGCAGGAACGGCCCCTTCATGTAATCGGCGTCGTCGCAGGTCGGCCCGTAGAACGAGAACTCACCCAGCGGCTGCGTCAGATCGTCCTCCAGCGCCACGACCGGAAAACGCCAGTCGACATGGGCGGCATCGAACAGTGCGCCATAGGCGCCGTCATTGATGTAGAGTTCCTCGCCCCGGCGTTTCTCCACCCTGACGATGACGCTCGAATATTCGGCCGAAAGGGCACGGCCCGGCTCGGCCCACAATTCCGCCGAATAGGAAATCGGCAGCGCCTCGAAATGGCGGTGGATCAGCGCGAAGTAATCCTCCAGAGGCGGCGGCTCCATGCCGGGATAGGAGGACGGGAAGCCCCCGCCCACATCGACGATGTCCACCGTCACCGCCGCATCGGCGATGGCCGCGCGCACGCGCTCCAGCGCCTGAACATAGGCGAACGGCGTCATCGCCTGGCTGCCGACATGGAAGCACACGCCCAGCGCGTCGCAATATTGGCGCGTTTCGCGCAGCAGCGGCGCTGCATCGGCGAGGTCGACGCCGAACTTGCTCGCAAGCGAGAGCAGCGAGTGTTCGGACGAGACGCGCAGGCGCACCAGCAGATTGAGGTCGGACGCGGCCTCTCCGCTCTCGCTGGCAGTGGCGGTGACGATCTTCTCCAGCTCCTCGCGCGTGTCGAGGCTGAAGATACGCACGCCGTGCTTGTGATAGGCCTCGGCAATGGCGCCGCGCGTCTTGACCGGGTGCATGAAGCACAAGGTCGCCTCTGGCAGCAATTCGCGCACCATGCGCACTTCGGCGATGGAGGCGACGTCGTAATGGGTGACGCCGTTATCCCACAGGATACGAACCAGTTCGGGCGAGGGATTCGCCTTGACCGCATAGAGCGTCTTGCCCGGAAACTTCTGGGTGAAGAAACGGGCAGCACGCGCCGCGGCATGCGGACGGTTGAGGATTACAGGCTCGTCCGGCGAAAGGGCGCGGACTACAGCCTTGGCGTCGGGGAATTGGTGCAACTCAAGGGACCTCCGGTATTCAACTTGGCATTGGCTGCCTTGCGGTTGGAAGTCCCATGGGGCAGCGGGAATGGGCGCATATATTCTCGCTTGCGTAAATCGCAAGTGAATTTCGACTGTTCGGGCGGGGGTTTTGGGTACGCCGCCGCGTGTTCCCGCTGCAGCGTCAGAACTGCACGTTGGGAACCTGGTCGACCACGCCCTTCTCGCTGTCGTCCAGCTGGTTGAAATCGGCATGGGTGAAGCCCAGTAATCCTGCAAACAACACCGCAGGGAAGCTTTCGATCCCGGTATTATAGCGCGACACTGCAGCGTTAAGCGCGCGGCGGGCGGCGGCGAGCTTGTCCTCCAGCGTGGAAAGCTCGCCCTGCAACGCGTTGAAATTGGCACTCGCTTTCAGATCGGGATAGTTCTCCGCCAGCGCCAGCATCCGGTCGAGCGCGACGCGCAATTTCGCCTCGTCGCCCGAGGTGATGTCCCCGCTCGCGGCATTATTACGCGCCGAAATCACCTCTTCCAGCGTCTCGCGCTCATGCCCGGCATAGCCCTTCACCGTATTGACCAGGTTGGGCACCAGATCGTGGCGCTGGCGCAGCCCGGCATCGATATCTGCCGTGCCCTGCTTCACGCCCTGGCGCAGCGCGACCAGACGGTTGTAGATGCCGATCACGATCACGACGATCAGGATGACCAGCCCCAAAGCCACAAATTCCATGCCTGACGCCCCTTTTCCCTGTTGGCCCACAGGTGATGTGACATAGAAGACCGAAAGTTTGAAGGGGGGTACACGTATCGCCGACATGATCGAGAGACCCGATGTCGACGCGCTGATGGCCGGGCCACTGGGCAATTGGCTGAGCGAGCAGGCCCTCGCGCGCGAAGCCGCTCGCGCGCAGACCAACAACCGCCGCTTCATCGTGGTGCTGGTGCTGGGGGTTCTGGCGGTGTTCGCGCTGATCCTGTTCCGCCTCCAGTTCGGCCCCGTTCTGGCCGGGGCCTTCGTGCTGGGCGGGCTTGGCTGGGCCTGGGCCGAAGGGCCTAAACGCAAGGCGATCAAGGCGGTCAAGATCGGCATAAACCATGCCATAGCTGATGCGCTGGGGATGAAATATTCGCACGATTGCGATGCGGGCATGCCCTTTGAACTGGCAAAGGCCTGCCGTCTGGTCCCCAATCATGACCGCGCCAAATTTGAAGACCTGTGGAGCGGACATTTCGGCGAAATACCCTTCACCCTGCACGAGGCTCACCTCGAGGAACGGCGCGGCTCGGGAAAGAACCGCCGCTGGGTCACGGTGTTTCGCGGCCTGATCATGGATGTCGGCTATACCAGGGCCTTCCACGGCACCACGTTGCTGGTGCGCGACAATTTTTTCCGCAAGATCTGGGGCAGCAGGAAGGACCGGATCGAGGTGGCCGGGCTGACGATGGATTATGCCGCGATGGTTCATCCCGATTTCGAGGACATCTACGATATCTACACCAGCGATCAGGCCGAGGCGCGCTATCTCATAGACCCGCTCTATGTCGAACAGCTGATCGCGCTGGAGCGCAGTTATGAAGGGCAGGATGCCGCCACGATCTTCCACCAGGGGCATTTGGTGATCGCGCTCAAATCACCAAACCTGTTCGAAAGCGGCTCTATCGACGCGGGCGACGACCGCGCACGGATGATGCGCACGATCGATCAGTTCGAAAACCTCGCCCGGCTGGCAATCATGGTGAATACCCGCAACGCGCCGCAAAACTGAGCGCGCGCAGGACAGCCCGCCTCAATCGCCGTCGAAGATCTTCGCCCAGCGATGCTCGGGTCGATGTTTCCACGCGCCGCGATGATAGGCGTCGCTGGCCAGCAGCGGCAGGACCGAGCCGGCCTCGGCAAACACCATCTGTTCGATCGCGGTATTGACCTTGCCCCAGCTCGCCGCCTCCTGCAGCGTCGAGGACGAGCACGCCCCGTCGCGCACGTCCGCAACGGTGATCTGCACCGCATATTTGTGCACGCCCACGTCGTGATGCCCGAGGATTTCGGCACACACCACCGTGTCCTGCACAAAGTTCTTGGGCACGCCACCGCCGATCATCAGCAGCCCCGAAGTGCCCGATTCGATCTTGATCTGGGTAAGCTCACGGAAGTCGGCGATGGCATCGAGCACCATGTAGGGCTTGCCCTCCTTCATCCGGTCGACCTGGTGCTTGACCAGACCGAACCCGGCCGAGGAATCGACGAAGGCCGGGCAGAAGATCGGCACGTCATGTTCATAAGCCAGCTTGACGAGGCTGTTCGACTTCTTGCCGTGTTCCTGCAGATAGCGGCCCATCTCGCGGATGAACGCGCGGCTGGAATAGGCACCCGGCTCCAGACTGTCGGCGATCTTGCCGATCGTGAAGTCGCAGTCCTGCAGCTGCTCCTCATCGATATAGGTGTCGTAGATGCGATCGATGTAAAGCGAGCGCAGCGTGTTGTCGTCGGGCACCTCAAGCGCCTGATAATGTTTGTGGCCAAGCCCTTCGAAGAAATCCATGTCGACGATGCTGGCGCCGGTCGCGATCACCGCGTCGACCATGTTCGAGCGGACCAGTTCGGCATAGGCATCCATGCATCCGCCCGCGCTGGTCGATCCGGCGATCACCAGGAAGATCGTGCATTCACGGTCTTCCAGCATGGTGTTGTAGATGCGGGTCGCGCGGGCAAGGTCGCGGCTGGTGAAGCTCATCTTGCCCATGGCATCGACGATCGGACGCGCATCGAAGCTGGTGATGTCGATATGCTCGACCTCGGTGGAAAGCAGCTCAGCCTTACGCACGTCGTTGGGGCGGGTATCGTTGGCTTGATCGCTCATCTGGAAGGTCTCCATGCAGGTTTGGTTGGCCCCATAGCAAACCGGGCGAATGCCGACAGTGCTTTTCGCTCCTCTGCAGCCGGACTATGGCTGGTGTTTGACGACAGGAGGATTTTCACATGCAATCTCAAATTCTCGCGCCTGCGGCGGTGCTGGTCACCTGGTCGCTGATCATGCTGATATGGATGGCGATCTCCCGCTTTGGGGCCCTGGGCAAAGCCGACCTGGGCGGATTTGACACACGCGGTGGCCGTGGCTCCGACCTTGAAGGCGTCCTGCCCCGCGAAGCGCAATGGAAATCGCATAATTACAATCACCTGATGGAACAGCCCACCATCTTCTACGCACTAGTGGCGATCCTCGCTTTGGCCGGAGCGAGCGAATTGGATGTGTGGCTGGCCTGGGCCTATGCGGTCCTGCGCGTCCTGCATTCGGTCTGGCAGGCCATGGTCAATACGATTCCCGTCCGTCTGACGCTGTTCGTCATTTCGAGCACGGTCTTGATGGTCATGGCCGTGCGTGCGCTGGCGCTGACGCTCGGTTGAACCAGACCTGGACCACTGCGGCCTAGGCTGAAAGCAACGCCATGTCGGCGAGGAAAGTGTCGGTCCAGCGATGCACATTGTGCTCGCGCACGGTGACGATCTGGTTGTCCCAGCGTGCCTTGCGCTCCTGTGGAGACATGTCCAGCGCGAGGCGTATATTGTGCGCGACATCATCGGAACTGTGCGGATTGACCAGCAGTGCCCCCTGCCCGTCGCAATCGAGCTGCGCAGCCGCCCCGGCAAAGCGCGAGAGGATCAGCACGCCGGGATCATCGGGGTCCTGCGCGGCGATGTATTCCTTGGCCACCAGGTTCATCCCGTCGCGCAGGGGCGTGACCAGACCGATCTTTGCCGCATGGTAGAACCCGAAAAGTTCAGCCTGTGAATAGCCCTGGTTGACGTAACGGATCGGCACGATGTCGACGTCAGAGCGCGCGCCGTTGATCTGGCCGGTCTTCTGCTCGAGCGTGGTCCGGATCTTCTGGTAGGATCCCACATCCTCTCGGCTGGGCGGCGCGATCTGGATATAGACCAGCTCACGCACGCGATCCGGATGATTGTCAAAGAAGCGCCCGATCCCATCGATGCGTTCGGGCAGGCCCTTTGAATAATCGAGCCGGTCGACCCCCAGCATGGCAGTGCGGCGGCGTGTACTGGAAAGCAGGCGTTGTGCGGCCTGCCTCGCCTCACCGGTGTCGCCCTGCGCCAGGAAATGCTCGTAATCGATGCCGATCGGATAGGCGCGCGTCAGGATTTCCCTGCCCTCGAAAACTATGATCCCGGTTTCCTCGCTCGCCTCCAGTCCCAGTTCCTTGGCACAATAATGGCGAAAGCTGTCGAGCCATTGCTGCGTCTGGAAGCCGATCAGGTCGTAACTGAGCAGCGAGCGCACCAACCGCTCGTGATAGGGCAGCGATACGAACAGATTGGCGGGCGGCCAGGGAATATGCAGGAAGAAGCCGAGCTTGTTGGTGATTCCGCGCGCGCGCAGCCCGTCTGCCAGCGGCATCAGGTGATAATCGTGCACCCAGACCTGATCGCCATCGGTAATGAGCGGTCGTACCGCATCCGCAAATCGCTCGTTAACGCGCTCATAGCCCTTGCCATATTCGCGCTCATACTCGGTCAGGTCGATGCGATAGTGGAACAACGGCCAGAGCGTGGAATTGGCATAGCCGTTGTAATATTCCTCCACGTCCTGATGTTCGAGATCGATCGTGGCGGTGGTCACGCCCTCATCCGATTTCTGGACGTTGAGCGCACCGGTAAAGGTCTCGCATTCCTGGCCGGACCAGCCGAACCAGATGCCGCCCTTCTCCTTCAGCGCGGCATTAAGAGCGCCCGCCAATCCACCCTGGGCGCCGGCCGCACCGCGGGCCTTGGGCACGGCCACGCGGTTCGAGATTACGACCAGTCGGCTCATGTTACTCCTATCGTACTGAACCCCATGATTTGGAGAGCAGTCCGGCACAGTTTATCACACCAACCAGCGAATAGGTTTGCGGGAAGTTCCCCCACAGTTCTCCACTCTCGAAATCCATGTCCTCGGACAGCAGGCCCGACGCGGTACGATGGCCGAGCATGGTACAAAACAGTTCGCGCGCCTCTTCCTCGCGGCCCATCATCGCCAGCCCTTCGATCAGCCAGAACGTGCAGATATTGAATGCCGTTTCGGGCGCGCCGAAATCATCTTCGGCGGCATAGCGCAGCATATGCTCGCCGCGCCGAAGATCACGCTCCACCATCGTGAAAGTGCTCTTGAACCGCTCGTCCTCCGCACTCAGGAACCTGAGTTCCAGCAATTGCAGCAGGCTGGCATCGAGATAGGGGCTCTGGAAACTGGCGCCGTAATAGCCATCCCCGCCATTCTCGGCCCAGGCGTTTTGCTCGATGGTCCCGCGCACGATGTCGGCCCGTTCGCGCCAGACAGCCTCCCGATCCGTCTTTCCCAGCAGACCCGCAGTGGTGGCCAGGCGATCGCAGGCCGCCCAGCACATGACGGCGGTATAAGTGTGCACTTCCTGGCGCGTGCGGAATTCCCACAGACCAGCATCGGGCTGGTCGTGCATTTTCCAAGCCATTTCACCGACCTGCTCGAGCGCCTCGAAATCGCGATCATCGGCAATTCGCAGGAGGCGCTTGTCGATGAACCCCTGCACCGTCGGCAACACGATCTGGCCATAGACGTCGTGCTGAACCTGTTGGTAGGCGGCATTGCCGCGCCGTACCGGACCCATGCCGCGGTAACCGGCGAGGTAAGGCGCCGTAACCTCGTCGAGTTCGCCAATCCCCATAACCGAATAAAGCGGCTGAATCCGCCCGCCCTTCGGCTTGGCGTCGTCAACGATATTGCGAAGATAGGCGAGATACTTTTCCAGCACGTCGAGCGCCCCGAGGCGGTTCAGCGCCTGCACCGTGTAATAGGAATCGCGCATCCAGCAGTAACGGTAATCCCAGTTGCGCTCCGAAAAGGCCGCCTCCGGAATCGAAGTCGTCAGGGCGGCGACAATCGCGCCCGTTTCCTCGTGCTGGCATAGTTTGAGCGTGATTGCACAGCGGATCACCTCTTCCTGCCACTCGAATGGCGTCGCCAGGCTACGCACCCACAACTGCCAGTATTTGCGCGTCAGCTGCTCCATCCTGCGCACTTCCTCGCGCAGATTCCCGACAAAGGGTTCATCTGGCCCGAGAAAGAAATGCGTATCCTGCTCGATGCGGAAGGTCCGTTCTGCCAACAGGTAGCCAACCGGCGCATCGGTGCTCAGGCGCAACGTCTGGCCCGGCACGAGATAGCGGATATGATTGGTGCCATTCGTGGTCTCGGCAAGCGCCGCGCCGTAATTCTTCATCGGTTGCAGCACAACGCGAATACGCGGATTGCCGGAGATCGGGCGAACGATGCGGACATAGGCGACCGGGCGATACATGCGGCCGGAACGCTCGTAGCGGGGACAGAAATCGAGGATCTCGACGGCGCTGCCATCTTCGGATTCAAGCGTAGTGACGAGATTGGGCGTATTGCGGATATATTCCTGTCGGGCGCTGACCTGCCCCTCCAGCTCAAAGCGCCAGACGCCGGCATCCTGCGCGTCACCATTGAGCAGCGAACAGAAAACAGGGTCGCCATCCACCCGCGGAACACAGCCCCAGACCAGCCCGGCGCGCTTGTCGATGAGACCGGAAACCTGGCAATTGCCGATTGGCCAGAGTTCGAGATCGCTTTGCATCGTGTTCATATCTCCAACCAATGGTGCACTGCAGCAGGACTTGCAAGCCGGTAACGGGCGCAGCTTGGCTGGCGATCACCTACCAGGATACCGCAGCCGCCAAGTTCGCTTACGGCGCGAAACCCGTCTTCGTCGGTGACATCGTCCCCGATGAAGACCGGCATGGCACCGGCGAACGGAGCCAGCGCCATGAAGGCTGAAACCGCCGATCCCTTGTTGGCGCCACGTCCGACCAGCTCGATCACACATTTGCCGCGCTTGATGTCGAGCCCCTGCGAAGCGGCAAGGTCGCGGGCAAAGGCAAGGCCGGCTCCTTCCAGCGAGGGATCGTCGCGGTAATGCAGGGCCGCTCCATGCGGCTTGGCCTCCAGTGCAAAGCCGCTGCGAGTGGCAAATTCCTCCATTCGCCCCAGCACCCTGGCGGAAAATTTCATCGGAGACTCGCCGATCGGCGCACCGGCCGCATCGCGCATATCGGCACCGTGTGAGCCTGCACAGGCAATGGTGAGTGGGCCGGTAAACCGCTCTATGTCGGAGATTGCGCGACCGCTGACCAGCGCCAGCCTCCCATCGAGCCGCGCGGCAAGGCGCGCCAGAGCCTCGGAAAGTCTCTCTGGAACTTCTATGGCGTCGGGCCGGGGCGCGATTTCGACCAGTGTGCCGTCAAAGTCGAGAAACACCGCCAGTCCAGCGCTCGGCGCAAGATCCGCAAGCAACGGCGGGGGCGGCAGCTGGAAGGCTTGCGGCATCGATACAAGGGATAAGGATAAGCCGGTCGGCGTCAATCGCGCAGACGCATTTCTTGCAAGGCAGCACCTCTGGCGGACCTGGGCCAGAGACGCCTTCAGGTCATGGGCCTGCCGGGGCCCGGCGGGCCTGAAGTTCAAACGTCACCGGTATGACAGCCGAGACCCATGTCGCTTTCGGGTCCGACGCCATGCCAAGGTCGAGGGCTTCGCGTTGCAGATCGAAGCTCCCACTGGCGCTCGCAATGTCGCCGTTGATTGCGATCGTCGCCTCGAAGGCGAGCGGCACTTGCAATTCCTTCAGCCGGAATGTGCCCTCTATCTGGTAACGGTCGTCGCCCAGCGCCTCAAACTCCTCGCTGTCGAACCGGGCCAGCGGAAAGTCGGCGACATTGAACCACTCCCTTTGGCGCAAGGTCCGTTCCTGCGTGGCATCTCCGGTGAAAGCGCTGGCGGTCTGGACGATGATAGCAATTTTCGATCCGGCGAGATCATCCGGGGCAAACCAGACATGCGCGTCCCAATCCGCAAAGCCACCCTCGAAAGCCTTGCCCGCATGCTCTCCCGAAAACCCAATTTCGGCACTATCGGCGACCTGCCACTGCGCTGAAGTGCCCGGTTCGACAACCTCGTCAATGACGGGCGCCGCCCCGCCTTCGCCGGCGATGACCTCCGACTCCGTCGTATTTCCCGCATCCTGCGCCGGTGCTTCGCTCATCAATGCGGACAGGCCCAACAGAACCGCGACAAAGCCAATCCCGCAAGCCGAGGCGATGGCCCCGCCTTTTGGCCTACCGCGAAGCGCGCCAGCACTCCTCGATCGAAGCCAGGGGACCATTGCCGACATCGTTGCGTCGCGGTCGACAAACTGGTGCTTGAGCGCACCGGCGACGTGCAGAACGATCAGAGCGATCGCTCCGAACGCCAGCGCTTCGTGCGCGCCCGCCGACGAGAAGGCCAGTTCGCGCCGCCCCTGGACAGAAGCCGCTTCCACGAAACCCAGATGCGGGATTTCGAACAGACCAAACCACGATGTGGCGACCTGCAGGCTGGAATCGGTGGCGACTGCCCAGCCGGTAGAAACGTAGACCCAGCCGGTCAGCGGCAGGAGCAGCAGGCCCGCATAGAAGCCTGCATGCGTAGCGCGCGACAGGAACAATTCCCAGCTATGCAGGCTTGGCAAAGGCGGCGGCGGCGGATTGAGCAGGCGCCAGACAATACGAACCAGCGTCAAAGCCAGGATGGTGAAACCGATCGCCTTGTGCAGCTGAAACGCCTGATAGGCCAGCGCCTGCCGGCCTGGATCGCTGATCGCGTCGGACATCCACAGGCCCAGCGGGATCATCACGAAAATGCCCAGCGCGATCAGCCAATGCAGCGCGATGGCAACGCCGGAATATCTATGCGCCGACATCACCTGGTCCCCAGTCCCGTGTCAGTCCTATTCCGCGGGGGTGTCAGCGCCAGAGTCCGAACCGGCTGCGGGATCTGGACCGGTGAACTCACCATCGAACAGGATGGGAATGCTGGTGCCAAGATAACCCGTATCCTCCATGCCGAAATCCACGACCTGGACTTCACCCTCGGCCCTGAAGCCTATGACCGGAAGGCCGTTAAGCGGGTGCGCTTCCAGCTGGCCGATAAAGCTGGTCTCGAGTGTGACCGGCTTCGTCATGCCGCGAAAGGTCAGGTCGCCAGTGATATTAGCCGTTGTCGGCCCAGTCTGTTCGACCGCTGTCGATTGGAAGGTGATCTCGGGAAATTCGGAGCCGAACATGTAGCTCTCGCTTTGCCCGAGTTCCTTGTCCCAGGACGGATAGACGCTGTCGGGATGGAATGCAGCATAATCGCCCGGAAATCCTGTCCAGATTGAATCGGCCTTGATCGCGGCGTTCACCGTCGAGTTTTCGAGGTTGTCGGCATCGAGATCGATGGTCACGTCAAAGTCGGTGAACCTGGCATGATAGTTCGAGGTCCCAAGGTGCAGGACCGACCATTGCAGGATCGAGTGGTCGGGATCGACCTTGTATTCGCCCGAGGGAACGAGAAGATCGACAGGCACACTCTCTTCTGCGCCGACGTCGCCCTCGGCTACGGTGTCGGTCTCGCCCGCGCACGAAGCGAGCATCAGCGACAGTGCAATCATGGCAGCGCCATGGAAAATCTGCTTCTTCATGTTCGATCCTTCTCGCTTCACATTGAATGTCCGATATTCCGGCGCCCCGGGCACGCGCCTCAGGCCAGGCGCAAAATGATACCGTCGACCTCGAGGCTGTCGCCGACCTTCGCTTCGATCTTCTCGATCGTGCCCGACTTCTCGGCGCGCAGGATGTTTTCCATCTTCATCGCCTCAACCGTGGCCAGCTGCTGACCTGGCTCGACCTTATCACCTTCTGCAACGTGCAGCGACACGAGCAGTCCCGGCATCGGGCACAGCAGCAGGTTCGATGTATCGGGCGGCACTTTTTCAATCATGTGACCGGCCAGCATTGCCAGGCGTGCGGGCAAGGCGCGCGCGTTGTAGCTGCGGCCATGCGTGTTGATCTGCCAGCTCGGGCGCTTGCGCTTGACTTTCAGACCCAGCGTCGGGCCGTCGGGTTGCGTGGCCGTGGCGGTGGCACTGCCGGGCATCCAGTCGCAAGTGCCTTGAACCGTCTGGCCATCGACCGTCGCGTGCCCATCACCAAGAGTGACTTTGTGATCCACGCCATCGATGCGCACAACCCAGTCGCTCGTGACCGGCTGCGGGCCATCAAGCTGGCCCGAAACCTGCCGCTGAAGCGCCTGGTGGGTGGATTCGATCCCCGCGGCAATGGCGGCGATGACGCGCATTCGTTCCTCACTGGTGGCAGCGCCTTCGAACCCATCGGGGTATTCCTCGGCGATGAAACCTGTGGTCAGCTCGCCGCTGCGAAAGCGCGGATGCTGCATCAGCGCGGACAGGAAATCGATATTGTGGCCCGGCCCCTCAATGAGGAAATTGTCGAGCGCCTGTACCTGCAAGTCGGCTGCCTCATCGCGGGTCTTGCCCCAGGTGACCAGCTTGGCGATCATCGGGTCGTAGAACATCGACACCTCGCCCCCTTCGATCACGCCGTCGTCGACGCGCACATAGGCCTCGGCAGGCGTGCCCACGACCGGCTCCTGATGAGCGAGCGCTGCGGGCGGATCGTAACGCACCAGCCGGCCAATGCTGGGAAGGAAGCCGCGATAGGGGTCTTCGGCATAGACGCGATTCTCGATCGCCCAACCATTGATGCCGATATCGTCCTGCGACATCGGCAGCTTCTCGCCCGCCGCGACGCGGATCATCTGCTCTACCAGGTCGACGCCGGTGATCGCTTCGGTCACGGGATGCTCGACCTGCAGGCGGGTGTTCATCTCGAGGAAGTAGAAACTCTCGCCCGTCGGATCGGCGCCGCTGACGATCAACTCGACCGTGCCGGCGCTGTAATAGCCAACCGCGCGCGACAGGGCGACGCATTGCTCGCCCATGGCCTTGCGCATCTTGGGTGTAACGAAGGGCGAAGGGGCTTCCTCGACCACCTTCTGGTGGCGGCGCTGGATGCTGCACTCGCGCTCGTTAAGGTAGACAATGTTGCCGTGCTGGTCGCCCAGGATCTGGATTTCGATATGGCGCGGGTTGAGAATGAATTTCTCGATGAAAACCCGGTCGTCACCGAAACTGTTGAGGCCTTCGCGCTTGGTCGCCTCGAAGCCTTCGCGCACGTCCTGCTCGTTATAGGCGAGGCGCATACCCTTGCCACCGCCGCCAGCGCTGGCCTTCATCATCACCGGATAGCCAATTTCGGCTGAGATCCGCACCGCGTGTTCGGTATCATCGATCTCGCCGACAAAGCCCGGAACGACATTGACGCCCGCTTCCATCGCCAGTTTCTTGGACTCGATCTTGTCGCCCATCGCGGCAATCGCGTTCACCGGCGGGCCGATGAAGGCGATGCCTTCGGCGGCCAGCGCCTCGGCAAAGCTGGTGCGCTCGGACAGGAAGCCATAGCCCGGATGCACGGCCTCGGCCCCGGTCTGCTTGCACGCGGCAATGATTTTCTCCGGGATCAGATAGCTCTCCGATGCCGGAGGCGGGCCGATATGCACGGCCTCGTCGGCCATCTGCACGAAGGGCGCGCGCGCATCCGCGTCTGAATAGACGGCCACGGTCTTGATGCCCATTCGCCGCGCGGTGCGGAAGATACGGCAGGCGATTTCGCCGCGATTTGCGACCAGAATTTTGTTAAACATCAGGCGCTTGCCAGTCCCTTCTCAAGATCGGCGATAAAATCATCGACATGTTCAATGCCCACGGAAATGCGTACCACATCCGGGCCTGCGCCCGCCGCGACCAATTCGTCTTCCGACAACTGGCTGTGCGTGGTCGATGCCGGGTGGATAATCAACGAGCGCGTATCGCCAATATTGGCGAGGTGGCTGAACAGCTCCACGCTCTGGACCAGCTTCACCCCCGCCTCATAGCCGCCCTTAAGCCCGAAGGTGAAGACCGCCCCGCCCTTGCCGCCGAGATATTTGTCGGCAAGCGGCTTGTAGGCATTGCCCTCCATCCCGGCATAGGAGACCCATGCGATCTTCTCGTGGCCCGTCAGCCACTTGGCCACGGCGAGCGCGTTGTCGCAATGCCGTTCCATACGCAGCGCCAGCGTTTCCATGCCGGTAAGCGCGAGGAAGGCATTCTGAGGCGCCAGCGACGGCCCCAGGTCGCGCAGGCCCAGCACCCGGCAACCGATGATAAATGCGATCGGGCCAATCGGCTCCAGAGCATCAACCAGCACCGCGCCATGATAGGAGCCGTTGGGCTGGGTCAGGCTGGGGAACTTGTCCCCTTGCGCCTTCCAGTCGAACTTGCCGCTGTCAACGATCACACCGCCAATGGAATTGCCGTGACCGTTGAGGAACTTGGTGGTCGAGTGGACGACAATGTCGGCACCGTGTTCAATCGGGCGGCACAAGGCCGGGCTGGCCATGGTATTGTCCACGATCAGCGGCACGCCCCCTTCATGCGCAACCTTGGCAATAGCTTCGATATCGCTGACCACGCCACCAGGATTGGCGAGGCTTTCGATGAACACACAGCGCGTCTTGTCATCCATCGCAGCACGGATGTTCTCCGGGTCGTCAGCATCGACGAAGCGCGTTTCCCAGCCGAATTTCTTGAACGCCTCGCCCATTTGGTTGAGCGATCCGCCATAGAGTTTCTTGGCCGCAACGATATTGCAGCCAGGCTCCATCAGCGTGAAAAATGCAATCATCTGCGCGGCATGACCGCTGGCCACGCCCAGCGCGCCGACACCGCCTTCCAGTGCGGCGATCTTCTGCTCCAGCGCATCATTGGTGGGGTTCATGATGCGCGAGTAGATGTTGCCGAATTCCTTCAGCGCGAAGAGGTTCGCGGCGTGCTCGGCATCGTTGAAGACAAAGGAGGCCGTCTGGTAGATTGGCGTGATCCGCGCATTGGTGGCAGGATCAGGCTGCTGCCCCCCGTGGACACTGAGCGTCTCAAGCTTGTAATCAGTCATCTTGCCCCCCTCACCAGACTATTCGGCAGCTTCGTCGAGTTCTTCGCCCGCAGGCGGCATATTATGGCCCAGCAGGCGCAGCATATCCGCCGCAGCCTCGACCACATTGGTGCCGGGTCCGTAAATGCCCTGCACGCCTGCTTCGCGCAGGAAATCGTAATCCTGCGGCGGGATCACCCCGCCCGCGACGACCTTGATATCCGGGCGCCCGGCCTCTTTCAGCAGTCCGATAAGCTCCGGGATCAGCGTCTTGTGTCCGGCCGCGAGCGAGCTGGCACCGATGGCATCGACGCCCTCAGCCAGTGCCATGTCGCGTGTTTCCTCCGGTGTCTGGAACAACGGGCCGCTGACCACGTCAAAGCCCATGTCTCCAAATGCCGAGGCGATCACGTTGGCGCCGCGATCATGGCCGTCCTGGCCCATCTTGGCGACCATGATCTTCGGGTGGTGGCCCAGGCGGCGCGCGACGGCTTCGACGCCATCGATCACCTGCTGGTAGCGCGCATCGCCGGCATAGGCGCTGGAATAGACCCCGCTAACGGGCGTCGGCACGGTATCGTACCGTCCGAAAGTGGCTTCCATCGCGGTTGAAATCTCGCCGAGAGTGGCGTTGTGGCGAGCTGCCTCCACCGCAAGCGCGAGGAGGTTCGCGTCCTTGTCGCCCGCACCCTTTTCCAGTGCGGCCAGCGCGCCCTTACATGCTGCCTCGTCACGGTCGGCGCGAACGCTTTCGAGCCGCGCGATCTGGCTGGTGCGCACCGCGTGATTATCGATGTCGAGCGTGTCGAGATGGTCTTCCTTGGCCAATCTGTACTTGTTGACGCCCACGATCACCGTATCGCCGCGATCGACATTCGCCTGTTTGGCAGCGGCGGCCTCCTCGATGGCGGCCTTGGGCTTGCCGGTCGCGACATAGGCAGTCATCCCGCCAGCGGCATCGACCTCCTTGATCAAGGCGCGTGCTTTCTCGGTGATCTCGGCGGTCAGCGCCTCGACATACCATGAGCCACCCAGCGGATCGGCGACATTGGTCACGCCCGTTTCCTCCTGCAGCACCAGCTGGGTGTTGCGGGCGATGCGAGCGGAAAAGTCGGTCGGCAACGCGATCGCTTCGTCGAGCGCATTGGTATGCAGCGACTGGGTGCCGCCCAGCACTGCCGAAAGCGCCTCCAGCGTGGTGCGGATGACGTTGTTGTAGGGGTCCTGCTCCTGCAGGCTGACACCCGAAGTCTGGCAATGGGTGCGCAGCATCTTGGACTTGGGATTCTTGGCGCCAAGTTCGGTCATGACATCGTGCCACAACGTGCGCGCGGCGCGCATCTTGGCAATTTCCATGAAGAAATTCATGCCGATGCCCCAGAAGAAGGACAGGCGCGGCGCAAAGGCATCGATATCGAGCCCGGTATCCATCGCGCGTTTGGCGTATTCCTTGCCGTCGGCGATGGTGAATGCCAGTTCCTGCACGGCGGTCGCCCCGGCCTCGTGCATGTGATAGCCGGAAATCGAAATGGAATTGAATTTCGGCATGTTGGCGGACGTATAGGCGATGATGTCCGATACGATCCGCATGCTCGGCTCAGGCGGGTAGATATAGGTGTTGCGGACCATGAACTCCTTGAGGATGTCGTTCTGGATGGTGCCGCTGAGCTTTTCCTGGGGGACGCCGGAACGCTCCGCCGCGACGATATAGAAGGCCAGCACGGGGATCACCGCACCGTTCATCGTCATGGACACGCTCATCGTGTCGAGCGGGATCTGGTCGAACAGGATCTCCATGTCGCGCACGGTATCGATCGCAACGCCTGCTTTGCCAACATCGCCCACCACGCGCGGGTGATCGGAATCGTAGCCGCGATGCGTGGCAAGGTCGAAGGCCACGGACAGGCCCTTCTGCCCTGCCGCCAGATTGCGGCGATAGAAGGCATTCGATTCCTCGGCGGTCGAGAAGCCCGCATATTGGCGGATCGTCCAGGGACGCCCCGTATACATGCTGGCATAGGGGCCACGGGTGAACGGCGCGATCCCGGGCACGCCCGAATTCGAGATGCCCTCTGCATCCTCGCTGGTATAGATCGGCTTTACCGCAATACCTTCTGGCGTGTTCCAGGTGAGGGCCTCGAAGTTTTCCGGGCCCTTCACCTCCTTCTGTGCGAGCGGCTGCCAGTCGGCGTAAGTGGGAGTCTTTTCGGTCATCGTTTCTTCCATTGCGCGCCAGTGCCGGTCAGTTCGACCAGTGCGCATTGTCCTTGGGGGTTTCCATGATCTCGGTGAGCTGGCCCATCATGTCCTTGGGATGGAGGAAGAAGATCGGCGTGCCATGCGCACCGATGCGCGTGGGGCCCAGGATCCGCTTGCCCATATCCTCGAACCATTTGCGGGCGTCGTCGATGTCCTCGACCTCGTAGCAGACATGGTGCTGTCCGCCCGACGGGTTCTTCTCGAGGAAATTGTGGATCGGGCTCGTCGGTCCGAGCGGCTCGATCAACTCGATCTGCGTCCCGTTGGTGCCACCCTCGCCGGGTGTATCGACGAAGCAGACCTTCACGCCCTGCGCCTCCAGATCGAACGGTTTGTGGAACGACGTCGCCCCCATCACCTCGCGGTAATAGCGGATCGACTCCTCGATCGACGGCGTGGCGACGCCGATATGGTTGAGACGTCCGAGTTTCATGGCTGAGTCACTTGCCTTTTCTCACTTCGCGCAATTCTCGATGACCATGGCGATACCCTGCCCACCGCCGATGCACATCGTGATCAGTCCGTATTTTCCGCCGGTCCGCTGCAATTCATACACGCACTTTATCGTCAGGATCGCTCCGGTCGCGCCAATTGGATGCCCGAGCGAGATTCCCGAACCGTTGGGATTGGTCTTTGCCGGATCGAAGCCCAGCGTTTTGGCCACGCCGCATGCCTGCGCGGCGAAAGCCTCGTTGCTTTCGATCACGTCCATCTGGTCGAGCGAGAGACCGGCGCGTTTCAATGCAACCGGAACCGCTTCCACCGGCCCCAGCCCCATCACGCTCGGTTCGACCCCTGCGTGTCCCCAAGCCAGGATCCTGGCCATCGGTTTCAGACCCTCAGCCTCCACCGCCTTGCCGCTGGCAAGCACGACTGCGGCCGCACCATCGTTCAGGCCGCTGGCATTTCCAGCGGTAACAGTGCCATCTTTCTGGAAGACAGGGCGCAAGGCGGCCATCCCTTCAAGCGTGGCATCCGCACGGAAATGCTCGTCCGTGTCGAAGACCTTGATGCCCTTGCGGCTCTTGATTTCGATCGGGAGGATCTGCTCCTTGAAATACCCTGCTTCGGTTGCCTTGGCAGCGCGACGGTGACTTTCCACCGCCAGCGCGTCCTGGTCCTCGCGGGGGATCTGGCACTCGCGCGCGATGTTCTCAGCGGTGACGCCCATGTGGATGCCTTCAAACGGGTCGTGCAAGGCGCCCAGCATCGCATCCTGCAACTCGATAGAGCCCATGCGCGTGCCGAAGCGGGCACCGCTGGTCATATGCGGCGCATTGGACATGCTTTCCGCGCCCATGCCGATGGCAAAGTCGCATTCGCCCAGCGTCAAGGCCTGCGCGACCGACACGATGGCCTGAAGCCCCGATCCGCACAGGCGGTTGACGCCCATGCCGACGCTGGAAACAGGCAGCCCCGCATTGATTGAAATTACGCGCGCAAGGTATGAATCCGTGGGCTGCGTCGGAACCACGCTGCCGACCGCAACTTGCTGGAATTTCTCCGCTGCCACGCCCGATCGCGCAATTGCCTCCTTGGCGACAAGCGTGCCCATATCGGCAGGCCGCATGGATGCCAGCGAACCACCAAAGGAACCGATTGCGGTACGCGCACCGGCCAGAATGAAAACCTCGTCCATGATATTTCCTATTAAACTAGAGTGGAAGGTTGTCGTGCTTCTTCCACGGGTTCTCCAGGCTCTTGTTTCGCAGCTTGCGCAAGCCCAGCGCGATCCGCCGCCTGGTTGAATGCGGGTAGATCACCTCATCGATAAACCCTCGGCTTGCAGCCACGAAGGGATTGGCGAAGCGGTCTTCATACTCCTTGGTCTTCTCGGCAATCCCGTCAGCGTCGAGATTGCGGAAGATGATCTCCACCGCGCCCTTGGCGCCCATCACCGCGATCTCCGCGGTCGGCCAGGCGTAGTTCAGGTCGCCGCGCAGGTGCTTGGAGGCCATGACATCATAGGCGCCGCCATAGGCCTTGCGGGTGATGACGGTGATCTTCGGAACGGTCGCCTCGGCATAGGCAAACAGCAACTTGGCTCCATGCTTGATGATGCCGTTATGCTCCTGCGCGGTGCCCGGCAGGAAGCCGGGAACATCCACGAAGGTGATGATGGGGATGTCGAAAGCATCGCAGAAACGCACGAAGCGCGCGGCCTTGCGGCTGGAATTGATGTCCAGCACGCCAGCCAGCACCATCGGCTGATTCGCCACCACCCCCACGGTGCGCCCTTCTACCCGGCCATAACCCGTCAGGATATTGCCGCCATGTGAAGGCTGCACCTCGAAGAACTCGCCATTGTCGAGCACTTTGCGGATCAGCTCATGCATGTCGTAAGGCTGATTGGCATTGGCTGGCACCAGCGTATCGAGACTGTCGTCCATCCGGTCCCAGGGATCGGTATTGGGCAGTTCGGGCACGCCGCTGCGGTTGTCGGAAGGCAGCAGGCTGACGAATTCGCGCGTCGCCAGCAGCGCCTCGATATCGTTCTCGAACGCCACATCGGCGACGCCGGTCTTGGTGGTATGCGTCACCGCGCCGCCAAGCTCTTCCTGGGTAACAACCTCGTTGGTGACGGTCTTGACCACGTCCGGCCCCGTCACGAACATGTAGGAGCTGTCCTTCACCATGAAGATGTAGTCGGTCATGGCCGGCGAATAAACCGCGCCACCCGCGCACGGACCCATGATCAGGCTGATCTGCGGGATCACGCCGCTGGCCAGCACGTTGCGCTGGAAAATTTCCGCATAGCCGCCCAGCGAGGCAACGCCTTCCTGAATGCGGGCGCCGCCGGAATCATTGATGCCGATGAAAGGCGCGCCGACCTTCATCGCCATGTCCATCACCTTGCAGATCTTCTCCGCATGGCGTTGAGACACGGCGCCGCCGAATACCGTGAAGTCCTGGCTGAAGACGAAGACCAGCCGACCGTTGATCGTGCCGCTGCCGGTGACCACGCCGTCACCCTGAATGCGCTGTTCTTCCATCCCGAAATCGATGCAGTCATGTTCGACATAGGTGTCCAGCTCTTCAAAGCTGCCTTCGTCGAGCAATATCTCCAGACGCTCCCGCGCGGTTAACTTGCCCTTGGAATGTTGTGCATCAATGCGTTTCTGGCCCCCGCCTGCATAGGCAGCTGTCCGGCGGCGCTGAAGCTCAGCGATGTTGGCAGTATTGCTCAAGTCTGGACCTTTTTTACCTTGTCCAGCCCGGGCGAACCGGGCCGGATTTATTGCGACAGAATGCGGGCAGGACGCCCCGGCCCATGCGAGAAAAGGGCTGGTTGATGGCCGGGATAGCCAACAATCCGTGTTCCTGCAAGCCAGCCGGGGCCTCATCGGCGAAGGGCTGGAGGGCCTTGAACCAGCGCAAGCCAGCTTATTGCCGAGATTACATATTGCAAATGCTTCGCAATAACTGTAGCTGGCCGCTCAGACTAAAGGGGCGAAGCTAAATGTCATCGAGAATGCGCGGTGGAGCCGCTGCCGCAATTGTATTTTTTCAGGCAATAACCGGGCAGGCGGCTCAGGCTGCCCCGTTGATTCCCGCGCAGCTCTCGGTCGGCTCGATGTTCGCGGCGGCAGACTGGGTCGTAAAGCTGGTTATCCTCGGCCTGGTCTTCGCGTCGATCGTGACCTGGACCGTTTTCGTGGCCAAGTGGATCGAACTGCGGAAAGTGGCCAGCGCGCAGGCCGCGCTCAATGCCGCTATCCTGCCCACCCAAACCCTTGCCGATGCCCGTTCCAAGGCCCCCGGCGCCGCCGACCTGCTCGACGCTGCGGAACTGGAACTAAGCCTGTCCAGGGACGCGCTCCACGACACGGATGGCATCGGCCAGCGAATCTCCACCCGATTTGCGCGGATTGAGGCGGCCACCGGCAGGCGGCTGGCGCGCGGCATCCCGGTCCTTGCCACGATCGGCGCGACCGCACCCTTTGTCGGTCTTTTCGGCACCGTCTGGGGCATCATGAACGCCTTTATCGGCATTGCCGAAAACCAGACCACCAACCTCGCCGTGGTCGCTCCGGGCATTGCCGAGGCGCTGCTGGCAACGGGTGTAGGCCTGTTCGCAGCAATCCCGGCAGTGGTGATCTACAACCACTTCTCGCGCCTGGTGGCAGAGCAGCGCGCGATCTCTGCCGACCGCGCCGCGGCGGTGCTCAACATTGCCAGCCGCGACCTGTCGCGCGGCATTGCGGGTCGGGAGGGCTAAGGAACATGGCCTTCAAGCTCGGAACTGTCGACGACGGCGATTTGCCGCTCAATGGCGAGATCAATGTCACGCCTTTCATCGACGTGATGCTGGTGCTGCTGATCATCTTCATGGTCGCTGCGCCGCTCGCCACGGTCGATGTGCGCGTCGATCTGCCGGTGGCCGATGCCGAGAATGCGCCGCGCCCGGACGAACCGGTATTCGTCACAATTGAGGCGGACGGGCGCCTGACCGTCAATGACCGCGAGACGCCGCTGGCTGCGCTGGGCCGCGAAGTCCTGCGCGTGTCGGAAGCGGATCTTGAGCAGCGCATTTTCCTGCGCGCCGACAAGGCGATCTCCTACGACACGTTGATGCAGGCGATGAATGCGCTGCGGGCTTCGGGCTATCTGCGCGTGGCGCTGGTGGGTGCAGAGGGGACCGGTTCGCAAGGAGGTGGCGCACCGTGAGCAAAGCCACGATCCTTCCTGGCATTGCCCCCAATTGGCGTCTCGCCATGGCTTGCGCCGCCATCGGCCATGTGGCTCTGGGCGCGGCTGTGATCGGCCAGCGCGCGGGATCGCCGCCGCGCCATCTCGATACGGTCATGGTGATCGAGCTGCCCGCCGGAATGGCGCCTGCTGCGGCAGAACCGGTAGAGCAACAGCTGGCCCTCGCCGAACCGCTTCCCAATGCCGTCACCCCTGACCTCGACATTCCCGAGGTCGATGCGCCTTTGCCCGCCGAGCCGGTCACCTTGCCAACGCCGCGCCCTGTCCAGCCAGTCGCCTCGCAGCGTCCAGTGCCGCCGCGCCTCGTCGAGGTTCCGCGCCCCGCGGTCCCGGCAGCCTCTTCCGCGCCTGCGACTGCCAGTGCCGCTGTTGGCACAGGACCAGGCGCAGACCCCAACGCCAAGGGTGAGGCGAATGAATGGTATGCGCTCGTCTCCGCGCATCTGGAACGCAACAAGCGCTATCCGCGCCAGGCGAAGCGCAACGGCATTACCGGAACGCCGGTCGTGCGCTTCTCGGTCAATCGACGGGGCCGGGTGAGCAACATCTCCATCCGCACCAGCAGCGGCAATGCTGCGCTGGACGAGGCCACTGTGGACCTTTTGCAGAGGGTCTCACCACTTCCGGCCATGCCGCGATCGATGGGGCGCGACAGCGTCACCATCACGCTTCCAATCGAATATTCGCTCGGCCGCAAGTAGCGCGCCGAAAACCTCCTCAAGGGAAAAACACAAGGGGAATATGAGAATGCAACGCACTATCATTATTAAGAAGCCCGCCAGCCTGCGCCGTACCGGCCCCGCACTGGCACTTGGAATCGGCGCAGCGATGGCTGCCACCCCCGCGCTGGCGCAGGACATGAGCGAAGACGAAGAAGCTGAAGAGGTTCAACTCGATACGCTGCAGATCCGCGACTACACCGCCGATTCCAACCCATATACGCAAGATGGCGCACCCTATAAGGCACGTGTCTCAGGCGATCCCCGCCGCGTCCAGCCGCTGGCCGAGACGCCCGCGACCATCACCGTGCTGACCGAACAGCAGATCGAGGAATCGGGTTCGACCGATTTGCGCGACATTCTCGACAATCAGCCCGGCGTGACCGTGGGCACGGGCGAGAACGGCAATGCCTTTGGCGACCGCTACATCATTCGTGGGCACGAGGCGCGCTCCGACGTGTTCGTAGACGGGTTGCGCGATCCCGGCATGACCACGCGTGAAAGCTTCGCGGTCGAGCAGATCGAGATCACCAAGGGTCCGAGCGCCACCTTTGCCGGGCGCGGTTCCACCGGCGGCGCGGTCAACTCGATCACCAAGCAGGCCAATACGGACTACAGCTTCACCCGCGTCGACCTCGGCATCGGCACAGACGAATATTATCGCGGCACGCTCGACACAAACTTTCGCCTGAGCGACTATGCGGCGATCCGCGTCAACGGCCTGTATGGCAATCAGGAAGTGCCGGGCCGCAATTTCTCCGACCGTGAGCGTTGGGGCGTGGCTGTTTCAGGCGCGATCGAGCCGGTCGACAACTTCAAGATCGTACTCGATTACTATCACCTCACCGCTGAGGACATGCCTGATCTGGGCGCCTACGTTCCCCGTCCGACCGGGACCGGCCCAGGCGATGCAGTGGTCCATGGACCGTGGGATGATGTTCCGAACTATGCTCAGGCTGAGGACTTTCAGACATCGGACATCGATACCTTCACCGGGCGCATCACCTGGGAAGTCTCGCCCGACCTGACGATCGTCAATGCGACGCGCTATGGCCAGACCGACAATGGCTATGTCCTGACCGGCCTGCGCGGCGGTGCCTATGACCCGTCAACCGATACCTATGGCCCGCTGACGCTGAGCACGCACCAAGGCTGGCAGGAGGTCGAGTATTTCGTCAACCAGATCAATGCGCTGGGCGAGCTCTATACCGGATCGCTCTATCACCAGTTCGTCATCGGTGCGGAATATTCCGACTACAACGTGGTCAACGGCCAGTACACCAATCCCGATGGAAGCCGACTGAATGGTTCCGCGCCGACCAACTGCGTTACGGCCGGTCGTGGTGGACTAAGTCCCAATTTCTGCATCACCGACGAGAACCGCGACCTGCTGTTCACCGGCGACGCACTGCATAATTTCCTTCAGCGGGACATCGTGCGTGGTGGTGCCGACAGCGACTGGACGGTAAAGACCCTGTCCTTCTACGTCATGGACACGGTCGAGGTGACCGAGTGGCTGACGCTGAACGGCGGCATCCGTGTGGACGATTTCGACTACAGCAATGCGGTGCTGGGCTTCGGCGCTACCGAACCGACTCCTTACGCCTATGACGATCTGCTGTGGAACGGTCATGCCGGGATCACGATCAAACCGCATGAGGAGGGCATCCTCTATTTCACCTGGGGCTCGGCCAAGAACATCAATGGCGGCGAGAGCGACCTGGGTGGCAATTGCGGCTATGGCGGCATCTGCACCGATGACGACGTCGGGATCGGCGACGGCCTGCCCGAAAGCTCGACCAGTTTCGAACTGGGCACCAAGTGGGACCTGTTCGACGACCGCCTGCTGTTAACGGCGGCGCTGTTCCAGATCACCAAGGATGACGTCTTCGAATCTGCCGTGAACGGCGACGATGCAGCGCAGGATCCTGATTATACCCCCGTTGGCGCACTCAATACCGGCAAAAACCGGGTTCGCGGTGTCGAGATCGGCCTTGTCGGCAATATCACCGACAAGCTGACAGGGCAGGTGTCGGCGACCTTCATGGACTCGGAGGTTCTGGAATCGAACAATCCGGACAATGTCGGCAGGCGTCTGGCCAATTTCGCGAATACGCAGCTGAATGCGCAATTGCGCTACCAGTTCACCCCCGCTGTCGCAGTGGGTGCGACGGCGACATACAAGAGCGAGATGTTCACCGGCCAGCCCGATTCCGCTGCTGGTTATGACGACACACTGGAGCTCTACACCTATCGTGTACCCGATTACTGGACCTTCGATGCCTTCGCGACGGTGCGCATCAACGACATGCTCCAGGCACGCGTGAACGTCACCAACGTTGGAAATGAGGACTATTACCTCGCGGGCTATCGCAGCGGGCATTTCCTGTACAAGGGTGATGAGCGTCGCGGCACGCTGACGCTGACGGGTCGCTTCTGACGCGCCCATAAGCTAACGATGGCGGGGCATCCCGGCGATGCTCCGCCCCGTTGTTTTGAGACCTGCCAAACAGATATGCTCACCGTCATCGAAAACTTGCTTGATGGAGCGGAGGTCGCCGATCTGCGTGTCCGGCTGAACGTTGCTGCGTGGCAGGACGGTGCGGAGACGGCGGGCACGCGCTCGGTCGCCGTGAAACAGAACCTCCAGCTGGGCGTCACGGATTCGCTGGCGCGGGAGCTCGGCAATGTGATCCTCGCCAGGCTGGGGCGCAATCCGCTGTTCGTTTCCGCCAGCCTGGCAGAGAAGATCTTTCCGCCGGTCTTCAACCTTTATCAGGATGGCGGCCATTATGGCTGCCATGTCGATTCCGCTCTGATGCGCGTTCCGCAAGCGGACATCACCATTCGCAGCGACATTTCCGGCACCCTGTTCCTGACCGATCCAGCCGATTACGAGGGTGGCGAACTGGTGATCGAGAGTGAATATGGCGCGCAGGAGGTCAAACTCGCGGCGGGCGACATGGTGCTCTATCCGTCAAACAGTCTGCATCAGGTGAACCCGGTGACGAAGGGACAGCGCATCTGCGCGATCACCTGGATACAAAGCGCCGTTCCCGACAATGCCGCGCGCACCATGCTGTTCGACATGGACCAGTCGATCCAGTCCCTTTCCCGCCAGCATGGCAAGACCGATGCAGACGTGGACCGTCTTATCCATGTCTATCACAATCTCCTGCGGCGTTGGGCGCAGGTATGACAGGAGTGGCGGCATGAGCTGGAAGCGCGCGCTATTCTGGCTGGTTCTGGCTGTTCCGGCAGGGCTGATGATCGCGCAGCTGGCCTCGGGCGCGGCGCGGGCGATGGATCTCTACCACCCCAGCGGCGAGATGAGCCTTCGCCTGATGGTAATTGCCCTGATGGCCGGCCCGGTCGCCGACATTTTTGGGCGAAACCGCTTTACGCGCGGCTGGCTGGCAATCCGGCGCAATCTGGGCGTTGCCGCATTTTGCTATGCCGCTCTGCACCTTGTGTTTTACGTGATCGACCTGCGCACGCTGGCCGCCATGCTGGATGAGCTGACGTTGCCCGCGATCTGGACCGGTTGGCTCGGTTTCGCGTTCATGCTCGCAGCCGCCTCGATCAGCACCGATGCCGCCATGCGCAGGCTCGGACACTGGTGGAAGCGCATCCAGCTTGGCGTCTATGCGGCGGTGTTGCTGGCCGCTCTGCACTGGGCGCTGCTCGACCGGGAGGCTGGTCCAGCGCTCATTCACCTCGCGCCGCTACTGGTCCTGTGGCCATTGCGCGCCGTGATCCTTTACTCGAGACGCACGACAAGAGGACTTTCGACATGAGATCCGCCATTCGGGCCATCACCGCCATAGCCATTGCCGCAACCGGCCTGAGCATAGCTTCGCCTGCCCGGGCCGATGGAGACGTGACCTGCGGTGCGGGCGCGCAACAGGGTTGGAAGAACGAGCGGCAGGTGCGGCGCAAGGCCTGGCAGCGCGGCTGGGAAGTGCTCGATGTGCTGGTCAGCGGCGATTGCTACGAGGTCTATGCCCGTAACGAGCAAGGCCAGTCGATCGAGACCTTCTTCCATCCCGAGACGCTCGAACTGCTGGTGGTCTTCCGGCGCGGCAGGGAAATCTTTCGCAAGGATGGCTTTACCGGTTAAGCGAGCTGAAGCTGGCCTGCTTGAGCGCGAAGGATCGGCGCGAATCTAAGCGGTCGCAATGACACAGGCACACCGCTAGGTGGGCGACCCAGCTTCACGCAATTCAGGCACAGGCACATGGCGCGCAAACATTCCCGGCATGGCTCCTATGTGGAGCAGCACCATGGTGATGATGAAGAGGTGCCAGCGCCAGCGCCATGTTGGCTCTGCAGCCGGCCCTTGGGCAAGACCACTGTCTGGCATCATCCGGTGCCAAAGAGCCGGGGCGGGCGCGATGTCGTGCCGATGCACCCCATTTGCCAGCAGACCCTGATCGCCAACTTCACCAACTCGGAATTGCAGCGTTATGCGCTCGATGTCGCGGCGCTTCTGGCCAATCCCGACGTGCGTAAGTTCGTCGACTGGGTGACGAAGAAGGACCCCGATTTCAACGCCAGCACGGCAAAGAAGAAGCGCTGATCCGCCAGCCGCTCAACCAAATGTGCTATGGGGTGGCCATGACCAAGCCGATCCACGAAACCGAAGAACCAATCTGTGTCGCCGCACTATACCGTTTCGCGCGGCTCGCTGATTGCGAGCAATTGGCTGCCCCGTTACAGCAATTGTGCGCTGAGCACGGCATCAAGGGCACGCTCATTCTTGCAGCCGAGGGTATCAACGGCACGATCGCCGGTTCAACGGGCGGCATTGACCGCGTTCTGGCGCATATTCGCAGCTTGCCCGATTGCGCCGATCTGGAAGTGAAGTTCTCAACCGCTGCGACAATGCCGTTCCACCGGATGAAGGTGCGAATGAAGCGCGAGATCGTGACCATGGGGCAGCCCGGCATCGACCCCTCCGCCGATGCAGGAACCTATGTGGACCCAAAGGACTGGAACGCCCTCGTCGATGATCCCGACACTATCGTGATCGACACGCGCAACGATTACGAGGTCTCAATCGGCTCCTTTGCGGGATCAATCAATCCGAAGACCGACACGTTCCGCGACTTTCCAGAGTGGTTCGAGCGAGAGCGTGAACGCCTCCTCGGCGCCGCAAACCCTCCGAGGGTGGCGATGTTCTGCACCGGCGGGATCCGCTGCGAAAAGGCGTCGGCCTTCCTCAAGCGCGAGGGAGTGGAGGAAGTCTATCACCTGAAGGGCGGCATCCTCGCTTATCTTGAGGCCGTGCCTCAGGAAGCGAGCCGATGGCAGGGCGAATGCTTCGTGTTCGATCAACGCGTGGCGGTCGGCCACGGGCTGTCCGCCGGCAGTTATGATCTGTGCTTCGCGTGCCGTCGCCCCTTAAGCGCTGCAGCCATGCACTCGCCACTTTATGAGGCCGGCGTCAGTTGTCCCGCCTGCCATCACGAACGGGACGAACAGCAGCGGGCATCCTACCGCGAGCGTCAAAAGCAGGAATCGCTCGCCGCCAGGCAAGGTCGCGCGCACATCGGTGCGGTACTCGCAAGGGCGGGCGATGATAGGGCGGGCGATGACCATGCCGATTGAGCGGGTCCTGTACAGCTTCCGGCGTTGCCCATACGCGATCCGTGCCCGCCTGGCCCTGGCGATCAGCGAAACGGCCTGCGCCCTGCGCGAAGTCCATCTTGCGAGGAAGCCCGCCGCGATGCTGGCGGCCTCTCCCAAGGGGACTGTTCCGGTGCTGGTCTTGGCCGACGGGACCGTTATCGACGAAAGCATCCTGATTATGCGCTGGGCACTAGAGCGCCGCGATCCGGAAGGGTGGCTGGAGCGAGATGATACCGATCTGCTCGCCCGGAATGACGGCCCGTTCAAACACGATCTCGATCGGTACAAATATCCGGATCGACATCAATCCGACGCTCTGGCGCACCGTCAGCGCGGACTGGAGTTCCTGCGATTGCTTGAGGAGCGGCTCTCCACCTCAGGGCAATTGTGCGCAAGCAAGCGCGGCATTGCCGATATGGCGATCATGCCGTTCGTCCGCCAGTTCGCAGCCGTGGATCGGGAATGGTTCGCAGCCCAGCCGATCCCGAATCTGCAAGCGTGGCTGACGGGTCATCTCGAGGCGCCGCTGTTCGCAGCCGTCATGAAACGTTTCGCACCATGGTCGCCGGGCGATCCCGAAGTTGCATTGCCCATCGAAGTCCCTGATCGTCACAAACAAGGCGATGAGCCCATCTTACCGGCATGAATCTGAAGGTAGCGGCGCATAGGAGTTGAGTCGCGGCCTGCCCAAACCTGCGAGCCAGGAACCACGAGGCGGCACGCCCCCCTTCTCAGCTGCGCAGCCGAATGGACGTTCCGCCCGTCAGGCCCGCCCGGATAAAATCGGACCCAAGGAAGTCGTGAGGAAAGCCACCGTCAATCCGGCTGGCCGCATCGAGATTGGCAAGATGATCGGCATCAAGCGTCACCGCAAGTGCACCGATATTATCCTCGAACTGGCGCAAGGTGCGCGCGCCAAGCAGCGGCGCGGTCACTGCGGGATTGGCAAGCGTCCACGCAATAGCCACCTGCGCCGAGGTCGCGCCAATCTCATCGGCAATCGACTGGACGGCATCGGCGACGACAATCGCCGAACGGCTGACCCGCCCGCGCGCCTCCAGCATGGCGCGCCGCCCTCCTTCGGGATCGGACGAGTCCATCGCACCGGTTGCATATTTTCCCGACAGCAGGCCGCTGGCCAGAGGGGACCAGGGCATGACGCCCATGCCCAGGGCATCGGCCGCAGGGATCAGGTCCCGCTCGGTCGTACGCTGGAGCAGGCTGTATTCCACCTGCAAGGCAGCGAAGGGGGTCCAGCCACGTAATTGGGCAAGCGTCTGCAACCGCGCCACTTGCCAGGCAGGCGTATCGGAGATGCCGATATAGAGAACCTTGCCCATCCGCACGAGATCATCGAAGCCGCGCATGATCTCGTCGGGAGGGGTGGAATCGTCCCATACGTGCAGGAAAAGCAGATCGATGTAGTCGGTCTGAAGGCGCTTCAGGCTCTCCTCTACCGAACGAACCATGTTCTTGCGCCCGTTTCCGGCCGCATTGGGATCGCCCTGCTCTATCGCCAGCGAGTATTTCGTCGACAGCACCAGGCGATCACGCTTTTGCGCTGCGAACTTGCCGGTCAATGTCTCGGCACGTCCTTGCGCGTAATAGCCCGCCGTATCGATGAAATTGCCGCCGCGATCGACATAGGCATCGAAGATCCGGCGCGATTCGGCTTCGTCGGCGCCCCAGGTTTCGCCGAAAGTCATGGTCCCCAGACATAGCGGCGAGACCCGAAGCCCCGAACGCCCGAGCAAACGATAGTCGTCAAGCGACAGCGGGTTGGTCATTCTTCGGTCTCCCCTCGCCTTTGCGCAAACCTGGTCCGCAGACCAGTTTACCCTTGGCAAACTTTGCGATGCGGACAACAAGTCTCGCCGGACACGGTCTGCACGATCTCATCGAAAAATTTAAGGCATTATCGGTTCGTTGCGCTCTGCGATCCCGCGGAGACTGCCCCTGGGCTGCATCAGACGGGCTACCGAGGGCGTAGGAAGTTTCAGCCTAATGGACGTCGGTTTCGGCCATGGAGACGTGCGGAGGGGGTATCGCCAAATGGGCAAGCCGCCGCAATCGCGAATGCGAACTCATCGGCGTCGACCTAAACCCCTGGAGCATGGCGTTGTCGAGCATCGCATCCGTCAGGTGTCTGGTATCCGATTTTAGCACATGGAGTGCTTGGAACTCATGCGAGACGACGCACTCGCGCCGTGGCCTCGCATTGTGACGATGCGCTCGTCCGTGCGCTCATCTGTCCTGCGCTCAGCGCCTGTCCGATCAATATCAGAGCCGGGCCATCGCCCAGCGCCGTGCGCGCGGCCAATGGCAGCAGGTCCAGTCGGGTGAGGAAGTGACCGCCATGATCGAGGCTGGCACTCTCGACCAGTGCGACAGGCGTATCTGCGGGCAGACCGGCGCCGATCAATCCGGCCGAGACCTCGGCCGCGGCGGCCTTACCCATATAAACTGCCAGCGTTGCCTGCGGATCGGCCAGCGCCTCCCAGTCGAGCGCGACGGTCTGGCCCTTTTGTGTATGCGCGGTGACGAAGGTCAGCCGCCGCGCCAGCCCGCGCAGCGTCAGCGACAGGCCCAGATCGGCTGCCGCCGCGCTGGCTGCGGTGACGCCGGGACAGATCCGCACCGGCACACCAGCACTGCGGCACGCCTCCATTTCCTCAGTAGCACGACCAAAAATCGCCGGATCACCGCCCTTGAGGCGCACAACCCGCTCGCCCACGAGAGCCGCCTCGACAATCAGTGTATCGATGCTCTTCTGGTCCTTCGAGTGGCGGCCCGAACGCTTGCCGACCGAAACCAGCCGCACGTGGCCGGGCACCAGCGCGAGGACGCCCTGCCCCACCAGCGCATCGTGAAACACTACACTGGCCGCGCGGATCAGCGCTTCCGCCTTGCGCGTCAGCAGGTCCGGATCGCCCGGCCCGGCGCCGACAAGCCATACTTCGCCGGGTGCGATCATGCGACTTCCTCTCTTGATGTGACGGCGCTTTGCTTGATCAGACCGGCAATCAGCGGGCGGCACGATCCGCAATTGGTGCCCGCGCAGGTTGCCTCACCGATCGCCTTGACACTCTCAGCGCCGTCCTGAGCGGCTGCCAGGATCGTCTTCTCCCCAACATCGTGACACACGCAGACCAGTCTACCGCGATCCGGAAGCGGCGTGGACGGGCGCCCGGCGAGAAGCTCGTTGGCTCCGGCGTCTGGTTCAGCGAACTGTTTCTCGATCCAGTCGCGCTGCGGCAATTGCCCGCTGCGCGTGACAAAGAGGATCGCCAGCAGCTCACCCTCGCCCCGGGCCCCGCTACCGCGCACGGCGATCCGCAACATGCCGCGCGAAAGGTCCGTCACTTCCTGCCGCTCACCCGCAGGGAGCACGCTCTCGACATCGAAAGCGCCCTCGCCTGCCAGCTCGGTCAGCCAGCCGCCATCGATACGCGCGCGCGCCCAATAGGAACATTGCGGCGCGGGTGCCTCACGCGAGAGCAGGAAGCCGCGCCAGTCGGGCCGAAACGACGCAACCGTGGCCGGCACGTTCTTGAAACCCGGCTGGCCGGAATGTGGATCAGTTAGCGAATGGACGAGCATGCCAGTTCGCCCGCCAGGTCCCTGCGAGTCAGTGAAGTGCATGGGCACGAAAATTTTGCCCGGCTGCTGTGCATCGGTGACGCTGACGCGGTAAATGCTCTGACCGCTGGCCGTGCTCACCTGCGCCAGTCCGCGATCCTGCAAACCGAACGTCTCGGCATCACAACTGGCAATTTCGACCAGCGGCTCGCGCCGATGCTGAGAAAGCATGGGGCTGAGGCCGGTGCGGGTCATGGTATGCCATTGATCGCGATATCGCCCGGTATTGAGCGCAAGGCTGAAGGTGGAGCCCTGCGCCGATCGATCCGGTTGCGCGACCGGCACGATGCGTGCCTTGCCCGTATCGGTGGGGAAGCGCGCCTTGAGCGGATTTTTCCCACCCCAGAGAAAGGGTTGCATGCCCTCAAAATCGCCGTCGCTGCACCCCGCCCAGCCGGTCAGATCCAGCACCTTGCCGGCTTCGACCGCCAGCCGGGTCATGGCGGCATATTCGCGGAATACGTCCGCCGGACTATTGAAGGCGAAGGCCTCGCCAAACCCCAGCCGCGCCGCGACATCGCTGACGATCCGCCAGTCGGCGCGCGCTTCGCCGGGGGCGGACAGAACGCCGCGCTGGCGCGAGATCATCCGCTCCGAATTGGTGACGGTGCCGTCCTTCTCCGCCCAACCGAGCGCGGGCAGGCGAATATCGGCATATTTGCCGGTATCGGTGCCCGCCATAATGTCGGACAGGACGACTGTCGGGCAGCGGTCCAGCGCCTCGCGCACGAACCCTGCATCGGGCATCGACACCGCCGGGTTGGTGGCCATGATCCACAGGAATTTGATGCGCCCCTCGTGGACGGCGCGGAACAGGTCGACGGCCTTCAGGCCCGGACCCTCGCACAGATCGGCTGCGCCCCAGAAATCCTGCACCAGCGCGCGTTCCCGCGTGGAGAAGCCCATATGGCACGCTAGCATATTGGCCAACCCGCCGACCTCGCGCCCGCCCATTGCATTGGGCTGACCCGTAATGCTGAATGGCCCCGCCCCCATCCGGTTGATGCGGCCCGTAGCGAGATGAAAGTTGATGATCGCGTTGGCCTTGTCCGTGCCCGAGACGGACTGGTTCACGCCCTGGCTGAACAGAGTGACGGTGCGCGGATGTTCGGCCAACATGGCGACCAAAGCCGAAAATTTGCGAGGGTCGATGCCGTGCGAGGCCGAATCCAGCGAATCCAGATAGTCGGCAGGCACTTCGCAATTCTGGTCGAGATAGGCCGCATCGGTAAGGCCGCGCGCGTGGAATTCGCCCAGCAGCGCGGCGAACAGCGCCACATCGCCATCGGGCGCGACCGGGATATGCAGGTCGGCCAAGGCCGCCGTCTCGGTCTTGCGCGGATCGATCACCACCAGCTTCGTGCCGCGCCGCTCGCGCGCACGCTCGATCCGCTGCCAGACGATCGGATGGCACCATGCCGTGTTCGAGCCGACCAGCACGATCACGTTGGCGCAGTCGAGGTCCTCATAGGTGCACGGCACCACATCCTCGCCGAAGGCGCGGTTGTGCGCAGCCACCGCGCTGGCCATGCACAGGCGCGAATTGGTGTCGATATTGGCGGTGCCAAGGAAACCCTTGGCAAGCTTGTTGGCGACGTAATAATCCTCGGTCAGCAGCTGGCCAGAGACATAGAAGGCAACCGCATCGGGCCCGTGGGTTGCGATGGTCTCGCGCAGCCGGCCCGCGACCGCGTCCAGCGCCGCATCCCAGCCGACCCGTTCGCCGCCGATCTCCGGATGGAGTAGCCGCCCCTCCAGCCCGGTCGTCTCGCCCAGCCATGTACCCTTGGAGCACAGCCGCCCGCCATTGGCCGGATGCGCCGGATCGCCCTGCACCGCCAGCTCGCGCGCGCCTTTCGCCTCGGCGAGCACGCCGCAGCCCACGCCGCAATAGGGGCAGGTGGTGCGGATCGCAGCCATGATGCTTCAGGCGGCCTTTTCAGCAGGCGTTTCTGCCACAGGCGCGTTTGGCTGGCGCGGGGCCAGCACCGCCTCGCGCAGCAGATAGATGCGCCCGGCATCGACCCGCGCCGGAATGGTCGGCGTGCAGCCCTTGTCGTCGCCCAACGCCTCTCCCGACTTGAGCGAGATGCGCCAATTGTGCAGCGGGCACGAGACGCTGTCGCCATGGACGATACCCTGGCTCAGCGGCCCGGCCTTGTGCGGGCAGGCATTGACCAGCGCATAGATCTCGCCGCGCATCGTGCGGAACACGGCAATCTCCTCCCCGCCTTCGACCGGCAGGGTCGCCGCCATGCCCGGTTCGATCTGCGTGACCGGGCCGATATCGAGCCACTTGGCCTTGTTGGCCTTGTTGGCCTTGTTCGCCTGGGTCATCATGCGTTCTCCAGCTGGGGCCGGACCACGCCCAGGTGCCGGTGCAGGTCGCGGCGATGCCCGCCTGCCCGCAGCGCCCAGGGATCATCCTGCCAGAATGACTGCGAAAAACGGAACCGCTCGGCCAGCCGGGGGATGGCCTGCGGGTCGTCGAACAGCGCGGCTTTGACCCAGTCGAGACCCTTGCGCTCAATCCACGGCGCGGTGCGTTCAAGGTAATGCGCATCCTCGCGATAGAGCTGGACGAAGGCGGCGCAATATTCCATCGCCTCCTCCTCGGTCTCGACCTTGCACAGCAGGTCGGTGCCGCGCAGTTTTATCCCGCCATTGCCGCCGACATGCAGTTCGTAACCGCTGTCCACGCAGATCACGCCAAAGTCCTTGATCGTCGCCTCGGCGCAATTGCGCGGGCAACCGCTCACCGCCATCTTGAATTTGTGCGGCATGTAGCTACCCCAGCTCATGTGCTCGAGCTTGACGCCCAGCCCGGTGGAATCCTGGGTTCCAAAGCGGCACCATTCGCTGCCCACACAGGTCTTCACCGTGCGCAGAGCCTTGCCATAGGCATGGCCCGAAACCATCCCGGCGGCATTGAGGTCGGCCCAGACGGCGGGCAGATCCTCCTTCTTGATACCGAAGATGTCGAGCCGTTGGCCGCCCGTCACCTTGACCATGGGCGCGTCGTATTTCTCGACCACGTCGGCAATCGCGCGCAATTCCCTGGGATTGGTGATCCCGCCGAAGAAGCGCGGGACCACCGAATAGGTGCCGTCCTTCTGGATATTGGCGTGCATGCGCTCATTGACGAAGCGGCTCTTCTCGTCGTCCTGATATTCTCCGGGCCAGGCGCAAAGCAGGTAGAAATTGAGCGCGGGGCGGCAGGAGGAGCAGCCATCGGGCGTGGTCCAGTGCAGCTCCTGCATGACCTGCGGGATGACCTTGAGTTCCTTTTCCAGGATCAGGCTGCGCACCTCGTCATGGCCGAAGCTGGTGCAGTTGCACATGGTCTTGACCGCGCGCTCACCACCATATTCGTCGCCCAGGGTCACCGCGAGCAGCGCCTCGCACTGGTCGGTGCACGATCCGCACGAGGCCGAAGCCTTGCAGGTGGAGCGGATGGCGTCGATCGTATTCGCGCCGGCGAGGATGGTCTGGACGATCTTTCCCTTGGACACGCCGTTGCAGCCGCAGATTTCTGCGTCGTCCGACAATGCGGCAACGGCGGCACTAGGGTCGAGCGTGGCTCCACCCATGGCGAAGGCCTGTCCGAAAATCAGCCCTTCGCGGATGTCGGTGACATCCTCTTCCTTCCTCATCAGGTCGAAATAGAAATTGCCATCGGCCGTATCGCCATACAGCACTGCGCCGATGATCCGGTCGCCCTTGAGCACGATGCGCTTGTAGACGCCGCGTGCCGCATCGCGCAGGACGATATCCTCGCATTCCTCACCGCCCGAAAAGTCTCCGGCTGAAAACAGGTCGATGCCCGAAACCTTAAGCTTGGTCGAGGTTACAGAACCTTCATATCCGGTAGGTGAGTCGGTTATGTGGTCGGCGAGCGCGCGGCACATCTCCCAAAGCGGGGCGACAAGGCCGTAGCACAGCCCGCGATGTTGAACGCATTCGCCCACCGCCAGGATATCGGGGTCGGAGGTGACCATGTGATCGTCGACCATGATGCCGCGCTCGCATTCCAGGCCAGCCACCTTGGCCAGCCCCGTCGCAGGGCGGATGCCCGCCGCCATCACCACGATATCGGCCTTGATCCGCGTGCCGTCCTCCAGCTCGATGCCGACGACTTTGCCTTCTACTCCATAGATCGCCTTGGTGTTGGCGCCTGTCAGGATCGTCTGGCCACGGCCTTCCAGTTCCTGCTTGAGCAGCCAGCCCGCCGCCTCGTCCAGCTGGCGCTCCATCAGCGTGGGCATCAGGTGGACGACGGTGACCTTCATGCCGCGCAGCGCCAGCCCATGCGCTGCCTCAAGACCGAGCAGCCCGCCACCGATCACCACCGCATCGCCGCCATTTTCCGCCGCGCTGAGCATCTTGTCAACATCGTCAAGGTCGCGGAAAGTGACCACACCATCCAGGTCGTTGCCGGGAATGGGAATGATGAACGGGTCGGAGCCGGTCGCGATCAGCAGCTTGTCATAGGGGGTTTCGCGGCCAGAGCGGCTGGTCACGGTCTTGCGGTCGCGGTCGATTGCGACCACCGGATCGCCGCTGACCAGCTCGATTCCGTTTTCCTCGTACCATTCAGCCGTGTTGAGGACGATCTCGTCGAAGGTCTTTTCGCCCGCCAGCACCGGCGAGAGCATGATGCGGTTGTAATTGACGCGCGGCTCCGCGCCGAAGATGGTCACGTCGAAGCGGGCGGGATCGCGCTCGATCACCTCCTCCACCGCCCGGCACCCGGCCATGCCGTTGCCGATCACGACCAGCTTCTGGCGGGTCGTCGCCCACCCCTTGCCCGGTATCGCCGTTTGCGCGTTCATGTGTCTGTCCTTCATCGACAACGCACGCAAAAAAGCCGCCAGGTCTTCCCGCGATCGGGGGAGACTGGCGGCGCCATTGCCACGTTGTATTGACTAAGTGGGCGAGAGAGCCGGATCGTCCAACGCCGGACGGGCAATCTCTCTGCTGCAAAACCAATAACCGATTATGTGTACTGGCGGCAAGCCCCTTTTGCACTGCAGCACAAACTTGACGCCTTATCCGCGATATCTGGCGGAGGCGGGTCGATGCGCGCGACCCGCCTCCCAACTTGCACCCCAAAGGTGGTGCAAGCAGATTTCTTGCTCAGGATCAGAAGCTGTATTGGGCCTGCAGCCAGAGCTTGGTCGTGTCGACGCCGAAACCGTCCGATTTGTAATCGGCATATTTCGCCAGCAGGCCGACCGGGCCGATCTTGAAACCGATCTGCGCATCCCATTCCGAACCGTAGCTCATGCCGCCGATGTCGCTGTCGAATTCGTGATAGACGACCAGCGCGTTGAAGGTGGTGAGCCCCGGAACGGTGAAGCCCTTGCCGATCTTCGCGTAATAGTCCTTGATGCCCGTCGAGGGCGTGGTCAGGAACAGATCGGCCCAGCCATTGAAGGCGTGCACCGTCGCCAGCGGCGTCTGGAAGGCACCGCAACCGGGCGTCGCGCAAACCGCATCCTCGTCGGCGCCGAGTTCTTCGTAACCCGCACCGATGGTGAACCCGGCAATGCCCACGCCCAGTTCCAGATTGACGTACTGAGCCGAATATACCGTGGGGTTGTCAGCCAGGTTTTCCTGGATGGCATAGCTCGCCGTCGCGTTGAGCTTCACTGCGCCCAGCGGAATGGCAGCCTTCGCAAGGAAGCCGAAGGTCTGGCTCGAGAAGGCCACCCGCGTATCGTAATCGAGCAGGTAACCGAACGCGGTCAGATCCACAGGTCCTGCATCGACGCTGCCGTTAAGCAGCATGAAGTTGCCGTCGAAAAATTCGTTCGGGCTGTCGACGCCGAAAATGGTGCGCTGGCTGATGGAATAGGTCGCATCGAGCTTGACCGGGCCGAAGCTCGCAGCAGCGCGGGCCGCGTCGAAGGTCTGCTCGTTCTGGCGCCAGCCGACATTGCCGACGAAGCGCGCATTGTCGTAAATCACGCGCTGGCGGCCCACGGTAAGTGAGAAATTGTCCTGCTTGAACGAAATCTGGAGACGGTTGAGTTCGGCATTTTCCGGGTCGGCCACGACCGAAAACGGTTCCAACCCATTGCCGGGCAGGGTGTCGTTGTAATCGTCGAGTATGGCGAGGGTCCCTTCGCCCTCGGCGAGGAATTCGAACTGGCTGACCTTGAGCACCGCACCTAGCCGCCCGCGCAAAGTCAAGGCATTGGCGTCGCCCTGAACATTGTCCTGCTCAACCATCTCGTAGCGCAGGCGCGCATTGGCGATGATGTCGAGCGAGGCGTCATCGCTCAGCGCGATGGGGTCGCCCACGCCGGCAATCGCCGGAGTGGAAAAGCCGATGGTCGAAACAGCGGCAAGAAAAGCAAAACGGGTCTTCATAACTACACCTCCCTGGGCGGGACACATGCGTCCCACGCTCCAAAATCGGATCGAGAGGCGAGCGCCATTGCCCGCCGGGACCGGCCTGTGGCCGGCTATGTCAGTAAGGCACCAAAGCGCAGCCCCCTTGCCGCGCTCGGCCTCTCCCGTTTAAATCAGGCCGCCTTTGCGGCTGGCCCGTGATCATACTCGGCGAGGAAGTGCAGCACTTCCTGCCGGTAATGGTAGAATTCCGTCGTATCGAGCAACGCCTTGCGGTCGCGCGGGCGCGGCAGGTCAACCTTGAGCACCTTGCCGATTGTCGCATTCGGCCCGTTGGTCATCATCACCACCCGGTCCGCAAGCAGGATCGCCTCGTCGACATCGTGGGTGACCATGATCGCGGTGACCTTGGTACGGTTCCACGTCTCCACCAGCACATCCTGCAGGTCCCAGCGCGTGAGGCTGTCGAGCATGCCGAAAGGCTCGTCGAGAAGCAGCAGCCGCGGGCTGAGCGCAAAGGCGCGGGCGATGCCGACCCGCTGGCGCATGCCGTTGGACATTTCCGCGGCCAGCTTTTCCTTGGCATCCTTCAGGCCCACGCGGTCGAGGTAATAATCGACGATGTCGCGCCGCTCGCTCTTGCCCGCATGCGGATAGACGCGCTCTACCCCCAATGTGACGTTCTGCCGCGCAGTCAGCCACGGCATCAGGCTGGGTGCCTGGAACACCACCGCCTTGTCCGGCCCGGCAGCGCTAATCTCGCGATTGTCGAGCACGATGCCGCCACCCGAGATTTCGTTGAGGCCCGCTGCCATCGTCAGCACGGTGGACTTGCCGCAACCCGAATGGCCGATCAGCGAGATGAACTCGCCCTTGTCCATGATCAGGTTGAAGTCATCGACCACCTTCAGCGGCCCCTTGGGCGTGGGATAGATCTTGTCGAGCTTGAACAACTCCAGATAGCGGTTGGTCACCGCGGTCTGGCCCGCTTCGCGATAGGCCTGCGGGGGCGGTGCGAGATCGAGCGGCGTGACATTGGGCAGGGCCACCCCGCTCTCGCCGACCGAACCGCTCTGATCATTGAGCGAGCCGAGATAGGAGACGATGTCCTTGCGCAGGCGCTGATAGGCCGGATCGTCATTCACCGCCTCGCGGTCGCGCGGGCGGGCGACGTCGATCTCGTAGATCGCGCCGATCCGTGCCGCCGGTGCCGGGGTCAGCACGGCGACACGGTCGGCCAGCAGGAGCGCTTCATCCACGTCGTTGGTGACGAGCAGGATGGTGCGACCCTCCTCCTTGCGGATACGTTCGATCTCGTCCTGCAGCTTGGCGCGGGTCAGCGCGTCGAGCGCGGACAGCGGCTCGTCCAGCAGCAGGATTTCCGGCTCCATCGAAAGCGCGCGGGCCACAGCGACACGCTGGCGCATGCCGCCCGAAAGCTGGGCGGGCTTGCGGTCCATCGCATGGCCCAGACCGACCAGTTCGACCTTCTGCTTCACCAGTGCGGCACGATCGGCCTTGCTGCGGTCCTTGTGGACGGCATCGACCGCCAGCTCGACATTCTGCTGGACCGTCAGCCAGGGAAACAGCGAATAGGACTGAAAGACCAGGCCGCGCTCCTTGTCAGGCCCGTCGATTGCCTTGCCCCTGAGCAGTATCTCGCCGCCATCCGGCTCGACCAGACCGGCGACCGAATTGATCAGCGTGGTCTTGCCCGCACCGGAAAAGCCCAGGATCGCCACGAACTCGCCCTCTGCGACCTCCAGGTCGATTCCGGCCAGAACATGGGTGGTGCCGCCGCTGCCGGCATAGGACTTGGTGACACCGCTGAGCGACAGGATGGGATTTGCCTGCGTCATGTTCAGACCGTCCTGTTCTTCGAGACGAAGCCCTGCAGTGCCATCATGATCCGGTCGAGCCCGAAGCCGATGAAGCCGATCACGATCACTGCAAACATGATCCGGGCGAGCGACTGGCTGGAGCCGTTCTGGAACTCGTCCCACACGAACTTGCCCAGCCCCGGGTTCTGCGCGAGCATTTCCGCCGCGATCAACACCATCCAGCCAACGCCCAGCGACAGGCGCATGCCGGTGAAGATGTAGGGGAGGCTGGCAGGCAGTACGAGGCGGGTCAGCTTGGCGAACCAGCCGAGCTTGAGCACGCGCCCGACATTGAGCAGGTCCTTGTCAATGCTGCTCGTGCCCACGGCAGTGTTGATCAGCGTGGGCCACAGCGAGCACAACATCACCACCAGCGCCGAGATCACGAAGGCCTTGGGCAGCAACGGATCGACGCTGGAGATCATCGCCGAAATCACCATCGTCACGATCGGCAGCCAGGCAAGCGGGCTGACCGGCTTCATGATCTGCACCAGCGGGTTGATGGCCGCGTTGAAAGTGGGCGACAGGCCCGCCATCAACCCGATCGGCACCGCCACCACGGTCGCCAGGACAAAGCCCAGTGCCACGGTCTGCAGGGAGGTGATGATCTGGTCGAGGAAGGTCGGCGGACCGGCATAGGTAAAGTCATTGACCGCGCCGGGATTACCCGCGGCGATGGCCGCTGCGTTCCGGGCATCCTGGTCCGCATAGAATTGCGCCTCGACCTCGCGCGCGGCCGACCATTCCCCGACCAGCGCCACACCCTGCTCGGCAACCGCGGCCGGGCCGGGCAGCGCGCCAAGCGACGTATCCACCTGCGGCGCGAGAACCGCCCACAGGCCGAGGAACACCAAGATGCCCAGCACCGGGGCAAGCAGCCCCTTGAGATAGGACCGGACCTTGCCGACGATCACCGACCCGGTGGCCAGGGCGCCGGGCGCCCCGGCCTCGGCGGAAGGCACTGGCGCGACCTTCCCGGCAACCGAGCCCGAAACGGCCTCGATCACCGGCTCATCGCCCTGAGCTCCGTCTGCAAATGCGGTAGCCATCGTGGTATTCCCCTTGGTCAATTAACAGCTCAGCTGCCGCTCACGCCCGAAGCGGTCACGCGCTCACCCTGCTTCAGGCCGATCGAGAACTTGGACAGATATTCGTTCGGCTTGCGCCCGTCATAGGTGACGCCGTCGATGAACTCGTCCGTCGGTGCACGATAACCATCGGTTTCCGGCACATCCGCCTCGGCGATCGTGCCCGCTTCCACCAATTGGCCTGCAGCGGCGAGATAGAGGTCGGGGCGATAGACGGCCTTGGCGGTGGTGGCATACCAGTCGTCGCTCTGGTCGTCGGCGATCTGGCCCCAGCGGCGCATCTGGGTGAGATACCAGATGGCGTCCGAATAATAGGGATAGCCCGCATACTTATCGAAGAAGATGTTGAAGCCTTCCGCATCACGCGTGTCACCCTTTTCAAAGGTGAACTTGCCCGTCATGGAGGCCGCGATCACCTCGGCATCGGCGCCGACATAGTTTGGGCGCGCCAGGATCTCGACCGCCTCAGGACGGTTGGCGCCGCTATCGGCATCGAGCCATTGCTGCGCGCGAATGATCGCACGAAGCATTGCGGCGGTTGTGGCGGGGTACTTCTCCGCAAAGTCCTTGCGAAGCCCGAAGACCTTCTCCGGGTTATCGTTCCAGATTTCATCGTCGGTAATGACCGGAACGCCGATGCCCTTGAAAACGGCCGCCTGGTTCCACGGCTCGCCAACGCAATAACCTTCGATCGTGCCTGCCTCAAGCGTGGCGGGCATCTGCGGCGGCGGCGTGACCGAAAGCTTCACATCGGCATCGACCGTCCCGGAGACGTCGCCGTCAGTGTAAAAACCGGGTTTAAGGCCACCCGCCGCGAGCCAGTAGCGCAGCTCGTAATTATGGGTGCTGACCGGGAACACCATGCCCATGTTGAAGGGCTTGCCCTGCTGCTCGTACTCCTCGACCACGGGCTTGAGATAAGAGGCGGAGATCGGGTGCGTGATCTTGCCGCCCGATGTCGGCAGGCTCGGCTTGATCTCTGCCCAGACCTTGTTCGACAGCGTGATGGCATTCCCGTTGAGGTCCAGGCTGAGCGGGGCAATCAGATCCGCCTTGGTGCCGTATCCGATGGTCGCGGCGATCGGCTGACCGGCGAGCATGTGCGCGCCGTCAAGCTCACCGCTAATGACACCGTCGAGGAGAACCTTCCAGTTCGCCTGAGGGATCAGTTGAACGTTCAGACCTTCCTCGACAAAATAGCCCTTCTCCAGCGCGATGGCGAGCGGGGCCATGTCGGTCAGCTTGATGAAACCGAGCGTCAGGTTCGGCTTCTCGATCGCACCGTCCAGATTGGCGGCAGCCACCTTGTCGCCACCCGTTTCTCCGGTGTTGCCGCCTGAACCGCAGGCCACCAGCGCCAGCGAGGCGATCCCTGCCATGGCGAACAGCCCTGTACGTCGCGTAATGTTCATTCCCGTCCTCACAATCGAACCCTCCAGATCGACGCACAACGCCAAAAAGCCGCCTCGACTTGGATCGCAAAACGAACCAGATCGGGCGGCGACGTTGCCACGCAATGTTGAAACTGACTGAAGCCTGCGGTGCCACCCTTCAGCGGGTGCGCCTGCTCCGTTCACGAATCTGAATAAGCGATTCGGGGGTCGCTCGTAAAGTGTCTTTTTTGCACCGCATCATAAAATCCCCTGTTAGGGCAGCTGTGCGAGATAGGTTTCGACCTCATCCGGGTCGAACTGGCGACCATCGAAAAAACTGTTTTTTGACAGGGTGATGGAACCCTGATGGGTGCCCACTTGAAGGTCGCTCCAGACGCTCCCCTCGACCTTGGAATTGGCCGAAGGCAAATCGTCTCCAGTATCGGAAAGCGCGCTGCGATAGACGTCCGGACGGAAGACTGAGGCCGCCTTTTCGGCATCGCCATCGCCATAATCGAGATGATCCCAGCGGACCATCTGCGAATAGACCCACTTCGCCTGGCTGACCCAGGGGAAGTTTGCCGCCTCGCTATACTGGAACATGAAGTCTGGAAAATGTACCGGATCGGCACCATGGACCAGCGTCAGCCGGTCGGAGATCGCCGCTCCGACCAGTTTCACGTCCGCATTGAGATAGGCCGGAGCTGACAAGACGCGCGCATTGAGTTCGTTATTCGCCGGATCGACGAAGTGACGCCCGGCCCGACGCATGGCGCGGATCAGCGCCTCGAAGTCGGCGCGCTTTGCGTCGAGCACCGGCTCGCGCATGGCGAGGACCTTTTCCACCCCGCGCCGCCAGATCTGCGCGGTGGCCAACACGATCGTGCCGACATTTCGTTCGACGCACAGGCTGTTCCACGGCTCCCCCACGCAGGCGCCGTCGATCTCGCCCGATTCCATCGCATCGGCCACAAAGGGCGGCGCGACGGTGACGATCTCCACATCCTCGTCCGGGCGGATGCCACAAGCAGCCAGCCAGTAGCGCAATTTGTAATTGTGCGATGAGTAGCGGTGGACGACGCCGAACCGCAGGCGCTTGCCCGCCTTCGCCGATGTCGCGGCTTCCGTGCGCAGCGCCGCACCGATCGCGGCCGGATCGCCGAACGCGCCGGGCTGCGTCACCTTTGCCGCCAGCGCATTGGTCAGTGTGATCGCATTGCCGTTGAGCCCGAGCACAAACGGCGCCGCCAGCGGCTGTGCAGGTCGCCCCCGCCCCAGCGTGGTCGCAATCGCCAGCGGCGCAAGCATGTGCGCGGCATCGGTATGCCCGTATAGCAGTCGGTCGAGCACGGTCGCCCAGCTGACATCCTTGACGAAGGTCAGCGACAGCCCCTCATCCTCGGCAAAGCCATGCTCATGCGCCAGGATCGGCAGGCAGGCATCGACCAGGGGCAGAAATCCAATGGTAAGCTCACGATTCGGCAAAATTCAGTTCTCCCCCAGCAGATCGTGCGCGGTAACGACGGCCTCGGCGATCTGGGCGATACGCTTGCTCGAGGACATCGCCTTGCGTCGCAGTTCGGCATAGGCTTCGGGTTCGGACACGCGCTTGCTGTCCATGATGATGCGTTTGGCCTTGTCGATCGTTTCGCGCTCGGCAAGCTTGCCGCGCGCTTCGGCAAGGTCGGCCTGCAGGCGCGAGAAAGCCTCGAACCGGCGCACGGCGAGGTCGAGCACCGACTTGATCCGGTGGCTGGCAAGCCCATTCACAACATAGGCGGACACTCCAGCATCGATAGAGGCCGCAATTGAATCGTCATCGGCCTCGTCCACGAACATGGCGATAGGGCGGGCCAGCGCGCGGCTGACGGCGAAATATTCCTCCAGCACGTCGCGCGACGGGTTGCCGAGGTCGATCAGGACGATGTCCGGTTCGATCTCCTGGATGCTCTGCATCAATGCGCGCCTTTCGGTCAGGACGAAAACCTCCCCGCCCGGAAGCTGGGAAAGGCCATCCTCGATGATCGAGGCACGGCCTGCATTTTCGTCGACGATGACAATGCGCATTGCCACTGTATTGCAGCGCAGCATGAGCAACCGCAATCGGATTCTGCACGATATGTTGCAGGTGACACTTCGTGGCCGGTTCGCCGCGAGCCCTGATTCCAGACACGGATCGCTGTTTCTTACGCGTGCGGGTAGCCCCAAGAGCCAGATTGTCCGCTGGCCGCCCAGTTGCGGATGCCAGCGCAAACAGGGGCCGTTCCCGTTCCGGTCGGGCATGATTGCCACATGTCCCGCAAACAGCGACGCAATCCGGTCTGCGGCATCTGGGACTTGGTAGCGGAGGAGGGACAACAATGCTCCCGCTAACATACTGTTTTAATTACGTATAATATCACGCTTTCTGGAAAATACCCCCAACGATACCCCCACAAACGACAGGATGTGAGAATTGTGGGATGAACCGCCGTCAGGTTGAAGGAGAGGCTTCAATCAGCCCAGTAAAGTCGGTTGGGATTATCGACGAGGAGCTTTCGCTGCAGCGCGTATCCCTCTGCAATACGCGGTATCATATCGACCAGGTGCCCGTCGTCAGGGATTTCGTCCTGCATGTTGGGATGCGGCCAGTCTGTGCCCCAGATGCAGCGATCAGGATAGTCGGCCACCAGCGGCGCGACAGCAGCTGCGAAAGCGTCCCAGGGATCCCCTTTCCCGCCTTCCTTGATCGCGTCGAGGCGGTCTGGACAGGTCGGCTTGAACCAGATGTCATCGCGGCTTTCGAGCAGCCTTCGGAATGCTTGCATATCGGCGCCGTTTGGGCCTTGGGTGACATCGGGTCGTCCCATATGATCAACCACCACAGGCACCGGAATCGCGTCGATGAATGGGCGCATTTCCTCAAGGATATCCGCCTCGAAATACATCACCACGTGCCAGCCAGCAGGCAGTCGCGCGGCGACTTCGAGGAATTTGTCCTTTGGCGCATTGTCGACGAGGCGCTTCAGAAAATTGAACCGGATACCGCGAATGCCGCCTTCGTGGAGCGCACAAAGATCATCTGCATGGATATCAGGATCGACCACGGCCACTCCGCGCGCTTTTCCGCCCGACCGTGCAATCGCATCAAGTGTCGCCGAATTGTCGGTGCCGTGGCAACTCGCCTGAACGATGACATTGCGTGTAAAGCCGAGGTGATCGCGCAGCGCGAACAGCTGATCGGGTCCGGCATCCTGAGGCAAGTACTTCGCCTTGGGACTGAACGGGAATTGCGCCAACGGCCCGAACACATGGCAATGCGCGTCAACCGCTCCGGGCGGCGGCACATATCGCGGCTTCGACGGGCTCGGATGCCAGCTTGTGATGCGATCAGTCAAAGACCACTCCATCCATCAGTTTGCGCGCGGTGCGAAGCAGGGCCGCGGACGTAACCGCGCCGGCATCATCGGTGCCGAGGACGCAGGACATTTCGCCAGTGGGATGCTCGACGCTCAGTGTCTTGGCCCTGCCGCCGGGAATTGTCGCGACTTCTGCTGCTGGTGATCCTTCGACAAGGCAAGCCGTCGCTGCGGTGACCGCTCCGAGAACCCCGATTGAGGCATGCGCGCGATGCGGGATGAGTACCCGCGTCGTCACCGCTCCGCCATGCCGCGCCGGGGCAACGAGGGTCATCTTAGGGACCGATTTTTCGCGCACGTCGCCGAGGTTCATCAGTGGTCCTGCGGCCAGGCGGATATTCTCGATCCGCTCGCGGATAGGGGCATAGGCCTCGCTCTCGAGCTCCTCGCGTGTTTCGTAGCCGGTCGCGCCGACATCGTGCGCCTTGAACACGACGCAGGGCATGCCGTTGTCGATCAGCGTGCAGCGCACACCCTCGATCGCGTCAAAAGGATTGCCAGTTGGCAGCAAGGAGCCGCAGCTCGATCCGGCGGTGTCGCGGAATTCCAGCGGGATAGGTGCGTGGGTCCCCGGTACACCGTCAATCTTTGCATCACCGCTGTAGTTGACGGCTCCACCGGGCGTCGCGACCGTGGCCATGGCGACCTGCCCGGTATTTTCCATGAAGATCGAAACTTGCGTCTCACCAACCTGTGCCGCCACCAGCCCGCGTTCGATCGCAAACGGCCCGACCGCTGCCAGCATATTGCCGCAGTTTTGCTGGTCCGAAACCAGCGCCTGATCGACGAAGACTTGCAGGAAGAGGTAGTCGACATCGATCCCCTCGCGCGCGCTCTTGCTGACAACCGCGACCTTGCTGGCAAGCGGATCGGCCCCGCCCATGCCGTCGATCTGGCGCGCGTCGGGACTGCCCATAACGCGCAGGAGCAGCGCATCGCGTTCATCGGAATCTGCGGGTAGATCCTGCTTGAGGAAAAAGCCGCCCTTGGAGGTTCCTCCCCGCATCCACATGCAGGGGGTGCCGTCAGACATACTTAAGCCCCTCGGCAGCGAGCCGCTCACGCATCTTGTACATATCGAGACCGAGTTCGCCCGAAGCCAGGCGTTCGCGCTTCTCGCCTTCGTTCGCCTCGCGTGCGCGCGCCTTTTCAAGCACTTCGGCAGCCTCTTCGCGCTTCACTACGCATACACCATCGTCATCGGCGACGATCACGTCACCCGGCTCTACATGCGCACCTGCGCAAACCACCGGCACATTGACGCTGCCGAGAGTGTTCTTGACCGTTCCTTGCGCAAAAATCGCTTTTGACCAGACGGGGAAACCCATCTCGGTCAGATCTCGCACATCGCGCACGCCGGCATCGATGATAAGCCCACGGCATTCTCGGGCCTGCGCGCTGGTTGCCAGCAGATCGCCAAAATAGCCGTCTTCGCAAGGTGAAGTCGGAGCGAGCAACAGGACGTCGCCCGGCTGCAATTGCTCGATCGCTACGTGAACCATCCAGTTGTCACCCGGAGGCGCGCTGATCGTGACTGCACTGCCTGCTATGCGGGCACCTGCGTAGATCGGGCGCATGTAGCTCGCCAGAAGACCTTTTCGCCCCTGCGCTTCGTGCACGGTTGCGACGCCGCAAGCGGCAAGCCCATCAATCACTTCGCTGGCAGCACGTTCAATATTCTGGCGCACGATGCCCATATTGATCTCCTTTCGTTTGCCATGCACGCGACATCAGGCGGGCGCCAATGCGAAGCTATCCCTTATCATAAGATTTTGCTAAACGTCTTTCATGATCGACGATATTCCCAATATCCGGCATCTCGCCGCGTTCGCAGCAACCGTGCGTCTGGGAACAGTGACCGCCGCAGCGGACGAAATCGCGCTTACCCAGCCTGCCCTTACCCAGGCCATTGCGCGCCTCGAACTCGCGCTCGATTGCCGCCTGTTCGATCGCGAACCCGGCGGCATGCGACCAACCGAACCAGCGTTGTTGCTCGCCCCGCGCGCAGAGGTGGCGCTCGCATTGATTGGCTCGCCGCGGGTCACCTCCACGCAAGTCCGCGCCTTCCTCGCGCTGGCACGCAAGGCCAGCTACACCGAGGCCGCTTCGCAGCTCGAAGTTGCTCCAGCCTCGCTCCACCGCGCGGTCGCCGATCTCTCGGTCGCGCTGGGCGAGCGGCTGGTCGAGAGGCGCGGCCGGCATCTGGCACTGACACGCAAGGGCGAAGCCAGGGCGCGCAGCTTTGGCCTCGCCATGGCGGAATTGCGCAGCGGACTTGCTGAGGTATCCGAATGGCTTGGCAAAGCTGGCGGCCGCATTGTGATCGGCGCCATGCCGCTGTCACGCGCACGCTGGCTCCCGCAGGCTATCATCGCCTTTCGTCAACGCCGACCCGATACTCAGCTAGCGGTGATCGAAGGAAGCCATACCGAGCTGACAGGGCCCTTGCGCAATGGTGAGATCGACTTCCTGCTCGGCGCTCTTCGTGACGATAGCGAATTTGACGATCTGGTGCAGTCGAAGGCGTTTGTTGACAGTCCGCAAATCGCCATGCGTCAAGGACACCCACTGGCGAGCATGAGTGTCCTCAGCGCCGATGAATTGCGCCGCTATCCCTGGGTCTTGCCGGGAGTCGAAACGCCGCTCCGAGGCTATTGGAGCACGATGATGGACGCCAGTGGTGAATTGCCAGAAGTCCCGATCGAATGCGGATCGGTCCTGACAATCCGCGAGCTGTTACTTGAGACCGATATGCTCACACTTCTCTCCCGCGACCAGCTTCGGGTGGAGATCGAAGCGGGATTGCACCTCAATCTGCCACCGCCTCTGCCGATTGAAAGGACCATCGGGATCACAACGCGGCGCGACTGGCGCCCAACCGCACCACAACGTGACATGATCACGATATTGCATGGTGCTGCGCAGGAGCTTTCGTAAAAATTTATCGACCGACCTTGCTATTCATTGGCGCACTCTACCGGCCACCGCCATAGCTTTGCCATGCGTGATCAAATTGCCCTGATCGGATTTGGCGAAGCTGGCAGCACCTTTGCGACCAGTGCAAAATGGCGCAGTTCGGCCTGCGCCTTCGATATTGATCCTGCCCGCAAACTCGCGATGAAGGAAGCAGGGGTCGTCGCCGCCAGCGATGCGCAAACCGCGCTCGCCGATGCCAGCCTCGTGCTGTCGCTGGTTACCGCTGGAGAGGCCTTGTCAGTGGCTGAAGACTACGCGCCCTATCTGATTGAAGGCGCAATCTGGTGCGACATGAATTCGGTCGCTCCGCATACCAAGGCTGCCGCGGCGAAGGTGGTCGAGCAGAATGGCGGGCGCTACGTTGACGTGGCCGTCCTTGCCCCGGTGCATCCGGCCCGCATGGCGGTTCCGCTGCTGCTCTCGGGACCTGCAGCACATGCTGCGCGGGCCGAACTGGCCGCTTGCGGCTTCACCAACAAGCGCGTCGTCGGCAACGAAGTCGGCAAGGCATCGGCGATCAAGATGATCCGTTCGGTGATGGTCAAAGGGATCGAGGCGCTGACCGACGAGATGATGGCGGCCGCGCAAGCAGCCGGCATTGTCGATGAGGTGCTCGCCTCGCTCGACGCCAGCGAAAGTCATGACAGCTGGACGGTGCGCGCTCCCTACAATCTTGAGCGGATGACGACGCATGGCCTGCGCCGCGCCGCCGAAATGGAAGAGTCCGCAGCGACCTTGCGCTCGTTCGGCGTGGAGCCGGTTATGACAGAAGGCACGGTCAAGCGGCAACGCGATGCTGCTTCCGGCCCAACTTCGAAGAAGGATGCGGCATGAGCCTGATTATCGATTGTCACGGCCACTACACCGTGCTGCCCAAGGGCCACGATGCATGGCGTGAGGAGCAGAAGGCAGCCTACAAGAATGGCACCGCGTGCCCGCCCTACCCCGAAATTTCCGACGATGAGATTCGCCAGACGATCGAGGACAATCAGCTCAAGCTGGTAAAGGAACGCGGCGCGGACTTCACGATTTTCTCGCCGCGTGCCAGCGCGATGGCTCCTCATGTCGGCGATCAGGCTGTGGCGAGCGAATGGGCGCGGCGCTGCAACGATTTGATCTACCGCGTCACGCAGCTGTTTCCCGATACCTTTATCGGCGGCTGCATGTTGCCGCAGAGCCCGAAGTCAGACCTTTCGGAAAGCGTCAAGGAACTGCGTCGCTGCGTCGAGGAACTGAACTTCGTCGTCTGCAACCTCAACCCCGATCCTGGCGGCGGGCACTTCACCCATCCGCCTTTGACCGACGAATACTGGTTCCCGATCTACGAGGCGATGTGCGAGCTTGAAGTGCCCGCGATGATCCACGTTTCGGGCAGCTGCAACCCGGCGATGCACGCCACCGGCGGATATTACCTTGCCGCCGACACGGTAGCCTTCATGCAGCTGCTGCAAGGCGACTTGTTTAGCCGCTTTCCCGAGCTCAAGCTGATCATCCCGCATGGTGGCGGCGCGGTGCCCTATCACTGGGGTCGCTATCGCGGCCTCGCCGACATGCTCAAGCAACCTGACATTGAACAGCACTTGATGCATAATGTGTTCTTCGACACCTGCGTCTATCACCAACCTGGGATCGACCTGCTCGCCGACGTGATCGAGAACAAGAACATCCTGTTCGGCAGCGAAATGGTCGGTGCCGTGCGCGGGATCGACCCGCATACCGGCCATTATTTCGACGACACCAAGCGCTATATCGACGCGCTCGATATCAGCGACGAGGAACGCCACGCAATCTTCGAAGGCAATGCACGGACAGTCTACCCGCGCCTCGACGCAATCCTCAAGGAGCGCGGACTGTGACCGACATTCACGAATACCTCGCCGAATTCGACGATATTCCCGGCACCCGCGTCTACACGGCGAAGCGTGCGCGGCAGGGCTATCACCTCAATCAGTTTGCGATGAGCCTGATGAAGGCAGAGAACCGCGAGCGCTGGAAGGCTGACGAGGCTGCCTATCTCGATGACTGGCCGCTCACCGCCGAGCAGAAAGAAGCGGTGAACGCGCGCGACTACAACCGCATGCTCGACCTTGGCGGCAACATCTATTTCCTCTCCAAGATCTTCTCGACCGACGGCATCAGCTTTGCCGAAGCGGTGTCGACCATGACCGACATGAGCTTTCCAGAATATCGCGAGATGATGAACAACGGCGGCCGCCCGCCTGAAGGCAACCGCTCGATCAAGGGAGGCTATTGAGATGGCCCGCATCACCGCTGGCGTCGCTTCAAGTCACGTCCCACTCCTCGGCGTCGCAGTCGATCAGGGGAAGACCGGGGACGACTATTTCGCGCCGATTTTTGCCGGTTACGACTGGACGCGCCAATGGGAAGAAGAGCAGGCGCCCGACGTCGTAGTGCTGGTCTACAATGACCACGCATCCGCCTTCGACGCGAACATCATCCCCACTTTCGCGATCGGCTGTGGCGAGAGCTACAAGCCCGCCGACGAAGGCTGGGGGCCGCGTCCGGTTCCCGATGTGGAGGGTCACGCCGACCTCGCATGGCACATCGCGCAGTGCCTGATCCTTGACGATTTCGACATGACCATCATCAACGAGATGGACGTTGATCACGGACTGACCGTTCCACTGTCTATGATGTTCGGGACGCCCGCCAAATGGCCGGTCAAAGTCGTCCCGCTGGCTGTCAATGTCGTCACCTACCCCGTGCCCTCGGGCAATCGCTGCTGGGCGCTGGGTGAAGCAATCGCACGCGCGGTGGAGAGCTTTCCCGAAGACCTCAATGTGCAGGTCTGGGGAACCGGCGGGATGAGCCACCAGCTTCAAGGCCCGCGTGCAGGCCTGCTCAACCGCGAGTGGGACAACCGTTTCATGGACATGCTTGTCGGCGAGAGCGACGAGGCACGCTGGATCGAGCATATAGAATATCTGCGTGAGACCGGCAGCGAAGGGATTGAGCTGGTCATGTGGCTGATCATGCGCGGCGCGCTCGGCCCGGCAACACGTTGCCTTCACCGGCACTATCACATCCCATGTTCCAACACCGCGGTCGGGCATATGGTGCTCGAACCTGTGGCTTGATCGAATTGCAGGAGTAAGCAGGAATGACTGGAATTGCGCTTGTTGGCGCCGGAGCCTTTGGCGAGAAGCACCTCGACGGCCTCAGGAACATCGACGGGGTCGAGATGGTCTCAGTCATCTCGCGCCGCGCCGATCAGGCTGCCGAAGTCGCTGCCAAATATGGCGCGCCGCACTCAGGCACCGAACTGTCCGAAGTGCTGGCGCTCGACGACGTCGATGCCGTGATCCTGTGTACCCCGACGCAAATGCACGCCGAACAGGCCATCGCCTGCATGGACGCGGGCAAGCACGTGCAGGTCGAAATTCCGCTTTCGGACAGCTGGGCCGACGCGCTTGCGGTCGAGGCGAAGGCCAAGGAAACCGGCCTCACCTGCATGGTTGGCCACACCCGCCGCTTCAATCCGAGCCACCAGTATGTAAAGCAACAGATCGACGCGGGTGAGTTCAATATCCAGGCGATGGATATCGAAACCTATTTCTTCCGCCGCAAAAACATGAACGCCAAGGGCCAGCCGCGCAGCTGGACCGACCACCTGCTGTGGCACCACAGCGCGCACTCGATCGACATCTTCCAGTACATGACCGGCAGCAAGGTGATTGCCGCCAACGCGCTGCAAGGCCCCAGGCATCCCGAACTCGGCATCGCGATGGACATGTCGATCCAGATGAAGACCGAAGCAGGCCATATCCTCACGCTCTCGCTCAGCTTCAACAACAACGGGCCGCTTGGCACCTTCTTCCGCTACATCGGCGACAGCGCGACCTATATCGCGCGTTATGATGATCTGGTGACCGGGCACGAGGAGCCGATCGACCTTTCCGGCGTTGCAATCTCAAACAATGGCATCGAATTGCAGGACCGCGAGTTCATCGCGGCTATCCATGAAGGCCGCGAACCGAACAGCTCCGTCAGCCAAGTGCTCGATTGCTACCGTGTCATCGGCGAACTCGCGGCAAGCCTTGAGCAGCAGGACGGGTGGTCCTGATGCAGCGCAGCCTGTGCGGACGTATCGTAAATGCTGTCGGCCTAGGCTGCATGAATCTTTCGTGGGCCTACGGCGACCCACCGCCTCATGAAGGCAGGATCCGGCTGCTCAACGAGGCGCTCGATCTTGGTTACGATCACCTCGATACGTCCAATATCTACGGCTTTGGAAAGAACGAGGAGTTGCTGGCCGAAGCTGTGATGCACCGCCGCGATGAGTTCCTGCTCGCCACCAAGACGGGGATCATAGTCGACGGGCCGCGACGCGGAATCGACTGTTCACCGGAAGCGATTTCCGAGAGCCTTGATGCAAGCCTCAATCGGCTCAAAACCGATCACATTGATCTTTTCTATATGCACAGGTTCGATCCGAAAGTGCCAATCGCCGACAGCGTAGGCGCGATGGCGCGCGCCATCGAGGCGGGCAAGATTGGTGCCTATGGCGTTTCCGAGTGGTCCTCGGCCCATATCCGGGAAGCGCATGCAGTGCACCCGATGGCAGCGGTTCAAACCGAGTATTCACTCTGGACCCGAAACCCTGAACTCGGCGTGCTCGAAACCACGCGGGAGCTTGGGATTGCTTTGGTCGCTTTCTCTCCGATAGCGCGTGGGGCGCTGGGCGGAGAACTCAAAGATTTGTCAGTCCTTGGCGAAAAGGACCTGCGCCGTTCGCATCCTCGTTTTAGCGCCGAGAACTGGCCCAAGAATCTAGAAATCATTGCCCGCTTCGATGAACTGGCGACGCAAGCCGGCCTGGAACCCGCCCAGCTCGCTTTGTCATGGGTTCTGGCACAGGGTGACCACGTCCACGCGATTCCCGGCACGACCAGTCTTGAACATATGCGAGAGAATTTCGCCGCATCCGACGTGGTTGCACGCGATGAAGTGCTTGCTGAAGCCGCAGGGCTGATCAACCAGCGCACCGTCTCCGGGCATCGCTACCCAGAAGTTATGCGCAACACGATCGATACCGAAGACTACGTCTAGAGTCCGATGACATTACGCTGGACCGTAGCCTGAGTTTCTGAGGTAGTTGGCGCATTCGTGAGGGGGGAAGGCATCGAGCAGTGTGCCGATGCGCCGCCATGTGTCTTCGACGGATCGCTCTGC